>SCPN01000101.1_pt1 | contig 1074635 bp, 1415 predicted proteins | sample 6106831 | NCBI WGS metagenome assembly SCPN01 (sample SAMN10720447, study PRJNA508395) | human gut metagenome | isolation source: Participant 1, 0 month | reverse complement strand
TTAGACTGCGTAGTGGTAGACTTATCACGATTTGGAAGGGAATATATTGATTCCGGGAAGTATATCGAGAGATTATTCCCGGCTCTTGAGTGTGCCTTCATTGCCATCAATGACAATTATGACAGTCTCAAGGGAAAGAATCAGGCAGACGAAATCATTATCCCATTTAAGAATTTAATCAATGATGCTTATTGCCGTGACATTTCTATTAAGATCAGGAGTAATCTTGAGATTAAGAGGAAAAAAGGCGAATGCGTGACTCCGTTTGTAGCTTTTGGATACAGGAAGACAAAGACAGATAAGCATAAATTAGAGATTGATCCATCTGCAGGCAGTGTAGTACAGGATATTTTTAAGATGAAGCTGCAGGGAATGAGTCAGGATGCGATCGCTAATCGTTTAAATGAACTGGGTATTCTTTCCCCATTTGAGTATAAAATCAGCAGTGGCAGTCATTATGAAACTGGCTTTCGACAGAAAGAACAGGCACTTTGGAGTTCTGTTACAGTCCGCAGAATACTGGAAAACGAGGTTTATATCGGAAACCTTGTACAGGGAAAAAGGACAACACCAAACCATAAAGTGAAGCAGACTTATGTGAAACCGGAAGATGACTGGATCCGGATTGAGAAAAATCATGAACCTCTGGTGAGTGACCGTGATTTTGAAATTGTTCAGAGGCTTCTTGGCATGGATACACGTACTTCACCTGACCAAAAGCAGGTATATCTGTTATCCGGAATTGCTGTATGCGCGGATTGTGGAGCACCTATGACAAGAAAGGTTTCTACTGTGGCAGGGAAAAAATATGCTTATTATCTGTGTTCCACAAATAAAGAAACAAAACGCTGTTCCAGTCATAGAATACCGGAAAAGGATCTGGAAGATGCCGTACTGGTGATGCTGAAACAGCATATCCAGAATATCCTGCACCTGAAAAGAGTCCTGGAATTTGTTGGTACTGTGCCATTTCAGGAGATCAATATGAAGAAGCTGCAGGACAGGCTGGAGAAGAAAAAACAGGAGACAGAACGCTGTAAGGAGTTACGGATGATGCTCTATTCGGATATGAAAGAGGGCATTGTATCAAAAGAAGACTATGTAGAGCTTCATGCAGCCTATGGAAAGAGGCTTAAAAATGCGGAAGAGAGTATCCGTGCGATCCAGAAAGAAATGGATAGTGAGCTGGAAAAAGCAGACAATGCCAATACCTGGCTGGATTATTTTGTGAAATATCAAGATATTGAAGAACTGTCCCGCACTGTGGTGGTAGAACTGATCAGGCAAATCCGAGTATATGATAAAAAGAATATAGAGATCACTTTTGATTTTGATGATTGTTATCAGACATTGCTGAGTCAATTACCGGCTATGGGAGTTGATACGGTAATAGATGATGATAATAATCTGCAGGTCAAGGTAAAGGAGGTTGTATAAAATGGCACGAAAGAGCAGGAAAAACATTCCGGAAGTAGTCAGCAGTGCAACCGTCCAGACAGAGATGAGCAGACCATTCCGGGCAGGATTGTATGCCAGAATTTCAATGGAAACAGAAGAAACACTAGAAAGAGGAACGATAGAAACCCAGGTGGAATTGATGAAAAACTTTGTAGCAGATACGGAAGATATTTCGGTTGCGAAAGTTTATAAGGACTCAGACTATTCAGGTACAAATTTTGACCGTCCTGGATTCGTACAGATGATGGAAGATATCAAGCATGGAAAAATCAACTGTGTGATTGTAAAGGATCTGTCCAGACTTGGCAGAAATTATGTCGAAACCAGCAATTATATTGAACGAGTATTCCCGTTTTTCCATGTAAGATTCCTGGCTGTGACAGATGATTTCGATTCTTTCAGAGAAGGTGTGGATCTTACAGTTCCACTGAAGAATATCATCAATGAATTCTATTCGAAAGACCTTGCCAAGAAGAGTAGCAGCGCAAAAGCACTTTGGAAAGAGGGAAAATTTACAAGTGCCTGGGAACCGTATGGTTACAGAAAGTCAGAAGAAGACCATCATCAGCTGATTGTTGATGATGAAGCTGCAGAACATCTGAAAAGTATATTTTCTATGTATATGGATGGCAGGAATTATAGTGATATTGCAAGACAGCTCAATAAAGATGGAGTTTATCGCCGACTTTACAGAGAAAATTCTATAAAACCGGTGAAAAGCCGCTTCCGGAGTCTAAACCCTGGAATAATTATGAAGTGAAGCGAGTACTTCAGGATGTTCATTGCACAGGTGATTCTGTATTTGGAAAATATCAGCAAAGTGTTTTCCAGGAAAATAAACAGAGAAATCGACCAGAGAGTGAATGGGTGCATGTGGAGAACACGCATGAAGGGATTATAGATAGAGAGTTGTTTCAACAGGTACAATCTAAAATTCAGGAATATACGGAAGCTTATAAGAAGAAACATCAGCAGAACAATGGGGCTATTCGAAATCATAATTTCTATACAGGAAAAATATGGTGCGGAGGCTGTGGCAACCGCATGACGTTGTCCAGAGAAAGAAATGGCACATTCTTTTATATCTGCGGAGCCAATACTAACCATAAATCCGGAGGAAAGCAATGCAAAGGGCACAGAGTCAGAAAAGAATATGTGGATGACGATGTTCTTCGCCTGATCAAACGCATATGAAAACCGTATTGGATACGGAAAAATGATTCAGGAAATGAATACAGCTTCCAAAATCAGACACAGTACCTGCTTTTGGATAAAGAAGTGGGAAACTTCGACGGGAACTGAGCCGTATCAGTAAGCGTAAATCGGTTTATATGAAGATTACTCGGAACGTTTGATTACAGAAGAAGAGTACATACAGTTTTCTCGGATCTATTCCAATGAAATTGAGAATATCAAGAGCCGTCTGGACACAGTATTGGCGGCACAGGTTCGGTATTCCCAGGATTACCACATTGAAGAAGGCTGGGAAATGTGATACATACTTATATGTCAAAGCGTAAGCTGACAAAGAAATGGCAGATGCCTTTGTGGATTCAATTATTATCCATGGTAAGTATGATTATGAGATCAAGCTGGTATATGACGATCAGTTTGCAGATTTACAGAAATTAAAGAAAGAGAAGGAGGCGCAGACAAGATGACAGATCATAGAAAAACAGCTGTTTACATCCGTTTATCCGCAGAAGATGACAATGTAGATGGCAGAGCCAAACGACAGCGACAGTGTAACTTCTCAGAGAATTCTGTTAAAATCATTTGTGATTGATCAGCTGGGTGTAGCTGAGTCAGATATCCTGGAATATGTGGATGACGGTGTCAGCGGTACTCATTTTAAACGGCAGGGATTTCAACAGCTGCAGGATGACATGAAAAGCGGAGAAATCGGCTGTGTAGTTGTAAAGACTTCTCCAGATTTGGAAGAGACTATCTGGAAGTTGGATTTTATATTGAATATATTTTCCCACTTCTACAGATTCGATTTATTTCGATTAATGACAGCTATGACAGTGCTGCAAGCAGCGGAATGACTGGTGGAATGAATGTGGCATTGCAGAATCTGGTATACAATATGTATAGCCTGGATTTGTCCAAGAAAATTTCATCAGCATTGCAGACAAGAACGAGAAATGGTACACGCCTTCCGGTAAATGCCAGATATGGCTATAAAAAAGGAAAAGATGGAAGGCTGGAAGTTGATCCAGAGGCTGCAAAAGTCGTAAAATGATTTTCGGATGGCAGCGGAAGGAACAAGTTTTGCAGATATTACAAGGGAATTGAACAGACAGGAGATTGTCACTTGTGATGAGCAGAAATTATCAAGAGGGACCAGGTACAGTTCCAGAGGTTTGAGACGATCAAAAGAAACACTGGAGCCCTACGACAGTAGCAGCAATTGTCAGGATGAGATTTATATTGGAACCAGAATCTGGGGCAAAACGCGTTGTAGTATGCATACTGGCCATAAAGCTGTTCTGAATGATGAAACAGAATGGGTTCGCCTGGAAAATCATCATACGGCAATTATAGACAGGCAATTGTTTGAAAAAGCAAATGAAATGCATCCGAAAAAGAAGAGAAGTGTTGCGGAATCACGCACCAATTTTACTCTGGAAAGACGTAAAAAACAGCCGGCATTGCTGCTATGTGCCAACTGTGGGCATTCTTTACTAAAAGAAACGGAGCATCTGCTAAAATGCTCAGATGCTCGAACCAATGGAGATCCTGTGTGTCGAAGTCTGGTGATCCGACGGGAACCGCTGGAGGAGAATATCCTTGGGCTTGTTCATCAGTATGCAGCGTCAATGTTGAAAAAAGGAAAGAAAGTATCTTCCAAAAGACAATGTGAATACAAAGAGATCAATACTACAGAATTGCAAAAGCAGAGCCGACAGTTGACCTCGGAAAGATGAAACTCTATGATGATTACAAAGATGGTCGTATGGATCGTGATTTGTATAAGCAGAGAGCGGAAAAGATAAGTGGACAGCTGGATGAAATTAAACGAAAAATAGAAGATGCGGAGAATAGCAAAAAGTTTCTTGAACAAAATGAACTTTCTGATAAAATAAAACTAAAAGATTTCTTGGGAATTCAGAAGTTCGATACAGAGAAGCTGCGTGAGATTATCAAGGTGATCCGTGTTCATAGTCAGGATGAAATCGAAATCGAATGGAATTTTGACGATATTTTTTCAGAACAGAGATAACTTGAGCAGGACAAAAATGACTTATCAGAAGATAATAAAGGTGCTGGGACTACCTGATGGAAGCGTCAGATAGTCTTCTGCAGAAAAAAATAAAATTTTTTTTGTCCTATACTTGACACATCCACACAGCCTAACTCCGGACATACGTTCTGCACAAGCTTGCACAGAAGAACATGAACCCGAAATTTACAGTATATCATGGGACATGCAAGCATGCAGTAACGCTGGACTTGTACGCTCATGCGTCAGAGGCAGAACAAACAGAGAAATGCAAAGCCTTAGCATGATTTAACGAGATTTATACAACAACGTTTTCGAGTGAAAATATAAGGATTACGACCAGTTCCGGTAGACCTGCGAGGAAAACCGTCAAACCTTATAAAACAGGGATATATTGACGGTTCGTGATAGTTATAAAAAGATACTAAAAATCTATGCTGTTTTAATACCAAAAATAATACAAAAGAAGCAGAAAGACATTTGTGAGATCACAGTTGCGATCGCAGCACCCCGAACGCCAAACCCTAATACAAAAAGGAAATAAAGAATGGGTCCAAGCAGTAAGAGTTAGCAGCAGCAGCACCGATCGCAACAGAAAACATTCGATGGTTGAATATCCTTGTTGCATTAATAAATGGATTCATTCAATGGCGATCATAGATGGCAGTGCTTTTCAATCAACAGATAGATCATATATATGGAAAGCATGGCGAGAAACATCCTTAGACCAATATCAAAAGCGGGTACAAATAAAAGCCAGTGAGTCATCAATGCAATAGCACAAACAAACCATAGTAAATGATGTATTCATGATATGGACCAGCTGTTTATTTTTCTTTGCCCTCGGCTGATCGAAAATAAAGAGCTCCACTCCAAATAAGTTAGCAAATGCAGTAATGATCACAACTAATGGGCTTACAGTCAGCAGCATAAGAGTGCGGCTGTTCAAAATATATGGGATTCGATACCGGTATAAATACGTTAAACGTAAGTTTAAGATCTGGCAACAAGCATAGGAATTAACATTTTGGAGTTGAACCATTTTAAAATAATTGAACATTTTGATTTATGCACCCATTTTACTGTTATATTTTTTATTTATCATGGCATCGTTTCATTTATTCTATTATAATACAAATTGAAAGAAAAGATATAGGTAGGGTAGGTACATAATTATATGAAAGAAATCCGGGCCATAATGAAAATCCAGAATATAATGAAAAAGAAATCGCAGCAATGGCAGAATTCCACAAAGGAAACAGAGCAGAAGGTTTAAGATTACAAGAAGAATTCGCATCAAATTTCGAAAGAATATGCAGACAAGAGACCACTGCCCATGTCAAAAAGCCTGTAAGATATCATGGAAATTGCAAAGAATGTGTGGCAATTCACAGAGCCCATCAGGAACACGTTCCAAACTGCATGCGCCCGATGATCAATAAGAAATTAAAAATTTTGTCAGAATTAACGGAACATACATTGGCAAATGAGATTGAGGCACCGAAAGAGGTTTTGCGGAAGGAATTTCAAAAGTAGATTTATAAGGAATGCTATTTTTCCAGACAATATGAGAATCGAGGGGATTTATTTAAAGGCCTTTCCATCTGGACAGATCAGAGATATCAAAGGTTACAAGGAAGTTATCCAGTGATCTAAATCTTTTATACGGCAAGAAAGTATTGATTTTTCTCGATGAATATGCAGATAAGCCAGCCATGATCATAGAATAAAAATTTATTAAGAAAAAATACCTATTATAGAATTTAAATAATAGTGCAATTTTGCACCTTCGAATTGACAGAAGTGCAAAAATTGCACTATTATAAATTAAAGAGGTGCAATTATGATGGGTGAGTTAAAAAAAATGAGAACTGAAAAAAAGATGACACAACAACAAGTTGCTGATTTGGTAGGAATATCTTTACGTTCTTATAAATCATATGAGAATGATGAGAAAAAACAAGGAAGTTTGAAATACAAATATATATTAGAAAAACTTTTCAGAAATAAATCCAATAGACGAAGAACATGGAATTATTGATATAGAATATATAACTGAAAAATGCGGAAATGTATTTCAAAAATATGATGTAAATTTTTGTTATCTTTTTGGATCTTATGCTAAATTGAAAGCAAAGCCAACCAGTGATGTGGATCTGTTAATTTCAGCAAATGTAAAAGGACTAAAATTTTATGGATTAGTCGAAGAAATTAGAGAAGCACTACACAAAAAAGTAGATGTTTTAGAAATTAATCAATTAAAAGATAATTTTGAGCTGACACAGGAAATACTAAGAAGATGGAGTAAAAATATATGGATAATGTTAAGAATGATGGTTATTACATTCAAAAAATACGAAACGATTTGCAATTTATAGTACAACATATGAAAGATGTAGATATAGAAGAATTGAATGCAAATGAAATATTACTGGATTCCATGTTATTTCGTATGATTCAAATATCTGAGAATGCAAAAAAATTGTCAGATGAATATAAAGAGAAAAGAGGATATATTCCATGGAATGCAATCTATGGATTGAGAAATCGTATAGTCCACACGATTATGGAAATGTTGATTTAAATATTGTCTTTGAAACATTAAAAATGATATACCAGAATTGTTAGAGATGATAAAGGATAATGTTAACCACGTTGCTTGCCGCAACGACATATTTTGGTGTAAATTCAATACATCAAAATATAAGGAGAGACAATAATTATGTTTAATGAGAATCTGAAAATAATAAGAGAAAGCAAAAGGATACACACAAGAAGAATGCAATCAAAATTCACGTAGTAAGACAAACCATCAGCAAATGGGAAAAGGGATTATCCGTACCAGATGCAGATATGTTATCAAAATTAGCGGATGTATTAGAGATTAACGTGAGTGAATTATTGGGTAGTGAAATAAAAGAAGAAACCAATAAGAATGAAGTAGCAGAACAACTTGCGAAGATTAGTGAACAATTGGCGCTTAAGAATAGACGGCATAAGAGGGATATGGAAAGTTATTGGAGTTATATTGTTAGCTGTGATTGTTATTAATATGCTTCTAGTGGTTTTGGGCACGGTGACATATAACGAAAAAAATACGGATATTACTACAATTGAAGAGAAATTTTGATTTTGTAGTTGGCCAACTGTAGATTTCGAGTATATAGAGTTGACAATTCACAAGATTGGAAAATTTAAGGTGATGTGTATGTTTTACTGTATTGGTTTATATATTTAGGTAATCGATAGCTGAAAATTCTCGCAATTTAAGGTTTCGTAGAAATTAAGATAAGATAATTTTCAAACATCCAACAAATCGGTGTTGTAGATTTTATCTAAACTTCTGTTAATAAGTACAAGAATCATCAACTAATACAGTTTAACATACACATTGTGTAGTGATTTGAACAGCGTTCCGTTGTATGAGTCAGAAAGAAGATAAGAAAAAATATTTATAAGAATACAGGGTGACAACATGAGCACTTTTGAATGCGTTTTACAAATTCGCAGCGTCCTGTGGTTGATTGTCTGACCGTAGCTGCGAGCATTTTGGCTCGCAGCGAGGGAGTTATCAAAGGAACAGGCGCGAATCAGCGATTTGTAAAAAACGCTTTCAAATGCGGAGTCACCCTGTATTCTTATATTATTATCTTCTCTGACTCCTTATCACTATTACAAAATCTAGTAGTGATAAACTTTCCTTCTACTCCGTAAAAAATAAATCGTAACAATTAAAGTCAACATCTCCGCCACAACAACTCCCATCCAGATTCCATTCAATCCAAGCAAAATGGCAGCAGCATAATACACCCAATCTGAAACAACAAAGTTCGAAGGAACGCAATCATCCCAGAAACAACCCCATTATTCAAAGCTGTAAAGAACGAAGAAGCCCAGATATTAAATCCATTGATCAAAACACAAATGCATACAACCGGAATCCATGTAACGTCATAGCAAACAGATCCGCATCATATCCAACAAAGATATTGATCAGCGGATGGGCAAAAAACTCAGAGATCAAAGTCAGACAAACCCCAGTTACAGCAATTAAAGACAAACTCTTCTTCAACATATTCTTCAATTCCGAGATGATTTCCAGCCCCATAATTATAACTGGTGATCGGAGCGCTTCCCATAGAATATCCAAGATAGATCGCAGCAAAGATAAAGTTCGCATACATGATCACACCATAAGCAGCAACACCATCTGCACCAGCAAGGCGCATTAACTGTGTATTATAAAGCATATTTACAACGGAAGAAGAAGCATTTGTCATAAATTCCGAAGAACCATTTAAACAGGTCTTTAATAAAATATCTTTTCTCCAGACAGGTTTCACAAGACGAAGACGACTGCTGTTATTTTTCCGCGCAAAATAGATCAACGGTACAAGCCCGCCAACATACTCACCCATGGCAGTTGCAACCGCAGCCCCGGCAACACCATAATGCATGACACCGATAAAGAGATAGTCAAACACAATATTGATCACGCAAGAGATCAAAGACATACGAAGACTATAAGAAGGTTTCTCAGCTGTAATAAAGAAGTTATAAAAGATCGTCTGCATCATAAACATTGGCTGTGATACAAACATAATACGTCCATAAGTAGACGCATATTCAAGTAGCTGTCCACGCGCACCAAGTGCCATACAGATCTGCCTTATAAAAATAAATCCAAAGACAGACAGGATCGTAGCTCCGATCAAAGCAGTAAAGATCAGCATAGAAAAATATTCATTTGCTTTTTCTTTTTTGCCCTCACCAAGCGTTTTTGCAACGATCGCACTTCCACCAGAACCGATCATAAATCCGATCGCTCCAACACCCATCGCAACAGGAAGGATCAGATTGACCGCAGCAAATGCTGTTTTTCCTGCAAAATTGGAAATAAATAATCCATCAATAATACTGTACATCGAAGTACAGATCATCATAATGATCGATGGAAATACAAAACGGATCAGACGTTTGTAAGTGAAATGATCTGATAATTGAATCTTCATAATAAACTAAAACTCCTTTTCCTCTAAGACATATTGTTTCATATTTTTCTTTAAAATCTGAACATATTTTCTCGTAAGAGAAAGCAGCTGTTCACACTCCGAAGGCTCCATAGATTCAAATGTAGCATTTTCCATATCAAAGACAGGACCGATATGTTTTCAGAAAATTCTCGTCAAACTCTGTAAAAATAAGTGGATATCCCTTCCGACGCCGGCTTTACGGATCAAAACTCCTTTATCTTCTAATGATTTTACGGAAGAATTCACCGTTTGTTTTGAGATGGAGTAAAGTTTGCAGATATCTTTCTGAGAGCAACCATCTCAAGTTCTAACAGACAATATAAAATGAAATGCGGAATCCGTAAGATGCATGGAAAGAGCGATCTCATGATAGACATCATCGATCATCTTATAGAGAATCAAATTCCTTTAAAGGCACGATTTTGTTTCGATTCCATAGTGACTTCCTTTCTTATAATAATTATATCAAGTCCGAAATCAGACTACAAGATTATGATAATTATAGTCCGATTTCGGACTTATGTCAATATTATTTCATAGGAAATCACTTTACGAGGTCATTCGAATCAGTTAAAATAAAGAGTCAGAGAATAAAGTACAACCAAAGAAGGAAGTTACCTATGAAATTTGCCTATGATATCCCAGATTCATTCTGGAGTTTATTTCGTTCGATGAACAGAGAACTTTATATGGAAGCCCTGCTGAAGATCAACGAAGAATATGAATATAACAATTATTATTTAAGTAAAGAAGTATGCCTTCAGGTATTAGAAGACTGGAACGAAAGCCAGCGGATCTGGTTATCTCCTGAAGAATTTGAATCAGAAACTGATGCAAGCCAGACACCACCAAACAGGATCTTAAACTGGCTGATCAAGACAGGCTGGTTAAAGAGGATCGAAGATTTCTCAACATTAACTACCAATATCATCATTCCTGATTACGCAGCCGTATTTTTAACAGCATTTGAAGAATTAGTCAACCCATCAACGGATGACACAGAGATCTATATCCAGAATGTATACGCAACACTGTTTTCATTCTGGCATGATAAGAAGATTAACTTAGCCATGTTAAAAACAGCGCTTGTTAATACAAAGAAATTAAATAAAGCCTTGCAGGATATGTTACACAACATGGACCATTTCTTTAGCCGACTGCTAAAACAGAAATCATATGAAGAAGTGCTGGCAGAACATTTGGAAGGTTACGTCGAGGAGATCGTTGAGAAGAAATATCATATCTTAAAGACAAATGATAACTTCTATTTATATAAAAATGATATCAAACGATGTTTAAGAGAAATGAGAGAAGACATTCCATGGATGGAACAGGTACAGAAGAAAGCAGATAAAGAAAAAGGCGAAGATGTGCTAAGCATCATCAATGCGATCGAGCGTGGATTTGATGATATTGAACATCGAATTTCCAACATGGATAAAGAACATTCCAAATATATCAGGGCAACTGTAACACGTATGAATTACATGCTGAATGGAGAATCCGACACAAGAGGTCTGATGATCCAGCTGTTAAAGACGATCGGGGATTCTAAGGACAGCGAGGAAAAGATTGAGAAGGTCGGACAGAGTATGAATCTGTCTCATTTTGAAGTGCTTTCAGAGAAGTCTTTGTATAAGAAGAGAAAACGAAGAGATTTTGCAAGTCAGGTAGAAGAAGAAAAGCAGCAGGAAGAATTATCAAGAGAAGATGTCCTAAGATTAAATAAGATTCATACAAGATACCAACAGGCTGAGATTGAAGATTTCATTGAATCTAATATGCAGGATGACCATATGGAAGTTAAGGATATTGATATCAGGGATGAAGAGTCCTTTGAGAAATTAATCCTTGCCTACGATTACAGTACGAGAAGAAACAGTAAATATAAAGTGATCGAGAGAGACGATAAATTGATTGATAATGGAAGTTACCGCTATCCGGCATTAACTTTTGTAAGGAGGAAACCGAAATCATGATACTGTATTATGAAGAATTGAATGACGAAGAAAAAAATGCGGTCACGAAAGTGATCCGTACGTTGTTAAAACAGACATTTGTATTAGAAAGAAAATATGATAAAAAGAGCGGAAGACTTGTATACAATAAAGAATTTAGAACCATTGACCTGCATCAGGAATTTTTAAGAGAGTATTTTAAGATTTCAGGAATCGAATTAAGAGAAAATCTGCATCTGGGAGTCTTTTATATTGAAGGAGAAACTTTGATCGAGAGAAGATTTCCAGATTATCAACCATTTATCTTCTGATCTTAAAATTATTGTACGATGAACATATGGCAGAGGCTTCATCGAATACAAGTGTGTATACATCATTAGGAGAAATCCATGAAAAGATTAATGATTTCCATTTGATGAGAACCTTGCCATCCATCACTGAGATGCGTCGTTCCATCGCATTATTAAAGAAATATCAGATCATCGAACCACTCGATGTATTAGAAGAGTTAAATGACGAGACAAGAATGATGATCTATCCATGCGTGAATGTCGTTACTAGGAGATGACATCCGCAGATTGATCGAAAGTTTCAGCAAGGAGGAAGTAGACAGTGAGTTTGACGAAGACGAAGCAGCCATTTCTGGCGTTATCGAAGATATGCCTGAATAACTGGCATTATATAGATCAGAAAGTATTAAGTTTCAACGATGGAATCAACTTTTTTACCGGACATTCTGGAAGTGGAAAGTCAACAGTGATCGATGCGATGCAGATCGTTTTATATGCGAATACAGATGGTCGTGGATTCTTTAATAAGGCGGCAGCAGACGATTCCGATCGAAATCTGATCGAATACCGAGGAATGGTTGCGGTTGGAGAGAAAGATGAAGTTACTTATTTGAGAAATAAAAACTTCTCCACAACGATCGTTCTTGAATTTACACAGACAGAATCTGACGAAAAAGAATGTCTGGGAGTTGTATTTGACGTAGATACAGCAAGAAATGATACATCCAGATTATTTTTCTGGCACAAAGGTGGCATTTTAGAGAATGCTTACCGTACGGAAAGAACATGCGATGACAATTTCGAACTCCGCAAATATAAGAAAAAAAACTTCAAAAAGAAGATTTCTATTTTGGAACAAGCAACGAGAGATTTAGAAAACAGATGTATGATATCTATCTTGGCGGTCTTGATATGGAGAAATTCCCAAGACTGTTTAAACGTGCGATCCCATTTAAAATGAATATCAAACTCGAAGATTTTGTGAAAGAATACATCTGTATGGAGCAGGACATTCATATTGAAGATATGCAGGAAAGCGTCATGCAGTATGGAAGAATGCGTCAGAGAATCGAAGATACATTAAAAGAAGCAAAGAGCTTAGAAGAGATCAAAGAAAGTTTCGATAAATTTAAAATAAAGAAAGTAGAACAAGATTACTGCCAGTACCGCATGAACAAACTGGATGTCCTGAAACTAAAATCAGATATTCATCTGTTACAACAAAAGATTGAAGATGGAGAAAAGATCTAAAGACACAGGAAGAGAAATGAAACAGTTCTTGAGAATAAACTAGAGAAACTCGCCAAAGAATACGATGCATTAGTAGCACAGATCGCAGGAAGTGGATACGATCAGATCGCAACAAGGAAAAAGGATGTTCAGGAGTTGTTAGGACAGTTAAATCATTCTGTACAGCGTTGGGAACAGACATCAAAAGACTTAAAAAAATGGTGTGATCTCGATATTACGCCAAATCAGGCAATCTGGGATATCGAAATTTGAACAGGAGATATCACAGAAGATGATCTAAACCGATTAAAACATACATTGGATATCTTAAGAAAAGAAACTGAGGAAGAACGACAAGATAATGCGTCTGCACTAAGAGCCTTAAAGAAACAGGAGAAATCCATTTCTGATGAGTTGAAAGAACTGAAAAAGGGTAACAAAGCATATCCAAAAGAAGTTCTGGATGCAAGATATGAATTACAGACGAAATTAAGCGAAAAATGTGGTGATTTTGTAAAAGTAAATGTGCTTCGCCGATCTGTTAGACATGAAAGATGAGAGATGGCATAAAGCGGTCGAAGGATATTTAGGATCGAATAAATTAACACTGATCGTGGAACCAAAATACGTCAAGGATGCCATGGAAATCTATCGTGATATGGATCAGAAGAAATACTGGAGAATTTCGATCGCAGACACACAAAAGATTGATAAGCAGGACATGAAGGTTGAGGAAAATGCATTGTCAGAAGAAGTTCTTGCAGAACAGTCTTATGTGAAAAAGTTGATAGAATCCTTGATCGGGCGTGTGATTAAATGTGAGACGATCGATGAATTAAGAAATTGCCGTACTGGTATCACACCAGATGGAATGCTTTATAAAAATTTCCAGTTAAAACGATTAGATCCAAAACAGTACACAAGAAATTCCTACATTGGAGACAACAGTTTACGCCACAGGATCAAAGAATTAGAGAAAGAAAAGGACAAGATCTTTGATAAAAAAGATCCATTAGAAAAAGAAGTTTTAAGTGCTGCCGTTATTTTAGACTATGAATATCTTCCACAGTCAGCCGAAGAATATCTAAAACAGCAGGAAACACTGGAACGTGCGAAAGAACGTCAGGAAGAATACGAAGATTTAGAAAATCAGCTGACAAAATTAAGAGAAGGTGCCCTAAAAGGTCTGGAAGAGGAAAGAGACCAGAACAGGTTAAAACAGGAAGATTGTAAACAAGAGATCAATGCAATGAAAGAAGCAATCTGGGCAACACAGAATGCATTAAAAGAATGCAGACAGCAGATCATTGACCAGAATGAAGCATTGATCCGGGCACAGAATGAATTGCCGGCAAATGGAGAGTACGAGCAGCAGTTTGCACAAGAGATCGAGAAGACAGACACAGAAGACTATGAACGTCTCAAAAAACGTGCAGCAAGGAAATACTATGATGCCGGAACGAAGAAGGAAGAAGAATATCGAAAGCTTGTGGAAGTCAGAACTGCATATTTAAGGGAATATCCGAACCGTACATTCTCAGCAGTAGATGAGAATAATGATGTATATGACAAGCTTTATAAGGAATTATCATCTGACCACATGGAAATGTATCGTGAAAAAGCTGCAAAACAGGCAAAAACAGCAATGGAACATTTCAAAGATGACTTTGTATACAAGATTCGAAGCGCAATCAGGGAAGCTTATCAGCGCAGGGACGAATTAAACCGCATGATCAGTGGACTCGACTTTGGGAAAGATAAATACCAGTTTAAGATCACAAGAAATACAGGAGCCGATGGAAAATATTATCCAATGTTTATGGATGATTCTCTGAATATCGATCCATCTGTCTTGAATACCACGATGGATGACCAGATGAATCTCTTCTCTATGGAACATGAGAATAAATACGGGGAACTGATGAATGAATTGATCGAGATCTTTATCCCGCCAGAAGGTGCAACCGGTGAAGAACTTGAGAATGCGAAACGTGATATGCAGAAATATTCTGATTATCGTACGTATCTGTCCTTTGATATGGAACAGATCGTGGATGGTGACGAAAACTGACGATCGGATTAAGTAAGATGATCAAGAAAAACTCTGGTGGAGAAGGACAGAACCCATTATATGTTGCATTACTCGCAAGTTTTGCACAGGCTTATGGAATTCATCTTTCACCAAAAGTACGAAGAAATCCAAGCATCCGTCTGGTTGTCTTAGATGAAGCATTCTCTAAGATGGATGCAGAGAAAGTTGCAAGTTGTATTGACCTGATCAGGAATCTCGGATTCCAGGCGATCATCAGTGCGACAAATGATAAGATTCAAAATTATCTGGAAAATGTAGATAAGACTTTTGTATACGCCAATCCAAACAAGAAAAATATTTCCATTCAGGAATTTGAGAAATGTGAATTTGATAATTTAGTCACAGAAGAATAGATAAAAATACAGATACGAGGAGAAATGTATTTATGAATCGAAGTTTAAAAGGAATTTGCTTCACAGTTGCAGGAGGATGCTGCTGGGGCATGTCCGGTGTGATGGGGAAATATTTATTTGATGCAAAAGATCTGACGGCTACGTGGCTTGTGACAGTCAGATTATTAGGGGCAGGAATCTGCCTGCTGTTGCTTATGTATCAGAGAAAAGGGAATTCAATTTTTCGTGTATGGAAAAGAAAAGATTCAGCGGTCAATCAGCTGATCTTCGGGATGATTGGAATGGCTATGTGTCAGATGACGTATTTCCTTGCCATTCAGGAGTCAAATCCGGGAACTGCGACAGTTATTCAATATTCTGCACCAATCTTAATTATGGTGTTCTTTGTATTAGTGGAAAAAAGATTTCCAAAGAAAGAAGAAGTGTTTGTATTGGCAGCTGTGATCATAGGAATCTTTTTGCTCGCAACACATGGAAGTATAAAAAACTTAGTGATCACCAACGCGGCATTATTCTGGGGATTGTTATCCGCCTTTGCTTTTGCAGTTTATAACGTGCAGCCAAAGAAACTATTAGATGAATTTGGTACTTTAGAGACAACAGGATGGGGAATGTTTGTCGGTGGAGTATTGGTGACTCCATTTACAAAAGTATGGAGTGTCCCAGGACATTGGGATATCATGACGGCTGCAATGACAATTGGAGTTGTATTCTTAGGAACGATCGTGGCGTTTTCATGTTATCTCCATGGGATTTCCATGTTAGGACCAGTTCAGGGAAGTATGCTTGGATGCGTGGAACCGCTAGTTGCAACGATTCTTTCCGCAACCGTGCTTGGACAGGCCTTTGGAATGATCGATGTTGTTGGAATCTTATGTATTGTTGGAGCAGTGACGGCATTGACGGTTTTGGATGCGTGATCAGACAGAGACTCAAGGTTGCCTGAGATTCCCATTTTTTGTATACTAAAAGAAGAAAAAAGAGATATATATAAATTAGAAAGAAGGTGATCGACGTGACAAAGGTAATAGGAATTGGAAAACAAAGTTTTGAAGATATCATACAAAGCAATTGCTTTTATATAGATAAAACAAGTCTGATCAAAGAGTGGTGGGAATCAGAAGACGATATCACGTTGATCACAAGACCGAGACGTTTTGGAAAAACGTTAAATATGGATATGTTAAAATGTTTTTTTTCCAACCAGTATCGAGATCAGGGACAGCTGTTTGAAGGGCTGAATATCTGGAAAGAGGAAAAATATCAACAGTTACAAGGAACATATCCAGTTATTTATTTAAGTTTTGCAGATGTGAAGCAGACAAATTATAAGGATGCAGTATTAAAGATAAAGAAGATCATAACGGATGTGTATCAGCAATATATTGAGTTGGCAGGATGGGAAGGACTGACAGAAGTCCAGGTAAGACAATTCCAGTCAGTTGATCCATATATGGATGATGTGACATCACAATGTGCATTAAAAGATCTTTCAGGTTATCTTTATCGATATTATGAAAAGAAAGTTATCATTCTTTTGGATGAATTTGACACCCCGATGCAGGAGGCATATCTTCATGGATATTGGAATGAATTTACTGCATTTATCCGAAGTTTGTTTAATGCAACATTTAAGACAAATCCATATTTAAATCGAGCAATGATGACTGGGATTACCAGAGTTTCCAAAGAATCTATTTTTCGGATCTGAATAATTTAAAAGTTGTGACAACAACATCAGAAGAATATGCAACATGTTTTGGCTTTACACAAGAAGAAGTTTTGCAGCATTGGAAGAGTTCCAATTAGCAGATCAAAAGGATGCCGTACAGCAATGGTATGATGGATTTACTTTTGGCTCACAGCAGGATATTTACAATCCATGGTCCATTACAAATTATTTGAAAGAAAAGAAGTTTCTTGCTTATTGGGCATCTACAAGTTCCAATGGTCTGGTAAACCGATTGATTCAGACGTCAAGCCAGATGTAAAAGAATTCATGGAAGAGCTTTTTAAATGAAAGAGAAATCGTTCTCAATTTTGATGAGCAGATCGTATTTGATCAGTTGGAGACAAAAGAAAATGCAATCTGGAGCCTGATGGTTGCAAGTGGTTATCTGAAAGTAGATAAGATCGAATACAGAGGAATCCTTCATGTACCATGGTATCATTTAAAGATTACGAATCTAGAGACCTTAGGAATGTTTTCAGAGATGTTTACTGGATGGTTTCAGAATACAAGATCAATTATAATGCATTTATTAAGGCAATGCTTTGTGGAAACATCAAAGAAATGAATGCCTATATGAATGAAGTCGCATTAGCACATTCAGCAGTTTTGATACAGGAAGTCATCCTTCTGGCAGAACACAGCCAGAGAGATTCTATCATGGTTTTGTATTAGGATTATTGGTAGAATTGCGGGATCAATATGAAGTGAGATCAAACAGGGAAAGTGGATATGGAAGATACGACGTTATGTTGATTCCACGCCAGAAAAATCAACTTGCATTTGTGTTGGAATTTAAAGTTTACAATGCACAGGAAGAACTGAAATTAGAAGATACTGTGCAGTCTGCATTATTGCAGATAGAAGAAAAGCATTATGATACAGAGTTAATAGAAAGAGGAATTTCAAAATCAAAGATCAGACATTATGGATTTGCCTTTGAAGGTAAGAAGCTGTTGATCGGAGAATAGTAGGTGAATCGCTGAGTTCATATAGAATTATATGGATTCAGCGATTTTTCATAGAATGATTATTTTATTGAAAAAATAACCTGTAAATATATTGTATTAAGTATAAAACAATGTTAAAATAAAAGTAACCCAAAATAGGACATAAAGGAAAGGAGGAATACGAAAATGGAAGAATTAACCAGACTAGAAGAACATCATGCAATGCATTTGGGATTATCAAGGAGAAGTTCCTTTTCTTGATCTGATAGAGACAGTCAAAGAAAAGCTCAATAAAGATTATAAAAGAACAAGTATCCATGGATATCTGTTCCGTCTAGAAGAGAGGGATATATCAAAGTTACCAAGAAAGAGAAAAGCATATGTGCAGCCATTGATTGATGAAGAAACATATGGAAAATATCAAGCCGAGGAAGTTTTAGATCGTTGGTTTGATGGATCTGCAAAACGATTAGTAAGTGCATTAGGGAGAAACTGACAAAGAAGACGGAGAAGAGTTAAGAGGGATCTTAGATGACGTTGATTTTGATGATAATAATAATAAAAATATTTAGCGGAATATTCTTATGTACACTGCTTGGAACGATCTTATATCTTTTTGGAAAGCTGCAGGACTTTTGATAGAACACAAGGGTTATGTTGATATCAATTATCTGATATGGAAGATGGTATTATTGATGTTTGCCATACCGATCACGTTGATCTATGCAAATGGATTTGAGAAAGAGTACTTATGTATTTGAAGTTACAGGTCCGATCAAGTGGGTCATTGGAATTTTTGATCATCTGGCTGGTTGGAACGATCATTTTTACGATCAGATTTCTAGAGAAATACAAGAGCAATAAGGAAGGATATTTTAAATGCAGATTTGTGTGGCGTGAGGAATTCAAAGTATGGTAAAAGCATATCAAAAAGTTAGGGGTTCATAAAGAAATTCAAGTAGTGATCTTAGAAAAAGCAGGCGGACCAATGTTATATGGGATTTTGAAACCAAGAATCATTCTGCCAAAATTTATGATCCGCAACAGCTAAATATGATATTTACACATGAATTGATTCATTATAAACATCATGATCTCATTTGGAAACACTTGGCGAACATTATCTGTTGTGTATACTGGTTTCAACCTGCGTTAAAGGATGTTTTTTATCAATTAGATCAATGGGGAGAAACATACTGTGACAGGACAGTATGTGAATATCTGCCAGATGTAAAGGATATTTTTCTACGATCATAGATATTTCTATGGAAGAGATCAGATACGGAAGATATACAACAGCGGGGTTATATGGAGAGTAAGGAAGTATTAAAACTACGAATAGAACGGATGAAATCTTATCGACAACAAAGGTTGCGAAGAGGAATTTCTGTAAGTGTCTTATTTGGAATGATCATACTCAGTGCATCTACGGTATTTGCTAGGGATAGTTTTTGTAAAGGCATACGATAAGATTGCAGATGAAACAAGAGAAATCAATGTTGGAACGGAAGGTGATATAAAAGATCAAGCAAAGTATAGAATGTATGATAAAACCAGAATCAAAAAGTGCATGATAAAAAATGAAAGATTAAAAGAGAATGATGGAAAACCATTTACATGGAAGATCAAGCCAAAAGAAAGAATAGAAACAAAAGAGGGACACTTAAAAAAGGGAACTTGTGTTCAAGTGGCTGCCTGTATGGGGTTTGAAGAAGAACACCCTGAAACACATATAGCAATTGGAATTATTGATGAGGATGGAGAGGAAACTTATATAGAGAATGGGGTAAATCTGGTAAGTGTCTTAAAGGTAAAAAAAGATGGACGATATCAGTGTTTATAGAAAATCAAGGAACGAAAAAGCAATAGCAGGGATATTATTGGGTGGAAACGGAGAATAGTAGAAGAAATATTACCATTTTCTACAATAGTTAATGTGCAATTTCTCTAATGATATCAGCAGTACCTGGATGTGGATGGGGGCTTTCAGCAGTTTCCTTGGCATCATCCTATGGAGGATATTCAGCTTTAGAGAAGGCGGTTCATAAAGCTTATTATAAAAAGAAAGGAATAAAAGTATATTATAAAATTCATAAATCAGTAATGAGTATGAATAAAGTAAGATATGTTGTTGGTTAAGAGAAAGGAGCAAAAGGATGAAAAAAATTGCGATTAAAACATTTCGTAAAAATATAATTCAATTGTTAATATTTCTAGGAATTGTTACCTTTTAAGTAGCTCACAAAATATATTCCGTATACAAGACAAGAAATTATAGCGCAGGATATAATTCTATTTTTATTGTATTTGGTTTAGTATTGTAATTGATATAATCAATGAGAAAAAACAAAGGCTAGTTGATTTAAGAATATGAAAAATAGGAGCAATTTGATATGAAGAAAAACGAAGCATAATTCTAATAAGTATTCTAATCATTGTATCGGCTGCCATATATTTTACAAACCACAACACAACAAAACAATTCCTATCAACTTGGAATCATTATCTCAATAGGGAACAAAGATAAAGCAATATTTTATATTATAATGACCAACTTCAAAACAGGACAAAGAAGTTGAAGATCGGAATATTGCGAGTCAGTATGATATTCCAAAGAGACAGTGAATGATAAAGTATATGATCCCAAGGAGTTCCATATGTAAATGAGCAGGAAGAAGTAATGGAGCTTGATCATAATACACAAAAATAAAGTTATATAAAATAGGACGGCCGGGACTTTTTTTTTGATAGAAGGATGGTGATATCTATAAAATCTAAGCAGAGTACCACGTCCATATTTTAATATGGGCGTGGGTGAATGCGTCCTGACGGACACATTATCGTTTCCCCTGATTCCGAATATACTGTTTTATTGTGTGCAGACTGTTTTCACTAACAGATGAAATAAAATAACTATCCGACCAAAATAAGGTTTCCAGTAATATTTTTTAAAATGGTTTCGCCATACAACTTTCGTTTTCGTGCTGTTTGTGTTTTAAAACATTTGCAAGTTCCGCCGGTGAAGTTGTTGTATCAGCTTCCATCAGGATATGGACATGATCCGATTCGCCATTGATCTCTAGGATGTGAAACCCTCTTTGATCTGCTACATAGTGGATACGTTCATAAACAACATCTTTTACTTTGCCTGTTAAGACTGGATGTCTGTATTTCGTAACAAACACGATATGGTATTGCAATAAAAAGCAACTATGCCGGTTTATATAATAATCTGTATTATCTTTCTTTCGCATGATGTATCTCCTTTACAGCTAAACATATGTTTGATATGATTATACTATAAAAGTACGATATTTTCAACATATCAGAAAGGAGACAACCATATGGCATACCGTGTGACACAAAGAATCATTTCTTCGGATGATCTGTTATATCCATATTTTGACGATCTGTGCAGAAAGTCCAAGCTGTTGTACAATGCAGCTCTTTTCGTGTGCGGAATATCTTTACCGGTTATGACAAAGAACATCGGACAGAGAACGAAGTCGAAGTCTTTCAAGAAGTTGCGTTATTACAACGATCTTATCCAAACATGCACGTCCGCAGAGTGATCTCTTATACACACCTTGAAAGAGATGATGCGTGTCACAGAGAATGCAGATTTCTTTTCCGGACTTCCAAGACAGACAGCACAGCAGATGGTCAAACAGTCAGTCACAGATTTCAAAACTGGCTTGCTTCTTTAAGAGAATATAAAAAGCATCCAGAAAAGTATCTGGGTAAGCCTAAGATGCCTCGCTATAAGAAAAGTGACCTGACGACTGTGATCATCACAAACCAGGATGCTGTCTTGTATCAGGACGATATCGGGATGTCCTTAAAACTGCCTTTGCAAAGCAACGCTTGTACTTTTCAAATCTTTCTTCGGATCCTGTATTAAAAGTCAAGATCAAACCGTATTATGGTCGTTTTTACTCTGTCTGACACTGGAAGAACCAGATGTTGCATTTGATCCTTCGGATCTCATGTATGTGCCATTGATCTTGGAACAGATAACTTCGCAGCGATCGTATGTGATGATCACTCATCCGCAATATACAAAGGCGGAGCTGTCTTATCAAGATCCAATGGTTCCATAAACATAGAGCAAAGTATGTCTCCATCATCACAAAAGGTCATGAAAAGAAACACGCTGTTTCCAGGCGGTTAAGAGACCTTTCTTTCCATTATGCCAATTTTGTGAAAGACCAGTGCCACAAGATCATTCGTAGTATCATTGACTTCTGTATGGAACACCAGTGTGGAACACTGATCCTTGGTGTGAATCTGCTCTGGAAGCAGAGATCCAATATGAATAAGATCAACAACCAGAATTTTGTCTCCATGCCGATCACTCTCCTGCGGACAATGATCACATATAAAGCTCTGAATGCCGGCATCAGAATCATAGAGCAGGAAGAAAGTTATACTTCAAAGCGGATCTGATCGCAAATGACAGGATCCCAACCTATGGTGTCGATGATAAGGATGCTTCGTTTTCTGGAAAGAGGATCAAACGTGGTTTATACCGTTGCTCTAACGGAATGATCTTAAATGCGGATTGTCACGCAGCAGCAAATATCATGCGGAAAGCGATCCCTGATATCTGGAAAGATACCAGAGATTATACGTTTCTTTCTGCTCCTGATGTGTATGGATTCCACAAACTGAATCGAAAGGTATTCCTGTCAAAGGGATAGCGGCATAAGTGAATATGCCTTGATTGGTACGGACAGCCAATCTTTTGGTCAGAAATGGGTAACTGTCACGACTGTTAGAAGCCACTTCCATAGGAACTACTGTACCACATGGGAGGGGTAATTCACTCAGATGATAAAAATCTCTATTTTTCTTCAGGAAATACAGATAAAATCTTGTATCAGATGGATTTAAAAAAAGACAAGATCAGCAAGCTCAAATTAAAAGAAATAAATCCACAGCAAATTTTACCGTATAAAAATAAATTGTTTGTTACACTGTAACAGATCTAACAGTGGAATGGGAAAAGCAATTTCATTGTTAAACCACAAACAGGAGAAAGCAAAGTTTATAAATTCAAGCATAATGTAATTCAATGTCAAACAAAAGAGGACTATTTGTATACTAAGTAATGATAGTATCGATAAATATAAATTTGATGGAGAAAAAATGCATTTAGAAGCAAGCAGTAAAATCGCTATCAAAGGATTTTGGAAGAATGGGTATATCAGCAGCTTTTTCTTTTTTTTTTAACACCAGTATTGACATCCAATCATCGTTTGCATATAATAAAACCAATAGAAATAGTAGGAAATACAAAAATACCAGCGGAAGCGCAGCATAACAAGAATAGAAATGCTAAGCATCCGCTTTTTTATTCTAAATAAAAGGAGAAAGAAATGTTAAATCAGTTTTCAAGAACAGAACTATTACTTGGAAAGAAGCACTTGATAAATTAGCAGGCAGCAGAGTTGCTGTCTTTGGAATCGGTGGTGTTGGTGGATATGTATGCGAAGCCTTAGTACGAAGCGGTGTCGGTGAATTCGACCTTGTTGACGATGATAAAGTCTGCTTAACAAACCTAAACCGCCAGATCATCGCAACAAGAAAAACAATCGGAAAATACAAAGTAGAAGTGATGAGAGACCGTATCTTAGAGATCAATCCAGATGCGAAGTCAACGTTCGTTCACAAATGCTTCTTCTTACCTGAAAATGCAGAGGAATTTCCATTTTGAAGGGAATGTGATGCAGTGTCAAATCTGTCAAAATGCGATATCAATTCAAGAGAATTAAAGAAAGATAATTAAAGTTGTATATTCAGAAGAAATGCCGATCAAACCAAAGATGATATGGCAAACAGCTGCAGAACAAACTGTATTTGTCCTCAGGAGCACAGCACAAATGTACAGAGAAAAGAGCGATTCCAGGCAGTTACAGCATTTGTACCATCTGTCGCGGGACTGATCATCGCAGGGGAAGTAGTGAAGGATTTATGCAAGGCGTAAAAATGTAACAAAACAGGCATTTATGAAATCCATACCGATCATGTGTAGTTATGTATTTGTCAGTATGGCATATGGAATGATGATGGAGAATGTTGGATTTGCATGGTATTATTCGCTTCTTACAAGCCTTACCGTGTATACAGGGAGCTTTTCAGTTTGTCCTGATCACATTTTTTAAGCAGCGGGGCATCCATCGTCACGATCGCAGTGACAGCTTTGTTGATGAACAGCAGACAGAGTTTCTACACAGCCTTTCATTTTGGAGACATTCCGTAAGATGGGAAGAAAGAAATTTTATATGATCCATACGATGACAGATGAGACATATGCAGTAAACTGCACGATCGAAGACAAAGATGAAAACAGCAGAAAAGAGATGTTTCTCGTTGCATTCTTCAGCAGATGTTACTGGATGTTTGGAGCAGTGATGGGTGGATTGATCGGGCAGCTGATCCCATTTGAATTAACAGGAATCGATTTTTGCATGACTGCATTATTTATCATCATTTTATCGATCAATGGGAGAAAGCGGACAAACATTTTCCAGCGGTTGCAGGAATTCTGATTGCAATTATCGCATTACTGCTCTTTGGACAGCGGGCATTTATGCTGCCAGCATTGGTGATCGTTTCAGGAGTTTTAATCTTTTGGAATAGTGAAAAACAGGAAGTTTAGGCAGAAAGGGGAAAATAATGAACACAAAAATGGCATTGATCGCAATTTTCGTTTCTGCCGTGATCACATTTGGACTTCGAGCCCTCCCTTTTCTTGTATTTCAGGAAGGAAAAGAGCTTCCAGATCAGATCAAACGATTAGGAATGGTGTTGCCATCTTCGATCATGGCAGTACTGATCGTGTATTGCCTGAAAGATGTCGGGGATGACTTTATGGCAGATGGCTTATGGAAACTGATCGCAGCGGCAATTACCGCAGTCAGCTATAAATGGAAACATAATACGCTGATCAGCATTTTACTTGGAACAGTGAGTTATATGCTGTTCTTACATTTTTTTGGATAGAACAAATTTGAGATAGAATAAAACATAGGATGAAACAGGAGATATATATGGCAAGAGAAATAGAGACAAAATGTATTCATTTAGAAGAAGCAGAAGGGGCACTAAACCACTTTGGTGCAATGGCATATCCAATCTATCAGTCAGCAACATACGCACATCCAGGAGTCGGACAAAGTACAGGTTATGATTACAGCCGCCTGCAGAATCCAACGAGAGAACATCTGGAGAAGACAGTTGCTTCTCTGGAAAATGGAATCGATGCATTGGCATTTTCCTCAGGAATGGCAGCGATCACATTGATGATGGAATTATTCAAACCGGGCGATCATCTGATCGTGGATGCAGATTTGTATGGTGGCAGCATCCGTCTATTTAATCACGTATCTGAGAAAAACGGAATCGAATTTTCCAGTGTGGACTGCCACAAAGAAAATGTCGCAGCATATATCAGAGAAAACACAAAAGCAGTTTATATCGAGACACCAACCAACCCAATGATGAACGTCACAGATATCAAAGCATTAGCTGAGATCACAAAGAAACATAACATTCTTCTGATCGTTGACAATACATTTTTATCTCCATATTTCCAGAATCCATTAAATCTCGGAGCAGATATTGTTGTACACAGCGGAACAAAATATCTTGGAGGCCACAACGATACACTAGCTGGATTCTTAGTTACAAACAGAGAAGATATAAGCGAAAGATTTCGTTTCCTGATCAAGACAACAGGAGCCGGATTAGCACCATTTGATTGTTTCCTGATCCAGAGAGGGATCAAAACCTTAGGAGTTCGTATGGACCGTGCACAGGAAAATGCGATCGAGATCGCAAAATGGTTAAAAGAACAGGATATCGTAAAGAAAGTTGTCTATCCAGGATTCAAAGAACATCCAGGATACGAGATCATGAAAAAACAGGCAAGAGGATTTGGAGCAATGCTTACATTTGAACTTACGAAGAAAGAATATGCGATCAATATCCTTGAAAAAGTAAGAATGATCAAATATGCAGAAAGTCTTGGTGGGGTGGAAACACTGATCACATATCCAATGACACAGACACATGCAGACGTTCCAGAACATATCCGCAAACAAAACGGGATCACGGATTGTGTGTTAAGAATGTCTGTCGGAATTGAGAATGTCAAAGATTTATTAAATGAACTGGAAGAGGTATTTTCAGAAGTACGAGGTGAATAAGATGCCTGAGAGAAACTTAAACTTTGATGAACCTGTGGATCGAAGAAATACAGATTGTTTAAAATATGATTTTGCGAAGCGTAAAGGAATGCCAGAAGATGTGCTTCCATTATGGGTTGCGGATATGGATTTTAAAACATCCTCTTATATAGAAGATGTTTTAGTAGAACGTGCAAAAGAAGCAATCTTTGGATACAGTGAAATGCAGACTCCATATTTTCAGGCAGTAGCCAATTGGATGAAAATACATCATAATTGGGAAGTCAAAAGAACATGGCTGGTAAAAACACCGGGCGTTGTCTTTGCCCTTGCTATGGCTGTGAAAGCCTTTACAGATCCGGGAGACAGCGTGATCATTCAGTCCCCGGTATACTATCCCTTTTCGGAAGTGATCACAGATAACGGAAGGAATATTGTAAGCAGTGACCTCTATTTGGGTGCGGATGATCGTTATCATATGGATTATGCAGATTTTGAGAAAAAGATCATAGAAAATAATGTGAAACTTTTATTATGCAATCCGCATAATCCGGTTGGGCGTGTCTGGACAAAGAAGAATTAGAGAAAGTCGGAGATATCTGTTTAAAACACAATGTATTGGTTGTCAGTGATGAAATTCATGCAGATTTTGTGTTCAAAGGACAACATCAGGTATTTACTGCGATCAAAAAGAATATGAAGATATCACGCTCTCATGCACTGCGCCAAGCAAGACATTTAATCTCGCAGGACTGTCACTTTCTAATATTTTTATTCCAAACAGGGAATTAAAACGTCAATTTAAGGCAGAATTAAAAGCAGCCGGAACAGGATTGATGGGAGTTATGGGACTAGTTGCCTGCCAGACTGCATATGAAAAGGAGAAGAATGGTATCATGCCATGAAATCCTATGTACAGGCGAATATCGAATTTACAAAACAGTATGTAGAAGAAAATCTTCCAGGAGTCAAAATGATCGATCATGAAGGCACATACCTCGTATGGCTTGACTTCAGAGAGACAGGACTTGGAGTAGATGAATTAGAAGATCTGATCATTCATAAAGCCAAACTATGGTTAGACAGCGGAAAAATCTTTGGAAAGAACGGAGAAGGCTTCCAGAGGATCAATGTAGCATGTCCAAGAAGTACAGTCAAAGAAGCGTTAGATCGTATGAAAGAAGCAATGCAAATGTGATCGATCAGATTCAAATATATAAAAAGGAACCAGTTGTGAACAAGTTTCACATTTGGTTCCTTTTTTCACTTTTTAGCAATCTGATTAAATAAAAAGGCACAAAAAATGGCTTAAATACGTGCTTTACAAGCAAGTGTGACAAATCACACAAAATGTTAAAAATCATAAAGTAATGTGCACTGTTTCTAAAGACGTACAATCTATTGAGAAAAATTTGCCATCCTGTTATGATTTGCTTGTAGTTAAGAAATACCGGTATTTAAAACAAGATAAATCAAAGAATTGTATGGATAAACTTTGAAAAGAGTGATTTGAAAAATGATGCAGAAGATTCAAAAATTTGGAGGTGCGATGTTTACACCAGTACTTCTGTTCGCATTTGCAGGTATCTCAGTAGGAATAGGTACTCTGTTTACAACACAGGCGATCATGGAGGTCTGGCAGCACCAACAAGCATGTGGTACAAATGCTGGAACGTATTTCTACAAGGTGGATGGACAGTATTTAACCAGTTACCATTGTTATTCGCAGTATCATTGCCAATCGGAATGGCAAAGAAACAAAATGCAAGATGTTGCATGGAAGCATTAGTTTTATATATGACTTTCCATTATTTTGTAAACACGATCTTAACTCAGTGGGGTGGAGTATTCGGAGTTAACATGAATGCGGAAGTCGGTGGAACAAGCGGACTTGCAATGATCGCAAGTATCAAAACATTAGATATGGGTATGGTTGGAGCTTTAGCAGTATCCGGAATCGTAATTTATCTACATAACAGATTTTTTGATACAGAACTTCCTGAATGGCTTGGTTCATTCTCAGGATCAACATTCGTATTCATGATCGGATTCTTCGTAATGATCCCAGTTGCAGTATTAGCATGTGCCTTCTGGCCAAAAGTTCAGTTAGGAATCACAGCATTCCAGGGATTTGTAAAGAGTGCAGGAGCTATCGGAATCTTTGTATTTAACTTCCTTGAAAGAGCACTGATCCCATTTGGATTACATCATCTGTTATACTCACCATTTTACTATGATAACGTTGTTGTACCTGGCGGATTATATGCTTACTGGGCAAAATTATTACCACAGATCGCAGCATCTACAGCATCTTTAAAATCTTTCTGTCCAGAAGCAGGATTTACAGCAAGTGGATTTGCAAAAATGTTCGGATGTCTTGGAGCAGCATTAGCATTCTACAGCACAGCAAAACCAGAGAAAAAGAAAAAAGTATTTGCACTGTTATTACCTATCACATTAACAGCAATCGTATGTGGAGTTACAGAACCAATTGAATTTACATTCTTATTCGTAGCACCTATGTTATTCGTAGTTCATGCATTTTTAGCAGCAACACTGGCAACAACCATGTGGCTTGCAGGAATCGTTGGTATCAACTCAGGTGGTCTGATCGAGATCGCATCACTGAACCTGATTCCATTAATGAGAAATCACTGGCAGCAGTATTTATTAGAATTGGTTATTGGTCTGATCTTTACAGCTATCTGGTTTGTAGTATTTAGATTCCTGATCTTAAAATTTGATTTCAAAACACCAGGACGTGAAGACGAAGCAGAGATCGAATTTGGATCAAAAGAAAAATTCAGGAACAAACAGGCAGAAAAGGTGGAAAAGCAGGAGATCCTAAGCTTGAGTTATGCGAACTGATCCTTGAAGGACTTGGAGGAAAAGACAATATCGTTGATGTAACAAACTGTGCAACCAGATTACGTGTCAACGTAAAAGATGAAACATTATGTAAAGACGATCCTTATTTCAAAGCAATCGGAACACATGGATGTTCTATCAATGGAAAAGCATATCAGGTTATCATTGGATTAAAAGTTCCTAGTATCAGAGAAGTATTTGAAACATTATTATAATCAATAGTATAAATTCGGAGGAAAGAAGAAATGGCAAAGAAAAAATATTCAATCACAGTCGCAGGTGGTGGAAGTACATTTACACCAGGTATCGTATTGATGCTTCTAGATCATATGGACAGATTCCCAATTCGTTCCATCAAGTTTTATGATAACGATGCAGAGAGACAGGAAACAGTTGCAAAAGCATGTGAGATCTATTTAAAAGAAAATGCACCAGAAGTAGCATTTGATTATACAACAGACCCAGAAACAGCATTCACAGACATCGACTTCGTATTAGCACATATCCGTGTAGGAAAATACGCAATGCGTGAAAAAGACGAGAAGATCCCTCTAAAATACGGAGTACTCGGACAGGAAACATGTGGACCAGGAGGAATCGCTTACGGAATGCGTTCCATCGGTGGAGTTATTTAGATCCTTGATTACATGGAAAAATATTCACCAAACGCATGGATGTTAAACTACTCAAATCCAGCAGCGATCGTTGCAGAAGCAACAAGAAGGTTAAGACCAGATTCCAAGATCTTAAATATCTGTGATATGCCGATCGACTTAATGGAAAAGATGGCAAACATGGTCGGATTAAAATCCAGAAAAGAAATGCAGTACGGCTACTATGGATTGAACCACTTCGGATGGTGGAACAAGATCTATGATTCTGAAGGAAATGACTTAATGCCACAGATCAAAGAACATATGGCAGCAAACGGATATGCAGATGCATTATCAGATTCCAACCAGCATGTAGATGAAAGCTGGGTACATACATTCCAGAAAGCAAGAGATGTATATGCAGTTGATCCAGAAACAATTCCAAATACATACTTAAAATACTATCTGTTCCCAGATTATGTTGTAGAAACATCAAATCCAGAATACACAAGAGCGAACGAAGTTATGGATGGAAGAGAAAATTCGTCTTTGGAGAATGCAGAAAGATCATCGAAAGCGGAACAGCAGTCGGAAGTGCATTTGAACCAGATGCTCATGCAACATATATCGTAGACTTAGCATGTGCGATCGCAGAAAATACACAGGAAAGATTCTTACTGATCGTACCAAACGAAGGAGCAGTAGAGAACTTTGACCGAACAGCAATGGTAGAGATTCCATGTATCGTAGGAAGCAACGGATATGAAAAGATCTGTCAGGGAGCGATCCCACAGTTCCAGAAAGGATTAATGGAACAGCAGGTAAGCGTAGAAAAACTGACAGTTGAAGCATGGATCGAAGGAAGCTATCAGAAGTTATGGCAGGCACTGACATTATCTAAGACAGTACCAAGTGCGAAAGTAGCAAAACAGATCTTAGATGACCTGATCGAGGCTAACAAAGATTACTGGCCAGAATTAAAATAAGAAACCAAAACATATGCATGGGAAGAAAGGTGAAGAAAGATGTTATTTTTTAAGAAGAAAAAGAAAGATGATGCAATTGAGATCAAAGCATATTTTGAAGGAACAGTCCTTCCATTAGAGAAAGTAAAAGACCCCATGTTCTCTGATAAACTAATGGGAGATGGAGTAGCCATCGAGCCAGATGCGGGAAATCTATATGCTCCAGTGGATGGGAAAGTAGCATCAATTTTTGATACAAAACATGCTATAGGATTTGTATTAGACAATGGAGCCGAAGTTCTCATGCATATCGGAATGGATACGGTAGAATTAAATGGAGAAGGATTTGATCTTGATATTTCCGTAGGAGATGAAGTTCACGCAGGTGAACTAATGGGATCCGTTGATCTGGATTTTGTGAAATCCAAAGGAAAAGAAACGGTTACACCGATCGTTTTGACAGCAATGGATGAGTATAAGATTGAATTTGTAAAGACAGAAGGTCATGTAAACATTGGAGATGTTTTATACAAGATTTCTAAATAGTTATATGAATCGGAGTTTAAAGAAGAGGGACTTTGCGAGAGCAAGGTCCTTTTTTTAAAGAAAGGATATAGGAATGAAAAGATATTTTATGGCATTTATCGGAGTTGTATTCATTGGATTCAGTGTGGCTGTGTTGAATCTATCAGGATTTGGGGTAGATCCATTCAGTTGCATGAATATGTCAGTGAGTGCATATCTCCCATTTTCATTTGGCGTGTGGCAGATTTTTGTAAATGCAGTGATCCTTATGCTGCTTGTGATTCACGTTATAAAAGAAAAAAAGAAAATAGGTGCGGTATTTGGATTTGGAACATTATGGAATATGACAGGGTAGGCTTACTTGTAGATTTTTACAACAAAGTATCATATATTTTTTCAAAATCCTCAAAATCTTGGAATTAGAATCCTATTTCTCGTTGTAGCAATTTTAGGTCTCTGTCTGGGGTGCTCTATCTATATGACACCGGAACTAGGGAGTGCACCATATGATGCATTAGGTGTACAAATTCATGAAATAAGTAAAGTCCCTTTTAAATTATGCAGGATTACAACGGACCTTATATGTGTTATAATAGCTCTTATATTCGGAGGTAATATAGGAATAGGCACAGTGATCACAGCATTTGGAACAGGGCCATTTGTACAGTTTTTCAATGAACATATTTCAAAGCCGTGGTTACATTATAAGAGAAGAGGAAGATATGCGCTTAGAAGAACTACTAAATCAATACAGTGACAGGTTAAGTGAGAATGACTTGTACATATGGGACTATGTGGAGAAACACAAAAACAATGTGAAAATATGACGATCGAAGAACTTGCAAGGAAATGTAATGTATCCAGAACAACAGTACTTCGATTTACAAAAAAGCTGTCTTTAAAAGGCTTTGGTGAGTTCAAAGTACATCTTAGGATGGAAAATGATGACAAGAAACAAGATACAAGCAAAGCTGTAAAAGTTTGTCTCGCATATGAAGAAATGATGCGTGATATGGTGCAGCAGGATTTCAAAGAGATCAGTGAGTTGATCTATCAGGCAAAACGAATTTTTGTATATGGAACAGGCATGGTACAAAAGATCGTTGCAAAGGAATTTAAACGATTATTTTATTTTACAGATAAGCGTTTTTATGATTTTAGTGGAATGACAGAATATGAAACGGTAGTAAAGTATGTAGATAGTGATGATCTTGTTCTGATCATTTCTGTGTCAGGGAAGCAGATCCTACGATAGATTTTGCCAAGAAAGTAAGGATCAAAGGAACACCGATCATTTCAATCACAAAACAAAAGAAGAATCCATTGGCAGAGATCAGTAACTATAATTTATACATATCGACAACAATGGTAGAACAAAATTTGTATAAAGGGCGATATGAATCCATGACATCTTATTATATTCTGGCGGAAATGATGTTTTTGCGTTATTTAGAATATTTAGAGGAAAGGAGCCAGTCTGATGAGAGCTAGGAATATGGAAGAATTGATACAGAAGAAATTTGACATTTTAAATGAAAATGATCTTCAAATATGGGCATATATCGTGCGTCATAAAGAACAATGTAAACAGATTTCGATTCAGCAGCTGGCGGTTTTGTCATGTATCACATACAACGATCCTGCGATTTGCAAAGAAACTTGGGTTTTCTGGATATAGTGAGATGCGTTCTTTCCTGAAATGGGAAGATAAAGCAGAAATCCTATACGAAGAAAAAGATATGGATCGAAATGCAAACAGTTTTATAGCAAATATCCGGCGTTTTGAGGATATGAATATGGATAAGGTTTGCCGGATGATAGAATCTGCAAGCAGGATTTATACACAAGGTTCAGGATCGACACAGAAATTAGCGGCACAGCATCTGAAAGAAAAGTTTTTGTATCAAGGCATTTTATCAATACGATAGAAGGAGCAAGTGAATTTGAACTTCTTTCAGAGAAATTTACCGAAGAGGATCTTGTGATCTTTTACAGCCTTTCTGGACAAAATGAAAAACAGATCCGTAAAATGAGAAGCGCAAAAGAGAGTGGAGCAAAGATCATAGGAATCGCAATGCAGGGCAAGGGTGAATTTTATGATCTTGCAGATGAAGTTTTGACATTTCAGTCAGAAGAAATACATACGATCGGGTATGGATTCCTTTATTATCCGACATTACATTTTCACATTGTCAATGAATTTCTGACATTAAAATACATGGAACATCAATTGAGAAAACAAGAAGCAATAACTGAAAATAACGAAGAAAAGCATTAAAAAACCTCATAAATAAGCCATTTGTGAAAAATCACATGTTTTGTGAAATGAAACAACATTGATGATACGTTCCTGAATAAGGTGAAACTATTGTATCAGGATAAATACGATAGTATGATGAACTCAACAAAGAAAAACAAACAACATTCAGGAGGAATGAAAAATGGCAAAGAAAAAATATTCAATCACAGTTGCAGGTGGTGGAAGTACATTTACACCAGGTATCGTATTGATGCTTTTAGATCATATGGACAGATTCCCAATTCGTTCCATCAAGTTTTATGATAACGATGCAGAGAGACAGGAAACAGTTGCAAAAGCATGTGAGATCTATTTAAAAGAAAATGCACCAGAAGTAGCATTTGATTATACAACAGACCAGAAACAGCGTTCACAGACATCGACTTCGTATTAGCACATATCCGTGTAGGAAAATATGCAATGCGTGAAAAAGACGAGAAGATCCCTCTAAAATATGGAGTACTCGGACAGGAAACATGTGGACCAGGAGGAATCGCTTACGGAATGCGTTCCATCGGTGGAGTTATTGAGATCCTTGATTACATGGAAAAATATTCACCAAACGCATGGATGTTAAACTACTCAAACCAGCAGCGATCGTTGCAGAAGCAACAAGAAGATTAAGACCAGATTCCAAGATCTTAAATATCTGTGATATGCCGATCGACTTAATGGAAAAGATGGCAAACATGGTCGGATTAAAATCCAGAAAAGAAATGCAGTACGGATACTATGGATTAAACCACTTCGGATGGTGGAACAAGATCTATGATTCTGAAGGAAATGATTTAATGCCACAGATCAAAGAACATATGGCAGCAAACGGATATGCAGATGCATTATCAGATTCCAACCAGCATGTAGATGAAAGCTGGGTACATACATTCCAGAAAGCAAGAGATGTATATGCAGTTGATCCAGAAACAATTCCAAATACATACTTAAAATACTATCTGTTCCCAGATTACGTTGTAGAAACATCAAATCCAGAATACACAAGAGCGAACGAAGTCATGGATGGAAGAGAAAAATTCATCTTCGGAGAATGCAGAAAGATCATCGAAAAGGGAACTGCAGTCGGAAGTGCATTCGAACCAGATGCTCATGCAACATATATCGTAGACTTAGCATGTGCGATCGCAGAAAATACACAGGAAAGATTCTTACTGATCGTACCAAACGAAGGAGCAGTAGAGAACTTTGACCGAACAGCAATGGTAGAGATCCCATGTATCGTAGGAAGCAACGGATATGAAAAGATCTGTCAAGGAGCGATCCCACAGTTCCAGAAAGGATTAATGGAACAGCAGGTAAGCGTAGAAAGACTGACAGTAGAAGCATGGATCGAAGGAAGCTATCAGAAGTTATGGCAGGCACTGACATTATCTAAGACAGTACCAAGTGCGAAGGTAGCAAAACAGATCTTAGATGACCTGATCGAAGCTAACAAGGGTTATTGGCCAGAATTAAAGTAATAAAGATTTTGCAGTACAGGAGGAAAGAATCATGATGAAAACGATTCAGAAGAATGTAACAGTAAATTCTTCAATTGAGCGCATATTTACGATCATTAAAGTATTATTGGCAGTAAGTCCATTTATGGCATTAGGTTATCTTACGGCCAAAGGAACTGCAGGTGCTAATTTACAGACAATCCTAAGTCAGAATCCACATTATACCGTTATGTTTTAGTTGCCATGGTTAATCCATTTATCGCATACTTGTTAGGCTTTTACAACAGCATTTGAATAAAGCTGATTATGGATATGCGGTTGTGAATATGGCATTGATGATCGTTGCAAGTAATGCTTCAGAATTTCTTATATGTAGCTGCGTTAGCTTTCCTTCTTTATAAAACGGTTAAAACATACCAGATTTCAGTGAAAGACTCTGTAGAAAAAAGCCTAAAAAATCATTTTCTGAGAGATATTTCAGGAAGTATCGTAGTTCTAATTTTTGCTGGAATTTGTATGTTTGCGATGTTACAATTAAAATAATTGTTATCTGATTTCTAAATATATAAAATTCATAAGTCCCAGAAAAAGCGTAAAGTTTTGTTCTGGGACTTATTTGTTTGAAAGAATATGTTAAATTGGTAGAAAATAATATTTATGGACAAAATCAAGGGAGAAATGTTATGAAGAATATAAAAGTTATAATGTGTGATATTGATGGAACACTGTTAAATAGCAAGGGAATCGTTACCCCCAAAACAATTGATGCAATAAAGAAAGTTCGAGAACAAGGAATCTTGTTTGGAATATCAACAGGAAGAGATGTTCCAAGTGTAAAAAGGTTGTTTGGGAAATGGGAAATTGGTGGGCTTGTTGATATGGTCGTTGGAAGCAATGGAGGTGAGATTTATGATTACAAAACCGATTATTATGAAGAAAATTTTGCCCTTCCAGGAAACCTGATCGCAAATATCATGGATCACTATAAAGATATGGATGTGAATTTTGCAATTCATGGGGATGGAGTTTTGTATACTCCGAAAGAAGATGAACTTATCAAAATTTTATCTAAAGGTGATCAGCTTCCATATGAGGTCATTGATTTTGACGAGTATTTAAAAGAAGATCGTTTAAAACTTCTTATTGTATGCAAACCAGAAACTATGCCGGCAGTTATTGAAAGAGCAAAACCTTGAAAATGAACGTTTCAAATGTGCAAGTCTTCAGACGACGCAACATCTGTTTGAATTTATGGATCCTAGGATCTCAAAATCCTTTGGATTACAAAAACTAATGGAGATGCATGGATTTACAATGGAAAATCTCTGCACATTTGGAGATGCAGATAATGATTATGATATGACCTTGCATGCAGGAGTCGGAGTCGTTATGGCAAATGGAAGTGAAAAAACAAAAAGTGTTGCAGATCATATTACCAAAGACAATGATCACGATGGAATTGGAGTGTTTCTGCAAGAATATTTGATCTCCAGATCATAAGAATCTGGGGGAAAATATAAAGAGAACTTATAGCAAATTAAAAGAAAAACCTATAACAGAAATAATGCAAAAGATGTTGACAATAAAGATATGTGGTTGTATAATCTAAAACATAGAAAACCTAGTAGAAAAATAGGGAATAAAACGGAATAAAAACAACAACTTTTTATGGAGGTTTAGAATTATGAGTAAGATTACAGCAAGCGCATTAGAATTAATCGGAGGAACACCACTTCTTAAAGCAGATAGATATGCAGACAAAGCAGGAGTGAAAGATGCAACGATCCTTACAAAACTTGAGTACTTAAATCCAGCAGGATCTGTCAAAGACCGTATCGCATTGGCAATGATCGAAGATGCGGAGAAGAAAGGTCAATTAAAACCAGGATCAACGATCATCGAACCAACAAGTGGTAACACAGGAATCGGTCTTGCAGCAGTTGCAACAGCAAAAGGATACAGAGCGATCCTTACACTGCCTGACACAATGAGTGTTGAAAGAAGAAACTTATTAAAAGCCTATGGTGCTGAATTAGTATTAACAGAAGGTGCCAAAGGAATGAAAGGTGCTATCGCCAAAGCCGATGAGCTCGCAAAAGAGATTGACGGAGCAGTCATCTTAGGACAGTTCGTTAACCCAGCAAACCCAGCTGTACACAAAGCAACAACAGGACAAGAGATCTGGGATCAGACAGACGGTAAAGTAGACATCTTCGTAGCAGGTGTTGGTACAGGAGGAACATTAACAGGTGTTGGTGAATACTTGAAAGAACAGAACCCAGATGTTAAAATAATAGCAGTTGAACCTGCAACATCTCCAGTATTATCAACAGGAACAGCTGGAGCACATAAGATTCAGGGAATCGGTGCTGGATTCGTACCTGACACACTGAATACAAAGATTTATGATGAAGTTATCACAATCGAGAATGAAGACGCATTTACAGAAGGAAGAGCATTCGCACACAGCGAAGGAATCTTAGTTGGTATTTCTTCAGGAGCAGCATTAAAAGCAGCTACGATCCTTGCAGAGAGACCAGAGAACAAAGGAAAGACAATCGTAGCATTACTTCCAGATTCAGGAGACAGATACTTATCTACAGCATTATTCGCTGAAGAATAGGATTAAGATTAAGAGGAAAGAATATGGATATCACGGTACAGCAAGTAGAATTACTGTCCGATGATGATTATATCTATCTAGATGTAAGAGGTGAGATCGCATACCAGCATGGACATATACCGAAGGCTTACGAATGGGCTGGTGATTTCTCTCACATTGAAGAACTTCCGAAGGATAAGAAACTGATCGTATATTGCAACTATGGAGAGAAAAGCGCCCCAATTGCCGAACAGTTAAGGCAAGAAGGGTATGAAGCTTTGAACTTATCCGGCGGTTACCGAGAATGGTTATTACATGTGACATCCCAAAAGAACAGATGCAGGACGTTTTAAAGGACGGACTGCATTTGTTTTCGTCTACAGAAGAATTAACACCAGACGAGGTCAAACGATATGATCGTCAGATCATCCTGCCACAGGTAGGAAGTGACGGACAAAAGAAATTAAAGAAATCAAAAGTTCTAATCATCGGAGCTGGCGGCTTAGGTGCACCAGCGGCTTTATATCTTGCAGGAGCAGGAGTTGGAACGATCGGAATTGTGGATGCAGATGATGTCAGTGTGTCAAACTTACAGAGACAGATCATTCACACAAGCAAAAGAGAAGGAACAAATAAGGCAGAATCAGCAAAGAAATCAATGCTTGAATTAAATGAGCATATCAAGGTAAAACCTATCCAGAATATTTATATGCGGATAACGCAGAAGAATTGTTCAAAGAATACGATTTTATCATCGATGCTGTGGATAACTTCGAGACAAAGTTCCTGATCAATGATACATGTGTGTTGTTAAAGAAACCATTTTGTCATGCAGGAATCTTACAGTTCCAGGGTCAGGTTATGACCTATGTTCCAGAAGAAGACCAGCCATGTTACAGATGTATTTTTGAGGAGATACCAGAAAGCGGTTCTGTGCCAAACTGCAGTCAGGCAGGGATCATTGGTGCAGTCGCAGGAATCATTGGATGTATCCAGGCATTAGAAGCAATCAAGTATCTGTTAGGAATCGGGGAATTGTTGACAGGCAAGATGCTTGTGATGGATGGATTAACGATGAATACAAGAGTAGTTAAATTTTCATCGAAGAATAAGAACTGCCGTGTCTGTGGAGAACATGCGGATATTACGAGTGTGAAAATAGGATGGAATATGTCGGTGCCGCTTGTCCGGTGCAATAATATTAATAGAAAAATATAAGGGTAGAAGATAGAATTCTGCCCCCTTATATTTTATACAAAAGGAGAACTAGAAAATAAACAGAAGTTCTTCTTTTTATTATAAACAAAGTATAAATTTCTAATTATCTTTTTATATTTTCTTAAATGCTCGTAAAGCCTTATTCTATGTGCTTTCGAGTATTTTTACTGTAGGAAGATACTTCACGTTTCTTTGCATATTTCCTCATGTCTTAGCTGTCAGAAGTGGTAAATAAGTAGTAAATTCATTTGTACTACTAAGCAACAAGACGCTCCTGTTGCTTCTCTTTATTCAAGCGTTTCATTTCTGCCATTGCAGAATCGAATGTTGCATGTGCGTAATAGTTCAGCGTCATGGCTATATTAGCATGTCCCATAATGTACTGTAATGCCTTTGGATTCATTCCTGCATTTGCATAGTTGGTACAGAATGTATGTCGCAAACTATGTGGAGTGATGTGTGGCAATTTATCCTCGTTATACTTATTGTATTTCTTAACAAGACCTTTCATCATGCCGTTGTAATCACTTGCCACTTTTGGATAGTTCTTTCTATTAAGAAAGAGGAAATCACTATATCCATCAATCTCAACACGCTTATCATTCTTTCGATTCGCTAACACTCGCTTAAATGCTTGATAGGCTTCTTCAACCATAGGAACTTGACGTTCGCCACTTTTGGTCTTTGGTGTTTCAATGTAGTACCCAATTTCAGTATCTCTCAATAGCTGATGGTCTATATTGACAAGACGATTCTCAAAATCTAAATCTGGAAGTGTCAAACCACCAAACTCTGAAATACGAAGACCTGTTTTTAAGAGTATCAGAATTTCATCATAATTTTTGCTGTAGGTTTTATCAGCTTTTGCAAAGGCTAACAGTTTTTCTTCCTGTTCTTCTGTTAGTACGGTCTTAGGGACAGTATCATCATCAAGAACTGCTTTCAGTTGAAAGTCAAATGGATTCTTCCGAACACAATCATCTTGTATAGCAATATAGAATGAAGCCTTTAAAGAACGTTTATAGTTATTGATGGTTTGATAAGCATAACCATTTTCACTCATTCTAATCGCCCATTCTTTAGCGTCTGATGGCTTAATACTGTCAATACTTCTTACACCTAACTTGTCTTTCTTCAAAATATCCATAAGATATTTGCGTCCAGTTTCAGTGTTTTTTCTAACCTTTGGTCTTTGAGCGTTCTGTTTTGCGTAAAGCTGGCAGAGTGTCATTTTCTTTCCTACAACATCAATACCATCATGAATGTCTTTCTGTAACTCTGCGATTTTCTCTCTAAGTGAGATACAATCACGCTTTCCTGCTGGTACTCTGTCTGTAGCCACAAGTTTCCACGAGTAAACAAATTGCGGTTCTCCAAATGAATCTATATATTTGTATAAGTATCTTCCGTCTTTTCGTTGGCTCTCTCCAGTCTTTAAGATTCGACCTTTATTGTCACGTCTTTTTTCTGACATGGCATTTGCTCCTTTCCTTTATGGAAAGAGCCTTGATACGACTTAATACTATTTTATCATATACAAGACCCTTTGGCGACGCTAGATTGCGTCCAATATATCTATAATTTTTTCAAATTGTTTTCGTTTAATCTGAATACGATTGCCATTCATAATCAGCCAATTTGCATTTTTATTTTCCTCTGCCAAGCGTCGTAGCTTGTTTTCGCCAATACGAAAATATTTTGACGCTTCTTCAATGGTTAGGGTATAACGCTCCCAAATAGGAATGTCAGTCTGCTTCATAAAATCCTCCTTTCCAAATCACTTATTTGGATTTCATAAAAGTTGTTTTACAAGCAATCGAACAGCTTTAGCAAAGCTCACGGGAGTTCCACCCCTGCATGGTTCTCATGTAGCCATACTCATTGCCTGCGACGGTTTTAACGCTCGGACTATTGACTGTATGGGAGTATCATTATCACGATAAGAATGTCGTTGCAGGCAATCCTGCTAAAGATTGCTTCTCGGATCACTAACATGAATCGCTCGCTATCTTTATAAGATAGGTCATGGCGGTTAGTTCCGTTGGCTCTTTTCTTATCGAAACGTATTCGATTACTTTTATTCAGTTTTCAAAGAACAGATGGCTTGTCAGCCTATCAAAACACATTGAAAGCTCAATATGCTTTGGTGGAATAACAAACCTCCCTGTTCGGGAAGCGTGGAATGGTTTAGCACGCTTCCACGAAAGGAGAGAGGATATTACTTAATTTCAAATGACAAAATCTTTGTAATCAGTCTGGTTTCCATTCTTCCACGTAAGACTTCATCAACGACCATACTTTGATTGCCATATTCATCTTTCATAAGTCGTAGGGAACGCTTCGTTATGTACCCTCTGTAATGATGTAGAATCTGGTTAATCGCTTCGGTATCGCCATCTGTTGCCTTTACAATGAGAGGAAAGGGAATCATAGGATATTGTGTTTTCATTCTTCAAATTCCTCCATAAACTTTTTAATTAAGGCTAGTCCACTGGTTCTATGCCGATAGACAGTAGAACGGTTCAATTTCAACAGGTCTGCAATTTCTGAATCGCTCATGTCCATAAAGTAAAACAGCAGTAGAATTTCACGTTTCTTGTCTGGCAACTCACGTAATGCTTCACTCAACAAATCATTTTCAACGCCTACTGATAACCCATTGAGTGTAAAAATCTGAAAGTCAGTTGAATAGTTATCTGTTGTCGCAAACTGGCTAACAAGATAATCGCCAACATCCGAAAAGGACACCTCACGCTTTGCAATCCTTGAAAGATAAAGCATATAATTCTTTCGCTCGTCTTCCATAGCACGTTTACAGATATAGTCAAACTGATTTTCTATTGTGGTCTGAAAAGAAGATGGTTTCATGTTTCTCACCCCCTTTCTGTCTAGGAAAGGAAGTGAGCCTTGCTCGTTTATCTCCTTTCACTCTTAGTCCCAATGTGAAAGGGGGATTTGTTGCATTACTGATAAATAAACTTTGTAAAAAAGTTCTGAATAGCCAAAAAAGCATATAAACAGATTTATTTCTCTGTTTACATGCTTCTGTTATTCTATCTATATGATTTATAAAACCACATTGGTGGACGTACTTATCTATTGCAGATAGACGACTTTTTTTGACAAGAACCCAATGTAAGGAAATTTATTGTATATGATGTACTTCATGGCGACGTTGACCTCCAACAAACCGCCATTTGGAAGTAATATACAATATTTTAACAGCGTAAATAGCACTACCATATAACGGTTTTTTTTATTGGCGTTTAGTAGTGCTTTTTATTAAATATAAACCTATAAACCATATAACACGTTTTTCTATACCTGTTTTTAATTCAGTAGGAACAGTAAAATGTATAGAGGTGGTCTACTATGCGTAAAAAAGAAGATAAATATGATTTTAGAGCCTTTGGTTTAGCCATTAAAGAAGCTCGATTGAAACGAGGTTTAACTCGTGAACAAGTGGGAGCATTGATTGAAATTGACCCACGGTACTTAACTAATATTGAAAATAAAGGGCAACACCCCAGCATACAAGTTCTTTATGACCTTGTATCGTTACTTCATGTTTCCGTTGATGAATTTTTCTTACCTGCTAATAACTTGGTAAAAAGCACCCGACGATTACAGATAGAGAAATACATGGATAGCTTTACAGACAAAGAACTATCCTTAATGGAATCTTTAGCCAGCGGTATCAACGAAGCAAGAAACATCGAAGACTAATTAAAAGAATCCATACATAACGGAAAGAGCCGATAAAATGAGATTGTATTAATCTCATTTTATCGGCTCTGCGTCTTTGCGTCTGGCTCTGTAATCACAGTTACTTTGAACTGCTTTATTTCAATTAAATTTTCTTGTCTGCATTTCGGACAATAGAGGGGGAATTTTTTTAATTCAGTATCTTCCCTTATCTTTAATCGTGTTTTATTTCCACATACAGGACACAATATCCACTTGTAGTTTATAATAACTATCTCCTCCTTTACACTTTAATTCAAATCTTTATTAAAGAAATATTTCATCTTATTTAACAAGAAACCATATTTATATAACAACATAAAATACACTAAGTTATTTTATTGAACATATATCGTACTTTATCTATCCGACTATTTGGACGACGGGGCTGGCAAACAGGTTCACCGGTAGTAACATGGTACCCTTTTAACTCTGTTAAACAAACACTACGTCCATTTGTAAAGAAAGTTAAATCACTACGATATTCTTGAATACACCGAGCAGGGATTTCTCCACTAAGAATGACCTCATTATTTTTCAATTGAGTGTCTACGATGTTCGCACAATATTTAGGAGCATCGTTGTATGCTCGTGAAAGATATTCCTGTGGCGCATAAATTTTAAAACTAAGATATGGCTCTAACAATTCTGTTCCAGCTTTTTTTAAGACTTGTTCCAATACAATAGGAGCAAGCATCCGAAAATCTGCTGGGGTACTAACAGGGCTATAGTATAAGCCATACTTAAAACAGATTTTACAGTCCGTCACATTCCAACCATATAATCCTTGTTCGCAACCATAGCGTATCCCCTTCCATAACTGCATTTTGAAATGATTGATTTAAGTATCCAAGAGAAACCGAGCTCTCATACTGTACTCCGCTCCCTAATGGAAGCTGTGCTACAGATAGACCAATGGAAGCCCAGAAAGGATTTGGCGGAACTTCGATGTGAATGGTATACTCTGCTTTTTTTAACGGTCTTTCCATATAAATGACTGTAGGCTCTTTTATTTCTATCTCCACATGATACTTTTCTTGCAACAGAGCACAAGTCACTTCCATTTGTACTTTCCCTAAGAAAGAAAGTATGATTTCATGTGTCGTAGAATCCACATAATATCGTAGAAGCGGGTCACTGTCGGAGATTTCTAAAAGTGGCATCAAGTAACATTTCTCTCTGTTGAGGTTTGCTCGGTTCAACAGTCGTTTGCAGCAGAGGGAGGGGATTTTCAATTCTCTCTTCTCTGTGGCAATAGCTTTGTATCTCCAAGAACACTATTTAACTTCAAAAACTCATTCTGCAAAATAACAATTTCCCCGGAATAAGCCTTATCAATTTTACATAATTCACCATTTATTGAAGTATACATTTCTGTAATTTTTATTTTTTCTTTTTCCGATACTCTAACCGAATCTCGCAAATGTAGTACTCCACTATAAAGGCGTATATATGCAAGACGCTGTCTTTTTTCCGAATACTCAATTTTGAAAACATTTCCGCAAAGTTCAGACTGACCTCGATGTGTTGATGAATAAAATTTATTAGTAATCACTTCTATAAGGTTATCAATCCCTATATTGCTTTTTTGCACTTCCATGATAAAGAGGGAACAGAGAACAATTCTGAAATCTTATGCTTTCCTCTTGTTCGAGTTCTAATGCTTCCAATAATTTCCCAGACATATATTTCTCCAAAAGGTAATCATTTCCTTCTATTACCGTATCCCATTGTTCAGATTCGGTAAAGTTCGTCACACACATATTAGGATACAGTTCTACCTTCTGTTTGATTACAATTTCGGCAGAAAGTTTCTCTTTAATATCCTGATAAACCGTTGATAAATCAATTCCATTTTGGTCAATCTTATTGATAAAAAAGATTGTGGGAATACCCATTTTCCTAAGTGCATGAAATAATATACGAGTTTGTGCTTGTACGCCATCTTTTGCAGAAATCAGTAGAATTGCCCCATCTAAAACTGATAATGAACGATATACTTCTGCTAAGAAATCCATATGTCCTGGCGTGTCTATGATGTTCACCTTAGTATTTTCCCACTGAAAAGAGGTTATCGCCGTCTGAATTGTAATTCCTCTCTGACGTTCTAAAAGCGTATTATCCGTCCTCGTTGTACCTTTGTCCACGCTTCCTAATTCTGTAATCGCTCCACTGTTATATAATAAGCTTTCTGTTAAGGTAGTTTTTCCCGCATCAACATGAGCTAAAACTCCAATATTAATAATTTTCATGTAATTTTCCTCCATTCAAAAACCCAAAAGGGCATAAAAATCCCAGTGATAAATACTCTTATCACTGGGATTTTTATGCATAACCATAGGTATACAAAGCATACAGATATTCTCCGGATACTTTAGAATCACATGATAAAGGTATTCTTAAACTGGGTACAAAAAACTAAGCCCTCCTAAAAAAGGACATCCAATTATTTGTTCCCGCTATCAAATTGACAGTTTATTTAAGAATACCTTGCTGCATATTTATTAACTCCTTTTAAATAGATACTTAAATAATAGCACGTAAGAGCATATTTGTAAAGGAATCTCCAATTTTTTATCAAAGAGAGTACGTGATTACAAAATAGCTGTAATAATGTACCAATATTTGTTATTCTATAATCTTCCAATTACTCCCGTTCTTTTCAAGTACCAAATCAAATTGAGATACCTGCGTTGCTTTGGTCTGCTGGTCGATATACTCCACTGTCAGCGATACCGTGACTTGATTATCCTTACGATTGTGAATAGGATTTACCAGTTCTTGAAAGATGTACTCTTTTCCGATTGGTTTTAATATCCCGTCATTCACATAGTAGGAAAGTTCACTGGCTGTCGCTGTAGGATAGAGCTTGAAGAACGTCGTTAAAAACTCATTGATTTCATTGGTTGTAATGGAATCAACCGTCCCCTCACTTTCAATGGCTTTTGGTTTATAACTTGATTTCTTAGGTATGTTGGTAATGGTCGGATTCTTAACCAGTACCATATTTCCAGAACCATCTACATAGACACTCACTATATAAGCAGAGTGGACGGTCTTTGTATTTTCTCCCTCTGTAATGAGCTGGTCTACACTGTAGGTTACATTAAACTCATTGTCGCCAGTTGGCTCTACCGTCCATATCTGAAATCCTCTTACAGAAGACGATACAGGAATATCTTTGCGTACTGTATCAACATTGAGAGCTTGAAGTTCATCTGTCAGATAGCCTTTTAGACTTTCCATTCGATTATCAATGGACTTATCGGATTGCTCCCATGAATAGTAGACTTTCGCAAAGTTCTCTACAAAATTTTCTACATGATGAGTATCAACGTATTCCTTTTCTATGATAGTTGTTTCGTGAATAGTATGAGTATCTATAGCTGTAAAGTGCTTGAATATCGCAAAGCTGAAACTAAGCCCTAAAAGTACCCACAAGGCAATCACAACCTTTTTATGAGGATTGACCTTATAGTAGACACGAGGTTTCTTTTCCTTTGGTATCTGTTTTTCTTTATTCTGATTTTTTCTAAATTTCATCATTAAATCTTCCTTTCTCATTGTTTGATTCGTCCTGCTCCCACTAAATGCTGTTGCCAGTAGGGGCTTGTTAAGTCGGCATAACCGATTGGGTCGCCTGCATGAAACATACGGTTATTGCCAAGGTATATCCCAACATGAGTAATATAAGAGCCAGCGTTATAGGTAGAATGAAAGAAAACCAAATCGCCAGCTTGTGCTTCCGATAGTGGGATATGCTGGGTCACATCATATTGCTGTTGTGCGGTTCGTGGTAAGTTAATTCCAGCTTTTCCATACGTCCATTGTGTCAGTCCGCTACAATCAAAAGAAGTAGTCGGGGAAGCTCCACCGTAAACGTATCGCCAGCCCTCATATTTCAGTGCTTCGTCCATGATGGCTTGTACCGTATCATCATCAAACTCTGTTGTGACAAGATACTGCGTTACTAGTTGCACATAAAACATATTGCCATAGTTGTATCGCCAGCCCCCATTGATAGGTATGGCTATGGGATTGGGGTAAGACACTTTTTCGCCACCTGAATACTCTTTTGAGAAACTTTGAGCCAGTTCAAAGGTATATTTATTTCCACGATTAGCCACATACCCTAAGAAACCACCACCATAATTGTAGGACTGGATAACCGATTCTAAATCTACACTGAGCCTTTCGCTACTGGCTAATAATTCACTGAAATACTTCACACCTTGCTTAATGGATTCTTCTGTACTCAATGAATTAGGTGGAAGACCGAGGGATTCCGAGGACTGCATAACATCTTCCGCAGTACCGCCCGATTCCACCTGTATAATCGCAAGAAGTATGTTGACATATTCTTCAACGCCATATTCTTTGGCATATTTTTCTACCATAGGCTTATGAGCCAGCACTTCTGCGGAAACATTCACACCTCCATAATGAATATTGGAAATTCCGCTGTCCTGTTCATCTGAAAATAAAATGGCAACAAACAGAAGCAGTGAGAAGACCATCAAGAATAATCCAGAACCACCAATCACTAAAGTTTTCAACTTCATGGTTTCTTACCGACTTTCTTAATGGTGGCGGTTTTGATTGGTGGTCTACTTCTTGTATTTTGTAGTGGTACTCTTTGAACAGTAGACGGACGTTCTTTTGTGATTGGACGTTGTGAAGTTCTATCTGCTGTAGTGGTTGAAGTTGCTGGCTTTTGAACGGTTTTTTCTTGAACGGTATTGCCTTGGCGTTCCACTTTTGGACTTGAAAAATCGGACTTAACTGCTGGACGCTCTTGTTTGGCTTGTTGAGATTCCTTATATGAAGTCTGAATATTAGACTGTTTTGAGGTCTGTTCATCATGATATTGTTCTTGTCTTGTAGTCGGTCTTTCATGAACAGAAGAAGCAGGCTGTTTTTTCTGTTTGACCTGTTCCATTTCAGAGCGACGCTTCGCAATGGTTTTTCGCCTTTGTTCCTGCTGTTCCTTGCGTCCACTGGCTCTGTCCGCTTTGGTTTGAGAAATACTACTGGTTAAATCACGGACATTCTCTTTTACTTTGGATTTTCCTTGATATACTGCATATCTTGCATTGGTCGGCAAATCTTTAACCTGTTCTTTCAAACCACTAGCAGTGTCTACCATTCTGTCTTTGGTATCAGCTACTGTACCGATGGTTTGACCGATACGTTTTCCAAGTGTTGATTTTTCCTTTCCGTCTGGTCGGGAGTGATCTGCTTGTGTCCTTGCAGAACTCCCCGAACCCGACTGTCCTTTTTTACCTGTAACAATGGCAGACCCAGCCCCTAGAGTAGTCATGGAACGTCCAAGTTTCCGCTGTAGACGGTGCATGTGAGCGTGCATAAGCATACGAGGTTTTCTCATCACACGACTTCCCACACTTTGAGAATCGTTACTCTGTAGAGAAAACATACTCATTAAATCGCCCAGCTTGAAGTAGATTCCTGCAAAGGTCACAATCTGTAGAAAAGCAATCAAAAAGAACGGATAACCAGCCGATAAGGTATAGAGCATGGTTGAAATACTAAATGCTGTCGTAATAATCAATGTGATTCCAGCTCGTGTCAAAATGGTATTAAAGAGCTTTGTTATGGCTCGTTTTGACATACCATCAAATGATGGAATCATGCTTAAAATAAAGCTCACAGGCAGAAACATAGCATAGATGATAAAAAGTACCTGCGAGAAAATCATGATTCCTGTTAATAGGAATACAAATATGGAAATCCCAATATTGAAGACAAATAGGAAGAAGACTGTACCTAAACGGTTAATGGTCTTTGTAATGGTTAGATTGGTATTGCTTCTGTCTTCAATTTCTTCCGCAACAATTTTTTCTCTGTCTTCGCCATTGTTGGAATCTGGGCTGGTGGAGAGCAGGCTTTCCACACGGTCAATACCGATACTTTCAATGTCTGAACTGTTGTATTGAAGCAGTAGCCACGGTTGCTGAACCTGTATGGAAAACAGGCTATCTCTGATTAAGTCCACGCTGTCCTTGCCTTGACTATCGGAATGGGGCATGACAATCTTCGTGCCAAGTGATAAACTGGCATTACTGATGTCTGATGAAAAGTCATTGATTTTTTTAATGTAGTCGGGAGCGTAGGCAATAAAGGAAGCCGATAGGATAAACACCAGCACAAAATTCATAATGGCATGAATTGCCTTTGTGGTTTCTCTCTTTATCAGTCCCGTATAGGCAACATAAACCCCAAGAACCAAAATCAAGAGTAAGAGGAATCCAACATAGAAACCCTCTGTTGAAAATCCGTTTGCACTCACACCAGCTAAGGTCTGCATATTCTTACCAATGGAATCTGCTGTAGCGGAAATGAAGTCTAAGGAATAGGCTTCCTGTACTAAGTAACCTGTCGCATTGGAAACATACAAACTGATTGTCCAAATAAAATTGGTAATGGCATATAGTCCATACATGACCTGTTTTCCAATCCCGTCCGACCAGTTCCACGGAAGCCAGCCCCAGCTATTATCCACATAAAAATCCAGTTGATAGTTTTCAAGTGGGTATCGGCTGTATTCATTTGCCACATTGACCGTATCATCTACCAAGCCCGCAGCTTGAACCACCGTTCCCAGCATGGCTAAAAGAAAAATGGCAATCACAAGTGTGAAAGCCACTGTCATTGCCACTTTACCTAGACGTTTCAGCGTCCAGTTTGATTTTATTCTGTTTACTATTGATGGTTTCACATTTACACCTCTTTTCGCACAGGTGGTCTGGTATCAAAGGCATGGAGCAGTTCTTCAAATACAGGGTGGAACTGTATCACACCGACACGACCATATAAATCACTGATAAGGCATTGCCCGTTTTCCAAATCACGCAATCGCTTCTGATTGTTTTCGTCCTCTGGGTCTACACCAAAAAAGGCTAAGGTCTTTTTAATCTCGTTAAGGTCAGTGGAACGAAATGCAAATTTTAAGCCGAGGTTATTTTTCAGTTTTTCATCTAAGAGGTCGTCTGTATTTTGGGTCACGAAATATACCCCAGCGTTCATAGCACGACCAGCCCGAACCAGCTTCATAGATAGTGTTTTTCCTTGTGCTACCTGTAAAAAGCTCCATGCTTCGTCTAAATCTACAATCTTGAAAATGCTTCGGTCTGTATGGATAAAGTCTAAAGCAAAGGTACTAATGACAATCAGCATAGCAACGGATAAAAGCTCCATAGTGGTATATTCCTCAAAGGAAGTTTCCTTGTCGGGAAGTACCAAGTCCGCAACCTGTATAATGTTCAGTTGTTTTTCTAAGCTGATAGACTGCTCCACATAACCATTACTGAATAATAAATGTGCAAAGTCATAGTCTGTAAAACTTTCGATATGGTCGGCTATACTGGTACTTAGTGGCGTATTCTCAACCCGTAATTCCTCAATCACTTTCATCAACCCTCGTACTTCACTATTGGTTACTGCACGAATGGCTTTTCTAAGGATTGGGAAGCGTTCCCCATCACGAGAGGAAATCCCCGTAAGGAATGTCAGAATATCAATAGCCAGTGATTCAGAATCTTTGGGATTTTTCATAATCACATAAGGGTCAAGTAAGCCTTTGTTTTTCTCATCAGAAGTCAGAGTGACGATATTGATTTCATGGGAAATCTCTGGCAAGGTTTCTTTCCATCTGCCACGTTCTGCTTTTGGGTCTACAATCACTGCTTGTGCCCCATAAAGCACCGCATAATAGACGATAAGGTTATTCGCAAAGGATTTACCACCACCCAGCGAACCAACAAAAGCCGACGCTAACGCATTGGTTACTGAACCCTTAACCCCTTGACTGGCAAGAGCAGGTTTCAGATAGACATTGCGTCCAGTATCTAAGCTGTAGCCAACATAAATCCCCTCATTTTCCCCCAGCATTTGAGTAGCACCAAAACCTAAACCAGCGAGGAAATCAGAGGTCACGTATTGAATATAATCATTCATATAACGCTTGCTGGCAGGTAAAAATTCTTCATGTAAGCCGAGCATATCCCCAAATGGTCGTACCAGTTTTACGCTTAAATCGTCATAAAAATCTTTCACTTCATTACAACGACGTTTGAGTTCGTCAAGATCATTTGCTGATACCCTTACCACATAAGACAGCTTGTACATAGATTCCTTGCTTTGGTCTAAATTGGTTTCCAGCTCATTCACACTTTCCAGAGCTTCCGCCACATTGGAGCTGGTTTCATTATCACTTTGCCAAGCGTGGTTATCCAAGTCTTTCAGTTCTTTCTTTTTATTGCGGACAGTAGATAGGGCTTTACGATTCGCTACAATTTCCACATTCATTGACGTATCAATCGGGAATGTAAATTGCTGTTGCTGGTAGTAGAAGATTTCAGAGGACGGGAAGTCCAGTTCTCCGACAATGCTGTTAATGGTAAAGTAAGCTACATAGACGGTTTCATCTTCCTGCTGGATTTTCAAATATCGCTGTTTTTCTTCCACCAAACAGCGAGTAGGCTTAATCAAGTCATAGTATTTAATCAGCGTTTCATTATCCAGCTTTTTCTTTGATAGATGGTACTCATACTCTTCATAGGCAGTGCCTGTCTGTCCGTAAAGGTGTTCAATCAGATAGCCGAAGTCGTCCTTATCTAACCTGCGGATTTTGAAACGACGAGAGATTTTATTTTCTAAGAGCTTTTCCATCTTCTGAAAACGCAGGATTTCATCATTACTCATACTAACAAAATCGCCCATCAGCTTATGGTTCACATCATAGACAAAATCAGACAAAGCATTTTTTGCTTCAACGGTAAGACTTTTCATAGAAAACTCCTGATCGTTGAGAAGCAACTTAAAGCCGATAAAGAAACGGTAGTTCACTTGATTTTCGCCAATCATGGATATTAAAGCGTCTGTCTGTTGGTCGATTTTGTCATAGGCAACCGCTTTGAGCTTGCCAGTGACTTCATTTTTGGAACGCTCTTGTGCAGAACGTATGCTGGATTCTGTACTGATTTGTAAAGCATGAATTTTGCCATCACGATTTTGTGCGATAAGCTGTCTGAAAGAATCATGCACTTGTATTTTCTGTTCTGGACTTAGAAATGAGTAATTGTAAGGAACAAGCTCATAGTAAGCATAACATTCCCCGTCTTTATTCCAGACGAGATTGTTTTCAATGTATTTAATTGGATATGCCATAAAATTCACTCCTAACTGCTGTAATGGCTTCTTGTGGCTGGTTTCTGCCAAGCGTTACTTTTTTTCCTGCATAGGTCAGCTTTGGTCGCAGTGCATAAGCAATGACAGACTTCAAAAATCCATAAGGCTTTTTACCATCAAAAGTTTTTGTAGACATAAACCATGTGAAAGCCACAGGAATCCCAAAGTATTTGAGAAATGCTCCCTCTATCATGGAAAGAGGGGGCAAGTTGCCAAGTATCATCACTGCAAAGAGTGACACGACAAACCATGTCATTTGCGTAAAGGTTATGGGAAACGGAAGTCTAAAATCATTGATAGAATACAGTACCTTTTCCACAGACCAGATACTGGTATAGCTTCGTATTTTCTTCATGTAATCAATCCTTTCATAAAAAATAGGGGTAGCTGATTGAGCCACCCCGTAAAATAGAAAATCTGCCAGTAGTAATGTACCGACAGATTTAATAGACGATTTCAAAAATCCCATGATTGGTTGAGATAAACGTTCCTGAAAGGTCTAAATCCCGACCATAGGCTTGATAATCAATATAGTTTTGAAGACTAGCTGGTACTTCGCCTAAAGCACCCGTTTCTTCAATGTAGTAGCGTGCCACGTCATACATATCATCACAATCGGAATGAATGATAATATCCTCTTGATGTTCGCTTAGTTCTTCAATGCTTGAAAAATGAGTGAGCAGAGCAGATAGCTCCGATTGTAATTCTTCGGGTAATTCCGATACCATTTCCCATAGTCGATTGAGTTCGCCAATGGAAGTGTATTCGTCAACCGTAAAGGGTAACTCGTAGTCATGAATGGCGTATTCCTCATATTCATCATTCAAGCCGATTTTCTCTTTGACTTCCTCAAAGTCAATGGGAAAGGTAAACCACGCACCGACCAATTCGCCCTCATTGTATTTGCCTAAATTCGCAATATAGACTTGCATATCGTCCATATATTCACGTCCTTTCTTTGTAGAGATTCAAAAATCCCTACCGCACTTCGTTTGGTGTACCATTCCTTTGCGGAACATAAGAAAACCACTTATATTCCACAAAAGAACGGTTTTATTTAAGCACCAATAATGCGATTGAATAGCTCTAGTAAAATGTCTTTTACTCCAGCAGCGTTGAAGACTAAGCCAACCGCAATAATCGCAATAATTAAAAAGCCAATCAGTTTGCTAAACTCACGCTTGAAGCCAAGATACAAGCCAATCACAACGATTGCTAAAAGCACCAGTGATTGAGCGTTTGATAGAAACCAGTTATAAAGGTTTTGTCCAAAATTCATAAAAATGTTCTCCTCTCTATATTCAATGAATTTGTATTTGAGTTATTTTTTTGTTGTTATCACGTCCTGTTCTTTTACTGACTGTTGCTTCAAAATCTGCTTGTGTCGGTCTGTCAGTTTCGCATGGTCGAGAATGTCTTTTACAACCTGCGTCTGGTTGATTTCATCAAGTTTAATCGCAACCTTTAAGGTCGGGGCAACTTGATGAGATAGCCAGTTCAGCGTCCTTTGGAAGGAGTAAGGCTCTGGTTTTGTGGTTAGTTTTAATCGTTCACGATTGTTCCCAATAAACCAAGCCCATTCTTCATTCAGTTTCCAATCAGAACGAGGTTTGGAATCGTCTTTATCTACAAAACGGATATACCGATTGATAATTTTAAAGGCGGTATGCTCTGGATTGTCATAGACGAGTAAATCACGGACTGCATAATAGGCACGCTCATTTTTCAATCGAATCTCAAAACGGTTTTTTACTTCTGCGTCTTCAATGGGAATATCATTTTTCTTGTACTGCTCGTAGTCCTTTTCATAGATACAGAAATAAACTTCACTTTGTAATGAACCGATATAGAGGGTGTTTCCCATACATTCCTTTTCCTCTTTGCGTACCAGTTCGCCACTGCGATAGCTTTTAAAACTGCGGAAGACGGAGATACATTCTTCCTGTTGGCACTTTTCAGTGAGTACAGGGATATTCAAAATCCCTGTCTTATCGTTAATGGCAAGGTCAAGGCGTTTCATCACACCGCCAGCCACCAAAACGTCCATAAAGAACTCATACCAGCTTCTTTGTTGTGCCAGAAGATAGCTTTCAAATTGTCTGCACCCACGACCTTTCAATTCCACCAGAACTCCTTTGTCCAGTTCATGGGAGCAAAGGACGAATATGTCGCCTAAAGCATAATGCTCTGAATAAGAATAGAAACCATAGTCCTCATGAAGAAAATAGGACAGTTTCAGTTGTAAGATGTTTTCGACCACCTGCTGTACGTCTGTTGTCGGAAAGCGAATCCTTACATAATCAAACAGCATTTCAAGGGGAGCGTCGGGATTGAAGCGTTCCAGAGCTTCCCAAAGGGACTGCTGTAAATCCTCTGATGGCTTGACTTTTCCTGTTTCAATATCGCTTAGATACTGCCTTGTAATACCAGTCGCAACAGCTAAACGGTTTTGAGATAGTCCATAAGCCAAGCGTTTTTCTTTTAAATGCTGTAACCAAGTTTGTTCATTCAGTAAAAATCCCTCCAATCAAAAAGGCGTATGTCAACTTTTAAAGCCCATTTGACATACGCTGAAATTTTGTAAATCCCTTGTAACCAAAGGATTTTCTAATGTTTTTTTGACTGTTTCCTGTCGATTTGTACCCCCCTGTTAGATACGGGGGGTTAAGTGCTGGCGTGGCTATTGCCACACCAGCCAGCAAGATCAGTCCACACCTGCGACTTCCGCTTCGCACGTCGCCTGCGTGGACTGTCTGCTGTTGGATAACTTTTTAATTTCCTCCAAGAAATCATATCCTTTTGGTACAAGGGGAGTATAAAACTCTGATATGACACTTGTTCCTACATCAACATAGCCACGACCTTTGATTCGCTTTAAGAAGAAATCCTTTTGTACGTCACTGCCAAACATCATGCCATAGCCCATTTCAGACATACGACCTAAAGCCACTCTGAAATTAAACTGATCACGGATTCCGTCGCCTAAATATTTTGCGTCTGGACGTTGACAAGCCAGTATTAGAAAGAAGCCAGCTTGACGACCTAACATGACAATCTGTTTCAGCTTATTCATAACTGCGGTGTTTTCTTTTGTTCCCAGCATTTCCATGAAAGCGACGTATTCATCAAAGATTAAGAAGTGTGCCGGGAGACCTAAGTAAGCATAATTTTTGCCAGTCTTATAGTTCTTCATCTGCTTCATTTCCTCACTACGTTTCATCATTTCTTCATAGAATGTTTCAATGCAAGAAAGCAAGTCTTCTTTTCTATAGTAGACATTTGCCATCACAGAACCTAAGTCCGCAAGGTCAGCATTTTTCGGGTCAAGAATATACAGTTTTGAATCTGTATGAAGCAAGGCTTCAATCAGTGTCAGTATAAAGTAAGTTTTACCGCCACCTGTACCACCAGCAATCAACATATGAGGGAGCTTATCATATTCCCACCATACGTTTTTCATTAAGCGAAGTTTACCATCTTTAGCTTCTACTTCATCAATAGAAATACGACTGGCTATGGTGTCATAGAGCAAAGTATATTCCACATAGGAATCCTTTAACTCTTTATCCGTCAGCTCACAGTACAAGCCACTCTCTAATTTCTTTTCCAAGTGTAAGAGTTGGTCTTGATATTTTCCCAGCGTGATTTCCACCCGTATCTGTATCAAGCCATTTTTAAGTCGATAATACATTTTAGGGAAGTAGGTTATCTTTTCCTTTGTACGACCAGCACTATCTTTAAAGAAACCCTCTGTTTTGACCTGTTCAGATTCATACCACTTGTTTTCAAGTATCATCTTTGCCAGTTTTTGACGGTGGTAAAGTTGTTTAACCGTATCATAGCGAACCCGTTTGAATACAAACGCTACCAGCAAGCAGATAAGAATTGCGACACTGAAACTGATAATTAAATAGGGAATGTCAATCTTATCTGCTTGTGATAGGTTAAAATCCTGCCAGTTGATCTGCTGGATTGTCTTCACATGAAACAGTCCGACAACCAGCAGGAAAACAGGCAGGAGTGACGCTATCGTAAAATGAAAGACTAAATCTTTACCAGATGGGCGAATCCTTTTACCACGCTGTTTCATGCGAAAAAGTCTCCTTTCTACCTAGCGACTATTTGTCTTGTGTCGGTTCTTTCTTTGCTTGTGGTTGAGCTTTGAATGAACTAGAATCCTTTGTCAGCACAATATCGTCTGCCTTGATATACCAGTCAACATCTGCTCCTTGATAGGTGGCAGTAGCAACGGTGTCCGCAATGGGATTGATAAGTTCCACCCGTGCGTTATAATCAAACTCTTTCAAAGGCACGCTGGCAGGAATACTTACTTGAATCATGCGTCCTTGTCCTTTGGATTTTAAGTCATAGGTACGTTCCTTGATTTCATCTGAAACCGACCCGTCTTCATTTTGGATTCTCACTTCACGACGTAGAGCAGAGAATTTCAATTCTCCAAAAGTCGTGTCTTTATCTAATACAATGCCATTTGCTAATCTCATCATTTTTCCTCTCTTTCTTTATTCTTTTATCATGTCGTCAGCATGTAAAAGGTAATTTGTAAAACCACGAGTGCCGATTTTGTAGCCCTCTGCGGTAATACGTGGATTGACTAACTTCACACGTTCCTCAAAGCCGAAATGTTTTTCGCCAGCTTCAGCAGGAAGCACCACCACAATATCATCTGCTCTTTGAACATCAGAATAGAGATTATAGCTTCTTGATAAGACAGTTAGCCGTCCGTTGATTCTTCGCTGAACGACTTTATCCTCGCCAGCAAATTCTAAATTGCCGAATGTTTTTTCCATGTTGGGAATCACAAATTTAAGTTCCATATTTTTACCTATCCTTTCTTTTTTATTGGCTGAATGAATGTTTGATGGTCTTAAAGAGTGGGGAACGACCTTTTGATTCTTGATTTTTTGTTTTCATAAGTTCACTTCCTTTCAAAATCGGGTAAAAAAATAGACACCTCATTTTTTGAAGTGTCTACCTATTAAATATTCAAATTTTATTGGAAGTATCTTTGTATCTTCACTTTTCAAGGATAAATCGTCGTATCAAAGCTCATTCATAAGTAGTAAATTAGTAGTAAATTGAGTGGTTTTGACCTTGATAAAGTGTGATAAGTCCAGTTTTTATGCGGATAACTAGATTTTTATGCTATTTTTAATTAAAAATACCACATTTCAAAAAAGAATTTTACCGTATTTTTTGCATTAGATAAAATGTACCACATTAAAAGCCTGTTCTTGATAAGTTGGCAGAATCGTTTCGTTCTATACTAAGTTCAAGTTAAACAACAGGAGGTGCAAAAAAGAAAGTCATTAAATTTGAAAGGATAAACAATATGAAACGTTCAAAAGACAAATTTTATATGAAACAGATTTTTGATTGTATTTCAGATGGAGAGATCATTGCAACTGGAAAGATTGCCAAAGAAATCGGATTGTCTGAGAAGTCAGTTAGAAATCGCTTAAATGAATTGAGTGACTTCCTATTAGAAAATAAGCTTGAGAAATACAGCGGAAACCACGAGTTGGAATTTGGCTAGAAGCAAATGAAAATCAAAAGAAGAAATACAGAAAATATTATCAGATGAAGATCTGCAAATAGGAAATTATGATCCAAGAGACAGAGTAAATGAGACATTAAAGGTATTTTTAATCTGCGTCCATGGCAGACAATGACAACACAGAAACTAGCTGAGAAGTTATTCTTAAGTGTTCCAACAATGCTGAAGGTAATGAAAGAATGTGAAGAATGGCTGGAAGTATACCACATTTCTCTTGTGAATGAAAGAGGAAAGGGATATCGGCTCAAAAGTGAAGAAAATGAATACAGGGTTGCATTAAAGAATCTGATCATGATGAAGAAACCAGGAGAAGAGATCAAAGAGAATGATTATTTCTAAAATATTAAGATAATCCATTTGATGACAAAATGAATCATGATTATTTAGTCTTGCAAATCCTCCCGTCCTTATGAATATGCATTTACGGTAGCAATCTTTGAAAAATTAGAAAAGTATTTCATGTACATTTTGATAGAAGATGTTTTGTTTTATCAATTCAGATTTTGTGTTCAAAGTTTATTGGAATATCAGATGTAGATGTGACATTAAGTCAGGTAAAGAAATATGACAATAAATTGGTTGATTTTGTAGATCGCATGTTAAAAGGTAATCAGAGATATTTTAGATGTTGATCTCACTTCAGATGAGAAAGTAAAAGAAAGCCCTGATCATTCATTTAAGACCAACAATTTTCAGACTTCGTTATGGAACGCCAAAAAAAATGCATTGATTGATTTTATAAAAAGAATATAAGAATGTATTTCGTTGCAAGCTGGGCGATCAGTATTTTGTTTGAAGAATATTATGGACTTCAGATTACAGAAGATGAAATTGGATATATCGTGTTATATATTCAGGCAGCGATCGAAAGAAAAAAACATCAGTACCGCACGGTAATGGTTTCTAATTTTAATATGGGTCATACACAATTAGTAAAAAAAGATTAAAAAATCTGTGCCAGAGATTGATGAAATTAAATTTGTAAGTATTCATGACTTTAAGATTGCGGATTATGAAGATTATGATATTATCATTTCGACAGAAGAGAGAAAAGAAAAGATAAAGAATTGTAGTCATTCCAAATATCTTAAATGAAACAGGAATTTCTACTTTGAGGGCACATTTAGACAATATGAATTCTATAATGATAGAAAATGCAACACCATTTTCACCAGAATGTTTTATTTTATTTTCACCGGAATTTATATTTACTGATCTGGAAGTCAAAACAAAAGAAGAATGTTTAAAAATAATGAGCCAGGCAATGGAAGAAAAGCATGTTGTTACAGAAGATTTTTATGATTCAGTTATGGATCGTGAGAGTAAAAAACAACAACAACGATTGGAAATGGGGTCAGTCTTCCGCATGGTTCACCGACAGCGGTTAATGAATCAAAAGTTGGGATAGCAATCTTAAAAATCCGATCATGTGGGACAATGAACAGGTTCAGGTCGTATTTTTACTGGCGTTACGTTTAAGTACCAGAGATGAGATCAGGATTCAGATGTTTTATAAAGAATATGTAACATTGATCGATTCAGAGGAAAAATTAGAGAAATTAAAGAGTATGAAATCAAACATTGAGTTATATAAGTATCTGATTCAATAAGTAAAAAGAAAAGTTAAAAGGAGAATTAAAAATGGATATTAAAAGTGTATTAGATGAAAGAGTTATCGACTTAAATATGACAGCAAAGAATAAGAAAGAAGCGATCGAGCATCTTGCAGGAAAATTAAAAGATGCGGATATATTGCGGATGTTGATTCTTATATAGAAGATATTTATTTGAGAGAATCACAGGGACAGACAGGAATTGGACACTATGTGGCAATTCCTCATGGGAAAAGTGATTCTGTAACACAGAGTAGGAATTGCGATTGGTAAAGTTCAGGATGAGATCGAATGGGAGACACTGGATGGAAATGGTGTAAAACTGATCTTTTTATTCGCAGTTGGAAATGATAATGAGAATGCAAAACACATTTAAGATTATTTGAAGTAGCAAGCTTGAGGCGGGTGACTGGAATGCCTCTGGTAGAGATCTAGCATGATAAGACACTGGCACTCCTATAATTTAATTGGGACTGTTTCAATAGGGCTGGGATCTTTACTCTATGTTAAAAATAAATAAAAAATGCATTTAAATACTTCCGTTGTGGAATGTGAAACAAAAACTACAATTAGTGCATAGTGAAAATGTCAATTAAATTTGGGAAAAGTACATTAAAAAGCCCTCTTAATGAACACAGTAATGAAAGCTTTGGTGATTTAGAACATAAAGAAGAGGTAATAAACAACCAAAGGAAAAATAAAGAAAGGAGTTGTAAGTTATGAAAATCGTATCTGTATGTGCATGTACATCAGGAATCGCCCACACTTACATTGCAAAAGAAAAATTAATCCGTGCTGCTGAAAGCATGGGGCACACAATCAAAGTAGAAACACAGGGGACGATCGGAACAGAGGATGAATTAACAGCTGAAGAAATCAAAGAAGCAGATGTTGTAATTCTTGCAATTGATATTGCGATCACAGGAACAGAAAGATTTGAAGGGAAACCTACAATTAAAGGTTCCTACAAATGTTTGTGTAAAAGCACCTAAGAAATTGATTGAAAAGATTGAAAATGAATTAGGTAAATAAGAGAGAAACAAAACTATACTTAAAGGAGAGAGAACAATGAAAAAATTGGAGCGGAATTAAAACGTCATGCGTTGACGGCCATTTCCTATATGTTACCTTTAGTTGTAGCATCAGGATTACTGATTGCCATCGGTAACTTAATGGGAGGAGAAACGTAACTGAATTATCTAAGATGACACTTCCTAGTGCATTAACAACACTTGGTGTTATGGGTATGGGATTGTTACCATCCTTTATCGCAGGATATATTGCTTACTCAATTGCTGACAGACCCGGTATTGCACCTGGTTTCTTAATGGGTCAGATAGCTTCATTCTTAGGAGCTGGATTCTTAGGAGGAATGGTTGAGTGGTTATTTAGTAGGTTACATCGCATTATTCATTAAGAATAACTTAAAAGTACCTAAATGGGCAGAAGCATTAATGCCAATGATGATCGTACCAACATTATCAGCAATCATTGCTGGACTTATCATGTTCTTCGTAGTAGGAACACCAATTACAATGGCAACAAAGCCTTAACAAACTTTATTACAGGACTTGACCAGTCTTCAAAAGCAGTTTATGGATTTATCATCGGAGCTCTTGGATGTATTGACTTCGGTGGACCAATCAGTAAAGTTACCTAACTTAATCTGTGATGGATTACTATTAGAAGGAATCACAGGACCAGAAGCAATCAAAGTATTAGCAGCTATGGTTCCACTTGGAATTACATTCTCATTAGTATTATCAAAATTACTGAAAAAGAACATTTATACAGCACAGGAAAAAGAAAATATTAAAGTTGCGTTCCCAATGGGTCTTTGCATGATCTCTGAAGGAGTTATTCCAATTGCTATGCATGATATCATTCGTACAGTTATCTGTACAGCAACAGGATGTGGTGTTACAGGAGATCAGTTTCAGTCTTGATGTAGGAAGTAAAGTACCATCAGGTGGTGTATTCGTAATCCCAGCAATGTCAAATCCACTTGCAGCACTTATCGCACTGTTAGCAGGAACAGCAGTTACAGGTGTATTACTTGTACTGATCAAGAAAAAGAAAACAGAAGAAGACGAACCAATGGTTGACGAAAAAGAAGAAGATCTTGATTTATCAGGATTCACTATTTCATAAAATCAGAAAGGACAGATAAGCTATGTATGTATCAATGAAGGAATGTTAAAACGATGCGAATGAAGGCAATTATGCAGTCATGGCAATCAACTGCTTTAACATTGAGACAGCAAGAGCGGTAATCAATGCAGCTCAGTCATTAAGAGCACCGATCATCATCAATATCGTACAGGAACATATGGTAAATCATTGTGACAGCAATTTGATCGCACCGATCGTCAAGAAACTGGCACAAAGAGCAAGTGTTGAAGTAGCTTTAAATTTCGACCATGGGAAGAAATCGGGTTAAAAGAAAGCATTAGTTGATGGATATTCCAGTGTTATGGTAGATGCTTCCAGATATAACTTGGAAGGTAATATCGAATGACAAGAGAAATCGTGGAATTTGCGAAACAGTTCGATGCAAGTGTCGAAGGAGAGATCGGATGTATGGGTGCTAGTGAAGGCGATAATTATACAGACGATGATATGAAAACCAATCCTGACGAGGCATTACGATTTGCAAAGAAACTGGAATTGATGCATTAGCAATTTCTTTTGGAAGTTCTCATGGAAACTATCAGAAGGATATGTACCAGAATTTGATTTTGAGAGACTAAAGAAATCAAAGAAAAACAAAGATGCCACTGGTACTGCATGGGGAAGCGGTTCTGGTGATGAAAATATTAAAGATGTGTTGAATTTGGAATCAATAAGATTAATGTAGGATGTGATTTTATGAATGCCAATGTAGACAGCATTAAAAAGCATCTTAAAAAAGATCCAGACATCAATTATTGGGTAATGATGCATCAGGTGGAGATTGATAGCCAGGAATTAGTAAAAATATATCCACCTGTCTGGATCAGAGGAAAATCATTATAAGATATCAACATCAAAAGGAGAAATAGAACTATGTTAATGAACATGAAAGAACTTTTAAAAGTAGCAGATGAAAAAGTTGCAGTACCAGCATTCAATATCGGTAGTGATCAGTTATTAAAAGCTGTTATGCAGCAGGTAAAAGAAATGAAGAGCCCAGTCATCTTAGAGATGTCTCCAGACGAGTTTAACTTTGTTGAAAACAGTTTAATACAGAGCATGATTTATGAAGCATCTAAAACAGATGTACCAGTTGTTATTCATTTAGATCATGGTGATAAATATAGGAAACAGTTGTAAAGAGCAATTCAGGCAGGATTTACATCTGTTATGATCGACCTTCTAAACTACCATATGAAGAAAATATTGCGATCACTCAGAAAGTTTGTGAAGTTGCCCATTTAGCAAATGTATCTGTAGAAAGTGAACTTGGAACCATCGGAACAACAGGAAACTCTATCGAAGGTGGAACAACAGGAATCATTTATACAGATCCGGATCAGGCAAAAGATTTTGTTAAAAAACAGGAATTGATACATTAGCAGTAGCAATCGGAACAGCTCACGGAATCTACCCAAGCGATATGAAACCAGAACTCCGTCTTGACATCTTACAGATATTAAAAGATACTCTTGATATTCCATTAGTATTACACGGTGGATCAAGCAACAAAGATGAAGAAATCGCAAAAGCAGTTAAAATCGGTATTTCTAAGATTAACATTTCAAGTGATATCAAGGTTGCATTCTATGATAAATGTAGAGAAGTATTGAATGCTCATCCAGAATACAGAGAGCCTCTTGAAATCTATCAGAACCAATCAAAGCTTGTAGAAGTTATTGCTCACAAAGTTAACTTATTTGATTCTGCAGACAAAGTTAAATATTACTACGAATAAGATATTTACAAACAACAACATAAAGGGGACAGCTTCGGTTGTCCCCTTTTCGTTATATAGGAGGGAAGAAAATCATGAAATATGCAGTAGGAATTGATGTTGGGGAACAAGTACAAGAGTTGCGCTGATCAACGAGAAATATGAGATCAAAGAAAGAGTTCAGTTTGGATCAGATCCAAAATCCTATAAAACATTAAACCAGATCAATGATGTGATCAAAGGGTTTGGAGAAAAATCGAAGGGATTGGAATTTCTTGTCCAGGGCCATTAGACTTGATCAATGGGATTATTTTAACACCACCAAACCTTCCAGGGTGGCATAATTTTGAACTGACAAAAGAATTAGAAAGATTACAGGTATTTCTGTGCAGTTAGAAAATGATGCGAACCTTGCAGGACTTGCAGAAACTGTGATCGGGGCTGGAAAAGGAAAGAAGATCGTAGAATTTCTGACCATTTCAACAGGAGTTGGTGCAGGATTATGTATTGATGGACAAATCTATCGTGGAGCAAAAGGATTTGCACAAGAAGTAGCAAACTGCATTTTATGGAAAAATGGTCCATCACAGGAGATTTAAAGAAAGGTTCCATTGAATCAATTGCCAGTGGAACAGCCATCACAAAGAGGGCAAATGATGCAGGGTTAGAAGCTGCCCATGCAGGAGAAGTGTATCAACTTGCACAGGAAGGAAATGAAACTGCGGCAATGATCATGGAAGATGCTTATGAATATCTGTCAAGTTTCATTGCAACACTTTATGGTGTACTTGATCCAGAGCTATTTGTCCTAAGTGGAAGTGTTGCGTTAAAGATTCCTGGATTTATCGAAGAGATTGAAAAACGCGCAAAAGAGAAAGTATATGATGCGCTAAAAAGCAATGTGAAGATTGTGCCAGCGGCGTTGGGAGAAGATTGCGGTTTGATTGGAGCTGCATGTTTGGTTTTTGATAATTAGATATAGTTTTTGGGTAGAAGTAATAAATTATTTGAGATAATAAAATAGCAATGTTAAAATAATAAGGAACACTGAAATAAATCAAAAATAAAGAGGTGCTACCTATGACACTTAAAAATATGATTGAATTAGCAGATGGATTAACACCAATTGAAACAGAAATAGGATATTATATTCTAAAAATCAAGAAGATATCTTAGATATGTCGGTTATTGAATTAGCAGAAAAAACATTTGTGTCAAAATCAGCCATTCATCGATTTTGCAAAAGATTGGTTAAAAGGATTCAATGAATTGAAAGTCATATTGGCAAAATATATCTCAGAAATGAAATCAGATATTGAGATGATCGATGTAAATTATCCATTTGAACGAAAAGATGGACCACAGATGATCGCAAAGAAACTGAGTAAGTTATATGAAACAGCAATCTATGATACCTATGATTATATGGATTTTATAGAATTGCATAAAGTGGCACAATTATTACATAAAGCGGAAGTTATAGACATTTATACCCATTCACATAACATGAATGTTGCAGAAAATTTTCAGGATAAGATGTTAACAGCAGGCAAAGTAGTGTAGAATGTCCACATGGATTTTATAAACAAAGACTGACAGCATTAGCAAGTAATCCGAAACATGCAGCGATCATTCTCTCATATTCTGGAAAAGCAACCTTTGTAAAGCCAATTTTAAAGGTGCTGCATCAAAGAAGGTGCCTGTTGTGTATGTTGGGAAAGCAGGTGGGAATTTATATCCACAGTATGTTGCCGGTGCATTAACGATCAGCAGCAGAGAAAACTTAAGAGATCGTATCTCTCAGTTCTCATCTCATATTGCGATGCAGTATATGATGGATGTTGTTTTGGCTGTATTTACAATATGGACCGTGAAGAATATTGAATATCTCAAAGAATCCATAGGATTTATGGATGATCGAGATATTCAGGATGAATGATACTAAATTATAGTTTGTTATAGATCATGGAATTTGTATATACATCTTTAGCATGTTTCGAATGATAATTCTCCATATAATTTTTCTGGAAAATGATAGAATAGATGTAATCAAAAATAAAATCCATATTTGTTTGAGAGGCAAAACTGGCAACTTTTTCATCAAAGGATTCATCATCAGGAAGTTGTAATACAATATCAGAATTCACAGCCAGTTTGGAATGAATATTACTTGTAACCGTAATGATCGGAACGTTATGATCTTTTAAAACTGGAAGATAAGAATTGTAATCATGATGCATAGCACTATAAGTACAGAAGATCACAAGGTCATTAGAGGTAATATTGCCGACTGTATAAAAATTATTCTGATATTCATCACCAATAATAAAATATTCATTTAATTTGATCATTTTATTTTTAAAATTCTCAAGAGAAATTCTGGAGTCACCTTTTCCAAACAGGAATACACGGTGGCTCTTTTTATTATAAGCAGTCATTTCTAATTGCACGGGATCTAACAGATTCCGTGTTTTTAATTCCATTTGCAAGAATTTCAGATAAATGAAGACCGATATCTTCAACAGAATCATCTGGAGAAAAAGGTAGATTAAAATTAAGATCCTGACCAGAAATAGATGATTCTCGGATCAGTTGTAATTTGAAATCTTTAAATCCATCAAATCCTAATTTTTGCAAAACGTAAAACAGAAGAAGTCGAAGAAAAGGATTCTTTTGCCATTTTGTTTAAAGTGACTTGATCAAAAGAGTTTAAATTGTTTTGTAAAAATAAATCATATTCTGTTCAGAATTATTAAAAAAATCAGGATTTTTAATTTGTTCTAGTATCATATCAATCATTCTCCTAAAAAGTATAGTTTTCAAATATTTCTTTTTTATTGTGAATTTGCACAAATAACCGGAATAAATTTATGCAGATTGTCCATGAAATAGTTGTGATGTTCCAAAATAGCGTGAACTATTGAGCCTGAAATTTTCAAGAAATATAATCAGGGCACATGAAATAATATGACGGATATGGAGGAAAAAATCAATGAAAAAGAATTTAAGATTGTGATATGTGGTGGTGGAAGTACTTATACCGCAGGGATTGTAAAAAATCTTTTGGAAGAGGAAGAATTAAAAATCAAAGAATTATGGTTATATGATATTGATCAGGAACGACAAGAAAAGTGTCACTGATCGTAAAAGAAGTTGTAAAAGATTTAAGACATTCTTTGGAATTGAAAATTAGTACGGATGAAGAAGAGGCATTTACAGATGCAGACTTTATTATGGCACAGATGCGAGTCGGTGGACTGAAAATGCGAGTAAAGATGAACAGATTTCATTAAAACATGGATGCATTGGACAGGAAACATGTGGAGCCGGGGGAATGGCATATGGAATGAGAACGATCGGACCAATGGTACATCTGATCGATGTTTGTGAGAAATATGCATCAAAAACTTATTGGATCGTTAATTATTCAAATCCAGCTGCGATTGTTGCTAAGGCAACACAGACATTACGTCCAAATGCAAGAATTTTAAATATCTGTGATATGCCAGTTGAGGTAGAGGCAAGAATGGCAGAAATCCTAGACACAGATATTAGCAATCTGGAAGTGGATTATTTTGGATTGAATCATTATGGATGGTTTACAAAAGTACAGTGTAATGGCGAAGATGTCACAGAAAAATTAAAGAAACATGTGGCAGAGTATGGTTATGTATCAAAGGCAAGTTATGAAGATGCCTTGGTCAAAGATCCAGACTGGTTACATACATTTACGAATGCAAAGAAGATCGTCAACTATTTTCCAGATTATCTGCCAAATACATACTGGCAGTATTATCTTCTTGGAGATGACATTGTAGATTACATGGATATTAATAATACAAGGGGAATGCAGGTTATTCATGGAAGAGAAACAAAGATTCGTGAGGCAGTTAAGAAACTAGAAAATGGAGAAAAAATCGATTTGACACAATTTTATGTAGGAGTTCATGGAAAATTTATTGTAGAAGTGGTAAAAGCACTTGCATATGACACGAGAAGCAGACAGCTTGTCATCGTAAAAAATGACGGAGCAGTCAAGAATCTTCCAGATGATGCCATGGTTGAAATTCCTGCATATATTACAAAAGACGGACCAGAACCAGTAAGAGTTGGAGAAATTCCAAGATTTTACAAAGGACTGATCGAACAGCAGGATGCTTGTGAAGGGTTGGTCGTAGAAGCAGTGATCGAAGGATCATATAAAAAAGCATTGCAGGCATTTACTTTAAACCGCACAATTCCATCTGTAAATGTGGCAAAAGAAATTTTAGATGAAATGATCGAAGCAAACAAAGAATACTGGCTGGAATTGAAATAAAGTTTCAAAAAGTTTCAGAAATTTTCATGATTCTGAAACTTTTTTTGGGAAAAAATATCCGCATCCACTAAATCCATTGTGAGAAAAAAGCTGACTCGGTATGATGTGAACAGAACAAAGAAAACGAATATATTTGAGGAGGTATAGAACCATGAAAGGTACAGTGAAGATTGTAACAATTGGTGGAGGAAGTAGTTATACACCAGAATTAATGGAAGGATTTATTAAAAGATATGATGAACTTCCAATCAAAGAAATCTGGCTGGTCGATATTGAAGATGGAAAAGAAAAAGTAGAGATTGTAGGAGCACTGGCACAGAGAATGTGGGATGCTTCTCCTTATGATGTTAAAGTTCATTTAACATTAGACCGTAGAGAAGCATTAAAAGATGCTGATTTCGTTACAACACAATTTCGAGTAGGCCTTTTAGATGCCAGAATTAAAGATGAAAGAATTCCATCATTGTATGGAATGCTTGGTCAGGAAACAAATGGAGCGGGAGGAATGTTTAAAGCATTTCGAACCATTCCAGTGATCGGACAGATCATAGAAGATATGAAAGAATTATGCCCAGATGCTTGGCTTGTTAACTTTACAAATCCATCAGGAATGGTTACAGAAGCTGTAATTAAACATTTTGGATGGAAAAAATGTATCGGACTTTGCAACGTGCCAACGATCGCAATGATGGCAGAACCAAAGCTCCTTGGGAAGGATATCAGCCAGTTAAATTACAGATATGCAGGAATTAACCATTTCCATTGGCATAAAGTATATGATGAAAATGGAAATGATATGACACCAATTTTGATCGATCATATCAATGAAAAGGTGGTGGAACACCAGCCAATATCTATCAAGCTGAATTTCCATTGGAATTACTTCACAGCATGAATATGGTGCCTTGTGGATACCACAGATATTACTACATGAAACAAGCAATGCTTGAGCATGCGATTGAAGAATTCAATGAAGGTGGTACTAGAGCAGAGCAAATGAAACAGGTAGAACATGAGTTGTTTGAAATTTATAAAAATGCAGAACTTCACGAAAAACCAGAACAACTTGGAAAACGTGGAGGAGCATATTACAGCGATGCAGCTTGCGAATGTATCCGTGCAATTTATGCAAATAAGAAGATCCATATGGTAGTAAGTACACAAAACAATGGAGCAATTTCATGCTTAGATGATGACTCTATCGTGGAAGTATCAAGCATCATTTCAGCGACAGGAGCACAGCCAATGGCATTTGGAAAGCTTCCATCAGCAGAAAAGGATGGCTCAGATGATGAAAGCAATGGAAGAATGTACAATTGAAGCGGCATTGACAGGAGATTACGGAAAAGCATTAGAAGCATTCGTGTTAAATCCATTAGTAGAAAATAATGAAAATACAACAAAAGTTTTAGATGAACTGTTAGTTGCACATGCAAAATATCTGCCACAGTTTAAAGAAAAGATTGAAGAACTTAAAGCAAAAGGAGTTCATTCTACAGATCCTGTTGTTATGGACTTAATGGAACATGGACACTAAGCAGGAGGCCGATATGGGTGTAACAAAAGAAAGTTTTGGCTTTTTAGAAGATAAAAGAGAAGCATTTCTATACACGATTGAAAATCAAAATGGATTTGCAGTTAAAGTTACTGATTTTGGTGTAAATATTGTTTCTCTCCTTGTAAAAAACAAGGAGGGAAACATCAAAGATGTAGCCCTTGGATATGACACCTTGGAAGAATATTTTGAGAATGGAATTATGTTTGGAGCAACTGTCGGACGGAATGTAAACCGTATCTCAAATGCCAGATTCGAAATTGATGGGAAAGAGTATCATGTAGCAAAAAATCGTGGAAAACATAACATTCACAGTGACAAAGAACATGGATTTCACAAAGTCTTATGGGATAGTGAGATCATTGATGATCATGCAGTGAAGTTTACTTATGTAAGTCCAGATGGGGAACAAGGATTTCCGGGAACATTGGTAACAAATATCATTTATACGGTAACGGAAACAAATGGATTGATCGTTTCCTATCATGCAGTCAGCGATAAGAAAACGCTGATTAATCTGACAAATCATAATTACTTTAACTTGGGTGGACATGAAAGCGGAACGATCGAAAATACAAAAGTAAGGATTTATGCAGATGAATTTACACCGATCAATGAAGATACGATCCCAACAGGAGAAATCAGAAAAGTAGAACATACACCGATGGATTTCCGTGAATGGAAAAAGATCAAGAATGATTTATATGACGAAGATGAACAACTAGAAAAAGGCAAAGGATATGATCATAATTTTGTAATTCGGAATAAAGATTGTGGTTTCCGAAAAATGGCGGAAGCATTGGACGAAGAACAGGGTATTAAAATGGAAGTTTATTCAGATCTTCCAGGATTACAGTTTTACACTGGAAATACAATGAAATCAACAAAAGGGAAAGGGAGTGATTTATGGAAAAGGATGTGGATTTTGCATGGAACCACATTATTTCCCAAACAGTATTAACACAAAAGAGTTTGATGCACCAGTATTTGACGCAGGAGAAGTGTATCAGACAGTAACCATGTATCAATTTGTCACAAAGGAGGATTAAAATGGCAAAGAAAAAGAAAAGTTCCGCATTTGCGGTAGTACAACAGATCGGAAAATCATTTTTCCTTCCAGTATCTGTGTTACCAATTGCAGGTATCTTACTAGGACTGGGATCTTCATTTACTAATGCTGATACTATCGCAGCGTATCATTTACAAGGAATCATGGGATAGGGAACTATTCTGAATGCGCTTTTAACGATCATGTCACAGGTCGGTAATACAATCTTTGGAAATTTACCATTGATCTTTGCATTAGCAGTAGCATTAGGAATGGCAAAAAATGAAAAAGCAGTCGCAGTACTTTCTGCAGGTATTTCATTCTTTGTAATGAATTCAACAATTAATGCGATGTTAAAATTATCAGGAAAGATTTTAGCGGACGGAACATATGCAAAGAGTGTCTTAAACGGACAGATCACGAGTGTCTGTGGTGTTGATTCTCTTCAGATGGGAGTATTTGCTGGAGTTATCGTAGGACTTGTAACAGCAGCATTACATAATCGCTTTTATAAACAGCAATTACCAGCAGCATTAGCATTTTTCTCAGGAGTACGTTTTGTGCCAATTATTAGTGTAATCGCACATATCGGTGTAGGTATTATCTGCTTCTTTGTATGGCCAACGATTCAGAGTGGAATCTTTGCACTTGGTAATCTGGTTATGCATTCTGGATATTTTGGAACAGCAATCTTTGGATTCTTAGAGAGAGCATTAATTCCATTCGGATTACATCATGTATTTTATTTACCATTCTGGCAGACATCTCTTGGAGGAACAATGGAAGTTGCTGGAAAGATGGTAGAAGGTGCACAGAATATCTTCTTTGCACAGCTGGCAGACCCAAATACAAAACATTTTGCAGTAGAAGCATGTAGATTCATGACAGGAAAATATTCTTTCATGATGGCGGGACTTCCTGGAGCAGCTTATGCAATGTATCGTTGTGCAAAACCAGAAAAAAGAAAAATTGTTGGAGGATTACTATTCTCAGCAGCATTAACATCATTCCTTACAGGAATTACAGAACCGATTGAATTTACATTCTTATTTATTGCACCAGGATTATTTATCTTACATTGTGGATTAGCAGGTTTGTCATTTGCATTAATGCATATCTTAAAGATCTGTATCGGAACAACATTCTCTTGTGGATTGATCGACTTTATGTTATACGGTGTATTACAGGGACAGACAAAGAGTAACTGGATGATGATCCTTCCAGTATTTGCAGTTTATGCAGTATTATATTACTTTGTGTTCAAATTTGTCATTGAGAAATTTGATCTTCCAACACCAGGTAGAGATGATGACGAAGAAGAGGTAAAATTATATACAAAAGCTGATTACCAGGCAAAAAAAGGTGCAGCAAATGAAGATACAGACGCACCAGAGGATCCAATTTCCTTTATGATCTTAAAAGGACTTGGTGGAATCAAAAATATTGAAGATATTGACTGCTGTGCTACAAGACTTCGTATCACAGTAACAGATGAAACTAAGGTGACAGATCAGTACTTAAAACAATCTGGTTCCAAAGGAATCATCAAAAAAGGAACAGGAATTCAGATTATTTATGGACCACAGGTATCTGTGATCAAGAGTAATTTTGAAGAATATGTGGAATATTATGCACAGCATGGAACAGATCCTTCCAAAGAAGAAGAGGTAACACCCATAGTTTCCTCCAAAGAAGAAGAGAAAAAAGAAATCAGACATGGTAAATTAGTTGCGGTAGCAACAGGAAAAGTTTTTGCAATGACACAGGCAAAAGATGAGGCATTTGCAACTTGTGCTATGGGAGATGGTGTTGTAATCGAACCAGAAAAGGTGTCGTTGTGGCACCAGCAGATGGAAAGATCACAGCATTAATGAAACCATCTTTACATGCGATTGGAATCGAGACAAAAGAAGGATTAAATCTTTTAATTCATATCGGAATTGATACAGTCAAATTAGATGGAAAAGGATTTAAGTCTTTTGTCAAGAGTGGACAAGAAGTAAAGGCAGGAGATAAGTTGGTAGAGTTTGATATCGATCTGATCAAGAAAGAAGGATGTAGCCCAGATGTTATGGTTGTTGTCTTAGAAGATTCTAATCTGCCAAAAGTAGCTTATAAAACTGGAGAAAAAACAGTTGCAGGAAAAACAGTCGTTGCGGAATTTTAGTAAAAATGATTGACAACAAACTGTGAATAAGGTAAAATAATGACTGTTCTGAAAAGGAACAGTCATTATATGCGATAGTGGCGTAGTTGGTAACGCGACCTTGCCAAAGGTCGAGACCGCGGGTTCGAGCCCCGTCTATCGCTTTCGGTTAAAGGTCTCGAAACCACGCATTTATGTGGGTTTCGGGACTTTTTCATTAAAGGAAGATAATATCAATGTGAGTAATGGTTATGGAAGAGGGACAATTACAGACGCAATTCAGCATGCATTACAAAAAGTAGGAATTCCAAAAACATTTGCTGGAATAGGAGCAAGATTAATTGTATTTGTTTTGTTTTAGGTAGGTGAAATGAATTGAAAAATAAAAAATAATAGATATTTAATTATAGGAATTGGTTATCTTATTTTATTTTTTATTGTTCTAACTCCAGACATTAATAATGCAGTAGGAAGAGGAATACAAGCATTATTATTTTGTGTTTTAGGATATAGATGTGAGGAAAATATTAGAAGGTTTATAAAAAATAGATAATAAAAGGATTTTAATCAAGCAGAGAATTTATTTGAGATATTTTCTGCTTGATAACATACGATTGGATATGAAAAAATCATGATAAAAGAAAACAAGATAAAAAAATATGTAGTTGTAATTATATGTTTATTAGGTATGTTGATATTAAGTGGAAAGACAGAAAATGTATTTGCGAAGATAAAAATCAAAAGATATGGAAAATAGCTTATTATCTTTCTATATAAAAGATGTATCAAACGTTGAAAGCATTAGATATATTCCATTGGATAAAAAAATCATAGGAAATAAAAGAATAACGGATAAATCAAATGTTGTAGATATTGGATTTGGAGAATATTATATTAAAGTTAAAGATGAAAAAAAGGAACTACAAGAACCAAGTTATTCATCTTGGTATGAGGCACCGAAAGGTGGCATGCAATTTCGTGAAAAATTATCAATAGAATACCAAGTAAATAAAGATTATAATAATAAAAATCTGAGGATTTTAAAAAAAGTTGTTGAAGAAAATATTCATCCAAAAAATAAAGTACTTATTTCTGCCTCACAATATGTCAATGTGAAAAATGGATATAAGAAAAATATCAAAGCATGTATTTTTTATCAAAGCTATAGTATTCAACTTTATGAAAAAGACTTATTTTTTGATGATAAAATTACAACAGGAAAAGTGAAATACCAATAGGGATTGTCTTTATTGTTAGTAAGGATATGAATAATGATATAAAAATATAAGGGGTAGAAGATAGAATTCTGCCCTTTATATTTTATAGGCTCTCAGAATCATGAGCCTTCCGACTAAGATGCATTGGTCGGATTAACCTTGAAAAGTAAATATTATCCAGAACGGACATGAAAAGTAATAAATGATGAAAATTGACGCACTTTTATAGACCTTGCGTCAGAACAAGGCTCATCACTAGTATAGTGAGGGGTACCACCTTATACTTATACCAGATATAAAGTAAAAGTAACTTTAAAGAAAAAAGTACCAAAAGTTGGCGGTATGTGGGTTGCTGGCAACTGGGTAAAAGGAAGCAAGAAGAGTTATACCGTATGGGTTCCTAATGGAGCAAGAAAAGGTAAAAAGCTGACGATCAGAATTAGTACAGCATTAGGAAAAGGATACGGAAACGGTCCAGAAGTGAAAAAAGTAATAAAAGTAAAATAATAAGGAAGAAGGCATTCAGGCTTAGCATAGAAATTCTAAGTTTGGATGCCTTTTTCTGGTGATAGATACATAAAAATGTCAAAGTTCTGTGAACAGTTCCATTTCTCACAAATTCATAACATTTTCCATCTATAATAAATCAAAAATCAGAGAAGTATGCAAAAAAGGAGGAATTCCACAATGCGGTTATTACTTGCAGAAGATGAAAGATCATTATCAAGAGCGTTAGTTACGAGGAAGTATTAAAAACCATCAGAGATAAGAAAAATCTAATTCCAATTCTGATGCTGACAGCGAAAGCAGAGATTGACGATAAAGTAGAAGGACTGGATCTTGGAGCGAATGATTATCTCACAAAACCATTTGCGGCAAAAGAATTGTTGGCAAGAATCCGTACCATGATCAGAACGCAGACAACACAAACAGAATCAATTTTGTATGTCGGAAATATCACATTAAACAGAGCGACTTTTGAACTGACATCACCAACAGGAAGTTTTCGTCTTGCGAATAAGGAATTTCAGATGATGGAGATGTTTTTATGTAATCAGAGCCACAGTATCACGCACAAACGTCTGTTGGAAAAAATCTGGGGAGATGAAAAACAGGTACAGACGAACGTTGTATGGATGTACATTTCTTATCTTAGAAAGAAATTAGAAGCACTCCACGCAAATCTTCAGATTACAGAGGCAAGTCACGCAGAATATATTTTGGAGGTGGGAGGATGATCCGAAAACTTCGAATAAAATTTATAGCGATTTCCATGACATCAACGATCATTGTATTATTTCTGATTCTTGGATCGATCAATTTGCTGAATTATCGGGAGATGAGTCATAATGCAGATACGATCTTAGATTTCCTGAAAGAGAATGATGGAGAATTGCCAGAAAATCTCTATAAATCTCAACATAAAAAGACAAATGGAATATCACCAGAAACTTCCTTTGAGTCCCGCTATTTTTCTGTATTTTTGAGCAATAACAGACAGATATGTGAAGCGGATACCGATAATATCTCAGCGATCGATGAAGAAACAGCGATTAAATATGCACAAAAAATCAATAGAAGTAACAAGAACTGTGGATTCATTTCAAAATACAGATATATGAAAGAAAATACTTCAAACGGAGTAAAAATATATTTTCTGGATTGTACAAAATCCATGATGTCATTTCAGACTTTTCTTGTCACTAGCTTTTTTGTTTCTATTTTTGGTGTTAGCACCGTTTTTATTTTGGTGGTGTTGCTTTCAAAACGGGCAATTGAGCCAGTGGCAGAAAGCTATGAAAAACAAAAACGCTTTATCACAGATGCAGGACATGAGATCAAGACACCGCTTACGATCATTGATGCAGATACATCGATCTTAGAGATGGAATACGGAGAGAATGAATGGCTTGATGATATTCAGGTACAGACAAAGCGGCTTGCAGGTCTTACAAATGATCTGATCTATTTGTCACGGATGGAAGAAAAACAGACAAAAACAACGATGATCGAATTCCCATTTTCGGAAGTAATATCAGAAGAAGCTCAGTCATTTCAAGGACTTGCCAAGGTCAAAGGAAAAAATTTTATGGTAGATATTGAACCGATGTTGTCACTTAAAGGAGATGAAAAAACAATTCGGCAGCTAATCTCCATTTTGCTGGACAATGCGGTCAAATATTGTACCGAGCAGGGACAGATCAGACTGACAGCTGCACATAAAGGGAAAAATATTATTTTATCTATATACAATACCTCACAGCCACTGACAAAAGAAAATATTGATCATTTATTTGACCGGTTTTACAGAACGGATGAATCAAGAAATTCCAAGACCGGCGGTTATGGCATTGGCTTATCGGTCGCAAAAGCTGTGGTTGAAGCACATCATGGGAAGATTATGGCATCAAGTGAAGATGGGAACTCTCTTTTGATCACGGTTATCTTAAAGATATGAAAAACAGGAGGATTTATGACATACGAAGAGTTTTATAAAGAACAGTATCCGGTTTTATTAAAAGCAGAAGAACAATTGAAGAATCTGATCACCCAGTTTGAAACAAACGAAAATAAGAAAAAGATCGCATACTGCAGCTCTAGAATCAAAAGTCCGGAAAGCATGAAGCAGAAACTCTTGAAAAAGGGGGAAGAACCAAATGCTGAAAATGCGGTTTCAAAAGTAAATGATGCAGTAGGAGTCCGTGTGATCACATCATTTGTAGATGATATTTACAAAGTATCAGATTGGATTACTTTACAGAATGATATAGAAGTGGTTAACATCAAAGATTACATTGCATATCCAAAGCCAAATGGATATCGAAGTTATCATATGATCATTCATCTGAATGACCTGAGCTTAAATGCGGAGATTCAGATCCGCACGATCGCGCTGGATTTCTGGGCAAATCTTGAACACCAGATGAAGTATAAGAAAAATATTAAGGATGAAATAATGATCCGCTCCGAATTAAAACGATGTGCGGACGAGATCGCATCGATTGACTTGTCCATGCAGACGATCAAAGATTTGATTCAAAACGATGAAAAATGTTGCAAATAGGTACATTTTTCATAAGAATTTATGAAAAAAATATTACGAAATGGTTTACATATGAAAAATGAGGTAGTAAACTAGAAGTAGTCGGTAAAAAATGGAACTAAAGGGAGGAAATATGAAGAGAAAGACTACTGGAATCCTCATTTCCTGTGTAGTAAGTATATGTTGTATGGTGGTCTTATCCATGAGTTCACATACACATGATGTATATGCTTCCTATTCAAGATATGTAACAGCCAATAACGTAGTGGTTCGTAAAAAAGCATCAAATAAGGGAAAGATCGTTGGATCATACAAGAAAGCAGCAAAGGTTCGCTGCTACAAGAAGAAAAGATCTTATACGAAGATCAAATATGGAAGATATTATCGATATATCGCAACAAGATATCTGTCAAAGAAGAAACCAGTTGTTGTAACAGCACAGAAAGCAGCGAATATAACAACAGAGACATATACAAGATATGTAACGGCAAGTTCTTTGACGATTCGTAAGAAAGCATCGACAAGTGCAGCTAAGGCAGGATCATACAAGAAAGGTACGCAGATCACCTGTTATGGAGAACGGTCTGGATGGACAACGGTAAGATATAGTGGAGTTTATTGTTATGTAAGTTCACAGTATCTATCTGAGTCAAAACCGGAAGAAGATACATGGGAAGTTTATGGAACGGCAACAGGACAAAGTGTTGTAGACTACGCAATGCAGTTTAGAGGCAATCCTTATGTATGGGGTGGAGAAAGCCTTACGAATGGAGTTGACTGTTCTGGATTCACGATGCAGGTATATAAACATTTTGGATATTCACTGCCACACAGTTCAACAGCACAGAGATATGAAGGAACAGCAGTATCATGGAATGAGAAGCAGCCAGGAGATCTGATCTGCTATCAGGTAGTGAACGGTGTAGGACATGTAGCGATCTACATTGGAGATAACCAGATCATTCATGCAGGAAGCAAAGACACAGGAATCAGTGTGCGGAATGCTGATTACAGAGCTGTATGGGGTGTCAGAAGAATCGTTCAGTAGGACAAGCATTTTAATTTAATATGATACAAGAATAAAACAGCCGTATCGTGATATGATATGATACGGCTGTTTTTCTATATTTATAAAACGGCATATTTCAGGATGAATAATACTGCAAGTACGTACATTAAAGGAGTGATCTTCTTTGCTTTACCACAAACTACATTCAAGATCACATAAGAGATGATCCCGATAGAGATTCCCTCAGAGATACTGTAGAATAATGGCATTGCAATGATGCAAAGGTAAGCAGGTACGGCTTCTGTCATATTGTCATCTGTAAATTTGATATCAGAGATTGCTCCAAACATTAAGAATCCAACCATGATCAGCGCAGGGGCTGTTGCAAATGATGGAATTGCTGTAAAGAGCGGTGCAAATAATGTTGAGATCAGGAATAAGAATCCTGAAACAACAGCTGTTAAACCAGTACGTCCACCCGCAGCAACACCAGAAGAAGATTCAACGAATGTTGTAACAGTAGAAGTACCAAGAACCGCACCAGCTGTTGTAGCAACGGCGTCTGCCATTAATGCAGGTTTGATTCCAGGAAGTTTACCTTCCTCGTCAAGCATTCCGGCTTTTGTGCTGACACCGACTAAAGTTCCGAGTGTATCAAACAGATCGACAAATAAGAAAGATAATACAACGGCGATAAAATTAAAGATTCCGACTTTGCCCAAGTCATACTGGAAACATTTACCGAAAGTCTCTCCTAATTTTGAAAAATCTGTCATTGCAAATGTAGGGAACAGGCTGTAATAACCTGTTTTGAAATCAGGAACATAGATTCCTGTTATCTGGCAGAGCATTCCGATCACCCATGTAGCAAGGATTCCGATCAGGATAGATCCAGGTACTTTTTTAATATAAAGAATGACTGTGATCAATAATCCAATAACTGCAAGTAAAGAACAGATTCCAGCAGTATGGAAATCTTTTGTAAAGTTTGTGATAGATACCAATGTAGATTTATTTCCAATAACAAGTTTTGCGTTCTGAAGACCGATAAAGGCAATAAAGATACCGATTCCGACAGAAACTCCCTTCTTAAGATTCAAAGGAATCGCATCAAAGATCGCTTCACGAACATTGGTCAAAGATAATACGATGAAGATGATACCTTCAACGAATACAGCAAGTAAAGCAACCTGCCAGTGATAACCCATCACACCAACAACGGTATAAGCAAGATAAGCATTTAATCCCATACCAGCGGAAAGTACGAATGGAAGGTTCGCAGTAAGTCCCATGCATAAAGTTCCGATAAAGGAAGCGATACATGTAGCTAATAAGACAGCAGTAGGGTCCATACCAGCTGCAGAAAGCACACTTGGGTTTACCGCAAGGATGTAAGCCATTGTCATAAATGTAGTAATACCAGCAATGACTTCAGTTTTTACGGAGGTATGATTCTCCTTTAATTTAAATAAGTTTTCCAACATAGTTTTTTTCCGTATGTAAAAACATACGTTCCTTTCTTTCTTTATTGAAAATCTATAAAAAAGTAACAAACATCATTATATTATAGGCAAAAATGAAAAGCAAGGCGGGAAAATCTGACAAAAATAAAAGGAAACCATCTGGGGTGTGATGGTTTCCTTTTTGAAAAGAGAGGATTAAAAATATATATGAAAAAACTATACCTGTAGGATGTTTCCTGAAATTCTTTTATTGTCTTATCTTTTAGGTCTTTCCTTGAGGTATGGTTATAGTATAATCATTTCCATTTCGAGATTCAATATACAGAATATAAACAAATATAAACGATTTATAAATTGTCATTAAGAAATTCTTACGAATTGGTAAGAAAATCCAAAGTTAATATAGTTAAAAAAACTTCACAAAATGATTCCGATTTCACTGATTTTCTTATATAATAATAAAGTCTAAAGGAGGAATTATTTTTATGCCAAAAAGAACAGATATTAACAAAGTGTTGATCATTGGCTCTGGTCCGATCATCATCGGTCAGGCATGCGAATTCGACTATTCGGGGACACAGGCGTGTAAGGCGCTTCGTAAACTTGGATATGAGATCGTATTGGTCAACTCCAATCCAGCAACGATTATGACAGATCCAGAGACAGCTGACGAAACTTACATTGAACCACTGAACGCAGAACGTTTAGAGGAGATCATTGCAAAGGAACGTCCAGATGCTTTACTTCCAAACTTAGGTGGGCAGTCCGGATTAAATTTATGCGAAGAGTTATATAAAAAGGGTATTTTAGATAAGTATAATGTCAAAGTAATTGGTGTACAGGTAGATAGTATTGAACGTGGAGAAGACCGTATCGAGTTTAAGAAGACAATGGACGAACTTGGAATCGAGATGGCTCGAAGCGAGGTTGCTTACAGCGTAGAAGATGGGTTGAAGATCGCTGATAAGCTTGGTTATCCAGTGGTACTTCGTCCAGCTTACACAATGGGTGGAGCCGGTGGAGGACTGGTATATAACAAAGAAGAATTGAAGACCGTTATGGCAAGAGGACTTCAGGCAAGTTTAGTTGGACAGGTACTTGTAGAAGAATCCATTCTTGGATGGGAAGAATTAGAATTAGAAGTTGTCCGTGATGCAGAAGGAAATATGATCACAGTCTGCTTCATTGAGAATATCGATCCATTAGGAGTGCATACAGGAGACTCTTTCTGTTCCGCACCGATGCTCACGATCTCTGAAGAATGTCAGCAGAGATTACAGGAACAGGCATACAAGATCGTAGATTCTGTACAGGTGATCGGTGGAACAAACGTACAGTTTGCTCATGATCCAGTGACAGACCGTATTATTGTTATCGAGATCAATCCAAGAACATCAAGATCCTCAGCATTAGCATCCAAAGCGACAGGATTCCCGATCGCTTTAGTATCTGCAATGCTTGCAGCAGGTTTAACATTAAAAGATATTCCATGTGGAAAATATGGAACATTAGATAAATATGTGCCAGACGGTGACTATGTCGTTATCAAGTTTGCACGTTGGGCGTTTGAGAAATTCAAAGGTGTCGAAGACAAACTTGGAACACAGATGCGTGCCGTTGGTGAAGTTATGAGTATCGGTAAGACATACAAAGAAGCATTCCAGAAAGCGATCCGAAGCTTAGAGACAGGACGCTACGGACTTGGACATGCGAACAACTTTGATACTTTAACAAAAGAAGAATTATTAAAGAAATTAGTGACACCATCAAGCGAACGTCATTTCATCATGTACGAAGCATTAAGAAAAGGTGCAACTGTCGATGAGATCTTTGAACTGACAAAAGTAAAAACATACTTTATCGAGCAGATGAAAGAGTTAGTTGAAGAAGAAGAAAAGCTTCTTGCATGCAAAGGAAACATGCCATCTGATGAAATGTTAACATCAGCGAAGAAAGATGGTTTCTCTGACAAATATTTAAGTCAGTTATTAGAGATTCCAGAAGAAGATATCAGAAATAAACGTATTTCAATCGGTGTCGAAGAAGCATGGGAAGGGGTTCATGTAAGCGGAACGCCAGACAGTGCATATTATTATTCAACATATAATGCAGAAGACAAGAACCCAGTATCCACAGATAAACAAAAGATCATGATCTTAGGTGGAGGCCCAAACCGTATCGGACAGGGTATTGAATTTGACTACTGCTGTGTACATGCATCTCAGGCACTGAAGAAAATGGGATTCGAGACGATCATCGTAAACTGCAACCCAGAGACAGTATCTACAGATTACGATACATCTGATAAATTATATTTCGAACCATTAACAGTGGAAGATGTATTAAGTATTTATAATAAAGAAAAACCATTAGGAGTGATCGCTCAGTTTGGTGGACAGACACCACTGAATATTGCTGCTGAACTTGAGAAAAATGGTGTGAAGATTCTTGGAACATCTCCATCTGTCATTGACCTTGCAGAAGACCGTGATCTGTTCCGTGAAATGATGGATAAATTAGAGATTCCAATGCCGGAATCAGGAATGGCAACAACAGTAGAAGAAGCATTAGAGATCGCAGGAAAGATCGGATATCCAGTGATGGTAAGACCTTCCTACGTTCTTGGTGGACGTGGAATGGAAGTTGTCTATGATGACGAAAGCATGGCAGGATATATGAAAGCAGCCGTTGGTGTAACACCAGACCGCCCAATCCTGATCGACCGTTTCTTAAATGATGCGATGGAATGTGAAGCAGATGCGATCAGTGACGGAACACACGCATTTGTACCAGCAGTGATGGAACATATCGAACTTGCAGGAGTTCATTCAGGAGACTCCGCTTGTATTCTTCCATCTGTTCATATTTCAGAAGAAAACCTGGAAACGATCAAAGAATACACAAGAAAGATCGCAGAAGAAATGCATGTCAAAGGACTAATGAATATGCAGTATGCGATCGAAGATGATAAAGTTTATGTTTTAGAAGCGAATCCACGTGCTTCAAGAACAGTACCTTTAGTATCTAAAGTATGTAACGTGAGAATGGTTCCACTGGCAACACAGATCATCACATCTGAATTAACAGGAAAACCATCACCAGTACCAGAATTAAAAGAACAGGCAATTCCATATTATGGAGTCAAAGAAGCCTTCCCATTCAATATGTTCCCTGAAGTTGATCCAATTCTAGGACCTGAAATGAGATCAACAGGAGAAGTTCTTGGATTATCCAAATCCTATGGAGAAGCTTTCTACAAAGCACAGGAAGGTGTTGGAGCGAAACTTCCATTAGGAGGAACGGTACTGATTTCTGTAAATCGCAAGGATAAAGAAGAAGTTGTAGAAGTAGCAAAAGCATTCGCAGACGACGGATTCAAGATCCTTGCAACAGAAAACACATGTAAACTGATCAAAGAAGCTGGAATTGAAGCTGAGAAAGTCAATAAATTAAGCGAAGGAAGACCAAACATCCTTGACCTTATCACAAATGGTAATATCGATATTATTGTAAACTCTCCAGTCGGAAAAGACAGCGTGAACGATGATAGTTACCTAAGAAAAGGTGCAATCAAAGCGAAGATTCCATATTATACAACGATCGCAGCAGCCAAAGCAGCAGCTGAAGGAATCGCTTATGTAAAAGCACATCAGGATCAGAATGAAGAAGTGAATTCATTACAGGGATTACATGCACAGATTTCTGATATGTTTTAATTTCCTGGCTTGATATCTGTAGTCTTTCCGTATCTTAGAAAAACGAAATAAAAGAATAGAAGATTCAGACCAGAAATTTTGCTCGCCATTTTGACCGGTCGCTGATTCGCAAATTTTCCTTGCATAACTCACTCGCTACGCGAGTTCAAACAATGCACCAAATTTGCTGCGAACCTGTCAAAATAACGGCAAAATTTCAATGGTTCTGGATCTTCTATTCTTTTATTTCGTTTTTCTAAGATACCTAAAGTTTACAGGTATTAAATCCAATAAATCAAAACTCATAGTATGTATGTTTTACTGTATTGGCTTATACATTGAGCTAATCGAAAACTAAAATTTCTCTTTTCTTAAGGTCTCGTAGAAATTAAGATAAAGTTTTTGTGTTCGTGGACGGAAGGATTTTGATATACTGGCAGATATCATTTGCAAAATTTATTCAGTTGACAATTGCTATGGAAGTGGATATAATAAAAAGGTATAGAGATTGTGACCGTTTTAAGTAATGGGCGATACTCTGTTTTATTAGACATTTAAATTGGATTGCGATTGTGAAGCCAAGCATGACCTGTATAGTATATGTTATTGCATAAATTATAGGGTCATTTTTTATTTTGGCATGAATTTGCTGAAACGGATATAAGAAAAGGTGAGGCCAGTCTTTGAATATATCATTTGGAAAGGGAGATACATGAAAATTAAGAAAAAACTTAATAATAATGTAGCTGTCGTAACAGATAAAACTGGAAACGAAATCATTGTTATGGGAAAAGGAATTACTTATGACAAGAAAGCAGGAGACTGTGTTGATGTAGAACAAGTTGAGAAACAATTTGTTCCATCAAATAAAGATTTTCAATGAAATTTCAGGAAATATTATTGATATTCCATCAAAATATTTAGAAGTCAGTAATTGTATTATTGAACGAGCAAAGAAATATTTAGATGCAGAGATAGATGATAATATCTACATTTCATTGACAGATCATATCCATATGGCGGTAAAACGCTATCTGGATGGAATGCAGGTTCCAAATCCATTATTATTGGATATCAAACGATTTTATAACAAGGAATATGAGATTGGATGTCAGGCATTGGAGATTATTAAAGATCAGCTGAAAGTAGAACTGCCAGAAGATGAAGCTGGTTTTATAGCATTTCATTTTGTGAATGCACAGCAAAATCTGGAATCTTCCAAAATGGTTGATATCATGAAGCTTGTAAAAGAGATTACGAATATTGTGAAATATCAGATGGGATTAGACTTTGATGAAGAATCGGTATATTATTATCGGTTTATCACACATTTAAAATTTTTTGCCCAGAGACTATTTTTAGAAAATAAGCAGTACACAGATGAAGATAATCCATTATATCATATTGTAAAAGAACAATATAAGAAGGCATTTAATTGTACTCAGTCAGTTGTAAAATTTGTAGATAATAAATACAATTATAAGATATCCAAAGAAGAACAGTTATATTTAACAGTACATATTGAAAATATTATAACAAAAGTAAAAAATAATTGGATTGTAACGATGAATAAATTCAAATCGGCGAAACCAAGAGTCTTTATGGACCCTTGGTTTCTTATTTTTTAAGGAGAAATAATATGAGCGATAATAAAACTTTAGGAAAAAAGATTATAGAGGCAGCAGGAGGCGCCCAAAATATCAAGTCAATTACAAACTGTGCGACGAGATTAAGAATGTACATTAAAGACGTATCAAAATATGATGAAGAGTCAATTAAGAAAATTGATGGTGTTATGGGAACATCAATTGTTGGAGATCAGTATCAGGTTATTGTAGGACCGAAAGCAATCCATTTATGCAAAGCAATACAGGATGCATATGGAATTGCAGGTGCAGGAAAGAAACAGGAAAAAGCTAAAGGAAATATTGTTAACAGATTTTTAGAAACAGTTTCTGGATGTATCGCACCATTAGTTCCCGCATTAGCAGCGTCAGGTCTGATCAAGGTATTATTAACGATTTGTTCTATGCTGAATCTGCTTCCGGAACAGAGTCAGACATATGCATTATTAAGTACAGCATCAGATGCAGTCTTTTATTACATGCCAGTGATTCTTGCATACACATCTGCTAAACGTTTTCAATGTAATGAAGTATTGGCAATTGTAATTGCGGGAGTGTTATTACATCCTAATTTTGTAAGTATGGTAACACAGACACAGGAACAACATATGGCAATTCATTTCTTAGGACTGCCAGTAACACAGACAAGTTATAATGGAACTGTTGTACCGATTATCCTGACAGTATGGGTGATGTCATATATTGAGAAATTTATTGACAAAATATTGCCAGAAGTTGTGGTACATTTATTCAGACCATTATTAATTGTTTTATTTATGACACCGATTGCATTAATCGTAACAGGACCTGCAGGAGCAATTTTTGGACAGGGATTAGCCGTTGTATTACAGACAATTTTTGCAAAAGCGGGATGGGTTGCACTTGCATTAACTTTACTTGTAACAAGTTTCCTATGTATGACAGGTATGCATCTTGCTTTAATCCCAGTAGCAATGACATCCATTGCAGAAGTTGGATATGATGAATTTGTATTAGTTGTATTTTTATGCTTTACATTATCTCAGGGAGCAGCAGCATTAGCAGTTTTATTAAAAACAAAGAATTCAAAATTACGTCAGCTAGCAATTCCAGCAGCAATTTCAGGATTATTTGGTGGCACATCAGAACCAGCATTATATGGAATCAGTGTTAAAATGAAAAAACCATTATATGCTACAATTATTGGATCAACAGTTGCAGGAATTTATGCGGGTATTGTACATTTAAAAGTTTTCGCATTTGGATTGTTCTCAGTTGTAGGAATTCCAGGATACTATAGTGCAAAATATTCAAGCAACTTACAGCATGCTATCATCACAGCAGTACTTACGATAGGTGTTACAATGATCGCTGTATGGATCTTAGGATTTGATGACAGTGTTTATGATGATTATGATGAAGAATCTGCGGAAGATGTGGATACTGTACCCATCGTATTAAATGAAAATGTCGATGATTCAGAAGTTGTCAGCGTAACATCAGGAAAGATTGTAAAACAGGAAGATATCAAAGATGAAGTATTTTCAACAGGAGTCATTGGAAAAACAGTAGGAATTGTATCCAATGATGGAGTTTGCTATTCTCCAGTTGACGGTGAAATTGCATCTGTATTTCAGACAAAACATGCAATGGCATTTAAAAGCAAAGAAGGAACAGAGGTTTTAATGCATGTTGGGATTGATTCAGTGAATTTGGAAGGAGAAGGATTTAAAGTCTTTGTAGAAGAAGGAGATACTGTAAAAAAAGGACAGAAAGTATTAACATATGATAAGACAGTATTTGAGAAAAATAACATTGATGAAACAACGATTATGGCAATTTCAAATACACAAGATTATGAAGATATACAAATGTTAGCGAAAGGAGAAGAAATCATAGCAGGAGATCCGATTTTCGCAACATTAGCAAAGGAGGATTAGATGCGCAAGTATAAAGAAGAATTGGTGGCGAGATTGCAGAATGATTCTAAATCTGTAATGGAAGATGGTGTAGAATTCATCGTAAAACCTATTCCAGAAATTGAAAAGATATCTGGAATGGATCCAAGAATGTTGAAAGCAGCAAAAAAAAATCAAAAATTTGCCAACAGAATTTTCGATTGACGCATTTCAATTATATGGGGAACGTTACAGACCTGATAAGAAGAACTATGATCTGACAGAAAATACGATTAATACAAAGCAGAAATTAATTCAAGTGAATGAACATTATATCAATACATTCTTTTATTATCCTGATAATAAAGAAGATATGCCGATTGTTCTATACATTCATGGGGAGCATTTATGACAGGTGATCATACACAGTTTGAGAATCAATGCCGATTTATAGCGGAGAAAGCTCAGGCATGTGTTGTTTTTCCAGAATATCGATTAGCACCAGAAAATCCATTTCCAGCAGGAATTGAGGATGCATTTGAAATTTTAAATTGGATTTATGATCATGCAGATGAATTGAACGGAAATAAAAATAAAATAGTGGTTGCTGGAGACAGTGCGGGTGCCAGTATTGCAAATGCATGTGCATTAATGGATCAAGAACATAAGATTCGCTTGTTATTTGAGATTTATCCATGTTGTGATATTGATAATTCGAATAATCCTAAAAATCCTTGGGATAAGAATTACTATGATATTCCAGAAGATGAAGAAAAATATATTGTTGGTCGTATGAAGAGATTAGATAATTCTGGGAAAATGATGAGGGAATTGTATTTGGGAAAAGAAAAACTTGAAAATCCATATGCATCAATTATTTATCAAAAAGATTTATCTGATTTTCCACCAGTTGTTACTGTAGTAGGTGAATATGATTTCTTAAGATTTAGTGTAGATATATTTACAAAAAGATGTGTAGATCATGGGAAATTAAGAAGAACGATTCGATATCAAGGATGTGATCATGGCTTTTTTGATATGATTGGAGTTATGCCGCAGGCAGAAGATGTGATTTTGGAGATGGCGAAAGATATTATGAATTTGTAGATCAAAAAATATACAGAGAGGTCTCATAGAAATTAAGATAAGAGAATTATTAATTATCTCGTCAAATCGGTGTTGTAGAAGTCCTTTTACCTTCTGTTAATAAATACAAAAATCATCAACCAATACCGTTTAACATACACACTGTATAGTGGTTTGAATCACGTAAATTATTTGAATATTATAAAAAGAGATCATGTGTCAGCAACCGTACGGACACGTCTGCACTTAGCGAGTGGATGGTCGAATGACCATTCAGGAGCTTAGTACAGCTACGTGGGAGTCCGAACGCAAGTGGGTTGCAGACACATGATCTCCTTTTTATAATATTCCACCAATAATTTCCGTCTTCAAACTACAAATCACAGTTTTCGATAACGATTCATTGCTGCCATAACTTCCTGCTTCCGAGGCATCGCCAGATTACTTTTCACATACTTACTATCCAAGATTGCAGAAAGTCCCTTTGTTTCAATGATCTGCATTAATTCATCTGCAACTGCACAAAGATCTTTCTTCCCATCCATCAAATAAAGTTTCGCATACAACAAAGCATAACCAAGAGCTGTTGTCTGTTCAGTATCAGCAATCTGCTCCACATATCTTAGATCAACTGTATCCTTGTTAATCGAAAAAGCATCTTTTCCAAGTGTTTTCATCTTGATCTTGCGTTCTTTCTTCAAATAATTTCCAGCGTTGAAACAACGGTCAAAACAAGGATCTGGATGTTTCTTTTCAGGCAGTGAAACCATAGGGAAATCTTTTGCTGCGTCTTTGGCGGCTGTAGTGATATCTTTTGGTATATACTGATCCATCTGAATGATATGATCTGCCGGATGGAAATAAGATCCACAGCTTCCAGCAACGATGATCGAAGAAATACCATATCTTTCGTACAATTCACGAATCCGTTCGATAAAAGGAGTGATCGGTTCCTGATCACGAAGAACTACACGCTGCATCAGTTCATCACGGATCATAAAGTTGGTGGCACTCGTATCCTCGTCAATTAAGAATAAAGAAGAATCCGTTTCCATGGCTTCAACTACATTTGCAGCCTGTGAGGTGCTTCCACTGGCATCTTCTGTGTCAAAAGAAACCGTATTTTTCCCATTTGGCAGGTTATTAATGAACATAGAAATATCTGTATTTGTAATACTTCTTCCATCTTCTGCACGAATCTTCATGGCAGTTGGATCAGTAATGACAAATTCACGACCATCCCCTTTGACATGATCGTAAACACCAAGTTCCAATGCCTTTAATAACGTCGATTTTCCATGATATCCACCACCAACGATCAGGGTGATTCCTTTCGGAATTCCCATACCCGTGATCATTCCTTGATGTGGAAGTTCAAAAGATACACGGTAAGTATCTGGTGACTGGAATTTCACACAGTTTCTTAAAGGTTTCTGTGAGATACCACTTTCTCTAGGCAAAACAGAGCCATCTGCAATAAATGCGACAAGTCCCATAGAAGACAGTTTTTTACGAATTGTATGTTGATCTTCGGATAAATAAATTACTGATTCCAACATTTTTTGATCAATATTTTTATAAAACAAAGAAGATGAAACACAATCTGGCAGCAGTCCAAACAACATTTTATCCAATTCTCTCGCATTTACAGTTCGTCCATTTGCAGGAAAACCAGCTTCAAAATGAACAGAGATGTCACCGTTGGAAGGATTGATCGTACATGCAGTTCGTTCTAGTACCTGTTGTCCACATTTACTGACAGAAAATAAACCGCTTTTTCCAGAACCTTTGGCACGAAAAGAGATCTTAGATAAAGTTTGATAAAATAATCGTGTCAAATGATCACAGAGTGCAACCTGTTTATATTTTGTATCATAAAAAGAAGCAGGAAATCCAGCCGATCTTCCTTTCACATGGATACTTAATTTTGATGGAGATGCAAAAGGATCGCCTTGTACATGATCAATGGAAAGAAAATAAGTTCCAAAATCATAAGTACCTTGCGTACTTTTATATGCAGGATATCCTTTACGGTCAATATTTTTTAATAGTGATTTTAAATTCGATGACGATTTCATAAATAGTTCCTCCTAATCTTAAAATCCATGATAACAGTCAGTGCGATTTTTGTAAACCAGATGAAATCAAAGGAAATCCGTGGTATCATAGAAAGATGATCAACAAGGAAGGCGGAATAGAGACGATGGATCTTAATAAATTAAAGAGATACAGGCCGTTGTTTTGATATGGACGGGCTGATGTTTGACAGTGAACGCTATGTACAGAAGTCATGGGATATTGCAGGAGAACGTCTGGGATATGGACCTCTGGGGCATAATATTGTCAATACATTGGGAACAAACCTTACAAATCGTAAGAAATATTTTTTAGAACATTACGGAAATGATTTTCCATTTGATAAATTTTTGGATGGATACAGAGATGCATATTATGAATTGGTTGAAGACGGTGTGCCAGCCAAGAAAGGTCTTCATGAGATTTTGAAAGTCCTCAGAGAAAAAGGACTAAAGATCGGAGTTGCAACATCTTCCAGTGAAGAACACGCCGTAAGTAATCTGAAACGAGAAGGGATTTTTGACTACTTTGACTCCGTGATCACAGGAAATATGATCGAACACGGAAAGCCAGAGCCAGATATTTATATCGAAGCATGCAGACGATTAAAAGTCGATCCATCAAAAGCGATCGCATTAGAAGATGCGATCAATGGAATCCGTTCCGCACATGGAGCAGGCATGAATCCAGTGATGATCCCAGATATCGTGCAGGATACAAGTAAAGTCGATGATATATTATTTGGAAAATGTGAATCTTTGCTGGAATTTGCAGAGATTTTACAGGGCGTAACATTAGATATAGAAGAAACACAAAAATAAGGAGAGAATATATGGCAAAGAAGAAAAGCGCAGGGTGCGAATATTGTAGTAATTATGTGTATGATGAAGATTATGAATATTATGTATGTGATATTAATTTAGATGAAGATGAGATGGCAAGATTTATGAGCTATAGCGATTGGGATTGCCCTTATTTCCAGATGGACGATGAATATGCAATCGTAAGGAAGCAAAATTAAAAGGTAAGAAATAATTGACAATAAATGGAAATCTGTTAAAATATAAATGAAACAATTTACATAATTTGTAATATAAGGAGAAAATATGGGGAATAAAGACATTACAGATTTCAATGAAGCGCAATTAAGAAAGAGAGCAGCAAGTAAGGAAGAATTAAATATTTGTTTGACCAATAATTATGCATTTCAAAAGATATTTAAGAATGAAGAGATAGTGAAAGGATTTTTAATAGCATTGTTGCATTTAAAGGAAACAGATATTGAAGAGTTGGAGGTTACGGATCCTTTTGTGGAAGGTGAAGTAAAAGAAGAAAAGAGGGAATACTAGATGTCAAATTAATCTTAAATGGTGGCAAAAAGATTAATATCGAGATGCAAAATACGTATCAGGAAGATTGGGCAGAGAGAAGTTTATTTTATAATTGTCGGATGTTTACAGAGGGATTAAAAAAGGGAGAATCTTATTATGAATTACCTCCATGTATTCATGTAGGAATTCTTGATTTTAATTATTTAAAAAGTCCTGGCTTTTATCATAGAATTTTATTAAAAGATGATACAACAGGTGAATTGTATAGTAGTAAATTTCAATTTCATGTGATAGAATTAAGTAAAATAGCAACGACAAAAGGAAAAGCAAGAAAACAAGATCTTTATAAATGGGCTAAATTAATTTCAGCAAGTACTTGGGAAGAAATCAGAGAAGAATCTGAAGGAAATCATTACATGGAAAAGGTGAGGGATGAAATGATTAAGATGAGCCAAGATGAGAGTGAGAGATATCTTTATTTAAGGGAACAAATGGCAATCCGTGATAAAGCGAGTCAATTAAGAAGTGCAGAGAATATAGGAATAAGGAAAGGTGAACTTTTAAAATTAGTGACACTAGTACAGAGAAAAATTGAAAAAGGAGATACGGTAGATAAAATAGCAGATGATCTGTTAGAAGATCAAGAAATTATTGAGAAAATATATAATTTAATAAGAAAATATCCTGATAAAGATGAAAAAGAAATTTGTAATTTTTTGATATAAGAATAAAACCAGTCACAGGATGGTTAATACAATTACCAAAGGAATACATAAAGTAATTCAAGAAAAGGGGTGTTGCAATATGAAGAAAAATACGATCATATGCATTTCCAGAGAATTCGGCAGTGGAGGAAGAGAGGTCGGACAGCGTTTATCCAAGAAGCTTGGAATTCCTTTCTACGACAAAGAGATTTTGGCAAGAGTTGCCGAAGAAAGTGATATGTCGGAAGAGTTTGTAAAGAATCACGAGGAGAATGCAGTCTACAGCCACATTATCAATGTCCCGATCGGACACAGATTTCCAGGCGTTGACACAGAAGAGATCATGACACCAGAGAAATTATTTATGATCCAGGCACATGTGATCCGTGAACTGGCAGCAGAGAATGAATCCTGTATTTTCGTGGGAAGATGTGCAGATGTGGTGCTTAAGGATCACGAAAACTGCTACAGTTTCTTTATCCACAGTCCTCTAGAAGAACGGATCAAACGGATCGTAGAGACAGAACATGTGACAGAACGACAAGCGAAGAAGATGATCAAGCAAACCGATTGGGAGAGATCTTCTTATCATAATTATTATACAAAACAAAAATGGGGAGACCCCGGTAATTATGATCTCATGATCAATTCAGCAAGGACAGGAATCCAGAAAGCAGTCGAAATTATCATGGATTATGTGAAATAAAAAACGATGATATGCAATGTATACAAGGTATCAAAAGATACCTTGTATATTTTTTGTATAAAAATGAGAAAATGTAAATATTTTTAATCAGACCTTGAACAAAATCAAAAGTGTGATAAGATAAAAACTGTAAAACAAAAGACAAAACGCAGAAATAATCTTTAAAACACAGAAAAAGAAAGGAAATAATATGGAAATTACAGACAGTGCAAGGAACAGGATGTTTTCAAATAAAGATCTCGTAACGATTGATCATACCGTTGATCATTGAGCAGATGTTAACTGTAACGGTAGGACTTGCGGACTCTATCATGACAGCGAATGTTGGAGAAGAAGCTGTATCAGGAGTTTCATTGGTAGACAGTGTTATGGTATTGATGATCAATCTGTTCTCGGCATTGGCAACTGGAGGAGCCGTCGTTGCAGGGCAGTTTCTCGGACAGAGAAAAAATATCATGGCATGTAAGACAGCAGACCAGTTGATCTTATTTATTGTTTCATTATCTGTAGTGATCATGGCAGGAATTTATGCATGTAAAAACTTTATTTTAAATGTAGTGTTTGGAAATATTGAACCAGGAGTTATGCATAACGCAGAAATATATCTGATGATCGTCACGGCATCTATTCCATTTATTGCAATATATAATGGATGCGCCGCATTATTCCGTATCATGGGGAATTCAAAGATTTCTATGAATATGTCTATGTTGATGAACGGTATCAACATCGCAGGAAATGCGATTTTGATCTATGGGTTTAAATTTGGAGTTGAGGGAGTTGCGATCCCAACATTAGTATCAAGAATTGTTGCAGCAGTTGTTATGGTAAGACTGCTCGCAAAACAAAATCAGGATGTGCATTTAAGCAAACATATCCATTTTCATTTTAAGGGATATTTAATACAGAAGATTTTACATATCGGAGTACCAAACGGAATTGAAAATAGTATGTTCCAGCTAGGAAGAATCATGGTATTAAGTATCGTTGCAGGATTTGGGACATCATCTATCACAGCCAATGCCATCGGAAATGTGGTAGCATCATTTGAGTTAATCCCAGGAATCGGAGTAGGATTTGCAGTGCTGACCGTTGTATCAAGATGCATCGGAGCTGGAGATTATGAAGCTGCAAGATACTATACAAAGAAGCTGTTAAAAGTAGCCTATGCAGCATTGATCGCATTAAATATCATCGTAGTTATGATCTTACCACTGATCATTCAGGTATATCATTTATCACCAGAAACAGCAGCGATCACAAGAAAGATCTTATTATATCATACTTTATGCTGTGTAACGATCTGGCCGCCAGCATTCACGATCCCGAACACATTAAGAGCCGCAAATGATGTCAAATACTGTATGGTTGTAGCATCAGCCACGATGTGGATATTTAGAATCTTCTGCAGCGTTGTTCTTGGAAAATGGATGGGACTTGGAGTCTTCGGAGTCTGGGTAGCAATGACATTAGACTGGGTATTCAGAGGAATCCTGTTTGTCAAACGATACATACAAGGGAAATGGCAGAGAATGGAATTGATTTAAATGAAACAGATTAAACAAAGAAATTGTAGAAGATAAGAACAGCCCAGAATCGTCAGGTATAAAAAGACGATTCTGGGCTGTTTTAAAATTTGTATCTAGAATATAAATCCAGGATCTTCAGTAGTATCCATTTCATCAAAAGTAACTTTTTCTATTAATTTATTCTTTTTATTTTCCATTGTAATAAAAGAACGGCAATTTGTTGGGATTGTAACGGAAGAACCTTTTACTTTTTTCATTTTAGTAGCTCCTGGCTTGTAAGTATAAATAGATTTTACTCTCCAGTTCTTATTAGGAGTGATCTTGATGTTACGTCCGTAAAGGAGATCTCAGATCCGTTTTTATTCTTAAAATCAGAAGTATAGTCTTTTCCATCCACTACGATCTTCTTAAAAGGATTTGAGTATTTTATAACTTTAACTGTTGTTTTTACAGAATAAGTTTTACCTCTGTATTTAAATTTTGCAGTGATTTTTGTTGATCCTGTTTTCTTAAGTTTTACACCGATTCCTACCTGATTGTTATCTGCAATAAGATAATAATCTTTTCCAAAAGTTTTTGTAGAAATAACCTTTTTATTTGAAGATTTAACCTTCATACCATTACGCAGGATGGATTCTGAATTAGAGCGATTTGTTCCCTTGATATAGATCACATTTGTGTAAAAACCATTCCCGCCATTATCTTTTTTGTCATAACTTAATGTTGTCTTTTTAGGTAGAGAAAATTTTGCTTTCGCATTTACACTATAAGCAGAACACATACCTACTGTTAGTACAGATGCCAGAAAAATAGAGGCACCTTTTAAAAAACTTTTCTTCATAAAATTCTCCTTTCGATGAACAAAAAATACAAAATCATTATAGCATAGAAATATGCAAAAATGTAAGGTATAATAAGGATAAAACAACCTTCAAGGAGGATACTGTTATGAATAAAAAAGAACTGGCACTAGAAGTCATTGAGCGTCTGAAGAATGAATATCCAGATGCAGACTGCACACTGGAATATGATCAGGCGTGGAAATTATTAGTTAGTGTAAGACTGGCGGCTCAGTGCACGGATGCACGGGTGAATGTCGTGGTAAAAGGATTATTTGAAAAATATCCAACAGTAGAAGCACTGGCAGCAGCAGACGTTGCAGATATTGAAGAAATCGTACGACCCTGTGGTCTTGGAAAGAGCAAGGCAAGAGATATCAGCAAATGTATGAAAGTTTTAAGAGATGAATATAACGGTAAGATCCCAACCGATTTTAAATCGATCCTAAGTCTTCCTGGGGTCGGAAGAAAAAGTGCCAACCTGATTATGGGAGATGTTTTGGCAAACCTGCGATCGTTACGGATACACATTGTATCCGCTTGGTCAACCGGATTGGATTGGTTGATGGGATAAAAGACCCTAAAAAAGTTGAGATGGCATTATGGGAGATTATTCCACCAGAAGAAGGAAGTGATTTCTGCCACAGGCTGGTATGGCATGGAAGGGATGTCTGTACGGCAAGAACAAAGCCTCATTGTGAGAGATGTTGTTTGAATGATATCTGCGCACAAATTATATAAAGGTACCATGATCAAAAGTATGAAAGGAGAAAGTTTATGAGGAAACTATCAAGAAGAGCTGCCAGTATTGCATTAGCAGCGGCAATGCTATTTACAACTGCAGGAGTCAGTCAGAAGAAGGTAGAGGCTGCTTCTACAGGGAAATTATCTGTTACAGGATATCAGGACTATAGTGATGCACAGAAAATCTTAAAAGAAGTGAACAAATACCGTAAGAAAAATGGACGCAAAGCATTGAAGATGGATCGAGGATTGACAAATTCAGCAATTATGCGTGGATTTGAAACAACGATCTATATTCCAGAAACAAGTCCACATAGAAGACCAAATGGAAAGCTTTCAAAAAGTATCAACAAGAAGATCATCTATGAAAACTGTGCACAATCTGCAGGAACTACACCGAAGCAGATCGTAAAGGGTTGGATCAATTCTTCCACACATAGAAAAGGTCTGTTACTTTCGAATGCAAAAAGTGTAGGGGTTGCAGCAGTTACGGTTGTGTCAAGAGACGGATACGAAGCCAATACCTGGGTATTAGACTTTAGCAGTTCCAAAGCAAAGAAAGTAGAAAAATCCAAGGCAAGAAAGCAATTTACAAAAAATATCGTGACAAAGAATTCATATTTAAAGAAGAGTTATTTAAAACTAGACAGCAGATACGGTACAATATGGGAAACAGAAAAAATGCAGATGAAGCCAACATATCAAGGCAAAATGATGAAAGAGTACGGTGTGTATCCAACAGTGATCAATACATCATCTTTCACATCATGGAAGAGTAGTAATCCATCCGTGGCATCTGTTGACTCGAATGGAAGAATCACAGGAAATAAAGCTGGAACAGCGACGATTTCTGCAAAATTAAAAACAGGGACAAAGATAACGATTTCAAAGAAGATCAAAGTCGTACCGACGAATCAGCAAATCGATCCATGGGAATAGGCAAAAACTAAAGAAGTAGGATAGAATAAAAAACGTAATCTCAAGAGGTTCATTTGAGATTACGTTTTTTTCTATAGGATCATGCCTGAAATCCAAGGTAGGCATTGATTCTCTTATGAAAAAGAGAAGAAAATATATTTGTAATATTACCACTTAAGAAAGCGGCGATCACGGTTCCGATTCCAACGGATGATAATTCTGGAAGCAATACAAAAGAAGAGATCGCAGAACATACAGTAAATAAAACTTCCAGACAAACTCTGACAGCGCCAAAGCTTATATTTTTCTTATCAGAGATAGTTTTCACAAGTCCTTCCATTGGCATAACAGCGAACCCGGAACTGATCGTGAATCCGACACCTATTGATAGAACGGCACATGCGATGACAGATAGTAAAATCTTAGCGGCAAGTCCATGAGGTTCAATAAAGAATAAACCATAAGAAGTAAATTCGATAAATAAAGAATAAACAAAAGTCAAACCAAGCTGAGTCAACTGCATTTTCCCGAATTCATGAAGGATCAGAGCTTCGCAAACTAAGAAAGTAGAGTTGATCAGGAAGTTAAATAAGGCATAGCTGTGAATTAGGGAAAGATAACTTAATGTCAAAGCCATCGTACAGCTAGGTGCAACTCCAAGAGCTGCTTTCAAAAATAAATTAGAACCAACAGACATGATCAACAGTCCTAAAATATAAAATAACAATCTATGGTAAAAATCTTTTTTTGTTTTTCATAATATCAACGATTCCTTTCATCAAAATTTCATATTTTATCAATCGTATTCCCTTTTGTGTTTCTTATTATATATAGAGAGAGCGAAGTATTGCAATTCCAGTTGAGATTTGATATATTCCAAATAGGAATATACGAAGATATTTGAAAAGGGTATGGAAAAATGGAAATACAGCAATTATATTATTATATGGAATTATGTAAACAGAAAAATTTCACAGAAGCTGGATATGCCTGTAACATGACACAAGGTGCATTATCAAAACAGATCCGTAAGTTGGAAAATGAGTTAGGAATTACACTGATCCGCAGGAATACAAGGAAATTTGAGTTGTCCAAAGAAGGAGAGATCTTTTTGTCTTATGCAAAGAAAATGACGGGAACCTATGAAGAGATGTTGAAAAATGTTCAGAAAAATCAGGAAATTAAGATTGGTTGTATGCCGGTTCTTGCACCATATCATTTTGCAAGATTGGTGGCGGATTTCAGAAAAGAATATCCAGATATCAAACTTGTGATCGATGAAAGAATCGCAAGTGAGATTCAGGAAAACTCCGATCGTTATGATTTCTTGATCTTGAGAGAAAATATGATGGAAGATCAGAAAAAATTCCGTTTTTCCCCACTGTATGATGATAAATTGTGTGCAGTGTTATATGAAAAACATCCGCTTTATGGAAGAGATCGACTTCAACTGAAAGAATTGAAAGATGATGTTTTTATCTTCCCAGAGAGAGGCAGCGGAAGTTACGAAGTGTTTTATAAGAGTTGTGAGAAAGCAGGATTTGAACCGAAAATAGCTTTTGAATTTCCACAAGCAAATACAATCATGAGTTTTGTAAGTGAAGGGTTGGGGTTACGATCACATTTTCAACGGTTTATAGAGAAGCTAAATGTGCTGGAGTTAAAATGATACCACTAGAAGATGAATTACATTCTGTGATATCACTATTTTATAGAAAAAATAAGCCATTGGATTATGCAAAGAAGCAGTTTTTGAATTATGTAAGGGAGCATTTGTATACGTAAGTGAATTAGCAGGCATATTGTGAATCTGCTATACTAAAGAAAGTAAATATAAGGAGAATTCTTATGAAGTATGTCACAAAAATAATACTGATCATGACATGCCTGATCATTATGTTACCATTCAGTGGGTGTGGACGGAAGAAGCAGGTAACAGCTCAGAAAGCAGGAGTATTAAAGCCAGAAGCACCGGGGAAGGAAGTTTTGGATCATGGGGAGGCTGTGGTTGATATATCGAATGTGGCTCAAGGCTATGTAGCACTGCGATATAAGGGAAGTGCAAAGAAGATCAGTGTTGAAGTGATCGGAAAGAATAATAAAGTATATAAATATTTTATTGAACAGACAAAAGAGCCGACATATTTTCCATTGACGAGTGGAAATGGTACATATCAGATCTCTGTATATGAAAATGTGCAGGACGATGAATACGGTATTTTGATGATGGATAGTTTTGAGGTGAAATTAAAAAATAAATTTCTGCCATTTTTATATCCTAACCAGTATGTAGAATTTACAAGTAAGACGAAAGCAGTAAAGGAAGCGAAGAAACTGGCAAAAGATTCCAAAGATGATCTGGCGATCGTCAAAGCTGTTTATAATTATGTGGTCAAAAATGTAAAATATGATGATGAGAAAGCAGAGAATGTTCAGAGTGGATATCTGCCATCGGTAGATGAGACATTGAAGACAAAGAAAGGAATCTGCTTTGATTATGCTGCGCTGATGACGGCAATGCTGCGTTCGCAGGGAATTCCGACCAAGCTTGAGATCGGGTATTCAGGGGACATCTATCATGCCTGGATCAGTACCTGGCTGAATGAAAAGGGATGGGTAGATAATATCATTCAGTTTGACGGGAAAAGCTGGGAGTTAATGGATCCGACACTGGCAGCGAATAGTGATAACAAGGAAGATGTGAAAGAATATATTGGGAATGGAGAACATTATGTACTTCAGTATAGTTATTAAGAAGGGATAGAATATGAAGAAGAAACTTAGCAACGAAGAACTGATCACATTTTGTGGTCAGATGGCACTGATCTTGAAATCTGGGATTTCATCGCTTGAGGGATTTACATTATGGAAGATGGAGATGCTCAGACAGAAGGCAAAGAGATATTAAAAGAGATCCGTGAAGAACTTGAAATGTGTGGAATGCTTTATCCTGCAATGGAGAAAACAGGGGTTTTCCCAGAATATGCACTTCATATGACGGAGATCGGAGAACAGACAGGAAGACTGGATGAGACGATGGAAGCATTGGCAGCATATTACCAGAGGGAAGAAGAGACATTAGATGCGGTCAAGAGTGCAGTGACTTATCCGGTTGCGATGCTCGGGATGTTGTTAATGATCGTTGCAGTATTATTTATAAAGGTTATGCCAGTATTTGAACAGGTATATATGCAATTAGGGCAAGAGATGACAGGAGTTGCACGTCAGTTATTGAATATTGGAGATTGGATGAGACAGTCAGCAATTGTTCTGGTAGTTTTGGCAGTGGTGATCTTGATCATAACATGTTTTGTTATTTTTTATAAAAAGGTGAGAATTAAATTTATCTCTAAGATACAGACCATCGGATTTATGAAGAAAATCGCATGGAAACGTGCAAGAACAAGATTCGCAAGTGGAATGGCGATGGCTTTAAAGAGTGGACTTGACATGGATGAAAGTTTGTCACTTTCTGAGAAACTAACAGATTATGAACCATTGAAAATGAAGATTCAGCAATGTCAGGAACAGATGAAAGAAGGAGAGATATTTCCGAAAGCGTTGAAAGAGGCACATATTTTTGATGGAATGCAGGAAAGATTGATGATCATCGGTTATGAAACGGGTGCCGTAGATGAGGTAATGGAACAGGCAGCAGATCTGTATCAGAAACAACTGCAGGATCAGATTCAGAAGATGATCGCTGTGTTAGAACCGACGCTGGTAGGAATCTTATGTGTGATCGTAGGGATCATTTTATTATCTGTCATGTTGCCACTAGTTGGTATTATGGCTGGAATTGGATAAGGGAGGCAGATTTTGAGAAATCGTTTTCAAAAACAAAGAAAAATTGACAATAAAATTCGAATTTTCCTGCCAGTTATGATCTGTGGCATTATGGTGGCTGTGTTATGGAATAGCAGCAGCCAGATTTTTCGGGAAACAAAGAAAAGACAGGAAGAAAGTCTGAAAGAAGCCGTGATCAAAGGGGCGGTACAATGTTACAGTGTGGAAGGGCGATATCCAGAAAGTCTTTCTTATATGGAGAAACATTATGGATTGGAGTATGACAAAGACGAGTTTGTGATCTCATATGAGATCATTGGGTCTAACCGCATGCCACAAGTTACGGTGATCCCATTGAATGAGAGGTGAGGTTTTTGGAGAGACAAAGACATATGACAGATCAGATGTTTCTTGTGATCTTATTTGCAGTGTTCGCAGTTTGTGCGTTTTCCTTGAGTATGATCGGGGCGAATATATATAGTCATACAGCTTCTGTGATGAATGAGGATTATGAGGAACGGATCGATATTTCTTATGTAACAGAAAAGATAAGACAGTGGGATGAAAAGGACAGCATCGAGATCGGCAGCTTTCATGGACGCACAGCCCTGATCCATACAGAAAAGATCAATGGGAAAAAATACAATACATATCTCTATCAAGAGAAGGGTGCGTTGAGAGAATTAATGGTAAGAGAAGGTCTGGATACAACAACGATGCAGGGAGAGAAGATCGTGGCAGCAAAAGATTTTTCTGTAATAGAAACAAAACAGCTGTATCATATAAAGATTCAGGGAAGTGATGGCAAGATATATCAGAACTGTGTATACAGACACAGCAGGAATTAGGAGGAAGTATGAGACAAAAAAGCAATGGAACACACCTGATCCTGATGGAATTAATGATGGTATTATTCTTTTTTGCAATCTGTGGATCAATCCTGCTTCAGGTATTTGTAAAAGCTCATAACATTAGTGCAAAAGCAAGAGAAATGACAGAGACAAAAAATTATGTAACACAAGCTGCAGAACTGATAGAAGCGGGTGCTTATGACATCAAAGATTTTCAAGAATATTTTACACAAATAGATGGTAAAGCCGGAGATTATCAGTGTTATTATGATCAGGATTGGAATGAGATAAAGAAAACAAAAGCCCGTTATCATATGACGATAAAGCTTGAAAGGCAGCCAGCGAAAGTTCTGGGAAAGATTACGATGTGGAGGGAAAACCAACAGATTTATCAGCTTGATATTTTAAGATACAGGCAGGAAAGGAAAGATAATGAAAGATCGTAAAATGCCATTTTTAGGGATTGGAGCAGCTTCGATCGTGCTCGTGTTAGCTATGGTCTGTTTAGCAGTTTTTGCGGCTTTGACACTTTCAAGTGCCAAGGGAGATCATACGTTAAGTAAAAAGAATTTGGAACGTACGTCGGCTTTTTATCAGGCATCCAATGCAGCGAATGAACAAGTTGGAGCGATCGATGAGAAACTATGGAAGTTGTATCGCAGATCTAAGGATAAAAAAGATTATATGAAAAGGGTTGGTCGATCGTTTACAAAAAGCAAGGGGATTTCATATAATAAAAAAGAGAAAACAATTGCATTTCAGGAAAGTATCACAGACACACAGCAGTTATCTGTGAAATTGCAGATTTATTATCCGGAGAAAAAGAATGATCTGTGTTATGAAGTGATCAAATGGAAAAAAGAAGCTGTTGGGGCATGGAAGAAGGATGATTTCCTTCCGGTTTATAGAAATAAGTAAAAGGGGCCAGCATGAATATTGAAGAATTTTTAACATTAGCAGCAAAAGAGGAAGCCTCAGATCTGTTTATTGTAGCAGGGCTTCCATTGACGATGAAAGTAAATGGAGTGATGCGTCGCATCAATGAAGAAAAAATGATGCCGCAAGATACGGAAAAAATAATCCGGGAGATTTATGAGAAAGCGTTAGACAGAGACATAGATCAACTGTTGAAGACAGGGGATGATGATTTCTCATTTGCAATTCCTGGATTGTCAAGATTTCGTGTCAGTGCATATAAACAGAGAGGATCCTTAGCGGCAGTGATCCGTGTGATCGCATTCCGCCTGCCAGACTATAAGCAATTAAGAATACCAGAGCAGGTAATGAAATTAAGTGAATTAAACAAAGGACTTGTGCTTGTAACAGGACCAGCGGGAAGTGGAAAATCCACGACACTTGCATGCATGATAGAAGAAATCAATGAAACAAAAGAAGATCACATCATCACATTGGAAGATCCTTTGGAATTTTTACATCAACATAAGAAAAGTATCGTCAGTCAGAGAAGTAAACATGGATACTGTAAATTATGTTACTTCCTTAAGAGCCGCATTAAGACAAAGTCCGGATGTGATATTGCTTGGGGAAATGAGAGATTATGACACGATTCAGGTAGTTATGACAGCTGCAGAAACAGGGCATCTGGTATTTTCAACACTTCATACTATCGGGGCAGCGAATACGATCGAACGTATCATAGATGTATTTCCACCAAATCAGCAACGTCAGATCATGATTCAGCTGGCTTCTGTATTACAGGCAGTGATCTCCCAGCAGCTGATACCAACGATGGATGGAACATTGATCCCTGTGTTTGAGATCATGGAAGTGACCCCGGCGATCCGCAATATGATCCGTGAAAATAAAGTGCATCAAATAGATGGTTTGATCTATTCCTCTACAGGGAGCGGAATGATATCTATGGACCAGTCATTGATCAATCTATATAAAGAAGGACAGATCAGCAAAGAAACTGCGATTTTATATGCATCCAATCCAGAAATGATAATAAAAAGGATCCGCTAAGAAATATGGTCAGAAACAGGCTGAAATCCATCGGAATTTATTGACAAAAAAGTGCGAATATTGTACGATAAAAATATATTATAGGGTGAGTGTCTCTCATATGGAGATTGAGAGACAAAAGCAAAAAGTATAGATATTAATATTAAGAAGGGGCGAGAGTTATGAAGAAGAAAGTCATGGTCGGATTGGTGTCCGTGGTAGTAGCTGTTGCATTGGTTTTTGGTGGAGTCACATTTTACAATAACCGTCAGCAGGAGAAGTTTGAGAAGCAGATGGCTTCCTATGAAAGCGTTGATACTATGCAGCATCCAAGCGAAGCAACAACATCAATTGATGGGATTCAAGTACCGCTTGGCAAGAAACCGAAGGTAACGACGAAGAAAACAACAAAGAAAAGCACAAGAATCCAGAAGCTTAAGAAGAAAGCAAGCAGAAGCAAAATAACAACAAGAAGAACAACAAAGAGAAGAACAACAACATCTCAGAATCATTCCAGACGTAAGGTTGTGAATACAAAAGTTGTCAAAACACAGAAGGATTATGACAAGAAGGGTTCTAAGAAGAGAACGATCAAGACAGTCGTTCAGACAACGACCAAGACAACAACGGTTGAATTGAGTCAGATGTCTGGTGTTTCTGGAACAACATTAAGAACACTTGGTTCTCAGGCAGATGGTAAGATCTTGAATGCATTTGAAGATCTGAAGTTTAAGATGGTGATTGATAAAAATGCGGAAGCGACAGGTGTATTTAGCGTTAAGAGCCATAAGATCGCACTTCAGAGTGCGAGATCTTCTGTATTACTTCACGAATTAGGACATTTTGCTAATTTCATTGCAGGAGATAAAGTTGGAACGAGTGAATGGAAGTCAATTTACAATGCTGAGAAGGATAAATATGATGGATATAACAAAGCATATGCGATCAAATCAGCATCTGAGTATTTTGCAGAATCTTACAAGGATTATAAGGAGCATCCATCCGCATTAAGATCAAAGAGACCAAGAACTTACCAGTTTGTTAAGAGTACGATTGATGGAATTACAGACAGCGATGTACAGAACATCAAAGATACCTATGGAGAATACTGGGGATTATAGGACGATACCTGAAGGAGTACTTTCTCAGAAAGTACTCTTTTTTTTGCCAATTGCCTGTGTTGCTCTGTAGAATGTGAAAGAATGTATAAACAAGGGATATTTTAAAAAATTAAAGGAGAAATAAGATGTTAAAGATCAAGGAATACGTCAAAGCAGAAAGTCTTGAGCAAGCTTATGAGCTGAATCAGAAGAAGACCAACTGCGTGATCGGTGGCATGTTGTGGCTTAAGATGGTCACAAGAAATGTACAAAAAGCAATTGATCTGTCGGGTCTTGGACTTGATCAGATCGAAGAAAATGATGAGGAATTTTCAATCGGAGCAATGGTAACACTAAGACAGATCGAACTTCATGAAGGATTAAATACATGGAGTCAGGGAGCGGTAAAAGAAAGTGTGACACACATTGTCGGAGTGCAGTTCCGTAATCTTGCGACAGTAGGTGGAAGTATTTTTGGAAAGTTCGGTTTTTCTGATGTATTAAGCTGTTTTCTGGCGTTTGACAGTTATGTGGAGTTACATCATGAAGGAATCATTCCATTAGATCAATTTGCAGCCAATAAATATCCAAATGATATTTTAGTGCGTCTGATCATTAAGAAGCATCCGCAGGAAAGTGTTTATCTTTCTCATAGAAATACAAAGACAGATTTTCCAGTTTTGACCTGCGCTGTTTCATTAGGTGAGAAAGAGGCATATGCGGTTGTCGGTGCAAGACCATCCAGAGCTTGCAGAGTCAGATTATCAGATCAGTGGATGGAACAGATCAAAGATGATGAAGGAAGAAAAAAACTCGCAGATGAAGTGACAGGTCAGATGAATTTTGGAAGCAACATGAGAGGAAGTGCTGCTTACCGTGAACAGTTATCAAAAGTCTTATTAAGAAGAGGCTTTGAACAGTTAGAAGAAAGGAGAGAAAAATAAACATGGAGATTACATTTACATTAAATGGAAAGAAAGTAACCCCACAGATTGATGCAGACACTCTCCTGATCGATCTCGTCAGAGATCTTGGTTGTTACAGTGTGAAACGTGGATGCGAGACATCAAATTGCGGATTATGTACGGTATTTATGGATGACCAGCCAATCTTATCATGTTCCATTCTTGCAGCAAGAGTTGATGGACACAAGATCGATACCTTAGAAGGATTGCAGGAAGAAGCAGCTGAGTTTGGAGCTTTTATTGCGAACCAAGGGGCTGAACAGTGCGGATTTTGTAACCCAGGAATGATCATGAATGCGATTGCATTATTTAGAGAGATTCCAGATCCGAGTGAAGAAGAGATCAAAGAATACCTTGCGGGGAATCTTTGCAGATGTTCTGGATATGAAGGACAGCTTCGAGGAATCTTAGACTTTTTGGAATATAAGAAAAATAAAGATGGAGGTGCCGAATGAAAGTAGTTAACCAGCCGATCATGAAAAAAGACGCTATGGCACTTGTGACAGGGAAACCTGTATTTACAAACGATAAGGCACCAAAAGAATGTCTGATCGTGAAATTACTTCGAAGTCCATATGCGAACGCAATGATCAAATCGATCAACACTCAGTTTGCTATGAAAGTGCCAGGGATTGAGGCGATTTATACATGGGAAGATGTGCCACAGGAACGTTTTACGATGGCAGGACAGACATATCCGGAATTAAGCCCATATGACAGACAGATTCTGGATCAGCATGTCCGTTATGTTGGAGATCCCGTTGCAATCGTTGCTGGGGAGAATGAAAAGTGCGTTGATCAGGCGATCAAGATGTTACGTGTGGAATACGAAGTATTGCCAGCAAACTTAGATCCACGTAAGGCAATGGATAAAGATACACCGCTAGTGCATCCAGAAGATAACTGGAAAGCATTATGTAATATTGGTGCAGATAATAAGAAAAACCTGTGTGCAACAGAAGAAACACACGAAGGAGATGTCGATGCGGTATTAGCAGATTGCGACGTGGTTGTAGAACATACATATCATACAAAAGCAAATCAGCAGGCAATGATGGAGACATTCAGAACTTATTGTTTTATTGACGAATATGGAAGATTGAACGTTGTTAGTTCCACACAGATCGTATTCCATGTACGAAGGATCTTATCCAATGCATTATGCATTCCAAAATCAAAGATTCGTGTATCAAAACCAAGAATTGGTGGAGGATTTGGAGCAAAACAGAGTTCTATCTCCGAAGTATATCCAGCATTTGTCACATGGATGACAAAGAAACCATCCAAGATTATTTTTTCAAGAGAAGAGTCTCAGATCGCATCTTCACCAAGACATGAGATGCAGGTAACAGTTCGTGTCGGAGCAAACAAGAATGGAAAGATCCGTGCGATTGATGTTTATACATTATCCAATACAGGAGCCTATGGAGAACATGGTCCAACAACGGTAGGGTTATCTGGGCATAAATCAATTCCGTTATATCGAGATCTGGAAGCACATCGTTTTGCATATGATGTTGTGTATACAAATCGTATGTCAGCTGGGGCTTATCGTGGATATGGTGCGACACAGGGTGTGTTTGCGCTGGAATCAGCAGTCAGTGAACTTGCAGCTAAGATAGGAATGGATCCAACGAAGATCCGTGAGATGAACATGGTCCGTGAAGGCGATGTGATGCCAGCATATTATGGAGAAACAGCAAACAGCTGTGCTTTGGATCGATGCCTTGCCCGTGCAAAAGAGATGATCAAATGGGATGAAAAATATCCATGCAAAGATATGGGAAATGGAAAAGTTCGAAGTGTCGGACTGTCAATGGCGATGCAGGGTTCTGGTATTTCTGGCGTTGACGTTGGTTCTGCAACGATCAAATTAAATGACGATGGATTGTATACACTTTCTATTGCAGCAGCGGATATGGGAACTGGATGTGATACGATCTTGGCCCAGATGGCGGCAGAATGTCTGGAATGTTCTATTGATGATATCATGGTCAGCGGAGCAGATACAGATACATCACCATACGATTCTGGATCTTACGCATCAAGTTCTACCTACGTCACAGGAAAAGCAGTGGAACGTGCCTGCGAAAAATTAAAGGGACATATTTTCAATAAAGCAGCTGAGATGATGGAAGCTGCAGATACAGATACTCTGGAATTTGACGGAAAGAAAGTCAGAGATGCAGAGAGCGGCAAAGAAGTTTCATTAGTGGACATCGCAACAGCATCTATGTGCAACAATAATGAAACTTTCCAGGTGACAGAGACAAACAGTTCTCCAGTATCCCCACCACCATTTATGGTAGGAATGGTTGAGATTGAGCTTGATAAAGAGACAGGACATATTGAAATCTTAGATTATGTTGCGGTCGTAGATTGTGGAACACCAGTCAATCCAAATCTTGCAAGAGTTCAGGTAGAAGGCGGACTCGGTCAGGGAATCGGAATGGCATTGTATGAGGGTGTTGATTACACACCAAATGGATATGTAAAACAAAATTCTTTCATGCAGTATAAAGTTCCAGCAAGAGTCGATGTTGGAAAGCTTCGTGTAGAATTTGAGAGCAGTTATGAGCCAACAGGACCATTTGGAGCAAAATCCATTGGAGAGATCGTTATCAACACACCATCTCCAGCATTAGCCCATGCCGTATTTAATGCAACCGGATTATGGATCCGAGAATTGCCGATCACCAGTGAAAAGATCGTTATGGGATTATTGGAGAAAGAATAATATAACATGGATAAAATAAAAGCAGCGGTCATTTATCTTGCATCAGGAAACAGCAAACGTTTCGGTCAGGAGAATAAATTATTGCAAATGATCGGAACCAAGCCAATGTATCGTTATGGATTGGACCGATTGATCGATCTATGCAAAGATCATGAAGGGTTTGAGATCATTGTTGTCACACAGTATCAGGAAATTATGAAGCAAACGCAATACGACCCAATGACGACAGTGTTTTGTCCAGAAAGTAAATATGGGATTTCATGGTCGATCAAAGCAGGGATCAAAGCAGCGAAAGATGTAGAATTCTATTCATTTTCGTAGCAGACCAGCCCAATATGAAAAGAGAGACAATCGAAAGATTTCTCTTTATGGCAGATGAATCTTGTGAACTTGGCTGTGTCAGAACAGAAGAAAACCTTGGAACCCGTATGGTTCTCAAAGAAATATAAACGAGAATTGTTATCGCTTACAAAAGATCAAGGTGGCAAGAAAATCCTCAAAAAACACATAGAAAATGCCAGATTTTTCAAGGTATTGGAAGAAACTGAACTTTGCGATATAGATTATCCAAAAGAAATGCAAGCAATGCTTGCAAAGCGAGGCAAAAGTAGTTAAAATATTATTTAAAATACAAAAGAGCGTGGAGGCCAAGTGATGGAATTATTAAAAGAGAGAATTCGAAAAGATGGAGTCGTGAAAGAAGGAAATGTCCTAAAAGTAGACCGCTTTCTTGAATCATCAGATGGATGTAAAGTTATTCCGGGAGATCGGAAAAGAATTTAAGAAACGTTTTGAAGGCGAAGATATCAATAAGATCCTTACGATCGAAGCATCAGGAATCGGAATCGCCTGTGTTGTGGCAGAGATTTTTGATGTACCAGTCGTATTTGCAAAGAAAACCCAGACCAAAAACATTGCAGGAGATGTATATACAACAAAGGTAGAATCATTCACACATGGAAGAGTCTACGACATCATTGTATCCAAAGAATTCTTAGGAGAAGGAGATCATGTATTGCTGATCGATGATTTCCTTGCTAACGGTAAAGCCTTAGAAGGATTAGCGAAATTAGTCAAAGATTCCGGAGCAGAGCTGGTAGGCGCAGGAATCGTGATCGAGAAAGGATTCCAGCCAGGAGGAGATTTCTTAAGAAAACAGACACACTTAGAATCTCTTGCGATCGTAGATGCTATGGACGAGAAAACAGGAGAAATCACATTCCGTGAATAATGTCTTTGACGTTTTTGTAGGTAGTCTTGCATGTATGTGACAGAAATAACAGAAAAACAAATATTTAAAAGCATCAAGGTGGCAACTCCGCATTTTTGCCACCTTGATGCTTTTAAATATTTGTTTTTCTGTTATTTCTGTCACATACACATGAAGTCTATTCAAACCACTACACAGTGTGTATGTTTTACTGTATTAGCATTAATAATATCTGTCCACCTCTATAAAAATTAAAAAACGATAACGTTTAACATACATCCATCAATGGAATTCGTTTTTCGTACCGCTATCTTTCTTTATCTTTTTATGAATACTCGACACATTCCCGTCATACAATTAAAAAATTTTACAAAAACTTATCATTCCCACGTACCTTTCCTTAATCTCACAAGTTTATAGTTAAACACAACAGAGAATGATTGACTATATCAAAGGAGGATCTTATTGTGAGAACAATTCGCAGAAACATAGCAAGAAATGCAAAAAAATATGCAGCAAAAGCAACTGTATCAGCCATGATGTTAGCAGGCGGAGTTATGATGGCATCTCCAATCCTTTCATCAACAGTCAGCGCAGCGACAGAACATTGGAATGATGCATCTGCTTCTAAAACAGAAAGCTGGTCCACATGGAAAGCAAACTGGGATAAATACAGCACAAACTATGAAAATGTATCCCTAACACCAGGAGCGACAGAATCACAGCTTAATTTTGCATACTACAGCAAGACAGAAGAAACACCAAAAGTTAAGATCGCAACAAAAGCAGATATGTCTGATGCAAAAGAAGTCGAAGGAAAACAGACACAGGCAGTAGCGATCGAAAGTGTTCAGTACTATTCAAACAAAGCATCTGTAAATGATCTGAAAGAAAATACAACTTACTACTATCAGGTATTCCAGAACGGAAAATATCAGGATGTACAGAAATATTCTACAAAATCATTTAAAAATTATTCTTTCTTATATGTAGGAGATCCTCAGATCGGAGCATCTTCAGGACAGACAAGTACTGAAGGAGATGCGATGAAAGATAATAACTATGCAGCAAGAAATGATAGTTATAACTGGAACAACGTATTAAATAACGCGGTAAAACAGAATCCAAATCTAAGTTTTGTTGCATCCGCAGGCGATCAGGTAAATAACAATAACAATGAAAAACAGTATGCAGGTTACCTTGGAGCAGATGCTTTAAGATCTCTTCCAGTAGCAACAACGATCGGAAACCACGATTCTGGATCAGCACAGTATGAGATGCATTACAACAATCCAAATGCATTTGATACAGGTGGATATAGAAACACAGCAAAGTATACAGAAGGAAAGACAGCAGCAGGAACAGACTATTATTACACATATGGAAATACATTGTTTATCGTATTAGACACAAACAATTACAACTGTGCAACTCACGAAAATGTTATGCGTAAAGCGATCAAAGAAAATCAAATGTAAAATGGAAAGTTGTAATGTTCCACCAGGACATTTATGGATCAGGATATGATCATTCAGATTCTGACGGAATGGTTTTAAGAACACAGTTAACACCATTAATGGATAAATATGATATTGATGTTGTACTTCAGGGACATGACCATACATACTCCAGAACATATCAGTTACAGAGTGATGGGCAGGCACATGATAAATTCGCAAAAAAGAAAATACAGCAAATTACGCAAAAGAAAACAACTGCTACGAAATCGTTGATACAACAAAAGGTGGAACGGTTGTAAATCCAAAAGGAACTGTATATTTAGAAGCAAACTCAGCAACAGGATCTAAATTCTACAATCTGATCACAGCAAAACAGGATTTCATTTCTGAGAGAAGCCAGACATGGACACCAAGTTATTCTGTAGTCAATGTAACAGATGACTCTTTTGAAGTTACAACATACGATGCGGACACAGGAAAAGTATTAGATGGATCATCTTCATATAAGATCGTGAAGAAAGCAGAAGATACCAAAAAAGATGATGCGAACTCAAATACAACAAAGAAAGATGATACAACAGCAGTACAGGCAAAAAACCAGACGATTACAGCAACAGCATCTTATAAGAAGAGTGAAACATCCAAAGCATTCAAATTAAATGCAAAAACAAATGGAAATGGAAAACTCACTTACACAACATCAAACAAAGCAGTTGCAACAGTTGATGCCGCAGGAAAAGTAACAGTCAAAGGACCAGGAGTTGCCAAGATCACAGTCAAAGCAGCAGCAACTACGGACTACAAAGCAGCTTCCAAAACAGTTACAGTGACTGTAGCACCAAAGAAACAGGGTATCTCTTTAGTAAATAAGATCAAAAAACAGCTAACGATCAAATGGAAAAAGAATACGAAAGCATCAGGATATCAAGTTGTATATTCTACAAACAAGAAATTTACAGGTAAAAGACAGTAAGAAAAGCGAAAACAACAACATCTTACAAGATCAAAGGTCTGAAAAAAGGGAAAAAAATATTACGTAAAAGTCCGCTCTTATAAAACAGTAAATGGAAAACGTATTTATGGAGCCTACAGCACAGTCAAAAAAGCAACAATCAAATAGAGATGATAAAGAATTAGTGTCGTAACTTAATTTATCAGACAGAGCAAAAGCCTGTGCCCGGAATGATAGATCCGGACACAGGCATTCTCTGATTTTTCTTTATAAATAAAAGGCTACGATTTATAGAAAGAAGACAACTTATGGAAAAAGCAGTATCATGGAAAAAAATCTTGATCTTCGCAATAGCAGTGTGTTTATTTGCAGGGATCATAGTCAAATGCAATCAGTTTCAGAAAACGCCATTGGCATCCTATAAAGGACAAAAATATGAAAAAGCAGTTGTAACAAAGATCATCAAAGATAATCTTGCAGAAGACGGAAGTCGTTATGGAACGCAGAAAGTTCTGGTCAAAATGACAACGGGAACCTACAAAGGAAAAGAAAAACAGGCGATCAATCCAAGCGGAACTTTATTTGGAGCTGACTGTAAAGTAGGAGCAAGGATCATTGTGATCGTAAATAAAAGTGGAACAAATGTAGGATTTACCGTATATAGTCAGGACCGTACCATGGCAATCTATGGATTTGCGTTGATCTTTGCAGCGGTGGTATGTGCGATTGGTGGGAAAAAGGTGTTTATGCTATTTTAAGCCTTGTATTTGCATTTGCATGTATTATCGGTATTATGTTTCCGATGATGTATCGTGGAATTTCACCGATCGTGTTGACGATTATTGTAGCAGTGTTGACAACGATCGTAACATTAGGACTTCTTGGTGGATATTCGAGCAAAACAGTGTCCGCAATCCTTGGAACAGCGATCGGAGTCGTGATCGCAGCAGTGGCAGCGATGGCATTTGGAAAAGTAGCAGGGATCACAGGGTATAATGTATCGGATATCGAAGCATTGAACTATGTCGGACAAAATACAAAGATAAAGATCGGAGAATTGCTTTTTGCCGGAATTATCATTTCAGCATTAGGAGCCGTCATGGACGTTGGTATGTCCATTGCATCTACGATTCAGGAAATTTATGAAACAGACAAAACACTGTCCATGAAACGACTTTTTGTATCAGGAATCAATGTTGGAAGAGATATGATGGGAACGATGACGAATACACTGATCTTTGCTTATGTGGGCGGTGCAATAACAACATTAGTGATCAATTACGCATATGATCTAAGCTACAGACAGTTAGCGAACTCTTATGTGATCGGAATTGAGATCATGCAAGGACTATCTGGAAGTCTTGGTGTTGTATTAACAGTACCGATTACAGCATTGATCGCATCATTTCTTGCAGTGCGCAAAAATAAATTTTATAATTCACAAAATAAATCATAAATACGGTCTATGGATTTTATAAAAAACATCTATAAATCTATTGACACAGAAAAAAATTTCATGTATCGTAAAAACATCAAAACAAGGAGAAACTAAGATGACAACAAGTAAGATGAATAATTGCACATTTTATTACTTTAGCTTTCAGGGTTATTATTTTTATCCTGACTATTTTGTTGCAATGAATCATCGCCAAAACTTATGTCACTTTAAACCGACAGAGTAAAACATTTAAGGCATGCATTCTTGCAACAGAGTGCATGCCTTTTCTTTTTACTCAAAGAAACAAAGGCCGCACCAGAGAAGCAAGATAGAAACGACTTGCCAGGAAAGGACGAACATCATGATTATTATTTTAAAGAAACAGGCAGAAGAAGCAAAGATCAACGCATTAAAGAAAGAGATGGAAGAGCAGGGACTGGGAATCCACGAATCCGAAGGTGTTAATACAAGGATCCTTGGATTAGTGGGAGATACATCTGTTGTAGATATGCGTCATATCATGGCAAACAGCATCGTTGAAAATGTACAGCGTATTCAGGAGCCATACAAGAAGGCCAACAGAAAATTCCATCCAAACGATACAGTTGTTGATGTAAATGGAGTAAAGATTGGTGGTGGAAACTTCCAGGTGATCGCAGGACCATGTTCTATTGAGACAAAAGAACAGATCACAGAAGTCGCAAACGATGTGAAGAATTCTGGTGCAGGATTATTAAGAGGAGGAGCTTTCAAACCAAGAACTTCCCCATACTCTTTCCAGGGACTTCATGGAGAAGGATTAGAATTATTATTAGAAGCTAAGAAAGCAACAGGACTTCCAGTTGTTACAGAGATCATGGATGCAAGTCATCTTCCATTATTCGAAGATGTGGACCTGATTCAGGTTGGAGCAAGAAATATGCAGAACTTTGAATTATTAAAAGAATTAGGAAAGATCAACAAACCAATCTTATTAAAGCGAGGACTTGCAGCAACGATCGAAGAATGGTTAATGAGTGCAGAATACATTATGGCAGGTGGAAATGAAAATGTAATCCTTTGTGAGAGAGGAATCCGAACATACGAAACAGCCATGAGAAATACATTAGATCTTTCTGCAATTCCTATGATCAAGAAGAAATCCCATCTTCCAGTCATGGTAGATCCATCTCATGCAACAGGAATCAGAGATATGGTAGAGCCAATGGCATTAGCAGCGATCGCAGCTGGGGCCGATGGATTAATGATCGAAGTGCATAATAATCCAGAAAAAGCATTATGTGATGGACCACAGTCACTGACACCAGAACAGTTTGATACATTGATGAAGAAGGTAAATAAGACAAGAGAATTCTTTCAGGCATTATAACTAGAAAAAATCTTGCTGAGAATTGTAAATTGGGATATACTATAAATAAAGAAAGAAAAAGACAACCCGGGAATCCATTGATTTCCGGGTGTTTGTCAGTTTTATAGATTCTAGGGAAAAAGGAGAGATATCTTATGAAAGTAATCGTCGGACTGGGGAATCCGGGAAAGAAATATGACAACACAAGACACAATATTGGATTTGAAGCCCTTGATTATATTGCAGACAAAGAAGGCATAAGTATAAATACAGGGAAACACAAAGCATTGATCGGAACTGGTTATATGGGAGGAGAAAAAGTCCTTCTTGTGAAACCACAGACATTTATGAACTTAAGCGGGGAAAGTCTTCGTCCAATCATGGATTTCTATAAATTAGAGCCAGAAGATTTTATCATTATTCATGATGATATCGACCTTGATGTTGGAAGACTGCGTATCCGAAGAAAGGGAAGTGCAGGGGGACATAATGGACTGAAAAGTATCATCAGTCATTTAGGAAGTATGGATTTCCCAAGGGTGAAGATCGGTGTTGGAGAGAAACCAAAAGGATATGATCTGGCAGATTATGTATTAGGACATTTTACAAAAGAAGAACAGGCAATCTTTGCGGAACGTTTTGATGAAGTGTACGATGCAGTACAGCTGATCGTTATGGGCGACATCACAGAAGCGATGAACCGCCACAATAAGAAAAAGTAGGGATAGAAAGTGTTAGAACATATATTAAAAGACGATCCGGTATACAGACAATTAAAGGATGAGGTCGAAGATTACTGTGGCCCGGTTCTTGTATCAGGATGCACCGATACAGTCAAATGGCATCTGACCAGTCTGATCGGAAATCATAAGAAAAAGCAATTTAAGATCATCATCGTACCAGACGAGAACAAAGCAAGACAATGGGTCGAGGCAAGTCATTTCTTTGGAGAAAAGGTTCAGTATATTCCAGCAAAAGATCCATTATTCTATACAGCTGATGTTCATGGAAATGCAATCGCAAGAGACCGTATGCTGGCGATCAAGCAGATCGTGGATGACAAATGTGGAACCTTTGTGATGACGATCGATGCTGTGATGGATCAGGTTGTTCCATTAAGTGATATCAAGAATCATAAGATGACGTTTAAAATGGGAGAGACACTGGAAGAGGCAACGATCGCAGAAGAATTTGTTGCCAGAGGCTACGAAAAAGCACCATTTGTTGAGGCTCCAGGCGAGTTTGCTGTGCGAGGAGGGATCATTGATATTTTCCCATACACGCAGGAAAGCCCATATCGTATCGAACTATGGGGAGATGAAATTGATTCGATCCGAAGTTTTGATAAAGAAAGCCAAAGATCCATCGAAGAAGTCGATACTCTGACCATTTATCCGGCATCAGAGATCATTTTAAACCAGCCAAGGATTGAACATGGTCTTCGAAATATGGAAGAAGATTATGAGAAGTTATCACAGAAGTTTAAAAAAGAAAAAAAATATGATCAGGAAGCCCGCCTAAGAAAAGAAATGGACCGTGTTCGTGAGGAATTAAGGGAACTTCATATGTTGATCGGAGTAGAAGGTTACCTCCCATATTTTTATGAAAATACAGAATGCATCTTAGATTATTTCCCAGAAGAAAGCATGATCTATATGGATGAACCAAAACATATCAGAGAACGTGCAGATGCATTTTATCTGGAATTCTCAGAGAGTATGAAAAGCCGTCTGGAAGGTGGGTATCTTCTGCCTAAACAGGCAAATACGGTGACAGATTATGAGAGCATTTTATATCAGATCGAGAAACATAAGATGCTATGTTATTCGATCTTATCTGCTGAGATCAATGATTTTAGAGTTGCTAGAACCTTATTTATGGATACAAAATCCATTCAGTCTTATAACAACAGTTTTGAGCAGTTAGTCAAAGATCTTACCAAATATCAGAGTAAGGACTACAGGATCGTTGTTGCTTCTCCATCTGTTACAAGAGCGAAACGTCTAAGCAGTGATCTGAGAGAAAATGGTTTGGTTGTGACATATGATAAGGACTTGAAATATGGAGTGGAAGCAGGGCAGATTGTTGTCACAGCAGGAAAGCTTCTGACAGGAATTGAATATCCGGCAGCCAAATGGGTATTGATCTCAGAAGGAGACATTTTCAAAGGAAGAGAAGAAAAAAAGCGCCGAAAGAAAGAGAAGAAAAAACAAGGAGAAAAGATCCGAAGTTTTGCAGATATCAATATCGGTGATTACGTTGTTCATGAAAAACATGGAGTCGGTATTTACCGCGGAATCGAAAAGATCACAACAGATGGGGTTGAAAAGGATTACATCAGTATTGAATATCAGGGCGGTGATAATTTATTTATTTTAGCATCAGCCCTAGATCAGATCGCAAAATACGCAAGTGCAAATGCAAGAAAGCCGAAACTTCATAAATTAGGTGGAAATGAATGGAAGAAGACGAAACACGTGTCAAAGGTCAAGTCAAAGATATTGCGGAAGAACTCGTGCAGTTATATGCACTAAGACAGGCAAAAGAAGGATATGTCTATGACAAGGACACTGTATGGCAGAAAGAGTTTGAAGAATTATTTCCATACGATGAAACGCAGGATCAGTTAAATGCGATCGATGATACGAAAAGGGATATGGAAAGCAAGAAGATCATGGACCGACTGATCTGTGGAGATGTCGGGTATGGCAAGACAGAAGTAGCGATCCGTGCAGCATTTAAGGCAGTAGACAATGGAAAACAGGTGGCGTATCTCGTACCAACCACGATCCTTGCACAGCAGCATTACAATACATTTGCACAGAGATTTCATGATTACCCGATCACCGTACGCATGATGTCCAGATTCTGTACAGCAAAAGAGCAGAAAGAGACGATTGAAGGACTCAAAAATGGAACGGTAGATGTCGTGATCGGAACGCATCGCTTATTGTCCAAAGACATGCAGTATAAGAATCTGGGACTGCTCGTAATTGATGAAGAACAGCGTTTTGGAGTGACACATAAAGAAAAGATCAAGACAATGAAAAAAGATGTCGATGTCTTATCATTATCTGCTACACCAATTCCAAGAACCCTGCATATGAGTCTGATCGGAATCCGTGACATGAGTGTATTAGAAGAACCACCGCATGACCGAAGAGCGATCCAGACATATGTTATGGAATATAATGAAGAACTGGTTAAAGAAGCGGTCTACCGCGAAATGACACGTGGCGGGCAGGTATATTATGTGTATAACCGCGTCAATAATATCGCAGAAGTGACAGCCGAATTACAGAGATTGCTTCCAGATGCGAAAGTTGCATTTGCACATGGACAGATGAAAGAACGCGAACTGGAAGAGATCATGATGGGATTTATGAACCATGAGATCGATGTTCTGGTATCTACAACGATCATCGAGACAGGACTAGATATTCCGAATGTAAATACAATGATCATTCACGATGCCAACCAGCTTGGGTTGTCCCAGTTGTATCAGTTAAGAGGACGTGTCGGAAGATCAAATCGAAATGCATTTGCATTTTTGATGTACAAAAAGAACACACTGTTAAAAGAAACCGCAGAAAAACGATTACAGGCGATCCGGGAATTTACAGATCTGGGATCCGGTTATAAGATCGCAATGCGAGATCTGGAGATCCGCGGAGCAGGAAATCTTTTGGGACAGGCACAATCCGGTCATATGGAAGCAGTTGGATACGATCTGTATTGCAAGATGCTGAATGAAGCAGTCTTGAGATTAAAAGGCGAATTAAAAGACGAGGATGAATTTGACACAACGCTCGATCTTGATATCAACGCATTTATTCCATCAACGTATGTATATAATGAATATCAAAAACTGGAATTATACAAACGTATTTCATCCATTGAATCCAAAGATGAAATGGAAGATATGACAGATGAGTTGATCGACCGCTTTGGGGAAATGCCGAAAGCAGTCTACAATCTGTTATATGTTGCATATTTGAAATCATTAGCACACCACGCTTATATGACAGATGTGAAACAAAAAGGAGAAAAAGTCTCATTTGAAATGAAACCAGATGCAGCTGTGGACGTAGAAAAAATTCCAGTGGTATTAGAAGAATACAAACGTGAATTATCCTTCCAGGCAGGCAAGAATCCGACATTTGTACTGGATCTGTCAAAGACAAAGAAAGTGAAGCAGTTAGAAAAGATTGAACATTGTGTGAACTCGCTCAATTCATTGATAATCCGATAAGTTTGTGCTATAATATCGCCAGACATTAGCCTAATATAATCATAATATGAAGGAGAAAATGAAATGAAGAAATTAGCAAAGAAGTTGCTATGTTTAACTGCAGTTCTTGCGTTAACTCTTTCTTTATTTACAGGATGTAAAAGCAAGAATGAGAAGACATTATTTGAATATGCAGGACAAGAAGTAACATTCCAGGAAGCACATGTATATGCAAGAATCATGCAGTATCAGGCAGAAGCTCAGTACGGAGCATACTTCGGAGACAGCATGTGGTCTATGCAGGTCGGAACAGACAGCAAAGGAAAGAAGATCACAATGCAGCAGTCTGTCAAAGACAGCGTTATCAACCAGTTAAAACAGATCAAAGTTTTAGCAGCACACGCAGACGACTACAACGTGAAGTTAACAAAATCTGAGAAGAAGCAGATCAAAGAAAGCGTAACTGCCTTCGCAAAAGACTCAACAGGTAAGAAAGTCATGAAGAAGACAGAAGCAGATAAAGATATGATCCAGAAACTGTACGAAGAAAGCACGATCGCAAGTAAAGTTATGCAGGCGATTATCAAGAAAGCAAACGTTACAGTAACAGATGACGAAGCCAAAACTGTCAAAGTCTACAAACTTGTTTTCACAACAAAGACAACAGACAGCAAGACAGGAAAAGAAAAAGACATGACAGCCGCTGAGAAGAAAGATCAGCTAAAGAAAGCAAAATCCGCATTAAAGATGATCAAGAAAGGTCAGAGTATCAGCTCTGTAGCTAAGAAGTTCAGCGTAAACTCTGACAACGAAGAATCCTATACAAAAGGAAAAGCCACATTAGGAACAAAATTCGAAACAGCAGCAGCAAAACTTAAGAAGAACCAGGTAAGCGGAGTCGTAGAATTAGACGATGCATACGTGATCATCAAGATGTTAAATCCAAACGACACAACAGCAGCTGCATCAAACAAATCCACACTGCTTCAGGAAAAACAGCAGGCAGCATACGAGAAAGTCTACAAGAAGTGGACAAAAGATGCAGACAAGAAATGGGATGACAAGAAGTCTGTAGATCAGGATCTGTGGAAAGAAGTTAAGTTTAAATATAAAGCTACAACAGCATCTACAGCAGCAACAACTACTACAACAACAGCGGCGAAGAACACAACAACAGCTGCAAAGAGTAAATAATTACAAGAAATGAAAAGGCCGGAGATAACGGGAATAGTTATCTCCGGTCTTTTTGACTTTCTGTGATCACACAGGCACCGAGTTGTTCATATGTATGAATGCATTTTTCTGAGATTGAAGAATTCGTAATAAGATTGCGACCTTTTCCAAGTTGACAGATGTAGATAAAATCTTTCTTCATAAGTTTGGTTTCATCTGCGAGAAAATAGATTTCAGGAACCATGTGACAGAGCAGGCGTACAATTGATGCCTCAGCCATACTTCCTAAAAAGATATTTCCTTCTTCATCAACAGCATTAACTCCAATAAAAGCACAGTCAAGCTGGAATGAATTCAGATTCGATTCGGCAATCTGGCCAGTTGTAGTAAGTGAATTATGACGTATTTCTCCACCCAGAGAAATTAGATGAATATTAGGATATGAACTTAATTCGTAAGAAATATTGACTGCATCTGTAACGATATTTAAGGTGCCAGAATCTTTGAGCATTGTAGCAAACATATGGACTGTTGTTCCAGAGGCAAGGAAAATATGATGTCGATTCTGAATGTAAGGAAGAGCAGCTCTTGCAATAGATTCTTTCAATTCAATATTTTGCGTCATACGCTGATGAAAAGGAAGAGTGGTATCGTGAATCGAAAGAGAAGGAAGTGTTGCACCTCCATGTGTACGGATCAATTTATGGTCATTCTCAAGTTCCTTTAAATCTCTTCGTGCAGTCATTGGCACGATGTCAAATATTTCACAGATTTCAGAAATTGAAATCCGTTCAAAATGAGATAAATAATCTAATATTTTTTGTTGACGTATATCTTTTTTCAACGAAATAGCTCCTTTTATATACTATATAATTATCTTTTATTATACTTTACAGAAAAGGAAAATTCAAGAAATAAGAGAATAATAAAAAGTTCTAAACGAACATTTATATAGACAAAACGAACATAAAATGTTAATATGAAACAAATATAAGTGTTAGAGAGGATGTTTTATTATGAAATGTGTTGCAGTAGGAGATATGATGATTCCGTCCATATATTTTAGGAGGGAATTAGAAAAAAGTTCGATCATTGATGAGTTTATATGTAAATCCTGGAAAGAAAATAGTAGTAAAGATGATTTCAGGGAAGTTATCCGAAAGATAGAAACACAGGGAGCATGTGCATTTGAGGTAGAAGATGAGATTACAGAGCTTATGAAAAAGGCGGATGTTATTTTTGTACATCAGTGTCCGGTTAGTAAGGAAGTGATCAAAGAAGCAGAAAATCTAAAGTATATTTTATCCTGTCGTGGTGGTGTAGAAAATATTGACATGGAAGCGGCAAAAGAAAAGGGTGTGAAAGTTATTAATTGCCCATCTCATAATGCATATGCAGTTGCAGAATATACGATTGGAATGATTTTAAATGAATTAAGAAATATCACAAGATCTTGTACAGCATTAAAGAATGGTGAGTGGAGAGAAAAATATCAAAATTCTGAGATACTGACAGAACTAAGAAGCCAGACGATCGGAATCATTGGATTTGGAACGATTGGTCGTCTCGTCATTGAAAGTCTGAAAGGATTCCATCCAACCATCCTTGTAAACGATCCATTTGCAGATGAAGATAAGATCCGAGAAGAAGGATGCGAACCAGTCACAAAAGAAGAGCTGTTAAAGCGCTCTGATGTGGTCACGATCCATGCAAGGATCAATGCCGGTGATCCACCGATCATAGGAAAAGAAGAATTTGGCCAGATGAAAGAGACAGCATATTTGATCAATACAGCAAGAGCCGTTGCAGTTGATATGAAAGAACTTTATCATGCGCTCTCAGAACATAAGATCATGGGAGCAGCGATCGATGTATTCCCGACAGAACCAGTCACAAAAGATGAACCATTGTTGAAATTAGACAATATTACAGTGACAAATCATCAGGGAGGAGCAACCGTAGAATCTTATGTGAAAGCACCTGAGATGGTTCTTGACATGTTAAAACAAACATTGGAATAAACAAACATTATAATAACGTATAAAAAATAGCTGTCTTGACAGTTTTTTTAAAAATGTGAAAGAAATTGTCAGCAGACTATTTTTTTGCATTTTTTTTGAAACACTTGAAACTGTTTTTTCAAAAAGTACAATGCTATACTTTAGTTACAGATGAGGTGAACATATGAACAAGAGATCTCGAGAAATATTATCTCAGCTAATTACAAAACAGAATATAGTCAGACAATATCAATTCAGGAACTGGCTGATATGTTTAAAGTTTCAAGCCGGACCATACGATATGATATTGATCAGATTAATGATTATCTGAAAGAAAATCATTTACAACCATTGAATCTTGGAAAAAGAGGTGTGATCAACACCGAACCAGATATCACGAAAGCGAGAGAATCCCTCTCAGAAGAAGGATTTTACTCTTTCAAACTTACAAGGGAAGAAAGAGTCAGTTTCGCAGCAGTGTTGATGATCTGTTCCGATGATTACATCACATTATCAGAGATTGCAGATCAGTTATTTGTAAGCAGATCAACAGTCATTCAGGATTTGGAACATATCAAAACTTTTGCAGAGAGAGACATTTATATGTACTTTCTCATTCAAACAAAGGGTTGCTTCTGGAAGGAAGAGAGATCGATAAACGAAACTTATTGATCGATATGATCCAGTCAGGAAGCAGTATTTTCAAGGTTGAGCCAATTTTCCAGCATTTAACACAGTGTCTTTCAAAGAACTTAAAGATAGATCTGAAGATATCTCAATGATCGAAAAGATCATCAATGAGGCAGAACATATTTATGGAAGATTTTTGACAGACCGGTCATTTACTCAGTTAAGAAATTACTTTCAGCTTTCACTTTACCGCTTAAGAAAATCACATTACGTGGAATATGGTGGAGAAAAGAACAGCAAATGGGAAATGGCCAAAGGAATGATCGACCAGATTCAGCAGTTTATCGTAAAAGAAATACCAGACACAGAAGTCTATTATATAGCAGATGTCTTAAACCGAATGAAATACATCAAGAAAACGACCAGTAACAAAGAGATTGTTAAGATGCAGGTCATCACAAGAAATTTCATTCAGAATATATCAAAAGATATTCATATGAATCTTCAAGGAGATTACATCTTTTATGAAAACCTGATCAATCATCTGGAATCAACATTCTCAACACTGGGTGATAGATTTGCAATTAATTCCGTAGTTGATGAAGTGCTTGAGAGATATCCGGGAGTCAAAAAAGCCACAGAAAAGAATGTTCATGTATTGGAAGAATATGTTGGAAGAAAGTTATCACAAGAAGAGATCGCATACATCGTAGTTCATATTTGTGCAGCGATCGAGCGAAACAAGAATGAGACCGTAAGATATTCCGTAGTTTTAGTATGCAACGGAGGAATCGGTACATCACAGTTACTTCTTGCAAGACTGGAGAAATTTTTCCACTTGGATGTGATTGACATCATTCCGGCACACGACATTGAAAATATGAATATGGAAGATGTTGATGCAGTGATCTCAACAATCTCACTTGAAGGGAAAGGAATTGAGTATATACAGGTTGATCCATTACTGACAGATGAGGATTGTATCAGAGTTGGTGAGAAATTATCAAAGATCACTCCGAAGACAACAGTAAAGGAAACCGTTTCTGAGGAAACAACAGATTCATTTAAATCTTTGGAAAAGATAAAAGAGATCTTAGATGATGAAGATGCACTGGCAAAGATAAGAACAGTCGTTGATTCATTCTTTCAGAAAAAAGAAAAAAGAAGAAACCATGCTAAGTGATCTTCTTCCAGCACAGGCAATCCAAATCGGAGTTGAATGCAGTGACTGGAAAGAAGCGATCAAAGCAGCCGCACAGTATCTTCTAGAACAGGGTGCCATCAACGAACATTATGTAAATGCCATGATTGAAAATGTCATGGAAAATGGCCCATACATCGTTGTTGCACCAGGATTTGCACTCCCACATGAAGCATTGAATGCAGGAGCCAGCAAAGTTGGAATGAGTCTGATCAGACTAAAGACCCCAGTTCCTTTTGGAAAAGAGGAAATGGATCCGATTGAATGGGTATGTTGTCTGAGTGCAATCAACAAAGAAACTCACTTAAAAGCGATGTTTCAACTAGTAAATCTTTTTTATAACCAGTCTTTTCGTGAGAAGATCAAAGAGTGTAAGACGGGAGAAGAAATTTACAAGATTATAGAACAATTTGAGTATGAAACGAGGTAGATACAATGATTTGGGAAGACCTGAATGAAAACTTGATAGTGCCTGATCTGGAGGCAAAAAATTTGAAGGTTTATTTATAGCTGAAGGGTATTGCAGAGATACTTATGTCGATGCTTTAAAAGACAGAGAAAAAGATTTTCCAACAGGAGTCAATATGGGAAGTATCGGAATCGCAATTCCTCATACCGATAAACAACATGTGATCAAAGGTGGGGTGGCGATCGGAGTCTTAAAAGAACCGGTACATTTCTACCAGATGGGAACAACCGATGAACCAGTGGAAGTAAAATTAGTATTTATGCTTGCAGTGGAAGATCCAAAAGAACATTTAGTCTTTTTACAGAGAATTCTTGCAGTACTTCAGGATCAGGATGTTTTAGCTAAGATCATGAAAACTGGAGATAAAAAAGAGATCATCGAGATCATCAAAGAAAAAGAAAGCAATTTATAAATTTTATATAAATAATTCATGCTATATTTCAGGATAACATCTTGAAAAGAAAGGAGATTTATTATGGCAGCAGTAAATATTTTATCAGTATGTGGATCAGGAACAGTAACATCATCTATGGTAGCTGCAAAGCTGAAAGAAAAGCTTGGGGAAAGAGGATACAGCGTTTCTACAACAGAAGCTCGTCCAACAGAAGCTTTAAACTTAGCAACTTCCGGAAGATTTGATATCTTAACACATACAAGCCCACTTCCAGATGGAGACTACACAATTCCAACAGTCAATGCTTTTGCATGCATTACAGGAATGGGAGAAGACCAGTTCTTCGAAGATGTCGTAGCGGCATTAAAATCCGTAGGAAAATAAAAGTGTTTTAGAGTGTATTAAAAGAGAAAAGAGAATTATATGAGTGTGTTCTTCGGAACAAAGGGAGGAACTTATGGTAGTATTAGAATTTTTGAAAGCGATCATTGATAACTTTGGATCAGCAATCGTCGTTCCATTTATCATCTTTATCATTGCATTGATCTTTAGAGTAAAACCAGCAAAAGCATTCTTATCTGCTTTGTATGCAGGTGTATCTCTGGAAGGTTTTTCACTGATCATCGGGGCATATACACCAATCATCACACCATTGGTACAAAATATGTCAAAAGTAATGTCAAATGTAACAGGTGTTGAATTAAACACATTTGACGTAGGTTGGCAGGCAACATCTGTCGTAGCATTTGCAACAAGTGCTGGTATGATCTACTTAGGACTTGGTATCGCATTGCAGACAATCTTATTCCTTGTAAAATGGACAAACATTTTTCAGCCATCTGACTTATGGAACAACTACTCATACATTGTATGGGGTGCTATGGTAATCTTCAAGACTCACAACTTTGCATTAGGTATCGCATGTATGGTTTTATTAAACTTATACAGCTTATTAATTTCAGAACTTGTAGCAAAACGTTGGTCTAAATACTATAACTATCCAAACTGTACAATCATCGCTATGCATAACGTAGAGCCAGCAATCTTTGCTATCGCAATCGACCCAATTTTAAACTTACTCGGATTAAACAAAGTTAAATTAAACCCTAAATCAATCGAAAAGAAATTAGGATTCATCGGTGAACCAATGACATTAGGATTCATCCTTGGTGGAATCATCGGTATCCTTGGAAACGTAGGAAAATTAACATCTATGGCAGGATGGGGAAGCGTATTTACAGCAGCCATCGCTACAGCAGCAATCATGGATATCTTCCCTAAAATCGCTAGTATGTTTGCTCAGGCATTCGCACCTATCACAGAAGCAGCCAGAGTATTCATGAAGAATTCTGGAGACAGAGAATGGTACATCGCAGTAAACGATGCTGTAGGATATGGTGAACCAGCAACATTAACAAGTGGATTATTATTAATCCCAATCATGGTAGTTATCGCAACAGTACTTCCTGGTAACCAGGTACTTCCAGTTGTTGACCTTTTAGCTATCCCATACATGGTACAGGGACTTGTAGCAGTATACAAAGGAAATATGTCTAAGATCTTAGTAGCCGGTGTTATCTGGTTCAGCTTAGGATTATTAATGTGTACATACACAGCACCATTATTCACAGACGTTGCCAGAGGTGCAGGATTCGCAATTCCAGCCGGAGCAGCAATGATCACAAGTTTCAACATCCTTGGTAAACCAATGCTTGGTTTCGTATTCCTTGCATTCTTATCAGGAAACCCATTATTTATTGGAATCGCAGTTGCAGTATACGCAGTAGCATTCTTCATCTTTAAGACAAAGAATGCACAGATCGTAGCATATCTTGATCGTCAGGCAGACAAAAACGATGCAGCAAATGAGGCAGAAGGAGCGTAATAGATTATGAAAATAGATGTAAATCAGTTTTTAAAACCATGTAGTTGCGGAAGAAAACACGAGATCGTTGTCGATGATATCATCATCGACAGCGGTGCAATCAATCAGTTGCCAGAAATCTTAAAAAGACCAGCATATGCTGATAAGAAATCATTAGTTATGATCTGTGATGAGAATACTTATGAAGCTGCTGGTAAACAGGTAGAAGCACTGGTTCCAGGACTTAAAAAGATCGTATTGAATCCTGATAATCTTCATGCCAATGAACATGGTGTAGAAGCAGCGAAAAAAGGATTAGACGAGATCGGTGATGTAGACATGATGATCGCTGTAGGATCAGGAACTGTTCATGATATCACAAGATTTCATGCATATGAAATGAAGATTCCATTTTTCTCAGTACCAACAGCAGCCAGCGTTGATGGATTTGTATCTACAGTCGCAGCGATGACATGGCATGGATTTAAGAAAAGTTTTACAGCGGTATCTCCAGTCGTAGTAATTGCAGATACTGATATTTTCAAAAAAGCACCATTACGCTTAACAGCATCTGGTGTATCGGATCTTCTTGGAAAATATACAGCATTAGCAGACTGGAAGATCACACATTTATTAACGGGTGAATACATTTGTAAAGAAATCTGTGATATGGAATACCAGGCATTAGACAGTCTGATCTCAAGTTTAGATGGATTGAAAACTGGTGATACAAAAGCATATGAAGATCTGATGTACGGATTATTATTATCAGGACTTGCTATGCAGATGACAGGAAACTCAAGACCAGCATCTGGTGCAGAGCATCATATGTCTCATTTATGGGAAATGGAAGTGTTAAATGATTACATCGATTTCTACCATGGAGAGAAAGTAGGAGTTGGTCTGGTATTATCTTCTAAGATCTATCACAAAGCAGCCGAAAAGATGCTTGCTGAAGATTTCAAAGTAAAAGATGCAATGCCAATTGAAGAAGATCTGATCCGTGAGAAATTCAACAAACCAGGAATGTTTGATATCATCATGGAAGAGAATACACCAAATCTGTTAGAACAGGTTGATCCTAAGAAATTGATCGAACATAAAGAAGAAATTGCAGCGATCATTAATGAAATTCCAACAGATGAAGAATTGATTGCGATGATCAATAAAGTAGAGGGAGTAAAATCATTAGAAGATCTAGGATTTGATGAAAGTTATCAGGCTGAGACAGCAAGATTATCACCATATGTACGTGCAAGGATCACATTTATGCGTTTATTAAAATTTTATGATTTCTATGAGGAGGTCATTTCATGCTAGAAGAATTAAAACAGAAGGTTTATGAAGCAAATATGGAATTACCAGCCAAAGGTTTGATTACATATACATGGGGGAATGTCAGCGGAATTGACAGAGAAAAAGGTTTATTTGTGATCAAACCAAGTGGAGTTCCATATGAGACATTAAAACCATCAGATATGGTTGTTATGAATCTGGCTGGAGAGAAAGTCGAGGGAGAATTGAATCCATCTTCTGATACCCCAACACATCTTGAGTTATACAAAGCATATGAAGATCTTGGTGGAATCGTTCATACACATTCTCCATGGGCAACTTCATGGGCACAGGCAGGAAGAAGTATTCCTGCATATGGAACAACACATGCTGATTATTTCTATGGAGAGATTCCATGTGCAAGATCACTGACAGCCGAAGAAGTTGAAGGTGATTATGAAAAGAATACAGGATTGGTGATCATTGAAACCTTTAAAGAGAAAAATCCAATCTATGTACCAGGAGTTTTATGCACGAATCATGGACCATTTACATGGGGAAAAGATGCAGCAGAAGCTGTACATAACGCGGTAGTTCTTGAAGAAGTAGCCAAAATGGCATATCGTACAGAACATTTGAAACCAGAGGTTTCACAAGCACCACAATATCTGCAGGACAAGCACTTTTTCAGAAAACATGGAGAAAATGCATATTATGGGCAAGGGGTATAAGTAGAATTATTCTACTTTACTATAAATGTAATAATGCTTTAGAAAAAAGGTTTTTGTTCACTACAGCAAAAGCCTTTTTCTATACCTGAAAATATAAGGAGATAAAGAATGACGGTTGATAAAATAAAGGAAATTAAATGTTTTATTTTAGATATGGACGGAACAATTTATTTGGGAAATGAATTATTCGATTTTACAAAAGATTTCTTAAATAAAGTAGAAGAAACAGGAAGAGAATATTATTTCTTTACAAATAACTCATCAAAGAGTCAGCAGGCATATATTGATAAACTTGGTAACATGGGCATTCACATTGAGCCAAAACAGATGATGATCTCAAGTCATGTTATGATCAAGTATCTGAAAGAAAAGCATCCAGGGGAAACTATTTATGTTGTAGGAACTCCATCGCTGATCAATGAATTTAAGACATTTAATATGCCGTTGGTAGATGAAAATCCAGATATTGTGATCTTAGGATTTGACACAACACTAACTTACGAAAAATATCCAAAGCATGCCACTATATAAGAAATGGCTGTACATACTACGGAATCAACCCAGATTGGAATTGTCCAATGGAAGGTGGTACATTTATTCCAGACTGCGGTTCCATGGCCAAATTAGTAGAAGCTTCTACAGGAAGATTCCCGGAATTCTTTGGAAAACCATCTAAACACACACTAGACTACATCATCAAAGAAACTGGTTACAAACCAGAAGAGATAGCGATCGTTGGAGATAGACTCTATACAGACATAGCAGTCGCAGATGGAAGTGATGTTACATCAATTCTGGTATTAAGTGGGGAAAGTACTTTGGAAGATGTGGAAGCAAGTGATGTAAAACCAGATATTATTTTGGAATCATTGAAAGATATTACAGAGAAATTGTAGGTAGGCTGTCATAGACATAACTACTTAGATTTTTCAATATTGTAATTGTCCACACTATAGACTTCTGGTATATGATAAAAAATAAATAAACGACAGGAAAAGAAGCATTGGAATTTTGCCACGTTTCCTGTCGTTTATTTATTTTTATCATATACTCAAAGCCTACAGTTGGCCAAATAAACTATGCTTGAGCTTTAGCCCACTCAGCAAATTTAGCACTTTCAACCTGAGCTTCATCCATACTAGAAGCTTTCACACCATAGTAGAATTTGATCTTAGGTTCTGTACCAGAAGGACGAACACAAACCCAAGCTCCACCTTCAAGTTCATAGTAAAGAACGTCAGAAGCAGGAAGTCCTGTAGGTTCTACGTTACCGCTTTCTACATCAAGAACAGTATCTTTGCTGTAATCACGGATCTTAAGAACTTTATAACCAGCGATATCTTTTAATGGGTTCTCACGTAAATTAGCAAGCATAGCTTTCATCTTATCCATACCTTCTAATCCTGGGAAGTCCATTGCTGTGATGCTGTCTACGCAGTATCCGTATTTCTCATACATGTCGATCATAACATCCCATAATGTCTTACCTTTTGTTGCATAGTAAGCAGCAGCTTCACAAAGAGCAACTGTAGCAGAAACAGCATCTTTATCTCTTGCATATGTACCGATCAGGCATCCGTAGCTTTCTTCTAATCCGAACAGATATGTACCTTTTCCGGACTGTTCAAATCCAAGGATTTCTTTACCGATCCATTTGAATCCAGTTAATACTTCGATCAGCTTCACATTGTAAGCCTTCGCGATCTCATCGACAAGGTTTGTTGTAACGATAGATTTAACAACAGCACCATCTGCTGGAAGAGATCCAGCTTTTTCCTTCTTCTGGCTTAATACATATTCGCATAATAAAGAACCAGACATATTACCTGTTAAAGGAATATATTCTCCGCTCTTAGCATCTTTTACATATACACCTAAACGGTCAGCATCAGGGTCAGTAGCAAGAACAAGATCAGCATCTTTTTCTTTGGCAAGAGCAAGACCTAATGCAAATGCTTCTTTTGCTTCTGGGTTTGGATAGCTGACTGTTGGGAAGTCACCATCTGGAAGTTCCTGTTCTGGAACAACATATACATTCTTAAATCCAAGATCGTCAAGTACGCGACGTACTGGAAGATTACCTGTTCCATGGAGAGGAGTATAAACGATCTTTAATTTGGAAGCCATCTCATCGATGGAAGCCTGGTTGATCACCTGTTTTTCAACTTCTGCGATATAAGCGTCATCAACTTCTTTACCGATCACTTCATATAAACCTGCAGTTACGGCATCTTCTTTAGACATTGTCTTGCAAGTTGAAATGTCAGTGATCGCATTAACTTTCGCTGTAACACCTGAAGCATGAGGATCTGTAAACTGAGCACCATCTTCCCAGTATACTTTGTATCCATTGTACTGAGGTGGGTTATGGCTGGCTGTTACGTTGATACCAGCGATACAGTCTAAATGTCTTACGGCAAATGATAATTCTGGTGTTGGACGTAAGGATTCGAAGATAAATGCTTTGATTCCGTTAGCAGCAAGAGTGCGGGCTGCTTCGTCAGCGAATTCAGGAGACATATGTCTTGAATCAAATGCAATAGCAACACGTTTCTTATCTGTTCCCTGTTCTAAGATATAATCAGCTAATCCCTGAGTAGCCTTTCTTACAACATAAATATTCATACGGTTGATACCAGCACCGATAATTCCACGAAGTCCAGCAGTACCAAATGCAAGATCTGCGTAAAAACGTTCTTTGATTTCATTTTCATCGTTCTCGATGGCTGTTAATTCTTTTTTTGTATCTTCATCGAAATAAGGATTAGAAAGCCATTCCTGATAAGTTTCTTTGTAGTTCATAAATTACTCCTCCTTTAAGTTATAAAAATGCCTTTTGTTTAATTATACCTTAAAACTCATGAAAAAACATTATAAATTTGTACATATTTTTCGAGGAAAATCGAGCGAGCTTCTTTATTGTGAATAAACTCCTCTAATTTCTCGATATATCGTGGAGAAATCCAATGTTTTTTGTGTGCCATATACTGATTCGAGATCTTCCAGAATTTTTCCGGAAATAAAAACAATCCATACAGGCATAAAAGGTCATCTTTTGACAAAGGCATAAAGCGGTCATAGTTTGATAAAAAGGTTTCACAAAAGGCAAAATTATAATTATTTTTCTCAAGTGCCTTCTTTAGGAAATAATAAACATCCAGAATCGGATATCCATGGTAAAAATGTTCAAAATGGATCGTAGCAGGGGCAGAGGATGTCATGATGATATTATGGTGGTTATAAGCCCCATGACACCATCCACGGCGAGAAGGTGTGGTTTCATTTAAGATTTGGATGGAACGCTCCATCTGTTCCCAGAAGGCTTTCGTCTGTTCCAAAATAAATATTCAAAAACCCCTTTCTTTTTGCGTTTGCGTATGTAACGTGCAATACTTTTTAATTCCAAATATTTTTGCTCATAATATGTGGAAATGGATGTATATTTTCTAAGATTTTCAGATGAAAAAGAAATAGCAAGACAATGATTATGAAAGCTTGCGAGATTTTCCGCAGAAGATCTGATATCTTTTAAAGCATGAATATCACATTCCGTACCCAAATAAGTTTTTCTAAGCGCAAATGTTTCGTAATACCGGTCAAAAGTAAGAAAATATCCGTCTTTGTTTAAAATGTACTGGTCGGTTTTATAAAAATGGTGGTCATGCATCGCCAAAGTCCATTCAGAAACAGCACAAAGACGTTCTTCTGATAGAGAAGTCTGAGATAAAGCATAGACATCATTTTCCCCAAAACACAAAACACAGCCTCGGCCCCGTCGGGTATGAGAGACAGAAATATCATATTGATCCAGCAGTGCCTGATATTTTTCGTTCAACATAGATCCTCCTTTATGTTCTACCTCTAATGATATGAAAATAAGACTAGGAATATGATAGAAACTTGCCATGAAAGTATAAATAGGATATACTGAACTTATCTCAGAAAGGAGTATATGAACTATGAGAAAAAGATTTTTATTAATTTCAACAATCATCGTGCTAAGCGCATTTACATTTGCAGCTTGCGGAAAGAAGAGCCCAAGCAGCCCTGAATCAACAAACAGCGAGACGACAACAGCAGAACCTACAACAGAAGAAAACACAGAAAAAGACACGACAGAAGAAGAAAAACCAGTTGCAACAGCAACATCAGAAGAAAGCACAAAAGAACAGACAAAGACAACAACAGCAACAAAGAAAGATGAACAGGCCAAACCAAAGAGTGCAACAGGTACTTATAATGGATTTGCAGACACAAGTTCTGTAGAGATTGAGATGTCTGACGGAAGTTACCAGACATTTATGGTGAATGATGAAGATCTTGTGAATAAATTAAATGATATGGACGAAGGAACTAAGATCACATTTACATATGGAGCTGTGGAAGGACAGGCGAATATGGAGATTCTTTCTATTGAATAATTTAGTTTTTTATCTATCTGAATAAAGAAATAATAGACTCAACATAAATAAAACCGAGGGATAAAGGGATATTTATGTTGGGTCTGTTTTCTTAAGGTTCACAGGGATTTTACGAAGTCAGAAAAATGAAGAAATCAGAAAAACAGAAGTAGTAATATTAAAAAAGAACAAGATATGGAAATTGCCAGATAACATAAGGTCTACGGTATCAATGTCTACGTTTTTGTCGTTACAGACTATTCATTTCATTTTGACTACTGCTGGAATTATAGTATACGCATTTTGGAGTTTCATGTATTCTAAAAATCTTGTCTGAAGGTTTTCTTTTTTAGTTAATGTCCAGCTAATTGTTGAACAATAACAATGAAAGAAGTATGTTATGTTGTTAATGGAGTAAGTCTTGACATAAAAAATGAAATGATATTCTAATAATAGAAAAAGGTGCTACCGATATGACGGTCACCTGATATTTAATGAATCAAAAATGATCGCTTAAATTGACAGGTTTAGGGCGATCATTTTTCTGTCTTGGCATCATGCTTTCCGCGATTGTAGCCAAGACTATAACATGCGATACACAATGATAGTACAGCAATTAAGCTTTCAATCGTTAGCATAATTCAAGTCCCCTTTCCGTCGAATTTCTCTTTTTCAAGAGATGATCTATGTAATCGGGGCTATAACTCCCACGTAGGAAGTGACCGCCATTCACGTCAAAGTGAAGTAACACCTGTTTTTTATTTTATTGTATACTTATTCAATTAAAATATTCTATTTATTAAATTTTATAAAGCATACAATATTAATTTGACATTCTTAAGTTTATATTTCAAATATTTTGACAAATCGGTGCAGTAGAATCCCTTTTACCTTCTGTTAATAAACACAAAAATTATTAACCAGTACCGCTTAAGGTCCCTGGAACCTTAAGAAATCACAAGCTCCTGCAGGTAAAAAAATATGCGTTGCTAAAAGAAAATATGTTATGATGAAAGAAAAGCAGAAAGGATATTAATATGACAAAGATTAAATTAACAGATAACCTTTCCTTATCTCAGATCATCCGAGGTTTTTGGAGACTGGATACTTGGGAATTATCAACAGACGAACTTATTGATAACATGAAATCAAGCATAGACTTAGGTGTAACATCTTTTGATACAGCAGAGATTTATGCAGATACTTTATGTGAATCTCAGATAGGGAAGCATTTGCCAAAGACCCGGCATTAAGGGGAAAAGTAGAGCTGATTTCAAAAACAGGAATTTACAAACAAGAAATTAATGGAGAATCATTTGGGTATTATAATACAACTTATGATAGAATCGTACGATCCTGTAAAGAAAGTCTTCAGAGATTACATACAGATTATCTTGACCTATATTTAATTCACAGAGAAGACCCTCTTTTAGATCCATGGGAGGCAGGCAGAGCAATGCTGGATCTGAAGAAAGAAGGGCTGATCAAAGAAATCGGAGTGTCAAATTTTGATCCATTTAAATTTGATGCAATGAATAAAGCAGTTGACGGAGCACTTGTAACGAATCAGATTGAATGGAACCCAGTATGTTTTGAACATTTCAATTCTGGAATGATGGATTATCTGACAGTTAATAAAATTCATCCAATGATATGGTCACCACTTGCAGGAGGAAGATTATTTCAAGAAGATGATCTACAATGTAAGAAAGCAATGGATAAGATCAAAGAAATCGCTGAGAGACATAACTGTGAACCAGATACGATCGTGTATGCATGGATCATGTATCATCCAGTACAGGCAATGCCGATCGTTGGAAGCAGAAAGGTTGAGAGGATTGAATCTGCAGTGAAAGCAATGGATGTTAAATTAGAGCATTATGAATGGTACGAGATTTATGCAGCAAGCGGACAGCAGCAGATAAGATAATGAATAAAATGAATGAAAATAGAAAAATCGTGTTAGATACTTTAAATGAGCAGAACATCGAATATGAAATGTTTGAACATCAAGCGGTATACACAGTCGATGAAATCGAAGACTCTGACCTGTGGAATCATGAGAATGGAATAGGGGCTAAGAATTTATTTTTACGAGATGGCAGCGGAAAGCATCATTTTCTTGTGATCATTCGGGAAGACAAGCAGGCAGACCTTAAGAAAGTAAGAGACGAGATTGGAAGTTCCAGACTAAGTTTTGCCTCAGCCGAGCGTCTAATGAAATATTTAAATATTGAACCCGGATCTGTTTCGCCGTTAGGCGTTTTGAACGATCAGGAATGTGTGATTCCGGTATTCTTTGACGAAGATCTGAAAGAATATGAATACATTGCAGTCCATCCAAATGATAATACAGCAACAATCTGGATGAAACTTGCTGATCTTGTGAATGTCATAAAGTTGCATGGAAATCAAGTGAAATTTATCAATGTGGAATAAAATTCATGAATAAGAAAAAAAACACAGGATTCTTTGATTTTTTGAGAATTGAGGACTATAATGTAGCCAATATAAAGAGTCAAAAGAATAAAGAGAAAGAAGGCAACGAACAAGATGAGTTATTATAGTGTGAATTTACCAAGTTATACGATCGGAGAGGGATGTTATAAAGAGATTCCGCATACAACAAGATTTTATGGAAAAACAGCTGTTGTGATCGGTGGAAAGATCGCAATGTCTAAAGCAAAAGATAAGATCTTAGAAGGAATCAAAGATTCCGATGTAGAAATCCTTGATTTTATCTGGTACGGTGGTGATTCCACCTATGAAAATGGTAACGCATTGATCGACATGGACGTTGTCAAGAAAGCAGACATGATCTTCGCAGTCGGTGGAGGACGTGCCTGTGATACATGTAAATACGTGGCAAATGAAATGGATAAACCATTATTCTGCTTCCCAACCGTAGCATCAAACTGTGCATCTGTCACAGCAATCTCTGTAATTTATAACCCAGATGGATCATTCAGAGAATATTACTATCCAAAGAATGCAAACCATACATTCATCGAATCATCCATCATCGCTGATTCACCAGAAGAATTATTATGGGCAGGAATCGGAGATGCATTAAGCAAAGAATGTGAAGCAGTATTTGCATCCAAAGAAGACGAATTATCCCATACACCAATGATGGGAGTACAGCTAAGCAAGATCTGTACTACACCACTTGTTGAATATGGAAAGAAAGCATTGGACGACTTAAGAGCGAATAAAGTATCTTATGAATTAGAACAGGTAGCGTTAGACATCATTATCAGTACAGGATTAGTATCTAACATGGTAAGTGCAGCACCAAAATATTACTATAACTCAAGCCTTGCACACTGTGTATATTACGGATCAACCGTTACAAAAGGCGGAGAAAAACATTTACATGGAGAAATCGTATCATTAGGTGTGCTATGCCTGTTAACATTCGGAAAAGAATACGAAGAAAGAGAACGAATCGCAAAATTCAACTTAAGTATGGGATTGCCAGTATGCTTTGAAGACATTGAGATTACAGAAGATGATTTTGATGCAATGGCAGAGAAAGCAATGACCACTACAGAATGGGACTTCAAACCTGAGAATGCTGGGGTTACGAAGGAAAGCTTTATTCAGTGTATGAAAGAAACAGATGAATATGGTAGAAGTATAAAATTTTAATTTGTAAGTTGGCCAACTGTAGATTTCGAGTATATGATAAAAAATAAATAAACGATTGGAAGCGCAGCTAGAGAATTTTCCTCACGTTTTTTACAGATCGCTGATCCGCCGGCTTTCCTTGCGTAACTCGCCTTCAAAGGTATTGAAAATCAGAACTCTTTGAGGCTCAAACAACGCACCAAGCCGGCTGCGAATCCGTAAAAAACGTGGCAAAATTCTAATGCTGCGCTTCCAATCGTTTATTTATTTTTTATCATATACCAGAAGTCTAAAGTGTGGACAATTACAAGATTGGAAAATTTAAGTGGATGTGTATGGAGAACAGTATTGATTGTAAAATAGGGGATTTTTAAACAGAAGGTAATGTTCTTATCTTATTTCTATCTCATACATGAAACACTATTACAAATCAGAATTTAAGAAAATCATAAGTATATTTCACATTTTCCGTTATATTTCGCAACACCGCTCGATGTATAATAACAACATAAGGAGGTGCATTGCAGGATGAGACGTATAACAGTTTATTTTATCTGCCTCTTCATGATGCTAGGAAATATAAAGTTCGTATCCGCAGATACAGAGATCAACAGGATCATGAACAATAAAAATCAAGATGTTTTGTTTGTGGGATCTGTAACTTATGTTTCAGATAACTATTTTGTTTTAAGTGCAAAGGATTATATCAACACAGAATCAACATCAGAAGCAATTGCAAAAAGAACGGAAGATCATCGATATGTCATAATGAAGAATGAAAATATAAAATATACGTCATCCTATCATGAGAAAACAACGGTTGAAGAAGGAGATCATGTGATTGCATCATTAAAGAAGACAAAAGGGAAATGGACCATTTCCAACGGGTTATATGAAACAGACAGTGATGATTATCAGACACTAGCCGTAAAAGCATATAATAAAAATCCGGATGTCCAAAGTATTATGTTAAAATACTTCGTTAACACAGATGGAATGATGAAAAAATTCTCCTGTAACACAGATGGAAGCAAAGTTTATTACCAAAGCAAAAAGATTTATGATGCGAGGTGGAATATGAAGAAATATTTAACGATTGAAGAGATTAGAAATTCAGAGAAGCTAAAACAAATGGATCATAGAACAAGTCTGGTAGATGATATAGAAGAAAAAACGACGTTTAAAACACGAAAATGGATTATGTTTGTGATTGATATGGCAGCAATTGTGGTAGTTATTGGGCTGCTTAAGAATCGGAAGAAGAAATTTTAATTTGTAAGTTGGCCAACTGTAGATTTCGAGTATATGATAAAAAATAAATAAGCAACCGAAAGCGATGCGGTGGAATTTTGCTCATATTTTGAACAAATCGCTGATTCGCCCAATTTCCTACGAAAACTCGCTCTGGAGTTTGTCTAAGACCAAAGTCTTTGAAGCTCAGACATTCGTCCAATTGGGCTGCGAATTTATTCAAAATATGGCAAAATTCCAATGCATCACTTTCGGTTGCTTATTTATTTTTTATCACATACACGTAAGCCTACCTACAAATTTTGTGTTATACTATATACAACAAAAAGCAAAGGAGGCCGAATCTATGAGAATGTATGATCTGATACTAAAAAAGAGACAAGGGAAACCTTTGACGAAAGATGAGATTCAATGGATGATCCGTGAATACACAGATGGCAGGATACCGGATTATCAGATGTCAGCTTTGTTGATGGCGATCTGTTTTCAGGGCTTGATAAAGAAGAAACTTATGAGCTTACGATGGCAATGGCGCGAAGTGGTGAGATGCTTGATCTGTCTCAGATTCAGGGGATCAAGGTTGATAAGCATAGTACGGGAGGGGTTGGAGATAAGACTTCTTTGGCGTTGACACCGATTGTTGCTTCGCTTGGAATCCCGGTTGCTAAGATGTCTGGGCGTGGACTTGGTCATACTGGGGGTACGATCGATAAACTGGAGAGTATTCCAGGTTTTTCAACACAGCTTGAAGATGATGCGTTTGAAGAACAAGTGAATTCAATTGGTATTTCAATCATGGGGCAGACGAAGGATCTTGCGCCGGCAGATAAATTGTTATATGCATTGCGGGATGTGACCGCAACGGTGGATCAGATTTCTTTGATCGCAAGCAGTATTATGAGTAAGAAGCTGGCAGCAGGAGCAGATGCAATCTTGTTGGATGTAAAGACCGGAAGCGGTGCATTTATGAAAGAAGAGTCTGATGCGATACAACTTGCCAAAGAGATGGTAGAGATCGGAAAGAGTGCCGGAAGGAAGATGACGGCTGTGATCACGAATATGGATGAACCTCTTGGAATGGCAGTTGGAAATATTCTGGAAGTCAAAGAAGCGATCGACACATTAAAAGGCAATGGACCAGATGATTTTGTGGAGCTTATTGAGACATTGGCTTCGCATATGCTGATCCTTGGCGGTGCAGTAAAGGATTTTGATGAAGGACTTATGAGAGTCCGGGAATCTATTCAAAGTGGGAAAGCATTGGATAAATTCAAACAATTTGTTGCTGCACAAGGTGGTGATACGAAATACATCGATCATCCAGAGTTATTTGAACAGGCAGATATTATAGAAGAAATACGATCAGAACAAGATGGATTTGTCGGAAGTATTGATGCGCAGGAAATGGGAATCTGCTCTTTGATCCTTGGGGGAGGAAGAGAAACGAAGGAAAGTGTGATCGATCCAACGGTTGGACTTGTTTTCTCAAAGAAGGTTGCGGATCCTGTGAAGAAAGGCGATGTGCTTGCAACGATTTATGGAAATGATGAAGAAAAAGTAAAACAGGCAGTTCTTCATTTTAAAGAAAACTACCATATAATAGAAGAAAAACCAACGAAACCGATAATGATCCGGGAAGTATTATCTTAAATCTATTTGCATAAAATGATAAAAAGGATAGAGATCCATGAAACAAAGAATCTGGATATTTATTTTTGGTATTATTTTATGTGTGATTTTGACAGGATGTATCAAAAAGGATGAACGAGGGCAAAAACAGAAGGTTGTATATGTTGTCTGTAGAAGAAGTGTGATCCCGGTACAATTAGGCAAACTGATCGATGAACAAAAGAGGGAAGCATTTCATTTTACATATACAACAGGTGGTTTTACTTATTATGTGATCGGATATGGAAGGCAGCCGGGGAGCGGCTATAAGATCAAGGTTAGAGAATTTAGTGCAGACCGGACACATATTTATATTGATACGATACTGACAGGGGTTACAAAAGAGCACCAGAAGCATGGAAAATCTTATCCATATATTGTACTAAAAAGCCAGTTTTACGAAAAAGATGTGATTTTTCACTAAAATTATAAAAAGTTTAGAATAGTTTTATTGATTTATAAAATCAGAAAACATATAATGGTGCTTATGAATCAAAGGAGGAGCTGACATTTGAATAATCAACAGAATAATAAGAATGATAAAAATGATAAAGATAACAAGAAGAAAAACGCGAAGATTCTTGCAATCTTCCTGATCGTTTCAATTCTTGGTACTTTCTTTTAATTCGATTTTAACAAAATGGAGAAACGGAACGGAGAAAACGATTTCGTACAATAAATTTGTCACAATGCTTGATAAAGATCAGGTAAAAAGTGTAAAGGTCACAGACAGCCAGTTGAAAGTGACACCAAAGAACGAGGGAAATCCTTTTTACAAGACAACATATACGGTACAGAGGATCAGCGGAGATTATGAACTGGTGAATCGTCTGATCAAGAGTAAGATCGCATTTGAACAGGAACCAGAAGATCCGATGGATACTTTCTTATCGATATTGATCAGTTTGATCCCTACGATCGTGATCTTTGGATTCCTTGTCATGATGATGCGAAGAAGCAGCGGAATGATGGGGGTTGGAAAGTCCAATGCGAAGGTATATGTTGAGAAGAAGACAGGAGTGACATTTGCAGATGTTGCGGGACAGGGAGAAGCGAAGGAAACACTGACAGAGATGGTAGATTTTCTTCATCACCCAGAACGATACACAGAGATTGGTGCGAAGCTGCCAAAAGGTGCATTGCTTGTAGGACCTCCGGGTACTGGTAAGACATTGCTTGCCAAAGCAGTAGCAGGAGAAGCAGGAGTTCCATTCTTTTCACTTTCTGGTTCTGACTTTGTAGAGATGTTTGTCGGAGTCGGAGCGTCCAGAGTTCGTGACTTATTTAAACAGGCACAGCAGATGGCACCATGTATTATTTTTATCGATGAGATCGACGCTATTGGTAAGAGTCGTGATAATGGAATGCATGGTGGAGGAAATGATGAACGTGAACAAACATTGAATGCTTTACTTGCAGAGATGGATGGATTTGATACATCCAAAGGTATCATTATTCTTGCAGCAACAAACCGTCCAGAAGTCTTAGACAAAGCCCTTCTTCGTCCAGGACGTTTTGACCGCCGTGTTATTGTAGAACGCCCAGATTTAAAGGGAAGAATTGAGACATTAAAAGTACATGCCAAAGATGTGAAGATGGATGAGACCGTTGATTTTGAAGAAATCGCACTGGCAACCAGTGGAGCTGTTGGATCTGATCTTGCCAATATGATCAACGAAGCAGCACTTGGAGCTGTCAAGGCAGGAAGAAAGGCTGTTTCACAGAAAGACTTATTTGAAGCAGTGGAAGTTGTCATTGCTGGTAAGGAGAAGAAGGACAGAATTCTTGGCGATGAAGAGAAACACATCGTTGCATACCATGAAGTCGGACATGCACTGGTTATGGCATTGCAAAAAGAATCAGAACCAGTACAGAAGATCACCATCGTACCTCGTACCATGGGAGCACTTGGATATACAATGCAGCGTCCAGAAGAAGAAAAATACTTAAATAAGAAGGATGAGATGTTAGCAGACCTTGTATCATTCTTCGGTGGACGTGCGGCAGAAGAAGTGAAGTTTAACTCTGTCACAACAGGAGCATCCAATGATATTGAGCGTGCCACAGCGATCGCAAGAGCGATGGTAACACAGTATGGTATGTCCGATGAATTTGGATTGATCGGTTTAGAGTCCATTACAAACCGATACTTAGATGGACGTGCAGTTATGAATTGTGCAGAGACAACAGCAGCGAAAGTCGATGAAGTTGTCATGAAGATGTTAAAAGAAGCTTACGCCAAAGCAGTCACATACATTCGTGAAAATATGGACATTCTTGACGAAGCAGCAGAGTTTTTGATCCAGCGTGAGACGATCACAGGAAAAGAATTCATGGAAATCTTCAACAAATACAAGAATCCAGTAGAAGAGTCTGATAAAAATGTATCAGAGACAGATGAAAATGATGCAGAAATTTCAGAAGCAGAGGTGAAAACAGATTCTGAGATCAAGACAGAAGAAGAAAATACATCGACATATAATACTGGATATGCCCAGTGGGTGGAAGATGATGACGATGAAGAATAATCTGTCAGAGTCAGTGAACAAAATAAAATAGCGAAAAGCATAAAAATGCGGAGACGATCGATTAAACGAATGTCTCCGCATTTTTCCATATAGCTGATATAAAAGGATGCCAAAGGTAAAAAATACATTCTATCCTCAGCAGGTCTTGTTACGGCCTTAATCCCATTCCACCTTCTAAGGTAAGTGTTTCTCCGTTCATATATTTGAAATCAGGCGAAGCTAACTGAACGCATACTCTTCCGATTTCTTTCTCAACATCTCCATAATGTCCTGCAGGAGGCATTTTAACATTAGCTTCAAAGGCTTCAGGATAAGCCTGCTGGAAATTTTCAAGCTGTGCTGTCCATGCGAGTGGACAAATGATATTAGCATTGATGCCGTCAGGACCCCATTCATTTGCGGCAACTCTGGTAAGACCACGGATTCCTTCTTTTGGCTGCAGCATAAGAACATTGTCCATAGTTTCCAAATAATCCGGCACCGGATGCAAAGTTAATGACAGAGCCTTTTGTCTCTTTCAAATGAGGATAACATGCTTTCATATAGTAAAATGCGGCATAAAGACCGGAATAAAGTGCGAGATCAAATTGTTCAGTCGTATGATCAGCTAAAGTAACTCCAGATGCAGATGCCTGTGCATTATTGATCAGGACATCGATCCGTCCGAATTTGGCGATTGTTTCATCAATGACATTCTGCACGACTGTCTCGTTGTCAGCACCGGCACTTACATCGGCTTGGACTGGTAGAACTTCGATATTGTATAATCTCTCGAGTTCCTCTTTGGCATCGGCAAGTTTCTGTTTATTTCTTCCTGTAATAACGAGGTTTGCACCTTCCTTTGCGTATGCAGTTGCAATTCCATAACCAATAGAACCACAGCTTCCATCTCTTAATACAGCTCTTCCGCCACCAGTGATGATGGCTGTTTTACCTTTTAAAAATCCCATAAGTTTTACCTCTCATTATTAAGTGATGAGACAATCATAACAGACAAATTGTGTGAAATCAAGGAATAATTTCGTTAATTATCTGACAATTATGTTAATTTATTAATTAACGAAAAGATTCCGATCCAGAATGAACTAAATTTGGAACAACATAAAAAATCTGCATCTTACAGAAAAAGAAAGGAATAAAAAGAAAATCGCAGAAGAAATCGATAAATAAAAATCAGAAAGAGATCCCTTGTGAGAGAAAAATTGAAAATGTTGGAAAACATGGAAAAAAGTCTTTGAATTCCACAATATCAATGATAGAATAAAAGAAAGTCACAGAATATTTAAGAAGTATATGACAAATAAAGATATATACTATGCTAGATAATTTATAAGGGAGGGGTGTCCCGTGAAGAACCGTTTAGAACATATAAGAGAACAAGTTAAGAATGAGAAGAAAGTCACAGTATCCGAACTAAGTAAGATTTACAAGGTAACGGAAGAGACGATCCGAAGAGATCTTGAGAAGCTGGAAAAGGAAGGTTTTTTGACGAGAACATTTGGTGGTGCTGTATTAAACAGTGCAAGTCAGAAGGAACATATCCATTTTACAAGCGAACATCGATCAATCAAAAGAAAAGGCTAAGATCGCGCAACTCTTTAAGGAAGTATTAGATCAGAAGAGAACGATAGCAGCAGATGCCAGTACAACTGTCATGGAAGCCATTCGTTTACTGAAGGCAAACCGTAATATTACCGTACTGAGTTCATCAACAGAGATTTTCCGTGAGATGACAGGATCAGAGATTCATATTCTTTCAACAGGCGGCGTGTTCAATGAGGACTCCCTCTCTCTGCAAGGGAACTTAGCAAAAGAAAATATTAGAAGGTATCATGTGGATCTTGCACTGCTTAGCTGTAAAGGACTTGATATGGACAAAGGTATCATGGACTCCAGCGAACGAGAAGCAGATGTCAAGACAGAGATGGTAAAACAGGCACTAGAAGTAGCTCTTCTTGCAGATCATACAAAATTTGAGAGAACAGCATTTGTACAATTTTTAGATTGGGATAAGGTAACTTATCTGGTAACCGATGAAAGACCGTCAGATCAATGGGTTGAATTTTGTAAAGAAAAAGAAATCACGTTGATTTATTAAGAAGATATGATAGTCTGTGATGCTACCGTTTCAATCGCACCACTTGTTTTAGCATCATTAAGCCTTGCATTATGCAGCATGGCAGATCCAAAGAGACTTGGAAAGATCACAGGAAAGACAATTGGAACATTTGTAGGGTTTTATGTATGCGGTGCAACATTAGCTGGATTGTTTGCATACTTTATCAAGTCCATGGGATGGTTCTCTGTGAATCTTCTAGAAACAACAACTTCTAACGCAGCAACACTTCCTTTAAACAGAAAAACATGCATGGAAGAACTTGGATGCGGCAACGACAGTGATCGTCAGCTATAAAGAAAATGAATTAGACAAGGATGTCTATAATAGTTAAAACACTCCATATAAAAATAAACTCCATATATATGTTAAGAAAACTGTACGCCTCATCGGTGTACAGTTTTCTTGTTTGGTAATAATAGTGATAAAACTGGATATTGTATGCATAAATTTGACAAAAACTGGGCAAAATGTTATAATATTAAAATCATTATATAGAATTTCCAGAATATTCTGTATATGGAAGAGGTGAATTTATGACACAATTAGATCTTAACAGAGTACGCCAATCCATCAAGAATCAGATTGGCAGCAAAATCAAGATTAGTGCAAACAGAGGACGACATAAATTTGTAACAGCTAAGGGAGTGATCACACAGACATATCCTAATATCTTTTGGTAGAGTTAGAGAATGCAGATGGCAATGACCAGAATAAAACTGTAAGTTTCAGCTACCAGGACGTGATCACAAGAGATGTCCGTATGATGTTATTAGAAAACTAATGGTGATGCATAGAATCCTTCTTGTCTGAATATATTTGTATATACAGACAGGGAGGAATTTTTTTATGGATTTTGATAAGAAAGAATTTTATGGGATCGTGGCGAAAGCGAAGAAACAGATGCAGATCACGATCGATCAGGACTGCAATGTTGCAGATACAAAACCAGATGTAGAAAAGATGATCCAGACCAGAGGAATCGTAAAGATACAGGAAACGGAAATGATGGTTGACCGGGTAAGGATTAAGGGGGAATTTGTATTTCAGGGGCTATATGGTACAAATGATACGTCAGCATACCTTGAATCGCTGGAATATTCACTTCCGTTTGAGGAATATGTACATATAGAAGGAGTGCTCCCATCGGATTATGTAAAAGTAAAATATACGATCGATGACATCAATACGATTTTGATCAATTCAAGGAAAATAAGCATTCGTGTATTATTGACGTTTTCCTTTCAGATCACGGAAGAAATGAAAGAAAAAGGAATCATTGAAATTCATGAAGAAAATGTATCCGTGTTAAAGAAAGATGTACAGATCACAGATCTGATCGTAAATAAAAAGGATATCGCGAGATTAAAAGAAGAATTGGTACTTCCTGCAAATAAGGCGAACATTTATCAGATTTTATGGACACAGGTAGATATGGAAAATCTGCAGGCAAAAATTGGAGAGCACATGATCGAGATTCAGGGTGCAATGCATATATTTGTATTATATCTTGGAGAAGATGCCCAGATGCCGGTACAGTATGCGAGATGGGAGATTCCGGTAGATACGCAGCTAGAATGTTATGAATGTATGCCAGGAATGATCGGACGGATCGGGATGACACTCGGAGGACAGCAGTTGGAGATAAGACCTGATGAGGATGGAGAAGAAAGAATTATTTCTTTGGATGTTACGATCGACTGTGATATTAAAATTTATGAAGATCATAAGATTTCATATATTGATGACGGATATAGTATGGAAGAAACGCTAATTCCAGAATATCATATGTTCGATTTTGAGACACTGGTAGGAAAGAACCAAGCGGTGATGAAAGCAGACAAACGCTTTCGGCTGGAACAAGAGTCAGGAAAGCTGTTGCAAGTGTTATCCGTTAAAGGAAGTGCAACCGTAGACGATGTGGAAATGACAACACAAGGATTATCTGTAGAAGGTGTGTGGATGGCAGATGTCTTGTATCTGTCCACAGAAGATATGACACCAGTGATGAGCAGTTCTTATATGGAGCCGTTTACATTTTTTGTTGAGACGAAGAATCTGACTGGAAATGAGGACTATCAGCTGGATGTGCGGGTAGATCAGATGACAGCGATTCCAACAGAAGGAGAAGAGATAGAGATCAGAGCTTCTGTTTTATTTGATTTTATCGCTTTTCACAGAGTCAGACAGCGGATTATGACGGATATGAAGCAAGGACCGCTAGACTACGACAAAATACGTGAGATCCCAGGGATCGTTGGGTATATCGTCAAAGAAGGAGACACTCTATGGTCTATTGCCAAGGCGTATTTTACAACGGTTGAGAGCATTCGGGAGCAAAATGAGGACATTTCCGATATCAAACCAGGAGATAAGCTTTTAATCGTAAAAGAAATGAAAATATTTTAGCAAATAAGGATTGCATTTTTTTCAGAACAATACTATAATATTCTGTATACAAGGTGTGAGATAGAAACTATTTCACATAAGATAAAGGAGTGCATATGGATCATAGTATTGTTCTAAAATCATATGGAAAAATCAACCTTGGTCTGGATGTTTTAAGAAGACGCGAAGATGGATACCATGAAGTGCGTATGATCATGCAGACGGTTGGACTTTATGATGTGCTTACAATGAAGAAAAGGAAAGATGACAAGATTGAGATGACCTGTAATCTTTCGTTTCTGCCAACCGATGAACGTAATCTCGTTTATAAGGCTGTAAAACTCATAAAGGATAAGTATCATATTAAAGATGGAGTTGAGATCAATCTCAGCAAACGGATTCCGGTAGCAGCAGGTATGGCTGGCGGAAGTTCTAATTGCGCAGCAGCATTAAAAGGAATGAATCAGCTGTTTGATCTAGGATTATCGATCGATGAATTATGTGAGATAGGAGTAACGCTTGGAGCAGATGTTCCATACTGTATCTGGGGTGGTACAGCACTATCAGAAGGAATCGGAGAGAAACTTTCAAGGGTTGATGCGATGCCAGATTGCTATATTCTGATCGCAAAACCAGGGATCAGTGTATCAACAGCATTTGTATATAAGAACCTTGATCTTCCAGCACTTTCGAAGCATCCGGATATCGATGGAATGCTGGAGTGCCTGAAAGAGAAAGATCTTACAGGAATCTGTAATCGTCTGGAGAATGTACTGGAGACAGTCACGATCAAGGAATATCCGATCATTGAGAAAGTTAAGAAACATCTGATGGATCAGGGAGCAAAGGGAGCTTTAATGAGTGGAAGTGGACCAACGATCTTCGCGATCTTTGAGGATAAGAAAACAGCGGACGATGCAATGGAATCATTACGAAGTATTGAGGACATCAAACAGGCATACGTAGTAAGACCGATACAATAATGTATTTTCACAAATAAGAAAGCAGTATGGAAGATACATTGGAGAAAGCAGGAGGAGAAGAAACTATGAGCGATAAATTAAAGGTAAACATGAATGAATATCTGCCATTGAGAGATGTGGTATTTAATACATTAAGACAGGCGATCATCACAGGAGAATTTGCACCAGGAGAACGTCTGATGGAGATCGCACTTGCGAATCGATTAGGAGTCAGCAGAACACCTGTCCGAGAAGCAATCCGTAAACTGGAACTGGAAGGACTTGTAGTCATGATCCCAAGAAAGGGAGCAGAAGTTGCAAGGATCACAGAAAAAGATTTAAGAGATGTTTTAGAAGTACGTTGTTCCTTAGAAGAATTAGCAGCAGAACTTGCAGCGGAACGTATGGATGAAGAAGGACAGGAGAAGTTAGATCAGGCATTAGTAGAATTCGAATCAGCAATCGAATCTGGAGATAATGCAGCCATCGCAGACAGCGATATGGAATTCCATGACATCATCTTCGATGCAACAGGGAATCCACGACTGATTCAGATCATTGGAAACTTAAGAGAACAGTTCTACCGTTATCGTCTGGAATATGTAAAGGATACAGATTACCATATTGTATTGTTGAATGAGCATAAAGAGCTTGTGAATGCGATCAGAGCAGGTAAGAAAGAAGAAGCACGCAAGATCATGAAGAAACATATTACAAATAAGGAAATGACAGTGATCCGTAATATTAAGGAAGAGTATTAAATTTTAATTTTTGTAGTTGGCCAACTGTAGATTTTGAGTATATGATAAAAAATAAATAAACGATCGGAAGAGCAGCTAGAGAATTTTGCTTTTCCGATCGTTTATTTATTTTTTATCATATACCAGAAGTCTAAAGTGTGGACAATTACAAGATTAAAAAATTCAAGAGGATGTGTATGTTTTACGGTATTGGCACTACTAATAATATCTGTCTATCAGATAGTAATTGTCAGTTTGTTTTACTGGGCTAAACTCAGGTATATATCGTTTCCCTTTCTTCACCTTCTTATATCCTCTAACAATAACATAATATTTCTTTTTATGTTTTAGGTTTTTTAGGTATATACGGTTTTTGTTAGAATTATTAATTGTTAATTGTCAGGAATCCAGCATATTTTTTCTTGGTACCATAATCAACCCAATAACCATCAAATCTTGTATCTTTTTCCATGTTACTTTAAGTTTTCTCCCTGATATTTTTTTTAAATGAATCTTTTTGATTTTCCCCGGCACAATTTTTACTTTGATACTTACAGTTGCAGAACGTTCATAATGTTCATCTTCTTTTGCATAAACATAAATTTTACATGTTCCTCTTTTTTTTCCTATTATTTTTCCTTGCATGTCAACGGATGCAATTTTAGGATCAGAACTCTTCCATTGAAACTTACAGTTTGATGGATACTATTGAGATTCACATAAAATGGTTCGTCCCATGATTTTGTGATCATTTTGTTACTATTTCTATGTAAATATTGTTGCGCTTTTAGTATCGTATATTCAACATTCATGATTCCTTCATATCCGTTTTTTAATTTCACCGTTGCTTGATATGTTCCAGGATACATACTATTTTTAGGGTATGTTATCTGATAATATCTTTTAGCTAATTTTGTACCATCACTTTTATAATGTCAATCCATGGATGTTGTTCTTCTCCCTTTTGATATCTAAATGTCTGTTTTTTCATAACTGCTTTCTGTACTCTTGGTAAAATTCCTATAGATGTTTCACCGCATCTTTCACATATAAAAATTGCTTTTCCATCTTTATCTTTCGTTGCAGTTTCTATACTGTAATCATTATTACGGTGATTGCATATATAATCTTTTTCTTACATAAGATAATTCCGGAAATCTTTTACAGCTTCTTCTATTACCGGATTATCATCCATGGCAACCAATTTTACTGGAAATTCATATGATACCATTGGGTTAATATCCTTTAGGCTATTTGGAATCATGATCATCTTTAATCGTCTACAGAAATTAAATGCATACCAATCGATTGTTTCAACTCCCTCTGGTATACAGATACTTTCAAGGCTTGCACAATTTTCAAACGCTGCGCCGCTAATACTTTTCAGTCCTTTTGACAATTTTACATATTTTAATTTGCTACATAGCAGAAATGCTTCTCTTCCTAGGTAAGTAACTGTATCTGGAATTTCAATATAATCCAAGTTCTGACACTCTTGAAATGCTCGTGGTCCAATTGTTTCCAATCCATCTGGTAATGTAACTTTTTAAACTATTACACTCACGAAATGCATCTGGTTCAATTTCTGTTATTCCTCTTTCTATAATCAGTTCTTTCGGTTGATCTGGATCAATTAAATTATCTTCAAAAAAATCCATAGGTATTTTACCCTGACCGGATATTATCAAAATTCCGTTTCTAATGTCCAGTTTAATTGTTCACAATTTTTCTTCTTGTGATGTTTCATCTCCCATAATATTTTGTGCTTGAACACATCTGATTTTTAGCACAAATACAAACGAAATTACGATCATCACGCCTATAATTATCTTTTTCATACTTTTTACTTTCCTCCTATTCCAAAATGTTTTCCCCACTTATTCATACTTACATCATACAATAACACCGTGTTAAAATAAATACATATAATAAACTACAAGAAACAAAAAAGGGGAAAATACGAATATAAGAACCGCAACAATCAAAGATCTAGAAGCAGTAACATCTGTAGAGGCAGAATGCTTTCCACCAGCGGAAGCAGCAACAAGAGAAGAATTAGCAGAACGATTAAAATACTATGCTGATCATTTCTGGCTGATGTTTGATGGAGATAAATTAATTGCGTTTGTAGATGGATTTGTAACGGATGAAGAAGATCTGACAGATGAGATGTATGCAAAAGCTCAGTTGCACAATGAAAGTGGAGCGTGGCAGATGATCTTTGGGGTGAATACGATACCTGCATACAGAAAACATGGGTATGCAGGAGAGTTGATCAAATGTGCGATCGAAGATGCAAGAAAGCAGGAAAGAAAAGGATTAGTGCTTACTTGTAAGGATCATTTGGTGCATTATTATGCGAAATTTGGATTTGAGAATGAGGGAGTATCTGAGTCTGAGCATGGAGGAGTGAAGTGGAATCAGATGAGGCTTAAATTTTGATCATAATGCTGCAAGAGTTGGGATGTTGACATAAACAGTAAACAACAGTAAAATAGTATAAAAACAGTAAAGAACAGTAAAAGAGATAAGAGGTGATAAGAAATGCAAAATCCTTTTACACTTACATTTGGAAAAAGTCCGTTAGAACCAGTGGAACGTCCAGTACAGACGAAAGAGATCATTGATACATTTACAGCAGAACAGATTAATCAGCAGATGTTTATAATTACCGGTGTGCGAGGTTCAGGAAAAACAGTAATGATGACTGAGATTTCACAGAAATTGAGAGAAAATGATCAATGGATCGTAATAGAATTGAATCCAGCAACAGATTTATTGAAAGGACTTTTATCAAAGTTAAATAGCAACAAGGTATGTGCTGGAATCATTAAATCTGCAAAATTGATCTATCATTTTTCGGTTTTGGAGTAGCAATTGAAGGAATGTCACCAATTACAGATGAAGAGACAGCGATCATAGTAATTCTGGAAAAGATGAAAAAGAATGGGAAGAGGCTCTTGATCACAATTGATGAAGTCACGAATAATGAATTTATGCAGGTTTTTGCTGGATCTTTTCAGATTTTTGTAAGGCAGGATCTACCAGTATTTTTATTAGCAACGGGTTTATATGAGAACATCGATGAGTTACAGAATGAAAAGAATCTTACATTCTTATATAGAGCACCAAAGATACAATTAAAACCGTTAAATAATCGGGCAATCATGAATAAATATAAAACAATTTTTAAAATTGAATCAGAACAAGCTGCGAAGATGGCAGAACTTACAAAAGGTTATCCATTTGCATTTCAGGTTCTTGGATATTTAACATGGAATCATGAGGGTGATTACGAAGCAGTCATTGATGAATATGAACAGTATTTGAGTGAATTTGTTTATGACAAGATCTGGTCAGAATTATCACAGAAAGATAGGATAGTAGCAAGAGGAATTGCAGAGGTTGATGGTGGGAAGATCAAAGATATCCGGGAACGTTTAGGAATGGAGACGAATGAATTTAATCCATATCGAAAACGTTTGATAAAAAAGGGAATCTTGTCAGGTGAAATGAGAGGATATGTATACTTTACATTACCATTATTTGATGAGTATGTGATTGATAATTCATAGAAATTAATCCAAAGTCAGATCTACGAAGTAGTTGATAAATACAATAACCGATATCATATAACATACACACTGTGTAGTGGTTTGAATAGTCTTCAGTTTTATGTGATAGAAATAAGATAAGAACAAATATTTCTGTCACATATACTAAAGACTACCTACAGGATTTACTGATTGATCCCGCAATATCGTCTTCACATACCGTGAAGCAAACTTCGGACAATTCGCCCTAATATAACTATTATTTACCTGTGCTGGGCTAAGAAAATCAGAATATACTCCATAAACCCCAAGTTTCATAAACTCTTTCGCAAAATAAGCATTATTCACGGAATGTGTATATGAATAAATTCCTTGTTTTGCAAGCAGTTCCATACGATAATCATTGATATCATTCTTAGGAGAAGTGATCGCTTCAATACCATTTTGTTTACAGAACTTTACGACTTTATAAAATGCTGCATCTGGCTGTTTGTAAGTGGTGTATACAAAATGCTTGAAGGGATGCACGCTTTTTACAGCCCAGTACATTCTCTGATTGTAGACCTGAACGATCACACGGTCTAAGAGGTCTTCTTTACCGACTTTTTTAGCTGTCTGTACAAGAACATTAAATTCCTTTTTTGCATCTGCAGGCTCTGTGCTTTTTGAGTCTGTCATCAGATAGAAATCAGGATATTTTTCCATGAGATTCAATACATCAAGGAAAGAAGTTGGTGTATATTTCCCATAGATCTTAGTATTTTGAATTTACGGTAACTGACTGGGTCGTCTTTTTTACTGGTTGGATCAGAAAGTTTCCGACCCCATTGGTGCTTCCCAATCGCAACGTTGTCCTTAGTAAGAAGGATGTCCATTTCAAAGACACGATAACCCTTCTGATAAGCAGGGTAAAAGCCATCGATGGAATTCAAATAATCTTTGCCATCAAGCCCGCCCATTGCATGGGCAATGCTGTGGTAAGTATACCAAGGTTTCAGTGTTGTTTTTTCTTTTTGTGCCTTTTTACGAGCAGTGTTAACATCTTTTTCACGCTGGACCTCAGATTGTTTTGCCAGTTGCTTTTGATGCTTTTTATGATATACCGAATAAGCACTAAAAGCTCCGCCAGCAACAATAACAGCAAGGCAAATTGTTAAGATATGTTGAAGAAATCGTTGTAATCTGTATTTCCAGACTACATATCGATTTCCTTTGTTTTTATTTTTGAAAGTCTCATTGCTAAACTCCTAGCTTAATAAAAATGTAACATTCGAAACAAATAATTAATATCCATCCATTATAGCATAAACCTGTGTCGAAAAAAAGAACGAAATCCCATACAAAATAAGCTGCCAATTAAGATTAGTAAGATGATCATAACGGCGCAGTGAAGGAAAAATGCATCTGGAAGGATCATGATCACAGGGTCAGTAGCTTCATCAAAATCCAATAATCATTTCGAAACATGATCTCATGAAACAAAGTAAAAGCGGCATCCCAGTTGAACGCACATAAAATACCAACAATTACGGGTAATAAAACAGTTATAATAGAAGCTGATCTCAAAAAATCAATATTTCGTGACCTTATTTTTCTCTTTATGAGGAAACAAGATAAGATCAGTGTGATCACGCAAAGATATTCGATACCAACAAAGATTCGTTTTACTTCTTCAAAATGAATCTTGCCCTCTCTTGACATAGGTAAGGTCAGTTTTAATTTGCCAGAATAAAAGAACTGATTATAATCAATCAAAGCATCATAATTTTCACGAATCACTTTTTTGGAAAAACCGGAAGTTTCTTCTATTTTCAAAGAGGAAATATCATGATAATATAAAGGTCGGAAGTTTAATGTTATCGTTACGGATGCACTGATGATAAATAGTGCAAGACATAAGGATATCAGGATATTTTTCATAGATGTTCTCATCCTTTCTGTAAATTGTAAATAATCATATCTGCTAATGATAACAATCTTAACATAAAGAAATAAAAGAATTCAATGAATTTAAGAGTATAACAGGAAGGACAGACTATGAGGAAAGAACTTTACTGTCCACAGATCATAAAGGACGGTAAAACCATAGGATATGGCGGCGATCAGGAATGGTTTTCAGGAGATTTTCAGCGCCTGGCAGGATGTGGAAGTGTGACAGGCAGCAATATTGCAGCTATTTATGCACTCAGTCGGGAAGATTTTAAAGATTTATATCCGATAAAAGATAGTCAGAAAGCAGCAGACTATGAACAATATTTAAATTTGATGCAGACGATGTATCGCTATATGAAACCTGGATTTATGGGATATCCACTGATTGGGAGATTTGCGAAAGATTTCAAAAGATATGCAAAAGATCATGGAATCACATTAAGTTCAGAACAGCTATTTTTACCCAAAAGTAAAGAACAGGCATTGGATTTTATCTTGCCAGCATTAAAGGAAGACCATCCAGTTGCATTTCTTATCTTAAGACATCCGGCGCATGAATTAAGAGAAGATAACTGGCACTGGGTGACGACAGGATTTGATGAGGAAGAAGAGAAATTGATCTGGTCGAATTGTGGAGAGTGCGAAGAAATCGACTGGAATATGCTATTTGATACAGATAAGAAATATTATGTGGGAATCGTAAAATTTAAGGAGGAAGAATGATGTATGATGTGATCTTTAAAAATGGAAATGTCGTTGATGTGAAAAATGAACAGATCCTTCAGGCAGATATTGCAGTCAAAGATGGAAAAATCGCAGGAATTGGTCATTTTTCAGGGGAGAATGTAATAGATTGTACAGGAAAATATATCACACCTGGATTCATTGATGCACATGTACATATTGAATCTAGTATGGCGACACCAATGGAATTTTCCAAAGCAGTTATGCCGCATGGTACAACGACGGTTATCGCAGATCCCCATGAACTTGTCAATGTCAAAGGAAATGAAGCGATGGAATACATTCTGGATGCAGCAGGCGATGCCCCACTTGGAATCTATGTCATGATGCCTTCATCCATTCCAGCGACACCATTTGAGACAAATGGGGCAGACTTTACGGCGGAAGATATGAAGCAGTGGAAGGACCATCCGCTTGTCTTAGGACTTGGAGAAGTGATGTGTTATCCAGCGGTTCTAAGCAAAGAAGAGCAGATCATGAAGAAATTAGAGCTGTGTAAAGGAATGGTCATTGACGGACATGCACCGGGACTTAGCGGAGAAGACTTAAAGGCATATGTGGAAGCAGGAGTTATGACAGATCATGAATGTACATCTTTTGAAGAAGCCAAAGAAAAATGTCTTGCAGGCATGAAAATCTTAGTTCGTGAAGGAAGTGCAGCAAGGAATGTATAAAATATAGTTCCGGGACTTGTCAAAGAACCAGAATTTATTGCACATTTTATGTTCTGTACCGATGATAAACATCTTGATACTATTGAAAATGAAGGACATATTAGTTACAATATAAAGAAGAGTATCCAGCTTGGAATGAATCCAATATCAGCGGTAAAGATGGCAACATATAATGCTGCAAAGACATATGGTTTAAATGATATCGGAGTATTAGAAGAGGGAAAAGATGCGGACATCGTGATCCTTGATTCTTTGGAGAGTGTCGAAGTACATTCTGTATACAAACAAGGAAGAATTGTGAACACAGAATTCTTTACAAAAGAAGCAAAACCAGTGAATGAATCCATGCTTCACACCGTTGTATTAAAGAATATCTCCAAAGATAAGATTCAGGTAAAAGCAGAAGGAAAGATCCCTGTGATCGGAATGATCCCAGGGCAGATCGTCACGAAGTTTTTACAGGAAGAGGTTCCATCAAAGGATGGGTTATTTACTCCAGATAGTGAATATTCTAAACTATGTGTATTTGAACGTCACCGCGGAACAGGCAATGCAGCTGCGGCACCGATCAAGGGATATGGGATAACCAACGGTGCGATCGCAACATCTGTAGCACATGATTCACATAACATCATTGCGGCAGGAGATAATGACGAAGATATCATCAAAGCTGTACAGACGATAGAGGAGATTCAGGGAGGATACGCACTGGTATCTGAAGGCAGAGTTTTAGGTACTTTACCGCTGACGGTTGCGGGGCTTTTAAGCCAGAAACCGGCGAAAGACATTCAGAAAGGTATCGATGAGCTGTTACAGAAGGCATGGAAACTAGGAATATCCAGAGATATTGATCCATTTATCACATTATCATTTATGGCACTTCCAGTGATTCCATCATTAAGACTGACAGACCTTGGACTTGTGGATGTAGATACATTTCAATTATTAAAATCATAAGGAAAGAAGAAGGGTACAATGGCAAGACGAAGAAAAAGAAGACGCATCAACAAAGGAAGAGTTGCAGCACTATTGATCATTATCCTGGTGATCGCAGCAGGAATATTTTTTGTAACGACAAGATTTGGAAGAACAAGTTATGCATCAGTGAACAAATCCATGGGAGAATACATGGTAAAGGCAAATGATGATCTGCTCGGTAAAGGAACAGACAAAGAATTGAAGAAATCACTCTACGTTCCAAGAAAGATCGATAAGACAAAGAAACTGATCGCATTTACATTTGATGATGGTCCATTAAAAGGAAATACAGAAAGAGTATTAGCAGCATTAGAGAAGAACGATGCAAGAGCAACATTTTTCATGTTAGGACAGAATGCAAATTATTATCCAGAGACAGTCAAGAAAGTCTTAGAGTCAGGTAATGAAGTATCAAGCCACACATGGAATCATACATACCTTCCAAAGTTAAGTGCTGCACAGGTAAGAGCACAGGAAGACAAGACAGCGAATGCGATCTACAAAGCATGTGGAAGTAAACCAGTCAGCGTAAGACCTCCATATGGAGCGATCAATGAGAATGTTAAAAAAGGAATTGATACACCACTGATCCTTTGGAGTGTTGACACCTTAGACTGGAAGACAAAGAACACAGATGCGACTGTTAAAACAATCTTAAAACATGCAAAAGACGGAGATATCGTGTTAATGCATGATATTCATAAGCCAACTGTTGCAGCAGTAGAGAAAGTATTACCGATCCTTAAGAAGAAAGGATATGAAGTTTGTACAGTATCCGAGCTGTTAGAAGCTAAGGTGTGAAAGCAGGCAAAGGTGATAAAGTCTTCAGTGCAACTGATATTATTAGAAAATAATGAGATTTAGAATTTGAAATTTTAAACAAATTGGAAAGGATTATCATGTTTTGTGATGATCCTTTCCTTTTTTTGTTTGCAGGAGATTCCATAAAACAGGATTCTTTTTACCAAAAAGACAAAATCAAGAACAAACCAGATGCTAAAAGGAGCTATTTTGCTGTTTTGTTCTTGAATCAAAAGTTAGTGTATACTAACATATAACCGTAAATTATAAAAGAAAGGAAGAGAGAAGGAGTTTTTCATGAATGAGAAACGAGAAGTAATCCTGCCATCAGATTTTTCAGGAGAGAAAGGAAAGATCGTCTGTTATCGGATCAGCTCATATCTGGAGCTTTGTATATTGATATCAGATCAAGAAGAATCCCAGAAGTCCAGATTCAGGCCTACGAAGGGGAAGCGGTCATGACAGTAAATTTCAGTTTCCTTGGCAAGTGCGAGGTTCTTTTGAAAAATGGTGGCGGTACTTATGTGGATACCGGGGAATATTCAATCGACTATGGGACTGCTTCAAGAGAAGCGGATGAATTTTACTATCCAAGAGCACAGTATCATGGAATGGAGTTGATCTTGTATCCATGTCCAGAACTTGACAAAGAACTGTCATTAAATGGCAGGAATACCAAAATGAGCGTTGAATTAAAAGAACGGTTTCTGGGAAGGGAGACACCATTTATTTCAAAAGCAGATGCAAGAATTGAACAGGCAGTGAGAGTGATTCAAGATGACATTGAAGCAGATGCAGATATGAATCTTCTTGCGGTGGATGTCAGCCGGTGGCTTCAGGTTCTTTGCAGCAAAAGGGATGCAGTGGAGACAAACAGGGTGTACTACTCAGGTTCACAGATTCAGATTGCGAGAAAGACCATGGATATTCTGACAGAAGATTTAAGCAAACGATATTCTGCAGCGACACTTGCGAAACATTTTGGAATCAGTGAGACAAGTCTTAAGAATTATTTCCAGGGAGTATATGGAAGAGGATACAGCGAATTATTGAATGAGATCCGAATGAAAAAGGCAGCAGAATTGATTCTGAAAAATTCAATGAAAATATCAGAGATCAGTGATGCAGTAGGATTTGCGACACAATCAAGATTTGCAAAAGCATTTAAGAATTATTACGGGGCTGCACCGCTTGAATATAAGCGCAAGCACAATTTAAATAAGGACAGCAGACAGATGGAATTGTCCGACAATAAATAATTTACGGAGGTGAATATAATGGAAGAAAAGAAAGAAAAAGAAGAAAGCCTGACAAAGCAGTTATACCATTTCGCAGGCAGTTACAAATATTTAAGCATTCTCTCAACCATTCTTGCAGCGATCAGTGCATTTGTTGCGTTAGTTCCATTTTATTATATCTGGAAAGTGATGCAGGAAGTGTTAAGAGTCAGATTTGATTTCTCAAAGGCAGCAGGAATCAGCACTTATGGATGGCGTGCGGTAGGATTTGCGATTCTTGGAATGATCATCTATATGGCGGGCCTCATGTGCTCTCATATCGCAGCATTCCATGTACAGGCACAGATGAGAACAGCAATGATGAACCACATCATGACATTACCATTAGGATATATTGAAAGCGAAGGAACTGGTAAGATTCGAAAGATCGTCACAGATTCCAGTGCAGCAACAGAAACATATCTGGCACATACCCTTCCAGATAAAGCAGTTTCCAAGGCAACACCGATCGGACTTATCATCTTAATGGCAGTCTTTGACTGGAGGTTAGGAATCATGTGTCTGATTCCGGCAGCGATTGGATTCGTATTCATGAGTTCCATGAGTGGAAAAGATCTGGCAGAAAGTATGAAACAGTATCAGAATTCCTTGGAAGTCATGTCAGCAGAAGCGGTTGAATATATTCGTGGAGTTCCCGTTGTCAAAACATTTGGACAGACGGTATTTTCATTTAAGAGATTCAAAGAAGCAATTGATGAATATGAAAAATGGACACTGGGATTTACGAAAAAAATGAGAAAACCAATGGTTGGATTTACAACAGCGGTCAATTCCATTTTTGTATTTATCATCATTGCAGCCTATGTATTTGGCGGACATGAGATCACAGCAGCATTTGGGTTAAACTTATTATTCTATATCATCATTACACCAATTTTAACAACAACATTAATGAAACTTGCATACGCAGGCGAAGCCCAGATGCAGGTCGTTGATGGATTAAAACGTATGGGTGATGTGATGAACAGACAGTCATTAAAAGAGACAACCAACGGACAGATTACAAAAGACAGTTCCGTATCTCTTCGGGATGTAACATTTGCATACGAAGGGGCAAAGAAAAATGCAGTCGATCATATTTCCATTGAGATCAAAGCGGGAGAACATGTCGCATTTGTTGGACCTTCTGGCGGCGGTAAAACAACCTTAGCATCCATGATCGCAAGATTCTGGGATGTCAAAGAAGGAAGCGTAAAGATCGGCGGCGTTGATGTGAGAGATATCACAAGCAGTGAACTTATGAATCAGATTTCTTATGTATTTCAGGACAGCAAATTATTAAAGATGTCCATCCTTGAAAATGTCAGACTTGGAAAACCAGATGCAACCGACGAGGAAGTTATGCAGGCATTAAAAGATGCGCAGTGTATGGATATCATCGACAAATTTAAAGACGGCGTCCATACAATGATCGGAGCCAAAGGAATTCATGTATCCGGTGGTGAAGCACAGAGACTTTCAATTGCCAGAGCATTTCTTAAAATGCTCCAGTTCTGATCCTTGATGAAGCAACTGCATTTGCAGATCCAGATAACGAACAGAAAGTACAGAAAGCGTTTGAAAACTTATCAAAAGACAAGACCGTCATCATGATCGCCCACCGATTATCAACCGTTACAAATGCAGACCGTATCTATGTTTTGAAAGACGGAGCGATCGCAGAAGAAGGAAGCCACGGCGAATTATTAAAGAGTAACGGCATTTACGCCCATATGTGGGAAGAATATAACAAATCAGTGAACTGGAAAGTAGGGGGTGTATTATAATTATGAGAGAAAGATTAAAACATAAATATGCCCTTTCTGAACAGGGTGTCAATGATATGATTAAAGCGGTCATCATCGTAACAATTTCAAACTTAGCATTTATGGTTCCAGTCGGACTTCTATATCTGCTAGCATCTGATATTTTAAATGGTGGAATTCCAAGTTCAAAATTGCCAATGTATATCGGAGGAATGGTTATTTCAATATTGTTGATTATTATTACAACATACTTCCAGTACAACGCAACATTCCTCGCAACTTATGTGGAAAGTGGAGTCAGAAGACGTACACTGGCAGAGAAATTAAGAAAGATTCCATTATCATTTTTCGGTAAAAAGGACCTTGCAGACCTTACAAGTACGATCATGGGAGACTGTGCATGGCTGGAAACAGCAAGTTCTCACTTTTTCCCACAGTTATTCGGTTCCATGTGTTCCACAACGATCGTAACGATCTGTTTATTCTTTTTCAATGTAAAAATGACATTGGCAGCTGTATGGGTATTACCAGTTGCATTTTTTGTTGTATTCGGTGCAAGACCAATTTCACACCGATTAAATGAAAATGCAATGAAATACAAACTGGAATGCCAGGATGGAATTCAGGAAGGGCTGGAAACCGTTAGAGATTTAAAATCATACAACGCAACAAATACCTATATGGAAGGCTTAAACAAAAAGATTCAGGCTGTTGAAAAACACGCCGTAGTATCCGAAGCGATCAACGCAATGTTCGTATGCCTGTCACAGCTGATCTTAAAAGTAGGAATCGGAACGACAACCTTAGTCGGAGGAATCTTATTTGCAAAAGGAGAAATCGATGCATTAACATTCTTCATGTATCTGCTGGTCGTATCAAGAATGTACGATCCATTCCAGGTAGCATTAGAGAATTTATCCGCGATCATCTCCACAGACACACAGTGCAAACGAATGGATGAAATCTTAAGCCACGAAGAACAGGATGGAAATAAAACACTAAGCAATCAGGGATATGACATCAACTTTGATCACGTAGGATTTTCTTACGATGGAAATGAACAGATCTTAAAAGACGTAAGCTTCACCGCAAAACAAGGCGAAGTAACCGCACTGATCGGACCATCCGGAAGTGGAAAAACAACCGTATCAAGATTAGCTGCAAGATTCTGGGATATCAACAAAGGAACGATCACGGTCGGAGGCATGGATATCTCTAAGATCGATCCAGAAATATTATTATCACTATATTCCATTGTATTTCAGGATGTAACATTATTTAACAACACGATTATGGAAAACATCCGAATCGGAAGAAAAGATGCAACAGATCAAGAAGTGATGGCAGCAGCAAAATTAGCAAACTGTGAAGACTTTATCGAGAAAATGCCACAGAAATGGGATACCATGATCGGAGAAAACGGCTCAGAACTATCCGGCGGAGAACGCCAGAGAATCTCGATAGCACGAGCATTCTTAAAAGATGCACCAATCATCCTGATGGACGAAGCGACGGCATCTTTGGATGTAGATAATGAATCATTGATACAGGAAGCATTATCAAAATTAATCAAGGATAAGACTGTATTAATTATTGCACATCGAATGAGAACTGTGGATGGCGCTGATAAGATTGTTGTGTTGAAAGACGGGGTTGTTGCTGAAAACGGAACGCCGGATGAATTGAAAGCTTATGATGGGATTTATCGACATATGGTGGAATTGCAGGTGGAGGCGGCTAATTGGAAGATGTAAATTGTAATTTGTAGTTTGAAATGGTAGTCGTGGGGAGTGTATATGAGAAAAACAAAATAATAAAGGATCCAGACCAGGAAATTTATGCACGTCATTTTGACAGGTCGCTTATCCGCAAGCTTTCCTTGTCTCGCTTCGCTCAGGCAGCACACCAAGCTTGCTGCGAACCTGTCAAAATAACGGCAAAATTTCAATGGTTCTGGATCCTTTATATTATTATTTTGTTTTTCTCATATACACGGACGGCTATTCAAACCACCACGGTGTGTATGTTATACGTTATTGGCTATTAATTTTTGTATTTATGAACGGAGATTTATAATTTTTTCCATAATGCTCTGTAGGCTTTAAAGTAAATTCAACATCTGATAAATGTCATCTTCTGTTTTATTCGGATTTCCTTGTACTAATTGATAAATGGGCTTAATTACGGTTTCGTCTTCGATTAAATCATCAGCTATCTTTTCTAGAGAATCTCCCTTGCTATTTTCTTTGTACCTGTGTGATTAATTTTAGTATTTCTCCCTCTTTTTTTCCTTCCTTACGTCCAATCCTTTTTGCACTTTGCATCTGACTGACTCTATCGCTTTCTGCCATTTCTTCTCGTAGATATAGGTATCTTTCTATTTCATCCTGACTGATTTTTATCATCTCTTCCAGCGCCCTTTCCATGTATTTATTACCTTTTGATTCCTGCTCTAGTTCTTCCCATGTTTGTGCAGCTATCAGTTTTGCCCATTGATATAATGGCTTTCTTTGTTGTTTCTCTTTTGCATACTTTAATTTCTTTAATTCTAACATATGAAATTGAAATTTTCTACTATATATCTCCTTCGTTTTCTCATCCATGAGACAGAATTTATGGTAATAATTTGGGCTTATCATCTGGTTGAAATTTAAGATACCTACATGGATACAAGGTGGGAGTTCTCTGTAGGGATGACCTTTGAAAACCATCGGTAACTTTATTCTTTAGCTTTTCTGCCATAGGTTATCCTCCTGTGTGCATAAATTCTTCAATTCTGAACTGAAATTCTTAATTGTAGAACTGCAATATTATACATGACTGTAGTTACAGTATTTGAATTTTAAGAATTGCTTGTTTGATTTGTTTTGTTGAAATGTACTATGTTTTATAAATCGACTTATGTTTCTTATATTACCAGAAAAACCATATATTTACAATAACTATTTTTTACATTTTATTCCATATAAAATATTGCAAACCAATATCGTAAGTATATAACCTGCCAAAATCCCACATACTATCCAAAAAAGAAAAGAGGAAAAAAACCCATGGATCACTTCCACACAAGAACCCATAAACTAAAAGGAAACATCTCCCCAGATATCCAAGAAAACATAAAATACACAACCCAAATCATGCAGGATTGCAACGATCTGGTACAAAAACAATTCAAAATCGGAATCGACACGAAATCAGCATATATATTGTATACATGGACGGCTTAGTAAATACAGAAATGCTTCAGGAATCTGTCATCAGACCGTTGCTTCAGGATTCTTTTCCGCAGGAAAGAACAGCAATCAGCCAATATGTGATCGAATCCGCAGATTGGAAATGGATCAATACAATGGAAGATGCTATGACAGCGGTTTTATCTGGAAATACGGTTTTATTTCTGGATGGAGAAGCAAGGGCTATCTTATTTTCCAGCAAATCATTCCCGACAAGAGGGGTACAGAATGCGGATCAGGAAGTGGCGATCGTTGGTCCCAAGGATAGTTTTACGGAGAGTCTGAGGATGAATACGGCATTGATCCGTAGAAGGATACGGGATACGAGGTTAAAAGTGATCCAGAAGCAGATTGGAACGAGAAGTAAAACGGATTATGCATTGATGTATATTGAGGATCTGGTACAGAAGGACATTTTAAATAAAATTCAGAAACAGATGGATAAGATCTGTGTCGATGGAATTTTTGATAATGGAATGCTGGAGCAATATCTGGAAAAAGACAGTAAAACTCCATTTCCACTATATCAGCTGACGCAGCGGCCGGATAAGGTTGCGAGTAGTATCATGGAGGGCCGGATTGCAGTTGTTCTTGATAATTCGCCAATGGTTTTATTGCTGCCCGTAACATTCAATGTGTTCTTTCAGGCAAGTGATGATTATTATAATCGTTGGGAAATTACGACATTCGTAAGAATCTTACGGTATGTGGCAGCGATCATTTCCATAGGGCTTCCTGGATTTTATGTGGCAATTGCGGGATTTCATCCGGAGGTGTTGCCAACGCCTTTTTTGCTGGCGTTGATCTCGGCGAGAGAAGGAGTTCCATTTCCGGTGATCGTGGAGGTACTGCTGATGGAATTATCGTTTGAGTTATTAAGAGAAGCAGGAATCAGGCTTCCGGGACAGCTTGGTGGAACGATGGGTGTTGTTGGCGGTCTGATCGTTGGACAGGCAGCAGTTGATGCACATCTTGTCAGTACGATCGTAGTGATCGTGGTGGCATTGACTGCGATTGCTACATTTTCGATTCCGAATGAGTTGTTCACCAGTGCATTTCGTCTGATGAAGTTTTTTCTGATCATTCTGTGTGCCTTTTGGGGATTGTATGGATTCTTTTTAGGATTTCTTGCGATGTTTATCCATTTATTTTATCTGGAAAATTATGGAGTTCCATATGCACATCCAATGGTTGAAGAAAGAGGAAGATTATCTACAGCATTTCAGGATTTTATGGTTCGTTATCCACTAAAGCGGATGAAATACCGTCCAGAATTCACAAAAGAAGGGGCGAGGGTAAGGCAGAAGGAGGACGAGGATGAAAAATAATTCGCAGATGATCACGGCAAGACAGGGGAATCGGATCATGATCCTTGAAATATTTTCGGCAGCTGCAATGTTTCTTCCACAGATCGCACTACAAAAATCATATCATTCAGGAATTGTTGTGGTGGTCATGGCAAGTGTGATGGCAGGAATTTATTTGTGGATCGTAGATCATGCAGCAAGAGGGGTTTCTATTGAAAATGTACTAAAAAGATATCGTTTTGCAGCCATCATTTATTATGTGAGATTTCTGCTGAATGGAGCTTTTTTTTATTTATGTATTTTGTATCTTACAAAAAAATATCTTCTCCCAGACAAATCAACATTTTTTATTGGATTACCATTGCTTCTTCTGGCTTATCTGATGAATCAGGGAGGTTTAACAAAAAGAGGCAGAGTAATGGAAGGAATTTTTTGGTTTGTATTACTACCGCTGATCTTCGTACTGATCTTGAGTATGGCAAATCTTTCATGGGATGAGTTGGCGGTCAGGAGTTGGCGTGGCAATGAGATGATCAATGGAAGCATTCTCGTATTTGCTCTGATGCATCCGATCGAGTTCGTATGGTTTTACCGTGGAGATATGAAAGATGGACCGATCAGGATGCGGTCATTTGCAGGGTTGATGATCCTTTTTCTTGGGGTGTTTGCAAGTACTGTAGGTTCACTTGGAAAGAAGCTTACGATGGTCGATCCAGAACCTGTGATGTCTATGGCACAGGGAGTGGCAATGCCAGGAGGGATCATGGCAAGACTGGATCTTTTTTTGATCGCATTTTGGATCGTAGGTGTCTTTTGTGTATTCAGCGGTTACTTATTTTATGGAAATGAAAGTATCAAACATACATTTTCAAAAGGAAGGATCGTGGGATTGAGTTTGTCATATGGTGGAATTTACGTCATAAGTCCATGGATCATGACAACATTTGCAACATGGATCAGACGGTATTTTTTTTTTATCTATGGGAATCTGGTGATCGGGTTGTTTTTCCACTTATTTTATTTCTGATGTGGAGAAAGGAACAGAAAGATGAAAAATATAGAGGGTATCTTTGGTGCTGCTAATTGCATTTTGCATACAAGGATGCAGCAAACAACAAGATGTGGAAGATCATAGGTTTGTGTTGGCGATGGGATTTGAACGGCTCAATGAAAAGAAAGTATTGGTTCGTTATTCGTATGCGGATTTCGACAAGGCACAGAGTGATTCTGGAACAAAAATACCATCAAGGTCGGTGACATTTTGGCAACGTCCTTAAAAGATGCGAATAAGAAATGGAAACAATATAAAAGTCAGCAGTTAAATTTTGGACATCTAAAAGTCGTGCTTTTTGCAAATGGAAAAAAAGATGAAAAGATCATCAAAGAATTAGTAAATGAACCTCAGATCGCGAAGTCTGTTTATGTATTAAAAACAGATCGCAATCTTTCTGATATTTTTAAAAAAGAAGACAAATTGTCGATCTCATTCGGAGAATATCTGTCAAAAAAACTGGAAATAAAGGATAGTAAGAATCTTACTCTTGGAAGGATTTACAGATAAAGGGAAAGAGATAAAAAGTTAACATTGACTTTACCAGATAGCGGTGTTAAACTTGAAAAGCTACACTATCTAGTGTGTAAAAGAAAAATAAAATACTACATCTAGTATACAATATAATGAGTGAAAGATGAGAGAATCTGATAGAGAAGGGAGAATTATGATCAAGGTAATTAAAAAAGACGGAACAAAAGAAGAATTTAATGTACAAAAAGTCGTAGTGGCAGTGAATAAATCAGCATATCGTGCACTGGTAACATTTACAGAGGAAGAACTTGATTTTATCTGTAACTTTGTCACGGAAAAAGTGGAGCAGATGCGCAAGAAGGAAGTTACGATCTCAGATATGCATAATGTGGTCGAAGGTGCATTAGAACAGACCAATCCACTGGTAGCAAAGAGCTACAGAGATTACCGTAACTATAAGCAGGATTTTGTACAGATGTTAGACGAAGTATACAAGAAGAGCCAGTCTATCATGTACATTGGGGATAAGGAAAACAGCAACACAGACAGTGCACTAGTTTCTACCAAACGAAGCCTGATCTTTAATGAATTAAATAAAGAACTCTATCAGAAATTTTTCATGACAACGGAAGAAATACAGGCATGCCGTGACGGATATATTTATATTCACGATATGTCTGCCCGCCGTGATACGATGAACTGCTGTCTGTTTAATGTACAGGAAGTGTTAAAAGGCGGATTTGAGATGGGAAATCTCTGGTACAACGAACCAAAGACATTAGATGTTGCCTTTGATGTGATCGGAGATATTGTATTAAGTGCCGCAAGCCAGCAGTATGGTGGATTTACGGTACCGAATATCGAACTGATCTTAGAGCCATATGCCGAGAAATCCTATGAAGCAGGAATCGAACGATACGAAGGACTAGGATTATCCAGAGAACGCGCAGAAGAAGAAGCGTTGAAAGATGTCAAACGTGAATTTGAACAAGGATTCCAGGGATTAGAGTACAAATTTAACAGTGTATCATCAAGCCGTGGAGATTATCCATTTATCACAATGACAGCAGGAACAGGAACTGGAAGATTTGCCAAGATGGCAACGATCTCCATGTTAGATGTTAGAAGAAGAGGACAGGGAAAAGAAGGACACAAGAAGCCTGTGTTATTCCCAAAACTTGTATTCTTATATGACAAGAATCTTCATGGACCGGGATGTGAGCTGGAAGATGTATTTGAAGCAGGAATCCGCTGCTCCAGACAGACTATGTATCCAGACTGGTTATCTTTAACAGGAGAGGGATATATCGCAAGCATGTACAAGAAATACGGAAAGATCATTAGTCCGATGGGATGCCGTGCTTTCTTATCTCCATGGTATAAAGAAGGCGGTATGAAGCCAGCAGGTGAAAAAGATGAGCCGATTTTTGTCGGAAGATTTAACATCGGCGCAGTCAGCCTTCATTTGCCAATGATCTATGCAAAATCAAAACAGGAAGGTAAAGATTTCCATGAAGTATTAGATTATTATCTGAACCTTATCCGTGAATTACATATCAGGACTTATGAATATTTAGGAGAAATGAAAGCCTCTACGAATCCGTTGGCTTATTGTGAAGGGGGATTCTTAGGTGGACATTTAGGGATTCATGATAAGATCAAACCAATCTTAAAGAGTGCAACAGCTTCCTTTGGGATCACAGCGTTGAATGAATTACAGCAGTTATACAACCATAAGTCTTTAGCAGAAGATGGCGAGTTTGCATTAGAAACATTGCGTTATATTAATGAACAAGTAGAAGAATTTAAGAAGGAAGACGGAAATCTATATGCGATCTATGGAACACCAGCAGAAAACTTATGCGGTCTTCAGGTAAAACAGTTCCGTAAGAAATACGGTGTTATTGAAAATGTATCTGACAGAGAATACGTGAGCAATTCCTTCCACTGCCATGTCACAGAAGACATCACACCGATCGAGAAACAAGATCTTGAAGGACGTTTCTGGGAATTATGCAATGGTGGAAAGATCCAGTATGTAAAATATCCAATCAACTATAACAAAGAAGCAGTGAAAACATTAGTAAGAAGAGCGATGGATAAAGGATTCTATGAAGGAGTTAACCTGTCTTTGCATACTGTGATGACTGTGGACACGAAGAATTAGAGATGGATGTGTGCCCAGTATGCGGAAGTAAAAATCTCACAAAGATCGACCGTATGAACGGATATCTCTCTTATTCCAGAGTTAAAGGAGATACAAGACTTAACGATGCCAAGATGGCAGAAATTGCGGAAAGGAAAAGTATGTAAATGCGTTACCATAACATAACAAAAGATGATATGCTCAACGGGGATGGCCTGCGGGCCGTCCTATGGGTTGCAGGATGCACCCACAAATGCAAAGGCTGCCACAATCCAGTCACATGGGATATCGAAGGGGGAATTCCATTTGATGAGGCAGCAAAAGAAGAATTATTTGAAGCGATCAAACCAGACTATATCTCAGGTGTCACATTCAGCGGAGGAGATCCTCTTCACCCAGCAAACCATGTAGAAGTTGCAGTTCTGGCAAAAGAGATCAAAGAAACATTTCCAAATAAGACAATCTGGCTGTATACAGGATTCTGCTGGGATGAGATCAAGACACTGGATGTTGTGAAATATTGCGATGTGATCGTAGATGGACCTTTTGTACAGGAAGAATTTGATGGAAAACTTCATTGGAAGGGAAGTAAGAATCAGAGAGTCATCGATGTGCAGGAAACATTGAGACGAAAAGAAATAGTGTTGTGTGAATTTTAAATTTGTAAGTTGGCCAACTGTAGATTTCGAGTATATGATAAAAAATAAATAAGCAACCGAAAACGCAGCGGTGGAATTTTGCTCACATTTTGAACAAATCGCTGATTCGCCCAATTTCCTACGAAAACTCGCTCTGGAGTTTTGTCTAAGACAAAAGTCTTTGAAGCTCAGACACTCGTCCAATTGGGCTGCGAATTTGTTCAAAATATGGCAAAATTCCAATGCTGCGTTTTCGGTTGCTTATTTATTTTTTATCATATACCAGAAGTCTAAAGTGTGGACAATTACAAGATTGGAAAACTTAAGTGGGTGTGTAGTGGTTTGAATATACTTCAGGTGTATGTGACGGAAATAAAAGAAAAACAAATATTTAAAAGAATCAAGGTGGCAAACATGAGCACTTTTTGAGTGCGTTTTTTACAAATTCGCAGTGCCTGTGGTTGGATGTTTGACTGTTGCTGCGGGCATTTTGGCTCGCAGCGAGGGAGATATGTAATGACCCCCAAGTTTGTAGGATCGTGGATTTACCTGTATACTATGAATTGAAACTAACAATGGTAACAGGGATTACCGCATACAAATTGGAGGTCATTATATGAATTATAACACAGTTTACGTAGGAATGGACGTTCATAAGGAAAGTTTTACTCTTTGTTCTTGCAAATATGAAGATGAAAAGGCATCTCATTACCAGAGAACACCAGCCAGTTACAAGAATGTATTAAGATATCTTGCATTTCTTCGCACTATATATGGAGAGGATACAAGATTTGTGTGTGGCTACGAAGCAGGATGCCTTGGGTATTCTTTGTATCATCAATTGGAAAATTTTAATGTGGAATGTGTGATCCTTGCACCAACTACAATGCTCGAACAACGAAGCAAAAGACGGATCAAAACAGACAAAGAGATGCGGAGATCATTGCCAGATCCTTGGCACAGCACAATTACAGTCCGGTACATATTCCAACGGAAACAGATAATCAGACAAAAGAATTCATCCGTATGCGTGATGATCATAAAGCGGAATTGAAAAAGATCAAACAACAGATCCTTTCTTTCTGTTTACGTCAGGGTTATCAGTATGATGGAAGTGGTAACTGGACAGCAAAACATGTGAAATGGCTGAGATCATTAAAACCAGCAGGGCTTTACAAAGAGATCCTGGATGAATATCTGCTGACTTATACAATTCTGACAGATAAACTGAACCGTCTGGATCAGAGGATTGAAGAACTAGCATCCAAAGAAGAGTATACAGAATCTGTCAGTAAGTTAACCTGTTTTCTAGGAATCAAGACACATACTGCGTTATCTGTAATTGTTGAAGTTGGAGACTTTCAGCGTTTTGTATCTGCACGAAAGTTTGCAGGGTATCTTGGATTGGTACCTGGACAGCATTCCAGTGGCGATGACAGAAACGGACTTGGCATTACAAAAGCAGGGAATACCCATGTACGCAGACTGTTGGTAGAATCCGCACAAAGTTATACCCGTGGAAAGATCGGATATAAATCAAGAGTCTTAAGATCACGACAGGCGGGAAATTCACCGCAGGTAATCAATTATGCAGACAGGGCAAATGAGCGTCTGAGACGGCGCTATTATAAGATGGTTCTGAAAGATGGCAAGAAATATAATATTGCAAAAACAGCAATTGCAAGAGAGCTTGCTTGTTTCATATGGGGAATGATGACAGATAATATTTACTAATATAAATATAACACATCGATCACCATATCAAGACCAAGCCGCCAAAGGCGGTACTGTGTAGTCTTGACATACTGATCGATGTGCTATAAATGATAATCAAGATGATGTAAGCCGGTCTCTGCCGCATACATCATCCAGCCTGTAATTAAAGTTGCAACTGAAGGCATCCCGAAAGAGTTTCGAACATGTTTAGGTTTGAACTATCTACGAGGAAACTCTGTTGGCACAGTAATATCTGTGATCCACGTGAGGGAGACAGCTAGAGTTCGCGGCGGACCATTGACCTGTTGGTAACCAATCCACGTATATCAGAGTGGCCAATGCCGGGAACTGATACATCGGAACTCTTTCTGGATATCTTCAGAAACAATAAAATAAAAATTTGTTGTGATTTCTGTTAATTTACTATTGACAAAGGTCATTACATATCAGTTTCCAAAGGAACAGGCACGGATCAGCGATTTGTAAAAAACGCTCTCAAAAATGCGGAGTTGCCACCTTGATTCTTTCAAATATTTGTTTTTCTTTTATTTCTGTCACATACATGCAAGCCTACACTTCAAATCGATACTTTTTTTGCCTATAAATTTATGCTATGATTAAAGATAAGTGTATTTTGCAGCCATAAAATATACAGAATAAAGATGGAGGGAAGTTCATGTTTGACATTCAGCAGGAATTAAAGAAGCTTCCGGCAAAGCCTGGAGTTTATTTGATGCATAATAGCAAAGATGAGATCATTTACGTTGGAAAAGCGATCAAGTTATGTAATCGTGTGCGTCAGTATTTTCAAGACAGCCGGAATCTGTCTGTGAAGATTCAGCATATGGTAAAGAATGTTGCTTATTTTGAATATATCATCACGGATTCAGAACTGGAAGCTTTAGTGCTTGAGAACAATCTGATCAAAGAGCATCATCAAAATATAATACAAAACTGAAAGATGACAAAGGCTATCCTTACATTAAAGTAACGGTCAATGAAGAATTTCCAAGAATCATGCTGGCAAGGAAGATGAAAGCAGATGGAGGAAAGTATTTCGGACCTTATACGAGTGCAGGAGCAGTAAATGATACGATCGAGCTGCTTCGCAAGATCTTTAAGATCCGTACCTGTAACCGAAGACTTCCAAAAGATACAGGGAAGGACAGGCCTTGCCTGTACTATCAGATCAAGCAGTGTGATGCACCATGCCAAGGATATATATCCAAGGAAGAATATGCAAAACAGATCGAAGAAACAATCAAGTTTCTAAATGGAAATTATAAACAGGTTGCAAAAATGCTTCAGGAGAAAATGCAAAAAGCATCGGATGAATTGGAATTTGAACAGGCAATGGAATACAGAGATTTGCTCAAGAGTATTGAGCGGATCATGGACCGTCAGAAGATCAATACGTATGCGTTTGAGGACCGTGACATTATTGCAATGGCACAGGATGATAAGGATGTTGTCGTATCTATTTTCTTTATCCGCCAAGGAAAGCTTCTTGGAAGAGAACATTTTCATATGGAAGCAGATGAGGAAAGTTCCAAGGAAGAAGTTTTAGGAGCTTTTGTCAAACAGTTTTACGCGGGGACGCCTTATCTTCCAGGGGAAATCTTTCTGGAACATGATATTTCAGAAAAGGAGATCATTGAAGAATGGTTGTCGAAGAAACGAGGAGCAAAAGTACATTTTAAGATACCAGTGCGTGGGCAAAAACACAAAATGGTAGAGATGGCAAAGGAAAATGCTCAGAATGTATTAAGAATGGATCGTGAGAAGATCAAACGGGAAGAAAGAAGGACGATCGGGGCAGTTCATGAGATTGAAGAATTGCTCGGGATGGAAGGTTTGAATCGAATGGAAGCATTTGATATTTCTAATATCAGTGGATTTCAGACCGTAGCATCCATGGTCGTATTTGAAAGAGGAAAAGCAAGAAGAAGAGATTATCGCAAGTTTCGTTTAAGAACCATTGAAGGTCCGGATGACTATGCCAGTATGGAAGAAGTTTTGACCAGAAGATTTCTTCATGGAAAGAAAGAGCTGGAAGAACTGAAAGAACAGGGAAAAGATGCTGCACTTGGCAGTTTTACAAAGTTTCCGGATATTCTGATGATGGATGGAGGAAAAGGACAGGTCAATGTTGCACTTCGTGTGCTGGATCATTTGGGACTTGATATTCCAGTATGTGGAATGGTCAAAGATGATGATCATAGAACGAGAGGCTTGTATTATAACAACGAGGAAATCATATTTGCGCCAAACAGCGAAGCATTTTTACTTGTGACAAGGATACAGGATGAAGCCCATCGTTTTGCGATCGAATATCACAGATCATTGCGTGCAAAAGGGCAAGTACATTCTGTTCTTGATGACATCAAAGGTGTTGGACCAAAGAGACGAAAAGAATTAATGAAGTATTTTAAAGATCTTGGACAGATCAAGACAGCAACAGTTACGGAACTTTTAAATGTTCCCGGCATGAATCAAAGTACTGCAGAGTCTATTTATGGTTTTTTTCACGATTCCAAGCAGTAAGGAAATATGTTAAAATAGAGAAAGAGACAGACAATCAAGGGTGCAGAAAGAGAGAAAGATTATGGATAAAGAGCATAGAGTATCAGTATATGATATGGTCAAGGAATTAAATTTAAAAGAAGTAACACCAGAGATCAATTCAAAAGAAGTTTACATTGAACAGGCAGAGATCAACCGTCCAGCATTACAGTTGGCAGGTTTTTGAAAATTTTGCACAGAATCGAGTTCAGATCATCGGAAAAGCAGAACACCTTTTTATTGAAGAGGTAGAAAAAGATGTTGAAAATGCGAAAAATATTTATAAAAGATTTATCGGAGCTGGAATTCCAGTTATTGTATTTTGCAGGAATCTGCATCCAAGTGAGATGATGATAAAAGTTGCCAAAGAGTATGGGGTACCGGTTTTGATATCTCAGGATACGACATCTGAATTTATGGCAGAAGTAATCCGCTGGCTGGGAACTGTATTGGCTCCAAGCATCACGATCCATGGAGTTTTGGTCGATGTATTTGGCGAAGGAATCCTGATCACAGGAGAGAGTGGGATCGGTAAGAGTGAAGCAGCTTTAGAGTTGATCCGAAGAGGACACCGTCTGGTATCTGATGACGTTGTAGAGATCAAGAGGGTCAGCAAGAAGTCATTGATCGGAACATCTCCGGAAGTTACAAGGTTCTTTATCGAACTGCGAGGAATCGGTATTATTGACGTTAAGAATCTGTATGGTGTTGAAAGCGTTAAGATGGAGCAGGAGATCAATCTGGTCATTCAGTTGGAAGACTGGAACAAAGATGCGGATTATGACCGCTTAGGATTAGAAGAGAAATACGTAGAATATCTTGGCAATAAAGTTGCAGCACATACACTGCCAATTCGTCCAGGGCGTAACCTGGCGATCATCGTAGAAGCAGCAGCGATCAATCACAGACAGAAGAAGATGGGATATAATGCAGCCGAAGAACTTTATAAACGTGTTACAGGTCAGATGGAGGATTAAATGATATGAAATATTTATATGGAATTGATATTGGTGGAACAACAGTAAAAATGGGTCTGTTTGGAGAAGATGGAACATTAAAAGAGAAATGGGAGATCAAGACAAGAACTGAGGAAAATGGAAAGAACATCCTGCCAGATATTGCACAGGCAGTGAATGATCACAGCAAAGCAAATGGTTTTGATAAGGAAGATGTGATCGGACTCGGAGTTGGAGTTCCAGGAGCTGTTCTTGAGTTTTCAAAAGTTAATGAATGTGTGAACCTTGGATGGGGAAGCGTGGATGTGGCAGGAGAATTGTCAAAGCTTACAGGATGTAAGGTAAAGGCAACGAATGATGCCAATGCAGCAGCCTTAGGAGAGATCTGGATGGGAGCAGCAGCAGATTATAACAGTGCGGTGATGATCACTCTTGGAACAGGAGTCGGAGGCGGTATCATCGTTGATGGAAAGATCATTGATGGAAGCCGTGGATATGGTGGAGAGATCGGTCATATGACTGTGGATCCTTTTGATGATCGTGTATGTAATTGTGGAAAGACAGGATGTCTGGAACTTTATGCATCTGCAACGGGAATTGTATATGAGACAAAGAAAGCATTAAAGGATTATAAAGAAGCGACTATACTAAGAGACCTTGATGAAGTAACTGCAAAAGACATTTTTGATGCTGCTAAAAGAAGGAGATACATTTGCCAAAGAACGGGTAGATGATCTTGGACAGAAATTAGCACTTGCAGCAGGGAATATCGCATTGATGGTCGACCCAGAAGTGTTTGTTATCGGTGGAGGCGTATCAAGAGCTGGACAGATCCTTTTAGATGCGGTCAATGCACATTTTAAGAAGTATACATTTGGAAAAGCACAGGAGACAGGATTTGTACTTGCGACTCTTGGAAATGATGCTGGAATTTATGGTGCAGCTAGTCTGATGCTTTCATAAGATGAAGAGATTTGGAATCCTGTGATATACAGGATTCCATCTTGCATTAATATTAAGAATGGAGAAATTATGGATACAAAGATTGATCAGTTAAAACAGATCATACCAGAAAAATATATTTTAAGACAGGAACCGATGAAAAATCATACAACATTCCGTATTGGGGGACCCGCCGATATTTTTGTGGCACCAGAGAATATGGAAGAGATCAAAGCGGTCAGTTGTTTTGCAAAAGAAGAGGGAATTCCATTATTTGTTTTAGGAAATGGAAGTAATCTTTTGGTTGCAGATGATGGAATGGACGGAATTGTTCTTCAGATTTACAAAAACTACAGTGGAATCGAAGTCCGTGGTAATGAACTTATCGTCAAAGCAGGAACTTTATTAAGTTCTACATCCAGAGCAGCACTCAATGAAGAATTAACTGGATTTGAGTTTGCAGGTGGAATTCCTGGAACATTTGGCGGAGCTGTCGTTATGAATGCTGGTGCATACGGTGGTGAGATGGTGCAGGTACTAAAAGAAGTGACAGTTCTTACAAAAGAAGGAGAGATCAAAACTCTGAAAGCAGAAGAATTAGAGCTTGGTTACCGTACAAGTAACGTTTTAAAGAATGAATACGTTGTCTTAGAAGGTGTGATCGCACTTAAGAAAGGAAATAAAGAAGAAATCAAAGCAAAAATGGATGAGTACGCATTGGCGAGAAAAACAAAACAGCCATTAGAATATCCAAGTGCCGGAAGTACATTTAAACGTCCAGAAGGATATTTTGCCGGAAAATTGATTCAGGATGCAGGATTAAAGGGATATCAGGTGGGAGATGCACAGGTATCTGAAAAACACAGTGGTTTTGTGATCAACCGTGGAAATGCTACAGCATCCGATGTTATGCAGTTGATCAGTGACGTGAAAGATAAAGTAAAAGAACAGTTTGGAGTTACGATGGAGCCAGAAGTCAAACGTGTTGGAAGGTTCTAAAAAGGAGCAGTACAGATGAGATTTGTAATTGTAACAGGAATGTCAGGAGCAGGAAAAAGCAGTGCATTAAAGACATTAGAAGATGCTGGATATTTTTGTGTTGATAATCTTCCAGTGGCTTTACTTGATAAATTTGCAGACATGTTGTTAGATGAAACTGCCAAGATTGAAAATGTTGCTCTTGGGATTGATATCCGTAATGGAAGAGGAATTGGCGAGTTAGCACATAAATTAAAAGAAATCGAGGCAGCGGGGATTAAGTATGAGATTCTCTATCTGAATGCAAGTAATCGTATTTTATTAAAACGCTATAAAGAGACAAGAAGAAATCATCCTCTGTCAAGAGATGGAAGAGTTGAGGATGGAATTGCAAAAGAGCGGGAGATCATGAAATTTCTGCAAGATCAGGCAACGTATGTGATCGATACTAGCCAGCTTCTGACAAGGGAGTTAAAAGAAGAGATCGATCGTATTTTTGTAGACGGAGAAGAAGGGGAACGATTCCAGATTGCAGTTGTTTCTTTTGGATTTAAACATGGGATTCCTGCGGATGTAGATCTGGTATTTGATGTCAGATTTCTTCCAAATCCATACTATGATCTGAATCTGCGACCATTAACTGGAAATGACAAACCAATTCAGGATTTTGTGATGAAGCATGAAGAATCTGTGGAATTTCTTGATAAGTTAGATGATATGATGAGATTCTTGATCCCAAATTATATTAAAGAAGGCAAGTATAATCTTGTGATCGGAATCGGATGTACTGGAGGAAAGCATCGATCTGTTACGATCACGAATAAATTGGCAGAGAGATTAAAACAACTGCCATATTCTGTCAAAGTAGAGCATAGAGATATTATGAGGTAGGCAATGTCATTTTCAAGTAATATTAAAGAGGAATTATCAAGAAATGAAACCGGTGCCAGACATTGTAAGATTGCGGAGATCGCAGGATTCTTACGTTTTGGAGGGAATATCCGTCTAGAGCCAGAACATTATGAGATTCAGATCCAGACGGAGACGGTATCTGCTGCGAAACGTTTTTATAAACTTATCAAAGATGTGTTTGATATTCATGCGAAGATTGATGTTGGACGAAACGAATTTTTAAAAAGAAGTCGAAATTATACGATAAGTGTTGACAAGCATAAGGATTGTGTTTTAATATTGAAAGCAGTGAAACTTTTAGATTCCAAAGAATTTGGACTTGTTTTACAGAACACATGTTGTAAGCGGGCATATATTCGAGGGGCTTTTCAGGCAGCTGGTTCCATGAGTGATCCAGAGAAGAATTATCATTTTGAAGTTGTATCTACTAATGTACAGACAGCAGAACAATTAAAAGAGGTCTTGAATTTTTTTGATTTAGATGCTAAAATTGTCTTGCGTAAAAAGTACTACGTGGTATACATGAAAGAAGGATCAAAGATTGTAGATGTGTTGAATATTATGGAAGCACACGTCGCATTGATGGAGCTGGAGAATGTAAGAATCCTGAAAGATATGCGTAATAAAGTAAACCGTCGTGTCAATTGCGAGACAGCGAATATTAATAAGACAGTTTCAGCCGCAGTCAAGCAGGTGGAAGACATTGAATATATTGATAAGCACAAAGGCCTCCGTTTTTTAGATCAAGGGTTGCAGGATATTGCAAGATTACGTCTGGAACACCCGGAAGCTACACTGAAAGAACTTGGAGATATGCTAGAACCGCCAGTAGGCAAGTCTGGTGTGAACCACCGGTTAAAGAAGATCGGCCGAATTGCGGAAGAGATAAGATTGGGAGGACAGGAATGATTTCAAAGAACGTCAAAGTGGAAGTAGCCTTAAGAGAAGAAGACAGACCAATAGCTTTTCTTGTACAGATGGCGAGCCAGTTTGAGAGCAAGATTTTATTCGAGACAGGGAATAAGCAAGTCAATGTAAAGAGTATGATGGGAATGATGAGTCTTGGATTAGACTTAGATCGTTTAGAGGATTTAACAGTCGTAGCTGACGGAGTCGATGAAGAAGAAGCAATCAGCAAGATTGAATATTATCTTACAAAAGGAGCATAGATACACATATCTGTGCTTTCATATATGCCGAAATAGCTCAGTTGGTAGAGCACTTCACTCGTAATGAAGGGGTCGCCGGTTCAAGTCCGGTTTTCGGCTTACATAACAAAGGATCAGGCAAATGCCTGATCCTTTGTTTGATTTGTATTAACCACCAAAATAAGAAAAATGCATATAATCTCTGCGGGATCCCCACAATCCACGATGAAACCATATTTCTCGAGGATTTTAACCAATTTACAGTTCAAAGGAATTGAATAACGATTCTTCTTAGGTTTCCAGAAGGAACCAGCCAATACCTTTTTACCCTGGATCATATAGTTTTCATTGGAGTTAATATCAAAAGCTAATCCCTCACAATGTTCAGAACTGGAATTCTTACCACGCCAGCTGTAGCACCCGATCTCATGGATAGGGAAACGTTCTTTGCTCTTGTAGATTTCCTTAAACATTTCTTTGATAGAAGGTGCAAGCCCTTTGTTGACAGTGATACGGAATTTTCTTGTATATTTTTTTTACTTTTCTTATCCCATACTTTTACTGTGATCGTTTTCATATGTTTCTTTGCCTGCTTAGCACTCTTATAGTCAGCATAATAAGACTTCCCAAAAGCACGGCGGCAGCGACTTTCATAAGATTCGTCTGTATAAGAATAGTAATCACAGTATTTTAGATAAGGTGTCATTGGACCATACAGTTTACCGCCATTAAAGTTCTTATATGCCTGAATTTTGTAGTAATAAGCAGTACCGTTTGTTAATTTCGTATGAGTATAAGATAAGTTGTTTCGACTTGTGAAAGTCTTTAATTTTGTGTAATTTCCATCTTCCTTTGTGGAATAATATACGATATACCCATCAGCCTCATCATTTTGCCCATGTGATCGTATTGATCTTTTTTCTTGAAGAAGCACTTTTACTTTCGTACCATTGATCGTAACCTGACAAGAAATATAATTAGAAAAATCCCATAAAATGTTTCATCAATATATGTAGTGTATGGACGGATCTTGTAATAATATATTTTCCCTAGTTCAAGATTTTTCTGCGTATATGTTTGGAAAGATTCGTCATCATCATCGTACCACCAAGAACTTCTACTTTCATTAGATACAGTTTGGACTAACTCATAATTTCCATCAGGAGAAACACTTCGATAAATTTGATAACCATCACAATCATCGGATGCTTTCCATTTAACAGTAATACTATGTGAATTTCCAGTGCTGGCTTCCAAAGAAGAAGGAGCTGGTAAAGGATTAATAATACATTTGCCTGCATAAGTGGTTGCAGTTTTATATCCCTCATTATCTTCATAAGAAGCTTCTAATTTGTAATAATAAGGAACACCTTTTGCAACATAGGTGTTTGTATAGGAATTACCAGATACGGTATTTTCATAGCGATAAGAACCGTTTGGGGAAGTCGCTGAATAAATATCTACTTTAGAATAAGAAACTCCATCAGGTGCCTTCCATTGTATGGTTATATCATTACCATTTAATCTATAATAAGTAATAATTGGTGCAGCATTTTGATTTTCATTGGCAGAAACCTTCTTACCAAAGACAAAAACAGCTAAACATTAAAATAAATACCAAAATCTGCATAGATTCCTAAAAATTTGTTTTTTCAATTTATATTCCCCTTTCTTCATATATATTCTATACGGTCTCATTATAACATAAAAAAACCACAGTAATGCAAAATCAATGAAAATGTATACTGTGGTTTTAATATTCTATTTTAGCTTACAAGTGTCGATACAGTAAATAGTATCTACTGATCCAGGAAACTAAATCTCAAATAAATCACTATAAGCTTTCAGTGCTCCATCAGTTTCATGTGCAAGTACACGTTTTGCAAGTACTTTACCAAGCTGAACACCTTCCTGGTCAAAGCTGTTTACATTCCAGATGAATCCCTGGAACATGATCTTGTTCTCGAAATGAGCTAACAGAGATCCAAGTGATTCAGGTGTTAACTGATCTCCGATGATGATACTTGATGGACGGCCACCTTCGAATTTCTTGTTGTTGTTTTCATCATCTTTACCACATGCGAAAGCAACGATCTGAGCTGCAACGTTAGCACATAACTTCTTCTGGCTTGTGCTTCCTTCGATCACAACATCTGTAGCAAGCTGGCTGTCTTTGAATCCAACGAACTGTAAAGGAACGATGTCAGTTCCCTGATGTAATAACTGATAGAAGGAATGCTGTCCATTTGTACCAGGTTCACCAAAGATGATAGGTCCTGTTACATAATCTACAGGTTCACCAAAACGGTTTACAGATTTACCATTAGATTCCATGTCACACTGCTGTAAATGTGCTGGGAAACGGCTTAATGCCTGAGAATATGGTAAAACAGCTGTTTCAGGATATCCCTGTACATTTCTTTCATAAACACCGATCAGGGCATCTAATAAGTCAGGGTTTGCTTTGATGTCTTTGTTAGTAGCAAGCTTGTCTTCTTCAGCCATACCATCAAGGATTCTTGCAAAGACGTCTGGTCCAAATGCAAGTGAAAGGATCACTCCACCTACAGAAGATACAGAAGAATAACGTCCACCGATAAAGTCATCCATGAAGAATGCAGCAAGATAATCATCACTCTTAGCTAAAGGAGAAGTCTCACTTGTTGCAGTTAACATATGTTTAGAAGGATTTAATCCAGCTTTTACTAAAGCATCTTTAACGAAAGCTTCATTTGTTAATGTCTCTAATGTTGTTCCAGATTTAGATACAACGATAAATAAAGAACGGGAAACATCGATAGAATTTAAAACAGCAGCTGCATCATCAGGGTCTACGTTACTGATGAATTTTGCTTCCATTTTAGCGCATCCGTTTGTCTTAGCCCAGTTTTCAAGAGCGATATATAAAGCACGAGGTCCTAGATCACTACCACCGATACCGATCTGAACAACTGTAGTGAATGTTTCACCAGCTTCATTTGTGATCTCACCAGCATGTACTTTGTTTGCAAAGTCAGCTGCTTTTTTCTGCTGTGCAACGTAGAATTCACGTTTGTTGACACCATCAACGATAACGTCTTTTCCAAGCTGTCTGCGGGCTAAATGATGAAGAACAAGTCTCTGTTCTCCTGTGTTGATGATCGCTCCGTTGTATAATTCTTCGAATTTGTCAACTAACTGATGTTCATCAGCTAATTCAGCTAATACATCAAGAACTTCATCATCTACCTGTTTTGCAGCGTAGTTAAAGCTTAAACCAGAAGCCATAGGTGCAGAATATTCAGCGACACGTTTCGCGCCGTTTTCACCTGCCATAGCTTCTTTGATGTCTACATGATTTTTAAGATCTTTGAGTTTAGCATAAGATGTTAAAGTATCAAGATTGTTCCATGTTACCATAAATAAATCCTCCTTAAGTCCATATAAATATAAAATGAAAGATATAAGGAAATGCAGATACAAATGGGTATCTGCACGCACTAATATCATAGAATAATTATACAAAAACGCTGTAAATGCAATCTGAAATGGGACTAAGTATTAACTCATTTTATGAATTTTTGCTAACAGTAATGATGAGACCAACTGGACGTTTTATGGTTCCATTACCAAGATAGCTGTCAGAAGAAATATCATGAGACAGATCAGTTTCCCAAAGCTGATAGTCATAAGTACGATTCAAAACATAGATATTTAAATCAGCACCGTTTTCTGAGGAAAGTTTAAAAGTTTCATTCATATTTGATCTGTTTGAGACAGAAAACCATATGCAGATGTTAAACATGATTCTAATGCCGCATTTTTCCAGATACAGATACGATATTGAGAAATCATAAGTTGTTGTTACAGATTCTTTGATCGACTGAGCTAAAGAAGTATTAGCAGTGATTGATCTTACATAAGAAACCTGATCTTTGTATCCTTTTTTCTTTACAGAATAGTTCGCAAGTCTTGTATCAACGGGAACTTCATTATTCTGACCATCTGCATCGTTCACAGAATAATTATTGATTGGAATGTATACGATCTTGCTTGTCTTATCAGAATCTTTTAAACCATAAGTGGAAATGATCTTCTTCACATCAGAGGATTTTGTGAATTCTGTATTGGAATGATAATCAGTTAAAGTTGTTGTTTGGCAGCTGCTATGATCTGTGTTGGCTTTTATAAGTTGTGTTTGATATTACTCCGGTTGTACCGATACCAACTGCGAGAGCAACAGCGATGGCAGCACCCATGATATTTTTTATCATATATATTCTTGGTTCCTTTCGTGTAATTGTAAGTATTAATCTTCATTTTCTTAAATTGGGTACATTATAAATACAATATACAATCCAAGTCAAGAAAAATTCGAAGATTCAGCGTTTTGCGTAATAAAACAACATTAAATAGGAAGTCTTTTGTGAAATTGTTTTTTTGGTTTTAAATATTGCCAAGCTATGGTACAATAAACTTTTGTGAGTCAAAATATATAGAAAAGAGGAAAGTAATTTGGAAAATAGAGAGAAATTTTCATCTAGAATTGGATTTCTTTTGATCTCGGCTGGTTGTGCGATCGGCTTGGGAAATGTGTGGAGATTTCCATTTATCACAGGACAATACGGTGGAGCTGCATTTGTACTGATCTATCTGTTCTTCCTGATCATTTTAGGGCTGCCAATCCTTGTTATGGAATATGCAGTCGGAAGAGCCAGTCAGAAGAGTATTGCAAGATCCTTTCAGGTGTTAGAACCGAAAGGAACAAAATGGCATTGGTACAGTTATGTTGGTATGGCTGGAAATTATCTGTTGATGATGTTTTACACGACAGTAGCAGGATGGATGATCAGCTATTTCTTTAAGATGTTAAAAGGAGACTTTGTTGGGAAAAATCCAGCACAGGTAGAAAATACTTTTGGAACAATGCTGTCAGATCCAAAGGCACAGATCTTCTGGATGTTAGTAGTTATTGCATTGGGATTTTTAGTATGTTCTCTTGGTCTTCAAAATGGAGTAGAGAAGATCACAACAGTTATGATGTCATGTTTGTTTATCGTAATTCTGGTATTGATCGCAAGGAGTGTAACTTTAGATGGAGCCTCTGCAGGATTAAAATTTTATCTGATTCCAGATTTTGCAGCAGTGAAGAAACAAGGTGTGATGACGGTCGTATCCGCAGCAATGGGACAGGCATTCTTTACACTAAGTCTTGGAATAGGGGCGATTGCAATCTTTGGAAGTTACATTGACAAGAGCCGAAGACTGACAGGAGAAGCAATCAGTGTGGCAATTCTTGATACGTTAGTAGCATTAATGGCAGGACTGGTGATTTTTCCAGCATGTTTTGCATTCGGAGTAAATCCAGGAAGCGGACCAAACTTAGTATTTATCACACTGCCAAATGTATTTAACGAAATGCCAGGAAGCAGGATCTGGGGAGCGATGTTCTTCTTATTTATGAGCTTTGCGGCACTATCAACGATCATTGCAGTATTTCAGAACATCCTGTCATTTGCACAAGACCTATGGGGATGGAGCCTTAAGAAAGCGATCGTATTTAATGCAGTACTCATTATTGTGTTATCCTTACCATGTGCTCTAGGATTTAACGTATGGAGTTTTATTCAGCCACTAGGAGCAGGAACAACGATCCAGGATTTAGAGGACTTCATCGTAAGCAACAATATTCTTCCAATAGGATCTCTGATCTATCTGTTATTCTGCGTTACAAAATACGGATGGGGCTGGGATAACTTCATGAAAGAAGCCAACGAAGGAAAAGGAATCAAATTCCCAAAATGGCCACGTATTTACATTACTTATATATTACCATTGATCGTTTTGTTTATCCTTGTGCAGGGGTACATAGAGAAGTTTTAATTTGTGTGTTGGCCAACTGTAGATTTCGAGTATATGATAAAAATAAATAAGCAACCGAAAACGCAGCGGTGGAATTTTGCTCACATTTTGAACAAATCGCTTATCCGCCCAATTTCCTACGAGAACTCGCTCTGAAGTTTTGTTTTAGACAAAAGTCTTTGAAGCTCAGACACTCGTCCAATTGGGCTGTAATGTCATTAAGTTAAGAAAAACAGAGATAAAAGATAAGTTTTAAATTTATCTTTTATCTCTGTTCTATAAACAAACTCAGGATAAAGAGTGATGTATTAGGTAGGAGGTGAATGATTATGAAGTATGCACAGAAAGTAAAAACGTTATTTAACTATATTAAATGATATGGCTAAAATCGAGATTCGTATGTTAAAAATCCAGAAAAGATTTTACAAGAAAAAGAAAACTATCCTTTCAAGATACCATTAATACGATTGTTACTTATGATGCTGGCAGCATTGGCCGTTGCATAAAACGCTACATAAAAAGTTAAAAAACTCCAACTACTTCTGCATTTCTTCAACAGCAAAAATTAAAATTGTCTGCATTTCAAACTCTTTTTTAGATTTAATGACCCGTTTCCAGATAAAACTTTGTATCATCTTCATATTTTATCTGTTGATGGTGGTGTCACGGTCCCTATGGACAGAATAAATGAAAATAAAGAATACGCGCGTACGTACCAATAAAGACTGTACCGACCTGCTTATCAGTTTCATGTTTCCTGTATCTATGATCTTATCAATGAAAGATACTGTGATGCTTATATCGAACCTTTTCGAACACATAGTGAAACTCACGTATTTTCTGTGATGTTGGAACGTAAAAATTTTCCGCAGAAAGCTCTGTTTATCGCAGACCGTGGCTATGAAAGTTATCTGCTGATGGCACAGATCCAACATGATGGAAACTATTTCCTGATCCGTGCAAGGGAAGATTTTGGACAGGGCAGTATGATCAAAGGATATCCATTTCAAGAGATGGTACTTTTGATAAAACAGTTACCTATATTTATACGAAAACACAAAACAAAAGGACAAAGCTAATCCAGAGCTTTATAAAGGGTCGCTACAAGAAATTCACCCTATTTTATAAACAAAGAACACCCTTATGTAAAAATGACATTGCGTTTTGTGATGATCGTACTTCCGAATGGACAGAAAGAATGTCTGATCACGAATCTGCCAGCAAATAAATTTCCATCAGAAACACTAAAAACTTTATTGTATACGCTGGAAAATAGAAACATCTTTTCGTTTGATCAAGTATTCTGCCAATCTTCTGGAATTTCATTCAAAAAAAATAGAGTTTTTGCAACAGGAGATATGGGCCAAGATGATCTTTTATAACTTTACGACCACGATCACCCAACATTTGCGATATAAAGAGATCGTGGAAAGTATCAATATAAGCCGAATATGACCAATGCACTCAAATGTGCAAGGACTATCTCCGAAATGCAAAAACTCCAAATGATGTAGAAGGACATATATTAATGGAAATGACTCCGATCATGGATGGACGATCGTTTAAACGAGATAAGTCCAGACATCAGAGTGTTTTTACCACTTTCAGACACAACTAACATCAACTTTAATATAATCTTTTTGTAGGCAGAAATCAATCTGTCTTTTTGGAATGCAGAAAATAAAAATCTCACCAACAGACATAATGAATATCTGTTGATGAGATAACAATACTGATTCTTAACTTAATGACATTGCAATTGGGCTGCGAATTTGTTCAAAATATGGCAAAATTCCAATGCTGCGTTTTCGGTTGCTTATTTATTTTTTATCATATACCTGAAGTCTAAAGTGTGGACAATTACAAGATTGGAAAACTTAAGGTGGTCTGTATGTTTTACGTTATTGGTATTTATAATAAATATCTGTCTGCCACTACAAAAATCGAAAACCAATAACGTTCAACATACACACCTTTCTGTTTGGAAATTCTTAATTTTATACGAGAATGTCTTCAGGTATTCATAAAATAAAGAAGATAGAGGTACGAAATGAAATTCGTTTTCGTACCTCTATCTTTCTTTATAGATATATACCTATTCATTTCATACAATTAAAATTTACACAGTTGCATGTGTAGATCTATTATCTGCTCCTTCATGGCTTTTCTGGAACAGTTTCTTAAAGCAGGAAACTGCAACCATAAGTCCAAGTGCCATCAGAAGTAAAGCGACGATCAACTGTAATCCATCGATCATAAATACGAATCCACCTGTTACAAAGATCTTTGTAAAGATTCCGATCACGGCCTGTACAAGGGCTGTAAATGTTACAACTAACATGATGCACATAGGTGCGTATAACATCCATCCTTTTCTTCCTGTTGTCAATAAGAAGACAGATAATGCGATCAATACCAAAGATGCTAATAACTGGTTTGCGGCTCCGAATAATGGCCAGATGTTGTTGTATCCACCTAAGCATAATAAGAATCCGAAGAATAATGTGATAACAGTTGAGAAATATTTGTTTGTAAATAATTTTCTTACCCCTGTAAGATCAGAGCCATCAGCAGCTTCTCCCATGAATAATTCCTGGAAAGACATACGTCCGATTCTTGCTACTGAGTCAAGTGATGTTAAAGCAAGAGCTGAAACACACATTGTCATAAAGCAAGTAGCTACATGTTTAGGGATTCCAAGTAGTGTTAAGAATCCAGCTACATTTCCTGAGAAGATCTGGAATGGTGTTCCTTCAGGCATTTTACCACCGACAGCTGCTGCACCGACAACAACTAAGGCGATAACACCTAATAAAGATTCTACCATCATAGATCCATATCCAACACAAAGCATGTCTTTTTCATTGCTGACTGTTTTAGATGATGTTCCTGGAAGATACCAAACTGTGGAATCCTGAAACAGCACCACAGGCGATCGTGATAAATAATGTAGGGAATAAGCTTTTTCCACCAACATTAAATCCGCTGAATGCTGGTAAGTTCATTGCTGGATGGGCAACAAATACACCAAGAACAGCACCGATGATCATTCCGACTAATAAGAAGGTACTTAAATAGTCACGAGGCTGCATCATTAGCCACATTGGCATAACAGATGCAAGGAATAAGTAAACCATAACGACTGCGATCCAAGTATTTTTTGTAAAATATAATGGGAAGGCAATACCAACGGCTAACATAACGATCAGTAATACAAGTCCTGCAACAAATTCTACTTTCTGGTTTGGTTTTACATATTTTGTGAATAATCCGAAAACAACAGCTCCTAAGATAAATAACATAGAGATAGAAGCAGCGGCAGCGTTTGGTGAACTTTTAGCACCAGTTACTGTAAATCCGTTAAAGGTTCCGGCAACCATATCTGTAAATGCTGCGATTACAAGTAAAGTAAATAACCAGGAGAACAGAAGAAATAATTTTCTTCCTGTTTTACCAATGTATTTCTCGATCAGGACACCCATGGATTTTCCTTCATTCTTTACAGAAGCGTAAAGAGCTGTAAAATCCTGAACGGCTCCGAAGAAGATACCACCGATCAACAGCCAGAGAAGAACTGGCAGCCATCCAAACATTGCGGCGATGATCGGTCCGGTAACAGGACCTGCACCTGCGATGGAAGAAAACTGATGGGAAAATACAACGGCTTTTGGTGTCGGGATGTAATCTTCACCATCTTCGTGTGTGTAAGCTGGGGTTTTCGCTTTAGGATCGATTCCCCATGTCTTAGCTAACCAGCGTCCGTAAAGGGCATAACCAGCAACTAATACGACGATTGCGATTGCTACGATTGTTAAGCTATTCATTCTTAATCACTCCTCTTAAAATAAACTCTATCATAAAATAAAATGTATTCAAAACACAGGATACAATAAAAATGAGTAAAAAAAATCTCCTGAAATGCCTGCTCAGCATTTCAGAAGACGAATATTCTCCGCGGTACCACTTCTTTTTATTACTCAAATCGTAATCCCTTAGTCACATCATTTAATGTGCTCCTTGATAACGGAAGGATTCCGGTCGCACTTACTAATGAATCATCATGTTCAGCTGACTGCTCGCAGGGGATATGGACATAAGTTCTTTATTGCCTCACAGCAACCGGCAACTCTCTGAAAAAGAATTCAAATATCAATGTGTCCTGCTCATTGCATTCTGTATTTCGTTGCATTCATAATAAAAAAAAGAATGTCAAGAGAAAATAATGTTCTATTTTTGATACAATCAAGCCATTAAGGCTTTGCTTACTTCCTTAAGATTCATACCGTTAGAGCCTTTGATCAGTACGACATCGTTCTTCTTTAAGTAAGTTTCAAGGAAAGCGATCAGTTCTCCGTTAGAAGAAAATGCACGGGTATGAAGAGAAGGATTTTCCTTCCATGCTTCCTCAATATAATGTCTGGAAAGTTCACCAGTGATAAAGAGATCTGTCACTTTTGTTGTAGCGATAAAACGTCCCACTTCTTTGTGGTATTCCGGTGAATCTGGTCCAAGTTCTAACATGTCAGATAAGACAGCAATCTTTCTTCCACGTGTCTTAAATTCAGATAAAATACTTAAACTTGCTTTCATGGAATCTGGGCTTGCATTATACGCATCATCGATCAGAATATAGTCGTTAACGTGGATAATATTCTGTCGCTGACCAGAAAATGTGGATAACTGTGCCTTGATCGCACTCATTGGAACATCATAGCGGAGTCCGATCGCAATGGCAGCTAATGCATTGGATACATTATGCTTTCCAAGTACATTTAAAGTGATAGGTTCTTTCATATCACCATAGTGGAATTCAAATAAAGTCTGTCCACCTTTTTCACGGATTTTTTCTGCACGGTAAGTACAATCATCTGCGAAACCGTAAAATTCATATGGTTTTTTGACATAATCGATATGTTTACGGATCATATCATTATCTCCATTTAAAAATAGGACACCATCTTCAGGCAGACCATTCTGGATATCTAATTTTTCGATACAGATATTGTCTCGGGAACCCATCATCTCAATGTGTGAAACACCAACATTTGTGACAACACCAACGTTTGGATGGATGATATTACCAAGAGTTGTGATCTGTCCCTTTTCACTCATTCCCATCTCAAGAACACCGATCTCATCTTCGGATGTCAGATGATCTAATGTTAATGGAACACCAACCTGACTGTTTTGATTTCCAATTGTTTCAAATACTTTGTATTTGCCCTTTAAAACATGTGCGATCATCTCGCGGGTTGTTGTTTTACCAACACTTCCAGTAACGCCGATGATCGGAAGAGACATTTTATTTCTGTAATAGGCAGCAATCTGCTGCATGGCTGTCAAAGTATCAGGAACTTTGATGTATGGAGCATTTCCTGAAGCTTCTGTATGTTCTTGTGTTAAGCAGGCACCGCCTTCTTTTAATGCATTAGGAATAAAAATATGGGCATCAACACGTTCTCCGATGATCGGTACAAATAAAGTGTTAGGACCGATCTCCATAGAATTCGTACTTAAGTGGTCAATCTTCATGGAAGGATCACCACATAAAAGTGTTCCGTCTGTTGCTTCTAAAATGTCTTGAATTGTTATATTCTCCATAGAAAACCTCGTTTCTTTCACTGTTAGATTTCAGCATAGGTGTGATTGATGATAACGGTTTAAAAAATTTATGCTGTTATCTACAGATTATAGCATAAAATGAAGTTGTATGATAAAATGATAGCCAGAAAATACAAAAAACATATTAGAAAAGAGGGTTCATGAGTTTTACACATTTACATGTCCATACAGAATACAGTCTGCTGGATGGTTCCAGTAAGATCAAGGAGCTAGTTCATCAGGCAAAAGAGCTTGGCATGGACAGCATTGCGATCACCGATCATGGAGCGATGTACGGAGTGATTGATTTTTACAGGGCAGCGAAAGCAGAAGGGATCAAACCGATCATTGGATGCGAGATTTATGTAACAACTGGTTCGAGATTCGATAAAGAAGCCAGTCAGGGAGATAAAAAATACTATCACCTGGTACTTCTTGCCCAAAATGACACGGGTTACCATAACTTGATGAAGATCGTTTCCAGGGGGTTTACCGAAGGATTTTATTACAAGCCACGAGTAGATTATGAAGTTCTGGAAGAATACAAGGAAGGTCTGATCGCATTAAGTGCATGTCTTGCTGGGGAAGTTGCAACTTATATCCGTGAAAATAACTACGAAAAAGCAAAGAATACGGCGTTGAGATTACAGGATCTTTTTGGAAAAGACAATTTCTTCCTGGAATTGCAAGATCACGGAATTCCAGACCAGACAAAAGTAAATACGGCACTGCTTAAGATGTCAAAGAGACAGGAATTGATCTGGTTGCTACAAATGATATTCATTATACATTTAAAGAAGATGCCGAGGCACACGATATCCTGCTTTGTATCCAGACGGGGAAGAAAGTGCAGGATGAAGACCGTATGCGTTATGAAGGAGGTCAGTATTATTTAAAATCTCGGAAGAAATGCAGAGATTGTTCCCATATGCAAGAGAAGCGATCGAGAATACAGGCAAGATTGCCAAACGTTGTAATGTTGAAATCGTATTTGGAGAACAGAAAGTGCCAGAATATGATGTGCCAGAAGGATACACTGCAGTTACGTATCTGAACCATTTATGCGAAGAAGGCTTAAAACGTCGTTATCCGAATATTACAAAAGAATTAAGAGAGCGGCTGGATTATGAATTGAAAACTATTGAAAATATGGGATATGTTGATTATTTTCTGATCGTATGGGATTTCATTCATTATGCAAAAGAACATGGGATCGCAGTGGGACCTGGTCGTGGTTCCGCAGCCGGAAGTATCGTTTCTTACTGTTTGGAGATCACAGATATCGATCCGATCCGGTATCAACTGCTGTTTGAACGTTTCTTAAATCCAGAACGTGTATCCATGCCCGATATCGACGTGGATTTCTGTTATGAGAGAAGACAGGAAGTCATTGATTATGTTGTAAGAAAATACGGGAAAGATCAAGTAGTACAGATCATCACTTTTGGAACTATGGCTGCAAGAGCCGTGATCCGTGATGTCGGAAGAGTTTTGGATATTCCATATGCAAAAGTAGATGGAATATCAAAGATGGTTCCAAATGAATTAAATATTACGATCGATAAAGCATTAAAGATCAGCAAGGACTTGAGAAATGCTTATGAGCAGGACGAAGAAACACATTATCTGATCGATATGTCGAAGAGACTAGAAGGACTTCCAAGACATGCTTCCATGCATGCAGCTGGAGTCGTGATCGGTAAGACAGCGATTGATGAATATGTGCCATTAGCAACAGGTGCAGATAACGCAGCTGTTACTCAGTTTACGATGACAACGATCGAAGAACTTGGTCTGTTGAAGATGGACTTTTTGGGACTTCGTACATTAACAGTCATTCAGGACGCAGAGAAAATGGTGCGAAGAAAAGTGCCGGATTTTGATATCACGAAAATTGATCCGACAGACAAAGAAGTTTATGAGATGATCGGAAATGGTCATACAGAAGGTGTGTTTCAGTTGGAAAGTTCAGGAATGAAGTCATTTATGAAAGAACTAAAACCACAGAATATGGAAGATATCATTGCTGGAATTTCTTTGTATCGACCGGGACCAATGGACTTTATTCCACGATACATTGAGGGAAAGAATCATCAGGAAAGCATACATTATGAATGTGAACAGATGGAAGAGATTCTTGAGCCAACCTATGGATGTATCGTTTATCAGGAACAGGTTATGCAGATCGTTATGAAACTAGCCGGATATACGCTTGGACGAAGTGACCTTGTACGTCGTGCGATGTCCAAGAAAAAAGGCGATGTCATGATCAAAGAACGACAGAATTTCGTTTATGGAAATGAAGAAGAAGGAATTCCAGGATGTATCAATAACGGTATTGATGAAAAGACAGCGAACCAGATCTGGGATGAGATGTTAGACTTTGCAAAATATGCATTTAACAAATCTCATGCGGCAGCATATGCAGTAGTTGCCTATCGTACAGCCTATTTAAGATGCCATTATCCAGTAGAATTTATGGCAGCCTTGTTAACCTCTGTTCTTGGAAATACAAACAAGATTTCAGAATACAGTTATGCCTGCAAGAAGTTAGGAATTAAGATTTTGCCACCAGATATTAACTATGGAGAGGGTGCGTTCTCTGTAGACCATGGAAATATCCGCTATGGACTGACTGCGATCAAGAGTCTGGGACGGCCAGTCATTGAAGCGATCATAAGAGAACGAAATTTAAATGGACCATACAGAGATTTTAAAGATCTCGTGGAACGATTATCAAGCAAAGAGATCAATAAACGAACTGTAGAAAATCTGATCAAATCGGGAGCTTTAGATTGTTTTCATGTAACAAGAAAGCAGCAGATGATCGTCTACGCCAGTGTGATCGATAGTATCCAGAAAGAACGGAAAAATGAGATCGCAGGACAGATGAGTCTGATGGATCTTCTTGGAGAAGAAGACCAGCAGTCTTTTCAGATTTCCTATCCAGATGTTGGGGAATATGAGAAAGAGCAGAAACTTGCCATGGAAAAGGAAGTGCTTGGGATCTACGTCAGTGGACATCCTTTAGAGGATGATATAGAACGCCTTGAACGAAGTGTAACAGCACATACTTCTGATTTTGTGATCGATGAAGAAACAGGAAAGACAAAGATTCACGATCGGGAAAGCTGTATCATTGGCGGTTTGATCAGTGAGATGAGTGTGAAACTTACGAAGAAGAATCAGAATATGGCATTTATCACACTGGAAGACTTAAGAGGAACCGTGGAAGTTGTCGTATTTCCAAGACAGTATGCGACATATCAGTCTCTTTTAAGAGAAGATGCCAAAGTATTTATCAAAGGAACAACACAGATTTCTGAAGAAGAAAGCAAAGTCATATGTAATCAGATCATCAGTTTTGAGGATAGCAGACAGGAATTATGGGTACAATTTGCGGATAAAGAAGCATTTTTTAAAGAAGAGGATGCATTAAAAGGTATTTTAACTTCCTATCCCGGTAAAAATCCAGTGGTGTTCTATTGCAAAACAGAACGTGCTGTGAACCGTCTAGGGAGAGATTATATGGTTTCTGGTGACGAGAATTTATTATTTGATCTCGAAAAACGATATGGAAAAGAAAATATTCGGGTTAGATCGTTAGGAATATAACAAAGACTATTGAAAAATTTCTTTAAATGGATTAGAATAAAAGCCAAGTTAAGAATTGTATGGATTAATAATTGGAGGATAGTGCAAATGGGAAAACCAAACATTAAAACAATTGGAGTTTTAACAAGTGGTGGAGATGCACCTGCTATGAACGCAGCAGTGCCGTAGCGAATTGGTAAAGAAAGAGGATTAAAGTCAAGGGAATCCGTAAAGGTTACAATGGACTGTTAAACGAAGACATCATCGATTTAACACCAACAGAAACAGCCGATACGATCTTCCGTGGAGGTACAATCCTTTTCACAGCCAGATGTGAAGAATTTAAGACAGAAGAAGGTCAGAAACGTGGTGCTGAGATCTGTAAAGCACATGGAATCGACGGACTGGTAGTTATTGGTGGAGACGGTTCTTTCCAGGGAGCTAAGAAGTTAGCAGCGCTTGGAATCAACACGATCGCTGTTCCAGGAACGATCGACTTAGATATCGCATGTACAGAATATACGATCGGATTCGATACAGCTGTTAACACAGCGATGGAAGCGATCGACAAGATCCGTGATACATCAACATCTCATGAAAGATGTAGTATCGTAGAGGTTATGGGACGTGGAGCTGGATATATCGCATTATGGTGTGGTATGGCAACAGGAGCAGAAGATATCCTGATCCCAGAAAGCTTTGATGGAAACCTTCCTAAGGTAGAACAGCAGATCATCGAACATTTACTTCGTAACAGAGCAAAAGGTAAGACATACATCATATGGTAATCAATGCCGAAGGTGTTGGACATTCTTACAGTATGGCGAAGAGAATCGAATCTGCAACAGGTATTGAAACACGTGCTACGATTCTTGGACATATGCAGCGTGGTGGAAGCCCAACAGCAAAAGACCGTGTATACGCTTCTATGATGGGTGCTTACGCAGTTGACTTATTATGTGCAGGAAAGACAAACCGTGTTGTTGGATACCAGAACGGAAGATTCATGTATATGGACATTGACGAAGGACTCGCAATGACAAAAGATATCGATGAATATCAGCTTCAGATCGCACATTTATTAGGAAAATAAATAAAACATGATCTTAGAGGAATCCTGTTTATCTAGGATTCCTCTATTTCTCTATATAGGAGCATTATTTTATGAAAGAGTTACGACCGGTACAGGTCATATTGCTTGGATTTTTAATTACAATATTTGCAGGATCGATACTGCTTGCACTCGCCGATCGCAACACAAAGCGGGCAGGCAACGCCTTATATTGATGCATTATTTACAGCAACAACATCTGTGTGTGTGACGGGTTTGATCGTTGAGACAACAATGACACATTGGAGTATATTTGGGCAGGCAGTGATCATATTGCTTGTACAGATCGGAGGACTTGGTGTCATTACGATCACAACCGGAATGTTTTTTATGCTTCGAAAGAGGATCACTCTTGGAAATAGAATGTTGATCCAGGAGTCTATGGGTCTTAATACAATGACAGGTTTAGTTCCATTAGTTAAGAAGATTCTGATCGGGACAGGGATCATAGAAGGAATTGGAGCAGTTCTTTATGCGACTCAGTATGTGCCGGAATTTGGCATTGGATATGGAATATGGGCAGCAATCTTTAATTCAATCTCGGCATTTTGTAATGCAGGAATGGATATTGTAAGAGACGACAGTCTGCGAAGCTATGTAACGAATCCAGTTATGAATTTTACGACAATGGGGCTGATCATCCTGGGAGGTCTTGGATTTGTTGTATGGAAAGATCTTTGGCAGGGATTCAAAAGATCGTAAAAGATAAAGTTCCTGTAAAAGGATGATACAACAATGGAGATTTCAGACCAAGATCGTGTTATCCATTACGTCATTTTTGATCTTGTTTGGTACAATATTGATCTTTCTGTTTGAATATCATAATCCAGCAACTATGGAGAGTCTGTCATTGCCACAGAAGATACAGGCATCACTGTTTCAGTCTGTGACGACACGTACCGCAGGGTTTGAGACGGTAGCACAGGCCGCATTGACGGATGCATCTTCGCTGGTTTCTATGTTTTTGATGATCATCGGAGGATCACCAACTGGTACTGCAGGCGGTGTCAAGACAGTGACATTCACAATTCTTGTATTTTGTGTGCTCTCTGTGGCAAAACAAGAAGAATCAATTACGTTATTTAAACGAAGAGTTCCACAGAATCTGTTGTCGAAGGCACTTGCGATCATTGTGATCAACCTGATCGTGCTGATGACATCTGTGTTATTGTTGTTGGTATTTGATCACGGGACTTTTATGGATTCATGCTATGAATGTGTATCAGCACTCGCGACAGTTGGTTTAACCAAAGGATTGACACCGAATTTGACAATCGCAGGGAAAGTGATTATCATCATTACCATGTACTTAGGGCGTGTCGGACCGATTTCTATGGCGATCGGTTTTTCACAGAAGAATAAGAAAAAGATGGTCATGTATCCGGAACAGGATCTGATCTTATAAGTGAAATAGATTCACATTATAACATGATATCGCAACGGAGGTAACGGAGAAGAATGAAGAAGTCAGTTGCAGTTTTAGGACTCGGAAAGTTTGGAAGCAGCATCGCAAGGTCACTTGCTAAAGGTGGAGCAGAAGTACTGGCAGTTGATAAAGATGAGGATCTTGTAAGAGATATCGCAGATAAAGTAACTTGTGCAGTCTGTGTGGATATATCTGATAAAGAAATGATGAACAACATCGGATTGGAAGGAATGGATGCAGTTGTGATCGCAACGGCAGAGCATTTAGATTCCAGTGTTATGGCATTGATGATCGTCAAAGAGATCGGTGTGCCATATGTTCTTGCGAAGGCAGACGGAACTTTAAAAGGAGAGATATTAAAACGTGTTGGAGTCGATGAGATTGTTTATCCAGAAGAAGAGATGGGAGCAAGGATCGCAAACAATCTGCTTGGAGGAAGTATGACAGATCTGTTTGATCTTTCTGCAGACACAAGTATCGTTAAAGTACCAGCAAGAAAAGAATGGATCAACAAATCATTAGTAGACATTAATTTCCGTGGAAAATATAACGTTAACGTCATCGCGATCGAAGGAGAAGGTGGTGTTGACGGGGCTCCAGATCCAACGAAACCGATCAAAGATGAGGAAAATCTTGTGCTGATCGGTAAGAAAGAAGATCTGGTCAAATTAAGAAAATAATAGATCGGAGGTGGATAAGAATATGATCACAACCACTCAGAATAAGCAGATCAAACAGATCATCAAATTAAAGAAGAGTGCAAGAGAAAGAAGAAAACAAGAATTATTTCTTGTAGAGGGAATTCGTATGTTTACAGAGATCCCAGAAGAATATTTATATAAAGTCTATGCATCTGAAGATTTTTATAACGAACATAGAGTGATTTTTGAACATATGGATGTGGAATTGGTATCACCTCAAGTTATGAAAGAGATTTCCGATACGATGACACCACAGGGAGTTCTTGCACTGGTGAAGATGATGAAATATTCTTTAGAAGATCTTCTAGAACAGGAAAACCATTATTTCTGGTGCTTGAGAATCTTCAGGATCCGGGGAATCTCGGGACGATCCTTCGAACAGGAGAGGGTGCAGGGATCAATGGTGTTATCATGAGTCATGATACAGTAGATATTTATAATCCAAAGGTTACGCGCTCCACGATGGGATCAATATTTCGTGTGCCATTTGTCTATGTCGATGATCTTTTAGAAGTTGCAGAAACGATGAAACAAAAGAATATCATCACGTATGCAGCACATCTCAATGGAACAGACTATACGAAGGAAGATTATCAAAAAGGAACCGCATTTTCATTGGCAATGAGGGAAATGGTCTGACAGATAAGTTGACAGACAAAGTACAAAAGAAGATCAAGATTCCAATGTGTGGTAAGGTAGAATCATTAAATGCAGCCATGGCATCAGGCCTTTTAGTTTATGAGGCAAGACGCGAGAGACAGGGGGTGGATTAAATGTATGCAGTTTATTGGCTGATCGCATCCGCGGTATTTTTACTTGTTGAGATTATGACACTTGGACTTACAAGTATCTGGTTTGCAGGTGGAGCCGTTGTTGCAGCGATCGTAGCACTATTTGGTGTTCCATTTTGGGTACAGATGTTGATATTTATCGTGGTAACATGTCTGTTGTTTGCACTGACAAGACCAGTTGCCAAACGATATTTAAACAGCAAGGTGCAAAAAACGAATACCGATGCATTGATCGGACAGACAGCACTTGTCAAAGAAACGATCAATAACATGGAAAGCAAAGGGTTGGTTCAGTTAAATGGCCAGGATTGGACTGCGAGAAGCTTTGAGGCTGGAGAGATCATTCCAGAAGGCAGCGAAGTGATCGTAAAAGAAATCCGAGGCGTGAAACTGATCGTAGAAAGAGAGGTATAAGATGATTATGTCGATTATTTTATTTATTATTGTTATCGCATTGCTTGCGATGATCATTTCATCCACAGTGCGTATCGTGCCGCAGGCACATGCTTATGTTGTAGAACGACTGGGTGCTTATCAGGGAACATGGTCTGTAGGACTTCATGTCAAAGTCCCATTTATTGATCGTGTTGCAAGAAAAGTCAACTTAAAAGAGCAGGTTGTGGATTTCCCACCACAGCCAGTTATCACAAAAGATAACGTTACGATGCAGATCGATACAGTTGTATATTTTCAGATTACTGATCCAAAATTATATAGTTACGGTGTAGAGAACCCGATCATGGCAATCGAGAATCTGACAGCTACAACACTTCGAAATGTCATCGGTGATCTGGAATTAGATGAGACATTAACTTCCAGAGAGACGATCAATACACAGATGAGAGCAACACTTGACGTTGCGACAGATCCATGGGGAATCAAAGTAAACCGTGTGGAACTTAAGAACATCATTCCACCAGCAGCCATTCAGGATGCCATGGAGAAACAGATGAAAGCAGAGCGTGAACGAAGAGAAGCGATTCTGATCGCAGAAGGTGAGAAGAAGTCCGCGATCTTACGTGCAGAAGGACAGAAAGAATCTATGGTCCTTCAGGCAGAGGGAGATAAGGAAGCAGCAATCCTTCGTGCGGAAGCGAAGAAAGAAGCAACGATTCGTGAAGCAGAAGGTCAGGCAGAAGCGATCCGTGCGATCCAGAAAGCGAATGCACAGGGTATTGAATCAATCAAGGCAGCCAAAGCTGACAATGCAGTCATCCAGTTAAAGAGCTTAGAAGCATTTGCTAAAGCAGCTGACGGAAAAGCTACAAAGATCATTATCCCATCTGAGATTCAGGGGATGGCAGGTCTTGTAAAATCAATTACAGAAGTTGCCAAAGACGATGAGAAGAATATTGCAGATCTGATCGAAGAGCAGGTACAAGACACTGTAAAAGAACAGTAAGATCAGAAAATGTTTATGAAAATATGACAACCCTTGGCGGTATGCCGGAGCACTGAAGAGGTGTTCCGGCTTTTACCATGTTTGATATTGATGGGAGATAAAAGATGAAGACAATTGTTTGTTATGGAGATTCTAATACTTATGGCTATAATCCGGAAAATGGATTCCGTTATGAATATGAAGAACGATGGACAACCATTTTGCAAAAGGAACTGAAAGATTCTGCGATCGTGATTCCGGAAGGATTAAACGGCAGAACAACAAGTTTTGAAGATGAGTTAAGACCAGGAAGAAATGGTGCAACATATTTAGATCCATGTTTACACAGCCACGGACCGATCGATCTGGTAGTGTTAATGCTTGGAACGAATGACCTTAAGATCCGTTTTCAGGCAACACCAACAGATATCGGAAAAGGGATCGACCGTCTGATCAAGATGATCAAATCGATCACTCCACAGAAGAGACAAGATGGACGATCCGCAAAGATCCTTTTAATGGCACCACCGCATCTTGGGGATGATCTGACAGAGATTCCAAGTGGAGAAGAGATGGATTTGAAAGAGGGATCAGTTATTCCAAGAGATTGGCACCGATTTATGAAGACTGGGCAAAGTTTCATAACATTGAATTTCTGGATGCAGCAAAATATGCAAAAGCTTCCGAAATCGATGCCTGCCACCTGACAAGAGAAAGTCATAGGAAATTAGGTGAAATGGTTGCGAAAAAATGCAAGGAAATCCTTGAAATATAAGGGTTTCGGGTTGTTTTCAAAGATGCATTCCTATATAATAACAACTATATGATGTCTGACAGGGATCAAAGGGCAGAGACATCCAAGACACAACAAAATGGAGGAACAAAAGATGGACGCAAAGACAAGCTTAAAGGGAAGAAGTTTCTTAACATTAAAAGACTTTACACCAGAAGAAATTGGTTATTTTAGATTTAGCAGCGAAATTAAAATCAGATAAGAAAAAAGGGATCACAGGAAACAGTCTAAAAGGGAAAAATATTGCTCTTTTATTTGAAAAACACAAGTACAAGAACAAGATGTTCATTTACGATCGGATGTGTTGATGAGGGTGCACACCCAGAATATCTAGGAAAAGATGATATTCAGTTAGGACACAAAGAATCTGTAGAAGATACAGCAAGAGTTCTTGGAAGAATGTTTGACGGGATCGAATTTCGTGGATTCTTACATGAGAACGTAGAGAAATTAGCAAAATACAGTGGAGTTCCAGTATGGAATGGTTTAACAGATGATTACCATCCAACACAGATCTTAGCGGACTTCTTAACATTAAGAGAACAGTTTGGAGAAATCAAAGGATTAAACTTCGTATTCGCTGGAGACGGAAGAAATAACATGAGCAACTCTTTAATGATCGGATGCAGTAAGATGGGATTGAATTTCACATGCTTAGCACCAAAGAGTTTATGGCCAAATGAAGAACTGGTAAAACAGTGCGAAGAGTATGCGAAAGAATCTGGAGCTAAGATCCGTTTTACAGAAGATGTGAAAGAAGCTGTGGAAGGTGCAGACTGCATTTACACAGACGTATGGGCATCTATGGGTGAAGAAGACAAGGCAGCAGAAAGAATTGCTTTATTAAGACCATATCAGGTAAATAAAGAAATGTTAGAGATGACAGGAAAAGATACTACAGTTGTTATGCATTGCCTGCCAGCAGTTAAAGGACATGAGATCACAGAAGATGTTTTTGAACATTATGCAGATGTGATTTTTGATGAAGCAGAAAATCGTATGCACACGATCAAAGCTGTTATGGTAGCGACTTTAGGAGAATATTAGGAGATAGGATATTCAATGAAAAGTAAGATTCTCAAGGAATTAAAGAATGCAGATGATTATATATCAGGACAGCAGCTTTGTGAGCGGTTGGGAGTTTCAAGGACTGCTGTCTGGAAGCATATCAAAGCATTAAGAGCAGAAGGTTACGAGATTGATTCTGTGACAAATAAAGGCTATAAACTTATGATGGAACCAGATCTTTTGACAAAAGAAGAAGTAGCATCCTGCCTTCATACCAAATGGCTTGGAAAAGATCTTCATTGTTATGAGACAATGGATTCTACAAATCTTGAGATCCGCCGTCTGGCAGAGGCAGGTGCCGGTCACGGAACCGTTGCGATCACAGAAGAACAGACGATGGGAAAAGGAAGAAGAGGACGAAGCTGGTTGGCAGAAGCTGGAGCAGGGATCGCGATGAGCTTTCTTCTAAAACCTCAGATCGAAGCTCAGAATTCTTCTATGCTTACGTTAGTTACTGCATTAGCGGTAAATGAAGCAATCTGTGAGACAACAGGAATTCGGGCAAAGATCAAATGGCCAAACGATATCATTGTGAATGGAAAGAAGATCTGTGGAATCCTAACAGAGATGAGCCTTCAGATGGATGAGATCAATTACATTGTAGTGGGACTTGGTATCAATGTAAATATCGATCATTTTCCAGAAGATTTAAGTGATAAGGCAACTTCACTCCAGATCGAGGGATGAAGAAAGATCAAGAGAGCTCCATTGGCAGCGAAAGTGTTAGAATGTTTTGAGAAATATTACGATATGTTTTTGAAGACAGAAGATCTTAGCATGTTGCAAGATGAATACAATAAACTTCTGGTACATACAGACCAGAAGATCAAGGTTGTCAGAGGTTCCAAAGAAGAGATATTCTTATCAAGAGGCATCAATCATCGTGGAGAATTACTGGTAGAGGATGAAGATGGAAAGGTATCAGAAGTTTCATCCGGAGAGGTATCAGTAAGAGGTATCTTGGGATACGTATAAGAGATTCCGAGAATATATACAAGAAACAAGGAGAAATACAAAAACATGTATCAGGATAAAGTTACATTATGCGGTTCCAATGCATATGAGAAGAAATATTACTTAAACCCTGATTTTCTGGATTACCAGAACAGATCAAACAGGAACTGCAGATTGCATGTGTACTATTTACAGCAGAAGTCGGCGGAGTCTTGACATTAGAGTTCGATGAAGAAGGCAAATTAAATTTTGTTACTCATGTGGAAGATAATGATTTCTTTTACGATGAGATCGGAAGTGAACTGATGATCAAGAAACTAAGACAGGAAAAACAGGATTTCTGGGAGTCCTTGGAACTATATTATAAAATATTCCTTTTGGGAGAAGATGAGGTATAAATTATGTTATTAGCACTCGATGTTGGGAATACCAATATAACGATCGGCGTATTCAAAAGAAAAGAGATTATAGAGGTATTTCGAATTACAACAAAGTTACCAAGAACATCCGATGAATTTGGAATTCTGATTTCAAGCCTATTAAAGGAAAAAGGATTGGATGAAGGTGAAGTGAAGGCAGCGATCATAGGATCCGTTGTGCCAAATATCATGCATTCACTGAGTAGTGGTTTGATCAAATATTTTGATGTAAAACCGATCATTGTAGGACCTGGGATCAAGACAGGGATCAATCTTGGAAGATTTAATCCAAGAGAAGTTGGAGCAGACAGGATCGTGGATCTGGTTGCAGGATATGAAATATATGGCGGACCAGCACTCGTCATTGACTATGGAACTGCAACAACATACGATATTGTCACAGAGAATGGTGTATTCTTAGCAGGTGTGATCGCACCGGGAATTCGCACTTCAGCAAATGTACTATATAGAGATGCAGCACGTCTGCCAGAGATTGAAATCTTAAAACCAAAGACGATCCTTGCAAACAGCACGATTGACAGTATGCAGGCAGGTTTGTACTATGGAGTTGTTGGTGAGACAAAATATATGGTACAGAAGATGAAAGAAGAGACAGGCTTTGATAACATGAAAGTTATCGCAACCGGAGGCCTTGGAAATATGATCGCACAGACGGTTGATGAGATCGACTATTACGATCCAACATTAACATTGAAGGGATTACAGATCATTTATGAGAAGCAATAAATTAAAACCTCTGGTTATTGGAGATATTACAATTGAACACCCGTTAGCACTTGCACCGATGGCAGGAGTTACAGATCTACCATATCGTTTGTTATGTAAAGAACAGGGTGCTGGAATGATGTGCACTGAGATGGTAAGTGCCAAAGGATTATACTATGGGAACCGTAAATCTGAGCCATTGATGGCAACAGATCCGAAGGAAATTCCAATAGCGATCCAGATTTTTGGATCCGATCCAGAGATCATGGGTCAGATGGCAGCGAAAGTCAATGATGGGCGGTTTCAGATGATCGATATCAACATGGGATGTCCGGTTCCAAAGATCGTGAATAACGGTGATGGATCCGCGTTGATGAAGAATCCGGAATTAGCAGGGAAAGTGATCAAAGCAGTTGTAGATGCTGTGGATATCCCAGTTACAGTTAAGATCCGAAAGGGATTTAACGATGAATTGATCAATGCACCAGAGATGGCACAGGTTGCACAGGAGAATGGAGCAGCAGCGATCGCAGTTCATGGAAGAACAAGAGAACAGTACTATTCAGGAACAGCAGACTGGTCGATCATTCGCAAGGTAAAAGAAGCTGTTGATATTCCGGTAATTGGAAATGGTGATATCACATGTGCAAAAGATGTATTACGAATGCAGGAAGAGACAGGCTGTGACGGATTTATGATCGGAAGAAGAGCCAAAGGGAATCCATGGATTTTCAAAGAGATCTTACATTTCTTTGAGACAGGAGAAGAAATGCCAAGACCATCCTTAGAAGAAGTTGTCGCCATGATGTTGAGACATGGACAGATGATGATCGATTTTAAAGGAGAATACATCGGAGTCCGTGAGATGCGGAAACATGTCGCATGGTATACATTCGGTTTTCCAGGGGCAGCAAAACTTCGCGAGAAGGTAAATCATACAGAGACATACGAAGACTTAGAAGAATTACTGCAAAATTATCTCAAAGCCACGAATGGCAGGGATTAGGAATTGACAAAAGAAACTTAGGTAAGATATAATTAATCAGTTAACATTTAGAACGAAAGGAATAGTGTTATGGCAGAGGCAAAGAAGAATATATTAACCCCAGACGGTTTAAAAGCATTAGAAGATGAATTACAAGAATTAAAAGTCGTAAGACGTAAAGAGATCGCACAGAAGATCAAAGAAGCAAGAGAACAGGGTGACTTATCAGAGAACGCGGAATATGATGCAGCCAAAGATGAACAGCGTGACATGGAAGCACGTATCGAAGAGATCGAAAAGATCTTAAAGAACGCCGTTGTTATCGATGAGAAGTTTGAAAAAGGTGTCATCAGCCTTGGATGTCACGTATTATTAGAAGACATCACTCTTGGAAAAGAAGTAACATACCATATCGTAGGTTCTACAGAAGCAGATATCCTTCAGAACAAGATTTCCAATGAAGCACCGATCGGTAGAGCTTTACTTGGAAAGAAGATCGGAGATGTCGTATCCGTAGAAGGAATTAATCAGGTAAACGACTTCAGAGTCATTGATGTACAGAGAAAGTAAGAGGAAGTAAGAAAAGTGGCACAGCAGAATAAAGATACAAACGAACTGATCAAAGTAAGAAGACAGAAACTGGCTGACTTACAGGCAGCTGGGAAGAATCCGTTCGAGATCATGAAATATGATGTAACACATCATTCAAAAGAAATCAAAGATAATTTTGAAGAATTAGAAGGAAAAGAAGTAGCAGTTGCAGGACGTTTAATGTTCAAACGTGTGATGGGTAAAGCTTCTTTCTGTAACATTCAGGATCTTCAGGGTGGAATTCAGGCCTATGTAGCAAGAGATGAGATCGGTGTAGAATCTTATCAGGATTTCAAGAAGATGGATATCGGAGATATCGTAGGTATCAAAGGTAAAGTCTTTGCTACGAAGACAGGAGAGAAATCTATCCATGCAGAAGAAGTGATTTTATTATCTAAGAGTTTAAAACCACTTCCAGAGAAATTCCACGGATTAACAGATACAGATACACGTTACCGTCAGAGATATGTAGACCTGATCATGAATGAAGAATCCAAAGAAGTATTCATCAAACGTTCTAAGATTATCAGCAAGATCCGTTCTTACCTAGATGGACAGGGATTCATGGAAGTAGAGACTCCAATGCTGGTAAGCAACGCAGGTGGAGCAGCTGCAAGACCATTTGAGACACATTACAATGCATTAAGTGAAGATGTAAAATTACGTATTTCCCTAGAGTTATACTTAAAGAGACTGATCGTTGGTGGACTTGAGAAAGTTTACGAGATCGGACGAGTGTATTCCGTAACGAAGGTGTTGACACACGTCATAACCCAGAGTTTACATTAATGGAATTATATCAGGCATATACAGACTATCACGGAATGATGGATCTGACAGAGAACTTATATCGTTACCTTGCAGAAGAAGTATGCGGTGGAACAAAGATTCAGTATAAAGATTTCGAGATCGATCTTGGAAAACCGTTTTGAGAGAATCACAATGGTAGATGCAGTTAAGAAATACTCTGGAGTAGACTTTAAAGAGATTAAGACTTTAGAAGAAGCAAGAGCAGCTGCTGAAGAACACCATGTAGAATACGAAGAACGCCACAAACGTGGAGATATCTTAAACTTATTCTTCGAAGAATTCGTAGAAGACAAACTGATTCAGCCAACATTTGTTATGGATCATCCGGTAGAGATCTCTCCATTAACAAAGAAGAAAACCAGAAAACCCAGAGTATGTAGAACGTTTTGAGTTCTTTATGAATGGATGGGAGATGGCAAATGCCTACTCTGAGCTGAATGATCCAATCGATCAGAGAGAGCGTTTCAAAGCACAGGAAGAACTGCTTGCACAGGGTGATGATGAAGCCAACACAACAGATGAAGACTTCTTGAATGCATTAGAGATCGGTATGCCGCCTACAGGTGGTATCGGATTCGGTATCGACAGAATGGTAATGTTATTAACAAATTCTACAGCGATCAGAGACGTATTATTATTCCCAACAATGAAGAGTCTTGACTCTGACAAAAAAGCAGGAAAATCCGGAGCAGTAGAAGAAGCAACTGCAAACGACAACAACGGATTCTTCAAAGACAACGCGAAGATTGACTTCTCCAACGTAAAGGTTGAGCCTTTATTTGAAGAAGAAGTAGATTTTGATACATTCAGCAAATCCGATTTCCGTGCCGTAAAGGTTAAAGAGTGTGTAGCAGTTCCGAAGGGCAAGAAGCTCCTTCAGTTTACTCTGGATGACGGAACAGGCACAGACCGCACGATCTTAAGCGGAATCCACTCTTACTATGAGCCGGAAGAATTAGTTGGTAAGACACTGATCGCAATCACCAACCTTCCGCCAAGAAAGATGATGGGAATCGAGTCTTGCGGTATGCTGCTTTCAGCAGTGAATAACCTGAAGGATTCAGAGGATGAAGAACTGCATCTGCTGATGGTTGATAACCATATTCCGGCAGGTGCGAAGCTGTACTAATCCAGAAAAAAGAGTTCGGTTTGGTAGTCATAGACGTCCAATCAGGAAAAGTGGTTCCACGGATTGACATGGAGCTACATGAAACGGCTTGGAGCTGTATAAGTTTAAATGGTGACGTACGGATTATAAGAGAATAGAATAAGGGGTTCTATGGATTCCTGACTGTTTATCTTATATGTCTAAAGAACAAAATATCGATTATTTTTGAGGAGCATTTTTCGAAAATATAGTTTTAAACAAGGACACATCACTTTTGGTAGAAATACCATTTGGATGTGTCCTTTTTGTTTTTTAAGATATAATATCCTTTCACGTACCTGCCAAATAAAATGAGTATCTGGTAATATACAGATTTCTGGAAACAAGGAGGAAGCCATGAAAAAACGAAAAACACCTGACTTGGAAAAATATCTGGAAGGAAAGAAACGCAGATTTGTAAATTACACACAAGGAGCAAAGATTTATAAGATGTCCTACTGGCCTTTTGTCAGATTGGCAAAAAGAGCAGAAGCCAATTATCCGATTCGAAAGACAGCCATTGTGGATCTGAATATTCTGGATGATTTTTTAGAAGGCGATCCTGAGGTTGTATCAGAATTAAAGAAGAGAAGGGGGAAGCGTTATGGGAAATAACCGAAGCAAGGTTCCGGATTTGGAAAAGCTTGTCAAAGGAGGACGTAAGAAATTTGTCCGTTATGAGGAAGGGGCAATGCTTTATTCCATGGGAATCCATACATTTCAACAGTTAGCGAAAGATGCCAGAGCAGTATACCATGTCAAACGAATCGTGTTAGTTAATCTGGATCTTATTGATGAATATCTGGAAGCATTCCGTGATGAAGAATTTTGATGAAAGAATACAGGAGGAACAACATATGTGTAAAGTGATATCCATTACAAACCAGAAAGACGGAGTCGGAAAGACCACCACAACCGTAAATTTAGGAATTGGCCTGGCAAGAGAAGGCAAAAAAAAGTATTATTGATCGATGCAGATCCACAGGGAAGTCTGACAGCAAGTCTTGGATATGTAGAGCCGGATGAACTGGGAGTTACTTTGGCAACCATCATGACGATATGCGACAGGTAGATGAAATTGTGAACCTGATCGTAGAGACTGTGATGTGTAAAAACGACAAGATCTTGATTGCCAGCAACTGGTATCCGGCAGCACTGGTGAAGAAAAAGTTTTTGATGCTGACTTATTCACACATAGAGTATGTCTTGCACTGTATGAGCGGGAATACAAGCAAAGTGAAGAACATCAAGAAATATTTACTGGCAGCTCTGTTTAATGCACCGTCCACGATGAACGGGTATTATCAGGCAGAGGTGAATCATGATATGCAGGACTGGTAAGATAGGAGGTGCACATGTTTATTTTAAAACTTGCTGGGAAAATATTATTACTGCCGGTATGGCTGATCCTTTTTGTGATCGGACTGGCAGTAAAGATGACAGTACAGACTTATGCGGTTGTCAGAGGGATCCTTGGGTTTATATTCACTTTGTTGATTATAGCGACTGCATACTGTTACCGTGACTGGGTACAGGTTGCATTCCTGTTTGTGCTGAGCACTATTCTGTATCTGATCCTTTTTGCAGGAATATTCGTAGATACTGTACTGGACATGACAAGAGAACGTATTATTGATTTTATTATATCGTGAGGAGGATATGAAAATGGAGTAAAATTAAGTCATCAGGCACCAACACTGTATGATGTTGTCCCAAAAGAAGAAATTACTGAATTTGAAGAGCTTATGCGCAAAACCATAGCTGACATTGTATCAGAAGCCAGTAGCGAGTCTTGGGTCTTCCACAGTCTGCGTCATACCAGCGTTTATGAAGAAAAAATCAAAAGCTCTTGACTTGGAGTTAACTTCAAGTAGTATGCTAATCGAAACAGGAGGTAAAAAGATGAAGAAATTACTGATTATATATTATTCATGGTCAAATGGAAACACGGAAAGAATTGCAAAAATGCTGCAGAGTGAGACTGATAGCGATATTCTAAAAATAGATACCGTAGTTCCATATTCTGGCAGTTATGATGATGTGGTAAATCAGGGACAGAATGAAGTGCAGCGCGGATACGAACCTGAAATTAAACTGCTGGATATCAATATTGCAGATTATGATGTCATCGCAGTTGGGACACCTACATGGTGGTACACAATGGCTCCGGCTGTAAAAACATTTCTGCACCAACAGGATTTTACCGGAAAGACAGTAGTACCTTTTATGACAAATGGTGGCTGGCCAGGGCATGTAATAAAGGATATGAAAGCAGCCTGCAAAGGCGCAAATGTGGTTTGCGATATGCAGATACAGTTTGATTCTACAGGTGGAAGTAATCTGGAGACACCTCAGGAACAAATTAATGAATGGATACAGAGTGTGAAAAATCTTCTTTAAATTATGGAGGAAGAATATGACAATAAAAGAAGTGTCAGAAAAATATGGTATGTCACAGGATACCCTCCGTTATTATGAGAGGGTTAATGTGATTCCTAAAGTTACAAGAACATCCGGAGGAATTCGGGATTACCAGGAAGAAGATCTTAGATGGGTTGAGCTTGCAGTATGTATGAGAAATGCAGGACTTCCCATAGAAAGTCTGATTGAATATCAAAGGCTATTTAGGGTGGGAGATTCTACAATACCTGCGAGACTTGAGTTGTTGAATGAGCAGATGGATATTCTTCAGAAGCAAAAAGAGCAGATAGAGGAAACTATGGACAGGCTTTCTTATAAGATATCACGGTATGAAGAAGCAGTGAAAACAGGAAAACTGGTATGGACAAAGGAGGAATAGTACAAATGGCAAAGCTGGTAGCATTTTATTCAAGAGCAGATGAAAATTATTTTGGCGGTTCCATGAAATATATTCAGATTGGCAATACTGAGAAAGCTGCAAAAATGATAGCTGATATGACAGGAGCAGACCTTTTCAAAATCGAGCAAAAGATTCCCTATGCCGCTGATTATAATACCTGCATTGCACAGGCAAAAGAGGATAAACAGACAGGAAAACGACCAGAGATACTAAATCTGCCACAGGACATAGATCAATATGACGAGATTTATCTTGGATACCCGAATTACTGGGGAACCATGCCAATGGCTGTATATACTTTTCTGGAAAGTTATGATTTTACAGGAAAGAAAATTCATCCATTCTGTACGCATGAAGGAAGCGGATTGTCAAATACGGAGAGTGATATTAAAAAAAGTGCAAAAGGTGCAGTGATTGAGAAAGGCCTTGCGATACATGGAAGCAGCGTAGATCAAGCGAAAGATGTACTTGAAAGATGGATACAGAAATAGAGGTTAGAAAAATGGAATGTAAGGAAATACGTGTTGATGTAAGAACTGCGTCAATAAAAGAAAGTACAGAAGGACAACGTCAGACAAAAATATTATTTCAGATTAATCATACAATGCCTTTTACTGATGAATATAATCATTTATTAAAGGAATTGTTTGGAAATAACCTAGGAGATGGGAGTATGATATCACCACCGCTTAATGGAGCATGTGTTGGAAGCGTAAAGATTGGTAGGAATGTATTTATCAATTCTAATCTTCTTGCAATGGCAAGAGGTGGAATAACGATTGAAGACAATGCTATGATTGCTGCAAATGTACAGCTTATTTCCAATAATCATGATCCATATGATTTGTGTACTCTGACTTGTAAGCCTGTTCTGATAAGAGAATATGCCTGGGTAGGGGCTGGAGCTACGATACTTCCGGGAGTATGTATCGGAAGACACGCAATTGTGGGAGCTGGATCTGTAGTGACAAAGGATGTACCGGATTATGCAGTAGCAGTTGGAAATCCGGCAAAAGTAATAAAAATGCTTGATAAAGAAAAATTTCAGGAGGACTAAAAAGATGGAAAATATGAAGTTGAATAACAATTTGGAATGTCCAATGCTTGGACTAGGAACTTTTATGTTATCACCAGAGGATGCCTACACAAGTACATTAGAGGCATTAAAAATGGGATATTCCCTAATTGATACAGCAAATGCTTATGTAAATGAGCGTGCAGTTGGAAGAGCAATCAAGGATAGTGGAATTGACAGAAAAAATATATTTCTATCAACAAAAATATGGGCTAGTGAATATGAAAATGAGAATGCTGTAGAAGAAACTCTAGAAAGACTTGGTGTTGATTATGTGGATTTACTTTATATACACCAGCCTGCAGGCAACTGGCTTGCCGGATACAGAATGCTTGAAAAAGCGTATAGAGAGGGCAAAGCAAAATCAATTGGTATCTCGAATTTTGAAGGAAAATATATGGAAGAGTTGGAAACAAAGTGGGAAATTGTACCTCAGTTTATTCAGGTGGAAGCACATCCATATTTCACACAGAAAGAACTTCGTGTAACTTTAGACAAATATGGAATTAAGCTTATGAGCTGGTATCCACTGGGACATGGAGATACAGCATTAATGAATGAGTTGGTATTTGCAGGACTTGGCAAAAAATATGGAAAAACACCTGCACAGGTTATTCTCCGTTGGCATACTCAGATGGGATTTGTTGTAATTCCTGGAAGTAAAAATGCAGAACACATTAAGGACAATATGGATATCTTTGATTTTGCATTAACAGATGAAGAAATGGAACAGATTGCAAAGCTGGACAAGAATGAAAGATATTATCACCGCACGGATGAACAGCTTGTACAGTTTGCAAACTGGAAACCAGAGTTTGAAAAATAATATGGAGAAAATAGTATGAGCAAAAATGATGTATGGCTGAATCAGTAAATTCCATTCAAAAAGATCAATTTCCAGCTAACATTTGGGTTCCGCTTTGTTGTCACCCCCCATTATTTGGGGATGTAAATCATAGAAATTGAATTTGCTTTCAGGATTATGACAAACTGCTTAGTGTATTGAAAAATTGAGAAATCGTAAAATTGAAGAAAAAAGGAATGCACAGTTCTTAGCTTATCGGGAACTGTGCATTTCTTGTAAATAAATACTTTTAATTAGCCGATTACGGCATCCTCTGCTGTAAAATGTTTCAGAGAATTTTCTTTTACCTGAATGCAGATATAAGTAATTCCGGAAATATCGGATGCAAAAAACTGACGCTTTGCAGCAGGTGCGATTTTTATCCAGTCTCCAGTTGAAAGGCTGATTTCTTCTCCATCAATTATGGCCTTGCCGTTACCTGAAAGAATTCCATAGATTTCTTCATTTTCTTTATGAGAATGAACAAATGGGACATTTGCTCCTGCAGGTAGTTCGTTTAAACTGATTTCTGCACCTGTTAAAGACAACTTTTCATGCAGCTCAATTCGGTTTTCCTTTCCAATAGTTGTTTTTGTGTAATTTGCCATAATAATACCTCCATAGTTAATTTATAGTTTCTGGTTGCTTGGTATTAGTATAGTGTGAGACACATACAAAAACAAGTACGCACCTTTTTGTAACTGTGCACTCAAAAATGAATGTGTTACAATAGACTCGGAGGTGAGAATTATGCGTGCAAAGAAGAAGAATTACCGGAATGCAGTTGCAGGAGGAAAATGGAAACTGCTGATTTTGCGTAACTTGAAAGAGCGTCCATGGAGATTCAATGAGCTACAACGAAGTATAGATGGTATTTCACAAAAGGTTTTGACAGATAGTTTAAGACAAATGATGAGTGATGGATTGGCATATCGCCACGATTACCATGAACAGCCACCGAGAGTTGAATATGGCTTAACGGAACTCGGAACAAAAATGCTTCCAATTGTTAATTCACTTGCTGACTTTGGTAACTACTATAAATCAATTATTGAACAGAATTAAGGACGTTAGTATTTGAAAAGCTCGAACAATCGTTAATTTGTAAGAATAAAAAGGATAAAGAAATGACCGTTCAACAATTAAAATATATTTTGAAGGTAGCAGAAGTTGGCTCTATTACCGAAGCGGCAAAACTGCTTTTTATATCACAGCCAAGTCTGTCCAATTCCATCAAAGAAACGGAAAAAGAGGCTGGTATCACCATTTTTCTCCGCAGTAGAACCGGAATTACTCTGACAAAAGATGGTGCTGAATTTCTCGGTTATGCTCGTCAGGTGATACAGCAGATGGAACTGCTGGAGGATCGGTATGTTACAAACCTTCCAGAGAAGGTGACATTTGGAGTATCTTCTCAGCACTATACTTTTACGGAAAACGCTTTTGTGGAGTTAGTTAAGCGCTTTGGACAAGAACGATACGCTTTTTATTATAATGAAACCGGAACACATCAGATATTGGATGATGTGAAAAATCGTGTCTGTGATTTAGGTATCCTTTATTTATCGCATGAAAACGAAGTTGTTATGCGGAAAGTGATAGAGGAAAACCATCTGGTGTTTATCGAGCTGTTTTCAGCAAAGCCTCATGTTTTTTTGCAAAAAGATCACCCATTGGCATCGAAAAAAGTAGTTTCCGTCCATGACCTTGCACCTTATCCGCGGCTAAACTTTGTACAGGGAGAGTATGAATCTGTCTATTTTTCAGAGGAACTATTCAGCTCCATCCCGGTGGATAAGGAAATTCGGGTCAATGACAGAGGGGCTATTGTCAACTTCATGCTTGGACTGAATGCCTATACTATTTCAAGTGGAATTTTCCCGAAATATTTGAATGGAGAAAATATCATCTCCGTTCCGCTTGCAGAAAATGAAACAATGCATATTGGATATGTGCTGAATGAAAATCAGGAATTAAGTGAACTTGGAAAAAGCTATCTGGAAGAATTGCGGAAATACGCTCCAGCCAATCCATAGTCGTAGGATATGGATAATCATATAAAATAGGTGTTATGTATGCACCGCTGTTTGCTGATATAATAACAGCAGAAAGGTGGTTGATGATTATGCCTAAGGTGGTACTGAGCAATTTTTTGATTTATTGCGTTATAAATGCCTTTACTCCGGGACCGGGAAATATTCTGGCATTAAATACCGTAACAAACTATGGATATAAAAAAGGAAAGCCGCTGTTTTTTGGAATTTTTGCAGGCTACTATGTAGTACAAATCTTATGCGCAATTTTTGTATATGGGGTTAATTCTTTGCTTCCAAATGTAATGGAAGTGATGAAGTACATCGGAGCAGCCTATATCCTGTGGCTTGCGATTCATATTGCTTTCAGCAATCCGTCAACAGAAAACACAGAGCAATTGGCATCGTTTCTGAAAGGCTTCATGCTGCAATTTGTCAATGTGAAGATCTATATGTTCGGAGTTACCGCACTAACGGGTTATGTTGTAGGATATATGTCCTCTTTTCCGGCTTTGCTGTTTTTTGAGCTGGTTATTGCAACAATCGGAACGATCGCAACCTGTACTTGGACTGGCTTGGGCGTACTGATTCAGAAGTTTTATCTGCGGCATTTCCGTGTTATTAACATTATCCTTGCACTAACATTACTGGAGTGCATTTGGGGAATGTTAAGATAATTGTTGCTTTGAGCGCAGCTTGCTTATTCATTTGACATTGCCCGGCAGAATGAACTGACACTTGAGGAAAATATAAGATTGGCGAAGAGTTCTGCCAGGAGCAGTTTGTGGCACATGGCATGATTGTAGATCTGGCAGTCTATGAGAAAAAATGAAAGTGAAATACGTTAGCTGATAAAGTGTATAGGCTCAAAAGGGAAAGTGTCCTTTTGGGCCTTATTTTGATGTTATTCCACCCAAAATGGAATTATAAAGATTTAATTCTTTGCTACGGATGTGTATTGTAAAAAGTTATTTTGCTATACTGACAATATCAACAGAAAAGATGAATCACTCACAACTGGATGAGTGTTAGAAGGAGAAAAAGATGTTATCAGTATTATTTACTATTTGTATGATTTGGTTTGTTGGAAAATTTTTTATATTTGGCTTAAAAGCATCCTGGGGAATCATGAAATTACTTTGTATGGTTATTTTCTTTCCAGTGATATTGATCGGAATGGTAGTAGGCGGATTAATGTATATAGCTTTTCCACTATTGATCATTGGTGGGATTATCGGACTTGTAACGTCACATTCATAAAAAGTCAGAGAGGTGTTTTTGATGGGATATGATATTGAGAAAAGAAAAAGAAGAGAAGCAATTGAAGCCGGACGCAAAGCCTTAAATAGTCTTAGTGCAGCAAAAGAGAATCTGAACAGTGCAAAAAACTGGGGTCTGGTAGATATGTTTGGTGGAGGGTTTTTCAGTACGATGCTGAAACATTCTAAAATGGATCATGCAAAGCAGAATATGGATCAGGCAAAGTATGACCTCCGTAATTTCAGCAGGGAATTAAATGATGTAAATATGGCATGTGATCTACACATCGATACCGGAGATTTTCTTTCATTTGCAGATTATTTTTTCGATGGATTTGTTGTGGACTGGGTGGTCCAGGATCGAATCAATAATGCAAAAAGACAGGTAGAAGAAGCAATTCGAAGAACCGAAAGTATCGTCAATCAATTACAGCATATGTAAAGAGAACGGCAATGAATCAGAAGTGATTCGTTGCCGTTCGTGCGATTTATGGATTATTTTAATTTTGTCTTTTTCGGCATTTAAAAGTTCAAGATTGAGCCCCTGCTCCCCGGCTGTCTTATCTACCCAAAGATTCAAAGAGTCTATGGCTAAAGAAATTTCATCAAGTTTTTTACTGATATAAGCAAAATCCCTCATCTCATCATCACTGATTTTGCCGTCACGAGCGATTTGGATCAGACGACCGGTAAGAGGATTGATTTCATTTAGACCGGCAATGGTTTCTAGGATGATATTTGACAAGTCAGTTACTTCTACTTCTGGAACATAGCGGTGGCCTATTTCACATTTGTGTGAGCAATAATAATTGCAGAGATCCGGTCTCTTATAAGCATCAGCCATTTGAATGATATCATAAGGTGTAGGCTCCTGTGTTTCGTATTCGAATTTTTCGATTTTAGAATCCGAGACAGCCTCCATTTTATCACTTGCTTCTGCCCTTGTAAGCCCTGCAGCTTCCCGGCAAAGCTGGTAAATTGTTTTGTTTTCTCTGGTAGATTGTTTACCCATGAGAATTTCCTCCCTGTATATCGCAAAACATGAGGATTATCAGGTGTTAAGTCCACATGCTGTGCGTGTGTTTTCTCTATGGATCTTATTATACTGGAAGCATCAAGAAACAACAAGAGATAACAGGAAGGATTGTGGAAAGGAGACAAGCCACGAAATAGATGTTGTAGTGAGCGTGGATGTCACTGCACACAACCTGATTGAAGTGCCTTAATATCCTCTTCCGGGGTAGTAATAGGTCCAATGCCATAATTTTCTACCAGAACGTTCAGAATATTAGGAGAAAGGAACGCTGGAAGAGAAGGGCCAAGACGGATGTTTTTGATACCCAGATGCAAAAGTGTTAACAGGATGCAGACGGCTTTCTTGTTCATACCAGGAAAGAACGAAGGAAAGCGGAAGCTCATTAACAGAGCATTCAAATGCATCCGCAAGTGCCACAGCGACCTGGATCGCACCATAGGCATCATTACACTGACCCAGATCCATCAGTCGTGGCAGACCACCGATTTCTCCCAGATCGAGATCATTGAAACGGAATTTTCCCACATGCCAGAGTGAGGACAATACTGTCAGAAGGTGTCTGTTTTACAAATTCTGTATAATAATTTCTACCTGGTTTAGCACCATCACAGCCGGCAACCAAGAAGAAATGGCTGATATCGCCTGATTTTACAGCTTTTATTACAGTATCTGCATGGGACAGGATGGCTGCATGACCAAAACCGGTTGTTACTTTCGTTTTACCACCGTTGATACCGGAGAACATCTGATCTTCTTTGTAACCACCCAGTTCCAGTGCTTTTTCAATAACCGGCGTAAAATCTTTCTTTCTCATCAATATGAACAGCACCGGGGAAGGCAACCATTTCTGTTGTAAATACCCTGTCGGCATAGCTTTTTTTCGGAGGCATCAGGCAGTTTGTAGTGTAGAGGATCGGAGCGGGAAGATGATCAAACTCTTTCTGCTGATTCTGCCATGCGGTTCCAAAATTGCCCTTCAGGTGAGAGAATTTCTTTAATAACGGATAAGCATGGGCTGGAAGCATTTCGCCATGAGTATAGATATTGATTCCCTTGCCTTCTGTCTGTTCAAGTAAAAGCTGCAGATCCTTCAGATCATGACCGGTCACGACAATAAAAGGTCCTTTTTCTACCGTAAGTGTAACATCAGTTGGCTCTGGTGTTCCATAGGTTTCTGTATTTGCCTTATCAAGAAGTGCCATACACTTCAAATTGATCTCTCCTACTTTGAGAACTGTAGAAAGCAGTGTTTCTGTGTTCTCTTCATAACCGATCTTAAATAATGCTTCGCAGAAGAAATGATTTACTTCATCATCTTCATGACCCAGAACAGCTGCATGATAGGCGTAGGCAGCCATTCCGCGAATGCCAAAGAGAATAAGGGATTTCAAAGATCGGATATCTTCATCGGCATCCCATAGCTGCTGCATATCATAGTCATCTGTTCTGCCGCAAGGAGACTGACATTGGCTGCAATCAGGAGCCAGTCCTTTCTTTCTCTGCTCTGACTTTTTGTATCATGTTTTCAATTGAGGCATCGTCAAAATTGACATTTGTAACTGTAGTAAACAGTCCTTCAATTATGACTTGACTAGTTTTTTTAGAAACAGCTGTTGTGCTGTCAACAGCTCTTGCCAGACCGATCAATGCACCTGTCAGCTCATCCTGTAATTTCGCTGTATCTGCCGTTTTTCCACAGACACCAGAATTTCCTGTACATCCGGTGCATCCGATCGTCTGTTCACACTGAAAGCAAAACATATTCTTATCCATTACTATATTCTCCTTTTATTCTAAGATCTTTTTTATTATTTCCATCCTCTGTCAATAGTATACAACTTGGGTTTCTGTAAAAAATATAGTATAATAATTACAACATGTATGTTTGATTTCCAACAGGAGGTATGATTTTGAAAAAATATTTGCCTATTTTAAAAAACAGTCCTTTTTTTAAAGGCCTTACGGATAATGAGATACTATCGATATTACATTGCGTAAATGCAACGACAATTTACAGAAAACGGGGTTCTTATATTTTCAGAGCTGGGGACTCTACCGAAGTTATGGGACTTGTGGTGTCGGGTTGCGTTCTTGTTATGCAGGAAGATCTCTGGGGGCATCGGAATATCCTGTCCAAATGCCATGCCGGTGATTTTTTTGGTGAGCCATATGCAGCAAGTCCGGGAGCGGTGCTGAATATCAGTGTGGTAGCAGATGAGGATTGTGAGATTCTGTTTTTTTTATTAAACGTTCAGAGACTTCTGGTTTCCTGCCCGACGGCATGTGAACATCATCAGAAGTTAATTCGTAATCTGGTCAGTGTCCTGGCGAATAAGATACTGATCCTTAACGATAAGATCACGCATGTCGGTAAGCGGACCACCAGGGATAAATTGTTGTCTTATCTGTCAACAGAATCGATCAGGCAGTCATCCTTATCTTTTGACATTCCATTTGACCGGCAGCAGCTGGCAGATTATCTTTGCATTGACCGTGCGGCAATGTCTACAGAGATATCAAAATTACAAAAAGATGGTTTTATAAAAACGAATCGAAAGCATTTTGAGTTGATCGTTAGTGTTTTTAGATAACAAAAAGAAACTTATGGAGGAATATGATAATGTCAAAAGATGAATATTTGATTACAGATGCGCCCCTTAAAGCGCTGACTGTTTTTGCAATGCCCATGATCCTTGGCAGCTTCTTTCAACAAGTGTATAATATGGCTGATTCAATCATAGTCGGTCAGTTTGTAGGCTCTTCTGCACTTGCAGCTGTTGGTGCCTGTGCTGCCCTTACGAATGTCTTCATTTGTATAGCATTGGGTGCTGGTGTAGGTGCGGGTGTGCTTGTCAGCCGTTATTTTGGAGCTAGAGATTATGGCAAAATGAAAACGATCGTGTCAACATCATTGATCAGTTTTCTGGTCTTAAGTATATTTTTGGGTGTCTTTGGTTTTTGTTTTTCTCATTTGATGATGAGTGTATTACAAACACCTGCTGACATACTGGATGAAGCGGTACTGTATCTAAGAGTTTATTTTGTGGGCTTTCCATTTCTTGTTTATGTATAACATTCTTTCCAACATGTTCACTTCCATTGGTGAATCGAAAATACCGTTGGCTCTTTTAATATTCTCATCGATGTTAAATATTTTTATGGATATTTGGATGGTGGCCGGACTTGGTCTCGGTGTGTTTGGTGCAGCCCTTGCAACTCTCATTGCACAGGGGAATTTCCGCAGTGTTTTCACTTTTGATCTTCTTGTGCCGGATGCGTCGATATAAAAGTCGCTTTGATTGGTTTGACAGGCAGGCGTTATATTCCATGCTTCAAATTGCTGTACCTTCGGTTCTTCAGCAGTCTACAGTGTCTATCGGTATGATGATCGTACAGGCAGTTGTGAATCCATTCGGTACACAGGCACTCGCAGGTTATTCTGCAACGATGAGAGTAGAAAATGTTTTTTCATTGATATTTGTATCCATTGGTAATGCAGTTTCGCCGTATGTTTCCCAGAATCTTGGTGCAAAGAAAATCGAACGTATCAAAAAAGGATATCACGCTGCACTGGTGTTAGATATATGTTTCGCAATCCTTGCTTTCATGATCATCGAATCATTGCACACCCAGATTTCTTCACTGTTTCTTGGGAAAGATGGAACTGCTTTAGCATATCAGGTGTCTGGAAATTATATGAGATGGCTCGGTTATTTCTTCACCTTCATGGGAATCAAGATGGCAACAGATGGAGTCCTTCGCGGTCTTGGAATCATGCGGCCATTTCTTGTTGCTAATATGGTAAATCTTGCGATCCGCTTGTCAGTTGCTTTGACTTTTGCACCACGTTTTGGTATTGCATTTGTCTGGCTCGCTGTACCAGCTGGCTGGTTTGCCAACTTTCTGATCTCCTATGGGGCACTCAGAAAATCATGGCCAAGTGATAATTGTAATTGCGTAATCAATACGAATGAGTTATTATAATAACAGATAGGTTTTTAAACCAGCAGCGAAAGCTTCTGAAGCCATACGAAGAAGGTTCAACGGACCTTTCTGCCGACAGACGGCAGGAAAACGGGATATTCATCATTTATCAGAATTCTGAAAATCGCGATTATATCATAAGATACAAAAACGACGCAGACAGTAAAATCGCATACTTTTAAAATGAATGGGCAGTCCCTCAGGCAGGGACTGTCTATTTTTCTGTTGAATTAAAGTAGCTGCAATAAAAATTGTAACTATTGATCCAGATTATTATACGAGAATATCGTACAAGGAGAGAATTTATGTTAGGAATCATCATTGACAGCATCAGTACTTTTATGTACAGTAAATTGCTAGTAATACTGTTGATCGGAGCGGGAATCTATTTTACGATCCGTACAAAACTGCCACAGATGAGATTATTTAAAGATGCCTGCAAAGCCGTTGTAGAAAAGCCAGAAGATGAAAATGGAGTATCATCGTTTCAGGCATTAATGGTATCTACCGCATCACGAGTTGGAACAGGAAATATCATTGGAGTATCGTCCGCTATCTGCATTGGAGGATTTGGCTCTGTATTCTGGATGTGGATCATTGCGATCATCGGAAGTGCATCCGCACTGATCGAAAGTACGCTGGCACAGATTTATAAGAGAAAAGGAAAAGATGGAGAATGTTACGGAGGACCGGCATATTACATTGAAGCAGCACTTCACTGCAGACCATTAGCGATCATATTCTGTATTTCCATGATCGCAACGTATGCATTTGGATTTAATATGCTCGCATCTTATAATTTACAATCTACATTTTCAGGATTCTCATTTTATGATGTAAAATGGACGCCATGGATCATCGGAGGAATTCTTGCAGTGATCACAGGATGGTGTCTCTTAGGCGGGGGATCAAGAATTGTAAAAGTAACATCTACATTAGTGCCAGCTATGGGGGTTGCATATATTCTGATCTCTGTGATCGTTATGATCATCAACCGTGCATATCTGCCAGTTGTATTTTCAAAGATCATCAGCGAAGCATTTGATTTCAAAGCAATTTTTGGTGCATTTGCAGGATCAGCTATGATGCAGGGAATCAGAAGAGGTCTGTACTCCAATGAAGCAGGTATTGGATCAGCACCAAATGCTTCTGCATCCGCACAAGTAAGTCATCCAATCAAACAGGGCTTAGTACAGATGTTATCCGTATTCATTGATACCCTGCTTTTATGCACAGCAACAGCCATGATGTGTTTGTCATCAGGAATCGCCCCTGCGCAAGAATTACAGGGGGCACCATGGGTACAGGCAGCACTGCATGAATCCTTAGGAAACTTCGGACCACTCTTTATCACAGTAGCGATGGTATTGTTTGCATTTACAACACTTCTTGGGAATTGTTTTTATTGTGATAACTTGTTAAATTATATCCACAAAGGACAGCCATCAAAGACATTCATGAAAGGATTTCGTATAGTATCTGCATTGGTTGTGTTCATTGGTGCAGGAATGGAAGTTTCTATGCTTTGGAATATTTCAGATGTTTTGATGGGAGTTATGGCACTGATCAATATTCCAGTGATCTTGATTTTGTCAAATACAGCACTGAAAGCATTGGAGGATTATGAAAAGCAGAAGAAAAATGGAAAGAATCCAGTGTTTAAGACTGGGAATATTGGATTGGAATACGAGACGGATTATTGGAGCTAGATTTATATTTTTACTTTTGATACTGATATTATCATGGTATAATTAAAGAAAGATTCTAGGCAAATCAGACGAAAGTCTGTGACGCAAAGCTAACAGGGCCTGTAAAATGGCAGCCAGTTGCAGAAAATGATAGGCACTGTCTGTTTGGCAGTGCTGTTTTATTTCATAGAGATTTCATAGGGAATTTGTAGGGGATTTTTATGAATTGAGGGAGGATAAAGTTATGAAGTTAAGAAAATTATTGAGCCTGTCTATTGCAGCTATATTACTATGCTTTACAGGCTGCGTGAATAAAAATACATTGAGTAAGCATGAGCCGATCACAATTCTGGCCCCTTATTTAGAATGTGATCGTTTAGTTGATCTGGTACATAAAAAATACCCAGAAATAAATTTGAAAGTTCTTTCTTATTCTGGTGCAAATACAACGACATATTTACAAAATATGTTAGCAGCAGATGATCTGCCGGATATTTGTATACAGACAGTTTATGATCCTAATATTGACGATGTGAGTGACAAGATGATCGATCTTGCTGGTTATGATTTTACAGATAATTATGTGGAATCTAGATTGCAGGATATTTCAGATGATGGAGCTATTTATATGCTTCCATCAGCCTATAGTTGTATAGGTATCACATATAATAAGACCTTGTTAGAAAAACATGGATGGAAACTTCCAAAATCTTTTCATGATCTTGAAAAGCTGGCGAAAAAGGCGAAAAAAGCAGGGGTACAGTTGTGTCTGACACAGATTGAATATCCAGGCTATGGCTTTCAATATATGTGTAATATTGCAGATACGGCATTTTAGGTACATTCCAAGGCAAGCAATGGCAGAAAGATTATCTGACAGGAAAGGCTAATGTGAGTGATACAAAGAAATGATGGATTGTATGGATTATATTCAGAAATGGAAAGACCTGGGTATGTTTACTGCCAATAAAAGAATCCACAGAGTGATGACGAGACTATAAAAGAATTTATGAAAGGTAATACATTATTCTTACTGGGAAGTAAAAATGGAATTGGAGAAACAGATGGCACAAAGGATAAGTTTGGGTTAATGCCATATCTTTCTGAAGATGGAAGCCAGAATGTATACATTTTGAACGTGACACGTTTTCATGGACTGAGTAAAAATTAGAAAAGGATCCGCAAAAGCTTAAAGATGCATTAAAAGTTATGAAAGTGATCTCTTCCGTGGAGGGAACAAGTGCATTATATGAAGAAGCAACTTTAAAAGCGAATCTTCTTCCATTTAAAGATTGGAATGCAGATAATACGTATTATGGGGATATTGCTGATGAGATCAATGCCGGGAATACGGCACCGCTTATCTATGTAGGGTGGGAAAATACATTGGTCAATACAGGATACCGTATGCTAGAATACATTCAGGATAAGGCAACGATAAAAGATGTTGTGGATCAATTGGACAAGGATCAGGATCGTGTGGTCAACAATAAGCCAGAAGTTATCACAACTACGACAGAAGTTATCTCTCAGAAGAGTTGTGCAAAACTGATCGGCAGATGTTTTATGGAAGCAACAAAAAGTGATGCAGCACTGATTTCTTTAGGAAAATGGATCAAAGGAAATGGAAAAGAGCAGAATATGGCTGGTGTGAATGGAAAACTTTATGCACAGGATATTACGGAAAGTGATATTTGTTCTATTCTTCCAACAGGATGGTATGATACGATACAAACCGTACAATTATCAGGAAGAGAAATCAAACAATTATGTAAAGATGGTTACGATGCTGCTGGTACGGGCAATACCTATCCATATGTATTAGTGAAGGATAAAAAGCTTGAAGCAGATCAAACTTACAAAGTCGTGATCTGCGGAGCAGGTAAAGAGCTTACATTAAATGACAGTGGCATTGTGGTAATGAATGCAGCAAAAGATTTCTTTTCAAAATTTAAAACCCTAAGTGAGGCGGATGTGAAATGAGATTCAGTCAAAACAATATGTTAGAGAAGACAAAGAAATACAAAAAGATCATAGTTGTCTGTATTGTTGCAATCTTATTTATGGTCATTTCATTTATTTTCATATATCAGACATACATTCAAAAGATTATTTATGAAGAACGGTTAAATCAGATGGATGAAGTTACTCATAAGATGTTTTTAAATTTGGAAGATGTAATGGAAACAAAATGGGATTATGTCAAGGTGCAATGTAATATCATAGAAGCTGCTGATATACGGACTACCGAGGATTTGAGTCTTCATATGAAAAGAATAACTGATTTGTATGAATTTGCAGATTCAAAAATAACATTGCTGGCTGTTGATGACAGTGGAAAGTACTATACAGAAGAAGGAAATCAGGGGATGGTAAGGGATACATATCATTTTGAACATAGTCCTAAAAGATCAACTATGTATCGAATTTTATGACGACAAATGAATCCCGTATGGTTTTTTTAAAGAAATTAGAGCATCCGATCAGGCTTCAAAGTGGACAGACTATCAATTATTATGGATTATATCAGGATATGCATGAACTGAATGAATATTTTGGATGTGATGCCTATGAAAATAATAACAGTGTCTATATTCTTGATGATAATGGTTTTAAACTGTTCAATAGTAATAAGGTGGAACTGATCAAAGGACATAATGTGTTCACGGTATTAAAGAAGATGCAATATCTACATGATTCTTCATTTGACAAAGCAGAAAAAGAATTAAAAGAAAAGGGTGTGAGTTATTCTAATGCCATACTCGATGGGACGGAGTACTTTTATGTTTTAAAGAAAATGGATCATGCGGCATGGAACCTGATCTTTCTGGTGCCGGCAAAATATGTAGCAACGAATACGGTAAGGCTTGTGAACCTGATCATGTGCTTTATCATTCTGTTTGCAGTTGTTGCTGCTGGTTGTATGATCAAAGGAATCGTTACAGTTCTTAGAAAAAGCCAGAGTGAAGCAATTGAGGTTGAAAGAGAAAATAACGCAAAACTGGAAACAATCAATACAGAACTCACGCAAGCTAAACGGGCGGCTGAGCAGGCTTTTGAAGTCGCTAACAATGCAAGTCAGTCCAAAAGTGATTTCCTAGCTAGTATGTCTCATGATATCCGTACACCAATGAATGCGATCATGGGTATTACATCTTTGATCAGACATGATGCAGGGAATAAGGATAAGGTGATCGAGTATGTTGATAAAATAGATGTTTCTGCACGGCATCTGTTGGGGATTATCAATGATGTTCTGGATATGAGCAAGATTGAGGCAGGAAAAACGGTTTTCAAATATTCTGACTTTTCTATTCTGGAGTTTATGCAGGAGATTCAAACGATGTTCTGTCCACAGACAGAGGAAAAGCATCAGTCTTTGGTGATTCATCATGAGAACATCGTGCATGAATGGGTCAATAGCGATTATGTTCATTTGATGCAGATTTTCAGTAATCTGCTGTCTAATGCAATAAAATATACACAGGAAGGTGGAAAAATCCAGTTTCTTGTAGAAGAATGTGAAACGAAATCCAGTGCGTATGCAAAGTATCATTTTGCAGTTATTGATAATGGTGTAGGTATGTCTGAGGATTTCAAAGAGACGATCTTTGATGCTTTTACCCGTGAGGAAAGTTCCTTGACAAATAAGATACAGGGAACCGGACTTGGAATGGCGATCACCAAGAATCTGATTGAAGCAATGGGAGGAACCATTGATGTGGATAGTGAACTGGGACTGGGAAGTTGTTTTGAGGTCTTTATGGATCTTAAAATTGCAGAAGAGTCTGTTTCGTCAGCATTGCAGGTAGAAGAAAGTGAGACATATGATGATATTATGAAAGGAATGAGATTCCTGTGTGCAGAGGATAATGAGCTGAACGCAGAGATCCTGACGGAACTGTTAAAGATCAAGGGAGCTGAGTGTACTGTCTGTGAAAACGGTGAAAGGATTCTCGAGACATTTGAGCGATCTGCTCCTGGAGATTATGATATGATCCTGATGGATGTGCAGATGCCTGTTATGAATGGCTATGAGGCGACGAAGGCAATCCGCAGAAGTTCCCATGAACTGGCAAAGAAGATTCCGATCATTGCCATGACTGCCAATGCATTCTCAGAGGACATTCAGCATTCTCTGGCAGCCGGTATGAATGCACATGTTTCAAAACCGGTTGAGATGAAGGTATTGGAAAAAACAATAAGTAGCATAAAATTCGGGGGTTGAAGCGCAGATTACTGAACAATAAGGATGAGATATAAAAATGAGGTTATAAGATGAAAAAAAGAAAAATTTTTACTGTTGTATTGATATTTTCTATATTAATGGCAACTTTGGCAGGATGTGATAAGGCAGATAAAGTGTCTGACACAACAAAAAAACCTGTTATAAAAATTGGAAGTGACAATTATCCGCCTTATAATTTCCTGAATGAGGATGGTATCCCGACAGGTATAGATGTTGAACTGGCAACGGAAGCATTTAGAAGGATGGGGTATAGGACGGAGATCGTTCAGATCAATTGGGAAAAGAAAAAAGAGCTGGTAGAAAGTGGAAAAATTGATTGTATCATGGGATGTTTTTCAATGGAAGGACGACTTAACGATTATCGTTGGGCCGGACCATACATAGCAAGCCGTCAGGTGGTTGCTGTAAATGAGAACAGTGACATTCATAAACTGAGTGATCTGAAAGGAAAGAATCTTGCAGTCCAGTCTACAACCAAACCGGAAGGCATCTTTCTGAACCGGACAGATGAGAGAATCCCAAAACTTGGAAATCTGATCAGTCTTGGACACAGGGAATTGATCTATACATTTCTGGGAAAAGGGTATGTGGATGCTGTGGCTGTGCATGAGGAATCCATCATTCAGTATATGAAAGATTATGATACAAGCTTCCGCATTCTGAAGGAACCATTGATGGTCGTCGGGATAGGAGTTGCTTTTGCAAAAGCGGATGACAGAGGAATCTGCGAGCAGATGAACCAGACACTGGAAGAAATGCGCCGGGATGGCACATCCCTGAAAATCATAAAAAATATATGGCTGATCCAGAGAAATATTTGGAGGTGGATGATCTTGGATATTAAGGGAAGAGAAAAAGCAAAACGATTCTGGATAGTTGCTAGTTTGCTTGGCATCTGTATGTTTGTCACTGCAATTTTTTGTTTTTTTCATACGGAAAAAAACGAAGCTGAGAAAAGAATGGTGGAGATTGTAAACTATGTCAAAGTACAGTGCTCAACCTATACTCATTATAATGAATCTTCAAATCAAAAAGTCTCCTTCGTGCGATCGAAAGTGCCAGACAGATGAGTACAAATATTGATATGGAAGTAAAGAATGGAAAGCAGTTAGACCGAAAGTTTCTGAAAGGGAATCTGCAGTCACTCTGGGTGGATGGTATTCTTGTATTGGATGAAGAAGGAAAGAAAGTCTGTGAATACAGTATGGATGAAGGTTTGATGGATGAGATGATTGATTATCTGCAAAAGATATCATCATGGATTACACAGGATATAAAGAAAGATCTTATTCAGAACGGATTGTCAGAGGAGATGGATCACGTATCGATATCGCAGCCTGCGCCAGAAAAGATGCCCCAGGGATCGTTGCAGTTTACTATTACACATCTCCGAGATTTATCAGAAATTATACTTTAACGATCCAGAGTCTTTTAAAGGGGTACAATACTGAGAAAGACGGGACGATCATCGTTGCAGACAAAGGGAAGATTATTGCCAGTAACGATGAGAAATTATTGGCACAGGATGTCGCAGACAATGAGATTATTCAGAAAATGAAGAAGCATACGGATAGTCGGCATATCTTTCATCTGAAGAATAAAGGAACTGGATGCTATGGTATCATGCTGAAACAAAGGGATTATTATATCTACATGTATTTACCAGATAAAGAGGTATTCAGTAATCTGCCACTCAGTGTAACAGGTGTTGTATTCCTTTATCTTATCATTCTTAGTTTTTCATGGTTCTGGATATATATAACCAATCTGGCGCACCGGAAACAGGAACAGGAAAAAGATGAAAAATATAAAGCAGAACTTCTGAAATCGGCAAAAAAAGCAGAGGCAGCGAACGAGGCCAAAACTGAGTTTCTCCAGAGGATGAGTCATGATATCCGGACACCGATCAATGGAATCTGCGGCATGATCGATGTGGCAGATCATTATGCAGACGATATGGAAAAACAGACAGAATGCAGGGCAAAGATCAAAGAAACATCTCATCTGTTACTGGAATTGATCAATGAAGTTTTGGATATGAGCAAGCTGGAATCGGATGAAGTGATTCTGGAAGAAATTCCATTTAATCTAAGCAGTATTTCCAGGGAAGTATTTGTAGTGATCGAACAGATAGCTGCAGAAGAAAATATTCGGATCGTGTGGGAGAAAGAGGAAATCACACACTGGAATCTGATCGGGAGTCCAGGATATGTAAAAAGGATCATGATGAATATTTTGTCAAATGCGGTAAAATATAATAAAGAAAACGGATATATCTACATCAGCTACCAGGAATTTACATCGGAGCAGGAGGGAAGAGTGACGATTGAATTTATCTGCCGAGATACAGGGATCGGTATGACAGAAGCTTTTCAGAAACGTCTTTTTGAACCGTTTGCACAGGAGCATACTGGAAGCCGTACAAAATTTTCCGGAACAGGGCTTGGAATGCCGATCACGAAAAAACTGATCGAAAAAATGGGAGGAACGATCACGTTTGAAAGTAAGAAGGGAGAAGGCACAACCTTTGTGATCAGGATTCCATTTAAAATAGATCTGGATGTGGATAAACGTGAAGAACAGGAAGATGTATCAGGGAAATCTATAAAAGATCTGAAGATCCTTCTGGTGGAAGATAATGAGCTGAATATGGAAATCGCAGAATTTGTGATTCAGAATGAAGGTGCATCTGTGACGAAAGCATGGAATGGCCAAGAAGCTGTTGAGGTATTCAAAAAAAGCAGACCTGGTGAATTTGATGTCATTCTTATGGATATCATGATGCCGGTCATGAATGGATATGAAGCAGCAAAGACGATCCGCTCCATGGACAGAGAGGATGCAAAGGTGATTCCGATCATTGCAATGACGGCAAATGCGTTCACAGAGGACAGACTGAGGGCAAAAGAAGCAGGAATGGATGAACATATCGCAAAACCTATTGATGCAAAATTATTAGTAAAAGTGATCAGTGAATTCGTGGAAAATAAAGAGGAGGATTCATAATGAAAAAGAGAAAATGGAATAGAGTTCTTTCTATACTTTTGGTGATGGTGACAGTCATATCACTTATGTCAGGATGTGATAGGAAGAGCGCGAAAAATGAAGAGAAAGATACGATCACTGTATATTTATGGAGCACAAAGCTGTATGAAAAATATGCACCATACATCCAGGAACAGCTTCCGGATATTAATATTGAATTTGTAGTGGGCAACAATGATCTGGATTTCTATCGGTTTCTTAAGGAAAATGGCGGATTGCCGGATATCATAACTTGCTGTCGTTTTTCACTACATGATGCAAATCCTCTGAAAGACAGCCTGATGGATCTTTCCACAACCAATGAGGCAGGTGCTGTCTATAATACATACATCAACAGCTTTACGAACCAGGATGGCAGCGTAAACTGGCTTCCGGTGTGTGCAGATGCACATGGGTTTGTAGTTAACAAAGACCTTTTTAAAAAGTATCATATTCCTCTGCCAACAGATTACAAAAGTTTTGTTTCTGCCTGTCAGGCATTCAAAAAAGTGGGGATCCGTGGATTTACGGCAGACTATTCTTTATGATTATACCTGTATGGAAACACTGCAGGGACTGTCTGCATCAGAGCTGTCTACAGCGGCTGGACGTAAATGGCGTACTGTCTATAGTGACCCTGATAATACAAAGAGAGAGGGTTTGGACAGTACCGTCTGGCCGCAGGTTTTTGAACGTATGGAGCAGTTTATCCAGGATACAGGGCTGAGCCAGGATGATCTGGATATGAATTATGATGATGTGGTTGAGATGTATAAAAGTGGTAAGCTTGCCATGTACTTTGGCAGTTCTTTCGGTGTAAAAATGTTTCAGGATCAGGGCATCAACACAACATTTCTTCCATTCTTTCAACAGAATGGCAAAAAGTGGCTGATGACTACGCCATATTTCCAGGTGGCTTTAAACCGTGACCTGACAAAGGATGAAACACGCCGGCAGAAAGCAATGAAAGTGTTGAATGTAATGCTTTCAGAGGATGCACAGAACCGGATCGTTTATGAGGGCCAGGATATATTAAGCTACAGTCAGGATGTAGATACACATCTCACAGAATATCTCAAAGATGTCAGACCTGTGATCGAAGAAAATCATATGTATATTCGAATCGCATCCAATGACTTTTTCAACGTATCCCAAGATGTAGTCTCTAAGATGATTTCAGGAAAATACGATGCCAAACAGGCTTACCAGTCATTTAATACAAAGCTTCTGAAGAAGAAATCTGATTCTGAGAAGATCGTGCTCGATTCAAAGAAAGCTTATTCCAATCATTTTCATACCAGCGGGGGGAATGAAGCCTATTCTGTTATGGCAAACACTTTGCGCGGCATTTATGGTACGGATGTGCTGATCGCAACCGGAAACAGTTTTACGGGAAATGTACTGAAGGCAGGATATACGGAAAAAATGGCTGGCAATATGATCATGCCAAATGATCTTTCAGCTTACAAACGGAAGATGAGTGGGGCTGAGCTGAAAAAGACAGTCAGAAACTTCGTAGAAGGCTATCAGGGAGGCTTTATCCCCTTTAACCGCGGCTCTCTGCCTGTGTTCAGTGGTATTTCTGTAGAAATTAAGGAAACGGATAATGGTTATACATTGAGTAAAGTTACAAAGAATGGAAAACAGATTCAGGACAAGGATACTTTTACTGTGACCTGCCTTGCAGCACCACAACATATGGAAGCATATCCAACGGATAAAAACATTGTATTTGATGGAGAAGATATTTCGGTGAAAGATACTTGGACAGAATATGTTTTGAAGGGTGATGCCGTTCTCGCGAAGCCTGAAGACTACATTACTCTGAGGTGAGAAGAATGGATATTAAGAATCATAATATGAACAAAGAGAAACCTATCATGAGAAAACGATTCAGGATCATTGCCTTTCTTGCGTTCTTTTTTGGAATCATTATGGCTGTTTCTCAATATTTTGAGTTTGTATCGAAGACTGTTTATGAGGAAAGTGTTTCTCACCTGACAGAGATTTTTCATCAGTCTAATAATGTGTTAAGTGAGCTGACAAATAAGAATCTGACTTATCTTCATATGTGGAGTGAGTATCTGCAGGATGCTCCAAGTGAAAGCAAAATTCGTGATTATATAGAGAAAGCACAGGAAGATGCAGGCTTTTTAGATTTTTATTTCCTGTCAGCGGACGGGAACTATAAGATGGTAACAGGTGAAACCGGGTATCTGGGATTACAGGAAAATATTGAAGATGAGATCCGAAAAGGCAGGGAAATGATATTGTAACCAATGCAGCACTTCCAGGAAAATCCCAGCTCCTTGTTTTTGCCACTCCCCAGGCTCATGGAAACTATCAGGGCTTTGAATATGACGCCATTGCCATTACATATGAAAACTCTGATATAGTAGATGTACTGGATATCTCTGCTTTTAATGGAAATGCCAAGAGTTATGTGGTTCATCCGGATGGCCGTGTTGTGATCGATCATTCTTTGGAGTCATGGGGAAATGTATATAACTTTTTTGGCATTCTGAGAGAACATACAGATATCTCCGAAAAAGAGATCCTTGAACTTTCGAAGAAATTTAAAGAGGGACATACAGGTGCGATGTTACTAAATCTGGATGGAAAGGATTACTATCTTGTTTATGAAAAATCAGGCATTCAGGACTGGATCTTTCTGGGACTTATCCAGGCTGATATCGTCAATGCCAGTATGAACAATCTGCAGTTTACCACGATGCTTCTTGTTGGGGCAGTAGTGCTTTGTATTACAGCAGTTCTTATTGGATTTATTTTACGAAAAACAGTGTAAGATTGAAGAAAAAAGACACAGAGATCCTGTACAGGGACGAATTGTTTCAAAAGCTGTCAATGAATGTGGATGACGTTTTCCTGATGCTGGATGCCAAAAACATATAAAGCAGATTACGTCAGTCCCAATGTGGAAAAACTGCTGGGAATTAAAGTAGAACAGATCCGTAAAGATATTTGTATTTTAGGAGAACTGCATTCCGAGGATATGAAAGATTCGAAGAAGGATTATCTAAAGGAGATTCAGGTTCAGGAGCAGCAGGAATGGGATTTTGAATATATTCATCAGAAAACAGGAGAACACCGCTGGTTTCATAATGTTGCAATGGGCAGCGAGGTAAACGGGGAAAAGAAATATATCCTGGTTATGTCAGACCGTACCTCTGACCGGAAAATGAATCAGGCGCTTTCTGAGGCAGTCCGTGCTGCGGAGAATGCCAACCGGGCAAAGAGCACCTTCCTTTCCAATATGTCTCACGATATCCGGACACCAATGAATGCCATTATTGGTTTTACCACACTGGCTGTGAGTAATATTGATAATAAGGAAAAGGTCAGGGATTATCTGGGTAAGATCCTTTCATCCAGCAACCATCTGCTTTCACTGATCAATGATGTACTGGATATGAGCCGTATTGAGAGCGGGAAGATACATCTGGAAGAAACAGAGGTCAGTCTGTCTGATATGCTCCATGATCTGAAGACGATCATCAGTGGACAGATCTATGCGAAGCAGCTGGAGCTTTATATGGATGCCATGGATGTTACGAATGAGGATGTCTATTGTGACAAGACACGGCTGAACCAGATACTGCTGAATCTTTTGTCCAATGCGATCAAGTTTACTCCTGCAGGCGGAATGATTTCTGTTCGGTTGAAACAATATCCGGGAACACAGCGAGAGCGTCAGTTATATGAAATCCGGGTAAAGGATAACGGAATCGGTATGAGTGAGGATTTTGTACAGAAACTCTTTTTCTCCTTTTGAGCGGGAGCGGACTTCTACAGTCAGCAGGACTCAGGGTACGGGACTTGGAATGGCCATCACCAAGAACATCGTGGATATGATGGGAGGAACCATTGAGGTTCAGACAGAACAGGGAAAAGGTACTGAATTTATTATCCGTCTGCCATTGCGGATCCAGCCTGAGAATCACCGTATAGAGAAAATCGCAGAACTGGAAGGTCTGAAGGCATTGGTAGTAGACGATGATTTCAATACCTGTGACAGTGTGACTAAGATGCTTGTAAAGGTTGGAATGCGTTCGGAATGGACACTTTCCGGTAAGGAGGCTGTTCTCCGTGCACGACAGTCTATGGAACTGGGGGATGCATTCCATGCCTATATCATTGATTGGCGTCTGCCGGATATGAACGGCATTGAAGTTACCCGCCAGATCCGCAGCCTTGGCGATGATACACCGATCATTATCCTGACTGCATATGACTGGTCAGATATCGAAGTGGAAGCCAGGGCAGCAGGGGTAACTGCATTCTGTGCGAAACCTATATTCATGTCAGACATCAGAGATACTTTGATGACAGCGATCGGTCAGAAGCAGGATAGGACGAATGATGATATTCTTCCGGCAGTAAGTTCAGATTTCAGAGGCAGAAGTATTCTGCTTGTAGAAGATAATGAATTAAACAGTGAGATTGCGATGGCGATTCTTAATGAATATGGATTCCTGGTTGATACAGCGGAAAATGGAGCAGAGGCAGTGGAGAAGAGTCAGGAATTCAGCACCAGGCGCTTATGATCTTGTACTTATGGATATTCAGATGCCTGTAATGAATGGATATGAGGCTGCAAAGCAGATCCGTGCATTGGATGATCCAGCACTGGCAGAAATTACGATCCTTGCTATGACTGCCAATGCTTTTGATGAAGACAGAAAGAAAGCACTGGAATGTGGTATGGATGGATTTTTATCCAAACCAATTGTTATTGAGGAATTGATCCATACGTTACAAATCAATTTGAAATAAATGAAAGGAAGCGATATCTTTTTTATTCACAAAAATTTCGAAATCTCTTAAGAAAATCTTTGACAAAATGTAACAATGGAGAATCGAAACGTGATATAATAAAAAACAAGTGTCTATAGAACTCATATGACACAACATAAGACAAGTTTACGAAACATAAGAAGATGAGGAGGGCATAAAGATGCCTGGTATTATTTTAGAAGGAGGAACATTTCGTCCGATCTTTAGTGCAGGAGTGATGGATGCACTGTTGGATGAAGATATCATGTTTCCTTATATGATCGGAGTATCTGCGGGAATCTGTGATGGTTTTTCTTATATATCCAAACAAAAGGAAAGAAATTTAAAGATCCTGATGAACCACAGGAATGATAAAAGATACATGGGAGCGGGGAATCTACTGAAAGAGAGAAGTCTTTTGGACTGGATTTCGTATATGACACGATCCCAAACAAACTGTATCCATTTGACTGGAAGACATTCAATGAATACAAGGGAACGATCAAGGTCGGTGTAACAAATGCATGGACAGGGAAAGCAGAATACAAAGATGGAATGAAACTGGATAAGAAGTGTACGATGCTTCGAGCAACTTGTGCGATCCCGTTTGCATTTCCAACGATCAAAGTAGATGGAAAGCCTTATTATGATGGTGGAATTGCAGATCCGATTCCGATCAGACGATCAATAGAAGATGGGAATGATAAGAATCTGATCGTACTGACAAGGCCAGAAGGGTATAGAAAAGAATTAAGCAAGAGCAACAAAGCTGCGGCAAAACTTCTCAAGAGAAAATATCCACATTTACCGGAACTGCTGTTAAATCGTCATATAAGATATAATAAAACAGTTAGATATTGTGAGCAGTTAGAGAGGGAAGGAAAGGCAGTGATCCTAAGACCAGAGTATACAATCGATAGTTTAGAGAAAGACATTGATGTATTAAAACAAACGTATGATATGGGATACCGTGTCACAAAAGAGAATATAAACCGAATTAAAGAATTATTTTAGACGACTCTTTATGCCTGTTCCACTGGACGGAAGAAGCTCGATAAGATATACTTTATAAGATTAAGACAAAGGAGGGATCGGGCGATGGCAAGAATTGAAGAATCAAAACGAACTTATATAGAAGAACTTGCGACCAATCCAAGAGTCAACCTGATGGTTTTATCGGAACGAATCGATATTGTGTTTCATGAAGACGAAAGTGAAGTATCTCTGGCAGAGAAGATAGCAGAGAAACTTTATGATATGCCACAATTGATCACTAAGTTATTACAGCAGGAAGCAATCGAATTCTTGCTGCAATGCTGGGATATGGAAGGTGAGAGTCTGATTGCTGAGATGTACGCAAGAGAGATTGAGCAGTTACATTTTCTTGGATTTCTCTCATATGAAGACGATACGATCTTATTGAATATAGAAGCAAAGGATAATTTTTTCTTCTCTCTGAAAAGCCGCAGAGTTCAGGAAGAGTTAGAAGAGGGTACCAGACTTGAGAATATTCTCTTTGGAATGTTGTTTTTATATGGTATTTTAGATATTTATGAGTGTTGCCAGATGATCCAGGAAGAGATGTTCCCAGAGCTGACTTATGATGAGTTGGAAGAATTTATATTACTCCGTATTGTATTCTGGCAGTCAGGAATCTTATTAAGAAATCAGATGAATTCAAGACTGTTACTGGCAAGCCGTGAGGTAGAAAATCGTAACGAAGTATTTATTCAGTGGAGCCTTAGGGAAGATCTATCATGGAAACGTTACAGTGAAGATGAATATAAGAATCTGGCACTAGGCAATGGAATTGGAGGCTGGGATGGAATCCCAGAATTATATGATTTTGTGATGAAGAATATCGAGAATGATCAGTATAAGGTTATGATGATCGTAAAATCACTGGTTGTTAAGATTCAAAATGGATTGACTTATGAAGAGATTACATCTGCGTATGTGAATCTTCTGGACGAAGAAGATAAAGAACATCAAAGGATCCTTTGTGAATTGATCCGTACGCTTTATAAAACTGTACCATTATATAGTCTCAAGGGACATACGAGAACAGAAGTGGAAGAAGAAAGCCAAGAAGCAAGATTTCATGTGATTCAGGGTGGTAAAGAGTAAGGAGGAAGCGAATGAGACAGTCAACTGTATTAGTAGTAGATGACGAGAAAGAGATTGCTGACTTTATTGAATTATATTTAAAGAATGAAAATTATAATGTACATAAATTTTACAATGGAAAGGATGCCTTGGCGTGTGTAGAACATGAGAATATTGATCTGGCGATCCTTGATGTGATGCTGCCAGATATTGATGGATTTGAGATTTTAAAACAGATCCGTTTAACACACAATTTCCCTGTGATCATGCTGACAGCGAAAGTATCTTCTATGGATAAGATTAATGGATTGACATTGGGAGCTGATGATTATATTGAGAAACCATTTGAGCCGTTGGAATTGATGGCAAGAGTGAAGGCACAGCTTCGAAGATTTACAAGATACAACGATGGAAGCGGTATGAATCAGGAAGATACACTGGAGATCGCAGGTCTTATCTTAAATCGTGCAACACACCAGTGTACTTATGGAGAAGAAGAAATTACATTGACACCGCTGGAATTTTCAATTTTATGGATTCTGACACAGAACCGTGGGAAGGTTATAAGCTCAGAGAATCTTTTTGAGCAGGTATGGAAAGAAAAGTATTTTAAGAATAACAATAATACAGTTATGGTACATATCAGACATCTCCGTGAGAAGCTGGGAGAGGTCATGGGACACAAAGAATTGATCAAGACAGTCTGGGGAGTTGGATACAAAGTTGAGGAGTAAATACAGAAGTTTAAAGATAAGGATCATACTACAGACATTGGGAATCAGTTTGATCGTTGCATGTATCGGATATTTTGTACTTGATATATTTGTAGATGGTGTATTTCAGGATCCATTTGCCAAAACGGTCGTTTATATATTTGAACGGATCGGGATGGATGAGCTGGAAGCGATCCGTGTATATCGTCTGATCTTTGTACAAAATAAAACAATGATCATTGGTGCTGGATTTTTTGTGCTGCTTTTGTTAAGCTTTTATCTGGGTATGTCAAAATTCACGACATACCTAAGACAGGTTGAAGGCGGGATCCAGATGATCTTAAATGAATCCAAAGACCGCATATTGCTCCCACCAGAGTTGAATCCTTTGGAGAATAAATTAAATGAGATCAAAGGAACGTTGAAAGAACAGAGGCGGATTGCAGAAGAAAGTGAGCAGAGAAAGAATGATATCATCGTCTATCTTGCTCATGATCTGAAGACACCGTTGACGTCGATCATTGCATATTTATCATTGTTAAATGAATCGCCGGATATGTCGGAAGAACAAAGAGCTAAGTATATAGGAATTTCTCTTGAGAAAGCGAAACGTCTTGGAGAACTGATCAATGAGTTCTTTGAAATTACAAGGTATAATCTTCAGAATATTACCTTGGACAAAAAGGAATTTTATCTTTATGTTCTGCTTGAACAGGTGATGGATTCTTTGCTGCGGTATTTAAGCAGAAAGGATTAGAGTGGAAGATAGAGGTAGATGATAAAATACTAATTTATGGTGATCCGGACAGGCTTGCCAGGGTTTTTGAGAATCTGTTAAGGAATGCAGTATCGTATTGTTATCCGAATTCTCTCATCGAGGTTTATGGAATGATTGATGGAGATAACGCAGAGATTTTAGTCAGGAATCAGGGAAAGACTATACCAGAACATCAATTAAATAACCTGTTTGAGAAATTTTACAGATTAGATGAAGCAAGATCTTCTGAAACTGGCGGGGCAGGTCTTGGACTTGCGATCGCGAAGGAGATCATAGAGCTTCATGATGGAACTATCAAAGCAAAAAGCCAGAATGAGTATACGACATTCATAATACGGCTGCCAAGAAAGAAGGAGGAACAATGAAAAAAGTATATGTCATTGGACATCGCAATCCAGATACAGATTCCATCTGTTCTGCGATCGCATACGCAAACTTAAAGAATCAAGTGGAAGGAAATGGATACGAAGCATATCGTGCCGATAATATCAACGGCGAAACAAGATATGTATTGGATACATTTGGAATTAAAGATCCAAAATATGTTAGTGATGTAAGACCAAGATTAAAAGACGTAAATTTAAATCTAGTTAAAGGTGCAAAAGCGACAGATTCCCTGAAATCTGCACGTGAAATGATGCAGACAGAGAAGATCGTGTCTCTTCCAGTATTAGATGGAAAGAAAATGATCGGTCTGGTATCCATCAGTGATGTGTTGAAAGCAGACATGGATGTTTATGACAATGAAATCCTTGCCAAAGCAAAAACACCATATAAAAATGTTGTAGAAACATTAGATGGAACACTTCAGGCAGGAGATATCGAAGGATATATCACAGAAGGTAAGTTAACAGTATCTGCCGCAAGTGTTGATACAATGGAAGAATTTGTAACAGCTAAAGATACAGTGATCGTTGCAAACCGTGAAGATGCACAGATTGGTGCGATCCAGACAGGAGTACAGTGTGTTGTAGTATGCATGGGTACAGAAGTTACTGATAAAGTATTAGAACTTGCAAAGGAAAAGAACTGCAGAATCATCACAACACCATATGATACATTTACAGCAAGCCGTTTGATCTGCCAGGCAATGCCAGTATCTTATATCATGGCAACAGATACGATCGTATCTTTCAATGAAACAGATTTTGTAGATGATGTCAAAGAAGAGATGACAAAGAAACGTTTCCGTTACTTCCCTGTATTGAATGCAGATAACGAATTTGTAGGATTTATTTCCAGACGTCGTATCTTAGAATTCAACAAGAAACAGGTAATCTTAGTTGACCATAATGAGGTATCACAGGCAGTCGAAGGATTAGAAGAATGTGAGATCATGGAGATCATCGACCACCACAGAATCGGAAGTGTGGAAACTGTATCACCAGTTTACTTCAGAAATCAGCCAGTTGGATGTACAGGAACGATCGTTGCTCAGATGTACCGTGAACAGGGAATCGAGATTACAAAAGAGATGGCAGGATTAATGTGTTCTGCAATTCTTTCTGATACATTAATGTTCCGTTCTCCAACATGTACACCAGTGGACGAACAGATCGCGAGAGAATTAGCACAGATCGCAGGAATTGATGTAGAAGAACATGCCAAAGCAATGTTCCGTGCAGGAAGTGATTTAAGTGGTAAGACTCCAAACGAGATCTTCTACATGGATTATAAGAAATTCAATGCCGATACAATTGATTTTGGTGTTGGACAGATCACATCCATGGATCAGGGAGAATTAGATGATATCAAAGCATCAATCCTTGAATATATGGATTCTGTGAAAGAAGAACAGGGACTCGATTACGTATTCTTTATGCTAACAAACATCTTAGAGGAAACAACACATCTGCTGATCTGCGGACCAGAAGCTGAGGGAGTGATTGAACGCGGATTTGGTGTAACACCAGAAGATAAAGTTGCAATTCTTCCTGGAGTTATGTCACGTAAGAAACAGATGATCCCTAATCTTTTGAATGCGTTTCAGCAGTAGATTGTAATAGTCTTTGATATGTATATGAGAAAAATAAATAAGAATAAGAGCCATCCGCCAGAGAATTTATGCTCGCCGGATGGCTCTTCTGTCATTAGCTACATTACAGTTAGTAAAAATTTTATTAGCTAATAATAAAATTCAAGATATAGATAAGATATACAATGATATACAGTATAGAAATAAATTAATGGAAGAGTATAAAATCTATGAGGGATATAAAAAGACCGCCCATATGGGCGGTTACTTTTCTGAAAAGTAAAAAATATATATATGAAAATATGTCTTAAGTATACCAAAATCCCCGAGGCATTCAATATACAAAGTATGAACAATTCTAAAGAATTTATAAACAGTTCTAAACAAAATAGGTTTCGACGTTGTTGTACTTTTGACACTTACATCATATGATAATATTTAGCATAAAGACCGCCAGAAGCAATTAGTTCTTCATGTGTTCCTCGTTCTTTGATTGTTTGTCCATCGATAACAAGAATTTCGTCTGCATTCTGGATCGTTGATAAACGATGGGCGATCGTGATCGTTGTTCGATTTTCAGACAAGGCGTCCAGACTCTTCTGGATATGCTGCTCGCTTTCATTATCTAATGCGCTGGTAGCTTCATCTAAGATTAAGATTGGCGGGTTCTTTAAGAAAACTCTTGCAATAGAGATTCTTTGCTTCTGACCACCGGATAATCTTGTACCACGTTCTCCAACGAAAGTATCATAGCCATTAGGTAATGTCATAATAAAATCGTGGATATTGGCTTTCTTAGCAGCTTCGACAATTTCATCAAAGGTTGCATCAGGGTTTCCGTAAGCAATATTTTCTTTGACACTGCCGCCAAATAGATAAACATCCTGTTGAACAATACCGATGGAGCTTCTAAGACTCTCTAATTTTATATTCTTGATATTCTGACCACCGATCGTAATCAAACCATCTGTAATATCATAAAATCGAGGCAGCAGAGAACAGATCGTTGTTTTTCCACCACCGGAAGGTCCAACGAGTGCAATGGATTTTCCTGATTTGATTGTGAAATCAATGTGATTTAATACAATCTCATTATCCTCGTAACTAAATGAGACATCATGATAACAGATATCCCCATCAGGATGTTTCATATTAACGGCATCAACAGAATTTGTGATCTCAGGTTCAATATCAATAACAGACTGATAACGGATAAAACCAGACATACCTTTCTGGATCATTTCTGTTAATTCTACAAAATCTGAATCGGGCTGATAAAGATTCCAATATACAATGCATACATAGCAAGGTCAGCAGCACTCATCTGGCCAAGAGCGATAAAATAACCACCAGCAAGTAAAGTGACAAGATACATCATTCCTTGGAAAAATGTATTTCCACTCTGAAAACTTCCCATAGCACGATAATTATCACGCTTGGAATCTAAAAATGCCTCATTTCCAACACGAAATTTCTCACGTTCAATATCTTCATTTGCAAAAGACTGCACAATACGGATTCCAGCAAGGGAGTCTTGCAAAGAAGCATTGACATCACCAATCTTCCTGCGGTTATCAAGGAAGGTAGCCTGCATCTTACGATTTTGCTTTGCACTGAAGAAGATCATCAGTAAAACGATCGCAAGAAGAATAATCGCTAATTTCCACTGAATGATAAACAGGAAAATAAAAGATCCAACGATCTTCACAAGAGAGATAAATAAATTCTCAGGGCCGTGATGGGCAGCTTCGGAAATATCAAACAGATCAGAAACAAGACGGCTCATCATCTGTCCGGTGTTATGTTGATCATAATAGGAAAAAGAAAGATTTTCATAATGGTCAAACAGTTTACGGCGCATATCACGTTCCATCTGAGCTCCCATGATATGTCCCTGACAGCTGACATAATATTTACAGAACGCCTGAAAAATATAGCAGATAAATAAAATTCCCCCGATGATCGGAAGAGTCTTAAGGATCATAGAAGCATCCTTAAGGAATAAAGTCTTTGTAAGTGAACGAAGGATCTGTGGATAAGCAAGATCAACCAGACTGATAAATGCTGCACAGATCAGATCAAAAATGAAGACTTTTTTGTAGGGTTTATAATATTGGATGAATTTTTGAAAAGTACTCATTGGTGATAACTCCTTTAAAGAAAAATTTGATTGTATACAAACAACCAGAGACTATCATACACCAATTTTTGAAAAATAAAAAGACCGCTCAATAAAATGAGCGGTTACTTTGAAAAGAGAGGATTAAAAATATATATGAAAACTATGTCTTAAGTATAGCAAAATCCTTCCTTTATTCAATATATAAAGTATGAACAATTCTAAAGAAAGTATAAACAGTTCTAAAGAAATTATTGTAAATGCCAGTTGATCCAGTAATACAGATTCAAAACAAATCTATATTACTGGATCATTTTCAAATTATAATACAAGATCTTCGCCGTAAGTCCCCATATGATACGGTCATCATATTCGTAGAATAAAACCTCATATTCCCCACGTGCCCAAGGGTATTCTTTTCCACCAGGTACTTTATCAAATGGAAAGTTATCTGTTGGATACATAGTCACTTTGTTATAATAACATTTCGGTGGGGTGTTCTGAAAGAATGCTAATGGAACAGTGAAAATTTCAGAAACTTCATCATTACTATACTGACCATCATAATTTACTAATTCCCCAAGATAAGGATCAATCCGCAGACCAGCAGGAGATAAAAAGTAATCTAAAGGCCCATATAATTTAATATTAGATTCAGAAATCAGTAATTCTTCACAAGTTTCACGGATCAAGTCTCCATGGATGTTTCATCATGTTCTCTCCGGCCGCCCGGGAAACAGATTTCCCCAGGCTGTTGTGAGAGTTTATTGGAACGGACTTCAAATAGGATATGGTATCCATCATTTTTCTTGATCAGAGGGATCATAACGGCAGATACCTTGTCCTTTTCTTGTTCAATTCTTTTTGGAATTCGGGTGTTTAAGTGTTTGAACATAAAAATCTCCTAGAATCTGAAATCACGTTTTCCTTCATGAATATTTTCGATATATTCGGTAGCTTTCTGCTTGACAACAGGATTTGGAATCTTCTCAAGTTCCTGTTTGATCAATACCTCACCTTTGGCTTTGACTTCATCAGAAGCGTAATCCTCTAAGTATTCTTTTAAAGTCATTAAAGCATTTGGTGCACAGCAGTTTGCAATCTGACCGGATTTGACAAGAGTCATGAAACGATCACCAGTACGTCCTTCACGGTAACATGCTGTACAGAAACTTGGAATATGACCAAGATCCATCAGCCATCCGATGATCTCATCTAAGGTACGGTTATCATTTTCTCAAACTGTGCAGAGTTATCTTCTGGTTTTTCTTTTCAGCGTATCCACCGACACTTGTAGAAGAAGCACCACTGATCTGGGATACTCCGACTTTTAATACACGTTCTCTTGATTCTTGTGTCTCACGAGTAGATACGATGATTCCTGTATAAGGAACAGCAATACGAAGGATTGCAACGATCTTCTCAAAAATATCATCATTGATTGCATTTTCGAAATCGTCAGGATCGATATCGTCAGCAGGACGGATTCTTGGAACACTGATCGTATGAGGTCCAACACCGAATTTTGCTTCCAGATGTTCTGCATGCATTAACAGACCAGCAAAGTCATAACGATACATATCAAGACCGAATAAAACACCGATACCAACATCATCGATACCAGCTGTCATCGCACGGTCCATAGCTTCTGTATGGTAAGCATAATCATGTTTTGGTCCTGTTGGATGAAGAACTTCATAATTGTTTTTGTGGTAGGTTTCCTGGAATAAAATATATGTTCCGATACCAACATCTTTTAATTTCTTATAATTTTCAACTGTTGTAGCAGCGATATTTACGTTTACATACTGTAAAGTTTGTTTTAATGCTCTCTAATACATATTCAATTGGAATATTCACAGGATCTTCTCCTGTTTCAAGAGCCAGTCTCTTATGCCCCATATCCTGAAGAGCGATAACTTCTTTCTTGATCTCTTCCTGAGTTAATTTCTTTCTGCGGATATGTTTATTCTTATAATGATAAGGACAGTAAGTGCATCCGTTGACACAATAGTTTGCAAGATATAATGGAGCAAACATAACGATACGATTTCCATAGAATTCTTCCTTGATCTTGATCGCAAGATCGAAAAACTTTTTCTGGATCAGTTCTTTATCTTCACATGCAAAAGTACGGAAGCTTCTCTGTGGGAAATACCTTTTAATTTCTTTGCTTTTTCAATGATAGACAGGATCAGTTCCTTATTGTTTTTGTTGGCATCTGCATAAGCAAGTGTATCTTTGATCTCCTGGTCATCAATAAATTCTTCTGCGATACCGGATTCTGGTCTGTACATAGTTTTCTCCTTCTCCTAAATTAGTTAATACGTAATATTTTTATTGCATAGGAGATTTTATCGATATTTTCTATGCAATAAAAAAGCATATTCGGAAATGAATATGCCAGATAGTCGAATAAAAAAGTACGTAAGATCCCCAAGGGAACAGGTACTTTGTAAGCTCAATCTTGGCATCAGGAAATCCTTGGCTTCAGAATGAATATGCACTTATATATTCATTATAAATAAATGAGACAAAAAGTCAATGAAAGAAAAAAAGAGAACGATTAAGATTGTGTTTCTAAGCGTTTCATTGTATACTTTTGGTAATGGGAAATAGACGGGAGAAATAATAGGATATGGAAACACTGCAAGTTAACAGAAAAAAAATAGAGAAACTGTCAACAGTTTTAAATAATTCTCGGATTAAGATATTTGAATATCTTGTGGATGAAGATACACTTGTAGTTTATAATAATAAATTTCATATCGAGAAAACGATAGCTGGATACATGGACTATATAGACAACAAAGCAAGATTCATCCAGAAGATCGAGAAAGATAAAGCAGATTTATAAGGAAGCAAAGAAGAAGCAACGGTAGAGATCCGTGAGTTTGGGGAGGATGGGGATATTAAACATTCAGTACTCGAGTTTACGAAGATCGTGAATGAAGATGGAAAGCTGACCTTGATAGGAAGTACAAGGGATATCACAGAACAAAGAAAACAAGAGAAGAAGCTCAAAGAAAGAGCGAGAAAAGACTCTTTGACAGGGCTTTATAATCAGGTATATGGGAAAAAATATATCAACAAATATCTGAATCGGAAGAAGCCTTTTGATTCGTGTGGAATGATTGTATTAGACGTGGATTGTTTTAAATTGGTGAATGACAATTATGGCCATTTATTTGGAGATAAAGTTCTAGCCCGTTTGGCGATGCTGTTGAAAGAAGTATTTAGAGATAACGATAGTATTTTAATGAGAGCTGGCGGGGATGAATTCGTTATTTTTGTAAAAGATATCTTGAACGTTGAGTTGGTTAGGAAGAATGTGGAGCTGATGCAGAAGATAAAGGATCTTCAATTCGGGAAGACAGGTTATACGATCACATGTAGTGCAGGATGTTGTTATCTTCCAGAGAATGTATCAGGTTATACCTATGACCAACTGTTTGAGAATGCGGACATTGCCTTATATAAAGCAAAAGAGCGAGGAAAGAACTGTTATGTTTACTGTGACAGCCTGCAGCATTTTTCATCCATGATCGCTGAACAAGAGAAACAGGAAGAGATGTTGGAAGCAAGATATTTTCAGAATGATATTGTTGCTACAGCTTTTGAAATCTTCGAGAAAACCAACAATTTTGAGGTGGCGATATATTTATTACTGAAAGTGATTGGAGTTCGTCTGGAACTTGATCGTATCACGATCGTGCAGACAGATATCAAGGATCGAGAGATATATTCTGATTATCAATGGAACAGAGAAGGAATTCCGAAGGTTTTAGAGACGGTCAGACATTTTGATAAAGAGGATTTTCTCACAGTATTTAATGATTTTGATGAGAATGGGGTGCTTGTTTTACAGCATGATCATATGCAACGATATTCCGAATCAGCAACGAAGATCCTGATACAGGGAGAGGCAAAGACAATCGTATGTGTTGCAATGTATTGTGAAGGACGCTATACGGGAGCAATCACATATGCTGTGTGTAAGGAGAAGAGAAGCTGGTCAAACGAGATGTTGAAGCAGTTATCCGAAGTAACGAAGATCATCTCCGCACATTTTGCCAAGAATCAGGTGATGAATCATGTCTATCAGGGAGCGATCACACGAATGGAGCATGATACGCTGACAGGTTTGATCTCATTTGGAAGATTTCATGAGGAAGTGGAACGTATCATTCTTGCAAATAAGACAAGTGATTACATGATGATATATACGGTTTTGAAAATTTCAAATATTTTAATTATAAGTATGGATATACTCTAGGAGATCAGGTATTAAAGGATTTTTGCAGTTTCATTATTGGAAAAACAGAAGAAAAACATAATCTGTACTTTACAAGAGTTGTATCGGATCAGTTTTTAATGTTTCGTACAGCTAGCCATGAGAAGGATGAATATCAAGCGATCATTGAAGAAACAGAAAAGATCAATGAAGAATTTATGCTGCGGCAGAAGGAGAAGTTCCCAAAATCCAACGTGGTATTGAGAACAGGAATCTATTATGTGACACCAGAATGCAGGAGCACTTCCTATGCGATCGATGCGGCAAACTATGTGAGACAGAAAGTGAAAGGTGGAGAAAAAGGCAGCGTAAGATTTTATGACGATGAGATGCAGAAACAACGTGAGTTGGAAAATGAGATCGTCAATGATATGAAGGAAGCGATGGAACAAAAACAGTTCAAAGTATATTTTCAGCCCCAATATTCCATAAAAAGTCATGAGATCATAGGTGCGGAAGCATTGGTGCGCTGGGAGAGAGATAACGGAACCGTTTTAAGTCCCAATGCATTTATTCCAGTTTATGAAAATAATGGAAAGATCATAGAACTTGACTTCTATGTCTTTGAGACAGTTGTAGAATTCATTGCAGAGAATCTAAAAGCAGGAAGAGAACAGGTGCCGATATCGATCAATGCATCTAGTCTCCATGCATCTGATCCGCAGACGATCAACACTTATATAAATATTTTGAAGAAATATAGTGTTGATCCAACAATGGTTGAGATTGAACTTACTGAGACAGCAGTTGTGTCTGAATATGAAAGTGTTAGAAAATTATTTGACTCTTTTCAGTTACATGGGATTAAGACAGCGATAGATGATTTTGGAAGCGGATATTCTGTCCTGAATACGATCGTTGATATCCCAGTTGATGTGATCAAGATCGATCGAGGATTTATTACCAGCTGCTTAGAAACAGACCGTGGAATCTATTTCCTGAAACATTTGATCGATATGATTCGAAATCTAGGATATCAGATAATCTGTGAAGGTGTAGAAACAGATGAGCAGATTGAAATATTAAGACAGATCGGTTGTGATGAGATTCAGGGATATTGGTATTCGAAGCCATTGAAGATGGAAGACTACAAAGAACTTCTCCAGACGGAAAAAATTTCCAGGGGGGGGCAAAACACCCAAACAGGCAAAAAATCCTAAGATATACTTTAGGCAATGAAAATTTGAAAGTGAGGAAAATACAATGAGTGGCAGAAAGAGCCAGGAATTAGAAGGAATTACGTTATTAGGAAACCAGAAAACAAAATACCCAGATGATTATGCACCGGAGGTGTTAGAAACATTTTAGAATAAACATCCAGAGAATGATTATTTTGTCAAATTTAATGCACCAAATTCACAAGTCTATGTCCGATCACAGGACAGCCGGATTTTGCAACGATCTACATTTCTTATGTGCCAGGAGAGCGCATGGTAGAAAGTAAATCATTAAAATTGTATTTATACAGCTTCCGAAATCATGGAGATTTTCACGAAGACTGCATGAATATCATTATGAAAGATCTGATCAAACTGATGGATCAAAATACATTGAAGTATGGGGTAAATTCACTCCAAGAGGAGGAATCTCCATTGATCCATACTGCAACTACGGAAGACCAGGAACAAAATGGGAAGATGTTGCATGGAACAGACTTTCAAATCATGATCTTTATCCAGAGAAGGTAGATAATAGATAAGTAATCACATACGAAAAAAGTAATCACATACGAAAAGGAGGAAAAAGTATGGGAAAGAATTTGAAAAAAGTAATATTTAGTGTTTTACTGCTGGCAGCAGTGATCATTGTATCGCCTAAGGATGCAAAGGCAGCAGGAAAGGTATGGATGGCTGGATTTAATGATAACAGCATTACGATTCAGTGGACTCCACAGAATTCGAATGTATATAGAGTGGACGGCTATTATCTTGAGGAAATTGGAACTCAGAAAATCATTTGGCAGGGCTCTGCAGATACAACGCAGGTAACAGTTCAGGCAACGAAGGGATATTCAGGACATATAAGACTGGGATACAGTTATACATATCTTGCTACAGGAAAAACATATAACGGGTCAGTTGACAGTGTTTATGTTAACACAACACCTGCTGATGTAGCGAAGAATAATTTTGGGATCACAGCAGCATACGCTAATATTAAGAAGGTAGCATTTAAAGGTTAATAAACCTGGAGATGGCAACAGGAGTACAGCTGGAAGTATATAATGCAAAGAATAAAAGAGTACTATCTAAGACATCAACATCTATGGGTTATGAGTCTATGAATGTGTCAAAAGATATGGCGTATAAATATCGTGCAAGATACTACTATACAAACAGAAGTAATAATCAGACATACTATGGAAGATGGAGTAACTATCGCTACTTCGCAATGCCATCTATTTCAGGAAAGACAACAAACAAGAAGAAAGGCATCAAAGTAGTTCTGAAAGGGAAGAGGGATTAAGCAGTATACAGTTTCCATATCAAAGAAGTCAAAATCTGGATTTAAAAAGTAAAACAGTCAAGGTTTCTAAAAAGAAGAGTTACTCTTTCCAGATCACAAAAAACGGAAAGAAAAAATTAAAAAAAGGAACATATTATGTTCAGGTGGCTCCAAAAGTTAAATTTGGAAATAAAACATATTCCAGTGACGTATCAACTGTAGCAAGTGCATATGTATACAAATAAGGAGATGTAATATGGTTAAAAATTTTAAAGAGAACGTTATGTATAGTGTTGTCATTTGCAATGATGACAGGGACTGTAATGGTAGGAGCAAAAACAAAAACAGAAAGTATTCACAGCAAACTTCCTGCGATCACAGCATCACAAAGAGTAAGAGCAAAACAGGCAAAAGCATCTGCAGCGGCAGTGCAGTTAAATGCAACGAATGTTTACACGCTGTCTGATTTTGATACGCTGTCAAATAAATGGCAGGCAAATCAGGAAATGATGTTGTATCAAGGATATAGTGATGCAAATGAATATGTGAAAGTTGGAACAATTCGTGTAGGAATTGATGGAACGGTTGTTATCCCATATGCAACAAAGGTCGCAGGAGTAGATGGTGGACGTTTAAAACTGTGTTATAATGGGAATCCGGCTATGACACTTTCACAGACGAATAATGGAAAAATGATCTGGGCTGGTGCAGTCAAAGCAGGAACATATGCATTATACCTTGAAACAGCATGTGAGAATGCAAATACACCAGTGGTTGCAGCATTTGGAGCAGCAGTGATATCAAGCCAGAATAACAGAACTTTTGGCGGAAATAATGTAATCGCTAGTGCAAGTACTGGAGCAGCTACATATCAGCAGTTTAAAGTATCCAAAAGAGGAGTTGCAGCGATCGCAGTTTATAAAGAAAATTCAGCGGGAAATGTTTCTAGTGTTACATATTCTGTTCAGAAATTAAGTGGAAAGACATGGAAAACTGTAGCAACCGGATTATCGGGTGCAGCAAAAAATAACTATGTAGTAACAACAGGACTTGCTGCAGGGACTTATCGTGTCGTTGTAAATGCGGCATCTGGAGAGATCCTTTATTTCATCAATGCAAATCAAAAAGCATCTGACAGTTATGGAACATCTAAGAAAAAAGCAAAAGAGATCAAGCGTAAGAAATCCAAGAAGCAGGTATTCTTGTCTAATGAAAGTACAAGTAAAACACACTGGTATAAGATCAAAGTTAAGAAGACTGGAATGACATATATCGATATCACAGGACTTGGAAATAAAAGCAAGATTTCTGTAACAGTCACAGGAGCAGCAAGATTAAAAAATAAAACAATATCAAAAGGTTTCCGTATCTATGGAAAGGCAAAAAAAGGAACTTACTATATTAAGATCAAAAAAGGATCCAAAGGTACAAGTGGATATCAGGTAAAATACACTAAATAATAATTCCTTCATATTTGTTTATACTTTCTTTAGAAATGTTTAGAAACAGAATATTGAATGAAGAGAGGATCCTGATATAATAAAGACATAGTTTTTCATATATATTTTTAATCCTCTCTTTTTGAAAATAAGTACCGTATCAGCCGAGATGTTGATGCGGTATTATTTCGTTTTAATATGTAAAGAAACAAGATTGTATTGTAAAAAAAACGAAAAATCTATTGACGGACCAACATATGGATGATATGATAAACACGCTAGACTTTAGCGTTGGAAGAAGGTCTTTTTTTTATGCCTTATTTTAATTAAACAACAAACAAAATGGAGGTGGAAGTTGTGCGCACAAGAGTAACATTAGAATGTACAGAATGTAAACAGCGTAATTACAACATGACAAAGGATAAGAAAACACATCCTGAACGCATGGAAACAAAGAAATACTGCAAATTCTGTAAAACTCACACATTACACAAAGAAACAAAATAATTTCCGGTAATTCCCTTTGAGAGAAAAGGAAGTGAAAACATGGAGAAAACTAACAAAGCAAAGAAAACAAGTTGGTTCAAAGAGTTAAAAGCTGAATTTAACAGAATTATCTGGCCAACGAAAGAAAGAATTGCAAAAGAAACAGCAGTTGTAGTGATCTGTGCTATTATTATCGGAGTCATTGTTGCAGTTCTTGATGTTGGAATCCAGTATGGAATTCAGGCATTGGTTGGATAGAAGTAAGGAGATTTTATGGCAGAGGCAAATTGGTATGTTGTTCACACCTACTCAGGTTATGAGAATAAAGTAAAAGTGGATATTGAGAAAACCATCGAGAACCGTAAGCTTCAGGATCAGATCTTGGAAGTCCGCGTACAACTTGAAGACGTGGTAGAGATGAGAAACGGTGTGAAGAAACAAGTTTCAAGAAAAATGTTCCCAGGTTATGTTCTGATCCATATGATCATGAACGACGACACATGGTATGTGGTTCGTAACACAAGAGGTGTTACAGGATTCGTAGGACCTGGATCAAAACCAGTACCGCTGACTCCTGCAGAGATGAAACCATTAGGAATCCAGATTGGAGGAGAACAGCAAGAAACACCAGCAAGAGAGAAGATTGAACTTGATATCGAAGTTGGTGATATGATCGTTGTGACTTCCGGTGCTTGGGAAGGAACAACAAGTGCGGTTACTGCAATCAATGAAAGCAAACAGACAGTAACTATTGAAGTCGAGATGTTCGGAAGAGCAACTTCAGTAGAAATTGATTTCTTAGATATTAAGAAAGCGTAACGAAGAATAAGAATAGAGAATCTTATTTGAAACAAAGTGGGAGGGCTATCCCGTAATTACCACAATAATCAGGAGGTTAACGATTATGGCAAAGAAAGTAGAAGGTTATATCAAACTTCAGATTCCGGCAGGAAAGGCAACACCAGCACCGCCGGTAGGACCTGCACTTGGACAGCACGGTGTAAACATCGTACAGTTTACCAAAGAGTTCAACGCAAGAACAGCAGATCAGGGAGACATGATCATCCCTGTAGTAATCACTGTATATCAGGATAGAAGCTTCAGCTTCATCACAAAGACTCCACCAGCAGCAGTTTTATTAAAGAAAGCTTGCAAAATCCAGTCTGGATCAGGAGAACCTAACAGAACTAAAGTAGCTACTATTTCTAAAGCAGATCTTCAGCAGATCGCTGAAACAAAGATGAAAGACTTAAACGCAGCATCTATCGAAGCAGCAATGAGCATGATCGCCGGTACTGCAAGAAGTATGGGAATCACAGTAGAAGAGTAGTCACAAATTTGAAACGAAAGTGGGAGGGTGAACTCCCGATATTACCACAGGAGGTATTTTAGAATGAAAAAAGGTAAGAGATACGCAGAGCTTACAAAATTAGTGGACAGAACAAACAATTATGATCCACAGGAAGCAGTTGCTTTAGTAAAAAAATTAGCAAACGCTAAATTTGACGAAACAATCGAAGCACATATCCGTCTTGGTGTAGATGGACGTCAGGCAGACCAGCAGATCCGTGGAGCAGTTGTACTTCCACACGGAACTGGTAAAGAAGTTAAAGTTCTTGTATTCGCTAAAGATGCAAAAGCTGAAGAAGCGAAAGCAGCAGGAGCAGAATTCGTAGGAGCAGAAGAATTAATTCCTAAGATCCAGAAAGAAAACTGGTATGACTTCGACGTAGTAGTAGCTACTCCAGACATGATGGGTGTAGTAGGTCGTTTAGGACGTGACTTAGGACCTAAAGGTTTAATGCCTAACCCTAAAGCCGGAACTGTAACAATGGACGTTGCGAATGCCATTAAAGAAATCAAAGCAGGTAAGATCGAATATAGATTAGATAAATCCAACATCATTCATGTACCAGTTGGAAAAGCTTCTTTCACAGAAGAACAGTTAGCGGACAACTTCCAGACGTTAATCGATGCAATCGTAAAAGCAAAACCTGCAGCAGCAAAAGGTCAGTATTTTAGAAACGTAACAATTACTTCTACAATGGGACCTGGAGTGAAAATTGATACAACAAAATTTGCTTAATATTTAACTTTAAGCGGGGTCAGTCTCATGTAGTCTGACCCCAGATTTATGCAAAATCCTATGTTGCCATATGGGAATTGCATAAAAATAAAAACATTTCAAAAAAAGTAAAAAAACATTTGACATATATATAAATGTCGTGTATTATATGTAAAGTATTACTGCCGAAGACAGCAGGTGCCGCAAGGCGCAACGTAGAACAACCTGCCGAGGAGAGTATTAGTGAATATGCTAATTAACACTCTATGTCTGTGCGGATATAGAGTTTTCTTTTTATATGTGCGGTGGTACACAAAATAAATCAAGGAGGTGCACCATTTCAATGGCAAAAGTTGAGTTAAAACAACCAGTAGTAAACGAAATTAAAGAATTACTTACAGATGCTCAGTCAGCAGTATTAGTTTCTTACCGCGGAATCACTGTAGAACAGGATACAGCAATGCGTAAAGAATTAAGAGAAGCTGATGTAGAATACAAAGTATATAAGAATACAATGATTCGTTTTGCAATCCAGGGAACAGAATTTGAAGCATTAGCTGATGATTTAAAAGGACCTACAGCAATCGCTGTTTCTAAAACAGATGCTACAGCTCCTGCAAGAATCCTTGCAAAACACGCTAAGAACATCGAAGTATTAGAAATGAAATCTGGTGTTGTAGAAGGAACATTCTATGACAAAGATGGTATCCAGGTTATCGCAAGCATCCCATCAAGAGACGAATTACTTGCGAAATTCCTCGGAAGCATCCAGTCTCCGATTACAAACTTTGCTCGTGTTATTAAACAGATCGCAGAGAAAGACGGAGAAGGGGCTGCAGCTGAGTAAGATCAGTTATCAGTAAATTTAAAATATTAGGAGGAAATTATAATGACAACTCAGGAAATTATTGAAGTTATCAAAGGTTTATCAGTATTAGAATTAAACGATTTAGTAAAAGCTTGTGAAGAAGAATTTGGAGTATCTGCAGCAGCAGGTGTTGTAGTAGCAGCAGCTGGAGCTGAAGGTGGAGCAGAAGAAAAAGACGAATTCGACGTAGAATTAACAGAAGTTGGTGGAGCTAAAGTTAAAGTCATCAAAGCTGTTCGTGAAGTAACTGGCTTAGGCTTAAAGGAAGCAAAAGAATTAGTTGATGGAGCTCCTAAAGTAATTAAAGAAGGTGCATCTAAAGCAGAAGCTGAAGACATCAAAGCTAAATTAGAAGAACAGGGAGCTAAAGTAACTCTTAAATAATTAAGAGATTTACTCCAGTAGATTTTCTATAAAGTATATGAAACTGTCACATTGGTGGAAACTAGTGTGGCAGTTTTTTTACTTTATATGGATCATAAGAAACTTCGATGGAATCCTCTATGAAATAAAATATTTCTAAGCTTTATAATCGTATATTTGATGATAGAATAGGAGAGTAAAATCATACGAAAGGAGTATTCGACAATTATGAAATTAGTAATTATTGAACCACTAGTTGTGGAAGAAGAGAAATTGATGGAAATCGCACATAAGGCATTGCCAGATTCTGTCGAGATCGTATCTTACCAGACCAAAGTAACTGACACAGAAAGCCTGATCGAACGTGGAAAGGATGCGGACATTATTATGGTTGCAAACCTGCCATTGAATGCTGAAGTCATCAAAGGCTGCAAAAACCTTAAGATGTTGGCGGTAGCATTTACAGGGATCGATCATATTGCTATGGCTGCATGCAAAGAACAGGGGATTACAGTATGCAACTGTGCAGGCTATTCAAATGCTGCAGTTTCAGATCTTGTCTTTGGACTTTTGATCTCACTGTATCGAAATATCATTTCCTGCAATCAGGTAGTCCGAGAAGAAGGAACCAAGGATGGTCTGGTTGGCTTTGAACTGGAAGGAAAGAAATTCGGTGTGATCGGAACCGGAGCGATCGGAACCAGAGTTGCGAAGATCGCCCAGGCATTTGGATGTGAAGTTTACGCATATTCAAGGACAGTAAAAGATCTTCCAGGAATTCAATTTGTGGGGTTAGAAGAACTTTTATATAGTTGTGATATCATTTCATTGCATGTACCTTTAAATGAATCAACAAAAGGTTTGATCGGTAAAGATGAAATCGCATTGATGAAACCAGATGCAGTTTTGATCAACACGGCAAGAGGTCCGGTTGTTGATAGTGAAGCATTAGCTGAAGCACTCAATAACGGTAAGATTGCAGGAGCAGCCGTTGATGTCTTTGAGAATGAACCGCCGGTATCAAAAGATCATCCACTCTTACATGCAAAGAATCTGATCGCGACACCACACGTTGCATTTGCAACAAAAGAAGCATTGGTAAAACGTGCGATTATTGATTTTGATAATGTGAAATGTTGGATGGAAGGAAAACCAGTCAATGTAATGAATTAAATTTTATAAATAGTCGAATATACATTAAGAGAAACAAGATAAATGGGGAGAAATAAAGTGAAAAAAGTGATGAAAAAGCTGTGCGTATGTACGCTTTCAGCTGTTATAGGAATGTTATCGATTCAGATCATGCCCGTATCAGCAGCAAGTAAGACTGGCATGGGAAAGATAACGAATAAGATAAACAAAGCAGGATATAATTTATGGGCGGATACGATTCACCGGAAGAAGCAGCAACATATGACATTGATTTCTATGATTCTGGCATCAATGCAGGTGTTGCTGTTGGCGGAAATATTTCATTAAAATATAACGATTCTTATGATTATGGAGATAATCTGAAATATAACTGGCAGATCGTCAATGGAAATGATCATATTGCGATGGAGGTATCAGCAGATCAGAAGACTGCAAGGATTACAGGAAGATCCATAGGAGATGCAACAGTCCGATTAAATATCATAACAGATGAAGGAACAGAATATCAAAGTATTGAAACAAAGAAATGCATATCCAGATTTCCAATCCGAGATTAAAGAATAACAAACTTGCAACGGTTCTTTATAACGAAGGGAAAGTTGAATTAGAAGGCAACTCGGCGAATGGACAAGAACGCATTATCTATCGAGCAGATAATAACCATAATTTTTATGTATCGGATGATGGGACATTTTACGGATATGCAAAACAAACCAGAAAGATATACGTATATGTAGATGGAATTTGTCTGGAAGCAACTGTAAAGTGCACAGATCCACAATATAGAGCCAGTTGTATTCTGAAAAAGGGACAAAAAGTATCTTACAAAGTATCAGGAGCCAGCGGATATACACCAGTTACATATAAAGTTGGAAATACAAAATATGCATCTGTATCATCAAATGGATTAACAAAAGGAAAAAAATACGGAAGGACAACCTTAACGATCAGTGCTGATAATGCGAGTGTATCTTTTAATATTTATATATTAAAATCCAAAGTATACAAAGGAGTCAGTAAAGCTCAAGCGATCTGTAAGACAAAACCAAGATACAGTCAGGCAAAACGAATGCGGAAAGGTTATGTAGACTGCAGTTCTTTTGTGTGGAAATCTTATAAACCATATGGTGTGAATTTTGGAAGTAAGAGCTATGCACCAACAGCTGCAGATATTGCTAAATGGTGTGGAAAAAAGAAGAAATTATTAAAACTTTCTACATATAACGGAAAATCAGACAGATTACTTCCGGGAGATCTAATTTTTTACCGTAAACGAAGTGGAAGGAATGGAAGATATAAAAATATCGACCATATCGCCATGTATGTTGGAAATGACACGATCGTACATGCAGATGGAAGCAGTGTGTCTTACAGCTATCCATGGTACCGTAAAGTTGCAGCGATCGCCAGACCAGTAAAATAAAAGAAAATATAAAGATAAAGAAGTACGAAAGGCAGATAACAAGGATACAAAATTCTTGCTATCTGTCTTTTAGGATGGTACAATATTGATGTAACTGAAATGGGAGCTTAAAAGGTGATACCTTAGCTGAGAGGAAACAAGAGTTTCGACCATGGACCTGATACGGATAATGCCGTCGTAGGGATTTGGATGCTATGAATACAAGACGAACTGTAAAGCAGCATCACAGGCTTTTTAAAGTTTGTCTTTTTTTATCTCAACAAGACAGAATGATGATAAAATAAACAAAACCGAATAAGAGTCTCCCAAAATCTTATATTTTGGAGGTTTTCAATCATGAAGTACACAACACAGATGAACGCAGCAAGACAGGGAATTGTAACGAAAGAGATGGAAGCAGTTGCTGCCTATGAAGGAATTGACGTGAAAGACCTTATGGCAGAAGTTGCGGCTGGAACTATTGTCATCCCTGCAAACAAGAACCACAAGTGTTTAAAGCCATTTGGAATCGGGAATTCTTTGAAGACAAAGATCAATGTAAACCTTGGAACATCCAGAGACTGTCTAAACTTAGATGTTGAGATGGAGAAAGTTAATAAAGCCGTAGAGATGGGTGCAGAAGCTATCATGGATCTTTCTTCTTTTGGACATACTCATGTATTTCGTAAGAAACTTGTCGATGAATGTCCAGCAATCCTTGGTACCGTACCTATTTACGATGCGATTGTTTATTACAATAAAGCATTAAAGGATATCACATCTCGTGAATGGATCGATGTTTTTAAGATGCATGCAGAAGATGGTGTAGATTTTATGACGATCCATTGTGGGATCAACCGAAACACAGCGGAACGTTTTAAGGCAATGAAACGTAAGATGAACATTGTGTCTCGTGGTGGTTCTCTGATCTTTGCATGGATGGAAGCAACAGGCAATGAGAATCCATTCTTCGAATACTATGATGAAATCCTTGATATCTGTAACGAATATGATGTAACGCTAAGCCTTGGCGATGCATGTCGTCCAGGATGCCTTGCTGATGCAAGTGACATTTCACAGATCGAAGAATTAGTAACATTAGGAGAATTAACAGCACGTTCATGGAAGAAGGATGTACAGGTTATGATCGAAGGACCTGGACATATGCCAATGGATCAGATTCAGGCGAATATGAAGATCCAGCAGACGATCTGTCATGGAGCACCATTTTATGTTCTTGGACCTCTGGTAACAGATATTGCACCTGGATATGACCATATCACATCTGCAATTGGTGGAGCAATCGCTGCAGCTTCTGGAGCAAGCTTCTTATGTTATGTAACACCAGCAGAACATCTGCGTCTTCCAAATGTCGATGATGTGAAAGAAGGAATCATGGCTTCCAAGATCGCAGCACATGCAGCAGATATTGCCAAGGGTGTAAAAGGCGCTATGGATTGGGATAACCAGATGGCAGCTGCGAGACAGAAACTTGACTGGGAGAAACAGTTCGAACTTGCTCTTGATCCTGAAAAGGCAAGAAGATACCGTGCAGAATCAACACCAGAGAGAGAAGATACATGTACAATGTGTGGAAAGATGTGTTCTGTACGTAATATGAATGCCGTCCTTGCCGGAGAAGATGTGGACGTCATCTAAATAGAATTCAGCATCCAGGCTGGGAATCCTGCCATGCAGGATTCATATCTAAGATCTCCGGCAGAGCCAGATACATATCCTTACGTATCTGAATATATATGAAAGAAGGTACTTAATATTATGAGTAATGAAAGAAGTGGATTCTCGAGCCGTTTAGGGTTCGTTCTTGCAACGGCTGGGTCTGCCGTAGGTCTTGGAAACATCTGGAGATTTCCATATCTTGCAGCCAAGTATGGCGGAGGAACATTTTTATTAACTTATCTGATCCTTACATTAACATTTGGATTTTCACTGATGATCACAGAAGTTGCCCTTGGAAGAAAGGCAGGAACCAGTGCGATCCGTGCATTTGGACACTTTAGCAAGAAGCATACATTTATCGGATATCTTACAACGATCATTCCGTTTATTATCTTCCCGTACTACTGTGTTATCGGTGGATGGGTTACAAAATATGCACTGGTATCGCTTCAGGGAGGGATTCATAATGCCGCCTCTGATACATTCTTTACAGGGTTTATCAGCAAATCAGCAGAACCTATGATCTGTGTTCTTGTTTTCCTGATCGCTACAACAGTGGTTGTTGCAGGAGGAGTCAAAGGCGGAGTAGAACGTGTCAGCACGATCATGATGCCAGTTTTGATCGTCTTGTTGATCGGAGTTTCTTTATTCTGTATCACAAGACCAGGGGCGATGGCTGGAGTTGCATATTATTTAAAACCAAGTTTAAAAGGATTTGGTCCGACAACGATCTTAGCTGCACTTGGACAGTTATTTTATTCGATGTCCCTTGCTATGGGTATTATGATCACATTCGGATCATATATGCCAAAGAAAGCTGACCTTGAGAAATCAGTCACACAGGTTGAGATTTTTGATACAGGGGTTGCTTTCCTTGCAGGACTTATGATCGTACCAGCTGTGTTTGTATTCTCAAACGGAGATTCATCCATGCTTGCAAAAGGTCCGTCTTTGATGTTTGTGATGCTTCCAAAAGTATTTAACAGTATGGCTTTTTCAAGTGTTATTGCAGCAGTATTCTTTATTTTAGTGTTACTTGCAGCACTTACCTCTTCCATTTCGCTGCTTGAAACACTCGTAGCAGTTCTGATGGATAAGTTCCATATGAAACGAGGAACTGCATGTATTACAATGTTTATCATTGCTCTGTTACTAGCAGTTCCATCATCTTTAGGATTTGGAGCATGGAGCAATATTACGATTTTAGGATTTGACTTCCTTGATTTCTTTGATTTCATCAGTAACAGTGTATTAATGCCGATCGCAGCATTCTTAACATGTTTATTTGTCGGTTATATCATCAAGCCAAAAGTAATTGTTGATGAAGTTGAAAGCTCTGGAGAATTTAAGAGAAAATCACTATTCCTTATTATGGTTAAGTATATTGCACCAATCTGTATTGTTGCAATCTTAGTGTTCTCAGTACTTGAAGGATTAGGATTTATTACAGTTTAATACAGAAGATATAGAAACGCACAGATGACTACTTAACATTTTGTGCGTTTCTGTTTTATTAGGAGGAAAGTATGATTACAGCAGTGATTTTTGATATGGACGGTGTGATCGCTGATTCAGAATATTTTAATGTCAAAGCAAAGCATCTCATCTTAAAACGAGCAGGTATTGAAGTTGACTGGCATTACCATGATAAGTTTTTGGGTACGACGCATGAATATATGTGGGCAGAGATGAAGAAAGAATTTGAGAGTCTTGATAAAGAAGTTCCATATTATATAGATCAGTGGGTCGAAACCAGAAAAGAGTTGATCGACCAAGAAGGACTAAAGCCGATGCCTGGGGTTGTTGATCTGATCCGTACATTAAAGGAAAAAGGATTTCATCTGGCAGTTGCATCGTCTTCATTGAAAGAAGATATCATGACAAATATGAATACGTTTGGAATTACAGACTGCTTTGAAGCATTTATAAGCGGTTCCGAATGTGAAAACGGAAAGCCAGATCCAGAAATCTTTCAAAAGGCGGCTGAGGCAATTGGACAGAAGGCGGCAAACTGTATCGTGGTCGAAGATTCCGAAGCAGGAGTAAAGGCAGCCAAATCTGCCAAAATGAAATGCATTGGATATGCACCAGAAGGAGCGATCAAACAAGATCTCCATCAGGCAGATACAGTGGTGAAGGAATTTTCAGATAAACTTATAGAATATATTATGGAAAATAAGTAAATAAAAAATAGACAGCGTTCTTATGAAAAAGAGCGCTGTCTCAGACTGTAGACAAACTAGGTGCTGGGATCATCCCAGCACCATTTCCTTTAAAGTTAAATTGTATCCAAAAATTTCTTAGAAATCTTCGCTTTTGTCCATTTAGCAATCCGTTCTTACCAAGAAATCTTGCCAGTTTTTTTAGATTCATACATGCAAAAGTAAGCCCGGCTTTCATTTCCATCCGTGCTTTTCCTATGTATTGTGTATATCGAAATCCATGGTATTCTTTTGCTGTTCCAAAGATTCTTTCTATCGTTTCTTTTCGTTTCTGATAGATTGCTTTATTCCCTCTTACATGTCGGATATCTTCTGCTTTTCTATATATTTTTCCCAAACATGACGTGTTATCACTTTTACATGATTCTTGCTTTCTGTACATTTGGATATCTGTGGACATTTTTCACATTGATATCCACAGCTTTTATATTCTCTGTATCCATCCCTGTTTGTTGTACTGTATCTTAGAATCTGATTTTCTGGACAGATGTAACAATCATAGTATTCATCATAAACATATTCATATTTCTTAAAAAATCCCTCTTTTGTCATAGGACGTTTATATGGAAACAATGGTTCAATCCTATCTTTCAGAAGTTGTCTGGCAATCGCTGGTGTCTTGTATCCTGCATCTGCCACGATCATTTCTGGTTCAAAACTTTTCACCTTTTCATAGATTGTTTGAAATGTTCGGCTGTCATGTTCATTTCCAGGATGAACACTATATCCAAGGACCCATCCGTGTTCATCACATGCCGTTTCTACTGCATATGCAAAAACATGTTTATGTTCTCCTTTGCGAAACCATCCGCTTTCTGGATCTGTAATACTGCTCTTTTTTGTTTTTTTTTTTCGTCTGGTATCTCTTCAAGCTCATTATGTTGATCATTCCCAGATGTGGGAGGTGTTGGCGGATTCTTCTTATTTTTATCTTTTAGAGGTTTTCCCATGTGCCTGTCGGTCTTCATTGATCTCTTTTGTAATTCATCTTCATACCAGAGTGCCTGTTCATGAGCAACTCTTTTTCGCATTTTTTTACTGTTGGCACATGCTTTTACATGAGTTGCATCAACAAAGATCTCGTCCGTATTGATCAACTTATACTTCATACATTCTTCCAGAATCTTTGAAAATATCTGTTCAAAAAGATCCGTGTCTTTAAATCGGCGGGAATAGTTCTTTCCAAACGTTGAAAAATGCGGTACAGGATCCAGCATATCCAGACCAAGAAACCAACGGTAGGCAACATTTACTTCAATCTCTCGGATCGTCTGACGCATACTTTTGATTCCATAAAGATATTGAATAAATGGAATTTTAATGAGCATAACAGGATCCATACTTGGACGACCATTGTTTTGACAATATTTATCTTCTACAAGATCGTAAATAAAGTTCCAGTTGATTGCTTTATCAATCAATCTTAGCATATGATCCTGCGGAACCATGGAATCCATTGAGAACATCATCATCTGCTCTCGTTTCTTGTCTGCATTTTTCGTCATCATAAAAAACACCGCCTTTCTGATAATTCTATTATACCAGAAGACAGTGCTCATAGTAAAAGTCCCGGCAAATACCGGGACTTTGTCTACAGTCTGAGACAGCGTTCTTATGAAAAAGAGCGCTGTCTATTTTTTTATAAAAACTTTCTCGTAAAAGAGAAGATAGGACACAACATTCATTCATGCAATATAAACATCTGGACGACGTTCTGTCAACATTGTGTAATAGTCATGCTTCATTTGTTTTGCTATATCATAATCCAGAGATGCATGGATAATTCCATCTTTTCATCATTGATCGATGCGAGAATCCTTCCTAATGGATCAAGACTTCTAGCAGTTTCTGGAAAGAATGCGTCATAACAGATAAACAAGCCGATACGACCGATCTTTGTATCAAATACTTTAAATTGATCGCCAGGTGTAAAATAATTTTTCTCGGAATCAAATAAATGAACTTTGCGATAAGTTCCAAGAAGAACACCAGTGTCATCAAGGAAAAACTGAGAATTATAAAGGATATCTTCTTCTTTTTTCAGCCATTCCATAGACGATATGAACATGAAATTCCTTAGCTAAAGCATTCATCTTTTTTATGGATGTAGAGTCAATCATGGCAGTTTCAGCCAAATCTTTAAAATTTTCACCACATTGATAACCAGTAACAGCAAGCTCAGGGAAAACGATGAGTTGAGTATCTGGATGAGATTCCATAGCTTTGCGAAGAAGCGTTTCCATATGAGAAAGATTTTCCTCTTTCTGATTCATTTTGGATAAGTTTGTATACAAACAACATTACATTTCATAATTTTTCTCGGTCCTTTCTGAATGCTTTGTGATATATGCTCGTTTGGAACCTTGAACCAGCTAAACAATTCTCGAATTGCAAATACACTGATTACTGCAATTCCAACGGCAAAACCATACATAGACAATTAGAATAAATAATTTAAATGCTGTAAAACTGATCATAAGAACCTCCTATTCTTTAGAAGCATGGACCAGATGATCTGGTTGATATGCTTTTAATTGTTCAAAATCAAAATGTTCTTTTCGAATAGAGAGGCGATCATGATAACAACGATCGGAACACAAAGAGAAAATACATTACCTACAAAATAGTTAATATTATCATCAGGAATCATAAAGTAAGCAATGAGTCCACAGATCATACCGATAAAGATAGATGCAACGGCAACTCTTGAGGATACTTTATCCCAGATCAATCCAGCAATAAATGCAGCACATGGGGCGGCAAAAAGTAGTTTGTTGTGTTTTAAAGTGATTCCCACGTTAAGATTTCCTTTCTTAATAAATGCAAAAGGCGCTATAAACATATATCTGTTTACAACGCCTTTGTTTATGATTAGTGTAACATACAAAATCTTTTTATTACAAGATAAGAGTGAAAAGAAGTGAAGAATTTAATGAAAAAGGCAGATGAGAAACATTTTCAGGTGCTTTTTTCATGTATTTAAAAATAGTTATTGACATGATAAATTCTATATGGTAATATAAGAAAATGTCTTAATGTGGGTTTGTCTGCCCACACTCTATGTAAAATTAAGAATAAGATTGTAAGAAAGATATAATAAGATAGAGGGTTTCTTACAGTTGATGTAGTATATAAACCAGGTTTAGATCAAGAGGTGAACAACGTCCATGGAAAAGAACAGAATACAGCCAATAAAATCAGGTACAGGGATGCGAATCAGCTATGCCAGACAGGATGACGTCCTTGAAGTACCAAATCTGATCGAAATTCAAAAGGATTCCTATGATTGGTTTTAAGAGAAGGATTAGCAGAGGTATTTGAAGATATCTCCCCAATCGAAGATTACAGCGATCAGTTAAGCTTGGAATTTGTTGACTATCAATTATGTAAAGATGACGTCAAATATTCAATTGAAGAATGTAAAGAAAGAGATGCAACATACGCTGCACCTTTAAAAGTGAAAGTAAGACTTCATAATAAAGAGACTGATGAAATCAAGCAGCATGAGATTTTTATGGGCGATCTTCCTTTAATGACAGCAACAGGAACATTTATCATCAACGGAGCTGAACGTGTTATCGTCAGTCAGTTAGTGCGTTCCCCTGTAATTTATTATGGAATTGCTCATGACAAGATTGGTAAAGAGTTATACTCTTCCACAGTTATTCCAAACCGTGGTGCTTGGCTTGAATATGAAACAGATTCCAATGATGTATTCAATGTACGTGTAGACCGTACAAGAAAAGTGCCTATCACAGTTTTGATCCGTGCATTAGGTATCGGAACAAACGCAGAGATCAAAGAATTATTTGGTGAAGAACCAAAGATCCTTGCAAGTATTGAAAAAGACCCATCTGATAACTATGAAGATGGTCTGTTAGAATTATATAAGAAGATCCGTCCGGGAGAACCATTATCTGTAGATAGTGCGGAAAGCTTGATCAACAGCATGTTCTTCGATCCAAGAAGATATGATCTTGCGAAAGTTGGACGTTACAAATTCAATAAAAAATTAGCATTAAGAAATCGTATCAGTGGATTTATCTTAGCAGAAGATGTTTTAGATCCAACAACTGGAGAAGTATTAGCAGAAGCTGGAACGAATGTGGACATGGAACTTGCAGATAAGATTCAGAACGCAGCCGTAGCAAGTGTTATGATCCAGACAGAAGAAGGTGCTACAAAAATACTTTCCAACATGGAAGTAAATCTTGCTGAATATGTAGATTTCAATCCAGAAGAGATTGGTGTTCATGAAGATGTTTTCTATCCTGTATTAGAGAAGATCTTAGAAGAAGGATATGAAGGAGAAGAATTAAAAGAAGCTCTGAAGAAGAATATTCATGAATTGATTCCAAAACATATTACAAAAGAAGATATCTTAGCATCCATCAACTACAATATCCATTTAGAGTATGGAATTGGACATGATGATGATATCGACCACTTAGGAAACCGTCGTATCCGTGCTGTAGGTGAACTGCTTCAGAACCAGTACCGTATTGGCCTTTCCAGAATGGAAAGAGTTGTTCGTGAAAGAATGACAACTCAGGATATTGAATCTATCTCACCACAGTCATTGATCAATATCAAACCAGTAACAGCAGCAGTGAAAGAGTTCTTTGGAAGTTCTCAGTTATCTCAGTTCATGGACCACAACAACCCACTGTCTGAGTTAACACATAAGAGACGTTTATCTGCATTAGGACCAGGTGGTCTGTCTCGTGACCGTGCCGGATTCGAAGTCCGTGACGTACATTACACATTACGGAAGAATGTGTCCGATCGAGACACCTGAAGGACCTAACATCGGTCTGATCAACTCTCTTGCATCTTATGCAAGAATTAATGAGTACGGATTTATTGAAGCTCCATATCGTGTACTGGATAAATCAGATCCTGAGAATCCAGTTGTTACAGACAAAGTTGTTTATTTAACAGCTGATGAAGAAGATAATTATGTAGTAGCACAGGCGAACGAACCTGTTGACGAAGATGGACATTTCGTAAATACTCATGTATCTGGACGTTTCCGTGAGGATACATCAGAATTTGATAAAGTAAACCTTGACTTAATGGACGTATCTCCAAAGATGGTATTCTCAGTAGCTACATCCATGATTCCTTTCCTGGAGAACGATGATGCCAACCGTGCGCTGATGGGATCCAACATGCAGCGTCAGGCAGTACCACTTCTTTCTACAGAAGCTCCTGTTGTTGGAACAGGTATGGAATCCAAGGCTGCATATGACTCTGGAGTCTGCATCACAGCAAGAAATGGCGGAGTCGTAGAAAGATCTACAAGTACAAAGATCGTAGTTCGTAATGATGACGGTCAGAGAGATGAGTACAATGTTATCAAGTTTGCACGAAGCAACCAGGGTAACTGTATGAATCAGCGTCCGATCGTATTTGTAGGAGACAGAGTAGAAAAGGGAGACATCTTAGCAGACGGTGCTTCAACAAGCAACGGAGAGATGGCTCTTGGTAAGAACCCATTGATCGGTTTCATGACATGGGAAGGATATAACTACGAGGATGCGGTACTGTTAAGTGAGCGTCTGGTACAGGATGACGTTTACACATCTGTTCATATCGAAGAATATGAAGCAGAAGCCAGAGATACTAAGCTTGGTCAGGAAGAGATCACAAGAGATCTTGCAGGATTAAGTGAAGATGTCTTAAAAGACTTAGATGATAACGGTATCATCCGTATCGGTGCAGAAGTACGTGCCGGTGACATCCTGGTAGGAAAAGTTACTCCTAAGGGAGAAACAGAATTAACAGCTGAAGAGAGACTGTTACGTGCGATCTTCGGTGAGAAAGCAAGAGAAGTCCGTGATACATCTTTAAGAGTGCCACATGGTGCTTACGGAGTTGTTATGGATACGAAGATCTTCACAAGAGAGAATGGAGACGAACTTCCTCCTGGAGTAAACAAGAGCGTTCGTGTATACATTGCTCAGAAGAGAAAGATTTCTGTAGGAGATAAGATGGCTGGTCGACATGGTAACAAGGGTGTAATTTCCCGTATTCTGCCAGTAGAAGATATGCCATACTTACCAAACGGACGTCCATTAGATATCGTACTGAACCCATTAGGTGTGCCTTCACGTATGAATATCGGACAGGTGTTAGAGATCCATCTGTCCTTAGCAGCAAAAGTTCTTGGATTTAATGTTGCTACACCAGTATTCAATGGTGCAGACGAGAACGATATCGCAGATACATTAAGAATGGCAAATGACTATGCCAATACATCATGGGAAGAATTTGACGCGAAATGGCGTGATAAAGTTAACGATGATGTAATGGATTACTTATATGAAAACAGAGACCATAGAAAAGAATGGCAGGGTGTACCAATTGACACAACTGGTAAAGTAAGATTAAGAGACGGTCGTACAGGAGAAGAATTTGACAGCCCTGTAACAATCGGATTCATGCATTACCTGAAACTGCATCATCTGGTAGATGACAAGATCCATGCACGTTCTACTGGTCCTTACTCATTAGTAACTCAGCAGCCACTGGGTGGTAAAGCTCAGTTCGGTGGACAGCGTTTCGGAGAGATGGAGGTATGGGCACTAGAAGCTTATGGTGCAGCATACACACTTCAGGAGATCCTGACATTCAAGTCCGATGATGTTGTAGGTCGTGTGAAAGCATACGAAGCGATCATCAAAGGTGATAACATCCCTGAACCAGGTGTTCCAGAATCTTTCAAAGTATTATTAAAAGAATTCCAGTCACTGGCATTAGATGTTAAAATTCTTGACGAGAACGCTGAAGAAGTTGAATTAAGAGAAGATGTTGATGGTGGAGATGCAAATCAGGATCTTGCACCAATGATCGAAGGAGACGGTGTCTTCAACAATTATGAAGAAAGCGAATCTGAACTAGGTGCTTTAGGATATAAACACGGAGACTTATCAGAAGGTGAAGATAACACAATCATGTAGATTGGCGAGCAATTTAGGAAGGAGCAGCCTTAAATGATGGAATCAAGCAATGAATATCAAAGCAATAAAATTTCATTTGATGCAATTAAAATCGGGTTGGCTTCCCCAGAAAAGATCCGTGAGTGGTCTAGAGGAGAAGTAAAGAAACCTGAGACGATTAACTATCGAACATTAAAACCTGAAAAAGACGGGCTTTTCTGTGAGAAGATCTTCGGGCCTACAAAGGACTGGGAGTGTCACTGCGGAAAGTACAAAAAAGTTCGCTATAAAGGTGTTGTCTGCGACCGATGCGGTGTTGAAGTGACAAAAGCAAGTGTCCGTCGTGAAAGAATGGGACATATCGAATTAGCGGCTCCAGTATCCCATATCTGGTATTTCAAAGGAATTCCTAGCCGTATGGGTCTGATTCTTGATATTTCACCAAGAACACTGGAAAAGGTTTTATATTTCGCATGCTATATCGTTTTAGATGCTGGAGATACAGATCTTGAATATAAGCAAGTATTATCTGAAAAAGAATATAGAGAAGCGTATGAAAAATACGGAGATACATTCCGCGTAGGAATGGGTGCTGAAGCAGTGAAAGAACTGCTTCAGGCCATTGATCTTGAGGCAGAAGCAAAATCCTTACAGGATGAATTCAAAACTGCTACAGGTCAGAAGAGAGCCAGAATCGTTAAGAGACTGGAAGTTGTAGAGGCATTTTTAAACTCAGACAACAAACCAGAATGGATGATCCTGGATGCAGTTCCAGTTATTCCACCAGATATCCGTCCAATGGTGCAGTTAGATGGTGGACGTTTTGCCACATCTGACTTAAATGACCTTTACAGACGTATCATTAACAGAAATAACCGTCTGAAGAGATTATTAGAGCTTGAGCTCCAGATATCATCGTAAGAAACGAAAAGAGAATGTTACAGGAAGCAGTTGATGCCCTGATCGATAATGGTAGACGTGGACGTCCAGTCACAGGACCAGGAAACCGTGCATTAAAATCATTATCAGATATGTTAAAAGGTAAACAAGGACGTTTCCGTCAGAACCTGTTAGGTAAACGTGTTGACTATTCAGGACGTTCAGTTATCGCTGTAGGACCAGACTTAAAGATTTATCAGTGTGGTCTTCCAAAAGAAATGGCGATCGAATTATTCAAGCCATTCGTTATGAAAGAATTAGTAGAGCGTAAATTAGCTCACAACATTAAATCAGCTAAGAAAATGGTTGAAAAACTTCAGCCAGAAGTATGGGATGTCTTAGAAGACGTCATTAAAGAACATCCTGTTATGTTAAACCGTGCACCGACACTGCATAGACTGGGAATTCAGGCATTCGAGCCTATCCTGGTAGAGGGTAAAGCGATTCGTCTGCACCCATTGGTATGTACAGCGTATAATGCCGACTTCGACGGTGACCAGATGGCTGTCCATCTTCCATTATCTGTGGAAGCACAGGCAGAGTGTAGATTCCTTCTGTTATCACCAAACAACCTGTTAAAACCATCTGATGGTGGTCCAGTAGCTGTTCCTTCTCAGGATATGGTACTTGGTATCTACTATCTGACATTAGAGAAAGATGGAGACAAAGGTGAAGGTAAATACTTCAAATCTGAGAACGAAGCATACTTAGCTTATGAAAATAAGGTAATCACACTTCATTCTAAGATCAAAGTAAGACGTACAGGTGTGGACAAAGATGGAAATCCTATTTCCCAGATCGTAGATTGTACACTTGGACGTATTCTGTTTAATGAGATCATCTTACAGGATTTAGGATTTGTAGACAGAAGCAAACCAGAAAATGCCTTAGCATATGAGATTGATTTCCATGTAGGAAAGAAACAGTTAAAACAGATCCTTGACAGATGTATCAATATTCATGGAGCAACAAAGACTGCAGAAGTCTTAGATGATATTAAAGCAATCGGATACAAATTCTCTACAAGAGGAGCTTTAACAGTATCCATTTCTGATATGACAGTGCCACCTGAGAAACCTCAGATCTTAGGAGATGCACAGAAACAGGTAGAATTTATCACAGAACAGTATAAACGTGGTCTGATGACTGAAGAAGAGCGTTATAAAGCTGTTGTTAAGACATGGTTCGATGCCGATGACGTTTTAACAGATAAACTGATCAGCGGATTAGACCGATTAAACAACATCTTCATGATGGCCGATTCCGGAGCCCGTGGTTCTAACCAGCAGATCAAACAGTTAGCAGGTATGCGTGGACTGATGGCCGATACATCAGGACGTACAATTGAATTACCAATCAAGTCTAACTTCCGTGAAGGTCTTGACGTACTGGAATACTTTATTTCAGCACATGGTGCTCGTAAAGGTCTGTCTGATACAGCCCTTCGTACAGCCGATTCAGGATACTTAACACGTCGTCTGGTAGACGTATCACAGGATCTGATCATTCGTGAACAGGACTGCTGTGAAGGTACAGGAGAAGAAATTCCAGGAATGTATGTAGAAGCATTCATGGATGGACAGGAAGTTATCGAAAGCTTAGAAGAACGTATCACAGGAAGATACGCAGCAGAAGAGCTTGTGAATAAAGAAACTGGAGAAGTCATTGTAAAAGCAAACCACATGATCACACCAAAACGTGCGAAAGCCGTTTGTGATGCAGGATATACATCTGTTAAGATCCGTACGATGTTAACATGTAAATCCGGAGTTGGAGCTTGTGCGAAGTGTTATGGATCTAACATGGCAACAGGTCAGGCCGTACAGGTTGGAGAAGCTGTCGGAATCATCGCAGCACAGTCAATCGGTGAGCCAGGTACACAGCTTACAATGAGAACATTCCATGCCGGTGGAGTAGCCGGTGATGATATCACACAGGGTCTTCCTCGTGTCGAAGAGTTATTTGAAGCACGTAAACCAAAAGGACTTGCGATCATCGCAGAATTTGGTGGAGAAGTGCAGTTAAAAGATACAAAGAAGAAACGTGAAGTTATCATCACAAACAGAGAAACTGGCGATGTGAAGACATATCTGATCCCTTACGGATCTCGTCTGAAAGTACAGGAAGGACAGATCCTTGAAGCCGGAGATGAACTTACAGAAGGTTCTATCAACCCTCACGATTTATTAAGAATCAAGGGAATCCGTGCAGTACAGGATTACATGATCCGCGAAGTACAGAGAGTATACCGTTTACAGGGTGTAGATATCAACGACAAGCACGTTGAGGTTATCGTACGTCAGATGCTTAAGAAAGTACGTATCGAAGACGGTGGAGACACAGGATACTTACCAGGAGCAATGGTTGATGTATTAGAACTTGAGAAGAGAAACAAAGAGATGGAAGAACAGGGTCTTCAGACTGCAATAGCAGATCAGATCATGCTTGGTATCACAAAAGCATCTCTGGCAACAGATTCCTTCTTATCAGCAGCTTCCTTCCAGGAGACAACAAAAGTTCTTACAGATGCAGCAATCAAAGGAAAAGTCGATCCATTAGTAGGATTAAAAGAAAACGTAATCCTTGGTAAATTGATCCCAGCTGGAACAGGTATGAGACGTTACAGAGATGTCAAGATCAGCACAGATGAAAATGATTTCACGATCGGAGATGAAATCGATTTCGAGGATGAAGAATTTGATATCGAAGAATAATTTGAATTTGTAGTTGGCCAACTGTAGGCTTTGAGTATATGATAAAAAATAAAAAAAAAACCAAAAACGCAGCGGTGGAATTTTGCTCATATTTTGAACAAATCGCTTATCCGCCCAATTCCTACGATAACTCGCTCTGAAGTTTATCTAAGACAAGAGTCTCTGAAGCTCAGACAATCGTCCAATTGGGCTGCGAATTTATTCAAAATATGGCAAAATTCCAATGCTGCGTTTGTGGTTTTTTATTTATTTTTTATCATATACCAGAAGACTATAGTGTGGACAATTACAGTATTTGGTGCATACGTAAAATATTTTATCTTCATTTATCGATACCCAGAGCGAAAGCGCGTCGCAGACAGATAACCACTTTTTATAATATTCCACCAACTTCAGTCTATCAAACTATAATCTGTTTATTGTATGTAAAATCCTTAAGAAAAAAAAACTATTTAATTGACAAAGTAAACAGATATTGATATAATAAAATCAACAAATGAAAGATAAGTTTTAAAAGAAAGGAGAATCGCCCAAGTTGCTCCATAAGGCTAACGGAAAGGCTTTTAAAACCGGCAGCTGATGGATCAGAAGTATTAAGATGATTGGGAATCATGAGACTGACTCAACAGGATATTATGATCTCGGGAGAGAACATAAGAGTCCTAGAAGCGGATAGAACGGTAAAGGAGTCAAGCTCATAAAAATAATACGAAGAATAGAGAGAATGAACAAGATCTTAAGATAAGATCAGAAGATGATCAAAGAAAAAGAATCCAAACAAGAAAGATTCCAAGAGACGAGGAATCAAAACAAGAAAGATTCAGATAAGAGATCAACAAACATTCGATCAGCTGACCGGTGGAGCATTTAAAAAATTTGTAACTGGTAACTAAAGCAAAGTGTAACCCGTTAACAAAATAATTCGGAACTTATTAACTGAATATTTTCTCAAGAATAAGAGATTGATTTTTATATATTAAGAAAATGGCGTAAAGAAGCCATATAACAAAGAAATCGAAACATTGAGATCAAGAAAAGAAATCAGAATAGAAGCTGTCAGGGTCGATATCAGAGATGTGACGAGAAAGCATTTCTGAAGACAGTGGGATAAGAAAAGATTTCGAATAAGATCCATAGAATGAAATTTCCAAAAAGATAAAAATATATAGAAATTAATAAAAATCTTGGGAAAAGGTCTTGACAAAGGCATGCAGGCATTTTATAATAGCCTAGCATGCCTTTTTGGGGAGCAAAACCAAGAAGTGCATGTATAGTCACAAGGTGAATTTAAGTAACCACAGTAGAAAACATGTATGGAGGTGAAATCAATGCCAACTTTTAACCAATTAGTTAGAAAAGGGAGAAAAACATCTGTAAAGAAATCTACAGCACCAGCACTTCAGAAAGGATTTAACTCTTTAAAGAAGAAAGCTACAGACACAAGCTCACCACAGAAGAGAGGTGTATGTACAGCTGTTAAAACTGCAACTCCTAAAAAGCCTAACTCTGCTTTACGTAAGATCGCCAGAGTTCGTCTTTCTAACGGAATCGAAGTAACAAGTTATATCCCAGGTGAGGGACATAACTTACAAGAACATAGTGTTGTTTTAATTCGTGGTGGTCGTGTTAAGGACTTACCAGGTACTCGTTACCATATCGTTAGAGGTACACTTGATACAGCAGGTGTAGCTAACAGAATGCAGGCTCGTTCCAAATATGGAGCTAAAAGACCTAAGAAAAAATAAAACAAAACTAAATTGGTACAAAGCAGCGTAATTAAACGCTACCTTGTATAGTTGTGCCGGAACTTTATTGTTTCCTACAAAGGTTACAGGAGATATAAAAGTCCTGCACGAACATGCAATAACTAAGTATGAGTACCGATGAATTAATGATTATTAAGGAGGGAAGAACCGTGCCACGTAAAGGACATATTGCGAAAAGAGACGTATTAGCAGATCCTATTTACAACAATAAGGTTGTGACAAAATTAATCAACAACATTATGTTAGATGGTAAAAAAGGATGTTGCTCAGAAAATCGTATACGGAGCATTTGCCCGTATCGAAGAAGAAGCTGGAAAACCAGCTTTAGAAGTATTCGAAGAAGCTATGAACAACATCATGCCAGTTCTTGAAGTAAAAGCTAGACGTATCGGTGGAGCAACATATCAGGTGCCTATCGACGTTAGACCAGATAGAAGACAGGCATTAGCGCTTCGTTGGATCACAACTTTCTCACGTAAAAGAGGAGAAAGAACAATGGAAGAACGTCTTGCAAAAGAACTTCTTGACGCTTCCAACAATACAGGAGCATCTGTAAAGAAAAAAGAAGATATGCACAAGATGGCAGAAGCAAACAAAGCATTCGCACATTACAGATTCTAATTTCAAGAATCTGTTCTGGCGCTTTGCCAGATATGCTTCTATGTTAAAACTTATAGGAGGAAAAAATCTTGGCTGGAAGAGAATATCCATTAGAGAGAACCAGAAATATCGGAATCATGGCTCATATTGATGCTGGTAAAACAACAACAACAGAGCGTATCCTTTATTACACTGGTGTAAACTATAAGATCGGTGAGACACATGATGGTGCCTCAACAATGGACTGGATGGAGCAGGAACAGGAAAGAGGTATCACAATCACTTCTGCGGCTACAACATGTCATTGGACACTGCAGGATCATTGCAAGCCTAAAAAAGGTGCTTTAGAGCATCGTATCAACATCATTGATACTCCAGGTCACGTTGATTTCACAGTTGAAGTAGAACGTTCTCTGCGTGTACTTGATGGTGCAGTAGCAGTCTTCTGTGCAAAAGGTGGAGTAGAGCCTCAGTCTGAAAACGTATGGAGACAGGCTGATACTTATAACGTACCTAGAATGGCATTCATCAATAAGATGGATATCTTAGGTGCTAACTTCTACGGAGCAGTTGATCAGATGAAAGATCGTCTGGGAGCTAACGTAGCAGTACTTCAGTTACCTATCGGTAAAGAAGACGACTTCAAAGGAATCATCGACTTATTCGAGATGGAAGCCTACATCTACAATGATGAAAAAGGTGAAGACATCTCTATCGTTGAAATCCCAGAAGATATGAAAGAAGAAGCAGAACTTTATCACACAGAATTGATTGAAAAGATCTGTGAATTAGACGACGATCTGATGATGCAGTATCTTGAAGGTGAAGAACCAAGTGTTGATGATTTAAAAGCTGCATTAAGAAAAGGAACATGCGAATGTAAAGCAGTTCCAGTATGCTGTGGTACAGCATATAGAAATAAAGGTGTTCAGAAATTACTGGATGCTATTATCGAATTTATGCCAGCTCCATTAGACATCCCAGCTATCAAAGGTGTCGATGAAGATGGTAACGAAGTTGAAAGACATTCATCTGATGATGAACCATTCTCAGCTTTAGCATTTAAGATCATGACAGACCCATTCGTGGGTAAACTTGCATTCTTCCGTGTTTACTCTGGAACATGCAAATCAGGATCTTACGTATTAAATGCAACAAAGAACAAAAAAGAGCGTGTTGGACGTATCTTACAGATGCATGCTAACAAGCGTGAAGAATTAGATATCGTATATTCAGGAGATATCGCAGCTGCAGTAGGTTTCAAATCTACAACAACTGGTGATACAATCTGTGATGAACAGCATCCTGTAATTCTGGAATCCATGGAATTCCCAGAACCAGTTATCGACGTAGCGATCGAACCTAAAACTAAAGGTGATCAGGGTAAAATGGCTGAAGCACTTGCTAAGCTTGCTGAAGAAGATCCTACATTCAGAGCTCATACAGATCATGAAACAGGACAGACAATCATTTCCGGAATGGGTGAACTTCATCTGGAAATCATCGTTGACCGTCTGCTTCGTGAATTCAAAGTAGAAGCTAACGTTGGTGCTCCTCAGGTAGCATACAAAGAAACATTTACAAAAGCCGTAGACGTAGACAGCAAATATGCTAAGCAGTCTGGTGGTCGTGGTCAGTATGGTCACTGTAAAGTTCACTTTGAGCCAATGGATGCCAATGGAGAAGAACTGTTCAAATTCGAATCTACAGTTGTTGGTGGATCTATTCCTAAAGAATATATCCCAGCAGTTGGAGAAGGTATCGAAGAAGCAGCTCAGTCTGGTATCTTAGGAGGATTCCCAGTACTTGGTGTTAAAGCTACAGTATATGATGGTTCTTACCATGATGTCGATTCTAGTGAAATGGCCTTCCACATTGCCGGATCTATGGCATTTAAAGAGGCTATGCAGAAAGCCGGAGCTATCCTGCTTGAGCCAATCATGAGAGTCGAAGTTACAATGCCTGAAGAATACATGGGAGACGTTATCGGTGATATCAACTCTCGTCGTGGACGTATCGAAGGTATGGATGATATCGCAAGCGGTAAGATGGTTCGTGCATTCGTTCCATTATCTGAAATGTTCGGATATTCTACAGACTTACGTTCTAGAACTCAGGGACGTGGTAACTACTCTATGTTCTTTGAAAAATACGAACCAGTACCAAAGAACGTACAGGAAAAAGTACTTGCTGATAAGTAAGAAAATTAATATATAAATATTTCGAGGCTATTTTGTCAAAATAGTCTTGAAATATTTGTTTAAATGAAATATAATCAAATTTAGGACGGCCCTTTGCTGGGCAACTATATTGAAGTTTGAAACATTATTGTAATTGCCCATAGGGCGAATAAGGAGGATAATTAAAAATGGCTAAAGAAAAGTTTGAAAGAACTAAACCTCATTGCAACATTGGTACTATTGGTCACGTTGACCATGGTAAAACAACTTTAACAGCAGCAATCACTAAAGTTTTAGCTGAAAGAGTAGAAGGAAACACAGCTGAGAACTTTGAAGATATCGATAAAGCTCCAGAAGAAAGAGAACGTGGTATCACAATCTCTACAGCTCATGTTGAGTATGAAACAGAAAAACGTCACTACGCTCACGTTGACTGCCCAGGCCATGCCGATTATGTAAAGAACATGATCACTGGTGCAGCTCAGATGGACGGAGCTATCTTAGTAGTAGCTGCTACTGATGGTGTAATGGCTCAGACAAAAGAACATATCCTGTTATCTCGTCAGGTAGGTGTTCCTTACATCGTAGTATTCATGAACAAATGCGATATGGTTGATGACGAAGAATTAATCGACTTAGTAGAAATGGAAGTTCGTGAATTATTAAATGAATATGACTTCCCAGGAGACGACATTCCTATCATCCAGGGATCTGCTTTAAAAGCTATCGAAGATCCAGCTGGACCATGGGGAGATAAGATCATGGAATTAATGGATGCTGTTGACAGCTACATTCCAGATCCACAGCGTGATACAGACAAACCTTTCTTAATGCCAGTCGAAGACGTATTCTCTATCACAGGACGTGGTACAGTTGCAACTGGTAGAGTAGAGGCTGGTGTACTTCACGTATCTGACGAAGTTGAAATCGTTGGTATCAAAGAAGAAACAAGAAAAGTTGTTGTAACTGGTGTAGAAATGTTCCGTAAACTGTTAGACGAAGCTCAGGCTGGAGATAACATTGGTGCATTATTACGTGGTGTTCAGAGAGACGAAATCGAAAGAGGACAGGTTCTTTGCCAGCCAGGTTCAATCACATGCCATACAAAATTCACAGCTCAGGTATACGTTCTGACAAAAGATGAAGGTGGACGTCATACTCCATTCTTCAACAACTATCGTCCACAGTTCTACTTCAGAACAACAGACGTTACAGGTGTTATCGAATTACCAGAAGGAACAGAAATGTGCATGCCTGGTGACAACGTAGAAATGACTATCGAATTAATTCACCCAATCGCTATGGCTCAGGGATTATCTTTCGCTATCCGTGAAGGTGGACGTACAGTAGGATCAGGAAGAGTTGCTACAATCATCGAGTAATTCTTACTTCTACGATTGAATTTAGGATAATATTTATGAGACTCAGAAAGTTTAGGCTTTCTGGGTCTTTTGTTAATGAGCAAATATAAAACAAGTTATAATAAAAAGGAAACATTGGTCGTAAGGCAAAATTAATAGGAGGATCCGAATGAATCAAACATTAAAGCTGCCAGTTGGAATTGAGAATTTTGAAGATATTCGCAAGCTAGGATTTTATTATATAGATAAGACAAAATTAATTGAACAGCTCTTACAAAATTGGGAAAAGTAAATCTGTTTACACGTCCAAGGCGTTTTGGAAAGACACTCAATATGAGTATGTTACGTACTTTTTTTGAAATTGGTATGGATAAATCACTTTTTGAAGGCCTATATATTTCTAAAAATAAAGAATTATGTGATGAATATATGGGTAAGTATCCAGTAATCTTTCTGTCATTGAAAGGAATCGATGGATTAACTTTTGAAGAAGCGATTATTCGGATTACAACGATTATTAAAATGAAGCACGAAGACACCATTATCTAAAAAATAGTGATAAATTAATAGAAGAAGAGATTAAGCAATTTCAGAGCCTTTTAGATGGAAAAGCTGATGATATAACAGATAGTATCAGACTATTATCAGAACTTTTGTGCAAACATTATGGGAAGAAGACGATTATTCTTATTGATGAATATGATGTTCCGCTAGATAAAGCTTTTCAGAAAGGCTATTATGATGAAATGGTTGAACTCATGAGAGGTCTTTTGGGGCAAGTACTAAAAACAAATGATTATTTACAATTTGCAATTCTTACAGGGTGTCTTCGTATCTCGAAAGAAAGCATTTTTACCGGAATAAATAATTTTAAAGTTTTATCGATTCTCAATGTTCAGTATGATGAATGTTTTGGATTTACCGATACAGAAGTGAAAAAGATTCTTAGCGATTATAATTTATCAGATCATTACCTTCAGATTAGAGCGTGGTATGATGGTTATCGTTTCGGAAATACAGATATCTATTGCCCATGGGATGTGATTCGTTATTGTAAAAGTCTATGTGCAGATCCCGATGCATTACCAGAAGATTTTTGGTCTAATTCTAGCGGAAATGAAATTGTTCGCAGATTTATAGATAAGGCAGATATTCAGACAAAGAATGAGATTGAGCGTTTGATCAGTGGAGAGTGTATTGAAAAGGAAATTGCAGAGGAGCTTACCTATAATGAGTTGGATAAGAGTATAGAAAATTTGTGGAGTGTGCTTTTTACAACAGGATATCTAACACAACAGGGACGAACTCAAAATGGTAAATATCTTTTGTCGATACCAAATACAGAGATAAGAAATCTATTTACAAAAAAGATCAAAGAATGGTTTAGTGATGTTTCAAAAAATGATGGAAAAACACTAGAAATATTTTGTAATGCGTTTATAGAGAAAAAACCAGAAAAAATTGAACAGCTTTTTGGAGATTATCTATGGAATACGATCAGTATAAGAGATACAGCAATCGCAAAAGAGAAGAAAGAAAATTTTTATCACGGAATTTTACTCGGTCTTCTTGGATATAAGTCAAGCTGGCTGATAAAGTCAAATGCAGAATCAGGAATCGGATACAGTGATATTCTGATAGAGGCCCCGGAGAATCGAACGGGAATCGTCATTGAATTAAAGTATGCCGAAGATGGAAATATGGATGCAGCGTGCAAGCAGGCTTTAAAACAGATTGAAGATAAAGACTATATTGCTAAATTGAAGCAAGATGGAATGCGAAATTTCATTAAATATGGTGTTGCTTGTTATAAGAAAGACTGTAAAGTCATGATTTATGAAGAATAAAAACAACTGATAATGGGAGATATAAATATGGGAAAGAAACATTTGAAGGAAAGAAAACTCATTGCACGATAGGAATAATTGGATATCGAGGTCATGGAAAAACGACTTTAACAGATGCAATCAAAAAAACTCTTACAACAAGAGAAGAGAGAAATATAAGCTTGACATCTAGCATTGAATATGGAGCTATCCTAGTAGTATCTGCAATAGATGGAATCATGTCACAAACAGCAGAACAGATCATGATTGCTCATCATATGGGAATGCAACATATCGTAGTATTTATGAATAAATGTGATATGGTAGATGATATGGAAATGCTGGAATTGGTAGAAATGGGGATTCGTGACCAGCTATATCAGTGCGGATTTGTTGGATCTGATATTCCGTTTATCTATGGATCTGCTTTAAAAGCCCTTGAAGATCCAGATGGAGAATGGGGAGATAAGATCATGGAATTGATGGATGCGGTGGATAAATACATTCCAGATTCACAGCCTGAAATGGATCAAGCTTCCTCTATACATACAAAGTTTACAGCAGAAGTATACATGTTAGATATCAATGAAGGTGGACGAGACACAGGATACTTTGATGGTGACCGTCTGCAGTTTTATTTCAAAACGACAGATGTAACAGGAGAGATTCAATTGCCAATAGAAATAGATATGGCTATGCCAGGGGAAACACTGGATATAACAATTGAATTAATTCAACCAATTAAGATAACAGAAGAAGAACCTTTTATCATTCGTAATGATGAATGTACGGTTGGATTGGGAAGAATTTCTACAATCATCGAGTAATTCTTACTTCTACGATTGAATATGATAATTTTCAAAGACTCAGAAAGTTAGGCTTTCTGGGTTTCTATGTTATACTAAAGCTATCAATTGTAAGAAGGAGAAACGTATGAAGAAAAGTAAAAATTTAAAAAGAATAGGGGCTGTGATGCTTTCGTTGTATTAGCAGTATCAACAGTATTTACAACAACTGCTGTTTCTGAAAAGAAGGTTTCTGCACAAGCAGAGATAAAAAATAAGAAACAGCTGCAAAGATAGGCACTAGCTACAAAGTTATTATCAGATGGAGAAAAATACTTTGATCAAACTAAAGCTGATAATAAGATAAGTGATAAAACAGCGGCAATTTATACAGCAATAGAGTATATCTGGAATGAAGATGGGGATACAGTATCTGTGAATGTTTTTTGCGACAGTGTAAAGAATTATTTTGCAGGATGTGATGACTTTAATGCAGAAAAATTAGCTGCAATTGGTGAGAATGATTACTTTGAATATAATAGTGGTGATTCAAAGGTAACACTTAAAACCATGCAGGCAGGTGGAGGAACACAGGAATGTTACCTATATCGGTGAGAAAGAACATACTGACGGTTCAAAAACAATGTATGGTGTATGGACAGCCCCAGATCCAGCACCAGGAGATCCAGAAACACACCATATTATGCCTAGCTTAGATATTCAGAAAACGGACAGATGACAGCATATCGAAAATTAAAAGATGGTAGTCAATTAAATGTGGATATCTATAAATTCAATGAGAATGGCGATTATGTAGTGTCTTATACAACTGAAAGTGGAAAAGCATTTATACAGATGGAAAAGAAGCAGGTTTTTCTTACAATATTCAAATCATAGATAAAGAAAAAGCGAAACACCAATTCAGTTTGAAGATAGAACTCTTGAAGATAATAGTTTCAATCTGAATTTGGAAAGTGAAGATACAAGCATTGTAGATATAAGATTATCATAGAATTATAGCAAAGATAAAAGAGACAACTAATATTAAATATAACATCAGATCTGCAGAGAGCGGTATGTAATTTATAGTGGATCAATTCCATCTACTCGTATATTCTATTTCTATTAATGAAGAAAATTATTATGGAATTTATTTATTACCAGGAGAAAGCAGACAGGTAACAGCAAATATTGAAGGTTATAATGGACCAGTTTCATATCAGTGGACATCAGCAGAATGTAAGATTGACAATCAGCTAGGAAAAACTTGTAAAATCACAGCTCCATCAAAAGAAGGAAATCCAACGATTGTTGTTCAGGCATTTTACTGGTGATGGAGAGTGGATTGGCGTAAAAGAGGAAGAAATCACAGTCGCAGATTGCAAATTATCATTTAGCTACAGAAAATTTTTTGGTGATCATTCAGAACCAGCATCAGGAGATACTCTGAAAGTAGGAGAAGCTTATTGGTTTCACTGGATGGTGCAAGTTTTGCATGGGATTATGGAAATGGAAATAGAAACGATTCAAAGAGACAGACTTTCTATACTATGGACTTTGAGTTAAATGGAAAGCATTTGAGCTTAACAGATACAGAGGAAAATCTTAGTAATGATGAACTGAGTCTTTCAATCGGACAGGTGGAGGATTCCCAAATCGCATTATCAAACCAAAGAAAGCTGGAACATTAACGATCACAGGAACAATTTATCGAAATGGAAAATTCTTCCGTGATGTTAAAAAGTCATATAAAGTAGAAGGTAATACACCATCTCAACACCAGTAGAAGGTAACACACCATCTCAGCACCAGTAAATAAACCAACAAAACCAGCCAAAGTAACAGTCAAAACAACAAAACTAAAAAGTGCAAAAAATGCCAAAGGCAAAATAGTTGTAAAATGGAAAAAGAACACAGCTGGAAACGGATACCAGATCCAGTATTCCACAAGCAAGAAATTTGCCAAAGGAAACAAAACAAAGACGATCAGCAAGACAAAACGACAAGCTACACAATTAAGAGCTGAAAGAAAAAGACATACTATGTACGTATCCGTACCTACAAGAAGGTTTCTGGAAAGACATACTACTCTGGATGGAGCAGTGTAAAAAAAGTTAAGATCAAAAAATAAATATCAGATCAAATAAAAATAGTGTCAAGATCAATAAAAATCTTGGCACTATTTTACGTTAGAAAAATCTATCGTATTTTGCAATCAATTAATTTTTAATATAAGGAACCATCACTTCCAGAATCTCAAGCACATGATCTCTCTGTGATGGATTAAGTTCAGCTGCAATTTCCATCAATTGATTATTGTGATGAGCAGGGGTATCAACATCAAATATTCTTTGCCCATCACCAAATAAAAGATAATCAGCAGATACATCAATGCAGTAGTAAGAGGAAGCAAAACTATGAATAGACATGGCTTTGCGTCCAGCTTCGATTTCATAGATATAATGCTGACTGACACCAGCTTTTTCAGCAAGCATTTCCTGTGTCAGATCTTGCCCCTTTCGGGTAAGTTTGATGCGTTTTCTAATTCTTTTAAATCGATTTTCATAAAATACCTCCATAAAAATAGTATTACCAGGAGTTATGAAGAAACCACTATCAGCAGTGATAGTGACGACTATAAATATTGCTGACAGCAACATTAAATGTTATGATAGATAGGAAAATGAGAAAAAACGAGAAAGAAGGAGTCATGCAGAGAGAAAACGAGCGTATTATCTATCATTTGATGCATTTTGATGAGAAGGATAAGGAGTGGAGTGAGAGACCATATTTACTCTTGGAAGATATGGCAATTGTTTTTGATATTCTTGATCTGGATGATCGATCCATACAAAGAATCGATCATAAAAAGGCAAACAAAGAACAATGGTCGGATCAGTTTTTATGGGAGAGTGCAAAGAAGAATACAAAACAGCTTCTGCCTGCTAAATTTGAGCCTGTATATAAAGATTTCCGAGGACATACCGAAGACAGACCGGTATTTATGGTGTCAAACAAAATACAGAGATATGGAGCAGCTGTTATTTGTTATGAAGATTTTCTGGATGATATTTCTAGAAAATATAACAAGAGTTGTATCTCTTGCCAACCAGTATTCATGAAATGTTATTACTGTTTGATGACGGAGAAGATCAGGAAGAGGATCTATTGCACATATTAGAGAAGTCTGATCAGCAATTAAGCAAAGAAGAATTTCTGTCAGAAAATATCTATTATTATGATAAATATATGGGAGAGTTGATCAGCTTATTTTAGTGTTGAAGTTTTGATACGAATAACGTATGATAAAGAAAATTGACCAAACAAAGAAAGGGGTAGAGCTCATGATACCAGGGATCGTAATCGAGTGATCGTGCTTATCATCGTGATATGGCTGATCAGTTCATACAATGGATTTGTAACATTAAGAAACAAGACAGAAGAGGCATTTTCAGCAATCGATGTGTCATTAAAGAAGCGTTACGACTTGATTCCAAACTATGTAGAAACCGTCAAAGGTTATGCGAAACACGAATCAGAGACATTAGAGAAAGTCGTAGCCGCAAGAAATCAGGCGATGACAGCAACGAATATCGATGATAAGATCAAACAGGAAAATGTACTGTCAGGAGCACTGAAGTCTTTATTTGCAGTGTCTGAAAGCTATCCAGAATTAAAAGCTAATGAGAACTTTAATAAATTGCAGGATCAGCTTCAGAGATTAGAAGAAGAGATCGCAGGTTCCAGAAGATATTATAATGGAGTTGTAAACCGCTATAATACTAAGACAGAGTTATTCCCAGGCAATATCATCGCAGGAATCTTTGGATTTAAGAGAAAACCATTATTTGAAGTTTCGAATGAATCTGAGCGTGAGAATGTACAAGTAAAATTCTAAGGAACGGACAGGGGGAAAGCACTATGAGAAAGTGGATCACCTGTACCATAATGGCAGTCATGATGGCTGCCATGATTTTTATGGGGACAGGAAACAATGTGTTTGCAAATGATGAAGTCACTTATGATTTTAATATGCAAACAAAGAAATTTGATGTAGATGTCAAAGTCGGAGAAGATGGAAGTTATACAGTAACAGAGAATATCAAAGTCAAGTTTGTCAATCCGAGGCATGGAATTTATCGTTATATCCCATACAAAGGGAAGGTGATAACAAGCGATAAAAATGGAGATCAGAAAAACTACTTTATTATGCGGATTTTACACTGTTATCAAATGACAGTAAGACAGATGTAGATGAAGATTCTGACGGTAATAGTCAGGTATTGAGGTTTGGTTCTGCGGATTATACCGTAAGTAAAGGAAACTATAGATTTACGTATCAATTGATCCCTAAATATCAGGGAGATACCTACGATTATTTGTACTACAATATCTTCCCGACACTTTGGAGAAATAAGATTCCAGAAGGAAGTACTTTTACAATTCATTTTCCAAAGAAAACAGATCTTAAGGGCGTAAATTTCTATTATGGACGTTATGGGGAATCAAAGTATGCAAAAGATGTGATTACTTTGAAATATGATGAGGAGAAGAACCAGATCAAAGGAACATTAAAGAAGACACTGCCATTTAAAATGGATTAACATGCTACAGTGATCTGGGTGATGGATATTTTACAGCAAAACATGAGATCGGAGCGGATCGATGGATTTTTAGACTATCAATAGGAGTTCTTGTGATCACAGCAGTGTTATTTGTTTTATTCGGACGTGATGAGAAGATCATCCCATCGATTCAATATCAGCCGCCACAAGGAATGGACAGTGCGGTTGTCGGATATGTTGTGGACGGTTCCGTGGATGATAAGGATGTTATTTCCTTGATCCTTTATTGGGCAGATAAGGGTTATCTGAAGATGAAGGAAAAAGGGCAAAAGGATATGGAATTTATCAAACTCAAAGATATTCCAGATTCAGAACCAAGATATCAGAAAACAATGTTTGAAGCTTTATTTAAGAACAGAAAAAAAGTAAAAGCTTCTTCTTTACAGTACAAATTTGCAGATACCGTGCAGGTAGTGAAAGATGATATCAAATATGATCATAAGAAAAATATTTATACAAAATCTTCGAAAGTTGCAAGGATCGTATCCTTTGTACTGTTGCAGCTTCAATCTGTTTATTTGCATTCGTTATGATGATATTTAGTCCAGATGGGATCTTAAATCTGCTCCTTCCATTGATGGCGTGGATATTGTATTTTATAGGAATGTTTCTTGCATGCCATAGTGTAGATAAATGGTATGCAATCTCAAAGGGAGCAAGAACGGGACTTCCAATCGCATCGGCAGTACTTTCTATTCTAGGATTTATTTTCTATGGATTATACTATTATGTGAAGATAAAAAGAGGAGAATTATTTGATTTCTTCCATGTGTATCTTGTGATCGTTGCAGTATCATTTATCGGAGTAATCCTGACTGCATTTATGAAGAAGAGAACCCACCAATGTGGAATGGATGGGATATCTAGCAGGACTTCGTGATTTTATTGAAACTGCGGAATTAGACCGAATGAAGGTATTGGCGAAAGATCATCCAGACATGTTTATCATATTCTGCCTTATTCCATGGTATTTGGGTTGTTTGATCTTTATGCAAAGAAACTGGATGCATTAAAACTTCCTGCGCCAGACTGGTATGTCTATGGCGGCAGTGATCCTTATTTCCATTATTATATGATGGGGCACTATATGGATCATGTGGTCTCTGAGAACCTGACAGTTGTAGAACCATCAGAATCTGGAGGAGTTGGAGAATTCTTTTCTGGAGGAGATGGAGGATTCTCAGGAGGCGGCTTCGGAGGCGGAGGAGGCGGCAGTTGGTAGACCGCTTCATATAAACTATCTGGTGACACGCTCTCGCTCGGATTCGCACGTAGCGGACACTAAATCCGACTGTGGATAATTTTCTCTTTATAGAAGTTTATATTTTCTTTAGAATTGTTTAGATTTAGAATATTGAATGGAGTGGGGATTTTGGTATACTTAAGACATAGTTTTTCATATATATTTTAATCCTCTCTTTTCATTAGATTGGGCTGCATAGAAGCAGCCCATTTTTTTTGCCACACTGGGATGATGTCCCTTGTGTAAAAAAATAGCTAAAATGTTACAAAAGTGTTTCGTTTTTTCGATTTTCTGTTATACTAAAGAAAATTGAAAGTCAATTTGATTAGGAGGAGCGACATGGATATAAAAGGGCTTACAGATAAAGAAGTAAAGGAATCGAGAGCGAAATTTGGTTCCAATGAGATTCCAGATTCAGAACCTACGACGTTTTGGCAGGAATTTAAGGAAACATTTCAAGATCCGATGATCAAGATCTTGCTTGCGATCGCGGTGTTGATGATCGTGATGTTTTTCTTTGGATATGCGGAGATTTATGAACCGATGGGGACGATCATTGCGGTGTTGATCGTTGCTTTTGTTACGGCGAAGACAGGGGTTGCGAGTGATACAAAGTACCGAGAGTTGAAGAAGAGTACGAAGAAGGATCAGTGTAAGGTACACAGAAATGGTGTGGTTGCAGTGATCGATGTTGATGACGTGGTTGTTGGGGATCAGGTTTTGCTGCAGTCTGGGGATAAGATTCCTGCGGATGGTATTTTGCATACAGGAAACCTGAAAGTCAATAATTCTGCTTTAAATGGAGAAGCAGAGGAGTGTGAGAAGAAAGCAGCCGGAGAGGGTGTTTATCTTGCAGAAGAGATTACAGGAGATACATTTGTTGATTCATATTCTCTGTTTCGTGGAGCTGTGATCTTTGATGGTGAAGGTATAATGGATGTTCAGAAGGTTGGACTTCATACGATGATGGGGAAGATGGCTGAGGAGATGCAGGAAGAAGAACCAGATTCTCCATTGAAGGTAAAACTTTCAAAACTTGCTGATCAGATATCGAAGTTTGGATATATCGGTGCGATCGTGATCGCAGTTATGTATTTTGTATATTTCATTATAATGGCAGGTGGATTTCAGGCATATTTTTCTATGGGACCAGCAAAGGTTGTGCAGGATTTGATCGATGCAGTGTCACTTGCGGTTGTGATCATTGTATGTGCAGTACCAGAAGGATTGCCGCTTATGATATCTCTTGTATTAATGCAAAATACAAGTAAAATGTTAGATCATAATGTATTAGTTCGTAAGGCAGAAGGAATTGAGACAGCAGGATCTTTAAATATTTTATTCAGTGATAAGACAGGAACGATCACAAAGGGAGAATTGGAAGTTGTAGATTTCTTTACAGCGGATGGAACTTCAATTTCTGCAAATGAATTAAGACATCATGGGAAGGTGAAAGGGCTGTTAGATCTTGCGATCGGGAAGAATACACAGGCGATGTTTGATGTTTATCATAAGGTCATTGGTGGAAATGCAACGGATCAGGCGTTGTTGAAATTTATTGGTGAAGAGACATTTTGTATGTTGGATGGGAATGACGGATGTAAGGTCAGTGCCCATCAAGGATTCAATTCTTCCAATAAGTTCAGTCAGGCGAGAATTGAGAGCATAGGCAAGACATTTTATAAAGGAGCACCCGAACGATTGCTTGCAAAAGCAACAAAATATTTAGATGGTGATGGACAGATCAAAGAGATCGATCAGAAAGCATTAAATCAAAAGATTGATTCTCTGGCAGCGAAAGCAATGCGTGTTCTTGCTTTTGGATATTCAGAAAAAGAGCTTGTGAAGAATCAGATCAACGACGACCTTGTGATCATTGGACTAGTGGCGATCAGAGACGATGTCAGACCATCAGCCAAAGATGCCATCAGGCAGGTACAGGAAGCTGGAATTCAGGTTGTTATGATCACAGGAGACCGCCTGGAGACGGCAGTAGCAATCGCAAAAGATGCAGGATTGTTAAAAAATGAATCAGATAGAGCTTTATCTTCTGTACAGTTAAATCAGATGAGTGATGAGGAAGTCAAAGCTATTTTACCGCAGATCCGTGTGATCGCAAGAGCATTGCCAACGGATAAGTCAAGAATGGTGCGCCTGTGTCAGGAAATGAATCTTGTTGTAGGTATGACAGGTGATGGAGTGAATGACTCCCCAGCATTGAAACGTGCAGATGTTGGATTTGCAATGGGAAGTGGAACAGAGGCTGCGAAAGAGGCAGGAAAGATTGTTATTTTGGATGATAACTTCTCATCAATCAAGGATGCAATCTGGTATGGAAGAACGATCTATCATAATATCTTGAAGTTCTGTAAATTCCAGTTAGTGATCAATGTGACAGCAGTTGTTGTCAGTGCAGTTGCACCATTTTTGGGAATAGAAGAACCATTAAAAGTCACACATTTATTATTTGTAAACCTTGTGATGGACGGGCTCGGAGCAATGATGCTTGGAAATGAACCAGCACTTTCAAAATATATGAAAGAAGCACCGAGAAGACGTGATGAGGGTATTATCAGCAAAGATATGATGACGCAGATAGGATTTATGGGGATATGGCTGGTTATATTAAGTTTCTTATTCTTAAAATTACCAGTGATCACGAATCTATTTGATAATAAAGCACAGCATTTAACAGCATATTTTGTTTTATTTATCTTTAGTGCATTATTTAACGGATTTAATGTCAGGGATGAACGATTTGGGATTTTCAAAAGATTAAATGAGAACCCGGATTTTCTGAAAGTATTTTTTATTATCATGTTGGTACAGATTATGATCGTAAACGCAGCGGCAATTCCATTTCAAGTATTTATATGGATCGGAAAGATGTTTAGTTGTATTCCATTTGGAGCAAAAGGCTGGATTGTTACAGTATTGTTATCAATGACGATGATTCCTGTGGATTGTCTGAGAAAATTTCTGTTTGGTTGTGGAAAATAGGCGAGGTTTTATGATGAAAATAGTGGTAGCGATTGATTCACTAAAAGGAAGCTTAACATCAATTCAGGCGGGAGAAGCTATAGAAAAGGAATAAAAAAAGTCGATTTAGAAGCAGAAGTAGTCATAAAACCTCTTGCAGATGGCGGAGAAGGAACGGTCGATGCTCTGGTAGATGGTATGGGTGGTAACATGAAATTTATTAAAGTTACGGGTCCGACAGGGAAGCCAGTCTTAGCGAAGTATGGGATCATTCGTCCAGCAAATCCAGATATGGAAGAAGCAAGCACAGCCATCATGGAAATGTCACAGGCAGCAGGGATCACACAGGTAACCGATAAAGAACGTAATCCATTATATACAACAACTTACGGAGTCGGTCAGATGATCGTTGATGCGATTCACAAAGGATGCAGGCGCTTTATCATGGGAATTGGTGGAAGTGCAACCAATGATGGTGGTGTCGGAATGCTGCAGGCGTTAGGATATGATTTCTTAGATAAAGATGGAAACCAGATTAAACATGGTGCGATCGGATTAAAAGATTTAGTACAGATCAAAAATGATAAAGCCATCCCAGAATTAAAAGACTGCGAATTTCATATCGCCTGTGATGTAACGAATCCATTATGTGGAGAACAGGGCTGCAGTGTGATCTTTGGTCCACAAAAAGGTGCCACAGAACAGATGATAAAAGATATGGATCACTGGCTAGCAGACTATGCAAAAATCGCAAAAGAAAGCTTTACAAAAGCAGATGCAGATAAACCAGGAACAGGTGCAGCAGGTGGTTTAGGATTTGCATTTTTAACATTTACAAATGCAACTTTAAAATCAGGTGTAGATTTGATCTTACACGAAACAAAATTAGAAGAAGAGATCAAAGATGCAGATATCGTGATCACAGGAGAAGGATGCTTAGATGCCCAGACAGCGATGGGGAAAGCACCGATCGGAGTAGCGAAACTTGCGAAGAAATATGGGAAATTAGTCTTGGGATTCTCAGGGGCAGTGACTAAAGGAGCAACTGCTTGCAATGAAGCAGGGATTGATGCGTATTTTCCGATTGTAAGATCGGCTGTATCATTGGAAGATGCAATGAAGAAGAAAAATGCACAGGAGAATCTGATAGATACGGTAGAACAGGTATTTCGTTTGATAAAAGATTTAAAATAAAAATAATGCAAATAGTTGTAAAAACTCTATAAAATGTAATAGTTTTATACATTAATTGCATAAAACTATTGAAAACTACAAACCAAAAGGTATAAAATCGTACCTAAGACCAAAATAAACGTAACGATTGCTAACAGTTACAAAAGAATGATTTTAAGAAAAAAGTTTGGGGAATACAAGAGATGTATAATATCGTATCAAAATTACTGATCTACGGTGACATGGACGAAGAATCCATCTTAATGCAGTTAAGTGATATTTTCCGCTGCATGGACGAAGGATCACAGACAAAAGATGTTTTAAGAACAAGAGTATTTAAACAGGTAAAGAGAATCTTAGAAGTTGCAACAGACTATGCATTTGACAAGAATCTGTGGCACAACTATTTAACATACTTACTGATCACAAATGAAAATCCATTTAGTATCACATGCGAGAAAGTCGGAGCAAGTGAAGGAAGTGTCAACCACTTTGCAAAGAGTGATTTTAAGGCATTTAAAGAATTATTTGACTTTGACTTTAGCAGAATCGAAGATGAATTAGGTGTAGATTGCTTCCAGCAGAATCTCTGATTATCAGGCAATCGGTAAACCAGAATTAATGTACAATAAGAATGTCAGCGAGAAAGTTCAGGCATTAAGCGAGAGATTAGAGACAGCCAAAGATGAGAATGAATTCTTTGACATGGTCACAGACTTCTACAAAGCCTATGGAGTTGGTATGTTCGGTCTTAACAAAGCATTCCGTATCGAAGAATGTGGAGATAACAACATCCGTTTCCGTGCGATCAACAACATGGATAAAGTCGTATTATCTGACCTTGTTGGATATGAGATTCAGAAACAGAAACTTGTTGAGAATACAGAAGCATTTGTAGAAGGAAGAAAAGCAAACAATGTTCTGTTATTTGGTGACAGTGGTACCGGTAAATCCACAAGTATCAAAGCGATTGTAAATGAATACTATGATCAGGGATTGCGTATGATCGAGATCTACAAACATCAGTTTAAAGATCTTTCCAATGTGATCGCACAGATCAAGAACAGAAACTACAGATTTATCATCTACATGGATGATCTTTCTTTTGAAGAATTTGAAATCGAATATAAGTTCTTAAAAGCAGTCATCGAAGGTGGAGTGGAAACAAAACCTGAGAACATCTTGATCTATGCAACCTCCAACCGTCGTCACCTGATCAAGGAGACCTGGAATGACAGATCTGATGTGGAAAACAGCAACGGAATGCACAGATCCGATACAATGGAAGAAAAATTATCTCTGGTAAACCGTTTTGGTGTTACAATTAACTACTCAAAACCAAGTCAGAAAGAATACTTCGAGATCGTTTTCGAACTTGCCCGCAAAGCAGGAATCAAGATGGGAGAAGATGAACTGAAACTCGAAGCAAATAAATGGGAATTAAGCCACGGAGGAATCTCTGGACGTACGGCACAGCAGTTTATCAATCATTTAATGGGACTTCAGGCTTAAAAATCATAGGAATTACATAGTTTAAGAACTTTCTGCATGGAAAAGATGCAGAAAGTTCTTTTTTTCTATATGGAACCCTTGCGAAAGAATTTGTCTTTAGGCTATAATAAACATAAGTATGTAGATACATGCACAAGATGATATTTTATAGAAGAAACAGAAAGTGAGAATATACAATATGTGGTTAGCAGACCAATGGAAAGACTATGAAGTCTTAGATACATCAAACGGTGAGAAATTAGAACGCTGGGGAGATTATTTTCTGGTAAGGCCAGACCCACAGGTTCTATGGGACACCCCAAAGAAGTTAAGACAGTGGAAGAAGCCAAATGGACATTATCACAGAAGTCACAAAGGCGGCGGACAGTGGGAATTCTTTGATCTTCCTAAGACATGGGATATTCAGTACAAAGAATTAAAATTCCACTTACAGCCATTCAGCTTCAAACATACAGGATTATTCCCAGAACAGGCAGTGAACTGGGACTGGTTTTCAGACAAAATCAGAAAAGCAAATCGTCCAGTAAAAGTATTAAACTTATTTGCCTACACAGGAGGGGCAACACTTGCAGCGGCAGCAGCAGGAGCATCAGTCACACACGTTGACGCATCCAAAGGTATGGTAAATTGGGCAAAGGAGAATGCACAGCTTTCTGGATTAAGAGAGAAACCAATCCGCTGGTTAGTAGATGACTGTGTGAAGTTTGTAGAACGTGAGATCCGAAGAGGAAATCATTACGATGGAATCATCATGGACCCTCCATCATACGGAAGAGGACCAAAGGGAGAGATCTGGAAGATCGAGGAGAAGATTTATCCATTTATCGAACTATGTACAAAGATTCTGTCCGATGACCCATTATTCTTCCTTGTAAACTCCTATACAACAGGTTTACAGCCAGCAGTTTTAACTTATATGTTAGAGACTCAGGTAGCAGCGAAATTTGGTGGAAAAGTAGTCTCAGATGAGATCGGATTACCAGTTTCATCCAACGGATTGGTCCTTCCATGTGGGGCATCTGGACGCTGGGAAAAGTAAGTTCTTAAGATTTACTGAAATTTCGCAGAATATGTAAAAAATCGTTGAATTTTCTTGGAAAATGTTTATAATAAGAGAGTATGTGTACGTGTGTAGAACTGCACGTATACGGATAAAGTAGAAATAACATAATAATGATAGATAAGAGAAAGCGAAAGGGGAATTTTTGCTATGGCAGCAGGAACAGATATTGGAATTGATTTAGGAACCGCCAGCGTATTAGTTTACGTCAAAGGAAAAGGTGTAGTATTAAAAGAGCCATCTGTAGTGGCATTTGATAGAAATACAAACAAGATCAAAGCGATCGGAGAAGAAGCACGTTTAATGTTAGGAAGAACACCAGGTAATATCGTGGCAGTTCGTCCATTACGTCAGGGAGTTATCTCTGATTATACAGTTACAGAGAAGATGTTAAGTTATTTTATCAGCAGAACAGTTGGTAAGTCTTTATTTGGAAGAAAACCTCGCATCAGTGTTTGTGTACCAAGTGGTGCAACTGAAGTAGAGAAGAAAGCCGTAGAAGATGCAACATATCAGGCAGGAGCAAGAGAAGTTTCTATCATCGAAGAGCCAGTAGCAGCAGCGATCGGTGCAGGAATCGACATTGCAAAACCTTGTGGAAATATGATCGTTGATATCGGTGGTGGTACAGCTGATATCGCAGTTATCTCTTTAGGTGGAGTCGTAGTAAGCAACTCTATCAAAGTAGCTGGAGATGACTTTGACGAAGCAATCGTACGTTTCATGCGTAAGAAACATAATTTATTAATTGGAGAACGTACAGCAGAAGAGATCAAGATCAATGTAGGTACAGTATACAAACGCCCAGAAAATCTTACAATGGACGTTCGCGGACGTAACCTTGTAACAGGACTTCCAAAGACAGTGACTGTGACATCTGAAGAAACAGAAGAAGCTTTAAGAGAACCTGCATACCAGATCGTAGACGCAGTACACAATGTACTGGAGAGAACTCCACCAGAATTAGCAGCTGATATTTCTGATCGTGGAATCGTTTTAACAGGTGGTGGATCTTTAATTCAGGGATTAGAAGAACTGATCGAAGAGAAGACTGGAATCAACACAATGACAGCAGAAGATCCTTTAACAGCTGTAGCAATCGGTACAGGAAAATATATCGAATATTTAGCAGATGATGATAAAAAATCAAAGAACAAATAATCATTAGAGATTCAAAGAGGCCAGGATGGCAATTCATCCTGGCCTTAATTCACGTTATACTGTAGATCAGAAGAAAGGAGAGAAAACAATGGCATATTTGAAAGGATACGTAGATCATATACGTTTTCGGAATGAAGATAACGGATATACTGTATTAAGCCTTGATGTCGATGGAGATGAAGAGACTGTCGTTGGATCATTTCCTTTCTTAAATGATGGAGAATATATATCTTTGGAAGGAGATTATGTCGATCACCCAGTGCATGGACCACAATTTCAGATGAGAACTTATGAGATTGTGGCTCCAGATGATATTGACAGCATGGAACGCTATTTAGGTTCCGGAGCGATCAAAGGAGTCGGACCTGCACTTGCAAAACGTATTACAAAGAAGTTTAAGATGGATACCTTCCGAGTTATCGAAGAGGAGCCAGAACGTCTTGCAGAAGTAAAAGGAATCAGTGAGAAGAAAGCCAGAGCGATCGCCGTGGAATTCAGTGAGAAGCAGGAAATGCGTCAGGCGATGATGTTTCTGTCTGGATATGGAATCAATAATAATCTTGCTGTGAAGATTTATAAAGAATATGGGGATCATTTGTATACGATCATTCAGGAAAATCCATATAAGATGACGGATGATATTGCAGGAGTCGGATTTAAGATCGCAGATGAGATCGCGAAGAAAGTCGGGATTGGAAGCAGCTCAGATTACCGTATCATTTCTGGAATTTTTTACACCTTAATGCGGGCACTAAATGAAGGTCATGTATTTTTGCCAAAACGTATTTTGTGCAGAAATGCAGCTCATATCTTAGGGGTAACACCAGAAGATATCGAAGAGCATTTATTAGAAATGATGATCGATCGCAAGATCGTCATTGAAGAGGATGAAGAGACAAGAGTTTATGCAGCACCACAGTATCATATGGAAGTCAATACGGCAAGAATGCTGCTGGATTTAAATATCCATTATGATGTTTCCATTTCTGAGGTGGAGACAATGATCGCAATGATCGAAGAGACAGAGCAGATTACATTTGCTGAAAAACAGAAAGAAGCGATCCATGCAGTGGCACAGGATAGTATCGTTGTCTTAACCGGAGGTCCTGGAACCGGTAAGACGACAACGATCAATGGGATGATCCAGTATTTTGAACATGAAGGATTGGATATCCGTTTGGCAGCACCAACAGGAAGAGCAGCAAAGCGTATGACAGAGGCAACGGGATATGAAGCAATGACGATTCATCGTATGTTAGAGATCAATGGGGAAGCTGACAGGGAACGTGACATGAAAAAGGGAAATGCATCCATGTTTGAACGCAATGCGGGTAATCCATTAGAAACGGATGTGATCATTATTGACGAGATGTCCATGGTAGACCTATATCTGACGAATGCACTCCTGCAAGCTATGGTGCCTGGAACAAGATTGGTCATTGTAGGAGATGCCAATCAGTTGCCATCGATCGGTGCTGGAAATGTCTTAAAAGATATGATCGCATCAGGACAGTTTAAAGTCGTGGAATTAAACCAGATTTTCCGTCAGGAAGAAGGCAGCCATATCGTAAGAAATGCCCATCTGATCCATCAGGGAAGACCAGTTGAATTAGATAATAAGAGCCGAGATTTTTTCTTCTTACAGAGAAATAATATTCAGGATGTACTAGGAGTTTTAGTATATTTAGTACGGGATAAACTACCAGGATATGTCCATGTGAAACCATATGATATCCAGATCTTAACACCAATGCGAAAGGTGAACTTGGTGTTGAGAGGCTCAATCAGGTCATGCAGCAATATTTGAATCCACCATCTGATGAGAAGAAAGAAAAAGAGATCGCCTTTGGATTATTCCGGGAAGGTGACAAAGTCATGCAGATCAAGAACAATTATCAGATTGAATGGGAAATGCGAAATAGCAAAGGATTCACCGTAGATAAGGGAGTTGGAGTATTCAATGGTGATATGGGAATCATCACAGAAATCAATGATTACACAGAGAAGATCACAGTCTTATTTGATGAGACGAGAGAAGTCCAGTATCCGTATGCAAGTCTTGATGAATTAGAACTTGCATATGCAGTCACGATCCACAAATCACAGGGAAGCGAATACCCAGCGGTTGTGATGCCGATCTTAAGCGGACCAAGAGTATTATTCCACAGAAACCTTCTGTATACAGGAGTCACAAGAGCAAAAAACTGTTTAACGATCGTAGGAGACAGAAATATGTTATTTTCCATGATCCAGAATGTCAATGAGCAACGGAGGTATACAACCCTTGCACTGCGCTTAGATCAGATCGCAAATGAATCCGAAGAAAGCAATCCGATGGATGATCTTGGAATCTAAAAAGTAAAAAATAAAGAGAAAAATGCCAGAAACCGTCATCTTTTAGAGGACGGTTTTTCTTGTTTGAAGTCCTTTTCAAACCTTATAATGAAGGGGAGGAAAGGAAGGGACATATGAAAGAAAAAAGACGTATGATATCAGAAGCAGCCAGGCAGTTAGGCCTTGAAACATATCATTTAAGAACATGGGAAGAAGAATTTTCCTTAACGATCCCTCGAAATGAAAAAGGATATCGTTGTTATGGAGACAAAGAAATACATACATTTGAACAGATCCGTGATATGAGAAATGCTGGATTAGACAGCGAAGAGATCAAACAGAAATTATCCGGAAATATCATTCCATTTCCGGAAGAAAACAGATGAATACGTCTGATAAAATGATGCAGTTTCAAAAAGTGTTGGTAAAGATCATGGGACAGGCGATTCTGGAACAGAAAGATCATATTGCAGATCAGATCAGTTCTAAGGTTTCAGACAGAGTAGTAAAAGAAATGGATTATCAGTTTCGGCTAAGAGAAGCTGAAGAAAAAAGATTTCAGAAACTGGATGAGATGATCAGAAATCAGCAAAAAGCAAGAGAAGAAATTGCAGCATCCAGAGAAAAACGAAGATTTTCAGAAGAAAACGAAAAGAAAGATAAGTAAAGATTGTATTTGGATTCAGACAATATTATAATAAATTTATCAGCTCTGATCTGTAACAGATGAGGAGTGAATAGATAGAGTGAGGAATTCGAATATGAAGAAACGACCAAAGATCCTGGTAGTCGGAAGTCTTATGATGAATCAAGGCATAGAAACATCTGTGATCCCAGAAGAAGGACAGACAGTGATGGGTGAAGATATTAAGAAATCACCCGGAGGCAAGGGGCTAATCAGGCAGTACAGATGGCTCGCCTTGGGGCAGATGTTACGCTGATCGGTAAGATCGGAAGAGATAGGGATGGAGAAGAACTGGTTAAAGTATGTAAAGAAGCAGGAGTGAACACGGAACAGATCATTTATGATGATGTGCTCCCAACAGGATCTTCGATTGTATTATTAGAGACTGTTCCAGGACAGAAAGTAAAGAAAAGATCGATCGTTATACCAGGGGCAACAACACAATTAACGGTTGATGAGATCGCATATCTGGAAGATGAGATGGACAAATATGATCTCGTTGTGCTTCAGAATGCGATACCGATGGAAGTCAATGAAGCAATTGCGGGCTATGCATATAAACATGAAGTTGATGTAGTATTGAATCCTATTCCGGCAAAGAAGCTTTCAAAAGAACTTATGGAGTGCGTTACATACCTGATCGTCAATGAGCAGGCAGCAAAATCAATGACAGGTATTAAGATCCATAGTGATTGGAAGAGGGAATGGACAAGATTTAATCTTGATGAAGCAAGAGTCGTATCTGCGGTGATTCGTGGACGAGGAGTACCAACAGTACTGATCACACTAGCCGAAAAGGGTGTGATCATGAACACACCAGAACGTTTTTACTATAAGAAAGCGATCGAAGATGTAGAAATGGTCGATCCAAGAGCCGCAGGAGATGCATTTATCGGGGCATTCTGTACAAGAATCTGTACGGATGATTCTATTGGAAAAGTGCTGACGATAGCGAATTATACAGCAGCTTTATCTATTGCAACAGAAGGGGCAATAGAATCTCTGCCAACATCGAAACAAGTAAGAGAATATATGGAACAAAAAAGAGATGCATAAAAATGCATCTCTTTTTTGTTGCTTGAACAATATACGTACCTGGAAATTATTCCTGGCTGATAGCTCCTGCTGGACATCCGTCTGCGCAAGCTCCACATTCCATGCATGTATCTGCATCGATTACGTACTGTCCGTCTCCTTCGCTGATAGCTCCTGCTGGGCAAGTTCCTTCGCAAGCTCCACAAGAAATACAAGCGTCTGAAATTACATATGCCATAGTTATATCCTCCTTATATAAATAGTATAATCATTAGTAGCGGGTAGACCCCGCTCGACCATCTCTATTTTAATATACTTAGGAAGGAATATCAAGTAATTTTGTTGTATTTTTAACAATAATAAGTGGAAAATTTATAAAGTTATTTTGACACTTTGAATAGAATGTATTATACTATGAATGTTAGTTTAAACTATTTTAGAAAACATGTATCGCAAAACATATTTTCTGAAAATATTATTAAATTTTATGGAGGAACAAACGAAATGGCAATTTCAAAAGATATGATCATCGCAGATCTGATCGCATTAGATCCAAACTATGCAGCAATCCTTATGGCATCTGGAATGGGATGCGTTGGATGCCCATCATCTCAGGGAGAAAGCATTGAACAGGCAGCTTATGTTCATGGAATGGACTTAGATGAACTGCTTGGAAGATTAAACGAATATGCTCAGACAAAAGAAGCATAATTAATCGAGAAATAAGAAATTAAAAGTGAAAAAGGACTATGTTCCATAGTGTATTAAAAGCACTAGGAGATATAGTCCTTTCTTTTTTTGCAAATAATGATTAAAGTGGTAAAAGTACTAAAAGTCATCATTGGAATCAAAAAATAATTGTCGAACAATTGTAAAATGCCTAAAAGTATCATTCAAAACCCTTGATTTATAAAGCAGCAAAATAAATCCAATAAGAAGCCATGTATCTATAAAATAGAAAAAGGAATTCCTGAACACAAAATATTCGGGGATTCCTTTTCGTTTGTTTTAATAAGCAGCCATTTCTTCAACGGCCTGTTTTTCAATAATCGTCGTCAGATGTTCATTAAATAAAGCTTTCGTTGCATATGTGTTTGGCAGACGTTTGCAATATTCTGATAAAAGCTGATGAATCTCATCCATGACCGTGCTGTTCGGCGAATCGTCAAGATCCGTCAATGAAAGATAGTAGCACTGGTTTTCAGAATCTTTATATAAAGTACTGGACAGGCTGTACTTGTTCAGTAACTTTGAAGCAAATGCAACGTCATCGAGAGAAGTAAAAGCAAAGATGCCAACTCCGTCATCGGCGAGTACACGTTTCATATCATTTCCTGAATCTGCTGAAAATGCGGATTTTCCAAAGTCTGAAAGCAGATCTGGAAGATTAGATAAAATGTCTTCATCAGCTCCCGCGAGCTGTCCAGCCAATAGACTTTTCGGCAGTTTTTTATAATGTTCACGGAAATCCTCCGGGTTATCCACTCTTGTGATCACAAGGATCAGACATTCTTTGGATACAGGAATTGCCTCAACCATCAAAGGATTATCTTCACTTGTTTCAAATCCAAGCTCTGTGGCTGCCTTATTCATCAATTCCCGGAACAGACCCTTTGCCTTCTCAGAACCAAAAGCCAGTTCACTTAACAGAGTTTCCTTTCCTTCTAAGTCTTCTTTATTTAAAGTACATCGGATCTGATTATCACTGATACGTTCTATTTTCATAATCATCACTCCTTTACTACTTTGATGTTATTATAGTATTACTTTTGCGGTGTGTAAAGCTTTTTCAAGAAATTTACAATTTTATCCATAAATAGCTTGAAATAATTTCCAGTTATGTATATAATTACATTATGTCGCGACAAGACTTACATTTGGAAACAGTGCGGAATTTTTATATACCACAAGAAACACTGACGATGTAAGGAAGAAACTTTCATTGTATGAGATTAAGAAAGTAACAAGAAACATCTGCTTAATAAGATTGAGTGTACATATGACGAGTCATGATGAATTATCTTATTATCTGTCACAAGGACTGGCGATCCGTGTGGACGGCATTACAATAAGTGATGCGAATCTGGAACATCTAAATCTAATACTCAACGAAGATGATTCTTACATGAAAGAGTATGTCAACGATCAGGAAGGAGAGATCTACGCCATAGAATATCAGAAAATCAAAGAATAATATGCAAAGAGTATGGCAGAGCTGGGAGATTAATTTCCCAGCTCATTATTATTATATTCTGATAATAATATATAATACGTTTTACTGAATTAGGAGAAACAGTTTTTGAATAAATTATATGATTGTGAATTTTATGTTAGATTAAGTTAATATAATGTAAAAGTATAGTTAAATGGATGTAAAATAGATTGAACTATTTGTTTAGGTATGATAACTTGAGCGTATGAAATATAAACTGTTGAAACAATAAGAGTAGGGAGATGTTTTTTTGAAAAAAAGTATAAAAAAATTTTTTGTTATTGGAGTATAAGTGCAATTATAATGAACCGATCAATTATGCCAGCAATGGCATCATACAAAATAATAAAATATAAGATAAAGGAAAAGTATTATTATGGATCATAGAAAAGCTAGAAAAATTTTTTGGATTTGTTGGCTGCTAGCTTCGGTCGTTATGGTATTAGGAGCTATATTACCAGATGAGAAGATGCAAAAAGCGGTAATTACTATTGGGATAATAATTTTCATTTTAGGAGGTGTAATTGCAATTTGTTTTATGAGATGTCCTTACTGTAGAGGACCATTGAATTTAAGAGGATTCTCACCAGACTATTGCCCTTACTGTGGGAAAAAGATATAAAATTAATGAAAAGCCATTGTGGTTGGTATAATCGCAATGGCTTTGTATAACTATATGATGTAAGTGTCAAAAGTATAAATTGCGTTTGTGCTTGCACAAATAAGCAATTTATACTTATTGACACTCTTATCACTATATATCTGCTAGATAGCTTTCAATGCCATCTAAGATACATTGAACAGCTTTTTTCTGATACCCATCATCCTGAAGAGCTTTCAATTCCTCAGGATTAGATAAAACCACACTCCACGATCACGATCGGATAAGGATTATCCCGAAACAGATAATACTCAGCATTTGCCTTTGCCTCCCTGTGATTGTTCGGATCAAGCCCCTTGATCAAAGCAGACTGGATATGATCCGCTAACTGCTTTGATTTCTCAGACCCTTGCGGATAGAAAACCTGAGCTCCATGGACATCACTGCTTGGATAACTATTCTGATGAATGCTGATCACTGCCATAGGATCATTCTCAAAAATGAGCTGCTTTCGATTGGATAGATCACTTCGTTTCTCATTTTCTTTCGAATCCGCAAGATTATAGTCCCCATTTCTTGTCATATATACTTTATAATTTTTCTTTTCCAGAAGTTTTTGAAGCTTTAATGCAAGAGAAAGATTGATATCCTTTCTAAAATATTCGAATTTCCAACCTTTCCAGGATCAGAACCACCATGTCCGGCATCGATACAGATCACATTTTGATTCTTGACAGTCTGTGCAACAAAGATAGGGAATGTAATAGAAGAAACAGATAATAAAACGACGATCAGAAGAACACCCCAGAAGATGAAACGATGTTGTTGATTCATAGGAAGAACATCCTTTTTCTTTCTATTATATGATGTAAGTATCAAAAGTATAAATTGCGAAGTCTCAATGGTGCAATACTTTATTTTTTCCATATTTAATGTTATAATAAATCCAAATGACTACATTTAATCATTGAAGAAAGATTAAAAGTCAGGAGAGTTTAATATGGAAACAAGACTTGTAAAAATTAATAATATGGAAGATTGCAAAAAGGACATGGAAGAAGCAGGAGAGCTGATCAAAGCAGGCGAACTTGTTGCATTTCCAACAGAGACAGTCTATGGCCTTGGAGGGAATGGATTACTTCCTGATGCGGCAAAGAAGATCTATGCAGCGAAGGGAAGACCTTCTGATAATCCATTGATCCTTCACGTATGTGATATGCAGATGGTAGAATCTCTGGTCAAAGAGATTCCAGACAATGCAAGACGTGCGATGGAACATTTCTGGCCGGGACCTATGACGGTGATCTTGCAGAAAGCGGATCAGGTACCAGATTGTGTGACAGGCGGACTTGATACAGTAGCGATCCGTATGCCGAATCATCCAGTTGCATTAGAGCTGATCAGAAGATCAGGAGTGCCGATCGCAGCACCAAGTGCGAATACATCTGGGCGTCCAAGTCCGACAAAAGCAGAACATGTCATGGAAGATCTTCATGGAAAGATTCCGATGATCTTAGATGGGGGAGCTGTTATGGTAGGTGTAGAATCAACGATCATTGATTTTACAGAAATAGTTCCAGTGATCCTAAGACCAGGATGGATCACAAAGGAGTCAATGGAAGAATTTCTTGGGTGTGAAGTATTGATGAATACATCTTTAAAAGCAAGCGATCACGGAATTCCAAGAGAACCTGGAATGAAGTACAAACACTATGCACCAAAGGCGGAGATGGTGCTTGTATTAGGCGATGATCAGGAGAAAGTCGTTGATCATATCAATCAGCTTGCGAAAGAACAAAAGGAACAGGGTAAGAAGATAGGAATCATTGCATCGGATGAGACAAAAGACCTCTATCAGGCAGATGAAGTTATTTCTGTAGGACAGAGAGCACATCTCGAGACAGTAACAGCACATTTATATGATGTATTAAGAGAATTTGACCATAAGGATGTTGATATGATCTATTCCGAAGGATTTGAAGGTGAACCCTTAAGTGAGGCGATCATGAACCGTATGGTAAAAGCAGCAGGACATGAAATCCTCCGTATTTAAAAAGGAGAATATTTTGAAGAAGATAATAATGGTGAGTACGAATAATACGTGCCGAAGCTTTATTGCAGAGTCGATCCTTCGCCAGTATCTTTTGGATGCAGATCAGAAGAATGTTGAAGTGATCTCAAGAGGGCTGGTCGTATTATTTCCAGAACCTGTCCATGTCAAAGCAGCAGATATGGTAATAAAGACGTGCGGGATTGAAAGTCTTGATTTTCGGTCGGCGCAGCTTACGCAGGAAGAAGTAGAAGAAAGCGATCTGATCTTAACCATGACAGAAGAGCAGAAAGATAAGATTTTAGAAGAATATCATGGATACAAAGAGATCGCGACATTGAACGAATATGCCAGAGTGGAAGGTGCGATCATTGACCCATACGGCATGGAAGATGACGACTACGAGCGCTGTTTTGAACAGATTGCCCGTTTAGTTAAGAAAATATGGCAAGAAAGACTAGGAGGAAACAAAATGATAGGTATTGGTAGTGATCACGGTGGATATGCATTAAAACAGGCAGTTATCAAACATCTGGAAGAAAAGGATATGCAGTGAAAGATTATGGATGTTATTCAGAAGAATCCTGCGATTATCCAGTTTATGCAAAAGCAGTAGCGAATGCAGTCAAAGACGGAGAAGTAAAACAGGGAATCTTAATCTGTGGAACAGGAATCGGAATCTCTATTACAGCGAATAAGATCAAAGGAATCCGTGCAGCACTTTGTAGTGACACATTCAGTGCACATGCAACAAGAGAACATAATGATGCAAACATTCTTGCAATGGGAGCACGTGTTGTTGGAGAAGGTTTAGCACTTGATATCGTTGATACATTCCTTGAGACAGAATTCTCAAATGATGAGAGACACATTCGTCGTATCAATATGATCGAAGACTAGAAGAGAAAATCAAAGCTATATAAAAATAAGATATAAGCCATATGAATAAAGAAGATATGCAGACAGTTTTTTAGAAGTGATCAACAGTTTGCATGTCTTTTTTTGTATACAAAATCACTTTGAAGATGATAAAAAACAGTTAAGATTCAGTTAAGAAGCAGAAAAAATTATCAGATCTTAACACGAAAAACTGACCAATGTTCATTTGTATACACTGAAAACCCTTATGTTTTGGTGCTTTTTACTAAATTTAGAAGTGGTTCTTTGTAAGTATTAAACAAAAAACAAACACAATCTTAACGGAAAAAGAATTGACAAATAAAAATTTGAGGAATAAAATAACTTCCAGAACAAGGGTGTTTACAAGATATATCGTAGACACTCTTTTACTTTTGCAGGAATTAAACCCTTGAATCTCTGCAAAATTAAAATTAAAGAAGGTGAGGAGAAATGGGTTCATTGGGAGATTATCTGATGGAAGAGTTGTCACTTAAGACAAGCTTTACGATCCCCATCGGTGGAGGTATTCCAGTACCGCAGTCAGCCGTAACAACATGGGTGATCATGGCAATCGTAGTGTTGCTCTGCATCATATTCGTACGGAACCTGAAAGTCATACCAGAAGGACCGCAAGTTTATGTGGAAGCCTTAGTTGGTTTCATCTATAACTTCATCGGTGGTCTGGTCGGCGAAAAAGGGAAACGTTACATACCGTTTCTTGGAACAATTCTGATTTATCTTGGCTGTGCAAATATTTCGGGATTTTTCAGAGCGAAACCGCCAACGAAAGATCTGAATGTTACCGCAGGATTAGCGATCATCAGTTTGTTTTTGATCATATATTCCGGAATCCACGAGAAAGGATTGAAGGGATATATACACAGTTATGTGGAACCTATGCCAATGATGGCGGCCATTAATATCCTTGAATTATTTACAAGACCGTTATCACTGTGTATGCGACTTTGGAAATGTCTTAGAGCATTCGTTTTGATGGAATTGATCACACATATCGCACCAGCGATCGTGCCATTGCCATTTAGTTGTTACTTCGACTTTTTCGATGGATTGTTGCAGGCATATGTATTTGTATTGTTAACATCACTGTTTATCAGTGAATCAATTGAGTAAGATGTATCATGACAGATACACAAATTTAATTTTTATTTAAAAGGAGATTAGAACTATGGGATTAGCAGCTATTGGAGCAGGAATTGCAGTATTAACAGGTTTAGGAGCAGGTATTGGTATCGGTGTTGCAACAAATGGAGCACTTGGAGCGATCGCAAGACAGCCAGAAGAAGCTGGAAATATCAATAAAACATTATTACTTGGTTGTGCATTAGCCGAAGCTACATCAATTTATGGATTGGTTGTTGCGATTCTGTTAATCGTAATGAAATAGAAGTAGGAGGCGGAAGATATGTTTCTGAAATTAGACTGGGGCATTATCTGGCCGATCGTCAACATTGTCGTATTTTATCTGTTGCTTAGAAAATTCTTATTTGGTCCAGTCAGTGAGGTCATGGAGAAAAGAAAAAAAATGATCTCAAGTGACTTAGATGATGCAGCACAGACGAAAGCTGAAGCAGAAGAGATCAAGCAGGAATACGAGAAAAACCTTGCACAGGCAAAGGATGAGGCAGGACAGATCGTTTCCGACGCAAGAGCAAGAGCCAAGAATGAATACCAGAATAAGATGGATCAGACAAAAGAAGAGATTGCTCTTATGAAAGAAAATGCCCGTAAAGATATTGAAGCTGAGAAACAAAAGACGATCGCAGGTCTTCAGACAGAGATCGCAGGTATCGCACTTATGGCAGCTTCGAAAGTTGTGGAAAAAGAAGCAAACGACAAAGGCAACGAGAAGCTTTTGATGATTTGAAAGAGGCAGGTGTCTAGCATATGAAGAGAATTTCCATGACGTATGGACAGGTATTGTTTGAACTTGGAATCAAAAAAGAAAGTTTGCAAAAAGCACAGGACATGCTTCATGAAAATGAAGAACTTTTAAGTGCATTAGAGAATCCAACGATCACAAAGAAAGAAAAAGAAAATGTGGTGGAAAAGTTGTTTTCTGATGATATAAAAAGTTTCTTAAAAGTTGTATGTGATAATGATGATATCGCTTGTTTTGACGAGGCAGTTGAGTATTATGATGAACTAAAACGCAAGACAGATAAGATCATTAAGGCAGAGTTTGACTATGTGACAATGCCAAAAGACGAACAGCTTGAGCGAATCAAACAGTATCTCATGAAACAATATCAGGCGGACAAGGTAGAGCTTACTTTAAAAGAAGAGAAAGACTTGATCGGTGGTTTTGTACTGAAAGTTGGAGACCACGTTTATGATAACAGCCTGAGTGGAAAAATGAGAAAATTACAGCAGAAACTTACATGGAGGTGAGGATCAGGTGAGCAGTATCAATCCAGAAACAGTCGTTTCTGTATTAAAAGATCAAATTGAAAACTATGACCAGAAAACTGAGGTCAAAGAAGAAGGAAGAATCATTCAGATCGCAGACGGTATTGCAACAGTCTATGGAATGGACCAGGCAATGTATGGAGAACTTGTTATTTTTGAAACAGGTGTCCACGGACTTGTACTGAATGTTGAAAGAAACTGTATCGGTTGTGTTTTACTTGGTTCCGATCATGGATTAATGGAAGGATCTAAAGTAGCAAGAACCGGTGTACAGGCAGATATCCCGGTTGGAGATGCTATGATCGGACGTGTCGTTAATGCGATCGGAGAACCAATCGATGGAAAAGGTGAGATTAAAACTGACGAGAGAAGACCAATCGAACATGAGGCAGCAGGAGTTATCGACAGAAAATCTGTTGACCAGCCATTACAGACAGGTATCTTAGCAATTGACTCTATGTTCCCGATCGGACGTGGACAGCGTGAGCTGATCATCGGTGACCGCCAGACAGGTAAAACATCGATCGCAGTTGATACGATCTTAAATCAAAAAGGACAGGATGTTATCTGTATTTATGTAGCGATCGGACAGAAAGCATCAACAGTATCACAGATCGTAACAACATTAAGTAAACATGGTGCTATGGATTATTCTATTGTAGTATCCGCATCTGCAAGTGACCTTGCATCTTTACAGTACATTGCACCATATGCAGGAACAGCGATCGCAGAGCATTTTATGCATCAGGGAAAAGACGTTTTGATCGTATATGATGATCTGTATAAGCACGCCGTTGCTTATCGTGCAATTTCCTTACTGCTGGATCGTCCACCTGGACGTGAAGCTTACCCTGGAGATGTATTCTACTTACATTCAAGATTACTAGAACGTTCTTGCCGATTAAGTGATGAACTTGGTGGTGGATCTATCACAGCATTACCGATCATCGAAACACAGGCAGGAGACGTATCCGCGTACATTCCTACAAACGTAATCTCTATCACAGACGGACAGATCTTCCTTGAAAGTGAGTTATTCTTCTCCGGTGTAAGACCAGCGGTCAATGTTGGACTTTCTGTATCCCGTGTAGGTGGAGCAGCACAGACAAAGATCATGAAGAAAGTAGCCGGAAACCTTCGTATTGACTTAGCTCAGTATCGAGAACTTGAGGTATTTACACAGTTTAGTTCAGACCTTGACGATGGAACAAAAGCAACATTAAATTATGGATCTCATCTGATCGAACTGTTAAAACAGCCACTGTACCATCCAATGGCATTACATAAACAGATTTTACTTCTGTTTGCATCAGGTCATAAGATGTTAAATGATGTTCCAGTCAAAGAATTAAAGGCAGAGACAGAAGAAATGACAGCATTCTTTGAACAGAAATATCCAGAGACAGTGAAGAAGATCGACGAAGGCAAAGTCTTAACAGATGACATTGCAAAAGAGATCCAAGAGGCGATAGAAGCCTATTTAAAGTAGGTGATCACTATGGCAAATATCAGAGAAATTAAAACAAGGATGAACAGTATCGAAGATACATTAAAGATCACAAATGCGATGTATCTGATCTCATCTTCCAAATTAAAGAAAGCAAGAAAGCAGTTAGATGCCACAACCCATACTTTGAAATGCTTCAGGCAGCTCTGCTTGATATCATGGCACATACGCCAGATCTTCAGCACATTTCTTAAACAAAGAAAGAAAGAACATCCCAAAAAAGGATATCTTGTGATGACTGCAGACCGTGGACTTGCCGGGGCCTATAATCATAACATTACAAAAATGGCAGAAGAGAATATTAATGAAGATGACAAACTGTTCGTGATCGGATATATGGGACGTAATTATTTCGGACGAAGAAATGCAGCCCAGATGGACGAGGATTTCTTCTATACAACACAAGATCCTACGATCTACAGAGCAAGAAGAATTGCAGAAAAAATGATCGAGGAATATGTATCAGGAGAACTTGACGAAGTCTATATTATTTATACTAAGATGATCACATCCATTACCTCAGAACCAAAGATGATCCGTGTGTTACCATTAAACCCAGATCAGTATGAGTTTGCAGGAAAAGGAAAGAGATCACATATGACAGAATTTCAGCCATCCGTAAAGGCGGTGCTTGACCGCCTGGCACCAAACTATATCAAAGGACTTGTCTATGGTGCGATGGTAGAATCATTTTCCAGTGAATTAAACGCCAGAATGATGGCGATGGAAGGTGCAAGCAAGAGTGCGAGAGAAATGATAAGATCACTGGGACTTCATGTATACCTGTCTCGTCAATCACCTCACGGAGGTGTGCCGGCCAAAAAAGAGATAACAGGAAGGGAAATAAAATGGATAAAGGAAAAATCGTACAGATTCTTGGTCCAGTAATCGACGTAGAATTTGAAACTGAACAGCTCCCTTTGATTCATGACGCCTTGACCGTTGTTAATAAAGGAAAAGAAGTTGTTATGGAAGTGGAACAGCATATGGGAAATCGTACTGTACGCTGTATCTTATTAGCAGCCAGTGAAGGACTTCACAAAGGAATGGAAGTCACAGCAACTGGTGGACCAATCAAAGTTCCAGTTGGAAAACAGACATTAGGACGTATGTTTAACGTACTTGGAGAAGCAATTGATAAAGGAGAACCTGTAGAATCAGAAGAAAAATGGGCGATCCATCGTGAACCACCTAAATTTGAAGACCAGAGCCCTGTTGTAGAAATGTTTGAGACAGGTATTAAAGTCATCGACCTTTTAGCTCCATATGCAAAAGGTGGTAAGATCGGTCTGTTTGGTGGTGCTGGAGTTGGTAAGACAGTCTTAATTCAGGAACTGATTCATAATATCGCAACAGAACATGGTGGATATTCCATCTTCACAGGTGTAGGAGAACGTTCAAGAGAAGGAAATGACCTCTGGAATGAAATGACAGAATCCGGAGTTATCAAAAATACAGCTTTAGTGTTTGGACAGATGAATGAGCCACCTGGATCTCGTATGAGAGTTGCCCAGACAGGACTTACAATGGCCGAATATTTCCGTGATCAGGAAAAACAGAACGTGTTATTATTCATCGATAACATTTTCCGTTATGTACAGGCAGGATCAGAGGTATCAGCCCTGTTAGGACGTATGCCATCAGCCGTAGGTTATCAGCCAACACTGGCAAATGAAGTTGGTGCTCTACAGGAACGTATCACATCTACAAAGAACGGGTCTATCACATCTGTACAGGCAGTTTATGTGCCAGCCGATGACTTAACTGACCCAGCACCAGCAACAACATTTGCCCATCTGGATGCAACAACTGTATTATCAAGAGCGATTTCTGAACAGGGTATCTATCCAGCCGTAGACCCACTGGAATCAAGCTCTCGTATCTTAGAGCCAGACATCGTTGGAGAAGAACACTATGAAGTAGCAAGACGTGTAGAAGAAGCACTTCAGAGATACAAAGAATTACAGGATATCATTGCGATCCTTGGTATGGAAGAATTAGACGAAGAAGATAAGATCACAGTATACCGTGCAAGAAAGATTCAGAAATTCTTATCTCAGCCATTTAACGTAGCAGAAACATTTACAGGAATCCCTGGTAAATACGTTCCTGTCAAAGAAACGATCCGAGGATTCAAAGCGATCTTAGATGGAGAAATGGATGAATATCCAGAACAGGCCTTCTTGATGGTCGGAACAATTGATGATGTAAAGGAAAAGGCAAAAGAGGTGATGTAAATGGCAGAAACCTTTTATTTTGAGATCATTGCCAGTGACAAAAAGTTCTACAGCGGAGCTTGTGAACACGTCATTTTCCCAGCAGTGGACGGACTTTACGGTGTATTAGCAAACCATGAAGATACAGTAACAGCCGTTGTTGCAGGAGAGCTTCGTTTTAAAGTTGATGGGGAATGGAAAGTTTGTGTTGTTGGTGAAGGATTCGCAGATGTCACCAGAGATTTCGTAGTCATCGTGGTAGATACGGTGGAACGCCCAGAAGACATCGACATCATCCGTGCAAGAGAGGCCAAAACAAGAGCAGAAGAACGACTCAAACAGAAACAAAGCCGTTTGCAGTACTATCATACACAGGCAGCATTGTCACGTGCTATGGCACGACTGAAAGTTACATCAAAATATGTGAAAAAATAGAGTCTGAGAAGACAAATATAGCTAAATGAGAAAAAAGATCAACTATCCAGTAAGTGGAAAGTTGGTCTTTTTTTTGTACAATCTGCATAAAAAATATCAAGAATACTGCTTGACTCTGCACTGAAAGGATAGACTACACTACAAATATACGAGGTAGAAAATAAAATGTGCAATATGCAGAAAGGATGAAACTATGAATTTTGAATTAACTCCACAGCAGAAGGCAGTTCAGCAGAGTGCAAGACAGTTTGCTCAGACTGTATTACAGGAAACAGTTCTTGAAGATGATGCAGCAGGACGTTTCCCAGAAGAAGCATATAAGAAAATGGGAGAAATGGGATTTGTCGGGCTTCCATTTCCAAAAGAATATGGTGGTCAGGGGAGATTATTTATCCTATGTATTAGCATTAGAAGAAATCTCCAAGATCAATTCATCTGTAGGAATTGCTTATTCTGTATGTACTTCATTATACTCTGGTGCTCTGATCAATGATGGAAATGAATATCCAGTGCAGACGGTAATGAAAGCACTGGAATTGTTAAACCATCTTGCAAAGAATACAGGGAATCTTGGAGCAGGAGTCAGTGAATTAAGCGATGCACTAGGAATCGGAAAGAGTACAGTCCATCGTTTATTAGATACGCTGCAGTACTATGGTTATATTGAAAAGAGTGAAGAAACAAACAGATATCGTCTTGGTTGGGAATTATATAAAGTAGGGCTGTCAGTTCCAGCACAGAACCAGTTATTTAATATTGACCGAACACATTTATTAGAACTTGGAAAGAAATTAAACGAAACGATCGATTATGGAACAATCAAAGGAAAAGAAACGATCATTATTTCCAAAATGGAATATACGAGCAATGGCATGAACAACAGTGTAAGCCCGGGCGAGTATGAATCCATTCATGCAACAGCACTTGGAAAAGTGATGATCAGTGAGATGAGCGAGGAAGAGATTTATAAGTTATTCGAAGATAAAGAAGAACTTCCAGCATATACACCACATACGATCTTAACTGTCAGTGAGCTGATCCATGAGGCAGAGAAAGTGAAGAAACAGGGATATGGGGTCAATGACGAAGAATACTGGATTGGGATGTATTGTATGGCAGTGCCTGTAAGAAATTACACAGGAAAGATCGTGGCAGCAGTCAGTGCAAGTATTCCGGTATTTCGTGTGGATGATAAGAAGAAGGAATTTGTGCTGGATGAACTTAATAGGACTGCTGGGCAGATATCTAAGGAGCTTGGGTATTTGGGGTAGATGTGAAATAAAAAGGTATCGAATCTAAAAAGTTTTAGATTCGGTACCTTTTTCATATGTACGAGATTAAATTATTGATCATTTGGATGTAATACAACTTTTATTGCTTCCCCAGATTTAGTAAGGGCAATTCCTTTATTAATTTCACTAAGTGGTAAAATATGAGTGATAAATTTCTCGGCTTCAAATTCGTCAGAAATTGCAAGTTCAAAAGATTTTTGCACTTGCATGCTATTAGAACCATAATGCCCATAAATCCAAAGACCATTATAATGGATATAATTAGTATCAAGTTCTGTTAAAGCTCCTTTAGCAACGCCACCGAAGAAAACAACAATACCAGTTCTTTTAGCCATAAAGATTGCCTGTGCTTGTGCTTGCGTGGATGGATTAGCGGATATGACTTTATCAGCACCTTTGCCATTAGTAAGTTTCCTTACAGCGTCAATTGGATCTTCATTTAAACTGTTGATCGTGTGATCGACACCGAATTGTTTCGCAGTTTCTAAACGGTTATCATTAATTTCAATCATAATAACTTTTTTAGCACCACGTAGTTTTGCAAGTTTTGCGTGGAAACATCCGATTGGTCCAGCACCGATGATGACGATTATGTCTCCAAATCCAACATTGATATTTTCCTGACAGGCATAGACAGATGATAAAGGTTCACCAAGAGAAGCACGGTCATAGCTGATTCCGTCAGGAATGCGGTAGATAACATCACGTGCAATCTGTCGTGGGAGAACAGTATAGTACTGCGCAAAACCACCAGGACGATCTAAATTATTTCCAAGATTTTCACACATTTCACTATGGCCGGTTCTACATGGTTCACATTGCATACAATGATCAGCAGGATAAATATACAGACGGTCACCAACTTTATATTCTGTACAGGAAGGAGAAATCTCATCGATGATACCAGTAATCTCATGACCATAAATATGAGGGTATTTACCAGATTTGGAATCAGTTGTAAGATTGCGAATATCAGATCCACACAGACCAACTGCCATAACTTTCAAAACAAATCCACCTTCAGGACATTTCGGTTTTTCAATTTCTTCAACTCTTATATCATTGGGACCATACATTAAAGCAGCTTGCATAATTTTATTCCTCCTTCTTACTTTCCATAACGGTTTCTGCGGCTTCCTGGATGATTATTATATAACTCTTCCAAATCACTATCAGAAATATTGTGAACAGGACCAATCTCTTTTGTTAAATGATAGATTCTTAAAACTTCTTCTGCAGCTTCAATAATCTTAACAGCATCTTCTAAAGTTTTTCCAACAGCGATACAACCATGATTTCCAAGCAAGATTAAATCATGGTCTTTGATTGCATCTTCAATTCCATCTGCGATATGAATTGTCCCAGGCAATCCATAAGGAAGACATGGGATTTCTTCAAATACTAGTGAAAATGTAGTCGAACATTTTAATTTGATATCCTTTCCGCAATAAGCATAAGCGGTTAAGTAAGGTGCATGGATATGAGCAGCTGCATTACAGTCAGGGCGAGCTTTTAAGGCAGCTTCATGTAACAAGATCTCACTTGATTTTTACTGTTCCTTCAATTTGTTCCTTATCTTTTACAACAGCAATCTTATCTTCATTTAGGAAGCGTTTTCTTGTGCCAGATGGTGTGATATACATTTTTCCAGTTTCACGATCCAAAATAGAAAGATTGCCTTCTAGAGTATTGACCAATCCTTTTTCATCTAAAAGTTTTGCATAGTATACGATTTCTTCTTTTAAATTCAGTATTTTTATCGGACATATACGACTCCTTTTCATGTGCGGGTAAGTTATTTAGAAATCAGCTGATACTTGTATTGTACATCGAGAAAACGATAATGTATAATATGGAATATAAGAAGAAAGTAAAGGTTTTACCTATGAATTGGGAGGGTATATGACATTAGCACAATTAAAATATTTCGTAAAAGTAGCACAAAATGGGCATTTAACGCAAACGGCAAAAGAACTGTTGATTGCACAGCCAAGCCTTACACAAGCAATAAAGAAACTGGAAGAAGAACTTGGATTTTCTTTGTTTGAGAAGAAAGGAAGAGTTTTATTTCTTACGAAAGAGGGAAAAGAGTTTTTGCCGTATGCAATAACAGTGGTTGAATCATTGCATAAAGCAGAACAGATGCAAGATCTTATTTATAAAAGATATACAGGGAATATTAGATTTGCATATACAAGGCCGATGTCACCAAATTATATTCCAAATCTGATTCGTGGATTCTTTTTAAAAAATGAAAATAAAAGATAAATATAGAATCTTATTCAGCAGCAACAGCAGTCATTATCAATGACTTAAAAAATGATAAAATAGATTTTGGATTTTGTTCAGATAGTGAAGTGCAAGATGATGAGATTAAGTTGATTCGGCTAATAGAATATCCAATTAAATTAGTTGTAAATGAAAAAGATCCGTTGTGTAAAATTCAACAATTGCACGTGAAGGATTTAATGACTGCTCCTGGAATTTCATATACAGAAGGGTCGTCAATGGATCAAGAAATTCAGAAATTTTTCAAAGAACAAGAAATAACGCCAGATATTCATTACAGGACCTCATCGGAGGAAATTCAAAATTTTGTTTCTTGTGGATTAGGATGGGCATTGATCGCACAGAATGGAGTACCGATGATGGATGGGTTAAAAATTCTTGAAATGCCTGAATTAAAGCTAAAAGAAACACATATCTTGCAATGCGAAAAGGCAGAGAATTGAGTAAAAATGCACAAAAATTTTTGGGATATGTATTAAGTTATAATGAAAAATTTATATAAATTAGACTTGAATTATCGAGAAAAGTCATATAAACTACTTATCATAAACTTTTGACATGACCGATTATGACAGGAGGCATAAAGGATGAATCAGCGTAGTACAAAGATTGTACAGTTGTTAAGTAGAGAAAAGACGAGATTACAGTGGCAGGATTTGCAGAATATTTTGATGTATCACAAAAAACGATTCGAAATGATTTAAAAGAAATAAATCATATATTAAATACTAATAAACGACAGTTGTTGGATATTGGTTCGGGTGGGGGGACAATTAGCATACCTAAGGATTTCAGGGAAAGTTTGTCATTACTATTAGAAGAAAACTTTAATAATTACAGACTATCCAAAGAAGAACGGAAAAAAGTTGCAGCTGCATTGATTGTAAATTCAGCTGACTACATAACACTTGCATCCATTGCTGATCGATTACAGGTAAGTAGAGCAACTGTGATTAATGATTTAAAGGATATTAAATTGTTTATCAAAGAAAAAGGACTAACAGTTGTTTCCCATGCAAATAAAGGGTTAAGGATAGAAGGAGCAGAGAGTAAACGTAGGAAGTTCCTTTATGAATTGCTAAAGCCAACAGTTCAGGATTATGAAAATTCAAAAAATGTGGTAGCTTGGCATATTAATGTCCAAGCAGGGGATCAAAGCATCATTCAGAAAATCTTAAGCGAACAAGAATGTCGATATAAAAGAAGTCTTTCAGATAGTTCATTTCGAGAAATTGTATTATTTTTACGAATTTTAATCAATAGAAATCAAATAGGTGAATTTTTAGAAACCAGATAGAGAAAATAGTGATAACTATATGTTTGCGTTAGATATATTAAAAGTGATCGCACAATACTGTGATGTTACGATCACGGAAAATGATATACATTATTTTTGTGCGTTTTTGGATGAGATTCGATATGTAAATAACGAAGCATTTAATAAAAATGCAATGATCATACAGATGATCACACGCGAATATATTACCAATATTTCTACTGAACTTGGAATTAATTTGAATGAGGATTATGATTTATTTGAAAATTTGTCAAATCACTTAGAATCTATATTTTCAGCTCCACCGATGGATTACCCAGAAGTAGATATTGTGAATGAGGTATTAGAAGATAATCAAGACGTGTTAGAGGTTGTGATTAATCAGCTACCTACAATTTATAAATTTCAGTATAGAAAACTTACAGATATTGAGATTAAATATATAGCAGTTCATGTATGCGCAGCAATTGAACGTAAGAAAAATAAGGAAGTTCCGTTTCGAGTAATTTTGGTTTGTCATGCTGGTATAGGAACTTCAATTTTGTTACTTGAAAAGTTAAAGAGGCATTTTAAATTTAGAGTAGTCGATGTCATTTCAGCGCATGAAGCAATGAATATTAAAGAAGATTCTGCTGATTTTGTAATTTCAACAGTGCCGTTAGAAAATTGCTCTTTGGAATATGTAGTAGTATCCGTAGCGTTTAATGATACAGATTATATTCGTGTAGGAAATAGAATTGATGCGTTAAGAAATAGTAGAGCTCTTCGAGATCGATTAGAAGATGATGGAATTTCAGCAAGAGGATTGATTGATAAGATAACACCAGTAATATATGATTTGATAGAACCAAAAGAAAAAGCAAATGGAGTCATGCGGGAGTTACGAAGTGTGATAAGGCATTATTTCAAGCAATCAATTGAAAATGATGCAGATATCATATCACCATCGTTACATCATTTATTGAGAGAATCAGATATTGAAGTAGATGTGGAATGTACAGATTGGGAAGATGCGGTCCGTAAATCAGGGAATCCACTTGTAGAAAAAGGATATATTGAACAGAGTTATGTAGAAGCAATGGTAGGAAGTATTAAGAAATATGGTCCGTATATTGTATTGGCAAAAGGATTTGCTATGCCACATGCAGAAGTTGAAGAAGGAAGTATTCGTTTAGGAATGCATTTTATTCGATTGAAGGAACCTGTCATATTTGGAATAAAAGATGCTGATCCTATCGAATTTGTTTGTTGTTTGAGTGTGATAGATCATAAAAGTTACCTAAAAGCTTTTTTCAATTTAATAAATATGCTAAGAGATGACGAATATAGACAGCATTTGCATGAAGCAAAGGATTCTGAAGAAATTGCAAGAATCATTGAACAATATGAGTATAATATCGTATAAATAATAAAAAATAGATTAGTCGAATTTGTTTCCTTTATTGGAAATAAATTCGACTGATCTATTTTATTTCCAATAAAGGAAACAAATTCGATTGGTTTAAAAGTTTCCAATAAACAGAAATATGTTTCACTGTTTTTTGTTAATTTTGCATGATAACATAATAGCTGTAAGGAAGAAAAAATAAAAAATATCTAATAATATCGAAAAAATAAAAGAATATTTGTTAGATAACTAAGACTTTAAAATCGTTAAGATTTTGAAGAATAAACAAAAGAAAGGAGTTTTATTATGAAAGAATATCGTGTTTTAGTAGCTTGTGGGAGCGGAATTGCAACAAGTACAGTTATTGCAACAAGAGTAAGAGAACTCTTGGAAGACAATGGATATTCCTGCAAAGTGGAACAAAGAAAGATCACAGAAGTAGAAGGACTTGCACCAGATTATGACATTATTGTATCAAGTACAAGAGTGCCAGACACAGTGAAAACACCAGCAGTATTTGCAATCAACTATTTAACTGGTATGAACAAAGAAGCGACAGATGCAGAAATTTTAAAAATTGTTAAAGAACTGGATGCACAGTAACTTTGGAGGTATGAAAAATGGAATATGTAAAGATGGCAGATGACTTAGAGTTTTCTAGAGTAGTATTAGGATTTTGGAGACTTTTAGACTGGAATTTAACTACAGATGAATTGATTAAATATTTAGAAGAATGCCTTGATATCGGAATTACAACTATGGATCATGCTGATATTTATGGAAATTATACTGTAGAAGAAAAATTTGGAGAAGCTATAAAAAAACGTCCTGATCTAAGAAATAAGATGCAGATCATTACAAAATGCGGAATTATTTATAAATCTGAAACAGCCAGAGTTAAATATTATGATTATAGCAAAGAACATATTAAGGGACAGGTTGAAAAATCGCTGAAATATATGGGTGTTGATCATATTGACACATTATTATTACATCGCCCAAGTCCATTTATGGATCCAGCAGAGATCAGTCGAGCTTTCGAAGAGTTGAAACAAGAAGGTAAAGTAAGAACTTTTGGTGTTTCCAATTTTCTTCCAGATGAATTTCGTTTGCTGAAATCTTATTTAACAGTTCCATTGATCACAAATCAGGTTGAATTGTCTCCACTACGTATGGGAAATATGGAAAATGGAGTGATCAATCAATGTATGGAAGAAAGAATTCATCCAATGTTATGGTCTCCGTTAGCAGGTGGACGTATTTTCACAGGTGAAGGTGAGGAAGAAGTACGATTACGAGAAGTTTTAGAAGGATTCGTGAAGAAATTGGAGCGGAAGATATTGATGAAGTTGCATTTGCATGGTTATTCTCTCATCCAGCAGGATTAATTCCAATCACAGGATCAGGAGAGATTAAATTGGCAGAGCGACCAGTAAAAGCTTTAAAATATCGTCTGACGCCAGAACAATGGTTTATGGTTTGGACAGCTGTGAAGGGACATAAAGTGCCATAAAACCTCCAAGAAAGGAGAGAAAAATATGTTTATTATTAATTTTATCTTAGATTGTGGAGCATCAGTAATGTTACCGATCATTATATTCATACTTGGTATCATTATGGGTGCAGGGGTTTCCAAATCTTTTAAATCAGGTATTACGATTGGTATCGGATTTACAGGAATCAGTTTAGTAACAGGATTATTATCTGATGAGTTAGGACCGGTAGCTCAGCAAATGACAGAGCGGCTAGGATTGCATATGGATATCATTGATATTGGATGGCCAGCAATGTCTTCAATCACATGGGCGTGGTCAGCAGCAGGATTAATGATTCCTATTTGCTTAGGTGTTAATATCCTTATGCTAGCATTAAAACTTACGAAAACAATGAATGTCGATGTTTGGAATTATTGGCAGTTTGCAGTTATCGGAGCAGCTGTTTCTGTAGCAACAAACAGTATTCCGATTGGTCTGGCATTTGGAGCAGTAAGTTCAGCATTAGCACTTGTTTTAGCAGATTTAACACAACCATATATTGAAAAGTATTTTAATATGCCAGGAATTTCATTTCCTCATTTAACGGCATTAGGATGCTTGCCGGTTGTATATCCATTAGTATGGATTTTAGATAGGATTCCAGGATTAAATAAAATTAATATTAATGCAGATAGTCTTAGAAAGAAATTTGGTATTTTCGGAGAACCAATGATGATGGGATTAATCATCGGTATTGTACTTGGAGCATTAGCAGGAGCGAAACCTCAGGTAATTCTTCAGACAGGTATCGGATTGGCAGCTGTTATGTATTTAATGCCAAAGATGGTAGCATGCCTTATGGAAGGGTTAATGCCAATTTCTCAGGCTGCACAGGAATTAATGAGTAAGAAATTTGCAGGACGTGAAGTATTTATTGGATTAGATGCTGCAGTATCGCTTGGAGAACCAGCTGTTATCGCAGTAGGATTGGTGCTTGTACCAATTACGATTGCATTAGCAATTATTCTTCCAGGAAACAGAATTCTTCCATTCGCAGATTTAGCAGTTATTCCATATATTGTATGCTTGTTTACAGCAATGTGTAAAGGAAATATTTTCCGTGCATTGATCGTTGGAACAGTTGTTATGGGATTAGTATTATTAATGGCCTCCACTTTAGCTGGATTAGAAACACCATTAGCAATCTCTGCTGGTGTTACAATTCCAAAAGGAGCAACATTAATTGGAAACTTAGACAGAGCTAATATCATAACATGGTTATTTATTAAACTTTCTACAATTTGGGTAGACAATGATTTGATAACATATAATTAGCCAATATATAAAAGGAGATCTTAACTATGACAAAACAGGAATTTTTATCAATGAACGACCATTCACTATTAAAACCACATTTAACAAAAAAAGAAATCATGGAAGGACTTCAATATGCAAAAGATAACCATTGTGCATCTGTTTGTATCAATCCTTGCAATTTAGATATTGCACGCGAAGTTCTTGAAGGAAGTGATGTAAAAATAGGAACAGTTATTGGATTTCCATCAGGAGCACATACAACATTTTCTAAAGTAGCAGAAGCAATTGATGCATATGCAAGAGGTGCAGTAGAGCTTGATATGGTAATTGATATCGGAGCTTTAAGAAATGGTGAATACGATGATGTATATAATGACATCAAAGCAGTTGTAGATGCAACTCCTGCTGTAGTCAAAGTTATTTTAGAAAATTGTTATCTTACAAAAGAACAGATCGTAAAGGGATGCCAGTTATGTGAAAAAGCAGGAGCAGATTTTGTGAAAACTTCTACTGGATTTGCAGAAGGTGGGGCAACAGTTGAAGATATTAAATTGATGAGAGAATCTGTATCAGAAAAAGTTCATGTAAAGGCAGCAGGCGGAATCCATAGTAAAGAAGATGTTGAAGCATTAGTAGCAGCAGGAGCAGATCGTGTTGGAGTTAGTAGAACACAGGCGATTGCAGCAGAATTTTAATAGGAGTGTGATCATATGAAAAAGGTTTCCTTGCTTCTTGTTGGAGGGATGAAACAGGAAAAAGCAGAAAAAGTCATAGTAACTTTAACAGAAGAATTAAAGAAACGTGAAATACAGGCAGATGTTATCTATGCGAACCTGTTTGATTCTGCAGATTTATCTCAATATGAAGATAAATGCGACTTAGTGGTACATGCAGGAACAGGGAAAATAGACACAAACCTGAAAGTTGTACAAGGACTTGGATTGTTGTATCCGTATATGGGGACTGAACCAATTTACGATGAAATACAAAAAATAGTTAGTGAGTAATCAAGGAGGACATTATGGACCAGATTTTCGAGAAGACATAGTCTGGCTGGATCAGGAATTTGAGTCTCAGGAATCATTTTATAGAGAAATTGCAGACAGATTATATAAAAAAGGGTTAGTGAAAGAAACTTTGGACAGGCGTTGATCGATCGTGAATCAGTATTTCCAACAGGATTAAAAACAGAAACATTTGAAATTGCGATTCCGCATACAGATGTTGAACATGTGGAGGAAGTATTTATCGCAGTTGTTCGATTTAAAACACCTATTCCATACGCTCATATGGGAGAACCTGAAATAAAATTAAATGCAAAATTTGCATTTGTTTTAGGAATCAAAGACCCTCAAAAACAGGTGGAAGTGTTAAGTACTTTAGTAAAACTGATTTCAGATGAAGATACAATGAAAGCACTGGAATCGATTCAGTCAGAAAAAGAAGTTAGTGATAAAATGAATGAATTTTTTGCTGAAAATATGTAGGAGAATAAGATGATAAAAATAGTGAAAAAAGAAACACTCAGAAAAACTTTGTCGGGCAATGAAGAATCTGCTGAGTATTCCTCCTAAATAAAATGCAACACTATTATATCATATATAACTACTTTTTTACACTATCAGTTGAGGGAATATGTTTAATTTCCCCTCTTATTATTATAAAAGAGGTGGAAAATGGAACTTGCAAAAGAATGTAAAAAGTGCCTTTATGAAAAGAAAAAAAAGAGCAGAGAATATAAAAATCTTTTGGAAAGAAAACAGTATATTAAAGAAGTTGAGTATGCATTAGAACACCTTAGCTTTGATTCACCACCAGAATATATTGATTGTTTTTTGTTATAAAAATAGTGGACAAGAAGTACAATCTTATAAAAAATTAAAAGAAAAATATAATATTAAAATGCAACAAAAAGTTAAAGAATTTGAAGAAGAAATTAATCAATCAGAAAATCCATTAAAATTGGCAATTCAATTAGCGATTGTAGGAAATTATATTGATTGTATAGCAATGCCTACAATTGACGATAAAGTATTAAATCGCTTATTGATGCAGTATAGAGAAATAAAATTGGATGATAAAATTTATAAATTATTTACAAATGATTTGGCAAACTCAAGGAAAGTAATTTATTGTACGGATAATTGTGGGGAAATTGTATTGGATAAGTTGCTGATAAAATACTTAACACTGTACTATCCACAATTAGAGATACAAGTAATTGTCCGAGGGAAGAGATAGGAAATGATGCATCGATAGAGGGATGCAGAAAATATAAGTATGCAAGAGGTTGCAGCCTTTGAGGGAAATGGAACTACAATTGCAGGAACAAGCTTACATTTGTTATCAGATGAATTGAAAAAGAAATTTTATAAGGCAGATATGATAATTTCTAAAGGACAGGGTAATTACGAAACGTTATCTGGATCAGGATTAAATATTTATTATTTATTTCTTTGTAAATGTAATCATCTGCAAAAAATTTTTAGCAAAATTTTAGATCCATATTTAGTATGGAATTGAAAGGAGATAAAAGTATATGAAGATTAATATCAAAGAATTCACAGGAAAATGCAGTTGCGGCAGAGACCATCAATTAGTTGTAGATGACGTGATCTTAGAAGAAGGAGCCTTAAAAAAACTCCCAGATATTCTAAGCAGGGAACCATATAACAAATATAGCATCTCGTTATGGTATGTGATGACAATACTTATGAGGCAGCAGGAAAAGAAGTAGAAAGATTATTAGGTGGGATTCCAGTGATCAAACTGGATCCAGAAAACCTGCATGCTAATGAGATTGGAGTAGCTAAAGTCAAAGAACAGTTAGATCCGATCAAAGAAGTTGACTGCATGATCGCAGTCGGATCAGGAACAATCCATGATCTGACAAGATATAATGCATATGAAAGAAAGATCCCATTTATCTCAGTTCCAACCGCAGCCAGTGTTGATGGTTATGTATCTACAGTTGCAGCTATGTCATGGTATGGATTTAAGAAGAGCATGATCGCAGAATCTCCTATTTTAGTCGTTGCAGACAGCCGTATCATTACAGATGCACCAATGAGACTGACAGCATCCGGAGTCGGAGATCTGTTAGGAAAATACACGGCCCTTGCAGACTGGAAGATCACAAATATTCTGGATGGAGAATATATCTGTGACCGTATCTGTGAGATGGAATATGATGCACTGGATAAATTAAAAGAATCCTTAGACGGATTAAGTAACAGAGATATCAACGCATATGAAGAATTGATGTATGGATTATTATTATCAGGACTTGCCATGCAGATGACAGGACATTCCCGTCCCGCATCCGGAGCAGAGCATCATATGGCACATTTCTGGGAGATGGCAGTGATCAATGATGAGATCGATGCATACCATGGAGAGAAAGTAGGAGTCGGACTGATCCAGGTAAGTGATATCTACCATGAAGCAGTAAAATATTTAAAAGAGGGCAACTTCAAGGTAAAAGATCATGTGGATATTGAGACAGACCTGATCGAAAAGACATTTACCAATAAAGAATTATGCGAAAGCATTAAAAAGACAAATGATCCAAATCTGTTAGATCTGATCGATCCAAAAGTATTAAGAGAAAAAACAGAAGAGATCATCAGGATCATAGAAGAGATTCCAAAAGCAGATGAGATTGTTGCAATGTTAGAGAAAGTACATGGAGTAAAAAGCTTAGAAGACATCGGATTTACACCGGATATGAAAGAAAAAACAGCAAGAGTTGCACCATATATCCGTGACCGTATCACATTTATGAGAATTCTGAAATTCTATGATTTTTATGATGATGTGATCAAATAGGAGGGCAGCTCATGTTTGAAAAAATCAAATGTTTTATCCTTGATATGGATGGAACGATCTATCTTGGGAATGAACTATTCCCATTCACCAAAGATTTTTTAAAGAAAGTCGAGGAAACTGGAAGAGAATATTATTTCTTTACCAATAATTCATCAAAAGCCAGCGGGCTTATATTGAGAAACTTGGGAAGCTTGGGATACCGATCAAGAAAGATCAGATGATGATCTCAAGTCATGTGATCATCAAATATCTTAAAGAACATTACGATGGAAAGAGTATTTATGTGCTAGGGACCCCATCCCTGATCCAGGAATTTCAATATTTTGATATGAACCTGACAGACGAAGATCCAGATATCGTAGTCTTGGGATTCGATACAACCTTAACTTATGAAAAGCTTTCCAAAGCATGCCATTATATCCGAAATGGCTGTACATACTTTGGAATCAATCCAGACTGGAACTGCCCGATGGAAGGTGGAACATTTATTCCAGACTGTGGTTCCATGGCAAAATTAATTGAGGCTTCAACGGGAAGATTTCCAGAATTCTTTGGAAAACCGTCGAAACATACACTGGACTATATCATCCAGGAAACGGGATACGAACCGGACGAGATCGCTATTGTAGGGGACCGGCTGTATACCGACATCGCAGTTGCAGATCAAAGTGATGTAATGTCAATTCTTGTGCTAAGTGGAGAGAGCACAAGAGAAGATGTAAAACAAGCGATGTAAAACCGAATGTGATCTTAGAAGATCTTTCTGAGATCACCAAAATGTTATAACGCAAAAAGGACACGGAATGATCACTACTAGTTCCGTGTCCAATTTTATCTTAAAAAACATTATTAAAATTTTAATAGCAAAAGTTATAAATTGATATTTTTTCGTGTACGAGCAACATTCGTAGAATCACGAGAAATAAGTTTTGATTTGTATTCAATACGGATCACACATTTATCATCTTGAACGAAGAAGTCATCCTTTTCCTGAATCTTTTCATAGATCATATCAAATGCTTTCTTTCCTTTGTCTTCCATGTAATGCTCCACAGTCGTCAATGAGATTGGAAGCAGACTGGAAGCAAAGTCATTGTCAAACCCACATACACTGAAATCATCTGGAATCTGATAGCCTTTTTTAAGGATCGCATCCATGATTCCATAAGAAACCATATCGTTGTTACCGATGAATGCAGTAAGATTTGCGAGATTTCTGTCATCAAGACATTCATTGCATAATTGATAACCAACGCCGTGTTCTAAGAAAATATTTTTACGTTCAAGTTCTGGATCAATTTTGGCTTCTTTTACAACGATATTATAAGGTTCATTCATACAAAGTTTCTTATAGGTGTTCTGAATTGCTTTTAAACGTTGATAACGCATGGCAAGGGACAGGCTTTTACCAATCGTAGTTGTTAAAAATGCAATATTACGGTGTCCAAGTTCTTATAAATGTTCAGCCATCAAAACTCCAGCAGTATAGTTGCTTGTCTCGATGACATTCAGATCAATATCTGTTGTTTTATCTCCGATAACGATCACGGGATATTTCTTAGCAATCTTTCTAAAAACGGTGGGCATTGAGGCATCATAGTAAAAACAATACCACTGACATGTAGTTTGATCATATCCTGAAGGAACTCTTTTTCTAAGGTTTCATCACGAAAAGTCGTGATGATCAAAGTTTTAAATCCTTTTTGATAAGCAGCCTGTTCAATAGATTGTGCAATCGTAGAGTAATAAGAGTTTGATATGTTAGGGAAAAATAGCAATATATTTTGCGGATCTTTGAGTATTGTAAGCGGGTGTACCATTCTTTGGGGAAGAAGAAATCTCATATCCTAATTTTTTCGCAGAGGACAGAACCTTTTCAACCGTTTTATCGGAAAAAGAAACTCCTTCGCGTTTATTTAAGATCATGGAAACAGAACTTACGGAAACACCTGAATCATTTGCAATGTCTTTTAATGTAACTTTTTTATAATATGACATAAATCCCTCCTGAATAACATTAAAAGTTTAATAAAAAACAGAAAGAAACTATTCAAAATAGACAAAAATTGATGAGAATTATTAGTCAATAATCTGTATTTTTATTAAAACAATTAAAAATAATTGAATAAAACAATTGAAAAAGTTAAAATTCAATTAAAGAAACAGAGATATAAAAATTAAAAGTTTAATTAATTTTAACACATTTATTATTCCGGAACAATAAAAATGTATTCTCGAGAGCGTGATATGAAAAAGGAGGTTGCATTTATGAAAGTTATTCAGATTTCAGATTTCCATTTAAGAGGTGATGGGAAATTATCTTTCCAGAAAGCAGATACAATGAAAGCCTTGCATCAGACGATCGATTATTTTTGTTCAATGAAGGATTATGAATTACCAGAATTTTTTGTAGTGACTGGGATTTGTCTGAGGGTGGAACAAGGGAAGGATATGAGTTTATGAGAGAGGGACTTAGAAAACTTCCAAGACCAGTCTGCATTGTTCCTGGGAACCATGATAAAAGAGACTTCTTTAGAAATGTTTACAGAGGAAACTCCGGTAAAAGAGGATATCAAACCTTATATCTGCTATACAATCGATGAATATCCAGTTCGAGTGATCGTAATTGATACAAGCAAACCATCTTGTCATTCGGGTGGATTAAGCGATCGGGTAGCAGAGTGGCTGGAAGAAAGAATTACAGAATATCCTGAGAAACCAACATTAGTATTTACACATCATCCACCATTTGTAACAGGATTGCCAGCAATGGATGAAGGATTTGATCAGGCAGACAGACTTGCACAGATCTTAAATAAACATGAAAATGTTACGTTATGTTGTGGACATATGCATACTGCTATTTTTACATCATGGCATAAAATTCCATGTGTGACATGTCCACCGATCGCAATGCAGATGGAAGTTGATTTTAGGGGGAAAAATGATATAAATCTTACAGAGGAAGAGAAAAAAGAGGAATTTAAAGGTGGAGGAGATCGCTTCTTCCTTGGAAATCCAGGATATTTGATTCATGATCTTCAAGGAGATCGCATTAATACACATTATCAGACAATTCCAACGGGTGCTGATTATTCAGGACCATGGCCATTTAAATACTATGAAGGGGAAGAAGATTAACAAGAAGGAGGATAAAATATATGGAAAAAAATAATTTTCGAAAAATTGCAACGATCACATTGTTTGAAAGTGCGGTGCAATGGTATTGTTTCTTATTATATGGAACAGCAGCAGGAACTGTGTTTAATAAAGTGTTTTTTTCACAGACGGGAAATGGAACAACAGCGCTGATCCTTTCTTATATGTCATTTGCGATTGGATATATTGCAGGTCCATTTGGTGCGATTTTCTTTGGACATATTGGTGATAGAAAAGGTCGAAAAGTTACGATGTATGCATCTTTATTGATGATGGGAATTTCGACATCAATCATTGGAATCCTGCCACCAGCAGCAAGCGCAGGAGTTGGAGTAGTTATCGTTCTTCAGTTAATGCGTCTGGCACAATGCTTTGGCCGTGGAGGAACATGGGGTGGAGGAATCTTAATGGCATACGAAAATGTGCCAGAGAATAAGAGATCTTTCTATGCAGCGATTCCACAAATCGGTCTTCCGATTGGATTCGGATTATCTTCTATTTTGATCGCAGTACCAACATTATTATTACCAGAAGATATTTTCTTTACATGGGGATGGAGAATTCCTTTCTTAGCAGCAATTATCTTGACATTGATCGTTATCCGTCAAAAAGGTGAAATGATGGAAACAGAAGATTACAAGAAGGCACAGGCAAAATTAGAGGCAGAAGAAGCAGAAGGAAAGAAACATAAAGTCGGATTTATTCCAATGGTAAAAGGATACTGGAAAACATTACTTCTTGGATGCGGTACAAGATGGGTGGATGGAACATTTTATAATATTTTTATCGTATGGATCTTGTCCTATTGCATTAACTGGCTTGGAATGCCACTGATCCAGACTTATATTATTACGATCATAGCATGTATTTTTAAGATTCCATTTACACTGTTTGGTGGATGGTGCGCACAAAAATTGGGAAATACAAGAACATTTGTAATTGGAGCTTTAGCATCAGCTGTTTTGAGTATTCCTACACTGAAAGTTATTGAATTAAGCAAAGGAAACCTTGCGATCACAATTATTGGAATCGTTCTTGGCTGGAGTATTGCGTATAACCTGATCTGGGCTGTTATCAGTTCTTTATGGTCTTCTTACTTTGAAACAGAAGTACGTTATTCAGGAATTTCTTTTGTATATCATGTGCCAAGTTTCTTAGTAGCTGGGATGGTACCAACAATCTGTACATTGCTGATTAACTATGGAAAAGGTGATACGATTTATGTAGGTATCTATTCTACAGTTGTAGCGCTGATCAGTGCTGCATGTGCATTGGCTCTAAAAGCTCGACATGATCGAGGAGAGAAATAAAGAATGAAGGGATTTGCAGGGGAATCATATGTTTGAAAAAATCAAATGTTTTATTCTTGATATGGATGGAACGAGTTATCTTGGGAATGAACTATTTTCATTTACGAAAGACTTTTTAAAGAAAGTTGAAGAAACAGGAGAGAATATTATTTCTTTACGAATAATTCTTCGAAAAGCCAGCAAGATTATATTGAGAAACTTGAAAGGTTTGGAATCAGGATCAAAAGGCAGCAAATGATGACATCCACACATGTGATCAGTCGATATTTGAAACAACACTATGAGGGAAAAAGTGTTTATGTGGTAGGAACCCCATCCCTGATCCAGGAATTTCAATATTTTGGTATAAATGTGACAGCAGAAGATCCAGATATTGTAGTTCTTGGATTTGATACAACCTTAACTTATGAAAAGCTTTCCAAAGCATGTCATTATATCCGAAATGGCTGTACATACTTTGAATCAATCCAGACTGGAACTGCCCGATAGAAGGCGGAGCATTTATTCCAGACTGTGGTTCCATGGCAAAATTAATTGAGGCTTCAACGGGAAGATTTCCAGAATTTTTTGGAAAACCGTCGAAACATACACTGGACTATATCATTCAGCAAACGGGATACGAACCGGACGAGATTGCTATTGTAGGGGACCGGCTGTATACCGACATCGCAGTTGCAGATCAAAGTGATGTGACATCAATCTTAGTGCTAAGTGGAGAGAGTACAAGAGAAGATGTAACAACAAGCGATGTAAAACCGAATGTGATCTTAGAAGATCTCTCCGAGATCACCAAAATGTTATAACGTGAAAAAAGATACCAAATGATTCACTACTAGTTTGGTATCTTTTTTCATACTTTCCTGTTGTGTTTTACGTCACGTATACTATAATTATAATTGAAGAAAGAATTGATTTCCAGAAATAAAATTACACATCACGAGAGGAAAATGATATGAATTTTGGAATTATAGGATTTGGCAGAATCGCCAGAAAGTTTGTACAGGCAATTGAGGCAACAGATGAAGGAAAGATTTATGCGATCAGCTCACGTTCAGTTTCCATGGATGATCCATATTTAAAGGAACATCCAGAAGTCAAAGTATATAAAGATTATGAAGAACTGTTAAATGATCCGCAGGTAGATGCAGTTTATATCGCACTCACCATAAATTTCATAAAGAATGGATCTTAAGATCATTGGAACACCATATCCCAGTATTAAGTGAGAAACCGTTAGTGTTAACATCCACAGATGTAGATGAGATTCAAGAAAAGTAAAGAAAACAAATATATTATGTACGGAAGCATTAAAAACAAAATTCAACACAGGGTATGATCATCTAAAAGAAGATCTGAAGAAAATTGGAAACATTCAAACAATTTATGCAAATTTCTGCTCAGATTCATTAGGATTGCCCTAAGACATCATTTTGTTTGATAAAGAACAAGGTGGGGCATTGAATGATATTGGAAGCTATGTGCTTGGATTTATTCTGGGAATTCATGAAGAAGAAATTGATAAGATAGAAACTGAGAGAAAAGATATTGAAGGTATCAATTATTATTTCAGATCAAAGATTTATTTTAAAGATGGATGCATCGCAACCGCCGAAGGTGCAATCGATCGAGAAATGGATAGATATGCAAAAATCGTCGGAACTAAAGGAGAGATCATGATCCCAAATTATAACAGGATCATTGATTATACGATCCATTGGAATGACGGTACAACAGAGATGAAAAGTTATCCATTTAAAGGAAATGATATGACAATGCAGATACAGAATTTTATGGAAGATGTGGGAAATGGAAAGGTACAGAGTGAAAAACATTGTCTGGAGGATACAAAGAAGATTCTGGAAGTTAGTGAGATGATATCGGCATAGTAAAATCATAAAATTATTTGTATGACAAGATGAATAAAAATGCGGAAATAGGGAAAAATACTATATAAAAAATGCGGGATTGAACAAAATCGCTGTGCAATGGTCTATAAAGGCTGTTGCATAGCGATTTTATTTTATTTCATAGAATTAAAACTTTTTAACAAATGATTCCGTATATAATAATGTACAGTACAAAAAAACAAGAAATGAGTGGCATGCATGCTAATAGAACAAAAGTTGATCAAAAGAATAAAGAAAAAACAAGATAAAGAGGCAGCCAACGCACTGATCTCATATTATTACAAAGAAGTCTATGCATATGTATACCGACAAACAGGAAATGAAGAACTTGCAAAAGATTTGACACAGGATATTTTATACAGATCTTGCAAAAAATCACAATATTTGATCATAAAAAGGCTTCATTTCGGACATGGATGTATAGGATCGCATCGAATAAGATATGTGATCATTATCGAAGCAAGGTACATCGTTTGTCATTAAAGCAAGAACAGATTGATATGACAGATGAGAATCTGGAACTTCATAGTGGTAATTTAGGAACAGCGGTCAGGGACTTGTCCGAGTTGATCATCCATAAGGAGCTGATAGAGGACATTATGGAAATTGTTTCGCTATATAAGCAGGAGTGGCAGGAGATTTTTATATGAAATGTTTTGAAGAAAGGACATTTCAGGATATATCGCAGACATTAAATATTTCCGAAAACACAGTGAAATCAAGATTTTATAAAATGATACGACAAATAAAAAGCGAGGTGGACTATCAGTAATGAAAAAAGAAAATAATCAGGAATTTTATGTAGAACAGATGGACGTTCATTACCCACGGCGGTCAGAAATACAGAATGAAATTGAAGACATCATTTTAAAAGGTATGCCCCAAAAGATTTCATTTCTAAAAAGAATGAAAAAGATTTATCTAGGACCTGGGTTAAGAGTCATTTATTATAAAATCTTTCTGTATTTTTTGCGACGTTCATAATTTATTTTGCCGTGTGTCTTGGACTAGTACTTTCCTTTGAGGAGGAAATCAGACAATTTGGGGCAGCTTTTTTGGGAATGCCCGTTTTCTTTCTATTGTTTTCTTACTTTACTTGCTATATGGACGAACAGACACAGATCAATGAATTAAGAAATACGATGTATTATTCGATGAATTATATTGTGAGCCTTCGCCTATTTTATACAGCAGTCGTATTATCTCTGGTGAATACCAGCTTTTTATTCCTTAGTGGGATTAGGGAGAAAGCAATCTTATCGGTTGGAGTTGTTGGAGTTTCAAGTATGCTGGTCTTTGCGATCATTGCTGTATACATTTATCACAGATGGAATAACTATAAGTGCTTTGCGGGTCTTGGTGCAATATGGGTATTACTTTTCGCAGCGATCATGCGATTACAGGAAACAAAGATTTTATTTCTTTTGAATATATTCCATTAGGAATTCAGATTGCAACAATGATCGTGTGTTTTATGGCTTTATTTATTTTGGTTGGAAGAATGGAGGAGAAGGATGCTTACACTTTCGCATATTAGAAAAGATTATGGAAAATTCACAGCAGTGGAAGATATTAATCTGGAACTTGAAAATGGTTTATATGCCATGCTCGCACCAAATGGTGCAGGGAAAACGACATTGATCAAAATGATCACAACACTTTTGTATCCGACAAGCGGAGAGATTTTATACAATGGAATGGATATTTATAAAATGGGAGAAACATACCGAGATGTGATCGGTTATCTGCCACGGCATTTTGGATATTATAAAAATAATACACCAACGCAGTATCTTGATTATCTTGCAGCGTTAAAAGGAATTTCCAAAGAAGCTGCAAGAGAAAAATTCCAGAATTATTGGAGTTAGTAGGATTAAGCGATGTCTCCAATAAGAAAATGAAAAAATTCTCTGGTGGAATGATTCAGCGTGTAGGGATCGCACAGGCAATGTTAAATGATCCAAAAATTCTTGTATTAGATGAACCAACTGCAGGACTTGATCCAAAAGAGAGAGTAAGATTTCGAAATATATTATCTGTATTATCCAAGGATCGAATAGTGATCCTTTCAACACATATTGTGTCAGACATTGAATCCATTGCAAATCATGTCATTATGATAAAAGAAAAACAGTTATTAAAATGATACAGTTCCAAACATCTGCAAGGAGCTTGAGGGGAAGGTATTTGAGAAATCGATCAATGAATCCAAGATCCAAGAATTTGAACAAAAACGAATCATTTTATCCATGCGACAGGAATCAGAAAAATGATGGTCCGATATTATAGTGAGGAAGAAGATAATAATGCAAGACCGTGTACACCAAACCTTGAAGATGTATTTTTAGTCACTTACAGGGAGGAAAAATAACATGCGGATCATAATCAATGAATGTAAAAATATTGGATATTCGAATCATACTGTTATTATGTATGTTCTCTATTTTATACTATATGACATTTACACAAATATATCGATATCCAACTGGAGGACAGTTAACAAATACAAAGTATGACATTCCATTTACGGCAGAACTAGTGAAAGAATGGGGACCAAAATGGAAAGTGAAAGATGAAAAACAATACCAGGAGAAACATCAGGAATTAGAAAGAGGTTTTGCAAAGATCATAAAACAAGATCAAGAGCTTTCAAAAAGAGGGATTGTGGATTATGAAATTTTTAATAAAAAATATGAAGAACTTGGTCAAAAAACAACTTTATCAAAGCAGGAAAAAGAACTTGGTAAAATATTAGAAAATTATGTGTTTTATAATGATAAGACATCAAAAATTTTTTTGGATATACAAGCTTTAGAACATATCAGAGAGTTTCAAGGATCTGAATATGGAGTTTCGGATAAAAAATATAAAGAATTAAAAGCAGATGGATTTTTTGATGGAACGAAGTTATATCAAAAGGCAATCGAAAAGAGGGTAAAAAGAGATTACATATCATTAGTACATGAGGGAGTGTTTTACATTTTGCAAGAAGATATGGTAACGATCGGTGGTTTGATCATGATCTGTTTTTTTGCATTGATCATTCCATATCAGCTAAAACAACGTTTAAGACAGGTTATTCCGATTCTGGCAACGACGAAAACAGGAAGAAGGATTTATCAGATTCAATTGATAGCAAGTGCACTTGCTGCACTTTTGTTGGAATTCTTCAAATGGCTGTATATGGGATTATCTGGCATTTGAAGGGATTATCGGTATTTTGGAGATGTGAGAGTTGGGGAATCGCATCAAATTCTTACTGGTGCGATAAGCTTTCTTTTGGAACTTATATGTTACTTTATATGGCCCTGATCTTATTATTTGCAATCGCAAGTATTGTGATCATTGATTTTATCGGCAGAACAATAGGAAATTATATGGGAGCTGTTGCGGTTTCAATTCCAGTCTGTGGAGCGATGATGTTCCTTATGAGGAAAATTTATTATATGCTTTTCCTGATTACAAATGATCAGGTTCTGGCATACTGAATTGTATGCACTCGCCACATGGCTCATAGTGATGTTTCTGTTTTATAAGATCAGAAGTAATCGATGGAAAAAGGTGGATTTATGAGAATTTTTAAATTAGAGTTTCAAAAGATCATGAAAAATCCAATGCTTTGGTTATTGGCAGTGATATTTTGTCTTGTGAATTGTTTAATTATTTACAATGAGGCGGGAAATAAGGATACATCCAAAGAATTAGTGATCATGCATGACATTATTAAAAAAACAGATGATATAAACCACTCACGTCAAGCTAAAAATAGAAATGAAAGAAAGCAGTTATCTAAGGCATATCAAGAATATTACAAAGAAAATATCGACTTGTATGACAAACTTGATATGACGAAGATCCTAAAACAAAAGAAGAAATGCTTCAGTATCACCCCAAGGGATTTATGAAGAAATTCGTAAAAGATAACTATGAGCATCTGCAAAAAGAGTGGAGGAGATCAAATCTGATAAAGAATATAACGATGCTTTTTATCCAGGACAGTATTATGAGATTCATTCGTTATTATATTCAAAGTTAGGGAAAAAATTAATCGTGGAAATGAGTCTTTTGATGGCACTCAGTATTTTGTTTATCATGGATTATGAGAGACTGCAAAAGACAAATGATCTTGTAGATGCAACCAGAACTGGGAAGAGAATCATGGATTGTAAAGCTTTTGCAGGGACGTTAAGTGGAATTTTATTTTCAGCGATACTATGCAGTGTTACATGGATTTATTTTTTTACTGCGTATCATTCAAAGGACTATGGAATGTCTCGGTTGCCTCCACACTAGTTGCAGAAAAAGATATTCGGGATGGTTTTATCCATTTGTTACATTCTTTAAAATGACGCAGATACAATACTTGATCCTAACACTTACCGTATATCTTGGAATCATCCTGTTGATTGCACTGGCAACGATCGCAATCCAATTCTTGCTAGGGAACAGTTATTTTTCATTTGCTATATTAATTCTCTTAAACATGGCATTGTTCCTAGGTGCTTACTATTCGAATGTAACATTTATGAATGTTATATTACGCCTGCTAAACCAACAAATCTCTATATTACAAGCGGAGCCTGGTTTATGGAAAATGACATTACATTGTCATTTGCAGGAAATGAATTCTGGATCATAGGAGTGACTGGGATATGGATGATTTTGTGTGTTAAAATAGCAAGAAATTTTAAGTTGTATGACAGAATGTATCGAGTATTCATAAAACATAAAGAAAGATAGGTGTACGAAAACGAATTTCATTGACGGATTTTTGCAAAACGCTGATCCGCCAACACTCCTGCACAACTCACTGCGTTCAAACAGTGCCCGTGTTGGCTGCGATTTTGCAAAAAATCCTATGAAATTCTATCATTTCGTACACCTATCTTTCCTTTATGTTTTTATGAATACCTGAAGACATTCCCGTATACAATTAAGATTTTCAAGACAGAAGAGTGGATGTTTTACTATGTTGGTTTACATCTTTTAGATGATTGATAACTACAAATTCAAATAATCCCGGATAAAAAACGCTGTCATCAAATGAAATCTCTCCACCGTATCGTCCAACTTCAAATCCAATGATCCTCGATCACGCGTATTCGATAAGTAATGGTATTTCGATGACAAAACATATTCGAAGCCACATGCTGAATACTCCCATTACAAAGCAGATACTGATGCAAAGTCTCCAGGTAATTCGTATCATGAATCTCATCATATTCTTCAATATCCTTCAAATACTCATCATGATAAGCCATCAAAAGATTTTTATCATTCACAGAATGAAGAATTCGAAAGAATCCCATCTCCTCAAACCGGGCAATTTCTTGTCCATTATTCGCAGCATAAACAAGAGCAGCCAGAGAACGTTGATAACTTACACGAATCTCACGAAGCGTGTGGACAGAACTTCCAATCCCTGCATAAATCTGCATTTTTAAACGAATTTTCAGTGTAGAGATCAAAGAAAATATTTCGTTATAAATCAATTCTTCTTCCATGTCATGAAAAACAAACAAAAAATGATTCTTATAAAAAGCAATATGGATATCCAGATCGTTTAGTTTGATATAACTTTCCATCAAAACAGCAGACGTAATTTAAGATCATCAGAGATCGCTTTCTTATTACATTTCATTAAAGCAATCTCATAACAATCTTCTTTCTCGAAATGATTGTCTTCAAGAATTCGCAAAGCATCATAATGGTGCAGGAATCTTCTTCAATAAAAGATAAAATGCATCCGTGATCGAAGTATCTTTCTGTGTATCCATAAAGATCTTATTATAATAATCTCTCGTAATATCATAAATATGAACTTTCCAAGGCATCTCGATCAATGGATAGTTGTGTTTGTCGCACAATGCTTTAATAGAATCAGTGATATCTTCGGAAAGAATATATTTTCCCGTATTTAAGATCATCCCGCAAGTATGGCTTTTGATCATCGTTTCAATAAAATCATAAAGAGAAGCCTCATCCTGACAGTTGATCCCTGTCGTGATGATCAGTTCTCCACCCTTTAGAAAGTTGTGGGTAGAACTGTCTTCAGAGACATAAACCCAGTTCATGATATGATCGATCCCAGTTTCACCTGCGATCATGGAAAGATGGTATTGATGTTTGGTTTGTGTATATAATTCATTTAATGTAAGAGGCATAAATCTGCCCTCCTTTATTTGTGTCCTATTCATTTGAAGTCATGTAAAATAGTCTACCATATTTGATACTATTTGTGCAATGAACACAAAGAATCAAAGGAAAATTGTGATAAAAGAATATAGGAAACTAATAAAAAATTGGTGGAATGATCACACAAAAATGAAAAAATTATTCAAAAAATAAATAACTATTTAATAAGAAGAAACCAGAGAAAAATTGATGAAAAATTCAATTTCTCTGGTTATTTTTGGCAAAAATAGATAAGAAACAAAAAATATGGTGGTTTGCATTTGTAAAAAATGTTATAATAATTTTTGTAAAAAGATTTCGCAAGAAGGAGGAAATATCTATGCATAAGTATGGACCAGTGATCAAGATGTTGTCATTGGTGACTCAGATAGGAATTACGATGTTGACTTCTGTTTTTTTATGCATGGCGATCGGAATGTGGATTGATAAACATTTTTCCACAAATCTATTTCTTCTTTTTCTGATTCTTGGTATTATGGGAGGAATCAGAGGAGTATATTCTCTGATTCACAATATACTGGAACAGGAAGATATGGAGGATAAAGATGAGAGATAAATTAAGACAGCTAGACGAGACATACCTAGATCTTGTGATCGGGAATTCTTTTGTGCGGAGTGTTATCTGCGATTTTGGGTATGATAATAACCAGAGGTGATCTAAGATATCTGATCGGAGCTATTGTGGGAACGATCTTTGCTCTCGTGATGATCACAACGATGATGGTAAGCATCCAGAAGTCTGTACAGATGGATACTCATCAGGCAAGCCGGAATATGATCAAGAGTGCGTTGATAAGATATGTAGCAACATTGGTTATTTTATATGTGATGATCAAACTTAGTATGAGTGCTTTTATTGCTGCATTGGTTGGATTCTTAAGCAGTAAGTTTGCAGCATTTTTACAAAAACCGATTCACGAGCATATCACGCGCAGAGTTTTACAAGAATAACGTGAATCACATTTTCCGGGTTTCTAACATGGAGAAAGAGAAAATCGGAAAAATGGAAAATATAATAAAAAGGAGGTTGTGCCATGGGAATTATGAATGCCCCCATGATGTTGGCAGCATCATCCGGTGATGACGTTGACTTTATGGTGCATGGGCTGATCCCGCTGAAGTTTTTCGGGCATAAGGTCTGGATCACGACAACGCATGTGACGACGCTGATCGTTATGGTGTTTATCATCGTATTAGCGTTGATCGCAAGACATGCAGTTCTTCACGGTGATGAGAAGCCGTCAGGACTTCAGAATTTTGTGGAGATGATCGTTGAAGTGCTTGATAATCTGGTAAAGGGAAGCATGGGAAGACATTGGCGTCCATTTGTAAATTACATTGGAACGATCATGGTCTTTATCTTTTTTGCAAATACATCTGGATTATTTGGCTTAAGACCACCGACAGCGGATTATGGGACAACGCTTGCGTTAGCGTTGATCACGTTTGTACTGATTCAGTACAGTGCATTTAAGACGAGTAAATTACATGTATTTACAGATCTTTTCAAACCGATCCCAATCTTATTTCCAATTAACCTGATCGGAGAGTTTGCGACACCGCTTTCCATGTCTCTTCGTTTGTTTGGAAATATTATGGCGGGTACGATCATGATGGCATTGTGGTACGGATTGCTGCCATGGCTTGCGCAGCTAGGTATTCCAGCATTCTTGCATATGTACTTTGATCTGTATTCAGGAGCGATCAGACATTTGTATTTGCGATGCTGACAATGACATTTATCACAGATAAGCGGGAAGCTTAACATTATCTATCAAGATGGGAAACTTTAACATGTAGTTTAGGAGGAAAAAACTATGAATATTTCAAGTGAAGCATTTGTATTAGGGTGTTCTGCGATCGGAGCAGGACTTGCACTGATTGCAGGTATCGGACCTGGTGTTGGACAGGGATACGCAGCAGGACAGGGTGCAGCAGCAGTAGGACGTAATCCAGGAGCGAAAGGTGATATCACATCTACCATGCTTCTTGGACAGGCGGTAGCAGAGACAACAGGTCTTTATGGTCTGGTTATTGGTTTGATCTTATTATATGCAAATCCACTGTTTGCAAAACTTTAATAAAACAAGCCGAAGGGAGGCCAAGGCGTGGACGGAAGAATATTTGGATTAGATATTCAGCTTGGCTTTGATGTGATTATGCAGGGAATCGCAGTGTTCATCATGTTTGCACTGCTTTCCTATATTCTGTTTGAACCGGTTCGCAAGATCTTAGAAGACCGTAAGAACAGAATTGCAGATGAGATCGATCAGGCAGCAGCCGATCAGGCAGAAGCTGCAAAGTTAAAAGCCGAATACGATCATAAGCTAAAAAATGTTGAAAAGAAGCAGATGCCTTAATGGCACAGGCCAGAAAGAAAGCACTGAAGAGAGAGGAAGAGATCGTTGCAGGAGCGAAAGAAGAAGCTGCAAGGATCATAGAAAGTGCGAATCATGAGGCAGAGCTTGCAAGAATCAATGCACAGGATCAGATGAAGCAGGAGATGGTCAAGATGGCAGTCTTAATGGCTGGCAAATTCATCCAGAACCAGATGGATGAGAAAGACCAGAATGCTTTCGTTGATCAGACCTTACAGGAAATGGGTGATAAGACATGGCTTCAAGAGTAGATAAGATTTACGGGGATGCCTATATTTCTGTGAAAACAGATGAGGACGATCTTTTAGAAGCTTTGGAAGAGGCGAAAGCTGTCAAAGAAATCTTAGATTCCAACACAGATTTCGTGAATTTCCTAAATCATCCCCAGATCACAAAAGAAGAGAAGATGGAGGCAGCAAAGAACGTTTTGATGGCCGGGTTTCTGATGATATGACAGGATTTTGATGATTATCATTAAGAAAGGACGTTTTAAAGAATTTGATGGAATCTTTACTTACATCATTTCGAATATCAAACGTCAGTTAGGAATCGGAGCCCTACATGTAACGTCAGCAATGCCGCTGTCACAAGAACAAAAAGACAAGATCTTAAAGAAAGTCATTGCTTCTTCAGAATATCAGAAGTTAGAGGTGACTTATGAGACAGATAAAGACATCATCGGTGGATTGATGCTTTGTATGGATGATCGGATTGTGGATAATTCCATTCGTACAAAGCTTGATTCGATGGGCAGATATCTGTCACAAATACAACTATAGAACAGGAGGAAGATAAGCCCCATGAATTTAAGACCAGAAGAGATCAGTTCTGTGATCAAAGAACAGATCAAACAATATTCAACAAAGCTTGAAACCTCTGATATTGGAACGGTAATACAGGTTGCCGATGGAATCGCCAGAATCCATGGATTAGAAAGCGATGCAGGAGAACTGCTCGAACTTCCAGGGAAGTTTATGGAATGGTATTAAACTTAGAAGAGGACAACGTAGGTGCAGTTCTCTTAGGTGACCGAAAGAATATTAACGAAGGCGATATTGTCAAGACAACGGGCCGCGTGGTAGAAGTGCCGGTTGGAGATCAACTGACAGGACGTGTCGTAAACTCCTTAGGACAGCCAATTGACAATAAAGGTCCGATCGAGACAGATAAATATCGTCCAATTGAAAGAGTTGCGTCAGGAGTAATCTCAAGAAAATCCGTAGATACTCCGATTCAGACAGGAATCAAAGCGATCGATGCGATGGTACCAATCGGAAGAGGACAGCGTGAGCTGATCATCGGTGACCGTCAGACTGGTAAGACTGCGATCGCGATCGATACGATCATTAATCAGAAAGGACAGGGGTTCACTGTATCTACGTTGCAATCGGACAGAAAGCATCTACCGTTGCAAACATTGTTAAGACATTGGAAGAGTTTGGTGCGATGGATTACACAACCATCGTAGCATCCACAGCCAGTGAATTAGCACCGCTGCAGTATATCGCACCGTATTCCGGATGTGCGATCGGAGAAGAATGGATGGAGAGAGGAAGATGTGTTAGTTGTCTATGATGATTTAAGTAAGCATGCTACTGCATACCGTACACTTTCCTTACTTCTGCGTCGTCCACCAGGACGTGAGGCTTATCCTGGAGATGTATTCTACTTACATTCCAGACTGTTAGAGCGTGCAGCCAGATTATCTGATGAATTAGGTGGGGGATCATTAACAGCCCTCCCGATCATCGAGACACAGGCAGGTGATGTATCTGCATACATTCCAACGAACGTTATTTCAATCACAGATGGTCAGATCTATCTGGAGACAGAAATGTTCAATTCAGGTTTCAGACCAGCGATCAATGCAGGACTGTCTGTATCCCGAGTTGGTGGATCTGCACAGATCAAGGCAATGAAAAAGATCGCAGGACCAATCCGTACAGACCTTGCACAGTATCGAGAACTGGCAGCATTTGCCCAGTTTGGATCAGAGCTTGACGATGATACAAAGAACGATTAGATCAGGGTGAGAGAATCAGAGATCTTAAAACAGCCACAGTATCAGCCATTACCAGTTGAGAAACAGGTTGCGATCATTTATGCAGCAGTCAAGAAACATCTCTTAGACCTGCCAGTAGATCAGATTCTTGATTTCCAGAAAGAATTATTTGAACTGATTGATACAAAATATCCAGAGATCTTTACAAGCATTGCCGAGACGAAAGTCATGGATGATGCGACAGAAGAGAAACTGATCAAAGCGATCAATGAAGCAAAGAATCATTTAGAAAGTAAGGTGATCTGTCATGGCATCGATAATTGATATTAAAAGACGAAAAGCCAGCGTCGAAAGTACCGGACAGATCACAAAAGCGATGAAACTTGTATCCACGGTAAAGTTACAGAGAGCCAAGCAGCGTGCAGATGAGTCAAAAGCATACTTTAATAAGATGTATGAGACGATCAGCTCGATCCTTGCCAAAGCAGGTAATATCAATCATCCGTATTTACAGGAAAATGGTTCCACAAAGAAAGGGATCATTACCATTTCATCCAACCGTGGATTAGCAGGGATATAATAACAATATCGTGAAACTGATCCGGGACAGCGGTATGAACAAAGAAGATATCATGATCTATGCGGTAGGACATAAAGCGATGGATACATTAAAACATCGTGGGTATGAGATTGTTTCTGATGATTCAGAGATGATCAACGAGCCAGTCTATGATGATGCCAGAATCTTAGGAGAGAAGCTTATAAAAGCTTTTGAAGATGGAGAGATCGGTGAGATCTATCTGGCATACACCGATTTTAAGAATACCGTGGTTCATGAACCAAAACTTGTAAAATTACTCCCAATTGAGAATGATCAGCAGGCAAATGAAGAGAAATCTGAAAGCAAGGCTCCAATGAATTTTGAGCCAGAGCCGGAAGAAGCACTTTCTTTAGTAATTCCAAAGTATATCTGCAGCATGATCTATGGAGCCTTAGTTACATCTGTAGCAAGTGAAAATGGAGCCAGAATGCAGGCAATGGATTCTGCGACAAGTAATGCAGAAGAGATGATTTCAAACTTAGAACTTGCATACAACCGAGCAAGACAGGGAGCGATCACACAAGAATTAACAGAGATCATTTCAGGAGCAGAAGCCCTGAAGTGATGGACTCGATATAAAAGCAGGAGGAAATAACATGGCAGATAATCGTACAGGAAAGATCACACAGATCATCGGTGCGGTCATGGATATCAAATTTGGCAGTGACAACCTACCAGAGATCAATGATGCGATCGATATTCAGACAAAAGACGGCGGGAAATTAGTCGTTGAAGTTGCACAGCACCTGGGTGATGACACCGTAAGATGTATCGCAATGGGACCAACCGACGGATTAGTCCGTGGAATGGAAGCACAGGCTACAGGCGGACCGATCTCCGTTCCTGTAGGAGAGGCAACCTTAGGACGAATCTTTAACGTGCTGGGAGATCCTATTGATAATAAACCGGCACCAGAAGGAGCCAACCGCTTACCAATCCACAGAAAAGCACCGGAATTTTCAGAACAATCTACAGAGACAGAAGTTCTGGAAACAGGGATCAAGGTCGTTGACCTTCTATGCCCATACCAGAAGGGTGGAAAGATCGGTCTGTTCGGTGGTGCGGGAGTAGGAAAAACCGTACTGATCCAGGAGCTGATCCGAAATATCGCAACAGAGCATGGTGGATATTCCGTATTCACTGGTGTAGGAGAACGTACTCGTGAAGGAAATGATCTATACACAGAGATGAGTGAATCAGGTGTTATCGACAAGACCGCCATGGTCTTTGGACAGATGAACGAACCACCTGGAGCCCGTATGAGAGTTGGTCTTACAGGACTTACAATTGCAGAAGATTTCCGTGATCGTGGAGGAAAAGACGTCTTATTATTCATCGACAACATTTTCCGTTTCGCACAGGCAGGATCTGAGGTATCTGCCTTACTTGGACGAGTGCCAAGTGCGGTAGGTTACCAGCCAACACTGCAGACAGAGATGGGTGCCTTACAGGAACGTATCACATCCACAAAGAATGGATCGATCACATCCGTACAGGCAGTCTATGTGCCAGCCGATGACTTAACTGACCCGGCACCAGCAACAACTTTTGCCCATCTGGATGCAACAACTGTATTATCACGTGCGATCTCAGAGATGGGAATTTATCCAGCAGTAGATCCATTGGAATCAACATCCAATTCTGGATCCAAAAGTCGTTGGAGAAGAACATTACAAAGTAGCTCGAGGTGTACAGGAGATTCTGCAAAATACAAAGAATTACAGGATATCATGCAATCTTAGGTATGGATGAACTTTCCGAAGACGAGAAACTGGTCGTAGACCGCGCAAGAAAGGTACAGAGATTCTTATCTCAGCCATTCTTCGTAGCTGAACAGTTTACAGGAAAACCAGGACAGTATGTATCCTTAAGTGATACGATCCAGGGATTCAAAGAAATCTTAGAAGGAAAACACGATGAGATTCCAGAAGGAATGTTCTTGAATGCAGGAACCATCGAAGAAGTTGTAGAACGTTTTGCAGCAAGAAATAAGTAGGTGATCCTATGGCTGAAAACACAATGAAATTAGAAGTCATTACACCAGAGCGCTCATTTTATACAGGAGATGTCACATTTGTTGAGTTAAATACAACCGAAGGAGAAGTCGGAATCTACGCAAGACACATTCCGATGACTATGATTATCGCACCAGGTGTCCTAACGATCACAGAAGAAGACGGAACCAAGAAGAAAGCGGCATTATTAAAAGGATTTTTGGAAGTCACAGAAACAACCATGAGTATCCTGGCAGAAGTTGCAGAATGGCCGGAAGATATCGATGTTGAACGTGCAAAGAAAGCGGAAGAGAGAGCAAGAAAGAGACTCGAAGCTAAGAGCGCAGATATTGATATTGCAAGGGCAGAGTTGGCACTTAAGAGAGCGTTAGTTCGTAAGGGATTGAAAGCATAAAATTTATTTGAATATGTGTAAAAAGATTCTAGGCAGATTGATTGCTTAGAATCTTTTTATTATGTGCGCCTAGCGGCGCACGTTTCTAACGGGTTAAAGTCCCGAATCCACCCGGTAGTGGGAAGGATATAGCCAGAAGGCAAAGGGTGTCCATCGTGAGGTGGAATCTGAAGGAAGCTGGATGTGAGGAAAATACTAACTCACGGGCAAATCTGGTCTGACGGACAGATCTCATACGAGGTTATGCATGAGGGTAAGGTTGCATATCAAATCAAAGAAAGCCCAATAACTACACGGAATCATGCATGATAGATGAGGCAGATGGATGGAGAGGAAAAACGTGTAATTACCTAGGGATCTGCGGTACACTTGAAAGAGATAACCATTGCATAAAGCAATGTTGAACGCACAGAAGTCAAGAAGGCCATAGTAGCCGAGAGGTGAAGGACCGAATCAGTAGAGTCTTGAGTATGACCGAGAAAGGAAGACTTTATGGCAGAAAACATTGAAAATAATGGCTGTTTGCAAAGAGATAGTGCGGAACACGAAGGGTATGCAAAGCGTCTAGGTCATTCAATCGGATATGGAAAGAGAGACAGTGTACAGCCGAGACTTTTGGAAGCGATACTGTATAAAGAGACAACTTTAACAGAGCGTATAAGAGAGCCAAGGCAAACAAAGGGCGCCAGGAATTGATGGCATGACCATTGCGGAGGCTCTTCCATATCTAAAGGAACATCAACAAGAGATAACCGACCGCATTTATCGTGGAAAGTATACTCCGTCTCAGTAAGACGAGGTTGAGATTCCCAAACCAGATGGTGGTGTGCGAAAGCTTGGCATACCAACAGTGGTAGACCATTACACTTCAACAGGCAATAAGCAACAGTTAGTGCCAATCTATGAACCGCTGTTTGCAGAGGGTAGCTATGGCTATCGTCCGAACAGAAGTGCAAAAGACGCAATACTCAAGGTTAAGGAGTATGCCGAACAAGGCTATACATTTGCTGTAGTCCTTGACTTGTCAAAGTATTTCGATACTCTTAATCACGAAATTCTCATCAATCTTCTCGAAAGAATATAAAGATGAACGTGTAGTACAGTTGATAAAGCGCTATCTGAAAAGCGGTGTAATGGAAAACGGAGTAGTCATTGACACAGAGGAAGGCTCACCACAAGGTGGAAATCTATCACCATTGCTGGCAAATGTCTACCTCAATGAGTTCGACCAAATTCTTGAAAGAGGTGTTCCATGCATAAGATATGCAGATGACATTGTGCTTCTTGCAAAGAGCAAGCGAGCATCAGAGAGACTCTTGGAAAGCAGTACAAAATATCTTGAGGAGGCTGAAACACAGTCAACCGAGAAAGAGCCGTACTGTCAGCGTATTTGCAATCCGAAATTTTAAATTCCTTGGCTTTGCATTGGGAAGGAACGGGAAAGGCATTTATGTACGAGTTCATCCGAAGTCATGGAAGAAGTTTAAGTTTAGACTGGAAGGTTATCTTCCCGTAAGCGATGTCAGTCAATCAAAGCCAAGCCTTGAGAAAATCAAAGGTGTATGCGAGGGATGGCTTAACTACTACTGAATTGCAAGTATGAAGAGCAACATAGATGACATCAACGGATGGCTCTATCACAGAATACGCATGTGTATATGGAAACAGTGGAAGAAACCGAGGACAAAGGCACGTAACCTCATCAAGATGGGAGTGCCCGAAGACTTGGCAATGCAAGCGGTAATACCGACGTGGACATTGGTTCGCAACGCATACAGTTGCAATAAACATGGCAATGACAAAGAAGACTGATAAACAGTGGCTTTTAGTTTAGCCACAGCCTATCAGTCTGTGCATCAACTATTGAAACCGCCGTGTACCGAACGGTACGCACGGTGGTGTGAAGGACAGCGGTTAGTCACCTCCTACTCGATTCTTCATCTTGAGTTCAATAAACAAAACAAATATCATAAAAATAAACATTATAATTGTGTTGTATAGTGATAAAGTCATATTTGAATACTAGACAATATATTAAATTAAATAATAAGTAACTTCCATAACAATAAAAAATGCCTTATTCTTTTTATTGTGAAATAAATTTTCATTACTAAATGCCCCAACGTCTTGACAAGTTAAAGTTTATTTACTATTGGTTTTAAATTTGCTATCATAATATAATTTTCCTTTATATTGAAAATATACTTTACCAACGGAAGAACGACTAACACATCTTAATCCTTTAAAATAAATATAAGATGGTATATTCATTGAATGTCATGTAAGAAACTAAATTTAAAGCAACTGCGGCATCTGACGCACCAATACCTGTAGTGCTATTAATAATATTGTTAAAACAGCGGCTACGGTTAATTTTGTTTTGATAATGAAAATTTTTCAGGTATGTTTTTCCAACTACTAGTTGTACTACGAGCCATCACATTGTTTATCTATATTGTCTATGGATTCATCAGAAATATGATAGTTTGTTTGATATTCTTCTTTAGTAGATTTGATCAAATTATTATTTTCATCTACTTTTGTTTTAAAGTATTAGTACCCAATCTCCATTGACTATTTTTGAATTTTCAATGTATAAAAATTTTTGATTATCAATCGTCATATAATATACATATAGTGATTGATCAGAAATATTTTCTTCTAAAACTTTAATAGGTGAATTAGGTATGTTTTCTGATTCGTCTGCAGATACACGTTAGTGATGATAATAACATAGATAAAACCAATGTAGATATCATATATATAGATAACACTTTTTTAATTATTTGTTTCATTAATTTCCCTTGGTATCCAGTTGTTTGACTTTAACATATCGTGAAATAATTTCCTTTATCAATTGTATTTTGTATTTATTAACAAAATTAACAAGTGTGTTATGTTAATACATTTGAATGTGTTTCCAAATGTATTACATAATGCGTATGCTAAATGCCAGTAGGCAGAATGAAATGAATAGTCCGTAGGTGAACGAAACACCAGGAGATTAGGCCCTCCTGGTGCTTTTTCTATTCCTTTGGCAAAGGTAGCTTATTCTTTAGGCTGATTGTCTTTCTCGTCGCCGTCCAACTATTTGCAAATGAAGTAGGCAGTACATTTCGCCATGACGGAGAGAAATTGTAGATACAATGGAATAAAAGAAATTTTGAGAAGATATAGTCATTGGGAATATGGGTATATCTTCTTATTTGATTCTAAAGATAAGTGTTTATTTTGCGTTGCATATAAAATAACCAGATGAAGTGCAAAAAATATGAACAAAAGGTAAGATTAAATGCGGAAAGGAAGGAACCTCATGCAACAATCGGAATTGAAAACTTCGAAGATATGATAAAAGAAAACTATTACTATGTAGATAAAACAGGATTGATAAAACAATTACTAAATGAACATGGTTTAGTCAATCTATTCTGAGATAAAGAGATTCGGAAAATCCTTAAATATGTATGTTCAAATATTTCTTTGAAATTTTTGAACAAACAAAAATGGTATGACGGTTACCGCTTCGGAAATACAGATATCTACTGCCCATGGGATGTGATCAATCACTGCAGAGCATTAAAAGTAGAACCAGATGCGACACCACAGCCATACTGGATCAATACAAGTGGAAATTATATTGTAAAACGCTTTTATAGAGAAAGCAAACTAACAGACAAGAGAAATTGAACAATTAATTGAAGGAAAAGCAATCCAGAAAGAAATCAGATTAGAACTAATATACAACAAACTAGACAGCACGATGAAAGATAGGTGCTTTTCGCAACAGACTACAACAGGGAAAACCACAAGAAAAGAGACGAAACCGCTTAAAGATTTCTGCAAAGCATGCGAAAAGGCACTAAAACAGATCAAAGAAAAACACTACGATCAGAAATTAGAAGAAGAAGGATACAAACAATATTAAACTACGGAATTGCCTGCTATAAGAAACGATGTAAAGTCATATGGTAGATAAATGATAAAAAGGACACTTTTGAAATTTAATCAAAGTGTCCTCAGACTGTAGACAAAGTCCGGTATTTGCCGGACTTTTACTATGAGCACTGTCTTCTGGTATAATGGGGTTATCAGAAAGGCGGTGTTTTTATGATGACTAAAAATGCAGATAAAAAACGAGAACAGATGATGATGTTCTCAATGGATTCCATGGTTCCGCAGGATCATATGCTAAGATTGATTGATAAAGCAATCAACTGGAACTTTATTTACGATCTTGTAGAAGATAAATATTGTCAAAACAATGGTCGTCCAAGTATGGATCCTGTTATGCTCATTAAAATTCCATTTATTCAATATCTTTATGGAATCAAAAGTATGCGTCAGACGATCCGAGAGATTGAAGTAAATGTTGCCTACCGTTGGTTTCTTGGTCTGGATATGCTGGATCCTGTACCGCATTTTTCAACGTTTGGAAAGAACTATTCCCGCCGATTTAAAGACACGGATCTTTTGAACAGATATTTTCAAAGATTCTGGAAGAATGTATGAAGTATAAGTTGATCAATACGGACGAGATCTTTGTTGATGCAACTCATGTAAAAGCATGTGCCAACAGTAAAAATGCGAAAAGAGTTGCTCATGAACAGGCACTCTGGTATGAAGATGAATTACAAAAGAGATCAATGAAGACCGACAGGCACATGGGAAAAACCTCTAAAAGATAAAAATAAGAAGAATCCGCCAACACCTCCCTAGGAATGATCAACATAATGAGCTTGAAGAGATACCAGACGATATAAAAACCAAAAAGAGCAGTATTACAGATCCAGAAAGCGGATGGTTTCGCAAAGGAGAACATAAACATGTTTTGCATATGCAGTAGAAACGGCATGTGATGAACACGGATGGGTCCTTGGATATAGTGTTCATCCTGGAAATGAACATGACAGCCGAACATTTCAAACAATCTATGAAAAGGTGAAAAGTTTTGAACCAGAAATGATCGTGGCAGATGCAGGATACAAGACACCAGCGATTGCCAGACAACTTCTGAAAGATAGGATTGAACCATTGTTTCCATATAAACGTCCTATGACAAAGAGGTTTTTAAGAAATATGAATATGTTTATGATGAATACTATGATTGTTACATCTGTCCAGAAAATCAGATTCTAAGATACAGTACAACAAACAGGGATGGATACAGAGAATATAAAAGCTGTGGATATCAATGTGAAAAATGTCCACAGATATCCAAATGTACAGAAAGCAAGAATCATGTAAAAGTGATAACACGTCATGTTTGGGAAAAATATATAGAAAAGCAGAAGATATCCGACATGTAAGAGGGAATAAAGCAATCTATCAGAAACGAAAAGAAACGATAGAAAGAATCTTTGGAACAGCAAAAGAATACCATGGATTTCGATATACACAATACATAGGAAAAGCACGGATGGAAATGAAAGCCGGGCTTACTTTTGCATGTATGAATCTAAAAAAACTGGCAAGATTTCTTGGTAAGAACGGATTGCTAAATGGACAAAAGCGAAGATTTCTAAGAAATTTTTGGATACAATTTAACTTTAAAGGAAAAATGGTGCTGGGATGATCCCAGCACCTGGATTTATCTGAGTCTGAGGGACACTTTTGAAAATTTAATCAAAAGCAGTGTCCTTTTTAATAAAATTATTTATGCTCAATCTATCCGCAATGTACTGCTCTCTATGTTCTCTCGGAACATTCAGCACAAACGAAGTTCGGAAAAAGCATATATTCAGCTAATTTAAAATACCTCTCACATCAGTAGAAGCTTTTTACCCTGTTCGGCACGTTCACTGCGCGGCTATATATTAATTTAGAATACTTGCAATCTTTTCATTATCACCGCTTAATATTACGGCCTTATATTCCTGTTCACGCATTTCTCATTTTGAATATCTTTTCATCAATATCCGGCATAGATTTTATAAATGCTATTGGCATCCTCTTTACTGATAATATTTCGGATTCGACCATGAACGTTATCTACAGGAATATATATCTTAGATCCTTTTGATTGATCGGCGCTAATGCATAATATTCTTTATCTTTATTCGCCAGACATATCAAGACATCCAACATCTTCAATTTCACAAATACCTTCAGGAATTTTTATGACATAATCACCTTTTTTATACATAACGATAGAGTTCCTTTAAAGATTTAAAACTTAATTCAGATAATCCCAACAGGAGAATTATTGTACTGCTTTTTGATCTCAATGACGATAGAACCATCATCATTCTTATGCTCTGATAAAAGTTGATATTTAGTTCTGGGTACATCTAATTTTTTTATGTATTTTTCATATTCCTCCTCGATCAATTTACGCGCATAAGCAGTAGTCTCCCTATTATGATTAGAGAAAACAACCGTTTGTGTAAGACATGCTTTCTGATTCGTTTCATATCACTTTACCTCCAATTTATAATTCTAAAGAAACTAAAGTAAATCTGACAGAAAAAGACTGCTTCACTCGGTAACATTCGAATAGAAACAGTCTTTTTTCATGTAAATCGTTACTCGGTTTATATGACTATTTTATCATTTTTCGAAAATTTTGTAAGTAAATTTTATCATGAATTTTACATGACAATAAATATTATAATAACAAATATAGTGAATAATACACAGTTTTCACCAATACCCTTCAATGTATATAAGAGATCTAAAAGAAATACAAAAAGTATTAAAATAGTCTTTAAGCATGGATTATATATTTTTTGCCACAGCCTTCAGTGTATGTAGATAAACAATAAAATAACACCTTCCGTGAAACGATAGAATTTTATAGGATTTTTTACAAGCTCGCAGCCGTGCTTGGTGCAATGTTTGAGCGAAGCGAGTTTTGCAAGGAAAGCCGGCGAATCAGCGGCTTGTAAAAAATCCGTCATAAAATGTTTCACTGGAAGGTGTTATTCATGTTATCTATACATCGACAGCCTATGGCCAACAATTATTTATTCGCCAAATTATTATTCTGATACCGAGAATCAAACGTAACCTCATCATCAAACCACTCAGGTCCTTCATATTCCACAGCAACCTCCTCGCTAGGAAATTCCACCTCGGCCATCACAAGCCCCTCATATTCTCCATGAAAGACATCCAGCTCAATAATAAATCCATGTTCATCTGGAATCTTATAACGAGTCTTAGAAATTAAAATCCCATCCACCTTTGGAAGCAGATGCTCATAAGCTGCTTTATCAAGTGGAAATTCATGCTCAGTTCTAGCCATCAATCCTTTACTCTTGAAAGTTAAGAAATACTGCTTATTCATTCTGCGGATACGAATCACAGGTTCCATGCAAAGATAGCCCTGTTCGATCTCAGAGTGTGGATAAGAATCCAGATTATCAGGTAAGTTGTGGACGATAAATTTTCTTTCGATTTCCATGGGCATTTCCTCCTTGAAGTGCAGATCCTAAGCCTTTTTAAGGCGCATACTTTTTCTTTATTATACCCATCGTCTATGATATAATCAACAAAGATTCGAGAAAAAGACAAAGGAGATGAATATAAATGCGTTTAAGAAATGTACCAGGAGCGAGAGAGACGATTATAGAAAATCAGTTTTCCATCCAGCAGCCAGAGCAGATGAAAGGAAAATGGGCAGAGGTATTCCAAAATGACCATCCGATCCACATCGAAGTAGGAATGGGAAAAGGACAGTTTATCATAGAAATGGCAAGAAGAAATCCAGAAGTAAACTATATTGGAATCGAAAAATATTCAAGTGTCTTAGTAAGAGCTGTAGAGAAATTAGAAGATTTTGAACAGGACAACCTTCGTTTGATCCGTATGGATGCAGAGAATATCGAAGAAGTGTTTGATAAAGATGAAGTAGACAGGATCTATTTAAACTTCTCTGATCCATGGCCAAAAGACCGCCATGCAAAGAGAATGACATCTACAAGATTTTTAGAACGATATGATAATATTCTGACACCGGAAGGAAGAGTTATGTTTAAGACAGATAACAAAGACTTATTTGACTTCTCCTTAGAGCAGGTAGAAGAAGCAGGATGGATCCTGGAAAATCACACATACGATCTTCATCACAGCGAATATAATGAAGGAAATGTGATGACAGAATACGAGGAGAAATTTTCAGCTAAAGGAAATCCAATCTGCCGTTTAGTCGCATATCGTCATGCCAAGTAAAAGGATTGCATAAAATAAACAAAAGTGGTAATATAATCATGAAACAAGGAAAGTTTCGATGCAAGATCCAGTTGTTTCTATATTTGCATCCATGCATGAACAGATGGGTCTGTCAATTTTTTCAGTCACTAGACGAAGCAAAACGATGTTTAAATAAATAGCAAAGGATAGGTGAATTATTATGGAATATACATTTACAAGTGATAATTTTGAAGAAGAAGTATTAAAAAGTGATGTGCCAGTATTAGTAGATATGTTTGCAACATGGTGCGGACCGTGTAAGATGATGGCACCAGTGGTAGCACAATTAGCTGAAGAATATGAAGGAACTGTAAAAGTCGGAAAACTTGATATCGATCAGAATGTTGATATCGTAGCACAGTACAAGATCATGTCAGTTCCAACATTTTTAGTGATCAAAGATGGAGAGGTTAAGGCAAAACTGATCGGAGCAGTATCCAAAGAAGAATTAGTCGAAGTGATCGATCAGGCAAAGTAGTAAGATGAATATATTAAATATTGAACATATCAGCAAAATTTATGGAGAGAAAGTCATTTTTGATGACGTGTCTCTTGGAATCCACAGTGGCGATAAGATCGGTGTGATCGGGGTCAATGGTACAGGAAAGACTACATTATTAAAGATCATTGCCAAGATCAACGAGCCAGACAAAGGACAGATTATCTGTGGAAATGGAATCCGTGTATCTTATCTTCCACAGAATCCAGAATTTCCGAAGAAACAAAGCATTCTTGAATATGTGATGGATGGAAAAGAACATCAGGACTGGAAGACAGAGAGTGAAGCAAAAACGATCCTTACAAAACTTGGAATCTATGATTTTGACGAAGGATGCGATCATTTATCCGGAGGCCAGAAGAAGAGAGTTGCACTCGCAAGAACTTTAGTAGATCCAACCGAAGTACTGATCCTTGACGAGCCAACCAACCACTTAGATAACGATATGGTTCTATGGCTGGAAGAATTCTTAAACAGCTTTAGAGGTGTATTGATCATGGTAACCCATGACCGTTATTTCTTAGATCGTGTAACGAATAAGATCGTAGAGATCGACAAAGGAAAGCTTTACGAATACGATACCAACTATTCTGGATTCGTAGAGTTAAAAGTCCAGCGCGAAGAGATGGAACTAGCGACAGAACGTAAGCGCCAGAGTTTACTCCGCGTGGAAATGGAATGGATGAAACAGGGAATCAAAGCGAGGGGAACGAGACAGAGAGCCAGAACGGAACGTTTTGAAGAACTTAAGAATGCCCAAGGTCCATCCATGCAGCAAAATGTTGAGATGGATTCGATCAGCAGCCGTCTTGGAAAGACAACGATCGAGTTAGAACACATTTCCAAAGGATTTGGTGACAAACATCTGATCAATGATTTCTCTTACATTGTATTAAGAGATGACAGGATTGGATTTATCGGACCAAATGGCTGTGGAAAATCAACTTTGATGAAGATGATCATGGGAATCTTAAAGCCGGATGAAGGAAACATTACGATCGGTGACACCGTAAAGATCGGGTATTTTGCACAGGAAAATGAAGATATGACAGGAGATATCCGTGTCATTGATTATATCAGAAATGTCGCAGAATATATCCAGACAACGAAAGGGCAGGCAAGTGCATCCCAGATGCTAGACCGTTTCCTGTTTCCACCAGAACTTCAATACACACCGCTTGATAAACTTTCTGGAGGAGAACAGAGACGTCTCTACTTATTAAAAGTATTGATGGAAGCACCAAATGTTCTGATCCTCGATGAGCCGACCAACGACCTTGACATCCAGACATTAACGATCTTAGAAGATTATCTGGATACGTTCGCAGGAATCGTGATCACAGTATCTCATGACCGATATTTTCTTGATCGTATTGTAAACAGGATCTTTGCGTTTGAAGAAGGTGGTCATTTAAAACAGTACGAAGGCGGTTATACGGATTATCTGGAGAAAGTAAAGCCAATTGCGAAACAAGAGAAAAGTAAACCAGAGAAAAGAAAACAATGGAAAGAAATTCCAGAAAGAACACCAAAAGAAGCTCAAGTTTACATACAAAGAACAAAAAGAATTTGAAACGATCGATGATGATATCGCGAAACTGGAGGAAAAAATAGAACAGTTAGATGAAGAGATCATGGAAAATGCAACGAATTCTGGTAAATTAGCAGAGCTTACGCAGCAAAAAGAAGAGACAGAAGAAGCTTTGAATGAAAAGATGGACCGTTGGGTATATTTAAATGATCTGGCAGAACAGATAGCGAATCAATAACAATAAAAGAGGATTGACTCACAAAATATCATATGAGTCAATCCTCTTATTATGTTAAGCTTCTTTCTAACTTAATATTCTTCTTATACAATCGATAATCCACCCAGTTTCCGATCAAAAATTGAACTGTAGCAAAAAACGGAACTCCAAGGAACATTCCAAGTGGACCGAAATAAGCGCCACCGACAGTGATGGAAAATAAAATCAGTAGTGGACGAACTCCGGTAGATTCTCCAAGGATCTTAGGTCCAAGGATCAGACCGTCAAACTGCTGTAGGACAAAAACCATGATAATAAAGATCAGGCACTTCGTCGGGCTTACGATAAAAAGAATAAAAGCACCGGGAACTGCACCAATGATCGGTCCAAAATAAGGAATCATATTTGTGACACCGATAATAACACTGATCAATACGGTATAAGGAAGTTTTAAAATAGTCATCGCAACAAAAGCCAGTAAACCAATGATCAGAGAATCAATGGATTTTCCGATAATGAAACCAGAAAAATATTATGACAATCTTTTAAAGTGCGAAGTACACGATAAGAGAAATTTTCATTAAAGATTGCAAGAACCAATCGTTTTCCAGCATTTTTTAAAATAAATTTATCGATCGTCATATAAATAGAAACAATAAATGCGATAAACAGGTTAAATAATCCCTTGGCAAAAGACATGGAAGCCTCATAAAGCATAGGGACGATATTGGTCAGAAGATTGTTGGTCAGTTCGAAAACTTTGGTAATGTCTTTGTCTCGATCATATCGGCAATCTGACCAGGAAACATATCTGTGCTGTTCTCACGATAATGTTCAAAGATTGACATGATCGATTTATAAATATCGGGAATCATCAGGGATAGTTCACGAATACTGTCATATAACTGTGGAATGATAAATCGTAGACAGACAATGATAAAACCAACCATAACGAGATAACTGATCAAAATAGCGAGTCCACGCTGTGCATTGGCAATTTCTTTTAAAAGTTTCATTGATACATTTCTTTGGAAGAACGCTACGACGGGATTTAAAATATAGGCGATCAGAAATCCCATAAAAAATGGAAATAAGATGCCCCATAATTGAGAGATTAGTTTGCTTGTATTAGACCATTGTGTTACAAAACGGAAGATCACACATCCGATCAGGATAACAGCAATGGTATAGATAGAAATCGTAAAATACTTTTTATTCGATTCGAATTTGTGGTTGCTTGACATTTGAGACTCCTCTTAGAATGATAGTTAATCAGTAATATCATCTATTATAGACGTTTCAAGATCAGTTACAAGACAATATAAGATTTAAATAAAAGAAAACACCGTCCCGGCTACAAAATCAACCAAAAACAGTGCTTTAGTACGCGATGAGGGGTTCGAACCCTCGACACCCTGATTAAGAGTCAGGTGCTCTACCAACTGAGCTAATCACGCTTAAATTATGTTGTTTTTACTGCGCTTCCTTAACGCAAGATTTATTATATACGAATATTTTAAGAAATGCAAGCATTATTTTTAATTTTTTTATTTTTTTTTACAAAAAATTTAAAGAAAGTTAATAACGGTACAAAAAAAGCCCGAAATATGGTATTCTAGAGACTGGAAAGGGGATAAAATTTCATGGATAAAATAGCGGTTGCACAGACAACATCTTCCGGAAACTGGAGAGAAAATATAGAAAAAGCAAAACAATATATAAAGAAAGCAACAGAAGAAGAGGCAGTTATGATCATTTTTCCAGAATATTTCATGAATTATTATCCGGATGCTGAACACAACTATACAAAAAAGGCACAAAGCTTGCATGGCGAATTTGTACAGGCAATGAAGATGCTTGCAAAAGAGTTTAAGATATGGATCATTTTTGGGATGAATGAACAGACTGTGGATGAAACAAAGAACTACAATACAATGGTAATCCTGAATGACCTGGGAGAACTTGTGTCTGATTATAAAAAGACACATTTGTTTAATGCATACAAATGGAAGGAATCAATGAATACGCTTAAGGGGGATTGTTTGTTTACACCGATTAAGACACCTGTAGGTGTGATCGGACTTGGAATCTGTTATGATCTCAGATTTCCGGAACTTGCAAGATATGAAGCATTATCTGGAGCTCAGGTCATGTTGTATCCAGCGGCATGGGTTAAGGGTAAAGGAAAATTTATGCAGTGGGAGACACTTCTTCGGGCAAGAGCAATTGAAAATGAGATGTATGTTTTAGGATGTTGTCATTACAGCAAGGAACATTACATGGGAAGAAGTACTGGATTTGCACCAGATGGAACCAGATTGTATTTAGGAGAAGAAAAGGAAGAGCTACTCTATGCACAGATAGATAAAGAACAGATTCAAAATATAAGAACAGCCAATCCTGTCTTTGAAAACAGGAGAAAAGATCTCTACGATTAAATAAAATAATACAGATCAAGGTAGGAATCAGAAAGAGGTAGTATCATATGGAAGATAGAAGAAGTATAGCAAAGAAGGCAGCAATAGGAGTCGCACTGGTGATCGCAGCTGCGGGAGCTGTATTATTCTATAAGAATAATATTGCGATGAATCCAGGTGACACATTATTAAAATATATGTCATATGCAGAAGATGGAAAGTATGAAAAGATGTACGATCTTTTGAATGAAGAAAGCAAAAAAAGTATTTCAAAAGAAGAATTTATCAAGAGAAATAAAAATATTTATAAGGGAATCGGGGTCCAAACGATCGATGCTGATGTAACTTCAAAGAAGAGATCAACAACCGTGACATATCACGTAAAAATGCAGACAAATGCTGGAATTATTACCTATAATAACCGTACAGATTTTGTCAAAGAAAATCATAGATATCGCATAGATTGGGATGACTCCGTTATTTTTCCGCAATTAGGAGCAGAAGACAAAGTCAGAGTAAAAACTTTATATGCCAAAAGAGGAAGGATCAAAGATGCACAGGGAAATGCACTTGCTGTACAGGGTAAGATCTATTCTGTAGGATTTGTTCCTGGGAAGATGGACGGTAATTCTGTAAAACTTGCGGCAAAGAAATTAGGATTATCCAAAGAAGAGATTCAGAAGAAACTTGATCAAAAATGGGTGACGGATGATTCTTTTGTACCATTGATCAAATTAAAAGAATATTCAAAAGATCTTCTCAATGTGAAAGGGATCATTGTTTCCACAGAAACTGGGAGAATCTATCCACTTGGGGAGGCAGCAGCACATCTTATCGGTTATATGCAAAATGGCGAAGGAAAAGCAGGACTTGAGAAATTATATGATGAGCAACTTTCTGGCACGAATGGCTTAGAGATATACATAGAAGATTCTAATGGACAGAAAAAACAGTCACTGGCGGTCAGATCTCAGACAGATGGAAAGGATTTAACAACAACGATCAACAGTAGTTTGCAAAAGGCTATTTACGAACAGTATAAAAATGATAAAAGTGCTCATGTTGCATTGAATCCTTCAACAGGAGAGGTCAAGGCACTTGTAAGTACTCCGTCTTATGATGCACAGGCATTTATCTTAGGAATGAGCCAGAAGAAATGGAATGTGATCAATAGCGATCAAAGACTGCCAATGCAAAACCGTTTTAAAGCAACATTTGCACCAGGATCATCCATCAAACCGATCATAGCAGCGATCGGACTAAGCCAGAATAAATTTCGTGCAAATGATGACTTTGGAAACAGTGGAAAACGCTGGCAGAAGGATAAAAGCTGGGGTGGTTATTACGTAACAACATTGCACGATTATAATGGGCATAATCTGCAAAATGCAATGATCTATTCTGACAATATTTATTTTGCAAAAGCAGCCCTGAAGATAGGAAAAGATACCTTGAAGGATCAGCTTGACAACTTAGGTTTTGGAGAAAGTTTGAAATTTACATTTGGACTAAACGCTTCATCCTATGGAAGTGAAGGATTTACTTCTGATATTCAGTTAGCTGACAGTGGATATGGACAGGGAAAATGATGGTAAACCCGGTACATATGGCAGCAATCTACACAGCATTTTCTAATAATGGTAATATGCTGAAACCGTATCTGGTCAAAGAAAACGGATCAAAAAAACAAGTATTAAAGGAAACTATATTTACCAAACAAGCTGTGAATACCGTAAATGAAGCTATGCGACAAGTAATCAGAGATCCCTCTGGTACGGGACACGCAGCGAACATAGAAGGGGTAGATCTTCGAGGAAAGACAGGAACTGCAGAGATCAAACAATCACAGACAGACACAAAAGGAACAGAAATCGGCTGGTTTGTGACCATAATGCCAGCAACAAACAATAGGGAAGCATTGGAACTGGTATCCATGACAGAAAACGTGAAGAAACGAGGCGGAAGTGGATACGTGGTCAATAAAACAAAGAAGATCATGGAAGAATACCTGCAGTAGATCAGCTGCAGGTATTCTTCCATAATTGATGATTTTAGGCATCGAAATCCTATTCTAATTACAATCTTTATAAAGTTTATAGATATCTTTATTTTCCAAAGTAAAATGATCTTTGATGCAGTGATATAAAGACTCAATATTTTCAGGTGTTTCTTCTAATTCATCAGCAATTTGAATTAAATTCTTGGATTTTTCAATTTTTTTCTTGATTTGTTGTATTAATCGAAAGTAATCCCCTTCAGCAAGTCCTTCAGCACGTCCCTCAGCAAGTCCCTCAGCGCGTCCTTCAGCAAGTCCCTCAGCACGTGCTTTTCGTTTCTCAAGAATTTTTTCTTCCCATTCCTGCATATATTTCACTCCAATCTCTTCGCTGGATTTTACGATATTGACATGTTTTTTTATTTCCTGAAGGCGTGGTGTAGAGCAAAAGATATCTTCGGTAGTATGTTCCATATAGTATAAAAGTTCTTTTAATTCGGAACTGATATCTTCGGGATTTTGACCATGAGTATTTAGAAAAATACGTATAGCACCATCGTTTAAAGGTTGACCAGTTTCATTGCAGTTCATTTGAAAAGTATATTGATATAATCCTTCCCCAAAAAGATCAAAAGGTGCAATAATAATAGAATAACAATCTTTCATCTTTGAAAAATCTATCTCTCCCGGGTCCAGAAGTTTCGAATCAATTAATGCCTGATAAAAACGACTTCTGTGAGGAAGATTTTTGGTATTTTCCTTTTGTGCTTCTATATTGTATACAGCATCCGTATCATCCTCAGCCCATACATCAAGGCGCACCTGACGTTTTAAAGGCGATGTACGCTTTTCATGTTCGGATTGAGGATGTCCTTTAATGGATATGTCTTGACCAAGAATAATAGATAATACGTTTTCAAAAGTTTCTGCATCTTCCATAACTTCAGCAAATAAAAAACGATCAAGTAAAGTTAAATCCTGTAGCGATTTTTTAGTTTGACTCATAAGTTTCTCCTTTCATTTTATATTGAAATGTAGTTTATAGCAATAATTAACAGTTAAGAAAAGTATAATGAGAGTATCAAAAGTATTTTAATAAGAATAAGAGAAAGAAGATTTTAAAATAAAATGTAAAATATTTACATGGAATATATTAACAAAAATAATTATAAATGTCAATTAGATTCACGAGCATGATGAGAATGATTTTGATATCTTAGAATTATAAAATAAAATTTATAATTTCTTTACAACCAATTCATTGCTATTCTGCATAGGTTTGCGTATAATTACCATTATACTTAAATGTGATATCCATAATAGAACAGATATCAAAGAAGGAGAAGTCTATGAGAGATAAATTCAACCAATTCATGCAAGGAGATACGGAAATGACGATCTGAACCGCTTTTAATGAAGATTATTTTAGCAGCATTTGTACTATCACTATTTACAGGAAGAATCGTATTTGGCGGCGTAGTATCACTTAGCCGTATTTTTTATTGGATTGCATTAGCACTTTTGATTTATTGCTATATCCGTATGTTTTCAAGAAACATCTATAAACGAGCCGAAGAAAACAGATGGTTCCTGAATAAACATCCAATATGCGGGGACTCTGGAGCAATAGAAAATACAAAGCACAGCAGATGAAGAACTACCATATTTACAAATGTCCAGGATGTGGACAGAAGATCAGAATTCCAAGAGGAAAAGGAAAGATAGAAGTTCGTTGTCCAAAGTGTCGTACCACATTCGTAAAGAGGAGCTAAAATGTTTGGGTATATCATTGTCAACAAACCAGAGATGAAATTTCGTGAATTCGATGTCTATCACGGATACTATTGTGGTTTGTGCAGAAAATTAAAAGAACATTATGGAAAGTTTGGTCAGATTACACTTTCCTATGATATGGTCTTTGTATTGATGACCTTAACTAGTCTTTATGAATTAGAAACAACAAAGAGTATGAAGCGATGTGTCACACATCCATTGCAAAAACATGAGGAAAGAGTAAACAATATCACGGATTATGTCGCGCACATGAATATTTTGTTAACTTATTACAAATGTAAAGATGATTGGAATGATGACCGCAAATTAGAGAAGTTGGTATTAGAAAAAATTTTATACCATAAAAGTGGGTTTTCCAGAAATTTTTATAGGGAAAAATGGAATAAGATCAATGATATATTAGAAAAGCTGTCAGAAGAAGAGAAAAAAGACAATCAGGATATCGACCAGATGTCAGGGATGTTTGGAAAGGTCATGGCAGAGATCATGTTGTATCAGGATGATGAGTGGAAAGAACTTCTGAATCAATTTGGATTTTTCCTTGGTAAATTCATTTATTTGATGGATGCATATGAAGATATTGAAGATGATCTGAAGAATCACAACTATAATCCACTGAAAAATATATATACAAAACCGGAATTTGAAGATATGATTCATCAGATTCTAACGATGATGATGGCAGAGTGTTCGAAAGCTTTTGAACAGCTTCCACTGATCGATGATATAGATATATTGAGAAATGTCTTATATTCCGGAGTATGGTATCGATACGAACAGGTACGAGAGAAACGAGAAAAAGAAAAGGAAGAAAAGAATGTCTGATCCATATGAAATTCTAGGAGTGCAAAGAGGTGCTTCAGAAGAATAAATAAAAAAAGCATATAAAAGATTAAGCAGAAAATACCATCCAGATGCCAATCTTGATAATCCAAAGGCAGCTGAGGAGAAATTTAAAGAGCTCCAGCAAGCTTATCAACAGGTTATGAAGGAGAAAACAACCGGATACAGCCAAAGTTCTTATGGTGGGTACCAGAGTCAGGGGAATCCTTATGGTGGACAAGGGAATCCATATGGAAATCAACAAGGAAATCCGTATGGAGAATGGAATCCATTTGAGGATATTTTTGGACAATTTAGTGGCTATTACACAAATGGTGGAGCTCAGCAAAGACAGAAGACAACGACAGGATATGAGAAGGACACGCATTTAAGAGCAGCAGGTAATTATGTAAGGAATGGTTATTATCAGGAAGCAAGGAATGTTTTAGATGGCATGGAACCAGCCAGAAGAAATGCGAGATGGTACTATTACAGTGCAGCTGCCAATCAAGGCCTTGGAAATAATGTAACTGCTATGGAACATGCAAAACAGGCAGTTTCCATGGAACCTGATAATTATGAATATCAGATGTTATTACAACAGCTGCAAGGAAATGGTTCTTGGTATCAGCAAAGACAAAGTACTTATCAGAATCCATATTCCACAGGTGGAGACTGGTGTATGAAGATGTGCATGTTAAATTTGATGTGCAACTGTTGTCTCGGTGGCAGATACTGGTGTTGATCTGTAAAACAACACTGATTTAGGAGGGAAGACTATGAGCAAAGTAATAGGAATAGATTTGGGAACAACAAATTCTTGTGTAGCAGTGATGGAAGGTGGAGTACCAGTTGTGATTTCAAATGCAGAAGGTGGAAGAACCACGCCATCAATAGTGGCATTTGCGAAAAATGGAGAACGACTGGTTGGAGATCCAGCAAAACGACAGGCGGTAACGAATGTGAGTCGTACAGTTGCATCCGTAAAACGTCAGATGGGAACAGATCGTAAAGTAAAAATTGATGGGAAGAAATATACACCAGAAGAAATTTCAGCGATGATCCTGGCCAAATTAAAAAAGGATGCAGAAAGCTATCTCGGGGAAGAAGTAACGAGAGCTGTGATCACAGTACCAGCTTATTTTAGCGATGCTCAGAGACAGGCTACAAAGAATGCTGGAAAGATTGCGGGATTAAGTGTGGAACGTATCATTAACGAACCGACATCTGCTGCATTGGCGTATGGACTAGACAAATCCGTATCCCAGAAGATCATGGTATATGATCTTGGTGGAGGAACTTTTGACGTTTCGGTGATCGAGATTGGTGATGGAGTTGTCGAAGTACTGGCAACGGCTGGAAATAATCATCTTGGAGGAGATGATTTTGATCAAAGGATCATGAATTATCTGATCGGGGAATTTAAAAAAGCAGAAGGGATCGATCTGTCCAAGGATCAGACAGCTGTTCAGAGAATCAAAGAAGAGGCAGAAAAAGCAAAGAAAGAATTATCTTCTTCTATGACTGTACAGATTAATCTGCCATTTATCGCAGTAGGGAAAGATGGCCCTAAACATATGGATATCACATTAACCAGATCCAAATTTGAAGAACTGACTTCAGATTTGATCGATCAGACAGCAGGACCAGTTCATCAGGCGTTATCTGATGCAGGAATCAGTACCAGCGAACTTCATATGGTACTGTTAGTCGGCGGTTCTACCAGAATGCCGGCAGTTTCAGAGAAAGTAAGACAGTTAACAGGCAAAGAACCAAGCAAGAACATGAATCCAGATGAATGTGTAGCCCTGGGTGCAGCAATCCAGGGTGGAAAGATTGCTGGGGAAGCAGGGTTAAATGAGATTTTATTAATGGATGTCACACCATTGTCTTTATCTATTGAAACAGCAGGAGGTGTTGCAACCAGACTGATCGACCGAAATTCCACAATCCCAACAAGATACAGTCAGATTTTACGACAGCAGCAAATTTCCAGACAACTGTAGAGATCAAGGTTCTGCAAGGGGAACGTGCCATGGCAAGGGACAATCAGGTCCTTGGAACTTTTAAATTAAAAGGAATCAAGAGAGCCATGCGTGGGGTTCCACAGATCGAAGTAACATTTGATATCGATGTCAATGGAATTCTGAATGTATCTGCCAAAGATCTTGCGACAGGAAAAGAACAGTCCATTACGATCACAGCAAGTTCTAACATGTCAGATAAAGACATAGAACGAGCAATGGAAGATGCTAAGGCATATGAATCCGAAGATCAGGAAAAACGTGATGCGATCGGAAGTTATAATGAGGGAGAAAATATGCTTTATAAGGGTGAGGCATATTTAGCCCAGCATAAAAAAGAATTATCCAGAGAACAAAGATCAGAGTTGAAATCAGCAATTAGTGATCTGAAACATTCGATGAAACGGATCAAACCACAAAATATTACAGAAGAACAAGGCAGAGCGATCAAAGAAGCATCGGAACGTGTAAATCAGTTGATACGATAGGAAAGTGTTTGGACCGATTGTATTAATGGATATGAAAATAGAATAAAAGATATAAAAATGGGAAGATTAATGACTATAAAAGCAGAAAATATAGTGATAAATCTTCTCATTTTTTACTATAGACAAATCTATTGTATAGGTGTATGATGCAAATAGTTAGTTAAGACTAACCTAAGGAGGAATCAATGAGATATCAAGTAGAATTAAGTCATGTAAAATGGAAAAAATGTATGCAGATGCAGATGGCGATGCATTGTGCACCTGTGCTTGCAGGGCTAAAGCCATCCAATGCAGTAACTCTCGACTATATTGACTCAAAAGAATTAATTCAGTCACTTGCGGGAAGTGATATCAAGTGTGGACTGATCTATTCAGGAAATGGTAAATGTCTCTGGCTGCTGTATCGTGAACAGCAAGTTAACCAGTATCTGATGGATCCAGAAAACCAAAGATTTTTAAAACACTGCGGCTATTCATCCTTTCAGATTCAAAATATCCTTTATACACTTAAGAATCGTTACAGGCTTTACAAAGCAGGGCAGGCAGATTTTCCACATGAACTTGGCTTAATTCTCGGATATCCATTATGTGATGTGATCGGATTTATCAAAAACAATGGACAAAATTGTTTATATTGCAGCTACTGGAAGGTTTACGACAACCTTTCTCAGACGAAAAAGATCTTTGAAGTTTATGATAAAGTTCGTTTCCAGATGGTCAAACTTGTGGAATACGGAAAGAGTTTTAAAGAACTCGTCGACATGTACACAAATTATCAGGTACCTAGGTATGCTTAACTAAAAATAAAACATTCAAACAAAAAAGAAAGACAATCATTAGGAGGATAAGTCATGAGCGAAGTAATCGTTGCATTTTGGACAGGAACAGGAAATACAGCAGAAATGGCAGAATATGTTGCAGAGGGAATCAAAGAAGGCGGAGCTGAGGCAAAAGTTGTTTCTGTAGATGATATCAGCGCAGCAGATTTAAAAGATGCAAAAGCATTTGCACTTGGATGCCCATCTATGGGAGTTGAACAGTTAGAAGAATCAACAATGGAACCATTTGTTGAAGAAGTCTGCGGATTCGCTTCAGGAAAAACAATCGGATTATTCGGATCTTACGGATGGGGAGACGGAGAATGGATGAGAAACTGGGTAGAGCAGATGGAAGGAGCAGGAGCAACTGTTGTTGGCGGAGAAGACGCAATCTGTCAGGAAGCTCCAGATGAAGATGCTCAGGATGAATTAAAAGCCATGGGTAAACAGCTGGCAGCAATCTAATTTATAAATAAAGAATAAGAAAATAAACAGCCGGGCGTATGGATCATATGTCCGGCTGTATTAAAAACAGCAAGGCAATATCTAGAAGGAGGGAACACAAAATGAGTATTGTAATTATTGGAGGACATGACCGCATGGTACGTCAGTATGAAACAATCTGTAAGAAGCATAACTGCAAGGCAAAGATATTTACACAGATGCCATCATGTCTGAATAAGAAAATTGGTAACCCGGATTTAGTCGTATTATTTACGAACACAGTTTCACACAAAATGGTACGTTGTGCTGTCAGTGAAGCAAAGAATAAAAATATTGAAGTAGTAAGAAGTCACTCAAGCAGTCAGGCTGCATTAACAGAAATTTTAGAGCAACGTTGTGAAATTGCATAAGTAGAAAAACATAAAAACCCCTTGACAGTATTTTGAAGTTAGAATATACTAACAAATTGTAAAAGGAAATTAGTTTACACTAACAAAAGATAGTTACAACAAACAATAATAGAGAAAAAGGGGAAGATATCATGCCTTTGATTATGGTTGGAATTGGAGAAACATGTACAATTCAGAGAATCGGTGGAAGTGAAGAAACAAGAAGATTCTTAGCAAATCTTGGTTTTGTACAAGGAGCAGAAGTAACTGTATTATCAGCAATTGGAGGAAATGTCATTGTGAACATTAAAGACTCCAGAGTTGCAATTAATAAGGATATGGCTAGACATATTATGGTTTAATATGTTTGTTATATTGCGTTTATAGGAATAAATTGTCACGTAGCGGTTTATTTGATAGATGCTTGATAGATTTGAAGACAATGAAATATTGAGAAGAAAGGAGATATGACCATGACTTTAGGTGATGCAGCAGTTGGAAGCACAGTTATAGTTGCAAAGATCGATGGAGACGGTGCTTACAAGCGTCGTATTATGGACATGGGTATCACGAAGGGAAGCGAGCTTTATTATCCGTAAAGTTGCTCCTCTTGGAGATCCGGTTGAAATTACCGTAAGAGGTTATGAGCTTTCTGTAAGAAAGAACGATGCTCAGTGTGTATTAGTTAAAGAAGCTTAATACATAAGAGTTAGTAGTATCTAATAAAAGTTAGTAATATCTAATATCAAGAAAAGCTATTATTTAATAGGGAAGCAATTCCCCAGGGAGGTAAAAAGAAATGGCTATTAATATCGCACTTGCAGGGTAACCCGAACTGTGGTAAGACAACAATGTTCAATGCCCTCACCGGTGCAAATCAGTATGTAGGTAACTGGCCGGGTGTTACGGTAGAGAAAAAAAAGAAGGTAAATTAAAAGGAAAGAGAAAAGGGGAAGACATCACGATCACTGACCTTCCAGGTATCTATTCTCTTTCACCATATACATTAGAAGAAGTAGTCAGCCGAGACTTCTTACTAAATGAAAATCCAGATGTTATCATCGACTTAGTTGATGCAACTAACATCGAGAGAAACTTATATCTGACAACACAGCTGATCGAAACTGGTGTACCAGTTGTCATCGCGTTGAATATGGCAGATTTATTAGAAAAACGTGGGATCAAAATTGATGTGGAACGTCTTTCTATGTTATTAAACTGTCCAATTGTTGAGACATCTGCATTAAAAGGAAAAGGTCTTGACGAAGTAGTGGAAGAAGCAATCAAAGTTGCGAAGAAGAATACCGTAGATCTGCCAAAAGAGATTTTCTCTAAAGATGTAGAAGCAGCGATCGCTGAAGTTAAAAATGTACTTCCATCATCTATTTCTGAAGATAAGAGAAGATGGTATGCAGTAAAATTCCTGGAAAATGACAGCAAAGTAGCAGAAAGCGTAGCACTTTCAGGAAATGGTGCAAAAGTTATAGAAGATAACAGAACAAAGATTGAAAAAGCCGAAGACGATGATATGGAAAGTATCGTAACAGATGGACGTTATCAGTTCATTCAGAAGATCGTTTCCACTACAGTGAAGAAGAGCGGAGGAAAATTAACGATTTCTGATAAGATCGACCGTATTGTGACAAACCGTATCTTAGGTATCCCAATCTTTATCGCGATCATGTTTGTTGTATACTACATTTCCGTAACAACAATCGGTACAATCGTTACAGACTGGACGAATGATACATTTGTAGCTGAGATGATCCAGCCAGCCGCTCAAAGCTTCTTAAAAGGAATCGGTGCAAGCGCAGCAATCCAGGATCTGATCGTTAATGGTATCATTGGTGGTTTAGGAGCTGTCCTTGGATTCGTACCACAGATGGCAATCCTGTTCCTTTTCCTTTCTATCCTGGAAGACTGTGGATATATGGTACGTATTGCGTTCGTTATGGACCGTGTATTCAGACACTTCGGATTATCAGGTAAATCATTCATTCCATTACTGATTTCTTCAGGATGTGGAATTCCTGGTATCATGGCATCTAAGACGATCGAACAAGACAACGACAGACGACTGACAATTATGACAGCAACATTCATTCCATGTGGAGCGAAACTTCCAGTTATCGCTATGATGGAGTGGTGTTATGACAAGTTATGCAACAGGAAGTTATGAAGCAGGTGGATTAATGGCACCATGTATGTACTTCGTAGGTATCGTAGCAGTATTAGTAGCAGCAATCATCCTGAAGAAGACAAAACCATTCTCAGGAAAACCGGCACCATTCGTAATGGAGCTCCCACAGTATCATATCCCATCTGCTAAGACAGTATTACTTCATGTATGGGAAAGATTAAAAGGATTCATCATCAAAGCCGGAACAATCCTGTTCTTAGCTTGTGTTGTTATGTGGTTCTTAAGTGGATATGGATTCGTCAATGGTTCATTCGGAGCTGTTGAAGATCCAGGAAACAGTTTATTAGCAGTTATCGGTGGAGCGATCGCACCAATCTTTGCACCACTTGGATTTGACAACTGGAAAGCTGTTGCAGCTTCTTTATCAGGATTCTCAGCAAAAGAGTCTATCGTATCAACAATGGGTGTACTTGCAAACGTAACTGGAGATGCATCAGAAGATGCTGTCACAGTAGCAGAAGCAGTAAGAACTTGGTTCCCAAGTGCTGTAGCAGCATTTTCATTCTTACTGTTTAACCTGTTAGACTCTCCATGTTTAGCAGCAATCTCTACAATGGCAAAAGAAATGCAGTCTAGAAAATGGTTCTGGTTTGCGATTCTTTTCCAGAATATTTTTTCTTATGTTGTAACGCTGATCGTATATCAGATCGGTACATTTGCAACAGGTGGAGCATTTACAGTAGGAACAGCAGTAGGTATCGTGTTATTGCTTGTAATGTTATTCCTGCTATTCAGACCAGATCCATACAAAGATCAGAAAGTATATTCAAAGAGATCTGTTCAGGCGTAGTCGAAATGGTATATAATAGAGGGGCTGGATGTGTAAACATCCGGCTTCTTGCTTATCAAATTTCATATAAAAAAGATATGATATAAAGGAGGGACGATTATGAATCCAGTAAGTATTATCATATTGTTATTGATTATTGCATATTGCGCATTTGTTATTTATAAACAGGTGCAGAAGAAGAAACAAGGCGGATGTGGAGGCAACTGTGCAGGCTGCTCAGGATGCAGCAGTTTTCAGGTGAAGGATTCATCAGTCAAGAAAAAAGGAAGGTAATCAGCAATGGGAAATTCAACAGGTTCTATGTTTTATGCATTTGCAATCTTTATTGGATTATATCTTATCGGGGTGATCGGATACCAGCTTTATAAACTGATCCGTAAATTACTAAATAAATAATGTAAAGTAAAAAGAGGTATCATAAAATGGCAGATATTATTATTGTACTCATCCTTATTGTTATCGCAGTTTTTGCGATCAAACAGACAAAGAAACATATGCATGGGAAAGTCCTTGCTGCGGCGGATCGGGTACTGTAAAGAAAGTAAAAGAAAAACATTTAGATGGTCCCGTGATGGGAACGAAAACAATGAAGATCAAAGGTATGACTTGTGAACACTGTGTCAACAATGTGACAAATGCGATCAATAAAGTTGCAGGAGCTTCAGCAAAAGTATCTTTAAAAGATAAAGAAGCAATTATTTCATATGATCGTGAATTAAGTAATATTGAGCTTAGAAAAGCAGTAGAAGATGCAGGATATGAAGTCATATCACTTTCATAAAGAACGGTGTTGTAGAAGAAGTTATCGAAACCAGTAGAAAACAAAAAAGCACTTTTAAGATCTGTAATATACAGAAAAAAGTGCTTTTGTTTCAAATTATTTGTTTTGATTGCTGAGAGCTTTAATATGTTCTTCAGAATTCAGATGTGCTTTGATCGCATGAAAGCTTTCAGGGCTGATCACATGTTCCATACGGCAGGCATCTTCAGCTGCAATCTCTGCAGGAACTCAAGTTTGATCAGCATGTTAGATAAAACAGTATGGCGCTCAAAAATCGTATCAGCAATCTTATGACCAGCTTCAGTTAAAGAGATGAAACCATCAGAATCAACGGTGATCATATCAGAATTACGAAGATTTTTCATAGCAATACTGACACTTGGTTTAGAAATTCAAATAATGAGCAATATCAATGGATCTTACAGACCCTTTGTTTTGTTTCAAAATTAAAATAGCTTCAAATAATTTTCAGCGGATTCTTGTATTTTCAAAAGATTCCTCCTTACTAATAATTGTATATCTAGTCTACAAGATATGTTTATTTTGGTTATCATTGTATCATAAACAGTGTGTATTTTCAATGGAAGCACATGAGAAAAAATACCGTGAAAAAATAAAAAAATTAAGAAAAACTATTGACAAAATGGTTAGGTAATGCTAACCTTATATATGTAATTAGATGAGACTAACTCATCAAAACGACCTTTATATAGTATAATCATTTATGTAGTATGAATGCGAGATAAAGTGTCATGCCATAGACTTTATCCCGCAGTCATGCATACAACAGCAAGGCAAGGTGGAGAACAGCATGTGCCAAGAACAAGTAGAGAAGGCTTTACAACAAAGTGGTAAGAGAATCACACAACAGAGAAAGATTCTACTAGATGTTATCTTGAATGGAGATGGGAATGCTGCAAAGAGATCTATTACGAAGCAGTCAAACGAGATTCTTCCATTGGAATGGCAACAGTATACCGCATGATGACAACACTCGAAGAGATCGGAGTCATCGAGAGAAGATGCGTATTTCGAGTAAGAGATGAAGTAGAGCTTTAAAATTAAATCAATCATAAAAAATTAAGAAAGTATTTGGTTTCAATCAATGAAATCAGATACTTTTTCTGTTATAGTAAAAGAAAAGGGAGAATCGTGGTTATGAAAAAGATACTATATCATATCTTTCTCTTGCTCTGTATTGCAGTATTTTGCATTAGCGCCTATAAGCTGTATGGATATTATAAATCTTATAAAGAAGCAAAAGATACTTATGAAAAGATAAAAAAGACAATGTAAAGAGACAAATGGAGATAGAACGATTGATTTTGATAAACTTCGGGCAAAGAATCCAGACATTGTTGGCTGGGTTTACGCAAAGGGGACAGGAATTGATTATCCGATCGTTCAAGGTAAAGATAACGAAGAATATCTTCATATGGATTACAATAAGAAAAAAAGCAGTTCAGGGACGATCTTTTTAGATCACGGATGTGATAAGTCGTTTATCTCAGATAATAATATCATTTACGGACACCATATGAAAAATGGAACGATGTTTGCCAAGCTGCTAAAATTCAGAGAAGAATCCTTTCTAAAGAAACATCATGTGATCATTTTATATACTCCAAAGAAGACAATATATTTGAAAGTAATCAGTGCTTATGCGGTGAAAGCACAGGATCAGATGCCGATCACATTTGCTAATGAAACGCAGAAGAAAGAATATATCACAAAGATTCGGAGAATGAGTGAACCATCGATCAAGCTGGATGATAAGAAGATCGATCGTATTTATACATTTGTGACATGCAGTTATGAAAGAGATGATAATAGGACATATGTACATGCAGTGGAAGAATGACAAGGATGATAGAAAGTGTTAGATCAAGATGAAAAAAATGAAACTGACAAAGAAGAATAAAAAAGAATTAAAGATGATCTGTGGAGTTTTAATCTTTTTTGCAGTGATCTTCATATGGATCGTACAGAATATCGGTCTGCCGATCAAGACACAAGTAGAAAAAGGCCGGATCAAGGTGATCGACATATCATCCTATAACGGGACAGTCAATTGGAAGAAGGTCAAAGACCATAATGTCAATCATGCGATGATCAAGATCGGTTCAGGGATGAATGAGAAGAGAGCAGGAAGGAAAGACAGTAAATTTGATACCAATTTCCGCAATGCAGGATATGCATCAATTCACAGAGGTGTTTATTATTATTCTTATGCGAAGACAACCAGTGATGCAAAAAAAGAAGCCAGACACTGCTTAAAACTCCTCAAAGAGCAGGGAATCGATCCGACAGATTTAGATCTCCCAGTGGCATTTGATATCGAAGAAGAAGCGGTATTTCAGACAGGAAGACGTAATGTGACAGCAGTCACGACAACATTTTGTGATGAGATAAAGAAAGCAGGATTTGAGCCTATGGTTTATTCAGGAGCTTCAGCACTTCGAAATTATTTTGAATATAGTAAGATCAGAGAATATAAGATCTGGGTGGCACATTATACGAAAGCATCCGCACCAGCAATCCCATTTTCTTATGATATGTGGCAGTATACAAGCAGAGCTGTTATAAATGGGGCTAATACAGGAATGGGGTATTGTGATCTGAATTATTATCTGGTAGACAAGAATTACAAAGAATAAAAGAACTTCAGAATATGAAAGAAATAACATATTCTGAAGTTCTTTTGGTTTAAAGAAAAGATGATGTAATCTCCATCATGATCGAAAAGAGAAAACAAACAATAAATGCAGCCCAGAAAGAGATGTTTGTAACACGTTTCTTTGGCCAGGTCTGTCGGATATCTTTCTGAAACCATGTTTTTATATAGCCGAGCCGTTCATTCAGATAAGCAATCGCAACGAGCAGAAAGATACTACTAAGAATAAGTCCGATCAATGCAACAGGAATGGATGCAATGATCGAAGATACCGTTACTGTATTTGCAGTATCAAAGATTGTTTACACCAAAAAGTGAAACTTTTGATATTGCATAAGTTAAAAGGATGGAAGATCCATTAAAAATCATGTGAGCAGTTATGGTTGCAAAAATGGAATCTGTTGCTTCTAATAAGCATCCAAATACGATACCCAAAAAGAATGCATAGGAAAACTGCTGAAAGTTCATATGAGCTATACCAAAAGCAAAGCAGATAATAAGATTCCTTTGATGGGATTAGCTTTTCGCAGTCTGGAATAAAGTACTCCACGGAACAGTATCTCTTCCACAAGACCTGGAAGAAAAGCGGTTGTAAAAACTGATAATCCAAGACTCTGCATCACTTTCTGTGTCATAGTGTTGGTTGTAACATCTTGAAAAAACAAATTGGCGATCATAGTAATAAACCCTGCAACTGGACGGATCGTAAAGGCAAGAAGGATCACGAGAAAAAATGAACCAATATGGATCTTATGCATTCGTAATGTCTTCTTTGTATCATCTCCACAGATCTTAAGATAAAGAAAAGCGGCAATGAGTAAAATACCATAAAATAAAGTAGTAAAAAGATATGTGTTGGTAATAAAAATCCCCATTCCAGTGGAAAGTATAAAATACAAGATCACATAAAACAGGCTGAAGCAGCCAGCGGATTTGATATATTTCATGGAGTTACCTCGCTATTTTTTTAAGATTCCATTGTCTGTGATCGTGATCAGTCCGTCCTTTAACAGGCGTCCAACTGCACGTTTAAAAGCAGCCTTGCTAAGTCCAAGCTCACGTTCGATCGTAGCAGGTCTCGCCTTATCATTAAATGGAAGACGGCCATCATAGCTTTCAATGGTATCCATGATTAATTTCGCATCACGATCAATCTGAAGGTAAGCTTTCTCATGAGGGCTTAGGGATAATTTACCATCTTCATTCACTTTTGTAACACGAAGGTTAAGCTGTTCACCAATTACGATTTTATTGTGAATCTCGCGTTTTGGGATACGTCCAAGGAACTGATCTTCTACAGCAACAAAAGCACCATGATCAGGGTTGATATTATAAACAGTGGCATGCACCCAATCGTTGACTTTAAAATGATGATCTGTCGATAATAATTTACCAATCTTCATTGTTGCACAAAGACGATCACTCTTATCAATATAAAGAGAAACCAGATATTCTTTATTTGGACGGATATGTCCTAACTGTTCTTTAAATGGAAGAAACAGATCTTTTTCTAGTCCCCAGTCAAGGAAAGCACCAATCTTGCTAACTTCTTTGACACGTAGAGGGCGGATCGCACCTAATGTGATCTTTGGAATATGAACGGTAGCAATTGGGCGATCCTCAGAGTCCTTATAAACAAAACATGAAATCTGATCACCGATCCTTGCACCATCTGGAACTTGTTTGGCAGGAAGAAGGATACTTCCGTCTGTTACATCCTTTTTTGGTGGAAGCGAAACGCAAAACCAAACTCCTTTTTCTTCACAATATATAAATCTTGAAATTTTCCTAATTGAATCATATTTATCCTCTTTCTTAATTTTTAGATTTGTCAGACACTTAATCGTTGATTTTTGTCGTTTTCACACATTATAACACAGTTCCATAAAAAAGCGAAAGAAAAAGCCTGAAAACAGCATAAAAACGTGGTTTATTTGAAGTTTTTACTTGACTTAGATGAGGGAAAAGCCTATAGAATTATCTTATGCAAATTCAAAGAACATATACAATTATGTTTGAGTTGAGATTAGGAGGAAAATTTAATGAACAAGACAAAGAATTAGTTGCAGCAATGCAAAGAAAACAGAATTGTCTAAAAAAGATGCAGAAAAGGCATTAAAAGCTTTTACAGATGTAGTTGCAGAAGAATTAAAGAAAGGTGAGAAGATCCAGTTAGTAGGATTCGGAACTTTTGAAGGTATCTGAAAGAGCTGCAAGAGAAGGAAGAAACCCTCGCAGCGGAGAAGTTATGCACATTGCAGCTTCTAAAGCACCTAAATTCAAAGCAGGAAAAGCTTTAAAAGATATTGTAAACGAATAGAATGTTCATTTGATATTACATTAACTGCCGGTTTCTATGGATCCGGCAGTTTTTCTATATCTATTTCAGCAATATAACATAGAAGAAAGAAGGAGACATAATCATGCGTTTAGACAAGTTTTTAAAAGTATCCAGACTGATCAAGAGAGAACTGTTGCGAATGAAGCCTGTAGTGCAGGAAGAGTTCTAGTGAACGGCAAAGCAGCGAAAGCTGGAACGAATGTGAAACCAGGAGACAGAATAGATATCCAGTTTGGAAACAGAGAGACAGCAGTAGAAGTAGTTTCTATAGCAGAGACAGTGAAGAAAGATGAGGCAGCAGATCTGTACAAGTTTTTATAGGTATGTTTTATAAGCTTTGTTCATAAGATGTATAAAACATTTTGGGAGGAAGTTTAGTATGATAGAAGAGAGACAACCTTTAAGAGCATAAGATCAGCTTATCAAACCGATCTCTTAGCGTGATCACAGGGTAAAAGATGTTGTTTCCTTTGATCTTAATGAGATCATTCTTGACACAGATCAGGGACTGTTAATGATCAAGGGAAAGAATCTCCATGTAAAGAAATTACTGGTTGAGAAGGGTGAAGTAGAGATTACGGGAAAAGATTGACAGTTTTATACTCCTAATATAGAAGAGCCAGGAAAGAAAAAGAAGGATTATTAGGAAGAGTTACTAAATAATGAAAGAGACTGTAACCGATCCGTTGTTATTTTTTCTTGCGTCAATTTTATTTGGTTGTATGTTTGCAGGCAATATATGATATTATTCGTGGAATTCGAAGAGTATTCTATCATAAAAGCGTGTTTTGTTTATAGAAGATATAGGATTTGGAATATTTACAGCAGTGATGGCATTTATATTTCTATGTACATATAACGATGGCGAGTTAAGAGGATTCTTTTTCCTCGGAATTGTGATCGGAATGATTCTATATTATCAATTATGCAGCAAAGTTCCTTTTGAGGGCTGTCATACATATTACAGAAGCTAAAAGAAGATCATAAAGGCAATTTGAAAAAGTATGTTTAAGACCAGGAATTCATATCAAGAGAAACCTGAAATGGCAATTGAAAAAAGAAAAAAAACAAGTTACAATGGCACTAAAGGAAACAAATAAAAGAGGTGGTAAGTGACAATACAGAAAGAAACAAAATAAAGCTGGATCAGAGGGACAAAGATCATCATGATCATTGTTCTTATATTTGTAGTCATTTTAGCATTTTCCTATATCAATCTACGACAGAAATCAAAGAAGATCGCCAAAGAGCAGCAGCAGGTCGAATCCCAGATCAAGAAACAAGAAGAGAGAAAAAAATTAAAGAAAAAAAGAATATATCAAGACAAAAGAATTTATTGAAAGACAGCCACAGAGAAGTTTGGACTATTGTACCCGGGAGAGTACTTACTCAAAGGATCAGATGACTGATAAACAACAGAATTAAAAAATTTAGGGGGGGGGAACAAACGTTCCTCCCTTCGTTTTGCTTATAATGTGAAAGACGAAATTTTAGCTAAAGATAAAAGGCGGAAATTTCGTCTTTTTTTTCCGCCTTAAGTGGAAAAAGACGAACTATATTCTTATGTGCATATTGCATATAATTTAGTACAGAAGGAGAAAAGTAATGGAAATATCAAAACAAACGATGTATCAGATTCTGAAGAATTGTTGAAAATAAGAATGTATGACAGGAGATAATCTTGCAGTTTCAATCAGTGTCTTCAGGAACCATTCGAAATGATATGAAGATTTAAATAGAGCATTGGAAGATCATGGTGCAAGCGTTGTATCAGAGATTGGACAAGGATATTATTTAAAGATTGAAGATCAGGAAAAATTTTTAACATTTCAGAATGAGATGGAAGAGCATAAAAGAGAAAAAGATTTTAAAAATATTATTCCATCAGAGCCAGAGACAGAGTAAGAGTATATTATTTCAAAGTTATTGCTGTCGACACTCAATGGAAGAAAAGAAAAAATAGAGTTTTTTGATCTGGAAGAAGAACTTTTCATTAGTACTTCTACTTTAAAGAAAGACTTTCGCAATATCGATAAAGTTTTAAAACCTTACGATATTAAAACCAGTATCACAAAGAAAGATGGTGTGAAGATCGTAGGAGATGAGGCGAAGATACGATATTGTATTTCAGAATATATCTTTAACAGCAAAGGGTATTTTGGAATAGAAGAAAATCAATTTTATCAAAGTATTTTTAAAGAACAGGAAATTGAAAAATTAAGAGAAATTTTACTTGATGTAATTTCGGTTTATAATTTAAGACTTACAGATCTGGCATTTAAGAACGTTTTGATTCATAGTCTGATCATGTTAAAACGCTTTGCAAGGCAAAAGAGTGTGACATATGAAGAAAATGATATCAAAGCATTTGAAAAGAAAGTTGAATTTGAATGTGCGCAGGAGATCATCAAACGAATTCAGAAAGAATTTGAAGTAGATCTTGGAAATGAAGTTTATTATTTGACACAGCACTTGATCTCAAGTCAGAGATTTTTGATTGATGATCAAAGAAGATTATGAATACAAAAACAGAAATTGAAAAATTCTGATAAAGATCAAGGAAGAGACAAATATTGATCTTTCCGATGATAAACAACTGATTAATGGATTGGCAATGCACTTGAGTGCGGCACTTCAGAGAATGCGGTTTGACATGAATATTCGAAATGAATTTTTAGATTCGATCAAGAATATGTATCCACTAGCATTTGAACTTGCAGTGATCGCAGGAGAGATCATTGAGAGAATTTCAGTTTAGGACACAAGAAAATGAAATCGGTTTCTTGGCGATGCATTTTGGAGCAGCATTGGAAAGAAAAGGGCTTAATGAGAAAAAACCAAGAGAAAGCAATTATCGTGTGCTATGCAGGAGTTGCAACAGCGATGCTGATCAAAGAAAAGATTGAACAGAATTTTGGACATAAGATTGAAGTAATCAAAACATGTTCGCAACAGGAAGTAAGTCAAGAGTTGATCGATCAGGTGGATCTTGTATTGACAACGGCAGAACTTTCAGAACTTAAATCTGACAAAATAAAGAAAATAAACCTATTTTTGGATGAAACAGATATTCAGTTCATAGGAAATATTTTAAAAGAAGATCAAAAAGATGAAATTGATTATCGAAAGATTTTTCGAAAAGAATTATTTTTCTATGATGTGGAATTTAAGAATAAAGAAGAATTCTTGAACATATGACAAGAGAGATGCAGATACGAGGATTGATCAGTAAAGAAGGAAGTAAATCCGTATTTAAAAGAGAAGAAATGTCGACGACAGAACTGGGCAATATGGTAGCAATACCGCATGCAATGTCAAATGACTCTGAAGAGGCAGTCGTATCCGTTATGATCTTAAAGAAACCAATCCTCTGGGAAAATGAAAAAGTGCAGGTTGTACTTTTACTCAATGTACCAAAGTCACAATACAATATGTGGGAAGTTGTATTTAAACGATTATATCAATATCTGATTGGTGATCAAGGGGTTACAAAATTGATCAAAGATAAAGATTATGATGATTTTATTCGTCATTTGGAAAGGAAATGAATAGGAAGGAAATATCATGGAATCACTAGTATTAAATAAAGACAACGTTAAATTGAAGGTAAAAGCTTCTGATTGGGAAGAAGCGGTTAGAATTGGGGCAGGGATGCTTGTAGAACAAGGATGTGCAAAACAATCTTATGTTGATGGTATCATTGCTTCTGTCAAAGAATTAGGGCCTTACATTGTCATTGCAGATGGAATCGCAATGCCGCACACAAGACCAGAACAGGGAGCTATTGGGATCGGTTGTAGTCTGATCACACTGGATCAGCCAGTAAAATTTGATGGAGATGACAGTGAAGTAAAAGTTATGATCTGTTTTTCAGCAGTAGACAGTGAAAGCCACATGGATATTCTTAAGATGATCGTTGAGTTTGTAGAGCGCGGACTCATTGATGATATAGCTAAAGCAACGACTTATGAAGAGTTACTTGAAGTGATCAAAGAGAAATAGTTTTAAAAAAGAAAGGAGACGAAACTATGTTACAGATTTTAACAGTATGCGGAGCAGGACTGGGAAGCAGTTTTGCATGTCAGATGAGTGTAGACGCCGTATTAAAGGAACTGGGTGTGGAGGCAAAACTTGACCATACAGACATCTCTAGTGTAGGGGGAGCAAAGGCTGACATCATTCTTTCAGGAAAGAACTTTGAGAAACAGTTTGAGCGTTATACACTGGACTGTCCAACAATTTTTCTCGATCGATTGGTCGATAAAAATGAGATCAAAGAAAAACTGACACCGGTTTTAAAAGATCTTGGAGTTTTATAAAACTAGCAAAATAGAGAGTGAGGAGAAAAAATGCAGGTTTTAAATTTTATCATTAAGAACATCCTGACACAGGCATCTGTTGTCGTAGGACTGATCGCACTGCTTGGTTTAGTGTTACAGAAAAAACCAATTGGTACTGTTGTATCAGGAACAATGAAAACTATCTTAGGATTCTTAGTATTATCCGCAGGTTCAAGCGTTATCCAGGGATCATTAGCTATTTTTGGTGATCTGTTTAATAAGGCCTTTGGACTTAAGGGTCTTGTAGCATCTATCGAAGGTATTAACGGTCAGGCAATGACAGACCTTGGACTTGGATCAGAGATTGCTATCACATTAGCAGGTATCTTTATTGTTAATATTATTTTAGCTCGTATTACACCATTTAAGTACATCTTCTTAACAGGACAGGCTTTATTATGGGAATCTACACTTTGCGTAGTATTTGCTTACTTCTGTGGATTAAGAGGACTTCCATTGATCATCGTAGGATCAATCGTTGGTGGTGCATTCGCAACATTAATGCCAGCATTCGCACAGCCAGTTATGCGGCAGATCACCGGTAGTGATGATATCGCATTAGGACATTTCTGTACATTTGGATATATGTTCACAGCATTAATTGCTAAATTAACAGGTGATAAATCTAAATCAACAGAAGATGTTGCATTACCTAAGAGTCTTGAATTCTTACAGGATACATATTTATCAGTAATGGTAGTTATGGTGCCATTTTACTTGATTGTAGCAATCTTTGCAGGACCTAAAGCATGTGCTGAATATGCAGGAGCTACAAACTACATCGTATTCATGTTCTTACAGGCATTACAGTTTGTAACAGGTTTATACGTATTAATGGCCGGTGTTCGTTTACTGTTAGCTGAATTAGTACCAGCTTTCCAGGGAATCTCTATGAAACTGGTTCCAAATTCAAAACCAGCCTTAGACTGCCCAGTATTATTCCCATATGCACCAAACGCAGTAATCTTAGGATTCATCTTTACAACAATCGGATCTATCATCGGTATGTTCTTAACACCAATGCTTGGATTACCAATGATCTTACCTGGAGTTATGAGTAACTTCTTCGCAGGTGGTACAGCTGGTATCTTTGCTAACCAGGTTGGTGGACGTCGCGGAACGATTATTGGATGTATTGCACATGGTATCTTCATCATGATCTTACCAGCTTTACTTTCCCCAATGCTTGGACAGATTGGATTCCAGAACATGACATGTACAGACGTAGATACTGTAGTAACAGGATTCTTCTTCATGATCATTAAATCTATCGCAGGAATCTTCTAAGATTAGAAAGCAAAGATCATTATAGAAAGTTATACAGGAGGGATGATCAATGTTTTCTTTGGTAAAAGAAGAAAGAAAGAAGCAAGAGCAGGCAGTTCCTGTTGTAAATAAAGAGGAATTGATCGCGAAAGCTTCAGAAAAAGTAACAGAATTAGAAAGTAAAACAGGGGATGAGAGTTTCATTATTAAACGAAATCGGATCCCTGTATACACAAGCAGAAGAAACAGATCTGGCAATCCAATATTATGAAGAAAGCTTGGAACTTTGCAAGCAGCACGGAAAAGCGAGCACAGATCTAATGAAACTTTACAATAAAAACGTCAAGAAGCTGCAGAAGCGAAAGATGATGAAAAGTAAAGGAATATATGGATAAGGTTCAGAACCTGATGCAGATGTCAAAGGATATGATCCGAGGAAATGCATAACATTTACGGGGAGGAAATTCCTCCCTGCAAACATATAATTCATTCGCAACGTATAAGGCAAAATTAAAGGAGTAAAGAAATGTATAAAAATTTGATTGAATTATTTAAAGAAAATGAAGGTAAAGGAGCAGTAGGAGCATTCAACACATTGTTTTGAAATGCTTCCAGCAATGATTCAAGCAGCAGAAGAACTGAACGTTCCAATCATTATCCAGACTTCTCTTGGAACAGCTGAATATATTGGTTTTGAACCATTGATCGCAGCTGTAAAAGCTTTAGCAGAAAAATCTTCTGTAAATGTAGCTCTTCATATGGATCATTGTAAAAGCATTGAAGCACTGAAAAAAGCAATCGATCTTGGATATTCTTCTGTAATGTATGATGGATCTGCATTACCAATTGAAGAAAATATCAAAAATACACAAGAAGTTGTAGCATATGCTCATGCACATGGAGTATCTGTAGAAGGTGAGATCGGATCTATCGGTGGAGCTAGAAGGTGTTGTAGTAGAAAAAAGACGCTGCGATGTATACAAAACCAGAAGATGCACTTCATTATGTTAATGAAACACATGTAGATGCATTAGCAGTATCTATTGGTACAACACATGGTCAGTTCAAATCTAAAGCTAAGATCAATTATGAATTATTAAAAGAATTAAAAGCTAAATTAGGACCTGTTGGATTAGTTCTTCATGGAGGAACAGGAGTATCTGATGAAGATATGAAACGTTGTGTACGTGAAGGAATGAAAAAGATCAATGTGGGAACAGAATTAAATAAAAACTATATTGAAGTTGTCAGCAAAACATTCACAGCTGATGATGTAACACCACTGACATCTTTAAGAAATCTGTTAGGACCAGCAAATGAAAGAATCAAAGAAATTGTTATAGATAAGGCTTCATTATTTAAATTATAGGATTAAAAAGTTTAAATAACCCTCTTATATTATATAATTCATCAGATGCGGCAGGGAGGAATGAATCCCTGCCGCATTTAACTTTTTAGAAAAATATCTATCATTTGAGCGGAGGAAATAAGCATGAAAAAAACGATCGTATTGCTTGCAGGATACCCGGCAACAGGAAAAAGTTATCTTTGTAATAAAATATTAGAAAAACTTCCAGACTTTTGATCGTATCTCAGGATGATATGAAAGAAAAATTATTTGACCAGTATGGATTTGATAATATGGAAGAAAAAGTAGCCATTGAAAATCAGAGCTGGGAACAGTACTATGAAGTTATGGAAGAAGATCTTAAGAATGGGGATTCCATTATTTCAGATTACCCATTCAGTGTAAAACAGAAAGACAAGATTAAAAATCTTGCAGAGAAATATGAATATCAAGTTGTAACATTCCGCTTGATCGGAGATCTAGAAGTTTTATTTAAGCGTTCACAAAAGAGAGATTTGGATCCAAAGAGACATTTAAGTCATCTGGTATCACGTTATCATAAAGGTGATGTACTAGAAGACAGAAGCAAGGCAGATTGTCTTGTAACCTATGATATTTTTATGGATCGTTGCAAGAACCGTGGATACGGAACATTTGAACTGGGACATCTGATCGAAGTTGATGTAACAGATTTTTCGAAGATTGATTACCCAGCATTGATCAAAGAATTATGTGATCTTGTAGAAGAATAAAGGAGAAACAGATGGGAAGTATTTTTTGTATCGGACAGTCAGCGTATGATATCACGATTCCGCTTGACGGCGCGATCTGTGAGAATCAAAAATACCGCGTGACACAAAAAGAAGAATGTGGAGGCGGACCTGCATTTAATGCTGCATATCTGTGTGCAATGTGGGGAGAAAAAGTAGAATTGATCAGCAGGATCGGAAACGATACTTACGGGAAACGATTGTTAGAAATTGCTGCACAGGCTGGGATCGGAACCAATTATCTGATCAAGGATGATGAGATTGAAACACCGCATAGTTATATTTTTTCAAATCAGGAAAATGGATCAAGAACGTTATTTAATTTCCCAGGTGAGAAAAAAGACATTAAATATAAATATCCGGATGAAGAAGTCTCTGTTATCTTAAGTGATGGACACGAACCAGAGATCAGTGTGGAGGCAATTCATCATTATAAGAGTGCCATTTCAATCGTAGATGCAGGGACATGCAGAGAAAGTACAATGCAGGTAGCAAAAGAAGTAGATTATCTGGTATGTTCTGAAGATTTTGCAAGACAATATACAGGAAAGACGATCAATCTTAATGATCCAAAGAAAGCATGTGAAATCTTTGAAGAAGTAGAACAGATCAATCATAAGCATGCAGTGGTCACACTGGGAGAAAAGGATTATTATATCGTAGAGATGGAAAGATCACATTGATGCCAGCATTTAAAGTAAAAGCAGTCGATACAAATGGTGCAGGGGACATTTTCATGGTGCATTTGCATATGCGATCAAGCAGCAATTGGATTTTTATGATGTATTAAAAATAAGCTCTATGGCGTCTGCGATTTCCGTGCAGACATTAGGAGCACAATCCTCTATACCACAATTAACAAAAGTAACAAGCGAACTTCAAAAGAAGGGAAATCATTATGACAAGAGAAGATATCTTTAAAACTGTTGATCACACACTATTAGCCCAGACAGCAACTTGGGAAGAAATTAAAGAAATATGCGATGATGCGATCAAATACCAGACAGCATCTGTATGTATTCCAGCATCTTATGTAAAAAGAGCAAAAGATTATGTTGATGGGAAAATGGCAATCTGTACAGTGATCGGATTCCCAAATGGATATAGTACAACAGCAGTCAAAGAATATGAAACAAAAGATGCTATATTAAATGGTGCAGATGAAATTGATATGGTCATCAACTTAGGAGATGTCAAAGATAAACATTTCGATAAGATCAAAGGCGAAATTGCGTTATTAAAGAGCGCATGTGGAGATAAAATATTAAAAGTTATCATCGAAACATGTCTGTTAACAGAAGAAGAAAAGATTAAGATGTGTGAGATTGTAACAGAAGCAGGAGCAGATTTCATCAAAACATCTACAGGATTCTCAACATCAGGAGCAACATTTGACGATATTGCTTTATTTAAGAAATATGTTGGAGAAAATGTAAAGATCAAGGCAGCAGGAGGAATCAGTTCCTTTGATGATGCTAAGAAATTTATCGAACTTGGGGCAGACCGCCTTGGAACAAGTCGATTAGTAAAAATCGCTAAAGCAGAAGCTTAAAAATACAATTTGAGAATATTTATCGTTAACAAAAAGGAATGTTGCATTCGTGCAACATTCCTTTCAGACTGTAGACAAAGTCCCGGTATTTGCCGGGACTTTTACTATGAGCACTGTCTTCTGGTATAATAGAATTATCAGAAAGGCGGTGTTTTTATGATGACGAAAATGCAGACAAGAAACGAGAACAGATGATGATGTTCTCAATGGATTCCATGGTTCCGCAGGATCATATGCTAAGATTGATTGATAAAGCAATCAACTGGAACTTTATTTACGATCTTGTAGAAGATAAATATTGTCAAAACAATGGTCGTCCAAGTATGGATCCTGTTATGCTCATTAAAATTCCATTTATTCAATATCTTTATGGAATCAAAAGTATGCGTCAGACGATCCGAGAGATTGAAGTAAATGTTGCCTACCGTTGGTTTCTTGGTCTGGATATGCTGGATCCTGTACCGCATTTTCAACGTTTGGAAAGAACTATTCCCGCCGATTTAAAGACACGGATCTTTTGAACAGATATTTTCAAAGATTCTGGAAGAATGTATGAAGTATAAGTTGATCAATACGGACGAGATCTTTGTTGATGCAACTCATGTAAAAGCATGTGCCAACAGTAAAAAAATGCGAAAAAGAGTTGCTCATGAACAGGCACTCTGGTATGAAGATGAATTACAAAAAGAGATCAATGAAGACCGACAGGCACATGGGAAAAACCTCTAAAAGATAAAAATAAGAAGAATCCGCCAACACCTCCCACATCTGGGAATGATCAACATAATGAGCTTGAACAGATACCAGACGATATAAAAACCAAAAAGAGCAGTATTACAGATCCAGAAAGCGGATGGTTTCGCAAAGGAGAACATAAACATGTTTTTGCATATGCAGTAGAAACGGCATGTGATGAACACGGATGGGTCCTTGGATATAGTGTTCATCCTGGAAATGAACATGACAGCCGAACATTTCAAACAATCTATGAAAAGGTGAAAAGTTTTGAACCAGAAATGATCGTGGCAGATGCAGGATACAAGACACCAGCGATTGCCAGACAACTTCTGAAAGATAGGATTGAACCATTGTTTCCATATAAACGTCCTATGACAAAAGAGGGATTTTTTAAGAAATATGAATATGTTTATGATGAATACTATGATTGTTACATCTGTCCAGAAAATCAGATTCTAAGATACAGTACAACAAACAGGGATGGATACAGAGAATATAAAAGCTGTGGATATCAATGTGAAAATGTCCACAGATATCCAAATGTACAGAAAGCAAGAATCATGTAAAAGTGATAACACGTCATGTTTGGGAAAAATATATAGAAAAGCAGAAGATATCCGACATGTAAGAGGGAATAAAGCAATCTATCAGAAACGAAAAGAAACGATAGAAAGAATCTTTGGAACAGCAAAAGAATACCATGGATTTCGATATACACAATACATAGGAAAAGCACGGATGGAAATGAAAGCCGGGCTTACTTTTGCATGTATGAATCTAAAAAAACTGGCAAGATTTCTTGGTAAGAACGGATTGCTAAATGGACAAAAGCGAAGATTTCTAAGAAATTTTTGGATACAATTTAACTTTAAAGGAAAAAATGGTGCTGGGATGATCCCAGCACCTAGTTTGTCTACAGTCTGAAAGGAATGTTGCATTCGTGCAACATTCCTTTTATCATTTTTATATAGAATGATGAGAAGAGGAACAGTATATGTCAAAAGAGATATCAAAACAGGAAAAAGAAGATTATCTAAGTCTAATGTATGAAATGAAACGAAAAGAGAACCAGATTGTAAAATCCGACTTATCCAGGGAACTTGAAGTGCCGTTATCAAGAGTTACCAGAGTTACAGATGGATTGTTAGAAGAAGGATATCTGTTAAAGGACGAAGGAAGAAGAATGTTCTTAACGCCGATGGGATTATCCAAAGGGCAGCAATGTCTGGAAAGAAAACGATGCCTTACAGAGTTTCTGCGTTTGGTTTCTGGTGTTGATGGAAGTATTGCAAAAGAAAATGCATGTGCGATCGAACATGTTCTGGATGAACGCATTTTAACCGGAATCCGTATGTTTATGGAAAACCGTCATACATATTCATATATGACTAGAGGAAATGATTTAAATCTGATGTTTCCAGAAGGAAAGAGGATCATGCCGATCGCATTTTTTGAAAAAGGAACATCACATCCAAGAATTCTTTCGAAAGAATATCAGCAGTTTGAGAAACGAGTGGAAGTAGCGATCAGCAAAGAAAGTTACTTGTATTTAAAACCGATAGATTCAGATCTGCTGAAAAAGAAATTCGCTACTGTTATGGAAATCAATGGATGTATGCAAAAAAAGAAAATGGAAAATTTGGAATTTTGACAGAGGCATTGGACTGTACGATTCGAAGAAACGACAAATTATCTGAAGGAATTGTAGAAATAGTAGTGTGTGATCATCATGAAGAAGAGATTATAGAAGAATCGGTTCGTATTTTAACCGTATCATTAATTTAGGAGTTTGACAATGTGTGATAAAACAATGGAAAATTATAAACCGAATATGTTTCAGTTACAATGCTTAAAAGCATTAGAGATACAGATTGAGGAAGGAAAAGGATACAACGAAGCAGAGATCGGAAGAAAGATGCAGGTAAACAGATCAACAATCTCCCGATGCTTCAAAAGATACCGAGAAGAAGGATTCCTGGAAGATAAGGAATTTACCAGAAAAGGAAAAGAATTCTTAGAATATTATAAAATGATCGAAGCAGATCTTTACCATTACTTTGCATCTATTGGAATTAACGAACAACAACAAAGACAGGCAGTTAATGGAATGTTTGATACAGCAGATATCGATACGATTCAGAAATTATGCCAGAAAGAGAAAATGCATCTAAAGTATGAAAGTATCGGGAAAAATGAAAGTAAAGAAATTACTAAGATGACTTACGAACAATTATGCAGCAGTCTAAAAAAAGGCATATATCAAGTCGCATTTTCCATTTATCGACAAGGAAAAGACTGGCAAAGTCTCTCTATGGCAGACCAAGGATTTGAAAAACCAGCATATCTGCATTTAAAGGGGGATAAAAACTATTTAGAACTAGCCGTCAGAGAAATGAAAGCAATGACAAAAGGTGGAGCGATGCTGTCTGGACATATTCAGACAGTCAAATGTAGAAGCAGCAAAGACGTTTTAACAGATCTTCCGATCCAAGATAAGAAAATACAGATTCCATTTGAAGATTTTGAGTTTGAGCAATTGTCAGAAACAGAAATCACCGGGCAGATCCAACTGTTTATGACAAGCAGCGTTGGGGAGAAGAGAATGCCAGAGAGTATGGCCACGTTGATCGTAAAATTATAGAAATATGAATTATGGGAATTTTAATTAAAAATTAAAATTCCCATAATTCTATAGTTTTTAACAGTTTTTCTTTCGTATCCACATCAAGCTGCATGATCGCATTATAAAGTTCACGATCAAGCGCAGTTTCTGAATACTCCGGATCAAGCGTACCGACAAGAAAATCCAGAGAGCAGCCACAAAGCTTCGCATAATATGTTAAAATACGCAGAGACATAGCAGTACGGTTATTTTCTACATTGCTGATATAACCAGGCGTTACACCAAGAGCTTCAGCAACTTGATTTTGTGTTAAACCCATTTTTTGACGGATATGTTTGATATGAGTACCATAATTTTCAGAGTTCATATGATAGAGTCCTTTCTATATTATTCATAACAAAATTATATAATAAATGATGATGAAAATGTAGCTACTAATAGAATAGAATCTGTGGAATGGATATAAATGGAATAATAAGGAATAATAAGGCTGAAAGCTGCTTTACATCAACACCTAGGAATGAAGCAAGAAAGCAATTGAGAATCATTATCAATTACTGACCATATGTTGCAGTGATGCAACAAGATGGACGAAATGAATATGATGTATCGGAAAGATATTGTCATTTTAAAGAGAAATAGTAAAACATCTTTTGGTTGAACATAAGAATACAATATGGTAAAAATAAAACAGAACATGAACCTTCGGTGAGTGTAAAATAATAGCTAACAAAAGAAAAAGAATCTAAGAGTGCGATCTTGGGTTCTTTTTTTTTATCTAATGGAAAAATAACAGATAAAAATTCAGATTTTTTGTCTGTATCAAAAAAATAAAATGAGAAAAACTCTTATTAACAATAATTTTGTTGCATCAATGCAACTTCAGAAAAATTAAAAAAAGAACGTAAATATCAAGAAAGTGAAAATTTTGTGAATTTTTCACTTTCTTTTTTTGTTCTCTTTGAAAAATTTGTTGTGATTGACATGAAAATAATAGTTATGGTAAATATTAGTCAAAACTAACTTTAAAAATATTATAAATTGATTACAACAAGGGAGGAAAAGAGAAACTTATGAAAAATCGTTTTTTAGCATTATTAATCTGCGCCATTTTGGTATTTTCAATTATTCCATTTGGAAAAAACATAAAAGCATCACAGACAAATAATAATGCAAAACAATTAAATACGCCAGAACAGATGGCTGCAGTTATGAGAGAAAAAGCAAATAATAATATAGCCAGAATGAAAGGAAAAATAACTCAATCTCAGGTCAATGCAACGATTAAACAAAAATTGATCGTAAAAACAAAAGATGAGATTGAAAATACTTATGGTGCTAACAGTGTGTACTACTACACAGTGGGAAATTACCAGATTTTGTTTTATGACACTGCAGAAGAAGCAAAGAATGCATGTGAGAAGTTGAAAAAGGATCTTCCAGGAACAACAATATTTCAAGATATACCAATCACACTAAAAGAAGCAGCAAAAGATAATGGATCAGATGAAGTGGCGGCATACGATGGAATTAAAAAAATGGGAATGGATCAACTTAAGGAAGAAAAAGACAGTTGGAAAAATAAAAGTGCCAAAGTTGCCGTGATCGACAGTGGAATTAATGTGGATCATCAATGGTTTAAGAACAGGCTAGATCGAGAAAACAGTATAAATCTTGCGTTGGATGAAGGAAATGAAGATGATAAAACGAAGCCAGCATATAATGATACAAAACAAGGACATGGAAGTCATGTCGCAGGGATCATTACGCAGGCAACACCAGAAGAAGTACAAGTCATGGCAATTCGAGTATTTAGTGTTCTTGGTACAGCATCCTATGCAACGATCACAAATGCGGTGGATTATGCAGTAGAACATAAAGCAGATGTTATTAATATGAGTCTTGGATTTGAAATAATGTCAGGATTTGAAAATGATCAGATAACTCTAATGGATGAAGCGTTTGCAAGGGCATTTAAAGCAAATACAACAGTATGTGCGGCGTCAGGAAATGAATATACGGATACATCTAAAAGTTATCCAGCAAGTAGTCCATGGACGATCGCAGTTGGATCGTTTGAGCCCGATGCAAAAGGCAATCTGATTCGTTCGGATTTTGCCAATAATGGGGAATTACTTGATTTTGTTGCACCAGGAAGAAATATATACAGTGCATGGATCAATGGAGAAGAATCAACGAACACGATAAGTGGAACTTCTATGGCAACACCCCATATGGCAGCGGCAGCAGCTTATGTCAAAATGAAACATCCAGATTATAGCCAAAGGGATGTATATGCGGCATTTAAAGATAATGCAGTAGACCTTGGGGAGCCTGGAAAAGATACAGAATTTGGATATGGATATGTACATTTGGAAAAATATAACACAAATGAAGCAGCAGAATCTAAAGACGGAAAAGAATACCAGGCAATCTCAGCCCCGGCACAAATAAATAAAACAATGAATGATTCAGGAAAATCATTTACAATTGACGCAAAAATAACAAGAGGAAACGGAAATCTCACGTATGAAACAACAAATGAGAAAATTGCTACGGTCAAAGATGGAAAAGTAACGATCGTTGGACGTGGAAAATGTAATATCGTGATCAAAGCATCCGAGACAAAAGAGTATAAAGAAACAGAAGAAAAAGTAACGATCAAGATTGATAAAGGTTATCAAAAGATCAAAGTTCCAGTTACCTCATATAAGAAATATGTTTCAGACAAAAACTTTAAGTTAGAAGCATATGTTGAAGCACCAGGAGATGGGAAAGTTGAATTTATTGCAAATGAAAATGATGTTGTAAAGGTAAGCAAGGATGGAAAAGTGACAATTCTTGGACCTGGAACAGCAAGAGTATACGCAGTGGCAACAGGAACAAACAACTTTAACAGAGATATCAGTGATGCGATTGTGATCACGGTAGAAGAAGATAAGAAATCAGATTCTGATATAAAAAACAATGTTGAAAATACAACAACAGCAATGCAAAATGCAACAACACCAGACACAACAACAGTGATTCAAAATACTTCAACAACGAACACAAAAATAGCCGTGCCAAGAGTCGTTGTAAAAAAACTAAAAGCAGGAAAAACAGATCAGATTAACATGGAAAAACAATCAAAAGTATCAGGATATGAAATACGATATGCAACAAAAGCCAATATGAAGAAGGCGAAACAGATCAAAGTAAATGCCAAAACAGCAAGTAAAGCGATCAAAAAATTAAAATCAAAGAAACGATATTATATTCAGATCAGAGCATATAAAACAAATGATCACAAAAGATTTATGGAAATTGGAGTATAAAGAAAACATTAAAACCAAATAACAGGAAGGAAAAGAAATGAGAAGAAGGAAGTTATATAGAGGATTGGCAGTTGCATTTTCAGCAATCCTTATGGCAACAAGTAATCCAGCAACATTACAAAATGTTGCTGCAAAAGGAATTTATTTACAAAAAGCAAAGGCAAAGATGATTCTGGAAGATCCGACGGAGAATGGAGTTTATACATTATCAATGACGATCAATAGAGAAGGAACATCTGAGGAATCAATGCTAAGCGGATTTATTGATCCAAAGATTAAAAGTTACTGTTCAGGATGGAAAGACATGGGTAAGATCCTTAGTACAACATATGCAGATATGATGTACGATATCACACTGGAGATTCAGAAGGAAATTATAAAACATCTGAAAAAACTCCAGTAGGAGAAAAAATTCTGCGGGCACTTATAATATGTATGAGTATAAGATTCAGATCAATAAATTGTCAGACATCACAAAATCGCAGTATTGGCAGAACCTATGGGAGGAAGCAGAGACAATATAGGAAATTATGAAAAATATACAAAAGCGGATATAGAAGATATGTCGATCGAGAGAGGATGGACAGGCTTTGATGCCATCAAAGATCAAGATCAAAAACCAACAGGAAAAGAAGCACTGAATCAGGCGTTGATCGATTATGGACTGGATAAGAATAATGATGGAACTGTCACAAAAGAAGAAATTCAGCAATACAAAGGTGACAAGATGGAATTACAGAATTGCAATTTAAGTAATGAAGGATTGGAATTGCTCAAGTATCTTCCGGAGTCTGTGACAACCCTTGATCTTTCTTATAATAACATAACTGAGCTTCCATCAGATCTGTTGATGATGATGCCACAATTAGAAAATTTCTATATGGAAAATAGTAAACTTACGTCTATCCCAAAAGGATTCTTCAAGAGCAACACAAAACTTAACTGGATTGCATTGGATGGAAATGAGATTACAACATTAGAAGATGGAACATTCAAAGGACTAGATCAGCTGACGATCTTAGGCCTCGAAAATAATAAGATTTCAAAAGTAGGTAAGAATGCCTTTGAAGGTATGAAAAAAATAGAACAGCTGAGTTTATATGGAAATAATCTCTCGACATTAGAGGATGGGTGTCTCAAACCATTGGCGGGATCATTAAAAATGCTGTTTTTACAGGAAAATAATATGGAAAGTCTCCCAAAAGCAGTAGAGGATTGTTCTTCATTAACAGAATTGCATGCATGGGATAATGGAATGAAAGATATCAGCAAAGTTGACTTCTCGAAACTTCCAGAGTTGACGGAATTAAACCTTATGCATAATGAGATAACACAGATTCCAGAAAAGGCATTTGCGAAAAATACAAAACTTGATGGTCTGGATCTGTTTGATAATGACTTGACCTCTGTATCACCAGATATTCTTCCAAATGGAGTTAGTCTAAGAAAACTAGACCTTAAATTCAATAACATGCAGATCGTAGATAAAAAGCTGATCAATAAAAGTCAGTCATATAATAAATTTTATCCACAGAAGTCTGCAATGGAATTAAGACTAGAGAAAAGCGGTGATCAAGAGATGAAATGGTCACAGCAGTTAAGTGCTTTGGATTTGATGTTCTGGTATGAAGAAACAAACGATGCAAAGAAAAAGAACTTCAGTCAGTTGATGAATATAAAGAATATCTGAAAGAACAAGGATATGCAGAAGGTGACTTTACAAAGACATTAAAAGATCTGTCATATCAGTGGGATATCGTAACCAAAATTCAAAAGAAAGATGCAAATGGAAGATTTGTAACGATCGATCAAAGGATCAATGAAGGAAAAGCAGATGAAATGGATGGTTCTTTCAAATTTACAGAAGATGGAACCTATCGAGTTGTAAAGATGTTTATGGTTACATGAGTTCTATGAGAAATTTCTTATTTGAAGCAAAATCCAATGAAGTAACAATTGAAAATAAGAAAGAAGACAAGAAGGAAGATAAAACAACAGCAACAACTTCAACTTCGCAAATAGCAACAATAAAGAAGAAAGAAACACAAATAGTAAAACCGTTAAGGGTTGTAAAGCTTAAAGTAAAAAATCTTCAAAGAGATCTGTAAAATAAGTTGGAAAAAGCAGAAAAAATGCATCAGGTTATGAAGTTTACAGATCAACGAAGAAGAATAAATCATTTAAGAAGATCACAACATTGAAAAAAGCTGGAAAAGTAACTTATGTAAACAAAAACTGAAAAAGGAAAAACATATTATTACAAAGTACGTGCTTATAAAGTAGTATCTGGCAAAAAAGTATATGGAAAATTTTCAACGATCAAAAAAATTAAGTTCAAAAAATAATCTACAAAGGAGAAAACGATGAGAAAAAGAGTACTAACATATTCACTAGCACTAGCAATGGCAGTAGCAATGGCAGTTCCACAGACGGCAATCTTACCAACAGGTATTGTACAGGTAAAAGCAGCAGATACAGAAAATGGATTAAAAACAGGAGTTGCGCTCACAAAAGCAGAATGGGGACAAAACTGGTCAGGAACAGAAAATTATATTAAATTTACCGAAATGGATAAATATGCATCTACTTCTTCAGATTATTGCAGCAAGATCAATAAAGTTGTAGTGAACGACAAGGAATATCCAGTTTATGATGAAGAAGGAAAAGATAATTATTATTCAATGACATATTCTGATGGATTTTGTGTATATATGGGATCGATCAAAGATGGCGAAAACACAATCATTGTTTCAGCAAATGGTTACAAAGATAAAAAGATCATTGTGAATGTCGACAAAACAGCAAAAACAGTAACTTTCGTTTCACAGGAAGATTTGGGATCAGGAGATGCAGTGATCGATAAAAATGCGTTAAATAATATGATCACAGCAGCAAAAGCATATACGAAAGAATCGGCATCTGATGAAAAATGGAATGCATTCCAGGAAGCGATCAAAACAGCAGAAGATGTATATAATAAAGAATCTGCAACTCAGGATCAGATCGATCAGGCAGTTGCTGCATTAAGGGAAGCAATTGATACGTTTAAAAAAGAAGATCCAACATTAAATCCAACAGAAGATGGTGTATATACAGTTACACTTAAAGCAACAAAACAAGGAAGCAAGGAACCCTCTTCCTTAGGTGGATATTTTGAAGGAAAAGCAAAACTGACAGTAAAAGATGGAGAAATGAAATTATCCATGTTAAATATCTCCATGGCGAAATACTTACTTGACTTCACATTAGAGACAGATGGAACGTTTGCCCAACAAAAGAAGCGTATGGGGATGCAAATAGTGATGGTTCTTATGATGCATATGAATATACAATGAGCATTAAAGATCTGAGCAAAATACATACAGCGGCAGCTTTAGTATCCGTTATGGGATCTGAATCTGATAAAGGTAACTATGACAAATATATGAAAGCGGATATCACATTCACATCTTTGGAAAAAGGATGGAAAGGATATGATAAAAAAGATGCGAACCAGACCCTGGTTGATGCATTGATCGAAGCAGGAGCTGATACGAACAATGATGGAGAAATTACCCAGGAAGAATTAGCAGCATTTAATGGAGACGAAGGAAGTCTGGATTTATCAAACAAGAATTTGAGTAATATTGATCTGTTAAAAGGTTTATCAGATAAGATTAAAGAATTGGATCTTTCAGGAAATAAGATCACAGAAATTCCAGAGGGATTTTTTGATAATATGACAAATCTTGAGTATGTAGATTTGAATTCAAATCATATAAAAGCTCTTCCAGAAAATGCGTTTAAAAATACAAAAAAATTGAATTGGATCAATATAAGAGCAAATAATCTGACGGAGATTAAGAAAGATACACTGTCAGGATTGATAAATTAGTATATCTTGAACTGGATAATAATAGTATCACGTCTGTAGAGGCGGGGGCACTGGATGGAGATACAAGTCTAAAGCAGCTATCCATTTCAGGAAATGAATTAATGCATTACCAGATCATCTCTTAGATGATGCTGGAGATACGATTAATTTTATTGAATTATCCAATAACGAGTTTGTAAAACTTCCAAACTGTATCAATGCAGCAACAAAGAAATTACGAAAGATCAGTGCATTCAATAATGCATTAGAAGACATTTCGAATATTGATTTTACAAAGATGTCAAATCTTGAGGAGGTTAATTTCTACAAGAACTATATTGCTCAAGTGCCAGATGGAACATTTGCAAAGAATAAAAAACTATATTCTGTAGATTTCCATGATAATCAGATCTCTAATATTACAGAGAAGGCATTTCCTGAAACATTTGAAAACGATTATGATGGAGTACTTCACAAGCTTGATCTTACGTTAAATAATATCAAAGTTGTGGATCCGGCAGTGATGAAAAAATCAGACACAGCGATCAATAAATTTTATCCACAGAAGAACGCGATGAATCTGGAACTAAAGGAAGATAACGGTCAGAAGATTAGTTGGAGCCAGGATTTAAGTGTATTAGATCTTGCATTCTGGTTTGATAAGACAGCAAGTGACAAAACCAGAGAAATAGAAACGGTTGAAGATTATAAAGATATGCTGGAGCAGAACGGATGGAAAGATAAAAATATCGCAGAAGTTATGGATGAAAAATATGACTGGGATATTATTACAGAAGTTCAGAAAAAGAATGCAGATGGTACATGGGAGACAGTTAAAGAAGATACAGAAACTGATCAGGCAGAAGAATTAAAAGGGAACTTTAGTGTATCAAATCTGGGAACATACAGAATAAAGAAAGTCTTAAATGCGACATTAAATGGAACAAAACAATACCGTTTTACTGTATATTCAAACGAATTAGCAGTATCTAAAAACGATGATAAAAACCATCAAATACAACAGCCGAACAGAAACCATCAAGTGCAACAACTGAACAAAAGCCATCGGATACAACAACGACACAAAAATTATCAACGACAACAGTGAAAGATATTCTTAAGAAAGTGTCAAAGATCAATCTGCAAAATCTGAAAAACGTAAGGTGCGTATTACATGGAAGAAAGTAAAGAATGCAGATGGATATCAAGTTTATCGAGCAACAAAGAAAAACGGAAAATATAAGCTTGTTAAGGTAGTAAAAGGTAATAAAAAGTAAGTTATACAAATACAAAGTTAAAGAAAAATAAAAATATTACTACAAAGTTCGTGCTTATCGTACAGTTAAAGGTAAGAAAGCATATGGTGCATTCTCCTCAAAGAAAAGCATATTGATCAAAAATAAATGAGAATTATCAATAAAACACAAGGGTTGCACGCCTGCAACACCTTGTGTTTTATTGATAAATGGCAGAAACACGTGTTTTTTTAAAGAAATTTTAAATTTAAAATATCAGATATGAACGATTTTGAAAAACTTGTTTTCGTTGACGGAGAATATTGATGCATGATAAAAAGAAGTGAGTTAATTAAAACTAACCGATAATGCCTATAAATTAAGAGAAGGAGAGATTATGAGAAAAACTAAATATCATATAAAGAAAAAATCATGCCATTATTGTTAGCTGTTGCAATGGCTGGAACAGCGACACCCATATATGTAGCACATCCAGCAATTGTAAAGGCAGCAGTGTCTAATGTATTTGGAACAAACAAAATAAGTTTGTCAGCTGGTTCTTATACAGTTCCAGTGTCGTTAAAAAAAGCAGATGATGTTGAACAGAATTCAATGGCGGCCGGGGCTGTAGGTGAAAATGCAACATTAGAAGTAGCAGAAGATGGAACAGCAAGTTTAGAAGTTGAATTAAAAGCATTAAATCTTTATGGAATGACAGGTGCAGCAAAGGATTTAAAAGTTTATCAGGGAAACGATACAAAATCAGAAACAAAAGATGTGACTGTTGAGAAAACAGATGAAGCTGGTAATCCAACAAAGATCAAATTTACAATTCCAGAGAGTGCAAAGACAACCGATGGTATCTATCTTCATATGATGATCAGTCCGATAGCAAAGGAAACAGATGCATTTTTAAAGGTTGATTATGCAAGCCTTAAGGGAAATGAAAACGTATCAGATGGAACAAAAGAAAATACGATTCATATTGCACAGTTCGGTGAATACGATATTAAAACAACTGTTACATACAGAGATGGAAAAGTGACAGATCTTCAGATTAAAGGAGAAAATTTCGAAGGAAAATATGCTGAAGAAAATAAAAATATCTACCTTCCAAAAGCGATCAATAGAATCAAAGACCAGATACAAGGTCTAGATATCACAGATCAGAATTCCTTTGACAAAGTCGATACAGTGTCTGGAGCAACGACGAGTGCTTCCGCGATTAAAAATGCAGTTATGGAATCTCTAGGATTAACATCAAAGAGGAAGTTCTTGCACCAGCACCAGAAACAGTGGAAGAAGGTACTTATGGGATTCAGATGAAAAACATGACAAGTACAGTAGAACATAGCTTGTCTGCAGCAAATTCTGAGAATAAAGTAACAGCAACATTAAAGGTTGATAAAAATGGAAAGATGACATTATCATATCCAGTGGTTACAAAGAAGCAATGGATGTATTAGCTTTTAATGGTATTATAATGGATCAGATCTGACAAAAGAAGGATCCGAAGAGACAAAAGATGGTGAGAGTGTAACAACTGTAAATATGCCATTAACAGGTGATAAACCAGAATTAACTTACAAAGCAAACTTTAAAATGTATGTACCAGCAATGAGCAATTTAAGTGGTGAACATGGCGGAATTACATTTGATCATGGAAAATTTGATACAGATGCTGTGATCACATTATATTGGGATACATTAAAAGAAAAGAAAGACAAAGAAGTGCTTTCTGATGGAATCTACAAAGTAGATGCAAAGATGTTAAAACAAATGGAAAAGATCTATCAATGGCAAATGATGCGATCGCACATAAAGTAAAGTTAACAGTAAAAGATGGAAAATATTATGTCACATTAAACTTAAAGGCAATGAATATTCCATTCGGTGGACAGACATTCCATGGATACTTAAATAAGATTCAGTACATTGAAAATGGAACAGAAAAAGACGTTACAGTTGATCAGATTCAGAAAAACACGAATGGTGACATTGTATCCGATGAATTTGGAAGCAATTATCCTGATCTTGTAACATTCCCATTGACAGATGAAGCTGTAGAAACAGGAATCGCACCAATGCAGGTATTTATACCAATTATGGACAGCATTGCATCAGGAATGGGAACTCAGAAAATGAATCTTTCCTTAGATTTTACATCAGCCGTTAAAACAACAGCAGATGATAAAGATTTTAGCAGTGAAGATGTAACAGAAGAAGCACCAAAGAAAGAGGAACAAAAACCATCAACAACAGTTCAGAAGCCAACTGCAACAGTCCAGAAGCCAACTGCAACACAGACGACAACGACTGTGAAGTTAGCAGAAGTCACAGGTCTGAAAGTTAAGAATTCTTCCAAGAAAACGGTAACAGTAACATGGAAGAAAGTCAAAGGTGCAACAGGATATGTTGTATATCGTGCGACAAAGAAGAATGGTAAATACAAAGCAGTTAAGACGATCAAAAAAGCTTCGACAACAAAATTTAAAAATAAGAAACTGAAGAAGAAAAGACATATTATTATAAAGTCCGTGCAATTAAAAAAGCAGGAAAGAAAGTAACATACAGTAAATATTCAAAAGCAGTTTCTGTAAAAATTAAAAAGTAACAGGAAACATATGATAAAGCCGCTAAATCTACAGGGGCTTTATAGTCCCATAAAAGAGTAGAAAAATCATGAAGAAAGCACAATATTTTCGCTTTGTCAGCTGTGTCATTTCCGTTATATTATGCTGTCTGGCCAGTTTTGCATTTGTAGATCATAAGGCAGCAGCGGATGAAAAAAATACATTAGAAGATGGAACTTATACTATGCAAAGTTTCTTAAGAAGTGCCTCATCAGATCAGGCTTCTATGGGAAATGCAGGGATTGTTCAGCCAATACAAGTGATCGTAAAAAATGGAACGTATACAGTAAGAGCAGAATGCAAGGCACTGAGTACAAAATTAAGAAAGCTTGATTTTACAGGATATCTTGCTCAGATGTCTTATTTTCCAAACTGGAAGACAACATCTGGAAAGATCGAGGCACCAGAAAATGAAACACCGATCCCAATAAATATAGAATCATATTTTGAAAATACATATGACAGCTATAATGATCCTAAGACAGGGACAGATTCTAAGGTAAAAGGGAAACTGTATCCACATTACATGAATTTTCCAGTAAATTATCAGCAGGAAGAAATGTGGGTTCAGGTTTATGTACCTGTTATGGAAGCAATCAGCAAAGGGAGCGGTCTTCAATATGCAAGATTTCAATTTGACTGGAATACATTAAAGAAGGTGAGTGACGAGACGAAAATTGAGTCATCTGTTACAACACAGCAAGACAAACAAACAACAACTACAGCAAAGAAAAGTCAAGTTAAGAAAACTACAACAAAGAAATCAAAGCTAAATATAAAGAAATTAGAAGATGGGATTTACAGTATTTCTGGCAAGATGTTAAAGACAGACAAGAAGACAGAGTCCATGGCAAATGAAGCAATCAATCACAAGATAAAACTCACAGTCAAAAATGGAAAATATGATATAACACTTGATTTTAAAGGATTGAATATTAGTTCAAGTTACGGCTATTTAAGCAAGATCAAATACTTTACGAATACTTATAAGATCGATCAATATAAGGTACCAATAGGTTCCTTAAAAAATGTAACGATAGATTCTTATCAAAAAGACACAAAAGGAAAGAAAGTCAGAGATTCTTATGGAAGTAATTACCCAGATCAAGTGACATTTCCACTGATATCAAGAGCAAAAACGACGGATATGTTCCATTACAAGTGTTTGTTCCGATTATGGATGCGATCAGTCCGGGAAGTGGTACACAGGCTGTATATCTGAAATTAGACCTTAATTCTATAAAGGCAGTAAAAAATTCAAAGGAATTTGTATCAAATGATAAAAATACAGAAAAAAGCAGTACTACAATGACAACAAATTCTTCAAATACTTCTTCAGCAGGAAGTCATGAGAAAGTTACGATTCAAAGTTCAAAATTACCAGAGACAACACAATCCAATGTACAGGGACAATCAGCTGTGGAAGAAAGAAGTCTTAATACTGATCAGGTTTCAACATCAACAAACAGTGGAAGTCAGACATTACAGGAAGATAAGGAAGAAACACCGATCATAGTACCATCGATCATGAGTGTATTACTTTCTATTCTAGGTATAGTTTATAAAGTGAGGAGCTGGGATTATAAAAAGAAAAACATATTGTTCAATTAAAAAACTGGATATTGATTCTAGTGGTGCTCCTGTCTTTTGAGAGTCTTTCAAAAGATGTAAAAGCAGCATCAGGAAATGTCTACAGTTGTCAGATTGCAAGAACATATGAGCATCCCGTGACTGGAAAAGTAGAAGATTCTGGAGGAAGTTCATCGAAAGCAACTGGGCAGGGAATGGTCGAAGGAGCAATATCATCCAAAGGATTATTGGAAGTAACAGACTCTGGGGGTTATTATCTGACATTTCGTATAAGTCTCGTAGATTATACATCTGATCTGAGTTTTTCCGTACAGAAACGAGGAGCATCAGGATTTCAAACACAATCTGTAACACAGACAGCGACAGGAAAAGATAATAATGGAACAACAAAAGATTTAAGGATCAAACTTCCATCCCAAGACAGTATCATCCGTTGTTCCATGTATCTAAAACCAATGGGAAGAAACGTCATCTTCTATTTCTACCCAGGTAATTATACTGCAGGGAATTCCGTAGGTATGAAGGCTTTGATGGTCACAACATCATCTTCCGATACGCAGACATCAAACAACAACCAGACAACAGCTGACACAAATAATACAGCCAGCCAACAGACAACAACTGCATCCCAAGGAGCTGCAACACAAAGCAGTGACGATTCCTTAAGCAACGCCCAGGGACTGAGTTTATCTACGGCACCGAAGACGATCACAAAGAAGAAAACATCTTCTGAAAAGTCTGTGGGAACATGGATTTTGATCTTAACGGTTTCTATGACATTTTCAGGATTGGTCTTACTTGGAGTGGCAGCGACGATCGTTTACTATTACCGCAAAAACTGGGATAAATGGGGTGGTGATCAGGATGAATATGATGAGATTTACAACGATGAAAACTAAATTAAGAAAATATCCGAGCATTTTTTTGATCCTGTTGCTTGCAATTTCCTCTTGTTTCCTGACAGGTTGTGTAAACCAGCACCCAAAAGACAGCAAAAAGATCAGTCAGGGAGAGAGCGTGGAAACTATGCTTGAGATCACAGATCCAAAGGAAAAACAGGCAGTGTTAAATGCAAAGGCGAAAGTCAAAGCATTGTCAGGCAATCCAAGGATCGTTGCAACATCTCCGGCTGTTGCAGATATTTGTGACAAGCTGGATCTTGATCTTGTCGGTGTACCAAAGAGCAGTGTTTCCAAAATTCCATCAAGATACAAAAAGGTAAAGAAAGTCGGACTTGCCATGAGTCCCGATATGGAAATCGTATCTTCTTTAAATCCTGATTGGATCTTAGCTCCTTCTTCTCTGGAAACTGACTTAAAACCAAAGTTTGAAGAACTGAAGAATACGGAGTATGCATTCTTAAATCTAAGAAGTGTGCAGGGAATGTACCGTTCGGTTCAGGAATTAGGGGAAATCTTTGGAAAACAGCAGGAAGCCGAGAAGATGACCAAAGAGTTTACAACATTTTATAAAAGTTATACAAAACGAAATAAAAATAAAAAACATCCCAAAGTTCTCGTACTGATAGGACTTCCAGGAAGTTATGTCATTGCGACAGAGAATTCCTATGTTGGAAGTCTGGTCAAACTTGCCGGTGGTGAAAATGTTTACCAGAATGCGGATAAGGAGTTTTTAACCGTCAATACCGAGGATATGAAGAAGAAAGAACCAGATATCATTGTCCGTGCGGCACATGCACTTCCAGATCAGGTGACAAAAATGTTTAACGAAGACTTTGAAACGAACGATATCTGGAAACATTTTGATGCTGTGAAGAACAAACGGGTTTATGACCTGACATATGAATACTTTGGAATGAGTGCAAACTTCAAATATAAGAAAGCATTAAGTGAATTAGAAAAAGATTTTTATCAGAATACAAAAGGAACACAGGAGGTGAAAGAATAAATGTTTTTCAAGAAGGTAAAAAAGGCAGACCTTGAAGCAGTTAGTTCGAGGAATGTCGATCAGGAGAGGCAGGAAAATAAAATGATGCGAGCATGGATTTCCTTTGGGGTTGTCATTATATTGTTAATTCTTTTATTCTTTGCCTCTATTAATATCGGAAGTCTGAAAGTTGGATTTGGGGAGCTCCTTTCTGGTCTGTTTGTCAAATATAACAAAGACGTGGCAACGATCTATGATCTGCGTTTTCCACGAATCATCATTTCAATGTTAGCAGGAGCGGCCATTGCGGTTTCTGGTGTGTTATTCCAGGCGGTATTGAAAAATCCACTGGCAGATCCGGGAATTATCGGTATCTCAAGCGGGGCAAGTTTTACTGCTGTCATTATTACGGCATTTGCACCAACACTATATTTCTTCACACCAATCGCAGCATTTGCAGGTGGTGTGGTCGCATTTTCATGTTGTATTGTCTGTCATGGAAGGGTGGTTTAAGTCCGATGAGAATTATCTTAACTGGTGTGGCAGTAAATAGCTTATTTACAGGGTTATCCAGTGCCTTAAATTCTATGTCCGGCGGGGACAGAACTGGTGTGGCAGCGATCGTTGAGGCGAATATCACACAGAAGACATGGGATGATGTCACAACATTGCTTCCATATGTGGTTGCAGGATTATTCCTTGCAATGTTATTTACACAGGAATGTAATCTGTTATCTCTGGAAGATAAAACAGCCAGAGGTTTAGGAGTGAATGTCAATGTCACAAGAATTGTAATCTCACTCGTTGCAGTCCTTCTTGCAAGTATTTCCACAGCCGTTGCAGGTGCAATCAGTTTCCTTGGATTGATCGTTCCACATATCGGAAGAATTTTAGTCGGAAGCAACCATAAGATGCTGATCCCGTTTTCTGCATTTTTTGGGGCATTTACCTTTTTGCTGGCAGACACGATCGGACGTACGATCGCAGCACCAAATGAAGTCAGTGCTGCCGTGATCATGAGTGTTGTCGGTGGTCCGTTCTTTATCTTACTATTAAGGAGGTCTGGAAGATATGGCAAATAAAGAAGAACTCCTTGCAAGATTACAAGAAGAGAAGCCAGCGATGGAAGTCAGGGACTTATCCTTTACATATGGAAGCAATCAGATTCTAAAAGATATTTCCTTAATGATTAAAGAAGGTAAGATCACAACGATCATGGGAGCCAATGGATGTGGAAAATCAACACTGTTTCTCTAATGACAAAGAATCTGAATCCAAACCGTGGAAAGTTTTTCTGCATGGAAAGAATATCAAGAATTTAAAGTTAAATGAATTTGCAAGAAAAGTATCGATCGTTCATCAGTATAATCAGGCGGCCGATGATATCACCGTGGAACGACTGATCTCTTATGGTCGTACCCCTTATATGAAATTAATGGGCGGCAAAAGTGAGGAAGATGAGAAACTGATCGATCATGCGATCGAAGTGACAGGACTTGAGGAATTCAGGAACCGCGAGTTAAGTCAGCTTTCTGGTGGCCAGAGACAGCGAGTCTTTATCGCAATGGCACTGGCACAGAACACGAAGATCTTATTCCTTGATGAGCCAACGACGTATCTGGATATCCGTTATCAGTTGGATATTCTGCGACTAGTCAAGAAATTAAACAGGGAATACGGAATTACGATCGTGATGGTACTTCATGAGATCAATCAGGCCATTCATTTTTCTGATGAAGTCATTGGATTAAAAGACGGAAAAGTGTTGGTACAGGGAGATCCAAAGGATGTGATCACAACCGAAAGTATCAGTGAACTTTACGATGTTCATTTAAATGTAGCAGATATCGATGGACAGAAATTTGTTCTGACAGTATAGAATATTAATAAAAAAGGAGATGAAAAATATGAGAAAAAATCCGATCCGATATGTGTGGATGGCACTTGGAATCTTATGTCTGGTGCTTGGGACGATAGGGGTTGTACTTCCAATCCTGCCGACGGTTCCATTTTACATGGCAACAGTGTTTTGCTTTGCAAAGGGCTCAAAAAGACTTCACGATTGGTTTTAGGGACAAGTCTTTACAAGAAACACTTGGAAAGCTTTGCAAAAGAGAAAGCAATGACGAAGAAAACAAAGAGATCCATCATTGCGATGGTAACGATCTTAATGGCAATCGGTTTTATCATGATGAACAACGTACCGATCGGTCGTGTTGTTCTTGTAATCGTATGGATTTTTCATTTCTTATATTTCGGACTGAAAGTAGAAACTGTCAAAGAAGAGAAAGCAAAGGAAATAATATATGATTAAAACAAGATTGGTAAAATTACTTTCCCATACAAAAAAATATATTGTACAGATGGTTCTGTGGCAGTGGATCGCATTATTAGGGCAGATCGCAGCGATCTTTTCCATTGGAAGAATGGTGGACTGTATTTTGATGCACCAGATGAGTGATCAGGTGATCCTTACAACATTTATGGTTTTGGTGGTTGCAGTAGTGATCCGTTTCTTATGTGATCAGATGGCAACGAGAGCATCATTTGCGGCAAGTGTTGATGTGAAAAGAATTTTACGAGAAAAGATTTATGACAAATTGTTACGTTTAGGTGCATCTTACCGTGAACATGTTTCGACATCAGAAGTCGTACAGATGAGTACCGAAGGTGTGGAACAGCTGGAGATTTATTTTGGAAAATATCTTCCGCAGTTGTTTTACAGCATTTTAGCGCCTGTGACATTATTTATCATTTTGTCTTTTATCAGTTTAAAGGCAAGTGCGATATTGCTGATCTGCGTTCCATTGATTCCGATTTCAATCGTTGCTGTGCAGAAGCTCGCAAAGAAGCTATTAAATAAATACTGGGGACTATACAACACTAGGAGACAGTTTTCTTGAGAATCTTCAGGGAATGACAACATTAAAGATCTATCAGGCGGATGAAATGAAAGCGGTTGAGATGGATGAGGAAGCGCAGAATTTTCGTAAGATTACGATGAAAGTTTTGACAATGCAGTTAAATTCAACCAGCGTCATGGATATCATAGCCTACGGTGGCGCTGCTGTCGGAATGATCACAGCGATTCATCAGTATATTGCTGGAAATATCACGATTGGCGGAGCATTGATCATTTTATTGTTGGCTTCAGAATTTTTTATTCCGTTAAGATTGTTAGGATCATTTTTCCACATTGCGATGAATGGTATGGCAGCGAGTGATAAGATTTTTGGACTGCTTGATCTGGAAGAAGGAGAGAGCGGAGAATCCAAGTTTCCACAGGAGAGTTAGAGATTTCACTTTGATGATGTTCATTTTGCTTATGAAAAGATCGTGAAATCTTAAAAGGAATCACAATGAACTTCCCTGCAAACAGCTTTATTTCCTTTGTTGGTGAATCTGGCTGTGGAAAAAGTACACTGGCAGGGATCTTAACAGCGAGAAATCGTGGATATACTGGAAGTGTCAAGATAGGTGGTGTGGATATCTCCGATATTATGGAAAATGAATTGATGTCCCATATGACGAAGATCACACATAACAGTTATTTATTTGCAGGAACAGTCAAAGAAAATCTTCGTATGGCAAAACCAGATGCAAGCAAAGAAGAGATGGAAGAAGTGTTAGAGAAAGTAAATCTTCTGGCATTCTTAAAAGAACAGGATGGACTTCAAACCGTTCTGTTAGAGAAAGGGGAAAACTTCTCTGGTGGACAAAGACAGCGTCTGGCACTTGCAAGAGCGCTGCTGTTTGATACGCCGATCTACATATTTGACGAAGCGACATCCAACATTGATATGGAAAGTGAAGAAATGATCATGAATGTTATTCGGGAATTATCAAAGACGAAGATGATCTTGTTTATTTCCCACAGATTATCCAATGTTGTAGATTCTGACTGTATTTATATGATGAAAGACGGAATTGTTGCAGAAGAAGGGAACACACGAACAATTAATGCGTAAAAAAGGTGTATACCAGCATTTATTTGATAAGCAGAAGGAACTGGAATCTTATGCTGCAAATATGTCATGGAATGAGTCTTTAAAGAAGAAGGTGGTGTAAGATGGAAAATACAACAAAACAAAGAAGAAGTTCCATAAAGATTATGGGGAAAATGATCGGTCTTGTAAAACCACTGGCACACATTATGACAGCGGCAGTGCTTCTTGAACCTTAGGGTATCTGTGTGCCATTTTCCTGACGATCACAGCAGGACATGGTGCACTTCTTGCTATGAAAGGGCAGCGTGTGACGAAATATCTGATTATTTTGGTGGTTTTTGCAGTGATGCGTGGAATCCTCCATTATGCAGAACAGTATTGTAACCATTTTATTGCATTTAAACTGTTAGCGATCATCAGACATCAGGTATTTGCGGTACTTCGGAAGCTTTGCCCAGCTAAATTAGACGGCAGGGAAAAGGGGAATCTGATTTCAATCATCACAACCGATATTGAATTATTAGAAGTATTCTATGCACACACGATCTCTCCAATCATGATCGCAATTTTAACTTCATTGATCATGGTCGTATTTATCGGAAGATTTCATGTCTATGCAGGAATCTTTGCAGTCTGTTCTTATCTTCTGGTAGGCTGCGTGATCCCATTAAGAAATGGAAAAAAAGGTGGACAAAAAGGAATGGAATTCCGAAGCGGATTCGGAAAACTGAACAGTTTTGTCTTAGAATCTCTCCGTGGAATAGACGAAACGATTCAGTATGGACAAGGTAAAAAGAGAAAAGCACAAATAAGTGAAAAATCCATTGAATTAGGAAAAATGCAAAAAGACCTGAATCGCATGGAAGCTATGCAAAGAGCTGTCACAGACCTTGTGATCCTTTGTTGTTCGTTTGGAATGTTCTTTTTAATGTATCATTTATATCAGGCAGGAAATGTTACATTTGATGCTATGCTGCTTGCAACGATCGCTATGATGGGTTCTTTTGGCCCAGTAACTGCATTGTCAAGCCTGTCAAATAATTTAAACCAGACATTAGCAAGTGGAGAAAGAGTGTTATCCTTACTCGAAGAAGAACCAATGGTAGAAGAATCAGAAGGAGAAGCTGATATAAGTTTTGAAGGTGCATCCGTAGAAGATGTAACCTTTGCCTATGATGAAGAAGTCATCCTAAAAGACTGCAACATCAATATGAAACAAGGAAAAGTCATCGGAATCTGTGGAAAAAGCGGCTGCGGAAAGTCCACACTGTTGAAACTTCTGATGCGCTTCTGGGATGTAAACAAAGGAAACATAAAGATTTCAGAAGAAAACGTGAAAGAAATCCCAACTAAGACACTAAGAAACACACAATCCTACGTAACTCAGGAAACCGAACTCTTCCACGACTCCATCGCCAACAACATAGCGATCGGAAAACCAGGCGCAGCAAGAGAAGAAATCATAAAAGCCGCCCAAAAAGCCTCTATCCATGACATGATCATGTCCCTGCCAAACGGCTACGACACCGAAGTCGGAGAACTCGGCGATACGCTGTCCGGCGGAGAAAAACAAAGAATCGGAATCGCCAGAGCCTTCCTGCACGACAGCCCAATGTTATTACTCGACGAACCAACAAGTAACTTGGATTCATTGAATGAAGGAATTATCCTGAAATCATTGAAAGAAGAAAGTCGAGGAAGAACCGTGGTATTAGTATCTCATAGAGAATCCACGATGGGAATTGCAGACGAAGTGTATCATATGGATGCAGGAAGAGTTTCGTAAAGAAGTGAAAAGTGAAGAATGAAGTATCTTATCTGTAAGTAGTGTATACTGAAAGATTTGAGTGTATAAATAGAGAAAGAACAATGTATTAGGGTCAAGCCGTCAATGAAATTCGTTTTTCTGACCCTAATACATTGTTCTTTCTATTTATACATCAACAACCTTCAGTATACAATTTAATCAATTCCACAACAATATCAACACACATATCCATTCCTTCAACGCTAATATGTTCATAAGGTCCATGATAAGCATGTCCACCAGTTCCAAGATTCGGACAAGGAAGTCCTCGAAAACTTAACTGACATCCATCTGTACCTCCGCGAATCGGCAGAACCAATGGAGCTACACCAGCATTTTCACAAGCCTTCTTTGCATTTTTGATCAAATGAGGACAATCCTTAATAATCTCGGCCATATTTTGATACTGATCCGTAATGGTTAAAGTAACGCAACCATTACCCCATTTTTCGTTCATATTTTTCGCGATCAAACGTAATGTCTGTTTCTTCGCCTCAAACAACCCCTGATCATGATCTCTCACAATGTAATGTAATGTTGCATGACTAACATCACCATTCATGTCGATCAAATGATAGAATCCCTCATAATCTTCCGTGTTTCTAGGAGTCTCCATAGAAGGTAGACAAGAGTTGATCTCCATAGCTACAAGTGAGGCATTGATCATCGTATCCTTCGAAGAACCAGGATGTACATTAAAACCAGTGATTTCAAACTCAGCTTTACAGGCATTAAAATTTTCAAACTGGATCTCACCCTCGGTATCGCCATCCAAAGTATAAGCAAAATCAGCATCAAACCGCTTGATATCAAAATACTCAGCACCACTTCCGATTTCTTCATCTGGAGTAAATGCAATGCTGATCGGACCATGAGGAATCTCTTTACTGATCAGACGTTCTACCATCGTAAGAATCTCAGCAATTCCAGCCTTATCATCTGCACCAAGGATCGTTGTACCATCCGATGTGATCAAAGTACGACCCTTGAGAGAAGAAAGATGAGGGAAAACTTTCGGATCAAGAAGCAGACCACTATATCCAAGAGGAAGAGCTTCTCCATTATAATTCTTCGTAAGGATCGGGTGATCACAGAAATCAGAAACAGTATCCATATGAGCAATAAATCCGATCGCAGGACAGTTTTCATAGCCCTTTGTGGCAGGTAATTTGCCATATAGGTAACATTTGTCATCTAAGTAGACATCACTGAGACCAAGTTCCTTCATTTCATTTTCCAAGACTCGGGCAAGATTAAACTGACAATCAGAAGAAGGGACAGTTTGGCTGTTTTCATTGCTTGGAGTTAAAATTTTGACGTAATTTAATAAACGTTCGTAAGCTTTCATGATTATTTATTCACCTCGTGATAATTTCTTTTGCGTTTTATAAAGTATATAGATAATATAACACATATTTTCTTCAGTTTTGTAAGATTAAACAGTAAAATTAATCTTCAATTTTTTCTATATTGATGAGTGTATCAACCATCGTATTAAACTAGACTCTCGTAGTCTATAGGAATGCACCAGTTGCAGCAATCGGAATTGTATTCAAAGCAAATATGTTTATTACATTTTTACAAATGGGACTAGCCAATGAAGTTTTGCTGATCCCGTTATTGTATCTTTTAAATGCGGTTGACGGAGTCATATATGGGCAGGCATTGACAGACTATATTGCAGTGATATTGTCCACAATCATATGGAAGCAATATCAAAATAGTATAACGAAAGAAAAAGACTCCGTAAAATAGTTCGAAATACGAAATTTGTGGAAATTGATGAAAAATTAACAAATAAATAAAAAACAGTATTTATACAAATGGCTTAAAATGGTTGGATTGAAAATAGTATGTTTGTAAAATGCTACTTTTTTTGTGCAATTTCTACAAAAAAGAAAAGAAAATAGAAAAAGAATAAATCGTTTTGCAAAAAAAATCCCTTGACTTTTTGTCAAATTGGTCCTACCATATAAGTACAGTAACTGGTAGGACCAATCTTACTATGTCGCGTATACGCTGAAAAATAGGATATCGGAACCCGCTCATATTTGAAAAGAAAGGAGAGAACTTAAGATGTTCATTCACTTTTTATTAGCGATGCTTCCTATCATCTGGCTGATCATTGCATTAAGCGGATTAAAGATGGCAGGACATGTAGCCTGTCCGATCGCTTTGATCATTACAGTCATTGAAGCACTTTTTTTATGGAAGCAAAAAATTATTGATGTCCTCACAGGAGGGTTAGAAGGATTTGCAATGGCAATCTGGCCAATCTGTCTGGTTATCGTGGCAGCAGTGTTTACTTACAACTTGGTCGTACATACGAAAACATGGAACTTATTAAAAAAATGCTTACTTCTGTATCAAGAGATAAACGAGTTCTTGTGCTGATCATCGCATGGGGATTTGGAGGATTTATGGAAGGTATGGCAGGATTCGGAACAGCTGTAGCGATTCCAGCAGGAATCCTTTGCGGATTAGGATTTGAACCAATCTTTGCAGCAACTGTTTGCCTGGTAGCCAATACGACACCAGTAGCATTTGGATCCATCGGAATTCCAACGGTTACAGCAGCAAATGTAACAGGATTTAGTCCACATATGACAGCATCTTATGTTGTATTACAACTTGCGATCATGGTAATTCTCGTTCCTTTCCTTGTTGTTTTCATCACAGGAAAACATGAAGGAGCTAAAGGAATCGGTGATTATAAAGAAATTTTATTTATTACATTGATGTCAGGTCTTTCATTCTTAGTACCACAATATCTGACAGCAAAATTTGTAGGAGCTGAACTTCCAGCAGTTATCGGATCTGTATGCAGTATTGCAGTAACGATCATCCTTGCAAAAGTAATGCTGAAAGGTAAGGCAAGTAAATTTGATGTAGAAATCGAAGATAATGATGATACTACGATGACAGTAAAGATGCATTTGTTGCATGGAGCCCATTCATTCTTGTATTACTGTTCTTACTTCTGACTTCAACATTAGTACCAGCGATTCATGATCCATTATCAGCGATCAAATCAAATGTACCAATTTATAGTGGAGAGGGAGCAAGCCCATATACATTTACATGGGTATCAACACCAGGAGTGCTGATCTTGATCGCAGCATTTATTGGAGGACTGATTCAGGGATGTCCAGTTGGTGAGATCTTTGTTGTTTTAGGCAAGACAGTGATTCAGATGTTTAAGACGATCATTACGATCATGGCAGTGCTTGCGACAGCTAAGATCATGGGATACAGCGGAATGACACAGTCTATCGCAGATTTTATCGTACGTGTAACAGGAAGCTTTTATCCATTAGTTGCACCACTGATTGGATCTATCGGAACATTCGTAACAGGAAGTTCTACATCAAGCAGCGTACTATTCTCCAAGTTACAGGCAAGTACAGGAGCAGAATTAAATATCAACCAGATCTGGCTGGTAGCTGCAAATACAGTTGGTAGTACCGCAGGAAAGATTATTTCTCCACAGAGTATCGCAGTAGCGACAGCGGCAACAGCAACGGTAGGAAAAGAAAGTGAAATCTTAACAAAGGTTATCAAATATTTCGTATTATTCGTTATCATCTATGGATTAGTTTGCTACTTTGGAGTCAAATTGATCTGAAAATGATAAAGATAAAAGATATTAAAAAGCTATAAACTTTTAAGGAGGAAGATAAATGAGTGAGTATCAGTATAACAAAGTGACACCAGAGATGATCGAGAAATTCAAAGAGATCGCTCCAAAACGTGTCTTAGTGGGTGATGAAATCAATGAGGATTTCACCCATGATGAGATGGCAATCTACGGAAAAGCTAGACCAGAAGTTTTAGTAGAAGCAACATCAACAGAAGAAGTTGCAGCTGTCGTTAAACTTTGTAATGAAAACAAGGTTCCTGTAACACCAAGTGGTGCAAGAACAGGATTAGTAGGAGGAGCCGTAAGTATCGGTGGCGGTGTTATGATCTCTCTTACAAAGATGAACAAGATCCTTGGATATGACAAAGAAAACTTTGTAGTGAAGATTCAATCAGGAGTCCTTTTAAATGATCTTGCACAGGATGCAGAAAAACAAGGATTATTATATCCACCAGATCCAGGTGAGAAATTCGCAACAGTCGGTGGAAACGTAGCAACCAACGCTGGTGGTATGAGAGCTGTTAAGTACGGATGTACAAGAGATTATGTACGTGCCATGACAGTTGTATTACCAACAGGTGAGATTGTAAAACTTGGAGCTACTGTATCAAAGACAAGTTCAGGATACAGCTTATTAAACTTAATGATCGGTTCTGAAGGTACTTTGGGTATTATCACAGAACTTACATTAAAAGTAATTCCAGCACCAAAATCAGTGATCAGTCTGATCATTCCTTATGAAAACTTAGAGGATTGTATTGCAACAGTACCACAGTTCTTTATGCATCATCTGGCACCACAGGCTCTGGAATTTATGGAAAAAGAAGTTGTTATGGATACTGAGAAGTTCTTAGGAAAACAGGTATATCCAAAAGAATTAGAAGGAACAGAGATTGGAGCATATTTATTAGCAACATTTGATGGAAATTCTGAAGAACAACTGGAAGATATCATTGAACAGGCATCTGAAGTAGTATTAGAAGCAGGAGCAATTGATGTATTAGTTGCTGATACACCAGCCTTAAAGAAAGATGCATGGGCTGTCCGCGGAGCATTACTTGAGGCAATTGAAGCAGATACTGTACTGTTAGATGAATGTGATGTTGTAGTTCCAACAAATAAGATTGCAGAATTCCTGACATATACAAAATCATTAGAAGCAGAAGCTGATTTCAGAGTGAAGAGCTTTGGACATGCTGGAGACGGTAACTTACATATCTATACATGCAGTAATGACATGGAAGAAGGAGAGTTTAAGAAACAGGTTGCAGTCTTTATGGATAAAGTATATGCAAAAGCAACAGAATTCGGTGGAATGATCTCTGGAGAACATGGAATCGGACATGGAAAGATGGACTACCTAGCAGAGTCTCTCGGACCAGTTCAGATGAGGATCATGGAAGGTGTCAAAGAAGTCTTTGATCCAAATATGATCTTAAATCCAGGTAAGATCTGCTACAAATTATAATTTTAATAGGAAACGATCAATCAAACATAAACAAGTAACATAAAACATATACAAAGCTTTTTTAAGGTTATTTTAGGAGGATATCAAGATGGCATATTTAATTTCAGAGGAAGCAAAAGACTTATTACAGGATGTACACGAGTTCTGTGAAAACGAAGTAAAAGAACAGTGTAAAGCATACGACGTCAGTGGAGAATGGCCAAAAGAAATTTATGACAAAGCCATTGAAATGCAGTTACATTCATTAGAAGTACCAGAAGAATACGGTGGACCAGGATTATCAAGAGTAGACGTTGCGGCACTGATCGAAGAAATGGCTATCGCAGATGCAGGATTTGCAACAACAATTTCTGCCAGTGGATTAGGAACAAAACCAGTACTGATCGCAGGAAATGAAGAACAGAAAAAACATGTATGCCAGAAGATCATTGATGGTGGATTTGGAGCTTTCTGTTTAACAGAACCAGGAGCAGGATCTGATGCCAGTGCAGGAACAACAACAGCTGTCAAAGACGGAGATGAGTGGGTATTAAATGGAAGAAAATGCTTCATTACAAATGGAGGAATCGCTTCTTTCTACTGTATCACAGCTATGACAGATAAAACAAAAGGTGTCAAAGGAATCTCTATGTTCTTAGTTGATGCTGGAACACCAGGATTAAGCACAGGTAATGAAGAAAATAAAATGGGTATCCGTACATCAAACACATGTGATGTTGTATTAGAAGACTGTCGTATTCCAGCTGCAAACTTAGTTGGAGAAGAAGGAAGAGGATTCTCAATCGCAATGAAGACATTAGACCAGGCAAGAGCTTGGATGGGATGTGTTGCAACAGGTATCGCACAGCGTGGTATCAATGAAGGTATTGCATATGCCAAAGAAAGAGTTCAGTTTGGTAAACCAGTCATCAAAAATCAGGCAATGCAGTTTAAAGTAGCTGATATGGAAATCAAAACAGAAACAGCTCGTCAGATGGTTGCACATGCTTTAACAAAGATGGATATGGGATTACCACATTCCAAAGAAGCAGCAATCGCAAAAGCTATGCATCTGATATTGCAATGGAAGTAGCTTCTGAAGCAATCCAGATGTTCGGTGGATATGGCTACAGCAGAGAATATCCAGTAGAAAAACTGTTAAGAGATGCTAAGATCTTCCAGATTTTCGAAGGAAGTAACGAAATTCAGAGAATCGTCGTAGCAAATAACACAATCGGAAGATAGAACATAAGAAGGAGTAAGACTATGAACATTTTAGTATGTATCAAACAGGTTCCGGATGATTCTGTAGAAATCCATTTAAATGCAGAAGGAACACCGGATTTAGCAAACGTAACACCTGTTGTAAATGCATTTGACACCTATGCTCTCGAAATGGCAGCACGATTAAAAGAATCCTCTGAAGGAGAAGTAACAGTTGTATGTGTCGGAGAAGATAGTGCAAAGAACTCTCTGAAAAACTGTCTTGCAGTTGGTGCAGATCATGCATTTTTAGTAAGTGATGATGCATTCAAAGGATCTGACACAACAGGAATCGCAAATATCCTAAAAAATGTGATCGCAAAATTAGAAGCGGACAATGGTCAGAAATTTGATCTTGTATTCTGTGGAAAAGAAGCAACAGATGCCGCACTTGGACAGGGTGGCTTAATGTTAGCTGAAGAACTTGGAACAAGTGTGATCACAAATATTACAGAAATCGCTTTAGATGGCGATAAAGTGACAGCAAAACAGGAAACAGAAGAAGGATACCGTACAGTAGAAGCTTCTGCACCATGTGTTGTAACAGTCACAAAACCAGAATATGACCCACGTTACCCAACGATCAAGAATAAAATGGCAGCAAGAAAGAAACCAATCGGCGATATTAAAGAAGCTGATCTTGCTGATCTTGAAAAAGAAAAAGTCGGAGAATCTAATGCAAAGGTTCAGATCGTTAAATTATATGAACCAGCGAAGAAAGAAGCCGGAATCAAGATTCAGGAAGAAACACCAGAAGATTCAGCAATGAAAGCAGTCGCTATGATGGCAGATGCCAAAGTATTCTAGGAAGGGAGAACAAAGGACATGGCAGAATGTAAGAATATCATGGTATATGTAGAAACTGCAGAAGGAAATCCAGTCAAAGTTGGATTGGAAATGTTATCTCCAGCCAAGAAACTTGCCGATAAAGTTACGGCAGTTGTTATTGGAGGTGGAGTAGCAGATGCAGAAAAAGAAGTAGCAAAGGCCGGAGCCGATCAGGTCATCTGTGTCGACAGCGAAGATTACAAAGAGTTTAATCTCGATGCATATGCTCAGGTTTTAGTAGAATTAGTAAAAGAAGAAAATCCAGAAGCTGTATTTGTAGGTGGAACACAGGATGGAAAAAGATATCGCACCAGTTGTTGCAGCAAAATGTAACACAGGATGTGCATCCGATGTATTAGATATCAAAGCAGAAGATGGAGAAGTTATCTATACATGCCCACTTTATGGTGGAACTGTATTGGAAGATGTAAAGATCAAGACAACACCACAGATAGCAACATTACGTTCCGGAGCATTCCAGAAAGTGGAAGACCCAACTGAGGGTGAAGTTGTAGCCAAAGAAGTAAAAGTAGCTGATGATGTGATCAAAGCAAAGATCACAGAAAGTGTAAAAGAAATCGCAGAAACGATCAACCTGGAAGAAGCAGAAGTTATCGTATCTGGTGGACGTGGAATGGGAAGCAAAGAAAACTTCGCATTAGTTGACGATCTTGCAAAACTCTTAGGAGGAGTTGTAGGAGCAACAAGACCAGCCATTGAAGACGGATGGGTATCAAAGATTCATCAGGTTGGACAGTCTGGAAAGATCGTTGCACCAAAATTATATATTGCATGCGGAATCTCTGGAGCTACACAGCACGTATCAGGAATCATGAATTCTGGATACATTGTAGCAATCAACAAAGATGAAGATGCACCAATCTTTGACGTAGCCAATGTAGGAATCGTTGGAGACGTTATGAAAGTGCTTCCTGTTATGATCGAAGAGATCAAGAAGATCAAGGATGCACAGTAAATAAATATCTATTTTTAAAATAGCTTGTTTCTATACTTAATGTATATTCACCATTTATAAAAGGTCAGATTATGGCGTATGCCATAGCCTGGCCTTTCTTTCCGTGTATAATTAATAAGAAGAAACTTTTATATATCACGTCCACAATGCCGGTAAAATGCCAGCATATACAATCCACATAATCCAACAAGTGCATACACAACTCGTGACAGCCAGCTCATATCTCCAAACAAAAATGCAACAAGATCAAATCGGAAGAATCCGATCAATCCCCAATTTATAGCACCAATGATCGTAAGCGTTAAAGCTGTACAATCCAAACATTTATTTCCCATAATAAAATCAAACCTCCTTGATGTGAAATGTAAAGAATTCCAGTATAGTATTTACAAAAAAAAGGATTTTATGTACAAGGTATTAAAAACCTTAAAATACATTTACGTTTAAAAGAGAGTATAATACTCATCAAAGAGACCATGTCTGACTACCGTGAAGGTAAAGGAGGAACAAAGGCATGAAAGTTATTTTTAGACGTAGACGGAGTATTGAATTCACAGCAATTATTCGAGAAATGCGAAGATGATCAGCTGATTTCTGTAGATGAGGATAACATTAAGAATTTAAAAACAATCGTAGATGCAACAGGAGCAAAGATCGTATTATCATCATCCTGGAGATACGGATGGGCAGAACACAGTGATGCTGTGCAGGACTGGTGTCAGATTCTAGTTGACATCTTAGCGAAATACGACCTAAAGATCATAGATAAGACAGAATACCTAAGCAGTGGAAGAAGAGAAGATGAGATCAAAGATTGGCTGGATAAGTGTGAAGAGAAGATTGAAGGTTTTGTCATATTAGATGATGGTGCATATGAATGGCATAGACACGGATTTGACAAACATCTGGTCAAGACAGATTTTTGTACAGGTGGATTAAGAGAAGAAGATGCAGACAAAGCAATTAAGATCTTAAATAAGAAAAGATTATTCAGCTTTTTCAAAAAATACTAAAGGAGAGTTAACAGATGGATATAAATAAAGTGACAACAGCAATGATCGATTACTATCAAGGTCAGCCAAAGAGAATCCAGCATTTCTTGAAAGTACACGCGTATGCAAAGCTGATCGGAGAACAGGAAGGATTAGATAAGGAAATTTTAGACATCCTGGAAGTGGCTGCATTAACACATGATATCGGTATCAAAATAAGCGAAGAAAAATACAACAGTAGTGCAGGAAAATACCAAGAGGTTGAAGGACCGGCAGTTGCACAGCAGATGCTGGAAGACTTACAATATGACAAAGCAAAAACAGACAGAGTCTGCTATTTGATCGGACATCACCATACATATGATCAGATTGACGGTATTGATTATCAGATTCTTGTAGAAGCAGATTTTTAGTAAATCTTGCAGAAGAACAAAGTTCTAGAGAGACAATTGAGTCCGTAAAAGGCAAGATTTTTAAGACAAAAACAGGAATCTGGCTGATAAATAAAATTTTTTGAAAAAAAAGCTTGCCAAGAGTCGAGGAATATGATAAAGTATAGAAGTCGCAGAAATGAGACAACAATTTAACTGCCCAGATAGCTCAGTCGGTAGAGCAGAGGACTGAAAATCCTCGTGTCGCTGGTTCGATTCCGGCTCTGGGCATTGTATGCGGGTGTAGTTCAATGGTAGAACTTCAGCCTTCCAAGCTGACTACGTGGGTTCGATTCCCATCACCCGCTCTTTTATTAAGAAGAATGTTATGCATTCTTCTTTTTATGTTTAAGCATAAAAATAATAAAAGTACAGGATCCATCTAAACGATAAATGCACAAACATGAGTAGTTTTGTACAAATTTTGCACTGTGTACATTCTGCAGATTTGTGCTTTTTCTTTGTACATTTCTTGGACTTTTATTTTAAGAGTTGATTCGGTATGATAAATATATGGAAAGCAAAAGGAGGTAAGAACATGTCAATCGTATATAACTTAGATGTAAGATGTCATGAGATGTTGAAATATTTATTATATCAAGATGGCTATACATCGATCACACAACTTGCAGAAGAAATGAATATTTCTAAGCGTAGTGTTTATTATGATATACGCAAGATCAATGAATGGATGGAGGCACAACATCTGTCAGAATTAGTCGTTGAGCGAAAAAAGGGAATACGAATTGACGATGAACAAAAAGCAATGATTCGTGCAGGATTAAAGATGATACCATCTGAACTTGCTTATGTGTTTACACCAACAGAACGAGTAAAGATCATTATATGTTCTATTTTGCAAAGAAATAGAAATTTGTTTCTTGATGATTTTATGGATTTTTGTCAGGTGAGTAGAAATACAACGATAAGCGATGTGAAAGAGGCAGGAAGAATCATTTCTGAATATCAGCTGCAGCTGATTTACGAAAATGGAAAAGGGTATCACATTAAGGGTGATCTTGTACGAAAAAGAAGTATTTATTTTTCTTATTTTAGTTCAATTGCAGATTTTTATAAGAAAGGAATTCTTCCGTTAGACGCTCCAGAAAAAGTACAAGAATTTTTGGACAGATTAAAAGATATTGAAAACGCGTTGGATGTTCAATATGTACAAGGAACGTTATACACTACTGCAGTGTTCTTTTCAACCATTGATAATCGTACAGATGTTGTTGAATTTTCGAAAAAAAAAAAAATGGAGATTATGGATACGAAAGAGTATGAAATGGTATCTAGAAGATTTTCAGATTTAAAAGAAAGTGAACAATTATATCTGACATTACATTTACTGGGATCAAGAATGCAGAGTATACCGGTAGATTTTATGGAAGAAGAATCTGGGCAAGAATCACAATGGCTTTCCAGGATACTTGTAAAAGCTTTTTCACGAATTGCAGGAGTTGGATTCTCAAAGGAGAGAGAGTTAACAGAGGCACTGGCAGCTCATTTAAAGACATCAATGTATCGATATCGATATGGAGTACAGCTTGCGAATCCTATGTTAGATAATATAAAAATGAGTATGGAGATCTCTTTGAACTCACAGCAAGAACCTGTAAATATTTGGAAAAGAAATGGATTTCCGATTCCGGAAGGTGAAATTGCGTATATAACATTACATTTTGGCGCATTTATCAGTGCAGGACAGGAAAAAGAAAACAGATTAAGAATTTTGATCGTATGTCCCAATGGAGTCAGTACTGCAAATATGATATGGGGTGAGATTCAGACACTTGTCCCAGATGCAGATGTAGTTGACGTGTGTTCATTAAGAGAATATGAGAGAGCACATGATTATAATGTAGTGATTTCGACAGTCGTAATTGAAAATGAAAAAGATCTGATTTTAGTACATCCGATTCTTACAGATAATGATCGAATGAAAGTTTTGCAAAGATGTATGAAGTATAAGCATGAAAATAATGTCAGTATTTCGAACATTACAGAAATTGCATCAAAATATATGACAAATGATAATTTACAAAAATTTAAAGAAGAATTGATTGAGCTATTTTCAAAAAATTCTCTGAAACAATATGTGGAACATAAGAAAAACCTCAAAGGGATTGTATGAAATATTGGAGGATCCATATATTCGCATTATAAAAGATAAGTTTAAATGGCAGGATGCGATAAAAGTTTCTGGAGAGGTATTATTAGAAAATAAATTGATCAGACAGTCTTATATAGACAGCATTATTTATAAAACAGACCAATATGGTCCCTATATGTTTATTACAAAACAGGTATTTCTTGCACATTCAGAAATTGAAGATGGAGCACAAAGCATGGGCTTATCAATGACTATTTTTAAAAAGCCTGTGGAATTTATAACATTAGATGGTAAGCAGCGATTTGCAAAAATTATTTTAATGTTATCAGCTCAGGATCAAAAATCGCACATTCGTTTATTGAATGATATAATGACAATTTTTCAGAACAAAAAAATGAAGAAAAATTATGGGGACAGAAAGAAATTTTGGATGTTAAAAATGTATTGTATGAACTTTTACAGGAGGAAAAATGAAGCAGATATATGACATGTTGAAATTGGAGAATATAAAAATTCTTGCAGGAGTAAAAGACTGGAAAGAAGCAATTTATACAGCAGTTCAACCATTAGTAGATGGTGGATATTGTGAAGCAAGATATAGTGATGAGATCATAAAAAATACAGAAAAACTTGGACCATATTATGTGCTGTGTGAAAATGTGGCATTGATTCATGGGAGTACAGAACAAGGAGTTATCAAACGTCAGATTGCCATTACACTATTAAAAGAACCAGTAAAATTTAAAGAAGACGGATACGATGTAAGAATTCTTGTTACGTTAGCTGCAACAGATGCGGAATCGCATATGGAAGTACTACAGGCGATGTCAGAATTATTTGAAAGCAAAGAAAGTACGCAAAGAGTTTTAGATGCTTCAAATGAAAAAGAAATTTATGACTTGTTTGTTGGGGCAGTGTAGAAATTATATGGAGATACACAAGGAGGATAAAAGATGAGTTTTATTATTAATATATTATCAACACCTGCGATTTTGGTAGGTCTGATTTCATTATTTGGTTTGATTTTGCAGAAAACCAGTAGAAGATGTTGTAAAAGGAACAGTAAAAACAATTGTTGGATTCTTGGTACTGACAGCAGGTTCAAGTTTTTTGCAGACAGGGTCTTTAAATGATTTTGGTGTGATTTTTAATTATGCTTTTAATATGCAGGGAGTTGTGCCAAATAATGAGGCAATCGTATCGTTGGGATTAGCTGATTTTGCAAGTGATACAGCTTATATTATGTGTATTGGAATGATCGCTAATATCGTATTAGCAAGATTTTCAAGATTACATTACATTTTCTTAACAGGACATCACACATTATATATGTCAGCAATGTTAGCAATTATTTTAAATGTTGGAAATCTAACAGGTCCAATGTTATGGATTTCAGGTGGACTGATCCTTGGACTGATCATGGTAATTTCACCAGCACTTTGTCAGCCTACTATGGAAAAAATTACGGGAACAGATGAACTTGGATTTGGACATTTTGGTGGATTTGGTTATTGGTTTCAGCACAGATCGGAAAGCTATTTAAAGATAAGAGTAAATCTACAGAAGATGTGAATTTCCCACAAAGAATTTCTTTCTTACGTGATACAACAGTAGCAATTGGTTTAACAATGACAATCTTCTTTGTTGTTGTAACATTTGTAGCAGTTGTTGTGAGAGATGGAATGAGTGACCCAACAATTTCTGCTTTCTTTAAAGGTGAAACACAAACACATTGGATTGTATGGGCTATTACAAAAGGATTAAGTTTTGCAGGTGGTGTATATATCATCTTAAGTGGGGTGCGTTTGATCATCGGTGAGATCGTTCCAGCATTCCGTGGTATTGCTGAGAAGATCGTTCCAAATGCTAAACCTGCAATTGACTGCCCGGTAGTATTCCCATATGCACCAAATGCAGTATTAATGGGATTTCTTGTATCATTCTTAGGAGGTATTGTAGGATTATTTGTTCTTGGAGGAATCAATAAGGCATTAATTCCAGTAGCGCTTATTTTACCAGGAGTTATTCCTCATTTCTTCTGTGGAGCAACAGCAGGAGTTTTTGCAAATGCAGAAGGTGGATTAAAGGGATGTCTAGTAGGATCATTTCTGCATGGATTACTAATTACATTTCTGCCAGCAATTTGTATGCCAGTTATGGGATCTTTGAACTTTGCAAACTGTACATTTTCAGATGCAGATTTTTCTATTACAGGAATTATTTTAGGAAATATTGCTCAGTTTGTAAAAGGTGGAGGATTATTTGCGGTATGTGTAGTATTATTCCTTCTGCCAATTATTTATAACGTTATTATGCCAAAGAAAAAAGAAGCTTAAAAATAAGAATTAGATTTTAGGAGGTATTTATTATGATTAAATCAATTATGTGTTGTTGTGGTTCAGGACTCGGATCAAGTATGTTAGTTCGTATGAACGTTGAAAAAACTCTGCAAAAGATTGGAGTATCAGGAGTAAGTGTAACACATTCTTCATTATCAGATGCAGCAGAAGGAGCAGCAGATTTATTTGTTGTAGGAAAAGACTTAGAAAATTTTGTAAAACAATTACCAAGAGTAGTTATTTTAGATAATATTATGGACAAAACAGAGTTAGAAAACAAATTAAGAACAGAGTTTGAAAAATAAAAGGGATTTATGAATATGGAAAAGGATAAATTAGAGGAGTTGAAGCTTTTATCAGCTAAGATTCGTAAAGACGTTTTGGAAATGTTGGAAAAACGTGGTTACGGACACATGGGCGGTTCTTTATCAATTGTAGAGTTGATGAGTGTACTTTATGGAAAGCAGCTTCGATACGATGCAAAGAATCCTGATTGGGAAGAAAGAGATATGGTTGTATTATCCAAAGGACATTCAGGCCCAGCGTGGTATAGTGTACTTGGAAAAAGGATTTTTTGACAGAGAATGGCTATTTACATTAAATGATGGTGGAACTAAACTTCCATCGCATCCAGATCGATTGAAAACACCAGGAGTAGATATGACAACTGGATCACTTGGTCAAGGAACATCTGCAGCGGCAGGAATTGCAACGGGATTTAAAATGAATAAAACAGATCAGTATGTATACCTGATCGTTGGAGATGGAGAATTAAATGAAGGTCAATGCTGGGAAGCATTTCAATATATTGCGCATTATAAATTAAATCATTGTGTTGTGATTATTGATGATAACAAAAAACAGTTAGATGGTACAACAAAAGAAGTAATGAATCCATTTAGTATCGAAAATAAAATGAAGGCATTTGGGTTTTATACACAGACTGTAAAAGGAAACGACGAGGAAGCAATTGATGAAGCAATCAACCGGGCCAAAAATGTAAAAGACCAGGCAGTATGTATTATTCTTGATTCCATAAAAGGAGCTGGAGTCCCATATTTTGAACAGTTGGATGCAAATCACTCCGTAAAATTTAATAATGATACGATTAAAAAAGCTACTAAGGATGCAATCAAAGAGTTAGATGAGTTCATTAAGGGAGGTGCCAGGTAAAATGTTTCAATTAGCAGAAAACAGACAGGAAGCAGGAAGAGAATTAAGAGATTGCGTTGTTGAGACATTGCAGGAACTTATGAAGGATGATGACAAAATAACAGCTCTTGAAGCTGATTTGGGTGGAGCAAGTGGATTTACCAAAATTAAAAAGACAAATCCAGAGCGTTTTATTCAGTGTGGAATTGCAGAAGCTAATATGATGGGAGTTGCAGCTGGATTATCTTTGACAGGGTTTAAACCATTTACGCATACATTTGCACCATTTGCGACAAGAAGAGTATTTGATCAGTTATTTTTATCCGGTGCATATGCAGGAAATACAATCAATGTTTATGGCTCAGATCCAGGATTTAGTGTGGCATCCAATGGTGGAACTCATACAGCGTGGAAGATGTAGCATTGATAAGAGAAATCCCAGGAGCAGTTATCTGCGATCCAGCAGATGATGTACAAATGGAATGGATCATCAAAGAGTTTTTGAAAATGGAAGGAATCCATTATGTAAGGAGTAATCGAAAGGCTGTACGAAATGTATATAAAAAAGGTTCCTCTTTTAAAATTGGACAGGGAAATATTTTAAAAGAAGGAAAAGATATATTAATTATTGCAGCTGGGCAACTAGTTTCTGAGGCATTGGATTGTGCTGAAGAATTAGAAAAAGAAGGATATTCTGTAGAAGTTATAGATATGTTCACAATTAAGCCTTTGGATGAAAAATTATTGATCAAGGAAGCAAAAGGGAAAAGCAAAATTGTAACCATTGAAAATCATTCAATTTATGGCGGACTTGGAAGTGCGGTTTCAGAAGTGATTGCAGAAAATGGAATTTCTGTGCCAGTAAAAGAATTGGTGTCAAAGAAAAATTTGGACAAGTAGGAACAGCAGAATTTTACAAGAGAAATTTGGATTGACCGCTAAACAGATAAAGGAAACAATTTGTCAATTTTAAGCTGTGAAGGAGCAGAGTAAAAGTTCTGCTCCTTTTTTGTGATTGTCTCTTCGGACTAGACTCGCTTTGTTTGATAAGGTATACTGTTTAAAGAAGCAAAATCTGAAGAATCATAAAGGAGATACAAAAAATGGATTACAACAAACTGGCATTAGAAATGCACGAACAAAACAAAGGTAAGATCGCAGTACGTTCTAAAGTAACAGTAAAGACGAGAGATGACTTAAGCACAGCCTATACACCAGGAGTCGCAGAACCTTGTCGTAAGATCCGTGATAATAAAGAAGAAGTATATCGTTATACAGCAAAAGTAATTTAGTAGCTGTCGTATCTGACGGAACAGCTGTATTAGGACTTGGAGATATCGGACCAGAAGCAGCAATGCCTGTTATGGAAGGAAAAGCCCTTTTATTTAAAGAATTTGCAGATATCGATGCATTCCCGATCTGCCTTGATACGACTGATACAGAAGAGATCATCAAAACAGTCAAGAATATCGCACCATGTTTCGGTGGTATCAATTTAGAAGATATTTCCGCACCAAGATGTTTTGAGATTGAAAAACGTTTAAAAGAAGAATTAGATATTCCAGTATTCCATGATGATCAGCATGGAACAGCCATCGTTGTAGCAGCAGGATTATTAAATGCCTTAAAATTTGTCGGAAAGAAAATGGAATATGCAAACATTGTGATCAATGGTGCAGGATCTGCTGGAATCTCTATCTGTAAATTATTATTACAGTTTGGCGCAGGAAATGTTGTCTTAGTTGACCAGAAAGGTGCATTATGTCCAGGAGAAGACTGGATGAATCCAGCACAGAAAGATATGGCAGAGATCACAAACAAAGAGAAACAGACTGGAACATTAACAGAGATCATCAAAGATAAAGACGTATTTATCGGAGTTTCTGCACCAAATATCGTGACAGCCGAAATGGTATCTACTATGGCAGACGATGCGATCATTTTTGCCATGGCAAATCCAACACCAGAGATCATGCCAGATGAAGCGAAGAAAGGTGGAGCAAGAGTTATCGCAACAGGAAGATCCGATTTCCCTAATCAGATCAATAACGTATTAGTATTCCCAGGAATCTTCAGAGGAGCTCTGGATGCAAGAGCTGGACAGATCACAGAAGAGATGAAGATGGCAGCAGCAAGAGCGATCGCAAGTATCATCAGTGATGATGAGTTAAATGAAGAGTATATCATTCCAGGTGCATTTGATGAAAGAGTCTGCAAAGCAGTAGCCAAAGCTGTTGCAGAAGAAAGCCAGAAATAAATGATAGAATTAAATTAAGTACAAGAGCACTTCTGTTCAAGAAGTATGTTTTATGATATACTATATTGAGTTGTGAGAAAATTTTAGGAGATTTTAGGAGAATTCATTCAATGAAAACAAGCGGAATATTATTGCCAATTTTTAGTTTACCATCAGATTACGGAATTGGATGCTTTTCAAAGGAAGCATACAAATTTGTAGATTTTTTAGAAGAAGCAGGCCAGAAGTACTGGCAGATCCTTCCATTAGGAACGATCGGTGCGGGAAATTCTCCTTATCTTTCGTTTTCAAGTTTTGCAGGAAGTGCATATTATATCGACTTAGAACAGTTACTGGAAGAAGGACTTCTTAAGAAAAAAGAACTCGAATCAATTAAGGAAGAAAACAAGGGCAAAGTTGACTATGAGAAAATCAGAGAAGACCATAGAAAGCTTTTAAGAAAAGCTTATTTCAGATTTCATCCAGATGAAGATTATAAGAAATTTATCAAAGACAATGAATACTGGATCGGGGAATATGCAGAATATATGAGCGAGAAGAAAAGTAAATTCCCAGAAAGTTATTTCTGCTTCTGCCAGTATTATTTCCATAAACAGTGGCTTGCGCTGAAGAAATATGCGAATGACAAAGGAATTCAGATCGTAGGAGATCTTCCATTTTATGTAGCCTTAGATGGAACAGCATTTACATACCACAAAGAATTATTTAAAGTCGATGAAGAAGGAAAGGCAACGGTTGTAGGTGGATGTCCTCCAGATGCATTTGCAGAAGATGGACAGGTATGGTCCAATCCTGTATATGACTGGGAATATCATAAGAAAACAGATTACGAATGGTGGATGAAACGTTTACGTCATAATTTTATGTTATATGATATTTTAAGATTAGACCATTTCAGAGGATTCGATGAATACTTTGAGATTCCAGCAGAAGACGAGACAGCTGTTAATGGAGAATGGGTCAAAGGTCCAGGAATGGATTTCTTTGAAGCAATGAAGAAAGAACTTGGTGAGAAGAAAGTTATCGCAGAGAACTTAGGATTCTTAACAGACAGCGTGCATAAACTTCTAGATGATACAGGATTCCCAGGAATGAATGTTCTGGAATTTGCATTTGGAGCATATGATGAAAGCATCTATCTTCCACATAAATACAAAGAAAATAGTGTTGTATACACAGGAACACATGACAATGATACGGTTGTTGGATGGTACGAAACATTATCAGAAGATGATAAGAAATTCTTAGAGCATTATTTAAAATACAGTACGATCGAGAGAACAGGAACTGTACATTTAGACTTGATTTCTCTTGCATTAGAGAGTCGAAGCGATATGGTGATCATCCCACTTCAGGATTATCTTGGATTAGGAAATGAAGCAAGGATCAACACACCATCTACGGTAGGTGGTAACTGGGAGTGGAGAGTGAAAGAAGAGCAGTTAACAGATGAGTTAAAAGAACTGATCAGAACACTGACAATAAAATATCGTACAGTTGCAGAAGAGAATGCGAAGAAAGCAGCCGAAGAAGCACAGCAATAGAAGAAATTGATAGAAGAAAAAGGATGAAAGAATTTGGAAAATCTTTCATCCTTTTGCATAGAAATATGCGTATAAAATAATTGATATTAGATTGTATGGAATATGATGTACCATATAAAGCAATAAAATTAGCTTGACGACACAAAATCATAGTGCTACAATTTAGTACATAAAAGCATTGAAGTTTTAAAGTTCAGAAGTTTAAAGCCAAGGAATGCAATCGGGAACGATATTAAGGAGGAGAAAAATATGAGATTAAAGAAAGTCATGGCAACAGGATTAGTTGCTGCATTAGCGTTATCCACAATGGTTGGTTGCTCAAGCAAGAAAGACAGTTCAGACCAGAAGAAGATCGGAGTCGTTCAGTTAGTAGAACATGATGCTTTAGATGCATCTTACAAAGGGTTTAAGGATGGTCTTGAGAAGCTGGATATAAAGACGGAGACAAGATCAAGATTGAATATAAGAACGCACAGAATGAACAGTCAAATTGTCAGACAATTGCCAAACAATTTGTCACAGATAAGTGCGATCTTGTATTAGCAATCGCAACACCAGCAGCACAGGCAATGGCCAATGAATCAAAAGATATTCCGATTTTAGTAACAGCTGTTACAGATCCAGCCGATGCCAAACTGGTGAAATCAAATAAAAAACCAGGAACAAACGTATCTGGAACATCAGATTTAACACCAGTAGCAAAACAGATGAATCTATTAAAAGAATTAATTCCAAATGCAAAGAAAGTTGCAATGTTATATTGTTCTGCAGAAGCAAACTCCAAATTCCAGGTAGGACTTGCGAAGAAAGAAGCAAAGAAATTAGGATTAACAACAGTCGATGCAACAGTATCAGAATCCAGTGAGATCCGTCAGGTTGTAGAATCCTTAAAAGGTAAAGTTGATGCAATCTATTCACCAACAGACAACATGATCGCAGCAGGAATCAATACAGTATCCATGGTAGCAAATGAAGCTAAGATTCCATTTATCGTAGCTGAAGAAGGAATGTGTACAGGTGGAGGACTTGCAACATACGGAGTTAACTACTACAAGTTAGGACAGCAGACAGCAAAGCAGGCAGTAAAGATCTTAGAAGGAAAAGCTGAACCAAAAGATATGCCAATTGAATATCAGGAAAATGCGGATCTGATCATCAATAAAGACACAGTAAAGACATTAGGAATTAAGATTCCAGAGAAGTTAAAAAGAAGCTAAGATGGTAACAACACAGAAAAAGACAGATAAAGAATAATAAATAAGATTTTCTTGCATATAAGATTACAAGAAGATCAGGAAGTGTCTTCCGATTTGCGGGAGGCACTTCTGTGCATTTAGAAAAGAGGTAGAAAATGGCATTAATTACAAATCTTTATAGTGCATTAGCCCAAGGAACATTATGGGGAATCATGGCACTGGGAGTTTATATTACATTTAGAATCTTAGATATCGCAGACTTATCCTGCGATGGAACATTTGCACTCGGTGGATGTATCAGTGCAATCCTTATTACAAGGGGAGTCAATCCATTTGTAACATTATTATTTGCACTTGTAGGAGGAATGTTAGCAGGACTTGTTACAGGCTGGCTGCACACGAAACTTATGATCCCTGCGATCTTAGCAGGTATTTTAACAATGATCGCATTATGGTCCGTTAATATCAGAGTTATGGGAGGGCCAAATGTTTCATTACTTGGAGAAGACACTGCATTTACAAAGGTAATGGATCTGTTAGGAGTAGATCAGACACTGGCAACATTGGTAGTTGGAGTCATTATTGGAGCCATTGTGATCGCAGCTCTGTACTGGTTTTTTGGAACAGAGATCGGATGTGCACTTAGGGCAACAGGAAACAATGAATTTATGGTACGTGCTTTAGGGGGAAATACAGATACATCCAAAGTTTTAGGACTGGTGATTTCTAATGGACTGATCTCAGTATCTGGAGCTTTAGTAGCCCAGAACCAAGGATACGGAGATATCAAAATGGGAACAGGATCTATTGTAATTGGTCTTGCATCCATTGTAATCGGAGAAGTTATCTTTGGAAAACGTTTTAACTTTGCTTATATCCTTGCATCACTGATCGGAGGAGCAATGGTATATCGTATGATCATCTCACTTGTTTTACATTTCGGATTAAGTACCGATGATATGAAATTATTCACAGCGATCATCGTAGCATTAGCACTCGGTATTCCTGCTCTCAAATCAAAATATTCACACCGCAGGACACCAGCATAGAAAGAGGGGCAAAGTTATGTTAGAAATTAAAAATGTACATAAAACATTTAATAAAGGAACGATCAATGAGAAAAAAGCATTAAATGGAGTCAATCTTCACTTAGATCCTGGGGACTTCGTAACGATCATCGGAGGAAATGGGGCCGGAAAATCTACAACTCTCAACATGGTAGCAGGAGTCTATCCGATCGATCAAGGAACGATCATTCTAGATGGCAAGGATATCTCAGATCTTCCAGAATACAAACGTGCTCTACATGTTAGGAAGAGTATTCCAGGACCCAATGATGGGAACGGCAGCAGGTATGCAGATTGAAGAAAACATGGCAATGGCAAACCGTAGAGGAAAGAAAAGAGGCCTAAGCTGGGGAATCACAAAAAAAGAAAAAGAAATGTTTAAAGAAAAATTACAAATGCTCGACTTAGGATTAGAAGATCGAATGACATCCAAAGTAGGACTATTATCCGGAGGTCAGAGACAGGCATTGACACTGCTTATGGCAACACTGAAGAAACCAAGCCTGCTATTATTAGACGAACACACAGCAGCCCTTGATCCAAAGACTGCGAAGAAAGTACTAGACATCACAGAGAAGATCGTAGCCAGAGATAATCTTACAACAATGATGGTAACACATAATATGAAAGATGCGATCAATATCGGAAACCGCCTAATCATGATGAGTGATGGAAAGATCATTTATGATGTGAAAGGGGAAGAAAAGAAGAAGCTTAAGGTAGCAGATTTATTGCAGAAATTCGAAGAAGCCAGCGGCGGAGAATTCGCAAACGATAGAATGTTGTTGTCTTAAAATTTTAATTTGCATAACGGAAATGTATTGAGTATTCATAAAAACATAAAAAAGATAGAGGTACGAAAAACGAATTCCATTGACGGATTTTTTGCAAAACGCTGATCCGCCAACACTCCTGCACAACTCACTGCGTTCAAACAGTGCCCGTGTTGGCTGCGATTTTGCAAAAAATCCTATGGAATCCTATCATTTCGTACATCTATCTTTTTTATGTTTTTATGAATACCTGAAGACATTCTCATAAAATTAAGAATTTTCAAAGGGTGTGTATGTTAAATGTTATTGGTTTCAATTTATGTAGTGGTAAACAGATGTTTATTATATTCCAAAACACCTCAATAAATCGGTGTTGTAGAAGTCATTTTACCTTCTGTTAATAAATACAAAAATCATCAACCAATAACGTTTAACATACACACCGTGTAGTGTTTTGAATAGCCTTCAGGTGTATGTGACAGAAATAAAAGAACAACCAATATTTAAAAGAATCCGGTGGCAAACATGAGCACTTTTTGAGTGCGTTTTTTACAAATTCGCAGTGCCTGTGGTTGGATGTTTGACCGTTGCTGCGGGCATTGTGGCTCGCAGCGAGGGAGACAATATGTAATGACCCCCAAGTTTGTAGGATCGTGGATTTACCTGTATACTATGAATTGGAAACTAACAATGGTAACAGGGATTACCGCATACAAATTGGAGGTCATTATATGAATTATAACACAGTTTACGTAGGAATGGACGTTCATAAGGAAAGTTTTACTCTTTGTTCTTGCAAATATGAAGATGAAAAGGCATCTCATTACCAGAGAACACCAGCCAGTTACAAGAATGTATTAAGATATCTTGCATTTCTTCGCACTATATATGGAGAGGATACAAGATTTGTGTGTGGCTACGAAGCAGGATGCCTTGGGTATTCTTTGTATCATCAATTGGAAAATTTTAATGTGGAATGTGTGATCCTTGCACCAACTACAATGCTCGAACAACGAAGCAAAAGACGGATCAAAACAGACAAAAGAGATGCGGAGATCATTGCCAGATCCTTGGCACAGCACAATTACAGTCCGGTACATATTCCAACGGAAACAGATAATCAGACAAAAGAATTCATCCGTATGCGTGATGATCATAAAGCGGAATTGAAAAGATCAAACAACAGATCCTTTCTTCTGTTTACGTCAGGGTTATCAGTATGATGGAAGTGGTAACTGGACAGCAAAACATGTGAAATGGCTGAGATCATTAAAACCAGCAGGGCTTTACAAAGAGATCCTGGATGAATATCTGCTGACTTATACAATTCTGACAGATAAACTGAACCGTCTGGATCAGAGGATTGAAGAACTAGCATCCAAAGAAGAGTATACAGAATCTGTCAGTAAGTTAACCTGTTTCTAGGAATCAAGACACATACTGCGTTATCTGTAATTGTTGAAGTTGGAGACTTTCAGCGTTTTGTATCTGCACGAAAGTTTGCAGGGTATCTTGATTGGTACCTGGACAGCATTCCAGTGGCGATGACAGAAACGGACTTGGCATTACAAAAGCAGGGAATACCCATGTACGCAGACTGTTGGTAGAATCCGCACAAAGTTATACCCGTGGAAAGATCGGATATAAATCAAGAGTCTTAAGATCACGACAGGCGGGAAATTCACCGCAGGTAATCAATTATGCAGACAGGGCAAATGAGCGTCTGAGACGGCGCTATTATAAGATGGTTCTGAAAGATGGCAAGAAATATAATATTGCAAAAACAGCAATTGCAAGAGAGCTTGCTTGTTTCATATGGGGAATGATGACAGATAATATTTACTAATATAATATAACACATCGATCACCATATCAGACTGCCGCCAAAGGCGGTACTGTGTAGTCTTGACATACTGATCGATGTGCTATAAATGATAATCAAGATGATGTAAGCCGGTCTCTGCCGCATACATCATCCAGCCTGTAATTAAAGTTGCAACTGAAGGCATCCCGAAAGAGTTTCGAACATGTTTAGGTTTGAACTATCTACGAGGAAACTCTGTTGGCACAGTAATATCTGTGATCCACGTGAGGGAGACAGCTAGAGTTCGCGGCGGACCATTGACCTGTTGGTAACCAATCCACGTATATCAGAGTGGCCAATGCCGGGAACTGATACATCGGAACTCTTCTGGATATCTTCAGAAACAATAAAATAAAAATTTGTTGTGATTTCTGTTAATTTACTATTGACAAAGGTCATTACATATCAGTTTTCAAAGGAACAGGCACGAATCAGCGATTTGTAAAAAACGCTCTCAAAAATGCGGAGTTGCCACCGGATTCTTTTAAATATTGGTTGTTCTTTTATTTCTGTCACATTCATGAAAGACTAAAAATATACTTGCTATTTCCCCACACGGGTGTTATAGTTAACATCTGGATGGTATTCTCGAAAGAAATCATACCGGCAAATCAATTTAACTTAGAACATCACCCGCAGGAAAGCAGGTGATATATGTATGAAAGTAGGATTTATCGGAGCGGGGAAAGTAGGCTGCTCTCTTTATGATTACTTTGTACACAACAATATACCCGTCACAGGGTGTTACACCCGTACACAAGCAAAGGTAAGTGGAACGGAAAAACAGACTCAGAAGATATTTACAACCTCAATTGATAAAATATTAACAAAGAGTGATGTTCTATTTTTAACAGTACCAGACGATGCAATAGCCGCAGTCTGGGAACTAGTCAAAACTTATCCGATACAAGGAAAGTTTATTTGTCATTGCAGCGGATCATTAGGATCAGCTGTTCTTTCTGGAATTGAAGAAACCGGAGCGTACGGTTACTCTATTCATCCAATGTTTCCATTTAAGAGTAAAAAAACTGCATACGAAGATTTATCACAGGCTCTATTCAGTGTGGAAGGAAATGAAGAACACATAGAAGAGATCATGGATCTGTTATCTGCGTGTCCAAATCACATCGTGAGATTAAAAAGGGAAGATAAACCAAAATATCATGCAGCAGCTGTGTTTGCATCGAATCTTGCGGTTGGACTGATCAATCAGGCCAAAAGACTGCTTATGGAGTGTGGATTTGATGAAGATGCAGCACTGAAGGCATTGAAACCGCTGACAGTTACGAACATGAACAATATATTTGATGTTGGAACATGTGATGCACTGACAGGCCCAGTGGAACGCCATGATATCAAAACAGTGCAGAAACATCTGAATGCCTTGGATCATGAGACAAAGGAAACTTATAGTGCTCTGACAAAAGAGATCATAAAACTTGCGCAGATGCGACATCCTGATATTTCTTATGCAGACATGAAACATGTATTGGAGGAAGAAAAATGAAAACAACAGTAAGCACAGTACAGAAGATGAAGGATAATGGAGAAAAGATCACAATGCTGACAGCATATGATTATTCCACTGCAAAATTATTTGACGAAGCTGGAATTGACACGATGTTGGTTGGAGATTCTCTTGGAATGGTTATGCTTGGATATGATTCAACGATTCCTGTAACTGTTGATGATATGATCCATCATGGAGCAGCCGTTGTAAGAGGGGCAAAAAACGCTATGATCGTTGTCGACATGCCATTTTATCTTATCACACATCTGTATATGATGCGGTAGCAAATGCTGGACGAATCATGAAAGAAACAGGTTGTACAGCAGTAAAATTAGAAGGTGGAAAAAATGTATGTCCACAGATCGAAGCAATCGTGAATGCACAGATTCCAGTATGTGCCCACATTGGACTGACACCACAGTCATCTAATATGTTTGGTGGATTCAGAGTGCAGGGAAAAAGCGAGGAGGCAGCAAAAGAACTGATCGAAGCTGCACAGGCAGTTGAGAAAGCGGGAGCATTTATGCTCGTTTTAGAAGGAATTCCTGAGAAATTAGCAGCGATCATCACAAAGAAAGTACATATTCCAACGATCGGAATCGGAGCAAGTGCTGAATGTGATGGACAGGTATTAGTTTATCAGGACATGTTAGCAATGTATGGAAACTTCGTACCAAAATTTGTAAAACAGTTTGCACAAGTTGGAGAAGTGATGCAGGGAGCAGTCAAAGATTATATCAATGCAGTCAAAGAAGGAACTTTCCCTGGACCAGAAAATACATATGCGATCAGTGATGATGTCATTGAAAAATTATATTAAGATCAAAAACAGACAATAAAAAGGACATAATTTATATAAATAGATTCCCACGTATAATGGGAAGAAGGAGTTTTAGTAATGAAAATCGTAGGAACAGTCAAAGAAGTCAGAGAACAGGTAAAAGAGTGGAAGAAACAAGGACTAAGCGTAGGTTTCGTGCCAACGATGGATATCTTCATGAAGGACACAAAAGTCTGATGGATGCAGCAAGAAAAGGTAACGATAAAGTCGTTGTAAGTATTTTCGTAAATCCAATGCAGTTTGGACCAACAGAGGACCTTGCAACATATCCAAGAGATTTAGACCATGATGCAGCATTATGTGAAAGTGCAGGAGTAGACCTGATCTTCCATCCAGAAGCAGAAGAAATGTATGAAAAAGATTTCTGTTCTTTTGTGGACATGACAGGACTTACAGAAGGACTTTGTGGAAAAACTCGTCCAATTCATTTCAGAGGCGTATGTACGGTTGTAAATAAATTATTTAATATCGTAACACCAGACCACGCATATTTTGGACAGAAAGACGGACAGCAGTTAGCAGTAATCAAACGTATGGTACGTGACTTAAATATGGATATCGAGATCGTTGGATGTCCGATCATTCGTGAAGAAGACGGACTTGCAAAGAGTTCAAGAAATACATATCTTTCTTCTGAAGAAAGAAAAGCAGCACTGATCCTTTCTAAGACGGTAGCATTAGGAAAAGAACTTGCCAAGACAGAAAAAGATGCAAACAAAGTCGTAGAAGCAATGAAGAAAAACATTGAGACATAACCACTTGCCAAGATTTATTATGTAGAAGCAGTTGATGCTTTATCTATGGCACCAGTTGAGAAACTGGAAGGAACATGTATGTTAGCTATGGCAGTTTACATTGGAAAGACAAGACTCATTGACAATACACTGATTAACGAATAGACTTAAGGAGAAAGAAAAATGAACATCAGCATGTTAAAAGGAAAAATTCATAGAGCAACAGTAAAACAGGCAGAGTTAGATTATGTAGGAAGTATCACAGTCGATCCTGTATTATTAGAAGCAGCAGGAATCTTAGAATATGAACACGTACATATCGTAGATGTGAACAACGGAAGCCGTTTCGAGACATATACAATTCCAGGAGAGCCAGGAAGGGATGATCTGCTTAAACGGACCTGCAGCACGTTGTGTGGCAACAGGAGATAAGATCATCATTATCGCATATGCAGATATGACACCAGAAGAAGCAAAAACATTTGAACCAAAAGTTGTATTTGTAGATGATGAGAATCAGATTTCCCGTTGCACAAACTATGAAAGACATGGACGTTTAGAAGATATGTAGGAGAAAGATCATGTTAAAAGGAAAAACGATAGTATTGGGTGTGACAGGAAGTATTGCAGCTTATAAGATGGCAAATGTAGCGAGTATGTTAGTGAAACGTGGATGCGAAGTTCACGTAGTCATGACGAAGAATGCAACAAATTTCATCAACCCGATCGCATTTGAAAGTTTGACCAATACAAAATGTCTTGTAGAAACATTTGACCGTAATTTTCAGTTTCATGTAGCACATGTATCACTGACAGACAAAGCAGATGCGATGCTGATCGCACCAGCTTCAGCGAATATCATTGGTAAGATTGCAAATGGAATCGCAGATGATATGTTATCAACAACCGTAATGGCATGTAACAAACCAGTGATCATTTCACCAGCGATGAATACAAAGATGTATAATAATCCAATCTTGCAGGATAATCTTGATAAACTAAGAAGATTTGGATATGAGATCGTAGAACCTGCGAATGGACATCTGGCATGTGGAACAAGTGGTGCAGGAAAGATGCCTTCAGAAGAAGTGCTGGTTGCACATCTTGAGAGAGTGATCGCCAAAGAAAAAGACTTAAAAGGCAAGAAAGTCCTTGTGACAGCAGGGCCAACGATCGAAGCAATCGATCCAGTACGTTATATTTCCAATCATTCCTCAGGGAAGATGGGATATGCGATCGCTAAGATGGCGATGCTTCGTGGAGCGGATGTTACGTTAGTCACAGGAAAGACAGCGATCGAACCCCCGATGTTTGTAGATGTTGTTCCGATCGTGAGTGCACAGGATATGATACGATGCAGTGATAAGCAGAAGCGATGAACAAGATATCATCATCAAATCTGCAGCTGTTGCAGATTATACACCAGCGAATGTCAGCGATCAGAAAGTCAAGAAAAAAGACGGAGATATGGCGATTGAACTGGTAAGGACAAAAGATATTTTAAAGACACTTGGAGAGAATAAAAAAGAAGGTCAGTTCTTATGTGGTTTTTCCATGGAAACACAGAACATGTTAGAAAACTCTAGAGCTAAACTAGAGAAGAAAAAGATCGACATGATCGCAGCCAATAACTTAAAGGAACAGGGAGCTGGATTCAACACAGATACAAACGTGATCACACTGATCACAAAGGATGAAGAAAAGCAGCTTCCAAAGATGACAAAAGAAGAAGTTGCAGATGCACTTCTTGATTTTATCGTTTCTAAAAATTAAATAAAATAATCGATCAAATTCTGGTTTCTTCGTATGACTATGGTATAATAATAGATATTAATACCAAAGGAGAGTTAATGGGATGAAAGCAGTAAATAAAGTTCGGTTGATATTTACCAGCGATCGTGCTACCAATCTTTGTGATGATAGTATCGATCGCTGGTTTGAGTATAGGGTATTCAAGAATCAACAAGGCAGACCTCTCAGCAGGGTCTTTTGAACGATTTGTGAATCCATTAAAGACGATGAATACCGAGACACAGGAAATTTTCTTTGAATTAGAAGATCACGTAAAGAAAGATCCACAAATCTTTGACAATGAACAGTATTTAAATAATCTCAATGAACGTTTAAAAGCGAAGGATTCCTATCTGATCGTCCGTAAAAATGGTCAGATCCAATATATAGGGAAGAAAAAGTATCTGATAAATTAATTCATAAACTTCCATCCTATGGGAATAAAGACAGTGATGCAGACCGTGGCTTTTTTGTCAGCAGACCAGGAAACTATCTTGTAAAACAGCAGGACTTTAAATACAATGATGGCGGACAAGGATCTGTTTTTATCATGACAGATCTTGGAACAGTACTTCCACATTATCGTAATATTATTATTCAGGTATCCTGCGCTGTGATAGGGGTACTGATCTTAACAAGTACCTTTTTATCATGGTTTATGTATCGTGAATTCGTCGGCCCGATCCGTGAATTAAAAGCAGGTGCAGAACGTATCAAGGAAGGGAATCTTGACAACGATGTAGTGATCAACAGTGGTGGAGAAGAGATCAGGGAATTGTGCAATGCATTTAATGAGATGAGGGCAGAATTGAAAGACTCTATCGATGCAAGAATTGTTTATGAGAAGCAAAACAGAGATTTGATCAGTAACATTCCATGACCTGAAGACGCCGATCACAGCAATCAAAGGATATGTAGAAGGGATCATGGATGGTGTAGCCGATACACCTGAGAAGATGGATCGTTACATTAAGACGGTCTATAACAAGGCAAATGATATGAATGTATTGATCAATGAATTATCATTATACTCTAAGATTGATCGAATATCATTCCGTATAATTTTGAGAAGATCAACATCAATTCGTATTTTAAAGACTGTGTCGATGAGATCGGAGCAGACCTTGAGCAAAGAGGCATGATGTTCTCTTATCGCAATTACTGTGCAGCCAATGTCATGGTAACAGCAGATCCGGAACAGCTTAAGAGAGTGATAAACAATATTATCAATAATGCATGCAAATACAATAACAAAGCAAAAGGAAAAGTAGGAATTACATTAACAGAATATGACCGAAAGGTACAGGTAGCGATCAAGGACAATGGAATCGGAATTTCCAAAGAAGATCTTCCACATATTTTTAGAAGAACCTATCGTGCAGATATGTCGAGAAATTCAGCAGGTGGAAGTGGTCTTGGATTATCTATTTGTAAGAAGATCATCGAAGAACATGGCGGTGAGATCTGGGCAGAGAGTAAGCTGCGTGCTGGAACGACAATATTCTTTACACTAAATAAAGTAATCGATCAGTCAAAGGAGAAATAACATGAGCAAAGTATTAATCGTAGAAGACGAACTTTCAATTGCAGAATTAGAGAAAGATTATCTGGAATTAAGTTCTTTTGAAGTAGAAATCGAAACAGATGGACAACAGGGACTTGAGAAGGCTCTAAAAAATGATTTTGATATGATCATTTTAGATATCATGTTACCTGGAGTTGATGGATTTGAGATCTGTAAGCAGATTCGAGAAGCAAAAGAAATTCCGATCCTTATGGTATCTGCAAGAAAAGAAGATATCGATAAGATCCGAGGGTTAGGACTTGGTGCAGATGATTATATCACAAAGCCATTTAGTCCAAGGAACTTGTAGCAAGAGTGAAGGCACATCTGAATCGTTATCAGCGCCTTGTAAATAATCAGATGGAAGTCAATGATATCATTGAAATCCGTGGATTGAAGATTGATAAGACTGCAAGACGTGTATACTTAAATGGAGAGGAAAAGTCTTTACAACGAAAGAATTTGATCTTTAACATTCCTTGCAGGACATCCAAACAGAGTCTTTACCAAGGAAGAATTATTTAATAAGATCTGGGATATGGAATCTTTAGGAGATATCGCAACCGTTACGGTTCATATCAAGAAGATCAGGGAGAAGATCGAAGTTAACACAGCAAAACCTCAATATATCGAGACAATATGGGGTGTTGGATATCGTTTCAAGATGTAGGAGATTTTTATGAGAAAGAATAAAAAGATAAATATCATATATAAAGATGACCAGATCGTTGTCTGTGAGAAGCCAAAAGGAATCCCCGTTTCCAGTGACAAGACGGGCGACATGGATCTTTTGCATCAGCTTAAAAATCAACTGTTTTTTGAGGAAAATACAGATGGGGAGCCACAGCTTTATTTAGTTCACCGCTTAGACCGTCCAGTTGGCGGGGTAATGGTATTTGCAAGAACCAAGAAGGCAGCTGCATCTCTGACAGAACAGATCAAAGATCATACTTTTGAGAAAGACTATCAGGCAGTATTGACCGGATGGCTGCCTGACGACGAAGGGACATTCAGGGATTATTTATTAAAAGATCCGAAGAATAATGTATCCAAAATTGTCAAAGAAGGAACGCCAGGAGCCAAAGAGGCGATCCTTGACTATGAAGTTATTGATATGATGGAAGATTCCAAGATGAAATACACGTATTGTCTGATCCATTTAGAGACAGGCCGTCACCATCAGATCCGTGTTCAGACATCAAGCAGAGGATTTGGAATCTGGGGAGATACAAAGTATAATCCGATCTATCAAAAGACAAAGAAGAAATACAAAGAGATCGGTCTATTTGCAGCACGGATCGCATTTGAACATCCAACAACAGGTGAGAGAATGGTATTTAAAGCAGATCCAAGTGGAGAAGCATTTGACTTATTAGAGATGACAGAATAAACAGGAGATGATAAGAAAAGATGAGATTTAGACCATGCATTGACATTCACAATGGCAAGATCAAACAGATTGTAGGAGGAAGTCTTCTTGATCAGGGAGATTTTGCAACAGAGAATTTTGTATCCGAAAAAGATGGTACATTTTATGGAAAATTATATAAAGAGAATCATTTGAATGGTGGACATATCATCATGCTGAATGCCAGAGATTCGAAGTACTACGAAGAAGATAAGGTACAGGCATTAAAGGCGTTGAAAGCATTTGAAGGGGGTCTTCAGATCGGTGGAGGGATCACAGATGAGAATGCGAAAGAATTCATTGAATCTGGCGCATCACATGTGATCGTAACATCTTTTGTATTTGCAGGTGGAAAGGTTCATTATGACAGACTGGATGCTCTAAAAGAACAGGTAGGAAGAGAACATCTGGTACTTGACCTTAGTTGTCGAAAGAGAGATGACAAATACTATATCACAACAGACCGCTGGCAGAAGTTTACGGAAGAAGAATTAACCATAGAACTTCTGCACAAACTGGAATCATGGTGTGATGAATATCTGATTCATGGAGTTGATGTAGAAGGAAAAGCACAGGGGATCGATCAGGAACTCGTGCAATTATTAGCTCGATATAATGGCAATAAAGTCACATATGCAGGTGGAGTTAAGAATTTTGACGATCTGGAATTGCTGAAAAACTATGGAAATGATAAGATTGATGTGACGATCGGAAGTGCCTTAGACTTATTTGGTGGAGATATGGAATTTTCGAAAGTCTTAGAATATTGCGATGCAACGATAACAAATCTGAATTAAGTAATACTTTCACATGGAGTGGAAAGAGTATGGAAGGGAGGCTTGAATATATGAAACTATTATATGAAGCCAGCAATTTTACGATACAAGCAAGATGGGTCATTCCATTTGCTATTTTAGGAATTATAGGAGTATTACTGCTCTTATGTTCACGGAAACCATTTTTAAGTTGTTAGCTGCAGTGTGTCTTGTAATCTGTGCGATCGCAGCACTTAGATTCTGTTTTGGATATGTGCAGGTGATCCAAGCATATAAGCAAGGAAATTACAAGAGTGTTGAAGGATATGTAGAGAATTTTATACCAGCATCCAGTGGTGGAGAAGATCAGGAAGATATGGAAGAAGAAAGCTTTGATATCAAGGGTGTTCATTTTTCCTATGGTGATAAATTTATTAAGAAGTTTGGTTACCACAGACCATCGACACAGGGTGGATATATCAAGAAAGACGGTCAGTATCTCAAGATCGGTTATATTTCAACGGAAAAAGGATATGTCATCGTTAAGATTCAGGAAAGAAAATAAAAGAATATTTTACAACAATACCGGAAACTTTCAAATGATAAGTTTCCGGTATTTTGCATTTTAGATTCTTATACAATAATAAGAAATTAATTCTTACGCATAAATTCAGCACTTTTCTTAGTAAGTTTTGCACGCAGACCACGTTTTTCAGGTTCAGGTGGTGCAACATTACGAAGATTCTTGATGGATGTGATATAAATACCACTGACAACAGCTTTGATCTCAGCCTTTACAGGAACGTCATCGAAGATTGCCTCATCACACAATAATGGAGTGATCTTTGGTCCAACCTTTGCTTTAACAACTGGTACCTTAGACATCTTAGCACGTTTCGGAATGTTATCAGTTACCATCTTAGGAAATCCAGCTTCCATGATCTTCATTCGCTTCTTATCTATGACAAGCATATTCACTGTCTGTGCCATCTGATCTAACTGCGCACGCTGATCTTCCTGTTTTGCCTGCATCTTTCTACCAACAAAATACAGAACACCAAGAATGATCGCAGCAATTACCGCAATAATAAGGATAACTGTCCATACACTCATATTATCTTCTCCTCCTAATATATACATTTGAATATCTTAACTATTATAGCATTTTTTCCTTAACTTGTCTTATGTTTTTTTCGCATTTCGATAATTTCTTCACGAATTGTAGCACCGAGATGCTTTTTCTCAGCTCTTTCAAGCTGATCAGGATAGATTGGCTGTCCAAAAGTAATATGAACAGTTGTTGGTTTTACCTGAAAACGTCTGTTATTCTCTAAGATATCAGCAGTACCTGAAATTGCCATCGGAATTACAGGAACACCAGCTTTCAGAGCAGGACGTAAACTTCCTTCTTTGAACTCATGAGGATCTTCATCCTGACTTCTGGTACCTTCTGGGAAGATCGCAATGGAAAAACCATCTTTCAAAAGTTTTGTACCTTCATTCATGGTAGCAAGTCCAGCTTTGATATTCTTACGATCTAAAAACAGGCAGTTGATAAAACGCATCCAGTGAGATAGACAAGGAATCTTTTCCATTTCTTTCTTGGCAAAAATCCCATTCCACGTTCAGTAGCAACGTAGCTGCATAAAATATCATAATAACTGCTATGATTTCCAACATATAAAACAGCACCATCTTCTGGTATGTTTTCCTGGTCATCAACAATTAATTTTGTACCAGCCATAGCAAGACAGATCTTAAAAGATCGTAAGATCATGCGTTGTGCTATGGATGAACGTTTATGAGCTTTTCCAGTTTTGTTCCAATGATCAAACAATGGATAAAGCGGTGCGGTTAATGTCAGGAAAAGAACAGATAAATAATATCTGCAAAAACGAATCATGATCGTTCTCCCTTCTATAAATGATTTTATTTTTGTGATTTGCATCAAGCAATTCATTCTTTAATTTGTAAAGAGGCATGGAAAGATCGACATAGACTTCCTGTGGATTCACAAGACGTCTGCTCTCATCCCATAACGTGTTCAATTCATCCTTACAATAGGAACGGATGTCCATAACAGAAGGACTCTTGTAAACACATTGACCTTTGATAAAGATTGGAACTAAAAGTTCACGCATTGTATAAGTACCACCAGCAAGTGTAGACTTCTTCCAAGTAGCCTGAGGATCAAAGATTGTCAGATCGTCAGATTCATCATAATGTTCCCCGACAAGACAGATCAGATCACCACGGATCTTTCCATCTTCCTTTCCGTAGATACGATAAATCGTTTTATTTCCAGGATTTGTGATCTTTGCAGGATTCTCAGAAATCTTGATCTTAGCAGTAAATTCATCAGCACCTTTTGGTTTAGAGGCAGCAAGTTTATAGACACCTCCAAATGCAGGACAATCTGCAGAAGTGATCAGTTTTGTACCAACACCCCATGAAGTGATCGGTGCACCCTGAGATTTTAAGCTTGTGATCAGATTCTCATCAAGGTCTCCAGAAGCAGCGATCACTGCATCAGGAAAACCTGCTTCATCAAGCATGATACGGGCTTTCTTTGTAAGATAAGCAAGATCCCCACTGTCTAAACGGATTCCATAGTGCTTTGGCATATGACCTTTTGCTCTTAATTCTTCAAATACACGGATCGCATTTGGAACACCAGAACGAAGAGTGTCATAAGTGTCAACAAGTAAAGTGCAGGAATCTGGATAAAGATCTGCATAAGCACGGAAAGCATGATATTCGTCATCAAAACTCATGATCCAGCTGTGTGCATGAGTTCCAAGGATCGGAATATCAAAACATTTACCAGCAAGTACATTCGAAGTACCATCACAACCACCGATCACGGCAGCACGGGCACCATAAGTACCAGCGTCAGGTCCCTGAGCACGTCGAAGTCCGAATTCCATAACACCACTTCCACCAGCAGCATAAACTACACGAGAAGCCTTCGTAGCGATTAGACTTTGATGATTGATGATATTAAGGAGCGCAGTTTCTACAAGCTGTGCCTCCATGATAGGTGCTTTCACTTTCAGAAGCGGTTCTCTTGGGAATACAACAGTTCCTTCCGCGATCGCATAAATATCTCCTGTAAAATGATATCCAGCAAGATATTCCAGAAAATCTTCATCAAAAATCTCTTGATTACGAAGATAATCAATATCATCATATGAAAAAGATAAGTTTTTGATATAATCAATGACCTGATCGAGTCCCGCAAGTGATCGCATAGCCACTTCCAGAAGGATTATCACGGTAAAAAACATCAAAAACTACAGTTTCATCATTCCCTGTTTTAAAATATCCTTGCATCATGGTTAATTCATAAAGATCTGTGAGCAAGGTAAGATGATTTATATCCATTGAATACTCCTTTTCAACATAAAAATAGAAGGGTCAGGATAAGCTGCCCTATAACAACTTCAGTATAACATAATCTGATAAAAACGAACAGTATTCTTATAAAAGTTGTGAAGAGATGATTTCCTTTAATTTCTCCATTGTTTCATCCTCGTCAGATCCAGAAACGATCAGACTTACTTTATCATTGCAGGAGATACAAGCAGACATTAGACGGATCGCATTGGATACATCGATTTCTCCTCCATCATATTCTAGTGTAACACAAGAAGCACTTTTACATGCGATACTTGCAAGAGCAGCTACAGGCTGTGCGTGAAGTCCACGGTCAGATGTAATTGTAAAATCATATCTTTTCATAAAATATAAGAGTCCTTTCATATTTTTTTCTATTGTAACATAAAATAGTAAGACGGACAAAAGGAGGATTGGAATGAGGTACAAAATGACATATATATTATTTTTATTTTTTTTGTTAACAACGATTCCATATATTATTACGATATATATCAATAGAGAAAACAAGAAAAATATTTCGTTTGAAAACTATGACAGTGGATATAAAATACAAGACAAGGACCAAGATATTGATTTGGAAAGTTACCTTTTAAAAATCCTCCCAGGACAGATTTCCATGGATCAAGAAGAAGAAACGATCAAATGCCAGGCTGTGATCTTAAGGACAGATCTGATCCGGAAAATGGGCAGATCAAAGAAGATAAAGATTGAAAGCATACCATATCAGCTGTACAAAGACGAACAATATAAAAGTAAACTGGGCGATCGTGCCTATGAGATCATGGATCAGAAACGAAAAAAAGCAGTCAAAGAAACGATCGGAAAGGTGATCACATACAAAGGAACATTGATCGAACCATATTTTCATGCAGTGAGTGTGGGATGACATTAGATGCAAGTGAATGGTTCGGAAAAAAGATTCCTTATCTAAGACAGAAAGAAAGTTTAAGTGATATCGAATCCAAAGATTATATGTCAATTAAGACAATTTCATATCAAAGGATGCAGATTATACTAGAAGAACACATGAAAAAGAAAATCACCATACAACAATTACAAAAAAATCTGAGACTTTTAACGGTAACAAAGAATGGATATGTCAAACAGATCAAGGCCGTATCATATATCATTTCTGGAGAAGATTTTGCAAGATGGCTGCAACTGGCATCCAATAATTTTATTTTGAACAATACAAAGGAAATTTAAGGATCATCTGTCTCGGAAAGGGAAATGGATTAGGACTAAGCCAGTATGGTGCAGATCAGATGGCAAAGCAAGGAAAAACCTATCAAAAAATATTAAAATATTACTATCCAAAAACAATGATTCAAAAACTATATGAATAAACAGATGGAAATGGGCAAAACTATGTTTGAGGTGATGAAAATGAGAAAAAATAACAAACAAAACCCATTTCCGCTACGCAAATATTATGGGGCAATGATCATAGGATTCGTATTCTTTCTTGGAATCATGGCGTACTACAGTGCGACATTCCGCCAGAGGAGAGATCAGGCAAAACAGGAAGTCAGCCTGGAAGAAGAATCGATCGGAGCTAATAACAGCGCAACACAGGAAAAAACAAAAACAACAACGCAAGACAAGAAAGAAACAGAGACAACGGCACAAATGAAACGTACCATGAGTGAAAGTGTTACGTATAATGGTACATCCAAACTGACATGGCCGATCAAAGGCAATATTATTCTTCCATACAGTGTAAATTCAACCATTTATTTTGAATCTCTTGACCAGTACCGCATCAACAAAGGAATCCTGATCGAAGCAAAAGAAGGAGACGAAGTGAAGGCAGTCCGTAAGGCAAAGGTAAGAGAAATTAAAAAATCAGCAGAATATGGACAAACGGTATTGATGGATCTTGAAATGAATATACCGTATTATACGGACAGCTTAAAGATATCAGAGTAAAAGAAGGAACAATGGTCAATGCAGGAGAAGTTATTGCAAAAGTCGCAGAGCCGACAAGTTATTACACATTAGAAGGAACGAATCTCTATTTTCAGATGGAAAAGATAAAAAGTGTAGACCCTTTAAAATATCTGGAATAAAATAAAGTGAGAAAATAACAGCCATAACATATCTGGTTGATGTAGAGGAAAGGCGGTCAGAGAACATCTGACAGCCTTTCTTCAAAGAAAATGAAGATCAGGGCTGGATTAATATACAGATAGACAGAGGATAAGACAGATGAAGAATGTAACGTACATATTAAAATGCAGTGATAATAGTTTATACACAGGATGGACTAACGATATCAAACATCGCCTGAAGATGCATAATGAAGGAAAAGGTGCAAAATATACAAGAGGACGAGGACCAGTAGAACTTGTGTATCTTGAAGAATTTGATACAAAGCAGGAAGCAATGAGTAAAGAAGCAAAGATCAAACGTCTTACCAGAAAGGAAAAACTCCTGTTAATAGAAAACTACCAACAGGAGCAAAATTAAATCTGGAACATTAGGATAATATGGCATAAACTTCCACCCATAACAAACAGATGAAAGATCTCATGCAGACCAAAATTCTTCCAGTGATTTTCAAACCAAGGAATCTTTAGTGCATAGATCACACCACCAACTGTATAAATGATACCGCCAGCAAGCAGCCATCCAAAAGATGTCTTGGATAAACTATGGATGATCGGTGCGATCGCAACGATACAAAGCCATCCCATTGCGATATACATGACAGAAGATACCCACTTCGGACAAGTTACCCAGAACATCTTAAATACGATACCAAGGATCGCGATGATCCAGATCACGGATAAAAGTCCATATCCAAGCGTGCCGCCAAGAACGATCGTACAGATCGGTGTGTAAGAACCAGCGATCAGAACAAAGATCATTGCATGGTCAAGTTTCTTTAACTTCTTATTGATCATTGGTGAAATATTAAAAGAGTGATAAGCAGTACTTGCACCATAAAGACCGATCATACTTATAGTAAATATGATCAAAGAGATAATGCGTACATAATCACCGCTTAAAAAACTCTTGAGGATCAATGGAATGGAAACGATCGCGGCAAGGATCATTCCGATCAAATGGGTAATTGCACTTCCTGGATCTTTTAATTTATGTTTCATGGTAAAACCTCCAATCATTCTAGTGTTATAAAATTCAATACGTAGTATTAAAAACCATATCTAACTTTCTTACATACTACAACTATTCAAAGGATATTGCAAGGGGTTTTCAAAAAAAAGTGAATCTGGTATAATGTTACCTATTATGTGATTAAGAAAAAGTAATAGACAGAATGGGATATTAATATGGAAAAAACAAAGAAAGCCTATGAGATCGTCATAGATAGTATCAAAGAACAGATCATGAATCAGGAACTTGTTCTTGGACAAGGCCTTCCACCAGAGAGAGAAATCTCAGAGAAGCTTGGAGTCAGCAGGAATTCCGTTCGTGAAGCGTTGAAGATCTTAACCGTCATGGGAGTGGTCTCAAGTAGACAAGGAGCAGGAAATTATATATCAGGAAATTTTAAGGGATATATGGTAGATGCCCTTTCTATGATGTTTATGCTTGATAAGCTTGATTATGATCAGATCAACCAGATCCGTATCGGACTGGAGATGCAGGCATATGCACTTGCAGTGAAGAATGCAGAGACAAAAGACATCATAGAATTACAAGAATATGTGAATGCATTAGATCAGAGTACAGATAACGATGAGAAGACAATGTACGATAAGAAGATCCATTATGCGATCGCGAAAGCATCAGGCAATGTTCTGATCGTGAATATCTTAGATGCATTATCTGAAGTGATGGATATCTTCATTTTGAAATGCGTCGAGAAATCTTAAGAACTGAGAAGCGAAAAGGAATGTTACAGGAAGCACATAAGCAGATTGTCGAATGTTTATTAAAGAGAGATGTGGTCAATGGACAGAAAGCATTGATGAAACATTTTGATATGATTGATAACATTATTCACAAAGAACTTTAAGGAAAGAGCCATTTTGACTCTTCTTTATGCAAGATTAACAAAAAAAAGAAAAATGTCAAATAGTACTTTACAAAAGTAGACAATGTATATATAATAAAAACATAAATTGGTAGTACCAATAAGACAAAAACAGATAAAAACAATGGATGCGAAAAACATCCAAATTTTTTTCAAACAAAATTGGTAGTACCAATCTAGAGCGGAAGAGCTTAAGATAAAGGATAGAAAGTCTTAGGAATGAGGAGGAATAGCAATGGACATTTTAGTTTGTATCAAACAGGTGCCGGAGTCTAATAAGGTAGAAGTTGATCCAGTAACCGGTGTACTGTTAAGAAACGGAGCCGATTCAAAGATGAATCCATATGATCTGTATGCGTTAGAGACAGCGCTTAAGATCAGAGAAGAAGTAGGTGGAACGATCAGTGTCATCAGTATGGGACCACCACAGGCAATGACAGTGATCAGAGAAGCATTTGCCATGGGAGTTGATCGTGGAGCATTATTATCAGACCGAAGATTTGGTGGAGCCGATGTACTGGCAACAAGTTATACGATCGCACAGGGAATCAAGAAGATGGGAGATTTTGACCTGATCCTATGTGGAAAACAGACAACTGATGGTGACACAGCACAGGTTGGTTCCGAAGTATCTGAATGGTTAAATATCCCAAGCGTATCAAATGTAAAGAAGATATCTAAAGTAGAATCCGATGCGATCACGATCGAGATGGATCTGCCGGAAGAACTGGAGATTGCTAAAGTCCAGTATCCATGTTTGTTATCCGTAGATAAAGACATTTTCCAGCCAAGACTTCCATCCTATGTAAAGAAGATGGATACCGCAGACCGTGAAATTGAAGTATATTCCTTAGATGATATGGAAGACAAAGACGAAACACATTATGGATTAAATGGCTCACCAACACAGGTAAAACGAATTTTCCCTCCAACAGCGAATGACCATCATGAAGTATGGGACGGAGACGGAAGTGAAGTCGCAGACAAATTATTCCATATGATCACAGATATGAAATTTATCTAAAAGGGGAAATGAGAATGCCAAAATTAGTAATACATCAGGAAAAAGTAGAAGATCCACAGGTTCTGGTTGATATTTGTCCATTCGGTGCGATGGAAGAAAAAGACGGAAAACTTTCTATCAATGCCGCATGTAAGATGTGTAAATTATGTGTGAAGAAAGGACCAGCTGGAGCAGTAGAATATGTAGAAGATGAGAAAAAAGAAGAAATTGATAAGAGTCAGTGGAACGGAATCGCTGTTTATGTCGATCATGTTGATGGAGAAATTCATCCAGTAACATACGAATTGATCGGAAAAGCACGAGAGCTGGCAAGTAAGATTGATCATCCGGTCTATGCTTTATTTATGGGAAATAACATTTCAGATAAGGCAGAAGAATTATTACACTACGGAGTTGATAAAGTATTTGTTTACGACTTCCCAGAGTTAGCAAGATTCAAAATAGAATCTTATACATCTGTATTTGAAGATTTCATCAAGAAACATCAGCCATGTGCGATCCTGACAGGAGCAACAACAGTCGGAAGACAGTTGGCACCAAGGGTAGCTGCAAGAATGAAGACAGGATTAACAGCAGACTGTACGATTCTTGAGATGGATGAGAACACAGACCTTTCTCAGATTAGACCAGCATTTGGTGGAAACATCATGGCACATATCTTAACACCAAATAACCGTCCACAGATGGCAACGGTAAGATACAAAGTCATGAATGCACCAGAAAGAACAGAAGAAACACATGGAGAGATCATTTCATGTGCGATCGATAAAGAAAAGATCAAAGCACATGTGGATGTATTAGATATTGTAAAGAAAGAGCCAGAGAAGTTTATCGAATCTGCCGATGTTTTAGTCGTTGCAGGACGAGGAATCAAGAAAGAAGAAGACCTTGCAATGATCAGAGAATTAGCAGAACTGTTAGACGGACAGGTAGCCTGCACAAGACCACTTGCAGAAGCAGGGTGGGTAGAAGCAAAATGTCAGGTAGGATTAAGTGGAAGAACCGTACGCCCGAAACTGATCATTACCTGTGGTGTATCAGGAGCCATTCAGTTTGTAGCTGGAATGGATCACTCTGACTGCATCGTATCCATTAATTCCGATGAAAAAGCACCGATCTTTAAGACAGCACATTATTGTCTGGTAGGAGATGTCTACGATATCGTACCAAAACTGATCGAGAAGATTAAAGCTGCGAAAGGGGCGTAAGAGATATGAGTTATAAGAAATTTGATCAAGCTGATTTAGAAGTTATCAAAAATATCATAAAAGACGATGAAAGAATTTTATATGCAGAAAATATCAACGAAGAATACAGTCATGATGAATTAGGAGGAGCACAAAGCTACCCAGATGTTGTAGTAAAAGCGACTTCTGCAGAAGAAATCTCTGAGATCATGAAATATGCATATGAAAATAATATTCCGGTCACACCAAGAGGAGCTGGAACCGGTCTGGTAGGATCTTCCGTAGCGATCGAACACGGGATCATGATCGATTCAAGCCTCATGAATCATATATTAGAACTTGATGAAGAAAACTTAACGATCACCGTAGAACCAGGAGTTTTATTAATGGAACTTGCTGCCTATGTGGAAGATCATGATTTCTTCTACCCACCAGATCCAGGAGAGAAATCCGCAACGATCGGTGGAAATATCAGTACAAATGCCGGTGGTATGCGTGCTGTAAAATATGGCGTGACCAGAGATTATGTCAGAGGTCTTGAAGTTGTCCTTCCAAATGGAAAGATCGTGGAATTTGGAGGAAAGGTTGTAAAAACAGTTCCGGATATTCCTTAAAAGACCTGATGATCGGTTCCGAAGGAACCTTAGGCTTTATCACAAAAGCCACATTAAAATTACTCCCTCTGCCTAAAAAGGCAATTAGTTTACTGATACCATTTAAAACCTTAAAAGAAGCAATTGACACAGTACCTCTCATTATCAAGTCCAAAGCAATCCCAACTGCCATTGAGTTTATGCAGAGGGAGGTCATCATTGATGCAGAAGAGTACCTAGGTAAAAAATTCCCAGATTCCCAATCCGATGCGTACCTTCTGCTCAAATTTGACGGCAATTCAATAGAAGAGATTGAAGCAGATTATGATAAAGTTGCAAAACTTTGTTTAGAGGCAGGAGCACTTGACGTACTGATCTCAGATACAGAAGAAAGAGAAGAATCTATCTGGAAAGCCAGAGGAGCCTTCCTTGAAGCGATCAAAGGATCTACAACTGATATGGATGAAGTAGACATGGTCGTACCAAGAAATAAAGTCAATGAAATGGTAGAATACCTTCATAACTTACATAATGAAGTAGATATACGTATCAAGAGTTTCGGACATGCTGGAGATGGAAACCTTCATTCTTATATCTTAAAAGATGACTTAAGTCAGGAAGAATTTGAAAAACGAATGGCAGAAGCAATGGAGAAGATCTACGAGAAAGCTGCACAGTTAGGTGGAAAAGTATCCGGAGAACATGGAATCGGATTTGCGAAGAAGCCATATTTGAGAGAATCTCTTGATCCAGAAACAGTTGAGTTAATGAGTGGAATTAAGAAAGCATTTGATCCAAAGAATATCTTGAATCCACATAAAGTATTCCAGAGCTAAAACTGACACTTTGGTTATACTCCCTAAGTTTTAAAAATGCACAAAGCAGACAGGAAATCAAATACCTGTCTGCTTTGTGTATATAAATTTATACAATTTTCTTCGAAATGGTTGACATAATGTATAAAAATATATATACTAAAAACAGTAACAGTTATTATTTGAATTAAAGAGGAAAGGAAGAGGTTATGCAGCCAGCAACGAAAAAAAGCAAGCAAAGAGATGCCATCATAAAGTTTTTAATGACTCGCAAAGACCATCCAACTGCCGATATGGTATATATGAACATCAAAGAAGAGTTTCCGAAGATCAGTCTTGGAACAGTCTATCGAAATCTTGCATTATTAAGCGAACGCGGGGAAATACTAAAGCTATCTTATGAAGGAGGAGCAGACCATTACGATGCATGCACCGATCCACACTATCATTTGTGTGTCAGGAATGTGGAGCAGTCATCGATTTGGAGATGGCACCGATCGATGAGAAGTTAAATGAGATCGCAAGTGAGAACTTTCCTGGAAAGATTACACAGAATATTGTTTATTTTAAAGGAATCTGCAAAAATTGTTTAAAAAATCATTGACAAAAGTAAAATGTGATGGTAATATAAAGACAAGTTAAAAACAGTAATCATTACTGCTTTTAAGCAAAAGACACTAAGCCGAAAGGCAAAGCAACATAAATGATCATATAAAGTATAAAGGAGAACAAGAATTATGAAGAAATGGATTTGTACAGTATGTGGATATGTACACGAAGGAGAACAGCCACCAGAGAAATGTCCACAGTGTGGAGTACCAGCAGATAAATTCAAAGAGCAGGTAGAAGGAGAAAAAGAATGGGCAGCAGAACACGTAGTAGGTGTTGCCAAAGGTGTCAGCGAAGATATCTTAGCTGATCTAAGAGCAAACTTCGAAGGAGAATGTTCAGAAGTAGGAATGTACCTTGCAATGGCAAGAGTTGCTCACAGAGAAGGATATCCGGAGATCGGATTATACTGGGAAAAAGCAGCATACGAAGAAGCAGAACATGCAGCAAAATTTGCTGAGTTATTAGGTGAAGTTGTAACAGACAGCACAAAGAAGAACTTAGAGATGCGTGTAGATGCAGAACATGGAGCAACAGAAGGTAAATTTGACCTTGCAAAACGTGCGAAAGCAGCAAACTTAGATGCAATCCATGATACAGTTCATGAGATGGCAAGAGACGAAGCACGTCATGGTAAAGCATTTGAAGGATTATTAAAGAGATACTTCGGATAAGAAGAATTGATTTAGGAGGTATGAGTTTTCATACCTCCTTTTTTTTTATATTCCATGCTATAATAAAAATAAGACTGAAAAAGCAGGTGAAAGCATATGATTTCAGAAGAGAAAGTAAAGATTATGGCTGAGATGGCCAAGTATGAGAAGAATTATGGAAAAGGTGATTTCCGTATTTACAAATATACCAAGAAAGATTATGTCAGATCGGAGAAGATCAAGACAAGCATTGCCTTGTTAATTTCATTTCTGATCATGACAGGATTGTTGTGTATCATGCAGTTAGATATTGTGATCATGAAGCTGAGAGAAGGTAAAGTTATAGTATCTGCGGCTGTGATCATAGGAATTTATGTTGCGGTATTTTTTGTCTACCTGCATTTTACGAAGATGCGAGCATCCAGGAAGTATGATGAGGTAAGGGCAAGGGTACTGATCTATGACAAGCATTTAGAAGAACTAGAAACATTATATAAAGAAAAAGAGAATGAAGACATTAGTCCAACGATAGTCGAGGAGGAAGACGAAGATGGAAAAATTATTGATATATAGAGAACGATTTTTGAAATTCCTCACGGCGAGAGGAAGATATATTCAATCAGGGATGAGATTCCTTGGAGGAACTGTTTTATTTTATGTATTAGGGGAATTGTTTGGATATACAGAGACCTTTTCACAGCCATTTTTTATCTTTATGATGGGAGTGATCAGTGTCTTTATTCCAATATCAGCATTATCGTTGATCTTTTATGTCGTTATATTCTTAGAGTTACTTCATGTATCGTTAGAAGTGACATTATTTTTTGCACTGGTAGTTGTATTATATTTTCTTGTATATCAGAGAGTTTTTCCAGAGACAAGGATTTATCTGATGATGGTGCCAATCTTCTTTTATTTTCAACTACCTGCATGTTTACCGATCTTTGTTGGGATGTTTTGTGGAATTGCAGGACTTCCAGCGATCTTAATGGGAACAGTGATCTATTATCTGTCCAATATCCTTCAGCAGACAATGAACCAGCTGGCATCAGGATCAGCACATGGGAAGGTCTACAGTCTGATCGCAGCAAGAGCGATCGACAATAAGGATCTGCTTTTGTATTTTGTGGTATTCTGTCTGGTGACAGCACTCGTAACAGCAATTCGCAAGCGTGGAGCAGCGCATGGATGGAATATTTCAATCCTTGCAGGAGGAGTTGTATATCTGATCTGCATGTTCATAGGAGGATATCTGGTTAACAATGAGATCAATATCACATCACAGATCGGAACGATCATAGGAAGCATTGCGATCGCCCTGATCATACAGTTTTTATACAATGTGATCGACTATACCAGAGAAGAAACATTTGAATTTGAAGATGAAGAATACTATTATTATGTAAGAGCGATACCGAAAGTGACTGTGGAAGAAGAAGAATTTAATGTTACACAGATCACGGTACCATCACATAGATTTAGTTTAAAAAGAAAAGAACATAAACAAGAACATAAAGAACAGGACAAAGAAAAGGGAGAGGAAATTTGAGTAAATTTTTTGATGGACTTGAAAAATATATATATTGGACATCGATTCCGAAGATCGGTCTGAATGACATTGTAGATATTCTGATCGTCAGTGTTATGATTTATCTGATCGTCAAATGGATCAAAACAACAAGAGCCTGGGTATTATTAAAAGGGATCATTATCTTGCTTTGTATTGCATTTGCGGCATATTTACTGCAATTACATACAGTTTCATGGATTCTTTCCAATACAATGGGTGTGGGAATCACAGCGATTTTGATCGTCTTCCAGCCAGAACTCCGAAGCGCATTGGAACAGCTTGGAAGAAAGAACTGGGTGACTGATATTTTCTCTACAGATAGCCGTCAGGAAGAACTGGAATATACAGCAAGAACTCTGCAAGAGATATCAAGAGCAGCGATTGAGATGGGAAAGGTAAAGACAGGAGCACTGATCGTACTGCAAAGAGAAGTAGCACTTGGAGAGTATGAGCGTACAGGAATTCCAATTGATGCGAAGGTCAGCAGCCAGCTTCTGATCAATATCTTTGAACACAATACACCACTCCATGATGGCGCGGTGATCATTCACAACAACAGGATCGTGTCAGCAACTTGCTATCTTCCATTAAGCGATAGTGTAGAGATTGGAAAGGAAATGGGTACCAGACACAGAGCAGCAGTAGGGATCAGTGAAGTTTCAGACAGTATCACTGTGATCGTATCCGAAGAAACTGGTGGCATTTCTATCGCAAGGGATGGAAAGATCATCAGACATCTGGATCCACAGAGATTGAGAGATGAACTGGCTGTCCTGAGAGAAGAAAAAGGACAGAATAAGAAATTCAAACTATGGAAGGGGCGGAATCGAAATGAAAAAAAGAATGGAAAGTGATCTGCTTTTAAAAATAATTTCTGTTGTTTTTGCCTTTCTACTTTGGATGTTTGTTATCAACACCGATAACCCGGTCATCAAGAAGACTTTCAGCGATGTACCGGTTGATATGCTGAATGAACAGGTTTTAGACGATCTTAATCAGACTTATAAGATTGAATCTGGAGATACCGTAAGCTTTACTGTGAAGGGAAAGAAAGATGTTGTAGATCGTTTGACGAAGTCAGATTTCCGCGCAACGGCAGATGTATCTTCTATGTCAGATGTTCATGCGATCCAGATCGAAGTTGAGGCTTTACGATACAAGAGTCAGTTAGATATCGATACAGGTGGTGCAACAGTCAAAGTCGTATTGGAAGATGTGAAGAGTGACCAGATACCAGTCAATGTTGTGGTGAAAGGAACACCAGCGAGTGGATATACGGTAAGCACGCAGACAGCAACGCCGAATCTGATCTCTGTATCTGGGCCAAAGAGTGTGGTAAGCAGGATCAAACAGATCGTAGCGAAAGTAGATGTATCCGGATTGAAGAAAGATGTAACAATGGCTCAGAATGTCAAGTGTTATGATGAAGACGGAGATGAAGTAAGTCAGGACCGCATCAAACTTGATACGACCAAGATTAAAGTAAAGATTGGATTATCAAGAACGAAGACAATACCATTTACAGTGGAAACAAAAGGAACGCCGGGCAAGGGATATGTACTTGGAAGCATTGATTATGAACCAAAACATATAGAAATTACTGGAGCTGAAGATGATCTGAGAAGATCAGCAGTATCAAACTGGCGAATTTAGATATCAGTGACAGTACAAAGAGTATTGAAAAAACGATCAAAGCGTCCGATATTAAACTGCCAGATGGTATTACATTTGTAAAATCTGTAGATAAGATCAAGAATATCGTGATCCGTGCGAACATCGAGAAGAAGACGAAACGAACATTGACGATTCCGACAGAACAGATCGCATTGATCAATAATACGAAGAATTATGATGTCAAATTTGATGACTCAGAGTTAAAGGTGAAGATCAGCGGATTACGCTCAGTAGTAGATAAAGTTGTAGTGAAGGATTTAAATCCAAAGATTGACATGCAGCTGTACGAACCAGGAACGCATACGGTACAGGTTCAGCTGACAAAGATCAAGAATATGTCGATTGAGAAGAACGTCAGTGCAAAGATCACGGTAGAATAAAATATAAGGAGAGATATTTACAATGGATAAGATGTTATCGGTTGTTCTTCCAGCTTATAACGAAGAACAGATGATCAAGAAAACAGCACAGGTGGTAGGAGACCTGCTTGAGAAAGAACAGATCCCATATGAATTAGTATTCGTAAATGACGGATCTAAAGATCATACATGGGAGAAGATCTTAGAACTCAAGGAAGAAAGAGCACATATCAAAGGAGTCTGCTTTTCCAGAAATTTTGGAAAAGAAGGAGCCGTTTTTGCAGGGATCGCACAGGCAGAAGGAGACTGTATTGCAGTAATGGACTGTGATCTTCAACATCCGCCAGAAACACTTATAAAGATGTATCGTTTATGGGAAGACGGATATCAGGTGATCGAGGGAGTGAAAGCATCCAGAGGAAGAGAAAGTTTCATTCACAAGATGTTTGCAAAAACATTTTACAGTATTATCAGTGATGCGACAGGAATCGATATGTCCAGAGCATCTGATTTCAAGTTGATGGATCGACAAGCAGCAGAAGAATTTCTAAAACTTCCAGAACGAAATGTATTTTTCCGTGCATTGTCATCCTGGGTAGGATTCAAGACAACATACGTAGAATTTGATGTGCAGGAACGAGAAGCAGGAGAATCCAAATGGTCATTCAAATCATTAGTACGATATGCAGTGAATAATATCACATCATTTAGCGCCGCACCAATGCAGATCGTCACATTTTTTGGCGTTGTATTCTTCGTATTTGCAGTACTACTTGGAATACAATCGCTTTATATGTATTTTTCTGGACATGCAGTTGCAGGATTCACAACAGTGATCTTGTTGTTACTGTTGGTTGGAAGCATTTTGATGTTCAGCTTAGGTGTGATCGGATATTATATCGCGAAGATTTATGATGAAGTGAAGATGCGTCCGAGATACATTATCTCAGAAGTGATCAAATCCAAAGAATAACAATACAAATCCCTGAGATCGGATGAGATGAATATCTGATCTCAGGGATTTTATGTGATACAGGGAATCATTTTTTTTGAGATTTGAAAACAAGAAATTTACTGATAAAATAATTGACGATTGTAACAATAACTTGTGTTTCTAACTTGGCGATCATCTGTGGCTGATGGAGAATCTCAACACAGAAAGGAACTCCGCCCACTTCAACAGCCATGGTTACAAGACGACCGAGAACAAACTTGATGAATTCATGAATTGTATCTGTGAAGGATTCAGATTTAGACTGAAATACATATAGCTTATTTACAACAAATGCAAAACAGATCGCAATCGCAACAGAGAAAAAGTTGCTGATCTTATAATCAATTCCACATGGTCCTTTTAATAAAGCAAACATTCCAAGATTAACGAGGGTTGTCAATCCACCAAAAAACAAATAACGAATTCGCGAATCATTATATAATTTCTTTATCAAATTTAACATATCATATTACCTCCGATAGATATAAAATATTCTAAAATGTACATACATCCAATATCTTAAGACATTTTTCAGAATTTTCAATCCAAAATGTGGTATACTAAGCGTGATAATGAACAAAAAAGGGTAAAGGGTAAAGGAAAAGTATAATGATAAAAGAACAAAGAAAGTATTGCTATGGAGTCTATACACTGATGTTTTTACTGATGTGTATCGGGGCATTTCTGCCATTTTTCACCGAAGGAAAAAGCTTTGTATGGGGAGCAGGAGTAGAAGACGGATTAAGCCAGCATTTTTCAGCATTAGCATATTATGGGGAAGCACTAAGAGAATTTTTCCGTAATCTTCTGGCGGGACACCCAAAACTTGTGATGTGGGATATGAGTCTTGGGTATGGTGCAGATATCCTCAACATTGAATTACTATGCGATCGGTGATCCGTTAAACCTCCTCTACGGATTTGTTTCGCCAAAGAATACAGAAACTATGTATAATTTCATGATCGTGTTACGAATGTATCTGGCAGGGATCACGTTTATCATGTATGCAAGAAAAATGAAAAAACGAAGTTATGGAACTGTGATCGGGGCACTGGTCTATGTATTTAGCGGATTTTGCTTTCGACTAGGACTGCGCCATCCATTCTTCATCAATCCGATGATTTATTTTCCGCTGTTATGTCTTGGGATTGAGAAGATCTATCAGAGAGAAAGACCGTATGTATTTATTTTCGCAGTCTGCGTATCAGCAATGAGCAATTATTATTTTTTATATATGCTGACGATATTTGCGGTAATCTATGCGTGGATCCGTTTTTATAAATACACCGAAGAAAACAAGATGAAAAACTTTTTCCTGACAATCTTGAAGTTTGGAATGTATTATACACTTGGAATTGCAATGGCAGCAGTGATCTTACTACCATCCGTCATAGGATTCCTAGGAAATGGCCGTTACGGCAATGGGGCTGACTGGAAATCATTGATCGTATACCCAGGGAAATATTATCTGCTGTTTATTGAAAACTTTATTGGATACGGAAATATGGGCAGCAATACGAACGCAGGATATCTGCCGATCGTTGGGATCGTTGTATTATTTACACTGTTTTCACAGCGAATGAAACACAAAAAATACAGAGCAGCATTTATAGCAAGTATCATTGCTCTGATTCTCCCAATCTTTGGATACGCATTTAATGGGTTTTCCTATGCAAACAACCGGTGGGCATTTGCACTGAGCTTTATTGTGGCATTGTTGACAGCAGAAATGTATCCACGTCTGTTTGTGATGTCAAAACGACAGCAGATTGGGATCGGAGCAGGAATCATCATATATACTGTATTTTGTATCATCGTAAATGCATCAGGAGAAGAAATCCTGAAGAATAAAGGAATCATGGCAGCCTGTGGATTAATTGCAGTATTTTATATTCTATTGTTGATCTTTCAAAGACTTGGCTATGATGCACAGAAGAGAATTGTGCGAGTGAGCATGGCAATCTTGCTCCTGATATCAGTGGGAGTGCATGGATATTACAGATTCGATCCAAAAGGATATGCTTATACACAGGAATTTATGGATCAGGGACAAGCATATCGAACATTGAAGGAAGATAATATCCGTATGCTGAGTAAGGTAAATGATCCATCTGTTTATCGAGTACATGCAGAGGGATATCGATATAAAAATTATGGACTGATCAACCATTTGAATACGATCAGCGGATATTACAGTATCACAGCAAAATGTGTGACAGATACGATCAAAGGATATGATACGCTGGGAATGCAGTATGCAGATAAATATAAAGGAGTCGATCAAAGACTGGGACTTCTGTCATTAGCTGGCGTAAAATACATAACAGTAGCACATAACAGTCAGGTTGCAAAAGATGTAAGTTCCAAGGGGATGTACCATACGGAGTTGAAACAAAATAAAAGGAAATATCACATTATATAAGAATAAATATGCACTGCCATTTGCATATGCATATGATTCTTATATGACAGAGCAGCAATACGAACAGTTAAATGGAATCGGCAAGGAACAGGCAATGCTTGCACAGATCATATTGAATCAGCATCCGGCAGACAAAGAGATTCAACACAACGAACAAAGAAACGATTCTGATATACAGACGATCTCATTGCCAGAGACAAGGATCTCATCTCCAAAGGGAAGAAATATGCGGATATTACGGTGCCAGTAGAGAAAGACAAGGAAACTTATCTCTATTTTAAAAATCTCGTTTACCATGGAAAGAAAAATGGAGACGATAACTTCATATTGACTGGAAGAAGGGGACAAAAGGAATCCTTGTGACACAAAATGATGTACAACAGAAAATTCATATTCAAAGCACCTTCAATCCATACTATTTTGGAAGAAAAGATTACATTGTAAAGATCAATCATCAGACAAGCAAGGCAAAAGAAAAAGTAAGATTAAATTTCTTGTCTCCAGGTGAATATGAATTTGATGATATCAGTTTGATCACAGTTCCTAAAAAAGATGTTCTTGCCAGATTAAAGGAACGCAAGGAGAACTCAATGAAACAGATCCAATATGAAGGAAATCATTTCAGAGGAGTCTATCATGCGAAAAAAGACCAGATTCTGTGTGTAACGATTCCATACTCCAAAGGATGGAAAGCAACAGTCAATGGAAATCGCACAAAGATTTATAAGGCAAACGGGATGTTTATGGGGATCATAATGAAAAAGGAACACAAAGTGTCAAATTAGATTATGAAACACCAGGATTAAAAATAGGGGCATGGATCAGTCTGGTGGCATGGATCGGATTGGGAATATATGGATTGTACTTTGAAAAGTACAGAAAAAAGCTGTTAAATCAACGTTAAAATAAGAAGAGATACTGGTAAAAATAAAAAAAACATGATAAAATAGCCCTTAGACAAATGTTACAAAAATGTTAAATGAGTGGGAGGAACTATGAAAACGTAAAGAAAATGATGCAGGCAGGATTAAAGAAATTCACAGTGATCACTATCTTAGGTGTATTTCTTATGACAAGCCTGATTCCAGTATCCGCAGCAACGAAAGTATCAAAGATCAAATGGTCAGCATATAGAAAGACAATGTATGTTGGTAATGCACAGAGATTTGCAGTGAAGATCACACCAGCCAAAGCATCCAAAGCGAAGCTTGGATGGAAAACAAGTAATAAGAAGATTGCCAAAGTCAGTACAAAAGGAGTTGTCACACCTGTCAAAGCAGGAAAAGCAACGATCACATGTTACGTGAAATCACAAAAATCAAAGAAAGTAACATGCAAAGTCACAGTAAAGAAACAGAAAGTGACAGCGATCACATTTGCAAAAGCAAGCATAGCCGTACAGAAAGGGAAAAAGGTCAGCAATCCAGCAATCGTAACACCAACTTACGCAGCAAATAAAAAGGTAACATACAAATCTTCCAACACAAGCGTGGCAACAGTCAGCACAAGTGGAGTTGTAACAGGAAAGAAAGTCGGAACAGCAACGATTACAGCAACAGCAGCCGATGGATCAAAGAAGAAAAACAGTTACAAAGTAACTGTTGTAACACCGATCACAAAAAACAGTGCCAAGTTTATCGCACACCGCGGATTAAGTGCCGAAGCACCAGAGAATACGATCAAAGCCTATGAATTAGCAGGTGGAGCAGGATTCTGGGGAGCAGAAACAGATGTCCGTATGACAAAAGACAAGAAATTCATTCTGCAGCACGACCTGACATTCAAGAGATTATGCGGAGTTGATAAGAAACCAGAAGATATGACATTATCAGAGATCCAGAAACTGACAATCAAATCTGGAAATAACGTTTCAAAATATAAGAATGTAAAATCAGCAACAACAGTTGCAACATTAGAAGATTATTTAACAACATGCAAGAAGTACAACATGGTACCAGTTATCGAGATCAAGATGGAATTCGTAGAATACGGAAATGAAACAACCAATGATTCTCGAATGCAGGCAGTGACAAAGAACAACATGGAAGATCTGTATGCATTAACAAATCAGATCATGGGGAATAAAGAATACATGTTTATTGCCTATGATTTTGAAACAATGGTACAGATGAGAAAAGTCTTAGACGATAACGCAACAACATCCACAAATGTAAAATTACAGCATGTAACAAATAATCCAGATCAGGGAATGATCAATTATTACAAGAAACGTAAGATTGAATTGGATGCAAATTGTGATAAGATTTCACTCTCAGACATCAAGGCATTCAAAGATGGTGGAGTGAATGTAGGACTTTGGACTGTGGACGATACAGAAAGAGTCGCAGATTATATTGCACAGAAAGTGGATTATATTACAACGAATACAAAGTTCTGGTAAGAATAGAAAACACAAGAAAAGAGACAGCAGATGAAGATGTTTGTTGTCTCTTTTTTGGTGTTATGGTTTGTGGTATAATTAAAACGATCACCATCTATCACAACATCAAGAAGAGATAAATTAGTTACATGGCTAGGAGAACGGATCAGAATGCTCTGCGAAAGCAAAATGGACACAGAAAGAGTCTTTCAGATCGTGAAGACAGCAAAAGAATACCAGAGAAGAAAGTAAGATGAAAAGAAAAGTTACAGGAATGTAGTAATTATGTTATATATATGTTAAAATAAAGCATATATGCCAAGGAGACAGGCAGAAAATACAGAGAAAAAGAATCAAAAGGAGAGAAGGGTTATGAGCCAGAAGGAAAGAGTCGATTTGATCGAGGTAGATTTATTGGATATGTGTAAATATATTCTGTCAAAGTGGGTGTTTATTTTGATAGGAATGGTAGTATTTGCTGGAGCTGGATTTGGGTATGCGAAGGTGAAGAGTGTGACAGAGTATAGCTCTAAGATGCAGGTATATGTTACTGTGCCTAAGACATCCGATAAGGTGTTGATCAGGGATAATGCTGGGGATCTGGCGTATGATTATCAGAAATTAATTAAAACTGATTTGATTGTGAATGAGATTGCCAAGAAAACGAAAATTGAGAAAGATGATGTGAAAGATGCAATTTCAGCAGAAGTTGTGGATGGAACAAGATTGCTTGAGATTAAGGTAAAATCAGATGATAAAGATGATGTGAAGAAGATTTCAAAAGAAGTTTTACCAGTATTTCAGAAAGTAGTACAGAAAGATTTGGGAAGAAATAAACTTGTAATCGCAGACCAGCCATCTAAGATAAAGGCAGAACAGACAGTTAGCACAAAGAAATTTTTGGCTGTAGGTGCAGTTGGTGGATTTGTAGTTGTAGTAGGAGTATTTTTGTGCTCTATCTTGTAGATTTAACAAAGAAAGCAAAAAGAAATTAGGATTAATAAAACAAAGGAACAAAGAGTATGGGAGTAAAACGTTCACAGATACAAAATCTGATTATATATATAGGTGATGTGTTTGGAATTACAATTGGATATTTTTTAATGTCACATATTAGGTTTTATTCGGATATCTATGGGGTATGGGCGCAGGATAATCGAGTGATTTATCGTTGGTTAGTTGCTATTTTGTATTAACGATCGTGTATTTGGTAATTGATCAAATCAGAATTTTTTAAAAGAAAATTTTGGAAAGAATTTTGGGCAAATTTCAAAACAAACTTGATCACAGCTGCATTGATTGCGACGGTTGCATATTTGATTGATGATGCAAGAGATTATTCGAGATTTATTTATCTTACAACGATGATATTTAGTTTTGGTGGATGCAGATATCACATATGATTTATCGATGGTATATTTTAAAGTATCGACCATATAATTCAATCACAAGAAAGATGTTGATTGTAACAACGTCAGATCGAATGGATGAAGTGGTAAGAAGTATCATCAAGGAAAAGACATGGAACCTATGGGTGACAGGAATTATCATTACAGACAAAAATTTGACAGGACAGCAGGTTATGGATATTCCAATTGTCGCAAATAGGAATACAATGCTTCAATATGCAATCAGAGAGGTAGTAGACGAAGTGTTTATTCTGATTCCAGAAGAGCCGGATGAACAGATTCAGAAATTAGTGCAACGATTTGAGGAGATGGGAATTACAGTTGATTTAAATATCAATTTATATGAATTAGATGTAGAAAGTGGAAGCAAGTATCTTAATCAATTGGTAAGTATCCAACAATCACATTTGCACAAAGAGAAATCCCATTACATATGATTGTACTGAAACGTTTGATGGATATTCTAGGAGGAATCGTTGGATTACTAATTACAGCAGTTGTAACGATTGTTCTAGGACCAATGATTAAATTAGAATCGCCGGGACCACTATTCTTTTCACAGAAGAGAGTTGGGCGAAATGGACGTATCTTTAAGATTTATAAATTCCGGTCTATGTATGCAGATGCAGAAGAAAAAAAAGAATTGATGGAACAAAATGAAATGGATGGTCTGATGTTTAAGATGACAGATGATCCAAGAATTACAAAGATAGGAAAGTTTATTCGTAAGACAAGTTTGGATGAATTGCCACAGTTTTGGAATGTCTTAAAAGGTGATATGAGCCTTGTTGGAACAAGACCGCCAACGGTAGATGAATTCGAGCAGTATGAAGGATATCACAAACGCAGATTAAGTATGACTCCTGGATTAACTGGAGTATGGCAGGTAAGTGGACGTAGTGATATCACAAACTTTGAAGAAATTGTTTCTATGGATGTAGAATATATTACGAATTGGTCTTTGAAGAGAGATATTGAGATTATCTTGAAGACAGTTCAGGTTGTGTTGCATAGTGATGGAGCAAGATAGTAAACGAGGTAGAAATATGAAGGTATGTTTAGTTGGGTCTAGTGGAGGACATTTAACACATTTATATATGTTAAAGCCTTTCTGGGAAAATAAAAAACGATTCTGGGTTACATTTGATAAAGAAGATGCGAAGAGTATGTTAAAAGGAGAAAAAGTATATCCATGTTATTTTCCGACAAATAGGAATATTAAAAATTTAATAAAAATACGTTTGTAGCACTAAGAGTTTTGAGAAAGAAAAACCAGATCTTGTGATATCATCAGGGCAGCAGTTGCAGTGCCATTTTCTATATTGCAAAATTAATGGGAAAGAAATTAATTTATATTGAAGTGTTTGATCGAATTGACAAACCGACATTAACAGGAAAACTTGTTTATCCGATTGTTGATAAGTTTATTGTACAATGGGATGAAATGAAAAAGTTTATCCAAAAGCAATTAATTTAGGAAGCATTTTCTAGGAGGTATTCTTTTGATATTTGTAACAGTAGGAACACACGAACAACAATTTAATCGTCTGATCGAAGAAATTGACAGATTAAAAGGAAATGGAATCATCAAAGATGAAGTTATTATGCAGACGGGTTATTGCACTTATGAACCGAAACACTGTGAATGGTCAGAATTACTTCCGTATGATCAAATGTTAGAAAATGTAGAAAAAGCAGACATTGTTATTACACATGGAGGACCTTCTAGTTTTATTATGCCACTGCAGATAGGAAAAATTCCAATTGTTGTGCCACGACAGAAAAATATAATGAGCATGTGAATAATCATCAAGTAGAGTTTGCTACAGCTGTAAAAGAAAGATATGGGAATATCATAGTTGTAAAAAATATAAAGAAGCTGGAAAAGGCAATCTTAAAATACGATAAAATCACAGTTAAGCTGACTACATCACTTGAAAATAACAATACAAGATTTAATGAAAAATTAGAAAATATTGTAGAAGATATGTTTCAATAGAAATGAGCAGGGGAAGATTCATGAAAAAGGTACTTGTGTTAATGGCTACCTATAACGGAGCACGATATTTAGATGAACAGATTCAAAGTTTGATAGATCAAAAATGTTGAATTGGAAATTTTAGTTAGAGATGATGGTTCAACTGATAATACGATAAATGTATTGAATAAGTGGAAAAACAAGGAAAATTAGATTGGTACACAGGAAAACATTTAAATGTTCAATATGGTTTTTATGATTTGATGGAACATGCAGCTCAAAAAGATACTGAATATATAGCATTTTGTGATCAGGATGATGTGTGGGATAATGATAAATTATGTATAGCGGTAGAAGAACTAGAAGATAAATGTAGTCAATCAAACCCAGCACTTTATTATTGTGGGCAAAGATTAGTTGATGAACAGATGAATTTTCTATCAGATCATAATCTCAATGAGTATCGTAATTTAAGAACGAGATTTGTATTATCTGATATAGCAGGATGTACAGCAGTTTTTAATACGGAATTATTAAATAAAGTTTTAGAATATAAGCCAGAGTATATGTTGATGCATGATACATGGGTTCTAAAGGTTTGTTTGGCAATGGGAGGAGAGGTTATAGTAGATCCAAAACCACATATGAACTACAGGCAACATAGTAATAACACTGTAGGATTAGGAAAAGGTATAAAATCTAATTTAAAACAGGTTAGACAATACATAGAGGAATATAAAGTTGAAGAGCAGATGTTGGAATTGAAGAAGGGATATGGAAAGAGTATTATTCCGGAATATAAACGAGTAATTTATTATATTTGTAATTATAAAAATAATATAAAATGTCGCAAAAAATTATTGAATAAACATTATATAAATTTTGTAATAAAGGCTTGAATTTAACATATTTTATTAAAATTATGTTAAATAAATTATAGGAAAGATTAAGGTGGAAGAGTATGTTGTTTAGTATTGTTATTCCCGTATATAACGTTGAAAAATATTTAAATGAATGTATGCAATCAATACTTTTACAGGTTGAGACAATAGAAAATGATTGTGAAATACTTTTGATTGATGATGGTTCAACTGATACGAGTGGAAGGATATGCGATACATATAAAGATAGATATCCAGATATTGTTAAAGTATTTCATAAGCCTAATGAGGGCTGTTGGCAACTAGGCGTTTTGGATTTAAAAGGGTATCTGGGGATTATGTTATAAATTGTGATTCAGATGATTTATTAGAAAAAGGAATGTTAAAATCTGTAAAAAATATTATCTTGAAATATAAAAATCCGGATATAATATTTATAAATCATAACAGATATGATGGAAAAGAAAAAACGATTGAGTTTGAAAACATTTTTTCAAACAAACATGATAGCTTAATACCTAGAGAGAATGTATTACGTGAATTTATGACGGGGCATAGTGTAGTTAGTGTATGGGGAAAAATTTGTAAGACATCGTGTATTAATCCAGACTTGGATTATAAAAAATACGGAAGAATGAGCACAGGTGAAGATGCTTTACAATCTGTAGAATTTTTACGAATGCAGATACTTTGTATACTTAAATGAAGCATTGTATGATTATAGATGTGATTCTGGTATGACAACAAAATTTGATAAAGATTATTATTTTACATTTAAAAAAATATTCGAAGAAATAATAAAAGAAAAAAAAGCTTGGAATTTGAAAAGCTTCAATAAATTATTTGCTATTAAAGTATTTCAGACAACAGGAAGAGCTATAACTCAATCTAGGTACAATAAATGGAATTCTTATGGCGAACAAAGAAAATATTTAAAGAAGATTCGTCAAGATAAGATGTTTATTGTTAATATAAAATATCTTAATAATATCAAAGAAAATTTACAAAGAGATCATTACTTGTTGTTATATCTTTTGAAGGTTAGATTCTATTTATTAATAATTATAATGCTTAGGATGAAAAATATATTGGATAATTAAAACAAAGCGAAAGAGAGAGGGATATATTTATAAATTATGATGAGATTTTTACAAAGTTGCGTTTATTCATTAGATGTAATGATTTATTTTAGAGGAAAAGTAATAATGAGAAGCTGAGAAAAATATTATCTATTATTTTAATTCCTGCAGGGATTATACGGTATGTTTATGTATCTATTAAAGCGATGTTTATAAACACTAAATCAGAGAGATGTGCAGTGGCTTTGATAATAAAAAATGAAGGGAAATACATTAAAGAGTATATAGAATATTATACAGCGCTGGATTGTGATCTTATTATATACGATAACGATTCAGATGATGGAACAGCTTCAATTGTAAAAAAATATAGGAATGTGACGTACATACCATGGCATGGGAATAAGAGACAAATAGATGCTTACAATCAAGCTTGTAAAAAATATGCAAAAAAATATAAATATATTATGTTTTTTGATGCAGATGAATTTTTAATTGCTGATGATTTGTTAAAAGGAAAATCATTGTATCAAATTTTAGATAGTGTATTTAAAAGACAGAAAAAAATAGCTTGTTTAGGTATTAATTGGCTTATTTTTGGATCATCAAATTTAGTAGAAGATCCGGAAGATGGTGTAATAAATGCATTTACGCACTGTGCACGAGATGAATTTGAATGGAATCAATTGGTTAAATCATGTGTGATTCCATCTAAAATAATAGGTTGGGTTAATCCACATCTTCCATTACAAGCATTTGGTTATAAAAAGATAAATCTAGATGGAAAGAAAATAGTTCAACCTAGAAATGAACTTCCAAAGAAAAAAAAGATCAGATTGTATCATTATTTTGTGAAAAATAAAAAGCATTTTGAAGAAAAAGTTAATAAGGGCATGGCTGATAGAAATGCAAAAGAAGTATGGAGGAGTTTTATTATTATGATAAAAATGATGTGATTAATTATAAAGCAATTTCTGTTCGAGACTACATACTAAAGAAATGATAGGGGTGAAGCTAATGAAGAAAATGGAACTGCCAGAATTTGCTTATAAATGCATATTGTTTTTGCTTATTATAGATGCAGCTATATATAATACAACAGTAAATGAAGTTTTAAAGATTCTTTACATAGTTTTTGCTTAGTTGGGACGATAGCTTTTCAATATTATGCATTTTAGTAAGAAGATATTCAATAAAAGAGCTATTAGCTCATGTTAGTATTTTGTTATTGGCAGTGATGAGTTATATTATAAGCGGAAATACAGATATGTTTGCGAGTATATTATTAGTTGTACTTGCATGGAAACTGAATATAGATGATATCTTGAAAATGATTTTTCAATAAGATTTGTTGTGTTTATATCCGTGGTTTTATTATCTTTAGTCGGGGTATTAAAGAAAGGATCGATAGCTTTAACGTCTGCGGATAAAGGTGTTCTATTTGGATATGGGCATGCTAATACATTTGCAGGAAGTGCAGGAATATTAATATTTCTTATGTTTGCTATCTGCAGAAATAATTTAAAAAATACATTTTGTAATTGCAGTTATAGCAGATTTGTTGATTTTCTATTTTTCGAGAGCGAGAACAAGTTTGTTATTGATGACTGCATTAGTGTTTATTTTATTACTGTGTAAATATGTTAAAAATATGGATAAAGTAATATTAAAAGTAGCGAAATATTTTCAGAGTATTTTGTTGATAATTATATTTGGACTTATATTTTACGTGCAAAAGAGATGATGCCAAGAGTTGTTGATGTGGTTGATAAATTGATGAATGGACGTATTCTATTATCAGCAATGAATCTTGCGTATTATCCGGTAACATTGATTGGACAAAAGGTTGATCTTTCACTGATTGCATTGGATAATCAATATTATGCGTTAGACAATGGATTTGTTTATATCTTGATTCATTATGGTATTTTGGGATCACTTATAATTGCAGGATTTCAGCAAAAGGCGATTATGAAATGTATAGAGAAAAAAGATGTGGTTTTAACAACTATTTGTATTTTGATTTTATTTTGGATGGTATATGAAGGAATGATGGTTTCAGCCACATCAAACTTTACGTTATTGTTTGCAAGTACTTTGATAGGTACGGATAAATTAAAGCAGAAAGAATAAAAGGAGTATTTAAATGATACCGAAAGTCATTCATTATTGTTGGTTTGGTGGAAATCCACTGCCTAATATTGCGGTTAAATGTATTAATAGTTGGAAAAATATTTTCCAGATTATGAAATAATCGAATGGAATGAAAGCAATTTTGATTTATTTTCATGTGATTATTGCAGAGAAGCGTATGATGCTAAAAAATGGGCTTTTGTAAGTGATTATGCCAGATTTAAAATTTTATATGAGCATGGTGGAGTTTATTTTGATACAGATGTAGAAGTCATTAAAAGTATGGATGATATATTACAGAAAGGTGCATTTATTGGTCGTTAAGAATTGCAAATGCATTTCCAGTTAATGCAGGCCTTGGATTGGCAGCAGAACCTAAAATGCCGATAATAAAAGAAATAGTTGAACATTATGAGCAGGCTCACTTCGAGCAAGTAGAAAAATGGAAACAGTAGTAGAAAAAGTAACCAATATACTAAGAAAATATGGGCTTTCCAATGAACAAAAATATGAGATCATAGAGGGAATGCAGATATATCCTTCTGATTATTTTTGCCCATATGACTATAATATTGGAGAGTTAAATATTACGGATAATTCAAGATCAATACATTGGTATGATGCATCATGGCTTGATAGTAAAATGCAAAAGAAGAGATGTTTGTGTGAAAATTCAAAAACATTACGAGGAAGACTAGGGGAATGTATAGCAAAATTATATACTAGTCTGTCATATTATTGGGAGTGGATTAGTACAGGAGATTATGAAACTATTAAGAAAAAGATAAAAAATAGAATCAAAGGAAAAGGTAAGAAATGGTTAAAAAAATCATTAAGGCTGTAAATTCTGTGTTTGGAAATTTTGTTCGAGTACAGTCAAGATTAAGTTTTGATGAAGCAAGAAAATGTTTACAAGAAACCAATCCCAAACCAAAAGGAACTTGTTATACAAAAAATAAGCTTGCTATTCAATATGATTTACATATTATTATCCCAGCATATAACGCAGAAAAATATATAAAAGAATGTTTGAATCTGTCTTTATCCAAGTCTCAGAATATAGTGTATTAGCTACCGTTGTTAATGATGGATCAACTGATCAAACAAGTATAATTCTAGAAAATTTAAAAAACTGTATAAAGGAAATCAAATTGATATTGAAATTATAAATCAAGATAACAAAGGATATTCAGGAGCAAGAAATACTGCATTGAGTTTTATAAGAGGAAAATATATTATTTTTTTGGATGCGGATGATGTATTACCTCAAGATACTATTGAAGTTATGTTAGATACTGCGTATGAATATGATGCGGATATTTTACAAGGAAGTTGGTATACATTTACGAATGAGAAAAAGAAAGAGCACAGAGTAAAAGAAAGTGGAAAAGAATCCGGAAGTCAGGGATACATATCAGGCTATCCATGGGGAAAGCTTTATAAATATTCAGTGTTAGAAAACTTTCAATTTCCAGACGGATATTGGTTTGAGGATACGCCGATTTCATTTATACTTGCTGCATTGCCATTTAAATGTATTTCAATTGATAACATTGTGTATGGATACAGATTAAATTCAGAAGGCATCACATCAAAAGCAGTGTATAGTGAAAAATCCATAGATAGTTATTGGATTACAGAACAATGCCTAAAAGAATTTCCTAAATTCAAGGTTCACTATGATCAAAAAGCATATGAGTATTTATTACAACAGAGCATAATGAATGCATGGCGGATACGAAAACAAAGAGGAAAGTACGCGAATCGGAATTTGTTTTAATTACAAAATTGATGGATGATTATTTTAAAGGTTTTCATACAAAAATGCTAATATGAGTAAAGTAGAAAGTGCACTAAGAAAAAAACAATTTATTCGCTTTGAAATGATAATTTAAAAATAAATAATTGATTTTGGTAATAAAAAATTCCACAAATGGATATGGAGAACAGTTATGAAAGAAAAAATATATATTGTAAAAGAGCATATTTGTTCAGGAGAAAGTGAATTTACAGCCGCAGGGAAAGCAAGAATTGATGTAGAAGATATATTATATGATTGGAAAGCGAAAGATATAAAGATTAAAATTAAGAAAAATTTAAATGAAAATAGTATTTTAAAAAGTTGTTTTCACATTATCATTTATATCAAATTTGGAAAAAGTCCTTAGATAAATTAAAAAGAAGGAGATGTATTAATTATACAGTTTCCACTGCAAGAAGGATTTATATTTGCATCTCATTTGTTAAAGAATTTAAAGAAGAAAAATATTAAAACAATTGCTGTTATTCATGATTTAGAAACGTTAAGAATAACCAAGGATAATACAATTTCTAAAAAACGAAAAATTCGCTTATATATTGAGGAAATCCCTACATTAAAGCAATTTTCAAAAATTGTTGTACATAATCAATCAATGAAAAAGTTTTGATGAAGAAAGGCATTTCTAGAAGATTCAATGGTAACATTAAAAATGTTTGACTATTTAATTAAAGAAGGAAATGAATTACCTGGAAATACAAAGTCAAAAGAAAATAATATTATTATTGCTGGTAATTTAAGTTCATATAAAGTTGGCTATGTATATGAATTACCACATGATGTTAAATTTGATTTATATGGAATTAATTATACAGGAGTGACAGATAATAAAATTAAGTATCATGGGTCCTATCCTTCAGATGAATTACCATGGCATTTAAAAGGTGCATATGGCTTAGTATGGGATGGAGATACAGCAAAACATGTAGTGGAATATTTGGGGATTATTTAAGAATTAATAATCCACATAAAACATCATTATATCTTGCATGTGGAATTCCTATTATTACATGGAATAAAGCAGCAATTGCGCAATATGTAAGAAAGAATAGAGTTGGGATAACAGTATCGTCTTTAGATGAAATAAACGAAAAACTGAAAGATGTTTCTAAAGATGAATATAATTTAATGCGTAAAATGCAAAGAAATGTTCTGAAAGAGTAAGAAAGGGCTATTATCTAAAAAAAGCAATACAGGAAGCATTATCATGAAAATTAAATCAGTAAAATTCAATTTCATAATGAACTTTATATTAACAGCATCAAATTTTATTTTTCCGTTAATTACGTTTCCATATGTATCCAGAGTTTTAGGAGCTTCAGGAACAGGAAAAGTTTCTTTTGCAATATCTGTAGTAAGCTATTTTACAATGGTAGCAGCATTAGGAATTCCTACATACGAAATTCGGACAACAGCGAAAGTAAGAGATGACCAGGAAAAGTTGAATAGAACAACACAGGAAATTTTAAGCATTCATTTGTTTATGATGTTACTAGTATCTATTGTATACATATTAGCAATTTTATTCGTTCCAAGATTTCAATCTGATCGAACTTTATTTCTTGTGGTAGGAGTATCAATTTTACTAGATCCATTAGGGGTTAATTGGCTATATCAAGGATTAGTGCAATACGGCTACATAGCAAAACGTTCGATATTTTTAAAATTTGTAGGTGTTATTTTGATGTTCATGTTCATACATAGTCCAGATGATTATGTATTTTATGGAGTAACTTCCATTTTGGCATCTGCAGGTTCTAATGTGTTGAATTTTATTAATCTTAGAAAATATGTATCGTTAAAACCAGTTGGGCATTATGATATTAAACAGCATTTAAAAGCCGATTTTAATATTATTTGCCCAGGTTGTTGCGGTAAATATTTATACCAATTTGGATAATGTCATGCTTGGTTTTATGAAAACGGATGTAGATGTTGGATTGTATGCAGCAGCAGTAAAGGTAAAGACTATTTTAACAAGTCTGGTAACATCCCTAGGGGCGGTTTTATTGCCTAGACTATCCTATTATATTATGGAAGGAAGAAAAAAAGAATTCCAGACATTGATAAGGAAAGCATATAATTTTGTTATTGTTATTGCTTTGCCATTAATGTTATTCACAATTTTATGCAAGAGATTGCTTAGTATTTCTTTCAGGAAAAGAGTTTATTGGAGCAACATTGGCGATGCAGGTTATTGCACCAACAATTGTTTTGATTGGATTATCAAATTTATTGGGAATTCAGGTATTAACACCATTGAATAAAGAAAAACAATTGGTTTACTCTGTCGTTGCAGGCGCAGTGGCAGATTTGATTTTAAATATTATTTTTATTCCTAAGATGGGAGCAGCAGGAGCATCACTGGGTACGTTGGTTGCGGAATTTGTTGTGTTGATTGTACAGATTATGTATTTGAAAGATTTGTTTTTAAGATCTCAAAACAGGTTCAATATTGGAAAGTACTGGTAGCGTTGGTTTTGGCAAGTATTATATCTATAAAGTGCAGTGGTGTTGTTGATATGGTATTTTTAAAATTAATAGTAGCAGGTATCAGCTTCTTTGGGATTTATGGCATAATTTTATTGCTGACGAAAGAGACATTTGTACAAAATTATGTAGTTGATGGGATACTTAAGAAGAGTTTTCTCAAAAAGAAAGGAAAGTAACAAATGAAACAGTATGATTATCTAATCGTAGGTTCTGGACTCTACGGAGCCGTTTTTGCCCAACAGGCAGTAGCAAAGGGAAAGAAAGTCTTAGTAATTGATAAACGCCCGAATATTGCCGGAAATGTATACACAGAAGATATGGAAAAAATCCATGTACATAAATATGGTGCACATATATTCCATACAAATAACAAAAAAGTATGGAATTATATTACACAGTTCGCAGAGTTTAATAGATTTACAAATTCACCAGTAGCAAACTACAAAGGTGAATTATATTCACTTCCTTTTAACATGTATACATTTAATAAGATGTGGGGAGTGATTACACCACAGGAAGCTGCAGATAAGATCAAACAGCAGAAAAAAGAAGCAGGGATTACAGAGCCAAAGAACTTAGAAGAACAGGCAATCAGTCTGGTCGGAACAGATATTTATGAAAAACTGATTAAAGGATATACAGAAAAACAATGGGGAAGACCATGTACAGAACTTCCTTCTTTTATTATCAAAAGACTTCCTGTTCGTCTGACCTTTGATAATAACTATTTTAATGCGTTATATCAAGGCATTCCTATCGGAGGCTATACAAAAATGGTTGAAAATATGTTAGGAGATGTAGAAGTACGTTTGAACACAGATTACTTTGAGAACAAAGAAGAACTGGATGCATTGGCAGAGAAAGTCATTTATACCGGACCAATCGATGCATATTTTGATTATAAATTAGGAGCATTAGAATACCGATCAGTAAGATTTGAAACAGAAGTTTTAGACCAACCAAACTTTCAGGGCAATGCAGCAGTAAACTACACCGATGCAGAAACTCCTTGGACCCGTATTATTGAACATAAATGGTTTGAGTTTGGAAAAGATGAAGAAGGAAAGGATCTTCCAAAGACTGTGATCAGCCGCGAGTACAGTTCCGAGTGGAAACCGGGAGATGAGCCGTATTATCCGGTAAATGATGAGAAAAATGGAAAATTATATGAAGAATATAAGAAATTAGCTGAAAAAGAGGAAAATATTATTTTCGGCGGAAGACTTGGTGAGTATAAATATTATGATATGGATGCAGTCATTGCAGCAGCACTTGATATGTGTGAGAAAGAATTATAGAGTTATTATTACGAAAGAAATACAAGAAAGAGGATGTTATGGATACAACATTAATCATTATGGCGGCAGGTATAGGTTCTAGATTCGGAGAGGGAATTAAACAGTTAGCAAAGATGGGACCAAATGGTGAAATCATTATGGATTATTCCATTTATGATGCCAAAGAAGCAGGATTTAATAAAGTAGTTTTATTATTCGTAAAGATATTTTTGAAGAGTTTGAGGAAGTTATCGGAAGCAGAATAAAAAACAAATTGACGTTGAATATGTATTTCAGGAACTTGATGATCTTCCAGAAGGATTTAAATTACCAGAAGGAAGAACAAAGCCATGGGGAACAGGACAGGCAATACTATGTTGTAAGGATGTTGTGAAAGAACCATTTGTCATTATCAATGCTGATGATTATTATGGCAAAGAAGCATTTGTGAAACTGCATGATTTCTTAGTGAGTGGGGAAGATTTAGGTAGAGAGTTCACAATGGGTATGGGTGGATTTATCTTAAAGAATACATTGAGTGATAATGGTACTGTGACTAGGGGAGGAGTGTGGTTGACGAGAATGGTTTACTAAGTCAAGTACATGAAACAACAGGAATAGAAATGGGAGAAGACGGAAAATCAAATGCGACGATCCTAAAGTACAAGAATGGATTAGTCCGGAAGATAAAGTGTCTATGAACATGTGGGCAGGATATCCAGAATTTATAGATTATTTAGCAGAAGATTTTAAAGATTTCCTTGCCAATGTGAAAGAAGGAGATTTAAAGAGTGAATATTTGTTGCCGAATATTGTGGACAAACTGTTAAAAGAGAAAGAGCCAATGTAAAAGTGTTAGAGACACAGGATCGTTGGTTTGGAGTTACATATAAAGAAGATAAAGAAATTGTTCAAAAAGCTCGCAGAGTTGATTCAGAATGGAATTTATGCGGAAAACTTTGGGAGTGATGAAATTATTAAAACTCAACTTAAGATACCTGAGACATTAAGAAATCAGTATACAAAATAAATTGCAACATTAAGGACAAATTATTCAAAAATTCCAAATAAATTAAATAATGATTGAGCATATAGAGTAAAATAAGTTAGAAAGTCATATCAAAATGGGTATGGCTTTTTATCATTGTAGTATACAAATTAATATATTATGCATACAAATAAAAACACAGAGTAAGCGCTTTATCTAAGGGTGGAATTTCAATCCACACAAATCCTGTCATAATGATTGCTAGATGCTAGTGTTTTACTTCCATCGTTTGCTAGATGAATGAAAATGTTAGTGATTACAGTTTGTGATCTCTCAAAATGTCCATGATATGATTTCATTTTGAGAGATCACAAACACATGAGCGTCCTACACCATATATATTCGCAGTCAGATGTCAGGACTCTTATGGATGAATGTAAAAATCTTTATTCACCTGATGGAATTCGCTCATACACAACAAATATCATCATCGGATTGCTGTGGTCTACAGGAATGAGACCATCTGAACCAGTGAATCTTGAACGAAGATGTAGATTTTAAAAATAATACATTACATATAAGAAAAACAAAGTTTTCAAAAGAACGATATATACCAATACACAAAAGTGTAACGGAACAACTTTGCTCTTATCATCAGTGGATTGAAGAAAAGTTGGGATTAAAATCATCGAAGGATCCATTTTTCTATACAACAGGGGGGCAAAAAATTGACTGAATCCTCACTTGCATATGCATTTTAAGCTGATTCGCCCATGCATCAATTCTAATCCTACAGGATATCCATATGTAAGATTATATGATTTTCGCCATACATTTGCCTGCAATACAATCTTAAGATGGAATGAGCAGGGAGAAGACGTAAATGAAAAACTATATGTCTTATCAACTTATTTAGGACATGTAAAACCTGCAGATACCTTCTGGTATTTATCTGCAACCCCTGAATTATTAAAAGCATTGTGTTCAAAGTATGAGGAACAGTTTGGAGGGAATGATGATGAAATCTGAGTTACTTTCCATACAAACACTGATTCAAAACTATTTTTTACAACGTCTGATGCAACAAAGAAAAGTTTCTTATCACACGGTTTGTTCTTATAAGGATGCATTTCGATTATATTTACGATACCTGGAAGATGTACATGGAATATCTGCAACAAAAGTAAGTATAAATCATTTTGATCTCGAGTATCTGCAATGCTTTTGTAAATATCTTGAGGAAAAGAGAAAAAATAAACCAGTAACTATAAATAATCGTATGGCAGCTATAAAATCATTTATGCAGTATGTAGCCGAAACAGCTCCTGAATATAGTGCAATAAGCAAACGAGCTCTTATGTTGCCTGCTCAAAAGCACGAATTACCAGTTATGAGTTTTATAACGAAGGAATTTAATGCCTTAATCCAAGTCTGCGATACAAATACATTCATAGGAGCACGTGATAAATTGATGCTTTTACTTATGTACAACACGGGGGTTAGAGTGTCAGAGCTTCTTGAAATTAAAGTATCAGATATTCATGGAGCAGACTCTGTCAATCATGCAAGTGTGATCATTCATGGTAAAGGTCGTAAACAACGAGAAGTTCCGTTATGGAAAACTACTGTAAAATATATAAATAAGTATTTAAAGACCTATACTGCTGAATGCACCGATTATCTTTTATAAACAAAAACGGTGATGAATTAACACGTTCTGGTGTACGAACACGCATTAATAAACTTGTATCTCAAGCAACAGCTCAGGTTCCAAGCTTACGTGAGAAAACAGTTACACTACATACATTCTGACATTCTGTTGCAATGAATGTGGTGATATCGGGTGTTGATATATCGACAATAGCCATATGGTTGGGACATTCAAGTATAGAAACAACACATAAATATATGATTGCCGATATAGAGCTTAAGCGTAAAGCTATGGAAAAACTGGTTGTTCTGTGATTCTGTAGACGGAGCCAATGCCAGTGCGATCTGTTTTACAATGATCGAGATGGCAAAAGCATATGATCTGAACGTGTATAAGTATTTAAATTTCTTATTGGAAAAAAGACCGAATGCGAGAACTGCCCAGAAAGAATTAGAAAAACTAGCACCATGGAATGAAGAAGTGCAAAAGATGTTTGCTAGAAAAATGAAGTAAAGTACTAGCATTCTATTATTCTAGCAACACCCTAAGATAAATCGCTTACGTTGAACCCATTGATATCAGTTGAAAATCTGAATACTTTTCTTGTCAACTCTTCCTAGGTAATCGAATGCTCTGACATAGTGTTCAGAACTTCCGATACCCTTGAACAGTAACGTTAAGATTGTGTAGACATAAAGTATAAAATAATACACTTGACAAAAAAGTGTATCATTTTATATAATAAGGAAAGAGAGGAGGTGATAAAAATGGAAATAGTTGACCTCATTGTTGGCAGATTACATGAGACAATCAGAAATGGTGAAATTGGATTGGATTATACTTTTGATTGTAATCGTGAAAAAAATAAAAGTTTTGATAGAGAGTATAATTTAAGTATTTCCAAAAAAGAAGAAATTCTTTTAAAACTTGAAAGAGAACATTATGTAAAAAGTGAAGAAAGTATGAATAAAGAACATATAAATGACACAGTGCATATTTTCAAAATCAATGAAAAGTTGATGCCAAGATATGATGAATTAGCAGATTATAGATTAGTGTGCATTTATATAAAGGTTACATGGCCAGAAGGAAAAGAGCCGATGTTCATTATATCATTTCATGAAGATGAAGAAATATAGAAATGATGATAATTTTAAATATAAGATAAACAATAAAATATATGATAATTCAAGAAAGTTACATATTAGTATTGAAATTGTAATTAAACAATTTCAATACTAATATGATGATAAATAAAGATGATAAAATAATGATGATAATAAAGGAGAATAAAATGATTATGGGAAGAAAAAATGAACTTTTATGCAGTAAGTGTCGTAAAAGAGTTTCATATAAGATTTTCAAACGCCCAGTTAAAGTAAAGATTAAAGATATGGAACTTGAATACGAAGAATACTATGGAATTTGTGATAATTGTAAATCTGAGTTATTTGTTCCAGGAGTTACTGATCAAAATGAGGAAAGAATAGAAGAATTATATAGAAAAAGAAAGAATTTAATTACAATTTCAGAAATTAAAAAAATTTTAAATAAATACAATATTGAAAAACGTCCATTATCAAAATTATTGGGAATGGGAGAATTAACAATTACTAGATATATGGATGGTCAGTTACCATCAAAAAAATATTCTGACTATCTATATGAAATTTTAAATGATGAGCAAAAAATGAAAAGTATTGTTAAAAAAAATCATACTATTGTTTCAAATAAAACAATATATAAAGTAAATGATGCGATAAAAAGTGCGAAGAAGAAAAAGAAATGTGAAACGATAGCTGAAAAATAGCACTTTATATAATTGATTCAAATAGAGGGATAACCAATTTATTTTTACAAAAAATTTTATATTATATAAAAGCAATTGGCAAATTACTTGTTGAATATCCAATTATAAACAGATGAATGTGAAGCATGGAGATTTGGACCAGTATTTCCAAATATATATGAAAATATAAGAATTTTGGAAAACAAGAAATTATTCTTGATTTACCTGTTGATTATGCAAAAAATTTACTTACTAAAGAAGAAAAACAGGTTACAGATTTTGTCCTTAATACATTTGGAATATATAACATATGGTTTTAAAGGATTTAACACATATGGAAGAGCCATGGTTGAGTGCAAGAAATGGAATTGATGAAGAAGCAGCAAGTAATAATCCTATAGATGATAATCTTATAGATGATTATTTTGAAAAAATAAATAAGAAATATAATTTAAAAAATGCAGAAGGAATTGATCAATATATCCATGATATGAGAGAAAAATGTCAAGATCAGCCAATTGTTAAGGAAAAGAATCGAAGTTGACGAGGAATACTTAAGTGCTCTTAGATATTAATAAATCAGCATATAAAATAAACTGCAACATTAAGACTAAATTATTCAAAAAATTTCGAACAAAATACACATTTAATTTACAAACCTATATAAAAAAGTCATTGCCATTTAGCATTTTTATTAAAATAGTCTCTAATCGGCAATGGCTTTTTGATTGTCGTAATATTGGTAATGTGATAAAATAATCAAGAATCATAGATATGAAACTATAGTTACAAAATGTGTAAAATAATATGAGATAAATATATAATAAACTACAAAGGTTTAAAATGACATAAATTTTCATAAATGGAGGTGAAATCATGGGTAGATATCTAAACAGTTCAACTTCATATGTCTTATACAAAGGACAAACAGAACAGCCATACTTTGTAGATAAATCACAAATGCTATCAGAATTATTTCCATTTTTAGATGCAGGTAATACCATATATGCAATACACGTCCAAGACGTTTTGGAAAGACAGTCATGGCCAATATGATCACTGCTTTTTAGGAAAAAACAGGATTCAGATTCAATTTTTAAATCATTAAAAATATCACAGAATGATTTATATAATAACTACAGGAATCAATATAATGTAATATCAATAGATTTCAGCAAGATGCCAAGAGATTGCGATTCATATACAGACTATATAGACAGGATCGAAACAAATCTGATCAGAGATTTAAGAAAAGAATATCCACAGATCGAAATTTATGAAGATGATTCGGCAGCAGATGTATTAGAGACGATATTCGAAGAATGTGATCAGCAAAGATTTGTTTTGTACTGGATGAATGGATTTTATTTTCATAAGGATTTTGTTACAGAAGAAAATAAAAAAGCAGTATGTGCTATTTTAAGTAACCTTTGAAGGATCGTTCATATGTACAATTGACTTATATGACAGGAATTCTTCCGATTGCTATGTATTCCAGTGGATCGGAATTAAATATGTTTTGGGAATATACAATGGTATCTGAGGCGAAATATAATGAATATTTTGGATTTACAGATTCAGAAGTAGATCAGTTGTATGAGAAATATACTGAGGAATACACGAGAGATTCATATTTCAAGAGAAGATTTGAAAGAATGGTACGATGGTTATACGACAAAATCAGGAGAGAGAATGTATAATCCAAGATCTGTAGTTTTGCATTGACAAATAATAATATTGGAAATTACTGGACAAGTTCAGGACCATATGATGAGATTTTATTATATCAGACAAAACATAGATGATGTACAAAATGATCTCGCATTAATGATATCGGGAGAGGCAGTAACAGCAAAGATTCAGGAATATGCAGCAGTTTCGATGAATTTAACGACAAAAATGAGATATTTTCTGCAATGATCGTATATGGATTCTTAAGTTACGAGAATGGGGAAGTAAGAATCCGAATAAAGAGCTGATGAATAAATTTGATGATATGATCCAGGGCTGATTTTGGAGTTAAAAGTAGATCATACATCAGAAGAAGCTCTAGAACAGATAAAAAATAAAAATTATAAATTACGTTTTCAAGGGAAATTAGCTGAAAAGAAAGTTACAGTGAAAAAATTCTTGGAATTGGTATGTTATGATAGAAAAACGAAAAAACATAGCTGTCAAGTAGAGTGGTTGTAAAAAGTGATGGGTTGAAAACTAAGGATCTTTATAAAACGATTCATAAGGCATCAAAGTTAAAAGCAGAAAAGTATAACAAGAGGAAGTGGAGGTATATGCAGAAGCAATTAAAGAAGTCAAAGAAAATATTATACAGTAATGCGGCAACACAGAAATCAATTAATAGTGCAAAATCGGATTTGAAAAAGAGTATAAATAAACTAAGGAGAAAATAAATTTGAAAAGAAAATTAGTGTTTGCAATTACAGCCATCACGGTATTTTCAGCGATGATGTTAACATCAAACACAAAAGCGCAAGCTGCAGCAAAGAAGACATACACGATCACGCCAAAGTTATCACCATATAAAGGAAAGTACAAAAAAGCAAAAGGATACTACAATTCCACAACAAAACAGTATTTTGCGATCCGATCTTTATTTAGAACTGCTCGAAAAAAGGGTGGAGGAAAATTAGTCATAAAAAGGGGACTTATAAGATACCAAATGTTTTATATATTCCATCCAATGTTACGATCGAACTCAAAGATGGTGTAACGATTAAAAAGATCATGAAAACCAAAGCAAAGAAAATGAAACTAGGTGGTGGTATTTTTGAATTGTTGGAACCATCGAAAGCGAAGAAAAAGGTGTGCATGGACGATATAATGGGGTTCATGATGTTAAGATATATTCAACAGGAAAGGCAGTGATCGATCAGGATTATCAGGAAAAACTGGTCAGAATTGTATTGCACTTGTTATGTGTCATAACAGAAATGTTACGATTGAGGGAATCACATTTAAAAATATGAAATATGGACATTTTATCGAGATGGATGCATCACAGAATGTAAATGTCAATCGTTGTACCTTTACAGGATATAAAGCAAGTAAACGTCATACATCCGAGGCAATCAATCTAGATACTCCAGATAAGAAAACAAGAGGGTTTACTCATGGCTGGAGTCAGTACGATTGTACGCCAAATCAGAATGTGCAGATTACAAACTGTATATTTTCAAATCTCGAAAAAGCAATAGGAACACATCAGTATTCCGTAAAAAAATATCACACAGATATCTCAATCTCTGATTGCATGATAAAAATTGTGTCAGCGGTGGCATTGAGATGATGAACTGGCAAAGAGTGTCTTTGACCAATACGAGATTATGATATTGAAAAACAGTAAAGGAAAATATACTCCTATAACAGGGATCGTAAGATCAGAGCAATCTTGGTGCGAGGAGGTGTTTCAGAGATTAATATCAAGGATTGTACGTTTCAGAATCTTCCAAGAGTTATTCAGTGTATGCCTTGGAAGAACCAGAATACGGCAACGCAATATCCAATGATATATAATCATATTACACAAGAAGAATACCAAAGGATTGCATCGCAGAATAAAGTGCTTCGTGGTGTTGATGTACCATATATTATTGTGAACACACGTTACAACGATTATAATTATCAGAGAAATATTATTTTTAAAATGGATATTGGGAGATACCTTGATAATATGGATAAGAAGTTTACAAGAAAGGAAACAACAAAATGAAACAATATGATTACCTGATTGTAGGTTCCGGTTTATACGGAGCCGTCTTTGCACAGCAGGCAACAGCAAAAGGAAAGAAAGTCTTAGTCATTGACAAACGACCAAACATTGCAGGAAATGTATATACAGAAGATATTGAGAAAATCCATGTACATAAATATGGAGCACATATCTTCCATACAAATAACAAAAAAGTATGGAATTACATTACAAAGTTTGCAGAGTTTAATCGATTCACAAATTCACCAGTTGCAAACTACAAAGGAGAATTATATTCCCTGCCATTTAATATGTACACATTCAACAAGATGTGGGGTGTGATCACACCGCAGGAAGCTGCAGATAAGATTGAACAGCAGAAGAAAGAAGCAGGAATCACAGAACCAAAGAATCTGGAAGAACAGGCGATCAGCTTGGTTGGAACAGATATTTACGAGAAACTGATCAAAGGATATACAGAAAAACAGTGGGGAAGACCATGTACAGAGCTTCCATCTTTTATCATTAAGAGATTACCAGTACGTTTAACATTTGACAACAACTATTTCAACGCCTTATATCAGGGAATCCCAGTGGGCGGATATACAAAGATGATCGCAAATATGTTAGGAGATGTAGAAGTTCGTTTAAATACAGATTATTTTGAACACAAAGAAGAACTGGATGCATTAGCAGAGAAAGTAATCTACACAGGACCAATTGATGCATATTTTGATTACAAATTAGGAGAATTAGAATATCGTTCCGTAAGATTTGAGACAGAAGTATTAGATCAGCCAAACTTCCAGGGAAATGCAGCTGTCAATTACACAGACCGCGAAACACCATGGACACGTATTATTGAACATAAATGGTTTGAATTCGGAAAAGACGAAGAAGGAAACGACCTTCCAAAGACTGTTATCAGTCGTGAATACAGCTCCGAGTGGAAATTAGGAGATGAACCATATTATCCAGTCAATGACGAAAAGAATGGAAAATTATATGAAGAGTATAAGAAATTAGCCGAGAAAGAAGAAAATATCATCTTTGGAGGAAGACTCGGAGAATATAAATATTACGATATGGATGCGGTTATTGCAGCAGCGTTAGATATGTGTGAAAAAGAGTTATAAAGATTTATGTCATATAAGAAAAGAGGAACAAGAAACATGAGCGAAACGTTTTTACCAGCAAATATTTTAATGCCACAGGTAGATTCTATGAAGAAATGGGCCGTGATCGCTTGTGACCAGTTTTCATCCCAGCCAGAATACTGGGATGAAGTAAAAGAGTATGTAGGAAATACGCCTTCAACGTTACATCTAATGCTTCCAGAAGCATATCTTGGAAGTGAGGAAGAAGATGAAAAGATCCGAAAGATTCAATCCACAATGAAGAATTATGCAGATGATCATCTGTTGAAAACTTATGAAAATTCTTTGGTTTATGTGGAAAGAACCTTGCAGAATGGAAAGATTCGAAGAGGAATCGTAGGTGCGATCGATCTGGAACAATATAGTTATACGCCAGAACACGAAGCAAAGATCCGTTCCACAGAGAAAACAGTCATGGAGCGAATCCCACCAAGAATGAAGATTCGTTATCAGGCACCGATTGAATTGCCACACGTGATCTTGCTATGCGATGATTGGAAAAATGAAGTATTAGAAATCGTAACAGAGCAGAAGGCAGATCTTGAGAAATTATATGAATTTGATCTGATGCAGGAAGGTGGACATATCGCAGGATGGCTGGTAGACGGAGAGGTCAAAGAACAATTTTTAGAAAAACTACGATCATATGAAGAAGAAATGACAGAAAAATATAAAGATTTAAGTGATGATCCAATGGTCTATGCAGTCGGAGACGGAAACCATTCTTTGGCAACAGCAAAAGCCTGTTACGAGAAGTTAAAGAAAAATCATCAATGGGAACATATCAAAGATCATCCAGCGAGATATGCATTGGTAGAACTTGAGAATCTACATGATGATTCCCAGCAGTTTGAACCAATTCACAGAGTCATTACTGGAACAGATCCAGAAGAATTAATACATGCATTAAAAACAGAATGTTGCAGCGAAGAAGGACAAACAATTCGCTGCTATTATGGAAAGAAGGAAGAAGTTCTTCACCTGAATTTACATAAACATCAATTAGCAGTTGATAAAATACAGACATTTTAGATAAATATCTCAAAGACAATTCAGGATGTATTGATTATATCCACGGAGAAGATGTCTTAAAAGAACTGTCAAAAGAAGAGCAGACGATAGGAATTGAACTTCCAGCAATGGAGAAAGATCAGCTGTTTCCAAGTGTGATGACAGACGGAACACTGCCAAGAAAGACATTTTCCATGGGACATGCTTGTGAAAAACGTTATTATATTGAAGGACGAAAGATTCAGAGATAGACGAGTGCCCAATAATTGCTTTACAAGAAAAACTTTAATGATATCGTGAAATGTGGTATGATAAAAAATAGTGTAAATAAATAATATATACAATAATGGAGGAGAGATCATGGCTATTTTAGTAGCAGGTGGTGCTGGATATATCGGCAGCCATACATGTGTGGAACTTTTAAATGCAGGATATGAAGTTGTCGTAGTAGACAATTTATATAATTCTAGTGAAGAAGCTTTAAAGAGAGTAGAGCAGATCACAGGAAAACAGTAAAATTTTATGAGGCAGACGTTTTAGACCGCGAAGCATTAGAGAAGATTTTTGATGCAGAAGATATTGACTCTGTAATCAACTTTGCAGGATTAAAAGCAGTTGGAGAATCTGTACAGAAACCATTAGAATATTATCATAACAATATCACAGGAACATTGATCCTTTGTGATGTGATGAGAAATCATGGAGTGAAGAATATTATCTTTAGTTCTTCAGCAACAGTCTATGGAGATCCAGCTTTCATTCCAATTACAGAGGAATGCCCAAAAGGACAGATCACAAACCCATATGGACAGACAAAGGGAATGTTAGAGCAGATCTTAACAGATTTCCATGTCGCAGATCCAGAATGGAATGTCGTATTACTTCGTTACTTTAACCTATCGGAGCACATGAAAGTGGACTGATCGGAGAAGATCCAAAGGGAATTCCAAATAACTTAGTACCATATATTGCACAGGTGGCAGTTGGTAAACTTGAGAAATTAGGAGTCTTTGGTGATGATTATGACACACCAGACGGAACAGGTGTCCGTGATTATATCCATGTTGTAGACCTTGCCAAAGGACATGTGAAGGCATTAAAGAAATTTGAAGAAAAACCAGAAGTACGTATCTACAACCTTGGAACAGGAATTGGATATAGTGTATTAGATGTCTTACATGCATATGAAGAGGCTTGTGGAAAGACACTTCCATACGAGATCAAACCACGAAGAGCTGGAGACATTGCAACATGCTATTGTGATGCGACAAAAGCAAAAGAAGAATTAGGATGGGCTGCAGAAAAAGGAATCGAAGAAATGTGTGCAGATTCCTGGAAATGGCAGTCTATGAATCGGATGGATATAGAACAGAAGATTAATTATTTCATTATCATAGCATTAGACAAAAGCTGTCGTAGAATATACGATGGCTTTTTTGAAAAATAAACAGGAGCAATAGAGATGAAGATTGAAAATAAAAGACAATGGGTCGGAGAGTTGTTCTTTTTATTAGGAACAATACTCTATATTACATACTACTTTTTTTATATAGCTTACTATTGGTATGTAGAGAAAGATCCGACAAGACAAATTCCAGTGCAAAGACTATTTTATATTGGATTAATCTGTTTTGTGGTCAAAATAATATTAACAAAATATCAATGGAAAGAAGTAATTATTGGAGCAGCAGGAGCTGTTTTGATGTATTTATGTTGGAAAAGCTCTGGAGGAATTGATTACCCCGCAAATTATCTGATCATTCTGGCGATGAAAGACGTAGATCTTAAGAAAGTGATGAAAGCAGTATTTGCATGTGGATTTGTTGGTTAAGCTATGGTTTACATGGTTCTTTATGAATGCACCAGATAAATTAACAACAGTAAAAGATTATGGGCGAGGAATGATAGAAGTACGATATAAGTTTTGCACATGGCATGCGAACACGATTCATCTTATGATCATGGTTTTGATTGTTAGTTTTTTATATGGTTATTATAAGAAAATGAAATGGTGGGCATTTGCGATCATGTTCTATTTCAACTATGAGTTTTATCAACTATCAAAATCAAGAACAGCATTTTATTGTGGATCAGCAGCGATCATTGCCTATTTTATTTTAAGATATGCAAGAAAAATTTATGAGTTTAAGATTTCACTGATTTTATTAGAGATCGGAAATCTTGTAGGAATTTTCTTATCTATATATTATGGACTTTATTCTCAATTGACAGATCCAACATTTATGAGATTAGATCAATTGATCACAGGACGATTGACAGTTGCACGGAACTGTTTTCTTGGAGCTGGAATTCCTCTGTTTGGAAGTAACATTGGTGGAAAGGTTTGTGGATATGGAATTTATACACAGGCCAATGATGGATACGTAACAGAATTAGGAATTGTAAGAACATTGTTGGAATATGGGCCAATTGTGTTTGGACTTTTTTGTGCTTTTATGCTTATAGCTGTATGGGTACTTTATAAAAAGGGATATTTTGGGGCTATGGTGCTTTTAGAAATTGGATTTATCGCATGCGGAGTAGAAGCATATTTTCCAGCCGCTTACAATTTAAAGGCATTTGTATTTGGCCTGGCATTTTATCAGTTGATGGGATTATTTAAGGGAAAAGAAAAAGAAGAGAAACGAGGAAAGGCAGTCAATGCATCAGAATAATCGAATCATTTCATGGATTATATCATTTTTATTTTCAATATGCATGGTTATATCTATAAGTTATGATCAGAGAGATAACTGGTCACTGATCATATGCGATAAAAACATATGATCAGTGCATTGATCGTGACGATGATTCTTACAATGATCGTACATATGATCATGAATGTATTATATTCAAAAGCGGGGAAGTCTTTTATAAGGTTAAAGACTCAAGCAAACAGTGGGATAGGAGAAAAAATATTTGATCATCATCCTATAGCAGTTCCTTGGAGCATTCTGATTGTTTTATGGCTTCCAAATTATATTTTGTATTTTCCGGGTTGTTTAACTTATGATATTATACGACAGTATGAGCAGTTTTTCAGTGGAAATCTGACGAATCATCATCCTGTATTGACGACATTGTTTGAAGGGATGTTTGTCAAATTTGGAAGAAACATTGGATGTCAAAATGTAGGAATTGCAGTGTATCTGTTATTTACATTGTTATTTACAAGTGGTGTTTTCGCAATATGTTTTTATTGGATGCATAAGAAGAATACAAAGTATTGGATTCGTTTTACAGGATTAGCATTTTATGGATTTTTTCCTATCTGGTCGGCATATGCAAGGACAGCAGTAAAAGACACATTATTTTATCCAATATTTGTTTTATTTGTGTTATTTATATTTGATATAGTATTAGAACCAGAGAAGATATTTGATTCAAAAGTTAAGAGTATTTTGTTTTTAATAGTCTCTTTATTATTATGTTTGGTAAGACACAACGGGTTTTATATATTAATTTTTACGATGCCGTTTTGTATTGTAGGTGTAAAAAAATATCGAAGACAATTGATAGTTTTATTTATAATAATGGTGGCGTTTTGGGAGGTTTACCAAAAAGCAATTCTTCCCATGGCAGGTGTGAAGCCTGGCGGAAAGCAGGAGATGCTCTCCATCCCTTTTCAACAGACAGCGAGATATGTAAAATATTATAGAAATGATGTTTCGACGGAAGAGGAAAAAGTGATTCGAAAAGTATTAGATTACGATACGATCGGAAAGAATTATGATCCAGATCTTTCTGACCCAGTAAAGAATACTTACAAACAGAAAGACGAATATTTAAAAGATTATTTTAACATATGGTTTGAAATGCTTAAGAAGCATCCGACGGCTTATATTCAGGCAACGTTAAATGGGACATATGGATATTGGGGTTATATGACAGAAATAAGATATCCATATGGATATTATGTACAGCCAGAAAGTATGGATATATATCAAAAAGAATATAAAATATACTATTTAGAAAAAACAAAATATATAAGAGATATATATCATGGGGTTTTAGATACAATATATCAGAAAACTCCATTGACATTATTTACAAAACCGATGATATATTTATGGATTTTGATTGGATTGCTTGGCATGGTATGTTCTTTTAAAAAGACGATCAGATATTGGATTGCATTTTTGCCAGTAGTGACATCATTCCTTATATGTCTTGCATCACCTGTAAATGGCGATATGCGATATATGCTTCCTGATTACAGCGAGTACGATTTTATATGTTGCATTTGTAAATGAAATAATATATAAAGAATATAATAAATTTTAACAAAGGAGAATGCGTAATGGAAAAAATTGCAGTATTGATTCCGTGTTACAAATGAAGAAAAGACAATTAAAAAGTAGTGGAGGATTGGAAGAAAGAACTCCAGAGGCAACAATCTATGTATATAACAATAATTCCACAGATCGTACAGTAGAGATTGCAAAAGAAGCAGGAGCAATTGTAAGAAATGAATATCAGCAGGGAAAAGGCAATGTAATACGAAGAATGTTCCGTGAAATAGATGCAGAATGTTATATTATGATTGATGGAGATGATACATATCCTGCCCAATTTGGACGAGAAATGGCAGAAAAAGTTTTAGAATACAAGGTGGATATGGTTGTAGGGGACAGATTATCACCTACTCTATTTTGAGGAAAATAAGCGCCCATTTCATAATTTTGGAAATAGTCTGGTGAGAGCTGCAATTAATCATCTTTTAAAAGTAATATTCGGGATATTATGACAGGCTATAGGGCATTTAGCTATTTGTTTGTTAAAACATTTCCAGTGTTATCCAGGGGATTTGAAATAGAAACTGAGATGAGCATTCATGCAGTAGATAAAATATGTTGGTTGATAATGTGATCATCGAATATCGAGATAGACCAGATGGAAGCGAATCCAAATTAAATACTTATACAGATGGTATGAAGGTATTATTTACGATCATAAAACTGTTTAAAGGTTATAGACCATTTCAGTTTTTTGGAAGTATGGCATTCTTGCTTATGATCATTGCGGCAGGGTTATTTATACCCGTATTTATGACATATCTTCATACAGGTCTGGTACCGAATTTCCCAACTTTGATCGTAAGTGGATTTATAGCACTTGCAGCGTTGCAGGCATTCTTTTCTGGATTGATTTTAAGTACGATTGTACAAAAAATAGGCAAGATTTCGAATTTAAATTACAGTTGATCACAAACAAAATAGATAATGAGAAAGATAATTAAATATGCAAGAAAGATCAAGAAAAGAGAAGAATATATTATATATTGTAGTGCCTTGCTATAATGAGGAACAAGTATTAGCTGAAACATCCAAACGATTAAAGGAAAAATGTGAAATGCTGATCCATGATGGTAAAATAGCGAAAGAAAGCAGAATTGTTTTTGTGGATGATGGATCAAAAGATCATACGTGGAATATGATCGATGAATTTCATAAAATGGATTCTATATTTTCAGGAGTGAAATTATCCAGAAATCGTGGGCATCAAAATGCATTGCTGGCTGGTTTGACAATGGCATCAGAGAAAGCAGATATTGTAATATCAATGGACGCAGATCTTCAGGATGATATCAATGCAGTCGATCAGATGATCGAAAAATATATGAAGGGATGCGATATTGTATATGGTGTTCGAAGTGCCAGAGATACAGATACATTTTTTAAACGTTTTACGGCAGAAGCATTTTATAAACTGATCAATAAAATGGGCGGAGAGCTTGTTTACAATCACGCAGATTACAGACTGATGAGTAAGCGGGCATTAAAAGGATTATTAGAATTTGACGAAGTTAATATCTTTCTTAGAGGGATGGTGCCGATGGTTGGTTATCAGAGTGATATTGTCACGTATGAGAGAGCTGAGAGATTTGCAGGAGAAAGCAAATACCCATTTAAGAAAATGCTTTCTTTTGCATTTGAAGGAATTACATCGTTGAGTGTAAAACCAATCAAAATGATTTTTAATGTTGGAATTTTAATCTGTATAATTATTAGTGTTTTGGCATCATTTATTGTTTAGTACGGCATTTTACAAACAACACGGTAAGTGGCTGGACTAGCCTTGTTATGTCGATATGGTTTTTAGGTGGTTTACAGCTGATCGCAATTGGGATGGTTGGACAATATATTGGAAAAATATATTTGGAGACAAAGGCCAGACCTAAATTTATTATTGAACAGGTATTAAATGACTAGGAGAATGGAGATGAAGATAAAAGATTTTATATATAAATATTCGATCAGATTGTTTATTTTGATCGTAGCATATTTGATCGTAAGTTTTCCATTTCAATATACACAAGAAAAGATGAATGACGTTTCAGCCGGTTAGGTGGCTGGGGACGTTGTTATTTTTTATCATAGCTTGTTTTATCGTAAGATATAGAAAGAAATTAGAAGCTGTTTTTGTAAAAAAATCGTTATTTTTTATCATCTTTGGATGATTTTTGCATTGCAGCTGATGACAATCTATGTATTTAAGATACAGCCAGTGAATGATTTGTTATATTTGCATGATGAAGCAATCCGAATGATTCAAAATCCTATGATTTCGTTACAGCGTTTTGGTGGGTATTTTGCACATTATCCGAATAATTATGGATATTTACTAATCTTATATTGCTATTATAAATTGTTGGTGTCTTGCGGTATTTCTGTCGGAAGTCTGGTTCTTGCGGGAAATTTTGAATTTATTAGTAATTGATATTGGAATTTTATGTGGATATATTGCAATACGCATAGTTAAAAATATAAAACTGGCTAACATATGGATGTTGTTGTTTTTACTGAATCCGTGGACGTATTTCTGGATTGCTTATTATTATACGCACGATATCATTTGGTATGATCATGGTATTGCTGTTGTTGTTTGTGCTAATACATAAAGAAAAAGACAATTGGAAGGGCATTTTGTACAGTGCTTTTTTAGGAATTGTAATTTACATAGAATTAAGATCAGAATCACCAATTTGATTCTTGTATAGCAGTGGGGATCACGTTGTTTATCTTTTGGAAGCAGTATAAGTTTAAAGTAAGACATATGTGTCTGATTCTTGGAATGGTAGCAGGAATTGCAGTTTCTGTTTTTGGATATCAGTACAAATTTCAGAATATGATACCAAAACAAAACACACAAGAATTTCCAGCAACACATTGGTTAATGATGTCTTCTCATGGAGTTGGGCGATATGATAGTGGTGATGTGTGGTTTACTTCACAACTTTCAACGCAAAAACAAAAAAAAGAAAAGACAATTGAAAAAACAATTCATAATTATAAAGAGCTTGGGATAAAGGGAACTTTACAGTTATCTGGAGTGAAGTTAAGAGAAGTCTGGCTGACAGGAGATGATGATTTTACAAAAATGTCTTATGTTTCAACAGATTATGGAACAGCAAACGAGTTCTTAAATGGAAAGCACAATGGATGGATCTTAATGTACAGCTATCTGATGCGGATGGCGGTCTGGTGCTTTGCATTAGTGGCAGTGATTGGAATGCTCAGAAAAAGAAACCCATGGAATTATGTTGTGATGCTTACATTACTTGGAGGAATGATCTTCCATGTATTCTGGGAAGCAAATCCAAAGTATAGCATATGCTTTATGGGTGTAATGATGTTTATGATGGTAACAGGAATTGAAAATCTTTGTGAAGAAGAAAAGAAAGAACAAAAACAAAAGATTTCAATAGGGAATGTTATGTTATGTTTGGTCGGAATCGGATTGATTGTATGTTTGCAGCCAATGCATAATTATTTAAAACAAAATCCAGAGGCGTTAGATCAATCTTATGCAGCTAGTCAGTTTGCACAAAGTCAGATGTTGAATCTGTCATTGAAGAAGAATGAAGCAATAAAACAAAGTTTTCTTACAAAAATCAGGTTTCAGAATATTACATTCAATTTATTAAATAATGAGAATGATTTTACTGTGCGTCTGCTTGATGAAACAGGGTAATGGAAAGCGCAACGACAAGATCAATTATCTTATGCGCAAAATCAATATGAGTGGAAGTTAAACAAAGTTAAGAATTCTGGGACATATGCAATAGAGATTGTAAATCAGCAAAAAAAGATCAAAAATACAAACTTCCGGTATACTGGACTGGAAATTATGATGCATACCCAAATGGATGTATGTAGAGTAACAAGAAGATTGGGAAAGCAGATCTGGTATTTCGTGTATATCAATAAAAATTTAGAAAGAAAAATGCAGGTGTATAATTTGAAATACAGCTGCATTTTTTATACCATATTGTATTATTGCCAATCCGTAGCTTTTACCCAATTTTCATAATCATTAAAATATTCATACATTCGAATCGCACCACGGTCAAAATAGTTTTTAAAGATCAGAGCATGCTTCTTCTGAGCAACATCAGAAGGGAGTTTTGCAAGACCTTCTGGAATAGCATCCTGTGTGTAGAATTTTTTAAAGTAATATAATTTATCGTAATGCTCAGCATTTTCATGACTTACAGCAGTGACTAATTCATCTGTTTTTTTATGATGCTGATGTCCGTATTCGCCATCAGGATTGTGTGTTACGATCTTGCTCCAGTTACGATAATTCATGATACGCCGGATATCCTGTGTGATATAGTTAGTATAAGGACCCCATGCAACCTGATGTCTGCGATAGAGGTCAGGATAGCGGAGAATCACATGTTTTGCCCCGATATCATTCATCGCAGAGTCAAAATCCCTAGCTCGACTATCATAAGAGCCATTGGTTAGGCAAACAACAAAATAGTTATTTCCAGTTTCTTTTAATTCTTTAATTTCCTGAATCATATTTCCACCACCCCATAAGAGGTCATCATCTGATGGGCAATGATCATCAGACGGTCCCCATCTTTAAGTCAAAATAATCCAAATCTTCAGTAGATAATAAACCATTTTCAGCAGTGACAGTGATCGTGATATTGCACTTTCTGCTTGGATTTTTTATAGAAGTTGCGGTAATCACAGCGACACCAACTCCACGGGTAGTTACCTGACCATTCTCATCGACAACGGCAACGGTATCATTGTTTGTGCTCCAGGTAAGTTTTTGTCAGATGCATTCCATGGTTTGAAATTCACAGATAAAGTCCTGAAAGTTCCGTAAGGCATACTGATCTTTTGATGCTTTGTTGTTAATTTCTTTAATGGAATCGTTACATGAAAACGTCGTTTCAAGATAACTTTTTTATATTTTGCAGTCATTGTTATGTTGCCTTCTTTTAAAGGTGTGATAACACCAGATTTACTGATCGTGGCAATGGATTTATTGCTGCTTCGAAAAGTAACGGAAGCAAGAGATGCATTCGCAGGCTTGAGAGAAACATTCCAACGATATTTGTTTGGATATTTGATCAGTGTTTCAGAAGCAGCATCTTCCAGGAAATTGCTTTGATGGCAATTTCAGGTGTTACTTTTACTTTAATAGATTTTGCAATGACCTTACCAGATTTTGTTCTGACCACATGACGGATCACTGACTTACCGGTTTTCTTTGGTGTCAGGATACCTTTTGATACTTTTTACAACTCTAGGATTAGAAGATTCCCATTTGATTTTGTAGGAAGCTTTTTTCTTCTTAGAGTATCGAACAGATAGTGTCTGGCTGGATTTTAAAGGTAACTTGATAGATTTTTCTGCATTGGTAAAATAGATTTTAAATTTTTTACCTTTGGCATATGTCTGGTGAGGACATAAGATAACAGACATGACAAAGAAACAGATTCAGGCATGCCAGTTGTAAATATTTGCGTTGAACTTTCATTGATCACATCCCCTTTTTGTTTATTTGTAAATTAGCTCAAACAGGATAATTATAGACCGGTTGGCAAAAAAATACAAGCTTTGCGGTGTATATAAAGTAAAAGTTTTTACAAAAGTATTACGTTGTGATATAATACAGGTCAGTAAAATTAAGAGGAGTAAGATTGAATGAAGTTTACAAAGGAACATACAATGCAGATGAAAGGGATTGCGATCATTATCCTGTTGTTTCATCATTGCTTTTTGAATACACAGCGTTGGGCTACGGTTCCGTATGAGAAACTTGCGACGACGAAGGGATGGGGGTATTACCCAATTTCGTTTGCACCATTTTCTTCTCATACGATACAATATCTTGCTAGTTTTTCAAAGATATGCGTAGCCATGTTTGTTTTTATGACTGGATATGGAATGTGGGTTTCTTATGAGAGTCAGAAAAGAAAACAACGATGAGTAATTATATAAAGAAACGAATGGTCACATTAATGACAGGATTTTTGATCATTTTTGTTGTGACAGAGATTCTTGCGATTCCAACTGGACGTTTTATAGAAGTTTATGGACATGATTTTCGTAGTGTGGTCTATATGATTATTGATGCATTAGGATTAGCCAAATTACTGGGAACACCGTTATTTTGTCTGACATGGTGGTATATGAGTCTTGCGATCGTTTTGATCATGATTTTTCCATTTGTACATTCAATTATGGAAAAATATCAATGGGTCGTGGTTGTTGCATCTATTATCGTTCCAAGAGCTTGTGGATTTGGACAATCAACAGATTTGTTCCGATATCTATTAGCATACACACTGGGAATGTATTTTGCACAACATGACTTGCTTGCGAGAATAAAAGAAAAATTTATGGAACAGAATGTGGCAGGAAAACTGTTGTCTCTGATAGTATCATTGATAGGTTTGGCAGTTATCATAAAATGCCGACAAAATGCATGGATTGGATGGAAATATCTAGATTTTTGGGATGGCTTTGCAGCAATGTATGTAATCGTAATTTCATATATTTATATATTAAATGGAAAATGGATCGTAAAAGGATTAGGCTTCCTTGGAAAACATTCTATGAATATTTTCTTGATTCATTTCATTTTACAGAGACGTATTTTTCCATGAATTTTACATATTCATTTTATTATGCATGGTTAGATTTATATAGTACTTATGGCAATTTCATTGGTGACATCGATTGTATTAGAAATGGTTTTAAGAAATTAATTCGATATGAGAAGTTTATAGATTGGGTCAAAAGATTAGTAACAAAAAGAAGGAGTAACAGTACATTGAAAAAAGAAAAGAAATCATCAATATTTTGGATATTGATCATATTTTTTGTATTATTTTCCATTTGGCAGTTATGGGTGCCGGAAGCACTGGATGATTGGCGATGGGGAAGTGAAGTAGGGATCATGATTAAAAACGTGGTTTGAAGGATATAATGGACGTTACTTTGGAGATATTTTGGTCATTGTTTTAACAAGATTGCCGATCGTATTGAGAAGTATGGCTATTTCTGGGATAATGACTGCAATGTTATACTTGATATATCAATTGACAGAATATAAGATATTATCATTTTTAATTTGTGTTTTTTTTGTAGTTAATATTCCAACAAGCTTAATGAGTCAGACGTATGGATGGGTATCAGGATTTTCAAATTTCTGTGTTAGTGCAACGATGATTCTTGGATTTTTGCTATATCATATATCTATTTTCAAAGAAAAGAAAGTGTCGAAGTTGAAAACAGGGATTTCAATGATCAATGCATTTCTTGGAAGCTTGGTTCTTGAAAATTCAACGGTATATCTAATTGTACTAAGTATCGCTTTTTTAATTATTTATGGTGTACAATATAAGAAGCTGCATAAAGGAATGTTACTTCATTTGATCATGGTTGGTATTGGTGCATTTTGGATGTTCTCGAATAGCGCATATCGTATGGCTGCGGCACATACATCACAAGGAACAGGAAAAGAGATCGCAGCGTTTGAATTAAGCTTTGAATGGTTTGCCTCTGCATTAAAGGTATACGCAGACACGATCATTAACTATTGGATCATGCCAAATCATTTATTAAATATAGTGACATGTGGAATGATTTTGATATTGCTTCAAAAGAGAAAGAAGAAAGGACAAGGATTGTTCTTGCTTCTGTTCAGTGTTTTTAGCATTTTATATATTTAATTTTATGAATCTTGGTATATGGAAAGATTATTTGGCATGGGGAAATGCAGCTCAGGCTGTAATAGCAACGACGTATTGTTTAGCATTGGTGGCTTTAGTGCATGGTTTATTACAGCATTCTAAGGATAAGGTGATCGTTCAGATCATTTTATGGTCACAACTGATTTTAATGGGACCATTGATCGTTGCAAGTCCGATTGCAATTCGTTGTTTTTATGTAACATATATCTTTTTTGTTTTATATCTTGGAGTATTGTTATCGTATAGTATACGAAGTGGATTTTTAAAGATAAGCAAAGGATATTTAAACACAGGGATCATGATGTATTTTCTTTGTGATGATCAGGAAATATTGGTGTATATTATTTTGTTCATGGACAAGTGAATGACAGACTTCAATATATACAAACACAGATAAAACAAGGAGAGAAGAAGATTGAATTAAAGGAAATACCGCTTGGAGATACATATTGTTATGGTTTAGATGTATATAATCCAGCATGGGTATGGCGTTATAAGATGTATTATAATATCCAGGAGATATTGAATTGAAATTCCCAGAGAGATAGGAGTAAGGATGAGAGAGATAAAAGTAAGTGTTATCATGAATTAAATTTATAACGTAGAAGAATATTTGGAAGAATGTCTGCAATCAGTTGTAGATCAGACATTAGAGGATCTGCAGGTCATCATGATTGATGATGGTTCTTTGGATGGAAGTACAGACATTGCCAAGAAATTTGCTAGTCGATATGATCATTTTGAGTATGTAAGACAGGTAAATGGTGGACTTGGAAATGCGAGAAATACAGGAGTGAAGTATGCAAAAGGAAAATACATTATTTTTCTTGATTCAGATGATATTGTTCCAGATGATGCATACGAGAAAATGTATCTTGCAGCAGAGAAAAATCATAGCGAGATGGTAGTTGGAAGTGTTGCGAGATTTGACTCAAAGAAAGACCATATATCGAATCTGCATGAAATTGCATTTAGAAAATATATCGATAAAACACATATGACAGACAATACGGATCTGATTTATGATACAACCTCATGGAATAAATTAATTTTGAAAGAGTTTTGGGATCGTAATCATTTTGAATTTCCAGAGAGAATTCTCTATGAAGATATTCCAGTAACGATTCCTATGCATTATCTTGCTAATAATGTGACAATGGTGCAGGATGTCTGTTATCGTTGGAGAATTCGTGATGGAGCTAATAAGTCTATTACGCAGAGAGCAGATGACTTTACGAATATGAGAGATCGTATTACCGTTTTACGTATGGTAGATAAATTCTTTGAGGAGAATGTCAAAGAACAAGAATTATGGGATGCAAAATATTATAAATGGTTATATATTGATCTGATGATCTATGTGAACAACTGTATTTATCTTTCAGATAACAGAACACTCGAGATGATGAAGATCATTAAAGATTATATAGAAGAAACAATTCCTTTAGAAACGATCGATAAGTTACCAGTTTTATATCGTAAAATATGTGGCTTTGATGAATCTGGATGAAAAACGATTAGTAAAACTGCGTCAATATGAAGTTGATAATTATAAGAATTTAAAGATCGTGAAAAAGGGTAACAAATATATTGGAAAATTCCCGAAAGCGATCGTAACTGGTGATAAGGCAGATATGACAGAGGCATTAGATCAGTGGAGACTTACTCAATTGATTTATGATGTGGCATGGCAGAAAGAGCAATGTGTGATCGAAGGATATGTATTCTTACGAGGATTATCTGTGCCAAATGTAAATGTACAAAAATTATCAGCACATTTGGTATGCTTAAGTACAGGGAGAGAAGATTCCTCTGGAAATACAAAGTATTAAGTCACAATATACAGAAGAAATTTGGCTTAAAATTGATAACGAGACAAAACAAGATCCATTTAGCAAATTATAAAGGTTGTGGATACCGGATCATACTGGATGCAGCCAAGATCAGAGAATTAAAGCTTGATGGAGAATACCATATATTATTAACTTATGAGGAGAGACAGATGGAAGAAAGAAACTATTTTAAGAGGAATCTTAAAATCTCTTGGCAATAAATTGGACAAGAAAACATATTTTAAAGATCATATGCTGATCGAACTTAGCAAGTCTTACAGATATGATTTTAAAGTAAAATTTCACAAAAGAACATCGAATTAAATGATATGAAATTGGACGGTGATCAGTTAAGATTAAAACTTTCTGAGAAAGTTGATGCATTATATGAAGCGAAAGATGCACATAATGCGGAAATCTTAAAAGCAGCTATAACACAGGAAGATGTTTCTGTGGATATTTCAGATATTCCAGAAAATAAACGATATATTGCAGTTAAAAAAGGTAATTTATTTATTCCTGTATACAAAGAAAAGAAAAAGAAATCTTTGTAGAAAACCAGAAGAATCAGTTAGTAGAAGAAACATCAGGAGATCATAGATGTTACTTGTTAAATCGAAAGGCAGTACCTGTGATACGGATGTAAAACAGAATGAGGAACAGTTTTCATTTGAGATCATAAACAAAAATATCGGTAACTGGCAGAGAGCAACATTGTATGTAGAAGATCCATTAGAAGAAGAAAAGATTATTCTTGGAACAGGATCCGTGAATCAACATGGAGAAGAGAGAAAGTTGTCATTTCTTTAAGTTTAAGGACGAAAAAAATCATCAAGAATCTTTATGCAAGACGTCGTCAGGTGTTTATTTTATATGAAAATAATGAACAGCAGAAGGTATGTGCACTTGGTGGGAACATAAAGTTTTTTGATAAAAATACTACACGAAAGAAAGAAGATATCGATTTATTATTGATCAGAAGATGATTTTCTGTATTTTACTACGCTGAGAGTCAAGGAATTCCTGACAAAAGTGCGAAGAAAAAAGAGCTTTTGTCAACAGATTCTTATATCCGTTATTAAGACTTCTTCCATTAAAGAAAAAATGGATCGTATTTGAATCTATGTGGAGTAAATTTAGCTGTAACCCTAGATATTTATATGAATATATTGATAAGAATCATCCAGATTATACGTGTATCTGGTCATTAAAAGATGAATGCATTCCGATCACGGGAGATGGTGTTAGAGTCAGAAGACTATCTTGGAAGTATTTATATTATATGGCAAGAGCAAAATACTTTGTGAATAATGTAAATTTTGATTCTTATGAGAGAGAAAAGGCAGATTGAAGTACAGACGATGCATGGAACACCATTAAAGAGACAATTGGATTGGATGTACCAGGCGATTTCCCTACAAAGAAATCAGAAAAGAAGTATATTAGAAAGTGCAAACGTTGGGATTATCTGATCGTGCAAAGTAAGTTTGTTGCGGATCTTGCACCATCTGCATTTAAATTTGAAAACACGATCATGGATACTGGATATCCAAGAACAGATATTTTGTATTCTTCTAATAACGAAGAAGAAATGGGTAGATTAAAAGAAAAATTAGGACTTCCAAAAGATAAGAAAGTCATAATGTATGCACCAACATGGAGAGTGCGTGATAAGTTTGAATTAATGCTAGATCTTGAGAAGATGAAGGAAAAATTTTCAGATGAATATGTATTGATCTTAAAGATTGCATCACTTTTCAGCAAAAGGTTGGAAAGAGTTCCAGCAGATGGATTTGTGTATGATCTTACGGATTATGAATCTATTGAAGATTTATATATCATTACAGACATCCTGATCACAGATTATTCTTCTGTAATGTTTGATTATGCAGTTCTCGACAGACCAATGTTATTCTTTACATATGATCTGGATGAATATAGAGATAAGCTTCGTGGATTTAATATTGATATCGAAAAAGAAGCACCAGGACCATTACTATATACGTCTGATGAGGTGTTAGATGCGATTGAGCATCTGGATGAAACGATTGAAAATTCAAAACAGAGAGTCGATGCATTCCATGAAACATACATTCCATATGAATGTGAAAATTCATCTGAAAAAGTATTTAATATGATGCAGGGAAAATAAAAACAAACAATGCCATAAGGCAGAACAATCTTTAAGAAGGTCATTGAAAGGTTTAAGAAGGAAACATGGATAAAATAAGAAAAATTATTCGATTTGTAAAAAGATTATTTCCAAAAACTCCAAAGATGAAATTTATCTATGCCTGGTATTATAAACATGGCAAGATCAATGAAAAACAAGCACTCTTTGAGTCATTTCACGGCAAGGATGTGTCAGATTCATCCTTGGCAATCTTGCAGGAGTTTTTGAAAATGCCGGAATCGAAAGATTTCATGATCTATTTTGCGACGAATGATAAGAAACGTGATCAGAAATTTATTGATTCTATCGGATTGAAGGTAGAACTTGTAGATATTGCAGATTTTAAATATGTAAAAGTGCTTGCAACATCCAAGTATCTGATCAATAACAGTTCTTTTCCGGCGTATTTCATTCGAAGAGATGAACAGGTGTACCTACAGACATGGCATGGAACACCGTTAAAGACATTAGGAAAACGAATGCGTTTTGGAATTGAATCCATGTATAATGTGCAACATAATTTCTTACATGCGAACTACATCATGTTCCCAAATGAATTTACAAGAAAAGCGATCATGGAAGATTATAATCTGGAAGCTTTGTATACAGGAACTGTTGTGATGAATGGATATCAAGAAACAGTATTTTTATGGATCATGAGAAAGCTGATCAGGTAACAAAGAAACTTGGAAATGAAGATTATACAACGATGGCATATATGCCGACATGGCGTGGACAGAGTAATCATGATGTGAATACGTCTGAATATAGCAGAGATCAATCAGCTGTTACATTATCTTGATGAGAATTTAAAGGATGATCAGAAATTATATGTAAACTTTCATCCAATTGTGCAGAAGTTCGTAAAGCTGGATAATTATGAACATATTTATCCATTTCAAGTGGTGTTGACAAGTATGAATTTTTAAATAGTGTTGATGCACTGATCACGGATTACTCAAGTGTATTTTTGATTACTCGATTACAAGAAAACCAAGTATTTTATATATGTATGACTATGAAGAATATATGCACGATAGAGAATGTATTTTGATATCAAAGAATTGCCATTTAGAAAGATCTATGACAAGGAAGCATTAAGAGATTGTCTGGTCAACGAGACATTCCGAGAAGATTCTTATGAAAATGATAAGGAATATACAGAAAAATATATTCAGTATGATTCTATTGATGCTGCAAAGAATATGGCAGAACTTGTATTTCATGGAAATATGTGCGATATGCCAACGATCGATTACAGTTTTAACAAAGAAAAGAAACGAAGAGTTTTGCACTATCCAAATGTAAAAACAGCACAGACGATCGATACGATCGCGCAGATCGCTAAGAAAGATGAAGATGTAGTGATCTTTGAAAAACGTTTTTTCAATCCAGAATTAAGCAGTCATCTACATGATAATTATCTTGATGATTTTGATTATATTTTTATTACACGAACACTTCCAAGAACCTATGCAGAAGAAGTGTTAAATAGAAAGAGTGCCAAGGTCAGAAAAGAACTTCATAAGAGGGAGATCAAGAGATGCTTTGCAGATCTTCCAGTATATTCAAAGTTTGAGACAGAATACTATCATGGAGAAGCAGGAGAGACATTTTCTTTCAATAAGAAAAAATGATCAATGCATCCATGCGAGTAATGGAAGACCATTTGGAGATTAAGTTTGAGGAAGGCAAGAAAGGTCAGCCAAAGAAGCTGTTACTTGTAAATAAGAAAAGTCAGATCATTTATACAAGGGATCTAACAGAAAAAGAATGGAAAGATCATTGTATCAAGGAATATTTTGATGAATTTCTTTCGCTTGAAATTGCGGATATGAACGGACGATATCAGTTGATGATCGAATTAGAAGATGAAAATGGCAACAAACTGCCATATTTCTTTGTAGATCGTAAAGAATATGCAAAACGAAAAGAAGCGATGGATGAATTAGATAAATCTTCTGTATATATGACAGGAATCAAGAAACATGATATCATCTATCAGAATACATTCGAGCCTGCGGATACAAGTGTGATTCCTTATATGAATGAAGTAGATGGAAGATTTTCTGTATTTATGGGAGATCAGGCACAGTTATCTGTTCGTAATATGCGTGGACAAGTATTGAAATTCAAGATTAAAGGTTCAAAAGTTCATGTAAAATGAAATATAATAAACAAAGAAGCTGGAATCAAAATGTCATATTATCATATCGAAGTAAAGTGGAGACGATCGATTATCCATTTGAATATAAAGTAACGAGATCAGGTGATCATTATATCATTGATGCTCAGATCGATATGTCGGTATTATCACTGGAAGAACTGTTTTGGGATGTATTTGCTGTAACAGAGAAGAATGGAGAAGAAGTAAGAGTAAGTGCATATTGGAACAGATGGCAGAGATTAAAATTATTACTGATGAATTATCAATGTGATGTTGATAAAGAGCATATTATTTTCCCTTATTCGACGATCACATGCAAAATGGCATTTACTTATCGTACAAGATCAAAATATGATGGATTTGATGTAAAGATCAAGGAATTAGCAGCTTTTGGTGTTTATACGTTGTTATTACCATATTGGAAAAAGAAACAGAGTATGGTTAGTATTTGAAAAATTCTGCTCTATGGCGCAGGATAATGGATATTATTTCTTCAAATATTGTATGGAGCAGCTTCCAAAAGAAAAGAAGCAGCATATTTATTATATTCTCGATACAGATTCTGCTGATTATGATAAGATGAAGCAATATGGAAAGCATGTGATTCCATTTATGAGTTTTCGACATATTTTATATTCACTTGTTGCTAATTTATATATAGCTTCTGATTCAAAGAAACATTTATATACATGGAGAGCAAAACCAAATGTGATCTCAAATCGTATTTCAAAACATAATATCTTGTTTTTACAGCATGGGGTGACAGCATTAAAACGTGTACATCCGATTTTTGGAATGAAAGGTTCAAGTCCTATGACTCATTTTACAACGACATCAAGATTTGAGCATAAGATCATTGTAGAGAATTTTGGATATGAAGATGGAGATGCACCGATTCTTGGATTTACGAGATGGGATGTTCTGGAAGATACTTCAAAACCAGAGGAAAAGATCATTCTTGCAATGCCGACATGGAGATCATGGCTGGAAGAAAAGAGTGCAGAAGAGTTTAAGGCAAGTGATTATTATAAAAACTATATGAAACTGTTACAGAGTCAGAAACTTGCAAGAATCTTAAAAGAAAATGATGTTAAATTGATTTTTTACATTCATCCAAAGTTTAAAGATTATTTGAGCGAGTTTAATGTCAGTGGAGATAATATTGAGTTGATTCCATTTGGAACAGAGCCATTAAATGAGATCATGAAGAAATGTTCTATGCTGATCACAGATTATTCTAGTGTATGCTGGGATGTATGTTATCTTGATAAACCCGTATTATTCTATCAGTTTGATTATGATATGTATATGCAGGCGCATGGAAGTTATCTGGATATGGAGCATGAACTATTTGGAGAACGTTATACAGAATATGAGAAATTGATCGATGGAATTGAAGAGTATATTCACAATGGATTTAAAGAAAGAAGAATATACAAAATTAAAAGATTATTATTTTGAATATCGTGATAATGATAACAGTAAACGTACGTATGAATATATCATAAGCAAAGGATATTAAAATGGACAAAAAGAGGAGAATAAAATATATAGATTTGTGCAAAGGCTTAGGAATCTTGATGGTAACATGGGGACATATTACCAAGCTTGATAATCCAGTCGATACGTGGGCGGCATCATTCAAGATGGCAATTTTCTTTGTTGCCGCCGGATATCTGATTCGGTATGCAGATTCTTATCGGACACAGACATTAAAGGGATATTCAGTAAAGTTATTGAAATCATTGATGCTGCCATATGTATTGTTTAGTATTTTGTCGATTGGCTTTCGATTTGCAACGATGATCATGAAACACAGAATTGATATTCCGGCGATCAAATCTTATATTTTGGCAACAATCACATTAAGAGGAACATTTGCACTATGGTTTTTGCCGGTGTTATTTATTGCGGAGATCCTGTTTTTCTGTCTTATCAAATATCTTCCGAAATGGGTGAGGATCGTGATATTGATCGTGATACCTGTTTTTGGAATTTGGGAGTCTTATTTTATCAGACACTTGATCGTTTCAGTGGATCCATTAACATTTGAAAGAATATCATTTTGATCTTACCGATCAGTAAAGCATTGATCGCATTATGGTTCTTGGAGATAGGACATATTGGATGTATGTTATTCAGTAAAGTAACATCCAGAGAAATCCGATTTATGATCGGACTGGTATTTACAATTGGAAATATCTTCTTATCACAGCAAAATATTGGAGTGGATTTAAATAATATTTCTTTAGGTATTCACCCACCACTATTTTTTGTTACAGGAATCATTGGATCTTTTGGAGCACTATTTGTCTTTGAATTTCTTGAAGATTATGTTCCATTTACGATACTGAATTATTTTGGAAAGAATTCTTTGATATTAATGTGTACACAAAGACCGTTTTATATTATTTCTACTGCAACTGCAGGATGGAAGATCATATCAGAATGCCAGGATCATGGCATGGAGATATTATATTGACTGCCTTGGGGCAATGATTCTTGTGATGATCATTGAATACTCAATAATAACATTTGTTTAATACAAAAGCTAAATTTTTGATCGGAAGATTTTAGATAGTTGAATAATCTGTTAAGTAATAGTATAATAGCAAGGTGTAAATTAAAAATATCAAAATGGAGAAGTACAGTGAAATCTTATATTGAAAATTTTAAAAGTACAGATTCCTTTTATGGGAACTTGTAAAGAAAGGTGTTAAGTTAAAATACAGAAGATCATATTTAGGTATTTTATGGACACTGTTAGAACCGTTAATGACAATGATCGTACTAAGTGTAGTATTTGGTACATTGTTTGGAAACAAGGATCCACATTTCCCAGTATATATCTTATGTGGACGTTTGATGTATAGTTTCTTTTCATCTGCGACAAATGGTGCGATGAAAGCGATCAGGACGAATGCAGGAATGATCAAGAAAGTATATGTGCCAAAATATATTTATCCATTATCCAGTGTATTGTTTAATTATATTATTTTGCTATCTCTTTGATCGTGTTGGTAGTAGTATCTATTGTTTTGAAGGTATATCCAACCATTTATCTGGCACAGGCGATCATTCCATTGATCTTATTACTGATCACAGCTTTTGGAGTTGGAATGATCCTATCTACGATGGCAGTATTCTTTAGAGACTTAGAATATTTATGGTCTGTAGGATTAATGATCATTATGTATGCATCAGCAATTTTCTACAAAACCAGAGAAGTTATTAAAATCAGGTTTTGGATGGATCTTAAAATGTAATCCATTATATCTTTTGATCCATAATTTTAGACAGGCTGTTTTTGGTATGCCGATGAATATGAAGTTTTTAGCTGCATCCATCGTGTTTGCAATCGTAAAGTGTTATTGTAGGATTGATTTTCTTCTATAAGAAGCAAGATGAATTCATTCTGCATATTTAGGAGGGTATCATGGCAAAGAAAGAAGTATTGAAAGTTGAACATGTTGGAATGAAGTTTAACTTAAGTCAGGAAAAGGTTGATGATCTGAAAGATTATGTGATCAAGTTATTGAAACATCAGATTTCATATAATGAATTCTGGGCATTAAAAGATATTAATTTTACCCTTAACAAAGGGGATCGACTTGGAATCCTTGGATTGAATGGAGCTGGAAAGAGTACGCTGTTAAAGGTTATTGCAGGGGTATTAAAAGCAACGGAAGGAACTGTGACAGCCAAGGGGAAGATCGCTCCATTGCTTGAATTAGGTGCTGGATTTGACCAACAGTATACAGGACGTGAGAATATTTATCTTTATGGAGCAGTTCTTGGATTCTCAAAGAAGTTCTTAGATGAGAAGTTAGATGAGATCATAGAGTTCTCAGAACTGGAGCAAATTTATAGATGTCCCAGTTAAGAACTATTCTTCAGGTATGAAATCAAGACTTGGATTCTCTGTTGCAACATTAGTGGAACCAGATATCTTGATCCTGGATGAAGTATTATCTGTCGGAGATGCGAAATTCCGAAAGAAAAGTGAAGCAAAGATTATGAGTATGTTTGACAAGGGAGTTACAGTATTATTTGTATCTCATTCTTTAGATCAGGTAAAGAGATTATGTAATAAGGCAATCCTACTTGAAAAAGGAAAGATCATTTCTCATGGATCGATTGAAGAAGTAAGTAAAGTATACGAAGAGAAAACAAAGTAAGATAGAAGACACGGAGGTGTGATATGAGAAAAGTAATCACATATGGAACATTTGATTTACTGCATGCGGGACATATCAATTTATTGCGCAGAGCAAAAGAATTAGGTGATTATTTAATTGTAGTTGTATCAACAGATGAGTTTAACTGGAATGAAAAACAGAAAAAATGTTATTTCAGTTATGAAGAAAGAAAAAAACTGGTAGAAGCAGTTCGTTATGTGGATCTTGTGATTCAGAAGAAAATTGGGATCAGAAGATTTCCGATGTGAAAGAATATCATGTAGATACTTTTGTTATGGGTGATGATTGGAAAGGTCAATTTGATTTCTTAAAAGATTATTGTGAAGTGGTTTATTTTCCAAGTACAGAAGGAATTTCAACAACAAAGATCAAACAGGATCTTGGATTAAACGGAACAACGGCGAATAAATAGCAAGAGTTATGAATTAAGATATAAGAGGAATTTCGTTGACAATAGAGGTTATGAACGGCTAGAGACGGAATTCTTCTTTTCTGCGTTATCAAACAAAAAGAATTTAAGATAATGCTGTAGATGAAAGGATTAGTTTTTGATGCATTTTATAGAAATTAGCAATATTTTTAACAGTGAAAAAAAGAGATATAAAGTTACCGCAGTTTTAAAATTACTGGTCGTGTTTGCATTGCTTGGATTCTTTTTATCAAATAGCCAATGTATCATGTGCAGACTGATTTTTACCTGAAACGTATGGGATTTGTATTTTTGGCATGTTTTTGGATGGTATTTGTAACAGTTTGCGACATTCGTTTGAGTCAGAAGGTTGACAGGGCTTTTGTGATCATTCTTGGAGTGATCGCACCAGTTATGGGATGGATCTTGTCAGAATTTTTGATCAATGAAGCAGAGTGTGCATTTCCGCCGACACAGTTCTATCAGAAAGAGCTACTTTGGATCGTTCTAAGTCTTGCAATGATCATTTTGGTGGATCTGCTGATCATATTTTTGACGAACAGCATCAGAGTTGGATCAGTGATCGTACCATTTGTATTGTTTATCTTTGCGGTAGTTGTATGTGTTGTATATGAATTTCGCGGGATTCCGATGATGGCACCAGATATTTTAACAGTACAGACGGCTACTAGTGTGATGGGTAATTATACATTCAAATTGACGTTTGAACAATATAGTGTGATCTTGGTATGTATGGCATTTTTCTTTACATTTTTAAGACTTCATGAGGTAAAGGTTACAGAAAAAAGAGTATTTCACATTGCAGGATTTATTGTTGTTGCATTAGGATGCGGATTGTTCACAAATCAGATCATACTGTCTGATTTTATGGAAGAGCACCAGATCAATATTCGTATGTTCCGTCCAATGGAAAGTTATCAAAAATATGGAGGCGTGCTGACATTTGCAAGAAGTGTTGGATATGCGGTCGTGAAGAAGCCAGAAGGATATACAACAGCGAAGGTTGATCAGATCATTCAGGAATATGAAAAGAAATCAGCGAATGAACAGCAAAGTACAGCAAAGCAATATCCGAATATCATAACAGTTGTCAATGAAACATTCGCAGATATTAAGGTGCTGGGAGATTTTAAGACGAACGAAGATTATATGCCCTATTTCCATAGTTTGAAGAAGAATTGTGTGACAGGATATACGTATGCATCGATTGTAGGTGGTCAGACAGCGAATACAGAATTTGAATTGTTGACAGGAAATACTCTTGGATTTTTATCAGCTGGAACGACAGCATTTCAGCTTTATATTCATGGGCAGATGCCTTCACTAGTCAGTAATCTAAAGGCAGAAGGATATTCTGGAAATAAAGCGATGCATCCGTTCAATCCGTATAATTATAATCGACCAGCTGTATATAAAGATTTTGGATTTACGGATTTTATTGATAAATTTGACTTTCCTAAGAATGTAAAAAGGGTTAGAGAGTATATTTCTGATGAGGCAAATGTAGATCGCATTATTTCTGAATATGAAAAGAATCGTAAGAAGACAGATCAGCCATTTTATATGTATAATATGACGATCCAGAATCACAGTCCTTATGATAAGGATGCAGCCAACTTTAAACAGCCGATCAAGATTGAAAGCAGCAAATATGATGCTGAGGCCAACAGATATCTAAATCTGATCAAATATTCAGATGACAGTTTAAAACAGCTGACAAGTTATTTTGAAAAATGTAAAGAGCCAACGATCATTTTATTTTTAGGAGATCATCAGCCAAGATTGACAGATGAATTTATGAATAAGATCACAAACGGTCAATATCAGACTTGAGCAGCGAACAGATGATGAAGCGTTATCGGTACCATTCGTGATTTGGGCCAATTATGACATTAAAGAACAGCATATAGAGAAGACAAGCATGAACTATATCCAAAGTATCCTGACCCAGACAGCTGAGTAAAGATGACAGGATATCAGAGATTTTTAAATGAGGTTCGAAAAGAAGTTCCAACGATCACATCGCAGGGATATTGGGGAAAGAATGGAAAATTTTATCAGATTAATGATAAAGGATCACCATATTATGGTATAATACAGAAGTATCGTATGATTCAGTACAATATGATGTTTGATAAGAAGAATCGCAGAGATCCATTCTTTGAAGTAAGTAAATAGGAGTGCACGTATGAAGCAACTGATTAAGAATATTACGATTCAGATATATAAAGTATTAACATATCTGATTCCAGTAAATAAAAAGATGATTATATTTCAGAGCAGCAATGGACGTAACTATACAGGAAATCCAAGATACATCTATGAAGAGATGGTAAGAGAAGGCCTTGATCAAGAATATGAATGTATCTGGTTTTTCTTTGATACAAGTATAGAAGTTCCAGGTAAATGCAAGAAGATACGGAATAATTATTTCCCATATTTTTGGTATTTAATGAGAGCAGGAATCTGGGTATTTGATAGTCGTCAGCCATTATATGTGCGTAAGAAGAAGCATATCACATACATTCAGACATGGCACGGAACACCGCTTAAGAAGCTTGCGCTTGATATGGACCGAATGGATATGGGTGGAAGTACGGATATTGAGAATTATCATGAACAGTTTAGAGTAACATGTAAGGATTGGGATTATCTAGTATCACAGAATAAGTTTTCTACAGATATTTTCAGATCATGTTTTGCATTTAAAGATCGTCCGATCTTACAGATCGGATATCCAAGGAATGATATTTTGATCAATGATAATTCTCCTGCTAAGATCAGAGAATACAAAGAAAAACTTGGACTCCATTGGATAAGAAGATCATATTATATGCTCCAACTTGGAGAGATAATGAATATAGCGAGAAAGGAAAGTACAAATTTGCTTCAAAACTAGATTTTGATAAAGCAAAGGAGGCATTATCAGATGAATATATATTCATTGTAAAATATCATTATCTTGTATCAGATAAGATTGATTGGACACCATATAAAGGATTCGTTTATACATTCGACGAGACAAAAGATATTGCATGGTTATACCTTGTGTCAGATATGTTGATCACGGACTATTCTTCTGTAATGTTTGATTATAGTATTCTTAACAGGCCGATGTTATTCTTTGCATATGATCTGGAAGACTACAAGGAGAATCTGAGAGGATTTTATTTTGACTTTGTCAATTATATTCCAGGGCCGATTTCAAGAGATACAGATCAGTTGATCAAAGATATTAAAGAATATAATGAAGATAGTTGGAAAGAAAAATATAAGAATTATCATGATAAATTCAATGGCATAGATGATGGACATGCTTCACAGAAGGTCATTGACGTGATAAAGAAGGTAAGCAGATAGAGATCTGTTGAACAATAACACAGTCAGGAGGTTTGAAAACAATATGGTAACGATTCTGTTAGCGACATTGAATGGAGAGGATTATTTAAAAGCGCAGTTAGAATCAATTGCAGCTCAGACCTATGAAAACTGGCAGCTGGTCGTGGGTGATGATGGTTCTACGGATGGTACGATCAGCATTCTTGAAGAATTCAGTAAACAATATCCGGAACAAGTGACGATCATTAAGAATGACCCGCCACAGGGAAGTGCCAAAGACAATTTTATTTCACTGATCCAAAATTCTTACGGACCGTATTTTATGTTTTGTGATCAGGATGATGTGTGGAAACCAGATAAGATTTATCTGACATTACAGAAGATGGAAGCGTTAGAGGCAAGATATGGAGAGAAAACACCGATCTTGGTTCATTCAGATCTGTCAGTTGCAGATCATAACTTAGAGATGGTTGCAGAGTCATTCTTTCAGTATGCGAATATTCCAAAGAGAATTGTATTGAATCAATTGATGGTACAAAATTCTGTGACAGGGTGTACGATGATGATCAATCGTTGTCTGCAACAATATTTTTTACGGCCGTTACCGATGTCTAAGATCATCATGCATGATTATTGGGCGGCATTGATCGCGAAAGTGTTTGGCAAGATTGGTTTTGTAAATGAGCCAACGATGTATTACCGTCAGCATGGCAATAATTCTGTTGGTGCGAAAGATGCGAAGAATCCCGTCTTTTTGTATCATCGTCTCAAAGAAGGAAAGAACAGCTATCGCCGTATGATGATCGAATCTATGGAGCAGATGCAGGGATTTGTTGAGACATATGGGGAAGAGATCGATAATCTGGATGTTTATGAACTTCTTGAGAGTTATGGAGAATTGTATTATAAAGGAAAGATCAAACGATTGAGTTTTTATAAAAATCATCACGTATTAAAGGAAGGAAATATCCGAAAGCTGATGCAGTGGCTTTGGGGATAGGAATATTTATGAAAAAAGCATTAGGACTTGCAGGAAAATATGTGATCATGTTTATGTCGTGTTTATTTCCAAGAAGCAGAAAGATATATATCTTTGGAGCATGGCTTGGAGAACAGTTTGCAGACAATCCCAAATATCTGTTTTTAGAAGCACAAGAGCATAAAGAGATCCGTCCGATATGGATCACGAAGAATGAATCAGTCTGCAGAAAAGTCAGGGAGCTTGGATATGAAGCTTATATGTTTGACAGTTTCAAAGGGATTTTAATGCAGCTTCGGGCCAAATATGTGGTAGTCTGCAATGGGATCAGTGATGTAAATCATACATTTATGGGACGAGCAGTATTCTTAAATCTTTGGCATGGGGTTCCATTAAAGAAAGTTGGCTATGATGATGATAAGGTCAAGAATTGGGATAGCAAGGGTCAGAAAATCCGAAGAATGATTCAGGAAATCCCATTAGGAAAAGAGTATGTAGTAGCAACAAGTGATTTTTATGCTCCGATCTATGAAAGTGCATTTCGAAGATCAAAGAGTCATATCATAACATTGGGACAGCCAAGGAATGATATATTCTATGATCAAAGTGGAAAATTTCATGCTTCTCATCAGTTGTCAAAAGCGGCAAAAGGAAAGAAAGTCATTTTATATACGCGACACACAGGAAAGAAGGTAAAGGGTATTTCCTTTGGAAGAACATTTTGATTTTAAAGTGCTCAATGATTGGTGTATCCAAAATGATATTTTGTTCGTGATCCGGCGCCATTTTTATCATAAAGATGAGAAAGTAGATTTCTCCATGTATTCTAATATAACAGATATCACAGAGAGATCCATGGATATTCAGGAATTATTAATGGATACGGATATTCTGGTTACAGATTATTCAAGCACATATATAGATTATCTATTACTGGACCGGCCAGTAGTCTTTTATAATTTTGATTATCAGGATTATCTGGAGCATGATCGTGGTATGTATTGCGATTATGAGAAGGCGGCTCCGGGATATAAGGCAGAGACATTTGAAGCCTTGATGGAAGAATTCGAACGTCTGGTACAAGGCGAAGATCATTTTAAAGAGGTTAGAAGGCAGGCAAGGGATTTCTTTTACTGCAAAGAAGGCCAGGGAATGGTTGGAGAAACATTGTTAGGAATCTTGAAGAATATAAAATAAAAAGAAGCTTTTGATCTATGAGTGAATCCATAGATCGAGAGCTTCTTTTTTGCATTTTGAGTTGATATTCAGGATTAATATCCAGCACGATAAATGATCTTCTGATTGATACGGCTAAGCTCATCACTGACTTGATAATCCGATGTACCAAAGAGGTATTTATGTGCGCGGATCGCATTCTCTTTCAATGTTGTAGGGAATCCATAATAAGTACCATAATAACGGAGCTCTTTCTGGTTCCAAGGGAATCCCCTGATCTTTGATGTCATACTTGAAAACAGATAAGAACATATCAAACAATTCATCCTGACTCATATTTGTCTTTACCTGAGGAAGTATCTCATCCATAACAGACATCATCTTCAAAGGATTTTTCTTGGCTTTGTCAAAAATCTTCTGAAGGACTTCTCGTTGTCTTCCGGCTCTGGCAAGGTCACCGCCAGCGGTATAACGGATTCTGGAATAAGCAACGGCTTGATTTCCGTCCAGAGTGTAAGTACCGGCAGAAGAAAGTTTTGGAGAATGTCCACCGTTGATACGATTCATGTCACCGATATAAGCATTTAAATTCTTTAAGATGCTTTTATCGACTTTTACTTCGATTCCGTCAACAGCATCAACGATATCAGCAAGAATCTTAAAGTTTACAGTTGCGTATTTTTCAATATTCAGATCAAGATTACGATTGATCGTGCTGATCGCAAGCTCTGGACCACCCCAAGAATAAGCGGCGTTGATCTTACTGTATTTTCCATTAATACTTACATATGTATCACGATAGATCGATAACAGTTTGACATCTTTGGTTGAATTGTTGATGCTGACAACTATGATAGAATCAGAACGGTTTCCACGATCTGACATACTTCCAGTCTGAGAATCAATTCCGAAAAAAGCATAGTTGGTATAGTCAGTCATATTGCTGTCTTTGTTTACAGTGACAAGCTGGCTGTGGTCAAGACTTTTTGTTGATATTTTCCCAAGTTTTTTGTGAACTGTGGAAAGCGTAAGTCCGACTAATACAGCGATCACAAGAATGAGAATGATCAAGATCCGAAGTGGAGATCTTCTTCTTCGTTTTCGCTTTGTGTGTTTGGCATGTTTTGTATGCTGTGCTGTCATAATGTATCCCTCCAGATTTCCTTAAATAGTTAAGTTTGTACGGAAAAAAGGATGAAAAACTCCATCCTTTTCTTGCTGTTTAATATGCATTTTTATTGACAAATCCCTTAAAGAATGTAAGAAATAATATCTTGATATCAAGTCCCAAAGACCAATTCTCAATATAATACAGGTCATGCTCGATTCTGCTTCGGATGGAAGTATCACCACGGAATCCATTGACCTGAGCCCATCCAGTAATACCTGGACGAACTTGATGCTTGATCATATAACGAGGAATCTCTTCTTTAAATTTCTCGACAAACAAAGGTCGTTCTGGACGTGGCCCGATCAGACTCATATCGCCTTTTAATACATTCCAGAATTGAGGAAGTTCATCAAGGCTTGTCTTACGGATCACACGTCCAACAGGTGTAACACGGACATCGTTCTTGGTTGTCCATTCTTTGGCCTCTTTCTTAGGGTCCTGTACACCCATGGAACGGAATTTGTACATCTTAAAAGGTTTATTCCCAAGACCGATACGTTCTTGGGCAAAAATGATCGGTCCAGGAGAACTCTTCTTCACAAGAATCGCAACGATAAGCATGATCGGTGAGAATAAGATCAACGCAATGATAGAACCGATAATATCGATCAGACGTTTGATCAGTTTATTCATCGTATTTGTTAATGGTACGTTACGGATATTGATAACTGGGAGTCCGTCCAGATCTTCAGTGTATGGGTTGGTGGAAATAAAGTTATAGTAATCTGGAACAAACTTTGTATGCACACCAGACTTCTCACAGATCGCAACGATCTGTTCCAGTTTATGGTATTCATTTAGATTCAGAGTGATCGCAACTTCATCAAGAGATGTCTTCTCAAGATAAGCGGCAAGATCTGAAAGTGTACCAATCTTCTTGATTCCACGATATTCAAAATTATCACTGACAAGATCATCAAAAATCCCATGAACCTTTAAGCCCCATTGAGGATTTGATTTGATGCGGTCGATATATGCAGCTGCTGAAGTACTGAAACCGATAAATACCGTATGTTTGATATTGCGTCCTTTCTTACGATTCGTTTTCAAAATCCTGCGTATGATATATCTGGATAAAAGACCAAAAATAAAGTTAAATAAATAAAATAACAGATATAAAGAACGAGGAAAGTTCTGAATCTGCCATACAGTGATCACAAATGCAGAAAGTCCAAGTCCGATCAGATTCGCTTTGACCAGATTCACAAGTTCCTTGGAACCACGCTGGTAACGCTTTGGTGTATAAAGACCAAAGAACGAATACAATAACAATAACAGGATCAAAGAGCTAATCAGCGGTTTCTGATATTGATAAAACTCTGGATAATAGCGGTTGAGATCGAAAATCTCCTGATTCAGCCAGAATCCAAAGATCGTGCATTTAAATCTTATATACCATGCTGCAAATCCTGCAAAATAAATGCAGACAGCATCCATCACGACATGCAGTCTGTTTAAGTAAGTTTGGTTTTGTTTGATCATATGATAAATACTCCTTTTTCACTTCCTTCTATTATAAGGGATAAAAAGAGATCATACAATGACAAATGACTTAACTTTTTCTTATTTTTGTATTTTGTACTTATTGACACTCTCATCATTTTCACGAAAAATGAGAAAAAAGAGGAAATCATTTTTTAGTAACATATTAATCACAGTTTTTACACATTTATAAGATATATTTATCTCATAAAAGATAAAGGTCGAAACAAAAGATCAGGATCGAAAGGAGAATTAATCATGAGTGAATATAATACAAATCAGGATGGACAGTGGAAGACTTCCGAGCAGTGGAGAGCGGAGGAAGCGAACGACCATTCCAATCCTAAGAAAAACAAAAATGGCGGCAGAGGAAAATATGTTGCAAAATTAGCAGCATCTGCAGTAGCTTTTGGATTGATCGCAGGGCTTGTGATGCAGGGAGTCACATATGGATTTAGCAGAGCAGGCATTGGAAATGGTGCAACACAGCTTGCAACAACGAAGACAACAAGCAGCAGTTCAAGTACCAGCAGTAATGACCTCTCAGGCGTATCAAAAAATGTTATGCCATCGATCGTATCGATCACAGGAAAGTTCGAAACAACAAGCCAGAGTTGGTTTGGACAGACACAAAGCAGTGAATCCGAAGGTGTTGGTTCAGGTATCATCATTGGCAAGAAAGATGGTAAGATTTTGATCGTTACAAATAACCATGTCGTAGCAGATGCCAAATCTTTATCCGTAGGATTTGTGGATGGAAAGAGTGCAAGTGCAACCATTCGTGGTACTGACAGCGATGCGGACTTAGCGGTTGTAGAAGTAGATACAAAGAACATGAAATCTTCTACCTTAAAGGAGATCGCAGTGATCACATTAGGAGATTCCTCAAAATTACAGACAGGAGAAAGAGCGATCGCAATTGGTAATGCATTAGGATATGGACAGTCTGTCACAGGTGGTTATATCAGTGCATTAAATCGTCAGGTACAGTTGACAGACAAGACAATGACATTGATCCAGACAGATGCAGCGATCAACCCTGGAAATAGTGGTGGTGCTTTATTAAATAGCAAAGGTGAATTAATTGGTATTAATACAGTTAAATATTCTTCAGAAGATGTAGAAGGAATGGGATATGCGATTCCGATCAATACAGCAAAACCGATCATCAATAAACTGATCAAGAATGAGGCAACAAGTGAGAGTGAACAGGCATATTTAGGTGTATCAGGTCAGACGATCGACAGCTCTATGGCAAGCCAGTTTGATATGCCATCTGGTGTTTATGTACAGCAGGTGATCAAGAGTTCCCCAGCCCAGAAAGCAGGCATCAGTGCAGGAGATGTGATCGTATCCTTTAATGGAAGCAACGTTTCTACAATGGATGGATTAAAAGAAAAGATTTCAAACCTGAAAGCAGGCAAGAAAGTTAAAGTTGTTGTAAAACGTCAGAATCAGATGGGTACTTATGAGAAGAAGACACTGACAGTTACTCTTGAAAGAAATCAGATGCACCAAGCACAAGCAGTAACAGCAGCAAAGCAATAGTAATAGTAATAACAGCAATAGTTACAACAATAATTATAATAATGAAAGTTCTAACAGCCAGTATTATAGTTTTGGACAGTAAAACCGGTTGAAAAAAGAACCAAAGAAAGATACAATAAAATGGAACCTTGTGAGTAGGCAGGGTTCCATTTTTTAGTCAGGAGAATATGCCTATGGTTATGATCGAAATTGAAAATATTAAGAAGTTTATGGCAGGTTTTAGGAGGAAATCTTTTGATGATTTCTTGATGAGCGAAGGAAAACTGTCCATGAACATTTCGTATGAATTTGATGGAAAGATCTTAAAAGAATTTTATGATACAGAAGAATGGAAAGAGATGAAACAATATCCATATGTAACATGGGAAGAAGAGAAAGAAAAAATATTTTCTCTCGTAAAAGGGAAGAAGACACCGCTGTCTCTTTCAATTTGTGATGATGTTAAAACCAGATCTTTCTCCAGAGTTTCTTGCCAAATATAATCTTGCAGTCCGAGAAGATGAAATAGCAGGATTATTTATCAACATTTTATACGACCGACAGGGATTAAAGTGTACATCAGGAGTGTCCAGAAAGACATTTGTACTGGATAAGACTTTGGAAGAAGCGTGGGATCAGGAAGTGAAAGAAAGATTTTTAACAAAGTACCTGTAAAATTTTTCACAAACTTCGGGAACTTAAAAGAAACTTTGTTTGCATGTTTCTTTTTGCGTAGATATATGTTAGAATAAGTAGTAATGAATACCAGATAAGAAAGTTGTAAAAAGGAGATACGAATATGAGTTTTCATATTGTTTGTGACAGCTGTACGGATTTGACAGAAGAAGATTTAAAAAAAGGATGTTATACTTTAGTACCCCTGACATTATTAGTGGATGGAGAAGAAATCATAGATGATGAAACATTTGATCAGGCAGATTTCTTAGCAAAGGTTGCAGCAAGTAAAGAGTCTGTGAAGTCAGCATGCCCTGCACCAGAGAGTTATATGGAAATCATTCCAAGGCAGATGATATATATGTGGTAACATTATCTGCAGAATTAAGGATCATACAACAGTGCAGTTTTAGGAAAGAATCTATATGAAGAAGAGAACGGAACAAAGAATATTCATGTAGTGAATTCCAGAGGAGCCGCTACGACTCAGGTTCTGATCGCACGTAAGCTCAACGAATATGCAAGTCAGGGAATGCCATTCGAAGAAGTGGTTGATAAGATTGAAGAGTATACAACAAGTCTTAGAACATATTTTGTTTTGGAGACACTAGAAGTACTAAGAAAGAACGGAAGATTATCAAGACTATCTGCAACGATCGCCGGTGCATTAAATATCAAACCAGTCATGATCGGTACAAGAGACGGCGTGATCCAGAAAGCAGCCCAGGCAAGAGGAATGAAGAAAGCACTCGCGAAGATGGTAGAACACATGGGAAGCGAAGGAAGAGATCTCACAAGAAGACAATTCGTCATTTCACACTGCAATTGCTACGAGAGAGCTGTTTACGTGAAAGAATTGATCAAGAAGCACTTACACGCAGAAGACGTTGATATTGTAGATACTAAAGGAGTCAGCAGTTTGTATGCATGCGATGGAGGAATCATTGTATCATATTAGATTCTGGTTTTGTGAATAGGCGTGCATATATGTAATAGCGTCTAACATACATTAATCAGCTGATTTTCTTAATTTTATGATTGAAAGTCTTCAGGTAGAAAAAAAGATAGCATGTGAGCAACGATCGAATTCCGTCAATGGAATTCGTGTTGCTCACATGCTATCTTTTATTTTTCTCTAAATACTCGATGACCTTCAACTCATACAATTTAAAATTGTTACAAAATTAACGTGATTATACACAAAAATGAACCGAATTGTTACGAAATTAACGTACAAATTGCACAAAAAACGCTTGAATTTGTCGAAAAATGTGCGTATAATGAGAGTCAATATACTGATATAGAGGAATTAAGGAGGATGAGTCATGAGTCGTTTGGAATTAAGGTCTCCGAACCAGGCACAGCTGGTTGTGGAAGGTCTTTATAAGGATTTGGAACGAAGAATCGAGTCAAGCCCGCCAGGGTTATGTCCGGTTGATATGTCCAGAGCATTTTTGGAGATCTGTCATGCACAGAGCTGTGGAAAGTGTGTTCCATGTCGTGTAGGACTTGGACAGTTAAAGAATCTGATCACTGATGTTTTAGATGGCAAAGCAACGATCCGAACTTTAACAGAGATACATGAAACAGCAAAATCCATTATGGAATCTGCAGATTGTGCGATCGGCTATGAGGCAGCCAATATGGTATACAAAGGAGCCATTGGATTTAAAGATGATTATGTAGAACATATCATGTATCATCGATGCTTAAGTACGTTAAAGCAGCCAGTGCCATGTGTATCCAGATGTCCTGCGAGAGTGGATATTCCGGGATATATTGCGTTGGTGCGTGAAGGAAGATATGAGGATGCGATCCGTCTGATCAGAAAAGATAATCCATTTCCAACAACATGTGGATTTATCTGCGAGCATCCATGTGAAGCATTATGCCGTAGAAATATGATCGATGATGCGGTGAATATCCGTGGATTAAAACGTATGGCAGCAGATGCAGCAGGATACGTTGCACCGCCAGAATGTGCAGAATCTACAGGGAAGAATATTGCCGTTGTAGGTGGTGGACCAGGTGGATTAAGTGCAGCATATTTCTTACAGTTGATGGGGCATCAGGTAACCGTATATGAGATGCTTCCAAAACTTGGAGGAATGTTACGTTATGGAATTCCAAACTACAGGCTGCCAAAAGAACGCTTAGATGATGATATTCAGGCAATCTTAGACACAGGAGTCAAAGTAGATTGTGGAAAAGCTATCGGCAAAGATTATTCCATTGTGGATTTAAAAGAAAAATACGATGCTGTACTGATCACGATCGGAGCAAGTACAGATAAGAAGTTAGGATTAGAAGGCGAAGATGCCAAAGGCGTTATTTCAGCGGTACAGTTCTTAAGAAATGTCGGATACGGAACACAGGAAAGCCTGGAAGGAAAAGAAGTTGCCGTGATCGGTGGTGGAAATGTTTCCATGGATGCAGTTCGTACATCTGTAAGATTAGGTGCGAAGAAAGTCAGCATCGTATATCGAAGAAGAGTTGCCGATATGACAGCACTTCCAGATGAGATTTCAGGAGCAGAAGCAGAAGGTGTTGAGATCAAGACATTGATGGCACCTTCAAGAATCGAAAAAGACGAAGAAGGCAATGTCAAAGGTATATGGGTAACACCACAGATGATCAGTAATATCAAAGGTGGAAGAGCATCTGTAAAGCCAACAGGGGAAGATGACGTATTTATCCCATGTCAGACACTGATCGTAGCGATCGGTCAGGATATCGAATATCAGCACTTCGAAGAAGCAGGAGTTCCCGTACAGAGAGGAAAGATCAACGTAGAGAAATTTGGTGGATTCGAAGAGATGCCAGGAGTATTTGCAGGTGGAGACTGTGCGACAGGTCCATCCACAGTTATTTCAGCGATCGCAGCAGGTAAAGTTATCGCAGCCAATATCGATGAATATCTGGGATATCATCATGAAATCACAGCAGATGTTGAAATTCCAGAACCTAAGTTAGAAGATAAACCAGCATGTGGAAGAGTTAATCTTACAGAGAGAGAAGCTGGAGAGAGAGTTAAAGACTTTGAAGGAGTCGAAAACTGTATGACAGAGAAAGAAGCATGCCAGGAGGCAGGAAGATGTCTTCGCTGTGACCACTTTGGTTATGGTATTTTCAAAGGAGGTAGGGATACAAAATGGTAAATATTACAATAGATAACCACACGATCGCTGTACCTTCTGGAACAACGATCATGGAAGCAGCAGCCTCCATTCATATACCGATTCCAAAGCTTTGTTATTTAAAAGATATCAATGAAATTGAGCGCAGAGTCTGCGTTGTAGAAATTGAAGGACAGGATCATCTGGTAACATCCTGTAATAACGTGGTAGAAGAAGGAATGACGATCTATACCAACAGTCCGAAAGTACGCAGAAACCGAAAACATACGGTAGAGATGATCCTTTCCCAGCACGATGCACAATGTGCAACTTGTGTAAGAAGCGGAAATTGTACACTTAGACGGTTGCTAATGATCTGAATATTGTAGACAGCCCTTATAAGAAGGAGATCTGTATTGAAGAATGGGATACAAGATATCCATTGGTACGTGATGCAAGCAAATGTGTCAAATGTATGCGTTGTATACAAGTATGCGACAAGATTCAGGGAATGCATATCTGGGATGTATCTGGAACTGGAGCAAGAACAACAGTTGGAGTTTCAGAAAACAGAGATATCAAAACAGCAGATTGTGCATTATGTGGACAGTGTATCACACATTGTCCAACAGGAGCATTACGTGAACGAGATGATACAGACAAATTATATCGTGCATTAGAAGATAAAGATACGATCGTGGTAGCACAGATCGCACCAGCAGTTCGTGCTGCATGGGGAGAAAGTCTTGGATTATCAAGAGAAGAAGCAACAGTAGAGAGGATCGTAGATGCACTTCGAAGGATCGGTGTAGATTATGTATTTGATACAACATTTTCAGCAGACCTTACGATCATGGAAGAAGGAACGGAATTTGTCGAGAGATTTACAAATGGAGATCTTGATATGTATCCAATGTTTACATCCTGTTGTCCAGGATGGGTACGTTTCATCAAATCTCAGTATCCACAGATGGTAAACAGATTATCTTCTGCCAAATCTCCACAGGAGATGTTTGGGGCAGTGATGAAGACTGCGTTTGCAAAGAAGATGAACATCGACCCAGACCGTATTTTTGCATTATCCATTATGCCATGTGTTGCGAAGAAAGATGAAAGAGAGAAACCATTATTCCATGGTGAGTTTGCAGGACATGGAGTTGACTGTGTGTTAACAACAAGAGAATTGGACCGTCTGATTCGTGCTGACCATATTGATCCAAAGACATTAAAAGATGCAGCCTTTGATACTCCGTTTACTGAGGGAACCGGAGCAGGAGTGATCTTTGGAGCAACTGGCGGAGTTATGGAAGCGGCACTGCGTTCTGCGTATTACCTGATCACAGGAAAGAATCCAGAAGTAGATGCATTTAAACAGATCCGTGGAGTGAACAAAAACGGATGGACAGAAGCCCAATTTGAGATTGCTGGCAATACGATAAATATCGCAGTTGTGAGTGGACTTCAGAACACAAGAAATCTGATGGAAGCGATCCAGAAGAGAGAAGTACACTATCATTTTGTAGAAGTTATGGCCTGTCCAGGCGGATGTGTAGGTGGAGGCGGACAGCCGATCCATGAAGGAAAAGAACTGGCATCTGACCGTGGATCCAACCTGTACTTATTGGATAAGACAGCCCATTTGAGATTTTCACACGAGAATCCAGATATCAAACATCTGTATGATGAATACTTTGGATCACCGGAAGTCATAAAGCACATCAGTTACTGCATGTGCAAAAATAGCTGTTAATACCTTTTAATAAAGAAAATCCAGACATTTAGAAGATACAAATTCTAAATGTCTGGATTTTCTCTCTTTTTAAATCACATTACCATCTTGGATTGTCAAGTACAGTTACTTCGCCATTGATCTCACAAACAATATGGCGGTATCCTTTGGTTTCAATCGTTCCATAATCATGTCCTGCATCTGCATCAAATACATAAAAAGCAGTCAGGACTTCATCTCCAGTATTAATGGTGCGGTGAGCATATCCGCGGGGAACATACAATGCTTTTCCTTTCTCCATCCGTTCAACCCGCCAATCACCGTCAAGGCTTTCAAGCATCATATACCCTTCGCCTTTTAATGTATAATAAACTTCGGCAGTGTCTACGATCTGATGAAAATGTCCTTTCGTCATATAATATTCATTTCCAATCTTCCCAGGATGGATCATCGTTGTGCCGAATGCAAGATCACCAGCACGCTCTGGGCATCCAAGTTCATAAAACTCATAGATCAAAGGGTCTTCGTGTTTAAGAATTTCTTCAACAGTTTCTTGATCCTGATACATATTTTTCATCTGGGAAAGATAACGCTTTGTAGTATCTGCGCTTGAAAGTCCGTTATTTAGATCAAAATCTAAAGTAAAAGCCTGATCCCAGTTAAACTGATTCATAAAATACCTCCTAAAAAATTGCTCTAGATCTCAAGTGTGGAAACGCCTTGTTCTTTCATCATAGCTTCGAATTCCTTGATGATCGAGATACCAGCACTTGTTCCGATACGTTGGGCACCGCACTCTATCATTTTCATAAATGTCTTGGCATCACGGATTCCACCAGCAGCTTTTACTTTACCGCATCGCCAACATGCTCTTTCATTAATTTCACATCATCAAAAGTAGCACCGCCAGTACCGAAACCAGTGGATGTTTTGATAAAATCAGGTTTCACCTCTTTGGCGATTTCACAAAGCTTGATCTTCTCCTCATCATTAAGATAACAGTTTTCAAAAATGACTTTACAAGTAACATCTTTTTCATGGCAGGCAGCAACGATCTGTGACATCTCATCCTTGATATAATCCCAGTTAGAAGCCTTGACCTCTGTCTGATTTACAACATAATCAATCTCATTTGCACCATTTGTAATAGCATCTTTTGTATCAAAGACTTTAGAAGCGATCGTTGTCTGACCTAATGGGAAAGAGATAGCAGCTCCTGTATGAATATCCGTTCCTTCCAGTAACTTTGCACATAATCCAGACTGCACCTGATTGATCGCTACCATGGCAAAATGATAATCTTTTGCCTCATTACATAAGACTTCCATGTCTTTAGGAGAAGCATCCGTATGTAAATTTGTGTGATCGATCATTCTTGCAAGATCATCTAATGTATATGATTTCATAAAAAACCTCCTGTTTTTGCTGATATGTTTGTTTCATGTTAATTAAAATATAACATTATGTAATCATTATGAAAATACCAAAATAAGAAAAATAAATTGACATAAAATAAAAAATCCGATAAAGTGAAAGAAAAAAGAAAGAGAGTATAAAATGGGAGCATTTTATTTAGATATAAAAAAAGATTTATTAGATAAGATCTTAAGTGGAGTTTACCAGCAAGGAAGTATCATACCAAATGAATACGAATTAGCTGAGATCTACAACGTCAGCCGGCCGACGATCCGTAAGGCGGTACAGATTTTAGTGGATGAGGGATATTTAGAAAAACGTAAAAAACGAGGGACGATCGTATGTGATCCAACGATCCGGCAGGAATTTGCACAGGTGATTCAGACATTTAATAAAGAAGTAAAAAAAAGGACTGACTCCATCGACAAAAGTTCTGACATTCAAACAAGAAAAGGCAGAAGAAGAAGTCCGCCAGAAATTGAATCTCAAAGAAACAGAAAAAGTTTATAAACTGGTCAGATTGAGATACGTTGATGATCAGCCCAATGTTCTGGTTACAACGTATGTGCCATGCAGACTGTTTGAACATTTGTCAGAAGTTGATTTTGAAAAGGAGAGCTTATATCAGACATTTCATAAGGAAGGAAGAGATATCACATCCATACAGAGAAAGTTGGATGTGATCCTTGCAGATGAAACATGTGCGGATCTGTTAGATGTCAAAATGGAGATCCTTTATTTTATTTTCATTCCACAGGATATGATGAAAGTCATACAGCGATTGAATATTCGATTGCGAAATATCTGGGAGATCGGAATAGCTTTGTTTTTCAACTTTCAAATAACGTGTATTATTCTTAATACATTTATTTACAAATATCAGTTTTTTCTGTATAATAAAGCACAATAAGCTGAAAACAGTGAATAAAACAATAAACAGCAACGCAGGAGGAATGACCATGAGCAAAATTAAGATGACCACTCCATTAGTAGAGATGGACGGAGATGAAATGACAAGAATTCTGTTGGAAGATGATCAAGGATGAATTGTTATTACCATTTATTGATTTAAAACAGAATATTATGACCTTGGGTTAGAACACAGAAACGAGACAAACGATCAGGTTACATTTGATTCCGCAGAAGCAACAAAGAAATATGGAGTTGCAGTCAAATGTGCAACGATCACTCCAAATGCAGCGCGTATGGATGAATATGATTTAAAAGAGATGTGGAAGAGTCCAAATGGAACAATCCGTGCGATCTTAGACGGAACAGTATTCCGTGCACCGATCACAGTCAAAGGAATCGAACCAACCGTCAGCAAATGGAAGAAACCAATCACGATCGCAAGACATGCCTATGGTGATGTATACAAAGGTGTGGAGATCAAAGTTCCAGGAGCAGGAAAAGCAGAATTAGTATTCACAGGAGAAGATGGAACAGAGATCAGAGAAACAATTCATGATTTTGACGGACCAGGAGTGATCCAGGGAATGCATAACATTGATGCATCTATTGCAAGTTTTGCAAGAAGCTGCTTTACATATGCATTAGACACAAAACAGGATCTGTGGTTTGCAACAAAAGATACGATTTCTAAGAAATATGACCACACATTTAAAGACATTTTCCAGGAAATCTTTGATGCAGAATATAAAGAGAAATTTGATGCAGCAGGAATTGAATATTTCTACACATTGATCGACGACGCAGTAGCCCGCGTTATGAAATCAGAAGGTGGATTTATCTGGGCATGTAAGAACTATGACGGAGACGTTATGAGTGATATGATCTCATCTGCATTTGGATCATTAGCAATGATGACATCTGTATTAGTATCACCACACGGATACTATGAATACGAAGCAGCTCATGGAACAGTACAGCGTCATTATTACAAACATCTTAAAGGTGAGGAGACATCTACAAACTCAGTTGCAACAATATTTGCATGGTCAGGAGCGTTAAGAAAACGTGGAGAATTAGATGGCAATGAAGAATTAATGGCATTTGCTGATAAACTTGAAAAAGCTACATTAGACACGATCGAGAGTGGTACAATGACAAAAGACTTGGCACTTATTACAACTCTTGAGAATGTGAATGCTGTGAATAGTGAAGAGTTTATTAAGGCAATTGCGGAACGCTTGAAATAGTGTTATGAGACAAAAATAAGGGACTGTAAAAAAGTCCCTTATTTTTGTCTCATAAAACTGAAGTCTATTCAAATCAGTATATAGAGGGTGTGTTACATTTCAAGGTATTTTGAATTATATCCGTTTCAGATAAATCGATGTGTTTTAGAACAAAATCATAAAGAGGTTTTGCAAAGTCAGCATCTAAATCTAATTCTTCTACAATCTGATTAAAAGATTTTTGTTTCTTGACTTTTTTTAGAATTAATTTAATGAAACCACAGGACTCACCTTGTGATCTGCCTTCTAGTCTGCCTTCTAATCTGCCTTCTAATCGACCTTCCATTCTTCCTTTCTCTTCTAATTTTCAAGTGTTTACACATATTCACAGTACCTCCTTTTGTTCAGATTTTATAGCATCGTTAATTAATTTTTGTGATTCAGTAATGCAACCAATTACCATGGCTAATTCGGATGATATATTTTTCTTTGTATATATCAGTGATTTTATCATATTTTTCGTCAAAAATAAATCTACTAATATTGAATATTGTGTTGACATCGTCGTTGTGAAATTTTAAATATTCACTTTTACGAAGCTCAATTAAGTTAAATTTATAATCCGAAATTAAAGGTTTAAAAGCATCTGGGATTTCCAGCATATCAATTAGGGAATGAGGACCGTCCCACGGATTTTCTCATGTGACGAAGTGGCATGGCATAGTGAATTTTTGATTGATTTTCAATTCCTAGAATTACGAAATCAACACCATAAGCAGATTTTTGACGACATCGACAATTCTTTTACGGTTTCAGCATAACCGTGGAATTGCAATAAGGATGAAACATCAGTGTCAACTTCTGTGAGATCATCCGGATTTAATTTTGGATTTCCGTCAAAGAAGCATGCATTAAAAAGATCAGCAAAACGTTTGTTATCTTTCCAGAAATTTTTAAGGATAGTATCGGGTGTTATTTTGGTTTTACTTTTGTCATATGAATATTAGACCTCCTTTGAGCGTGGAAATGGACAGGTATGGATCTGATTATGTAGAAATGGTAATTGAGAAATGCAAGATATAAGATACATGTCCAACAATAGTTTCATTGTGATAATATTAGCAAAAACAAGAATAAATGTCAATATATGTAAAATAAGATAGACGTAAATAAAATGATAAATGTAATGAAAAAGAGCTAGGAATAAAACCTAACTCTTTTGTTATCACCAGTATAAAATTATGAATGATTTGGATGGGAGCTATCGGCCGCTTCAATCTTTCCATAATGATTCCAACCTCTGCTACCATGGTATCTGGTTGTGTGTCAATAAACAGTTGTTCCAGGTTCCAGAGAACCGCTTGCCCAGTCAAATCCACCAGCCATCCAGCCGTTACCACCATTTGCACCGCCACCGTATTCACTTTTTCTTCTACAGATTTTAAAGTCCCATCACTGTTAACAAGAATTCGGTTTAAATTAGAGTTTAGACATCCACTGCCTTTATAACCTCGGTGATCCTTTTCAGCACTGCTATATGAATGATTTTTCCATTGATAACCATAAGATGGCTCCGGATTTGAGTGGATTGCACATGCAATTTTATAACATGCTGTCGTGCAATAATTCTCAGCTGCGAACACTTCTTCAAACGCCATAGGCTTTTCGTATTTTTTTCATAAAAATTCCCCTTGTATTTAATTTATACTCATTATAAAAAATCCCTCTAAAGATATTTACACTCAAATATTATAGATGTAACATTGGTAGAATGCAAGAAAAAAAGTTGCAGTTGAGAAAGTTTATATAAAAATAAAGTTGTCACTGAAATGATAGATTTTGGCTATTGATATAAAAGTTTGAAACTAGAGGATTCCAAAAGAGACAGAAAATATGGAAGAATCAGTATAGCAGAAAAATCAATCTTGTAAGACAAGCTGTAGATCAGGCAATGCTATTTCTATAAAAGAGTAAGACTAATCATTGATAGATGTTATAGGTAAGTAGCGAAAAGTGTCCCCGTTTTCAACTGTCGAAAACGGGATTATATAAGGAAAAACTGCTTGAAGCAAGTATTTTTATGAAAAATTCAGTGATTGATAGATAAATGTTATGATATAGGAAGAGATTACGTGTGAACTTAAGATTATTTACTGGTAGATTGCGAAAAAATAAGTATTTTTACAAATGATTGAAAAATCCAGGATTTCAGACTATACTAAAGTTAAAATATTAAATCAAAAGATGAAGGTTTGTTGAAATATAAGATTATGAAAGGGGAAGTTGTTATGAAGAGAATGTATGAAAAGCCAATGGCTTATGAAGAAGTATTCAAGGCAAACGAATACATAGCTGCTTGTATTACAGGTGTGATTCAGGATATATATATTGAAATAGCAGATTACGAAAAAAATATGCCTTTTACAGATGGTTTATTGCATTAAATGGAAGATTCTAGTATAATATAGTCATGAAAAAAGATGTTGCAGAATGTGCAATATAAGATGAAGATAGAATTTGTATAGAAGGAAAGGGGAAAGATTATGAGAAGAAGATATGAAAGACCAAGTGCTTATATAGAAGAATTTACACCGAATGAGTATGTGGCGGCTTGTGGAGATAGTGGAAAGGTGTATAATTTTAAATGTAATGCTGGTGGTGGCAAATATGGTGGTGTTTATAAGGAAACAAATGGTCAGCCTGGCTTACAGATATCAGGAAGAAATAGAGATCAGAGAATAAGCATTAGTAATTCTTCTTATCACGCATGTGAAGAAACTCATCAGGCAAATGCCAAGGATCCATTTATTGAAAATTGTTATTATATTTCTATGGCTGATTATTTGGATAAAAATACAGCAAATGCGATTCCTGTGGTTGTATGGAGAGGAGAACATCAGGACAATCTTCACTGTACTACTAAATTAGATATTAATGAATGGACGACAGCTAAATCATAAAAGCATAAAAGAACCGACTAATCGGTTCTTTTATTACAAGGAGAGTAATCATGAACCTATTCGACACAAACACAACCTTCGAACGCCAACTCTTCGCCAAAGCAGCCCAAAAACACATTCCACTCTACGGAGTACTAGAATTACTCCCACTCTGCAACCTAAACTGTGACATGTGCTACGTCCATTTATCCAAACAAGAAATGCAATCCCAAGGAAGATTGCGAAGTTTGGATGAATGGATTTCCCTTGCAAAGCAAATGAAGGATGCAGGGACATTGTTCTTGTTGTTAACGGGTGGAGAGCCTTTATTATTCCCTCAATTTAAAGAATTATACTGTGTATTAAAAGATATGGGTATGATTCTCACGCTCAATACCAATGGGACGTTGATTAATGAGGAATGGGCGGAATTTTTTGCGAAGAATAAGCCACGAAGGATAAATATAACTTTATATGGATCAAAGAATGAGACATACGAGAATCTATGCCATATGAAGGATGGATTTGACAAAACGATCAGAGGGATTGAATTATTAAAAAAATATAAGATTGATGTCAAGATCAATGGAAGTCTTGTGAAGAAGAATTTTCATGACAGGATGGAGATCATAGATATCGGAGAAAAGTATGATATCCCAGTTCGGATCGATACTTATATGTATCCATCCGTGCGTGAGCGGACAACTCCTTTTAATTTTCATGAGAGATTAAACCCAGAGGATGCTGCAAAGGCAAGGGTTGAAATCTTACACCGGGAAATGGGGGATGAACTTTTTGAGCAATATGCGAAGCAGACCATTTATCTGGCAGAACATACGGAAGAAGGAGATGCCTGTCCTGGGCATATGACATGTCGGGCTGGGCAGAGTTCGTTTGTCGTTAATTGGCAAGGCATGCTACGTTCATGTATTGTGTTAGATCAGCCAAGTTATGATGCCTTTGACACAACGGATGATTTTATGACATTGTGGAATAAGATCGTGAAAGAAACAGAAGAGATCAAAACAAGCATGGAATGTAATCAATGTAAATTAAGACATGTATGTAATACATGTGCAGCGGCAGCGGTTGCAGAATGTGGAGATTCTGAGGGCGTTTCAAAATATTTATGTGAATATACGAAGGAAACAGTTAGAAATTTAAAAGAGTTTTATTAAGAAACAAAATATGGAGAAAGAAGTTGTATAAAGGACTTCCTTCTCCATATTTCATACATAATAAGTTATTCAATATTCTCAAGATACTTCTGAACCATTTCATCCTCGCCCAAATCTATATGCTTCAATACAAAATCATACAAAGGCTGCACAACATCTGAATCTTCTTCCAATTCATCTACAATTTGGTCAAAAGATTTATTTTTATGGATTTTTTTAATGATTAGTTTGAGTTTGGTTTTAACTCACCTTCCTGGCGGCCTTTTTCCTCTAATTTCTCGAGAGCTTTACACATATTAACATTCCCTCCTTCTTGTTGAGCGTTTACAGCATCATTGATCAATTTTGTGATTCTGTAATACAGCCAATAACCATAGCTAATTCTGAAGATATATTTTCCTCTTTAAATATATCAGTGATTTTATCATATTTTTCATCGAAAATAAACCTACTGATATTGAATATTTTATCAACATCATCATTATGAAATTTTAAATGCTCACTCTTCCTAAGTTCAATCAAGTTAAATTTATAATCGGAAATCAGAGGCTTAAAAGCATCAGGAATTTCTAACATATCAATTAAGGAACGAGGACCATCCCACGGAGTTTCACCATAATAAATACAAATGGTAAGTACGCTATGTAATCGGTCAGTTTTCTTCATTTTAGATAGAAATTCGTCTGGTGTTCCATGAGGTTTTTCATCTTTATATTTTTTTGCAATTTCATTATATTCTTTGAGATATGAAAAGCATCTCCAAGCATATGCCGAAGTGGCATCGCATAGTGGATCTTTGCTTGATTTTCAATTCCGAGGATTACAAAATCAACGCCATAAGCAGACTTTTTGACAACATCAACAATCTTTTACAGTTTCTGCATAACCATGAAATTGTAATAAAGAAGAAATGTCAGTATCGACTTCTGTAAGATCATCTGGATTCAATTTAGGATTTCCATCAAAGAAACATGCATTGATCTGATCATGCACAAATAAAAACTTTCTTTTTCCGCAATCTCATCATATAATAAAACAGAATGTACAAGAAGAAGGTGAGCCAAATGCAAGACCTAGATGCAATGGATTCCATGGAGAAGATGCTGATCCAGAAAGCATATCAAAGACAAGCTCCGATCAACGGCAGCTTGGAATTATTACCACTTTGCAATATGAACTGCGATATGTGTTATGTTCGTTTATCTAATGCAGAGATGGAACAAAAGGCCGTTTAAGAACCAAAGAAGAATGGATCAAACTGGCTCATCAGATGAAGGATGCAGGAACGTTATTTCTGTTATTGACAGGAGAGCCGTTATTATTTCCGGGATTTAAGGAACTATATATTGAACTCCAGAAGATGGGAATGATTCTTACGATCAATACAAATGGAACACTGATCGATGAAGAATGGGCAGATTTCTTCCAGAAATATAAGCCAAGAAGAATGAATATTACTTTATATGGAGCAGATGACCAGGCGTATGAGCAGTTATGTCATTATCCAGGTGGATTTCAGAAGACGGTCAATGCAGTCAGGCTGCTAAGGGACAGGAAAATTGATGTAAAGATTAATGGAAGCATCACTTCAAAGAATGAAGAGGATATCAGGAAGATTTTAGATATTGCAGATGATCTGGATGCAGCCGTGAATCTTGATACCTATATGTATCCGGCAAGCAGAGAAAGAAATAAACCATTTGATGAACAAAGCCGCATGAATCCAAAGGATGCAGCGATGGCGAAGAAGTTGATCTTTCAACATCAATGGGGAGAAGAAGCTCTTAGAGAATATCAAGATCATGTGATCAGCATGGTCGAAGATCATCCGCAAAATATGCAATATAGCAGGCACATTTCATGCTTGGCAGGCAATTGCTCTTTTACGATCAATTGGCAGGGATGATGCGTCCATGTGTGATGCAAAGTCAACCAGAAGTGAATGTATTTGCAGAAGGTTTTCAAAGAAGCTGGGAAATGATATCAGCACAGACGAAAGAGATCTTGATCAATGAAAGGTGTACAGAATGCAAATATCGTCCAATCTGTAATACATGTGCGGCGGCAGCTTTATTAGAAACAGGAGATTATGAAGGGATTCCGGAATATATCTGTGAGTATACAAAAGAATTTTACAAAATTATGAAGGAAAGAAGGTGATGATCACATGATGGACAATGAAAATCAAAATCAACCAAATCAGAAGATATCATTTGAATCATTAGATATACTGATCGGGAAATGGAGAGATGGAACATTCTCCGAGATCATTGACGACTGGAAATGGATCTTTTCCTACAGCAAACGATATAAAGGAGCGATCGCTTTCTACACGATCCTTGGTATTTTCAGCACATCCATGGGATTGGTTGGAAGTGTGGCAAGTAAATATATGATCGATATCATCACAGGATATCAGATGAGTAAGTTGTGGATCATGGTCTTGATCACACTTGGAAGTGCATTTTTTAGTCTTACGATCGGAAATGTGATCGGACGTATTTCTACAAAGTTGAGTATCTATATCAATAATGATATTCAGGCAGATATTTTTGATAAGATCATCGATGCCGACTGGATGGAGATTAATCAATATAGTAATGGAGATGTTTTGAATCGTTTTAACAGCGATGTCAATACGATCAGTGGAAATGCGATTAGCTGGCTGCCGACTATCATTATAGCAGTTTACGACTTTGTCGCAACATTTGCGGTTATCTGGCATTACGATAAGATCATGTCATTACTGGCATTTGCAAGTGCACCATTTATGCTTTTGATGTCGAAGTTCCTTATTTCCAAGCAGAGAGAATATGGGAAGAAAGTGCGGGAAATGAGTAGTGAGATGATGACATTTGAAGTCGAGACATTCTATAATTTTGATACGATCAAGTCCTTTGGGATCTCTTCTTTATATGGAAAGAAGATGAGAAACTGGCAGGAGAAGTTTAAAGATATCAGTTTAAAGTATAACATGTTTACGATTAAGACGAATATCGTTATGTCGATTATAGGAATGGTTGTTCAGTATGCAGCATTTGGATATTGTCTGTTCCGACTTTGGACAAGAGATATTTCTTATGGAACGATGACTTTATTTTTACAACAGAGAAGTAACTTAAATGGGGCATTTAACAATCTGGTATCGATCATACCAAACTTTTTGAACAGTTCGATCTCCGCTCATCGTATCAGAGAGCTTGCACAGCTTAAGAAAGAAGTTCATATTCCAGAAAGCTCTGAGATGGATGCTTATGTGGAAGATGGGTTCGAGGTGAAGATGCGGGATGTGGATTTTTCTTATATCGAAGGAAACCGTGTTATTACAGATTCTGCATTTATGGCTAATCCGGGCGAGATCGTTGCGTTGGTTGGTCCTTCTGGAGAGGGAAAGACAACGATGATCCGTTTGATCTTAGGTTTGATCCATCCGGAAAAAGGAGAAGCATATTTAAGGGCTTCAAATGGGAAACAGGTGGAGATGAATGCAGATACCAGACATTTATTTGCCTATGTACCACAGGGAAATACAATTCTTTCTGGTACGATCGCGGAAAATTTAAAGATGGTGAAACAGGATGCAACAGAAGAAGAGATGATCGAGGCATTGAAGATTTCTTGTGCATGGGATTTCGTAAAGAATATGGAAGAAACGATCTATACCAAGATTGGAGAGCGAGGACGAGGATTTTCGGAAGGACAGGCACAAAGAATTGCGATTGCAAGGGCTGTTTTAAGAGATGCACCGATCTTATTGTTAGATGAAGCAACATCGGCACTTGATGTAACAACGGAACGTAAAGTTTTAAGAAATATCATAAAACAACGCCCAAATAAAACATGCATCGTGACAACCCATCGTCCGAGTGTTTTAAATATGTGTCAGAGAGTTTATCGTGTTATGGAAACACAGGTTACAGAATTGTCAGAAGAAGAGTCAAGCAAAATGGCGATGGATTTTTAGGACACAGGTTGTCCGAAGATGCAGGATTCATTGACCGCAGATAGAAAAAAAGATATAATAAAACAAGAATAACGGCATAAGGGGGAAGCTGAATGAAGAAGAGTGGATGGAAGATCATTCTTGGAGTTGCAGTACTAGTCTGTGTGATCTGTCTTGGAAGATTCGGATGGGTCAAGTATCAGGACTATAAGACAGAACAGGCAAGAAAAGCAACATTAAAAGAGATCGCAAGCACAGAATTTACTGGTGAGAACGAAGGAAAAGAGCCGGAGAAAGTTCCAGCTGGAGTCAAACATGGACAGAAGATCAACTTTAAGAAGCTGATCAAGATCAACAGTGATATCTATGCATGGATCTACGTTCCAGGAACAAGAATTGATTATCCGGTAGCACAAAGTCAGGAATCAGACGATCATTATTTAAAATATAACTTTAAAAATGAGCCAGAGTTTGCAGGATGTATTTATACAGAGAAAGCGAATAAGAAGGATTTTTCAGATCCAAACACAGTATTTTATGGACATAATATGAGAAATGGATCTATGTTCCAGAATCTTCACAAGTTTGAAGATGAAGCATTTTTTAAGAAACACAAAGAAGTATATGTTTACACACCAAAGAAAACATACACATACACGATCTTTGCGGCATATAAGTTTGACGACAGGCATTTACTTAAGACATTTAATTTTAAGAATAAGAAGAAGTTTGAAAATTATTTAAGAAATGTCAAGAACATAAGAGACATGGGAAGTCATGTAAGGAAAGATCAGGAAGTTACAAGCAACGATAAGATTATCACGCTGAGTACCTGCGTAGGAGGCCAGCCAATAATCGTTATTTAGTACAGGCGGTGTTGACGGATGAAAGAAGTACAAAATAAGAACCATACGGATGAGGCTAAGAGATTAAATGAAGAATTGGATCAGAATCTGAAGGATCTTCAGCCAGAATCCAAGGAAGCATTTCAAGGCTTTGAAGTAAAAGAAGAAAAGAACGAGAAAAAGAAGAAAGCAAAGAAGAAAAAGACACCAAAGCAGATCATAAAAGAGTTATAATCGTATTAGCGGTGATCATTTTGCTTCCATGTGCAGCCATTGTTGGAATGTGGGCACTTGGAAAAGGCTCATTATTTGGAGGCAAGATGAAGATGTCAAAGAACGTAGATGGCGTAAAAGTCCAGAATCAGGGAGATTTGGTTATTTACAATGGACATAAATATCAGTATAATAAAGATATAACGAGTATCTTATTTATGGGTGTTGACCGAGATAAGATCAATACAGATGAAGAATACTTAAAGAAACACGGAGCAGGACAGTCAGATACCTTGTTTCTGGCAGCTGTGAATACTTCTACAGGGAAGATTTCACTGATCAATGTTCCTCGAGATATCATGGCGTACGTTAAGACATATGATGAGAATGGAAAGTATTCAGGAAGGAAACTTCGACAGTTATGTTTAGCCTATGCCTATGGGGATGGGAAAGCCAAGAGCTGTAAGAATGCTGTGGATGCAGTTTCCAAAGTGTTATATGGAATTCCTATCGATTCATATATGTCGATCAACCTCTGCGATCAGTGTACTGAATGATGCAGTAGGTGGAGTGAACGTTCAAGTGATCGGGGATCTGACAAGCGTTGATCCAACTCTGAAGGAAGGTGCGAATGTGACATTGCTGGGTGGTCAGGCAGAGACTTATGTAAGATCCAGAGAATTTGATCCACTGGATGCGAACATGGCACGTATGCAGAGACAACAGCAGTATATTACAGCATTTGCCCAGAAAGCATTACAGGAGATGAAGGGCGATCTTACATTGCCATTAGATCTTCTGAATCTTGTATCAGAGAATTCAGTAACGAATCTTTCAGCACCGAAGATCACATATCTTGCAACGAAAGTTTCAGGAAGCAGTTTTTCATCTGACAATATCTACAGCATTGACTGTGACATCAAAGAAGGTGAGACAGGATATGCAGAATATTATCCGGATGAGACAAAATTATTTGAGATGATATTGAAGGTATTTTATACACAAATCAGTTAGAATCCAGTAAGGGGGGATTTAGCATGAAAAAGTTGATTATGATGGCAGCAACATTGATTATGTGTTTTGCTTTTTCACTAAGTGCTATGGCAGCACCAAGTCCTGAAGATGAGTATGATAGAGAGTCTCCAGAACAGACTAATGTGGATAAGAAAACCCAGATTGATGATGATGAATTCGACAAGGATGAAAAACCAGCTAAGACGAGCACAACAACGACATCAACATCATCAACATCTGCATCACCAAAGACTAGTGATCAGGGAGCGCCAGTTACATTAGTATATGTATCACTCGCTGCAGCAGCATTAGCTGTATATGCAGCAAAACACGTCAAAGAACAGTATTAATCAAAAAACAAGGTGGATTCCTCCAGTCTTGATGGACTGGAGGAATTCTTTTTGCATATGGGATTTCTGAAAGGAAAATAAAATAGATGATCGATATACATACGCATATTTTGCCAGGATTGGATGATGGAGCGAGAGATATGGAAGATTCTCTATCTATGGCAGCATTGGCATTGAAAAGTGGTGTTCATACATTAGTTGCAACATCGCATGCCAATACAGGGGGATTTTTCAAAGAATATTCGATCGAAGAATATCTGCAAAGATTAGAAGCGTTTAGAAAAGCACTGGATGAAGTAAAGCTGCCATTAAGAGTATTCTCTGGAATGGAAATTTATATGACAAGAGAAGTTCCTCGGATGATCCGTGAAGGCAGATTGCTTTCATTGAATCAGACGGGATATTTTTTGACTGAATTTTCGTTTGGAATCGAGCAGGAAGAGATGGATGAGATGCTTCATGATCTGATGGAACTTGGAGTTACGCCAGTGATCGCACACCCAGAGAGATACCGGTGTGTACAGGAATCAGAAAGCGGTATCGCAAAGTGGAAAAACAGGGGATGTTTGTTGCAGGTAAACAGAGGGAGCATCTTTGGCAGATTTGGATCAGGAGCAAAACAATGTGTAGATCGTCTGCTGGATCAACATATGGTAACTTGTATCGCAAGTGATGCACACAAACCATATGAGCGGACAACCTATATGGCAGATATCAAAGAATATATGGAACAAGAATATTCTTTTGAATATTCAAAGAAATTGTTATATGATAATCCTAAGAGAATTCTTGAAGGAGAAAAGGTGGTACAATGAAGAAATTAAAATTGGTAAGTTTTGTGATATTTTGTATATCACTGGCAGCAAGTCTGATCTTCTGGTTTACACAGGTCAGAAAAGGAGATCGGATCGGACCGGTCATTACAATGGATCAGCAGGAATTGACAGTAGGGCTCAATGCTACCGATGAAGATTTTTTGCAAGGAGTAAAAGCAGTTGATGAGAATGATGGGGATGTTACGGATTCTCTTGTAGTAGAAAGTGTTTCAAACTTTCTGGGAGGTGGACGGCGTCTGGTTGTATATGCAGCAGTGGACAGACATAATAACGTCAGTCGTGCAAACCGTATTGTACAGTATGAGGGTTATACATCACCAAAGTTTTATTTGAAGGAACCATTATGTTTTGAATCTGGAGGAGCTTCTAAGAATGAAGAATTATTAAAGAATCTTACGGTGAAAGATAAGATTGATGGTGATTTATCAAACCAGATAAAGATTTTGACAAACTCAGTAGTTGATCTGTATACACCAGGAGAATATCCGGTCAAACTTCAGGTAAGCAATAGTGCAGGAGACACGGTATCATTTCAGGCAACGATACAGGTTTATGATGCAACGGACAGATCAGAGATTCCTTTTATTCATTTGAAGAAGTATCTGGTTTATACGAAGAAAGGTGATAAACTAGATGCAGCATATTACATATCTAAAGTGTGCATGGGAGGAGATTATGACTCGGATGTACCAGGAGATATTAATAAAAGCAAAGTGAAGATCAAAGATGAAGTAGATTACGATACCCCAGGTTCTTATGAGATCACTTATTCAGTAAAAAGTGGAAAGAGCCGTACAGGAACGGTAAGACTGATCGTGATCGTTACAGAATAGGAGGCCGGCAAATGAGCAGTGATAAACGAAATATATCAGTCAACGATTATGAAATGAATATTGATTTGTATAGTATCTTAAGAGATATCTGGAAATATGCACTAGTGATCCTGCTTCTGGCAGCATCTATGAGCTTGCTCTCTTATGTTTATGTCGGACGCAACTATCACAAACAGTATGAATCAACAAGTACATTTATCGTAAGCAGCAAAGGAAGCAACAATAGTGTATATTCAGATTTGAGTGCAACGTCTGAGATGGCGACAAAGTTTTCTGAGATTCTAAACAGTTCGATCTTACAAAAGAAAGTCGCAAAAGAGATGGATATGGATTATTTTCCAGGAAGTGCATCTGCAGAGGTAGTAAATGAAACCAATCTTTTAGTTTTGAAAGTTCAGGCAGATTCCCCAGAGATGGCGTTTCGTTTGAATAAGGCAATCATGAATAATTATTCTGTTGTGACAGATCAGCTGATCGGAAATGTTGTGCTGGATGTATTGCAGAAACCAACAGTGCCAAGTGGTCCGGTAAATAAATTTCAGCCAACAGCACTTATGAAGAAAACATTTTTTACGACGATCGTTGCGTTATGTGGATTGATCGCAATCTTGTCATTCTTAAAGGATACAGTGAGAAAACCAAAAGAAGTTTCAAGGAAACTTGATGCAAAGCTTTTGCAGACGTTATATCATGAGAAGATCTATAAGACATGGAAAGCAAGAATCCACCGCAAAAAGAGTCCGGTATTGTTGACAAATCCAGGAACAAGCTTTCAATATGTGGAGGATATGAAGAAACTTGCCCGCAAAGTCAGCAGTAAGATGAAAGAGAAGAATGCAAAAACACTTCTGGTTGCAAGTGTGGAAGAAAATGAAGGTAAATCAACAGTTGCAGCCAATTTAGCATTGGCACTTGCGGAAGAATCAGAGAAAGTATTGTTGATCGATGCGGATCTTCGCAAACCTTCACAATACAAGATTTTTGGATTGAATCAGGAAGAAATACAGCAGTTTGGAGAAGTATTGAATGGAAATGAACAGATAGATAATCTGGTAACAGATCTTCCAAAATCAGAATTGTTATTGATCGCAGGTTCTATGATCTATCCAAATTCTACAGAGATGATCGCATCACCGATCTTCCAGAAGATCGTAGAGTTCTTTAAGACAAAACTGGATTACATTATTATTGATACACCACCAATGTCACAGGCGGCCGATGCAGAAGAGTTAGTAGACCTTGCAGATGCATCAATCCTTGTTGTAAGACAACATACAGCATTAGTAAAAGATATCAATGAGACGATCAGTATCCTGAATTCAGCAGAAGGAACGATGCTTGGATGTGTTTATAACGATGTATTCCATGGAGTTGCTCAGACAGCAAGAAATTACGGATACAAATATGCATATGGAAGCGGTTATGGTTACGGAAACAAATACGGTTATGGAAACCATGGATATGGATATGGTTACGGTTACGGCTATGGCTATGGTTATGGAAGCAGAACGAAAAAAGGCAATGAAGATAAAACACAAGAATCAAAAACAGAACGGCAGGTGAAGAAAGATCATGAGTAAAGAATATGAATCAAAAACAGAACATAAAGAGAATCTGATCGATATTGCTGGATTGTTTGATGACTTGATCAAGGGCATCATTCAAATGAAATGGAGATTTTTGATCATTCTTGTGATTTGTGGTGCAGTGTTCTGTGGATACAAGAGACTTACCTATTCCCCATACTATGTAGCATCTTCCACATTTACGATCAATTCCAGTATTACATCAGAGAATTCCAATACATATATTGAGAATGCAACAGCCAACCAAATGGCAAAATCTTTTCCGTATATTTTGAAAAGTGGAGCATTTAAAGAAGTATTGGCACAGGATCTTGGCCTTCAGTCTGTTCCTGGAACGATCGAAGCAGAAGTCATGGAGAATACAAACCTGTTTACGTTGAAAGTGACTGCAAATAATCCGAAGATGGCTGAGAAGATTTTAAAAGCAGTCGTTAAAAATTACCCATCGGTAGCAGAGTTTGTCATTGGAAGCTCACAGCTGACACTCATGGATGAAAGCGGGGTTCCGACTACACCTGCCAATCCATTTAGTTATAGACATGAGATACAGATCGGCGTTTTGATCGGAATTTTACTATGTATCTTGCTCGATGTCCTGTTAGCACTTGGTAAGAATACAGTTAAGAAAGAAGAAGATTTCAAACGACTCTTCCATGCAAAAGTCTTGGAATCATGCCTCATGCCAAATTCCATAAGAAACGTACGCAAACACAGGAATTGATCGTGCTAGATAATCCAAGAATCCCAAGAAGCTTCCTGGAAGCAGCAAGAACGGTACGACGAAGGATCGAGCGTGCACAAAAAGAGACAGGCATGAAATCTTTTCTTGTAACAAGTGCTATGCCAGGAGAAGGAAAATCAACAGTTTCAGCCAACATTGCAATATCACTTGCGATGAAAGGGTATAAAGTAATTCTGGTAGATGCGGATTTAAGAAACCCATCCACCGCCAAAGTACTTGGAATGAATGAACAAGAATTAGGAACTTTGGAAGTAATGAAAGGCGAAGTTAACATAGACGATGCAGTGCAGCAATACAAAAATACAAGCGTTAAAGTACTTGCAGGTTCTACACCGATCCAGGATACATCTACCGTTTTAAGTGGTAAGAATATGAGACAGTTTGTAAAAGAACTGGAGGCAGAAGCCGATTTCGTGATCATAGATACACCACCAAGTGGACTATTATCAGATGCAGCGATTGTCGCCCAGTATGTAGACGGAGCAGTATTTGTGATCCGTCAGGATTATACAGATGTAGATCGAATTCTGGAAGGTATGGAAATTCTTTCAGGGTCAGGAGCTGAAATTACAGGATGCATCTTAAATGATGTGAATGTACGAACTAGTGAATCACAGCACTATATGAACAGCTATCGTACAAAAGGAGAGACACTATAGAATCCGATTTGAAGGTAGTGTTGGTCATGTATGAGTCAGAAAGAAGATAAGAAGAAATATTTATAAGAATAAAAAGGGTGACACTCCGCATTTTTGAAAGCGTTTTTTACAAATCGCTGATTCGCACCTGTTCCTTTGATAACTCCCTCGCTGCGAGCTAAAATGCCCGCGGCTACGGTCAGACAATCAACCACAGGGCGCTGCGAATTTATAAAAAACGCATTCAAAAAGTGCTCATGTTGTCACCCTTTTTTCTTATAAATATTTCTTCTTATCTTCTTTCTGACTCATACAAACAAAACACTATTCAAACCACGACACAGAGTGTATGTTTTACTGTATAGATATTTATAATAAACATCTGTCTGTTATTACAAAAATTGATAACATTTAACATACAATCTTTTCAACGGGAAATTTTTAATTTTATGATTGAAAGTCTTCAGGTATTTAGAGAAAAAATGAAAGATAGCATGTGAGCAACGATCGAATTCCATAGGAGTTTTGACGGAATCGCAGCTGGATCGGGCAATTGTTTGAGCGTCAAAGACTACTGGTTTCAGTACCTTTGAACGCGAGTTATTGCAGGAGATCCAGCGGATAAGCGTTCTGTCAAAACTCTGTCAATGGAATTCGTGTTGCTCACATGCTATCTTTCATTTTCTCTAAACTCGATGATTCAACTCATACAACTTAAAACTTCGCCCTCCCAGTGCTTTTTCGTTTCACGATAAATGGTTCAAATTCCAACTTTGTAACAAAGCTTCGAGGCTGGTTCTTGGTCTTTGAGTCGCGGATGCGTACAATGATATCAACGGCTTCTCTTCCTTTTGCTTCGATAGAATGTTCCACCGTAGTAAGTGAAATACGATTCATATCGGCCATTGGGATATTATCGAAACCACAGACAGAGAAGTCATTTGGTACTTTGTATTTTAATTCATATAATGCATCTAGGATTCCAAATGCAACCATATCATTGTATCCAACGAAGGCGGTAGAATCAGTTCCCTCTTCGAGAATCTGTTTTGTCAGATTGTATCCGGAAGAATATTCCAGCATATTTGGAGACAGCAGATTATACTCTCCGGGTGAGAGAGAACGAATACTGACGCAGTCATCTCCAAAGCCGTGTTCTTTGAAGGTTGCAACAAGTGCATCGTAACGTTTTGATCTGGAACGTTCAATATCACTGATCGGTGTTGATATGTAAGTGATCTTGCGGTGTCCAAGGGAGATCAAATGTTCTGCGACGAGTCTGGCAGGTTTGGAGCTGCTGACATGGATCGAGTCGAAAGTGATCTCGTCATTTTTATCCCCGATATTGACGATCGGAATCTGTTTTGACATATCATTGACTTCTGGAAGAAAAGAAGTTGGATACAGATAAACGATTCCAGCAGTATCCAGATTATTTTTCATAAGATCCAGATAATATTGTTCGGTGCTCGGGTCGCAGTGTTGGTGCAACAAAGGTAAGATATCCGTAATCATGGGCGCGTTCTGTGATCGAATGAACCAGAGTTGTATAATAATGGTTAGATAAGAACGGACACATGATCAGAATGACCTTGGATAACGGTTTCGATGTCTGCTCAATGGATTTTTTCTTCTTTTGATAGCCAAGTTCTTTTGCAGCGTCCAAAACTTTCTGTCTGGTGCTGTCTGAAAAAGAGACATTAGTCTTATTATTTAAGATCATGGAGACTGCAGACTGGGAAAGACCGACGTGATCTGCAATGTCTTTGGTCGTTACTTTCTTCTTTAAACCCATAAAATCCTCCTTAATCAAAATTATTTTAATTAATTAATAACAATTAATAAAAAACAGAAATATTAATAATAAAATAATAATTATTAATTAAAACTACATTTATCATAGCATATTTTTTTACGGAAAAACAAGGAAAAACGAGTTTTTTTTTATTGAAAGAAATTGAAGAAAGCATCTTGAAAAAAAACGAAAAACCATGTACTATTAATAAAGTTGAAAAATATTAATAAATTCAATGAATATTGCTGAAATCTGACAGTTTTTCGAGTTTGACAAGACATTTTATCCATGTTTAAATAAAGCCATAAACAAAACAACGAACAAAACAACAAACAATGTTTTAGGAGGAAGTAAGTTATGAGATTTTTCGTGGACACAGCAGATGTAGATCAGATTCGTAAAGCAAATGATATGGGAGTTATCTGTGGAGTTACAACAAACCCTTCACTGATCGCTAAATCAGGAAGACAGTTTGAAGATGTGATCAAAGAGATCACTTCTATTGTAGATGGAGCTATCAGTGGTGAAGTAAAAGCTACAACAACAGATGCTGAAGGAATGATCGAAGAAGGAAGAGAAATCGCTAAGATTCATCCTAACATGGTAGTTAAGATTCCTACAACGATCGAAGGATTAAAAGCTACAAAGGTATTATCTTCTGAAGGGATCAAAACAAATCTGACATTGATCTTCAATCCAAACCAGGCTTTATTAGCAGCAAGAGCTGGAGCAACATATGTATCTCCATTCTTAGGAAGACTGGATGACATTTCTCAGAACGGATTAGATTTAATTGCAGACATCAGAGAGATCTTTGATGCAGCAGGAGATATCGATACACAGATCATTTGTGCAAGTGTACGTAACCCAATCCACGTAACAGAATGTGCTAAGATGGGAGCAGACATTGCAACAGTACCTTACAACGTATTTGAACAGATGATGAAACACCCATTAACAGATCAGGGAATCGAAAAATTCCAGGCAGATTACAAAGCAGTATTCGGAGAATAAGAAAGGGTGGTAGATACAATGACAACCGCAGAATTAAAGAAAACAGCAAATGAGGTTCGCAAAGGTATCATTAAGTCAACACATGCTGCCAAATCCGGACATCCGGTGGATCTTTATCAGCAGCTGATGTATTTACATATTTATATTTCGTTGAGTTAAACGTTGATCCTAAGAATCCAAAAGATGAAAACAGAGATCGTTTCGTATTATCTAAAGGACATGTAGCTCCTGGATATTACTCAACATTAGCAGAAAGAGGATTTTTCCCAAAAGAAGATCTGTTAACATTAAGACATGTAGGATCTTACTTACAGGGACATCCTGATATGAAGAAGATTCCAGGCGTAGATATGTCTAGTGGATCATTAGGACAGGGAATCTCTGCCGCAGTTGGTATGGCACTTGCTGCAAAACTTCAGAATAAAGACTATCGTACATATACACTTCTTGGTGATGGTGAGATCCAGGAAGGACAGGTATGGGAAGCTGCAATGTTTGCAGGATCCAGAAAACTTGATAATTTAGTAGTTATCGTTGATAACAACGGATTACAGATTGATGGACCAATTGATGAAGTAAACTCTCCATATCCGATCGGAGCTAAATTCGAAGCATTTAACTTTAATGTGGTTGAAATTGATGGTCACGACTTTGATCAGATCGCTGATGCGTTCAAACAGGCAAAAGAATGCAAAGGAAAACCAACAGCGATCATTATGAAGACGATCAAAGGTAAAGGTGTATCCTTTATGGAGAATCAGGTTTCATGGCATGGTTCTGCACCAAATGATGAACAATGTAAACAGGCACTGGAAGAATTAGAAAAGGTGGGCGAGTAAGATGGCAGAAGTAAAGAAGATTGCGACAAGAGAAAGCTATGGTAATGCTTTAGTTGAATTAGGACAGGAAAACCCTAATGTTGTAGTTTTAGATGCTGACTTAGCCGCTGCAACAAAAACAGGAATGTTTAAGAAAGCTTTTCCAGAAAGACATATTGATTGTGGTATCGCAGAATGTAATATGATCGGTATCGCTGCTGGACTTGCAGCAGCAGGAATGACTCCATTTGCAAGTAGTTTTGCGATGTTTGCAGCAGGACGTGCATTCGAGCAGGTAAGAAACTCTGTTGGATATCCACATTTAAATGTTAAGATCGGAGCTACTCATGGCGGAATTTCTGTAGGTGAAGATGGAGCTACACATCAGTGTTGTGAAGATATTGCATTAATGCGTACAATCCCTGGAATGACAGTGATCGTTCCATCTGATGATATTGAAGCAAAAGCAGCAGTAAAAGCTGCAGCAGCGATGGAAGGACCTGTTTATATGAGATTCGGACGTCTGGCTGTACCAGTGATCAACGATGAAGATTACAAATTCGAGATCGGAAAAGGTAAAGTCTTAAGAGAAGGAACAGACGTAGCGATCATTGCTAATGGATTATGTGTTGCTGAATCCCTAGATGCAGCTGAGAAATTAGCAGCAGAAGGAATCAATGCTCAGGTGATCAATATGGCAACTGTAAAACCATTAGATACAGAACTTGTATTAGAAGCAGCGAAAGCAACTGGTAAAGTTGTTACAGTAGAAGAACATTCTGTGATCGGTGGATTAGGAAGTGCTGTATGTGATGTATTATCTGAACAGCTTCCAACACCAGTATTAAAGATCGGTGTGAATGACGTATTCGGACATTCAGGACCAGCAGTAGAACTGATCAAAGAATTCGGATTAGATGGTGACAGTATCGCTGCCAAGGTAAAAGAATTTGTAAAATAGATTTTCTTTTAAGCATAATAAACCAAGAATAAAAAGCAGTACACTTGTTTTTGTAGCAGGTGTACTGCTTTTGTGTTATGATGAAGATGATTTTAGGATCAAAACAATTTACAAAAGGAGAGGTGAATGAATATGTGGACAAGAAGTGAATTGAAGGAACGAGGGAAGGCAGCACTGCATCGCAATTATTGATCGTTGTGCTTGCAACACTTGTAGTGACAGCATTAACGGGAGGAACTGGTAATGCAGCAGGGAATGGTTCCCTGCAGGAAGGAAGTAATATAGCAGCAGGAAATGGTGATGCGGCATCAAGTTTGATACAAACATTATTTTCGTTTTTTGGAGTTGCAGGTGATATGATCTATAAAAATCTGATAGGTCCGATGTATAATGGAATGTATGTGTCATTTATTCTGATCTTGATCATAACAGCCTTTAGTGTAGGTTTGTTGTTTAAGATTTTTGTAGGAAACCTGTTTGAAGTTGGAGGCTGTCGTTTTTATGAGGAGAACAGCGAACATAAGACAAGAATCGCATTGATCGTTGATGGATTCCTCAATGGTGCATACTTAAGAAATGTTGCTACGATCTTTTGCAGGGATCTTTATACAGTGCTGTGGACGTTGTGTTTAATTATACCAGGAATCGTGAAAAGTTATGAATATAAAATGATCCCTTACATTCTTGCAGAAAACCCTCGGATATCAAGGAAGAGCGTTTGAGATCAGTAAAAATATGATGGATGGAGAAAAATGGAATGCATTCGTACTTGATCTGTCATTTATCGGATGGAATCTGTTATCAACGATCACATTTGGGATTGTAGGAGTTTTATATGTGAATCCGTATGTGATACAACATGGGCAGAATTTTATAAAGTTATGAGGAAAAATGCATTGGAAACAGGAAATGCAACAAGAGAAGAACTGATCGGGCTTAGAAAAGAAGCAGATATTTAAGAAAACTTCATGGATTCTATATTTGATAGACGATCGTAATCATGGTATAATGTCAGGTGGTAAAAACAAAACGATACGATGCAAGGAGTATTAAGATGGGAAAATATTTCGGAACAGATGGCTTCCGTGGGGAAGCAAATATAAATTTAACAGTTGAACATGCATATAAAGTTGGACGTTATATTGGATGGTATTTTAACCAGAAGTCAAGCAGCAGAGCAAAGATTGTCATCGGTAAGGATACAAGAAGAAGCAGCTATATGTTTGAGAATGCTTTAGTAGCAGGATTGACAGCATCTGGAGCAGATGCATATATGCTTTATGTAACAACAACACCAAGTGTGGCTTATGTCGTAAGAACAGAACAGTTTGACTGCGGGATCATGATCTCAGCAAGCCACAATCCATACTATGATAATGGGATCAAATTGATCAATGCCAAAGGGCATAAGATGGAAGCAGAAGTTGAAAATGAGATCGAAGCATATATTGATGGGGAGATCCATGAAATCCCATTTGCAACAAAGAAAGAGATTGGACGAGCAAAAGACTATGCAGCCGGAAGAAATCGTTATATCGGATATCTGATCTCTACAGCAACAAGATCATTTAAAGGTGTCAAAGTCGGATTAGACTGCTCTAACGGAAGCTCATTTGCGATCGCAGAGAATGTATTTAAAGCACTTGGTGCAGAGACACATGTGATCAATAATGAACCAGATGGTACAAATATCAATACAAACTGTGGTTCTACACATATCGAGATCTTACAGGGATATGTAAAAGAAAACCACTTAGATGTTGGATTTGCATATGATGGAGATGCAGACCGTTGTATCGCAGTCGATGAGAATGGACAGGTTGTCGATGGAGATCTGATCCTTTATGTATGTGGACAGTATCTGAAGAAACACGGAGACTTGAACAATAATACAGTTGTTACAACTGTAATGTCCAATCTTGGATTATATAAAGCGTTTGATGCAGCAGGAATTGCTTATGAGAAGACTGCTGTTGGAGATAAATATGTTAATGAAAACATGGTGAAAAATGGTCACTGTATTGGTGGAGAACAATCAGGACATATCATTTTCTCTAAGCATGCCACAACAGGAGATGGTATTTTAACATCTTTAAAAATTATGGAAGCAATGATCGAGCAGAAACAAAGCCTTGCACAGTTAGCAGAACCCGTTGAGATCTTCCCACAGATCCTTGAAAATGTCCGTGTATATGACAAAGCAGTTGCACAGGCAGATGAAGACGTACAGAAAGCAGTTAAGGAAGTAGAAGCAGAACTTGGAGATGAAGGAAGAATTCTTGTACGTGAGAGTGGAACAGAACCATTTGTACGTGTTATGGTTGAGGCAAGAAGCCATGAGATCTGCCGAGAGAAAGTAGATAAAGTGGTCAAAGTTTTAAGAGAGAAAGGTCACGTAATCAAATAATCTATGGAAAAATTATATGCGGATATAATTATTAATATTTCACATGAGGCACTGGATAAGGTGTTTGCCTATAAGGTGCCTTTTTCCATGATCAAGGATATTCGGGTGGGACAGCAAGTCGTTGTCCCATTTGGACGTTCTAATAAGGAACAGACGGGATATGTAGTCAACCTTTCACGGACAGTTGACTATGATGAGAGTAAAGTCAAAGAAATCTTAAGGATTGAGACGGATCATGTTGGTGTGGAGTCAAATATGATCGAGTTAGCTGCGTGGATCAGAGAGAATTATGGATCAACAATGATTCAGGCATTAAAAACCGTACTTCCAGTGCAGGAAAAAGTTGCACGAAAAGCGAGAAAATACATTGAGCTATGCATTGAGAAAGTGCATGGACCAGCGATGCTTGATGAATATTTCAGTAAGCATTATGTGGCGAAAGCAAGACTTCTTGCAGCTTTATTAGACCATGGGAAGATCTCATGGGAAATGGCATCGAAAGATCTAAAGATTTCAAAAAGTACAGTAGACAGCATGGAAAGAGAAGGAATTCTTCATGTTGTGACAGAATATTATTACCGGAATCCTGGAGAGTTCAGTATAGCAAAAGCAGAAGCGCATGTGTTAAATGAACAGCAACAGGAACTGATCGATGAATTTCGGGAAGATTTTTTAAGAGAAGACCACAAAACCTATCTTTACATGGAATCACAGGAAGTGGGAAGACAGAAGTTTATCTCGCAGCGATCGAAGAAGTGATCAAACAAGGAAAACAGGCAATCGTCCTGATCCCAGAGATCGCATTGACTTATCAGACGGTTACAAGGTTTACCAAACGATTTGGAGAGCGTGTATCAATTCTGAATTCACGATTATCCAAAGGTGAGAGATACGATCAGTGGCTTCGTGCACAGAGGAGACGTGGATGTGATCATTGGACCACGCTCTGCATTGTTTGTTCCATTTACGAATCTTGGGCTGATTGTGATCGATGAGGAACATGAAGGCAGTTACAAGAGTGAACAAACTCCCAAATACCATGCAAGAGAAGTTGCGATCAAGAAAGCACAGATGGAAGGTGCATCGGTGATCTTAGGTTCGGCGACACCATCAGTTGAGAGTTATAAACATGCACTGGATGGAACTTATCGGCTGTGGGAGTTGACAAAACGAGCCAAAGAAGCAGTGTTACCGCAAGTCTATATTGAAGATCTAAGAGAAGAATTAAAAGCGGGAAACCGCAGCATGTTCAGCCGAAGACTGAAAGAACTGATAAAGGATCGTTTGAATAAAGGCGAACAGATCATGTTGTTCTTAAACCGGCGTGGTTATGCGGGATTCGTTTCATGCAGAAGCTGTGGTCATGTCATGGAATGTCCTCATTGTGATATTTCTATGACATATCACAGAGATGGAAGACTGCGCTGCCATTATTGCGGATATGAACAGCCGATGCTGAAGGTTTGTCCAGAGTGTGGAAGCCCGTATATTGGAACATTCGGTCTTGGGACCCAGAAAGTGGAAGCTGCATTATACAAAGAATTTCCACAAGCAAAAGTGCTTCGTATGGATATGGATACAACGAAGAGAAAGAATAGTCATGAACAGATCTTATCGGCATTTTCTGATGGAGAAGCAGATATTTTAGTGGGAACACAGATGATCGTCAAAGGACATGATTTTGCGAATGTAACATTGGTAGGTGTTTTGGCAGCAGATCTTTCCCTGCATGCCAATGATTACCGGGCAGGAGAAAGAACATTCCAGTTATTGACACAGGCTGCGGGAAGAGCAGGAAGAGGCGACAAACCAGGAGAAGTAGTGATCAGACATATTCCCCAGAACATTACAGTATCAGACTGCAGCCAAACAGGATTATCACGCATTTTACAAAGAAGAGATCAGCTACCGAAGCTTGATGAGATATCCACCAGAATGGCAGATGTTGGTCGTATTTGCATCAGGAGAAGATAAAGCATGGCTTGATAAAGTAATGGATGCGATGGCAAATGTGGTAAAACATATGGATCTGATGGTGATCGGGCCGAGCGAGGCAGGATTTGGCAAGATCAATGATCAATACCGCAAAGTGATATATATTAAGAATAAAGATTACGAGACACTGGTGAAAGCAAAGAACCGTCTGGAACAGTGGATCGATTTAAATAAGATCAGGAAAAATTTACTGGTAAATTTTGATTTTAACCCAATGAACAGTTATTAAAAGAAAGGGAGAACAATTATGGCAATTCGACAGATTCGAGTATTAGGAGACGATGTTTTAAGAAAAAAATGTAAAGAAGTAAAAGAAATGACACCAAGAATGCATACATTAGTAGAAGATATGTATGATACAATGTATGAAGCAATGGGTGTTGGTCTTGCAGCACCTCAGGTGGGAATCTTAAAAAGAATCGTAGTCATTGATACTGGAGAAGAGGGAGAATGTGTAACTCTTGTCAATCCAGTGATCACACTGAAAGAAGGAGAGCAGGTAGGAGAAGAAGGATGTTTAAGCCTTCCAGGAAAAGTAGCAGTTGTGAAACGTCCAGATCATGTGATCTGTGAAGCATTTGATGAAGATATGAATCCGATCACAGTAGAAGGATTTGGATTATTTGCAAGAGCGCTCTGTCATGAAACAGACCATTTGGATGGAATTTTATATCCAGATGTAGCAGAAGAACCAGCAAGAGACGTCACGATGGAAGAGGTAGAATAAGATGAAAGCAGTATTTATGGGAACACCGGAGTTCGCAGTACCAACACTGCAGGCACTGATCGATCACCATGAGGTGCTTGCTGTTGTGACACAGCCGGATAAACAAAGAGGTAGAGGAAAGAAGATGCAGTTTCCTCCAGTCAAAGAAAAAGCAGTGGAATATGATATCCCAGTATATCAGCCACAGAGAGCCAGAGATGAGGAATTCATTGAAGAGTTAAAAAACCTCAACCCAGATGTGATCGTTGTTGTTGCTTATGGACAGATCTTACCAGAAAGTATCTTAAATATTCCAAAGTATGGATGTATCAATGTTCATGGATCACTCCTTCCAAAATACAGAGGAGCAGCACCGATCCAGTGGGCAGTCCTTGATGGAGAAGAAAAGACAGGAATCACAACCATGTATATGGAAAAAGGATTAGATACCGGAGATATGATCGATAAAGCAGAAGTTGTTTTAGATAAGAAAGAAACAGCTGGTTCTCTGCATGATAAATTGATGGTATTAGGAGCAGATTTATTATTAGAAACATTAAAGAAATTAGAAGATGGAACAGCCGTCAGAGAAAAACAAAATGACGAAGAAAGCTGTTATGCCAAAATGCTAAGTAAAGATATGGGGCAGATTGATTTCACAAAATCAGCAAGAGAAATCGAATGTCTGATCCGTGGAATGAATCCATGGCCAAGTGCTTATACATCCTTAGATGGAAAGACAATGAAAGTTTGGGAAGCAGATGTGCTTGATGCACAGAGTAAAGAAGAACCAGGAACGATCGTAGAAGTCAACAAAAAAGAGATCATCGTAGCAACAGGAAGCAATGATCTTGCACTTCATGAGATTCAGCTGGCAGGAAAGAAACGTATGCAGGTACAGGCATTTTTACTTGGATATCAGGTAGAAGCCGGAACAAAATTAGGAGAATGATACGATGCAAAATCCGAGAGAATGTGCATTGGATGTACTGATCAAAGTAGATAAAAAAGAAGAATTATCACACATCGCAATTTCAAATGTATTAGAAAAATACCAGTTTTCTGAAAAAAGAGACCGCGCATTTTTTACAAGACTGGTGGAAGGAACTTTAGAGCGTCAGATCACGATCGACTATGTTGCAGATCAGTTCTCAAAGACGAAGATCAGAAAATGTAAACCACTGATCCGTGCATTGCTTCGTATGGGAATCTATCAGATTCTTTATATGGATCAGGTTCCAGATTCTGCTGCATGTAATGAGGCAGTGAAACTTGCAAAGAAACGAGGATTTTCCCGATTATCAGGTTTTGTGAACGGTGTACTTCGTAATATTTCAAGGAAGAAAGATGAGATCCAATATCCATCAAGAGAGAAGAATCTTGAGACATATTTATCAGTTGCTTATTCTATTCCAGAATGGATCATAAAATTCTTTCAGAAGACATATGATAACGAAACAGTAGAGAAGATCATAGCTTCTTATCTGGAAGAGAGAAAAACAACATTATGTTGTCTGATTTCCAAGGGTGGGAAAGAAGCTGTCAGAAAAGAACTGGAAGCAGAAGGCGTTACAGTAGAAGATGGAAGTTTGATCGAAAATGCAGTGAAGATCTCAGATTATGATTTTTTGTTTCGTTTGAAAGCATTTCGTGAAGGAAGTTGTTATGTACAGGATGAAAGTTCCATGTTGTGTGCCAAACTTGCCAGTGTTCAGAAAGAGCAGTTTGTGATGGATCTTTGCAGTGCACCAGGTGGTAAGTCCTTATATGTTGCAGATCAGCTGAAGGGAAGCGGGCGAGTGTTATCAAGGGATCTAACGGAATACAAGACAGATCTGATCGAAGATAACATCGACCGTGTTGGGTTTACGAATATGGAATCCGAGGTATTTGATGCGAGAGTGTTGGATGAAGAACATATTGAGGCTGCGGATGTTGTAATCGCAGATGTACCATGTTCAGGACTTGGAATCATGGGAAAGAAAAATGATATTAAATACCACATTTCAGAAGAAGGCATGAAGGATCTTGTGAAGTTGCAGCGAGAGATTCTTGCGAATGCAGTGCAATATGTCAAGCATGGAGGTACATTGATCTATAGTACCTGCACGATCAATCCAGCAGAGAATGAAGAAAATTTCCGATGGATTCTTGATCACTTTGATTTTGAAGCAGTTGATATTACAAAAGAACTGCCAAAGGATCTAAAGATTGAAACTGCCCAAGAAGGATTTATTCAGTTGTTGCCAGGAATACATCCATGTGATGGATTCTTTATTGGTAAATTAAGGAGAAAATAAAGTTATGGATTTAAAATCAATGACACTTCAAGAGATGCAGGAATATATGGAATCCATTGGTGAGAAGAAATTCCGTGCAAAACAGATTTATGAATGGTTTCACAAACATCTTGCTCTGTCTCTTGATGAGATGAATAATGTACCAAAAAAATTAAAAGAAAAGATCGAACAGACGCAGGAGATTTATGGTGTAAAACCTGTAGACTGCTTTATTTCAAAAATCGATGGTACAAGAAAATACTTATTTGAGTTATATGATGGGAATATTATCGAAAGTGTTTTGATGAAGTATAAACATGGAAATTCTGTCTGTATTTCATCTCAGGCAGGGTGCCGTATGGGATGTAAGTTTTGTGCATCTACGCTTGGAGGATTAGATCGTAATCTGACGCCATCTGAAATGCTTTCACAGATTTATTATATTCAAAGAGATACAGAAGAAAGAGTATCCAATGTTGTCATGATGGGAACAGGGGAACCGATGGATAATTATGATAACGTATTGAGATTTTTAGAACTGATCACATCAGAGGATGGATTAAATATCAGTCAGAGAAATATTACGATCTCAACGTGCGGAATCGTGCCAAAGATCAAAGAACTTGCTCAGAAACATTTACAGATCACATTGGCCATTTCTCTTCACTCACCAAATGATGAGATGAGAAGAGGACTGATGCCGATCGCAATGAAATATTCAATCGATGAGCTGCTAGATGCATGTCATTATTATTTTAAAGAGACAAACCGTAGGATGACATTTGAATACAGCCTTGTGGCAGGGGTTAATGACCAGCCAGTTCATGCAGAAGAATTAGCAGGCAGATTGAAAGGTTTTCCATGTCATGTAAACCTGATTCCAGTTAATCCGATCAAAGAGCGTGATTTTAAGCAATCTATGCCGAAATCCGTTATGGAATTTAAAAAGATACTTGAAAAAAATCGTGTAAATGTTACCATAAGAAGAGAAATGGGCGCAGATATCAATGCGGCCTGTGGACAGCTTAGAAGAAAAAAACTGCAGTCAAGATTGTAAAGGAGAACGATATGCGATCCGTAGGAGCTTCACATATAGGCAAGGTAAGGACAGAGAATCAGGATAGGATTTTCTTTCATGACCAGCCTGTTGGGAACTTAAAAAATCTTTATATCGTGGCAGATGGAATGGGAGGACACCGTGCCGGTGGGCATGCCTCCTCTTTTGCAGTGGAACGATTTGTACAGCTGATCGAGGAATCGAAACAGACCGATCCGATCGAATTAATGAAATCATCCATTGCATCTGTGAATCAGGAAATGATCGCAGAAAGCCAGAGTAATGAAGAATATAGGGGAATGGGAACAACATTCGTTGCAGCAACCATCTCTGATGGGAAAGTAACGGTTATGAATATTGGTGATAGTAGATTATATTATGGAAATCAAGAATTAACACAGATTACAGTGGATCATTCTTATGTGGAAGAACTGATTCATGCAGGAATCATGGAAAGAGAGGAAGGAAGATTCCATCCAAAGAAGAATGTCATCACAAGAGCACTAGGTACCGTAATGGCGACACCAGATTTCTTTGAGTTTGATGCCAAAGATGGATATTTGCTTTTGTGCAGTGATGGACTTTCCAATATGATATCCGACGAAGAATTGAAGGAACTTCTTCTTGATCACAGTCAGATTGCCAATAAGGTCAACCAGATGATCACCCGTGCGAACGAGTACGGAGGAAAAGACAATATTTCATTGGTAATTGTGGATTTAAAGAGATGAGGTGAATGATAGATGTTAGAGATTGGCACGATGCTGTCAGGCCGTTATGAAGTGCTAAAGCGCGTTGGAAGCGGTGGAATGGCAGACGTTTATATGGCGAAAGATCATAAATTAAACCGGAACGTCGCAGTGAAGGTTTTAAAAAGTGAATACGTAGAAGATGAGAAATTTTTAAAGAAATTCGAGACAGAGGCACAGGCAGTTGCAAGGCTGTCTCATCCTAATATCGTGAATGTATACGATGTTGGAATTGAAGATGGGATCAATTATATTGTTATGGAGCTTGCAGAAGGGATGACTCTGAAAGAATATATCCGAAGAAAAGGGTATTTATCTCCGAAGGAGACGGTAGAGATTTCCCTGCAGATCGCGTCAGCGATCTCACATGCCCATAAGAATCATATTATTCATAGAGATATTAAACCACAGAATATTTTAGTTTCAGAGATTGGTAATGTAAAGGTCACAGACTTTGGAATTGCGAAGGCAACAAGCAGCAATACCGTTACATCAACAGCAACAGCGATGGGATCTGTGCATTACATTTCTCCAGAACAGGCAAAAGGAAGAAAAAAAGTGATATTTATTCTTTAGGTATCACGATGTATGAGATGGTAACAGGACATGTGCCATTTGATCATGAAAATGGTGTAACGATCGCATTGATGCATCTGCAAAATGAGATCACACCGCCAAGTCAGATCAGAGATGGAATTCCAGACAGTTTAGAGAAGATCATTTTAAAATGTACAATGAAGAAGCCAGAAGACCGCTATCAGACAGCAGATGAATTGATCGCAGATCTGAAACTCGTGTTTGAAGATACTTCTGGTGAATATGTGGGAATTGTTCCAACGATCGATGATTCTCCAACGATCATGATCGATCAGAACGAACTAACACAGAGAATCCAGACAAATGATGACACACAGCCTGTGGAAGATTCAGATAGCAATGCATATCTGGAAGAGGATGATGAGGAAGAAGAAACAGGAATGAACTCAAAGATCGAGAAACTTGTCATTGTTCTTGCAGCAGTGGTAGGTGCGATCATTTTGATTTCTATTGTCGTATTTGTTGTCAAAAGTTCTGGATTATTCAAATCAGGAAAATCAACAACACAAAGTACAATCGCAGCAACAACAGAAGCCAAACATCACAATACTACAGAAAAATACACAGTTGATAATTATATCGGATTGTCTTTAGAAGCAGCTAGAGAGGCGATTGATAACAAGTTCAAGATCAACGTGACAGAAGAATATTCCGATACGTATGCAAAAGGACTGGTCATGCAGCAAGATCCAGAAAGCGATACGGAATTAGAAGAAGGAAAAACGATCAAGTTAGTTGTGAGCAAAGGACAGAAGATTGAAGATAAAGTTTCAGTACCTGATGTGCGAAGTAAGACGAAGTCTGGTGCACAGAGTGAATTAAAAGCAGCAGGACTCAAAGTCTCAATAAAAGAAGCTTACAGTGATGATGTTGCGAAAGGAGAAGTTATCTCTCAGACTCCATCACATGGAAGTAAAGTTTCGAAAAATACAACTGTTGTGATCACAGTCAGCAAAGGCAAGAAGGAAGATCAGACGGTCAGCGTTCCAAATCTTCGTTATTACACGGAATCTGAAGCAAGTCAGGAACTGCAAAGATTCGGATTATCATTGGGAAGTGTTTTAACAGAATATAGTGACAGTGTGGAAAAAGGACTTGTCATTCGTCAGAGGATCAGTTCTGGAAGCAAGGTTAAGAAGGGAACAGCCGTTGGGATCTATGTCAGTCTTGGACCTCGTCAGACAGCGACAACAGCGGATGAAGAATCAACAACAACAGATGAAGAATAAAGGAAAAGCAGGTGCAGGAGATATTTCATGCAAGGAAAGATCATAAAAGGAATCGCAGGATTTTATTACGTACAGACAGAAGATAAATTATATGAATGTAAGGCAAAAGGAATCTTCCGAAACAAGAAGATGAAACCGTTAGTCGGAGACAATGTAGAAATCGATATTTTAGATGAGGCAGAGCAGGAAGGAAATATTACAAAGATCTATGAGAGACATAACGAGCTGATCCGTCCAGCTGTGTCAAATGTAGATCAGGCACTGATCATATTTGCAGCAAAGAATCCAAAGCCAAATTATAATCTGTTAGATCGTTTTCTGATGATGATGGAGAAACAGGATGTTCCTGTGATCGTCTGCTTTAACAAGGTAGATCTTGCAAAAGAAAAAGAACTGAAATTATTAGAGAAAGTCTACGAAAACTGTGGACATATCGTTCGTTTTATCAGCGTTAAGGAAGAAGAAGGAATTGATGAGATCAGGGAACTGATCCACGGTAAGACGACGGTTCTTGCTGGACCATCGGGGGTCGGAAAATCATCTTTGATGAACCTTCTGCAGCCAGAGGCACAGATGGAAACAGGGGAAGTCAGTGAGAAGATCAAGCGAGGGCGTCATACAACAAGACATTCAGAGCTGATACGTATCGAGAAAGATACGTATGTCCTAGACACCCCAGGGTTTAGTTCTTTATTCATTCATATGTTTGAAGAAGATGAGATCAAAGACTATTTTCAGGAATTCGCACCATATGAAGATGAATGCCGATTCCAGGGATGCAGTCATACACATGAACCAGACTGTGGAGTGAAAAAGGCATTGGAAGAAGGAAAGATCTCAAAGATCCGTTATGATAATTATGTAAATATTTATACAGAACTAAAAGAAAAGAGAAAATGGTAATGCGAGTATTGATTTTAACAGGCGGAACAGTCGAAGAAAATTTCGCGAAAGACTATATCAGTAAATGGAACCCAGATCAGGTTATTACAGCTGATAAAGGACTGCTTTATGCTAAGAGACTGAATATAAAACCAGATATTATTTTAGGTGATTTTGACAGTTGCAGTAAGGATATAATGCAAGAATTTTCAACAGACAAGAAGATTATCGTACCATGTGAAAAAGACGATACTGATACAGGACTTGCAATACAAAAAGCAATTGAGACAGGTGCAGATGAAATCCTTATGATAGGTGGAACTGGAACAAGACTCGATCATGTTATGGGCAATTTCGGACAGTTGTTTTACGCACATAGCAAAGGTGTGAAGGCAGAACTTGTTGATGCAAACAATCGTATCAGGGTTTTAAATCATGAAGATACAATATCAAAGAAAGACCAGTTTGGTAAATATGTATCTTTGATACCAATATATGAGACACGAGGTGTCACACTAACAGGATTTAAATATCCATTAAAAGACCATACATTAGTGTTTGAGCAATCGCTCGCGATCAGTAATGAATTAGAAGCAGAAGAAGGAATCATTTCATTTAGTGAAGGAAAACTGCTTCTGATAGAAAGTAGAGATTGAGGTTATACAAGATGAAGAAAGAAAAAGTAACAACAAACAAAGTAACAAGTAAGCTTGAAAAGGTTCTCTGGGCTGTTCTGATCCTGATGTTTATCGTATCATTGATCGGAATGTTTTTAGGGCAATATATGGATGGTAACGTATTCTATAAAATGTGTGTGATCATGACAGTATTAGCTGCCGCCATTTTATCAGCAGAACGTTTTATTTTGGAAAAGAAATGGGAAGAGATATGCCAGAAGCATTTAAGATCGGTTACTGGCTGATCATCGCATGGGCAGTGATCTTACTGATCCACGCAGCAGGACTGGCATTTTTACCATTTTTAATGGAACTTGAATACAGAGTATTATGGGTAGTGGTTCCAACGGTCAGCTTATTATGGATGACAAGATATATCTTCGGAGACAACCTAGACTGGGATAAGACAGACAAGAAGGGTTGGAAAGAAGGAAGAATGAACTACTCTCAGAAGAGCAATAAGAAGAATATCGGGAGATAGAACATGAATTACAAACAGGCAAAGATCGCTGATTCAGCAAAAGTAGCAAAAGAAACTGTTTTAGTTGGGAATATTACTATAGGAGAAGAATCTACGGTACTGTTCTTTACAGCAATGCGCTGTGAAGGAGAAGAGTCTATTGTGATCGGAAATCAGAGTAATATACAGGAAAATTGTACGATCCATGTAGATGAAGGAATAGTGTAAAATCGGCGATGGAGTGACAGTTGGACATAACAGCGTGATCCATGGATGCCAGATCGGAGATAATTCCATGATCGGGATGGGATCTGTTGTTATGAATGGAGCAAAGATCGGTAATCACTGCCTGATCGGGGCAGGAAGTCTTGTAACACAAAATACAGTGATCCCAGATAGATCTTTAGTTATGGGAAGTCCAGCAAGAGTCAAACGTACATTGACAGAGGACGAGATCAAATATCTTGAGGGAAGCAGAGAAGAATATGTAGAAGTAGGAAAGCTGCTTCGAGAAGATGGGATACTTTAAGAATCAGTAAGAAATGGAAGGTATGGAATGAAACCTGGAATAAAAGATGTGGCAAAAGTAGCGGGAGTTTCTCCCACAACAGTATCCAGGGTATTAAATAACCGAGGATACATCAGCGAAGAAACAAGAAAAAAAGTATATGATGCTATGGAAGAGATCAATTATTATCCAAATGAGATTGCCAGAGCGTTGTTAAATAACAGAACGTATTTTGTCGGGGTTATCGTTCCTACTGTAACATCACCATTTCATGGAGAAGTTGTAGAACAGATAGAATATTATTTATCACAGAAAAATTATAAGATGCTTCTGTGTAACAGCAAAAATCAGATGGATACAGAGAAAGCCTATATTGATATGCTAAGACGCAATCAGGTAGATGGAATGATCGTTGGAACACATAACGCAGTCGTAGAGACATACTCCAAGTTAAAGATGCCAGTCGTAGGAATTGACCGTTATCTTGGAGAACATATTCCAGTCGTTTCATGTGATAACTATGCAGCAGGGCAGATGGCAACTAGACATTTGATCGATAAAGGATGTCAGCACATTTTATGTATCCGAGGAAACAGTAAATTAAAGATGCCAGGTAACAATCGAAGTCAGGCTTATATTCAAGAGATGGAGAAAGTAGGGCTTCCTCAGATGATTTTAGAAGTACCGTTCATCATGGAGAATGTGGAGAAGCAAAAACTTATTTATGATATGTTAAATGCACCCTGAGATTGACGGTATTTTGCAGGAGATGATTCGCTTGCAGTGATCGCACTTCATGTCGCAAGGCAAAAGGAATCAATATTCCGAAAGATCTAAAGATCATCGGAGTAGATGGAACAAAGCAGATTTTAGGATTTGTTCCAGAACTGACAACGATCCAGCAGCCAGTTAAACAGATTGCAAAGGTAGCGGTGGATAAGCTGATCGATCTGATCGAAGGAAAAACAGCAGAAAGCTGCATGGATCTTCCAGTAAAATTACTGGAAGGACAGACAACATAACGGAGAATAAAAAAGGAAGAGAAAATACTCTTCCTTTTGATGCCTAAAAATATGTTAGAACGTAAAATAAAATGAGTTTTGTGCAAAACTACCAAAAATCTTCCTAATATTTTATGCAAAAATAAATGTGGTAACGATTGACATATGAAAACGTTTGACATATAATAAAGCCATAGAAAGCAACAAGGTAAATCAAAGAAAGGATTAAATTATGTATCAGTTATATTATCAGCCAGAAGGTATTTGGGTAGGAGATATTATGCCTTATGGAAAAGAAGGTCAGTTTTATGTATATCATCAGAGAGATACAAGAAATCCAGGACCTTTTGGAGAACCATTCGGTTGGGCATTAGCAACAACAAAAGATTTTGTAGATTACAAAGACTATGGAGAAAGCTTAATGCGTGGAACGGATGAAGAAGCAGATCAGTTTATCTATGCAGGAAGTGTTTTGAAACAGAGGCAGGATTTCATGCATTTTATACAGGATATAATAGAGAATTCTTAAAGGCAGGAAAGACATCACAGACATTGCTTCACGCTACAAGCAAAGATGGGATCACATGGGAGAAATCGAAAGAAGCATTAGAGATTCCTCCACAGGAAGGATATGATAAGAGAAACTGGAGAGATCCATTTGTCCTATGGGATGAGGAAAGAGAAGAATATCTGTTGATCCTTGGAGCAAGAAAGGGAGAAGATAAGAGAAAACAGACAGGACGTCTCGTACATTTCACATCAAAAGATTTAAAGAAATGGGAATTTAAAGGAGATTTCTGGGCACCAGGAATCTACACAATGTTTGAGATGCCAGAGATCTTTAAGATGGGAGACTGGTGGTATCTTGTATTCTCAGAATACAGTGAGGGTAATAAAATCCATTACAGAAGAAGCAAGAACCTATACGGGCCTTGGGAAGCACCATTTGATGATGCATTTGACGGTAGAGCATACTATGCAGGACGTACAGCATTTGATGGAGAACGAAGAGTACTTTTTGGATGGGTGCCAACAAGAATCGATAACGATGACAAGAACGCATACTTGTGGGGAGGAACTTTCGTGCCACACGAAGTATTCCAGAAAGAAGATGGAACACTTGGGGTAAAACCGGTAGACCAGATGATGGAAGCATTCGATGGTTGGAAAGATTTATTTAACCCTTGTATGAAAACGATTGACACAAAAGAAGAAACACTTCTTTGTGAAGATACAGGAAGCATCGCAGCATTCAAAACAACTGTAAAATTTGAAGAAGGAACGAAAGAATTTTCTATCAGATTTTACAAAGATGAAGAAACAGAAGTTTCATATGAATACAGATTCTTTGTGGAAGAAAATAAAGTTGTCTTTAACAAATGTCCAAATTATCCATGGTATCAGTGCTTTAACATTGGACTTGAGCGTCCGATCAAATTGAAGCAGACAAAGAATATGAAATCTGTCTGATCATAGACCAGGATATTTCAACATTATATATTAATGGAACGGCATTAAATGCAAGATTATGTGATCATCCAGGAAATGGATTGGCACTGACAGTGACAGATGGTACACTAGAAGCGAAAAACACAAAAATAGCAACAAAAATAAACAAATAACAAGAGAGAAATAAAGGAGACAAGTATAGATGGATTACAAAAAAATATCACAAGATGTGGTAGATCACGTTGGTGGGATCAGTAACATCAAAGGTGCGACACATTGTGTGACAAGACTTCGACTGATTTTAAATGATGAAACAAAATATGACCGTAAAGCATTAGAGAATATCGAAGGTGTTAAAGGTGTCTTATTTAATAGTGGGCAGCTGATGATCATTTTCGGAACAGGAACAGTTAACAATGTCTATGATGCATTTATTGAATTAACAGGTGTCAAAGAAATGTCTCAGTCTGATGCCAAGGCAGAAGGAATGAGCAAGATGGGAAAATTACAGCAGGGATTCAAAGTATTCTCTGATATATTTATTCCGATCATTCCAGCATTTGTTGCAGCAGCGATCCTGACTGGTGTCAAAGCATTATTGACAGCCAATGGATTATTTGGATTAGAGGGATCCTTAGCAGATCAGAGCAAACTTGTTGCAGATATTGCAGAATTCTTAGCGATCATGGCAACAACATTTAATTATCTGCCAATCCTTGTAATGTATAGTGCTGTCAAACGATTCGGTGGGAATCCGATTCTTGGTATCTTAGTCGGAATCGTTATGGTACATCCAGATCTTGTAAACCGTAATACATTCGTATTAGACCCATCTGCCGCAAGTTACTGGCATTTTGGACCATTAGCAATTGCAAAAGTTGCATTCCAGGGTGGAGTATTCCCAGCAATCTTAACCGCATGGTTTATGTCTAAAGTAGAAAAGATTGCACAGAAATATGTACCAGCTGTGGTATCATTTGTATTCGTACCAACAATTACTATTTTCTTTGCAAACGTAGCATTATTTACAGTATTCGGACCAGTTGGAAATATGATCGGTAACGGATTAGCAGCAGTGATCGATGTTTTATACAACAGTTTCGGAGCATTTGGAGCATTTGTCTTTGCAGCGTTATTACAGCCATTAGTAGTTACAGGAACACATCAGGCGATTCAGGGAATTGAAGCAAATCTGATCGCTACGACAGGATTTAACTACATTCAGGGAATCTGGTCTGTATCAATCATTGCACAGGGTGGTGGAGCCATCGGAATGTACTTGTTAGCAAAGAAACATTCTAAAGATAGAGATATCGCAATGTCAAGTTTCATTCCAACATTAGTAGGAATTTCAGAACCAGCCATCTTTGCTGCAAACTTAAAATATTCCGTGATTCCATTTGTATGTTCTTGCTTAGGAGCTGGATGTGGAGGAGCATTCATGAAACTTGCAGGCGTAAGAGCCATTGGACAGGGATTAACAGGAATATTAGGACTTCTGATCGTAGTACCAAATAAATTAGTATTTTATGTCATTGGAAACCTGATCGCATTTATCGTACCAATCGTACTGATCGTTATTTATAATAAAACAAAAGGTGTTCCACATGGTGAAGAAGAGGAAGAAGCTGAATCTGCATTAACAATTGATGAGACAGCGAAAGTACCAGTCAAAGCAGTTGTTGACGGAAAAGTTATTGCGATTGAAGATGTAAAAGATGGAATCTTCTCTGAAAAAGTATTAGGAGACGGGTGGGGATCATCCCAACAAGTGAAACAGTCTTAGCGCCGGCAGAAGGTGAAATCTGTACAGTGATGGAAGCTTCAAAACATGCCATCGGTGTCCGAACAACAAACAATAGTGTATTTCTGATCCATGTAGGAATCGAAACAGTATCCATGAATGGAGAAGGATTTGAATATCTTGTAAAGAAAGGACAACACGTGAAGGAAGGTCAGCCAATTCTCAAATTTGACAAAGCAAAGATTGAAGCAAAAGGATTAAATCCAGTCGTCGTATTTGTCAAAACGGATGAAGGTAACCAGACACCTGTGGCATTTAAGACAGGAATCAATGTCAAAGCAGGAAAAGACGTGATCGGGGAATAATATGAAATTTTTAGATGTAGAAAAATATACACCGATCCAAAAAAGCCATGAAGCATATTTAAAGGAGCTTATGGAGTATTGTAAAGATACTCCACGGCATCCATCCTATCATATTCATCCCCCATGTGGACTAGTGAACGATCCAAATGGACTGGCGTATTTTGGAGGAAAATACCATGTGTTTTATCAGTGGTTTCCATTTGGACCAGAACACGGAATGAAACACTGGGCACATGTGATCTCGAAAGATCTCGTAAAATGGGAATGGTCTGATCAGATGCTCATTCCAGATCAGGAATATGAGAAAAATGGATGTTATTCAGGAAATTCCATAGAAGCAGATGGTAAGCTTTATCTTTATTACACAGCAAACTATAAGACAGAACAGGGAAAGATCCCAAAACAGGCAATGGCAGTTATGAACAGTGATGGTACAATTCTTAAATCTCCAAACAATCCGATCATCGATGAACAGCCAGAAGGACTGATCGGGGAGATCAGAGACCCATTTGTCTTTGAAAAAGAAGGAGCATACTGGATGCTTTTAGGTGGTGGAAGCACCGATGGGCAGGCAAGATTGATTTTGTATAAGAGTACAGATCTTGAAAACTGGGTATATCAGGGAAATATTGAACTGACAGGAATTGACCTGGAGCTTGGTTATATGTATGAATGTCCATCTTACATTGAAATAGATGGAAAAGATGTTTTATTCTTATCATTAATGGGACGTACACCAATGGGAGAACGTTTTCACAATGAGTTTTCCAGTGTATATTTTATCGGAGAGTTAAATCTTGAAGATAAAACATTTCATGTGGAATCATTTGATGAGATCGACAAAGGATTTGATTTTTATGCACCACAGGTATTCTATGGAAAAGACAGACAACCAATGATGTTTGCGTGGCTTGGGTGTGGGCACGGAACCCCATATGCAAAAGAAGATATGTGGATCCATAGTCTGACAATGCCAAGGTTCTTAACGATCAAAGAAGGAAAGTTATGCCAGGAAGTGCCAGAAAATATTAAGAATGAATATGCACATCTTGATATAGACAGTAAAAGAATTAAACCAGAAGAAGATACATGGTATATCAATCTGACAGATAAACAGATCTCAGAAATTCAGATCGGAGATCAAGAAGATCATCTAAGTATTAAGATTGACTGGGCAGCAGGACATATAGTTGCAGACCGAAGTACGCTTAAGCATCAGTTTAGTACAGAATACGGAATTCAAAGAGAAGTTTCCATGTCAGAAGAACTCAAAAACATTGAGATATATTATGATAATACATTTATTGAAATTTATCTAAATGATGGAAAAGATACAATGACCCTTCGTGCATTTCCAGAAAATGTGGAAATTAATTTAATTTAGAAAAGATATGGTGGAGAAATCTGCCATATTTTTGTTGATATATAACAGATAAAGTCGAGCAATTCTTGAAAACACTAAGATTATATGATACCATTTCCATAAGATAAAACGAATCAGTAAGAAAGCAGGGCCTATGAAATACGAGAAATGTCCAATCTGTGAAGAAAAGTTAAGAAATGGTGTCTGCCCAATGTGGTTATGATTTTAATCGCTTAGGTCGGTCAAGAATATTAAAAGATGGTCATTGGGATATATTAACGACTGACAAAAGACTTCTCAGCCAAAATATATTCATGATGAAAAACGACATCCAGATTTTAAAATATCAAGAATACAAAGACGCAGTCAATGAAGACACAGAGGAAAATATCAACCTATAAAAAAAAAGAAAAGAAGAGATCAAAAAGGAAAGTGGGCGGTGATTGTCTTTATTCTTTATCTGTTGTCATTTTAGCAGATCTTGTACCAGAGGCATTCACTCACATAGAAGATTTTATAAATCAGATCCTGAATGGATTAAATTTTTAAAAAAAGTAAGCAAAAGTCTGTCATTTTTAAGAAAAAACGGCAGACTTTTGTTCATTTTATATTTTAAAAAGATAAAAATTATGGTAACATTAACTCTATAGGCAATTTAACAGGAGGAAGACTTATGGCAAATCATATTGATGATGCAACGATTGAATATGTCGGAATTTTAGCAAAGCTTGAATTATCTGGCGAAGAAAAGAACAGGCCAAGAAAGATATGGAAAGCATGCTCGACTATGTAGATAAATTAAACGAACTAGATACAAGCAGTGTAGAACCAATGTCTCACGTATTTCCAGTGAAGAATGTATTCAGAGAAGACGTGGTAACGAATGGAGACGGAAGCGAAGACACATTAAAGAACGCACCAGAAGCGCAGGACAACGCCTTTGTCGTGCCAAAGACGATCATATAGGAGGCAGAAGATGAGCATTTTAGAATTAACTGCCGTAGAATTAGGCAAGAAGATCAAAGACAAAGAGATCACAGTTGTAGAAGCAACAAAGGCAGCACTTGAACAGATCAAGGCAGTCGAAAGTGATGTACATGGATATGTCTCTTACGATGAAGAAAGTGCATTAAAGAGAGCCGAAGAAGTACAGAAAGGAATCGATGACGGGACTTACACAGGACCATTAGCTGGAGTTCCAATGGCAATTAAGGATAATATCTGTACAAAGGGATATACAACAACATGCAGTTCTAAGATCTTAGAGAACTTTGTACCAACATACTCCGCACAGGCAGTTGAGAACCTGATCAAAGAAGGAGTTGTATTTTTAGGAAAGACAAACATGGATGAGTTCGCCATGGGACTCTACAACAGAGACTTCTGCATATGGTGTGACAAAGAACCCATGGGATTTAGATAAAGTACCAGGTGGATCATCAGGTGGTTCAGCAGCAGCTGTTGCAGCTAACGAATGTTTCATGGCGTTAGGATCTGATACAGGTGGATCTATCAGACAGCCAGCATCTTACTGTGGTGTTACAGGGATCAAACCAACCTATGGAACAGTATCCCGTTACGGACTGATCGCTTATGGATCATCCTTGGATCAGATCGGACCATTAGCAAAAGATGTGACAGACTGTGCAACATTATTAGAAGCGATCGCATCTCACGACGAGAAAGATTCTACATCTGTCAGATTAGAATCTTATGATTTTACATCAGCATTAAAAGACGATGTCAAAGGAATGAAGATCGGTATTCCAAAGGATTACTTTGGAGAAGGTCTTGATGAAGAAGTCAAAGAAGCTGTTTTAGCAGCAGCAAAACATTAGAAGAAAAGGGAGCAATCGTAGAAGAATTCGACCTTGGATTAGTTGAATATGCAATTCCAGCATATTATGTTATCGCAGCAGCAGCAAGTTCTAACTTATCTCGTTTTGATGGAGTCAAATACGGATACAGAGCCAAAGACTACGAAGGACTTCACAACATGTACAAGAAGACACGTTCCGAAGGATTTGGAGCCGAAGTGAAACGTCGTATTATGTTAGGATCATTCGTATTAAGTTCAGGATATTACGATGCATACTACTTAAAAGCATTAAGAACAAAAGCACTGATCAAGAAAGAATTTGACAAAGCATTTGAGAAATACGATGTGATCTTAGTACCAGTCGCACCAACAACAGCTCCAAAATTAGGAGACAGCTTAAGTGATCCGATCAAGATGTATCTGGGAGATATCTATACAATCTCTGTCAATCTGGCAGGATTTCCAGGAATCTCTCTTCCATGTGGTAAGGATAAGAATGGAATGCCGATCGGACTTCAGCTGATCGGAGACTGCTTCAATGAGAAAAAGATCATTCAGGCAGCATATACATTTGAGCAGACAAGAGCATATGAAGCTCCAGCAATTGCTAAAGGAGGGGCTAAATAGATGAGCAAGAATTACGAAACAGTCATCGGACTTGAAGTCCATGTAGAATTAGCAACAAAGACAAAGATCTTCTGTGGATGCAGCACAGCATTCGGAGGAGCACCAAATACACACACATGTCCTGTATGTACAGGTATGCCAGGATCATTACCAGTGTTGAATAAACAGGTGGTAGAATATGCGATGGCAGTTGGACTTGCAACAAACTGTGATATCACACAGAACTGTAAATTCGACCGTAAGAACTATTTCTATCCAGATAATCCACAGAACTATCAGATCTCTCAGTTATATTTACCAATCTGTCGAAATGGTAAAGTAGAGATCGATGTAGATGGGGTGAAGAAAGATATCAGAATCCATGAGATTCATATGGAAGAAGATGCAGGTAAATTAGTGCATGATCCATGGACAGGAGATTCTTTAGTAGACTTTAATCGTTATGGAGTGCCATTGATTGAAATCGTATCAGAACCAGATATGCGTTCTGCAGATGAAGTTATCGCATATCTTGAAAAGTTACGCCTGATCATTCAGTACTTAGGTGCATCAGATTGTAAATTACAGGAAGGTTCCATGAGAGCTGATGTGAACTTATCTGTCCGTGAAGTTGGAGCAGAAGAATTTGGAACACGTACAGAGATGAAGAACTTAAACTCTTTCAAAGCTATCAAGAGAGCCATTGAAGGAGAGATGGAACGTCAGATCGATCTGATCGAAGCAGGCGAGAAAGTCGTACAGGAAACAAGACGTTGGGATGACACGAAGGGAGCATCTTATGCAATGCGTTCCAAAGAAGACGCACAGGATTATCGTTATTTCCCAGATCCAGACTTAGTACCGATTGAGATCAGCGATGAATGGATGGACAAAGTAAGAGATGCCCAGCCAGAGTTCAGAGATGAGAAGAAAGTCCGTTATAAAGAAGAATACGATCTTCCAGATTATGATATCGACATAATCACAGGATCAAAACACCTTGCAGATATCTTCGAAGCAACGATCGCACTTGGATCAGAGCCAAAAGAAGTCTCTAACTGGTTAATGGGAGAGACGATCCGTCTGGTCAATGAATCAGAGATGGATATCGATGATGTATCATTTAAGCCAGAACATCTTGCGAAACTGATCGAGATGATTAAGAACAATGAGATCAACCGAAGCGTAGGAAAAGAAGTCTTCGAGAAAGTATTCAAAGAAGATATTGATCCCAGCATACGTAGAAGAACATGGATTAAAAATCCATGAATGATGAAGGAGCATTAAAAGCAACGATCGAAGAGATCGTAGCAAACAATCCAAAATCTGTCGAAGACTACAAAGCTGGTAAGAAGAAAGCTATCGGATTCTTAGTAGGACAGACAAAAGCAACACAGGAAAGCAAACCCTGGAATCGTTAATAAGATCTTAACCGAGATTTTAGATAATATGTAACCATAGCATTCCAAGAGGTCTTAAAGTCCTTGAGAATTGCATAGTAGTGAAAAAGATACTTTTATCAAGAGAAGATAGAAGTGTCTTTTCTGATTTATGAATCTTTAAAAAAAAAAAAGGGAACCAAACGGCAAGTAAATACATCGAATATGTGAATCAATAAAAGAGGGAAAAAAAAGAGAGGAGGTAAGAATGAAGAAAGAGACATTTTGTCGGTATATCAGACAGTATGAAACAGATATGTTTCGATTTGCAAAAAGTATCGTGGGAACCCAGGCAGATGGAGAAGATGCGATGCAGGAAAGCATCTTAAAGGCTTATGAAAATATTGATACATTACGTTCAAGAAGAAAATTCAAAGCATGGATCTTCAGATCCTGGCAAATGAATGTTATCAGATCTTAAGAAACAGGAAGAGACAGGAACCAACAGATCCGTTTGAATTTCCAGAACAGGAACATTCCAGTGATTACTGGACAGAAGATATGGTATCAGAGGATGGAGAAATTTTAAGTTATATTTTAAGAATGCCAAAACAGCATCAGGAAGTATTGATCTTATATTATTATGATGAATTTTCCACAAAAGAAATCGCCAAAATCTTAGATATACCGCAAGGAACCGTAAAATCAAGACTTGCCAGAGGAAGAAAACAATTAAAGGATTTATTAGAGATGGAAGGAGAAGGTGCATATGAAGGAGCATGAGTTAAGAAAAAGGATCAAGAGAGAAAAAATACAGGAACAGATGCCAGAATCAACCAGAAAAAGGATGGATGATCTGTTAGATGGATTGCCGGAAGAAACAAAAAGAAGTAAAATTCATAGAATCTGGAAAAATGCCGTGGTATTTGTGGCTGTATTATCTTTATCAACAGTGACAGTGTTTGCAGGTGCGAAATTGATCACATTAGGAACAGGAAAATTGGACACAAAACATGGAAGCAGGCAATATCAAAGGTCTGTGAAACTAAACGAGATTCAAAAAAATAATGCAAAGGCAGGAATAAGCAGAACAGATCAGGGAATTACATTAAGAATTGACAATGTCGGTCTGGATGAAGGTAATTTATTATTGTATTATACAGTGTCATTAAATAAAACAACGACAGCCGAAAAGCTTGAAAAGTTAAAAGATAGTTTACAAGAGCGCTGGAACCTTAATAGTATATGGCTTGGACCACAGATTTCCATTGATGGAAAAGCAAATGATGAAGTAAATGAAACGGGAGTAACGGAAGCTTACAGGATCAACAACCATAAGATTAAAGGAGTTTATCGTTTTAATCTTACTGGAAAATTAAAAAAGAAAGTAAAACTGGATATTAAAACCAACTATTTATGGGATACCAAAGGTGACTGGTCTATGCAGCTTGCGGTTGATCGAAGCAAGGTCGCAAAGAAGACAAAAGTGATCACACGATCTAAGAAATCAATCGTAGACAGAGTTATTATATCTCCATTAGGAAATACCTTGCGAAGCAATGACAAAAACATGATCTTGTGATCAGAGATAATAAAGGAAGATATCTCTACTATGAAGAAAAACTAATTCAGAAAAGCCAAGATATCTATCAGTTTTCAAACATACACACACAAGATCACTGGAAATCATTCCAGTTAAAAAACAATCTGTGGTAACAAAGAATGGAAAAGTACAGAAAGCAGTATTAAATCTGAAGAAAAATGAGATTGTCAAAGTCAGTGATCATACCAAATTAAAAGTGGCAGATGTAAAAAAAAACACAATCTGAGAATTTACTTTAAAGTTCTAGATTATGACGGAGCAATCTTAACAGACGGACTAGAGGGCAGATTTATCGTAGATAACAAGGAAAGATCCCTGATCAAAGATGGTGGAAGTATTGACACATGGACAGATTATGAAAAAGAACAGCTGGTACTTGAATTTTACAATGCATTCAAAGGCGTTGATTATAACGAAAGCAGCGAAGATTAATTTCTTAAAACAGAAAGCAGTTCTCAATGAAAAACAGAAACAGAAAATAGAAATAAAGTAAATATATTAAGTGAGTATAAAATAAAAATACCAGATTTCGATTCATAGGAATCTGGTATTTTTGTTGGTAAAATCTTGAAATTAAAAGCTGTAGAAAGTAAAATAAAGTGTGTATTATATATAGAGAAAATAAGAAATGAATAAAATGGGAGAAAGCAAAATTATGAAAAAGTACAAAGGTGTCGTATTTTTTGACTATGATGGAACAACAGTTGATGAAGTAGATGAGATTAAAACAGCAACACCAACAACTGTAGAATCATTGAATAAATTAAAAGAAAATGGATATCTGACAATGTTATGCTCAGGAAGAACACAGCGATTTTAGAGATGGATATTGATAAATTTATGGGAGCGATCATGTAATGGTTCACATACAGAAGTTGAGGGAGAAGTGATCAGAGACATCTGTATTCCAGATGAATTGGTATTTCAGGTAGTCAACGAATACTTCCCAAGAGATACGATCATTCATTTTGAGACAAGAGATATCAGTTATTATCTACATATGGATGAAGAGTTTTTCAAAAAATCACTGCAAACTTTTTAATCTGCCACAACGATGGTATGCGCCATGGAAATTCCGCACAAAAACACTCACATCAGCAAACTTGTTATGAATTACAAGGATATTCAGGTGAAGAAGGATTTTGAAGAAGAGTTTAAAGATGTATTTACTTGCGCTAAACATGTTCGCGAAAATTTTATTGATATCACATTAAAAGGTGTAACAAAGGAGATGCGATCACAGAACTGATCGAGAAACTTGGAATTGACAAGAAAGACACATATGCATTTGGAGATGCAGATAACGATGTAGAAATGATGCAGGCAGTTGGAACAGGAATCGCGATGGGACGTCATAGTGAGAAAGTAGGAGAAGTCGCATCTATGGTAACAGGAACTGTCAAAGAAGAAGGAATTACAATGGCACTTAAGAAGTTAGGATTGATTTAAGATGAAGAATGTTATATTTGATGTTGATGATACATTGTATGATTTAATGGAACCATTTCAAAAGCCCACAAAGAACTGATGGCAGCCCGCACAGATGCAGACTGTGAGGAATTATTTGAAGCATCAAGAACTTACAGTGATGAAGCATTCTGTATGTCAAGAGAAGGAAAAATCTCTGAAGACGAAGAATTTGCATATCGTGTCCAGAAAACATATGCAGATGTTGGAGTAGAAGTCAGCAAAGAAGAGGCAAAACAATTCGAAGAACGATACCGTTATTACCAAAAGCATATTCAGGTACCAGAAATTACAAAACAGATCCTTGATCATTGCAAAGAAAATTACAGAATCGGAATTTTAACGAATGGAACAACAAAGAATCAGGAAAAGAAATTAGAGACATTAGGATTAGACCACTGGTTTGATCCTAAAACAATGTTCATCTCAGACAGCATCGGAGCTGCAAAACCAGATGTCAAAGCATTTCATACCGTTCAAAAAGAAATGAAGCTTGATCCAGAGGAAACATGGTTTATCGGAGACACCTTTGAAATAGATGTCGTAGGAGCCAAGAATTCTGGCTGGCATGTCATCTGGTTTAACCATAGAAACCGCCCAATGCCAGAAGGAGACATTGTTCCGGACGTAGAAGTAACAAGTGGACAGGAATTGTTTGAATATATAAAAAAATTATAATTCAACACCGTCTAACATACACACATGTGGTGGTTTGAATAGCTGTTCATGAGAAAAACGAAATAATAGGATAAAAGATTTAGACTTTTATCCTATTATTTCGTTTTATTTATATGCATTGAACAACGCATTCAAATTACAACTTTGTTACATTAGATGCCTGTTTTCCGCGAGGTCCTTCTTCAATCTCGAAACTTACACTCTGACCTTCTTCCAAAGTCTTAAATCCTTTTCCCTGAATTGCAGAAAAATGAACAAATACATCATCTCCGGATTCCTGTGAAATAAATCCATAACCTTTTTCTGCGTTAAACCATTTTACTGTACCATTACTCATCTGGGTACCTCTACTTTCTTAAATAAAAAATACATGTAACTGTTAATGACAGGTGTTTCAATAAAAATCTTTATAAAAAAGAAAAAGTCCACGAACCGTTACTTGCTTTATGCATTCATAGAAATAAATGAATGCATCCGTATCGGTCGTGAACATTAAAATCTATCAATAACAAGATTAATCATAGCACAACAACTTAACGATTACAAATACTTTTTTAAATCCTGAATACTTTTTTCGTGAAGAGAAATAAGTTTGTCACCGAAATGTTTTGCTTCTTTGGAGGCATCACAGTAAAGATGATTTTCTGGATTGCTTTGATCATTCCCATCGTATATCCTTGAATACACATTTCAGAAAGATGACTGACATTTTTATCAGACATAGCCTTTAATTTGGTCATCCATTCAGAATATGTTTTCAAAAGATCATTTAATTCTTCTGTAGAATCACCATTGGAAGTGATCGTATCTTTTATAGAATCTGATAAATTTTGATATTCTTCTTCCTGGCTGATGATCAAAGCCTTAAAATCACAGTCTGTCGTGACCTTTCGAATCTCAGGAATGGTTTCTAAAACCATTGCAATGTTCTGATAAATACTGTTTAATAAATTTTCATTATCCATAATTGTAAAACTCCTTTTGTTCATAGGATGTTCCATATAACAGTTTCTATACATAAAAGTGGAAATATGATAAAATGGCAGACATAAAATGAAATCCACATACATCGATTTTATGGTGAAAAGAAATAATAAGCAGGAGAAAAAGATGAGCAAAGAAAATTTTGAGAAGCAGATCCGAAAAAGAATGGAGCAGTTAGATGAGATCAATAAACATGGAATATTTAAAGAATTAAAAGGAACTGTCACAGATTTTAACTATGATACCAAAAGTTTAACCATGACGTTCGAGGCCACAAAGTTTCATGAAAATGCATTTGGAATCATGTTTGGAGGTTCTCTGGCAGGGATGTTTGATATTGCATTTGGAACATTGACTGCTGGATTGGGCGATTATAGTGTAGCCCCAACGGTGCAGCTTTCTACAACATTTTTAAAAGGAATACCAACAGGAGCAACCGTAAGAACAGAGGTAGAAGCAGTGTCCACAGGAAAAACGATCATGAATTTTGTTGGAAAAGCCTATGTAGGAGAAGAACTCGTCGGAAGCGCCAGCGGGACATTTATGACACCGCGGCCATTTAAGAAATTTAATACAGAAAAATAAAGAAAAAGGATATTGATCGTGACACCAATATCCTTTTTATATCATAGGAAATTCCAAGGGAATCCCCTTGATAAAGTTATTTTATAAAGCAACTTGCTCGATCTCTTTTACAGCATCAAGGATCATATCAGGAGTTACTTCATAAGGCCATACACGTACATCAATTCCAGATAAAGCCTTTGTGATCACAGCATCCATATCATCAATCGTCGCATGAATATCCGCAAGTTTCACAGGAAATCCCATATTCTTGGAGAATTCATAGATTTTCTTAAATTCCTCTTCCTGATGATCAACTTTTAATAAGATCAGGATACAATAAGCAACGATCTCACCATGCAGATGTCCATGTTCTTCGGTAGATTTACATACAGTAAATCCGTTATAGCAGGCATGTGCAAGTCCGGTATTTAAATCAATTCCGACAAGATTTGATACAAAACCAGTAGAAACGATAATTCCAAGAATGACTTCTTCCAGAGCTTTTCCAGGAGTATGATTTCGACATTCTTCTAAGGCTTCTACACCGTATTTTACTAATGGTCTGGCACAAAGATTACTGATCTGGACGCCCATGGAAGTGCTATGGTCTAGATCATTATCACCACGGGCACTGGTTGTACATTCATAAAATTTAGGCATTGTATCACCAATTCCAGCCCACAGGTACTTTTCAGGAGCATTGGCGATCACTTGTGTATTGATAAAGATCCATTCAGAAGGTTTCTCCTGGAAAGAATATTCACGAAGGGAACCATCTGGATGATAGATGATACCAAGTGATGTACAAGAAGCACAAGTAGAAGCAATCGTTGGAAATGTAAAGAATGGTCGGTTGCTTTCCTGTGACAATACTTTACAAGTATCAATCGCTTTTCCGCCACCACATGCAAAGATCATATCAGCATCAATAACTTCTTGATGAGAATTTAATTCATCTATGTGTTCACGACTGGCTTCACCACCGTATTCAAAGACACCGGTGATCATGATATTGCTGTCAGCAACAGCTTCTTTGATCAGATCGGCAGCGGCAGCCAAGGCATGTGTTCCTCCGATGATCACAGCTTTTGTTCCGTATTTTCACATACCATAGGGATGTCGGCATATGCGTCGGTTCCAATGGAGTAATTTGGGTAGTATTTTCTCATAAGTCATATAACTCCTTCTGTTTTGTTAATTTTTTTCATTATACTCTTGAAAGAATGTTTTGACAAATATTATGGAAGTAGTAAAATATATTTGTTCCCTAACCTCAAGTTTTCTGCTTTTTTCAAAAGTAAAAAAACGGAAAGTCTAAGGTGACAGGAAAGATAAGAATAGAACATAAAGGAAGGTAATATAAAATGGCAAAGATTGATATCATATCAGGATTTTAGGAGCAGGTAAAACAACTCTGATTCAGAAATTATTAAAAGAAGCATTAAAAGGAGAGAAAGTCGTACTGATCGAGAATGAATTTGGCGAGATTGGTATCGATGGAGGATTCCTTAAGGACGCAGGGATTGAAGTAACAGAGATGAATTCTGGATGTATCTGTTGTTCTTTAGTTGGAGATTTCGGAAGTGCATTAAAAGAAGTAGTCACACAGTACAACCCAGACCGTATCATCATTGAACCATCAGGCGTTGGTAAATTATCAGATGTTATCAAAGCTGTACAAGGTGTTGCGGAAGATGTTGAACTAGATTTAAACAGCTTTGTGACAGTTGCAGATGCAAAGAAATGCAAGATGTATATAAAGAACTTTGGTGAATTCTATAACAATCAGGTAGAATATGCAGGATCTATCATCTTAAGCCGTACAGGAGATGTAGCAGAAGATAAATTAAATGAAAGTGTAGCATTGCTTCGTGAACATAATGAAAAAGCTGCGATCATCACAACACCATGGGATGAGCTTTCTGGAGAACAGATCTTAAAAGTTATGGAAGATGGAAATGATATGGTCAAAGAATTATTAGAAGAAGAGGAAATCTGCCCTGTGCGGTGGACACCATGATCACGAACATCATCACGACCATGATCACGAACATCACCATCACGATCATGATGAAGAATGCAGCTGTGGATGCGGACATGATCACGACCATGATCATGAACATCATCATCACGATCATGATGAAGAATGCAGCTGTGGATGTGGACATGACCATGATCACCACCACCATCATCATGCAGATGAAGTATTTACAAGCTGGGGCAAAGAAACACCTAAGAAATATAATAAGGAAGAATTGGATACGATCTTACAGAAATTATCCAAAGATGACAGCTATGGTATGATCTTAAGATCCAAAGGTATTTTACAGACAGAAGATGGATCATGGATTCAGTTTGATCTTGTTCCAGGAGAATATGAAATCCGTGAAGGAAGTGCGGATTACACAGGAAGAATCTGTGTGATCGGATCAAAATTAAAAGAAGATGAATTAGAAGATTTATTCTTCTAAATAACAGGAGGAAAAGAATGTACGAATTACCGGCATATCTGGTATGGGGATTTTTAGAAAGTGGAAAATCCACATTGATCAAAGAAACATTAAGCCAGGATTATTTTAATGACGGCGAGAAAACAATGATCCTTACGTTTGAAGAAGGAGAAGTCGAATACGATAAAGAGATGCTAGAGAAGACAAATTCATTTGTGGTGAATATTGAAAATATGGAAGATTTCACAAAAGAATTTGTCAGAGGATGTCAGAGAAATTATTATCCAGACCGTGTCATGATCGAATACAATGGAATGTACTCTATTGACGATCTGATGGATGTAGTAGATGAGACAGATCTTGAGTTATATCAGGTGATCGTAACAGTTGATGCATCTACAGCAGATTTGTATTTGAAAATATGAAATCTATGTTTATGGAAATGTTTAAGATGGCAGATCTTGTTATTTTAACCGCTGTGATGACAATACGAATATGGGAAGGTTCCGAAGAAGCATCAAAGCAGTTAATCCAAGAGCACAGGTAGGTTTCGAACGTGCCGATGGAAAGAGATGGCACAGGATGAACTGCTGCCATATGATGTGAATGCAGATGTGATCAAAGTCGAAGATGAAGATTATGGAATCTGGTATATCGATGCGATGGAACGTCCAGAGGTTTACGAAGGAAAGACTGTGGAAATGCGTGTTCAGGTCCAGCGCAGTCCAAAGATGCCACCGGGAATGATCATTCCTGGACGTAAAGCAATGACATGTTGTGAAGATGATATGACATTTATTGGATATCTGTGCAGATTAAACCAGACGAAATCCAAGACATTAAAGAGAATTCTCAATAACGAATGGGTAACATTAACAGCACAGATCCATTCAGAATACAATGAAGCATATGATAAGACAATGCCAATCTTAACAGCGATCAGAATCGAAAAATCAGAACCGCCAAAAGAACAATTGGTATATTTCTAGATTTTAAGGACATAGCAACCCTGCCCCAAGCATACACTGTAAAAACAACATTTACAGGGGGCTTTTCCATTGAAGAAATACATGGAAGAAAGAGTCATTGAAAGTGCGATCTACATCATTGAACATAATGCTACAGTACGCCAGACAGCCAAGCAGTTCGGCGTCAGCAAAAGCACAGTACATAAAGATGTGACAGAACGGTTAGAAACGATCAACAAAACACTTGCCAGACAAGCAAGAAAGGTACTAGACATCAATAAATCTGAACGTCACATCAGGGGTGGGCTTGCAACGAAAGAGAAATATCTTCATAGATAGAATCAAAGGGAAATTATGAAATGCCAGGTTACACATGCAAAATTGTAATAGAAGATACACATCCACCGGTATGGAGAAGAGTCATCATACCAGATTAGATTACTTTTTTTGAATTACAATAGAAATTGATCAATATGATAATGTAATGGATATGGGGGATTATTAATATCTGTGATGTTAAAAAGAAAATTCCGATAACAATCATCTAAAGTTGAAATCCAGTACAGTTTAACATACACACTCTGTAATGGTTTGAATCACGTAAATTATTTGAATATTATAAAAAGAGATCATGTGTCGGCAACCGTACGAACACGTCTGCACTTAGCGAGTGGATGGTCGAATGACCATTCAGGAGCTTAGTACAGCTACGTGAGAGTCCGAACGAAAGTGGGTTGCAGACACATGATCTCTTTTTATAATATTCCACCAATAATTTCCGTCATTTCACCATATTTACATTAGAGAATTCTGGTAATTCAACAATTCACTCATAGGCTTCGACATATTCAGATACTGTCTGGTATTTCGTCGTAATCCATTATTATTACCACCCTTAAGTATCGTCTCATGCTTTGCAAAGAAATCCTGATCTTCTTCAAAGGTGTTCTCACGATATGAATATCCACGATCTCATCTAAGAAACGATTCTGATTAAAGATCTTTCTCGTACATTCCTTTCGATACAAAGGATGCAGCTGATTTACCGTAAACTGAAAATAAAGAGAATTAAGTAATGGTTCATCACTGTCTAATAAAAATTGATAATCACCATCCAAAATCTTCTGTCCTTGTTCTTTGGTCAAAGGAATCTTTGTTTTATCTACCACAGATCCGTCTCGTTTCCTCTGCATCAGATAGAGATCTTCATCATTCTCCATATAGAAATAATATGTAAATGGGGAACTGTCCTTTGCTCCTTCAAACATTAATACCTTGACCGGAAGACTGATCATATATTTATCAGGAGATTTGGACAGGATATATTCTTCCTGTGTCTGGTTATATTCAGCTTGACTGATATTCTTCGTAACTTCGGTATAAGAAAGTTTTCAATTGCTGTATTTTTCATGATAACTCCTAACCCGTGCTTTGTTATTAACTTCTTTCATTATAGCAAAGGAATATGATAAATTCATGTCTTATTTATAAAAAATGTATGAATAATTCATAGATTTTCTCAATACCCTGTGCTAAGATAAAATCTGGAGGAAAACTATGGATTTATTTGAATATGCAAGAGAATTAAATAAAGATAAAGAGTCGCCATTAGCAGGGAGAATGAGACCTGCAACCCTCGATGAAGTGGTGGGTCAGGAACATATTATTGGAAAAGATAAATTACTATATAGAGCGATCAAAGCGGATAAAATCAGCTCGATCATTTTCTATGGTCCACCAGGAACAGGAAAGACAACCTTAGCAAAAGTCATTGCCAATACGACCAAAGCAAATTTTGTACAGATGAATGCAACAACATCTGGGAAGAAAGATATGCAGGAAGCGGTGGCAGATGCGAAAGAATCTCTTGGAATGTATCAGAAGAAGACGATCTTGTTTATCGATGAGATCCACAGATTCAATAAAGCACAACAAGATTACCTGCTGCCATTTGTAGAAGATGGAACGATCATTTTGATCGGAGCAACGACAGAGAATCCGTATTTTGAAGTAAATCAGGCGTTGATCTCAAGATCCAATGTATTTGAACTACATTCATTAGATAAAGAAGATATTAAGAAATTGATCGTAAGAGCTATTACAGATGACGAAAAGGAATGGGGATCTATGGAGCAACGATTACCGATGATGCACTGGATTTTCTCTCAGATATGGCAGAAGGAGATGCAAGAAGTGCTTTAAATGCGATCGAACTTGGAATATTAACAACAGAACCTGCTGAAGATGGAAAGATTCATATCGATATCGATGTAGCACAGGAATGTATCCAAAGAAGAGTGACAAAATACGACAAAGACGGGGATAATCACTATGATGTGATTTCTGCATTTATCAAAAGTATGCGAGGATCAGATCCAGATGCAGCTATTTATTATCTGGCAAGAATGATCGATGCCGGAGAAAGTGTTACATTTATTGCAAGAAGAATCATGATCTGTGCATCCGAAGATGTTGGAAATGCTGATCCGCAGGCATTACAGGTAGCAGTTGCAGCGTCACAGGCAGTGGAACGGATCGGAATGCCAGAAGCAAGGATCATACTGGCACAGGCAGTCACTTATGTAGCCAGTGCACCAAAGAGCAATGCAGCATATATGGCAGTTGATCAGGCATTAGAATCTGTCAGAAATCATAAGATCGGAGCAGTTCCTAATCATTTAAGAGATGCTCATTACAAAGGCGCAGCGAAACTAGGACATGGAATCGGATATAAATATGCGCATGATTATCAGATCATTATGTAAAACAACAGTATCTTCCAGATGAGCTTCTTGGAACAACGTTTTATGAACCAACGGAAAATGGATATGAGAAAAATATCAAAGAATATTTGGAAAGAATCAGAAAGTAAAATAAAATGAGCACTGAAAATGAAACATCAGTGCTCGTTCTTATTACTCCATTTATACAAAATGACATTGCCCATAAAAAGATCGGAAAGAAAAACATCAAAAACAGTGACATCCAGAATAACTGGCTTCCGCTCACTGCAAAATAGATAGTAGATCCGATGATGGCAAGCAATATCACGATCAGCAGGATCGCTGTGATCTGCTTCATATGCTTTTGTTTTTTCATCATAACATCCTTTCGTAAATATGTATACCTATGAGGTATCCTAGCATAGATTATTGTGTTTTGAAAGAGTAAAATATTTTATAAAAGAAATGAATAAGAAGCAAAGAGAGGACATAATAAGAATATCCAGTTAATAAAAGAACTGGATAGAGAAATACTTATCCTCCCTTAAGTATTCCCACTCTGCGAAGCCGTGGAATGGGGGATTTTTATGTAAAATTGCTGTCGATTGTTGAAAAAGAGCCAGAGATTTGTTATAGTATCAAAGGAAAATAACATTTTTAAAAGAAAAGGATGGAATGAACATGGCTTTATTACAGGAATGGCGTGATTACGCATATAAATTTGACGATAGAACAGCAGAATGACAGCAGTTCTGGTTAAATTACTTCAACATTGAAAAAGGAATCTACGAACAATTATTAGCTGACAAAGATACAGTTGTATCTGGAACAGTGAAAGAATTAGCAGACAAATACGAGACAGAATTACAGATGTTTGTAGGATTCTTAGATGGGATCAACGACAGCTTAAAAGAAGCAAACCCAATCGAAGAGATGGATGAAAATACACAGGTAAGCTTAGACATCGACTTCGAGAAATTATATTACAACATGGTTGGATGTCGTGCAGAATGGCTTTACAACTTAAAAGAATGGGATGACATTCTTACAGAAGAAAGAAGAAAAGAGTTATACAAAGAATCCAGAAATTCAACAACAGTTGTAAAAGGAAAGAAGATCGGAAGAAACGATCCATGCCCATGCGGAAGCGGTAAAAAATACAAAAAATGCTGCGGAAAAAACGCTTAATTCGTTAAAAGAAATAGTCGAATATGTAAATGAAACAAGGAAGAACCTTTTGGCTTATGTGATAGCTGAAGGGTTCTTTTATTTTAGAAAATTTTGATAAAATCCCATATGAGATAAAAATACAGAAATTATTGACATTTTGTATACATGATGTTAGAATTTCAATTAGTCGTCTAATGATTAGTTATCTAATTAAAATACTCAAAGTAAAGAAAGGAGCATACATGAAGAAGTGTGAAGGAATTTACAGTTTGATCGGCAAAGTGAATCATAAGAGTGCGATTTATGGATTTGAGCTTTTGAAAGAAGAAAATATACATCCGAGACAGATGCCTCTGATCATTCATTTAAAAAAATGCGAAGGCTGTACACAAAAAGAGTTAGCCGAGAAGATGCAGGTCAAGCCGTCTACGCTAAACGTAATGATTGGACGAATGGAAAAGAATGGATATATAGAGAAAAACAAGACGAAAAAGATTCAAGAAAAAGCAGAATTTATTTTACTGAGAAGGGAAGAAGTATCTGTGAAGACGGTCATAAAAAATTTGTCATGATACAAGAAAAACTTCAAGAGTATTTTACAAAGAGGAGCAGGAAGAACTCAAGAGACTGTTAAATAAATTTTGTGATTGTCTGGATGAACAGACAGAGATACTAAAAAAAGAAAGAAAGGAAAAATCAGATGCTTAAATTATTTCGATATTTGAAAAAGCATATGTACCTGTCATTGCGATCGTGTTATTGCTGATCCTACAGGCGAGTTGTGACCTGACATTACCAACATTTACATCCAATATCGTCAATGTAGGTATTCAGCAAAAGGGTATTGAAGACGCAGTTCCTGATGTAATGAGAGAAGAAACATTTCTGGCATTGAAATCTCTTATGAAACAAGATGATGCAGATGATATGGAAGATGCTTATAAACTTTATACAAAAGATCAGGTAAAAGATTCAAAATATAAAGATTATAAAGACGGACGTTTATATGTCAGAAGATATATCTCAAAAAAGACAGAGAACATCTTGATACGAGTATGTCAAAGGCAATGCTTAAGTTGTCAGCGCAGATGGCAAAACAGATTCAGGCCAATCCTCAGGCAGCAGCTTCTTTAAGCAAGAGCCAGAAAAAATGATGGCGCAGATGAAGAACATGGATACAAAAGACATGCCAGATACGATCATCAGTCAGGCAGCGATTTCTTTTGTGACTTCAGAATACAAAGCAATCGGACTTGATATTGACCAGATGCAGACACATTATCTGTTAGTGACAGGAGCAAAGATGATCGGGCTTGCGTTCTTGATCATGGCAGCAGCAGTGAGTGTTACTTTATTGTCAGCACGTTTAGCTGCGAAATTAAGTCGTATTCTGAGAGAGAAAGTATTTGAGAAAGTTATGTCGTTTACAAACTCTGAGTTTGATAAATTCTCAACAGCCTCATTGATCACAAGAAGTACGAATGATATCCAGCAGATTCAGATGTTTATGACGATGGTATTCCGTATCGTCGTATACGCACCATTAATGGGAATCGGAGGTATTTTCAAAGTATTAACAACCAATGCGAAGATGACATGGACGATCGCTATCGGTGTGATCGCGATCATGTTAGTGATCTTTGTATTATTTAAGGTAGCGATGCCAAAATTTAAGATCTTACAGAAACTGATCGACCGATTAAACTTAGTAACAAGGGAAATTCTTACTGGACTTTCCGTAATCCGTGCATTCAGTACAGAAAACATGAAGAAGAACGTTTTGATAAAGCCAATATGGATCTGATGAAGACAAATTTATTTGTAAACAGAGCTATGACATTTATGATGCCAACAATGATGCTGATCATGAATGGTTTAACTGTTCTGATCGTATATGTTGGAGCATCCAATATTGATGCAGGAAAGATGCAGGTTGGAGATCTGATGGCATTTATCCAGTATGCAATGCAGATCATTATGGCATTCTTATTTATCTCCATGGTATCTATTATGATGCCTCGTGCACAGGTTGCAGCAGAACGTGTCAATGAGATCTTAGATATGGAAGTCATGATCAAAGATCCAGAAGAACCAAAAGAATTTTACCAGAGAAAAAGGTGAAGTTGAATTTAAAATGTATATTTCTGCTATCCTGATGCAGATGAAGCAGTGCTTCATAATATCAGCTTTACAGCACCAGCTGGTAAAACAACCGCATTTATTGGAAGTACAGGTAGTGGTAAATCAACATTGATCAACCTGATTCCTAGATTCTTTGATGTCAGCCGTGGAAGTATTTTGGTTGATGGGGTGGATATCCGTGATGTAAAACAGCATGATTTATGTGAAAAGATCGGATACGTACCACAGAAAGGAGTATTGTTCTCAGGAACGATCGAATCCAACTTAAAATATGGAAAAGAAGATGCAACGATCGATGAAGTGAAACGTGCAGCAAGAATCGCACAGGCAACAGATTTCATTGAGGAGAAAGAGGAAAAGTATGATTCACCGATCGCACAGGGCGGTTCCAACGTATCTGGTGGACAGAAACAGATATTATCAATTGCAAGAGCTATTGCAAAAGATCCTGAAATCTATATTTTTGATGACAGTTTCTCAGCACTTGATTATAAGACAGATGTGAAACTTCGTTCTGAACTTCAGAAAGAAACAAATGGAAGTACAACATTGATCGTAGCACAGAGGATCAGTACGATCCTTCATGCAGACCAGATCATCGTCTTAGATGAAGGAAATATCGTAGGAAAAGGAACTCATGAAGAGTTATTAAATACTTGTCCGGTTTATCAACAGATTGCCAAATCGCAATTATCAGAAGATGATCTTAAGAAAGCAAGGGAGGTGTCTGACCATGAGTAATAATCGAAGAAGAGGTCCGATGGGTGGACCAGGCAGAGGAATGGCACCAGGCGAGAAAGCCAAAGATTTAAAAGGAACAATGGTCAAACTGATCAAATACATGAGACGTTTCTATGTTCCGATCGTTATGGTAATCATTTTGCCATTGCAAGTACCGTGTTTAACATTGTTGGACCAACGATCTTAGGAGATGCAACAACTGAGATCTTCAAAGGACTGGTTCACAAAGTATCTGGTGGAAGTGGAATTGATTTTGATAAAGTTACACATATTTTATTGATGTTGTTAAGCTTATATGTAGCAAGTGCGATTTTCTCATTTATTCAGGGACTGATCATGACACATGTATCAAATAATGTCAGTTACCAGATGAGAAAAGATATTTCAGAGAAGATTCATCGTATGCCAATGAAATATTTTGAAAGCAGAACCTATGGTGAAGTATTGTCAAGAGTTACAAATGATGTTGATACATTAGGGCAGAGCTTAAACCAGAGTATGACACAGATCATCACATCAACGACACAGATCGTCGGTGTATTTATTATGATGATCCGTATCAGTATTCCGATGACGATCGCAGTTTTATTGACACTTCCATTATCTATGGGATTGATCGGATTGATCATGTCAAAATCTCAGCCATATTTCAAGGCACAGCAGAAACATCTTGGAGAGTTAAATGGACAGGTAGAAGAAATCTATAGTGGACATAACATTGTCAAAGCATTTAACAAAGAAGAAAGCGTGATCGAAGAATTTAAAGAAGTAAATGGAAAACTTTACAATTCTGCATGGAGATCACAATTCTTCTCAGGAGCAATGATGCCGCTGATGCAGTTTGTTGGGAATTTAGGTTATGTAGCAGTAACAATATTAGGTGGATATTTAGCAATCAAGAAGACAATCGAGGTAGGTCAGATCCAGTCATTCTTACAGTATGTAAGAAACTTCAGCCAACCGATCACACAGTTAGCACAGGTAGGTAACATGATGCAGACGACCGCAGCATCTGCAGAACGTGTCTTTGAATTTCTGGAAGAAGAGGAGGAGATCGAAGTTGAAAAAGACGCAGTACCTGTTGATACACTTGCTGGAAATGTAACATTTGAACATGTAAACTTCGGATACAACAAAGATCAAACGATCATCAATGACTTCTCCGTCGATGTCAAAGAAGGACAAAAAGTTGCGATCGTAGGACCAACTGGAGCTGGAAAGACAACGTTGATCAAACTTCTGATGCGTTTCTATGATGTGAATGGAGGCTGCATTAAAGTAGATGGCCATGATATCAGAGAATTCAAGAGAAGTGACCTAAGAGAAATGTTTGGTATGGTGCTTCAGGATACATGGCTTTACAATGCAAGTATCCGTGACAATATCCGCTATGGTAAATTAGATGCAAGCGAAGAAGAAATCCAAGGAGCAGCAAGAGCTGCATACGCACATCATTTCATTGAAACACAGCCAGGTGGATATGATATGGAGATCAACGAAGAAAGCAATAATATCTCCCAAGGACAGAAACAGTTATTAACGATCGCAAGAGCAATCTTAGCAGATCCAAAGATTTTGATCCTTGATGAAGCAACAAGTTCGGTCGATACAAGAACAGAAGAACGAATTCAGATGGCAATGGATAATCTGATGCAAGGAAGAACAAGTTTTGTGATCGCCCACCGCTTATCAACGATCAAAGATGCCGACGTGATCTTAGTTATGAATCACGGAGACATTGTGGAACAGGGAAATCATGAAGAATTGCTGGCCAAGGGTGGATTCTATGCGGATCTTTATAATAGCCAGTTTGAAAATGCTTAAGAATAATAAAACATTGTGAAAAAAGGGGCTGTAAAAAACTCCCTAACAGAAAAACGCCCAGACCGTGAGGTTTGAGCGTTTTTTTGGTATAATTAATTCATGCGACTGATTAATCAAACCAATAATAATTATACTGTACGTCAGTTAAAATTACCATTACAAATTGAAAATTTAATTGATATTTCTGATCCCGTATACACTTTTTGTGAAGTTATGGACCACATTGACCTAACAAGATATTTTGTAAAGAAAGGATACAAAACAGGTCGTCCAAGATGTGATCAGCAAAACTCCTTAAAGTAATCCTTTTTTTTTATGGAAAATGGAATCTGCTCATTGCGTGAAATCGAAAGATTTTGCCATAATGATATCCGTTATATGTATCTTCTCGATGGAATAAAAGCTCCTTCGTTTGCTACTTTTGGAAATTTTATACGAAATGAACTTACAGATTCCATAGAACAGATATTCACTGATATTAATTCGTATATTTTTGCAAAAGATCATGTTGATCTGTACCATACATACATTGATGGTACAAAAATAGAAGCAAATGCAAACCGATATACATGGGTGTGGAAAAAGTCTTGTATTAAAAATCGTTTGAAGGTTTTTGATAAGATCTCCGTCTTGATCGATTCCATGAATCAGCAGGTACTAGGATATCTTGGCGTGAAACTGGAACAGCGTAAGGAATATGCAATCGAGTATGTCTCCCAAATGCTTGAAATCTATAAAGAAACAACGGGACTTGATGAATCTTCTTTTGTTTCTGGACGCGGACATAGAAAAAGCATTCACCAAAAACAATACGAGGAGCTTCAAGGATATTTGGAACGTTTGAAAAACTACGCACAACATATAGAAATCTGCGGAGAAGCAAGAAACAGTTATTCCAAAACAGATCATGATGCCACGTTTATGCGTTTAAAACGAGATTATATGGGAAATGATCAGCTGCTTCCTGCTTATAATCTGCAGGCTGCTGTCTGTGATGAATATATTGCTGTGATTGATGTGAAACCATACGCATCAGATATGGAATGTTTTGTACCTCTGATGGAAAAATTTCATGATATTTATGGACATTATCCGAAATATCCTGTTGCTGATGCAGGATATGGTTCCTACAATAATTATCTTTACTGCGAAGAGCATGATATGGAAAAATATATGAAATTTACCATGTACAAAAAGGAAACAACAGACAAAAAATATCGTGCAAATCCTTATCGTGCAATTAACTTTACAAGAGATCCTGAGGGAAATCTTATATGCCCGAATGGACGTAAATTTCTTTTAAACGAAAACAACATGTAAGATATAATAGATATGGAAGAACCGAAGAATTGTACGAATGTGAATCCTGTGAAGGATGTTCATATAAACAGGAATGTTGTCCAAGAGCACGAAAAAACCGAACAATCCGAATGAATCAGGAGTTAACATCAATCCATCAGGAAGTCCTGAGAAATCTTGAATCCATCCACGGAGCTTTGCTGAAAATGAACCGAAGTATTCAATCAGAAGGGTATTTGGAATTTTAAAATGGAATAAATCTTATAAAGACTCTTTCGCCGTGGAGAAAAAATGTAGTTCTTGAACTCACATTAATTTCATGTGGATTTAATCTTTACAAATATCATAATAAAAAACAACGACAAAAGAATGTTGCATAAAATTTAAGCGTTATCAAACAGGCTTTATTAAGTGCACCATTTTTAGATAAAGAAGCATAGAATTGAACAAAGAAAGAACAAAATAAAAACGCTAATTTCAATAAATATCTGAATTAGCGTTTCTTTATTTAGAGACTTATTTTACAGCCCTTTTTATTCTAATATAGAAAAGATTTTCACAGGATTAAATAGACGGATATAACAAATTTTGGTATAGTTAAATAGAACAAACATATATCCAGATATAGAATCAAGGAGAATCAAAGTTATGAAGAAGAATCAGACACAGATTAAAAATATGCGGCTGTGATCAGTATATTCTTAGCGGCAGTCATCGTAGGACTTTTTGTTTTCTTCTTTTGCATAAAACGTTCTGTTGAACAAAGATCAAAAAACACGATGAGGAACAATGTGGTCAGACAGAGTGAGCATTTAAGAACAATATTAGATATTCAATATGATTACTTAAATGGATTAACAGAAGAGATTGGTAAGACAGACCATCTGTTAGCAAAGAAGAATATGGATTTGATCAAGTCGATCACAAAACATACAGATTTTTGTGGGACTGCATTGATCGAGCCAAATGGGGATGCTCATTATGACAATGGATTGATAAAGAATTTATCGCATCGAAGATATTTTAAAGAAGTGATCAGTGGAAAAAGAACATTAAGTGATCCATTAGATAGTAGTATTTCTGGATCAACAGGAGTTGTGTTAGGAGTTCCTATATATAACAGCAAACACAAAGTGATCGGAGCTCTTGGAGGTTCTTATGACGTAACAGCTCTAAGTCGTATGCTGTTTGAAGATCTTTTTAATGGACAAGGATGCAGTATGATTATTGCGCAAAACGGAGAAATCATTGCATTTGAAGGAGATACATCTTACTGGAATCTTGATTATAGAGATAATTTCTATAAATGTTGTTGCAAATGGATCATCAAAGACAAAGTAACAGTGAAGAAAATCAAACAGGATTTTAAAGAAGGAAAAGAAAATCTTGTAACGGCAGACAGCAAGAAAGAAGGGACAAGAAGACATTACTTTTCATATATGCCAATGGGGGCCAATGGTTGGATGCTCTGTTATGCATTACCAGAACAGGCAGCACAACAGTCATATAACTTCATTGAAGACTACGAAATAAGCTTTATGATCGTATTTATTGTTTTGGTGACCTTATTGATCCTGTATATTGTTTATGAGAATCATACAAGGAACAAAGAATTACTGAAATATGCACAAACTGACGCATTGACAGGATTATATAACAAAGAAACAACCGAGCAGTTAACGGATGAACTTTTATCAGAAGATGAGAATAAGTACCATGCATTTTGATTTTGGATGTGGACTGTTTTAAGCAGATCAACGATATCTATGGACATGCAGTCGGGGATATCGTGTTACAGAAATTCGGGAAACTTCTAAAAGGCACTTTCCGTGAAGGAGATATATTAGGAAGGATCGGTGGGGATGAATTCGGAGTCATTATGAAGAATATCCAGACAAAGGATATAGCAATGAAGAAAGCAGAAGAATTGCTTGCTAAAACACAAGCATACAAGATCGACGAATTGAAAGGAAATAATATCTCCATCAGTATCGGGATCAGCACAGCCCCACAAGACGGGGACTGCTACATGGATCTCTATAAACGCGCCGATCAGGCACTTTACCAGGCAAAACGAAGTGGAAAAGCAAGAGTGTGCAACTATTTCTCATGAAAATAGTCTTTTACTAATTTTACCACAGTTCCAGATAGAAGGAATAAAGCAATCAAGTTCGGAATCGCCATCAGACCGTTGAATGTTTCTGCGATACTCCAAAGCATTCCAAGGTCTACAGTAGCACCAAGGATCGCAACTAACGAATATACTAACATAAAAGGTTTAATAACCTTAGAAGAGAATAGAAACTCAATACAACGAGCTCCATATAATCCCCATCCGATAATGGTTGAAAATGCAAAGCAACATAACGCAACCGCAGTAAAGATGGAGATCCAGTTTCCATAAGTAGCAGTGAATCCACTGATCGTAAGTTCAGCACCAGCATCGGCACCAAATCCAATTGGAATTCCACTGCAGAGGATGACCAAAGCTGTCAATGTACAGATTAAGATCGTATCAGTAAATACTTCAAAGATACCAAGAAGTCCTTGCTTTACAGGCTCTTTCGTATCAGCACAGGCATGAGCGATCGAACCTGTACCAAGTCCGGCTTCATTTGAGAAGATGCCTCGTGCGACACCTTTTTTCATACTCATAAAGAAACTTCCAACAATACCACCAGTCACAGAAGCAGGATGGAAAGCTCCGTTAATGATAGAACCAAAAACAGCAGGCAGCTGATCGATATTTAAAACAACAACACCTAAGGCAAAGAAGATATAAATAAATGCCATAAAGGTACTAATCTTTCAGCTACCTGTCCGATTCTTTTGATTCCGCCAAGTAAGATCAATGCCACAAGAATTGCAACAATGATACCAATGATCAGATTCGCAGTTCCAACAGAAGACTGACTGATCACGTGGAAATTCAACAAAGCAGAATTGATTGCTGTTGTGATCGTATTTACCTGAGTAGCATTTCCAGTTCCGAATACTGTTAAAACTCCGAAAGCAGAGAATAGTACAGCAAGAAAATGCCAGTTTTTGCTAAGACCATTCTTGATATAGTACATAGGACCACCAACATAATCCCCTTCTTGGTTACGTTCTCTGAAGTGAACTGCAAGTGTTACTTCGGAAAATTTCGTACACATTCCAAGAATAGCAGAAATCCACATCCAGAAAACAGCACCAGGACCACCGATTGCGATCGCACCGGCAACTCCGGCAATATTTCCAGTTCCGACTGTGGAAGCGAGTGCAGTACAGACTGCCTGAAATGGAGTCATAGATCCGTCGGATGCATCTTGCTTCTTAAAGACACGACCAAGCGTTTCCTTCATTGCATAAGGGAATTTACGGATCTGTAAAAATTTTGTTTTGATCGTTAACAGTAATCCGACACCAATGATGCAGATCATGGCTGGAACACCCCAGATAAAGTTGTTCACGGCACTGTTAACTGATTGTATAAGCTCTAACATAAATCAAACCTCTTTCAAATTTCTTTTATTAATTTGTATCTGTTCTTATATAATAGATATTTACTCATTAAGATCCATGTTGCCTTAAGGTGACATGGAACATGAACAGACACAAATGCAATCATATCATATTTACAGAAAAAAGTACAGAATCTAATCTTGACAGAGAATTAATAGAAATCTTCTATAGATTTATGAAAAAAATCTAACTTGTAAAATATGTAAATAAGGACTAAACTTATATTCATAATTACGTGTAGACTTGGAGGATGAAAGATGGAGAATGAAAAACCAATACTAAGAGGAGAGCTTGCATTGATGGCAGCAATCGTGATCAATAGTTTTAGTGTAGTACTGATGCTGTATTCAGGTTCTGGAATTTCGGCAATCTCAAGTGTACCTTATGCATTTTCGGAAGTATTTAAGGAGTTATCACTAGGTACATGGACATATATATTTCAGGGAGCATTAGTGTTAAGTCTGATGATCCTAAGAAGAAAGTTTGTACCATCTTATTTATTTAGCTTCGTTGCAGGATTTGCGTTTTGTGAATTATTAGATGTCAATGAATTATGGATTGGGATCCTGCCACAGACGATCTCATGCAGGATTGCGTATTTCCTGATCAGTTATTTCTTGTTAAGTATAGGAATTGCTTTAGAAAACAGATGCCAGCTTCCGATCATTCCAACGGATTTATTTCCAAGAGAATTATCAGAAATCATTGACAAACCATATGCAAGGGTTAAGATCATATTTGATGTTTTATGTCTTGCCACAACGGGGCTTTTAACATGTCTGATGCTTGGATATTTAGATGGATTAGGTATTGGAACGATCGTTGCTGCATTTACGATGGGTAAAATGGTTTCGATCACAGGCAGTTGGATCGATCAGAGAGTTACTTTTGCATCGGTCTTAAGTAAACAGACGATATAGGGAATTAAGAGAATAGAAATAAGAAAGATGATAAAATAAGATAGAACGGGTGATATTTTTGAAACAATATATTTTGAATGATTATATTACAGACGATGCCAGAATGGTAAATCCAATGATGGAAATTAATGGTTTTAAAGTAAGACCAGGATTTTTTGATTTAAATGGAGCATCAGAATTTTCATGTGGGGTGAATTTTACAGTGCATACAAGCAATGGAACATCATGTGATCTGCTATTATTTCATCCAGGAGAAGAAGAACCATATGCAATCATTCCATTTCCAGAATCATATAAGATCGGAGATGTCTATTCTATGATCGTTTATGATCTGAAATCTGAAGATTTTGAATATGCTTATCGTGTGGATGGACCATATGATGAACAAAAAGGATTATTGTTTGATAAAACAAAAATTTTGTTGGATCCATATGCTCAGGCTGTTGCAGGACAGGAAGTCTGGGGACATAAAGAACCAGAACGTATCATGCAAGAGTTGTAAGAGATAGTTTTGACTGGGGTGTACAGCCACAGTCAACCAGAGAGATGAGTGATCTGATCATTTATGAGTTACATGTCAGAGGATTTACAAATCATTCATCCTCAGGAGTCAAACATCCAGGAACTTTGCAGGATTAAAAGAAAAGATCCCATATTTAAAGAATTAGGGATCAATGCGGTAGAATTGATGCCGATCTTTGAATTTGACGAGATGATCAACGCAAGAGAAGTGGATGGGAAACAACTTGTTGAATATTGGGGATATAATACGGTTGGATTTTTTTCACCAAATGCCAGTTATACAGCTGCTGAGGAAGTCAATAATGAAGGACAGGAATTAAAAGAATTGATCCGTGAACTTCATGAAAACGGAATCGAAGTTATTCTGGATGTTGTATTTAATCACACTGCGGAAGGAAATGAAAATGGACCATTCTTCAGTTTTAAGGGATTTGACAACAATATCTACTATTTATTAACTCCAGAAGGTAATTATTATAATTTTAGTGGATGTGGGAATTCTCTAAATTGCAACCATCCAGTAGTACAGCAGATGATCCTTGAATGTTTAAGACATTGGACGGTTCATTATCGTGTAGATGGATTCCGATTTGATCTTGCAAGCATTCTTGGACGAGATGAAGATGGAATGCCAATGAATAATCCACCATTACTAAAAAGTCTGGCCTATGATCCACTTCTAAGGAATGTAAAACTGATCGCAGAAGCGTGGGATGCAGGTGGATTATATCAGGTAGGAAACTTTCCAGCCAGCAAACGATGGGCAGAATGGAACGGACAGTACCGTGATACGATGCGAGGCTATCTAAAAGGTGATTTCTGGGAAGCTAACAGTGCTGCATGGAGAATTTGCGGTTCAGGTGACTTGTATGGAGGATATTACTCTGATGGCAACAGTAATTACGCTGGATACAATTCCTGCATCAACTTCCTCACATGTCACGATGGATTTACAATGTATGATCTCTATTCTTACAATAATAAACACAATGAGGCAAATGGATGGAACAATACCGATGGGGCAAATGACAATCGAAGCTGGAATTGTGGTATGGAAGGAGATACAAAAGATCCGGAAGTACTCAAATTACGTTACCGCATGATCAGAAATGCTTGTGCTATCTTAATGTGCAGCCGTGGAACGCCAATGTTCTTCTCAGGCGATGAATTCGGAAATACGAAGTTTGGAAATAATAACAGCTACTGTCAGGATAATGAAATCTCATGGATTGATTGGAGCTTATTAGAGAAGAATAAAGACTTATTTGAATTCTTTAAATTTATGATCGATTACCGAAAAAAACATCCAGTTATCCGCAAGAAACTGGACAATGCAGTTTGCGGAATGGAAGCAATGCATGCACACGATGTTAATGCAGAACGTATGGAAGTACCACAAAATGCAAAAACACTGGCAGTAAGCTTTGCAGGATATGACCGCAAAAAAGGAAAAGACGATCTTGTATATGTAGCAGTCAATGCTTATTGGGAAGAAGTAAAGATCACACTTCCAAACCTTGCAAATCATGGAGCATGGTACTTAAGTGTGGATACTTATGGAGATGAGAAAGGAAAGTACTTCTATCAAGAAGGAGAAGAGATTCGCATTGATCGTGAATATGTGATGAAACCTCGGTCTATTGTGGTGTTTACTGGACGAGAAATTTTAAGATAAATTTTAATTTTAAATTTGTAGTTGGCTAACTGTAGATTTTGAGTATATGATAAAAACATAAAGAAGCAACCGAAAGCGCAGCGGTGGAATTTTGCTCACATTTTGAACAAATCGCTGATTCGCCCAATTTCCTACGAAAACTCGCGTTGAAAGTTACTGAACCCAGTAGTCTTTGACGCTCAGACATTCGTCCAATTGGGCTGCGAATTTGTTCAAAATATGGCAAAATTCCAATGCTGCGCTTTCGGTTGCTTCTTTAGTTTTTATCATATACCAGAAGTCTAAAGTGTGGACAATTATAAGATTGGAAAACTTATGTAGGTGTGTATGTTGAATGTTATTGTTTTCAATTTATGTAGTGGCAGACAGATATTATTATTGTCAATACAGTAAAACATACATTCTCTATGTGGAGGTTTGAATAGTGTTCTGTTGTATGGGATATAAATAAAAGAAAGATCATGAATAAGCAAAAGTGGCAACATGAGCACTTTTTGAATGCGTTTTTTACAAATTCGCAGCGTCCTGTGGTCGATTGTTTGAACGTAGCTGCGGGCATTTTGGCTCGCAGCCAGTGAGTTATCGAAGGAACAGGCGCGGACCAGCGATTTGTAAAAAACGCTTTCAAAAATGCGGAGTGCCACTTTGCTTATTCATGATCTTTCTTTTTTTATTTATATCCCATACAACAAAATACTACTTACAAATCTTTCCCAGTAAGCATCTCATAAGCCTGGAAATATTTATCGATGGTCTTGTCAACAATCTCCTGAGGCAGTTTCCAGTCATGTTCGTTGCTCTTTAACCAGTCGCGGGCGAACTGTTTGTCGAAGGATGGCTGTCCATGACCTGGTTCATATTCGTCTGCTGGCCAGAAACGAGAGCTGTCTGGTGTTAACATTTCATCTCCGATGACGATGTTACCGTTTTCATCAAGACCAAATTCAAATTTCGTATCTGCGATGATAATTCCGTGTTCTAATGCATAATCAGCACATTTCTTATAAAGAGCGATCGTTTTATCACGTAACTGTTCAGCGTATTCCTGTCCTTTACCTGGGAATTCTTTCTCAAGAACTTCAATACTTCTTTCAAAAGAAATGTTCTCATCATGATCACCGATTTCTGCTTTTGTAGATGGTGTGTAGATTGGTTCAGGAAGTTTATCAGATTCTTTTAAGCCCTCAGGAAGTTTGATTCCGCAAACTGTTCCATTTTCCTGATAGCTTGCCCAACCGCTACCTGTGATATATCCACGAACGATACACTCGATTGGAAGCATGTTCAGTTTCTTGCACATCATGCTGTTTCCATCATATTTTTCATTCTGGAAAAATTCAGGCATATCTTTCACATCTACAGAAATCATATGGTTTGGAACGATGTCTTTTGTAAAGTCAAACCAGAATTTGGACATCTGTGTCAGAACAGTTCCTTTTTTTGTGACATCATTCTTTAAGATGACATCAAAGCAGCTGATACGGTCTGTAGCAACCATGATCAGACTGTCACCATTGTCATAAATCTCGCGTACTTTACCTTCTTTTATCGGTTTCATTTCTTTCATTATTCATACCTCGCTGATAAATTGTATCAATGTTTCTCAAATTTTCACTCGTTGTTTACTAATATAACATCAATTGTTGAAAAAATAAAGTCTGGATTGGCGATTTCAGTATTTGTAATATATTTTGCCCTCGGTTCGTAAATCATATATAATGGTATGAGTGTCAAAGTATAATTTAAATGGAGGAAACTAATCGTTATTATGAAATTTTATTATGCCCCAATGGAAAGTATCACGATTTACTTATACCGAAACATTTACGAACAACTATTTGGAGAAATTGATAAATACTACACACCATTTATTATGCCAAATGGAAAAAGAACATTCAAAACAAGAGAATTTCAGGATGTATTGCCGGAACATAATGAAGGATTACATATCGTACCACAGATTTTAACGAAAAGTTCTGAAGATTTTATCAGAACAGCAAAAGAAAAAAAAGAACTGGGATACGATGAAGTCAATTTAAATCTTGGCTGCCCGTCAAGAACCGTTGTAGCCAAACAAAAGGCTCAGGATTCCTGCGAGAACCAGAAGTATTAGATGATTTCCTTACAGAGATCTTCGAAGCATTAGATATGAAGATCTCAATTAAAACAAGAATCGGATTAAGAGACACAGAAGAATTTGAAGAAATCTTAAGCATCTACAACCGCCATCCAGTCTATGAACTAACGATCCATCCAAGACTGCAGCAGGAATTCTACAAAGGAAAACCACACCTCGATGTCTTTGAATATGCAGTAAACCACAGTGAGAATCCACTCTGCTACAATGGAGACATTGTTACAAAAGAAGACTACGACAACATCACAACAAGATTTCCAGATGTAGATGCAGTGATGATCGGAAGAGGTCTGCTAAGAAATCCAGCCCTTGTACGAGAAATCAAATATGGACAGAAACTGACCAAAAGAGAACTCCTGAAAATGCATGATACACTTTATGAAGCATATCAGGGTTACCTAAGCGGCGACAAAAATGTTCTCTATAAGATGAAAGAATTCTGGAACAATGCAGCGGTCATGTTTACAAACCACGAAAAATACGCAAAGAAGATCCGTAAAGTTCAGACGTTAAAGAATTACGAACAGGCAGTGAATGCGTTGTTTAATGATCAGGAACTGATCAAATAAAAATAAAAATCTAAATATACATATAGAAAGCCTATTGACAACACAAGCCCCAATATAATATAATCACTCAATAGGCAAAGACGGAGAAAAGTACCATAAATTATCGTTCCCAGTGAGCAGGCGATAGTGAGAATCCTGCAAAGTGAATTTATGCGAAGAACACTCCCGAGCATCAATCTGAACGCAGAACATGAATAGAACAAGATTCAAACTCTGTCAGTAGGTGCGACGTAAGCTGGGCGTTAACCGGCACACAAGAGAGACTGCAAGACAGTAAATCAGGTGGTACCGCGGACTAGAGATATACAGTTCGTCCTGAAGTAACAATTTCAGGACGGGCTTTTTTTGTACCTGATTTTAAGGTGACAGGGAACTAAGAAAACCGCCTGAACGCAAGATAGAGAATACAAGAAAAAGGAGAAAAGAAAATGTCAGACATGTACCGTACCAGAACCATGGACCAGATTTCTGAAGGTGACATCGGAGCACAATTAAAGATCGCCGGATGGGTAGAGAATATCCGTGACCACGGTGGAGTATCATTTATCGACTTACGCGATATGTATGGAGTGATGCAGGTCGTATTAAGAGATACAAGTTTATTAGACCATGTAAGAAAAGAAGAATGTTTATCTGTAGAAGGTGTGATCCAGCACAGAGACGAAGAAACATTTAACCCTAAGATTCCTACAGGAACGATCGAATTAGAAGCACACAAGATCGATATCTTAGGAAAAGTATACAGAGATCTTCCATTCGAGATCGCAACAAGTAAAGAAATCCGTGAAGATGTTCGTTTAAAATATCGTTACCTTGATATGAGAAACAGAAAGGTAAAAGATAACATTTTATTCCGTTCTAAAGTCATCCGTTTCTTAAGAGAAAAGATGGAAGACATGGGATTCGTAGAAGTTCAGACACCGATCCTTTGTGCATCATCACCAGAAGGAGCTCGTGACTACGTAGTACCTTCAAGAAAATACAAAGGTAAATTTTACGCATTACCACAGGCACCACAGCAGTATAAACAGTTACTGATGGTATCTGGAATCGACAAATACTATCAGATCGCACCATGCTTTAGAGATGAAGATGCTCGTGCAGACCGTTCTCCAGGAGAATTCTATCAGTTAGACTTCGAGATGGCATTTGCAACACAGGAAGATGTCTTCAAGATCGGAGAAGAAGTATTAACAGAGACATTTAAGAAATTTGCACCAGAAGGAAGTGTGATCACAGAAGCACCATACCCAATCTTCAGCTACAAAGAAGCAATGCTGCAGTTTGGTAGTGACAAACCAGACCTTCGTAACCCATTAAGAATCATCGACGTTACAGATTTCTTCCAGAGATGTACATTTAAGCCATTCCACGGAAAGACAGTTCGTGCAATCAATGTTCATGCAAAACTTTCCAAAGGACAGCATGAAAAACTGTTAAAATTTGCACAGTCAATCGGTATGGGTGGACTTGGATACTTAGAAGTCAAAGAAGAACTGAAATACAAAGGACCGATCGATAAATTTATTCCAGATGATATGAAGATGGAATTAGCTGAAATGGCTGGATTACAGGAAGGAGATACGATCTTCTTCATCGCAGCACCAGAAAAAAGCTGCTTGCATCTATGCAGGACAGATCCGTAACGAATTAGGAAGCAGATTAGACCTGTTAGAAGACGCATACCGTTTCTGCTACATCAATGATTTCCCAATGTATGAAATCGATGAAGAAACGGGTAAATTAGGATTTACACATAACCCATTCTCTATGCCACAGGGTGGATTAGAAGCATTAAATGAAAAAGATCCATTAGATATCTTAGCATACCAGTATGATATCGTATGTAACGGAGTAGAATTATCATCCGGAGCCGTACGTAACCACGACATGGAGATCATGGAAAAAGCATTCGATATCGCAGGATATGACAAAGAAACATTAAAAGACAAATTCGAGCATTATACAATGCATTCCAGTTCGGTGCACCACCACATGCAGGAATGGCACCAGGAGTAGACCGTATGATCATGTTACTTCGCAACGAAGAAAACATCCGAGAGATCATCGCTTTCCCAATGAGCGGAACAGCACAGGATCTGATGTGCGGAGCACCAAACGAGATTACAGAACAGCAGCTTCGTGAAGTGCATATTAAGGTTAGAGATTAATTAGAGATTATAAGATTAAAAGACAGGAAACAGACCAAAGAAGGTCAGCTTCCTGTCTTTTTATTTACCAGAAAAATTTTACATGCTACAATAATAAAAAGCAGACATCAAAGGAGGACACCAACATGAAGATCAAAAATGCAACAATCAAAGATTTCGACACAGCCTATGAATACATCAAAAAACTCTGGGACTACAACACCTATGACTATGAAACAACCAAAGAAGTCTACGAAAAAGTACTACAAGACGAAAACAGTTTTGCATTTTTTTCAATAGAAGACGATGGAACTTTTCATGGATTCTGCCATGGAGATTATTTTCAGACCTTCTGGATGTCAGGGCTTACCTGCTATGTATCAAGTTTGATCACAAACGAAGAAGACCGAGGTAAAGGATATGGTGTAAATTTATTAGATCATGCAAAGAAATTGGCAAAAGAACGAGGATGTAAAGCAATCACTTTAGACTCCGGACTGCCAAGAGTACAAGCTCATGGATTTTATGAACATTACGGATTCGAGAAAAGCTGCTATGGATTTGAATTAGCATTGTAGAAGAAAGGAAAATTAATGAAAATATTAGTCAGTGCCTGCCTGTTAGGAATCGATTGCAAATATAACGGAAAAAACAACAAAAATGATAAAATCATAGAATTACTAAAAGACCATGAACTAATTCCAGTCTGTCCAGAAATCATGGGAGGACTGCCAACACCAAGAATTCCGGCAGAAATACATCAAAACAAAGTTATCGCAAAAGATGGCAAAGATGTTACAAAACAATACCAAAAAGGTGCCGAAGAGACACTAAAAATTGCAAAGTTATATAACTGTCACACAGCAATCCTAAAAGAAAAAAGTCCATCTTGTGGCTGTGGCAAAGTCTATGATGGAACATTTACAGGCACGCTGATCAATGGGGACGGAATCACAGCTAGATTATTAAAAGAACATGGAATCAAAATCACAGGGGAAACAACCTTAGATATCACAGAATAAAACAGTGAACAGTAAAATGAGGATCCAAATGAACAACAAACAAAACTATTAACCGCAACAGCGATCACAGGAACTATTGTCAGTGCATCTGCATTTACTGTCTTTGATTATGCGATCTGTCGAAGAAAAACAGCCAGATGTCCGTAAAAAAGAAAAATGGAAACCATATCTTGATTACGTTTTAAAAGAACAAGAATGGCTAAAAGAACACCAAGAACAAGAATTAAAAGAAATCAGATCAAAAGACGGACTAACACTACGGGCAGCCTACATCCCAAGAGAAAATGCCAAAGGAACTATTATCTGCATGCACGGTTACCATTCAACAAACGATATCGAATTCGTACCGGAAGTCCGATTTCTATGGAATCTTGATACAGCATTCTTCTTCCATGGCAGAGAAGCCACGGAAAAAGCGAAGGACGCTATATTACTTATGGAGTGAAAGAACGCCATGATCTCAAACGATGGATTTTGTATACCAATCGGAATCTGGCAGCCAAGAACAAAGATATTTTTCTATGTGGAATTTCTATGGGGTGTGCTACAACCTTAATGGCAGCAGGTCTGGACCTTCCAGACAATGTAAAAGGAATTATTGCTGACTGCGGATTCACTTCTCCATGGGATATCATCAAACACGTAGCCAAAGAAAGATTTCATCTTCCACCATTTCCATTAATGTACATGGTAGATTTGATCAGTGAAGTAGTAGCAGGATTTGGATTGAAAGAAGTCAGCATCCCAGAAATCATGAAACGAAACAAGATTCCAGTGTTGTTTATCCATGGAGATGCAGACGATTACGTTCCGATGTGGATGACAATCAAAAATTATGAAGCCTGTGCAGCAAAGAAAGAACTCTATATTGTTTCAGGAGCAGGACACGCACTAGCATTTTCAAAAGATATGGAAGAGGGAAAACGAAGAATCAAAAATTTCATAAATAAATATAAGACGATCTAAAATAAGAAGAACCATTCCGTTTAAATGATGTTACAGAATGGTTCTTGTATTATAAATTTCCTAAAAAACCTATTTTAAGATCATAAGATAACTTTCCGGCCGCTGTGTGATCTTGATTTCTTTCAGAATTCTAAAATTGGATTTTACAGCGAACTGTTTTACATATTCACGGTTTCTTGTATACATAATGATCGTTCCTTCAGGTCCAAGAACTCTTTTGGCGAATGGAAAGAACTTCTCATAAACCTCACGAATCTCCGCTTCTGTCTTCTGGCCAGTCGCATAAGGCATTTCCGTAAAGATTTCATCAAAAGGATAGTCATGGGTAAATGTAAAACAATCCTTATTGATATAATGAACGATCTGGTCTGCAAGATTTGTGTTATAGATCGCTTTCTTAATGGCTTCTGGAGAATGATCGATACCATAAGAAGTATTCCCTTTTACAACCTTCTGACGCTCGATCAGCATCGTACCAACCCACAGAAAGGATCAAGAATCTGCGCATCCGGGATCATGTAATCTTTGGCAAGTTCCACAAGTAAAGCAGCATTGACTGGTTTGATACTTGTTGGAATGAACTCCTCGCGGTAACTAAAACGACGATCAACGATCGTATTTAATTTCACTAATAAATAATAATCCCCAGATTTACCTTCGATCATACGGATCTCAAATTCATAATGAGAGGTAGAATTTCTTAATTTATGTGCTGTCAGCTCTTCTAATTTCGAAGCAACTTTCTTCGCAAATTTGGAACGTTCAGAAAGTCCCATACGGCTTTTCACTCCGATTCGGAAATAAAAAGGAAAATCCCCTTCATGAGTATTTTCTAATAATGCCATTAAATTCGAACCAGTGATCACGGATGCAGCAACATCAGCATCAGGTTTACATGAAACCATGCCTGGAATCTGAAATAACAATTCATTGTATGTGCGGATCGGTAATAAACGATTCAGATGATTTGTCTTTACACGCACGCCCATTTTTGAAGAAGCAGCTGAAGATTCTTCCATCAAGGCAGCAGTAATTTCCGGGTGTAATGGGTTAGTGCGGAAAATACAATGAAATGTCTGGCGGCCGCCTAAAAATCTATGTTTCTTAAATGGTTCGATAGTATTGATCAGTTCAGAAAGTGCATGAAGTTCATGTTCTACATGCTTTTCTCATCGTCAGAAGCTTCATAAAGAGATAATTCTTCATAACGTTTTCGGAAAACATCCACATAAGGAGCCGCATTTAAAGATTTTAAAGCAGTTAAATAAGCCTCTTTTACAAAACGTGTATCTTCTGTCTGATAAGCATGAAATACAGCATCGCTTTCAGAAGAAAGTGCCAGATCACCGATCAAAAGAGCAGCATTTTTTCTTGTTTTTGCATCTTCATTTTCTAAAAATACGGATAAGTCCAGATCACCATCATGGATCCAAGACAACAAAAGTTCTCTTTTAGAAGAATCCTTGATCTCCTGACGCAGGGAACTTAAAGACTGACGTACTTCGATATTTTGATTTAATCTTTTACATAAACGATTGATCATATATACATTCCTTTTCTAAATAATGTATAAGGAAAAGTCCTTAAAACTATAAAACAGTATACCTTATTGAAATAATTTTGCAAAAAGTGAAAATCATGCTATAATAATACGTAACTAAGAGAATAATAGGTAAGGAAGTATATGAAACATATAACGATCAAGAGAGCAGAGCAGGCAGATGTCGATGCGATCATGCAATTGATGCAAGAAGCAGTGGATACTGTGAAGGTTTCCGATTGGTTTCTGCCAGATAACAGACAATATATAGAAGAACACATAAGCGACCGGGGATTTACATTGAAGGCTTTATCAAGTAACAATGAGATCTTGGGCTTTTTTATTGTCGATCTTCCGGGAGAGTCAAAACATAATCTTGGATATGATCTGAATTATGACGATCATAAGATACACAAAGTTGCACATATGGACTACGCAGTTGTGACAAGTAAAGCAAGAGGTTTGGGGCTTCAGAGAAGATTTTTCAAAGAGGCAGAGAAACAATTAGAAGACACGATATATGAATACTTCCTTGGGACCGTTCATCCGATAATATCTACAGCCGAACAAACTTTGTCAAAGCAGGTTACAGGGAAGCAAGACAAATGTCAAAATATGGTGGTATGCAACGTATCATCATGGAAAAGGAGAAATGACTATGAGTGATCAGTATGATGTTATTATGATCGGAGCAGGACCTTCTGCTATATTTTGTGCTTATGAATTAAAGAGAAATAAGCCAGATATGAAAGTTCTTATGATCGAAAAGGGACGAAGGATCGAAAGAAGAGCCTGTCCAAAACGAAATACAAAGGTATGTGTTGGATGTAAACCATGCTCTATCACAACAGGATTTGCCGGAGCAGGAGCATTCTCAGATGGTAAATTATCCTTATCCCCAGATGTAGGTGGAAATCTTCCAGAGATTCTAGGATATGATAGAACGATCGAATTATTAAAAGAATCCGATGACATTTATTTAAAATTCGGAGCAGATGAGAAAGTATACGGAATCGACGAAGAAGAAGAGATTGCAAGCATCCGTAAGAAAGCAATTCAGGCAAACTTGAAGCTGATCGAATGTCCGATCAGACATTTGGGAACAGAAGAAGGGTACAAGATATACTCAAGACTTCAGGAACATTTATTAAATGAAGGTGTTGATATGATCTTTGATACCATGGTCAAAGATATCATCATTGAAGATGGGGTTGCAAAGGGTGTTGTCACAGACAAAGGTGAGACATATACAGCAGATGAGATCGTAGCAGCCGTAGGACGAGAAGGATCTGAATGGCTAAGCGGAATCTGCAGAAAATACGACATTGAAACACAGGTAGGAACCGTTGATGTCGGAGTCCGTGTAGAAGTTCGAGACGAGATTATGGAAGAATTAAATAAGAGTCTTTATGAAGCAAAACTTGTTTATTACACGCCAACATTCGACGATAAAGTCCGCGTATTCTGCAGCAATCCATCGGGAGAAGTAGCAACAGAATATTATGAAAATGGTCTGGCAGTGGTAAATGGTCATGCATACAAAGCAGACGAATACAAGACAAACAACACAAACTTTGCATTATTAGTATCTAAGAACTTTACAAAACCATTTAAAGAGCCGATTCAATATGGAAAACATATCGCACAGTTAAGCAACATGCTTTGCGATGGCAAGATCTTAGTACAGAGATTTGGAGATTTTGTGAGAGGAAGAAGAACAACCGAAGAACGTCTGGTAAGAAATAACATTACACCGACATTAAAAGATGCTGTTCCAGGAGATCTTTCACTTGTATTCCCATATCGAATCATGAAAGATATCGAAGAAATGATCTATGCATTAGATGAAGTAACACCAGGTATGGCAAGTGATGAGACACTTCTTTACGGTGTAGAAGTGAAATTCTATTCTAATAAGATCTTAACAAACAAAGACTTTGAAACAAATATCAAAGGACTTCGTGCGATCGGTGACGGAGCTTCTGTAACAAGAGGATTACAGCAGGCATCTGCGAATGGATTAAGCGTTGCGAAGAGTATCTTAAATAAATAAAATATCAAATAAAAATATTAAAACAAAAATCCCTGACAGGTTTCTAAACCATTAGGGATTTTCTGTTTGAGAATCCTGCAAAGAATGATTCTTCCTTATAAAAAATTATTTTTGAATTTAGGATGTTTTTATAGAAAGCTTTGTTCGCCTGCTCTCCTGCAAGGATCAATCGATAAAGTCCTTCTTTAGGACATAAGAAACTTCCCAAAGGATAAGGTGTTTTGGTGTATAATCCATGAAAATCTGTTCCACCAGTCATGAAAAGATCATGTTCCTTACAAAGAGATGTAATATGCTCTCTTGTTTTTTCATCATTTCTTGGATGATTTAATTCAATTCCATCAAGCATATGTTCTTCGATCATCATCTCCATCACATTGTCAGCTTTATACTGCCCAGGATGTGCAAGTACGACAACGCCTCCACAGGAATGAAGAAGATCCGTGACCGTTTTTGCATCCATATAGCGGTATGGAAATTTATGAGGGCCGCCAGCACGGAATAATTCGTTATGTAATTGACCGATCGGAGTTCCAGTATATCCCATCATGGAAAGAACCTGCATGAACACCAAGCTCTTTCCCAAGTCTTACAGCTTCCGGAATGGAATGTGTTGATTCGTGGTCAGAGATTGCAATATAATCAAGGCCGATACGTTTCGCATAAGGCATGATCTGGTCAACACGCATAGCACCATCAGATAAAACGGTGTGACAATGTAAGTCTGCTTTCATATAAAAATACCTCCAAAATATTTATTCCATTTTCTTTAAGATCGTTAAAATATTAGATAATGACTGATGAAATAATTCCTGATCTTCTTTTGACAGTGATTCAAAACGTTTGGAAAGGTATTCTTTGACAAGCGCTTTTTCCTGAAGGATCAGCTGGTTTCCTTTCTCTGTGAGTTTTACATAAACCATTTTTCTGTTTTCATCACTTCTAAAACGTGTGACATACTCATCCTTCACAAGTGGAGAAACGGCTCTTGTAGCCTGTTCCTTAGATGATGCCAGATAAGAAGATAACTGTGACATATTCAATGAACGACCTCCAGACAGTGCAAATAAGATAAGAATCTGTGTTTTGGTAAGATCCATGGAAGGTATGTCGATCGTGTTTAAAAGAAATTTCTGACAGATTGGAAAAATTTCAAAAAGTGCAGAAACATCATTCAATGTAAATCCCTCTCTTTCGATGTTTTTCTAACTAAAAGTATACCACTTTATGAATAAAAATCAATAATCAACAAAAATCAATATTTGACAAAAGTCAAATAAAAAGATAAAATAGGAGAAACACTATAAAATGACCTTGATCAAAGGAGGTAACCTATGAGTGAAACAACAACACAGATGCAGGATTTTCTGACACGCCAGGCGAAAGTCTGCCATGATAATTGTGAGATAGAGAAAGATCTGTACAAAGAGCTGGGAGTGAAACGAGGACTCAGAGATGTCGATGGAGTCGGCGTTCTTGCAGGTCTTACGAATATATCCTGTATTCAATCCAGTGAGATGATCAATGGAGAGAAAGTACCTTGTGAAGGAAAGTTATTTTATAGAGGATATAATATATATGAATTAGTCGATGGATTTATGAAGAGAGGCGAATTTGGATTTGAAGAAATCACCTATCTTTTACTATTTGGAAAACTGCCGGATGAAAAACAATTGAAAGAATTCAGAGAAATTTTGGCACAGAGTATGACACTTCCAAAGAATTTCACAAGAGATGTTATTTTAAAGGCACCATCGAAAGACATTATGAACACGTTGACAAAGAGCATTTTAACACTGGCATCGTATGATGATAAAGCATCTGATATTTCTATGGAAAATGTATTAAGACAATGTCTGATGTTGATCAGTGTTTTGCCGATGATGGCAGTTTATGGATATCATGGTTACAATCATTACGTCAATGATGACAGCCTGTACATCCATCGTCCAGATCCAAACTGTTCCATGGCAGAAAATATTTTAAGAATGCTGCGTCCAGACAAATCTTATACAGAATTGGAAGCCAGAGTGTTAGATATTGCACTCGTTCTTCATATGGAACATGGCGGAGGTAATAACTCTACATTCACAACTCATGTCGTGACATCTTCAGGATCAGATACATATTCAGTGATCGCAGCTGCACTTTCATCATTGAAAGGTCCCAAACATGGAGGAGCGAATATCAAAGTTGTTGAGATGATGCAGGATTTAAGAAAAATGTGGATGATATCAGTGATGAAAGTCAGGTAGAAGAATACTTAAGAAAACTGCTGCACAAAGAAGCATTTGACCAAAAAGGACTGATCTATGGAATGGGGCATGCAGTATATAGTATTTCAGATCCAAGAGCGCAGATTTTCAAAGCTTTGTAAAGAAACTGGCCCTTGCAAAAGAAAGAGAAAAAGATTTAGAACTCTATTCTATGATTGAAACATTGGCACCAAAAGTAATCGCAGATGAACGAAAAATCTACAAAGGGTCAGTGCAAATGTCGATTTCTACAGTGGATTTGTGTATAGTATGTTAGATATCCCATTGAATTGTTCACACCGATCTTGCGATGGCAAGAATCGTTGGATGGAGTGCCCATCGTTTGGAAGAATTCAACAAATGTGGATAAGATCATTCGTCCTGCGTATCAGAGTGTACAAGATGAGAAAGAATATATTGAGATGGAAGATCGATAAAAAGAGGGATTCCTTTTTTATGCAAAATATAAGCTTATAAAATGAGGAAAACCGGAGACGAGGAGGGTCTCCGGTATTATGAAAAAGTATGAAAAAAAGTTTTAGCTAAGTAAGTTTGTTTGTTACTTGCTATGGTTTTAGTATACTCAGTAAATGTGAAAGAATTGTGTCTAAAAATGATGAATTTATGTTTTTGGTCATATTTTGAGAAATTCAGTGATTCCATATGCAACTCCGTCCTTGTCATGATGTTTTGTGATAAAGGTCGCAGCATCCTTACATTTTGAAGAAGCATTTTTTTTTTTTTTTCCATGGCAATTCCGATACCAGCTTCTTTTAACAGATCAATGTCATTATCACCATCACCAAAGGCAGCGGTTTCTTTAGGTTTTAGATTCAAATATTCCCGAATAAAACGAAGTCCGGAATGTTTTCCGGCATCTTTATGAGAAATCTCGATCAGCTGCGAAACAGAAGAAGTAATATAGATCTCATCACAATTATATTTAAGTTCATTCCAAATGAGCTGCTTTTGCTGCTCGCCAGAGACAACAATATCCATACTGTCAATATGATCAATATGTTCTCGAATAAAAGAAATAATATCATCAATAGGAATTCTTGTAGATTGGATGTAAGGAATTGCTTGTGGAGTTGTACCATAGGAAACAGGATCTTCCACATAAGCTTTCAGGGCATAAGCTTTGCCATCAATAAAAACTTCAAGGGCAGTCTCATGCTGTTTAGCAATCTGAATTATACATTCAACGGAAGCAGGTGTCATCTTATATTCAATGAAGACAGGTGCTTGTAGGAATATGGTAAATGGCAGCACCATTAGAAGTAATTGCATATTCAATTCCAGGCACAGCAAGAACATCTTTAGGCAGCGTATCAAAAGAACGTCCACTTGCGATCACAATGTGAACACCATTTTCAATTGCATGACATAAAGCATTATAATTTCCGTCAGAAAGCCGTCCACTTGCATTTAATGTTGTACGGTCAAGATCAAGTGCAATACATTTTATATTCATAAGAAACCTCCAGATTTCGCATTTGTTATACATAGTCGATATTGTGTAATATATTTTACACATATGAAAATATTGTATCTTTTCTTTGAAACAATTACAATATACGAAAGGAGGAAAAATAAAAATGGGAATGACAACATTATGCTATATAGAAAAAGATAACAAATATCTGATGCTGCATCGCATCAAGAAAGAACATGATATCAATAAAGATAAATGGATCGGAGTCGGTGGTCATTTTGAACATGGAGAAAGCCCGGAAGACTGCATGTTTCGTGAAGTTATGGAGGAAACAGGACTAACCCCATTGTCATATAGGATTTTGTGGGATCGTCACATTTTGTCCGATATGGGAACTGAAAAAGAAGCATGGGAATATATGTGTTTATACCATATCGAAGAATTCAAAGGCGATATCAAAGAATGTGATGAAGGAGTACTAGAATGGGTAGACAAAGAAAAAATATTAGACCTTGATCTGTGGGAAGGTGACAGGTTATTTTTACGCTATATGCAAGAAAGAAGATCATTTTTTTCGTTGAAATTGGTATATGAAGAAGGAAATCTGGTGCAAGCAGTCGTAGATGGAAAAGACTTGGAATTTTTTGATATCTTAGATGAAAATGGAAACAAAACAGGAAAGATCAAAGAGAGATCTTTGGTCCATGAAGATGGAGATATCCATGGAACTGTGCATATCTGGATCAGAAGAAAAACAGAAAAAGGATATGACTTGTTGTTACAAAAACGAAGCAAAGAAAAAGACTCCTTTCCAGGCTGCTACGACATCTCATCCGCAGGACACATCAGTGCAGGTGATGAGCCATTAGAAACCGCATTAAGAGAACTAAAAGAAGAACTAGGGATCAAAGCAGAACCAGAACAACTTAAAAAAGTATGTATGCATGAAGGAAGCATGAATGGAAAATTCTACGGAAGAGAATTTAAGAATCATGAGATCAGCACGGTTTATATGTATGAAGAAACAGTGGATATTACAAAACTTAAACTACAGAAAGAAGAAGTCGAAGAGGTTATGTGGATGGATCAAGAAGAACTGATTCAGAAAGTGAGAGATGGTGGGATTCCAAATTGTATATACTTGGATGAAGTAGAGAAGTTTTAAGTTGTAGTTGGCCAACTGTAGATTTTGATATGATAAAGAGCAACCGATAAGCAGTGGTGGTTTTGCTCATATTTTGAACAAATCGCTGATTCGCCCAATTTCCTACGAAAACTCGCTCTGAAGTTTTGTTCAGGTCAATAGACTTTGAAGCTCAGACATTCGTCCAATTGGGCTGCGAATTTATTCAAAATATGGCAAAATTCCAATGCTGCGCTGTCGGTTGCTTCTTTATTTTTTATCATATACCAGAAGTCTAAAGTGTGGACAATTACAAGATTGAAAAACTTAAGTGGGTGGATGTATGTTAAACATTATCGTTTTTTATTTTGGCAGTGGCAGACAAATATTATTATTGCCAATACAGTAAAACATACACACTGTGTAGTGGTTTGAATAGTGTTTTGTATGAAGTCAGAAAGAAGATAAGAAGAACTATTTATAAGGATCCAAGGTGACAACATGAGCACTTTTTGAATGCGTTTTTTACAAATTCGCAGCGCCCTGTGGTTGATTGTTTGACCGTAGCTGCGGGCATTTTGGCTCGCAGCCAGGAAGTTATCAAAGGAACAGGCGCGGATCGGCGATTTGTAAAAAACGCTTTCAAAATGCGGAGTGTCACCTTGATCCTTATAAATAGTTCTTCTTATCTTCTTTCTGACCATACATGACCAACACTACCACTTCAAATCAAGATTGTATAAAAACGAATAATCTATAGAATTCTTACTAAATTATGCTATAATATACAAGATTAATCAAACAGTTTCAAAATGAAAGAGGGAGTATCAAATGAAAAGGTTATTATTAGTTTTAATGCTGATTCTGGGAGCAGTAATGATCACAAGCCGTCCGGTGGCGACTTATGCATATACAGATGAAGAAAAGCAGCAGGCGAAATCATGGCTGTCTTCGCATGGTTATCCACCAACAAGAGCAGGGGCAGAACAGGCATATCAGGATTACATGGATGGAAAGATTGATGTTCCAGAAGCAGATGCATATATGGGAAAGAACCAGAAAAATGAGATAGAAGAAAAGAAAAATTCAACTGTGAAGACAGAACCAAAAAAAGATAAACAATCTGAAAATACCAATAAAAATAGTACAACAAAACAAGAAAATTCATCTACAGAACAGACAAACAACAGTACAACATCTGCAAAAGAATCAACAACACAAGGAACAACAGAAACAACAACGACCAAAGTGACAACGGAAACAAAAGAACAGAAACAACAAAAAGAAGAAAAAAAGAAAAAAGAGCAGAAAGAAACAAAGAAAAAACACACAACAGGGATTGCGATCGGAGCGGCTGCAGTCGTGATTTTTGCTTTACTTGTAGTATTTATGCGAAAGAGAATGTAAAAAACGTTATGCTGAAGTGATAGAAATTCACTTGACACAACAGTTAGTGAGTGCTATTCTATATGTAAATTACATAACGTCTTCAGGGCAGGGTGCAAGTCCCTACCGGCGGTTATAGCCCGCGAGCCTTATATGGCATGACTTGGTGAGATTCCAAGGCCGACAGTACAGTCTGGATGGAAGAAGATTTAAGAAGTGATATTGATCATCATGTCCTGGGATTTTTATAATTCCAGGATTTTTTATTTCAATTCAGAGAAATATCAAGATATCAAAAGGAGTTCCTGAAGAATTAGAACAAAGATCAGGAGCTCCTTTATATTTCCGATTTCAATACCAATCAAAAATCCAACCTCCCAAAATCGAAGAACCTGAAGGGAAGGGAGAAAAATATTTGAAAGAAGAATATATGCGGCGTGCGATCGAACTTGCCAAGAAAGGCTGTGGATATACCAATCCAAATCCCTTAGTCGGAGCGGTGATCGTAAAAGATCAAAAGGTTATTGGAGAAGGATATCATGAGAAGATTGGCGGATTACATGCAGAGAGAAATGCCTTAAAAAACTGCATAGAAGATCCTAAGGGAGCTGAGATTTATGTAACATTGGAGCCATGCTGCCATTATGGAAAAACACCACCATCGTACGGAAGCATTGATCGAAGCGGGATTAAGAAAGTATATGTCGGGAACTTGACCCTAATCCGAAAGTGGCAGGAGGCGGGATCAAAATCCTGAATGATCATGGCATAGAAACAGAAACAGGAATCCTTGAAGAAGAGTGCAGACAGTTAAACGATATATTTTTTCATTATATTCAGAATGATATTCCATATACAGCACTAAAATACGCAATGACATTGGATGGAAAAATCGCAACGGCAACTGGTGAATCTAAGTGGATCACAGGAGAAGAAGCCAGAAGACATGTACATACATTACGACATCAGTATGCAGCGATCATGGCAGGGATCGGTACGGTTTTAGCAGATGATCCGATGTTAAATGCACGAATCGAACATGGAATGATCCAATTCGTGTGATATGTGATTCAAACTTAAGGATTTCGGAAGGATCAAATATCGTAAAAACAGCCAGAGAAATTCCAACGATCATCGCTACCATAAGTAAGGATCAAGAAAAAATAGCAAAATTAGAACAAAAAGGATGCAAGATCTTAAAAACGTCAGAGCAAGATGGAAAGGTCAATGTCAAAGAAGTTTTAAAACAGTTAAGAAATATGGAAATTGACAGTGTTTTAGTTGAGGGTGGTGGAATCTTGAATGAATCCTTGATCAAAAACGACTGTGTTCACAAAGTTTACGCCTATATTGCTCCAAAATTATTTGGAGGAGAAAAGGCCAAAACACCTGTAGAAGGCAAAGGGATCGAAAGGATCCAAGAAGCTTTGGTATTTGATGAATTAAAGGCAACACCACTTGGAAATGACATATTACTGGAAGGGAAGGTGAGATCATGTTTACCGGAATCGTAGAAGAATTAGGAACAGTCATATCCCTGAAGCGAGGAAGCAAAGCAGCAGTCCTTACGATCAAAGCAAATGTTATTTTTGAAGATCTTAAATTGGGAGACAGCGTAGCAGTTAATGGGGTCTGCCTGACAGCGACTCACATTAGCGGCAATACATTTCAGGCAGACGTGATGAATGAGACATTCAACCGAAGCAGTCTTGGAAGTTTAAAAAAGGGATCTGTCGTCAACTTAGAGCGAGCGATGGCAGCCAATGGAAGGTTCGGAGGTCATATGGTAGCAGGCCATGTGGACGATACAGGGGAACTTGTTAGTGTAAAACAAGATGATAATGCTGTATGGTTTACGATCAAAGCCCCAGAAAATATCATGAAATACTGTATTGAAAAAGGATCGATCGCACTCGATGGAATCAGCCTGACGATCGCTAAGTTAAGCGATGATACCATTTCCGTATCCATGATCCCACATACCATAAAAAATACCAATTTTGGATATAAAAAACCAGGAGATAAGATCAATCTGGAGAATGACATGGTTGGGAAATATATAGATAAACTGCTGCATTTTGATCAGCAGGAAACAAACGACAACATACAAACAGCACCTTAACAATGGAAATGTTAAGAAATGCTGGATTTTAATAAAAAACGAGGAGGGAAAAGACAAGATGAGCGATGTAGTATGCGAAGTAATCGCACAGCTTCCAACAAAATATGGAACATTTGAGGCACATGGGTATGTAGACCAGAGAAGTGGGGAACATCATGTAGCACTGGTCAAAGGAGATATCGCAGACGGAGAACCAGTTTTATGCCGTGTGCATTCTGAGTGCCTGACTGGGGATACTTTTGGATCTCTACGCTGTGATTGTGGAGAACAGCGAAGCCGTGCAATGCGTCAGATTGAGAAAGAAGGACGAGGGGTTTTCTTATATATGCGTCAAGAAGGACGAGGAATAGGATTGATCAATAAACTGAAAGCTTATGTATTACAGGAACAGGGAATGGATACAGTCGAGGCCAACTTAGCTCTTGGATTTAAAGATGATGAACGAGATTACAGTGCAGGAGCCATGATCTTACAGGATCTAGGAATCAAAAAACTGCGACTGATGACAAACAATCCAACCAAAATAGATGGATTAAATGAATATGGACTCGAGATCGTAGAACGAGTACCGATCCAGATGCCGATCAATCCATTTGATAAATATTATATGCAGACAAAGCAAAAGAAAATGGGACACATGACAACATACGAAGTTTAAATTAACAGAAAAATTAAAAAAATTAAGGTCCCAGGGACCTTAAGATTAACGAAATTAACGAAGAAAAAAGGAGTAATTAAAATGAGAGTATTAGAAGGTAAATTAGTAGCAAGCGGATTAAAAGTAGGAATCGTAGCAGCCAGATTTAATGAATTTATCGTATCCAAATTAGTATCCGGAGCTTTAGACGGATTGAAAAGACATGATGTGAAAGAGGAAGATATTGATATCGCATGGGTACCAGGAGCTTTGAGATTCCACTGATCGCAGACAAGATGGCAAAAAGCAAAAAATACGATGCAGTGATCTGTCTTGGAACAGTGATCCGTGGAGCAACAAGCCATTATGATTATGTATGTAACGAGGTATCCAAAGGAATCGCACAGGTATCATTAAATACAGGAATTCCAGTTTTATTCGGAGTTGTTACAACAGAAAATATCGAGCAGGCGATTGAACGTGCTGGAACAAAAGCAGGAAACAAAGGATATGACTGTGCATTATCTGCAATCGAAATGGTACAGCTGATCAAAGAAGTAGAAGCATAAAAAGAATCAGAAATTAAAGCAGGAAGTTAATATGGAACAATATTATTTAGGATTTGACGCAGGAACACAAAGTGTAAAAACAGCAGTTTATGATATTGATATGAACCTGATCGTGCAGGATACCAATGCAACAATCTTAAATTATCCACATCCGGGATGGGTGGAAATGGATGCAGACCAGTATCTTCATGCAACGGTTACAGGGATCAGGAACTGCGTCACAAAAATGAAAGAAAAGAATCTGGATCCAGACAACATCCGCTCTATTTTTGGAGATGGGATCATCTGCGGGATTGTCGGTGTTGATAAGGATTGTCATGCGATCACACCTTACATCAATTATCTGGATTCCAGAACAAAAGAAGATGTTGAGGAACTAGCATCCCATCATTATGAGATCTGGGCAAAAGAGACTGGAAATCCTCAGCCAAACTGTATGTTTCCAGCGATGTTTGCACGTTGGATGATGAACAATTGTGAGGGCTTTAAAGAAAAAGGCAGAAAATTCATGCACAATGCCCCATATATCCTGGCCAATCTTGCAGGACTGTCTGCAGAAGATGCATTTATCGACTGGGGAACAATGTCTGGATGGGGACTAGGATACCGTGTAACAGAGAAAAAATGGTCCAAGGAACAATTAGAGATCCTTGGAATTCCAATGGAAATGATGCCAAAGATTCAAAAACCATGGGATATCATTGGAACATTATCAGAGACATTTGCAAAAGAAACCGGATTGAAACCAGGAATCCCAATCTGTGCGGGAGCCGGAGATACGATGCAGTCCATGATCGGATGCGGAGTGATCAAACCAGATCAGGCAGCCGACGTAGCAGGAACATGTGCGATGTTTTGTATCGCAACCGATGGAATCAATGAAGAATTAAGCAAACCAGAAAATGAACTGATCTTTAACAGCGGAACTTTAGAAAATACATATTTTTATTGGGGATTCATAAGAACCGGTGGATTAGCACTTCGTTGGTATCGAGATAATGTATGCAACGAAGCAGGAAATGGAGCATATTTTGATGAATTAAATGAGAAAGCACAAAATGTGCCATGTGGATCCAAAGGAGTCCTGTTCCTTCCATATTTAACAGGAGGATTTGGAGATACATCCAATGCAAGTGCCTGTTTCCTGAATATGACGATGGACACAGATCAGGGAGTACAGTGGCGTGCAGTTTTAGAAGCAATCGGTTACGATTATATAAGTGTGACAGATATTTATAAAAAAGCAGGCGTGCCACTTGAATTTATGACGATCACAGAAGGTGGAAGTAATTCAGAAGTCTGGAATCAGATCAAAGCAGACATGTTAGGATGTAAGAGTGCCACACTAGAAAATGCACAAGGAGCAGTTCTTACAGATGCAGTGATCGCAGCATATGCGGTAGGAGATCTGGAAGATCCAAGTCAGGTATTTGAAAAAACAAGAAAGATCAAGAAAATTTATGAACCTGATCCAATAAGAACAAAATACTATCGCAGTATTTATGAACAACAAAGAAAACTGATCAAAGACGATATGGCAGCAGTTTTTGAGACTTTACACCAGATCAGTAAGATTCAAGAACAAAGCAATGATTAAAAAAATGAAAAGGCTTCTTTACAAGAGGCCTTTTTTTCTTGTACAATAAAAGATAAAGTATATAAAAATAAGTTATAAGCAACTAACTTTGTAGATGATTTTTGATCAATTAGATTTCAAGGAGGAAAAAGTCATGGATAACGAAAAGATTGAAAAATTACAACAGATGATCGATGAAAGTAATCATATCGTATTCTTTGGTGGCGCAGGTGTTTCAACAGAGAGTCATATTCCAGACTTTCGAAGCACGGATGGTTTGTATCACCAGACTTATAAATATCCACCCGAGGTTATGGTAAGTCATACATTTTATACACAGCATACGGAAGAATTTTATGATTTTTATAAGAATAAGATGATCTTCTTGGATGCAAAACCGAATAAGGCACATTTAAAACTTGCAGAGATGGAACGGGCGGGAAAACTGTCTGCGATCGTTACGCAAAATATCGATGGGCTTCATCAGGCAGCAGGAAGTAAAAATGTCTTTGAACTGCACGGCAGTGTTCACAGAAACTATTGCCAGAAATGCGGCAAGTTCTTCGATGTGAATTATGTTGTGAATGCCAAAGGAGTCCCATATTGTGATGAATGTGGGGGAATCATCAAACCAGATGTTGTATTATATGAAGAAGGCTTAGACTCTCAGACGATCAATGGGGCAGTCAGAGCCATTTCCAAGGCAGATATGCTGATCATTGGAGGAACATCACTGGTTGTTTATCCAGCCGCTGGAATGATCGATTATTTTAAAGGAAAATATCTTGCAGTACTGAATCGTGATGCGACAAGCAGAGACAAACAGGCAGATCTGTGTATTACAGACCCAATCGGAGAAGTACTGGGAAGAATCAGGGTATAAAGATGAAGAAAAGATATGATCTTGATCGTAGCAGTACTGGCAATTTCGCTGATCAGTTTTGCAGCGATCAAGATGACACAAAAAGACGGAAAAGAAGTGATCGTGACAGTTGAAGGAAAAGAAGTGTACAAAACATCCATCGAGAAAGATCAGATCTATCAGATTCCAGAGGAAAATGGCACGAATGTCATGCAGATCAAAGATGGAAAAGTTACAATGAAAGAAGCAGACTGTAAAGACCAAATCTGTGCAGATCATAAAGCAATCGAGAAATCAGGAGAAACGATCGTATGTCTGCCACATAAAGTAGTGATCGAGATCAGATCAGAAGATGGCAAAGAACAGGAATTAGACGGGGTAACACAATAAACAGCAGATGAGATAGTAAACAACAGGAGAAATAAAATATATGTCAACGAAAAGATTAGCGACAGATGCGATGTTTTTAACATTGGCACTTGTTGTATCCTATATAGAAGTATTGATCCCGGTACCAGTTGGAATTCCCGGAGTGAAATTAGGACTTGCCAATGGAGTGATCATGGTTTTGTTATTCTTTACAACATGGACAAGGACACTTGAGATCTCAGTGATCCGAGTTGTACTGGCAGGATTCTTATTTGGAAATCCAATGACGATCGCCTACAGTCTGGCAGGAGGGATCTTAAGTCTGGTCATCATGGGACTTCTAAAGAAGATCGAAGGATTCTCACCCATTGGAATCAGCGTTGGAGGCGGAGTAGCACATAATATCGGGCAGCTCAGTGTTGCTGTTTTCTTAATGGAGAATACAAAGATTTATTATTATGCACCAGTATTACTGATCACAGGAACAATCGCAGGGATCATCATCGGAGTGTTAAGTGGAGCGCTAGTTAAGAAGATCCCGCCACAACTATTTCGATAAAAGATTTGAAATTTCTACAAAATCGTGGTACTACTATATGTATACACTTTCTAACAGGCAATGATTTTGAAGAAAGGAGTCACAATTGAGAACAAAATTAAATGAGATCATAAAAAATGGGCATCTTGGTATGATTGCAGTATTTTTTATAGTTTATATGATCACATTTTCCTACATTGAAGATCGAGATGTGCATCATTACATCATACATACAACGATAGATGATCAGATACCATTCTGTGAATATTTCATCGTACCATATCTATTATGGTTCTTATTTGTAGCAGTTACAGTTTTTTATTTTATGTTTTTTAATAAGAATCAATGGAAAGAATATTATCAGTTGATCATAACACTTGGAACAGGCATGACCCTGTTTTTGATCATCTCATTAGTATTTCCGAATGGACAGGATCTAAGACCAGTTCTTACTGGAGACAGCATTTTTATCAAAGCAGTACAGATGATCTATCACACGGATACTCCGACGAATGTACTTCCAAGTATCCATGTATTTAACTCTCTGGCATGCTGCGTTGCGATTTTGAAGAATCAGAGAAAATATAAGAAAAGCACCGATACAGCATGTGTTGTCTTAACGATATTAATTATCATGTCGACGATGTTCTTAAAACAACACAGTGTGGTGGACGTAGTGCTCGCAGCCCTGATGTATACTGGATGTTACAGGATCATCTATGGGAATGAATTATGGTCACAGAATGCATTTCGCACGTCTATTTTCAGCGATCATTCGTGAACCACGCTTGACACGACCAAGAAAGATTTGCTATAAATACCAGAGAGAAACCGCAGAAATTGGAGTAGAGAAGAATGAGAAAAAAGATTTGGATGATCCTGGTATGCATCATATCCATGAGTTTTTGCATGGCAGGATGTACTGGCAATACAAGCAAGAAGAAATCGAATGGCAAGATAAGAATTACAACAAGTTTTTACACCATGTATGATTTTGCAAAGAAGATCGGTGGAGACAAAGTAGAAGTGATCAATTTAGTACCAGCAGGAACAGAACCTCATGACTGGGAACCATCAACGAAGGATCTGATCGAGATGGAGAAATCAGACATCTTTATTTACAATGGAGCCGGCATGGAACAATGGGTAGATGACGTTTTGGAAAGCCTTGATACGGAAGAACTTACAAGCGTTGAAGCATCCAAAGGGATCAAGTTACTAAAAGATCAGGATGCACATGAACACGATCACGAACACAACAGTGAGAATGATCCACATGTCTGGTTAGATCCACAGAATGCAAAGTATGAGATGAACAAGATCAAGAAAGCATTGATCAAAGTGGATGCAGAGAATAAAGATTATTACGAAGCGAATTATAAGAGATACGCAAAGGAATGTGACGAATTAGATGCATTATATAAGGAAGAAACATCCAAACTTACAAAGAAAGAACTTGTTGTGGCACATGAAGCATTTGGCTATCTATGTCACGCATATGGGTTAGAACAGATGGGAATTGAGGGATTATCCGCAGACGATGAACCAGATCCCAAACAGATGAGCGAAGTGATCCGCTTTGCAAAAGAACATCAGGTAAAAACAATCTTTTTGAAGAACTGGTGAGTCCGAAAGTAGCGAAAACCATTGCAAAAGAAACCGGAGCCAATGCAAAGATGTTAAACCCCCTGGAAGGACTAAGTAACAAAAAAATCAAAGCAGGAGAAGATTATTTTTCCGTAATGAAACAAAATCTCGCTGCGATCGAAGAGGCATTAAGCGAATGAGTGAATCAAACACAAAACAGATGATACAATTAAATCATGTAAAATTCGGATACAGTGATACGGAAGTCTTAGAAGAGATCAATCTGACGATCCATGAAGGCGAATATGTTGTTCTGACTGGTGAAAATGGAAGCGGAAAAAGTACACTTATGCGTCTGATCTTAGGTGAAATGAAACCAGATGAAGGAGAGATCATCCTGATGAATAACGATCCAAGATTAAAGAAACGGATCGGTTACGTGTCACAGAATGGGATCAGTAAGAACCAGAGCTTCCCAGCAACGGTAGAAGAGATTATGATCACAGGACTTTATCAGGAACTTGGCTTGTTTCATCTGCCACATAAAAAACATAAGAATAAGATCAAAGAGACACTAAGGGATTTTGGAATGGAAGAATTCCTTAAGAGACGGATCGGTGAATTATCTGGTGGACAGCAGCAGCGAGTGATGATCGCAAGAGCAATGATCGGAGATCCGAAACTTCTGATCTTAGATGAACCAACAACGGGAGTAGATGCAAGATCAACAAAGATCTTGTACGATATGCTCTATGAGATCAATACAAAATACAATACGACCATTTTTATGATCACACACGGAAGACTGCAGGAATGTAAAGGATGTGATCGTATTTTAAGAATGGATGAAGGGAGGATCGTGGAAGAATGATCGAGATGTTACAATACGGATTTATGCAGCGCGCATTTATTACAGGAATCTTACTGGCCGTGATCGCACCATTGATCGGAATCACGATCGTCTTAAAGAGAATGTCTATGATCGGAGATGCACTCTCTCATGCATCCCTGGCAGGTGTTGCTCTGGGCTTGTTATTAGGGATCAATCCAATCTTAGGAGCAATGGGAATCTGTCTGTTTGCAGCCCTGGGAGTTGAAGCGATCCGAAGAAAGATCCCAAGATATTCTGAGATGGCGATATCGATCATTATGTCAACAGGGATCGGACTTGCTGGTATCCTATCCGGATTCGTAAAACGGAACGAACTTTAACAGTTTCTTATTTGGAAGTATCATATCCATCAGCAAAGACGAACTGAAGATCGTATGTGTGATCAGTGTGTTAGTATTGCTCTGTGTATTGCTTCTATATAAAGAACTATTCTATATTGGATTTGATGAAAATGCAGCAAGGATCAGCGGTGTACCTGTCAAGACGATCAATTTTATCTTTACTTTATTGACCGCATTGACGGTATCGATCGCATAAAGAACGGTTGGAACACTGATCGTCTCATCCATGCTTGTGATCCCGATCGCATGCGGAATGCAGGTAGGACGAAGCTACAAAGCAGTCATGATCATCGGTGTGATCACAGCATTGGTCACAACAGTGATCGGATTAACACTGTCTTATTATGTAGGTCTTAAGCCAGGAGGAACGATCGTACTACTCGAGGTAGCATGTTTCCTGATCCTTGCACTGATAAGCAGATATACGAAGTAAATTTTTTGACATTTATCAGAAAATTTTATATAATAAAAAGAAGGCATGCATAACAGAATAAAACTGCATGCCTTTTTGAAAAACAATGAAAGGAAAGGCAAGTCAATGATTGTTCAGCTAATAGAAAATATATATCAGTTTTTATGGGGAGAATGGATTCATGTTCCGTTACCAGGAGGTGGAAGCCTGGGACTTTCGCTGCTCATTATATTGCTGCTTCCAGCAGGTATCGTCTTTACGATCAAAACAAGATTTTTACCGATCCGCCTGTTCCCGGATATGGTCAAAGCACTAACAGCAAACAATAAGAATGGAAAAGATGAAAAAAGCAGTCTTTCTTCTTTACAGACCTTAATCGTATCAACAGCAACACGTGTCGGAATGGGAAATCTGACAGGAGTCGTCGCAGCAATATCCGCAGGTGGAGCAGGGGTATTCTGGATGTGGATCACAGCATTGCTTGGATCATCGACAGCCTTTATCGAAGCAACTCTTGCACAGTTACATAAAGAAAAAGACCCTCTGTATGGTGGATATCGAGGAGGACCAGCCTATTATATTCACCACTTTATGGAAGAGAGACAAGGAAAGAAGAAAAAACACACACTGATCGCAGTCTTATTTGCGATTTCCGGATTGATCTGCTGGTGTGGAATCAGCCAGGTGGTAAGTAATTCCGTGGCAGAATCATTCCACAATGCCTTCCATATTCCAACACTTTATACAACGATCGTGCTTGTTATTGTGGCAGCAGTGATCGTACTAAGGAAGAATGCAACTGTCAAAGTATTAGATATCGTGGTACCGATCATGGCAGTCATTTACTTCGGGATTACGATTTTTGTGATCCTCACGAATCTGCCAAGCATTCCAGGGGTTTTTGCAAGAATCTTCAAAGAAGCTTTTGGAATCCGTCAGGTCGCAGCCGGAGGATTTGGAGCAGTTCTTATGAACGGAGTGAAACGAGGATTATTCTCCAACGAAGCAGGATCAGGATCCGCACCATGTGCAGCCGCAGCAGCAGACTGTGAACGCCCAGCACAGATGGGATTGGTACAGGCATTAGGAGTCTTTATCGACACGATCGTGATCTGCAGCTGTACGGCAATGTTAATGTTATTAGCACCACAGAATCTGACCAATGGATTAACCGGTATGAACTTGTTACAGACAGCAATGAACTACCATTTAGGAGGATTCGGAGTTGTATTTATCGCAGTGATCCTCTGGATGTTCAGCTTCTCGACATTCCTTGGAATTTTATTCTATGCAAGATCCAACGTCGCCTACCTGTTCGGTGACAAATGGGGATGGCAGACAGCCTATAAAGTATTAGCACTTGTGATGTTATTTATCGGAGGAATCCAGACCTATACATTCGTATGGGATTTAGGAGATGTCGGAATTGGGTTAATGACGATCTTTAATATCTTCATCCTGTATGCAATGTCAGGACAGGGAATCAAAGAGTTAAAGAACTATGAAGAAACAAAGAAGAAATCGATCGAAGAAAGAGCATATGCATTGCAGGAAGATGAATAGGAAGTAAATATGTGAAATAAAACCGAACAATTCACGTAAATATGATTTCAATTTACGTAAATTGTTCGGTTTTTTGTGTGCTAAATATTAAAAATAGCAAAGAAAATGTCTGTTAGATCTATTATGAAACAAATAGGTATAACAGACATTTTAATTACATCATCAAATTATAAAAACAGCTTCTTACGTGTCCTAAAATAAGCCACCAGAACCATCGTTCCAGTCAATACCCAAGAGATCGGATAGATCGCCATCAAAAGCTCATAATCATGGAACCAGTTACAGACCGTTGCAAGCCAGATCAAACGTAATACACAAGATCCAAACACTGTCAGGATTGCAGGAGTCATGGAACGTCCAAATCCACGCAGACATCCACCACTGATCTCATAAGAACTTGTCAGACACTCGAATGTCAGAACGATCAAAAAACGAAGCTGAGCATAATGATAGACAGATGGATCACTTGTAAATAATCCAATAAAGAACGTACGGAATACAACAAAGATCGTACTAAGGATTCCGCAAGAGATCACACTGCACAACATTCCAAGACGAAAAATCTTCTTACAACGTTCCTCATCCTTCGCACCATAATTCTGTCCGGTAAATGTAACCACCGTCTGAGCAAAGGCATTGACCAGATAATAAGCAAAATACTCATAATTTAATTCCACCGCAGAACCCGCGATCCCGCCAGCTCCAAAACTGTTGATCCCAGATTGGATACAGACATTGGCAAGAGAGAAACCATTCCCTGAAGTCCCGCAGGAACCCCAATCTTCAGGATCTTAGAAACAGCATCATGATCGATCGTCAAAGACTTAAAAGACAACCGGATCGGAAGTTCTTCATGCGTCAGAAAATAAAGGATCTGAACAGCACTTGTTGCATTCGCACCAACCGTCGCAAGTCCGGCACCCGCAACACCCATATGAAATACAACGACAAATAGAAGATTCAAGATCACATTCACAACACCAGACACGATCAAAGCATACATCGGACGACGTGTATCTCCGATACTGCGAAGAATGGAAGCACCGAAATCATATAACATAAAAAATGGCATTCCAAGAAAATAAATCCGCAGATATAACGTTGCAAGATGAATGATATCCTTCGGTGCACCCATCAGCAAAAGGATTGGATGAGCCACAAACTGTCCAAGAATCAGCAAAAACACACCACTAAGCAGTGCAAGAGACACAGCGGTATGTACCACACGAGGAATCCGCTTCGTATCATTCTGTCCGATATAATTGGCAATCACAACATTAGAACCAAGAGAAATCCCAGAAAACAATGTAACCATCAAAGCGATCACAGAACTATTACTACCAACCGCCGCCAAAGCCTCACTGCTCGCAAACCGTCCGACAACGGCAGTACCGACCGAATTAAAAAGCTGCTGTAAGATACTACAGGCAGCAAGCGGCATAGCAAACATTAACATCTTATCGAATAAACTTCCATGAAGCATATCCATCTTCACGGACTGTTTCGAAGAATTCTTCATATACAATACCCTCTTTCAAAAAACTATACAGATTCTAATACTTTTTGGGAAGATTATCAAGATGATTCTAGGAAAAACAACAAAGAAAGATGTATCAAATTCGAAACATTTCTTGTATAAAAAGCAGAATGATATACTAGGATGAGACATTAAGAAAACATACAAAAGAAAGAAGGAAAACACCATGCAAATCAGCATTCTGCTGTTAAAACAGATCGTACAACTATTCCTGATGATCCTCATGGGTTACATTATGATAAAGATCAAATTTTAAAAGAAGAAGACAGCAAAGTGATCTCAAAGATCATACTCTATCTGATCGTACCATCTGTGATCATCACTGCATTTCAGGTAGACTATACCCCAAGCATTATGAAAGGACTGGCAGTTGCATGTATCGCATCTGTGATCCTGCAGTTTTTATTACTGTTTGTCACATGGATCATGGGAAAAATGTTTCATTTAAACACGGTGGAATACACATCTGCCTACTATTCCAACTCAGGAAACCTGATCGTACCATTAGTTACCTATATCTTAGGAAAAGAATGGGTCATCTACGGCTGCGTCTTCATGAGTGTCCAATTATTCTTCATCTGGACCCACTGCAAATGTAAGATCAGTGGAGAAACAGAAATCAGTTTAAAGAAGATCCTGTTAAATATAAACATGATCTCTGTATTCGCAGGAGTATTCTTATTCTTCACGAAGATCAGATTTCCAGAAATCATAGGAAATACCCTGTCATCCGTTGGAAGCATGATCGGACCATTAAGTATGATCGTCACAGGAATGCTGATCGCAGGCGTTGATCTAAAGAAAGTATTTACCAACAAAAGAATCTACCTGGTCACATTCATCCGATTAGTAATCGAACCGATCATAGCACTTGCAGTCATTATTCTATTAGGAATGAAAAACTGGCACCCACAGGCAGAAAACATCATCCTGATCACATACATGGCAGCGATCACACCATGCGCCTCAACGATCACACAGATGTGTCAGGTGTACGGAAACGATTCGAAATATGCAAGCGCGATCAATGTAATGACGACATTGTTGGCGGTGGTTACGATGCCGGTGTTTGTTTATTTTTATATGAATCTGTAATGTAAAATAATTGCAAGTAAAATATTAACAAAAATGATAATGATAGTATAATAAGAGATAAAAAAGAGAACTTACATACAAGCGGGTAAGTTCTCTTTTTTATTGTACATTCATCAAAAATTTATAATGGAGTAAGATTTTACTGTCTATAATGCTCCAAGAAATCCCTCAGCTTCACAGAAGCATCCTCAAGCACTTCCACACGAGGCAGATAAACTACTCTGAAATGATCCGGATCCTTCCAGTTAAATCCGCTTCCATGCACGATCAGGATCTTTTTCTCACGAAGCAGATCCAGAGCAAACTGCTCATCATTTGTAATATTAAACTTCTTCGTATCAATCTTCGGGAAGATATAAAAAGCAGCTTTCGGTTTCACTGCACTGATACCAGGGATATCACACAATGCATTATAAATAAACTCTCTCTGTTCGTAAATACGTCCACCAGGAATGATGTAATCATTGACACTCTGATGGCCGCCAAGTGCTGTCTGGACAACTGCCTGTGCAGGAACATTGGAACAAAGGCGCATATTTGATAACATATTTAAACCTTCAATATAATCCCTCGCGATCGCTTTATTACCACTTAAGATCATCCATCCGATACGGAAACCAGCGATCATATGAGACTTGGATAAACCAGAGAATGTCACACAGAACAGATCAGGAGCTAAGGAAGCGATAGATACATGTTCTTCTCCATCCATCACCAGACGGTCATAAATCTCATCAGAGAAGATCATCAACTGATGTTCTCTCGCGATATCAACGATCTGCTGTAAGACTTCTCTTGGATAAAGAGCCCCGTAGGGTTGTTAGGATTGATCAGAACGATCGCTTTTGTATGGGAATTTACTTTTCGCTTGATATCTTCCATATCAGGATACCACTCAGACTGTTCATCACAGATATAATGAACTGCTTTCCCACCAGCAAGCGTTGCACAAGCCGTCCATAAAGGATAATCCGGAGAAGGGATCAAGATCTCATCCCCATCATCTAATAAAGCAGACATTGACAGATTGATCAGCTCACTGACACCATTTCCAGTATAAATGTCGTCGATATCAACATTTGGAATCTTCTTAAGCTGCGCATACTGCATGATCGCCTTTCTTGCAGCAAATAATCCCTGAGAAGCGGAATATCCCTGGCAGTCAGCTAACTGATGTCTCATATCATAGATGACTTCATCCGGGGTTCTGAAACCAAATGGAGCAGGATTCCCGATATTTAATTTCAGGATATGAGTTCCGTTACGTTCCATGCGGTTCGCTTCATCTACGACAGGGCCACGTACATCGTAAAGCACATTATCTAATTTGGTAGATTTGCTAAATGTTCTCCTTGGAGAAGTTTCCAGATTCACAGCATTCCCTCCATTTCCAGAAAGCCAGTCAGCATCGACATCAAGAGTCTCAGATAAGAAATGAAGAATCTCCGCGCGAGGAACCGTCTTGCCACTGACATACTGGCTGATATGACTCTTCCCGACCTTGACTCCGGCAGTCTCTGCTGCATGAATAAGATCAACCTGTTTCATATGTTTTTGTTCCATTGCAGACTTCAAACGATCTGCAAAGGTAAATGTCTGATTCATAACACCCTCCGATAAAAGTTCAAAATAAAATTCAAAGTTCAAATGATTTTGTTTAATATAGCATAAAAACAAGAAAAGTTCAATAAAAAGTTCAAAATAAAAGCCAAAAGTTCAAAGAAACAATATACGAAATAAGAAAAAAATTTAAAGTTCGACAAAAAGTACAAAGATTTGTATTGAAATTTAGAAAATATATGCTATACTTTGGAAAGTATAAATAATTAACACAAAGTGTAAAAATAAATGGGGATGAAATAGAATATGGAAGCAACAAGATTACAGATGCAGAACTTCCTAATCTTTTTATTAGATCTGGTGGGAGTTACTGTTGGTTATTTTGCAGCAGTATGGCTGCGGTTTGGAAATATTGAAACAGGGTATACCGTGATGGGAAACGATACGTATTATCGTTGGCTCATTGCGATCGTGGTACTTATGATGATCTACTTTCTGTTTCGTCCAAATCGTGGTTTTTTTAAGCGCAAATTTATAGAAGAAATGAGAATGAATCTGCAGACGGTCATCCTGATGGCAGCAGGAATGGCGATGATCGCATTCCTGATCCAGGATGCAAAAGATTACTCCAGATTTATTTATATCTTTACTTCTGGATTTAGCTTTGTATGGATGCAGATCACACATCGAGCTTATCGCAAGTATTGGTTATCAAGAAGAAAGGATCATTCTTATGCAAGAAAGATGATGATCATCACAACGAGTGATCATGCAGAAGAAGTGATCGGGAATATCATGGAAGAGAAGAACTGGGACTTGTGGATCACAAGTGTTGCAGTTGTGGACAAAGACATGACAGGATGGCTTATCAACGAGATTCCGGTTGTAGCACATTCATATCGAAGTATTTTTGAATATGCGATGCGGTCGGTTGTAGATGAAGTATTCTTATATATACCGATGGATGACGAATTTCCAATCGCGATGACGGTACAGAACCTTGAGGATATGGGAATTAAGACGAATCTTAACATTTCTCAGTTCCAGATCAATGAGAATCTGGAACGATCACTGGAGAAGGTTGGACCTTATGAGAGTGTAAGTTTCTCTGGTCATAATGTATCATTTGTCATGCTGATGATGAAGAGAGCAATGGACATTACCGGGGGATTGGTTGGAATGCTGATCACAGCGATTGCAGTGATCATTGTTGGACCGCTGGTGAAGTTAGAATCACCGGGGCCGCTATTCTTCTCACAGAAGAGAGTTGGGAAGAATGGAAGGATTTTCAAGATCTATAAGATCCGTTCGATGTATCAGGATGCGGAAGAGCGCAAGAAAGAGCTTATGGCACAGAATGAGATGGACGGATTGATGTTTAAGATGAAAGACGATCCGAGAATCACCAAGGTTGGAAAGTTTATCAGGAAGACTAGTATTGATGAACTTCCACAGTTTTGGAATGTACTGAAGGGGGATATGAGTCTGGTAGGGACAAGACCGCCTACAGTGGATGAGTTTGAACAGTATAGTGCTTACCATAAGAAGAGACTTTGCCAGAAGCCTGGACTGACTGGGGTTTGGCAGGTTAGCGGAAGAAGCACGATCACAGACTTTGAGGAGATTGTTCAGATGGATGTTGATTATATCGATCATTGGTCTATCTGGAGGGATATTGGGATATTGTTTAAGACAGTGTGGCTTGTTGTTTGTGGGGATGATGGGGCACAGTAGGTAGATTTGAGAGTGTGGAGTTGTGGATTAGTTGATTGTTGATTGAATGAAGGGGACTATCAAATTGAAAAAAAGAGGTAACAAGAATTTAAGAATTGCGATGATCGGTCATAAGGTTGTTCCATCTAGAAGAGGTGGAATTGAACGTGTATTGACGATTATGTGTCCATTAATGATAAAAAAAGGCCACCAAGTAACATGCTTTAACCGATCTGGCGATAAAGTGGAAAATGAATATGTAAAAACTGTAAAAAGGAAAAAGTATAGGGGAGTTCAGTTAAAGAAAGTAATAACGATCAATAAAAGAGGATTAGCAGCGATGACATCCTCTTTTTCTGCTGCAATTTGTGCAGCATTTGGAAAATATGATGTTGTACATTTTCATGCAGAAGGACCAAGTGCATTTCTATGGATTCCGAAACTGTTTGGAAAGCGCTGTATCGTAACGATTCATGGAATTGACTGGGCGAGAGATAAATGGAAACACGGATTTGGTTCCAGATATATTAAGTTTGGGGAATATATTGCAGCAAAGTATGCAGATGAAGTGATTGTATTAAGTGAAAAAGTACAGAAGTATTTTAAGAAGTTTTATGACAGGGATACTGTTTTGATTCCGAATGGGGTTATGACACATGAGAATCGGAAAGCAAATTTGATCACTCAGAAATTTGGACTTCATAAGGATGAGTATATTTGTGCGTTATCACGACTGACAGAAGAAAAGGGAATACATTTCTTGATCGAGGCTTATAAGGAGCTTAAGACAGATAAGAAACTGGTGATCGCTGGGGCTGCAAGTGATACGGATGAGTATGTGAAGATGCTGAAAGAGATGGCTGGGATGATCCGAATATTATCTTTACTGGATTTGTTTCAGGGAAGATACTGGAAGAGATTTATAGTAATGCTTATGTTTATGTATTGCCTTCTAAGTTGGAGGGAATGCCACTTAGTCTGCTTGAGGCTATGAGTTATGGGAACTGTGTGATCGGGTCTGATATTGCTGAGATTGCTGATGTGGTTGAGGATAAGGCGATATTGTTTAAGAAGGCTAATGTGGAAGACCTTAAGGAAAAGCTACAGATGGTTTGTGATGATGTGGAGCTTGTGGAGAAGTATAAGAATGAAGCGTCTGGGTATATTTGTGGTAGGTATAATTGGGAAGATGTTGTGAATAGGACTGTTGAGGTTTATAGAGGAAAGAAGAGCTGCAAGGAAAAATTAGTAGAGAATAGTAGTGTGGCTTCTATTTGAGGTTGTTAAGGTGAAAGGAAAGCAAAATGATTAGAGTATTACATTCTGTAAGTAATATGGATAGAGCAGGAATTGAAACAATGCTTATGAATTATTACCGACATATGGATCATGAAAAGTTCAATTTGATTTTGTGTAATAAGACTAAACCAGGAGCTTATGATGAAGAAATAAAGCAAATGGGAGGCCATATTTTTCATACTCCAGGTTTAAATCCGGCAAAGTATCCTCATTATTTAAAATATATGAAAAAACTATTTGGAAAATATTCCCAATATAAAATAGTAGAGGCACACAATGGCGCTTTGGGTGTTTATGCATTATATGCTGCGAAAAAGAATAAAATTCCTGTTAGAATATTTCATGCACATGGAGCGAGCATTACCAAGGATTGGAAATGGCCGATTAAGATTTTTTGTAGAAGTCGATTAAAATATAATATAAATCATAAGTTTACATGTGGTATAGAAGCAGCAAGATGTTATTTTGGAAATAAAGTCGTTGAAAACAAAGACTATGAATTTATCCCCAATGCAATAGAAGTTGAACGATTTTTGTATAATGAAGAAATAAGAAATAGAATTAGATTAGAATATCATCTACAAGATAAAAAAGTAATAGGACATGTAGGTCGTTTTATGGCACAGAAAAATCATACTTTTTTAATTGATATTTTGCAGAATATTATAAAAATCATAAAGATACAAAACTAGTTTTATTAGGAGATGGAGAACTAATGCCTAAAATGAAGGAAAAAGTTCAAACTCTCGGAATTGAAGATGCTGTTTTATTTGTAGGAAATGTAGGAAATGCAAATGAATGGTATCAGGCTTTTGATGCTTTTGTTCTACCATCAGTATGGGAAGGGTTGCCTGTTGTAGGAGTGGAAGCACAGGCGGCAGACTTGCCATGTGTATTTTCTGATAATATAACGAGAGAGATTGGACTAACAGATAAGGTATCTTTTGTTTCTACATCAGATAAGAAACAATGGGTTGGTTGTTTAGAAAAAGCTTTAAAAGATCAGACCAGAAAAAATAATTATGAAGTGATAACTAAGAATCGATATAATATCGTTGAAGAAGCTAAAAAATTACAGGAAAGATATATTGAATTATATAGGGAGAATATATGAAAATTGGTATTTTAACACATCAGTATATAGATAATTATGGAGCGTTTTTACAGGCGTATGCCTTAAGAGAAGCAATGGCGAAAGCGTTTCCAGAAGATCAGGTTGAAATTATTAACTGCATTAATGTAAAACATTTTGTAATCAATGTAGGTGGATGGTTCCGCTTTTATAAAGATCGCGAAGGAATCAAAGAATGGTTAAGAAAAATAAGAATTCCTGGTATTTTTTCAAAAGCTAGAAAAAAAATATATGACATTATCTAAAGTCTGTTTTTCAGCAAAGCAGATTAATAAAATGGGGTATGACTACATTATTGTTGGTAGTGATGAAGTTTGGAATTTTAAAGACGGAAAAGGTGACGCTAAAGTTAAATTTGGACATGGTCTTACATGCAAAAATTTAGTTGCATACGCACCAAGTGTGGGTAAATCAAGTGCAAATGATGTGATTCCAAGTTATGTAGAAGAAGGAATTAAAAGATTTAAAGCAATATCAGCAAGAGATGATCTGACGGCAGATTTAGTAGAACATATTACAGGAAATTATCCAACAAGAGTTTTAGATCCAACATTTTAAGCAAGTTTCCAAAAGCAAAATTAAAAGTAGCAAAGAAACCTTATATTTTATTTTACTATTGTGAACATTTGCCTAAAAAAGTTAAAAATCAAATTTTCAGCTATGCAAAAGAACATGGGTATGCAATATATGGGGCAGGAGAATGTGATAAACAATATACAGATATTACGGTAGATCTTGCACCATTTGAATGGGTTGAAATGTTTAGAAATGCAGATTTTGTATTTACAGGAACATTTCATGGAGCGGTTTTTTCAATTGTGAATGAAAGACCATTTAAAGTGTATTTGACGAATGAAAGCAGAATCAAGAAAGTTGGAGCTTTATTAAGAGAATTACATATTCCAAATCGTAAAATCGATAAGAATTTCAAATTTGATCTAGAAAAAAATGAAAGATGAAATTGATTACGATGTAGTAAATAAGATTATTGATGAGAGAAAAGAAGCAAGTATTGAATATTTGCGACAAGTAATCAAAGAAAATTAGAGGAGTATAGAATGTCCAAAGATAAAATTATTTTATTTGATGACAAAAGAATTGTTGTGCATGTGGTGCATGTATGAATATTTGTCCTAAGAATGCAATAAAAATGCAAGAAGATGAATATGGATTTTATATCCACAAATTGATGAAAATAAATGTGTTCAGTGCGGAGCATGTCAGAAAGTTTGTGCATATCAGAATGGACAAGTAGGTAATAACTCCGATTAAATGTTATGCAGCTGTAAATAAAGACAAAGAAGAATTAATGAAATCTGCTTCTGTGGAATTTTGCGGCTATGGCAACAACTATTTTGAAAGATGATGGAGTTGTATTTGAGCTGCATTAGATTTTGAAAATGGACATGCTCATCCTCATCATATTGCAGTTAGAGAAGTGTCTCAGGTATATAGATTGCAAGGTTCTAAGTATGTGCAGTCTGCGATTGAAAATACTTATGTTGAAGCTAAAGAAGAATTAGATTTAGGGAAAAAGGTTTTATTTTCTGGAACACCTTGTCAGATTGCTGGTCTGTATAGCTATTTGAGAAAAGGGTATGAAAATTTATATACTATAGATGTAATTTGTCATGGGGTGCCTAGTGCTAAGTTTTTGATGATTATATTCAATATATGACTAAGAAAAATAAGGCAAGGCAGTGATTTCTTACTTTTAGAGATAAGAAAAGGGCTGGGGCATGAATAATAGAATTGGCTTTGAATATGCATCAGGGAAAAAGAAAAATATGTATATACCAGCTAGATTAACTTCATATAATACATTCTTTTTAGATGGAGATATTTATCGAGAAAATTGTTATCAGTGTCCATATGCTAAAAGAGAGAGAACAGGGGATTTTACTATTGGAGATTATTGGGGAATAGAAAAGAGCACCCAGAACTTTTAAAGCGAGATGAATTTGATGAAAGAAAAGGAATCTCTTGTATTTTGGTTAATACAGATAAAGGACTAGCATTTTCTAAAGAAACTAAAACTAAATTTTATTTAGAAGAATCCTCTTTTAGTAAAATAAAGAAGAAAAATGGCCAGTTAAATCATGCTTCTCAAAAACTAAAAAAGAAAGAATATTATGATGAGATATAAAAATGGAACCATACGAAAAAGTTGAAGAATGGTTTCATAAGGTATACAGAAAGCAAATTTTAGTACATACGATTTATAATAAGATCCCTAGAAAAGCTCGTTTATTGATGAAGAATATTATACTACAAGTTAAGAAAGGTTGATTTTATGGCAAGCAAACATATGAATTTAAAACGAGTAACCAAAAGAGTTAAAGAAGAATTTGGTTCAACAATAGAAATAGCAAGAGTTTTAAATGTGAGAGATGCAGTATCAACATTTCGTGGTAAAGTTGATATCCAATTGATGGTTCATAATGGGCACAAAGAATGGGGATGGATAAGGAAACATTTATTAAAAAACACGAAGTAATGAATCTATATTTTGATAAAACTTGTCCTAAGTTGTCAGATGAAAGAATTAGACAGTTAGAAAAAATTGAATTAAATGAGGAATATAAAGATTGTATATGGATTTGTTGGTGGCAAGGAATTGATCAGGCTCCTTCCATTGTAAAAAAATGTGTTGATTCAATAAGAAAACATGCAGGGAATCATAAGGTGATAATAATAACAGATAAAATTATAAGGATTATGTGGATTTTCCTGAATGGCTATTGGAAAAGAAAGATAAGGGGATTATCACTAAAACTCATATGTCGGATTTGTTAAGATTAAAATTGTTAGGACAATATGGTGGAATATGTTTAGATTCAACATTTTATTGTACTGGATAGTTTAGAAGCATATTTTGAAAGGCCAGTATGGTCGATTAAGAGGCCTGATTATAGACATACATCAGTTGCATGTGGATATTTTGCAAATTATTCATTTGGATGTCAAAAGGAATATAGAGTTGTTTTAATATTATAGCAGAGTATTTGTTAATGTATTGGAAGACAAATGATTATATGATTGATTATTTGTTTTTAGATTATTTGATTGTACAAGCACAAAGAAAGCATAGGATGGTTAAAGAAGCTTTTGATTTAATAGAACCTAATAATCCAGAATGTGATGAATTGTTGAAAATATTAGGAAATAAGTATGAAGAAAAAGTATGGAATAGGATGAAGAAAGAGACAGCTTTGTTTAAATTGACTTGGAAAGCAAATTTCCTAAAGAGATTTCTGGGGATGAGACTTTTTATGGAAAATTGATTGCTAGAGAATTAATTTAGAAGGAAATAATATGTTAGAATATTTAAAAGCGATTTATATCGTTATGAAGGGAAAACTAGTCTTAAATCATTTATTAAATATTATAGAAAAAATGCAGGATTTCGATTTTTGGTGGCGTTCAGATTAGTAAATGAAAGGGGCTATGGAAGATTATTGGTACTCATTTTATGGATACTGAGAAATAAGCAATTGATTCAGATATCGCGTAAGACTAGAATAGGATATGGGTTGTACATTAGTCATGGCGGTCCTGTAGTTGTTAATCCATCTACCCAAATAGGAGATAACTGTAATTTATCACAATTTGTTACTATAGGATCCAATGAAGGAAAAGCAGCAGTAATAGGTGATAATGTTTATATTGGACCTTCTTGTTGTATTGTAGAGGATGTAATTATAGGAAATAGAGTTACTATTGGTGCTGGAAGTGTAGTTACTAAAACATTCCAGATGATGCTACGGCAGCAGGAAATTATGCTAAAATTTTGAATTATAATAGTGCGGGTAAATATGTAAATAATTGTTGGGGGGGGGCAGAAGTAAATTCTTGATTTTATGTTTTGAAATTAGCAGTATAAATTAATTATTATAAAATGAGAATTTTATTGGAGGGAGCATCGTGAAAAAATATTATTTGTTATTCCAACTTTAAGGGATGGTGGGGCAGAAAGAAGTTTGGTTAATTTATTAACAGAATTACCACCAGAAAAATATGATATAGATTTATTATTGTTCAAAATGCAAGGAACATTCTTATCTCAGATTCCACAAAATGTCCATATTATAAAACAACCACCTATACTAAAAAAATTGTATGGATCAGTTAAAGAAGCTGGAATTTATATGCCAGTTAAGGTTTTGGAAATGTTTATCAAAGATTCTGAAAAATGGAATGGGAGAACAAAAGCATTTTATGGGAATATTTAAAAAAGTAATAGATGGAATTGATAAAGAATATGATGTTGCGGTTGGATATTTAGGGGGAGAATCTACTTATTATATAGTAGATAAAGTAAAAGCAAAACGTAAAATACATTGGGTTCATAATGATTATCGAACATCTGGTATGCCAAAGAAATATGATTTGAAATTATTTCCTAGAGTTGATGCAATTGTGACTATTTCGGATGAATGTTTGGAAATATTGAAAGAAGAGTTTCCAATATTTAAAGATAAAATGATATGCATAGAAAATATAACATCATCAGTAGTTATTAACAATAGAGCTACTGAATTTAAACCGAAAGAATATATAGGAGTAGAAAATGTTTTATTATCTGTAGGAAGATTATCAGAGCAAAAGGGATTTGATATGGCTATTTCTGCCGCAAGTAAATTAAAGAAACAACAGATAAATTTTAAATGGTTTATTATAGGAAGTGGACCATTAGAGAGTAAGCTAAAAAATCAGATAAAGAAAGAAAAAGTAGAAGATTATGTTGTGTTGATTGGAACAAAAGAAAATCCATATCCATATATTAAAAATTGTGATCTTTTTGTACAACCATCAAGATATGAGGGAAAATCAGTTGTAATTGATGAAGCAAAAATTTTGCAAAACCAATAGTTGCGACAGCATACCCAACAGTACGAGATCAAATAAAATGCTAATGAGGGGTAATTGTAGAATTAAGTGTTGATGGGATTTATAAAGGTTTAAAGGAAATGGTTTTTGATAAAACAAAACAAAAAGAAATTTCTAATTATTTAGAAAATCATGAATATGGTAATCAGACAGAAATTAAAAAGTACATTAAACTGATAGAGGGAGAATGATATGGTCGCTTCACCGTTTTTAAGCATAATTTTACCAATATACAATGTAGAAAAATATTTAGATAGATGTATGAAGTCAATATTAAAACAATCGTTTAAAGATTATGAAATTATATTAGTAGATGATGGGTCTACAGACTCAAGCCCTATATTGTGTGATAAATATGGAAAACAATTAAATAAAAGTTAAAGTGTTACATAAAAGTAATGGAGGATTATCGAGTGCTCAGAAATGCCGGATTGGAATTGGCAAAAGGAAAATATATATTTTGGTTAGATTCAGACGATTATATATCAGAAGAAGCACTTAGTAGTATAGTAAAAACATTAAATAAGAGTGAGGTAGATATTTTAAAATTTTAATTATAGAAGACAACCGAATGATATTATTCGAAAATCTTTGCTAAAACCTGGATTATATAATGAAGAAGAAATTAAAAAAATGTGATACCATTGGCGTTAGAACATGTAGGGAATTTACAAATGTCAGCCTGGTCTCATATATACAGAAGAAAATTTTATTGAAGAAGAAAAATTAAGATTTATTTCTGAAAGAGAGTAGGAAGTGAGGATTATTTATTTAATCTACAAGCTTTTTATCTGCTAAAACATTATGTGCAATAGAAGATGATTTGTATAATTATGATTTAAGATTAGGAAGTTTATCAAATAAATATCGAGAAAATTTAATCGAAAAATATAAAAAATTATATGAATTAATGAGAAAAGCTCTTATAAGTCATAATATATCAAATGAATTATTACTTAAATTGCAATCCTTTTATGTATGGAATGGATATTATGTATTAATTGATAATGAAATGAGAATTTATGATAATCATGATAAAAAGGAAAGAAATTGGAACATAAAAAGGTTATTAAAACAAGAAGAATTTGTTCAAGCATTAAAAGATATAAATATAAAAAAGGAAAGTAGAAGCAAAAAAATTATTTACTGTTTAATGAAAATCAAAAGTGTATATGGAATTTTGTTTTTGCAAAAAGTTAAGGAGAAGAAGGTGAAAAATTAAAATGATGGTAAAAAGAAGTACAATATATACAATTTGTTTATCCTTGTGCTTTTGTCAGGCTGTTATCGTAAAAATAAGTCCTATTTATTTTCAAAATTATACTATAGTGTTACGAATTTTTTTAGTACTTGGACTTATTATGTTATTTCCTGGAATTAAATACTATTTATATGAAAAAAAATATTTTTTATGTAATGTTTTAATATATGCTATGGTAGGAAGTATTATGTTATCTGCGATTATGAATAAATAGTTATACAGGTTCTATATGGGTAGCAGTAACATTTTCTTTACAAATGATATTTTTAATGTGGTATTGTCAATATCTTGATTTAGTGGACATGCAAGATTAGGTATTAAATGCTTATATATATTAATTGCTTTTTATTGTATATTGTCAGATGTTTTAATGGTTGTTGATCCACCAGAACTTTTTGAGTGGGGTGGGCATACAGATATGTATTTTGTAGGAGAAAAGTTTAACGTAACATATCTTCATTTTTTATTAGTAGTGCTTTATTTTTTATTAAATAAGAAGAAATTATCCAAAAAGATTCAAAACTACAGGAATGGTTGTGTGGTTGTTAATAGTTTCAGTTTATTCAGAATGTTCAACAATGGTTGCAGGAACAATATTATTTATATATATTGATGTGTTTTGGAAAAAAAAAATAATATTTTACTTAAACCATTATTTTTCAGTTATATTTTTAGTACTATGTGATACAATATTAATCTTAAATTATTCTTTAACACAAGTACCAGCAGTAAAAATGATTATTGAAAATATTTTAAATGAAACAACAGATTTGACGGGGAGGTAAATATATATGCAAAAACAGCAATGATTTATGAATGCAAATCCATTATTATGGTGTTGGAATTGATAATAATTATAGATATCTATATGAGGCTTACACTGCAGCGGATGTTCAAAATGGTATATTAGATATTATATTATCATATGGTTGGATAGGAGTTATAATATTATTTGTATTTTGATGTATGTCATAAAACAAAGTCAAAAAATGATAATAAAGTTACTATATATGCAATATATGTATATATTGCACTTTCAATAGTTGAAATAACATTTAGACAAAGAATGTATATATATTTTCTATTAACATTATTGTGTAGGTGGTCGATTGAAAGGAGAAATAATGTATGAGTTGCATTTTATAATTCCATATTTTGGAAAATTTAAAACTATTTTGAATTTTTTTAAAAAGTTTCTTATTATAATCCCACAATTTGATTTACTTCTAATAACCGATAATACAGATCCTTATGTTTATCCTAAAAATGTAAAAAAAATAGAAATAAGTTTTCATGAGTTTCAAAATTTAGTACAAGAAAAATTTGATTTTTAATATATCATTAGAAATCCTTATAAATTATGTGATTATAAAAGCCAGCATATGGATATATTTGCGAACAATGGATAAAGACTATGATTATTGGGGACATTGTGACTGCGTTTAATCTTTGGTGATTTGACACCAGTAAAAAGGATTTTAGATAAAAAAAGAATTTGAAAAAATATTTGTAGCATTGGACATTTAACAATTTATAAAATACACACGAAAATAATAGAATTTTCAAAAGTAATTATAAACAAAGAATAAGTTTGTATAAAATGGCATTTTTCTTAGCAATTTTGCATTTGATGAAGTTTGTTATGCTGTGAATGTTCATAACTTATTTGAAATGAAACGTAAATCATTATATACTTTAATATAACTGTTCAACGAAATATAAAAGATTTACGTAGAGATTACATATGATAGTCAGTTAAAAAGATGGATACAAGAAGATATGAAAAATGATCAGATGTATTGGTCAGATGGAAAAATATATAGAATTGCTAAAGTTAAAAACAAATTGGTTAAAGAGGATATATTTATATTCACTTACAAATGAGAAATATGAAGTATAATTCAGAAATTATAAATAACAAAACTATTAAAATGAAAGGAGATGAGTTTATTGGCATTGATAAATATGAGAGAATATTCCTGAATACAAAATTAAAAAAAATAGCAATTGATTATAAAGTTTTTATAAGGAAAATGAATAGAATAAAGAATATATTGTTGAAAAAAGTACAATGGGATAAAACCATGGAGGTATAAATCCATATGAAAAAGAAATAACATAAAAATAAGTCTTATTCCTTTAGTATTTTAATATTGAAAAATATGTATATAAATGTTTATGTTCAGTTGTGAACAAACTAAGATGCCAGATGGAAGTAATTATAATTGTTGTTCACGGGATAAAACATCAATCATATGTGATGAATTTCAAAAATATAGCTATATAAAACAATACATTTGACTCAAAAGGGGGGTGAGTAAGGTAGAAATGTAGGAATTGAAGTTTCAAATGGAAAGTATTTGTTATTTATTTGACGCAGGGATGACATTCTGTCAAAATATTATGTTGAAAAAAATATTAGATAATTTGAAAAGTTTAAAGCTGATTTATTGATTGGAATTATACAACAGCTGAGAAATTATTTAGATCAATTTGAAAAATTGTTGTATTAAAAATAATATTAATAATGAAAGCAGAAGAATTTCGAACAAAGTTAGCTTTGGGAGAAAAAGAAGGATATTTATGGAATAAATTGTTTAAGAGAAATATTATTATTGATAATCAATTAAAGTTTGGCGAGAGATTAGAGCTATTTGAAGATTTGAAGTTTGTATACCAATATGTAATGAATTCAGATACAGTAATAGAAATACCAGATGTTATTTATTGGTATAGAACGAGAATAGATTACTAGGCATCAATTGTATTCTGTAAGAGATGGCAACAATATTGTGTAATAAGAGTATATTTTGAACATGAAAAACAAGATAGCGAAGAATTGAATAATTTACTGATTTTTTATGCTTGGATGTATTTAAACAGTTCTGTTAATTTAAATGAAAACGATAGGAAAAAAATAGTTTTAAAGGACATCAAAAAATATTTTTTAAAACAAATATACCTTATAATATAAAACAATTAATGAAAATAGCATATAAAAGCATTAAAAAATAGATAGATTAAGTTACTAAATATAAGAAATATTTTGTAAAATCTTGAAACATAAGGAAAGGAATAGAAATGATAATGATAAGAAATATAGTAAATAAAATGTTTCGTAAAGTGTTTCGAGGTGGATACTATGACGGTAATGAATATATTAACTATTTAAGGAAATGTGGTGTTAAAGTGGGGGAAAACTGTACATTTTACGATTGTAATAATGTTTCTATTGATACACAAAATCCACATATGATAGAAATCAGGGACAAAGAATTACGTCAGGTGTTCAAATATTAACACATGATTATAGCTTTTCTGTGTTATGTTCAGTAGAAAGGTGGAATAGTAGGCAGTGTTGAGAAAACTGTGATTGGAAATAATGTTTTTATAGGAAGAAATGCAATAATTCTAAAGGGTGTATATGTAGGAAATAATGTGATTATTGGGGCAGGAAGTATTGTATCAAAGAATTGTGAAGACAATAGTGTGTATGCTGGAAATCCTGCAAAAAGAATTTGTTCAATTGATGAAATGTATAAAAAGCGGAAAAGTAAGATGCTGGATAATGCTAAGAATGTTGTAATATCTTATTATAAAAGATATGGAACAATTCCAGATAAATCAATACTTAGAGAATATCAGATGATTTTTGATGATAGAAGCAGTATACCACAGTCTTTAGATGATTTGATGAGGGATAGTGGTTGTTATGAAAAGTGTATTGCATATTATAAAAATTCTGATCCAATGTTTAGAAATTATGATGATTTTTTGAATTGGTGTAATTTATCCCAAATTAAGGAGTGATAGATAATATGGCAAAGACAAGTATTAAAAAAAATTATATTTTTAATTTAATGTATGAAATTTTAGCAATTATAGTACCATTTATTACAACACCTTATATATCTAGAGTATTGGGAGCAACAGCATAGGTGATTATAATATATATAAATGGTATAGTATCTTGCTTTGGTTTGATTGTTGCAACAGGGACAGCAACTTTTGGTAATAGAGGTATTGCAGTTGTACAGAATGATAAAAGAAGAGAAGTGTCTTATTTTTTGAGATTTTTATATTTAGAGTTTTGTGTTGCGGCATGCATTAATACCATATACAATTCTTATACATAATACAACAGGTTTATATCATACATTGTATTTGAGTGAATTTGCTGCTATTTCTTTCTTGATTTTAGATGTTAGTTGGTTTTGTCAGGGAATGGAAAACTTTGCAGTGACAGCAATTAGAAATTCTATAATTAAAATAACAGGTGCTGTTTGATATTTGTTCTCATTAAGCAGCCGAGTGATTTATGGAAATATACAATGATATATTCTGGGTCAATGCTTTTGGAAATATGACAATGTGGTTTTATGTAATAAGACAAATAGAATGGCCAGGAATAAAAGACATTAAGGTTCTTAGAAATACGAAAGAAATAATTCAGTTGTTTATTCCTGTTATTGCAGGTACAAATATATATGGTAATGGATAAGACTATGTTAGGATATTTAGATAATACTGACACAGGTAGGATATTATTACACAAGGTCAAAGAATTATAGAATTAGCTATTACAGTAATAAATGCTTTTATGTATTATTACAAGAATTTGCGTTTCTTTTTAATCAGAATAAAAAAGAAGAATTAAATCAACTGATTGACAAGGCACTGCAATATGTTTTCCTTTTATCAATGCCTATGATCTTTGGATGTATTACACTTATAGACTGGTTTGTACCAATATTTTTTGAAATGGATATGCACCTGTGGGAAATGTAATAAAAATATTAAGTTGTATGTTTGTTATATTATAAGTTTAGGAAGACTATTCGGAACAATGCTTATAGCTATTAATAGCAAAATCAGTATACTATTGTTACTATAATAGCTGCGGTTTTGAATTTAGTTCTAAATATGACATTTATAAAGTATTTTCATTTGGGCGCAATTGGAGTAGCATTTGCATCGGTAATTTCAAGTAGTTGCCACAACAAATTCAGCTATGGATGTGGAAAGGATTTGTTCATGTATAAGAACAATTTTAAAATATATGATTAAGTATGCAATACCATCTATATTAATGATGATTGTAATAATATCTACTAGAGGAAATGTCATTACACAATCAATAGTAGGATTAATTATAGAAGCGGCTATTGGAATGATAGTATATTTGTTGGTTTTATTGGTTTTTAAGGATAAAATAGTATTTGAAGTAATTGGAAGTATAAATAGAAATAATAAGTAAATAGAATTTGCAAACCTTAAGAGACAAAATAAAAATTAGCTAAAGTATTCAAAAATTGTGAATAAAAGAATGCAAAAATGTCAGGAGAAAGCATAAGAATGAAGATAATCATAGGAAAATCATAATAGACATTCTAACATCAATCTATCAGCCATTTTGGTTTGCAATTTTACTATCAATAATGACAATGTTCTTTTATTTATATGTAAAATGTCCGGAAGGGGCAGGAAAAGGATGGAAGGCAGCAGTTTATAGATGGGTAAGTCATTTCAAAAGATAGAGAATTGCGTAAAAATATATTTTGTTTTATATTACAATGGTACTATTTAAGACATTGATCAATCGAAATATGTGGATGAATCCATTATCTGATGTGTGGGAGTATGGGAATATATACATATAATTCAGTGACAGGGCAGCGTGTTTTAACCTCAGAATGTATTGAAAATTTTCTCTTGTTTATGCCATACATCATATTAATATTTTGGAATTTTGAAGAGAAGATATTTGGAAAGAAAGTGTATATAGGGAAATTGTACTGGAAAGTATTAAGATAGCTTTTATCATCTTTGACGATTGAGCTGTTACAGCTGCTTTTGAGATTAGGAACAATTCAGATATCAGATTTATTTTTTAATACGGTAGGAGGATTAGTAGGAGGAATTATTTATTTTCTAGTGAATGCTGGGATAGAACGGATTAGACGAGCAGATATTTAAATTTAGAAGAAAATTAGATTGTCCTTAAGGTCCCAGGGACCTTAATAAATCAGTCTACAAAATGAATAGTTATATTGAATAAAAAATACGAAAAATTTGAAAAATAGGTTCAATTTTTGCAAAAAAGGGACTTTTATATTGTAAAGGGGAGAGAATACGAATGAATACAACATTAATTATTATGGCAGCAGGAATTGGCTCCAGATTTGGAGAAGGAATTAAACAGTTAGCCCAGATGGGACCAAATGGAGAAATCATCATGGATTATTCCATTCATGATGCAAAAGAAGCAGGTTTAATAAAGTAGTCTTTATTATCCGCCAAAGACATTTTCAAGGAGTTTGAGGAGATCATTGGAAACAGGATCAAAGAACATATCAATGTTGAATATGTATTTCAGGAGCTTGATGATCTGCCAGAAGGTTTTGAGGTACCAGAAGGAAGAACAAAACCATGGGGAACAGGACAGGCTGTTTTATGCTGTAAAGATATCGTGAAAGAACCATTTGTGATTATCAATGCAGATGACTATTACGGAAAAGAAGCATTTGTGAAACTGCATGATTTCTTAGTATCTGGAGAAGACCTTGGAAGAGAATTTACCATGGGAATGGGCGGATTCATTTTAAAGAACACATTAAGTGACAATGGAACAGTGACTAGAGGAGTCCAGTGTTGTCGATGAGAATGGTTTATTAAGCCAGGTACAGTTGAGACAACAGGAATCGAAATGGGAGAAGATGGACTGATCAAATGTGACAGCGAAGAAGTACAGGAATGGATCAGTCCAGATGATAAAGTATCCATGAACATGTGGGCAGGATATCCTGAGTTCTTGGATTTTCTGGCAGAGGATTTCAAGGAGTTCTTAGCGAATGTGGAAGAAGGAGATCTAAAGAGTGAATATCTGTTACCGAATATCGTGGACAAGCTATTGAAAGAAGAAAGAGCGAACGTGAAAGTGCTGGAGACACAGGATCGTTGGTTTGGAGTTACATATAAAGAAGATAAAGAGACAGTACAGGAAGCTTTTGCAGGATTGATCCAAGATGGGGTTTATGAGGCGAAGCTTTGGGAGTAGAGTTGGATATGGCCAATAAGATGTGATTTTAATAATCATGTTTATTGGATATGTTTAATTACATAGAGGGAGATGCAAATGAGAATAGAAGAAGTTAAAATAAAAAATTTTAGATCAATAAAATCAGCAACATTTAGAATGAATAAAATTACTGCTGTTGTGGGAGAAAATAATGCTGGGAAAACAGCAGTGTTAAGAGCAATAAATGCAGTGTTGAATTATATGGATGAAGAAATGTCTTTTAAAAATAAAACACATCAATATGCAGAGTAAGTAATACATATATTACGATTTCATTTGTAGAAGTTCCAGATAAAGTAATATATAAAGATAAGATTGATATAGATAAGTTAGTAATTAAGTTTGTATATAAATATAGTAAAGATAAAGAACAATATATGTATGTTAAAGACGGGGGAGGGAAAAAAGTGTAGATGATGAATTTATGAAAAATTTATCTAAAAGATATAAAATATGTATATATCAGCAGGAAAGGACTAATAATGATGTTAGTTGGGAAGAAAATTCTATTTTAAAGAGGTTGTGTCAAATTATATGTATAAGCATACTAAAAATAGAGATAGAATTTCTGGAGATGTAGAGGAAAGTAGCAAAAAAAATACATGATTCGGCATTAACTACACTTGAAAAAGATATTAATACATTATATATGCAAAATCAAACTATGGATTTTAAGTTTGATTTTGCAGATGATTTAGATTATAGTGTTTTTATTAAAAAATTAAGTTCTCATTAAATGAATGTGGTACAGATTATTTATTGAAAGAATGGGGAAGTGGTACTAAAAGTCTTGCTGTTATAACAATGTGTATAGAGCAAATGCACTACTTGAAGAAAAGTATTGTTTTAGGAATAGAAGAGCCAGAAACTAATCTTCATCCACAAGCACAAAAAAGATTTATTCATTCTTTAAGAAATGAATTGCATGATAATGAAACACAAACCATTTTTACCACACATTCAACAGTTTTAGTAGATGAATTACAGCATGAGGATATAATATTAATTAGACGAAAAAAGATTCTAAAAGGGTTTTAAATCTGTATTAAGTCAGCTACAAAAAATTTTGGGAAAAATATGGATTAGAAGAATTTAAGCATTATCAATTTTTTAATTATAAGAATAGTGATTTTTTCTTTTCTAAGTATGTTGTGATTGGAGAAAGTAAAAATGACATACAAGTTATAAAAAAGCTTATAGAATCTAAAATTCAAAATGTAATAGCAGATGTTAGCTTTTAGAACTTGGAGGGATAGAATTTTAAAATATCCATATTTTTTATTAAAAGAATTAGAAATTCCATATATGATGGTTGTAGATAAAGATGTATTTTTGATTATAAAATGGTAAAAGTAGATGAAAGTAGAGATGTGAAAAGTGGTTTGCCAAAATATAAATATGAAATGAAGGATAATATAGTTTTGAAGGACATATTTAAAACAGATCAGGAAATGCGAAAAATCGAAAGATTAAACAGTCAGGGGTATAAAAAATTTGTAGATGAAATAAAAAAATATAATATTTTATCAATGAATTATTGTTTGGAAATGGATTTAATGTGTTCTAAAAGAGCAAGAGAAATTTATTATATGGAAAAAATATACTTCCAGAACACCAAACACAAAAGTATATATTAGTAAATCAAAAAGCAATAAAAGATATAAAGATAATAATGAAAATAATGGATGAATTAGTTGGAAATTCATATCCGATATCATATAAGAAAATAAAAGCGGCAATTATAGAAGATATAACAAATAAATTGATGTAAGATAAAATATGTAGAATAAAAAGATACCCAGACCTTACGAAATCAGACAGAAAAGTAAAAATCTGACAATTCAATCAACAGAACAAAATACGCATTTAACACATAAAACAGGAGAAGGCACAAGAATGAAGACTATCATAGGAAAGATCACAATAGACATTCTAACATCAATCTATCAACCGTTTTGGTTTGCAATTTTGTTATCAATAATGACAATGTTTTTTTATTTGTATGTAAAATGTCCAGAAGGAGCAGGCAAGGGATGGAAAGCAGCTATCGAACATGGATTGACCGTTTTAAAAGAGATAGAGAATATCGTAAAAATATATATTGTTTTTCTATATTACCATGGTATTATTTAAGACTTTGATCAACCGAGATATGTGGATGAATCCATTATGTGATGTGTGGGGAGTATGGGGAATATACAGATATAATACAGTGACAGGCCAGCGCATTTTAACATCAGAGTGTATAGAAAATTTTTTCCTGCTTATGCCGTATATAGTATTAATGTTTTGGAATTTTGAAGAAAAAATATTTGGTAAGAAAGTGTATATAGGAAAATCATATTAAAAAGTATTCAAATAGCGTTTCTGTCATCTCTGACAATTGAGCTGTTGCAGTTGTTTTTAAGATTAGGAATATTTCAAATATCAGATTTATTTTTTAATACAATTGGAGGATTAGTAGGAGGGATTATTTATTTTCTAGTGAATGCCGTGGCAGAACGGATTAGACGAATCAGAAATTAAATACGACCAAACACAAACACTCCATTCAGAAATTGGTACTACAAATTACACAAAAACAATAACGAAGACAGATTTATTACTGAAATTTTGCTAACACCAGAGGAAAATGCAAATGAAATGTTGTAATGTCCTAGAAAATAATGCTACATATTGATTCTCTGAAATTAATTTGATAAAATATAAAGCATAAATACAGGATACATAATACAACACAATATAAAGAGGAGAATAACAATGCATTTATTAGGAACAATTGCAATGATCTTAGTGTTAAGCTTAATGATCGCAGGGCTTTTAAAATTAAATTACAAAGATTTATGGGTATCAGAAGATAAGACATCCAGAGAGCCAGAGGCAAGAAGATTAAGAAGTTGTTAAGTATAAGATCAATAAGATAAAAGAGCAGGTACGAAACAGAGGACCTGCTCTTTTTGGTCTTACAATAAGAAAGAACTGCTGATTCCGCCATCTACAACAAGGTCGATTCCACTAATGAATCGTGCGGCATCAGAGCAAAGGAAAGCAGCTGCCATTCCAAGGTCTTTTTCTTTTGCAAAACCACGAAGAGGTGTGCGGTTTTGGATTTCTTCTAATCGTTCTGGTGTTTTTAAGTTTGTTTTTGCGAGCATATCTGTGTATACGAATCCAGGATTTAAGCTGTTGACACGGATGCCATATGGACCAAGATCGCGGGAAAGGCTTCTTGTAAGACCTTTTACGCCGCTTTTACATAAAGTATAGGCCTGAATATCATGCATTCCAAGGAGTTGAAGCAAGGGAAGAAATAAAGAGAATGCAGCCGGAGTTTCGTTTCTTCATATTCGCAGCAACAGCCTGTGAGAATAAAAATGGTGCTTTAGCCTGAGTAGCGATGATGGTATCTAATTCTTCTTCGGTAAAGTCAAAATAATCTTTTTTGTTATTGATCCCAGCATTGTTAACCAGAATGTCGATAGGTGTAGTTTCTTCGATTTTGGAAATGAGTTCGTTATAGTGTGCAGTATCTGTGACGTCAGAATACGTAATAAGAACAATGTTCCCCGAGTTTTTTGGCGGCTTCTTTTAATTTTTCTTCTCGACGTCCAAGAATAATAACGTTAGCATCCGCATCCAGAAGTTCGTTTGCAATGGCGAACCCGATCCCGGTAGCTCCTCCAGTGACGATGGCAGTTTTCCCTTTTAAGGAGATTTCTTTTTTCATAATGCTTTCCTTTCGTGAAAATGTTAAAAAACAACAAAAAATATTTAAAATAAAGAAAAAATCTTTATAACAAAGATTATAATACAAATAACAAAAATGTCCATATGAAAATACAATAAAATAAGGAAGTATTTAAGGAAAGGATAGCCTAGAAGCTATTGACATTATAGAGAATAATATTTATAATAAAAAGTATATGTGAAGACAAATATATGGAATGTTTTACACAGAATATAGCAAGTATACAGGTAACAAAACAGGTCAGATGACTGAAGGGGAGATTTATGGATACTACATTAATAATTATGGCAGCCGGAATCGGATCAAGATACGGTGCAGGAATCAAACAGCTTGCGAAGATGGGACCGAATGGTGAGATCATTATGGATTATTCAATTCGTGATGCGAAAGAAGCTGGATTTAATAAGGTTGTATTTATTATCCGTAAGGACATCTTTGAAGAATTTGAAGAGATAATCGGCAGCCGAATTAAAGATCAGATTGATGTAGAATATGTATTTCAGGAATTAGATGACCTTCCAGAAGGATTTGAAGTACCAGAAGGACGTACAAAGCCTTGGGGAACAGGACAGGCTGTTCTTTGCTGCAAGGATGTTGTCAAGGAACCATTTGTGATCATCAACGCAGATGATTACTATGGAAAGGAAGCTTTGTGAAGCTTCATGATTTCTTAGTATCTGGAGAAGATCTTGGAAGAGAATTCACAATGGGAATGGCAGGATTTATCCTGAAGAATACATTAAGTGACAATGGAACTGTCACACGAGGAGTTAGTGTTGTAGATGAGAATGGATTATTAAGCCAGGTTCATGAGACAACAGGAATTATGATGGGGAAGATGGTAAGATTAAGTGTGATCTTCCAGATGTTCAGGAATGGATCAGTCCAGAGGATAAGGTTTCTATGAATATGTGGGCTGCATATCCAGAATTTTTAGAGTTCCTTGCAGAAGACTTCAAGACTTTCTTAAGTGAAGTAGAAGAAGGAGATCTGAAGAAAGAATATTTATTACCAAACATCGTAGACAAGTTATTGAAAGAAGGGCGTGCAAACGTCAAAGTATTAGAGACACAGGATCGATGGTTCGGTGTAACTTATCAGGAAGATAAGGAAGCTGTACAGGAAGCATTTGCCGGATTGATCAAAGAAGGTGTCTACCCAGCAAATTTATGGGGCTAAGATATATGGCATAATTTAGGGGCAGTCAGTGTTGAACTGGCTGCCTGTTTTATTTCAGAGGAAGTTTTGGTGAGGTCCTCTTTGGAATAGAATAAGGAGGATCAAAATGAAATATAGCAAAACAATTGCGGGAATTACGATAGAGATCTGTGAAAAAGCAATAGGAGAAGATCTTGTTTTAACTCTAAGCGGTGGTGAGAAACCGCATATTGGCTGTGTTGTTCAGGCAGTTCCACGCCCTTCGTTGAGTGGTGACGGAACGATCAGTGTCACTTCATCTGTGATCAATCTGACAGGTCACAAAGACGAATTTCTATGCCGCAGACTGGCTGAGAATCGATGCAGGGAAACAGGAAAAGTAGTGGTATGCACAGGTGGGGTGCACATGGATCATATAACGGGAGAACAGATCGAAGAATTATTAAAGAATATCGATCGTATGATGACAGAATAAGATCATAGAAGATGATCAGAAAGCAGGTGATTTTTTGAAATTTATTCATATTGCGGATGTTCATTGGGGAGCCAGACCAGAGAGAGAGCAGACATTTGGAAGAATCAGAGAACAAGAGATCAAAGAAACATTTCAAAGAGTCATTGATCATGCGAATAAGCAACAGGTAGATTTGTTATTGATTGCAGGGGATCTGTTTGATCAGCCGCCAACGCAGCAGGAGCTGAGAGAAGTGGATTATCTGTTGTCCAGATTGAATCATACAAGAACGGTTTTGATCGCAGGGAATCACGATCATCTGGAACCGCACGATGTATTTTCTCAGTATAAATGGAATTCGGAAGTTTATCTTCTGGATGGAAAACAAAGAGATCATATTTCTTTTGAAGATCTTGAAACGACCATTTATGGCTTTAGTTATTGGAAGAATCAGATCACGAAACCATTGTATGATCGCATGAAACCAGATGAGAGCGAAAGCAGTGATTTTTCAATCCTGCTGGCACATGGAGGGGATGAAAGTCATATCCCGATTCAGAGAGAGACGTTAAAATGGTCTGGATTCGACTATATCGCTCTTGGACATATCCATAAACCAGAGATCATTTTCGAAGATCTGATGGCATATGCAGGATCGCTGGAACCATTGGATCACACAGAGATGGGATACCATGGCTGATCGAAGGGGAGATCAGCGAAGAAAAGAAACAGATAACCTTCGTTCCCTTTGCAAAAAGAATGTATACACAAGTGGAAGTCATGATATCCGATGAGATGTCAGCGTTAGAGATCATAGATCGGGTAGAAACGGAACTTTCATATCGTGGAAGAGAGAATATATATGAGATTGTACTGACAGGAAGTATTGATCCACAGATCCATCTGGACTTTTATGAGATCACGAGCCAGTATATGGTCACAGATATCATTTATGAAACGAAGAATCAATGGGAATACGAACAGCTATCAGAGGAAGATGATTTTATCATCCAGAAGGTCGCAGATATTTTAAAAGATGAACCAGAGGCTTTGCGTTATGCGATGGAAGCTTTAACATATGCCAGGGAGAAGTAAAAGATGAAGATTGAGGAGATCAATATTGATGGATTTGGAAAATTTCATAAATATCATTGCCAGACATCCGGGAAGTTAGAAGTTTTCTATGGCAAGAATGAATCTGGCAAGACAACACTTCGTAAGTTTATGATCGCAATGCTGTTTGGGCTGGAGAAATCAAGAGGACTTGCTGCAAGATATGATGATTTCACCAGATATCAGCCAGTAAATGGCGGCATTTATGGTGGCTCCATGGTCTTTGAAAAGGACGAGATCAGATATAAGATCATGCGAAACTTCGGTCAAGGGCAGACAGAGTATCGCATATTTGATGCAGATACGATGGAGGAACTTAAGGGAAAGGAATACTTATTCGAATCCGATCAACAGGCATTTGAGAATACGGTTTCGATGACACAGGCAGAGATTCGTACAGGCAGAGAGATGAAGGAAGTTTTGCAAAATTCCATGGCGAATCTGCGAAGCAGCAAGGATGCCGCGATCGACCTTCGAAAAGCGATCGATCATTTGAAAGCCAGACGAAGACAAATGCGAAAAGATCCTGTTTTTGCACAGATTGACAACTTGCGAAGACAGCAGGGGTCATGGCAGTATGATGTACAAGCGTTGAATGAATATGAACAGGAAGAGAGAGAGATTCGGAAACGTTTAAGACAAAAGAGAAAGTTGACGCTGCTTCAGAAGATTTTGCTGTGGTTTCGAAAGTTATTTGGTGGGGAAGATGAAGAACGAATTCGCAAAATAGAACTAAGACATCGCTTAGAGATCATAGAGATCGAGAAAGCACAGCTTATGCAGCAAAAGGAAGAGGCAGATAAGAAAAAGCAGGAATACGAGATTTTGCTGGGACAGAAAAGGAAAGAACTTCAGATTCACGAGATAGAACTTGCAATGAAAGCGATCGAGGAAGCTGCAAGCCAGGTACAAAAGACTTTTGGACAGGAACTAAATGAGAAGATCTCAGAGATTTTTTGTGATATGACGAATGGAAAATATACGCAGGCAGTCATGGATGAGAATCTTTCGATGATGGTTTATGATGGATTTGATCATGTCGATATGAAGTATTTAAGCAATGCCACGGTAGAACAATTATATTTTGCGCTACGTCTTGCATCGGCCAATCTTTTATATGAAAATGATGCATTTCCGTTGTTTTTAGACGATGTGTTCGGTAATTATGATGACGAAAGACTGGCACAGACGATGCAGTATTTAAGTTACCATACAGACCGTCAGATCTTTTTATTTACGGGCAGGAAAGAAATACTTCGTTTATTGGATGAGAAAGAAATTTTATATCATCTTATTTCTTTATAGCTTTTTCTGTGCTAAGATAATGAGAGATAAAGTAACAAAGGAGATCAAAATATATGGCAAAGAAGATGACCATGGCAGACATCGCGAATTTATCAGGAGTTGGAAAAAGCACAGTATCTCGTTATTTTAACGGGGGATATGTAAAGGATGAGACGAGAGCGAAGATTCAGAAGGTCATTGAAGAATACAACTATACACCGAATGCATTTGCAAGATTGAATGCGAAACAAAGCAACGTGATCGGTGTAGTTGTGCCGACATTAAATTCTAAGATCACAAGCCGTGTGATCACAAGTATTGATCGGTATTTAAGAGAAAAGGGGTATACAACCCTTATTCAGAACTCAGACCACGATATTGATCAGGAATTACAGAATATCCAGCGTCTGATCCAGTTAAATGTGGATGGGATCTTGATCAGTTCCATAGCGATCACAAAGGACCACAAAGAGCTGTTAAAGAAAGCGGGAATTCCAGTGGTTGTTTTAACACAGGATTATGAAGATGGAATTTCCATTATTTATGATGATTATCATGCAGGGAAAACGATCGGAGAGTATATCGGGAAGAAAGGACATCAAAAGGTTGGATATATTGGTGTCTATGAGACAGACCAGGCAGTTGGGATCGAGCGTAGAAATGGCGTGTTAGATGGATTGAAAGAATATGGGATCACACCGGTGACAGGGAAGAGTGATTATAGTTTTATTGGTGGACAGACGGTTACAAGAGAATTACTTGAGAGGGAATCAGATTTAGATGCGATCATCTGTGCAACAGACCGGCTTGCGTTTGGGATTCCAGAAGAAGTGTCTGTGGCAGCGTTTGGAGGATATGATGAAAGTACCCTCCTGACGCCAGAGCTTACAACGCTAAAGTTTGATTCCTATGGAATGGGATACCTTGGAGCGGAAACGATCCTTAAGATGATCACAGGAGAACCAGTATCCAAGAAACAGATTGTGGGATATGAATTTATTGAAGGCGGAAGTGTCAGATCATAAATTCTTCATACGTGCTTATAATATCGCCCTCCTTCCGTATTATTCGGAACGGAGGGCTTTGCCGTTTACCTGTTGTTTTGTTAAGTTGTCTCACATAAAACACAAATAAAAGTAATAAAATAAAAAAATGTGGTATCGATTCCATAAATACTATTGACAAATAGAAGAGAAAGTTATAAGATACAGATATGGAACCGATACCATAATAAGTTTCACAATAAAAAAGGAGAGAAGATATGGATTACGCAAAAATCGCCAGCCAGGTTATCGAGCATGTTGGTGGCAAACAAAACATTAAGTCAGTTCAGCATTGTGCAACAAGACTTCGTTTACAGTTAAAAGACAACGATCTTCGCAATGAAGATGCAGTCAGCGACATTGAAGGAGTTAAGGGAGTGTTCTTAACACAGTCACAGTTCCAGATCATTTTCGGATCAGGACTTGTAAACTTAGTGTGCGACGAAGTACAGAAGCAGTTAGGAATCTCAGTCGATACACCAGCGGATGCTGAGAAAGAAGAGAAGAAAGGAAATGTTCTTCAGAGATTAGTAAAGTTATTAAGTGATATTTTCGTACCGATCATTCCAGCCATCGTAGCAGGTGGTCTGTTAATGGGAGTGAACAATATCCTGACAGCAGCGATGTTTAGTGGCAAGTCCGTTATTGATCTGTACCCACAGTTTAAGGGTCTGGCAACAGCGATCAACATGTTTGCAAGTGCTCCATTTGCATTTTTGCCAGTATTGATCGGATTTAGCGCAACGAAGAAGTTTGGCGGGAATCCATATCTTGGAGCAGCCATGGGTATGATCATGGTTCATCCAGATCTGTTAAGTGCATACAGCATCGGTATCGCCAAAGCACCAGTATGGGATATCTTTGGATTTAAGATCCAGGCAATCGGATATCAGGGAACTGTACTTCCAGTATTAGCAGTTGCATTTATTTTAGCAACGATCGAGAAGAAATTACATAAAGTAACACCAACATGGTTAGATAACCTGACAACACCATTGATCTCTATCATGGTAACATCATTTTTAACATTCATCTGCGTAGGACCAGTGTTAAGAGAAGCAGGTAACTTATTAGCAGATGGGATCACATGGGTATATAACACACTTGGATTTGTCGGTGGCGGATTATTCGGACTTGCATATGCACCAATCTGTCTAACAGGAATGCATCACAGCTTTATCGCGATTGAGACACAGTTGATCGCAGCCAAAGCAACAACAGGTGGAAGTTTTATCTTCACAACAGCAAGTATGAACAACGTAGCACAGGGAGCAGCCGTATTAGCAGTTTTATTCTTAACAAAGAATGAGAAGATGAAATCAATCTGTTCTGCATCAGGTGTTTCTGCATTACTTGGAATCACAGAACCAGCAATGTTCGGTGTAACACTGAAATTAAAATATCCATTCTACGCTGCCATCATTGGTTCAGCCGTAGGTAATGCATATTGTGCAGCAACAGGAGTTTTGCACAGGCATTAGGAGCAGCAGGACTTCCGGGATTCCTGTCCATGCTTCCAAAAGATTACTTAAACTTCGTGATCGGACTGCTCTTATCCATGGGAGTATCCGCAGTTTTAACTGCAGTCTTCTGGAAGAAGTTTAACATCGAAGGAGAAGATCACAAAGCAGACACTCCGGTTAAAGAAGAAGTAAAAGAAATCGAAGTACAGGAACCAGCAGATACAACAGAAGAAACAAATGAATTATATGCACCAATGAAAGGTGAAGTTTTAGATGTAGCAAAGTCTGCAGACCCAGCATTTGCAAGTAAGGCAATGGGAGAAGGTGTAGCGATCAACCCAAGCGAAGCTATCGTATATGCACCAGCCGATGGAACGATCAGTCTGATCTTCCCTACAAAACATGCAATGGGGATCACATTAAACTCAGGAGTAGAACTTCTGATCCATGCAGGAATCGATACAGTTAAGATGAATGGCGAAGGTTTTGAGACTTTCGTAGAAGCAGGAGCCAAAGTAAAGAAAGGTGATAAATTATTATCTTTTGACATGGATCTTGTGAAAGAAAAAGGATACAAGACACAGACGATGTTCTTAGTTGCAGATGCGAAAGGAAAAGAAGTCGAAGTGGTTGAAGCAGCGGATGCAGATAATAATACGAAGATCATGAATTTAAAATAATCATTATTCGAAGAAGGAAAGGAAACCAGGGCAGATGTTTGAAAAATACAAGAAAGTCTATAAGGCGGATTATGAAAAATGGTATAAAGAAAATGAAGCTTACAGACAACGTGTGGCAGCAGATCAAGACCGATTAAAATTTCATTTAATGCCAAAGACAGGATGGTTAAATGATCCAAATGGTTTATGCCAGTTTAACGGGACATACCATATTTACTACCAGTACACTCCATTTGAACCAACTGGTGAGTTAAAGACATGGGGACATTATACGACAAAAGATTTTATTCATTATGAAGATTTTGGACCAGTCGTATTCCCAGATGAAGACATTGATGCCCATGGTGTCTATTCCGGCTCTGCATTTATTGAAGATGATACGATCCACTATTTCTACACAGGAAATTTAAAATATTTTGACAGAGATGATTATGACTATATCAACAATGGACGTGGAAGTAATACGATCACATTTACAAGTAAAGACGGCTATGAGTTTACCAAAAAGGAATTGTTAATGACAACCGACGATTATCCGGCTGACATGAGTAACCATGTGCGTGATCCAAAAATCTTTAAGAAAAATGAGAAATATTACATGGTTCTTGGAGCAAGGGATGTCGAAGGTGTGGGTATGATCCTTCTGTATGAATCTACAGATCTTAAGAACTGGACATACAAGAACCGCATCACAACTCCACAGAAGTTTGGTTATATGTGGGAATGTCCGGATCTGTTTGAAATGGACGGACAGTTATACATCATCTGCTGCCCACAGGGAGTAGAAACACAAGGCATTGATTACGAAAATGTTCATCAGGTCACAGCAATGAAATTAAACTATGATTTTGATACCGATGAATATGAGATCACAGATATCAAACTTTTTGACCGTGGGTTTGATTTCTATGCCCCACAAACTTTTGAGGATGAAAGTGGAAGAAGAATTCTGATCGGATGGATGGGAATCCCAGACGCAGACTATACGAATCCAACCGAAGAAGCAGGATGGCAGCATGCACTGACGATTCCAAGAGAATTATCCGTAAGAGACGGAAAACTGATTCAGGAACCGATCGAAGAATTAAAACAACTTCGAAGCGAGGACAAAGCAGTTTGTACATTTTGTTATGGACAGACGATCATCATGCAAAATGCAATCTATGAAGCTGTTGTAGATTTTAAACGATGCAGAGAAATGGTAATGACACTGCGCGAAGGGATCACTCTTTCCTATAAAGACAATATCCTGACCTTAAATCTTGGTGTCTATGGAAGTGGAAGATCAACAAGAAAAGTAAGATTAGAAAAATTAGAGCATCTTCAGATTTTTGCGGATACTTCATCCTTAGAGATCTTTGTAAACCACGGAGAAGAAGTTTTTACAACAAGAATCTACAATCATCATGGAAGACTACTGATTAATGGAGAATGTTCTGGTATAATGACAGTATATCCATTAAAATCATTCGAAATTGAAGGAGGAAGACATGAAGAATAAATTATGTGGGATCGGAGAAGCACTGATCGATTTTATTCCTGAAGTTAAGGGACAGAGACTAAAAGATGTACCTTCATTTAAAAGAGTCGCAGGAGGAGCACCTGCCAATGTAGTCGGAGCAGTCACAAAGCTTGGGATTCCATCCAAATTTTAACAAAACTTGGAGATGATCCATTTGGAGATTATATCGTGGAAGTGTTAGATGAAGCAGGAATCGACACTTCTAATATTGCAAGAGACAAAGAAGGGGAAACAGCTTTAGCATTCGTATCCCTTGCCTCTGACGGAAACCGTGATTTCAAATTTTATAGAAAAAATAGTGCAGATTTACGCTACAGTGTAGAAGATATCCCGGCAGATATCTTAAACGATTGTGGAATAATTCATTTTGCAGTGTAGACCGTGTGGTATCTCAATGAAGGAAGCTCACAAGAAGCTGATCGATATGGCGATCGCGCAGAATGTGAAAGTATCTTTGATCCAAACTTAAGATTTTCATTATGGGACGATCTTGATCAATTAAGAGACAGTCAATGATTTCTTAAAATACGCAGATATCATCAAGATTTCTGACGAAGAACTGGAATTTATCACAGGACATACAGATATCAAAGATGCTCTGGACGGTTTATTTGCTGATCGTGCAAAATACGTTATCTACACAAAAGGAGCTGACGGAGCAGAAGTGTATACGAGAAATGGAATGGTAGAAGCTTCTGGATATAAGATCGATGTCCTAGATACGACAGGTGCTGGAGATTCGTTTATCGGAGCATTCCTATACTGTCTGTTAAATGATGAAGTAGAAGATTTGGAGTCCGTAAGTGATGACACATTAAGAAACTACCTTGATTTTGCCAATGCTTATGCAGCGAACACAACAACAAAAGAAGGTGCATTAGCAGCCATGGCAGATCGAGCTGAGATGGATGAATGGATGAAGACATTAAAGAAATAAATCAAATAAATCCTTATAGACCATAGAAGAAAGAAGAGTTGAATGTAGTATTTGGCTCTTCTTTTTTGTAGTAGAAGAAATCTCCGAGACTCCTAAATCAGAAAAGGAGATCGTAGAACGTAATTAAAACACAGTATACATGAAAAAATATTTGTTAAATCCTTGACAACATATTTTTTTAGTCATATAATTAGCGTACAAAGTATTGGTACACTAAAAAATAAAACATACGAAGAATATAACAGGCAAATTATTTTGACCAGACAGGAGGATAAAAAGAATGGTTGAATTTAAATTAACGAAAGAACAACTGCTTGCAAAGGATGTTCAGAAGTTTCGCTGAGAATGAGATCAAACCAATTTCCAGAGATATGGATGAAGCAGAGAAATTTGATATGGATCTGTTAGATAAGATGAAGAAATACGGTCTGATGGGAATTCCATATTCTAAAGAATACGGTGGAGAGGGAGCAGATGTATTAACATATGCTTTAGCAATGGAAGAGGTATCCAAAGTTGATGCCAGTGCAGGAATCACAATTTCCGTACATACTTCTCTTTGCTGTTCTTGTATTAACGACTATGCATCAGAAGAACAGAAACAGAAATTCTTACGTCCATTAGTTGACGGAAGTAAGATTGGATGTTTTGGACTGACAGAACCAGGAGCTGGAACAGATGCCAGCGGAGTTAAAACAACTGCAAAATTAGACGGTGATCATTATGTATTAAATGGTCAGAAAGTATTTACAACAAACTCTGGATTTGCAGATACATTCATTATTTTTGCTTACACAGATAAGAGTGCAGGAACAAGAGGTATGTCTGCATTTATCGTAGATAGAGACAGCGAAGGATTAACAGTCAGCAAAGATATTCCTCGTATGGGAATCAGAGCAGCATCCAACGCAGAAGTAGCATTAGTTGATGTGAAAGTTCCAAAAGAAAACCTGATCGGAAGAGAAGGAATGGGATATAAGATCGCTATGGGAGCTTTAACAGGAGGACGTATCGGAATCGGTGCTCAGTCTGTTGGTATTGCACAGGGTGCATTAAATGAAGCAATCAAATACGTAAAAGAAAGAAAACAGTTTGGAAAACCAATAGCAAAATTCCAGAATACACAGTTCTTGATCGCAGCATTACAGACAAAGATTGATGCAGCAAGATTAATGGTATGGAGAGCAGCGAAAGCAAAAGATGATCATGAAAATTTTGCACCACTTGCAGCACAGTGTAAATTATTTGCTTCTGATGTAGCTGTTGAAGTTACAAGAGGAGCAGTTCAGATGCTTGGTGGATATGGATACTCAAGAGAATATCCAGTAGAGAGAATGTATCGTGACGCCAAGATCACAGAGATTTATGAAGGTACATCTGAGGCCATGAAGATGATCGTTGGCGGTGGATTATTAAGATAAGAAAGAAGGAGACAAGAGAAGAATGAAGATTGTTGTTTGTGCAAAACAAGTACCAGATACAACGGAAGTAAAATTAGATCCAAAGACAAATACACTGATCCGTGATGGTGTTCCAAGTATTATTAACCCAGATGATAAAGCAGGAATTGAAGCAGCACTTCAGTTAAAAGAAAAATGCCCAGGAAGTACAGTAACTGTTGTTTCTATGGGACCACCTCAGGCAGATGTTGCATTAAGAGAAGCATTAGCAATGGGATGCGATGATGCATTATTGATCTCAGATCGTGCATTTGGAGGAGCAGATACATGGGCTACTTCTTCTACAATTGCAGCAGCATTAAAGAAATTAGACTATGATGTGATCATCACAGGTCGTCAGGCAATCGATGGAGATACAGCGCAGGTTGGACCGCAGATCGCAGAACACCTTGGAATCCCTCAGGTAAGTTATGTAGAGAAGATGGATGTAGAAGGGGAAGATACTTTAGTTGTCCAGAGACAGTTTGAAGATCGTCACCAGATCATCGAGGTGAAGACACCTTGTCTTTTAACAGCATTAGCTGAACTTGCTGATCCAAGATATATGTCTGTTCACGGTGTATTTGATGCATATCGTGAAAAAGAAGTTAAAGTATGGGGATTAGAAGATATCAAAGATACAGTCAATGAAGGAAATATCGGATTAAAAGGTTCTCCTACCAGAGTTAAGAAATCCTTTACAAAACAGGCAAAAGGTGCAGGAACGATATTAAATGATCTCTCCGATGACGAAGCAGTTGCCGCAATCGTAGAAAAATTACAGGAAAAACACATCATTTAAGGTAAGGAGGACAATCAAAATGTGTAAAGATGTTTATGTATTTGCTGAGCAGAGAGATGGAAATCTTCAGAAAGTCGGTATCGAACTGATCGGAGAAGCAAGAAAGCTTGCAGATGATCTTGGACAGAATGTAGTTGCAGTTTTACTTGGAAATCAGATTAAAGACAAAGCAAGTGAACTGATCGCTCATGGAGCAGATAAAGTTGTAGTAGTAGATGATGAAATGCTGGCAGAATATGTGACAGAACCATATGCAAAAGCAATGATGGAGATCATTCAGTCCCATAATCCAGAGATTGTTCTCTATGGAGCAACATCGATCGGACGAGATCTTGCACCAAGAGTTTCTGCAAGAATCCACACAGGATTAACAGCAGACTGTACAAAACTTGATATTGATGAAGAAACAAAATTATTAATGATGACACGACCAGCATTTGGTGGAAATATCATGGCTACGATCGTCTGTGAAGATTTCAGACCACAGATGGCAACGGTAAGACCTGGTGTTATGAAAGCATTAGAAGCTGATGAAAGCAGACAAGGTGAGGTTGAAGTTGTTGAAGTAAACTTTACAGATGCAGATATGAATGTTAAGATCCGTGAAGTTGTAAAAACAACACACAAATCTGTAGATATCACAGAAGCTAAGATCCTGGTAGCAGGAGGACGTGGTGTAGGAAATGCAGAAGGATTTAAAGATCTTGAAGCATTAGCGGATACATTAGATGGTGAAGTGGCAGCATCAAGAGCAGCTGTAGATTCAGGATGGATCAGCAATGACCGTCAGGTTGGACAGACAGGTAAGACGGTTCGTCCAGAGTTATACTTAGCATGTGGAATTTCTGGAGCGATCCAGCACGCAGCAGGTATGGAGAATTCAGAATTCATCGTAGCGATCAACCGAGATGAAGACGCAGCGATCTTTGATATCGCAGATCTGGGTGTCGTGGGTGATATTAAGAAGATCCTTCCAAAATTAAATGATGCGATCAAAGCAGTCAAAGAAAAATAAAGTATAAATGAAAACTCCTAAAAACATAAAAACTCAAAAAATTAAAAACTCCAAAAAACAGAAAGATGGACGGCGTGAAAACCGTCTATTTTTCTGCTTTTCGGAAAGTAAAAATACTTGACGAAGAATTGTTGAAATGTTACAATACAAAATATAATTAGCGTACGAAATATTTGCAAAATAAACAAAAGGAGAAATAAGATGAGATTTGTTGTGATTTTAAAACAAATTCCAGATGATTCGATCAAAAAAGAATATCAGGATGTGGATCAGTTAAATGACAGTGATAAGAACGTAATAAAAGAAGCACTGGATTTAAGAGACCGCTATGGTGGAACTGTAGATGTGATCGGATTTGGACCATTATCTGCAGAAGATGTTATGAAAGAGACGCTTACTTATGGAATTGATGATGCCTTCCTGATCAGTGATTCCCAATTCGCAGATATGGATGTATCACAGGTAGCCAAGATCGTCGCAGCGGTGATCAAAAAGCTTGGTCCATATGATCTGGTCTTATGCGGACGGCAGGCAATTGATGGAGATAGTGCCCATATGGCTTCTATGACCTCTTGTGCGTTGGAGATCCCATTGATCGCGTATTCTGACGAGATCACAGAGATGAAAGATGGAAGTGTTTTCGCAACATGTATGGGTGATCAGATGGCATATAAGGTAGAAGCAAAAACTCCAGCAATGATACTTTCTATCAGAGAGAAGAACAAGAACCGTTTTCCATCCGTACCAGATATCATGAAAACATATGATGGAACATATAAGACAAAGATATTGACGAATGAAGACCTGAGATTTTTCTGTGACCAAGAGAAAAGTAACGCAACTTAGAAAATATGAAGTCAAAAGCAGCAAACAGCAAAAACTTGTTATGATCGGTGGAAAAGACGAAGAAGAAAAAGCGGCACAGATTCTTCAGTTATTAAAGCAAAAGAGCGTGATCTAGGAGGTGTATGGAGATGAATTTAGGGAAAAAAGAAGGAATCGTTGTTGTTGGAGAGATTCAAAAGAGAGAGATCATGCCGCTGACGTTGGAATTGATCGGGGCAGCAGGAAAACTTTCGAAGGAAAGAGATCTTTCATTGTCAGTTATTCTATCAGAATGTGGGATCAAAGAAGAGGCAAAGAAGCTTTACAATTACGGAGTTGATGAAATCCTCTGTATCGAAGATGAAAAATTAATAGAAGGACATATGCAGCTGCATCATGATGCTGTCATAGAAGTTTTAAAAGGAAAGGATCCGAAAGTGATACTGATCGGAGGAACAGCATCAGGAAGAGTTCTTGCAGGAAAGACAGCTTATGCATTTGATACAGAATTAGTCTGTGATGCATCGAAACTTACATACGATGAGAAACAGGAACAACTTATCATCACAAGACCGGCATTCGATGGAAAAAATATGGCAGACTTTGTGATCAATCCATCCTTGACATCGGTGATCACGATCCGTACAGGAGTGATGGGAAAAGCAGAATACAAGGAAGACAAACAAGGTGAGATGTTATATGTATATCTAGAATGTCTGAAGGAAGAACGACAAGATCTGATCTATCACGGAGTGGCAGGAAAAAGTGGAAAAGAAGTTCATCTGGATACAGCAAGGATCATAGTTTCCGGTGGCCGTGGGATGAAAGGAGAAGAAGGATTTGCGCTTCTTGAGAGACTTGCAGAGAAGATCGGAGGGGAAGTTGCATGTACAAGACCATGTGTAGATGCCGGATGGATGCTTCCAACACAGCAGGTAGGACAGTCAGGAATCTCCGTAAAACCGAAACTGTATCTTGCATTTGGGATTGCCGGGGCAATTCAGCATATGACAGGAATTGATGCAGATTGCATCATTTCAGTCAATAATAATCCGAGGGCTGCGATCTTTGCATACAGTGATTATGGTGTGGTTTCGGATGCAAAGAAATTACTGGAGAGTATGTTAAAACAGATGGAAGAAGGAAAAGAATTCTTATAAAAATGGATAAAAAAGTATGCTGTGTATCTGGTTTTGATATACAGCATACTTTTTTTAATATAAAGGTAAGTCTTAGAAAATACTGGTTAACGCAATGAATACAAGACAGTCGATCAGAGGAATGAAGATCTGTGTGACTGCGATATCCCAGTATGCTTCTTTATGTGTTAATTTACAGATACCTAATAAAGTGATCTGAGCTCCCTGATGAGGAAGGGTATCTAAAGTTCCAGCGGCGATCGTGGAAATTCTATGGATATCAGGAAGGCTGGCACCAAGTTTTAAATAAGTATCTTTTAATGCTTTAAAAGCGACTCCCATACCACCAGAAGCAGATCCGCAGGCACCAGCACAAACAGCAACGGTTACCATAACGAAGATTAAAGGAGGCATGGATAGATGTTTTAATCCTGCAACAAGATCAGTAAATCCCTGTGTTTTTGCAACAACACCACCAAATCCTACAACGATAGCTGTGTTAAGATAGAAACTCCAGAATCAGCGGCACCTTTATTAAAGATATTGATCCATTCCGTCATGCCGTCGATTCGTTTAAACATTAAGATCGTGGCAAGTGCAACACCTGCAAATACAGAAGTTTCAACAGGGAAAGGATGCCATGGATTATTAAATAATACTAAGATCACGATGATCGGAAGGACTGCGATGGCAACATGTGGAAGATCCGGGTTTTCTTCTTCAGAAGGCAGTTCATCCTCAGATAATTGATATTTTAAAGTACTGTCAAAAAATCCATACCCTTTTTTAGTAAAAGAACGGGCACGAAATTCTAACCAGAAGAAAATCATCAAAAACATTGCGATCGCAGTTAACAAAGATGGAACAAACGCAGCCGTAGATGGTGTTCCAAGACTATCCATAGCGATAACATTCTGTACAGAAGGAGAACCAGGTCCACTCATAGACCAAGTCCAGCATCCTGCAGAGATGGCAGCAGGGATCAGGCGGCGGGTAAGATTTGCTTCTTTGAACAGATTAAGTGCGATAGGGTAAATAACAAAGAATACAACGAATCCGCTGACACCACCAAAGGTTAATAAACCAGTGATGATCATAATGATCGGTGCTACAAATTTTCCGTGACATAAACTGGCGATCGCACGTGCGATCGATTCTGCTACACCAGTATACTGGTAAACAGCTCCGAACAAAGCTCCTACAAAGAATACCAAAAAGTAACTTGTGACATATTCTGCTGCGGCAGGCATGAATAAGTTTTTTAAACTGTCAAGAATCGGCATGCCGGAGCAGATGATCACAAAGGAAGTTACAAGAGGAGCGAGGATCAAAGCACTCATCTGTTTAAAAGCTAATAAACCAAATAAGATGATAGCAATGACCAATACTAAAATATGTATATTCATATAAATCTCCTTTTGGGGGACAATAAACTAGTTATTCAAGACCCATGATCTCATCTTTAAAAATCCGTTCATCCATGAGTTTCGGTTTGCCATCCATTTTTGGTACGAATCCCATATGGTCAAGAATCTGAGTCTGGATGTCAATTCCAGGTGCAACTTCAGTCAGATAAACGCCATCTTCTCGAAGTTCAAAGACAGCACGTTCTGTGATATACATAACTGGCTGGCCAACTTTATTGGCATATTTACCAGAGAAAGTGATCTGTTCTACGGTATCAATGAATTTATCAGATTTTCCTTCCTGGTCAATGATCAGTTTTCCGTCTTTTGTAGAACATTTTAAACCACCGGCAGTAAATGTTCCGCAGTAGTATACACGTTTAGCGTTCTGAGTAATATTAACGAAACCACCGCATCCTGCAATACGTGGTCCAAACTTGCTGACATTGATATTTCCATCTTTATCTGCCTGAGCAAGACCTAAGAATGCATCATCGACTCCACCACCATCATAGAAGTCAAACTGTGCAGTCTGGTCTAAGATCGCCTGAGCATTTACAGCCCCGCCAAATTGAGGTCCACCTTGAGGTACACCACCGACAGGACCAGCTTCTACTGTTAAAGTAAAGTGATCTCCGATACCTTCTTCATTTGCAACCATAGAGATATATTCAGGAATACCAATTCCAAGGTTTACAACGGTGTCAGGACGTAATTCCATCGCAGCTCGACGTCCAATGATCTTCTTAGGGGAAAGAGAAGGAGCTTCAAGGCTTCCAAGAGGAACACGAAATTCTCCAGTCATAGAACCATCATATTCACATCCGACACACTGTGTATGGTTTTCTTTGTTCTCTGTGACAACAACCGCATCTACGTAGATTCCAGGGACCTTTACAAGTTTTGGATCAACGTCTGTGACAACTTTCTCTACCTGTACGATAACTTTACCACCACAGTTTTTTGCAGCCTGTGCGATCGCAGTAGCTTCAGCAGTACAACATTCATGTTCCATTGTAATGTTTCCATATTCATCCGCATAAGTAGCACGGATCAGTGCGACATCGACATGGATCGCCTTATATAAGAGGCGTTCTTCTCCGCAGATATTAACAACTTCTACAAGATCTTCGGTTGTGATATCATTTAATTTTCCACCTTCTACACGTGGATCTGCAAAATGTATAAAGACCAACATGTGTTAAAGTACCAAGTTTCTTGGCAGCAATATCACGATAAAGCTGTGATAAAGTACCCTGAGGAAGGTTATAGGCTTTGATCTTATTTTGCATGATTAGCTCACCCAGTTTAGGAGCCATATTATAGTGACCAGCAATAACCGTTGATGTCATACCCTCATGTGCAAAATGATCAGCACCACTTCCATCACGATTTCCCTGTCCAGCAGCATAAAAGTAAGTCAGATTTTTTGGGGAACCGGTTTCTAAAAATCGTTTTTCTAACGCAGAAGTTAATTCTTCTGGCAGATCACATGCTACAAAACCGTTGGTAGAGACGGTCATACCGTCTTCTACCAAGTTTGCAGCCTCAGCAGCAGTTAAAATTTTTACTTTAGCCATGGCTTTTTCCTCCCAAAATCACTCTAGAAATCTGTAAGATTTGCTTTACGTTTCTCTAAGAAAGCTGTCATACCTTCTTTTTTGTCATCAGTTGAGAATGCAAGACCAAATAAGTCTGCTTCTAATGTTAATCCGCTTGAAAGGTCTGTTTCTGTACCAGTGTTGATTGCTTCTTTTGCAAGAGAAATAGCATAGCTTCCTTTGCTCATGATCTTCTCAGCCATTGCCTTACAGGTATCAAGTAATTCAGCCTGAGGAACTACTTTGTTAGCAAGTCCGATTCTGTAAGCTTCATTAGCATCGATCATATCACATGTAAAGATCAATTCTTTTGCACGTCCTTTACCAACCAGACGAGCAAGACGCTGTGTTCCACCGAAACCAGGAAGGATACCAAGTCCTGTTTCAGGCTGTCCGAATTTTGCGTTATCAGATGCGATACGGATATCACAAGCCATAGAGATCTCACACCCACCACCTAATGCGAAACCATTGACAGCAGCGATCGTAACCTGAGGCATTGTTTCAAGTTTTAAGAAAGCTTCTTTTGCAAGCATTCCCATTTTTCTACCTTCTGCAGGTGTTGCATTTACCATTTCAGAGATATCAGCTCCAGCAACGAAAGCTTTTGCTCCAGAACCTGTTAAGATCACAACTTTGATATCTTTTCTCTCAGAAATTTCAGAGAAGCAAGCATCAAGTTCTGCTAAAGTTTCACTGTTTAGGGCGTTTAAAGATTTTGGACGGTTAATAGTAACAACGGCGATTTCGTTTTCCACTTCCATTAATAAATTGTTCATAACATATCCTCCTACATAGATTAAAAATAAATAATAAAATAATAAACAATGTATGCAATTTTTGGCAACACGAATATTTAGCATACAAATAACTTGTGCCTACATTATGCGCCCTTGTTATTAATTTGTCAATAAAAATTAGTGAAAATATATAAAAAAATAAAAGAATAAAAAAATGTATTGACAAAATGAACAAATAAAAATATAATTAGCACACAAAGTATTTGCACGCAAGTAATAAGACAAACAAACAATTACAAAGGCGTTCAGATAAAGTGATAATAAAAGAGAATAAGCCTAAGTAAGAAGAAAGGAAGATGTACGATGAATTTTGAATTAACACAACAGCAGGCAGCCATTCAGGAAACAGCAAGAAAATTTGCACAGGAAGAATTACTTCCAGGAGTATTAGAAAGAGATGCAAACAGTGAATTCCCAGTCGAACAGTTTCATAAGATGGGAGAACTTGGATTAGTCGGTCTTCCATATCCCAAAGAAGTTGGAGGACAGGGTGCAGATTATCTTTCCTATGTATTAGCAGTTGAAGAAATTTCCAAAGTTGATGCATCTATGGGAATTGGATATTCTGTTGTAACTTCTCTTTATGGTGGAAGTATCATGAACTCTGCAGCACCAGTAGAGAAGAAGAGAGAATTCTTAGAGGAAGTATTATCAGGAAAATGCTTCGGTTCCTTTGGACTGACAGAACCTAACGCAGGGTCTGATGCTGGTGGATGTGTCACAGTAGCAGAAAAAGATGGTGATGATTACATCTTAAACGGATTAAAATGCTTTAATACAAATGGACCATTAGCAGATTACACAGCGGTTTATGCACTGACAGAACCAGAAAAGAAAGCCAAAGGATTATCTTGCTTTGTAGTTAAGAAAGGAACACCTGGATTCAGTGTTGGAAAGATTGAAGATAAGATGGGAATCCGTTCTGCACAGGTATCAGAGATGATCCTTGAGAATGTAAGAGTACCAAAAGAAAATATGATTGTAGAATCTGGACAGGGATTCAAACTTGCAATGAAAACATTGGATGGTGGACGTATCGGTGTTGCTGCCCAGGGACTTGGAATCGCAGAAGGTGCATTTGAGATTGCCAAAGAATATCTAAAGACAAGAGAACAGTTTGGAAAACCATTATATAGAAATCAGTATCTTGCATTCAAGATGGCAGAACTTGAGATGGAAATCGAAGCAGCGAAATTAATGTTATATAAAGCAGCAACAGATAAACAGGAAGGAAGACCATACTCACTGCCAGCAGCGAAAGCAAAATATTTATGTACAGAAGCAGCAATGCATGTTACAACAGAAGCTGTACAGATGTTAGGTGGAAACGGATATATGAAAGAATATCATGTAGAACGTATGATGAGAGATGCGAAGATCACACAGATTTACGAAGGAACAAATGAAATCCAGAAACTGATCGTAAGCGGAGCAATCTTCCGATAGAAAAGAATATAAAATTAAAAATTTCTTCTCCTTAAGTAAAAAGTTATCGGATAGGTTTGAACTATCTGATAACTTTTTTCTATTTCTTCATAGAAAATTTTAATGAAATCTACTATGAAACAAAAAAGGAGAGAAAACTAAATTACTTGACACATAAAAAAAAGCAAGCTACACTAATATTAGTGTGCGAAATATTTAAAGGAGAAATTATATGGAACTAACACAATGTATTAATTATTTATTAACAACAGCACAGCATAAAGTTTTTCAGGAGATGAGTTCCAGACTTGAAAGTTTGATGTAACACCAGTTCAGTATGGTGTCATGTATTGTTTATGGATCGAAGGAAAAACAAAACCAAAAGAGATCGCAGCAGAATTAAAGCTAGAGAACTCTACGATCTCCGGAGTTTTAGAACGTATGGAGAAGAAGGAACTGATCGAACGTCAGGTAAGCAAAGAAGACCGTAGATTTATAGAAGTTGTATTAACAGAGAAAGGAAAAGCATTACAGAATCCGATCCTTGCGACGGTAGAAGAAGTGAATAAAGATGTATTGTCTGAGATGTCGCAGGAAGAACAAAGTGAACTGAAGAAAGCCTTGAGGATTCTGGGTGGACTGGAGGACGAATAAAGAGAACTCTGGTCATGACAGACAGGGATAAGTATGAGAGTAACAATTCGACAAATTGCAGAAGAATCAGGAGTTTCCAGAGGAACGGTAGACCGTGTATTGAATAACAGGGGAAAAGTTCGTCCAGAAGTAGAAGAACGAGTCCGTAAAGTAGCAGAGGAGCTTGGATATAAGCCAAATCTTTAGGTCGTGCATTGATCAAGATGAAAGAGAATATCAAGATCGGTGTGATCCTTCAGGATACAGGAACGCCTTATTTAAAAACATTATCGGATGGGATCAAGAAGGCAAAAGGCGAAGTAGAAGATTTTGGTGTAACTGTCATTGTGAAAGCGGTAGATTATGGTAATGTAGAACAGACCTTAGCGGCAATGAATAAGCTGAAAGAAGCAGGGATCAAAGGGCTTGTGCTGATGCCGATCAATGATAAGAGAGTTCTTCAGAAGATCGATCAGTTTACAGAAGAATATGGGATATCCGTTGTCACAGTGAATGCAGATGTGGAAGATACAAAGAGAATTTGTTTTGTTGGACAGAACTCTGTACAAAGCGGCAGGGCAGCAGCAGGATTAATGCATGATATTCTAAGAGAAGAAGAAGGAACGATCGCAGTGATCTCTGGAATTGAGACGAATACTTCATTAAGTGACAGAATCTATGGATTTTGTGACGAGATGAAGAAAATTTCACCAAAGACTGAGATATTAGATACAAAATACTGCTTTGAGGATGATCTGATCGCAGCACATCTGACAGAGAGTATTTTGAACCGTTACGAAGATTTATCTGCGATTTATATTACCTGTCATGGAGAAAAAGGGGTATGTGATACCCTTAGGAAACATAAGAAGATGAAGAAAGTGACCATCATTGCATGTGACCTGTCACGGCAGAATTACAGATATCTAAAGAATGGAGACATCAAGTATCTGATCGGGCAGGATGGACGTTATCAAGGATATGAAGCTGTCATGACCTTATATCGGTTATTATTTAATGATGAAAAAAAGAACATAAGTATACAGATATTATTGTAAAAACAAAGTACAATATTTAATGATGTAAGTGAGAATAAGAACAAGATCAGGGAAATATCCTTGGTCTTGTTCTTATTTCGTACATTGCACAAAATTTAGGAAGAATTTTGTGCAGTTTACCATGTGTGCTCGAACACAAAGTGCTATAATTCAAAACATAAAAGATGTGCTCGAACACAAAACACAAAAAACAAATCAAAAGCGTATTAGAAAAGGAGAAACAATTATGGTAAACGTAGGAATTATTGGAGCAGGAAGAATCGGACAGGTACACATGAACAGCATTTTAACAAGGTACCAAATGCAAAGATCAAAGCAGTTGCAGATCCATTCTTAAGTGAAGAAGCAGACAAAGAAAGCAAAAGCAGCTGGAGCAGAGTATACAACAAAGATTACAAAGATATCTTAGCAGACAAAGATATTGATGCAGTGATCATTTGTTCATCAACAGATACTCATTCCCCAATCTCAATTGAAGCGATCAAAGCAGGAAAACATGTATTTTGTGAAAAACCGATCGATCATGATGTAGACAAGATCAAAGAAGTTATCAAAACATTAGAAGGAACAGGACTTAAATATCAGGTAGGATTTAACAGAAGATTTGACCACAACTTTGAAGCAGCACAGAGAGCTGTTGTCAATGGAAAGATCGGAGCACCTCATATCATCAAGATCACATCAAGAGATCCTGAGCCACCAAGTGCTGAATATGTAAAAGTATCTGGAGGAATGTTCCTTGATATGACAATTCATGATTTTGATATGGTACGATTCCTTGCAGGATGTGATGCAGAAGAAGTTTATGTACAGGCAGCAAACCTTGTAGATCCTGAGATTGGAAAAGCAGGTGATGTTGACACAGCGATCATCACATTGAAGATGGAAAATGGAGCACTTGCAGTAATCGATAACTCTCGTCAGGCAGTTTATGGATATGATCAGAGAGCAGAAGTATTCGGATCTAAAGGAATGGTAGCGATCAAGAATGATTCTGATTCTACAGCAGTGATCAGCAACGAAGATGGTGTAACAGGAGAAAAACCACAGTTCTTCTTCCTTGAAAGATACATGGATGCATATGGAAAAGAAATGGTTCAGTTCATTGATGCAATTGAAAATGACACAGAAACACCATTAGGAGTAGAAGATGGATTAAAACCAGTACTTATGGGACTTGCAGCAAAGAAATCAGTAGAAGAAGGCCGTCCAGTAAAAATTTCAGAAATTGAATTCTAATTTGAAGGAGAGTGTATATGGAAAAACATACAAATGAGGTTGAAGACAATCAGATGAGAGCACTTAGCTGGAAGACCAGAGTGTCTTACGGCTTAGGTGATACAGCGTGTAACGTTGTATACGGAATGATCGGAAGCCTGTTAACGATCTTTATACTGATTATGTTGGAATCAGTGCAGCAGCGATTGGTGTGATCATGCTGATATCCAGAATTTTTGATGGATGTTCTGATGTTATCATGGGATTCGTTGTCAATAAAACACACAGCAAATATGGTCAATCCAGACCATGGATCTTATGGATGGCGATTCCATATGCAGTATCGGCAGTATTATTATTCACAGTACCACATACTGCAACTAACATACAGTTAATATATATTTTCGTAACTTATAATTTTACAGCAACGGTCTGCTATACAGCGTTGAATCTTCCATACGGAAGTTTATCTGCGATGATGACAAGATCTTCCAGAGAAAGAGATATGTTAAGTATCGTTCGTATGGCACTTTCTCCGATCGGAAGAATCATGGCAGTTACATTTACAACACCACTGGTTAAATTATTTGGGGATGACCAGGCAGCGTGGGTAAAGACAATGGCAATCTGGGCAGTCTTAGCACTCCTAATGCTGATCACGTGTTTTAAAAACTGTGAAGAAAAAGTTAAGATCAAAGTAGTGAAAAAAGAAAAGATCCCTGTAGGAAAGACATTTTCAGCATTACTGAAAAACCAGTATTTCTGGGCAGTACTGATCTTATGGATGATGCAGAACGTCATCACATCGATCACAGGAACGATCCTTCCATACTACTGTAAGTATATTCTTGGAAATGATACATGGATGTACAGTGTATTATACATGGTAGAAACAGTTACATTGATCGCAGCTACTTTATGCAGTCCGTTATTATTAAAACGACTTGGAAAGAAATATGTCCTTGATCGGGTGTATCGGATGTCTGATCGGACAATTCGTATTCATGGTCAAGCCAGAGAGTTTTTATTGGTTACTTGGATGTTGTATCATCAGAGGAATCTGTTTTGCACCATTAAACTCTGTAATCTTCGGAATGTTAGGAGATGTTGTAGAATTTGGTCAGTGGAAAACACATTTACGTCAGGAGAGTTTCATCTTCGCGATCGGATCTGTTGGTACAAAGCTTGGAAACGGAATCACAGCTGCAGTTTTAACACAGTTATTAGCATTTAGCGGATATGTCAGCAAAGCTGGTGTTACAACACAGCCACAGTCAGTTGTTAATATGATCATGAATATCTATAAAGTAGGACCATTGATCGTATGGGTAACAGTCGTTATTATCTTACTTCTGTACAGATTGGATAAAAAATATCCAATGATCATGAAAGAATTAGAAGAGAGAGAAGCAAGAGGCGAATTATAAAAATTTTGCACAGTGTGTGCTCGAACACAAGAAAGGAATAAGAGATGTTTGATAAGAATAAAGTAAAATTAGGAATTGCACCAATCGCATGGACAAATGATGATCTTCCAGATCTTGGAGCTGAAAATACATTTGAACAGTGTGTCAGTGAAATGGCACTTGCAGGATTTACAGGGTCAGAAGTAGGAAATAAATATCCAAAAGATCCAGCAGAATTAAAGAAAGCATTAGATCTTCGTGGAATCGAAATTTGTAATCAGTGGTTTTCATCTTTCCTGATCACAAAACCATTAGAGGAAGTAGAAAAAGAATTCCGTGCACAGTTAGAGTTCTTAAAAGCAATGGGAGCAAAAGTGATCGGAGCTTCTGAACAAAGTTACAGTGTACAGGGACAGGAAGATACACCAGTTTTTGGACATAAATATGTGATGGACGATGAAGAATGGGATACATTCTGCAACGGAATGAATTATCTTGGAAAGATTGCAAAAGAGGAATACGGAATCGCATTAACATTCCATCATCATATGGGAACAGTCGTACAAGACCCAGATGAAGTAGAACGCATGATGGCAAATACAGATCCAGAATACGTAAGTTTATTATTCGATACAGGACATTTTACTTACTGTGGAGCAGATCCATTAGAAATGGTGAAAAATATGTAAACCGTATTAAACATGTGCATTTAAAGATATCCGTCCAGAAGTTGTAAAAGAGTGAAAGACAACGATTTAAGCTTCCTTGAAGGAGTAAGAAGAGGTGCATTTACAGTACCTGGAGATGGATGTATTGATTTTGATCCGATCTTTAAAGTATTAGAGGAGAATGGATATGAAGGATATATGCTTGTAGAAGCAGAACAAGATCCAGCAAAAGCAAATCCATTAGAATATGCGATCAAAGCACGTAAATTTATCAGAGAAAAACTGGATTATAAACCAGGAGAAAGAGGCATATTATGGGAATACATTGATCACGATCAGCCGACAGCACGGAAGCGGTGGAACAAAAGTAGCACAGATTTTGGCAGAGAAATTAGGAATATGGTACTACAACAGAGAGATTCTTTATATTGCCGCAGATAAGATCGGATATGATTCTCTCGATGAAAAGAGCATGGATGAGATTAATTATAAAAAGGCTTCCAAATATATGGAAGGACTTAGTATCATGACAGGTTCAAGAAATCATATTCCAGTTTATAATCAGATGTTCAAAGAACAGTCTAAGATCATAAAGAAATTAGCAGGATACGGATCTGGCGTCTTCTTAGGAAGATGCGCAGATTACGTATTAAAAGATGAACCAGGAGTGTGCTCCGTGTATCTTTATGCAGAGGAATCTTACCGTATAAAGCATCTGTCAGAAAAAGAAGGAAGAGCGGTAACAGCAGAAGAAATCCGAAAAGAAGATAAGATGCGTTCATCATACTACAGTTATTATACTGGAAGAAACTGGTATGATATGGAAAATTATGATCTTGCGATCAATCTAGCGACCATTGAAGCAGAAGAAGCTGCACAATTGATCCTTGATTATATGGAAAAAAGAAAATAAACTCCAAATTGATTGACAACATTACAAGAAAGTGCTAAATTGTTATCAAAAGATAACCAATAAATACTCAATAGATAATCAAAAAAGGAGAAATGAGATGAAAAAAAGGAATGGGATGATGGCAGCAGGAGCTTTCGCGATCTTGTTTACCGGATTTCCACATATATGGTCAATTTATCAGCCATATGTACTTTCTGAGACAGGCTGGAGCGAAAGTATGGTATCAATTTGTTTTTATCTTCCAACTTTGTTTTTTGTAGTTGGTAATATATTTGGTGGAAGAATCTATGACAAAGGATATGGAAGAATAACCCTCGGAATCGGAGGGAGCGTATTTGCAGGTGGGATCATATTATCAGCATTGACTTTAGGAATTCATCCAATGATCACTTATATGATGCTAGGTGTCATGCAGGGAATCGGACAAGGAATGATCTATGCAGTCGTACTTGCAACAGCACAGAAGTGGTTTCCTCATAAGACCGGATTTGCTTCAGGAGTTGTGATCACGGCGAATGGATTATGTGGATTCATCTTATCTCCGATTAGTAAGCTCTTATTAGAAAGAGGTGGAGTAAGAATGGCATTGATATCTGTTGGGTTTCTGGTTTTCTTATCAGCAGTTTGTGCTGTCTGCTTTGTCAGACAGCCAGAGGCAGAAAATATAGAAACAAAAGAAAATCAGATATATGCAGGACAACAATATACATCAGTTCAGATGATCAGAACAAAGAAGTTTTATTATCTTGTAGCCACGATGATGTGTGGTCTGATGCCGTATTATCTGGTGTCACCGATTTCACAGACGATTCAGATTGAGAGAGGAATCTTACAGGCAGTTGCTGTAGGTTCCGTGATGGCAGGATCTATACTGAATGCAGGGATCAGACTGATCCTTCCAACACTTGCAGACAGAGCAGGAAGGATTACTTGTATTCAAGGAGTTTTGTTTGTTGCAATGATTGCTATGCTCTTTTTAATCAGTGGAAATAACAGGCTCATCACAATGGCAATTATCCTAGCCTATGGATGTTTTGGCGGTATTATGGGAAGTTTTCCATCATTATCAAGTGAGGTTTTTGGGCTTCGATATGCAGGACAGAATTATGGAATCATCATGTCAGGGATCATCATCGTAACGATCACCTCGCCGGTCATATCGAATATGATACTGATCCATGAATTGTCAGAGGTAGTAAGATTTATGACAGGATTTTGTTTTGCAGTGATCGCATTAGGATTTAGTATGTTATTAAAAAAAGAGATAAATCAATCAGGAAAGGAAGTAAAAAATTATGGCACTTGTTAAAATGAAAGATCTGCTTCTTAGAGCACAGAAGAAAACAAAGGATGTGGAGCATTCAGTGTAGGAAATATGGAGATGGTAAAAGGTGCGATCAAGGCAGCAGAAGAACTTGATACACCGATCATCCTTCAGATCGCAGAAGTGAGATTAGACCATTCACCACTGCATCTGATGGGACCTATGATGTTAGAAGCAGCAAGAAATGCAAAAGTAGATGTTGCGGTACATCTGGATCATGGATTAAAATTTGAGACGATCAAAAAAGCATTAGAATATGGATTTACATCTGTTATGCTCGATGCATCCAGAGATTCATTTGAAGAAAATATTGAAAAAACAAAGAAAGTGGTAGAACTTGCAGCAAAATACGGTGCCACTGTCGAGGCAGAATTAGGACTTGTTGGTGGAAGTGAAGATGGAAAAAGCGACCATGGAATCCGTTGTACAAACCCAGAAGATGCGAAGATCTTTTGTGAAAAAACAGGAATTGATGCACTGGCAGTAGCGATCGGAAATGCACATGGAGATTATCCAGTTGCACCACAGTTAGAATTTGGTGTGTTAGAAGAAATCCATGATAAAACAGGAATCCCTCTTGTGCTTCATGGAGGAAGCGGGATCACAGATGCTGATTTCCAGAAAGCGATCTCACTTGGAATCCGCAAAGTCAATATTGCAACAGCAAGCTTTAAGAGCTTGACAAAAGAAGTAGAAAACTATCTGGCAACAGAAGGTGCACATAATTACTTTGATATGAATGAGGCAATGGTACTTGGAACATATAAGAATGTAAAACATCATATTGAAGTATTTAACTGTAAATAAATATAATATGAAACAGGTATTGCATGAGGAAAAGTGTAATACCTGTTTTTTATTTGCAAAAAATAAAAAACGAGTTATAATATATGCGTGCACGATAACGCAAAGAAAGGAGAACAAGAAATGGCAGTAACAATGCAACAGATTGCGGATCTGGCAGGTGTATCAAGAGGAACGGTAGACAGGGCATTGAATGACCGTGGACGTATTCGACCGGAAGTGGCAGAGAAGATCAAGATGATTGCAAAGGAACTTGGATATCAGCCGAATATTGCGGCAAAGGCACTATCATCAGGCAATCAGATCCTGCGGATCGGAGTTATTTTGCAATACGCAGATACCCCGACGATCCAGACAGTATTAGAAGGAGCTAAGGATGCAAAACAAGAAGTAGAACGTTTTGGCGGACGTGTGATGATCGACCAGATCAATGGTGGAGATGTAAGACAGGTGTTGGATATCATGAGGAGGCTATAAAGAGGCAGGTATGAAAGGAATTGTACTGATGCCGTCGAATGATGAGATGTTAAAAAATACGATCGACCGCTACGTAGATGATGGCATTGAGATCATAACGATTAATTCAGACCTTGAAGATACAAAGAGACGATGTTTTGTAGGACAGGATAATTATGCAGGTGGCCGTGTTGCAGGAGGCTTGATGGGAGAAATCATTCCTGATGGTGGAAAGGTCATGATCATATCAGGATCTGCAGACAATACAGCAACTGTAAAGCGAACCAAAGGATTTATGGCGGAATTAAGCTATCATTATCCATCAATCACGATCATGGAGCCAAGATTTGCATATGATGATAACTGGGTAGCAGGAAAATTATTAGAAGAACAGTTAGAGATCACTCCGGATCTGAAGGGAATCTATATGCCGGCACAGGGAGAAAGTGGGGTATGTAAGATTCTTAAAAAATATGAATTAGAGAAGAAGATCAAGGTGATCGTACATGATTATGAGGGAGAGAACAAGAAGAATCTGAAAGAAGGTGTGATCAATTTTGTATTAAGACAGGATGCTTATGCACAAGGATACGAGTCGGTAATGGAGATTTTCATAGTCTTTGTGGGAATCCAGGACATAAAGAAGAATTTTGTTATGAAGATATCGTGATCAAAACACGATGTAATCTGTAAAGAGGAGAGAAATATTCAGGATACAGAAAGGATATTTCTCTCCTCTTTTTGTACTCAAAATAGGATTTTCGCAAAGGTAAAAGGATAGACTTTGATAAAATTGCACAAAAATTAAAACAAAACATTGTGCATCTTTGATATTGCGTGCACGTGAACGCAATGCTAAGATAAATACATCAAAAGGAAAACAAAACAAAAAACATAAACACAAAACGGAGGTAGAAAAAATGTTAAATGTAGGTGTAATCGGATGCGGTGGAATGGGAAAAGATCATATCAAACGTCTCACAGAAAAAATTCAGGGAGCACAGGTTGTAGCAGTATCTGATGTATTTGAAGAGGGAGCAAAAGAAGCTGCGAAAATCGCAGGAGGAGCAAAGGTTTATACAGATGGAAAAGATCTGATCAATGATCCAGATGTAGATGCAGTATTTATCGTATCACCAGGATTTGCTCATACAGAATCTTTACTACAGGCGATCGAAGCAGGAAAGAGAGTCTTTTGTGAAAAGCCATTAGCTACAACAGCTGATGATTGCAAAAAGATCGTGGAAGCAGAAGTTGCTTCAGGAAAACATCTGATCCAGTTAGGATTTATGAGAAGATATGACAAAGGTTATGTACAGGTAAAAGAAGCATTGAAATCAGGAGAATATGGAGAACCATTGATCTTACATTGCACACATAGAAATCCTGGAAGTAGGAACAAATTACAATACACCAATGGCAGTTCACGATACAGCGATCCATGAAATCGATACATTACATTGGTTAGTCGATGATGAATATGAAAGTGCACAGGTGATCATGCCAAAAGTTACAAAATATTCTCATTCAGAACTGAAAGATCCTCAGATCATGCTGCTTCGCACAAAGAGAGGAATCTGCATCGATGTAGAAGTATTTGTAAATTGTAAGTTTGGATATGATATCAACTGTGAAGTTGTATGTGAAGACGGAGCGATCAAAATGGCGCAGCCATCTTATCCATCAATCAGAAAAGATGCTGCAGTATCAACAAAGATCGATACAGATTGCTTTGTAAGATTTAAAGATGCTTATGATACAGAAGTACAAAACTGGGTAGATTGTGCAAAAGACGGAGTGATCAATGGACCAACTGCATGGGATGGATATCTTGCAGCAGTAACAGCAGATGCTTTGGTAAAAGCACAGGAAACAGGACAGATTGAACCAATTCATACAGATGAAAAACCAGAATTTTATAAATAATTGAAAGTCAGTGGGAGGTAAAAAGATGAAAATTGGATTTAATGAAGCAACAGCATTAGAGTGTAAAGGGCAGTCTTTGATTGCAGATTTAGAAGCATGTGAAAAATATGGATTTGATTATATTGAAATCCGTTTTGATTGCATCAAGGATTATTTAAAAGAACATACATTGGAAGAATTAGCAGATTGGTTTAAGAATCATCGTTTAAAACCATGGGCTTATAATACATTGATCTTCTTTAATCAGAGAGATGAAGCAGGAGTTAAAGAGATTGATGAAGAGACAGAATTTATCATGGAAGTAAGTAAAGCTATTGGTATGAAGATGCTGATTACAGTTCCATCCTTTGATGTTAAAGATAAATCAGTCAGTGAGATCAAAGAAGAAGCAGTCGAAAGATTACGCTATTTATCTGATAAGGTTGGAGAAGATATTAAAATTTCACTGGAATTTTGTGGGGCTCCAAATTGCTCTATTAATCAGTTTGGAACAGCATATGATGTAAGTGAAAGCAGTTGATCGAAGCAATGTTGGAATTACGGTTGATACATTCCATTTCCATGAAATGTGTTCAAAATTAGAAGATCTGAAAGCAGCAGATGGTAATAAGATTTTTGCATATCACTTAAATGATTGTGAAGACCTGCCACTGGATCTTGCGGAGATGATAAACGTTTATGGCCAGGAGAAGGCGTTGTTGATCACGAAGGAATTGCATCAGCATTAAAAGAAATTGGATTTGATGGAGTTTGCACGATTGAAGAATTCAGACCTGAATATTACGAAATGTCACATGATGAAAATGTGAAAAGGCAGCAGAGGTGACAAGAGAATTCGTAAATAAATATTTCTAAAAGGGGAACACTGATGACAGCATATGAAGAAACACTCCATGTAAACCCGGAGAAAAATTTCGAAGAATTAAATAATGAGTTTGCCAAAGTAAAATTATCAGAGAAATTGGCATATTGTGTAGGAGATCCGGCATTGACAGTCATTTATACACTGGCAAATACACTGCTTGTATATTTTTACACAAATGTCATTGGATTATCTGCCGGGATCATTGGTATGATCATGCTGTTATCCAGAGGATTTGACGGTGTTTCTGATATTATCATGGGTACGATCATTGATCGTACCCACTCAAAATATGGAAAAGCAAGGGTATGGATCTTAAGACTTGTAGTGCCGTATGCGATCGCAGCAGTATTATTAATGACTGTGCCAAACACAACGACATCATTGCAGGCAATCTATGTGTTTATTACTTATAATCTGCTAAACACTGTGATGTATACAGGAATCAGTCAGCCATTTCATACACTAGGATCATTAATGAGCCGCGATAAGCATGAAAGAGAAACAATCAGTAATATCCGAATGGCTTTATCTATCACGGCAAGTATGGTCGTTACAGCATGGACATTGCCGATCATTAACTGGACAGCAGATAAAATTAACAATACACAGCTTGCATGGATCATTGTAACCGGTGTGTTTGCAGCAATTTCAGTATTTATTTTGCTCAATACATTCCGTTGTTGTAAAGAACGTGTAGCTGTTGCAGGAAAAATAGAAGAAAAAATACCAGTTTTCACAGCACTGAAATTAATGGTACAGAATCGATATTTCCTGATATCTCTTGGACTTATGTTATTTTATACAGTCTACCAGATCATTCTTGGAATTGATCTTACTTACTATTGTCAATACGTTATGAACGATGTAAATCTTGTAATGCCGCTTTCTATGGCAGAGAAAATTCCAATGATCTTTATTATCTTATTACTTCCTAAATTGATTCCTAAATATGGTAAAAGAAATCTGATCGTATCAGGATGTATTCTTGGAATCGTAGGACAAGTGATGTTTTTATTTAACGATACAAGCGTTCCATTAGCAATCGTATCTTCTGTTATTCGTGGAATCGGTATGTCTCCATTCTACGGGGTACAGTATTCACTTCCAAGTGATGCGATCGAATATGGACAGTGGAAGACCGGAAAACGAATTGAAGGGCTTATGTTCTCATCCATGAGTTTTGGACAGAAATTCGGTGCAGGAATTACAAATGCAGTTCTAGGTGCAGTTTTATCTATGGTTGGATATAACGGAATGGCTAAGACAGCGGCACAACAGGCACCAGCAGCTATTTCAGTGATCAAGTTTACATATCTGTATGTACCGATCATCGTATGGGTTGTGATGATGCTGATCACTATGTGTTACAAACTAGATAAAACATATAAACAGATGATGGCAGAATTGTCTGTAAGAGAATTATCAGGAAAATTATAAAACAGATGAAGGATTCATATTTTGAAAGGCAAAGGTGAAGGATATGTTAGATAAGAAAAAGTAAAATTAGGAATTGCTCCAATTGGATGGACAAACGATGATATGCCAGATCTTGGAAAGAAAATACCTTTCAGCAGTGTGTGAGTGAAATGGCATTGGCTGGATTTACAGGATCTGGAAGTAGGGGAAAATATCCTACAGATGTAGAAACACTAAAAAGGCATTAGATTTAAGAGGAATACAGATCTGTAACTGTTGGTTTTCTAGTTTCTTGATTTCCAGACCATATGAAGAAACCGAAAAAGAATTTATCAAACAGACAGATTTCTTAAAGGCAATGGGAGCAAAAGTCATTGGAGTATCTGAGCAAAGTTATAGCATTCAGGGCAAAGACCAGCCGATCTTTGAAGGAAAATATGTAATGAATGATGAGGAATGGAAACTGCTCACAGATGGGTTAAATAAACTTGGACAGATTGCAAAAGACAAAGGAATGATGTTAACATTCCATCATCATATGGGAACAGTGATACAGACAGAAGAAGAAATCGATCGTTTTATGAACGAAGTTGATAAAGACCTGGTTTATCTGTTATTTGATAGTGGACATTTCTCATTTGCTGGGATTGATCCAGTCAAAGTTTTAAGCAAATATATTGACCGTACAAGACATATCCATTTAAAAGATTTAAGATCTGATGTTGTAGCACAGTCAAAGAAAGAAGGCTGGAGTTTCTTAAAAGGTGTCAGAGAAGGAACATTTACAGTTCCAGGAGATGGAGATGTAGATTTTGCACCAATTTTTGATATCATCGAAAAAAGTGGATATGAAGGATATGTTGTGGTAGAAGCAGAACAAGATCCAGCAAAAGCCAATCCATTAGAATATGCAATGAAAGCAAGAAAATATATTGCAGAGAAAACAGGATTATAAAAATGGAGGTGTGACAGATGAAAATAGCATTTGATGTTGATGTTCTTGCAAAACAGATGGATATTAACCGCATGGTACATCAGGTAGCAGACTGGGGTTATAAATATATCGAACAGTCTCCACACCCACGGATCAATCCATTTTACAAGCATCCATTATTTTCAAAAGAATGTGAGGCTGAATATAGAAAAGCACTTAGAGAGACTGGAGTAGAGATTTCTTCTTTTATCGTTGTATATCGCTGGTCAGGACCAACCGAAGAGCAGAGAAAGATGGCGGTTGAAAACTGGAAGAGAATGATAGAAATCGCTGTTGATATGGGAGTACCAGTCATCAATACAGAATTTTCTGGAGATCCAAACCAGCAGGAAATCTGCAACGGAATGTGGTATCGTTCCATGGAAGAATTATTACCGATCATCGAAAGAGAAGGACTGCGAGTGGAAGTACAGTCTCATCCATATGACTTTTGTGAATTAAATAATGAAGCCTGTGATCTTGTAAAATCATTCCGATCTCCAAATCTTGGATATGTATATTCTTCTCCGCATGGATTCTTCTATGATGAAGGAAAAGGTGACGTAAGAAGCATGCTCAAATATGCAGGAGATGAGTTAACTCATGTGTTATTTGCAGATACATTTAACCAGACGCTAGACTGTCGTTATATTGCCAATCCACCATGGTTAAACCAGAGAGGAAAATCAGATGTTACGATCCATCAGCATTTGGCTATGGGCGAAGGAGATGTGGATTTTGATGGGATTTTTGAGACATTAAGAGAGATGGATTTTGCAAACCGCCAGTTAAAAGCGGATGCACCAAAAGTTGGTGGAGATAATATCGCATGTGTATCCATGTTTGGATTCCCAGAGAAAATGGACAAGCAAGCACCAGAAGCAAGAGAACGAATCGAAAGAGAACTTTTGTAAGAAGGAGAATGGAAGATGGAAACAATTTATCAAACCATTGTAAAAGACTGTGGCTGTGATGTAGGTGCATTTGACAAGAAGAATTTTTTGATCACTTTTGGACATAAAACATTGGTAACATTAAAAGATTTTTGTTATTTTATTGATGTAACACCTTTGAAAAAGAAGATTTGGGCTGGAGATATACTGAAAATTGATGATCAGGAATATGAAATTTTAAGAATTGGTGAAATTGCATCAGATAATCTGGCTGCACTTGGACATATTACAATCTTTTTTACGGAAGAAGGGGAATGTCTCCCTGGAAGTATTCGTGTAAAAGGAAAAGAATTTCCAAAGATAGAAAAAGAAAGCAAAATTGAAATCCTAAAATAGACAAAGAAGAAGCAGGAAATTATGGTTGTTCCTGCTTCTTTTGCTACGGTGTTTCTATATTGATGGAATGCATCTTGGCAAAATCACAGAATTCTTCACTAGGAAGTTGATCCGTAAGAATGTGATCAATATCCTTAAACGGACAAAATGTCATCAATGAAAAATCTCAAATTTGGAATGGTCTGCAAGTGCAAAACGGATCGTACTGTTTTCTATCACAGATTTCTTGACCAGATATTCTTCAGAAGATGCATTGCTAAGTCCATTTTGAATGGAGATTCCAGTACAAGACATAAAAGCTTTGGTGATATTGTAAGCTTTGAGGTATTCTGCGATATTTCCATCAACAAAAGATAAAGTTTCCCTCTTTAAGAATCCAGGAAGAGAAATTACATTTAAATTCTCATAAGGGATGGCTTTTAGAGAAACCTGCAGGCTGTTGGTAAGGATCGTGCATTCTTTCTCGGCAATAAAGTCAATGATATTATGACATGTTGTCCCACTGTCGATAAAGATCGTATCATGATCACAAACATGAGATGCAGCTAACTGGCTGATTAGTCGCTTCTCTTTCATAAAACTTTGATGGCGTTTGGAAAAAGGAAGCAAAGTCTTTGATGCAGGAGTGTCTGCGATTGTTACTCCACCATAAACTTTCTTGATTTTTCCAGATTGTTCAAGAGTTGCGATATCTCTTCGGACCGTGTTCTTTGATACATTAAATACTTCACATAACGTATCAAGAGAGACAGATTTTTTTTCGCGGATATATAATTCGATTTCATCAATTCGTTTTGTTCTCATAATAATTCCTTTTAAATAGTTTTGTTCATATAGACTCTATTATTATAATATACTATAAATGGTAAAAAAAGAGAAAAAGAATGTCAGAGTATATAACATTCTTTTTCTCTTTTTGCGTATATTCAATAATAGAAAATTATCGATCAAGTGGAACATAATGTCCACCGTTCATAGCTGCAAGAGCATTATTGAAAACCTCTGCAGACTCTCTGCTTGTGATATATTTTACAAATCTTTCTTTGAGAGAAAGTTTTTTCTCACTGTTTGAAAACTCATGATTAAACTCTGTTGTATGTGTCATAATAAAAACTCCTTTAAAACGAATATTGTATTCAGTATTTTGTGGTTTTTATCATAGCACGATATATAGGGGATTTCTACAGTTTTTCTTTACTTTTTTATGTACAAAAGCTATAATGGAACAAAGAATGTGCTATTTGTGTGCAAATAAGAAGAAAGGTGAGAAAGCACATGGCAGGAACGATCAAAGAAATTGCAGAGAAGGCAGGGGTATCAAGAGGAACAGTTGACAGAGCGTTAAATAACCGTGGAAGAGTCAATCCAGAAGTAGCAGAACGTATTTTTGAGATTGCAAGAGAGATGAACTATCAGCCAAAGAGAAAAGTATATAATCAAGGAAAGAAGATCAGGATTGGTGTCATTACCCAGTTAGCAAAATCTTCTTTTGTAAAGACGATTCATGCAGGAATCGACAAGGCTGAACAGGAGTTGGAAGAATTCGGTGTAGAGATTATCAGAAAACAGATTGATGGAGTAAGTGAAGACGCCCAATTGGAAGCGTTGGAAGAACTTTCGCAAGAACAGATCGATGGATTAGCAATCATGCCAGTTCAGTCTGAACGAATTCGGGAAAAGTTAAATGATATGACAGAACAGAATGATCTTCCGATCATAACATTTAACTCAGATATCGTTGGCACAAACAGAGTCTGCTACGTAGGACTTGATAATAAGAGAAGTGGTATGACAGCAGCTGGTCTTATGGGGATGTTAACCCGTGGAACTGGAAAAGTCCTAGTGATCACTGGTTTCTTTACAAACAGTGTCAATAATCTTCGTGTGGATGGGTTTATTCAGGAATTAAAAATGTCATATCCAGAGATTGAACTTCTGGGAGTTCAGAGCAGTTTTGATGAGATGAGTGAAGTGGAGAAGATCGTTGAGAATACGATAGAGATCGCTCCAGATCTTGCTGGCATTTTTGTAGTTTCCGGTGGTCAGGCGGGTGTATGCAAAGCAATGCAAAATCTTAACATGGAAACACGCCCATATGTGATCGGGTATGATGTGACACCGACAAATATCAAGGCATTGAAAGAAGGAACCTATGATTTTCTGATCGATCAGGAAGGCTTTGAACAAGGATATCGTCCACCACATATGTTATATAATATGATAAGAAAAGGCGAGAAGATAGAGAAAGAGTATGCTTATACGGATATTAGTATAAAGACGAAGTACAATTTGTAAAAGAGAATAAAGGAAAAGAGGTTTTGAAATCTGCAATAGATTTCAAAACCTCTTTACTGAATGAAAAATTCAAGCAGAAGCAGTTGAGAACAAATCGAATATGGAAAGATTAAAAGTGTGCTTTTGCGTGCTAAATGGAGTCTGATTTATTTAAAATGCACAAAAACAGCAAGATGTAATTGTGCAAAAAGATGAAAAGAAAGAAAATGATAAAAAACACTTGCACACTAAATGCGTGCGTGATAATATAAGCACATAAAGAAAACACGCAAAACAAAAATAAAAAGCACGCAAAGCACATAGTATGAGGTGAAGGTTATGAGATATGTAGAATTTGATGAAACAAGACCTATGGATTTAATTTTATTAGGACGTGTCGCTATTGATTTTAATCCATCAGAAGATGAGCCATTCGGACCACTTGAGAATGTCAGAACTTTTAAGAAGTATGTTGGTGGTTCTCCAGCAAATATCGCAGTTGGGGTTACAAGACATGGATTAAAAGCAGGATTTCTTGGGAAAGTATCTGATGATAAGTTTGGTAAATTCGTAGTTGACTTTTTCAATAAAGAAGGAATTGATACAAGTCATATTACAAAATGTACAAACGGTGAAAAACTAGGACTTACATTTACAGAGATGCTATCAGAAAAAGAAAGCAGCATCCTGATGTATCGAAATTGCATCGCAGACTTACAGTTATCTGTCGATGACATTGATGAAGATTACATCAAACAGTCAAAAGCAATCCTGATCTCAGGAACAGCACTTGCAGAAAGCCCATCAAGAGAAGCAGCTTTAAAAGCAGTGATGTTAGCAAAGAAAAATGATACAAAGATCATTTTTGATATTGATTATAGAGAATATAACTGGAAGAGTGAAGATGAAATCTCTATTTACTATTCTATGGTAGCAAGAAGCAGATATCATCATGGGATCCAGAGAAGAGTTTGACTTAACAGAGAAACTGATCCAGCCAGGAAGAACAGATGAAGAAACAGCAGCTGCATGGCATGCATACAATGCGAAGATCGTTGTTATCAAACATGGTATGAAAGGATCTACAGCATACACGATTGATGGACAGAACTCTCAATCAAACCATTCCCAGTCAATGCAAGAAAAGGATTCGGTGGAGGAGATGGTTATGGATCAGCCTTCTTATATGGAATCTATCAGGGATGGGAAGTTATCGACTGTTTAGAGTTCGGATCAGCAGAAGCATCTATGATGGTAAGAAGTAATTCTTGTTAAAACAAAGTATAGCAAAAAGTCAGGAGGATAGAAAGATGGCAAAGACAGTAAGAATGACAGTTGCTCAGGCAATTGTAAAGTTTTTAGATAATCAGTATGTTTCAATGGACGGAGAAGAAACAAAATTTGTAGAAGGCTTTTTCACAATCTTCGGACATGGAATCGCAGTTGGACTTGGAGAAGCACTGGATACCAATCCAGGAAACTTAAGAGTTCTTCAGGAAGAAATGAACAGGAATGTGTCATGTTGCAACAGCTTATGCAAAACAGAATGGAAGAAAGAAGATCATTCCTTGTGCATCATCTGTAGGACCTGGAGCTGCGAATATGGTAACAGCTTGTGCGACAGCTACAGTGAATAATATTCCATTATTAGTATTTCCAGCAGATACATTTGCATCAAGACAGCCAGACCCAGTTCTTCAGCAGTTAGAGCAGAGCAATAGTTTATCAACAACAACAAATGATGCATTTAAGCCAGTGTGCAAATATTGGGACCGAGTTACAAGACCAGAACATATCATGACAGCACTGATCAATGCAATGAGAGTTTTAACAGATCCAGCAGAAACAGGAGCATGCTGCATCGGTCTTTGCCAGGATGTTGAAGGTGAATCTTTTGATTTCCCTGAATATTTCTTTGAGAAACGAGTTCACAGGATCCACAAGACCAGTGGCAGTGGAAGAAGAGATTGAAGACATTGCAAATGTGATCGCAAATGCGAAGAAACCACTTGTTATCGTTGGTGGAGGTGTTCGTTACTCTGAAGCTGGGGAAGAAGTAGAAAAATTTTGTGAAGAATTCAAGATTCCATTTGGTGAGACACAGGGAGGAAAAAGTGCATGTAGATCAAGCCATCCATACTGCATGGGAGGAATCGGTGTTACAGGTACTTATGCATCCAATGTTCTTGCAAAAGATGCGGATGTAGTCATTGCAATCGGAAGCAGAATGTCAGATTTCGCGACAGGATCCAAGAGACAGTTTGCAAATCCTGATGTGAAGTTTGTATCTATCAATAACAGCAGATATCATGCATATAAATTAGATTCTGTGAAAGCAGTTGGAGATGCAAAAGTAACAGTGAAAGCATTAGCTGAAAAATTAAGAGCAATGAATTATGTTTCATCTTATAATGGAGAGATTGAAGAAGCCAAGGCTGTATGGGATAAAGAAATGAAACGTCTGGCTGAGTACAAATATGATGAAACATTTGAACCAATGATCAAAAATATGGATCCAAGAACAATTCCAGAATTCGTGGAGCTGACAAAAGGTAAGATCACACAGACAGCAGCATTAGCAACGATCAGAGATGTGATCGATGAAGATGCAACGATCATCACAGCAGGAGGAAGCTTACCAAGTTGTATGCAGCGTGTATGGACAACAGATAAACGTGGTGGATATCATGCAGAGTACGGATATTCTTGTATGGGATATGAAGTTGCAGCAGCACTCGGAGTTAAACTTGCAGAGCCTGACAATGAAGTCTATGCAGTTGTTGGAGATGCAAGTTTCCAGATGTTACACAGTGAGATCATGACAATGATGCAGGAAAAACAGAAAGCAAATATCTTAGTATTCGATAACTGTGGATTTGGATGCATCAATAATCTGCAGATGAATCATGGTATTGGATCCCTTGCAACAGAATTCCGTTACAGAGAAGGAAATAAACCTTGCGGAGATCTGATCCCAGTTGATTATGCAAAAGTTGCAGAAGGATATGGATTAAAATCTTATACATGTAAGACGATCGAAGAATTAAGAGCAGCCTTAGAAGATGCTAAGAAACAAAACGTTGCATGCTTATTTGACTTAAAAGTAATTCCAAAGACAATGACAGATGGATATGAATCATGGTGGAATGTTGGAATTGCTACAACTTCTGAAAAAGAAAGCGTTCGCAAGGCATGTGAAGGTGTTATGGAAGGAAGAAAAGAAGCAAGAGCTTACTAATAGAAAGAAGGAAGAGACAATGGGTAAAGTATTTGGATATCCTGAATTTGATGAAAATGGAGAACAGATCTTAACAACTTATGACAATGAATATAAGGATATGTTAATGGATGTTCGAGTATATCGAATGAAGGCAGGAGACGAAAAAGTTTTCAAAAGACAGGTGAGGAAACAGCAGTCTTATTATTAAGCGGTTCTATTGAATTTGTATTTGATGATGTGACAGCGAAAGCAGATCGAAAGGATGTTTTCACAGAAGGACCTTGGTGTGTGCATGCAGCAACAGAATCTAAGGTAAGTGTTAAGGCACTTGCAGATAGTGAGATCCTTGTTCAGTCAACAAAGAATGATACAAAGTTTGACACTAAATTATATAAACCAGAAGATGCTCCATGGGGATATTCTTCTGTTGGTAAATTTGGAAATGTGGCAAAACGCCGTGTAAATACGATCTTTGATCATGATATCGCTCCATATTCTAATATGGTACTTGGAGAAGTATTAAATGACAGAGGAAACTGGTCCGGATATCTGCCACACAGACATCCGCAGCCGGAAACATATTTCTTCAAATTTGACCATCCGGAAGGATTTGGAGCAAGTTTCGTAGGTGATCAGGTATTTAAAAGTACAGATGGAAGTTTTTCAGCAATCCCAGGTGGAGAATTACATCCACAGGCTGTTGCACCAGGATTCCAGATGTATACATGCTGGATGATCCGCCATCTGGATGGAAACCCTTGGTTACAGACAGATCGAAATGAAGATGAGAGATATCTCTGGCTTCATGATGCACAATTTTAATCAATAAAAACAGGAGGAAAAGAACATGGCAAGAGAATTTATTGCACCAGGAAATATATTTACAGGTGCCGGCGCACTTGATATGGCAGAAGACAAATTAAGACAGCTTGGTAAAAAAGCACTGATTGTTACAGACAATGTAATGGTAGAACTTGGAAACTGTGCAAAAGTAGAAGCAGCATTAAAAAACGGAAATGTAGATTATGTTGTTTATCATGAGATCAATGGGGAACCAACTGATGTTATGATCAATAAAGGATTAGAGCTTTACAAAGAAAACGGATGCGATTTCTTAGTTGCACTAGGTGGAGGAAGTCCGATCGACTCTATGAAAGCTATCGCAGCACTCGTTGCAAATGGTGGAAATATCTCCGACTATATGGGAAAGATCATTGGTGGGGAACTTCCAACAACTGTTGCAATCCCAACAACAGCAGGTACGGGATCAGAAGCAACACAGTTTACGATCATTACAGATACACAAAAAGATGTAAAAATGTTATTAAAAGGTGCAGTGTTAATGCCAGATTATGCAATCATTGATCCACAGTTTACAATGACTGCACCACCAAAGATCACAGCAGCAACAGGATTAGATGCACTGACACATGCAGCAGAAGCGTATACATCCAAACTTGCACAGCCATTATCTGATACATTTGCATTATCAGCGATCAAAAGAATCTTTAAATACCTGCCAGTTGCATTCCATGATGGAAAGAATGTAGAGGCAAGAGAACAGATGTCAATCGCAGCGTTAGAAGCAGGAATCGCATTTAACAATGCATCTGTTACATTAGTTCATGGAATGAGCCGTCCGATCGGAGCATTATTCCATGTAGCGCATGGATTATCCAATGCGATGTTATTAAAACAATGCTTCATCTATGCTTTAGATGGTGCTTACGATAGATTTGCAGATCTAGGAAGAGCGATTGAGCTGCAAATGATGCGGATTCTGATAAAGAAGCAAGTGAAAAATTCCTTCAGGCGGTTGTTGATATCTGCGATGAACTTGAAACACCAACACTGGAAGAATACGGAATCAACAAAGAAGAATTCTTTAATGTGATCGATAAAATGGCAGCAGATGCTATGGAAAGTGGAAGCCCATCCAATACAAGAAAAGCGATCACAGCAGAAGATGTAAAAGAAATTTATAAAAATTTATGGTAGATGTTATAAAATCGCCAAACTCCTAAGAAACATATAACATAAACAAAGATAATCATAAATGAAAACTCCAAAAATATAAAAAATAAAACTCCAAAACATATAAAACTCAAACACATATAATTCGAAAAATCTAAAAGAAAAGGATCACCATATTATGAACGGATCAAAATGGTGGTTCTTTTTTTTGTTGGTATTGAAATGATCAGCCAGATAATCGTGAATTAACATTCTGAAAAGTGGTTTTCAAAGTTATAATTTGCTCGATTTACACGAAGATAGCCATGTTTCTTCCCGTATTTAAACTGTAGATAAATCTTTTTCTTAGAATAAATTAATTTCTTTAAAGTTACAGCTTTCCTTTTGGTACACGAAAAGCAACTTTTTTGCTGCCAGCTTTTTTATAAAAAGTTACTTTTTTGGCAGTGATAAACTTGTTTTTTGCAAAATATCTTGAATATTTATCTTTTCTGTTTTGTCCAAGTTCGCTTCTGTACCGTTTTGTAGAAGATGCAGTTCTAATGAATTTTTGCTTACTGTATTTAAAAGGCAGTGTCCAATTGATCCATCCGGTTTCCATAGGTTGTACACGATGTTTAACGGTAATCCCTTTTTTATTGGCAGTAACGATTTCTTCAGCGTAAGATGAGCGATCATTAAAAGATTTTACAACACGAAATTGGTTGGATTTTTTGTTATAAGTAAAGATTTCATTATAAGTAACGTAGTCATTTTCACCACGGCCAATGATCTGGATAAATGTATGTTGTTTTGCTCATTTTGCATATTTTACAGTGAGGTCATAACAGTCGTGATCACGGAGAGATATTTCTGTGGTTCTTTTTTCATTTAGATAGATCGTAAAACGGTTGATGTACCAGCCTTCTTGATCGGGTGTTGTACGGATGATCACAGAATCAGCATTTTCGTCTCCAGTGATGTCAACATTACCAGTATAAGTTCCAGAAGTTTTTGTTTGAGGTATGTTTTTAACAGAAGCTTTTGCAAATGATGGTGTCATAATGCATAAATGTAAAAGCAAAAAAAACAACCTAAAATCCTGTATACATTTCTTTTCATGAGAAAATCCCTCCTTAAAATTATGAAAGCTAATTGTTTCTGATTATATTTTAACATATTTTATTGTAGAAAATGCACAAAATATGGTATATATAATAATTAAATTAAAGAATGTGACGAAATTAAAAAAAGTGCTTATACAAGACATAAAAAGTGTGTATAATAATGCATTGACAAGAAATAAGCAGGAAAGAACGCAGTGAAGATTGCACACGATAGAAAGTGGAGATCCGCAACGAGTTTGGTTGAGGGTCTCCACTATTTTTTTGCCTTATTTCTTGAAGAAAAGCAACAATTTATCACAACAAGAAGAGGAGAAAGCCACAGAATAAAAGAGAAGCCTTATCTATACATTCATCATGTGTTTTATGATGGTATTTTGGATGAGCATATACAACGTATCATTACATATGGGAGGATTATCAATGGAATCCATCAAAGCCGGATGGTTAGGGTTCCCGATCGCATATATTTTTGCAATGTGCTGCGACTGGTTCTTTGTATCTAAGATCGCAAAAGGATTTGCGTTTAAGTATCTTGTAAAACCAGACAGCTCTGTTTTAAGAAAAGTTATTTCAGTATCTTGCTGTATGGTTGTACCTATGGTGATCATTATGTCACTTTATGGAGCAGTCGAAGTTAGTATCGAGATGGGGAATTTCTCAAACTTACTGATAATGTGGCTTAAAATATTCCAAAGAACTTTGTAATGGCACTTCCTTATCAGTTGATCATTGCAGGACCAGTTGTGCGCTTTGTGTTTAGAGCTGCATTTCCGGAAGGAAAAGTTTTGCATAATTTAAAGTAGGATAAAAAATGCAAGGTAGTTTATGACCATATGAATACGTCGGCACTTAGCGATTGGATGATTGAACGATTATTCAAGAGCTTAGTACCGCTACGTAATTCATCTGAGCGAGAGCGGATCATAAACTACCTTGCATTTTGTATCTACACTTTTAATGGCTGCTGTAGGGTGCTGGATGCCATTTTTGAAATTTGTTTTCTTTGTATGATTGCATTTAGATTTATTTAGTTTTGAAAAGTTTCAATAAATGGTTGACAAGTGAAATAAAATGATGTAATATAACAGCATAAACAACAGTAAATGAAAATAAATGAAAGCTAAGGTAAAGGAAATGGTTACAGTAGAACAGTTAGCAAACATGATGATAGATCATACAAATTTGAAAGCATTTGCAGATGATGCTGCATTTGAAAAGTTATGTGATGAGGCGAAGAAGTATAATTTTAAAATGGTGGCGATCAACCCCGCTCAGACGGTAAGATGTAAGAAAAAACTTGAGGGAAGTCCGGTTCATGTAGGGGCAGCGATTGGTTTTCCTTTAGGTCAGACAACTTTGGAATGTAAGATTTTTGAAACAAAAGATGCGATTGAAAAAGGGGCAGATGAAATCGATTATGTGATCAATGTGGCAGAGTTAAAGAATAAAAATTATGATTACATAAAAAAGAAATGGAAGAAATCGTAAAGATCTGCAGAGAAGCTGGAAAAACTTCAAAAGTTATCTTTGAGAATTGCTATTTAACAGATGATGAAAAGAGAAAAGTTGCAGAAATTGCGAAAGAAGTTAAACCAGATTTTATTAAGACATCTACCGGATTTGGAACAGGTGGAGCTACAGTGGAAGATGTTAAATTAATGAAGTCTGTGGTAGGAGATGAAGTAAAAGTAAAAGCAGCAGGTGGAATCAGAGATTTAAAAACAGCGTTGGCCATGATCGAGGCAGGGGCAGAGAGATTAGGAACAAGTGCAGGAGTAGAAATTGTTGAAGAATATAATAATCAAAAAAAAAAGGAGATGGTTCTACATGAAGGATGAAGTAAAGGTTTGTCTGATTGGTTCGGGTCGTGCAGGTATGATACATGGGCATAATTTTGCAGGAAGTGTACCAGGAGGTAAGATCATCGCAGTTTGTGATCCTGTAGGTGATGTGGCAGAGAATGCAGCAAAAGAGTTGGGAATAGATCTTTTTTACAAAGAATATCTTAACGTTATGAAAAATGAAGATATTGATGCGGTGATTATAGCATGTCCTACAAAATTTCATAAAGAGATCACAGTAGCAGCTGCAAATGCAGGAAAACACATCTTTTGCGAGAAACCAATGGCAATGAATGAAGAAGAATGTGATGAGATGATTGAGGCTGCAGAGAAGAATCATGTAAAATTACAGATTGGTTTTATGAGAAGATTCGATGAGAGCTTTCAAGAGGCTAAGAAGATGATAGAGGTAGGTGAAATCGGAGAAGTTGTCTCAGTAAAATCTCATACTAGAGGACCAAGTAAACCAAAAGAATGGATGTATGATATTTCAATCAGTAATGGGCCACTTGGGGAAGTTTGCAGTCATGATATTGATACAGTTCGATGGTTTAGTGGAAGTGAAATTAGTAGTTTATATGCAATTGGTGGAAATTATAGAAATAAAGAAATCGCAGAAAAATACCCAGATTTTTATGATAATGTAATCATGAGTGTAGAATTCGAAAATGGAATGCAAGGTGTGGTAGAGGGAGCACAGTATGTGCAATATGGATATGATGCACGGGTTGAAATCCTTGGGACAGAAGGAGTGATCTGTCTTGGAGATGTTCATGAAAAGAAAGTATTAACTTGTACAAAGAACCATAATGTCAAACGACCAACCATGCATAGTTGGACATATTTATTTAAAGATGCCTATGTTGCAGAAGATACGGCATTTGTAAGAGCAATTCTTGATAATACAGAAGTAAAAGCAACAGGGCATGATGGGAAAATGGCAGTAAGGATTGTACGCATCGGAAATGAATCATTAAAGGAGAAGAAGATTAAAAAACTATAGGAGGAACGGCTATGGAAAATAATAATACAGGGTTTAGAGCTAAAATCCAAAAATTTGGTGGTGTTTTAAGTGGTATGGTCATGCCGAATATCGGAGCATTTATCACGTGGGGATTAATCACAGCAATCTTTCTTGAAACAGGCTGGCATCCAAATGCACATATTGCAAAATTGATTAGTCCAATGCTTTCTTTACTTACTTCCAATTTTGATCGGATATACGGGAGGTAAGAATTTTACGGAGATCGAGGCGGTGTTATTGGGGCAGCAGCGACCATGGGCGTGATCGTAGGAGCAGACATCCCTATGTTTATGGGAGCTATGATCATGGGACCGGTGGCAGCATTATGTATGAAACAGGTAGATAAGTTATTTGAAGGGAAGATTAAACCTGGATTTGAAATGATTGTAAATAACTTTTCTATGGGAATTCTTGGAATATTTCTTGTATTAGCTGCTTATTATGCAATCGGACCATTTGTTCAGGCAATTAATGTTGTATTGTCAGGTGGAGTGAGTTGGATCATTGCACATAAACTAATTCCATTTGCAAGTATTTTTATTGAACCAGCGAAAGTATTATTCTTAAATAATGCAATCAATCATGGAATTTTATCACCAATTGGAATTACACAGGCTGCCAAAGCTGGAAAATCAATTCTATTTATTTTAGAGCCAAACCCAGGACCAGGTGTTGGAGTATTATTAGCATATACATTCTTTGGAACAGGAACAGCAAAGAGAACAGCACCAGGAGTAGCGATCATTCATGCATTTGGTGGAATTCATGAACCATATTTTCCATTTATCTTAATGAAACCACAGATGATAATTGCATCAATTTGTGGAGCCGTATCAGGAAACTTTGTATTTGAATTTTTAACTGTGGTTTAGTAGCTACAGCTTCTCCTGGAAGTTATTTCTCAGTGCTTGCAGTTGCACCAAAATCAGATTATCTTCCGATCATTGCAGGAATGTTATTGTCAACAGCAGTGTCATTTGCAGTTGGATCAATAATTTTGAAATTATCTAAAGGTGGAGATGATTATGATAATGCATTAGAAAAGAAAGATGCAATGAAAGCTGAAGGAAAACAAGAAGAAAAGAAAGAAACGATCATAGATTTATCTGGAAAAGTAATTAAAAAAGTATATGTGGCATGTGATGCAGGAATGGGATCTAGTGCTATGGGAGCATCTATTCTTAGAAAAAATGAAAGAAGCTGGATTTGATGATATTGAAGTAAAAAATGTATCAATTCCATCTTTACCAGAAGATGTAGACATTGTAGTTACACATAAATCTCTAACAGATCGTGCAATAGCTGTCAGACCAAATGCGATTCATTATTCTGTAGAAAATTTCCTTGAGGGAGAACAATACGATGCAATCATAGAAAAAATAAAAGAGACAAGATAGTAGTGATTTTGATTTAAAAGATATGTTCATGCATAAATTTGTAAGAGCATATCTTTTTAAAAATATTTATTTCATAGAAGTTTTAGATAGAATATGTTAAAATTTGAATAAATAAATGGAGTCAGATGAAGGAGGAAGTTGTCATACATGTTTGCAGAAGAAAGACAAGAAAAGATTTTAGAAATGCTTAAAGTTAATAAGCGTGTAAGCAATACAGAATTGATCAAGAAATTTGGAGTCAGTGGAACAACAATACGAATTGATCTGACTGAATTAGAGCAAAAGGTTTGCTTTCAAGAACACATGGAGGTGCGATCTTAAAAGAAGATCCAGTTTATGGAGAGGATTCGATATCATCAAGACGAGAAAAAAATAAAGAAAGAATGTATTGCAAAGAAAGCACGAGCTCAGATTGAAGATGGAGATACAATTCTTTTAGATAGTGGAACGACAGCATTAGATCTTGCAGAGTTATTGAAAGATATTCATAATCTTACAGTAATTACAAATGATCTGCAGATCGCATTAAAATTGCAAAAATATTCAGAAATTCATTTAATTTTATTAGGTGGAAGAGTTCGAACATCATTTGAGTGTACCGTTGGAGGTATGGGAATCAGAGCACTAGAAGAATTATCTGTTGATAAGGTGTTTATGACAACAAATGCCCTTTCTTTACAAAAGGAAGCAACAACTCCAAATCTTGACAATGCAGAAATCAAACGTGAAATGATGAAGATTGGGAATCAGAGATATTTACTCTGTGATAGCAGTAAGATTGGAACGAAAACAGTTTGTTCATTTGCCAAGATTGAAGAGTTTGATGTGATTATCACGGATGATAAAATATCAAAGGAATTAAAAGATAGTATCGAAAAATTACACATTGAAGTTATATAGGGATTCGTTCAATACCAAAGATAATTGGCTTATATCCAAGTCTTGCCCCAACGTGCGGCACAGGTTTCGCACATTGGGGCGATTTTTGATTTTTCGGATTTAATAAGAAATGTAGTGTTCTGGATCGTACCATCAGATAAGTTCATATCAGAGGAGTCGATCAATCCTTGCAGGATCAGTAAGTCTGTGCGATCAGATTTCTGATGCATGGAGCAGACTCTGGATAGTCCGATGATACAACCTAGAAGTTCATCTCTGTTTGATAAGTTATGTTCCATAGATTAATCCTGTTCTAATGGGAAGACGACAACTAACATCATCTTAAATGCTTCTACTGCATGAACAGAGTGTGGTTTCTTTGCAGGCATGACAAGAGATTCCCCTTGATTTACGATATATTCTTTGTCATCTACAATAAATTTTCCGCAGCCTTCAATGACAGTTACCATTGCATCTCCGATCGAGTCATGAGTAGAAATATCTTCTCCTTTGGAAAAAGCAAAGAGTGTAACACTGACAAAGTCATTTTGTGCTAAAGTCTTGCTTACAACTTGATCAGCATCTGCATTGACCTGGTCAGCAATTTTGAGTACTTTTTCGTGGTCAATATTTTTGATATATGGATATGCATTCATTATAAAATCTCCTTTTGTTTCGCATATTGTTAAGTTGATTTTAGTATATCCAAAAACTTGGAAAAAGCCTGTTATTTTTACAAAAATAAGAAAATGAGTAAAATCATATTACAAACATATCAAATTGATATAAGTGCTTTTCTTTCTTTTTGTATACAATTGTGATAGAATAGCGTTAGAAAAATTTTTGCCTTGGAGGAATTAAAAAATGGAAAACAGTGTCAAAAATTTAATTCAGTTTATCGATCACAGTCCAAGTTGTTTTCATGTGATTGAAAATGCAAAAACAGTTCTTGGAACATGGTTTTATACAGTTAGAAGAAAAAGAACATTGGAATTTAGAAGAAGGAAAAAGTTACTTTGTAGAACGAAATGGAAGTTCTATGATAGCATTCCATCTTCCAAAGAAGGATTTTCAAGGGTTTCACATCGTGGCAAGCCACAGTGATTCTCCAACATACAGGATCAAAGAACAGCCCGAGATGTCAGTTGAGAAACATTATACGAAATTAAATATTGAACGTTATGGTGGAATGATCCCGGAAACATGGTTTGATCGTCCATTGTCTGTTGCAGGACGCATCATAATAGAAGAAAACGGACAGATCAAAGATCAGTTGGTCAATGTTGACAGAGATCTTATGATCATTCCGAATCTTGCAATTCATATGTCAAGATCTTCAAATGAATCAAAACAGTTAAAATCCACAAAAAGATCTCCTGCCATTATGTGGAGGAAATCTTACAAAAGATGGTTTTGAGGAAATGATCGCCAAAGAATCAGGAGTTGAGAAAGAAGATATCTTATCTTATGATCTGTTTTTATATAATCGAATGAGAGGAACAACACTAGGAATCAACGAAGAATTTGTTGCAGCACCAAAATTAGATGACCTTGAATGTGCATATTCATCCATTGAAGGAATGTTAAATGCAAAGCTTTCCAAAGATTATGTCACAGTGTGTGCGGTCTTTGATAATGAAGAAGTCGGAAGTGGTACAAAACAGGGGGCTGGATCAACATTTTTTCCAGAGGTATTAAAAAGGATCAGTTATCTTTGTGGAAAAAATGAAGAAGAATATTATATGGCGGTGGCAGACAGTTTTATGTTATCTGCAGATAATGCTCATGCAGTTCATCCGAACTATCAGGATAAGACAGACCCTACGAACCGTCCGTATATCAATGAAGGAATTGTATTAAAATACAATGCATCACAAAAATATACAACCGATGCGAATTCAGCGGCACTCGTAAAATATCTGTGTAAAAAAGAAAAGATTAAGTGTCAGGTATTCTTTAACCGTTCGGATATGTTAGGCGGTTCAACACTTGGTAATATCCTGACTGGACAGGTGTCGATCAAGGCAGCAGATATCGGACTTCCACAGCTATCCATGCATTCAACATACGAAACTGCCGGATGCAAAGATTTAGATGATATGATCACACTGATGGGATCTTTTTATGAGCTTGGAAAGGAAGTGCAGATTTAATGGAAGAAAAACGTTTGCAGATGTCAGAGAGTTTTTTCTTAACAGCAATTCTTGCAATCGTAGGAGGCTTTCTTGATTCCTACAGTTATTTAATGCGTGGACATGTATTTGCAAATGCACAGACAGGAAATATCGTATTGTTTGGTGTGAATCTTCAAAAGCGGGATTTTACACAGGCATTTTACTATTTTGTTCCAATTCTTGCATTTGCTGTGGGCGTAATTCTTGTTGAGATCATAAAGCATTTTTATAAGGAAGAACATAAGATTCATTGGAGACAGAGAATTGTGGCACTTGAGTTTGTGCTGATAACGGTTGTTGGATTTATTCCGCTGGGACAATATGATGTTGTGGCGAATGTACTGATTTCTTTTGTATGTTCTATGCAGGTGGAGACATTTCGAAGGGTTCATGGGCATCCATTTGCCAGTACGATGTGTACTGGTAATTTAAGAAGTGGAACAGAAGCACTGTGCCAGTACTTTAAAACAGGAGATAAGACATTAAAACAAAAAAGTTTACGATATTATGGAATTATTACTTTTTTATTATTGGAGCAGTGATCGGAGGATTTTTAACCGGTCGTGCAGGAGGAAGTTCTATCTTTATCTGTAGTATTTTGCTAGCGATCGCAACGATCTTGATGGCAAAAGAGTTCAGAATCTGAAAAAAAGACTGATTTTACAAACATTTTAACAATGTTTGCGAAATCAGTCTTTTCTTTTATACTCTTCAGGAAAACTTCATTTTACAAGTTGACAGTATTCCTCATACTCATGAAATTCTGAAAGATCAGCAAAACCTTCGATCATTCCACGATAATACCAACTCTGCATCTTCTTATCCTTCATATTGAATCTCTCCCATAACTCTTCGCCAAGGATGTTATAATCCCGATAAAGTGCACGGATGTTAGCAAGCTTGTCACCAAGGGCGATGATCTTAGCGTTGCGGGATGCACGGTTCTTTAAGAAATCGATCGTATGGCCTTTTCTCTCAACCCATGTCTTACTCTTATCTTCACTTTCCTGATAGACATAAGAAGCAACGATATCACCGAATTCACGACGGATGTCCTCTATCGAGATTCCGTCACAATCTTCAACAACATCATGAAGGACAGCGGCACAAAGCATATCCTGATCGAGAGTCATAGCGGCAACGATGGCAGCAACTTCCATAGGGTGGATGATAAAAGGAAGATTGGTGCCTTTTCTTGTCTGACCGTTGTGGGCATTTGTTGCGTAGATAACGGCTTTTTCAAACATTGGAAAACTCCTTTATTAAAATAAGTTAGTGTAAAATAATTGTTAAGATAATCATAAAGCATTTTTTTTTGGTATTCAAGTAGGAAATCCAAGAAAATAGAGAAGAAAATACTTTGTCACTTTAAAGCATGTCAGTGTTGACTTTTTAAATACAGGAAGTTAAAATAAAAACTAAGTGTGATCAAAGAATGAGAAGATTTTGTGATCACCGCAAGAAAAAAGGAGAGTAAAACAATGACAGACAGCAATTTTACGATCGGATTTATCGGTTTAGGATTGATCGGTGGATCCATTGCGAAGGGAATAAGAAGAGTTTTTCCAAACTATACACTCATTGGAATGGATGAAAACCGGATACGATCAAAAGTGCATTGGAGGATGGAATCATTGATTCAATTGCTACAGACTGCAAAACAGATTTTGCGGAATGCAACTATGTATTTTTGTGTGCACCGGTTCAATATAATGTAATGTATCTAAAAGATCTGAAAGGATCGATTAATGAAAATTGTATTTTAACAGATGTAGGAAGTGTAAAGGAAGAGATTCACTTAAAGATTGAAGAATTAGGAATGGAAGAATACTTTATCGGAGGACATCCGATGGTAGGATCAGAGAAAGCAGGTTTTCTTTCAGTTCTGACAGATTAGTTGAGAATGCTTACTATTTTATCACGCCAACGAAGAAAGTCAGCGAACAAAGAGTGAAAGATTTTACAAACTTCATTGAAGAATTAGGAGCATTAACGATCATTCTGGATTATAAGCAGCATTATGCCTATACTGCAGCGATCAGTCATGTACCACATATCGTGGCAGCAGAACTGGTACATATCGTAAGTAATATGGATACAGATGATGGAATCTTAAAACAGTTAGCTGCAGGTGGTTTTAAAGATATCACAAGAATCGCATCTTCATCTCCAGTCGTATGGGAACAGATTTCTTTATCAAATAAGAATAATATCAAAGAATTTCTGCAAAAGCACAGAATCATTTAGGCTATGTGATCGCAGCACTTGATATGGAAGACAGAGAATATTTGAATAATTATTTTAAACAGGCAGGAGAATATAGAGATTCTGTGCCAGACAGTGCGGTTGGTCTGATCCAGAAATCTTACGAGATCTTTATTGATATTCCAGATGAACCAGGAACGATCGCAACAACGACAACCTTGCTTGCTTTGAATCATGTAAGTATCAAGAATATTGGAATCATTCACAACCGTGAATTCGAAGAAGGTGTTTTAAAGATCATGTTATATGATGATGAATCAGCAAAGAAGGCGACAAAAATCTTAAGAGATAAAAATTACACAGTATACGAGAGGAAATAAAAACATGAAATTAACAAAAAGTGCGGGACTTAGAGGAGAATTATCAATTCCAGGAGACAAATCGATCAGTCATAGAGCAGTTATGTTTGGATCTTTAGCGAAAGGAACAACACATATCAGCAATTTCTTATCAGGAGCAGACTGTCTGTCAACGATCGATTGTTTTCGTAAGATGGGTGTTTTGATCGAACAGAATGGAACGAACGTCACTGTTCATGGAAATGGACTTCATGGCTTAAAGGCACCAAGTGAGACATTAGATGTGGGAAATAGCGGAACAACAACAAGATTGATTTCAGGAATCCTGGCAGGTCAGGATTTTGAAACTGTATTATCTGGAGATGCATCTTTAAATAAACGTCCAATGGGAAGGATCATCAAACCATTAGAACAGATGGGTGCAAAGATCACAAGTGTGAATGGGAATGGATGTGCACCATTGAAGATTGAAGGAACAAAATTAAATGCAACACATTATGATTCTCCAGTTGCATCTGCACAGGTAAAATCCTGTGTGTTATTAGCAGGATTATATGCAGATGGCAAGACAAGTGTGACAGAACCAGCATTATCAAGAAATCATACAGAATTAATGCTTCGTTCTTTTGGAGTGAAAGTAGAATCACATGATACAACAGCGACGATCACACCTCCAGAAGAGATGATCGCAACAGATATCGTGGTTCCAGGAGATATTTCTTCAGCAACTTTCTTTATCGTGGCAGGACTGATCACACCAAATTCATGTATCCGTTTAAAAAATGTTGGAATCAATCCAACAAGAGATGGAATCCTGCGTGTATGTAAAGATATGGGAGCTGATGTTACATTAGAGAATGTAATCGATAATGGGGGAGAGCCAACAGCAGATATCGTTGTAAAGACAAGCAAATTAAAAAACGGTGATTGGTGGAGAAGTCATTCCAACATTGATCGATGAGATTCCAGTTATTGCACTGTTAGCAGCATTTGCAGAAGGTGAGACAGTGATCAAAGACGCGGCAGAGTTGAAGGTAAAAGAGTCTGATCGAATCGCATTAACGGTTGATAATCTTGTGAAAATGGGTGTTGATGCGACAGCGACAGACGATGGAATGATCATCAAAGGCGGTAATCCATTACATGGAGCAAGCATCAATTGTAAATACGACCATCGAATCGCTATGACATTTTCGATTGCAGGAATCAATGCAGAAGGAGAAACTGTGATCGAAGATTCAGAATGTGTGGATGTGTCTTATCCAACATTTTATGAACAGTTAAATTCATTGCAATAAATAAAATGCTATGATAAGAGTTTATAAGGAGTAGATAACAATGGAAAAGAAATATTTCTTTTTTGATATTGACGGAACATTGACAGATAGATCGACAGGGAAGATCGTGCCAAGTGCCAGAGAGGCGTTAGACTGTTTAGAAGCAAATGGGCATTTTGTTGCGATCGCAACTGGAAGAGCACATTACAAAGCACGTAAATTCACAGAAGCCAATGGCTTTAAAATATGGTTTGTTGTGGAGGCAATGGCTGTGTGATCAACAATGAATTAGTGGAAAATATTCCTTTGGATAAAGAAAGGTGTTTACAGATCATTCATCAGTCAGAAGAATTAGGGTATGGATGGTGTGTAGCTCTTGATGATACGAAAGATGTCTATATGACAGACGATAAATTTCTAAGACAGGTTGGAAAGAGAAAAGAACCGACCAGATATATCATTGATGATATGTTAGATATTGACAGTGTCGACGCGATTTACAAGATTTATGTAGCTATTCCAAAAGAGGAAGAAGAGAAACTTACAAAGAAAGAGTTGATCGGGCATTTGAGATTTGAACCAGAATATTTAATGTTCCAGCCAGATAATAAACGTGGTGGTATTGTGAAGATGATGGAATATCTTGGCGTAGATATTAAAAATGTGGTTGTATTCGGGGACGATTACAATGATATGGATATGTTCTGTAAAGACTGGTTTTCCATTGCTATGGGAAATGGATGTCAGGATTTAAAAGATATGGCAAGTTATGTGACCGATACAAATGTCAATGACGGTATTAAGAAAGCATGTGAACATTTTGAATGGATTTAATAAAGTAAAACAGCAGACAGGAGATACATCGGAGGGAAATATGAAACATTTAAAATTAGGGAAGATACAATGGATCGCATTATTGGTTGTCAGTGCAATGTTTGTGAATTTATGCAGCCATATGGTATTGGCAGCGGCAAGAGATGGAAATGATCCGGCACAGGGAACAACGGCAGAAGCAACAACAGCTTCAGAAGCGACAACAGAAACTACAACGGAACAGCAGGAAGAGATACAGTCTATGGGAGAATATAAAGCATTCTGGTTTTCTTTCTACGATTATGACTCTTATCGTGCAAAATATAAAAAGAGAACGGCAGCAAATTTCCGTACCTACTTTACAGGTGTTGTCAAAAAAGGAAAGAGTCTTGGAATGAATCGCGTGATCGTGCAAGTAAGACCATTTGGAGATGCCATTTATAAGTCAAAGTATTTCCCTTGGTCCAAATATATTTCTGGAAAACAGGAAGAAATCCAGGATTTGACCCATTAAAGATCATGGTAGAAGTTGCACATGACAATGACATGAAGATCGAGGCATGGGTAAATCCATATCGTGTAACAACAGGTTCTACGAATTATAAGAAACTTGCAAAGAATAATCAGGCAAGAAAATGGCATGCCAAGAAGTCTACAAGAAGAAATGTATTATCTTATGGTGGAAGTTTGTATTACAACCCATCCAAGAAAGCAGTCAGAGCACTGATCACAAACGGAGTAAAAGAAATCGTACAAAATTATGATGTCGATGGAATTCATATGGATGATTATTTCTATCCATCTTTTACAAAGCGTAATGTCAAAAGGCATTTGATGCAAAAGAATACAAGAAATCTTCTTATAAGAAGAAAAAGTATCTATACTTACCGTCGTGCACAGATAAATACTTTGTGAAACAGATGAAAAGCAGTAAAAAGTGTAGATCCAAATGTAACATATGGTATCAGTCCAGCAGGAAATATTGACAATCTGACAAGTAAATATTCATATTATGTAGATATCTATAAATGGCTAAATTCTACAGAGTATGTTGATTATATCTGCCCACAGGTATACTGGGGATTTAAACATCCAACTGCAAAATTTAATAAAGTCACAGATCGTTGGATCAAGGCAGCAAAGAGTAAGAAAGTTAAACTTTATATTGGAATCGCAGTATATCGTGCGGGACATAATGTTGGCCAGAATCGTGCAGAACGAAAAGAATGGAAGCGTGATACCAAAGTCTTGAAGAAACAGGTCCAGTATGCAAGAAAGAAACATGTGGATGGATTTGCATTTTTTGATTATCAGGATCTAAAGAGCAAGACAAGTGCCAAAGCGGTCAATCAGCTCAAAACAGTTTTAAAATAAATATTACAGAGATCATTGCATAGAGATATGTGATGGTCTCTTTTTAGTTACAGCAGATTTCTTTTCATGTAAATTACGCTATATAAGAAATCTACAGCGAGTTGACATAATATGAAAAATATAATATTATATGGCATATAATATGAGTAAGGAGGATGCCAATGGTTTTTAATACAGGAGCTGCGCTGTTAGATGCGGTAGTTCTGGCTGTCGTATCAAGAGAACAAGAAGGCACGTATGGTTATAAGATTACACAGGATGTAAGAGAAGTGTTAGAAGTATCAGAATCTACATTATATCCAGTATTAAGGAGACTTAAGAAGGATGGCTGCTTGGAAGTTTATGATAAGCAATACGGCGGTAGGAACCGCAGATATTATAAGATCACATCTGTGGGAATAGCACAGCTTTCGTTATATAAAGAAGAATGGAAACAATATTCCCAGAGAATATCTGGAATTTTGAAGGAGGAGAGAGAGAGTATGAACCGGAGGAGTACTTAAAGAGATTATCTTTTACTAAAAGATCTTCCAGAAGAAGAAATTGAAGATGCGATCGCATATTATGAAGATTATTTTGAGGAAGCAGGAGAAGAGAAAGAAGAACAGGTGATCAAGGAACTTGGTTCCCCAGAGAAGATCGCGAAGATGATCCGTGATTCTGTACAGGAAAATCAGGCAAGCAGTGAGTATACAGAAGAAGGATATAGACAGGAAACTTACGAAGATTACCAACAGATGAGTAGAAAAGACTCACAAAAGGAAGCCAAACAGGGCAGCAGATGGCATATGAAGGGAAGAAGAAACCGGAATATCATTTTGATGATCTTAATTCTTGTCTTTGTGGGAAGCTGGCTGATTCCTGGTATTTTTGGCATTTGGAATTGCAGGAGGAATTTTTGGCAGTTGTGCAGGATTGTTGTTTGGAGGACTTGGGTTGGTTGGCGCTGGAATTTATAAGATGTTTACGACAGTTCCATATGGTTTATTGTTGATGGGCGGCGGTTTTCTGATGATCACTGGTGGAATTTTGTTATTATGGTTCCTTGTATGGATCTGTGCAACTGCCATTCCATGGATCATTGCAAAGATCCGTGAATTTTGGAACAGAAATTTTGGGAGAGGATGTGAATAAGTTTGAAGACGTTTAAGAAAGTATGCATGATATTAATATCAGTAACAGCTGTTGCAGGGATCGGATGCATCATAGCAGCATTTGTTATGGGTGCAGATCCAAGACAGATCCGAAATTATACAGAAGGAAAGACAAGCGGCAAATTACAGACAGAGGAACGAAATATAAGAGCAGATCAGATCCGGAAATTAAATATTGATATTGGAAGTGGAGATGTGAAGCTACAAAATGGGAATCAGGATCGTCTGATCATAAAGAAAAAAGGAAGCTGGGAGCCAGTGATATTAAAGTCAGATGGAGAGATTGAAATCAAGCAGAAGAGCAGACATTTTAAATTATTTTGGTTTCAATCAAACGATGAGATCACAGTTATTCTGCCCAAAGGAGTTACCTTTGAGAAAGTTTCCATGGATTGTGGCAGTGGAGACATTGCGTCAGATTCTTTGAATATCACAGACGAACTTGACATAGACTGTGGAAGTGGAGATATTGATCTGACAACGATCACAACATCAAAGACAGAGATTGATCTGGGTTCTGGAGATGTCACATTGACAATGGCAGGAACAGAAAAGATTATAACTATAATATAGATTGTGGAAGTGGAGATGTTAAGATTGGAGATATACTTTTCGAAGATGATCTAAAAAAACGAAATATCAATGCATTAAGATGGATTAATATAGATTGTGGAAGTGGAGATCTTACGATCGATTTCGATAATACAATATTGTAAAACAAAGTAACAGATAGATGGAGGAAAAGGAAATGAAGAAAACATTGTATAAATCAAGAAAAGACCATTTTTTATTTGGTGTATGTGGAGGATTAGCAGAATATTTTGAGGTAGATCCAACTTTGGTACGAATCCTTACAGCAGCATTATGCACAACAGGAACAGGATTGTTGTTATATATTGTGGCAGCTGTTGTCATGCCGGAGCGTGTCGAGTAATTGTCTTTTTCTTGAATCAATCCAAAGAATGTGATAAAATAGAAAATCATGTCAAAATTCAGGTCAAATAAGACTTTGATCATGAAGATAAATACACATAAAGAAGAGGAGAAATCATATGAAATTACCAATATTGATCGCAATGGTTCTCTATATGGCAATGGTTATCTGGATTGGTGTCATTTACAGTAAGAAGACAAAGACATCCGAAGACTATTTCCTTGGAGGACGAGGACTTGGACCATGGGTTACTGCAATGAGTGCAGAGGCATCTGATATGAGCAGCTGGCTGTTAATGGGACTTCCTGGACTTGCATACGCAACAGGATTCAGCCAGGCAGGATGGACAGCAATCGGATTGATCCTTGGTACATACTTAAACTGGAAGATCGTGGCAAAGAGATTACGTCATTATACAGAAGTAGCAGATAATGCGATCACAGTGCCAGACTTTTTCAGTAACCGTTTTAAAGATGATAAGAAGATCTTAAGCAGTATTTCTGCAGTCATGATCCTTATTTTCTTTACAGTATACACAGCATCAGGATTTGCTGCATGTGGTACATTATTTAACTCTGTATTTGGATTAAATTATCAGAAGAGTATGATCGTCTGTGCGATCGTTATTGTATTATATACATCCATGGGTGGATTCTTAGCAGCAAGTACAACAGACCTGATTCAGGGATTATTAATGTCATTTGCCATTGTGATCGTACTGATCGTTGGAGTTGTGAATGCAGGTGGAGTAGCGAATGTTATTGCACACGGTCAGGCAATGGAAGGATTCTTTGATGTTATGAAGTACCATGACCCAGCAACAGGAGGTGCAGTATCACAGGTGTGATCCCAATCTTATCCGGACTTGCATGGGGACTTGGATACTTTGGTATGCCACATATCCTTGTAAGATTCATGGCGATTCGTGACCCACAAGAAGTAAAGAAATCAAGAAATATCGCAATGATCTGGGTATTGATTTCTTTAAGTGTAGCCGTATGTATCGGATTTACAGGAGCAGCACTTTATCCCAATGTAGCAGAATTAGCTGGAAATGGAAATCAGAGAATCTTTATCTACATGACAACACATTTATTTAAAGGACTGATTCCATTATTTATGGCAGGAGTTATTTTATCAGGAATTCTTGCAGCAACAATGAGTACATCTGATTCACAGCTTTTAATTGCATCATCCTGCGTATCAAAGAACTTATTCCAAGGATTATTTAAGAAAGAAATGTCTGAAGAAAAGGTATTGTTAGTTTCAAGGATCACAACGATCGTGATCGCATTGATCGGTATCTTTATCGCAATGGATGAAAACAGTTCTGTATTCGGACTAGTAGAAAATGCATGGGCAGGATTCGGTGGAGCCTTTGGTCCATTAACACTGTTTGCATTATTCTGGAAACGAACAAACTTAAAAGGAGCAATCGCTGGAATGTTAAGTGGAGGTATCATTGCACTTGTATGGCCAGTGACTCTGGGAAAATTAGGTGGAATTTTTGGAATCTACTGCCTGTTACCAGCATTTATCGTATCTTCTATTCTGATCATCGTAGTTAGTTTATGTACAGAAGAACCTAACGATGTTATGGTGAAAGAATTTGAAGAAGCAAAAAGCCTCAATGATTAAATTGTGATTTGAATGACGAAAATTATTGGTGGAATATTATAAAAGAGATCATATGTTTGCAACCCACTCGCGTTCGGACTCCCACGTAGCTGTACTAAGCTCCTGAATGGTCTAATGACCATCCACTCGCTAAGTGCAGACGTGTCCGTACGGTTGCCAACACATGATCTCTTTTTATAATATTCAAATAATTTACGTTATTCAAACCACTACACAGTGTGTATGTTTTACTGTATGGGCATTTATAATAAACATTTGTCTGTTACTAAAAAATTTGAAAACCGATAACGTTCAACATACAATACTTAATTTTATACGAGAATGTCTTCAGGTATTCATAAAAACATAAAGAAAGATAGAGGTACGAAATAGTAGAATTCCATAGGATTTTTTGCAAAATCGCAGCCAACACGGGCACTGTTTGAACGCAGTGAGTTGTGCAGGAGTGTTGGCGGATCAGCGTTTTGCAAAAAATCCGTCAATGGAATTCGTTTTTCTATCTTTCTTTCTTTATGAATATCCATTCCGTTATACAACTTAAAATTTCAAAGCACTTTTCTTTTTTGTATACATACCATGATAGTATAAAAGAAGAAAAGGAAAATAGAAATGAATCAATGTTATTGTGATCGATCATCAGGAATGTATGAGCATGGTCATCGGCATGGTGGAGTGGATTCTATGCCGGTTGCTATGCAGTATGTTCCATGGCAGCATTGGAGCAGGATTTATAGTCCGGAAGAAGGATTACAATGTGGAACGATCTTTCCAGAGTTGAATAAGCCATTTTATGGGAAAGGGGCGTGCCGGTAATGAATCAGTATGATAAGAAAAAGTTGTTAAATTATATTGATGAAGTCAGCTTTGCATTGATTGATACGAATCTGTATCTTGATACACACCAAATGACAAAAAAGCAATGGACCATTTTAATCAATATCAGAAGGCAAGAAAGCAAGCATTAAAAGAATATGCGAGAAATTTTGAACCATTGACGATTGATAGTGCAGATATAGATGATCATTTTACATGGGCAACGGATTCTTGGCCATGGATGAAGAGGGGAGGTTGTTGATATGTGGAATTATGAAAAACGATTGGAGTTTCCGGTAAATATCAAACGAACAGATCCCAAGATGGCACAATTGATCATTACGCAGTATGGTGGTCCAGATGGGGAATTAGGAGCTTCGATGCGGTATTTGTCGCAGCGATTTGCGATGCCATATAAAAATGTTTGTGGGGTGCTAACTGATATAGGTACAGAAGAATTAGCTCACTTGGAAATGGTCTGTACGATCGTGCATCAGTTAACTAGAGATCTAACTCCAGAACAAAAAAATCAGGGTTTGGAGCTTACTATGTAGATCATACAGCAGGTGTATGGCCACAAGCAGCAAGTGGTGTACCGTTTAGCGCAGCGACGTTTCAGTCTGTGGGAGATCCGATTACAGATTTAAGTGAAGACCTTGCTGCAGAACAAAAAGCAAGAACAACGTATGATAATTTGTTAAGGCTTATTGATGATCCAGATGTTAGAGAGCCACTGAAATTCTTACGAGAGAGAAATCGTGCATTTCCAGAGATTTGGTGAAGCACTGAGGACTGTACAGGATCATTTGGATTCTAAGAATTTTTATGCGATCAATCCAGCATTTGATCATAGTGGTAATTGTAATAAATAAATAAAAACAGTTGGCATAAAAAGTAAAAATTATGTCAGCTGTTTTTTATTTTTTGAAGTAACAAAAAGTTGAAAATATGTGACAATCTGTTATAATAAATCAAAAATGAATAGTTCAAATATGAAATAATTAACAAGGAGGGATAAATTCATGAAGATCAATATAGAATTTCCGAGAAAGTTGTTAGAGGTATATAACGATGCATGTAAGCCGTTATGCAAGAAATTAAAATTACCACAGACAGCTTTTGATATTTTAATGTTTTAGGAAACAATCCACAATACCAGACAGCCAGAGATATCGTAAAGATCAGAAATATCAAAACAAATCTTATATCAATCAACGTAGAGAAACTTGTGAAAGAAGGTTATTTAAGAAGAGAAGAGATTAAAGGTGATCGAAGAAAAACAAAACTGATTATTACAGAAAAAGCACATCCAGTGATCAAAGAAGGACAGCAGTTACAACAAGGATTTGTAGATCAGTTGTTTGATAATACAACACAAGAAGATAAAAAATTTTTATCCATGTAATGAAAAATATGGATAAGAATTTAGATGATATTTTGAAAGGTGGAAACTAAGATGAATATATTATTAACAATCGCAGTAACATTTTTTGCAGGAATGGGAGCCGGGCTTGGAACAGGATTTGCAGGGATGAGTGCAGCAGCTGTAATTAGTCCGATGTTGATCACATTCCTTAAGATGGACCCGTATATGGCAGTTGGAATTGCATTGTCCTCTGATGTATTAGCAAGTGCAGTATCAGCTTATATTTATGGAAAAAATAAGAATCTTGATATAAAAAATGGTATCATCATGATGATAAGTGTGTTAACATTTACAGTAGTAGGAAGCTATATTGCAAGCTTACTTCCAGCTGCAACGATGGGAAGCTTTTCTGTATTTATGACATTTTTATTAGGAATTAAATTTATCGTGAGACCAGTTATGACAACCAAAGAAGCCATGCAAGGAGTTTCAGCAAAGAAACGTGCAATTCAGTCAGTGGTCTGTGGGATCATGATCGGATTGATCTGTGGATTTGTTGGTGCAGGTGGTGGAATGATGATGTTGCTCATTTTAACGAGTGTATTAGGATATGAATTAAAAACAGCTGTTGGAACGAGTGTATTTATTATGGCATTTACTGCATTTACAGGAGCTGTTTCTCATTTTATGATTGTTGGAGCACCGGATTGGACAGTATTTATCTTATGTATTGTATTTACGCTGATCGGGGCAAGGATCGCAGCACGATTTGCCAATAAAGCAACACCAGAGACATTAAATCGTGCGACAGGTGTGATCCTTGTGATCTTAGGGATTGTAGTATTAGGATTTTCTATGCTTTCATAAAGAATACTTACGAAGGAAGGAATTTTTAATGAAGAAAAATCTGGTTGTGATCGAGGAATTAAAAAAAGGAAAAGCATTATTAGATGCGAGAAGAGATAACTTTGTCAGACAAAGTCTTTTGTCAGATGAATTTTTGAATTTTATGCAACAAAATAAGAAGCCGTTTGATCTTTTAATGTCATATTATGAATGCGCGATCATGGAAGTGGAAACAAAATTCAGAGTATTAAATCATGAATTATCTTTGGAATATGATAATAATCCGATTGAGAGTATTAAGACAAGAGTCAAATCATACGATAGCATTTTGAAGAAGATCCGAAGAAAAATATTCCATTAAATCTAAGGGCGATTGAAGATAATTTAAAAGATATTGCCGGGGTCAGAGTTATCTGTTCATTTCCAGATGACATTTATAAATTAGCAGAAAGTTTCTTAAAGCAAGATGATATCACACTGATCGAGCGAAAAGATTATATTAAGAATCCAAAGCCAAGTGGATATCGAAGTCTTCATCTGATCGTACAAGTACCGATCTTTTTACAAAATGAAAAGAAGATGGTGAATGTTGAAGTGCAATTTCGAACGATCGCTATGGATTTCTGGGCAAGTCTTGACCATAAGATGCGTTATAAGAAAGAGTTGTCTGATGAAGAAGTGGAAATCCTTCAGGAAGAACTTTATGATTGTGCAAGACAAAGTGCAGTACTTGATGAGAGAATGCAGGGAATCAGGGATCGTATTACAAAGAAACAAGAACAGGAAACGATATTGTTAGAAGATAAGAACAGCAAAGACTGGTTATAAAACATAAGTGTGACAAACGTACATATAGGAGATATCATATATCAGGAAATGATCATAGATATCTCCTTTTTTTATTCGTTTCCACATTAATATGGAAGCTAATGTAATTGCAAGAAATAAGATATCAATGGTATTCTAGTTACAGAAAGAAAAACGTTAATTAACAGATTAGGGTGATTGATTTGATTCGTCGACAAATCGAATTATTAAAACTTTGTCAAAACAAAGGGAATATAAACCCGCATCTTTCTTTAGTAAATCATTAGATGTTTCGACAAAACGATTTACACAGATATTACTTATCTTCAAAGTGAAGTTGAAAAGTATAAAGTTGATCTGGTCAGAGCTCCAAGAATAGGAATTCGTCTGGAAGGTGAAAAGGAAAACATTCAGCATATGTTAAGAGACCTTCAAAAGGATAATCTGTCTGAAGATGAAAAATATACACCGAGTATCGCAGATTGTGGATTTTAAAGAAGGTATTGATCGATTGTGAAATAATCACATTGGAATCAGTATCAAAGGAATTTTTAGTAAGTAAAACATCACTGTATCAGGACATTGCAGTGATCAATAAATCAATCGAAAGTCAGTCAGATGTAAAACTGGAAGTTGGAGAATGTGGAATCTGTATTTTAGGAGAAGAAAGCGAGATACAAAATGCAGTGAACAATTATTTGTTATCAGAATCAAAGGAAGAAATGTTTTCTGATTTTACGCACAAACTTGGAAACTTTTGAACTTGATGTGATAAAAGCAGTTTCAGATCTTATTTTAAATGATTTTGAAGAACTGACCGAAGTGCTTTCAGAATATTATCTGAAATCTTTATTGGTAACATTGATCATGCAAAGTTCAAGATTGCTCAAAAGAAACATATGAATGAGGAAACAGAAATTTCTTACAACAATATCCGGCATATGGAGACATACATCGTGGCAAATAGTATTGCGGAACAGCTGAAATACCAGCTTCATATTACATACAGTAATAATGATATGGAATATTTATGCAGACAGTTATATGCCCACAGAGTGACACATCATGTAAAACATATGCGGACAGACTATGAAGAAACGGTAAGAGATGTCATCAAGAGAATTAGTGAGATTCAAAAGCTTGATCTGACAAGGGACAAGAAATTATATGAGTCATTGTTATATCATCTGCCACCGATGATCTTAAGATTGCAAAATAATATTCAGATCGTAAATCCGATGCTTGATAATATCAAACAGGAGTATCGGAACTTTTACAACGATGTGGTATGCACTTACACAAATAGAATTAAGGTATCAGGTAACATTAACAGAAGATGAAGTTTCACTAATCTTATTACATTTTCAAGTGGCATTAGACCAATTTGAACAAGTTGGAAATATTGTTGTTGTATGTACCTATGGAGTTAGTTCTTCTCAGCTCATTTTAAGCAGGGTAAAACAAATACTTCCGGCAAAAGATAATATTACGGTGACAAACACAAAGAAATTAAAGAGATCGATCTTAGTAAAGTAGATCTGATCATATCATCTGTTGATATTGAGGATCCAGAGATTTCTTATGTGAAGGTAAATCCGCTGCTTACAAAAGATGATTATGCCAATATCCTAGATGCATATACAAAACAGGTATTACTGATCAAAAATAATGTGTGTGATAACCAGAAAAATGGAATTAAAGCACCGACATTGAAAAATATTTGGAAGGAAATTTATTTTCCTTAAACAAGATCTTGATAGTAAAGAAAGTGTCTAGATTTTTATTATTGATGTATTAGAAAAGATAATGCAGTGTATGATGAATTTAGGGAAGCTATTTACAAAAGAGAAAAACTTGGTGTGACATGTTTGGATACAGGTGTGGTACTGCCACATGCAGATCCGCAGACGATTAAAAAATCCAGAATAATCCTATTAACTTTAAAACATCCCGTTGACTGGGGTGGAACTTTAGTATCACTGATCGTTGTAACTGCATTTCCAGAAGAAGAAATGAACCAGATTCGGGATGTGATCAATGAACTCTATCAGCTTATTGGAGAAAAAGAAGATGTAAATACGTTTATAAGATTCGAAACAATACAAGAAGTTTTAAAAGTATTTCATGAATCATGATATGAAAGGAGAACTTGAATGTATTTTGACCAGAGATTGTGTTTCTTTCATCAAAAAGTGGAAAGTCAGGATCAGTTGTTTCAGATGATGACAGATAAAATGTTAGAAGCAGGATGTGTAAAAGAAAATTACTATGAAGGAATCAGTAACAGAGAAAAAGAATATCCTACAGGATTATTAGTAAATCAGACAGGCTTTGCGATTCCGCATACAGACTCTGAGCGAGTGAATAAATCAGATTTGCTTTTATCATTAGATGAGCCAATTGAATTTGAAGATATGGTGGATAAAAGTCATAAGATTTCAGTGGAATTGGTATTTATGTTAGCAATGGCACAGCACATGAGCAGGTAAATACATTACAGAATTTGATCGCACTGTTTCAGGATGATGAAAAAGTAGCAAAGTTGAAAGAATGTAACACAGAGAAAGAACTTATGCAGATTTTAAATGCATCAGGAATTGAATAAGCGATAGAGAAAGAGAGAAGAAGAAATGTTAAGTGTATTACAATGGTTTATCGGATTAGGGTCAACGGTATTTTACCGATCATTATTTTCATATTAGGTATTATTTTGGAGTAAAACCAGCAAAGCAGCGATTTCAGGTTTTACAGTTGGAATTGGTAGTATTGGTCTGAATCTGGTCATTGGATTATTATCAGATAACCTTGGAACGGCAATACAGGTAATGGGAGAACATTACGGATTTTCACTAAATATTATGGATATTGGTTGTGGTGTCGGTGGACCGCTGGCATTTTCAACAACATTTGGAATTATATTGATCCCAATGTCATTGATCGTTAATTTATTATTTGTCATGCTTGGGTGGACAAAAACTTTAAATGTAGATATCTGGAACTTCTGGTTTCCATGTTTCCTTGGATTAGTTGCACAGGCAGTTACAGGAAATTTTGTTACAGGAATTTTAGGAGCACTAGTTGCAGTTATGCTTCAGTGGTTATTAGCAGACATTTTCCAGAAGAAAGTTAGTGAATTTTTTGGATATCCAGGAATTGCAATTTCTCATATGATGGCGTTATCAGGAGCATTGATCGCAGTACCATTAAACTGGATTTTTGATAGAATTCCGGGATTTAATAAAATTGAAGCCGACTCAGAAACGATCGCAAAACGTTTTGGATTTTTTGGAGATACAGTTGTTATCGGAATCATCATTGGAATGATCGTAGGATTCTTGGCAAAATATGATTTCGCAAAAGCTGCACAGTTAGGAATGGCAACAGGTGCGGTTATGAAAATCATGCCAAAGATGGTAGCAATGTTTATGGAAGGGTTAATGCCAATTGCAGAAGCTGCCAAAGAATTCGCCAATAAGAGATTAGGTGGAAGAAGTGTAAATATTGGTATGGATGCTGCTCTAACTGTTGGACATTCTACAGTTATGAGTACAAACTTATTAATGGTACCAATTTCTTTAGCATTAGCGATCATCTTACCAGGAAACCAGACCTTACCATTCGGAGATCTTGCATTCTATGCATTTGGAATCTGTCTAATGATCCCAATCTTTAGAGGAAATGTTGTGAGATCTATTGTAGGATGTAGTATTTATATGGTATCTATGCTGTATCTTTCTACATGGCTTGCACCAATCATTACAAATGTATTTAAGATCGCACATTATAATGTTGGAACAAGTGGACAGGTAACATCCGTACTTTGCGGTATCTGGCCAGCGGGATTATTCGCAGTTGCAACAAAATCATTAGGAAATATTGGATTAGCAGTGATTGGAGTTGTCGTGATCGCATTACTAGTATATGTAAATAAAATCAGAGCACAGAAAGAAAATTAGAATCTTTATAAAATAAGATATTTCATAGGAGGTAGTATCATGAAAAAATTATTAATTGTATGTGGAGCAGGACATGCAACATCCACAATTGCGGTAGCAAAAGTCAGCGCATGGTTAGAAAAAGAAGGATACAGCGATAAAGTAAAGATTTATCAGTCTAAGATTGCCGACGAATTAAATAAAATTGATGATTATGATGCGGTGATATCAACAACGATCGTGCCAGATTCTATCAAAGATAAAGTCATTCAGGGATTACCATTATTAAACGGAATGGGAGTAGATCAGGTATACGATCAGTTAAAAACAAGACTTGGATTATAGGAGCAGATCATGGGAGTTTTGGAGAAGTGACATTAGAAACAGTTAAAGGAAGAGCATCTTATCATGACATTTCTGATGAAATCAGAGAAAATATCAAAAAATCTGAGTTAAAAAATGGATGTGTTGTCATATCAAGTGCGCATACCACATGTTCTCTGTATTTTGACGAATGTATGCATGACACAAATTACTGGGGAGATGAATATCTGCAGGCAGATATTAATGATGTGATGGAAAAAATTGCGCCATCCATGAAAATGGAAAATCAGTATCATAGTCCAGGACCAAAACATATTGAATTTGGATTAAGTCTTGGATCTAAGGATTATCCAGCAGAAAAATGGACAATGCTTAATACAGATGCACATCTGAAATCTTCCATTTTTGGCAGCCCGTCATTAACATTTATCGTAAAAGACGGAGAAATCCAACTTGGAGCTTTGGGAAAAGTCTATTTTGTAGACTGGGATCAGTTAAGAGAACGAACAAGAAAAGTACAGATTATGGTGATGGGAGAATAAAAATGAAAATTATCAGTCCTTCATTATTAAATTCAGATACATATCAGATTAAGGAGCAGTTTGAAGCATTAGAAAAATGTGGAATAAACTACATTCATATTGATATTACAGATGGACATTTTGTACCAATGATCTCGTTTGGCGCAAATACAGTAAAAGATCTGAGAAAACATACTGATTTTGTACTGGATTGTCATCTGATGGTTGAAAATCCAGAAAATCTGATACCAGTGATTGCGGATGCGGGGGCAGATATCATCACCGTGCATACAGAGGCAACGAAGCATATCTACCGATCTATTCAGACAATCAAAAAGTGTGGAAAAAAAGCCGGAATTGCGATCAATCCCGGAACTCCGGTATCTATGATCAAGGAGATTTTGCCAATGGCTGATCTTGTCCTTTGCATGACCACTAATCCCGGTGTGTTTGGAGAAAGTTTTATTCCATCAGTTGCAGACAAAGTAAAGAATCTTTGTGAATTGAGAGAACAAAAAGGATATTCTTATCAGATTCAGGTAGATGGAAGCATTAATGATCAAACAGCCATTGTGTGTAAAAAGGCAGGCGCAGATATTTTTGTTTCAGGAAGCTATATATTTGGAGGAAATATCGAAGAACGAATTCACAAGATTATGGATGCAGGAGAAGAGATGTGAAAGTAAAAGAAAATTTAGAACATATTTTAAAGGAACTTCAAGACGCAACTTTTAAAATAGAAGAAGAACAGATTGAAAATGTTTTAAAACTGATAGCACCAGACAAAAATATATTTTTAACTGGAAAAGGAAGATCAGGGTTGGCGGCGAAGGGTTTTGCAAACAGATTGATGCATCTTGGATTTCAGGCGTATGTCATTGGAGAAATTTCAACACCACATACGAAAGCTGGAGATCTATTGATCATAACATCTGGGTCAGGAGAAACAGATGCCTTGGTCAGTATTGCAAAAAAAGCCAAAGAATCTGGACTATATCTTGGACTTGTTACAATGAATCCGCAATCCACACTGGGGAAAATGGCAGATGGGATGATCATACTTCCAGGTGACTCCAAAGGAAATAATGAAGAGAAACATTCGATACAGCCAATGGGAAGTCAGTTTGAACAGATGTCATTTTAATCTTCGATGCAATCGTATTAAAACTTATGGAAAACTGGAATCAGACATCGGAGCAGATGTTTATGCGGCATGCAGATTTAGAATAATGATATCCATGCGTTGAAAGATGATGTGTGGGAAGAAAATATCCTGTAAGATCAGATAAATTATGTTTGGTCTTACAGGATATTTTAGATGTCATAATTAAAAGGATATTTCTTAAATTGTAATTTCTGACAGACTGTGATAGAATAGGACAAGTATTAAAAAGTATAAAAATTTGTTAAGAAAGTGTTAATGAATTGAGGGTAAAAATGAATATTATCATTGTTGGGTGTGGTAGAATCGGTTCTACGCTTGTTGAGGAATTAAGTGGCGAGAACCATGACATTTCCATTATTGATGAGAAAGCACATGTTGTACAGAAACTTGCTGAAACACATGATGTATTAGGTGTGATCGGGAATGGAGCAAGTTATAGTATTCTGTCAGACGCAGGAGTTGAGACAGCAGATATCATTATTGCAGTTACGAACTCTGACGAATTGAATCTTTGTGTTGTCTGATCGCGAAGAAGGCAGGAAGATGTGAGACGGTTGCCAGAGTGAGAAATCCTGTTTATTATGATGAGATCAGTTTCATAAAGGAAGAGATGGGAATTTCTGTTGTGCTGAATCCAGAATTAAGTGCGGCATATGAGATTGCAAGATTACTAAGATTCCCTTCTGCAATGGAAGTGAATAAGTTTTCTAAAGGCAGGATCGAGATGTTAAAATACCGTATCCCACATAATTCTAAATTAGATGGAATGACTTTGATCGATGTCAGTAATCAGTTAAATTGTGAGATATTGATCTCTGCGGTAGAGCGTAAGAAAGAATTGATCATTCAAATGGTTCTTTTCAGTTAAGAGAGAAAGATATAATTTCATTTGTTGGAAGGCCAAACTGTGCAATGGAATTTTTCAGGAAGATTGGGGAAAGAAAGAATCAGGTTCATGAAGCAATGATCATAGGTGGAAGTAAGATTGGATTTTATTTATCAAAATTACTTGTTTCTAGTGGAATTGGTGTAAAACTGATCGATAAAGACAGAGATCAATGTGAGAGATTAAATGAGAGTATTCCAGATGCGATGATCATCCATGGAAATGGAAATGACCATGATATGCTGTTAGAAGAAGGTCTGACGGATGTAGATGCATTTATTGCCCTTACGAATCACGATGAGGAGAATATGTTTCTGTCTCTGTATGCACAGAGCCAGAGTGATGCAAAATTGGTCACAAAGGTACAGAAATTGAATTACGATGCCATGATCGAACGATTAGATCTTGGAAGTATGATCTATCCGGAATATCTGACAGCACAATATATTATTCAGTATGTAAGAGCAAGACAAAATTCCATCGGGTAATATTGAGAATCTCTACAAATTAATGGATGGAAGAGCGGAAGCACTGGAATTTCATATTCAGAAAGGTTCTCCAGTCATTGGAAGACCAATTAAAGATCTGTCATTGATTGATAATCTGCTGATCTGCAGCATTTATCGTAAAGGAAAACCAATGATTCCAAATGGTCAAGATCATATGGAAGAAGATGATCTGGTGGTAGTTGTCACAACTAAAAAGGATTACACGATGTCAAAGACATCTTAAAGAGAGGATAATGGGGGCAGGGTATAATGAATTTTTCAATGATTCGATACGTAATAGGTTTGGTAATGCTCTTTGAGAGTGCATTTTTATCACTTCCTTGTCTGATCGCATTAATCTATCATGAGAAGAAAGGCTTTTCTTTCTGGATCATGCTATTTGTATGTCTGATCATTGGAATTCTTTTTGTTATGAAGAAACCAAAGAAGACAGTTTATTACGCAAAAGAAGGTTTTTTAACAGTTGCGATCAGTTGGATCGTGATGAGTTTTTTGAGCACTGCCATTTGTGATCAATGGAGATATTCCATCAGTTGTAGATGCGATGTTTGAAACGGTTTCAGGATTTACTACAACAGGATCAAGTATCTTAACGGATGTAGAAGCGTTAGCAAGATGTAGTTTATTCTGGAGGAGTTTTACTCACTGGGTAGGTGGTATGGGTGTATTCGTGTTTGTATTAGCTGTCATGCCATTGGTTGGTGGTCAGAATATTCATCTGATGAGAGCAGAAAGTCCAGGACCATCTGTTGGAAAACTGGTTCCTAAGATTCGAAAAACATCTATGATCTTATATAAGATTTATATTTTTATGACTATTGTGATGGTAGTATTGTTGCTTTTAGGAAAGCTTCCATTATTTGATTCGCTGTTACTTGCATTCGGTACTGCTGGAACTGGTGGATTCTCGATATTGAATTCAGGGTGTGCATCTTACTCACCATACATACAATATTTGATCGCGATCTTTATGATCTTATTTGGAGTAAATTTTAATGTATATTATTTTATTTTGATCAAGAAGTTCAAAGATGCGATCCATTATGAAGAATTAAAATATTACTTATTATTTATTGGTGCATCTGTAGCAATGATCACATATAATATACACAGTTTATTTCCAACGATCGAGCAGGCATTCCGCCATGCACTTTTTCAAGTAGGAACAGTGATCACGACAACCGGATATGCATCAACAGATTTTAATAAATGGCCGGAATTTTCAAAGTTTATTCTGGTAATGCTGATGTTTTCAGGAGCATGTGCCGGAAGTACCGGTGGTGGTATGAAAGTATCAAGATTGGTCATTATGTTAAAGACCGTCAAGAAAGAGCTGCTCTCATACTTACATCCAAGAACGGTACGTAAGGTCAAATTCAACGGAAGAATTGTAGAACATGAAGTTATTCGAGGGATCAATGTTTATATGATCGCATATGCATTTGTACTGATGTTTTCTGTACTGATCATTTCTATTGATAACTTCGATTTTACAAGCAATTTTACGGCAGTTGTTGCAACATTGAATAATATTGGTCCTGGGCTAATATCGTAGGACCAACTGGAAACTTTTCAATGTATTCGAATCTTTCCAAGATCGTTATGATCTTTGATATGTTAGCGGGAAGACTGGAATTATTTCCAATGTTATTGTTGATCAATCCATATACATGGAAAGAAATAAAAATAAGAAAAAATAAAAAAAATAAGAAAGAGGGCCATAGCATATGAAACGTAATACAGATTTTATGCTTCGTGATATCGCAGGTGAAGTAATTCTTGTACCAACAGGGCTGCAACTCAGCAGTTTAATGGAATGATCACATTAAATGAAGTGGCAGCATTTATTTGGAAGAATTTAGATGAATCGAAGTCAAAAGAAGAATTGGTTGATAAGATCATGGATGAATTTGAAGTAGATGAAGAAACAGCAAGGACAGATGTAGAAGGATTTGTCGGAGCACTTTATGAACATGGACTGGTATTGGATGAATGAGACAGATTGCAAATAACGTTTATATCCCGGTATTGAAAGATCTGGTAGAAGAGGGAAAAGAAGTCAGCATGATGATCAGTGGGAGCAGTATGAATCCGTTTTGATCCATCAAAGAGACTATATTTTGATGAAGAAGCCAGAAGAAGAATTGAAAGCTGGGGATATGGTGTTTTTTCAGAGAAGAGATGAGGCGTATGTGATGCATCGGATTCATCACATCAACAAGGAGGGAAACTGTTTATTATCGGAGATGCACAGGTAGATATGGAAGGACCGATTGACAAAGAACAGGTTTTGCGATCATTACAAAAGTAAAGCGTAAAGGAAAATGGATCGCACCTGGAGATTTTTGGTGGGAGTTTTTTGAACATATCTGGCTGCATTTGATTCCATTTCGGAGATTTTTGATGAAATTATACGGAATTCGAAGATAAAGGGTGGTAATATTTTACGTATTACCATTCTTTTTTTGTTATCAGACTATGATGAGAGTGTCAAAAGTAAATTTTGCCACTCTCTGATGCATCCAGATTGTTCCATTGCTACGCAATTCCGCAATCTTCGAACACCTCGAACTCCCATAAAATGGTGTATTCACACCATTTTATTCCGTTCTCGTTGTTCGGTGTGTCAATAAATATAAATTGCTTATTTGTGCAAGCACAAACGCAATTTATACTTTTGACACTTACATCATTTATAGTATCCTTAAAAATAAAAGATACAAAACAGGAGGAAGATCAATGGGACGTGTATTTAAATTCCATAACGACGTAGATACAGATCAGATCATCGCGTCACAATATTTGTTATTGCCAAATATTGAAGAGATGAAAGTATATACTTTTGAATCAATTGATAAAGATTTTGCCAAGAAGGTAAAAGAAGGAGATATTGTTGTAGAAGGAGAGAACTTTGGATGTGGGTCATCCAGAGAACAGGCGCCAAGTGTACTGAAAGCGTTAGGTGTCAAAGCAGTGGTTGCTAAATCATTTGCGAGAATCTTCTATAAAAACTCTATCAATATCGGATTACCAGTGATCATCAGCAAAGACTTATATGACAAAGTGGAAGACGGAGCTGACATTGATATCAACCTGTCTGAAGGATGGATCAAAACAGAGGATGAAACCCTTCCATGTACCAAGCTGCCACCATATATGCAGAATATCTTAGATCATGGCGGATTGATCAATTTCTTGAATGAAGGGGAGGAATAGGAACATGGGAATGACCATCGGAGAAAAGATTATTGCAAGAGCTGCGAAAGTAGATCAGGTAAAAGCAGGAGAGATCCATACGATTGAAGTTGACCGTTTAATGAGTAATGATGGAACGACACATTTAACAATTGATATGTATCATAACCAGTTAAAACATCCAAAGATCGCGGACAAAGACAAACTGGTATTTATCATGGACCACAATGTGCCTGCGGAGAATCCAAAAACAGCAGCAGCACATAGAAAGATGCGTAATTTTGCAAAAGAGCATGAGATCAAATTATATGAAGGAAAAGGTGTCTGCCATCAGATTATGGTAGAGAATCATGTATGTCAGGAGAATTTATCATGGGTGCAGACTCCCATACGTGTACATATGGAGCTTTAGGAGCATTTGGTACAGGAATCGGATGTACTGATTTCTTATACGCTATGGTAACAGGACAGTCTTGGGTATTAGTTCCAGACACGATCCGTTTTAACCTGCATGGTAAATTAAGAGAAGGTGTATACGCCAGAGATTTAATGCTTTCTATCATCGGAATGGTTGGAGCAAATGGATGTAACTACAAGATCATGGAATTTGCTGGAGAAGGTGCTCATAACCTTGATATTGATGAACGTTTAGTTCTTTGCAACCTTGCTGTTGAAGCAGGAGCTAAGACTGGAATCGTTGAGCCAGATGAGAAAGTTGTAGAATACGTAGAAAGTCGTGGAAGAAAAGCTGAGAACTTATTCAAGAGCGATGATGATGCGGTATTTGAGAAAGTTTATGATATCAACTTAGACGAGATCAAACCAGTTGTTGCAAGACCTCATCAGATCGATGATGTTGTGGATGCCAAAGAAGTCAAGGATGTGAAAATCGATGAAGCATTCTTAGGATCATGTAACAATGGACGTATCGAAGAATTAAGAGTCGCTGCTGAAATCTTAAAAGGTAAGAAAGTAAGTGACAGCGTAAGATTTTTGATCGCACCAGCTTCCAATGAAGTTTATATGCAGGCATTAGATGAAGGTCTGATCGATATTTTCATGGAATCCGGAGCAATGGTTATGAACTGTAACTGCAGCGTTTGCTGGGGAAGCTGTCAGGGTGTCATCGGGAAAGATGAAGTTTTGATTTCTACAGGAACAAGAAACTTCAAAGGACGTGCCGGACATCCGGATTCTTATGTATATTTAGGATCAGCAGCGACGGTCACAGCATCAGCGATCGCAGGTAAGATCACAACAGCAGACCAGATTTAAGGAAGAAGGATAGAATAGATATGGAACAGTTTAAAGGAAAGGTTTGGGTGCTTGGAGATGACATTGATACAGACATCATCATCCCAACAGAATATCTGGCACTTACAACCGTAGAAGATATGAAACAGTATGGATTTTCCCCACTTCGTCCAGAATTAGCAGGACAGATCGGTGAAGGAGATATTATCGTAGCAGGAAGCAACTTTGGATGCGGTTCTTCAAGAGAACAGGCACCAGAGATTATCAAAGCATTAAAAGTTAAATGCGTCATTGCCAAATCATTTGCACGTATTTTCTTTCGTAATTCCATCAATAATGGATTACTGTTAATTGAGAATGACAAGATTCAGGATGCAGTTAAAGAAGGCGATGAGATTGAAGTTACTTTAGGAGAGAAGATCACATATAATGGTACAGATTATGAGATCCATTCCCTTCCAGATAACTTGATGGAGATCATCAACGCTGGTGGATTAGTAGAAGCTATGAAGAAAAGAAATGGGGTGAAATAAAGATATGGGACAGACAATGATTTAAAAGATCATCAGCAGAAACGTTGGTGTTGACAGTGTAAAACCAGGACAGATTCAGACAGTAAATGTAGACCGTGTTATGATCCATGATATCTTTATTCCATTCGTAGCGGAGAAATTCGAAGAAATGGGATTTACAAAGTTATGGGACCCAGACAAAGTCGTATTGATCTATGAACACATGGTACCAGCAAGTACAACAGACGATATCAGACATTTCAAGATCGGTGATGCATTTGCCAAGAAATATGGCATGAAAAATGTTCACAGAAGTGATGGGATCTGCCATCAGTTAATGACAGAATGTGGATATGCGAAACCTGGGAATATCGTATTCGGAACAGACTCTCATACAACAACTTATGGTTGTGTTGGATGTTTCTCTTCAGGAATCGGTTATACAGAGATGGCAGCGATTCTTGGAACAGGAGAGATGTGGGTAAGAGTTCCAGAGACGATCAAAGTAGTCATTGATGGAAAACTTCCTGAAAATGTAAGTTCTAAAGATATTATCTTACGATTGATCGGAGATTTAACAGCAGCTGGAGCTACTTATAAAGCATTAGAATTCTCTGGAAGCACAGTTGATGAGATGAGTGTTGCAGCCAGAATGACAATGTCAAATATGGCAATCGAAGCAGGAGCGAAAGCAGCACTTTTCGCACCGGATGAAAAGACAGCTGAATATTCTAAGGTAGATTTAGCTGATGTTTATTGGTTATATGGAGATGAAGATGCTGAGTATTGCCAGACAATCACATATAAAGCAGAAGATTTAGTACCAGTAGTGGCATGTCCATCACAGGTAGATAAGATTAGAGCTGTCAAAGAAGTCGAAGGAACAGAGCTTGATCAGGAAGATCTGAAAGCGGCAGCAGAGATCTTAAAAGGAAAGAAAGTTGCTAATTATGTAAAATTGATCGTAACACCAGCTAGTAGAAAGATTTATAAACAGGCAGTGGATGCTGGATACATGAAGATTTTGGCAGAAGCCGGAGCGATCATCACGCATCCAGGATGTGGATTATGTTGTGGACGTGCAGGTGGGATCATGACAGATGGAGAACGTGTTCTTGCAACAAACAACCGTAACTTCTTAGGAAGAATGGGAACGTCAAAAGTAGAAATCTACTTAGGATCACCTAAGACAGCAGCTGCATCAGCAATCGCAGGTAAGATTGTAGAAGCATAAAGTGAACATATGAGGTAAAGATCCTCATAAATATAAAGAAAAGTACATTGGGTCATTAGGACTCCCATTTACTATGTAGATGGAGTTTTATGACAAACTTATTAATATCATTATTTATTAAAGACAAAGAAATGTAAAGGATGCAAAAGTAAGAAATGCTTATGGAAAGATGGCAGGGATTGTAAGAATCTGTTGTAACATCTTCTTATTTGCAACCAAATTTTTCGCAGGAATCATCACAGGAGCAATCTCTATCACAGCAGATGCGTTTAACAATTTATCTGATGCAGCATCTTCTATTATCACACTTGTCGGATTTGGAATGGCTGGAAAACCAGCAGATGAAGATCATCCATTCGGACATGGAAGGATGGAATATGTATCAGGACTTGTTGTATCTATCCTGATCTTGATGATGGGAGTGGAATTATTTAAAACATCAGTAGAAAAAGTGATTCATCCAGAGGTGATCACAGAACAATGGATTTCTTATGTAATATTAGTGATCTCGATCGCATTAAAATTTTGGATGTATATGTTTAACAAAGGAATCGGATGGAGAATTCACTCTGAAACGATGAAAGCGACAGCAGCGGATAGTTTAAATGATTGTATTTCAACAGCAGCAGTTGTTGGAGGAATGCTTGTATTCCATTATTTTCATTTAAATGTTGATGGAATTGTCGGAATCTTTGTTGCATGTTTTGTACTCTGGGGTGGTTATGAATCAATCAAAGATACCATGAACCCCCTATTAGGAGAATCCCCAGATCCAGAATTGATCGCTAAGATCACAGAGACTGTATTAAATCATAAGATGGTCATCGGAGTTCATGATATCGTTGTTCACGACTATGGTCCAGGAAGAAGAATTGTCTCTTTGCATGCAGAAGTTCCATACAATAAAGATATGATGGAAGTGCATGATCTGATGGATCATATTGAAATGCGTTTGATGGAAGAATATCACTGCGAAGCAACAATCCATATGGATCCTGTAGTGACGGATGATGAGGAAGTGAATGAGACAAGAAAAGAAGTTTTTAATATTGTTAAGAAATATGACAAGACACTGTCAGTTCATGACTTTCGAATGGTCAAAGGGCCAACACATACGAATGTGATCTTTGATCTTGTGATTCCTTATGGGAAAGATTATGAGCCAGAGAAGATCGTGAAGGATCTTAAGCAGAAGATTAAAGACGAGATGCAGGGGAAACATTATGCAGTGATTCGTGTAGACAGATTTTGATTTGTAGTTTGAAGACGAAAATTATTGGTGAAATATTATAAAAAGAGATCATATGTCTGCAACCCACTTGCGTTCGGACTCCCACGTAGCTGTACTAAGCTCTTGAATGGTCTAACGACCATCCACTCGCTAAGTGCAGACGTGTCCGTACGGTTGCTGACATATGATCTCTTTTTATAATATTCAAATAATTTACGTGATTCAATCCACCACATAGTGTGTGTTATGCGGTATTGGTTAATAATTTTGTATTCGTTAACAGAAGATGAAAGGACTTAAACAACACCGATTGGTCAAAATATTTGAAATATAAACTTAAAGATGTTGAATTGATATTATATATTATATAAAATTTAATGAATAGAATATTTTAATTGAATAAGTATATACAATTTGATAAAATAAAAACAGGTGTTACTTCACATTGACGTGAATGGCGGTTTGCTTCCTACGGGGAGTTCTAGCCCCGATTACATAGATCAATCTCTATTATTGAGAAATCTTACGAAAAGGGGCTTGAAGTTATGCTAACCATTACAGAACTAATTGCAGGATTTCACTGTGTGTGGCTTTATAGTCTTGGTTATGTGTGGAAAGCATGATGCCAAGATAGAGAAATAACCGCCCATTGACCTGACAAGTTATGTGAGCGGTTATTCAATCGTTTATATCAGGCAAACCGTCATCGGTAGCACCTTTTCTATTATTATAGTAACATTTATATATTTTTATGTCAATTAAGATGATTAAAAATATAAGTGTGTGTTAGTATATATAAGATCAATGTGACTGGACAGCATCTTAATCTTTCTCTAAAAGCTGAGCAATAATCGAATTAGGAAGTACATCCTTCAAAACATCCATACAAGAAAAATCAGTTCTGCTAGTCGGCAGGGCTTTTTTTGTAATTCGAAATCCCATTTTCTGATACATACCAACAGCCTTATAAGCCCAAGTATGTGTATGAAGAAAAATAAAATCAGCATCCGGTTCTACAACAAGAAAACGAGACAAAGCAAACAAAACAATTGCCTTCCCAAGCCCCTTCCCTGTTCTTTAGGAGAAGTAGACACCCAATGAATCAAAGGAAACCGAATATCGCCATTTGTCTTAAACCAAGCACTCGTCGTAGCAACAATCTCTCCCTCAGGATTCACAATAAAACAAACCCGGTCAGCTAAAAGTTCTTCATGAGTTAAAAAAGTTTTAGCAAAATAAGCAGAAGCATCCTCAAAACAATCAAACTCTCCAACCAACACTTCAAGCTTCGCCCAAGCAATCTCATCCCCAGATTCAAACATCTTATAAGAATATCCATCAGGCAAAACAGGAACCTTAAGATCCTCTAAATCCTCAAAAGGCAGACACATTACAATATCTTTATAAATAAGAGACTTATCAAGCATAAACAAAAACCCCCATAAAATTAAAAATAACAATAAATTGATTAATTAGAGTATATAAGCTATTGAATAAAAAGTCACGGTGTATAAATTAAACAGAAAGTACTTTCTACGAATCTGATTTTGATAGCTAAAAAAATTATTAGACACCGATTTAGCGAGATATTTGGAAAATCTTTTATCTTAATTCTTACAAGATTAAAATGAGAGAATTTCAGTTTTCGATTATCCTGAAAATGTAAAGCAATATAGTAAAACATACATACTGTGAATTTTGATTTATTGGATTTAATACATGTAAACTTTAGGTATCTTAGGAAAACGAAATAAAAGAATAGAAGATCCAGAACCATTGAAATTTTGCCGTTATTTTGACCGGTTCGCAGCAAATTTGGTGCATTGTTTGAACTCGCGTAGCGAGTGAGTTATGCAAGGAAAATTTGCGAATCAGCGACCGGTCAAAATGGCGAGCAAAATTTCTGGTCTGGATCTTCTATTCTTTTATTTCGTTTTCCTAAGATACAGAAAGACTACAGCTATTACACCAGCAAATTAAAATTCCTCTTGACACTTCCCTTACGTCACCCTTTATGATAACGTATAGAGAGAAAACCAAGGAGGAATCTAAATGACAAAAGATGGATACTATACATCCGGTGAATTTGCAAAAAAAGCGAATGTAACACTAAGAACGATCCGCTACTATGACCGTCAAGGCATCTTAAAGCCAAGTAAAGTTGCAGACAATGGATATCGTCTTTATACAGATGCCGATTTTGCCAAATTACAAAAAATCTTGTCATTAAAATACCTCGGATTTTCTTTGGAAGAGATCATGACGATGACGATCAACGATGAAGATCAGGATTTCATTAAAGAATCTATCGGCTTACAGTTATACCTTGTACAAAAAAAGATGGAACACTTAAAACTGGTAGAGCAATCCTTAGAAGAGATGGAACAAAAGATGGATAATGAAGAAGAAATCGACTGGACACAGATGATGAATCTTCTTCACGTAACCAATCTGGAAAAAGGATTGGTAGAACAATATAAGAATGCATCAAATCTTGATATCCGTATCGGACTTCATCAAAAATATTCACAAAATCCACAACCATGGTTTGAATGGATCTATGAGCAGTTAAACTAAAAGAAAAAGACGAAGTATTAGAACTAGGATGTGGAACAGGGGAACTGTGGAAGAATAAAAATCTTCCAAAAAATGTCCATGTTACTTTATCCGACCAGTCACAAGGTATGGTAAAAGATGCCAGGAACTATGTCGGAGAGGGAAAAGGACAGATTTCTTATCAGATGATCGACTGTAGACAGATTCCAAAAGAAGATCACAGTTTCGATAAAGTGATCGCAAACCATGTATTATTTTATCTGGATGACCGACAACAAGTATTTAACGAAATCAAAAGAGTTCTAAAACAAAATGGAACATTTATCTGCAGTACCTATGGAAGCAGTCATATGCAGGAAATTACCCAGCTGATCAAAGATTTTGATGAAAGGATCACGCTTTCTGATCACAAATTATATAATGTCTTTGGTCTGGAAAATGGAGAAGAACAATTAAAAGTATTTTCACAAGTAAAAGAAATTGACTATGAAGATGAATTGTTAGTCGATCAGCCAGAACCACTGATCTCCTATATTTTATCCTGTCACGGAAATCAGCATGAATATTTAAATCATCGTTATTTAGAATTTAAAGACTTTGTAAGAAAGAAGATGGCAGCCAAAGGAGTGATCAAGATCACAAAATCTGCCGGGATTTTTATATGTAAACCATAAAGGAGGAGTTATGAGAGTTTTTGTCACAGGAGTCAAAGGACAGCTTGGTTATGACGTAATGAACGAACTAGAAAACAGGGGCTTGAAGGAATTGGTGTGGATATTGATGAAATGGATATCACAGATGCCGATCAGGTAAATAAAGTGATCAAAGAAGCAGCACCAGATGCAGTAATCCACTGTGCAGCATACACAGCCGTTGATGCTGCAGAAGATAACGAAGAAATCTGCAGAAAAGTTAATGCACAGGGAACAGAAAATATCGCAAAAGTCTGTGAAGAATTAGATATCAAAATGATGTATATCAGCACAGACTATGTATTTAACGGGCAGGGTGAGCGACCTTGGGAACCAGATGATAAGAGAGAACCTCTTAATGTCTATGGACAGACAAAATATGAAGGGGAACTTGCTATTGAAGAACATGTAAAGAAATTTTTACAGTCCGTATCGCCTGGGTATTTGGAGTGAATGGAAAGAACTTTATCAAAACAATGTTAAACTTAGGAAAGACACACGATCATTTAACCGTTGTCAATGACCAGACAGGGTCACCAACATACACATATGATCTTGCAAGATTGTTAGTGGATATGATCCAGACCGACAAATACGGCAGATATCATGCAACAAATGAAGGAATTTGCAGCTGGTATGAATTTGCCTGTGAAATCTTTAAACAGGCAGGGATGAACGTATCCGTTGCACCAGTCAGCAGTGACGAATATCCTGCGAAGGCAAAACGTCCATCTAACAGCAGAATGGATAAGAGCAAGCTGACAGCCAATGGATTTACACCATTACCAACATGGCAGGATGCATTAAGCAGATATTTAAAAGAGATTGAATATTAAAATAAAAAGGAGAACGATTATGGGAAAAATTACAGTAACACCTTGCGATATTGAAGGACTTTATGTTATCGAACCAACAGTATTTAAGGATGAAAGAGGATATTTCATAGAAACATATAACCAGAACGACATGAAAGAAGCAGGACTTGATATGGTATTCGTACAGGATAACCAGTCTATGTCTACAAGAGGCGTACTTCGTGGATTACATTTCCAGAAACAGTTTCCACAGGGAAAATTAGTACGAGTTGTGCGAGGAAAAGTATTTGACGTAGCTGTAGACTTAAGATCTGATTCCAAAACTTATGGAAAATGGTTCGGTGTAGAATTATCAGCAGAAAATATGAAACAGTTCTATATTCCAGAAGGTTTTGCACATGGCTTTTTAGTATTATCTGATGAAGCTGAGTTTGCTTACAAGTGTACAGATTTCTATCATCCAGGTGATGAAGGCGGTCTTACATGGAATGATCCAGAAATCGGAGTTGAATGGCCATTAGAAGAAGGCGTCGACTTGATCATTTCTGAAAAAGACCAGAAATGGAAAGGTTTAAAAGACACATTTAAGTTTTAATTATTACCCAGAGGGAGAAAGGGAACACAAATGAAGGGAATTATTCTTGCCGGAGGTTCCGGTACCAGACTGTACCCATTAACCATGGTAACATCCAAACAGTTACTGCCAATTTATGATAAACCAATGATCTATTATCCATTATCTGTACTGATGAACGCAGGAATCCGTGATATCCTGATCATTTCCACACCAAGTGATACGCCAAGATTTGAGTCTTTGTTAGGAGACGGACATCAGTTTGGAGTGAACTTATCTTATGCAGTGCAGCCATCACCAGACGGACTTGCACAGGCATTTATCATTGGAGAAGATTTTATCGGAGATGACAGTGTAGCTATGGTCCTTGGAGATAACATTTTCCACGGACATGGATTGAAGAAACGCCTGTTACGTGCCGCAAATAAAAAAGAAGGAGCAACTGTTTTCGGATACTATGTAGATGATCCAGAACGCTTCGGAATCGTTGAATTTGATTCTGATGGAAAAGCCATTTCCATTGAAGAAAAACCAGAAAAGCCAAAATCAAACTACTGTGTCACAGGATTATACTTCTACGATAACAATGTCGTAAAATATGCAAAAGAATTAAAACCATCTGCCAGAGGAGAGCTTGAGATTACAGATTTAAATAAGATTTATCTGGAAAAAGGTGAGTTAGATGTTGAATTACTTGGACAGGGATTTACATGGTTAGATACAGGAACCCATGAATCCTTAGTGGAAGCAACAAACTTTGTAAAAACAGTCGAAACACATCAGCACAGAAAAATCGCCTGCTTAGAAGAGATCGCATATTTAAATCACTGGATCACAAAGGACCAGTTATTAACAGATATCGAACCATTAAAGAAAAACCAGTATGGACAGTATTTAATGGACGTTATGGCAGGAAAATTTTTAGATAAATAAGGAGAATAGCATGAAAATATTAGTAACCGGCGGCGCCGGATTTATCGGTGGAAACTTTGTTCATCATATGGTAAACAAATATCCTGATTACGAGATCGTAAACTTGGATTTATTAACATATGCAGGAAACCTTGAAACATTAAAACCAGTGGAAGACAAACCAAATTACAAATTTGTCAAAGGTGATATCGCAGACCGTGAATTTATCATGGATTTATTTGAGAAAAGAAAAATTCGATATCGTTGTAAACTTCGCAGCAGAAAGCCATGTAGACCGTTCTATTGAAGATCCATCTATTTTGTAAAAACAAACGTAGAAGGGACAGTCGTACTGTTAGATGCAGCAAAGAAATACGGTGTAAAACGTTACCATCAGGTATCTACAGATGAAGTATACGGAGATCTTCCATTAGATCGCCCAGATTTGTTCTTTACAGAGACAACACCACTGCACACATCCAGCCCATACAGCAGTTCCAAAGCAAGTGCAGACTTATTTGTATTAGCTTACCACAGAACATTTGGACTTCCAGTGACGATCTCAAGATGCTCAAACAACTACGGACCATATCATTTCCCAGAGAAGCTGATTCCACTAATGATCAGCCGTGCCTTAGCAGACGAAGAACTTCCAGTCTATGGAAAAGGTGAAAATGTCCGTGACTGGCTCCATGTATCTGACCACTGCGAAGCCATCGATCTGATCATCCACAAAGGAAAAGTCGGGGAAGTTTATAATGTTGGTGGACATAACGAAAGAACTAACTTAGAAGTTGTAAAAACAATCTTAAAAGCGTTAGACAAACCAGAAAGCCTGATCAAGTTTGTAACAGACCGTCCAGGACATGACCGCCGTTATGCCATCGACCCAACAAAACTAGAGACAGAACTTGGATGGGAACCAAAATATAACTTTGACACAGGAATTGCACAGACGATAGAATGGTATTTAAATAACAAAGAATGGTGGCAGAACATTTTATCTGGAGAGTATGCAAACTATTTCGATAAGATGTACGGAAACCGCTTATAGGAGTCTGTATGAGAGTACAGAAACAGACAAAACGAGTGTTATACTGGGGGATAACACTCGTTTTGATGATTTTGATTTTTTCATTTTCTGCAAAGAACGGCACATCCTCAGCAGGGATGAGTATCGGATATGCGAAAGAACTTGCAAGGATCCTAAGCTTTCTTGGATTTTTCCAGATTCATTCTAATGCTGATCTTATGATGCATGCAGAAGCGGTGCATACGTTTGTTAGAAAAACAGCACATTTTACGGAATATGCAGTACTTGGATTCTTTACGTATAAGGCAGTGTCTTGTGATGTGAAAGATCGAAAGAAAGCAGTGTTAATGGCACAGCTGATTTCTACAGGATATGCATCAACCGATGAGATTCATCAGATGTTTGTTCCAGGACGAGAAGGAAAAGTATTTGATGTGCTGATCGATAGCTGTGGGGCGTTTTGTGGAATTATGGTATCTTTGATCACGCAGAAATTCATAGAGAAAAAGAAAGGAAATCAGATTTAAGATGTCTGATTTCCTTTCTTTTTCATGCTCACTAAGCTGGAATCCAATTCCCGATCCATTTTTTTGTTGTTTTGTTATATTTTCTTTTGTATAATTTCCCGTTCATAGTCTTATATTTCCAAACGATGACATCGCCGCTGTATACAGAGGAATCTTCTTCTGAAACAGCAATGGAAGGTTCGCTTGCGGTATTTTGGGCTGAGACGATTGAACCAGAAAATACACCAATAGAGATAAAACTAAGTAAAAATAGAAAAATAAATTTATTTAATGTTTTCATAAAATTTCGTAGCCTCCTTTTTGCTAGAATATATTTTAGGACTTTTATAATCTTCAGGGTTTTCAATGATTCCTGTATTTATAAAAGCATCTTCATGTTTGACATATAAATCATAGCCCTTTCCATCTTTTCGCTTTATATAAAAAGAATTACTGCTGTCAGGTTTATCAAAAATAACAGTGCCATCATTGTCATAGTTTGGAGCTGGCGAACTGGGCTGAAAGATAAAGCACAGCGAAAGGGTGAACAATAAAGAAATAGATCCAATATGTATAAATTGTGAAAATAAATTTCTGCGAATCTTTGGACTATCACTGATAAGATCGCATCTTTTCTCAATGTTTAAAATCGTACCTTCCTGAAAATGCAGTGTTGGAAGGGTGTGGAACGTATGAGTCTGTTTGGAAGTATTGAGAAGACTTAACATATAATTTGTTCTTGTAAGTTCATCTCTGTCTTTGGTAAGTCGGATATCATTTGCATATTCCGCAGTATCTTTGATCAGACGGCGAATCATATAAGAAAGAGGATTCCACCAGTAGATACATACAACGAGTTCCCAGAAAAAAATCTTCCATAAGTCATTGTGTAGATAATGATTGAGTTCATGCATAAAAATAAAACGCAGATCCTGATCACTGTATTCTCTGTCAGGAAGAAGGATCACTGGATGGATCAGACCAGAAATTGCAGGACTAGAAAGGCCAGGCACCTGATAGATTAAAATCTGCTTCGTACAATGATATTCTTCCAAAATATCAGAAAAGATTCTTAATATTCTTATGTCATCGAGAGGGTCTAACTGATGAAGTAAATGACGATAGCGAACAAGTTTATAGAAATATAAAGCAAGTCTTAAACAACTTCCAAAGCAAAAAATGATCACAAGGATTGTCAGAAATTCCACAGATAAAATCTTCACCCTTAAAAGATCAAAAAGAAAAGGAAGAATTTTATGGGATTCAACATTTGCTGCAAAATGAAAATTCCAAGGTAAAAGCATACGGATCATGACAACTCCGACAGCAAGATAAATCACAAAGGTTCCGTTTCTTAAGATAAATCGTTTGCTTCTACAAAATACATAAAGATAAAAGCATCATCAGACTGCTAAAAAGACAGCAGCTAAATACGGAACCATAATTCGCAGGTGTCATATCAAGACTTCCTTCTAGAATTTTCTTACGTTCCTCTAATTTCTCCTGTAAACGTTCGATCACTTTAATATCATTTTCAGACTCCACGTATTGAAGAAGTATATTAGAAGATAAAAGATCTTCCAGCACTCCGTTGATATTCTCAGAAGCATAATCTTCAGAGGAAACAACAGGAATATAACGTCTGGTTAAAACCTTACCACTATATACAATGTCGGAAACTTCAATATAGTTTTTCTTAAGTAGAGAACGCAATGCAGATTGAACGGAATTCAGATTCAGTGAAGGATCAAGCTGAACAAAATCAGAAGCAATCATAGGCTCTTTTTGTCCCATAATGTTTTCATGATATTTAATTGTGATGGTGTTAGTTTTTGTATTTCATAAATTATCAACTCCTTGAGTTTATTTTATATGAATATATTTATATTTTCAACAACTATTTTGAATTGAAAAAAATAAATGTTTTAAATTAAAATAGTTGTTAAAAAAAGAATCATAATATAGTAGAATAGAAAACGAAGATAATATAATATTGATACATGGTAGGTGGGTATTATTAAATTTGTAATAATAACCCCTAAATTTTGTCATAACAGGTCATATTTTCAATAAAACTCTTTATCATCAGGTTATCTACTACCAATATAACACAAAACATGGAGAAATGAATAGTCTGATAGAAGAAAGAAATACAGGGAAAATAATATGGCAGGAGTAATTTTAGATGCTGGCCACGGCGGTTATGATAATGGAGCCCAGTATGATGGAAGAAAGGAAAAAGACGACAATCTAAGACTGACACTCGCAGTCGGTCAGATTTTAGAGCAAAATGGCGTTCCAGTATCCTACACAAGACAAAGTGATATCTACCAGTCACCATCTGAAAAAGCAAGGCTTGGGAATGAAAGAGGAGCTGATTATTTTATCTCATTTCATAGAAATGCAAGTCCAAATGCGAATGAATATCAAGGCGTTGAAACACTGGTGTTTGATGATCATGGGATCAAAGCAGAGATGGCAAGAAATGTAAATGCGAACTTAGAACAAGTAGGATTTCGTAATATTGGAGTTAAAGAGCGCCCGAATCTTACTGTATTAAGAAGAACAAAGATTCCTGCGATCTTGATCGAGGCAGGTTTTTTAAATTCAGATCAGGACAACGAGAGATTTGATGAGAAATTTCAAGAAATCGCACAAGCGATCGCAGATGGAATTATGGAAACGATCAGAGATGAAAATGAAGTTCTGAAGGGAATCTATCGTGTCCAGATTGGTTTATACCGTAATTTTTCTAATGCACAGTATGTTCTGAATCGTGCGGTTGCAGATGGATACGAGGGGAATATCGTTTATAAGGATCCTTATTATGCAGTTCAGATTGGGGAATATAATACGCTTGATGAAGCAGTAAGATTGGAAAATGAATTGAAGAAAAAAGGCTATGATACACTTGTTATCAAGGAATGATCTTAATTTAAGAAAAACACACATACTGCAAGGTGCGCAGCCAATAGAGATTGTAAAAGATGGCACGCACCGGCAGTAAAAAAGTATCACAATATCCATTGTAAAAAATATAAAAAGAAAAAGCTAAAAAAGGCTTGACTTTTGTATAAAATGCTGATAAGATAAAAGCAACTTAAGAAAATAAAGTGACTTAAATGATATGAATATTGAGGATTGTCACTGGTAATGCAGGCAAAACCGGATTTTATAAGTGTGAAAGTGTTGACTTTCATATTTATAAAATGTGGTTTTCTTTTTGTTTTAAAATAGAACATATAATATATATACTAGAAGAAAAGCTTCCAATGATCATGGAGAGAAGATTATGAAAATAGATAAGGTAATGAACAACAACGTAGTAAGCAGCATAGATGAAGATGGACAGGAGATCATTGTTGTTGGAACAGGAATTGGATTTCAGGGAAGGAAGGGAAAGTAGTTGATGAGAAGAAGATTCAGAAGATCTTTCGATTAGAAGATCCGAAGATGATCCGAAATTAAAAGAGATCTTACAAGATCTTCCGATGGAACAATTTGAGATTTCAACAGCGATCATAGAACACGCAAAGCAAAGTTTGGGAACAGAATTAAACGAGAATATTTATGTGACATTAACAGATCATATTCATTTTGCGATTCAGCGATATGAAGATCATATGAATTTTCAAATCCGATGCTTAGGAAGTAAGATTATTTTATGAGAAAGAATTTGAACTTGAGAATACGCGTTAGGAATGATCAAACAGCGACTGAATATATCACTTCCATTAGATGATGCGGCATCCATTGCTTTACATATTGTAAGTGCAGAATTTGATACAAGAGTCAAAGATACTTTAAAGATCACTGAATTTTTAGAAGATGTTATGGAACAGGTAAAGAACTACTTTCATTTGGAGATTGATACCCAGTCACTGAGTTATGAACGGTTTATCACACATTTGAAATTTTATCAAGAAAGTTATTTGCGTCAGAACGAATGGATGATATGAATAATGATGTACAGGAGATGATTCAGAAGATCTGTCCGGAAGAATATCAGTGTGCAGGATATATTAAGAGTTTTATCCAAGAGAGATACAAAAAAGATATGACATCGGCAGAAGTTGCTTATTTAACGATGCATATCGAGAGGATCAGAAAAAGCAGTATAGAAAAAGGAGAAGAAGATGTTTGATTCATTAAAGAAGATATTTGAGAGAAACGCAAAGATAATTTCATTAAAAGCAGTAGAAGATGGAAGAACAATCCCGATGGACGAAGTCAATGATCAGACATTCGCTCAGGAATTATTAGGACCAGGAATCGCAATTGTTCCATCCAACGGAACAGTCGTTTCTCCGATCGATGGAACGATCGCCACGGTAATGGATACAAAACATGCAGTCTGTATTCAGGGAGAAGACGGATTAGAGCTGATCGTTCATGCAGGACTTGATACCGTGGAATTAAATGGAAAGTACTATCAGACATATAAAGAAATTGGAGATCAGGTAAAGGCAGGAGACGTTTTGCTGGAATTTGATCTTGAAGAGATTGCAAAGGCGGGGTATGACGTCACAACGCCGATCGTAATAACGAACTTAGGTGATTACAAGATCACGAAGTGTTTGACAGGACAACAAGTAAAAGCAGGAGAAGAGGTGATACAGTTAACAAAACAATAACAAAGATGAGTAACTAAAAGAGAAGGAAAAGAACATGAAAAACTTAAAGTAAAAATGAAAGGGGACAATCTATATGAAATTTTTACAAAAATTAGGAAAAGCGTTAATGCTTCCAGTAGCATGTTTGCCAATCTGTGGTATTTTAATGGGAATCGGATATGCACTGTGTCCTGCAACTATGCAGGGTGGTGATATCACAGGTATTGGAAACCAGATCGGATTCTTCCTTGTAAAGGCAGGGGGAGCACTGATCGACAATATGGCATTACTGTTTGTTATTGGTGTCGGTGTCGGTATGGCAGACAAACATGATGGAACAGGTGGTCTGGCAGCTTTAGCATCATGGCTGATGATCACAAATCTGTTATCTACAGCAGTAGTAACAACGATCATGCCATCTATTGCAAAGAATGCAGATGCAACACTTGCATTTGATAAGATTTCCAATCCATTTATCGGTATCTTAGCCGGTGTGATCGGATCTATGTGTTATAACAAATTCAAAGATACTAAATTACCAGATTGGTTATCATTCTTTAGTGGTAAACGTTGCGTAGCAATTATCGCTGGTGTTGTATCTATCATTGTATCAGTTGTATTACTGTTTGTATGGCCTGTTGTATTTACAGCATTGATCACAGTTGGTCAGTCTATTGCCAAGATGGAGCTGTTGGAGCTGGTATCTATGCATTCTTAAACCGTCTGTTGATCCCAACCGGATTACATCATGCATTAAACAATGTATTCTGGTTTGACACGATCGGACTTGGAGATTTAACTCATTTCTGGGCAGGAGAAACATCTAAGAATGTATCATGGAGCCTTGGAATGTACATGTCAGGATTCTTCCCATGTATGATGTTCGGTATTCCAGGAGCAGCATTAGCAATGATCCAGACAGCAAAGAGTAACAAGAAAAGATTGCGATCGGTTTAGTAGGATCCGCAGCTCTTTGTGCATTTGTCTGTGGTGTAACAGAACCATTTGAATTCGGATTTATGTTCTTAGCACCAGGTTTATATGTTATCTACGCAATCCTTTACGGAATCTTTACAACGATCACAACACTGGTAGGATTCAGAGCAGGATTTAGTTTCTCAGCAGGAGCAACTGACCTTGTATTCTCATCTTCCTTACCAGCAGCACAGAAGACATGGATGATCATTCCTTTAGGAATCGCAGCATTTATCGTATTCTATGTAGTATTCCGTATCGCGATCACCAAATTTGATCTGAAAACACCAGGTCGTGAAGATGACGATCTTGATGAAGAAAATATTACATTAGCCAATGATGATTTTACAGCAATGGCAACTGTGATCCTTGAGGGATTAGGCGGAAGTGCCAATGTAAAGAGCATTGATAACTGTATTACAAGACTTCGTCTGGAAATCAATGATGATAACAAAATAGATGAAGCGAAGATTAAATCTTCAGGAGCAGCAGGAATCATTCGTCCAGGAAAAGGTAACATTCAGGTTATCATTGGACCAAAAGTTCAGTTTGTTGCAGATGAGATGGAAAAATTATGCAAATAAGCCTTTGTTGTTATTCATAGTTTTCTCCGAAAACGGGCCGGCGATAAGCCGGCTCGTTTTTTGAATGCATTGATAAAGCTGGCATCAGAGCTGTAACCTAACAGATCTGCGATTTCAGTAATTGAATTTTCTGTAGTTTTTAAAATATTTTTTGCATAATTGATCTTAGTCATTGCCACATATTCAATCGGGGAGATTCCTGTCTCTTCTTTAAATAAATGTGCAAAATAATATGGACTTAAACTGGCTTGTCTTGATAACTCTTCTAAAGTAAGTTTATGACCAAGATGTTCTCGGATATAAGTCATAGTAGAAGAAAGCATAGAATTTTCATCCGATTCTTCGGTTGTAAATACGTCGTTTGAGGCCTGTAACATACAGAGGCATTGATAAGCCATACATGAAAGTGATACATCAGAGATAGGCTGTTCATAAAATAAAGGAGAAATCGTCAGATCCATTTGTTTTCGGATTCTATCAGAGTTTATGATATGAAACAGACAGCCTTTATTATCAAGAATCAAGTCTTTTGTAATCTCATAGGCAGCACGTCCGGCAAAATGAAAATAGTAAAATTCACATTCTTTATCAACATAATAAGCATGAGGCTTTGAGCAGTCAATTAAAAAGATTTCTCCTTTTTTTGCAACTTCATGCTGACTATCATGTTCAAGATGAAGCTCACCTTCTGCAACATAAATAAAAAGCGGGTAAGCATTTCCTTCACGTTCTCTCCGATAACCAAAATGGCAGTAAAATGGCCGCAGTTTACGACTCCATAATTATATTTTAAAAATTGTTCGGATGGGGAAAAAAAAAATACTGGGATTTTGGAAGAACCCCTCGTTCACCACAGATCATAATAGATACCTCCTTGTTTTGATGTAATTATTATAAAATTCATTTTCTAAAAAAGCAAGATGAATAAATTTTATAACAAGATTTTGTAATGAGAAGCGAAAAAAACTATGATAAATTAATACCAGAAAGAAAAACAAAGCATCAAAAAAGGAGTTAAAACTATGAGTAAGAGAATGGATAAAAAAGAATTAATCGAATCATTAAAAGGACTGATCGTATCATGCCAGACACAGCCAGATGACCCAATTCACACAGATAAAATGGTAGTTAAGATGGCAGAAGCAGCTAAGTGGGGCGGAGCCGTTGGAATCAGAGCAAACTCACCAGAACAGATTGCAGCAATCAAAGCAGAAGTTGATCTTCCGATTATCGGACTTTGGAAAATCTGGCATGACAATACGGATGTATTTATCACACCAACATTAGAAGCATGTAAAGCAGTATGGGAAGCAGGAGCAGATATCATCGCACTTGATTGTACATCACAGATCAATGCAGAAGGAAGACCAGCCTATGAACTTCTTGAAATCGTAAAGAAAGAAATTCCAGAAGCACCAATCTTTGCAGATGTATCTAATATCGAAGAGGCAAGAAGAGCAGCCGAAATGGGAGCAGATATCGTAGCACCAACATTATACGGATATACAGAAGAAACAAAACATATCGAAGAACCGGATATGAGAGCATTTGCTCAGATGTGCAGAGAATTAGGAGATAAAGTAAGCATCATGATGGAAGGTCATATCTACACACCGGAAGATGCAATGAAATGTATGTTCCTAGGAGCAGACGCAGTTGTTGTAGGAAGTGCGATCACAAGACCTCATTTTATTACAAAACGTTTTACAGACCTTTTAACAGTATATCAGAACAACTGGCGTGATGCCGAAAGAAGTAAACACTAAGAAACGATAGCAGAGAGATTGGAGGATATTATGGTTAAATTTGATGTGGACGGAGCTCAGAACGTAGAAGTCAGTGTGAAGATTCCATGTGAGAAGTCATTAAAAGAACAGTTAGAGATCATGGAAGAATATACAAGAGTACATAAGGAAGGTGCAGGTCTTTCCAAAGAAAGCAGAGAGTTAAACTGCTTAAATGTACTGTATCCAAGAATGTTTCGTAAGATCGAACCACAGGATAAGATCGCTGGAAGACTTGATTTCTCCAATTGGATTTGGCTGTGTAACATCTCTTGGTGGTGTTGGTCATTACTGTGTATTTAATAAGTTAAGAGCATTTCAGGCAAAATTAGATAACGAAGAAGATAAGAAAAGAGTCGATGCACTTTATGATTACTGGTTAGATCATGACGTAAAGACCATTTACTGCAAAGAAATGTTGACAGAGACAACCGTTGGACGTTTTATCGATCCAAAATATCCGTTGATCGCAACTGCAAGATTATCTGGAATGATGTTAGACTATCCGAAACTTTTAGAAAAAGGAATCGGAGGTTTAAGACAGGAAATCTTTGAGAAATTTAAAAAAGATCAGGACAATGAATTCTACAAGGCAGCACTTGGATGCCTGGATATCTTTGTTAATAGTGCAGAGGCCTTAAAACAAAAAGCATTAGAGCAGAGCCATGAAGAGTCTGGAGAGTGCAAAAAAGAACTGCTTCAGATGGCAAGAGTGTTAGAAAAGATCAAAACACAGAAACCAGAGACATTTCAGGAAGCTCTGCAGTTAATCTGGCTGTATGCATTATTATCAGGAGTGATCAACTATGGAAGATTAGATGATTATCTTGGACCATATTTAGTCAAAGACTTAGAAGAAGGAAGATTAACGGAAGAAGAAGCATATGATTATGTACACTCTCTCTGGACAATGATCGAAAACCGTAGAACAACAGTAAACGGCCGTATCATCGTTGGTGGAAAAGGAAGAAAACACCCAAAAGAAGCAGATGTTTTTTTACATATCGCAATGAAAGTTGCGAAGAATACAAGATATGTAGAGCCACAGTTTACGTTAAGATTTGACAAAGATACTTCTGATGAGATCTGGGATGAAGCACTCGATGCATTAGGTGCAGGTGCAACTTATCCAACACTTTATAATGATGAAGTTAACATTCCAGCCGTTGCTTACGGAATGAGAATTGATGAAGAAGATGCCAAACAGTATGTACCATTTGGATGTACAGAGTTCGTTATTCAGGGAAAGAGTACTGGAACACCAAATATCTGTATGAACCTGTTAAAGATCTTAAATATCTTTATGAATGAAGGAATCGACCCAATGGATGGATTGGATAAATCCGGCGGCTGCACAATTCCGCCACTGGCAACATATCAGACATTTGACCAGTTCTTTGATGGATACAAGAAATTCCTTGATTACTACATGGATTTATCCATAGACAGACAGTACAGATCTTATGAGATCATGAATGAACATGTTGGATTCTTATTTACAAGTATCTTAATGGATGACTGTATCGGACGAGGAAAAGCCTTATTAGATGGCGGAGTAAAATACCTTGGCGGTACCAATGAAGTTTACGGAAGTATTAACGCATCCGATTCTTTATGGGCAATCAAAGATCTTGTATTTGATCAGAAGAACTACACATTAGATGAATTAAACAAAGCAGTATTAGCAAACTTTGAAGGCTATGAAGAAGTAAGAAAAGACTGCCTAGACTGCGACAAATATGGAAACGACTTAGATACTGCAGATAACATGGCAAATGAGTTATACGAATATGTAGCAAAAGGTGTCAGAAACCGTGGAATCGAAGCAGGAATGCAGTACTTCCTGATCGTATTAAGCAACAACCAGTTAAACACAGAATGGGGAAATCAGACAGCAGCATCTCCAGATGGAAGATTATCTGAAATGTACATGAATCCTGCAAACAACCCACAGGGCGGTGCAGATAAGAGCGGACCAACAGCAATGTTAAATTCTCTTGCAAAATTTGATGCAAAATACCATGCTGGTTCCGTTCAGAATATGAAATTCTCACCAAGTATGTTCAATCAGAACAGAGAATTTATCAAAGCTTTAATGAAGACATACTTCTTCCGCAAAGGAGGATGCCACTTAATGGTAACAGTTGTTGACAAGAAGACATTAGAAGATGCAGTCGATCATCCAGAAAAATATCCAAATCTGATCGTACGTGTCAGTGGATTCTCCGCAGTCTTTGTAAACCTGACACCAGAAGTACAGCAGGAATTATTAAGCAGAGCAACTTATGATGAGGAACGATGCCGAGTTTCTTAAATCATACAAAATATTAAAAGTTTCTTAGAAGAAAGAGAGGGATTTTCATGGAAAAGAAATTAGCAATGATGGAGGTTGAGCGGTTTGCAATTCACGATGGACCAGGAATCAGATCCACCGTATTCTTACAAGGCTGTCCGCTTCGCTGCCCATGGTGCGCCAATCCAGAATCCCAGACGATCGGAAAGAAACGAATGTACTATGAGAAGAAATGTACGGGATGTGGAAGATGTCTAGAAAATTGTCCAAATCATGCGTTAAATGTGCAGGATGGAAAACTTGTTTGTGATAAGAAACTTTGTACACAGTGTGGAAACTGCCAGAAAGCATGCTTAAATGATGCAGTATCATTTTCAGGAATTGAAATGAGCGTGGAAGAAGTAAAGCAAGCAGTCCTAAGAGACAGAGATTATTACGAAGAATCCGGTGGTGGAGTTACAATCTCAGGTGGAGAATGTTTTGTCCAGTTTGATGGATTGATGCAGTTGTTAAAAGCTTTTAAAGAAGAAAATCTGCATACTGCCGTAGAGACATGCGGGCAGACAAAATTAGAGTATATCAAGGAAGCATTTCCGTATATTGATTTATTCCTATTTGATCTAAAACACGTTGATCCAGAGAGATTTCATGAAGTAACCAAAGGAAGTCTTGCTGATATTTTGAACAATATAAAATATATCGCAAATGAAGATCCAGATAAGATAGTAATCCGAGTTCCAGTCGTTCCAGACTTTAATTACGATGATAAAACAATCCATGGGATTTTAAGCTTTGCAAAAGAGCAGGGTATCAAGGAAGTACACCTGCTGCCATATCATACCTTTGGAATCAACAAATATCATCAGATGGGAATTCCATACCCAATGAAAGCAACGGAAAGTCTTACAAATGATGATCTTGAAGATTATAAAAAGATAGGTGAAGATATGGGGCTACATATAAAGATCGGTGGATAAGTATGCACTGATATGATTGATAAGTTCGGAAACTTTCTGTATAATAAAGATAGTTTATCCTGTTTTATCCTAATTGGATGGATAAAACAGGATTTTGCATATAAAAATAAAGTTATATAAGGATACAATATAATTAAGAAGGAAAATGACAGGGAAGGAGTTAAAAGATGGGTTTTTATTTAAATAACAAATCAAAGGTATCATTATACAAAGAAGTGAAATGCAAAGACCATATTTTGTAGATAAAACGTTAATCTTATCAGAACTGTTTCCGTTAATTGAGTCAGGAAATTCACATATCTGTATTACAAGACCAAGGCGTTTTGGAAAGACAGTGATGGCAAATATGATAGGGGCGTTCTTTGAAAAGGTGAAGATACGAAGCCTATGTTTGATCAATTAAAATCTCAAAGAATCCAGAGTGTGAAAAACATAGAAATAAGCATGATGTGATCTATATTGATTTCAGTAAAATGCCAGAAGATTGTGACAGTTATGACCAGTACATCAACAGAATTATCAATCGTTTGAAGAAAGATTTAATACGTGAGTATCCAGATGCTGATTATGAGGAAGATGATGCATTATGGGATATATTAGATTGTATCTTTGATATGTATGATGGACAAAAGTTTATTTTTGTTATGGATGAGTGGGATTGTGTATTTCATAAAGCATTTATCACAAGAGAAGATCAACAAAAATACATTTCATTTTTAAGCAATCTGTTGAAAGATCATGGATATGTCGAATTATCTTATATGACCGGTATTTTGCCAATTGCCAAATATTCCAGCGGCTCGGAATTAAATATGTTTTTGGAATATACTATGGCATCAGAAGAGAAATTTAATGAATACTTTGGATTTACAGAATCAGAGGTAGATGACCTTTTTCAAAAATACTTAGAAATATGTGAAACACCGATGATCACAAGAGAACAATTACGGTTATGGTACGATGGATATGCAACTAAAGCAGGAGAACGAATGTATAATCCAAGATCTGTGGTAACAGCTCTTTCTAACAATAATATTGGAAACTACTGGACAAGTTCTGGTCCATATGATGAGATTTTTTACTATATTAAGAATAATGTAGCGGATGTAAAAGCCGACCTTGCGTTGATGGTATCAGGAGAAGCAGTGCAGGCAGGGAATACGCAGCAGCATCAATGAATTTATCAACGAAAAATGAAATTTTTTCAGCGATGGTTGTTTATGGATTCTTGAGTTATGAAAATGGGAGAGTAAGAATTCCGAATAAAGAATTAATGGAAAATTTGATGAGATGCTCCAGAAAGAAGAATCCTTAGGATATATTTATCGATTAGCAAAAGAATCAGATCAGATGTTGAAAGCAACATTAGCCAATGACACTAAAACAATGGAAAAGATTTTATCTTATGTGCATGATACAGAAACACCAATTTTATCTTATAATCATGAAACGGAATTATCAGCAATTGTAAATCTTGCATACTTATCGGCAAGAGATCAGTATCATATTGAAAGGGAAGATAAAGCGGGGAAAGGATTTGTGGATTTTATCTTTTACCCATATGACAGGGCTGCAGATGGGGTGATTTTGGAATTAAAGGTAGATAAAACACCAGAATATGCGATCAGTCAGATTAAAGAAAAACAATATGCGCTAAGATTTAAGGGAAAACTGGCGGAAAAACAGCAGTATACAGGAAGAATTCTGGCAGTTGGAATCAATTACGATAAGGAAACAAAACAACATAGATGTAAAGTGGAAGAAATAAAATAAGAAAAGGTGGATAAAAGATAGACAATTGACAGCCACAGAATGGTCTTGCAGGAGATGATCATATTTTTGAAAGTACATTCAAAAATATGATCAAACAAAAATACACCATGAAGGAAGAATCAGTTTCTGTAAAACAGGGCAAAAAAGCCCTGTTTTATTTGATTGTATAGTATCAGACTGCTAAAATAGAAGCAGAAAGAACAATACAAATGGGTAACGGGAATCGAGGTAATACAATGATCATAAAAAATGGACTGGTATTCACACCAGAAGGAAAATTTGAAAAAAAAGATCTCTATGTAGAAGGAGAATACGTAGCGAAAGAAACAACAGACAACAAAGAAGTAGAAGCTGAAGGATGCTATGTGATACCAGGACTTGTTGATATCCATTTTCACGGATGCGTCAGACACGATATGTGTGATGGAACGGAAGAATCCATTCAGGCACTGGCTGATTATGAAGCGGCCAATGGAGTATTGGCAATCTGTCCTGCGACAATGACAATTCCAGAAGAAGAACTATTTCAGGCAATGAAAGCAGCAAAGGAACATAAGAATGGAAAAGGTGCAGATCTTGTCGGAATCAATATGGAAGGACCTTTTGTAAATAAGGAGAAAAAAGGAGCACAGAAAGAAGAGGATATCAAGCTGGCGGATGTTGAATTATTCCATAAACTGCAGGAAGCAGCCGGTGGATTGATCAAATTAGTGGATCTTGCGCCAGAGACTGAAGGGGCTATGGATTTTATCGATCAAGTGAAAGATGAAGTGCATGTATCAATTGCACATACGATGGCTGATTATGATACAGCAACAGAAGCGATCAACAGAGGTGTCGATCATATCACACACTTATATAATGCTATGCCGCCATTCAGTCACAGAGCACCAGGCGTGATCGGAGCAGCCAGAGACAGTGAATGTTATGTAGAACTGATCTGCGATGGAGTTCATATTCACCCATCTTGTGTCAGAGCAACTTTCGAGATGTTTACAGACAAGAGAATCGTATTGATCAGTGACAGTATGATGGCAACGGGAATGGAAGATGGACAGTATGAATTAGGCGGACAACCAGTGACTGTGGTAGGAAACCTTGCAACGCTGACCGAAGGAGGAGCCATCGCAGGTTCTGCAACAAACCTGATGGATTGTATGAGAACTGTAGTCAAAGAAATGCATATTCCATTGGAAAGTGCAGTCCGATGTGCAACTCTAAATCCAGCAAAATCCATTGGGATTGATGATAAATATGGAAGTTTGGAAGAAGGAAAATATGCGAATGCAGTCGTTTTAGATAAAGACTTGAATATTGTATCCATTATTCAGAAGGGTCAGGTAAAATAAAAAGGAGGCTGCCATGGGAAGCTATTTAAATCCAGGAAATGAAAAATTCTATAGAGCAATAAACTCAGAGATTTACGTGGACAAAACAGGTCTGATCGGATATACCAATAAGGTATTAAATACAATGCAGCAAAACCTTTGTGTCAGCAGACCACGTCGCTTTGGAAAGTCTATGGCAGCAGATATGTTGACAGCTTATTATAGCCGTGGGTGCGATTCAAAGGAATTGTTTAAGCGGCTAAAGATTGCTGATGATCAGAATTTTGAAAAGCACTTAAATAAATACAATACAATATTTATCAATGTTCAGGAATTTTTAAGTAGAACTAGTGATATATATAAATTAATTGATAGAATTCAGAGAATCATACTTCGAGATATTCAGAGAGAATATCCAGAGATTGATTATTTTGACAAGGATGACTTATCTGAATGTATGCAGGATGTTTACGAAGAAACAGGAATTCCTTTCGTAATGATCATTGATGAATGGGATTGCATATTCAGAGAATATAAGAATGATAAAGAAGCACAGGAAAAATATCTCGACTTTTTAAGAGATACATTAAAGGATAAACGATATATACAACTTGTATATATGACAGGAATTTTACCGATTAAGAAGTATGGAACACATTCAGCACTAAATATGTTTTCAGAATATTCTATGACAAATCCAAGACAGTTGGCACAGTATGTTGGATTTACAGAAGAAGAGGTTCAAGAGCTTTGTGTAAAATATCGTATGAATTTTGAAGAATTAAAAGAATGGTATGATGGATACGCTTTTGCATTAGTTCATTCTGTGTATAGCCCACGTTCTGTAATTGAAGCCGTATTGTCTGGAATTTGTGACAGCTATTGGAATCAAACAGAGACGTTTGAAGCTCTTAAAATATATATTGACATGAATTTTGACGGATTGAAAGATGATGTCTTAAGCATGATGGTAGGTGAAAGAGTTGCAATCAACACTGGAGGGTTCACGAATGACATGGTAACATTCCATCCAAAGATGATGTATTAACTTTATTGATTCACTTGGGATATTTAGCTTATGATTTCGAAGATAAATGCGTCTACATTCAAATAACGAAGTAAGAGGCGAGTATGTAAATGCAGTTTCAGTATCAGAATGGGGAGAAGTTTCGGAAGCATTAAGAAACTCTGCATGGACATTACGCTCAATCTGGGAAAGAAGACCAGAACAAGTAAGCAAAGGAATCGAACAAGCACATTTTGAAACATCCCATCTCAATACAACGATGAGAACGCACTAAGCTACACGATTTCCCTAGCCCTCTACGCAGCAAGGAATTTTTACCAGATATACAGAGAACTCCCAACAGGCAAAGGATTTGCAGACCTCGTATTCATCCCAAGAAAGAAATTCCCAGACAAACCAGCCCTCATTGTAGAACTAAAATGGGACAAAACAGCCAAGGGAGCAATCAATCAGATTAAGAACAAACAGTACTTCGAAAGTTTACAAGAATACCAAGGAAATTTATTACTAGTTGGAGTGAATTATGATAAAGATACACGAGAACATCGATGCGAGATAGAAGAATTTCACAAATAAAGTGGTGATTTTGAATAATTAATATTGAGATAAAAAAAGAATTCTGTGAAAGCAGGATTCTTTTTTGATACCTGAATTCATAAAATGATAAAAACAAAGGGAGCAGAAAAATGCTTCGAAAGATCACGATCATGATCCTGCTGATCCTAACAGTAGTCTGGTTTACAAACAGCAATAGTATCCAGCCCGCCAGAGAATTTATACAAAACAACATCTATGTCTGGAGTGAAACACAAGAGGAAAAACTTCCGATTTATTGTGTAGATACGCAGAAAAACAGATAGCACTGACATTTGATACTGCATGGGAATGAAGATATACCACAGATTCTCAAAATATTAAAACAGGAAAATGTAAAAGCAACTTTTTTCTTTTGTGGAGACTGGATCAGTAAATATCCAGCTGATATCAAAACAATCTATGAGGAAGGACATGATATTGCAAGTCATGGAGATCATCATAAATATATGACAAAATTAACAGACAAACAGCAGCAAGAAGAAATACAAGGATGACACAGAAGATTCAAGGGTTATTAGGTATTAAAATAGATCTTTTTCGGGCACCATATGGAGATTACAACGAATCTGTTGTAAGGAATGCAAGAAAAATGAAGTATTATATGATCCAATGGAACGTAGACAGTTTAGACTGGCAGGAACCAACGAAAGAACAATTAATAAAGAAAGTTTGCGAACACAAAATTTATCACCTGGAAGTATCATCCTGATGCACACAGGACGAAATGTACCAAACAGGCATTAAAACAGATCATCAAAAATATCAAAGTAAAAGGATATGAATTCGTACCAGTGTCCAGATTGATCTATCGAAGAGATTACCGTATTGATCCAACAGGAAAACAGATGAAACTATGAAATTATCCAAAAGTCATCGAAACAAACGGAGAAATCCTATAAAAACACTCGAAAATCTTGACAACTAAATAACAAATATTACATAATAAAAAGACGAAAATAAGAAAAACGAAATGCATAATTTCATGGTGATCTGTAATTACAGATCTTAAACTGGAATCAGGTGCAAATCCTGAGCGGTCCCGCCGCCGTGATAAGAAGTCAAAGCAACATACCACTGGGAAACTGGGAAGGTGCCAAGACGATGATCTTAAGCCGGAATACTTGCCATGATCTAAGGATATACTTTGCGAGCGACAGTCGTCCTCATGGTGCCAGAATGACAAAAGATAAGATGATGAAATGTAGTCTTTTTATAAATGAATAAGAATACATGTCTTTTTGTTATGCAAATAAGCCAGAGTAGATCCTTTTATGCCGTATACATGGGAGGATCTATTTTTTATGAAGAAATATATGGTATGGCTGATCTCTGTATTGATGGCAGTATCAATGACAGCCTGTTCAAATACACAGAAGAAAGATACAAAAGATCAGGCACAGATAACAACAGCTGCAAAAGAAACTGAGACAACAACAGAAGCAAAAAACAACAAGTAAAAAAGAGAAGAACGAAAAAAAAAGATAAAAGAAATCACAGAAGGAATAAGAAAACAGCAAAAAGACACAAAAGCAGTACGGCAAAAGAAAGGACAAGCGCAACAACAGCAAAAAAGAAACAGTAGAAGAAAAAACAAAAGAAAGAGACAACAAAGACAAAGAATACAAAAGAAACAACAAAAACAACAACAGCCAGTAAAAATGAATCAACAGCACGACGGAGGAATCAGACAACAGGAAGCAGAAGCAAGAGCAATCTTGTGAATTTCTGATCAGCTGCAAAACAGTTCTTTCTAATAAAGTGCATTGACAATCAATTACCAAGTTCCATCTGGCGGGAAAATTTATGAGAAGAAGATGGAGTTTGAAGAAGGCGATACCGTGATGGATGTTCTCAAAAGAAGAGGAGTAGATATTGATGTTTCTAAAGGATATGTAGCAGGAATTGACGGTTTATACGAATTTGATTGTGGGAAAAACAGTGGATGGATGTACCGTGTCAATGGTAAGTTTCAAACTATATGGCAGGGAAATGTAAGCTTCATGATGGGGATAAAGTGGAATGGCTGTATACTTGTGTCAGAGGAGATCTGTAGATGATCAAGGCATTAAAAAGAGCCCATCCGTTTGTTATATTTACTTATTTTGCAGGAATGTTTTTGCTGGCACCATTTAGTAGACATCCGTGGATGACAGGAGTGCAGATGATCTGTTTATGCCTGTTGTACTTTTATCATAATCGGAGTTTGAAAAAGTTTTTTCCATTCATCGCTTTGATTGTGATCGTGGCTGTAACGAATCCGTTATTTGTACAAAGAGGAAGAACGATCCTGTATGCAGACACACACGTAAGGATCACGAAAGAAGCATTGCTTTATGGAATTCATTATGGATGTGTGCTAGTGAATCTTTTACTGGTCTTTTCAATCTTTAACCAATATATAAAGAAAGAACAGTGGATCTATTTATCAGGCAGATTCTTCCCCAAACTTGGTGTCGTAATATCTATGGCATTTGGACTGATCCCAAGATATCAAAGGCATGCAAAGAAGATTTTAAAGACACGAAAATCCTTAAAATCAGAACGTGCAGTGCAGCGAGTTATGCATACAGTATCAATGGAAACGACATGAGCATTTGAATCTTCGATGGATCAGTTGGATTCGATGAATGCAAGAGGTTATGGGATTGGGAAGCGAACGCATTTTCATTTATTTAAGTGGGAGAAAAAAGACTGGATTCATATCGTGGAGATCGTGATTTTGACGATATTAAATCTGGGCATACTTCCACTATTATTCCAGATTTTTCTTTTATCCGATGATCATTATGCCAGCATTTCAGATGAGAGATCTCTTGTGGATGACCATGATGGCAGTTCAGTTTTTATTACCATGCATGTGGAAGGAAAATTTTGATGTACAAAATTAATAATTTAACATTTCGATATATGCTATCGGATAGAAATTCTCTAAAGCAAGTATCATTAAAAATAAAAAGGAAAGATCACTCTGATCGCAGGACTAAGCGGCAGTGGAAAGACGACGCTGTTAAGACATCTAAAGAAAGAGTTGCTGCCCAAAGGTAAAAGATCTGGAAAAGTTTTATATGATGGGCAGGAAATAGAACAATTGAAAGATTTGCAGTCTGTAAAAGAAGTTGGGTATTTATTTCAAAATCCATCCGCACAGATGGTAATGGATACCGTATGGCATGAGATCGCATTTGGACTTGAGAATCTTGGAATGCCTTATGAACAGATGAAGCGAACAGTAGCTGAGATCGTCAATTATTTTGATTTACAGAAAATATACTATGAAGATACAGATAAGTTATCTGGCGGACAAAAACAATTGGTGAATCTGGCAGCAGTTATGGCAATGCATCCAAAAGTATTGATCTTAGATGAGCCAACAGCACAGTTAGACCAGCGGCAAGGAAAGATTTTCTTGTGACGCTTCAGAAATTACATAAAGAATTCGGTTTAACGATCATTTTAACATCGCATAACTTGGAAGATGTAATGGAAATGTCAGATGAATGTGTGATCTTAGATGATGGAAAAGTTATCGAACAGGGAAATCCGAAAGAGGTTGCAAGACATCTTCAAAAAATACATCATCCATTGGAACAGTCTCTGCCACAGATTCTTCGGCTAGAAGAGAAATTTAAGATAGAACTGACCTTTTCGATGGAAGAAGCAAGAGAACAGATCAGAAAAAAAGAATATCAGTTAATAAAGAAAACACATTTTGAAAGAAAAACAGTTCTTTCAATTTCACATTATATGCAGGGTATGAGAAAGGAAAGGATGTTCTTTCGAATCTATCAGTCGAAGTTAAAGAAGGTGAAATCTTTGCAGCTGTCGGAGCAAATGGAAGTGGAAAATCAACGCTTCTTTCTTGTATGGTAAAGCAGATGAAATTTGATGGAAAATTAAAATGCAAGAAAAAAATCGTCTATATGCCACAAGATCCAACACTATTGTTTGTAAAAGATCAGTTGTTTGAAGACCTTTTGGAGATGGGAAAAGAAAAAGAAGTAAAAATCGATAAATTATTGGAAATGGCGGATCTAATGAGAGAAAAGAAGTCACATCCATATGATCTAAGTGGAGGACAACAGCAGATGGCAGCGTTGATCAAAGTATTACTTGCAGATCCAGAAATCTTGCTGCTAGATGAGCCGACCAAAGGAATGGACCGGGAACACAGCAGGAAGTTTGGAGAACTTTTACGCAAACTTACAGATCAGGGAAAAACGATATTTATCGTATCGCATGATCTGGAATTTTGTGCTGAGTATGCTGATCGCGTTGGAATGATGTTTGATGGGAAAATTGAAGGAATTGATGAGCCATCCAAGTTTTTTGCACAAAATTATTTCTATACGACAGAGTGTGCAAAGATTACGAGAGATTTTGAGAAAGTGATCATTCTGCCACAGGAGGTGGTAAGCGTATGTTAAATGCAGTGATCATTTTTATGGTGTGTATATCATGTATTCCATACTATTTTAAATATGAAAAGAAGAAACCGCAGACAAGAGAAAGTGTCGTGCTTGCGGTAATGATCGCATTGACGGTTGCATCCAGAATGTTATTTGCATTTTCACCAGGATTTAAACCAGTTAGTGCAATGGTGATCATCTGTGGTATGGCATTTGGAAGAGAATCTGGCTTTTTATGTGGATCTTTAAGTGCTGTGGTATCGAACTTCTTTTTTGGACAAGGACCATGGACTCCATTTCAGATGCTTGCATGGGGAATGATCGGATGGATTTCAGGAATTTTAAATCAGAGAAAATGGTTGGAAAACAGTAAGATACTGTTAACGATTTTTGGGATTCTTTCAGGAATTTCATATTCTTTTGTGATGGATATCTGGACACTTCTGGCAGCAGGAGATGGATTTCAATGGATGCGGTATGTGGCAGTATTGGGAACTTCGGTTCCAGTGATGATTGAATACTGCGTATCGAATGTGATATTTTTATGGATTTTAACACCTGTTTTTGTGAAGAAACTAAACAGGGTTAAATATAAATATGGTTTTTTCAAAGATGAAGAAGTCAGGAAACTCATCAATCAATGAGACATAACAAGGAGAATTTATGAGAACGATGAAACGTGTAGCGGCAGTGGCATTGTCTGTTGTCGTGCTGATGACATCAGGTGTTAGTGCAAAAGCAGCAGTGACGGATGTGCAGCCAGCGAAGAGTAAAGAGGAAGCTGTAGAAAAATGGGTAAATAAATTAATGCCGGATGGAGTTTATGATACGTTATCTGAGATTAAAGTTGTAGGAAATTATATTTATGCTGCAGAAGATAGCAATCATAGAATCATTAAAATTAATAAAGAAAATGGGAAAATAGAGAAAGAACATTCATATTACAAAGCAGATTACAAACAGTATTATGTGGGAAATATTGGATATGGAGATGGCAAGGTTTATGTGTCTTATGCAACTCAAGGAACAAATACAGTTGGAAGAATTGAGGCGTTTAATGCAGATACCTTAGAACCAGTATGGATTAGTGAAATAGCTTCACATAATGAGAAGTACGGAAGGAGCCCCATATTTGGTAGTAAATGATGTAGTAGCATCTAAACTTTTTTATGATAATGGACATTTGTATTTTGGAACAGGTGCGGGAACACCTGGATCAAGTTATGGATGGGACAAAATAGGAAAATATTATGTCCTTGATACTGCAGATGAGGATAAAAATAAGACAGATGAAATTAAGAAGATAAAAGAAATTGCATCTGCAAGTACAGAGGGAAATTTTTATTTAAAAGATGGAATTAAGGTTGGAAACTACATTATTACTTCTGATACCAAAGGAAAACTTTTTGTAATTGATTCAAATACTTTTAAAGTAGTAGCAACAAAAGAAATGAATGAAGTGTTTAGTGGTGGAATGGCATATGATAATACAACGAGATACAATTTATTTTGTTGCTGGAATCAATAATTTATATGGTATAAAAATAAACACAGATGGAAGCTTTAGAGAAAAAAAAAAAGTACAGGTATATAAAACAGGATATTCTGCAATGACACCAGAAGTATATAATGGAAAAGTATATTTAACGGGATCTAAAGGAACAGATGGAATAGAAAATACTGGATATTTTGCTGTGGTTGATGTGAAATCTGATGAATACAAAGTAAATTATACAGTAGATATACCAGCATACTCATTAGGAGAAATGTTAGTAGTAAAAACAGGATCTGATTCAGTACGTTTATATTTTGCAGTGAATTATGCAGAATTTGATGAAAATTCTAAAGCATTGAGTGGTGGAAATGTATATTGTGTTGATGATAAACAAGGAGCAACATCCGGTGAATTAAAAACTATTTATGAGCCAGATAAAGATCATGTACAGTTATGTATGAATACGATTCATGTAGATGAAAAAGGAACATTATATTATATTAACGACTCCAGATCAATTTTCGCCATTGGCAAAAAAGCAGCAAGCATAACACCATCAACATCCAATGCAACAACAACAGTACTCAACGAAACAAAAACAAAACCAGTCACAAAACAGTAAAAGCACAAGAAGTGTAAAACTGACATGGAAAAAGAAAAAATCCGCCAAAGGCTATGTCATTTACGCAAAAGCAGGAAAAGGTAAATACAAAAAAGTAACAACCGTAGGAAAGAAAACATCAAAGACGATCAAAGTCAACAAAGACTCATCCTACAAATTTAAAGTAAAACCATACAAACTAACAAAGAAAAAAAAAGAAATATTTTAAAGCCTATGCAGCCAAAGCCAAATTCGGAAGCAAGACAGTTAAAGTAACATTTAAAAATGTCACAGGATATGCAAGCTACAAAGTGCAGATGAAAGCAGGAAAAGCAGCATATAAGACAGTAAAAAACAACAACCAAAGGCGGAACGATCACATATACAAAGAAAAAAGCCAAAGTAGGAACAACTTACAAATTCCGCTTAAAAGGAATCAATAAGGTAAATGGAAAAACTGTTTCCGTAACAATCAAATAGAAGTACTGGATAAAATACAAAAGGGCTTGATTTTCAAAAGAATCATTGTATCCTATAACCAGTGAAGTTACTGACAAGGGCGTCAAACAATTAGTTTCATATTGTTTGTCGCCCCTTTTCTACTATCAGTTAGATAATAGAAAAATATATAGATTATGCTTCAAATGTAAGAGAAGAAAGGAAGAACTCTATGAAGGAAAAAATCAATGTATCAGAAATCTTCGGATCCCACGTATTTAACGACAGTGTTATGAAAGCACGTCTTCCAAAGGCCGTTTACAAAGATCTGAAAAAGACAATCGAAGAAGGAACAGAATTAAATCCAGCAATTGCAGACGTAGTTGCGAATGAGATGAAAGAATGGGCTATTGAAAAGGGAGCTACACATTATACTCACTGGTTCCAGCCATTAACAGGTGTGACAGCAGAGAAACATGACGCTTTCATTAACCCAACAGACGATGGTAAAGTTTTACTTGAGTTCTCAGGAAAAGAACTGATCAAAGGTGAACCTGATGCTTCTTCATTTCCATCAGGTGGTTTAAGAGCTACTTTCGAAGCAAGAGGATATACAGCATGGGATTGTACATCACCTGCATTCATCAAAGAAACAGATAATGCTTGTATCTTATGTATTCCAACAGCATTCTGTTCATACAAAGGAGAGGCACTTGATCAGAAAACTCCACTTCTTCGTTCTATGCAGGCATTAGATATCCAGACAACAAGATTATTAAATGTATTAGGAAATAAGAATGTGAAACGTGTTAGCACATCCGTTGGACCAGAACAGGAATATTTCTTAGTTGATGAAGAAAAATATAAACAGAGAAAAGACTTGATTTTCACTGGACGTACATTATTCGGAGCAATGCCTCCAAAAGGTCAGGAAATGGATGACCATTACTTTGGAATCATCAAACCAAGAATCGAAGGATTCATGAAAGATTTAAATATCGAAGCATGGAAACTTGGAATCAGTGCGAAGACAGAACATAACGAAGTAGCTCCAGCACAGCACGAATTAGCACCAATCTATAACTCAAACAACGTGGCAACAGACCACAACCAGTTATTAATGGAAACAATGAGACGTGTAGCAAGACGTCATGGATTAAAATGCTTACTTCATGAGAAACCATTTGCAGGAATCAATGGATCAGGAAAACATAACAACTGGTCTATGGTAACAAATGAAGGAAAGAATCTGTTAGAGCCAGGAAAAACTCCTCATGAAAACCAGCAGTTCTTACTGATCTTAGCATCTATTATTGCAGCAGTGGATAAACATGCAGATTTACTTCGTATGTCAGCTTCCACACCAGGAAATGATCACAGATTAGGAGCTAACGAGGCACCTCCAGCAATCATCTCTATCTTCCTTGGAGATCAGTTAGAAGATGTTGTAAAACAGCTTGTAACAAGAGGTGAGGCGACAGAATCAAACATGGAGACAAATTAGCATCTGGTGTTCATTCATTACCAGCATTTGAGAAAGATGCAACAGACCGTAACAGAACATCACCATTTGCATTCACAGGTAACAAATTCGAATTCCGTATGGTAGGTTCTACACAGTCTATCTCTGATCCAAACGTTGTATTAAATACAATCGTAGCAGATGTCTTTGCAGATGTATGTGACAGATTAGAGAAAGTAGAAGGCGGAGTTGAAGCAGTAGCTATGGAAGCTCACGAGATCACAAAAGAATTATTAACACAGCATCAGAGAGTTATCTTTAATGGTAACGGATATTCTGACGAATGGGTAGCTGAAGCTGAGAGAAGAGGACTTCAAACTTACACAGCATGGTAGATGCAATCCCAACATTAACAACAGATAAAGCAGTTAAGATGTTTGAGAAATTTGGAGTATACACAAAGAAGAATTAGAGTCTCGTGTTGAAGTATTATATGAACAGTATTCTAATACAATTAACATTGAAGGACTTGCAACATTAGATATCGCTAAGAAACAGATTGTTCCAGCAGTTATGAAATACCAGAGAAAACTTGCAAATGGCGTTGCTGAATTAAAGACAGTTGGTGTTGACAGCTCTGTACAGGAAAAATTGTTAGAAGATATCACAGCAAACTTAAAAGATCTGTTTGCTGCGATCAACAAGTTAGAAGCTGATATTCCAGAAGCTCAGGCATTAGAAAGTGAAGCTCAGGCTCGCTGCTATCATGATACGATTTTCACAGATATGAGTGCCGTACGTGAACCAGCAGACAAACTGGAAATGTTAGTAGCAAAAGAAGACTGGCCAATGCCAAGTTACGGAGATCTGATTTTCGAAGTATAATAATTACATAGTTTGTAAAACTTCTTAATACACAAAGAGAAAGCAGCAGAGAAATCTGTTGCTTTCTTTTTGTGTATCAACCATTGTTTGAAAAATATTCCAGAATATATTTTTTGAAATTTCATATTCTAAAGAAAAAGAATATCTTACAAAATTAGAAAGAGGAAGAATATGAAAAAAGAAATTTTTTGCATATATGATCATAGGGATTCTTCTGTTCACATTTCTGGCACAAGGGAAGGGAACAAAGACATACTGGTTTCAGATTGCAAGTCAGGGTGAAGGGGAAAGTGGCTTTTTAACTAACAGTAATTTGAATCAAAAGAAAGTTTATTTAACCTTTGATGATGGACCATCCGATCATACGGCACAGATTCTTGATATTCTAAAGAAACATAAGGTGAAGGCGACATTCTTTGTCGTAGGAAAAGAAACGGAACATGCCAAGAAAATGTATCAAAGAATCGTGTTAGAAGGTCATACATTGGCAATGCATTCCTACAGTCATAATTATGATCAGATTTATGCGAATGTAGGTGCATTTTCGAAAGACCTTATGAAACTACAGAAATATTTATATGATCTAACAGATGTAAAGCCATATATTTACCGGTTTCCGTGGCAGCAGTAATCATTGCGCAAAAATATAAAACCGTATATCCGGTATGTGAACAAAAAGGGATTACTTTATTTTGACTGGAATGCATTGAATGAAGATGCGGTTAATTTTGAACAAAGTCCTCAGCAGTTAAACAAGAAGATTTTAAAGGATGTCAGGAGACAGAAAACAAGTATTGTATTAATGCATGACCTTCATGAGACAACAAATACAGTGAAAGCATTAGATCCGCTGATCAAAACATTGAAAAAGAAGGGTATCAGATCCTTCCGATCACTAAAATACTAAGCCGCTCCATCATGTATCCATTGACAAATAATGGGCTTTCACGTAGAATATGTTCGGTAAAGGATTTATTTTATGTGAGGAGAATGACATGATCATAAAAAGTGTAAATTTAGAAACTGTCTGTGGGATCACAAGTAAATTACCAGACAATACATTGCCAGAAGTGGCATTTGCTGGAAAATCAAATGTAGGAAAATCATCACTGATCAATGCACTGATGAACCGCAAATCTTACGCGAGAATTTCAGCACAGCCTGGAAAGACACAGACGATCAATTATTACAATATTAACGAAGAACTTTATTATGTAGACCTTCCAGGATATGGATTTGCGAAAGTAACACAATCCGTCAAGGAAAAATGGGGACACATGATCGAAAATTACTTACAGACATCAAAACAGCTAAAAATGGTCTTTTTACTGATCGATATCAGACATAAGCCATCAAAGAACGATGTTATGATGTATGACTGGATTCTTCACAATGGATATCGTCCAGTGATCATTGCAACAAAGCTTGATAAACTAAAGAGAAGCCAGGTGCCAAAACATCTAAAAGAGATCCGCACAGAGCTTCAGATGGATAAGGAAACACCAATTTTCCCATTCTCAGCATTATCGAAACAGGGAAGAGATGAGATCTGGGATTTCATTGAGTAAATGGTGCTTCAACAAGAAGAAGCCGAATAATTATTTATTCGGCTCGTCAAATAACAATTTTCAATTAGCATAGAATAGACATCGGGTGTTTTTCTCCCAATGGTCACATATGTAAACTGCCTGGTCTCTTGAGACAACATTTAAGTTGATCTCAAGGAGCAGGTTTTTCTCTGATCTTAAGATTTACGGTATATTCGTCTCCTTTGGATGGATAAAATCAGCAGTCACACTGGCTTCCTTACGAAGCTCATATTCTTTTCTTTTAAAAACTGAGCGATATCTTCTTTGATAGAGTTTGGAATCTGGTATTCAAACATCTCAATTGCTTCAGATCCCTCGTCACTGAGCGCGTAGTGGCTCATATTACGAATCTGCTTGACTCTGAGCATATTTTCTTCCTCTAACTCATGAAAGCTCTCTGAACAGTAAAATAATTGGTATATCCCTTATCAAGGATAAATTCAGAAATCTGTGAATTGCTCAAAGGGAAATCTACCTTCTCAATTAAATATAAAATCATAAGCTTATAAAGTGTTAATTGTTCTTGTTCCATGGCTGATCTCCTTTGATTTATCGATAAAAGTCACTATGAAAAATTATAACACCACATGATTTTTCTTGCAACTTATGAATGAAAAGTTAAAATGACAGATAATAACGCTGAGGTGATAAGAATGAAAAGTACCAGTGGATCTTATGTGCAGGACTGATCATTTTGTGATCGCAGCGTTTTGTGTCTTAGTATCCAAAGATAACAAGGAAGAAGTGAAAGGTGCATTTGTAAGAGATGGAGGATATCAAAGTGAATGTTTATATCAAAGCGCAAGAAAGTGTATGTCTTGTGCATCCAGAGATTAAAATAAAGGATATCATGTCCCTGTACTGCACCGACAAGGATTTGGAACAGAAAATAAAGAATCAAAGTGTTTATCATTTTATAGGAAATCATGATCAGAGAAAATGTTTTTCTGTTTTGATGTTAGTTGAAGTGATAAAACAGGTGGATAAGACATTAGATGTGATCAATTTAGGTGCCGAAGATTTTATTGTATATTACAAGAGAAAACAAGAAGAATCAAAGATTTTTCATTATGGAAAGATAGTCTTTGTAATTTTAGTCGCATTTTTTGGTGCAAGTTTTTCAATTATGACATATAACACGGATGTTGGGATCGAAGAATTGTTTTATAACGTTTATGAAATGATCATGGGACAGGCACCAGATGGTCCAAATATTCTTCATATTTCTTATACAGCAGGATTGGCGATTGGGATCATTCTATTTTTGATCATGCAGGTAAGATCAAGTTAAATGATGATCCAACACCATTTGAAGTACAGATGAGGCTTTACGAGAGAGATGTAATGATACATTGATGATCAATGCAGGGCGGAAAGGGGAAGAAGCAGATGTGGATTCGTAGTTTCTTTCTGATCTTTTACGGATTGTGTGCAGGCGGCTTGATCGCAGCCAGTTTTCTGGCATTTTTGAGTATGTTAGGTGTGATCCCGAGATTAGCAGGATTGACGAAGAGTATGAAAAACGCCAGAATGTATGAAAGTTTTGTGGCACTTGGAGGGATTCTTGGGACATTGGTCTTTCTTTATCGATGGCAGATCAAAGCTGGATACCCGCTTCTTGTACTGTATGGATTGTTTGGAGGAATCTTTGTGGGATGTATGATCGGAGCTTTGGCAGAAACGATCAAAAGTCTTCCAATCTTTTCAAGAAGATTAAATTTGAGATCAGGGATTCCATATGTAATCTATGGGATCGCATTTGGAAAAAAAAAAAAAAATGCTAGGATGTTGGCTTTATTTTTATATATTTTCATAAAATGAAGAAAGGGTGATACAAGTGAAAAAAGAACCAAGCAAAGAAGAATATCAACAGATCGTGAAAAATCTTACACCAAAACATAATAGTCTGTTAAATTGCACAAAAGCGTTTGTAACGGGTGGGACATTTTGTGTTCTTGGTGAAGTTATGAAGCAGTTAATGATGAAATATTTGAATCTCTCAAGAAAGATTCATTATTATATGTGACAATTGAATTGATCTTACTAAGTGTCTTATTAACAGGATTTAATTTCTATGGAAAAATTACAAAATTTGGCGGTGCAGGCGGGCTTGTGCCGATTACGGGATTCGCAAATTCAGTGGCTTCAGCTGCAATCGAATATCAGAGAAGAAGGACAGGTTTTTGGTATTGGCGTTAAGATTTTTACGATCGCAGGACCAGTGATCTTATATGGAATCTTCTCATCATTTGTTACTGGATTGATTTATTTATTCACAAAGCAATGGGGGTGGTTTCTATGACATCGATTTGTGGTATGCAGAGTCTAAAGTTTGAGAATGCTCCGTACTTAAAAGGCTGGGCATCAGTTGCAGGGAAGAAAGAAGGGGAAGGTCCTCTTGGAAATCTGATCGATCAGATCATTGAAGATCCATACTTTGGACAAGAAAGCTGGGAATTGGCAGAAGGCCGTTTTATGAAACAGGCAGCAATGCTTGCGATCAGTAAAGCTGATCTTCATAAGAAGGATATCCGTTACGCGTTTGCGGGTGATCTTTTGGAACAGAATACAGCAACGTTTTCTGGAATGAAAGAACTAGGGATACCGTTGTTTGGACTTTTTGGAGCATGTTCAACGGTAGGAGAAGCGATGTCTCTGGCAGCGATGAGCGTTGCAGGAGGGTTTGCAAAGCATTCACTTGCAATTGCTTCCAGTCATATCGGAAGTGCTGAAAAACAGTTCCGTTTTCCGTTAGAATATGGAAATCAGAGACCATTATCTGCGACATGGACTGTGACAGGATCTGGAGGTTTTATTGTGTCAAAAGAAATTGGTCCTGTAAAGATTCAAGGGATCAAAACAGGAAAGATCGTTGATTATGGGATGGGAGATCCGATGAATATGGGGGCTTGCATGGCGCCAGCAGCGGCAGAAGTAATCTATCAGCATTTTGTGGATTTTGGGTCGAAGCCTGAAGATTATGATGCAGTATATACAGGAGATCTTGGAGAAGTTGGCAAGAAGATTTTGTTGCATTTGCTTCGTGAAAATGGATATGATCTTTCGAAAGTTCATGGGGATTGTGGAATTGAAATCTATGAGAATGAGACGCAGGATACTCATTCTGGGGGCTCTGGCTGTGCCTGTAGTGCAGTGGTTCTTGCATCGATGATCATACCGAAGCTCATTGATGGAACGTGGAAGAAAGTATTGTTTGTGCCAACAGGAGCATTAATGTCAAAGACAAGTTTTAATGAAGGTGAAAATGTTGCAGGAATCGCACATGCGATCTTTCTGGAAGGAGTAAGATAATAATGGAATATATCAGGGCGTTTTTAGTAGGAGGCATTATTTGTATCCTGGTGCAAATATTGATGGATCATACGACATTACAGCCGGGAAGGATCATGGTACTCTTAGTTATTGCAGGTGTTATTCTTGGGGCACTGGGAATTTATAAAAGAATCGAAGCGTTTGGAGGATGTGGTGCGACCGTCCCATTGTCTGGTTTTGGATTCAGTTTATGGAAAGGAATGAAAGAGGCAGTTGACAATCATGGGTTTCTAGGGTTATTCGAAGGAGGATTCACGGCAGCAGCAGTCGGAACATCAGCAGCATTGATCTTTTCTTATCTGGCATCTTTGATCTTTCAGCCGAAGATCAAAAAATAAAGGCAGGAGTATGAAATAAAGAGAAAAAAGGGATTCTGATTTGAGAGAATCCCTTTTTAATATAAAAATATAGAAGATCAACGGTTAATGTTTCTTGCAGAAAACAGATTGATATTTTTTTGGAAGCATATAAGGAGTGTCTGCTGTTTTTCCATGACTGCCCTTTTTGCGGACAATGTAAATTTTTCTTTGTTTTTTGTTTGCAGGACAATTCTTTGTGGCGAGTTTATCGCTTGTTTTACATACTTCAACTGCAACGTGGATATCACAGGTCTGGGTAGGAACGGTTCCTTTTTCAAAATATTCTGTGATCACACGGCTGCCTCTTGGATCGTGATCACAAACCCCTTTAATAGCAAGTTTTCCAGACTCTTTGCAGACTTTTGCTTTTACAATGTCAGCTGGTTTTTTAAAATCTGTAGTTTGTTCTTGTTTTGTTTTTATGATTTCATTCATAACCTTTGCCCATATTTTTTTATGAGTGTTATCAGAAGCAAAATTTGTATTCTTGTCATAGCCCATCCAGACAGAAGCTGTATGATAAGGAGTATAACCGCTGAACCAGTAATCGTAACTGTTTGAAGTAGTTCCTGATTTTCCTGCGACAGCCATAGATGAAGAAAGTTTTGCTGATTTTCCAGTTCCTTTTGTAATAACGTCTTTCATAGCGTCGGTTAAAAGGAAAGCAGTACTTTCTTTCATGACACGCTTACCTTTCTGAGTATTAGAAAGAAGAATATTACCATTATGATCTACGACTTTTGTGTATAAAACAGGTTTCTGGTAGGTTCCGCCATTTGCAATGGAAGCATATGCAGAAGTCAATTCCATATTTGTAACACCATAAGTCAGGCCACCAAGAGATAAGGACTGGGTAATATCGGTATATACATTTCCATTTGAAGTTGTCTCATTAGACACCAAAGTGGAAAAACCAAGATTCATCAAATATTCAAACGAAGTCTTAGGTGTAACGTCAGCAATGGTTTTGGCCGAAACAACGTTCATGGAGTTTGTGATCGCTTCGCGGATCGTTGAATAACCTTTATAACCTTTGTAATAGTTGCGTACTGGTCTGTTAGTGTCAATATAGTTATAAGGAGCATCCTCATATACGGTTGCAAGTGTCATATGATTCTTGTCAAGTGCAGGTAAAAATGCAGAAAGAATCTTAAAAGTAGAACCTGGTTGTCTTGTAGTACCAGTAGCACGATTTAAGGAAAGATCGGAAGTCTTATTTCCACGTCCACCAACTAAGGCTTCTACAGTTCCGTTAGATTGATTCATGATCGTCATGGATATCTGAGGCTGGATCGTTATTTGGAAAGATTCATTTGCAATGGTTTCACCTTTTGATAAAATATATTGTTTAAACTTTGTAACAACTGTCTTTGCACTTGCTTCATCTGTAAAAATCAACTGATTTCCAAGGTTATTTTTTCTCATATAATCAAGCAGATTGTGATCAGAATAAACAACGTCTTTTCCTGAAACAGTTTTTGCAGATAAAGAATAAGAAAGCGCGATTTTTGTGGCTTTTGGATAGTTTGAAGTATCGTTTGTGACGCTATCTGCAATCTTCTGGATCTGTTGATCCTGAGTAGAGTATATTTTCAATCCGCCACTGTAAATAGCATTATAAGCTTTTGTTTCGTCATACCCCAGTTGCTTTTTTAAATCTTTTACAACTTGAAGGATTAATGCGTCCTCAAAATAAGAATTTGTTGTTTTTTTTGCAGGTGCAGCAGCAGCATTTTTTTGAATTCTTGTGTATACATCATCACTAAGTGCTTCTCGATATTCTTTTTTTGTGATATAATGTTGCTCTAACATATTTTGTAAAACAAGTGATCTTCTGGAAGCGTTGTTTTCCGGATGAGTTACAGGATTTAAACGTGTCGGATTCTTAGTAATACTTGCAAGTACAGCACATTCGGACAATGTGAGTTCAGAAACATCTTTATTAAAATATTTTTGTGATGCTGTCTGAACACCAAGTGTTCCTTCTCCAAGATTGATCGCATTTAGATATTCTTCTAAGATATATTGCTTAGAAGCAATCTTTTCTAGTTCAAGAGCAAGAGATTGTTCTTTGATCTTTCGTTCCAGACGTTCCATTGTGGTTTTTTCCGGCTGAATTCCAAGTACATTGTTCTTGATTAACTGTTGCGTGATAGTACTTCCCTTGGCTTAGAGATTGGTTTCTGATACCAAGGAAGGTTGCTCGAATAATTCCATACAGATCAATTCCATTATGGCTGTAATAACGTTCATCTTCAATCGCAATAAAAGCATGCTGAAGATTCTTTGGAACGGAAGAAAGAGGAGTGTAGATCCTGTTGGAATCATGGTTTGAAAGTGTTTTGATCGTTGATCCTTTGTTATCGTAAATAGTTGTGATATATCCTTTGGAATGGACGGAATCTTTTGTAATCTGTGGGGTTGTTTTTAAAATCCCACGTACGAAACCAACCCCGAGGCCGAGCCCAGTAACGATCAAGGCAATGGAGATGATAAAAGCATATTTAAAAGAAAGAGAGAAATCTTAGAATTTCTACGAATTTTTTCTGAAGATAAGATCTGTCTCTTTTTCTGAATGTTTTGTTTGGTATATTTCATAAAAAACCTCCTGTTACGTATTATACCAAATAAAAAAGTTCAAGTAAACCGACCGTGTAACTATAAACGATACAATCAACAATATGATGATGTAAGGGGCAAAAGTATAAAGGAGAAGAATATGAAAAAACAATTAAAGGGGAAGCAGTCATTTTATGATGACAAACAAAGGGAAAATGTAGTATCCTACTATTTGATGGAAGATCAGGAACACACGATGTATGGAGTCGAACTGGAAAAATATCAGGAAGAGACGAATGTGATCGAGTGGGATGCAGTTCCAAGTATATCAGAATCTATGGAATTAGTAGATCGTGTGATCCATAACCTGATAAAATATAAAGTAACACCGATCTCACTGGCAGAGTCCTTAGATGAGATCATGACCAGGGAGGAAGAAGATGGACGTTCAAAAATATAAAATCTTATATAAAGAGGGAGAAGCAGAGATTTCAGAAAAGAAATCAAGATTTATTGCACATATTGCTCCAGCGCAGACAGAAGAAGAAGCACAGGCATTCATAGAGAAGATAAAAAAACAATACTGGGATGCAAGGCATAACTGCTGGGCATACAGTATCGGAGAAAAGCAACCAGCCTTGCGTTGTAGTGATGATGGGGAACCAAGTGGAACTGCTGGGAAGCCAATGCTTGAGGTGCTGACAGGGCAGGAACTACATAATGTGGTAGCAGTTGTAACAAGATATTTTGGTGGAACACTTCTTGGAACTGGAGGATTGATCCGTGCGTACACAAAAAGTACGCAAGAAGGGATCAAGGAAAGTATGGTGATCGAGAAATGTCTTGGGGTAATGCTCAGCCTCACTTGTGATTACACGACATCTGGAAAGATTCAGTATTTAACAGCAACAGAGCATATCCCAGTGCTTGATACAGTGTATACGGATAATGTAACATTTGAAATGATCGTACCAGTGGAAGAAGTTGGAAGTGTTGAGAAAAAGTTTATGGAAGCATCTATGGGGAAAGCAGTTCTTAAAAAAGGAGAAGAAACTTATTACGCTGAAATTGATGGTAAGATCAGTTACGATCTATAGACGAAGAATGATATGATTTCGTTCCTTTACAGTGATAAAATATCATGTTAAAATTTATCATAGTTAATTAGTCAGAAATAATGAAAATGAGCAAATTCTATGAAAATATCAGAAATTTTAAAAAATAAGTCAACAATTTCGTTTGAGGTATTTCCTCCAAAGAATAAAGAAGGAAATATTTCTTCTATTTATAGTACGATTGAGGGATTAGCAAAATTATCCCCGGATTTTATTAGTGTTACATATGGTGCAGGTGGATCTACAAAAGGTAAGACAGTAGAAATCGCATCAGTCATTAAGCATGAATATGGTATTGAATCTGTAGCTCATTTAAGCTGTATTTCATCTACAAAGAGGATATCAAATACGAATGTGAACGTCTGAAAGAAGCAGGAATCGATAATATCTTAGCATTAAGGGAGATTATCCTGCAGATGCAACAAACTTTGATCCTGAGAATCTGGAATTTCACTATGCAAGTGAATTAAATGAATTTATCGGAGAACATTTTAAAGGACAATTTTGCTTATCAGGAGCATGTTATCCAGAGACACATCAGGAAGCTGATGGGTTTAAGAAAGATTTAGAAGCATTAAAGAAGAAAGTAGATGCAGGAGCAGAATATTTAGTAACACAGATTTTCTTTGACAATGATTATTATTACAGATTAGTCAGAGAAGCAAGAAAGATCGGTATCACAGTACCAATTCTTGCAGGAATCATGCCAATTACGAATGCGAAATCTCTGATCCGTACAACAAAGATGTGTGGATGTACGATCCCATATCAGTTATCTACAATGATCGAGGCACATTATGATAATCCAGAAGCTATGAAAGAAATCGGAATCAACTACGCAGCACAACAGATCATTGATCTGATCACAAATGGAGTTGATGGGATTCATATTTACACAATGAATCGTGCAGAAACAGCGCAGCGTGTATTTGACAGTATTCCAGCTGTATTGAAAGAATTAAACTAAGATGGATTTTCAGGTTGTAAGAGAAAATGCCTTGAAATATCTTGGATATCAGGCACCAATGTTTGAAGGTTTGACTCTAGGGATTTCAAGTCTTTTGGGTGAATGTATAGAAGAGATCGAACAGATAGCACAGCCCAAAGTGATAGTGAAAAGATTTAAACTGGCGAAAGATCCATTGAGATTAGAGGAATCAGGGGATGAGATTTTAGGGCAGCAGATGGAAGATATGCTGGAAGATTGTGAAGAATGTATATTGATCGGATGCACTCTTGGGATTGTTATGGAGCGTAAAATCAAGTTTTATGCAAAGGTTAACATGACAAAATCTACGGTTATGGATGCTGCGGCAAGTGCTTATCTGGAAGAATATTGTGACAGATATGAAGAAACACTTGGTTTGATAACCGAACATATCGTGCATGTCCCGGATATGGAGATTTTCCACTTGAATTCAACAAAAGAATTGCTATATTACTAGATATACCAAGGAAGATCGGAGTCACGATCACGCCAAATAATCTTTGATCCCACAGAAGTCTATGTTAGGATTGATTGGTATCGGAAGTGATAAACGAAAGAAATCATGTGGAAATTGTGTGATGAAAGAAGATTGCCCGTTTAGAAAGAGAGGACAAAGATGTTACAGAACCGATTAGGAAAAGAACTTTTAATATTTGATGGAGCGATGGGAACACAGCTCCAGAACGCAGGATTAAGTGCAGGGGATATCCCAGAAGAATTAAATATTGACCGCCCGGATTTATTAAGATCGATTCATAAAAACTATCTGAAAGCGGGAGCAGACTTTATTACAACAAATACATTTGGGTGTAACCGATTAAAGATGGAAGAAGCAAAATACGAGGCGAAAGATATGCTGTTAGCAGCAGTAGAGAATGCAAGAGTAGCAAGAACAGAAGCTGGAAGAGAAGATGACTCTTATATTGTTCTTGATATTGGACCAATCGGTCAGCTGTTAGAGCCAATGGGAACATTGACATTCGATGAAGCATATGACATCATCCTCGAGCAGGTAGAAACAGTAAAAGATCAAGTAGATCTTGTACTGTTTGAGACAATGAGTGATCTATATGAGGTGAAAGCTGGAGTTCTGGCGGTCAAAGAACACACAGACCTTCCAGTGTTTGTTACAATGACCTTCGAGCAAAATGGAAGAACATTATCTGGAAATGATCCGGAAACATTTATTAATGTTGCAGAGGGCTTAGGAGTTGATGCATTGGGAGTCAATTGTTCTTTAGGACCCGATGAATTAAAACCGATCATTGACGAAATCTTAGAAAAAGCAAGTATTCCAGTGATGTTACAGCCCAATGCCGGACTTCCATGTTTAGAACATGGAGAAACACACTATCATGTGACACCAGAAGAATATGTGGAATCTATGAAAGATTATATGGCAAGAGGTGCAGCAATCGTTGGTGGATGCTGTGGAACAACACCAGAATTTATAGGAAAACTTGCAGAAGCTGCGCCTAAAGCAGTGGCAGAGAACAGTTGAGAAGAAAACAAAGAGTATCCAGTCAGACACAGACAGTTACGTTTGGAGATCATGTGATCGTCTGCGGAGAACGTCTAAACCCAACGGGTAAGAAAAAGATGAAAAAAGCGTTGTTAGAAGAGCGCTATGATGAACTTGTGGTGGAAGCAGTTAAACAGGTAGAAGCTGGAGCGGAAGTACTAGATGTTAATGTTGGACTTCCTGGAATTGACGAGCCAGAGACAATGAAACGGGTTGTACGTCTGTTGCAGGAAGTTGTCACACTTCCATTACAGATTGACAGTTCCGAAGCAGATGCGATTGAGAATGCCTGCCGTTATTATAATGGAAAACCATTGATCAACTCTGTAAATGGTAAAGACGAAGTCATGGAAAAAATCTTCCCGATTGCTAAGAAATATGGAGGAGTTGTGATCGGACTGACTCTGGAAGACGGAATTCCGCTGAAAGCAGAAGAACGATTTGAAATCGCCAAGAAGATTGTTAATAAAGCAGCTGAATACGGAATCGGTAAAGAGAATATCATCATCGACTGTCTGACATTAACAGCATCTGCACAGCAAAAAGAAGTAAAAGAAACACTCCGAGCGATCAAGATGGTAAAAAAAGAATTAGGTGTCAATACCGTATTAGGGGTATCGAATGTATCCTTTGGATTGCCAAACCGTCCGTTATTAAATAGAACATTTTTAGCATTAGCAATGGAAGCAGGATTGGATTTACCGATCATCAATCCGTTAGATGCAGAATTGATGGGAACCATAGATGCATTTCATGTGCTGTTCTACAAAGACGTGGATAGTCAGACTTATATTAAAAACCAGTCCAAAGATAAAGAAACAAAACCAGCCGCAGCGGCGGCAACAACAAACTTCACATTAAAAGATGTGATCATTCACGGATTAAAGATGAAGTAGAGAAAGTCACAAAGAAGAACTGAAAGATAATGAAGCACTGACAGTAATTAATGAAGTGATCATACCAGCGTTAAATATCGTAGGAAAAGACTATGAGACAGGAAAGATCTTCCTGCCACAGTTAATTCAGTCAGCAGAGACAACGAAGAAAGCATTTGAAGTTGTTAAAGAAACATTTTCAGCAAATGATGGAGAAGAAAAAGGACCGATCATCATAGCAACCGTAGAAGGTGATATTCATGATATTGGAAAGAACATCGTGAAAGTTGTACTGGAAAGTTATGGATATAAGATCATCGACCTTGGAAAAGACGTTAAAGTTGAAAAGGTAGTAGAAGCTTATAAGAAATACAAGCCAAAAGCGATTGGGCTAAGTGCATTAATGACAACAACTGTTGCATCAATGGAAAGAACGATCAAAGCACTTCACGAAGCAGGATGCAGTGAACCAATCTGGGTTGGGGGAGCTGTTGTGACGGAAGATATCGCACACAATATCGGAGCAGATTATTATACAGAAGATGCGATGGCAGCGGTGAATCTGCTGGAAAATGAAATTTTGATTTTGTAGTTGGCCAACTTTAGATTTCTCATATACCAGAAGTCTAAAGTGTGGACAATTACAAGAATTGAAAAATTTAAGTGGTGTGTATGTTGAATGTTATTGATCTTTGATTTATGTAGTGGTAGACAGATGTTTATTATACATACCGATACAGTAAAGCATACACACTTATTAGTGGTTTCAATAACTAAAATTATTGAATATTATAAAAATGGTTATATGTCGGCGACCGTAGGAACACGCCTGCACTTAGCGAGTGGATGATCGTAAGATCATTCAGGAGCTTAGTACAGCTGCGTAGTGAGTCGAGCGAGAGCGCGTTGCAGACATATAACCATTTTTATAATATTCCACCAATAATTTCAGTTATTTAAATCAAAATCTACTGATCTAATCGGTTTACAGCGCTGATCAGTGCTAATACAGAAGCAGTAATGATGTCTTCGTGGATTCCGGATCCCCAAGTAACATTACCATTTGGTTCTTGAACTCCAACATAAGCACAAGCCTGAGAGTTAGAACCAACATTTAAAGCGTGTTCCTGATAAGTAACGATAGAGTAATGCATATCACTGTGTCTCTGTAAAGCGTTACTTACAGCATCGACGACCATTTCCTTTTCCGTGGTAAAGTTTTGGAACACCAGATTTCTCTAAAGAGATTTCTGCTTCGATGCCACCGTCTTTCTGTACGAAGTGCACTTCTTTTAATTTGCATGGATCATCAATATTTACGTAAACTTCTTTGAATACTTTTAAGATATCTCTTGGAACTAATTCCTGATGGCGTTTATCAGATACATCTTTGACCGTGTATCCTACATCTTCACGCATTTTTCCAGGAATATGGAATCCAAAGTTTTCTTCTAGTACATAGCTGATACCGCCTTTACCAGACTGACTGTTGATACGGATAACGTCACTTTCGTATTCACGTCCAACATCGTGTGGATCGATTGGAAGATATGGGATATTCCAGTGCTCTGGATGTTTTTCGTCTCTCCAGTGCATACCTTTGGCAATCGCATCCTGATGAGATCCAGAGAAGGCAGCAAATACCAGCTGTCCTGTGTATGGCTGACGTTCGTAAACGGACATTCTTGTTAATCTTTCATAGACTTTTGTAAGTTCTGGTAAGTTAGAGAAGTCCAGTTTTGGATCAACACCGTGTGTATACATATTTAATGCAAGAGTGATAATGTCAACGTTACCTGTACGTTCACCATTTCCAAATAAAGTACCCTCGACACGGTCAGCACCTGCAAGCAAGGCAAGTTCTGTATCAGCAACACCGCATCCACGGTCATTATGTGGATGAAGAGATAAAACTACGTTTTCACGGTATTTCATATGTTTGCTCATATATTCGATCTGGCTGGCATATACGTGAGGCATTGAAAGCTGTACAGTTACAGGAAGATTGATGATGACCTTCCAGTCTGGACGAGGCTGCCATACGTCAAGAACGGCATTACATACATCTAATGCATAGTCGATCTCTGTACCAGTAAAACTCTCTGGAGAGTATTCAAATAAGAAGTTACCGTCTGTCTCATCAGCCAGGCGTTTTAATAATTTTGCACCGTCTGTTGCAATTTTCATGATCTCTTCTTTGGATTTTTTAAATACCTGTTCACGCTGTGCAACAGAAGTAGAGTTATATACATGAACGATCGCTCTTTTTGCGCCTTTTAAAGCTTCGAAAGTCTTTTTAATGATATGTTCTCTTGCCTGGGTTAAAACCTGAATGGTAACATCATCAGGGATCAGATCATTTTCGATCAAAGTACGTAAAATGTATATTCTGTTTCTGAAGCAGCAGGGAAACCAACTTCAATCTCTTTGAAACCAACCTTTACTAAAAGTTTAAAAATTCAACTTTTTCATCAAGACTCATCGGAATGATCAGAGCCTGATTTCCATCACGAAGGTCAACACTACACCATGTAGGTGCTTTTGTGATATATTCTTTCTTTGTCCAGTCAAGGGACGTTTCAGGTGGCATAAAATATTGTCTTTCATATTTGCTTGGGTTCATCATTGCTGTGAAGCTCCTTTCAAAAATTAATGATTGTTGTAGGTATGTTTTAAGTATTGAAAGGTGGATACTGGGTATCATGTATCGGATGAAATAAATGTACGATAACATAAAAAAAACTCCGAATCTAATCCTTATCAGGATAGAGACGAAGAAACTTCCGCGGTACCACTCTAATTCACGTTATAAAGAAACGTGCACTTCTTACTGATACGGGTTATAAAACCGATATCTCTCCATTATAACGGTTGGACTCCGGCAATACCTACTGTAAGTTCAGCATGCTACTCAAGGCGAGTTCAAATATCATCAACAATTGCTTCGCACCATCCAGCAACTCTCTGAATGTCTTAAATATTCTACTATTCCTTATCATTGTATTTAAATCATTTACAATAATGACAATCTAACATAAAAATCAGGAAGTGTCAACTGCTAAAATATAAAATATAAAGAGAACTTTCTTTACAGAGAAGACTTTCATACGGAAAGAAATTATGATAAAGTAGAACAGAGCAATGGAGGAAAGAACATGAGATTTTTTGAATATTTAAAAAAACAGGAACCTTCAAAAGAAATGAAGAAGCAAGAAAACGAATTTATAAGCTGCATCAATTAGAAGGAAGCCTTACTTATATTGAACGAATGGAAATCATCGAAGAAGGGAAAGGCTCCATGGAAGTTGAGTTTGTCAGAGGAGAGTGGAGTGAGGGAATGACACTTTGCTTTTATGATAATCAAGGAAAAGAATCTGGAAGAGGAGAGATTCTCGAAATTTATATTGGAAAGGGAGAAGATAAAGGGAGATTCTCAGAACAAGGGAATAAGGGGAAGATTATATTTGAATATTGGCAGCCAGTAACGGACCGTTTCTGGAACAGTCAATATCTGAAAGAATTCACTCTTGAAAAATAAATTTAAAAAAATTCAAAAAAAGTGTTGACAGTTGTCGGAAACATATGATAATATAAACGAGCTGTCGCATTGATGGGGTATCGCCAAGTGGTAAGGCACAGGATTCTGACTCCTGCACCGCTGGTTCGAGTCCAGCTACCCCAGTTTAAGGGTGTGTAGCTCAGGTGGTAGAGCACTTGACTTTAATCAAGTTGTCCGGGGTTCGAATCCCCGCACGCTCACTATATTTTTTAAAATAAATTTTAAAAAATATAAAAAAGTTCTTGACAAAGAACGACAGATTATGTATAATAAAGTAGTTGTCACATTGATGGGGTATCGCCAAGTGGTAAGGCACAGGATTCTGACTCCTGCACCGCTGGTTCGAGTCCAGCTACCCCAGTTAAGGGTGTGTAGCTCAGGTGGTAGAGCACTTGACTTTTAATCAAGTTGTCCGGGGTTCGAATCCCCGCACGCTCAGTTAATAAGCATGATTTAAGAATGAACTTAGATCATGCTTTTTTTCTTTTACTAAATAAAATTCACAAAATAAAAGAAGCCTCTAAAAACAGAGACTTCAAATGCTCGCATTGATCACAAGTAAACTTATTTTTCAAGTATGGTGCAATTGCAGAGCTGATTTCTTCAAGTTCATCTTTACCATGTACGGTTAAAGTCAAAGGTCTTGTCAGATCAAGGCTGAAAATTCCCATGATCGATTTTGCATTTACGATATATCTTCCAGAAGAAAGATCAATCTCAGATTTAAAATGTGCGATCGTATTTGCAAATGCATTCACGTCTGCAATGGAATCAAGAGAAATAATAAAGTTGGTATCCATGTTTAAACCTCCTTAATGGTTAAATCTCTTTTATCCTACAATTTTGATAGAAAGTCAAATTCGATAGATAACAGAAAAGAAGTATGATAAAATATAAGACAACGGAGGGAAAAAGATGACGGAAAAACAAAAAATGTTGATGGGAATTTTATATAATGCAGAGGATCAAGCTCTGATAGAAGAGAGGAACTATGCAAAATCTCTAACCAGACAGTTTAATGAACATTGGGAAGATAAAGGACGTCGGAATTATCTGATAGGACAGATATTTGGAAGTCTTGGGAAGAATGTTCATCTGGAAGCACCCATTTATCTGGATTATGGATATAGGACAACGATTGGAAGTGACTTTTTCTCAAACTTTAATCTGTCGATTTTAGATGGTGGAGGAGTTGAAATCGGGAATCATGTTTTATAGGTCCGAATGTAGGAATTTATACTGCGAACCACCCAGCAGATGTGAAGAGACGAGAAAAGGGATATGAATGGGCCCTCCCAGTTAAGATTGGAGATAAAGTATGGATTGGCGGAGGGGTTACGATTCTTCCTGGAGTTACGATTGGCGACAATAGTGTGATCGGTGCAGGAAGTGTTGTAACAAAGGATATTCCTGCCAATGTAGTTGCTGCAGGTAATCCATGCAGGATCATCAAAGAAGCGGAAGAAGGAGACAGATATGGGATTATTGACGAGAAAAACGGATAGCAATCCATTAAGTAAGAATATTGACGAATTACTTGATGGAATGAATCAGGAGAGGGAAGAGACAAAAGAAGGAACTTATGAAGAATCTTTAAAGAAGATTGAGGAGCGGATCAAAGAACTTGGTATTTTAGAAGAAGAGAACGAAGATTAAGAAAGACATAGGTGGTGCCTTTCTTTTTTTTACTTTATAGGAAAGTTCGCCTTTGGCTCCTTTCAAAGAAAAATAGCCCACATAAAAGTGGGCAGAGCAAACAGATGATCATGGTTTTAGAAAATATAAAAACCTTCTTCACCAAAATCATCACCAAACACATCTTCATTTAGAAAACAATCCATATCCAGCAGGTCATCCTCGCTCATATGGCGAATGTCCTCGGATGTCATACCTTCTGGGGGATTTGAAATATATTTTTCGCGTAGCTCTTTGATATTCTTTTTCATGGTAGGGTTCCTCCTTTATATGAGGATTATAGCATAAAAAGAAGTGGTCATGCAGAAGAACGCTTTCCACGGGAGCGGGACATTGCTTTCTCGTATAATTCTTCAAGAGGTACGCGGCGATGGTTATGATATATTTCCAGGATCACCATCTGTTGTTTACAATGAGGACAGATCAGAGGATCATAGCCAAAAGAAGAAAGGATCGCAGTACGCCACCGGTTAAAACAACGGAAAGTATGCCGTTTTTCTTTCGAAATAGCGAGATGGAGTTTTTTATCAATGGAACGATGTCTGGCATAAAGGCCGCCATAACGGATCATCTTGAAATGTTTTTCAGGGATGTGCCGGATAAGGCGTTTGATAAAATCCATGACAGGAATGGTTTCTTGAACGTATTGATCATCTTCGTGACGATTGTAATGGAAAGAGACAAGATCACCGGTATAAGAATCGACCCTGGAAGTGGCAATGACAGGGCGACCAAGATACCGGCCAATATATTTGGTAACAGTCTTAGGGTCACAACGGTTGGGTTTGGCATAAACATAGAAGCCGTGTTCATGTTCCAGATAACAACGGGCAGAAACTTTTTTAAAAGAAGGACCGATGCGGAGCAACATTTCCTTGAGGAGAGCAGTACGGAAAGCATTGCGAAGGAAAGTATAGTTGAAATGAGAGACATTACGCCAGAAAGCATCATCACTGTAACCGCCTTCAGAGATGAGACAATGGATATGAGGATTCCATTTAAGATCCCTGCCGAAAGTATGCAGGACCATGATAAAACCAGGGGTAAAGTTTTTGTGTTTGTTCATTTTAGAGAATAAGCGAAGGACAACACTGGAGACGGAATGAAAGAGACAGTTAAGGAGAGAGCGATCCTGCAGGAAAAAATCACGGAGGGACGCATCAATGGTAAAAACGCAATGACGGTGTCTGACATTAACGAGCTTAAAGGACATAGAGGTAGTGCGATCCATGGAATATTTATTACCGCAGGTAGGGCAGAAACGGCTGTGACAACGGAAAGGAACAAACTTGAGATTTCCGCAGTGGATACAGCCATACATGGCACCACCATAAGAAGGATCACCACAGTTGATCATCTTATCGATATTTTCCATCTCAGCAGGTCTGGGATGAAGAGTATATTTGATTTCTTCATAATGATCTGTAAAGATCTCTTGTAGGATATTCATGATTCTATTATGAAGGAAAAAGACAAAAAAAGAAACCCACCCCTCAAGAATGAGGGGCAGGGGAGTTGAAGTGTCGAAGACACTTTTTTAGAATGATCAAAAGACTTCTTATTGTTAACTTTTAAAAAAACAAAGTTGACAATAAGGAATTGATGATATATAATGGCAGTCAGTACAGGAAAAATAATAAAAGTGAGGGAGAAATTTATTATGGAACAACAAACAATGAAAATTCAGGATTTAACACTGATTGCATTAATGGCAGCATTAACTTGTATTTTAGGACCAATGTCGATCACATTGCCATTTACACCAGTACCGATTTCATTTACGAACTTGGTGATTTATTTTGCGGTAATGGTTATTGGGATGAAACGATGGAACGATCAGTTATCTTGTATACCTTCTGATCGGAGCAGTAGGACTTCCAGTATTTTCAGGATTTAGTGGTGGGCTTGCTAAACTTGCAGGACCAACAGGAGGATATTTGGTTGGATTTATCTTTTTGGCATTGATCAGTGGATTCTTTGTAGAAAAATTCTCAGGGAACATAGTGATGGCAGTAATTGGTATGGTACTTGGAACAGTAGTAACATATGCATTTGGAACGATCTGGCTGTGTGCACAGATGCATTTAACATTTGTACAGGGATTATATGCAGGTGTGATTCCATATCTTCCAGGAGATGCGGCAAAGATCGTGATCGCGATCATTGTAGGAAGTGCAGTGAAGAAGGCTGTTGTGAAGGCGAGAGTTTTACCAGAATAAATAACAAATACTTTGCATGAAAAATAAGAATCTGTTGACATTTTGTATGAAAAAGCATAAACTATTCGTAGTTAAATGCAATGAACAGAATTAGTACAGACAAGTTGGAACTGTCAGAGAGAAGCTGCCATCGGCTGGAAGCGGCTTTGAGGGAAGATGTCTGGAATGCATCTGGGAGCAGACAAGATGAATAAAGTAGTTTTGTACGTTGCCGGCGTTAACGGATTCGAGTGAAAGTATCCTGATCAAGTGATATTAGTCAGATATATAATAAGAAGATCAGGAACTTTTAAAAGAGTGGAACCGCGGATATACTCCGTCTCTTTATTTAGAGACGGAGTTTTTTGTATTATAGAAAATTTTGATGGAATCCTCTATGATATAAAAAGTCCTGTAAATTACATACTATATATTGGAGGTTTAGAAATTATGATGGGTTTTCGAGAATTTGCGAAAAGCCAATATGATACGATCAAACTAAGAGACCCTGCGTTAAGGGAAGAGAAATTTTTGTATCCATGTAAAAGCACTGTATTGGCATCGTGTTGCACACGAATTATATAAGAAAGGAGAGTTTTACAAAGCTAGAAAGATTTCTCAGAAATGGGCGAGAAAAACTGGAATTGAGATTCATCCAGGTGCACAGATCGGAGAAGGGTTCTTTATTGACCATGGGCATGGAGTGGTCATTGGCGAGACGACGATCATCGGAAATAATGTGACCTTATATCAGGGTGTTACATTAGGTGGAACTGGAAATGAAACTGGAAAACGTCATCCAACGATCGAAGATAATGTTATGATCAGTTCAGGTGCTAAGGTTTTGGGATCTATTACAATTGGAAAGAACTCAAAGATTGGTGCAGGAAGTGTTGTTGTATCTGATGTACCGCCGAATTCTACTGTTGTCGGAGTTCCAGGTAAGGTAGTTAAACAGGATGGAGAGAGAGTCAATCGCATTCAGAGTATTGTGCTTGACCAGATCGATCTTCCAAATCCAGTCGATATGGATATCGAAAAGCTCGCAAGAGAGAATGCTGAATTACGACAGGCACTGGAAACATTTATTATACATTATCAAAATTCAGAAGCAATCAGAAGGGAAAAAGAAAAATGAAAATCTACAATACACTGACAAGACAAAAAGAAGAATTTGTACCGGTGCATCCAGGGAAAGTTGGAATGTATGTTTGTGGGCCAACGGTGTATAACTACATTCATATTGGAAATGCAAGACCAATGATCATTTTTGATACGGTGCGTCGTTACTTTGAATATAAAGGATATGAAGTAAATTATGTTTCAAACTTCACAGATGTCGATGACAAGATCATTAAGAAGGCAAATGAAGAAGGTGTAACAGCAACAGAGATCGCAGAAAGATATATTAAGGAATGCAAACAAGATATGGAAGCGTTAAATATCAAACCTGCAACCCACCAGCCAAGAGCGACAGAAGAAATCGGTGGAATGATCAAAATGATTCAGACATTGATCAAAAAAGGGCATGCATATGAAGTAGATGGAACTGTATACTTTAAGACAAGATCTTTTAAAGATTATGGAAAACTCTCCAAGAAAAATATTGATGATCTAGAAGCAGGACATCGCGAGATCAAGGTAACAGGAGAAGAAGGAAAGGAAGATCCTCTTGATTTTGTATTATGGAAACCAAAGAAAGAAGGAGAAATCGCATGGGATTCTCCATGGGGAGAGGAAGACAGGATGGCATATTGAGTGTTCTGAGATGTCTAAGAAATATATCGGAGACACAATTGATATTCATGCAGGTGGAGAGGATCTGATTTTTCCGCATCATGAAATGAGATCGCACAGAGTGAAGCATGCAATGGGGAGAAGTTTGCGAATTACTGGATGCATAATGGTTTCTTAAATATCAACAATAAGAAAATGTCTAAATCAGCAGGAAACTTCTTTACAGTGCGTGAAATTGGAGAAAAGTATCCATTACAGGTGATCCGTTTCTTCATGTTAAGTGCACACTACAGAACCCCATTAAACTTCAGTGATACTTTAGTAGAAAGTGCAAAAACAGGATTAGACCGTATCTTGACAGCGATTGATCTATGCAGAGAGATGTCAGCTAAAGAAGAAACAGGTTCTTTAAGCAAAGAAGAAACAGAACATTTTGCTAATATAGAAGTACTTGTAAAGAAATTTGAAGATGCAATGGAAGATGACTTTAACACAGCAGATGCAGTTTCGGCTATTTTTGAGATCGTGCGTGAATCAAACTCAACAGTGAAAGACTTCAGTGCAGACTATGCAAAGAAAATACTAAAAGTATTAGAAGATCTTTGCAGCGTTCTTGGAATTGAAACAACAAAAGAAGAAGAGATCCTAGATGAAGAAATCGAAAAACTGATCGAAGAACGTCAGGCGGCAAGAAAGAACAAAGATTTTGCAAGAGCAGACGAGATCAGAGACCAGTTATTAGAGCAGGGTATCGTATTAAAAGATACAAGAGAAGGTGTAAAATGGAGCAGAGCTTAATTCAAAAGATCAAAGAAGGATTGTATCTTGATGGATTGGATCCCAAAAGTTACTCTCCATTATCTCTTGCTTACATTGGAGATGCGATCTATGAGATCGTGATCCGAACGATCGTTATGTCTGCAGGGAATATGAGTGTGAATAAGTATCACAAAAAATCAAGCAGTATGGTCAAAGATTCTTCTGCACAAAAAGAAGTGTTTGAAAAGATCGAGCCATTTTTGACAGAAGAAGAAATGGCTGTTTATAAACGTGGAAGAAATTCCAAATCAGGTTCTGTTGCAAAGAATGCATCTATGATGGATTACAGAAAAGCAACTGGAGTGGAAGCTTTGGTTGGATATTTATATCTGGCAGGAGATATGGACCGCATCATCGAATTGATCGGGATCGGTTTTGATTTGAATAAAAAAGAAGAAATAGGAGAAGAACATGAATCATAAAGAAGATCTGATCGCAGGGCGTAATGCCGTGATCGAGTCTTTAAGAGCAAAGAAACCAATCGACAAGATTTTTGTATTGGATGGATGTCAGGATGGACCGATCCGTACGATTGTAAGAGAGGCAAAGAAAACAGATGCGATTCTTAAATTTGTAGATAAAGAACGCTTGAATCAGCTGACAAATGAACATCATCAGGGAGTTGTTGCAATTGTCGCAGCATATGAATATGGAACGATTGAGGATCTGTTTAAAAGAGCAGAAGAAAGGGTGAGGATCCTTTCTTTATCCTGTTAGATGGGATTGAAGACCCTCATAATCTTGGGGCGATCATTCGTACGGCAAATCTTGCAGGCGCACATGGAGTGATCATTCCAAAGCATCGTGCAGTTGGAATCACACCAACCGTAGCAAAAACATCTGCAGGTGCGATCAATTATACACCAGTTGTGAAAGTAACAAATATTGGAAAAACAATGGATGAACTAAAAGAACGTGGTATGTGGTTTGCATGTGCAGATATGGATGGAGAAGTGATCTATCGTCAGAATCTGACAGGATCGATCGGGCTTGTTATTGGAAATGAAGGAAGCGGTGTGAGCCGTTTGGTAAAGGAAAAGTGTGACTTTATCTCATCTATTCCAATGAAAGGAGATATTGATTCACTGAATGCTTCTGTAGCAGCAGGTGTTCTGGCGTTTGAAGTTGTAAGACAACGACTGGGAAAATAAAGAATGAAAGAATTAAAAACAATTTCTGACGAGAAATTGCTCAGACAGATCCAAAGCGGTAATGATGATGCGATGGAATGTCTGTTAGAGAGATACAGGGATATGGTAAGGAAAGAGGCAAGGAGCTTTTTTCTTGCAGGTGGGGATGAAGAAGATCTGATCCAGGAAGGAATGATCGGGCTTTTTAAAGCAGTGACATCCTATCAGGAAGAAAAAAACACTTCGTTTCAACGTTTGCTTATCTGTGTGTGCAAAGACAGATCTATACAACGATCACTGCATTTAACAGAAAAAAACATATTCCGTTGAATACAGCAATCTCTGTTTGAACAAAAGAATCAGGAAGAAGAATTATCATTGGATGAAATCTTAGAAACTCCGGAGGAAACTCCGGAGGAGATGATGCTTCGAAAGGAAGAATTAAATGATTATTACAAAATGCTTGACCAGAATTTAAGTAAATTTGAAAAACAGGTGATGTATCATTATCTGAATGGAGAAACATATGCAACGATTGCAAAAAACTTGGAAAAAGTGATAAATCCATTGATAATGCGATTCAGAGGATTCGCAGGAAGATCAGAAATGATCAGGAAAGTTAAAGTAAAGATAAGAAAAATAAAAAGAAGACTTAAAACGGATGTTTTAAGTCTTCTTTATAAAGCTGCTGACGGGAGTTGAACCCGTGACCTCCTCACTACCAATGAGGTGCGCTACCTCCTGTGCCACAGCAGCAGAACTGATTAATAATTTATCATGAAAATGATATACTGTCAATAGAATTAACAAAATAAAAGGAAAATCAAATGACAAAACAATACAGGAAAAATAAGAGAAGGATCTGTGTAGTGATATGCCTTGTTCTTTGCATGATCTCAGGCATCAAAATACAGGCAGCACAGCCAGGATATTTTGATAATCCCAGACGGTCTATGATGAATTTGCTGGGAAGATTTATGATCGTTCATTCAAAAGAGTTATGCATTTTGAAAAAAAAGATGAATGTTTTTGAAACATCTTCAGGAAGTAAAAAGATAGGGGTAGCGCCAAGATATTCAGGAGTGATCGTGGTTAGTAAAACATCCGATCATGTTCAGGTGATTTATGAGAAAAAGAAAGCATATGGAATTGGATGGATTGATAGAGATTTGTATCATAAGGAAGCTATTCCATATAATGGAAATGAAAAACAGTTGCTAGGAAATGGAACTTATTGGATACAAAATAAAGCTTCTGGAGAAGGAATTCGTGTACAGATCATTTTTCTGGGAGATCAGAAATATCAAGTTTCTATTTTGAATCAAAGCAAAGAAGATCACACATGGAAACTAATACGTGAGTACGATCATTTTATATCAAAAATATGAAAAATGAAAAATATCTGTCAATGGATGAAAATGGTACCTTGACAGACGGTAAAATAAAAGATATGAACAACTGTTTCACAAAACCACAGAAAGAAGCAGCACAGAAGTCCTATCAATGGCAGGTAATGCGTCTTAACAATAAAAATGTATATCCGTATCGTGATTTTATGCAGTTTGATCCTGCATGGGCCAGAAAAGATTATGGAAATGTTTCGGATTACAGTGGGAAAATGGCAGCAGCAGGCTGCGGAGTTGTGGCGATCACAAATGCAGTATATGCATTGAATGGACAATTTGTTGATCCAATGTTGTTTGCAGATTATGCAGTGGAGAAACATTACAGGATCATAGGTGCCGGAACACATGATGGGATTTTTAAGGCGGCAGCGAAGAAATTTGGAGACACATATGGGTTCACTTATATTAAGACAACTTACAGTACATCAGAAGTAAGAGAATATCTGAAAAAAGGTTGTGTAGCAATCTCGCATGTACCAGGACATTATGTAACAGTTGCTGATTTTAATCCCAAGACAAAAAAATATTTGGTCTTAGATTCTCATCCGATCAAGAGCAGACCAACCGGCTCTTTTGGAAACTGGTTTAAGAGAGAACGATTAGAGAGAGGAGGGTTGACATCATCTGCATATTATATTTATGGAGTGCCAGGACAGGCATGGAAATATGAAAGTGCAAAAGGAATACAATTTCAGAAGGATTTATTCACATTTATGATTTACATGCGTTAAAATGTAAGAAAAATAACAAAGGATAGGGAAGGAGAAGTTAAATGAACAAAGTTAAAAGATATTGACAACATTGATGGCAGCAACATTAACTGTTTCAACAGGATTAACATCCATGCCAATGTTTGCACATAACGTAAAAGCGGAGTCAAAGGCAGAAACAATAAGCAGTGATACGAATGATATGTCACAGTATAAGAAAATAAATGGAATCAGCAGTCAGACGGTTTTAGGAGCAGATTTTTCCCATTATCAGCTGCAAAAAAATGCGTGGAAAAAAGTCTGGAAAAATTACAAAGGAATCGAAGTTTCCAATGTGTTTGAATATGTAAGATCACAGGGAATCAATACGATTTCTGTGAAAGTTGCAGTGAATCCAACAAAAGATAAAGAGGGTAATGAAAGCTATCTGTCTTTAGAAAACGCTAAGAAGACATTAAAAGAAGCCAAAGAAAGCAGGATTAAAACAAATGTTACATTGTTATATTCTGATGATATAACGTATGCAGGGGTGCAGAAATTACCAGATGGTTGGGATACTGATTCAGCAGAAAAAAAGGCACTGGAGTATACAAAAAACGTCATCAAAGAATTGAAGGCAGCAGATGCAGTCCCAACGATGATCACGATCGGAAATGAAGTAAACTATAATTTCTTAAATATGAGTAGTGGAGATGGATGGGAAGGTTTTGTTGCAATGAGCAAAATCTCGAAAATGATCAGAGAAGAAGGAATCAAACCGACTGTTAGTGTATCGGCACCAACAAACAGATGCTAGATATTCAATGGATCATTGGAAAATTAGGAAATGCTGATGTTGATTATGATTATATTGGAGTAAACATCTATCCGGATACACACAATGACAATTATGTAAAAATATTAAAGAATACAGTAGAAGAAAAGGCAGCAGGAAAGCAGATGATCATTTCCAGTGTCAAATGTCCATGGAAAGATTCAGAAGGAAAAGCCAGTATAACGACACAGACAAAGAGCATTTATGATTATCTTCAGGCAACGATCAATGAGAAAAATGCAGGTGGATTGATCTATGATGATGCAGATTTTGTCGGGGCATGGGACTCATTCTTTGATGAAAATGGACAAGCAATGTCTTCACTTGCAATCTTTGCTTATGCACAAGGAAATCAGGTTGATGTAAGCAGCTACAAAGATCCATGGGAATATGGTGGAGATACAGGATTAAAAGATCAAAAAGTAACGATCAAAAAAGTCAAAGGAATGTCTGAGAGTTCTATCCGAGGAATGGATATTTCATCTTATCTTGCATTAAAGAAAGCAGGAGTGAAATATTATGATTATGAAGGAAATGAGACACCGTTATTAAAAGTACTTCATGATAATGGAATCAATTATATCAGGATCAGGATCTGGAATGATCCGTTTAATGCAGATGGGGAAACCTATGGCGGTGGTGGAAATGATGTTTCCACAGGTGTAGAGATCGCAAAAGAGGCAGCCCAATATGATATGAAAGTTCTGCTTGATTTTCATTATTCGGATTTCTGGGCAGAACCAGCGGTTCAGTTAGTTCCAAAAGCATGGAAAAAGGATGTAAATAATACAGAAAAGATGTGTTCAGATGTATATGATTTCACCAAAGAATCTATTCAGAAATTTAAAGATGCCGGGGCAAACATTGGAATGGTTCAGGTAGGAAATGAAATTACCAACGGACTTCTTGGAATATACTCTAACAGAGACAAAGGAGAATCTTTTAATGTCATCTGGGGAGATAAAAAGAAATCAACAGAAGTAAATAAATATTTAAAAGCCGGAATTAAAGCAGTCAGAGAATATACACCGCAGGCTTTGGTTGCATTACATCTTGAAACACCAAATGTATGGAAATACAAAACGATCATGAATACATGGAAGAGAGATAATGTGGACTATGATGTTTTAGGATCTTCATATTATCCATTCTGGTCCATTGCAGCAAAAGCAAATACGCCAAAGACATTGAAAGATGTGCAGACACTGGCCGCTTCCTATGGAAAGATGTTTGCAGTATTTGAGACAAGCTGGGTTAATAGTTTAAATGATGGAGACGGTACACCAAATTCTATCGGAGACAGTACAAATACAGGTGCATATGAAGTAGGACCACAAGGACAGGTAAATGAACTTACAGATCTTTATGATACCGTGTTATCACAGGATAATGGATTAGGTACATTCTATTGGGAAGGTGCATGGATTCCGGTAAAAGCAGGATGGACAAACTGGGAATATAATAAGCAGATTGCAGATCAGTATGGTATAGGATGGGCATCGAAAGGTGCACTTGGATATTTTCCAGATTCTAAAATGTATTACAAAGGAAAAGCAGCATGGGGTGGAACAAGCTGGGATAATCAGGCACTGTTTGATATTAACGGATATCCATTAGTCCAGTATATCACAGTTGAATAGGAAAGGCAAGATCACATTACCAAAATTTTCTGGATATTATCCAAGCAATAAGAATTACCAACTGACCGTAAAGGTGTGAAAGAAGAAAATGCAACGCAAAGTGTTGTATATACAAGAACAGCAGCGGGACCTGCGATCAGTTATAATTACCGAGTGAAAGTTACAAAGAAAAAATATAAACTTTACAAGAATTTCAAATGGAAGAAATCCAAAACAAAAGTTTATAAAAAGACATATGTAGCAAAATATAGATATGACCATAAGAATGGAAATAAATATCTTGCTCTTTATACAAAAGGTGGTAAATTTGTTGGATACATTAATAAGAAAGCGGTAAAACGTTTAGGATCAGCAACACAGCCAGAGCAGGGAAAAGCATACACTTATGGAAAACGTGTAAAGATCAAGAGTAAAAAATATAAACTATATAAGAATTTCAAATGGAAGAAATCCAAAACAAAAGTTTATAAAAACATATGTAGCAAAATATAGATATAAACATGAGAATGGAAATAAATATCTTGCATTGTATACAAAATCAGGAAAATTTGTTGGATATATCAATACGAAGGCTGCAAAAGTTGTCAAATAACAGGAGGGTAGTTTATGCAAAGGTAAGAAAACTGGTAACAACGATAATGATCGCAGCATTGATCACTGCGATGGAAGGAACAACAATTTCACAATTATCACATTACGTAAAAGCGGATACGAATACTACTTCACAAACCAGTCAGGCAGAGAATGATCTGACGCAATACAAAAAGATCAATGGAATTGGAGACAACACGGTTCTAGGGGAAGATTTTCCCATTATCAATTGCAAAAATGCGTGGAAAAAGTCTGGAAAAATTACAAAGGAATCGAAGTTTCCAATGTGTTTGAATATGTAAGATCAGGGGATCAATACGATTTCTGTGAAAGTTGCAGTGAACCCAGCAAAAGATGACAGTTATTTATCATTGGAATATGCAAAAGAAACATTAAAAGAAGCAAAAAAAGCAGGATTAAAGACCAATGTGGTGTTGTTATATTCTGATAAGATAACTTACGGAAATTCACAGGAACTTCCAGGTGGCTGGAGTGTAGATAAGGCCGCGGAAGAAGCAAATAAATATACGAAAACGGTATTGGAAGAATTAAAGAGGGCAGGCGCGACTCCAACTATGGTTACGATCGGAAATGAAGTTAACTATAACTTTCTGAATCTGAGCAGCTGGGATGGATATTGTGCGATGGCAGAGATTTCAAAGACCGTAAAAGATGCTGGAATAAAAACGGCATTCAGTTTTGCAGCACCAGAAAAGGCTTCTGATATCCAATATATTATAGAACAGCTTGGATATGCCTGTGAAAAATATGAGGGTGCAGGATATGATTATATTGGAGTAAACATCTATCCAAATACACACAGTGATAGTTATGTTAAGGAATTAAAGAATACAGTAGAAGAAAAGGCAGCAGGAAAGCAGATGATCATTTCCAGTGTCAAATGTCCATGGAAAGATTCAGAAGGAAAAGCCAGTATAACGACACAGACAAAGAGCATTTATGAGTATCTTCAGGCAACGATCGATGAGAAAAATGCAGGTGGATTGATCTACGATGATGCAGATTTTGTTGGGGCATGGGACTCATTCTTTGATGGTAATGGACAAGCAATGTCTTCTCTTGCAATCTTTGCTTATGCACAAGGAAATCAGGTTGATGTAAGCAGCTACAAAGATCCATGGGAATACGGTGGAGATACAGGACTTAAGAATCTAACAGCTTCTGTCAAAAAACTTAATAACATGTCACAAAGTTCCGTTCGTGGAATGGATATTTCATCCTACAGCACTAAAGCAGGTGTAAAATACTACGATTTTGATGGAAAAGAAACATCATTGTTAAAAGTATTACATGATAATGAAGTTAATTATATCAGAATCCGTATCTGGAATGATCCGACAAATGAAAAAGGAGAAACATACGGAGGTGGGAATGCGAATGATGCAGCTGGCCTTGAAATCGCAAAAGAAGCTGCACAGTATGATATGAAACTTCTGCTAGATTTCCACTATTCTGATTTCTGGGCGGATCCAGCACTTCAAAAGGTGCCAAAAGCTTGGGAAAAAGATAAAAATGATACAGAAAAGATGAAACAAAATGTTTACGATTTTACAAAGGATACGATAAAGAAATTCCAGGAAGTTGGAGCAGATATCGGAATGGTACAGGTTGGAAATGAGATTACAAATGGAATGCTTGATATCATGCCAGATCGTTCAAAGGGAGAAACTTATAAAGATACATGGGGAAATGCAAAGAACGCCAAGATTTTATGTGGATATTTAAAAGCCGGGATTAAAGCAGTCAGAGAATGTACACCAAAAGCATTAGTTACACTGCATCTTGAAAGTATGGGCTATGGAAAATGTTCAGAAATTATGAATGCATGGGAACAAAATGGAGTGGATTATGATGTTTTCGGCAGTTCATTTTATCAATTCTGGCAAGGAAACTCCAGTAAAAATGCATTAGCGGGACTTCAAAATAGAAAATCTTGCCAAGTCAAGAGGAGAAAATGTATGCGGTTATGGAAACAAGCTGGCTTAATAGCTTAAAAGATGCGGATGGTACACCAAATGTCATTGGTGAAGGACATGCAAATGCAAAAGTATATTCTGATGATCCACAGGGACAGGTGGATGCATTGACGGATATGTATCAGACATTGTTATCAAATGATAATGGACTTGGAGCTTTTACTGGGAAGGAGCATGGATTCCTGTAAAAGCAGGATGGACCAATTGGAAGTACAATAAGGATATGTCTGATCGTTATGGAACTGGATGGGCAGCCCAGGGAGCAAAAGGATACTATCAGATAACAAGATGTATTATAATGGACAGCCAGCATGGGGTGGATGCAGCTGGATAACCAGACGTTATTTGATTCCAACGGATATCCATTACAGTCATTAAAATTCTATAAAGATTCTGTATCCAAAGGAAAAGAACAGATCATAGCATTGAAGATCGTTGATAAAAATGGAAAAGAAGTATATGCTACCCAGTATGTCAAAGTTGAAGTAGGAAAGACCCGCAAGATCACATTACCAAAATTCTCTGGATATTATCAAAGAATAAAATTATAACATGACATTAAAGGGAACACAGGAAGGTAATACAGTACAGAAAGTTGTATATACAAGAACAGCAGCGGGACCTGCGATCAGTTATAATTACCGAGTGAAAGTTACAAAGAAAAAATATAAACTTTACAAGAATTTCAAATGGAAGAAATCCAAAACAAAAGTTTATAAAAAGACATATGTAGCAAAATATAGATATGACCATAAGAATGGAAATAAATATCTTGCTCTTTATACAAAGGTGGTAAATTTGTTGGATACATTAATAAGAAAGCGGTAAAACGTTTAGGATCAGCAACACAGCCAGAGCAAGGAAAAGCATACACTTATGGAAAACGTGTAAAGATCAAAGAGTAAAAATATAAACTATATAAGAATTTCAAATGGAAGAAATCAAAACAAAAGTGTATAAAAAGACATATGTGGCAAAATACAGATATAAACATGAAAATGGAAACAAATATCTCGCATTGTATCCAAAATCAGGAAAATTTGTTGGATATATCAATGCCAAAGCTGTGAAAGTTATAAAGTGATTTAGGTGAAAAATAGAATTCTGTCGATGCAGGATTCTATTTTTCATTTATGAAAATAAATAAAGTATTGACATTAAAAGTTGGTAGTACCATAATATTGTATACAAGAAAAAGACTTAATATGAAAACTGGAGGAGTGTATGGAAATTTCTTAGACAATTTATGATTATTTTACTACTCTCTTTTTTGGGAGAAGTGCTTAAGATGTTTATACCATTGCCAATTCCGGCAAGTGTGTATGGACTGGTGTTAATGTTGGTATGTCTGATGACTGGTGTTTTGAAGACGAGTCAAGTTAAAGATGCAGCATTTTTCCTGATTGAGATCATGCCTGTTATGTTTATTCCGGCAGCAGCTGGATTGATTGATTCGTGGAAAGTTTTACAGCCATTATTACTGCCAATACTAGTCATTACTGTAGTGATCACAGTATTTGTTATGGTAATCACAGGAATAGTAGCAAAATGATAGCACAGAAGAGAGGAATCAAAAATGAATGAAATGTTCAGACAATCATTGTTTGCAGGAGTAACGATCAGTTTGATTGCATATGAGATCGGACTATTTTTAAAGAGAAAGTTGGGATTAGCGATATTAAATCCATTATTAGTATCTATAGTTATTGTGATCCTGGCATTGAAAGTATTTGGAATCAGTTATGAAGTATATAATGCAAGTGCAAAATACATATCTTATTTGTTGACGCCAGCAACTGTGTGTCTTGCTGTACCTCTATATGAGCAGTTAGAATTACTAAAGAAAAATAAGGTTGCGGTTGTTTGTGGAATATTATCAGGAACATTAGCAAGTTTAACAGGGATTTTTGTTCTTTGTATGTTATTTGGATTTAACCACCAACAGTATGTAACGATGCTTCCTAAATCGATCACAACAGCGATCGGAATTGGAATATCAGAAGAATTAGGTGGAATTGTGACAATTACAGTTGCAGTGATCATTATTACTGGAATTCTTGGAAATGTGATTGCAGATACAGTATTTCATATATTTAAAATAAAAATCCATTGGCAAAAGGCCTGGCACTTGGAACAGCATCTCATGCGATCGGAACGGCAAGAGCAATTGAGATGGGACCAGTCGAAGGTGCAATGAGCAGTCTGGCAGTAGCAGTAGCAGGACTTTTGACTGTTGTATTTGTATCAGGATTTGCTCAACTTATTTAAAAATAGGAGGAAGAGATCATGGTAGATGAGAAAATGATCATCACGATCGGAAGAGAACATGGAACAATGGGAGATAAAGTAGCAGAAAAAATTCGAAGACAATTTGAACTGCCACTTTATGACAAGGCGCATCTTCTAAGAGTAGTAGAAGGAACGGATGATTATGATGAATTAAATGCATTTTTAATGACAGAAAAGTAAACAGTCTGTTATATGCGATCGCAATGAGTGAGAATGTAAGTTCTAATGATGTGCCTTTCGGGATTATCAAAAGATTATTGGTAATACGGGAGTCGTCGTGATGGATAGCTGTGGAAATTATCTTTTCAGGGAACGTCCGAATACGGTAAGAATTTTTATGCATGCAGACAAGAACATTCGAATTAAAATCTTATGAAATATCTTGGAATAAGCAAAGAACAAGCTGAAAAGAAATAGAAACAGAAGATTCAAAACGTTATGAATTTCATAAATATTACACAAATGAAATATGGGGAATGTCAATGGATATGAATTATGTCTGGACAGAAGGAATCCTTGGAATTGATGGATGTGTAAAAATGATTTTGGACTATCTGAAAATAAGAAATTTAATTTAAAAAAGTTCTTGACATTACAAAAATAATATGTATAATAGATAGAGGTGGTTGCAACAGACCACCTCGAATATAAATCTGGCTCCATGGTCAAAGCGGTTAAGACGCGACCCTCTCAAGGTCGAATCACGAGTTCGATTCTCGTTGGAGTCATAAGCTACAAACTTCGTATTTATGCGGTTTGTAAGCTTTTTTTGTTTATATTTGAATTGGTTAAAGGAAAGGTTAAAGTTTTTGAAATATTAAATCTGGAATAAAAATATAACGATCAAGAAATAAAAAATCCCCCTGGCATATAAAATGCCAAAGAGGATTCAAACAAATGTCAAAGTGCTGATTAAAGCACAAAGATATTATATCACACAAAAAACAAAATGCAATAATCACTTGACAAAAAAATATCAATATGATAATCTACAACAAGAGTGAATCTGAACTATCGGGTCCATGAAGGGGCACACCACCTCGGGTGTGATGCTTCTTTGTGGACCACTGTTCCTTTTAAGAGATAAAAGGAAAGTCAGTCAAGGAGGAAAGCAGATGAGATTAAATGGAGAGACAAAAACATTAAGACCCTGTCGCATTATCTGATTTCTTAACACAGGAAGGATTTTCAGATAAGAGAATCGCAGTGGAAAGAAATGGAGAAATCGTTCCTAAAGGGGAATATGCGAATGTGATCTTAAGTGACAGTGACACATTAGAGATCGTAGCCTTTGTCGGTGGCGGATGATCTGAAGATAACAGGTACAAAGAGATAAGAAAATTATGCATATATAAAGGAGAATAACATGAAACAGGACAAGTTAATCATCGGTGGACATGAATTTGATTCAAGATTTATCTTAGGATCAGGAAAATATTCCTTAGATCTGATCAATGCAGCAGTGCAGAATGCAGGAGCACAGATCATTACATTAGCACTTCGAAGAACGAACACAAATGATACAGCTAATATTCTTGACTATATTCCAGAAGGTGTCACACTTCTTCCAAATACATCTGGAGCAAGAAATGCAGAAGAAGCAGTTCGTATTGCAAGACTTGCAAGAGAAGTAGGATGCGGAGATTTCGTTAAGATTGAAGTTATTCATGATTCTAAATATCTGCTTCCAGATAACTATGAAACGATCAAGGCAACAGAAATCCTTGCCAAAGAAGGATTTGTTGTTATGCCATATATGTATCCAGACTTAAATGCAGCCAGAGATCTTGTAAATGCTGGGGCAGCTGCAGTTATGCCTCTTGGGTCTCCAATTGGATCTAACAAAGGAATCTGTACGAAAGACTTTATCCAGATTTTGATCGATGAGATCGATCTTCCGATTATTGTAGATGCAGGAATCGGAAAACCATCTCAGGCATGTGAAGCAATGGAAATGGGTGCAGCTGCAGTGATGGCGAATACAGCAATCGCAACTGCAGGTGATATTCCAGCCATGGCAGAAGCATTTAAGAAAGCAATTGAGGCAGGAAGAAGAGCATATCTGGCAGGACTTGGAAGAGTCATTGAAAAAGGTTCTAGCGCATCATCACCATTAACAGGATTTTTGGAGGATTAATCATGAGTATAAGAATTGATGAGAATACAGATCATATGAAATATACGGATGATATGGAAGCGATTGATTCAGATATCATGGACCGTGTCATCGCAGAGATGAACAGCTATGATGCAGACATTTATACAGCAAAGATGTCAAAGAAGCATTGGCAGAAACTTGTTCTGTTGATAATTTCAAAGCTTTTTATCGCCAGCGGCATTGCCGTTTTTGGAAGAAATCGCACAGAAAGCACAGAAAGAGACAAGAAAACATTTTGGAAACTCTGTAGCGATCTTTACTCCGTTATATATTGCAAACTACTGTGAAAATTATTGTGTTTACTGTGGATTTAATTGCCACAACAAGATCAAACGTGCACAGCTTAATGCAGAAGAGATTGAAAAAGAAATGCAGGCGATCACTTGAAGCGGTTGGAAGGTTTGATGCCTGTGGAGAAAGTCCAAACAAATCAAGTGTTGAGTATATCGGGGAAGCATGTAAGATCGCAAAGAAATATTTTAAACTGATCGGTCTTGAAGTATATCCAATGGATTCTAAAGATTATGCATATCTGCATGAATGTGGGGCAGATTTTGTTACAGTCTTCCAGGAAACATATAATTCAGACAAATATAAGACACTGCATTTGGGTGGAAGAAAGAGAATATTCCCATACCGTCTCAATGCTCAGGAACGAGCGATCATGGGTGGAATGAGAGGTGTCGGATTTGCTGCTCTCTTAGGATTGGATGATTTTAGAAAAGATGCACTGGCAACAGGAATGCATGCATATCTTTTACAGAAAAAATATCCACATGCAGAAATCGCATTTTCATGTCCTAGATTACGTCCGATCATTAATAACGATAAGATCAATCCAAAAGATGTTCATGAACCACAGCTTCTACAGATTATTTGTGCATATCGAATCTTTATGCCATTTGCAAGTATTACGATCTCAACACGTGAATGTGAAAGATTCCGTGACAACATCATTCAGATCGCAGCGACGAAGATTTCAGCAGGAGTAAATGTTGGAATCGGTGGACACAGTCAGGAAGAAGAAAAAGGTGATGAACAGTTCGAGATCAGTGATGGAAGATCAGTTGATGAGATTTATCAAATGATCGAGGACAATGGCATGCAGCCAGTTATGACAGATTATATTTATGTATAAGAAAACAAAAAAGTATATAGTATACACAATCTCGGATCAAAATAAAAGATCCGGGATTTTTTATCCTAGGAAAATCCGATGGAATCCCCTATGCAATAAAACAACCGCTTCAAAAAGAAGAATACAGAAGATCAAGGATTTTAACATAATATATCTTGTAGATGCCCGACAATTAGAGGCGTGAGCAGAAGCCCCCATGCAAAATGTTGGGATTTAAGTGGGTGGGAGCATCACCGAGATCTGGAGCATTGCAACTAAGCATGGAAGGAACCTTCACAGATGAGGTGTACAATATGATATGGCAAGTGCGATCCAGTTAATGCACAATATGATGGTGGTTCATGCAAAAGCTGTTATTGCATACAAAGAAGCAGGCTATGAAGGAAGATAGGTATCGTTCATTCGTTAGAAAGTAAATATCCTTATGATGAAACGAAAGACGAAGATGTTAAAGCGGCAAAAAATGAAGATGTATTAAATAATCAGTTCTTGTTAGATGCAACATTCCTTGGAAAATACAGGGATGAAACAAATGGAGATCATCAATCAAGTTTGGTAGAGTTAAACAACGGAAGCTTTCATGCAAGCAAAGATGATATGGAGATCTTAAAAGAAGCTGCATCTTACAATGATTATCTTGGAATCAACTATTACCAGAGCCGTTTTATCAGATATTATGATGGGGCAAATGTAAAAGGATATTTTGTATGGTCGCTGATGGATCTGTTTTCATGGACGAATGGATATAACAAGCACTATGGATTGTTTTATGTAGACTATGAGACACAAAAACGTTATCCAAAGAAATCTGCATATTGGTATCGCGAAGTAAGCAAGACAAAAGAACTGTAAAATTGCAATGGAGGAATGAGAAATGGAATATCAGGGAATCATTTTTGATTTCAATGGAACATTATTTTTTGACAATGATAAACATGTGAAAGCGTGGAATGAGATCTCTAAGATCTTAGAGGAAAAGAAATCACGTTAGAGGAATTACATACGAAACTAAACGGAACACCAAATATACAAAATATTTTATATTTTACAGATGGGAAGGCAACAAAAGAAGAATTAGAAAAATATTCTCAGAAAAAAGAAGAATATTATCGTCAATTCTGTAAAGAAGATACGGAAAAATTTCATCTGGTAGATGGTGTATGTGAGTTTTTTGATCATTTGAAAGAAAAAGATATTCCATTTACGATTGCTAGTGCATCAATCAAAGAAAATATTGATTTCTTTATTGAGTCCTTTGACTGGACCGCTGGATCGCCAGAAGATATCGTTTATGATGATGGAACATATGAGAATAAGATCGCAATGTTTCATAAAGCAGCCGATGTGATCGGCATTGATATGAAAGACATTAGAATTTATGAAGATTCCAATTCGAACCGAAATGCATATGGATGCAGGATGTGAACAGATCGTTGTGATCTGTGACAAGGAAAATGAAGAAGAATTTTTAAAACGTCCAGGAGTTATAGAAGTTATGCAGGATTTTTCCTTTGCAAAAAGAATTGTAATACAAATTTAAAATTGATTTTAGGGAGTTTCGTAGACGAAACTCCCTTTTTGTGATAAGATAAATTGAATATACCTTAATCAATAAATGAGAAAGGGTATAATCTTTTGAAATATAAGAAGAAAGATATAAAGGAGAGTTCGATGATCAATCAGTTAGTAAACAATATTAAAAATTAGATGCCCCTATTGTTGTTGGATTAGATCCAATGCTTGGATTTCATGTACCAGAATATATTAAGAAAGCAGCATTTGCTGAATATGGGAGACTTTAGAAGGAGCAGCAGAGGCAATCTGGCAGTATAATAAAGGAATCATTGATGCAACTTATGATCTGATTCCAGCAGTTAAACCACAGATTGCTATGTATGAACAATTTGGAGTTCCAGGACTTGTTGCATTTAATAAGACATGTGAATATGCAAAGAGCAAAGGTCTTGTGATCATCGGAGATATCAAACGTGGAGATATTGGATCAACATCTAAAGCTTATGCGATCGGTCATGTAGGAAAGGTTGCAGTGGAAGCAAGACATACAGCGCGGATTTTGTGAAGATTTTGTAACAGTTAATCCATATCTTGGAAGTGATGGAATCCGTCCATTTATGGAAGTATGTAAAGAAGAGAAGAAGGGAATGTTCATCTTAGTTAAGACATCAAACCCATCCAGCGGTGAATTCCAGGATCAGGAGATCGATGGAAACCGTTATATGAGATGGTAGCCGAGAAAGTTGCTCCTTGGGGAGAAGAACCATGGGAGATTCTTACAGCTAGCTATCGGTGCCGTTGTTGGAGCAACTTATCCTAAGATGGGAGAAGTATTAAGAAAGATCACAAAATCATACATCTTAGTTCCAGGATACGGAGCACAGGGTGGTCAGGCAAAGGATCTTGCGCCATTCTTTAACGAAGATGGATTAGGTGCGATCATTAATTCTTCCAGAGGAATCATCTGTGCATATAAACAGGATGCTTACAGTCAGTTTGGAGAAGAAAATTACGCAGATGCATCAAGACAGGGCTGTTCTCGATATGAAGAAGATTTAAAACAGGCCTGGTGTAAAATAAAAGAAACACCTATTTTGTGAGAAGAAAACAGCCAGATAAAGGAGAATTGGGGCAAGATGAGTAAGAAACAGGTAATGGCAGAGATCATTCGTCATACATCTTTATCAGACGGAATCTTTGATATGACATTGAAAGCAGAAGAGATTGCGAAAGAAGCAAAAGCAGGACAGTTTATTTCTGTTTATCTGAATAACAAGAGTAAGATCCTTCCAAGACCGATCAGTATCTGTGGGATCGATAAAGAAGCAGGACATTAAGGATCGTCATCGTACGGTTGAGATGGAACGAAGGAATTATCCGATTACAAAGAAGGTGAGATGGTCAAAATCTTAGGACCTTTAGGAAACGGATTTACACAGAAAGACAAAAAGCAATTTTAATCGGTGGCGGAATCCGGAATTCCTCCGATGTTAGAATTAATGAAGCAGTTAGATTGCGAAAACAGCAGTTTTAGGATACCGTTACAGTGATATGTTCTTAAAAGACGAATTTGAGGCAGTTGGAGATGTTGTGATCTCTACAGAAGACGGATCTTTTGGAACGAAGGGAAATGTCATTGATGCGATCAAAGAGCAGGGCGTGGAAGGAAGAATCATCTATGCATGTGGTCCAACACCAATGCTTCGAGGAATCAAAGCATATGCAGAAGAGATGGGGATCGAAGCACAGATTTCCATGGAAGAGAGAATGGCATGTGGAATCGGTGCATGCTTAGCCTGTGTTTGCAAGTCAAAAGACGTAGATTCCCATTCACATGTTCATAACAAACGTGTTTGCAAAGATGGACCAGTATTCGACGCCAGGGAGGTGGAACTATAATGAATTTATCAGTTGATATTGCCGGAGTAACAATGAAGAACCCTGTGACAACAGGATCAGGAACATTTGGTTCCGGAGAAGAATTCAGTGAATTTGTTGACCTTTCCAAATTAGGAGCAGTGACAACCAAAGGAGTTGCTAATGTTCCATGGCCGGGGAATTCTGTGCCTAGAGTTGCAGAGGTATATGGTGGTATGTTAAATGCGATCGGATTGCAGAATCCTGGGATCGATGTGTTTGTTGAACGAGATATTCCATATCTTAAGAAAGCCGGAGCAACGATCATTGTTAATGTTTGTGGAAAATCCGAAAAGGATTATATCGAGGTTGTAGAAAGACTTGCTGACCAGCCAGTAGATTTATTAGAGATCAATGTATCTTGTCCGAATGTGAAAGAAGGCGGGATTGCTTTTGGACAGGATCCCAAAGCGTTATATGATATTACGAAGGCAGTGAAAGCAAAAGCAAAACAGCCGATCATCATGAAGTTAAGCCCGAATGTCACAGATATCACAGAGATGGCAAAAGCTGCAGTTGATGCAGGAAGTGATGCTCTTTCTTTGATTAATACATTAACAGGAATGAAGATCGATATTGAAAGAAGAGATTTTGTGCTTGCCAATAAGACAGGTGGGATGTCCGGACCAGCGATCAAACCAGTTGCTGTCCGTATGGTATATCAGGTTGCTAACGCTGTGGATGTGCCAATTATCGGTATGGGTGGAATCTCAACAGCTGAGGATGCATTAGAGTTTATCATGGCTGGTGCAACAGCGGTATCAGTAGGAACAGCAAACTTTATCAATCCTGCAACGACACTTGAAGTGGTTGATGGAATCAAAACTTACATGGAAAGACATCAGATCAATGATATTAACGAATTGATCGGATGTGTCAAATAGATAATAAAAGGAGGATGAGGGTATGAATATTTTATTTTTCCTGACTCCGAAAAGTGAGGTTGCCTATATCCCTGCCGATGAAAGTTTAAGGCAGGCATTTGAAAAACTAAAATATCATGGATATTCAGCAGTGCCGACATTAACTGATGATGGTAAATACGCAGGAACGATCACAGAAGGTGATGTATTGCGTGCCATGGAATGTATGTGCCATTGGAATATATCAGAAGCTGAGAAAGTCAAACTTATGGATGTAAAGAGAAAGAGAAACATTCAGGCAGTGACGATAAGCACAGATATGGATGATCTTGTCGATGTGATCACAGATCAGAATTTTGTTCCGGTCATTGATGATCAGGAGAAATTTATCGGGATCGTGACAAGAAAAGATGTGATTCGTTTTTATCATGACGAATACCGCAAATTAGAAAAGAATGAATAAGATGGAGGTTTAAATAGAAGATGGAACAGTACAAGAAAGAGTTTATTGAATTCATGGTGGACAGTAATGTACTTAAATTTGGAGAATTTACATTAAAGAGCGGCAGAAAATCCCCATTTTTCATGAATGCAGGTGCTTATGTCACAGGTTCACAGTTAAAGAGACTTGGAGAATATTATGCAAAAGCAATCCATAGTACTTATGGAGATGATTTTGATGTGTTATTCGGACCTGCATACAAAGGAATTCCATTAGGAGTTGTAACAGCGATCGCATACAGCGAATTATATGGAAAAGAAGTTCGTTATTGTTCTGACCGTAAGGAAGCAAAAGATCATGGTGCAGATAAAGGAAACTTCCTTGGAAGCGAATTAAAAGACGGTGACCGCGTGATCATGATCGAAGATGTTACAACATCCGGTAAATCCATGGAAGAGACAGTTCCAAAAGTAAAAGGAGCAGCAAACGTAGAGATCGTTGGATTAATGGTATCCTTAAACCGTATGGAAATCGGTAAAGGCGGAGAAAAATGTGCACTGGATGAAGTGAAAGAATTATATGGATTTGATACAGCAGCGATCGTTGATATGGAAGAAGTTGTAGAATGTTTATATAACAAAGAATGTAATGGAAAAGTTGTGATTGATGATACATTAAAAGAAGCAATTGACAAATACTATGAACAGTATGGTGCAAAACATTAAGGATGGTTCTTGTGACGGTTGAGAAAAAGAAGTTAGCCAGACGAGGAATAAAAGTTATATTTTATCTTTATATCATAGGTATATTTTATTTTGTATTATTGAGTGAACGATATGGGAGGGATACAGGATATGATACCTCCCATGTGAACTTAGTTTTATTCAAAGAAATCAACAGGTTCTGGACGTACAGACATCTTTGTCCACCGAAGCAGTGGTCACAAATCTGTTTGGAAATATTTTGCATTCAGTCCATTTGGTTTTATGATCCCGATCGTGATCAATAAGAAAAAGGCATTTTTTCGTGCAGTGTTTGCAACTTCATTTTTTAGTTTAGTGATCGAGACAAGTCAATTGATCATGAAAGTAGGGGTATTTGATGTAGATGATCTTCTGATGAATACGGTTGGTGGATTGATCGGGTATATGATATACAGGGTCGTAGTAGCAGTATATGATTTATATAACAGAAAGAGGGCGGCAAAATGAAGAGAAACAAAAGAAAAACATTTGCATATCGTCCATCTGACAAGATTATTTCACGGGAATCAATTGTTTCTGTGATTTTAGGAGCAGCAGGGATCATTGGATATTACCTGCTGCTTTTCGGTTCCATAAAGACAGGAGGAACAAGCAGTCCATTAAGTGGAGCTGGAGGATGGATCTTGCTGGTAGTATCAGCTATAGGATTATATTTTGGAATACAAAGTATGAAAGATACCGCAGCAGTGATGAAATGGAAGATCATTGGATGTACTTGCAACGGAATTGTGCTGGCAGTATCTGTGATCATTTTGTGATTGGAATAATTGCAATGATCTAAGTAAAGAAAAGGAAGAGATGACTTGAAGACAATGTTATCAGAAAGACATGAATTAAATAAGATCGCACTGTTAGAATTAAAAAAAGATGTAGAAGAAACAAGAGAATTTTCTTCATATTTTTCTAAAATGGCAGACCTTTATTATATGTAAATGATTTACGATACCAAAGAGAGGACATTAGAACAGTTAAAACAGTGGAATAGAATATGGTATGAAGAAATCAGCCAGGAACAATATGCACATAGTTTTGGGAATCCAGAATTTTGTACAGAAAAGTTTGGAAAAGAGTATGGTCAGATTTTCGCATTTTTATATGCAGAGATGCGCAGTGGATTTATCTATGCGATCGAAGGAAGACTGTTTGACCTTGTGATCAACAATGAATTGTTCTTGGAAATCAGCAATTTATTTTTGTCAGGAGAAGAACATCCGCAGAAGATCAAGCATATTGTTTTTGATCATATGAGAGATTACAGCGAGGATGTTTTTGAGTACAGAATCAGAGAACAGTTAGACCCAGAACTTGATTTTGCAACAAAGATCGTGATGGAATCTGATCTCAGTGATCCAGATAATTTGTATCAATATGGAGAATATATTGCTGAAAATGAAATTGATACTTTAAAGTTTTTAAATAAATTGCCACAAGAAGAGATCACAGCAATGGCCAAAACATATGTTGATGGATTTCATGAAGGATTTATCATCAATAACATTGATATGAGTCCAAAACGAAGTGTTAATATCCGTTATACGATCGGATTTGAACCAGTTGTCAGAGAGGCAGTTCGTTTATTCTCAGAAATTGGGCTTGCACCGATCATCTATAGAAGTGGAGTATCTGTTTTAACACGAGGACTTCATAAGATTGGTTATGTTTCATCTTCTCCAAACCCACAGTATGAATATGATCACAGATATGATCAGGCGATATTCTTTGATAATCGTTTTATGAAGCACAAATTAGAATGTTATCATAATGCATATGAACATTATAAAGATGAAGCGTATGTGTTTGCTGGACCAGCTTGCATGGAAACATTTGGGAAATACCTTTTACCAGAGAATAAAGAAGAGAATTTAAAATTAAGCAAGAAGCAGCAAGAGCTTTCTGTAGAATTCCAGATCAAAGCGTCTGAGATCATGAATCAGTATATCAAACCAGAGCAGAGGAGCTTTACGATCATTGCATATCCAATTCCTGAGATCGGGATAACTTTGAAGAGATTTTAAAGAAGTCGTGAAAGTTAATACATTGGATAAAGACAAATACAGACAGATTCAGCAGCATTTGATCGATGCCCTGGATCAGGCAGTGGAAGTTCATGTCAAAGGAAAAGGAAAGAATAAGACCGACCTATACGTAGCGATGCATGAGATGGATGACCCATCCAAAGAAACGAATTTTGAAAACTGCCTTGCAGATGTCAATATTCCAGTTGGAGAAGTGTTTACCTCACCAAAATTAACAGGGACCAATGGAGTACTGCATGTTGGAGAAGTCTATTTAAATGATCTGAAATTCATTGATCTTGAAATTACTTTTAAAGATGGAATGATTTCTGAATATACATGCAAAAACTTTAAAACAGAGGAAGAAAATAAGGCATTTATCAAAGAGAATCTCTTATATAACAGAGATACGCTCCCAATGGGCGAGTTTGCGATCGGAACAAACACAACAGCATATGTGATGGCAAAGACATATGATATCTTATATCAGCTTCCGATCCTGATTGTTGAGAAGATGGGACCTCATTTTGCAGTGGGAGATACTTGCTACAGTCATTGTGAAGAAACTGAAGTTCACAATCCAGATGGCAAAGAAATCGTTGCAAAATATAATGAATGCTCCAAAGAAGGCGAGTATTTCCAGTGTCACACAGATATTACGATTCCATATGAAGAACTGGATTCTATTTGTGCGATCACCCTTGGCGGAGATGAGATTTTACTGATCAAAGATGGTAAATTTGTACTTTCTGGTACAGAAACATTAAATGAACCATTGACGGAAATCGGTTAAATCAGTACAATGATAAGAAAGATAAAATCCTGAAAGGGAAGTTTTTGTTAATTTCATAAGATAAGGAGAAAGAACATGGCAAAAGTAGCAATTGTAATGGGCAGCGATTCTGATATGCCTATCATGAAAAAAGCAGCAGAGTTTTTAGATCAGATGGGGATCGATTTTGAGATGACGATCATTTCCGCACACAGAGAACCAGATATTTTCTTTGAGTGGGCAAAAGGTGCGAAGGACCGTGGAGTGAAAGTGATCATTGCAGGTGCTGGAAAGGCAGCACATCTTCCAGGTATGTGTGCAGCTTTATTCCCAATGCCAGTTATCGGTATTCCGATGAAGACTTCCGACCTCGGTGGTGTTGATTCTTTATATTCTATCGTACAGATGCCATCTGGAATACCAGTAGCGACTGTAGCGATTAATGGAGGACTTAATGCAGGAATCCTTGCAGCGAAGATCCTTGCAACATCAGACGAGAAATTACTTGAGAAATTAGAAGCTTACAGCGAAGAGATGAAACAGTCAGTTGTAGAGAAAGCAGAGAAACTTGACAAAGTTGGATACAAAGATTATGAATAAGAAGATTCTTGCAGCGTTTTATGCGTATGTATGGTTGTAGTTACAGGAAGTTTTCCAGTAAGTGCAGCAAAACAAAGAAGACATACAAGATTGCAATTGATGCAGGACACCAGGGAAAGGGAAACAGTAAGACAGAACCTATCGGACCGGGCGCGAAGATGCGTAAACCAAAAGTAGCATACGGAACGCAGGGAGTCAAAACGAAAGTACCAGAATCCAAATTAACTCTGCAGATTGCATTAAAGCTTGAGAAAGAGTTAAAGAAACGCGGTTATGGATGTGTATATGATAAGAAGAAAACAGAATGTAAACATTAGCAATAAGCAAAGAGCGATCCGTGCAAATAAAAGTGGTGCTGATATCTGTATCAGACTGCATGCGGATGCAGCATCAGCGAATGTTCGTGGTGTTTCTGTGCTATACCCATCACAGCAGAATCCTTATGTAGCAAAATTAAGCAAGAAGAGTAAAAAACTCTCAAAGAATATACTGGACAGTTATTGTAAGTCAACCAAATTCAAGAAACGTGGTTTATCAAAACGTGACGATCTTACAGGAACAAACTGGAGTAAGATTCCAGTGGCACTGATAGAGATGGGATTTATGACAAATAAGACCGAAGATAAACAGATGCAGAAGAAGCAGACACAGAAGAAGATGGTAGACGGCATTGCAAATGGTATTGATCAATATTTTAAATAATCAGGAGGAGAAGTAACAATGGATTATAAGAATGCAGGTGTGGATATTGAGGCTGGTTACAAATCAGTGGAACTGATGAAAGAACACGTAAAGAGAACCATGAGAGAAGAGGTACTTGGTGGATTAGGAGGATTTTCCGAGCATTTCTTTAAAGAAGATCAAAGATATGGATGATCCAGTCTTACTTTCAGGAACAGATGGTTGTGGAACAAAGGTAAAACTTGCCATGATCATGGATAAGCATGATACCATCGGAATTGATGCAGTAGCAATGTGTGTCAATGATATCGCTTGTTCAGGTGGAGAACCACTTTTCTTCTTAGATTATATTGCTTGTGGTAAAAACTATCCTGAAAAGATCGCTGAGATCGTAAGCGGTGTAGCAGAAGGATGTGTACAGTCAGATGCAGCCTTGATCGGTGGAGAGACAGCAGAACATCCAGGACTTATGCCAGAAGAAGACTATGACCTTGCAGGATTTGCAGTTGGTGTATGTGACAGAAAAGACATGATCACAGGAGAAGACTTAAAAGCTGGAGATGTACTGATCGGTATGGCATCTACAGGTGTCCACAGCAACGGATTTTCTCTTGTAAGAAAAGTGTTTGAAATGACAAAAGAATCATTAGATACATACTATGATGAATTAGGAAAAACTTTAGGAGAAGCATTACTTGCTCCGACAAGAATCTACGTAAAAGCATTAAAGAGTGTGAAAGATGCAGGAGTTACAGTTAAAGCATGTAGTCATATCACAGGTGGTGGATTCTATGAGAATATCCCACGTATGCTTCCAGAAGGAATGAAAGCAGTTGTGAAGAAAGACAGCTATGAAGTACCAGCAATCTTTAAACTTCTTGCCAAAGAAGGAGATATCGCAGAAGAGATGATGTACAACACATTCAATATGGGACTTGGTATGGTTGTTGCGGTTGATAAAGAAGATGTGGACAAAACAATGGAAGCGATCAAAGCGGCCGGAGATACTCCATATGTAGTAGGTAAGATCGAAGCCGGAGAAAAAGGAGTTACTTTATGCTAAAAGTGGCAGTACTTGTTTCCGGAGGAGGAACAAACCTTCAGGCCATTATCGATGGAATCGAGAATGGAAGCATTACAAATGCGAAGATTGATGTTGTGATCAGCAATAATAAAAATGCATATGCACTTGAGCGTGCGAAGAAACATGATATCGAAGCAGTTGCACTTTCTCCCAAAGATTTTGAGACAAGAGATTTATTTAACGAAGCATTGTATAACGAGCTTGTAGACCGTAAGATTGATCTGATAGTTCTTGCGGGATGCTTGGTTGTGATTCCGGAGAAGATCATTCATGAATTTGAAAACAGGATCATCAATATTCACCCATCATTGATCCCATCATTTTGCGGAACAGGCTATTATGGATTGAAGGTTCATGAGAAAGCCTTGGCAAGGGGAGTTAAAGTTTCTGGAGCAACCGTTCATTTTGTCGATGAAGGAACGGATACAGGTCCGATCATTGCCCAGAAGGCAGTAGAGATCAAACAGGGAGATACTCCAGAAGTTCTTCAGCGAAGAATCATGGAGCAGGCAGAATGGGTTATTATGCCGAAAGCCATTGATGATATTGCTAATGGAAGGATCAAAGTCGAAGAAGGAAAAGTCATTTATCTATAAATCATTCAGATCACGAAAGAAAGGAAATGAAAGATGAAAGTTTTAATCGTAGGAAGCGGTGGAAGAGAACACGCTATCGCATGGACTGTCGCTAAAAGCCCAAAGGCAGACAAGATTTATTGTGCACCAGGAAATGCAGGAATTGCTGAATTTGCGGAATGTGTAAATATCAAAGCAATGGAATTCGATAAACTGGTTGCATTTGCGAAAGAAAATGCAATTGATCTTACGATCATTGGAATGGATGATCCATTAGTTGGTGGTGTTGTCGATGCATTTGAATCAGAAGGACTGCGTGTTTTTGGACCAAGAAAGAATGCAGCGATCATCGAAGGTTCCAAAGCATTTTCTAAAGATCTGATGAAGAAATATAAGATTCCAACAGCTGCATATGAGAATTTTACAGATCCAGATGAAGCTATCAAATATTTAGAAACAGCTAAGATGCCAATCGTATTAAAAGCGGATGGATTAGCACTTGGAAAGGTGTATTGATCTGTAACACATTAGAAGAAGCTAAAGAAGGTGTTAAGACATTAATGCTTGACAAACAGTTTGGCGATGCTGGTAATGAAATCGTTATTGAAGAGTTTATGACAGGAAGAGAAGTATCTGTTCTGGCATTCTGTGATGGAAAAACGATCAAATGTATGACATCCGCACAGGATCATAAACGTGCTAAAGATGGAGATCAGGGACTTAACACAGGAGGAATGGGAACATTCTCTCCAAGTCCATTCTACAATGATGAAGTAGAAGCATTCTGTGAAAAATATGTCTATCAGTCAACGATCGATGCGATGGCTTCTGAGGGAAGACCATTTACAGGAATCTTATTTACAGGATTGATGATCACAGAAGACGGACCAAAAGTCTTAGAATACAATGCACGTTTTGGAGATCCAGAAGCACAGGTTGTTCTTCCAAGAATGAAGAATGATATCATTGAAGTCATGGAAGCCTGCATTGATGGAAAATTATCTGATGTAGAATTGGAATTCGAAGATAATGCAGCAGTATGCGTTGTTTTAGCATCTGACGGATATCCAGAGAAATACGATAAAGGATTCGAAATCAAAGGATTAGATACATTCAAAGACAAAGATGGATATTATGTATTCCACGCTGGAACAAAGTTTGATGGTGATAAGATCGTGACAAATGGAGGACGTGTCTTAGGTGTTGTAGCAAAAGGAGAAAATCTAAAGGCTGCAAGAGCAAATGCTTACAAAGCAACAGAATGGATTGATTTTGCAAACAAATATAAGAGAAATGACATCGGAAAAGCAATTGATGAAGCATAATCTTTAAAGGATGATCATATAAAAAGGATGGCTGAGAAATCAGCCATCCTTTTTGTAGTAGTACACATATATGAAATTACATTGTGATAATTCCAAAAGCATTTGCAACTGAGCTGATCAAAATGATCGCTGCAAAAAGCGGGCACAGATATTTGATCATAAAACAGAAAATCTTCTTGCGGCGAAATGCCTGTCCGTCTTTTTTGATTTCTTCTTCTATTTTATCAACTCCAACAACTTTTGATACCAGAAGGCAGGTTGCGATCGCGGCAATCGGCATCATAAATTTTGATACACGCTCAATTCCATTTCGTACACCGGCGTAAATGATACCAAGTGTAAATAATGTAAAATGATAAAACAGATTTCTGTAGACCACCCATTGGAAATAAATGTCGTAAAATAAGCATCGCCAGCTAAAGTTTTACTATGTCCGGCAAAATATTCGATCAGGTATTTGATCACCCATCCACCGATCACAGAATAATAAGGAACGATGAGGATCGGAATGATTGCATTGATCCAACCACCAATAGATATAAAATGTGAGTTTCCAAAGCTTTCAAATGCTCCAACAGGGCTTTTTCTTGTCATGCGTCCAAGAGAAGTCTCCGCCATGATCAAGGTGTAACCGAAGGTCAGTGCAAGTATGATATAAACAAGTAAAAAGATTCCACCGCAATATTTAGCAGCGAGATATGGAAATCTCCAGATGTTTCCAAGCCCTACGGAAGCACCAGCAGCTGATAATACAAAGCCAAGCTTTCCAGAGAAAGTGCTTCTTTTGTGTTTCTTCATTATAAGTTGTCTCCTTTAACTAATGTTTCCATACGCATTGAGCGTATCTGAATCAGTTTAACACAGCAGCAGGAAAAAGCAAAGAAACTGATAAAAATATTGTATGGAAAATATTACATATGTATGCCATAGAAAGACAAGTGTTTTTGTATAGTGTGCTGAAAGTGACTGATTATTAAAAAAAATACTTGCAAATATCAGAATCATCATATAAAGTAAATATTGCGGATAAGAAAAATAAACATAGGCATTTCTTTCTGATGAACAAAAAGAAATGAACTCTGGAGAGTCTCATAAGTATGGAGCGCCGAAGGTGTACAGTTTCTATTAGAAACTAATCTCTCAGGCAAAAGGACAGAGCTTTATAAGCAATGTATTCGATACTCTTTAGAGCTGATTTAATCAGCTCTTTTGTATACTCAGATATGCAAAAATCAAGCTGTTCAAGGTTACATTCGCAAAGATCTATTTTTGGAGGAATGAAAAATGTTAAACACGCTAAACGATGTACTAAACAACGTCGACAATTTTATTTGGGGGATGCCCCTCATCATCTTGATCCTTTTTACAGGAATCTTATTGACAGTCAGGCTTCGAGGACTACAGATCAGACATCTTGGAAAGGCACTACATTATGTATTTCATAATGAAGATGATGGAGAAGGAGAAGTTACAAGTTTTGGTGCATTATGTACGGCACTTTCAGCAACGATCGGAACTGGTAATATCGTAGGATGTGCGACAGCAATCGTTGCAGGTGGACCAGGAGCATTATTCTGGATGTGGCTTGCAGCCTTTTGGAATGGCAACAAAATATGCTGAAGGAATGTTAGCGGTTAAGTATAGAGTGATCGCAGAAGATGGTCACGCACTTGGCGGACCATTCTATTACATTGAAAAAGGAATGGGTAAGAATTTTAAATGGCTTGCAAAATTATTCTGTGTATTTGGAACAATGGTAGGTTTGTTTGGAATCGGAACATTTACACAGGTAAATGGAATCACATCAGCAGTTAATAACTTTTTTGACCCATCCAATGTACATACGATCAGCTTATTTGGAATGAATTATTCTATTAGCGTTGTTGTAGCAGGAATTATCGTAACAATCTGTGCAGGACTTGTTATCATTGGAGGAATCAAGAGAATCTCTAAGGTATCAGAGGTTATCGTGCCATTTATGGCAGTGACATATATTGGTGTCTGTCTGATCATTGTATTCACACATTTACCACAGGTACCAGCAGCATTTGCTGAGATCGTACAGTCAGCATTTGGACTAAAAGCAGTTGCAGGTGGAGCAATCGGAGCTATGACAGTTGCAATGCAGAAAGGTATTGCAAGAGGAATCTTCTCTAACGAAGCAGGACTTGGATCAGCACCGATCGCAGCGGCAGCAGCTCAGACAAATGAACCAGTACGTCAGGGACTTGTATCTATGACAGGAACATTTATTGATACGATCATCGTATGTACAATGACAGGACTTGCAATCGTTATGACAGGTGCATGGGATATGGGACTTGAAGGAGTTGCAGTCACAACAAAGGCATTTGCATTAGGACTTCCATTCCCTGCAAAAGCATCAGCATTTGTATTAATGATGTGTCTGGTATTCTTTGCTTTTACAACAATTATTGGATGGGATTATTACAGTGAAAGATGTCTGGAATACCTGGTAAATGGAAAGAAATTCGTTATCACAGCGTTCAAATGGTTTTATATTTTAGCAGTATTTATTGGACCATTTATGACAGTTAGTGCTGTATGGACTATTGCGGATATCTGTAATGGATTAATGGCATTCCCGAACCTTGTAGCACTGCTTGCGTTGAACGGAGATGTTGTATCTGAGACAAGAGGATATCTTGAAAGAGTTGGTATTGTGAAAACAACAGTAGGAGAAGCATAAAGAAAATATTGCTTTACTTTAACACTCTGATATAGTATAGTGGAACTATAAGATCAGAAGGGAGTAAATGCTAATGAGCAAGAAAATCAAGACAGAAGCGGCAAAAAGATTATTTCAGGCAGTACTGACATTAGAGACAGAAGAAGAATGTTTTACATTTTTTGAAGATCTTTGTACAGTAAATGAATTAGAATCGTTAGCTCAGAGATTTGAGGTGGCTTCGATGTTATATGATAAGCATACATACTTAGAAGTTGCAGATAAGACAGGTGCTTCCACGGCAAACCATCAGCCGAGTGAATCGTTCATTGAATTATGGAAGTGATGGCTATGATATGGTATTTAACGAATGAAGAAATAGGCAGATGCCTATTTCTTTTTTCTGCTTTATTGTTTGACTCTGGTTGATAGAGTTCATCGATCATTTTCTCAATCACCTGTTTCCTTAGATAGATATCATATCCAAGAAGTGTAATAAAAGCAAATTGCTGCAGCTGTTCTTTCTCCTTCGACTCCTTTAATTCAGCAAAAGTAGCCTCAGATTTATGAAATACATCTGCGATCGAATCTCGGATCGCCGTATTATGATCATGCTCCAGCTTGAAAATCTCATTATAAATCGTATAAAAAGAATTCTTTGAGTCCTGATCATCAAAATGTTCATTTAAAGGATCTAACAGATTCTTAATATCTGAAATTGATAAAAAATTCTTCAGATAATAAATATAAATTAAAAGAATCATGTGATTCCTGGAATATTTCTTCTTATTAGAAGGTGGAAGAAGATGGTTTTTGGTATAGTTGTTGATCATGGTTTTTGTAAATATCTTATCTTCTTCGAAACGCTTCGTATTCTTTAGCTGTTCTTCTAAAAAAGTAGTGACCTGATCCATATACAATTCGATGTTTGGAAGGTCTTCTGGAAGCACATAATCGAGTTTCATCCATTCTTCGAGTTGTTTTTCAAATTCCATAATGATTTCTCCTTATCTTATGACTATATTATACGGTTATTCAAACCATATGACAAGAGAAAAAACATCAGGTGCAACGGACTGGACTCGCTTCGCTCGATAAGGTATAATAGCAGTTAAGCTTTGAGAAAGGAATTTATCTATGGGAATTTATGATACATTAAATGAACAGCAGCAGGAAGCCGTTTTTTGTACGGAGGGACCGCTTTTGCTTCTTGCTGGTGCAGGGTCTGGAAAGACTCGTGTGTTGACGCACAGGATTGCTTATCTGATGGATCAGGGTGTGAATCCTTATCATATTATGGCAATCACATTTACAAATAAAGCAGCGAAGGAAATGAGAGAGAGGGTCGATGATCTGGTCGGATTTGGAGCAGAGCATATCTGGGTCAGTACTTTCCATTCAACTTGTGTGAGAATCTTAAGAAGGCATATTGATAAGCTTGGTTATGGAAACAGTTTCACGATCTATGATGCAGATGATCAGAAATCCCTGATCAAACAGATCTGCAAGCAGTATAAGATTGATACAAAGATGATGCCAGAGAGAAGGATCATCAATGAGATTTCTTCTGCTAAAGATGAATTTATGACACCTTCCGAGTACGAAACAAGACATCAGTATGATTTTAAGAAGAAAAAGATCGCACAGATTTATAAAGAATATCAGAAGCAGTTAAAGGCAAATAATGCACTGGATTTTGATGATCTGATCTTTAAGACCGTGGAATTATTTCAGTTCCATCCAGAAGTGCTTGATTATTATCAGGAGAGATTTCGTTATATCATGGTTGACGAGTATCAGGATACAAATACGATCCAGTTCCAGTTAGTCAGTATGCTTGCAAGAAAATATCAGAATCTCTGCGTTGTAGGTGACGATGACCAGTCTATTTACAAATTCAGAGGTGCGAATGTAAAGAACATCTTAAACTTTGAAAATGTATTTCCAGAAGCAGTTACGATCAAACTTGAGCAGAATTATCGTTCTACGAAGAATATCTTAAATGCAGCGAATGAGGTGATCAAACACAATAAGGGAAGAAAAACGAAGAAACTTTGGACTGAGAACGAAGAAGGGGATCTGATCGAATTCCATCAGTATGGAACAGAATATGAAGAAGCAAGAAAGATCATTCATGAGATTGAAGATCTATCCAAAGAAGGTTATGATTATAAAAATATGGCGATTCTTTATCGTACTAATGCGCAGTCTCGTGTATTTGAAGAAAGTTTTATGATCAAAAATATTCCATACCGTATTGTGGGAGGCACAAACTTCTATCAGAGAAAAGAAGTGAAAGATATTTTGAGTTACTTAAAAGTTGTTGATAATGGGCTGGATGATCTGGCAGTGCGAAGGATTATCAATGTTCCAAGACGAGGGATCGGTGCAGCAACAATCGAGAAGATCAATGTGTATGCAGTTGAGCATAATATTAGTTTTTAGATGCATGCTTTTCTGCGGATAGCATTGATACATTGGGAAATGCAAAGAAAAAGATCAATGGATTTGCTGATCTGATCCGTGAATTCAGACGCAAGATGCAGGAAGGATCGCTGGAAGAATTATTTAAGTATATTACAGATGAAACAGGATATATTGCGAATCTGAAAGCTGAAGAAACGGAAGAAGCTGAAGGAAGAATTGAAAATATCAATGAGCTTTTAAATAAAGTTGTAATATATGAACAGGAAGCAGAAGAAGCGAATCTGTCAGAATTATTAGAAGAGATCGCACTGGTTGCAGATATTGATAATCTAGAAGATTCAGATAACAGGGTTGTATTAATGACACTGCATAGTGCAAAAGGTCTGGAATTTCCATACGTATTTATTTGTGGTATGGAAGATGGAATCTTCCCAAGTTATATGACGGTGATGTCTAGAAGATGATGACGATATGGAAGAAGAAAGACGTCTTTGCTATGTAGGAATCACAAGAGCAAAGAAAAAGCTTTATTTAAGTGCGGCAAAACGAAGAATGATGCAAGGAAGAACTCAGTTTAATAAAGTTTCACGGTTTATCGATGAGATTCCGGAACAGCTATTACAGTTAGACACAGGGGTCAACTTCAAAGAAAAACGTCCAGATAAAGCATTGTTTTCATCAAATCGCAGTAATCGATTTAGAAAACCATATCAAGCAAAATCATTTACTTCAACGAAAATGGATACTTTACCATATGATGTTGGAGATATGGTGAAGCATATAAAATTTGGAAAAGGAAAAGTGCTTGAAATTGTCTCTGGAGGACGTGATTACGAGGTAACAGTAGACTTTGAGAAAGCAGGAGTGAAAAATGTTCGCATCCTTTGCAAAACTAAAAAAGTCGAATAAAATGAACGAAAAAGTTAGTAAAATATAGTTAGAAGTGATATAATAAAGAAAACGCAAAAGAAAGGAATGAGCGGCATGGAAAAATTAAGTGATCTTTTAGAAATGGCAAAAGTTTCAGACATCATTGCAACAAAAAAAGAAAAAGAAGATAACAAAATCGTTTGGGCGTTAGCGATCATCGGAGCGATCGCAGCAGTTGCAGGAATCGCATTTGCGGTATATAAATATCTGACACCAGATTATATGGATGATTTTGATGAAGACTTTGATGATGATTTTGACGATGATTTCTTCGATGAAGAAGATGATACGGATGTGAAAGAAGAAGACATCGAGGAAGTGGAATAAGAAAGCTTCATATAGGAAACTGAAACGAAGAAAGAACACCTGTTTTTGGTGTTCTTTTTTTGATACAATTAGTAGCTTTTTCCTATGATTTTGTTAGAAGGTCTAAGAAAAATAAAAAAGGATAATGAAAAAATATAAGATCAGAAACCGCATAAACAGGGGATTTGCGACAAAGTGTTCAATAAAAATAAAAAAAGTTGAAAAAAGTTGTTGACATTTAAAGGACGATTCTATATAATAAATCTTGCTGTTGAGGAAATAGAGAAACAGCAAAGCACTTACGGGGTGTGGCTCAGCTTGGCTAGAGCGCTTGATTTGGGATCAAGAGGTCGCAGGTTCGAATCCTGTCACCCCGACTGTAAGCGGGTGTAGTTCAATGGTAGAACTCCAGCCTTCCAAGCTGATCACGTGGGTTCTGATTCCCATCACCCGCTTTCATGAGTCTGTAGCTCAGTTGGATAGAGCAACGGCCTTCTAAGATCCGTGGGTCGGGGGTTCGAATCCCTTCAGGCTCTTTTTATATATGGTGGGTATAGCGCAGCTGGTTAGCGCGCCAGATTGTGGCTCTGGAGGCCGTGGGTTCGAATCCCATTACCCACCCTATTATTTTGCCTAATAGATGGTGTGGTGAAGTAATTTAATTATATAAGGGTGTGTAGCTCAGGTGGTAGAGCACTTGACTTTTAATCAAGTTGTCCGGGGTTCTTCGAATCCCCGCACGCTCACTATGCGGATGTGGCGGAATTGGCAGACGCGCTAGATTTAGGTTCTAGTGTCTACGACGTGCAGGTTCAACTCCTGTCATCCGCAGTTCTTTTAAGGATTGACAAGCATAACAAGATATGATAAAATATTTTTGTTATGGTTACTAAATCATATAACACTTACGGGGTGTGGCTCAGCTTGGCTAGAGCGCTTGATTTGGGATCAAGAGGTCGCAGGTTCGAATCCTGTCACCCCGACTATAAGCGGGTGTAGTTCAATGGTAGAACTCCAGCCTTCCAAGCTGATCACGTGGGTTCGATTCCCATCACCCGCTTTTTAATTTTATAGGTAACCTATAAGATTTGAGTCTGTAGCTCAGTTGGATAGAGCAACGGCCTTCTAAGCCGTGGGTCGGGGGTTCGAATCCCTTCAGGCTCGTTTTTCTATATCTGTATATATTATATAGAAGTAACACATATGGTGGGTATAGCGCAGCTGGTTAGCGCGCCAGATTGTGGCTCTGGAGGCCGTGGGTTCGAATCCCATTACCCACCCTGATCATTAATTTTTAATGATGATGGGCTATCGCCAAGTGGTAAGGCACAGCACTTTGACTGCTGCATTCGCTGGTTCGAGTCCAGCTAGCCCAGTTCTTGATAATTTTATAAGGGTGTGTAGCTCAGGTGGTAGAGCACTTGACTTTTAATCAAGTTGTCCGGGGTTCGAATCCCCGCACGCTCATTGTTGTAAGAGATATGATTTTAGAGAGATCTAGGATCGTGTCTCTTTTTTGATGTATGGAAATATGCTATCATTAAATTAACAAAGCAAAGAAGAAATATTATGTACGCATTCGTACCTATAAGAAAGTTGGATTCAAAAATGTCTATTCAAAATGGCTGAATGTAAAATCGGCAAAAACAAAGTAAGAACCAGTACTAAAAACACAAAAATGGCTGTATCTGTGGGAATTAAGCAGACACAGCTGTTTTTGTATAAAAATACTTGACAGGAAAATAAATACTTGATATACTATTCAAGCAGTCGACAAGAAAACAAGTGCTTGTTGTTTTGCAATATGCGGATGTGGCGGAATTGGCAGACGCGCTAGATTTAGGTTCTAGTGTCTACGACGTGCAGGTTCAACTCCTGTCATCCGCAGTATTTTTTTGTTTAACAAAGAAAATTAAAATAAAATGAAAAAGTTCTTGACAATCATAACAGAACGTAGTAAAATATATTTTGTTGTGAGCGACAAAAACACATAACACTTACGGGGTGTGGCTCAGCTTGGCTAGAGCGCTTGATTTGGGATCAAGAGGTCGCAGGTTCGAATCCTGTCACCCCGATTGTAAGCGGGTGTAGTTCAATGGTAGAACTCCAGCCTCCAAGCTGATCACGTGGGTTCGATTCCCATCACCCGCTTTTTAATTTTATAGAAATCCTATAAAGTTTGAGTCTGTAGCTCAGTTGGATAGAGCAACGGCCTTCTAAGCCGTGGGTCGGGGGTTCGAATCCCTTCAGGCTCGTTTTTCTATGTTTAAACATATTTTGATAGATAGAAGCAATACATTACGGTGGGTATAGCGCAGCTGGTTAGCGCGCCAGATTGTGGCTCTGGAGGCCGTGGGTTCGAATCCCATTACCCACCCTGTTATTTTGCTTATTTTAGCTAAAAGACAATGATATATGGGTGTGTAGCTCAGGTGGTAGAGCACTTGACTTTTAATCAAGTTGTCCGGGGTTCGAATCCCCGCACGCTCACTATTAGATAAGAAGAGACAGAGTTTTAGATCATTTAGAACTCTGTCTTTTTTATTTTCATAGGAAATTTCGATGAAATCCCTATGATATAAAAAGACATCAATGGAAATAAAAACAAAATTTGCCAAAAAAGTAAAAAACATATTGAATATACAAAAGAAACGAATATACTAAAACATATCACATAGGATCAATTGAAGGGAGGAACGTATGAAAAAATTACTCACAAGGCTGTTCATTGCAATGCTGATATTGACATTTACTCCAACAATGAACACTCAGGCAAAGGCAAAGATCAAATTGAACAAAACAAAGATTTCTTTACAAAGAGGGAAAACTTACACCTTGAAAGTAAAAGGAACAAAGAAAAAAGTAAAGTGGTCAAGCAACAAAAAAACGATCGCAACTGTAACAAGAAAAGGAAAAGTTACAGCCCAAAAGCAAGGGAACAGCAGTGATCACAGCCAAGATCGGAAAGAAGAAATACAAATGTAAAGTAAAAGTATGGCAGAAAACAACAAAGAAACCGACAAAGACTAATACAGAGCCGAATCCGATAGGGACAAGAGTCAATCCGGCATTGATCCAAGAACAGGAATCACATTAGATACAACAGGAGGAACCGTTTACTTCAAACTGACAGAAACTTTAAAGGGACAAGAAGCAGAAAACCGATTATTACAGATGAATCAATCATTAGAAGAAATCAAACAAGGAGAATATGAACATACAGGAACAACCTTAGTACTGTTTGTTTATGATGTGCAGGCCGTGAATGGGTTTGCAGCTTATCCATTAAATGGTCTGGATATCATCAATTCTTATACACTATATGATGGAACATGCTCGAAAAATATAAAGAATATAGAAAGTTTCTATTTATCAGAAGGTTATGAAGCAATGATACCAACAAATCTGAACTTATATACAGGAGCAAGCAGTAAAATGTACGAAGCCCTTTGGATACCAAATGAAATGACCTCATTTAGTAACCAGATATATACAAAAATCTTACACCATATTGGGTGAGATATCAGTTTTAAAAGAAAGCTGCATCATTCATATATAAACAATCTGTTATAGCCAAAACTATATCAAACTAAAAGAAATACATATTTTACAAAAATCCTAATATACTGTTATACTAAACACAATCAGTTGAAACAATACAATATAAATAACAAAAAATAGAAAGAGTATGAGGTGAAAAGTATGAGAAAAGGAACATTGAAAAGCATTAGCATTAGCACTGACAGGAGCAGTTTTAGTCGGAGCATTCGCAGGATGCGGAGCAAAGAAAGATAGCGGTGATAAAAAGAAACAAAGAAGATCGTTATTGGAGCAAGTCCATATCCACATGCTGATATCTTAAAAGTAGCGAAGAAAGAATTAAAGAAAGAAGGATACGAATTAGAAATTAAAGAATACTCTGATTACGTACAGCCAAATACAGCACTCGAATCTGGAGATTTAGATGCAAACTATTTCCAGCACAAACCATATTTAGATGACTTCAACAAACAAAAGAAGACACATTTAGTATCCGCTGGAACAATCCATTATGAACCATTTGGAATCTTCCCAGGAAAGACAAAGACATTAAAAGCATTAAAGAACGGTGCAACAGTTGCAGTTCTAACGATACAACAAATGAAGCAAGAGCGTTATTATTGTTACAGGATCAGGGACTTATCAAATTAAAAGACGGAGCAGGATTAACAGCAACAAAGAAAGATATCGTAGAGAACAAAAAGATTTAGCAATCAAAGAAATCGAAGCGGCTCAGATTCCAAGATCATTAAAAGATGTTGATATCGCAGTTGTGAATGGAAACTATGCTTTAGAAGCAGGATTAAAAGTCAACAAAGATGCATTAGCAACAGAAGATGCTGATTCTATCGGAGCTAAAACATATGGAAATGTTGTAGCAGTGAAAAAGGGAAATGAAAAACAGATGCAACAAAAGCACTGATCAAAGCTCTAAAGAGTGATACAGTGAAAAAATATATCAATGACAAATATGATGGAGCTGTTGTACCTCTGTTCTAAGAGCAGAAGATTGCTATAAACCATAAATAATTTATGGAAGTAACAAGAAATTATTGAAAAAATCAACTGAAATTGTTATGATTAAGCTATTGTCTGTCAGGAAAACTGATAGGCGATAGCTTATCTGATTTTACAGGATAAGAAGAAAGTCCGATGAAGTGATCAAAGGACAATGAAAAATAAGAAAGGATAAAGTCATGATTGAATTAAAAAATATAGATGTTACCTTCCAAAATGGCAGTCATGAATTCAAAGCAGTTGATAATGTAAGCTTAAAGATCAACAAAGGATAGATTTTGGAATCGTAGGACCAAGTGGTGCTGGAAAGAGTACTCTGGTACGTGTGATCAATTTGTTACAGAGACCAACGAATGGAGAAGTGATCATTGAAGGATCAGATATTACGAAGTTTAACCGAAAGCAATTAAGAAAACAAGATTGAATATTGGAATGATCTTCCAGCATTTTAATCTGATCAGTGGATCAACGATCGCGGAAAATGTTGCATTTTCATTGTATGCCAATAACTATCCAAAGGATAAGATCAAAGACAGAGTGAAAGAACTCTTAGAGATCGTACATCTTCCAGAAAAGGCAGATGCATATCCAGCAAACTTAAGTGGAGGACAGAAACAAAGAGTTGCGATTGCAAGAGCGTTAGCGAACAATCCAGATATCCTGTTATGCGATGAAGCAACCTCCGCATTGGATATTGAGAATACAGAAGAAATTGTGGAATTATTACGAGAGATCAATGAAAAACACATATCACGATCGTATTTATCACACGAGATGGATGTAGCAAAGAAATTATTTGATCGTATTGCATTTTATGGAAGATGGAAAGCTGAAAGAAGTTACAGATATCTATTCTGCCTTTGCAAATCCTAAGTCAGATATTGCAAAGAGTCTGGTACAACGCGTATTAAATGTAGAGGTTCCAGAGGGATTAAAAGCAAAAACAAATGAAGAGATCCTTCGTTTAAGTTATACAGGAGATGATTCTTATGATCCTGTGATCAGTGTTGCTTCTAAGAACTATGATATTACAATGGATATCATCAATGGGAAAGTCGATTACATCAGGAATAAACCATTTGGTATGTTGATCGTAATCCTTAGAGGAGAAGATGCAGAACGTAAGAAAGCATTAGAATACATTAGTAAGAATGTATATAAATTAGAGAGGTTAGGAGGAAGATAATATGAATGAAACATTAGAGATCATCCAGTCAGAATTTGCCCAGGCATCTTTTGAGACCTTTGAGATGGTATTGATCTCCATGATCGCAGCAGCAATCCTTGGAACGATCTTAGGACTAGTATTACATCTGGCATCGAATCCGATTTTTTATAAAAACAGGGTAGTTAATGGCATTACAGGAACGATCATCAATGTGATCAGGTCTTTGCCATTTATCATTTTGATCATTGTATTACAGCCGTTGGCAAGACTGGTTGTAGGAACAAGTATCGGACCAATCGCAGCATCTGTATCTTTGGCAATCGCAGCAATCGCATTCTATGCAAGACTTGTGGAAGGTGCATTTAGTGAGGTTGATAAGGGTGTGATTGAAGCAGCGGTTGCAACAGGAGCAAGTATGCCTCTTATTATTCGTAAGGTTTTATTTGTAGAAGCAACACCAGCACTGGTTCGTGCTTTAACTGTAACTTTTGTTAGTGTGATTGGATATTCAGCAATGGCTGGAGCTGTTGGAGGCGGTGGAATTGGTAATCTTGCGATCATGTATGGATATAACCGCTATCAGACAGGAGTATTATTAGTAACAGTTGTTGCACTTGTCATCATTGTTCAGGTTGGACAATGGATCGGAGATAAGATCGCACTGAAGCTTACAAGAAAATAAGATCAGCCAAAATATAAAACAAAAATAAGAATTTTTCATATCAAAATAAATATTTTCTTTTCTTCTGGACAGAATATAAGTATCAAGATGTTAAAGAGAAAAGGAGATACAAGATGAAAAAGACGTTAAAACTTACGAGTCTTTTGTTTACACTGATCCTTGCAGTATCCGTTGTATTTACTGGATGTGGCAACGGCAGAAAGGATTCTACGACAAAAGGAACAACAGAAAATAATAATGCATCAGCTACAACGGAAGATAATCTGGTAGACGATGCTGAGGATGCCGTTGATGATGTGGCAGATGGAGTTGGAGATGCGGTAGATGATATCGCAAATGGTTTTGATAACTATGACGATGCACATGATTATTTATTAAACCGTCTGCAAAATGACGATAAAGATGGTAAGTATGAAGTTCGAAATGAGACAAAAGACGAACAGGAATACAGGGATGGAGCCAGTGGATATCATTTTGAAATCTATGATACATCCGATGATTCTGGGAAGAAATACGGAGATTTCTATGTAGATAAAGATACAGGAAAGATCTACAAACGAAATACAAAAACAGAGAAATTAGAAGAATATAAGAAATAAAAAGAAGGCACAGGGGTGTTAATCCTGTGCCTTCTTTAATGCATTTTTGATCGCTTGTTTTAATAATGTATACGTATACTGGCTTTGCCCGTCAAATTTGATATCATCAATATTTTGGACTTTGGAAGTTGTTTATTGATCTCATTTAGAGAAGGTTCGATCAGAGGATACATTGTTTTGATCGATTTATTTATATGTTTTAAAGAAACCGATCTTGCTTTGCCGTCCTTTACCGTGACCGAAAGTTCTAATTCGTTTTCTCCAAGTTTTAATGGAAAGAATAGACACTTGTGTGTAACCGGAAGTTTCTTTTGTTTCTTTGATTTATGGGAAGGAACAAACATAAAGATCAAAAGTAAGATCAAAAGTATTCCAAGTAAGATAAAGATTCCGGTGTAAATAAGTTCCGTGCTTTCAATACGACAATTTTCGTTTTTGATGACATAGTTATCCTCCTAAAAGATTCTATCTATAGTTTATGAATGGAATGAGATATTTAGAACATCTTTACGGAAAATAAAGGATAAGATATAATGATAGAAAATGGAGGAAATGATATGGCATTACAGTTTATACTAGGGGCTGCGAGATCCGGAAAAACAGATTTTATTTATGATCAGATGATCAAAGACTCCATGGAACACGAAGATGAGGAGTTCTTTTTTATTGTGCCGGACCAGTCAACGCTAAATGCACAAAACAACTGGTCGCAAGACATCCACGTCATGGAACGTTTAACATTGATGTGGTGGGATTTTTCAGATTAACTTATCGTGTATTCGAAGAATTATCATATATTCCGAAAGATCTTTTGGAAGATGAAGGAAAATCTATGGTGATCCGAAAGATCATGGAGCAGCATAAAGAAGAATTAAAAGTATTTGCGTCCAGCATGAAAAAACAGGGATTTATTGATGAATTAAAATCTTTTTTTGCAGAGGTCTATCAGTATGACGTGTCCATGGAAGATCTAAAGAAGATTACAGATGGGATGAAAGAAGAAGGATTACGCTCAAAGATGGAAGATATTCTTCTTGTGATGGAGAATTTTGAAGATTACATCAAGGAACGATACTTGATCTCTGAACAATTGTTAGATGTTCTGGCACAGAAAGTGGAACGATCAGAGAAATTAAAGAATGCAACATTTTATCTTGATGGATTTACAGGATTTACGCCGATCCAGAGAAAAGTACTGGAAAAGCTATTAAAGATTGGGAAAAATGTATATGTTGGACTGACTTTAGATGGGCGTTACGTGAGAAGTCAGTACCGTGAATATGAATTATTTGCCATGTCAAAGAAAGAAAAATATGAACTGATCAAACTTGCGCAGGATGCAGGAACCCCGGTGATGCCAGATATCATCTGTTGGCCGGATGAGAGAGATTCTAAGGAATTACGCCATCTGGAGCAGAATATCGAGCGTTATCCATATGAGATATACAAGGATGAACCAGAAGATATTAAAATCCGTTGTTTTATGAATCCAAGGCAGGAAAGTAGAACAGTGGCAAATGAGATTGAACGATTTGTGAGGGAAGAAGGATATCGATATAAAGATATTGTTGTATTAACAGCAGATCTTGATAGCTATCAAAATGAATTGGAAAAAAGTTTTGATGATCTGCATATTCCATATTTCGTAGATGTGAATCGAAAACTGTTAAATAATCCATGTATAGAAACACTCCTTTCTGTTCTGAAGATGATCCAGAAAGATTTTTCATATGATATGGTATTCCGTTATTTAAAATCAGGTTTCTCGAATTTTACAATGGAAGAAGCAGATTTTCTGGAAAATTATGTGCTGGCTTGTGGAATTCGTGGATTTGCCAGATGGAACCGCCCATTTGCATCGAAGTTATTTTCCGATGAAGATGTTGGAAGAGCGGAAGCCTTAAGGATTCGTTTTATTGAGGAAGTTGGAACATTAAAAACTGGATTAAAGCGAAGAGGCAGTACGGTCAAGAGAAAACTTATCTATCTATATGAATTTCTGGAAACATTGGATGTTGAAGGAAAGATGGTAAAGAAACAGGAGATGTTTGAGGCGTCAGGAGATCTCATTGCGGCAGCAACCTATGCAAGGTTTATGAACAGGTCATTGACCTGTTAGAACAGATGGCAGAGATTTTGGGAGAAGAAAAGCTTTCTTATGATGACTTTTTAAGTGTTTTGGAAAGTGGACTGGAAGAGATGCAGATTGGTGTGATCCCGCCAAGTCTTGATCAGGTCATGATCGGTGATATGAAACGAACGAGAACCGAAGAAGTAAAAATCTTATTTTTCCTAGGTATCAATGAAGGTGTGATTCCTGCAGCCAATGGCGGTGGAGGGGTTGTTAATGACCATCAAAGAGAAGTGCTTGAAACCTATGGAATAAATCTGGCGCCTGGCATCAAACAGTCTGCCTATATGGAACAGTTTTATTTGTATCTTACGGTGTCAAAACCAACCGATCGTTTGTATTTATCCTATCGCATGATGGATGCAGCAGGAAATAATAACCGTCCGTCCTATTTTATTGAAAGAATTCAACGCATTTTTCCAAAATTAAAGGTTACGATGCAGGAAGAAGAGGTGCAGACGGGCTATACAAAGGAAGAGGCGTTAGATCAGATGATTCTTTGTCTGCAGGAGATGGAATTTGATGAAAGAGACGATGATCCGGAGAAAATGAAATGGATGCAGACGTTATATCATGCTTTAAAAGAGTTGGAACCTGTGGGTGATTATTTAGATGCAAGATTTTACACCAATCAGGCATTGCCATTGAGCAAGGAACTGATCCATGATCTGTATGGAGATACGATTTCAGGAAGTGTAACGAGAATGGAGAAATTTGCTGGTTGTGCATTTTCTCATTTTATGCAGTATGGATTAAGGCTTCGAAAACGTCTGGTGCATGAAATCCTGCCGACCGATATGGGAAAAGTTTTTCATAAGACGATGGAATTAGTTGGAAAGCGCAGTGATTGGAAGTTTGCGGATGATGCATCAAGAGATGAATTTGTAGAACTGATGGTCGAGCAGGCAGTTACGGATATCCAAAAAGAATTGTTTGAGAGCAGCCACAGAAATGAATATGTCCTGGAGCGGATGAAACGAATCTCTAAACGAGCGGTATGGGCGATGGAACAACATATCAAGAGGGGTGATTTTACACCAGAAGAATATGAGATTGCCTTTGGAGAGGAAAATCATTTAGATTCCATGACGTTTGCTTTAGAAGATGGAGAGAAAATGTTCTTTTCTGGAGTGGTTGACCGTATGGACAGTATAGAAGATGATGAAAATAAATATTTAAAGATCATCGATTACAAATCAGGTAAACAGAAGTTTGATTTTGCCAAGATTTTTCATGGATTGCAGATGCAGCTGATCATTTATATGAACGCAATGATGGAATTATACGAAAAGAAAACAGGAAAGCGGGTATATCCGGCAGGAATGTTTTATTTTCATATGGATGATCCGATCGTCAATGTAGAACACGAGAATGAGGCGGAAGATAAGATTTTAAAAGATCTTAAGATGAGTGGCGTCGTCAATGAAGATTTTCAGTTGATCGATCATATGGAACATACGGGATCAGAAGGATATCTGACACTGCCGGTCCGTGCAACGAAGAATGGATATGACAAGAGATCTTCTGTTTTAAATACAACACAGTTGTTCAATCTGGGAAGAATTGTGGAAAAGAAAATGACAGAGCTTGGAAATTCATTGATGCATGGAGATATTTCTATAAAGCCATATGAATATGAAGGAAGAAAACCTTGTGAGTATTGTGAGTTTAAGAATATCTGCGCCTATGAAGATGGTGTTGATCAGGTAGAGAAGATTAAGAAAGTATCACTAGAGGAGGGAAAACATGCCTTGGACCAAACAACAGCAGAAAGTCATTGATCAAAGAGATGCCGACATCTTAGTATCTGCTGCGGCAGGTTCAGGAAAGACGGCGGTACTGGTAGAACGTATTATACAAAAGATCACGGACGAAAAACATCCGATCGATGTGGATCATCTGCTTGTCGTGACATTTACGAAAGCAGCAGCAGGGGAGATGAAAGAAAGGATTATGGCGGCACTTGATGAAAAGGTGCGGGAATTTCCAGGAAATCAGCATTTTGTTAAGCAGCTGTCATTGATCCACAAGGCACAGATCACAACGATCCATAGTTTTTGTATGAATCTGATCCGTGATTATTTTTATGTGCTTGGTATTGATCCGAATACAGCACCGGGGGATGAAGGAAGATTATCTGCAATAAGAAAAGAAATATTGGATGATCTGTTGGAAGAAGCTTATGAGAAAAAAGAAGAAGATTTTATCAATCTGATCGAATCTTATTCTCCAGGAAAAAATGATAATATCATCAGTGAATATATTTTAAAGTTATATGAAAATGCAAGAAGCCACAGAGAACCAGAAAAATGGCTTGATCAGGCAGAAAATAATATTTCAGTAGAGACAAAAGAACAGTTTGATCAGGCACCATTTATGAAGATCATCTTAAGAGATGCAAGATTTTCGATAGATGGTGCATATGATACGATTCAGGAAGCATTAGAACTGGCACTTTCTCCTGGTGGACCATATTTTTATGAAAAAACACTGCGAAAAGATTTAGAGATCATCATAAAGATCAAAGAAGCACAGACATTTTCTGAATTATGTGAAAGCTTTGTAAAGATGGAGAAACCACGACTTTCTGGACGTAAGAAAAACAGATGAGATTGATGAAATGCTTCAGGATCAGTGTAAGTATGAAAGAAATCAGGCGTACAATCTGCTTGATGATCTGAAAGCAGCATATTTTTATGAAAATGAGTCAGAAATTTTTCATGAATTAAGAAGAATCAAAAGTCCATTAAAAGGATTGATCGATCTGACGAGAAAATTTATGATTCGTTATGATGAGAAAAAGAAGAATGAAAATATCATGGATTTCGATGATATGGAACATTTTGCGCTAGAACTTTGATCGATCATTATGATGAGGAAGGCAATCCAGTGCCAAGTAAGATCGCAAGAGAAAAGTCCGATGGATACGAAGAAATCTATATCGATGAATATCAAGACAGTAACTATATTCAGGATGCGATCTTAAGGAGTGTATCCAAAGAATCCGAAGGCGGTCATAATATGTTTATGGTAGGGGATGTTAAGCAGAGTATTTACAGTTTCCGACTGGCAAGGCCGGAGCTGTTTCTTGAAAAATATCATGGATATCAGCAAAAGGGGGAAGAATATCAGCTCATTGAGCTCCGTAATAATTTCCGAAGCCGCAGTGAGGTCCTTACATTTGTCAATGACGTGTTTTACCAGATCATGCATGAAGATCTTGGAAATATCGAATATACTCAAAATGTTGCTCTTGTTCCAACGATGGAATTTGAACAGGGATGTGATGCACAGACAGAACTGTTACTGTTAGAATCTAATGAAGTCAAAGACTCGGAAGAAGATGCAGTTATTTTGGAAGCTAGAATGATCGCAACAAGGATTCATGAGATGATCGATGGAGAAGATCCAATGATGGTCACTGGAAAAGATGAAGAAGGCAATATGATTTTAAGAAAAGCCAAATACAGTGATATCGTTATTTTGCTTCGTTCTATGAAGACAAATGCGGAAGTGATCCAGAAAGAATTGATGAATGCGGGAATCCCAGCATTTGCAAATAATCAGAAAGGGTATTTTGATACGGTGGAGATCCGCACGTTATTAAGTTTATTGTCTGTAGTTGATAATATATATATGGATATTGATCTTGCAGCTGTCTTAAGGTCTCCAATGATCGGGATGTCAGAGGAAGAACTAGGACGATTAAAGGTAGATGGAGAAAAAGATTCTCTCTATGAATGTCTTTGTGAGACGAAAGATAAGATGGAAAAATCAAAGAAAGCACTGGAATTGCTTGATCTGTTACGGGATGCCAAGACATATCTGCCATTAACACAGTTGATCTGGCTGGCTCTGGAAAAAGTGGGTATTATCATTATGCAGGAGCCATGCCGCAAGGAAAGAAACGACAAGGAAATATCCTGATGCTCGTTGAACAGGCAAAAGCTTTTGAAAGCAGCCAGATTAAGGGATTGTTTCATTTTGTGCGGTTTATCGAACAGTGCAGGGAATACGATATGGATTATGGAGAGGCAAATACGATGAGCGAAGATCAGGATCTGGTCCGTATTTCCAGTATCCATAAAAGTAAGGGATTGGAATATCCGATTGTTTTTGTATCAAAGATCCATCAGAAATTTAATTTAAGGGATGGGAATGGAAGTATGATCTTTCACGGAGATTATTTTATCGGAGCAGATCATATTGATCCCGTTTATCGTACAAGAAAGAAGACGATCTTAAAGAATCTGATCAAAAATCAGATGACAAGAGAGTCTTTAGGAGAAGAATTAAGAGTTCTTTATGTTGCAATGACAAGAGCAAAAGAAAAACTGATCTTGACTGGAATCAAGAAAGATGATATTGACTGGAATGCAAAAGGAGAGGTCACAGCAATTGATCGTTTGAGCGGAAGGAGTTATTTTGACTGGATCAAAAAGGCACTTCCGATGATTCCAAAACAGGATTATCGATTGAAAATCTATACTCTAGAAGATCTTTTGTGGCAGCAGGAAGGAAATGAACTTCTTCATGAGATGAACCGACAGATTTTCTATGAACGTCTAAATGATCAGATTCCAAACGAAAATGTAAAAGCGCTGAAAGAGAGTTTTGCATATCATTACCGCAATGAGGCAGAGACAAAAGGTCGTTTAAAATATTCTGTATCAGAGATCAAACGTATGAGTCAGGCAGCAGATACTGAGGAAGTGATGTATTCATCTGTTTTTATGGAGAAAGAAAAAAGGATACCATCATTTGTCAAGAAAACTGAAAGGATTTCAGCGGCATCCAAAGGTACGATCATTCACAAAGTTTTTGAATTACTAGATTTTTCCAAAGACTATACAATGAAAAGTTTAAACGAAGATATCGAAAGATGGATCTCTCTTGGAAAATTAAAAAAAGAATATGAAAAAGTAATCTATCGAAAAGAAATCCTCGCTCTGACGAGATCAGAACTTGGGAAGAGGATGAAAGAGGCAGCACAGAAGAAACTGCTTTATAAAGAACGGCAGTTCGTGACGGGAATTCCATTTTCTGACATGGACAAAGAAGCAAAAACGGATGATTTTGTTGTTGTTCAGGGAATTATTGATGTATATTTTGAGGAAGAAGATAAAATTATTTTGGTAGATTATAAAACAGACCGGGTCAGAGAAGGGGAAGAGGATATTTTGATCAGACGTTATCGTGCACAGATGGAATCTTACCAACAAGCATTGGAAAAGATCACAGGAAAGTGTGTAAAAGAAATTTACATTTATTCTGTAACCCTGCAAAAAACAATTCCCGTGCATGTATGAAATTTCTGATTTGTCATATTCTAAGAATAGAAAATGACAAATCAGAAAGGAAGAAGATCATGCCAAAGGAAAAGGATTTTATAGAAAAGACATTCGAAGAAATGAATGAGATGGAACGGTTAAAATATGAAACTGCTGCAGAACTTGGTCTGCTTGATCAACTAAAGAAGAGTGGATGGAAGTCATTATCAGTCAGTGAAACAGGAAGATTAGGCGGGATCATGAACCGTAAGATAAGAAAGCAGAAGGAAAGTCAGGAAAATACGAAAGGAAGTTAAAATGAACAAACCATGTTTTATCGCAGTGACAAATAGAAATCTATGTAAACGACCATTTTTGATGTGATCGAGGATCTGTCAAAGAAAGATGTGAAAACGATCGTATTAAGAGAAAAGGATCTGTCAGAAGAAGAGTACTATGAGATCGCAGAGAAATGTAAGGAAATCTGTGACAGAAACGGTGCTTCCTTAACCATTCATAATTTTATCGATGTGGCAAGAAGACTTGGAATCAAGAAGATTCATCTTCCATATCCGGTATTTTTAAAAGAAGCGGGGAATCTGTCTGATTTTGAATCTGTCAGCACATCGATCCATAAGCCAGAAGAGGCGATAAAAGCACAGAAACTGGGGGTGGATTTTGTGTTTGCAGGACATGTCTTTGTGACAGATTGTAAAAAAGGTCTGCCACCAAGGGGACTTGAATTTTTGACGGATGTGGTAAATGCGGTCAAGATTCCGGTGTATGGAATTGGTGGAATTAATGAAGAAAATATTACAAAGATCATGGAATGCGGGGCAGCGGGAGGCTGCATGATGTCAGGATTCATGAAATAAAAATTGAAATTGAATGGTATCTATGTTAAGATGAAAAGAAGTAGCTTTTGAAGAAGGTAAGGACGTAAGATGAAGATAGCAGAACATTTAACAAAACCAATTTCAAAAATTCTTAAATTTTTACTTCGAAGACTGGTATTCGTGACCGTTGCGATCATTTTACAGATGATCTGGATGACCTATATGGTTGTGGTGATCGGAGAATATTCCAAAGCGATCGAATGGGTATTTCGCATATTTAGCATTACTGTTGTGATCTATATTGCGAATAAAGATGATAATCCGGCGTATAAACTTGCATGGACGATACCAATCCTTTTGTTTCCGATTTTTGGCGGATTTTTATATCTGGTCCTGGGAGATAAGCAGCCAGCGAAGAAGCTCCGTATGGAACTTGAACAGTCGATCGAGGATACAGAATTTCTGCTTGGACAGGATTATGGAGTGATGGAAAGATTGGAACAGGAAGATTATCAGGTCGCAGGACAGGCAAAGTATATAGATCAGTATGGTGGATATCCGATTTACGAGAATTCCGATGCGAAGTATTATCCATCGGGAGAGGCAATGTTTGAAGAACTGATCGAGGACCTTAAGAAGGCAAAGCATTATATCTTTATGGAATTTTTTATTGTTTCAAGAGGATATATGTGGGATACGATCTTGGAAGTTCTGAAAGACAGAGTCAATGATGGTGTTGAAGTACGTTTTATGTACGATGATGTAGGATGTGTGGATCTGCTCCCTTATAAATATTACAAAGAGCTTGAGCGGTTTGGGATCATGGCGATGCCATTTAATCCGATCAAACCATTTGTTTCAACAGCATGGAACAACAGAGATCATAGAAAAGTAGTTGTGATCGATGGGCATACAGCATATACTGGTGGATTGAATTTATCTGATGAATATATTAATAAGGTTGAACGTTTTGGATATTGGAAAGATGCCGGACTTAAGGTGACGGGAGATGCAGTGTGGAATTTCACTGTTATGTTTTTCAGGTATGGAATGCGATCCGTAAGACAGATGAAGGATATGGAGCCTTTCTGCCACATAAGCATTATGAAGATGCCTTTAAAGGAAAGGGATTTATACAACCTTATGCCGATAATCCATTAGATCATGAGATTGTTGGAGAAAATGTATATTTAAATATCATTAATACTGCAAATCATTATGTTTATAGTTACACCCCATATCTGATCATTGACAACGAGATGACAACAGCTCTTTGCCTTGCTGCCAAAGAGGAGTTGATATAAAGATCGTAACTCCTGGAATTCCAGATAAGAAGTTAGTATTCTTATTGACACAATCTTATTATAAGCAGTTGGTGGAAGCTGGAATTCATATTTATGAATATACTCCTGGATTTATTCATGCAAAGTGTTTTGCAAGTGATGATAAGGTGGCAACAGTTGGAACGATCAACATGGATTATCGAAGCCTTTATCTGCATTTTGAAAATGGTGTTTTTATGTATAAGAATGATGCAGTTATGCAGTTAAAACATGATATGGAGAAAACATTTGAGATCAGCCAGAGGATTACAAAAGAGATGTGTCAAGGAAATTTAAGAAAAACATTGACGCAGGTGTCTTACGATTACTGGCACCATTACTATAAGAGGGATGAGATGGAAAGTTACAGAGATTTTGCAAGGGTGTATGATGAATTTATGGATCAGACCCCATATGATGAATGGCTTTTAAATATTTTAAATATATTCAAAGAATATAAGATTGATAAAGATGCACAGGTATTAGATCTTGGATGTGGGACAGGAAAGATGGCACGAAAGCTTGCAAGAGAAGGTTATCAGGTTACGGCTGTTGATAATTCTATGGATATGCTGGAGATCGCGGCTAGTGAAGAGGATGATCATATTTTATATGTATTGCAGGACATGGTGTCATTAGAGCTTCCGCAGCAGGTAGATGCAGCGGTTAGTATCTGCGATTGTATGAATTATATTCTAGAGGAAGAAGATTTAAAAGAAGCATTCAGAAGAGTCAGAGAATTTTTAAAAGAAGATGGTGTGTTTGTATTTGATATGAACAGTCATTATAAGTATAAAGAGATCCTTGCGCAATACATTTTGCAGAAGACCGTGAGGATGCGAGGCTTTATCTGGGATAATTTTATGATGAAGAAGAACGTATCAATGAATATCAGTTGAGCCTGTTTATTCAGAATGAGCAAGGTACATATAACAAGTACGAAGAATTACATTTACAGAAAGCTTACGAACAAGAAGAGGTTGTAAGCTTTCTTTATGAAGCGGGATTTTCATCCGTGCGTGTTCTGGATGCAGAGACAATGGATGAAGTTAAAGAAGATACACAAAGATTATATTATATTGCAAATTGAAAGGAAAAAAGATGAACGATTATATTATCAGAGGAACAGCAGCAAATGACCAGGTTCGTTTTTTTGCTGCATATACAAAAGATGTCGTGGAGACAGCAAGACAGAAACATAATACAAGTCCGGTAGCAACGGCAGCACTTGGAAGATTATTAACAGCCGGAGCTATGATGGGAAGTATGTGTAAGAATGACAGTGATGTGATCACATTACAGATTCAGTGCAGTGGACCGATCGGTGGGTTGACAGTAACAGCTGATTCTAAGGCAAATGTGAAAGGATATGTAAATAATCCAGATGTGATGCTTCCTCCAAGTAAAGAAGGAAAATTAGATGTTGGGAAAGCATTAGATCTAGGTGTTTTGACAGTGATTAAGGATATTGGATTAAAAGAGCCTTATTCAGGACAGACACATTTAGTATCTGGAGAGATCGCAGAAGATTTAACATATTATTTTGCGGCAAGTGAGCAGATTCCAACATCTGTAGCACTTGGAGTTTTAATGAACAAAGATAACACGGTTCGTCAGGCAGGTGGATTTATCATTCAGATGATGCCATATGCAGAGGAAGAGACGATCAGTAAGTTAGAGAAGAAGATCGCAGAATTCAAATCCGTAACTTATGCATTAGAGCATGAACATACACCAGAGAAGATGATGGAGGATCTCTTAGGTGATATGGATATGAAGATCTATGAGAAAGTTCCAACACAATTTCATTGTAACTGTTCCAAAGAGAGAGTAGAAAAAGCAGTGATTTCTGTTGGAAAAAAAGAGATTCAGAACATGATCGATGATGGAGAGCCAATTGAAGTAAACTGCCATTTCTGTAATACACATTATCATTACAGTGTGGATGATCTTAAGAGAATGTTAAATGAGGCAACAAGATAAGCCGTTTTAAATGTGGAGAATCCTGCTTTGCAGGATTCTTTTTGAATAATGGAGGAAAACTGATGAGAACAGCGAAGAATATACTTTTGTTTGTCTTCATACTGATCATAAGTTTGAATGTAACAGTACATGCACAGGAGAATGGAGAGAAGACAGAAAATCCGGTCAAGGTAACACAGGAATCTGAGAATGATAAAGATGTGCCGTTTACGAATAGTAAAGGAGAGACAGTATATACATTGTCTGCAACTACAAGGGACAGAGAAGGTGCGATCATGATGCCGAAAGACCGTATTTTATGTCTTACTTCGGAGACGGTTGATCTAAGTGATATCGAAGTTTTGATCGACGATTCAAATGAACAGGCCAAAAAGGATCTTGAGGTTGAGCTTATATCTGCGTCTAAGAATACCGCAAAGATTTGTGTGAATTTTTCGAATCGGTATGTTTCGACTGATTTAAACTGGGATGGGAAGATTCTTGTAAAAAAAGGCAATGACGTGATCAGGGAGATTGCGATCGCTTATATGACACCATACATAAGAGATGTGCATGATACAGGATTTCAAACGTTAAGTTCATGGTCTGGTACATGGGGCGTTTTAGATGGAGAGCAATATCGCTCCTCTGGGATTATTGATGTGTATCAGGATAATGCACAGATTTCTTTTACCTATCAGTCACAAGGAAATCAGGGAGTGAAAGCATTTCATTTATACCAAAGTGGGAATTATACATTTTCGGATGGATCATACGATATCAAGGCTCAGAATCAAGGTATCAAGGCTTATAATACAGTGAATATCCGTCTGAAACCAACTTATATCAAGCAGTTAAAAGAAGAACTGGTCAATGACCTGTATCAATACAGTTTAGATACAAAGCAGTGTGTGTTCGATGATCTGATGATTGAATATGAAGACGGATGTATCATCGGAGAAGTCACAGATTTTGTGAGACTAGGACATCAGGCAACGATCAAGCCGTTAGATAAGATGACATTAAAGGCAAATATAAAATCTACATCAAAGATTTTCTTCAGTGGAAGAAACTTGATCGTGTCAGTGGTTATGCGATCTATCGTTATGATTCTGGGAAACAGCGATATGAAAAGATAAAACAGTTTCAACACAGGAGACTTCCTATACAGATTCTAAGTTAAAATCTGGGAAGACATATTATTATAAAATTGTGCCATATCGTTCCATTACATATACAAATGCTGGAAATTTATGCAAGGTTGTGAATGGTTCATCTTCCAATATCGCAAAATGTATCCACAAAACCGGGAAACCAGTGATAAAGGCAAAGAGATTGGGAAGAAGAATAAAAGTAAAGATTAAAAAAGTAAGCGGAGCCAGTGGATATAAAGTATATTTAAGGAAGGGAAAGAAAGGCCGGTATAAAGTTGTTAAAACATATAAAGGCAATCGGACCCGTACGTATAAGAGTCGAAAGTTAAAAAGAAAAAAGATGTATTATGTGAAAGTACGTTCATATAAAACATATCAATCCAAAAATACTTTGGAAAATATTCAAAACGAAAAGTCAAAATTCCAAAGTGATGATGTGAGAAAAGACAGATGAGGTGATTCTTCTCATCTGTCTTTTCGATTTACAATTATTCTTTTTCGTCAGATTCTTCGGATGGAGTTTCTGTTTCTTGTGTTTCTTCTTCAGCTACGGATGGATCATCATCAGTATCTGTGATGTTGATAGAAACATAATCTCTGTCATCTTTGATGGTTCAGGAAAATATCATCATCATCAAAGAATCATCATCAAAAGATTCGTCATCGAAATCATCGTCAAAATCATCATCGGATACTTCTTTAATCTTTGCAATGATCGCTTTGATCTGATCACGGGCAACATATAAAATACCAGCAACGGTAGCGATGGCAGTGATCAGTTTAAAAGGTCTTTTATGGTTTTCTTCATAACGAAAAACTCCTTTCTTTTTTATTATTATTATTTTATAATGAATCAAAAAAAAATGCAATGCAGGATTGACAAAATAAAATTTCATGATAAAATAAATTTATAAAATAAAACTTTGCAAAACATAGAGGAGGAATAGAGTGAAACGTTTATGTGCAAAAGCGGCACTTGATCTTGTGCCAGATCATGGGATTATCGGACTTGGTGGTGGAGAGACGATCAGTTATCTTGCAGAAGATATCAAAGAAGCAAGGAAAGCTGTCAAAGTTGTGACACCATCAGATCATACAGCACAAGTATGTAAAAAGCTTGGATTAGAAATTGTTGATACCAAAGAAGTAAAAGAGATCGAAATTGCATTTGACGGGTGTGATCAGGTTGATTCTGATCTTGATGCATATAAAAGTGGAGGCGGAATTCACACATTAGAAGATTATTGCAAAGATGGCAAAAGAATATGTATTACTGGTCGATGAAACGAAAGTAACAGATAAGTTAAATAATAAAGTACCAGTTGTATTAGATATTATTCCAGAAGCAGTGAACTATGTGACAAGTCAGGTGGAAGCAATGGGTGCAACAGTGAAGAAACGTGATGAACATTTACTGGAAGTTTATTATGACACTTTACCAGAACTAGAAGAGATTGACAAAAACTTAAAGATGATCACAGGGGTAATCGAGACATCATTATTTTATCAGGTTGCAACAAAGCATTGGTTGCAGGTGAAGAAGGAATCAGAGTGATCAAGTAAGAAAGAAGGAAAGATAAGATGAGTACATGGGAATTTTAGGTTGTGGAACAATTGCGAATGAGATGGCAGCAACATTTCAGAAGATGGGACATGAAATTTACGGAGTAGCCAATCGTACACCAGAGAAAGCAGAAAAGTTTGCAGACAAATATGGAGTAAAACATGTTTTTGAAACATACGAAGAGATGCTGGCAGATGAAAATATCGATATCATTTATGTTGCAACACCACATAGTATGCATTATGAAAATATGAAGCAGGCAGCAGGGAAAGCATATCTTATGTGAAAAAGCGATCACAGTGAATGTAGCACAGTTAGAAGAAGTGCTGGAACTTGCCGAAGAAAAAGGTGTGGTAGTCAGAGAAGCAATGACAATTTCACATATGCCTTTATATAAGAAATTAAAAGAACGAATCAAAGAAGGTGCGATCGGTAATACAAAGATGGTACAGGTAAACTTTGGAAGTAACAAAGGTTATGATTCTACACAGAGATTTTTTGCATTAGAAGCAGCTGGCGGAGCTTTATTGGATATTGGAGTATATGCAACAGCATTTGCGAGAACATTTTTAAGTGAGATGCCAAATACGATTCTTACGACTGTAGAATATTTAGAGACAGGTGCAGATGAACAATCTGGGATCATTATGAAGAATACAAAAGGGGAGATGGTTGTTATGTGTCTGACACTTCGTGCAAAACAGCCAAAACGAGGAGTTGTGACAGGTGATAAGGGATATATTGAAGTATATCAATATCCAAGAGCATGCAAAGCAACGATCACCAATACGGCAACTGGAGAAGTTGAGACAGTTGAAGCAGGAAAGACAGAAGATGCTTTAAAATATGAGGTAGAAGCAATGGAAGCAGCGATCGAAGGAAACTTGGAGGATGATTGCCAGATCATTACAAAAGATACGATGCGAATTTTAACAAGTATTAAGACACAGTGGGGAATGAAATACCCATTTGAATAAGGATCTGAGATGATCATATAAGAATTTATCAAAGAAATGTGCCAAACACACATTTCTTTTACTGACGAAGCTTTTGCTATCAGTTATACTTAATAAGAATGAAGCAGGAAGGAGCGGTAAGATGATCCAGATTTATAAGAATTATGAAGGACATAAAGAGTTAGAAGAATTAGATCATATCGAATTGGAATCATGGGTGATGATCACAGATCCAACGATGGAGGAACTCATGAATATTTCGAGAGATTATAAGATTGATATGGATGATCTTAAGGCAGCACTGGATACGGAAGAACGTTCCCGACTGGAGAATGAAGATGATTATACAATGATCCTTGTGAATATTCCGGTTGTAGAGGAAGAGGAAGGAAAGAAATGGTATGAGACGATACCGCTTGGGATTTTATTACTAATAAGATCGTCTTTACTGTTTGTTTGGAGCAGACGAATATCTTAAAACAATTTGTTGATGGACTGGTATCAAATTTTATACATTTATGAAGACAAGATTTGTATATCAGATTCTTTACAATAATGCAGCGTTGTTCCTGTATTATCTGCGTGTGATCGACCAGAGAGCAAATCAAGTGGAAGATCTGTTGCATGAGACATATGAGAACAAAGACTTGATCCAATTGTATGATTTAGAGAAATGCCTAGTTTATTTTTTACAACAGCATTAAAATCAAATGAAGTAGTGTTGGAGAAATTAAGAAAACATATTGGCCTTAGACATTATGAAGAAGATGAAGAACTGTTGGAAGATGTCATCATTGAGAATAAACAGGCGATGGAGATGACGGATATTTATCATAATATCCTGCGAAGTACGATGTCTTTGTTTGGATCGATCATTGATAATAACCTGAATCAGGTTATGAAATTCTTGGCAGCGATCACGATTATTTTGGAATTGCCAACGATGATCTCGGGATTGTATGGTATGAACGTCAATGGTGTTGGAATGCCGTTTGCGACGAAAGCATATGGGTTTGCAGCAATCTCGATTTTTTCTTTGATCGTCTGTTTGATCGCGGTGTATATTTTGAAGAAGAAACATATACTATAAGATATTGAAGAATCACACTAAGTGGTTCTTCATGTGTTTTAGGGCGTTTTTTTCCAGACGGCTGACTTGTGCCTGAGAAATGGCGATTTCGTCTGCAACTTCTGTTTGTGTTTTTCCTTCAAAGAATCGCATTTTGATAATATCATATTCTCGATCTGGAAGATGTTCCATTGCTTCTTTAAGGCAATGGATTCCACCCAGCTATCTTCTTTGTTTTTTATCTTTTACCTGATCCATAAGGTAAAGAGTATCACCTCCATCCTGATAAACAGGTTCATAAAGAGAAAGAGGGTTGCGATTGCATCAAGTGCAAATAAGACATCTTCTTTTTTCATATCGATTTCTTTTGCAATGACGTCGATCGTAGGCTCATGATTTAATTTTTGGTAAGAACTTCTCTTGCATTGATCGCTTTATATGCGGTATCACGAAGAGAACGACTTACACGCATACTATGATTATCACGAAGATAGCGTTTGACTTCACCAATGATCATGGGAACAGCATAAGTAGAGAATTTCACATTTAGATTCCGGTCAAAATTATCAATAGCTTTCATAAGACCGATGCAGCCAACTTGAAAAAGATCATCTGCATTTTCATTACTTCCTGAAAATCGTTGGATGATACTGAGAACAAGTCGTAGATTTCCTTTGATATAATGTTCTCTGGCAAGAAGATCACCTTGCTCGATCCGCTCAAATAAATCTTTCTTCAGAAGTAAAGGGAGAGAAGAAGTGTTAACGCCACAGATTTCTACTTTTTTTCGTGCCATAATAAGTTCCTCCGTTTGTGATTCGTATAATAAAATCATGTACAGATCTGGTGGAATTTATACGTTGAAAAAATGGAAGAGGAAATTGACTTATATTTTTCAGGTGCTATGATGAGGATAAATACGATCAAAGGAGAGTAAAGATGAAGAAGATATTAGCATCGCTTATGATGGTTGGACTTATTTTTTGTCTTGGTGGATGCAACGTTCCATGGATGAAACAAAAGACAGAGAAAACGAAGGCTGCGAAAGTTATTCAGGCAGATAAAGTTGAAGGGACAATGAAAGGAATGAAATTAAAGGTTGGTGTATCGAATGATATGGCACCATTTTCATATTATGATAGTGAGCAGAAGAAGATCACAGGGTTTGATATTGATCTTCTTGATAAACTTAGTGAATATCTGGGCTTTGAATATGAATTATATCCAATGAATATGAAGAAATTAGAGCAAAAGATCAAGAACAAAGAATTAGATCTTGCAATCGCAGGAATTTCAATCACAGATGAAAGACAGAGAGAGTTTTCATTTACAGACACTTATTATGAAACATATCTTCTAGATCGTGGTCAGAAAAGACAGCCAGATCACAGATCGTAAGGAGATTACAGAGAAGAAGGTCGGTGTTGTAGAAGGAACATCCAGTGCACAATATGCGGAGGATTATTTGTCAGAGGATAACAAGATCACATATTATAAAAACATTACAAAAGTATGGAACGATCTTGAAAAGGAACGATCGATGCAACGATTTATGATACAACAGGAATCCAGAATTATATGCAAGAACACGCAGATAATACGAATCTTAGTGTGTTGAATGAACAACTTAATTCTGAGGAAAGTAATTATGGGATTATGTTTGTGAAGGGATACAAATATCTGGATCAGTTTAATGTAGCACTTCAGGTTCTCAATAATGATGGGACGTATCAGAAGCTTAAGGAGCAGTGGATCAAGACAAAAGAATAAAGATAAAGAAATGGCAGGAACTATATGTAAGATGAAAAGTTCCTGCCATTTTGTTTGTTAAGAAAGGCTCTTGTAAGATTCAAAGTGTGAGTGTATGAAGCCATGCAGATTCTTCCTCGTTAAGGTGTGGAGAAAGTGTATCATATACGAACTGCTGGTAATCAGTTAACAATTGTTTTTCTTTTTCGTTAAATAAAGAAAGGTCAACACCGTCAAGATCGATCGGTACAAGTGTCAGGGGTTCGAAATGAAGGAAAGCACCGTATTCATTTTGCTGCCATTTTTTACAGATCAGCATATTTTCTGTACGGATTCCGTATTTTCCAGGAACATAAACACCTGGTTCATCTGTGATGACCATACCTGGCTGTAGTACTGCGTCAAGATTTTCGGGATTCGATCTCCAACGAAAAGCGTTTGGACCTTCATGAACACCAAGAAAATATCCAACACCATGTCCGGTTCCACAACGATAATCAACGCCATCTTCCCAGAGAGGTTCTCTTGCAAGAATATCAAGATTACTTCCTCTGCAGCCAAACAGGAATTTTGCATTGGCAAGAGTCAGCATAGATTTTAATACCAGTGTAAAGTATTTCCTTTCTTCCTCTGAAATTGGTCCAAGAATAAAAGTTCTTGTGACATCGGTTGTACCACCATAATATTGTCCACCGGAATCAATGAGAAGCATACCTTCAGCTTTGACATCGACATCGGATTCTTCAGTGGATTGATAATGCATCATTGCAGCATGATCTTTATAAGCACAGATTGTCTCGAAACTAGGGCCCATGTAATCGGGTAGTTTTTCTTTCTTCCTCGAGATGGTCAGAGATCATACGTTCTGTCATAGGATTTTTCCGACGTTTTTCTTTAAGCCAGTACATAAATTTTGTCATAGCGATCCCATCATTGATATGGCATGCTTTCAAATGATCAATCTGAATGTCATTTTTTATAGCTTTCATTAGTTCTGTTGGATTCTTATCTTCAATGATCTTGCATTTGAATAAGAGATTATAATGCAGATAGTTTGTAAGATCTGGATTTAACAAAACAGTTTCATGTTGGTCTTTTAAGAAAGCACTAACTTCTGTGTAATCGAGGATGGAAATGCCGTGTTCCTTAAAACGTTGAAAAGCAACTGCTGAAATACAATCTTTTCGAAGAAAAAGAAAACATTTGTCTATCGTGATCCATGCATAACTATAAAATAATGGAGTGCATGCAATGTCATCTCCACGCAAGTTAAAAAGCCATGCAATATCAGGAAGAGAGGATAAGAAAAATGCATTGGCATCAAGTTCTTTCATTTTTTCTCTGACACGTGCCAGTTTTGAATCAGTATGTTCTCCACTGTATTTGATATCATGACGGTAAATTGTGGATTTTGTGATCGCGGGGCGATCATCTTTGGCCCAGAGTTCTTCTACAAAACGAAGATCAAAACGAAAAGATGCACCATGCTGCTTCACTAGTTTTGCGATTTTTTTTCCGTAAGAAGCTGAGATCGTAAAGCCGTTTACCCCAAGTGTATCACCTTCCTGCAGGTGTTCTTTCAAAAATTCAAGAATCGTAGGAACACCGGAAACCCCTTGTTTCATCAATGTGATATCAGAAGAGATCTGTCCTTCGGCCTGCGTAAAATAACGTCCATCAGTCCAAAGCCATCCTTCTTCGCATCCAGCAAGAAAGGTACCGGCAGAACCAGTAAAACCAGAGATGTATTGTCTGCATTTAAAGTAATCATCTACGTATTCGGATTGATGTGGATCTTCACTTGGAACAAGATAATAAGAAACCTTTTGATTTTCCATTTGTTCACGAAGTTTCATAAAATTTAGATTCATGTCCAAAAACCTCCATTTTGTCATATTAAAATCCTGAAAATATATGTTTTATATGAGATTTCAGGATCGGTTTATGTTAATTATAGTAGATGAATAGGGATTCGTAAAGAAAAAGCAAATGTAAAATATATGGTATTTTGTCAAAAAAGTTGAAAAAAATAAAAGAAATACGGTATAATCGGGATTGAACAAATATAAAAGTATAAAGGAGAAACTTATGAAGAATTTACTAGTTGCTCAGTCAGGAGGACCATCTGCAGCAATCAATGCGACGATCACAGGAGTGATCGATGCTGGAATTGAGAGTGGACGTGTGGGTCATGTTTATGGTGCTCTGAATGGAATTAAAGGTGTGCTGAACGAGAATTTTGTAAATCTCGATGAAGTATGTGACACAAAAGAAAAAAGAGATCTATTAGCGATCACACCGGCAGCGGCACTTGGTTCCTGTCGATGGAAACTGGGGAATCCCAAAGAAAATGCAGAAGAATTTGAAGAGATCATCCGTATTTTAAGAAAGAATGACATAGGATATTTTATATATACTGGTGGAAATGATTCTATGGACACCGTATATAAACTGTCTGTTTACTGTGAAGAACATAATATTGATGACATTAAGGTAATGGGAGCTCCAAAGACGATCGATAATGATCTTGGAGAGACTGACCATTGCCCTGGATTTGGTTCTGCAGCCAAATTTATCGCGACTGCGTTTACCGAGATTGCGTGTGATTGCTTTGTTTATGATGTCCCATCCGTAACGATCGTAGAAGTTATGGGAAGAAATGCAGGATGGTTGACTGCCGCATCTGCACTTGCAAGGATCGAAGGGCGAAAAGTTCCTCAGTTGATCTATCTTTGTGAGAAAGCATTCGATGAAGATCGATTTATTGAAGATGTAAATGAAGCATTAAAAAAAGAAAATAACATCATTATTGCGGTAAGTGAAGGTGTAAAAACTGCTGACGGAAATTACGTTGGAGAAGAAACAAAATCAGGAAAAGAAGATGTATTTGGACATAAATATCTTTCTGGTGTCGGTAAATATCTGGAAGGACTGGTAGGAGAGAAGATCGGATGTAAAGTCAGATCTGTAGAATTAAACATCCTTCAGAGATGTGCTGGATATATGTTAAGTGAGACTGATATCATGGAATCAAGAAATCTTGGAGCATTTGCAGCTGTCAGTGCGATTCGCGGAAAGAGTGGAAAAATGTCTGCAGTGCGAAGAATTTCAGATGATCCATATCAGGTAGAAATCGTACTTTCTGATCTGTCAAAGATTGCGAATTATGAAAAGAAAGTTCCGATGGAATGGATCAATGAAGAAGGGAATGATATTAAAGACGAATTACTGACATATTTAAAACCGTTGATCCAAGGTGAAGTACAGATTCCATATGAAAATGGAATTCCAAAACGATTTATTTTATAAAAGACAAGAAAGAATCCTGCTGTACAGGATTCTTTCATTTAAGTTCATATGGAATGTCAGGTCTTTTGTTTCTTGGTTTTACAGGCTTTTGACGATTGTGAGATGAAATAATGATTGATCTCTGCACCGATAAAAGCATCATCATACAAAAATACAACCAGAACAAAGTTAACAAGATACTGGTCAATCCTCCGTACATAGTACTAAAGAAAGAAAAATTATCAAAATACATTGAAAAGAAAAATGATAATACAAACCATGCAGCAGAACTAAAAATGCTCCAGGAAGGATCTGCTTTGTTTTGAAATTTTCACTCGGTAAAAAACGATACATAATGATAAAAACGACCATAAATGTAAAATGCAAGGAAAAAACGGATCGTTGCAAAAAATACATGTTTATTCTCGAGGACTGGTTCAAAGCGATATAACTTAATGAGCAGGGAATTACCAAATAATAAAAGAATCAGACCGAATAATACTGCGATCGCGAAAAGTCCAATATAAATACTTGAGATAAAACGCAAAACAAAATAGTTTCTCTTTTCAGAAATTTCATGAATCGTATTAAGTCCAGTCATCAAGGATAAGATCCCTTTGGATGCAGACCACAATAATGTAAGAATTGTGATCGACATATACGTAGTAGTAAGTTTTCCGTTTAAAGATCGGATGATCGGGACTACCATACCACTGTACTTTGGTGGAAGATAGGTGCGAACCAGTTCGATCATATCATTCGGTGTGATCGGAAAATATCTTGTAAGACTAAGCAATACGATCATAAATGGAAAAATGATAGGATCGTAAAGAATGCAGCCTGCGCAGAAAACGCTGTAACGTGGTCTTTCTGAGCTTTATCGATGACGGATCCAATCATAGAAATTAATTTTAACATAATATCATACCTCTTAATTGATACCTCATAATATCATAATTTGATTGATTATACAAGCATTCTAAAAGCAAAGGAATTGCGCCAAAGAGAAAAATATCTAAAACAGACAAAAAGACCTATTGCATAGTAAAGAAAATTGTGATATAGTTCCTAACGGAGTCAAAAAAGAATTATAATTATTTAAAAAAATAAATAAATTATAAAATAATTCTTAAATATTCTATTGACAAAGTGAAGATACCTTGTTAAAATGTAGACATAAGTTAACAGGAGATTACGAGGAGGATTGTTACTGGTAGTGCAGGCTAAACCAACTTATTGAATTTCACAGAAGGGAAGTTTATAAGTGAGGTTTATTTTTGTGAATGCGCAACAGGAAGTCTTTCGTTAGAGAAGTATGAGGTAAAGTTGTGCAAATTACAAGAATTGTAAATAATAACATTGTAATTTCAGAGGACAAGAATCATAAAGAAGTTGTACTGATGGGAAAGGGCCTTGGCTTTCAAAAGCACAAGGGAGATGAGATTAAGTTGAGTCAGATTGAGAAGACTTATGTCATGAAAGATCATGGTATGACACAGCGTTTTCAGGAGATGTTAACTGATATTCCGATCGAGAGAGTGAAGATTTGTAATAAGATCATTCAGTATGCGAAGGATACATTACAGAAGAATATTAATGATAATATATATGTTTCACTTACAGACCACATCAATTTTGCGATTGAGAGAGTTGAGATGGGAGTACCATTCCAGAATCCATTTTTATGGGAGATCAAGAAGTTTTATTATCAGGAATATCTGATCGGGAAAGTAGCGATCGGTATGATAGAGAAAGAACTAGGTTACGCTTCCACAGGATGAAGCGGCGTTCATTGCATTGCATATTGTCAATGCAGAACTGGATCTGGATATGACAGAGATGGTTTCCATGACCAAGCTTGTGAATGATATTTTGAAGATCGTGGATAAACATTTTGGAGAGCAGATTGATAAGGAGTCTGTTTTTCTATGAGAGATTTATCACGCATCTGAAGTTCTTTGCACAAAGAGTTTATATTGGCAAAGAAGTGAAAAGTGATGATACAGAATTTCAGGAGATCATAAGGAATAAGTATCACGAATGTATTGAATGCGTAGATGAGATCAAAGACTACGTGAAGAAGACTTGCAATCATGATATTACAGATGAAGAACTTATGTATTTAACCGTACATATCAAGCGAGTTACGACAAGATAAAAGTTTATATTGTTGATCAGGATTGTTACTGGTAATGCAGGCTAAACTTGATTTGAATCATGGATTTTCCAGAGGGTCCAGGTTTCTTTGTGAAAGTATTTTGCAGGGGATTTGGATGGTGGAGATTTACGGATTTGAATCAGGTTTTTATTTATAAGAATTTTCTTATAATATATATAATTAATTAGCTTATGAAAATATAGAAAAGGAGGAATAAAAAATGGTAGGAATTATTCTTGCTACACATGGTGATTTCGCCAAGGGTATCTTACAGTCCGGGTCCATGATTTTTGGTGACCAGCCAAATGTTGCGGCTTGTACATTACAGCCAAGTATGGGACCAGAAGACATCAAAAAACAGATGGAAGATGCCATTGCCGGATTCGAAAACCAGGATGAAGTGCTGATTATGGTTGATTTATGGGGTGGAACTCCATTTAATCAGGCTAACGGATTAATTGCCGGACATGAAGATAAATGGGCAATCGTTGCTGGATTAAATCTTCCAATGTTGATCGATGCATACGCATCTCGTATGATGATGGACACAGCACATGAAGTTGCAGCTCAGATTTCCGGAAGTGGAAAAGAAGGTGTGAGAATCTATCCAGAATCTCTAGAACCTAAGAAAGAAGAAGCTGCACCAGCTGCTGTGGCAGCACCTCAGGGAGCGATCCCAGAAGGAACAGTACTTGGAGACGGTCACATCAAGATCGGTCTTACTCGTATCGACACACGTTTATTACATGGACAGGTGGCTACAACATGGACAAAGATGGTAAATCCAGACCGTATCATTGTTGTATCTGATGCCGTATCAAAAGATGATCTTCGTAAGAGAATGATCATTGAGGAAGCACCTCCAGGAGTAAAAGCACACGTTATCCCAATCTGAAGATGATCGAAGTATCAAAAGATCCAAGATTTGGTGAGACAAAAGCAATGCTTCTGTTTGAAACACCTCAGGATGTATTAAAAGCAATCGAAGGTGGAGTTGACATCAAAGAGGTTAACTTAGGATCACTTGCACATTCAACAGGTAAAGTAGTAGTAACAAAGCTGTTGCGATGGGTAAAGAAGATGTAGAAACTTTCGAGAAACTGATCGACAAAGGTGTTACATTTAATGTACGTAAAGTACCAAGCGATTCTCCAGAAAACATGGGTGAAATGCTTAAGAAAGCGAAAGCAGAACTTAAATAATCAATTTAGAAAAATATATAGGAGGAATTATCATGTCAGTTATTTCAATGGTATTAGTTGTTATCGTTGCATTCCTGGCTGGTATGGAAGGTGTTTTGGATGAATTCCAGTTCCATCAGCCATTAGTAGCTTGTACATTAATCGGACTTGTAACCGGACAGCTTGTTCCTTGCATCATCCTTGGAGGTAGTCTTCAGATGATCGCTTTAGGATGGGCTAACATCGGTGCAGCCGTTGCCCCAGATGCTGCATTAGCAGCCGTTGCATCTGCAATCATTCTTGTTCAGGGTGGACAGGGAAGAGCTGGTGTTGATACTGCCATCGCAGTAGCAATCCCATTAGCAGTAGCAGGATTATTCTTAACAATGATCGTTCGTACACTTTCCGTTATCTGTGTTCATCAGATGGATGCAGCTGCTGCAAAAGGTAGCTTCAAAGGTGTAGAAGCATGGCATATCATTGCAGTTTGTTTTACAGGGTATCCGTATCGCGATCCCAGCAGCAGCATTACTTGCAATTCCATCATCTGCCGTAGCTGCAGCATTAAATAGTATGCCAGCATGGTTAACAGATGGTATGTCCATCGGTGGTGGTATGGTCGTAGCCGTAGGTTACGCAATGGTTATCAACATGATGGCTACAAAAGAAGTATGGCCTTTCTTCGCAATTGGTTTCTGTCTGGCTGCTGTTTCAGACTTAACACTGATCGCATTAGGTGTTATCGCTGTATCTATGGCACTGATCTACCTGAAACTGTCTGAGAATGCAGGATCTGGTAACGGTGGAAGCAATACTGGTGACCCATTAGGCGATATTTTAAATGATTATTGATTAAGAAGGAGGTAAGAAAAATGGCAGAGAAAAAAGTTCAATTAAGTAAAAAAGATAGATTGTCTGTAGCATTACGTTCTACTTTCCTTCAGGGTTCTTGGAACTATGAACGTATGCAAAATGGTGGTTGGTGTTATTCAATTATCCCAGCTATCAAAAAATTATATACAACAAAAGAAGATCAGATCGCAGCATTAAAACGTCATCTGGAATTCTTCAATACACATCCATATGTTGCATCTCCAGTTATCGGTGTTACACTGGCTCTGGAAGAAGATAAAGCAAATGGTGCACCTGTAGAAGACAGTGCGATCCAAGGTGTTAAAGTCGGAATGATGGGACCTCTTGCTGGGGTTGGAGATCCAGTATTCTGGTTCACAGCAAGACCTATCCTTGGAGCTTTAGGAGCTTCCCTTGCAATGGGTGGAAGTATCCTTGGACCAATCTTATTCTTCGTATTATGGAATGTAATTCGTTGGGCATTCATGTGGTATACACAGGAATTTGGTTACAATGTAGGAACAAAGATCACAGAAGACTTATCAGGTGGATTACTTCAGAAAGTAACAAAGGGAGCATCTATCCTTGGTATGTTCGTCCTTGGTGCCTTGATCGAACGTTGGGTAAGTATCAACTTTACACCTGTAGTATCTAAGGTTACATTAAGTAAAGGAGCTTACATCGATTGGGCTAAACTTCCAGCAGGAGCTGAAGGAATCAAAACAGCATTAGCACAGCAGGCATCCGGTATGGCACTTGATCCAACAAAAGTTACAACTCTTCAGGATAACTTAAACTCATTGATCCCTGGATTTGTACCATTACTGCTAACACTGTTATGCATGTGGTTATTAAAGAAAAACGTTTCTCCAATCATCATCATCATCGCATTATTTATCATTGGTATTGGTGGACACGTTATCGGATTATTATAAGAGATGATCTAGCACATATACAAAAGGCCCGGAAGTCCGGGCTTTTTGCTTATATAAGAAGAATATAAAAAACATATCGGTAAGAATGAACGAAAAGTCATCTTGTATAAGCAAAGAAAATTGTATAGAATAAATAAAGAAGAACCTACAGAATCGGAGGAAAGCTTATGGCACAATCAATTAATACAAGAGTTGATGTTGTTGTGGAAGCAACATCGTATCAGGGACTTACAAACTATGGAAAGATCATGGTTGGAGACAAAGGATTTGAATTCTTTAATACAAAGAAATGTCAATGATTATATTCAGATTCCATGGGAAGAAGTTGATTATGTGATTGCATCTGTGATGTTTAAAGGAAAGAAAATCCCACGTTATGCGATCCAGACAAAGAAAAATGGAACATTTTCATTTTCATCAAAAGAACCTAAGAAAGTGTTGCGTGCGATCAACCAGTATATACCATCCGAACGTCTGGTGCGTTCTTTAAGCTTTTGATGTGTTGAAACGTAATTTTATGCCATCAAAGAAGAATGCGAAGATTAAAAAATAAATGTAATTTTGGAGTTACAAGGTAAAGATGGGAGAAGATGGCTATGGGACATATTTTAAGAATGAATCCAGTTTTTAAAGAAATGATCTGGGGTGGAACAAAATTAAAAGATATTTATGGATATGAGATTCAGTGATCACACAGGAGAGTGTTGGGCAATTTCTGCACATAAGAATGGAGATTGTACGATCGCAGATGGAGAATATAAAGGAAAAACATTATCCTGGTTATTTGAAAACCACAGAGAATTATTTGGAAATATTGAAGGAGACCAGTTCCCATTACTTGTAAAGATCATTGACGCAAAAAATGACCTGTCTGTACAGGTGCATCCAGACGATGCGTATGCGAAAGAACATGAGAATTCTTTAGGAAAGACAGAATGTTGGTTTGTTCTTCAAGCGGATGAAGGAACAAAGATGGTCATGGGACATCATGCAAAGACAAAAGATGAATTCGTCAAAGCGATCGAGAATGATGATTATGACAATCTGTTAAATTCATTCAAGATCAAAGCAGGAGATTTCTTCTATATTCCATCTGGAACATTACATGCGATCTGCAGCGGATCGCTGATCTATGAAGCACAACAATCATCAGATATCACATACCGTGTTTATGATTATCATCGAAAAGATAAAGATGGAAATGAAAGACAACTTCATGTAAAACAATCCATCGATGTGACAAATGTACCAGCAGATATTGATCAGAACAAAGAATTTCCGCAGACAATTCTTGAGAATGGTACAAAGACAAGATATGTAGAAAGTGAATTCTTTACAGTGGATCGTTATCAGTTGAATGGAAAAAATGTGATCAAGAATGACGAACCATTTATGATGGTAAGCATCATAGAGGGAACAGGAATTTTGAAGGAAATGAAGTAAAGAAAGGTGATCATTTTGTAATCTGTTCCGATCAGAAAGAAGTTACTTTTGATGGAGATATGGAAGTCATGATTTCCACATTATGATCATGACCATAATAGATAAAGAAGGATTATAAGAATATATAGAATAAGGAAGTTTTATATGAAGGAAACAGGAAAGGTATTTGGCGTCTTGCAAAGAGTCGGACGTGCATTTATGCTTCCAATCGCTGTTTTGCCAGTTGCAGGTCTTTTGCTTGGAATTGGACGATCTTTGACAAATGAAACAATGCTTCGGGCCTATCATCTGATGAAGATCATGGGTCCGGGGACTGTTTTGTATGGAGTAATTAAAGTTGGAAGTGATTGTGGAAGTATTATATTTGGCAATCTTCCGTTGATATTTGCAATGGGAGTTTCAATTGGGATGGCAAAGGCAGAGAAAGCGGTAGCAGCATTATCAGGGGCATTGTCTTTTTTCGTTATGCACGAAGCTATTTCATCGATGTTATCATTGTATGGTGATACATATACAATGCATGCGGGAGCAACGGATCAGATTCTTGGAATAACATCACTACAGTTAGGTGTATTTGGAGGAATTCTTGTCGGACTTGGTGTCGGGTATCTTCATAACCGTTTTTATAAAATAAAACTTCCAGAAGTTTTATCGTTTTGGCGGAACAAGGGCAGTGCCGGTTATTTGTACCATTGTATATGTTGGAGTTGGAATATTAATGTTCTTTATCTGGCCTCCGATCCAGAATCTGATGTATTCCATTGGAGGAATTGTGAGAGCTTCAGGCTATTTAGGGACGTTTATTTATGGAGTGATGGAACGTGCATTGATCCCATTTGGACTTCATCATGTATTTTATCTCCCGTTCTGGCAGACATCGCTAGGTGGAACGATGGAAGTTGCTGGGAAAATGATCGATGGGGCACAAAATATCTTTTTTGCTCAATTAGCAGATCCAGCAACAACACATTTTAATGTGGAAGCAACAAGATTTATGGCAGGAAAATTCCCATTGATGATCTTTGGATTGCCAGGAGCGGCATTTGCAATTTACCGTTGTGCCAGACCTGAACAGAGAAAAGTTGTCGGTGGACTTATGATTTCAGCAGCATTAACATCAATGCTCACAGGAATTACGGAACCGTTGGAATTTACATTTTTATTTATTGCACCTGGATTATATGGAATACATTGTGTTTTTGCAGGACTTGCATATATGATGATGCATGTATTGAAGATTACAGTTGGATTAACATTTTCTGGAGGGCTTATCGATCTGTTCTTTTTTGGAATCATGCAAGGACAAGAAAAAACAAACTGGATGATGGTCATTCCACTGGGAATTGTTTATTTCATAGTGTATTATTTCTTATTCCATTTTCTGATCTTGAAATTTGATATCAAAACACCAGGAAGGGAAGAAGAACCAGCACAAGAATATGAAGAAGAGCCAGAATATGAATACAGAGAAGATTTTTCAGAAGAATTATTAGCAAAGATCGCAGCGGGACTTGGAGGCAAAAAGAATATCGGTGATATTGACTGTTGTGTTACAAGACTTCTATGTGGACTGAAAGATATAAGTCTGGTGGATGATGCCATGATCAAAGAAACAGGATCAAGGGGAATTTTGAAACGAGGAAACAGCATTCAGATCATTTATGGTCCATATGTAACGGTGCTAAAATCAGAACTGGAAGATTATTTAAGGACAAGACGAGCAAAGAAAGAAATCAAACAATTACTAAAAGAAAATACACATTCCAAAGATAAAATGCAACAGGAAAGTATCGCCTGTCCGATCAAAGGATGTGTGATTGAACTAGAAGAAGTTGGAGATGAGGCATTTTCTGGTGGAATGTTAGGGAAGGCTTTGCAGTTAAACCAGAAGAAGGAAAACTATATGCACCAGTAGATGGGATCATCGCAGCAGTGTTTAGGACAAAACATGCCCTTGCTATGGAATCCAAAGATGGAGCAGAAGTTTTGATACATCTTGGGCTTGATACAGTAAAGCGAGGTGGAAAAGGCTTCTATATGAAAGTAGAAGCTGGTCAGAAAGTAAAAAAAGGAGAGCTCATCTGTGAGTTCGACTTAGAAGATATGAGAGTAGATGGATATGTTATGACGACTCCGGTAGTTATCAGTAATAATGCGGAATACGCAAGTATTTCATTGAAACATATTGGAGAGTGTAACGTAGGGAAGAAATACTGACCCTTTATAAATAGGTAACTATAAAATTAAATATAGATACAATTCTTAAACTTAAAAAGAAAGAATGTATTTATGATCGATATCAGATCATAAGATGCATTCTTTCTTTTTAAAAAAAAAAACTACCGTAGTAAAATAAATTCAATATGCTAACGAAAGAGAAGGTTTGAAAAGTATGAAAAGAACAGATCAAAGGATCATTATCATTATTTTTAGCTGCGATCATATGGGGCGCTGCATTTGTTGCACAAAGTGTTGGAATGGATTATGTTGGACCATTTACATTTAATTGTGTTCGTACATTGATCAGGCATTGTATTGATTCCGTGTATTGCGTTCCTAAACAGAGGAAAAGTAAGGAAGAAAACAAACTTCACGGAAAAAGAGATTGCTATTAGGCGGAATCTGTTGCGGAGTCGCATTAGCTACAGGAAGCACCTTGCAGCAATTTGGAATCATGTATACAACTGTAGGAAAAGCAGGATTTATTACAGCATTTTATATTATCATTGTTCCAATTTTGGGATTATTTTTAGGAAAAAAGTGCGGATTATCCGTCTGGATCAGTGTTGTGATCGCACTTGCAGGACTTTATTTTTTATGTATTACGGACGGATTTTAGATTAGAAAGGGATATCTATGTATTTTTAGGTGTGATTGCATTTTCGATTCATATTTTAGTGATCGATTATTTTACACAATTTAATGATGGAGTGAAAATGTCATGTATTCAGTTTTTTGTCTGTGGGATTCTTTGTTTTGTTCCAATGATGCTTTTTGAACATCCAGAGATCAGCATGATCTTACTTGCATGGAAACAAATCTTATATGCAGGAGTGATGTCATGTGGAGTTGCTTATACATTACAGATCGTGGGGCAGAAGAATATGAATCCTACGGTAGCATCGTTGATCCTTAGTCTGGAATCTGTGACCTCTGTGATCGCTGGATTTTTAGTTCTGCATCAGAATTTGAGCCATAGAGAGTTGATAGGGTGTGGGTTGATGTTTATAGCGATCGTATTGGCACAACTTCCACAGAAAATTTAATTGACAAATGCCATAAGAATGTTTATAGAATAATAACGTTAAAGGCATTGATGGTGCACAGTAAGAAACCAAAAGTTTCCGAATTTCACACCGTAGCTGTATCTCTGAATGCGATGCAATGTCATTTTAAGCATCAGTAGGAGATAACGGAGTCTGCCCGTTACGCAGAGACTTAAGTGCTTATGGTAATTAAGAAGAAGTTTAACGATACCATAGGAATTAGGGTGGTACCGCGAGTATATATTAAGAACTCGTCCCTTGCGGATGGGTTCTTTTTTTTGCCTGAATACAGAAGAAAAGTAACCTGATCCGAGAATATAGAAAAGATCAATAAAGGAGAACTAAGCAGATGAAAGAGAGATTAGAGGCAATCAAGAAAGCTGCCTTGGAGAAAATCGAGCAAGCAGATGCAATGGATAGTTTAAATGATATCCGTGTATCTGTACTGGGTAAAAGGTGAATTAACTCAGGTATTAAAAGGAATGAAGGACGTAGCCAAAGAAGAACGTCCGATCGTTGGACAGATGGTCAATGATACCAGAGCAGTCATCGAAGAAGCATTAGAAAAAGAGATGACATTATTAAAGAAAAAAGTTCGTGAAGAAAAGATGAAACGTGAAGTCATTGACGTTACATTACCTGGGAAGACTCATGAAAAAGGACATCGTCATCCAAACCAGATCGCGCTGGAAGATTTAGAAAGAGTATTTATCGGTATGGGATACGAAGTTGTAGAAGGACCAGAAGTAGAATACGATAAATACAACTTTGAGACGTTAAATATCCCTGCAAACCATCCTGCAAAAGATGAACAGGATACATTCTATATCAACAAAGATATCGTGTTAAGAACACAGACATCTCCTGTACAGGCTCGTATCATGGAAACAGGACAGATGCCAATCCGTATGATCGCACCTGGACGAGTATTCCGTTCTGATGAAGTTGACGCAACACATTCTCCATCTTTCCATCAGGTAGAAGGATTGGTTGTAGATAAAGGAATCACATTTGCAGACTTAAAAGGAACATTAGAACAGTTTGCAAAAGAATTCTTCGGACCAGATACAAAAGTAAAATTCCGTCCACATCATTTCCCATTTACAGAGCCAAGTGCGGAAGTAGACGTGACATGTTTCAAATGTGGTGGAAAAGGATGTCGTATGTGTAAAGGAAGCGGATGGATTGAGATTTTAGGATGTGGAATGGTTCACCCACACGTGCTTGAAATGTGCGGAATCGACCCAGAAGTATATTCAGGATTTGCATTTGGAATCGGTTTAGAGCGTGTCGCATTATTAAAATACGAGATCGACGATATGCGTCTGTTATACGAAAATGATAAGAGATTCTTATCACAGTTCTAAGAGAAACGATAAGAATATTTCGAATAGAGAAGATAGAATAAAGGAGAATAAAAGTAATGGATACACCAATTTCATGGATCAAAGCTTATGTGCCTGATCTTGATTGCACACCACAGGAATATGCAGATAAAATGACATTATCTGGTTCCAACATGGAAAGTGTCACATATTTAGATAAAAACTTAGAAAAGATCGTAGTCGGAAAGATCGAGAAGATCGAAAAACATCCAGACGCAGACAAACTGATCATCTGTCAGGTGAATGTTGGAGATGAAACAGTTCAGATCGTAACAGGAGCACCAAACGTATCAGAAGGAGACTTAGTACCAGTTGTCTTAGACGGTGGACGAGTTGCCGGAGGACATGACGGTGGAAAGAACCCAGAAGACGGAATTAAGATTAAAAAAGGAAAACTTCGTGGAGTAGAATCTTTTGGTATGATGTGTTCTATTGAAGAACTTGGAAGTTCCAGAGATATGTACCCAGAAGCACCGGAATATGGAATCTACATTTTCAATAAAGACGTAAAACCAGGAGATGATGCAGTTGAAGCTTTAGGACTTCGCGATGCAGTTGTCGAATTCGAGATCACATCAAACCGTGTAGACTGCTTCAGCATGATCGGTATGGCAAGAGAAGCAGCCGCTACATTTAAGAAAGACTTCTTCCCACCAGTTGTCACAAAGACTGGAAATGATGAAGATGTCAATGATTACATCAAAGTAAGAGTCGAAGACGAGGATCTTGCCCAAGATACACAGCAAGAGTTGTAAAAAATATCAAATTAGCACCATCACCAGAATGGATGCAGAGAAGATTAGCTGCGATGGGAATCCGCCCGATCAATAACCTGGTTGACATCTACAAGACTCGTGAATGAAGATGATGAAATTGCGACATATTCAGATGAAGATTGATGGACTGATGGCGGATAGAACAAAAGCGCGCCGAAATCATGGACGCCGAAGATGCTACGCGGCAGAGCGAACATGGCTTCAATACAATGGATGAAAATGATGGCCCATGAGGATGGAAGCAGGAACGTAATCCACGGTCTCCATGAGCGGGCGTAGGATGATCCTTCGTTTATCCCCATGTCTGGCGACCAGCCGCCGTAAAAGTAAGAACAGAAATTGATAGCAAAAGTACAAGCGTGTTCATCTATTCCCCTTTGTAATTAACTCCTGAAAATATTTTTAGGTTCTTTTTCATGCATCGTCCGCTTTATTAAAATAGAGCGAACTTTTCCATATCCAGGCAGCCTGTGAAATTCCAGCCAGCCGTGGGTGAAAAGCGGAATGTTTTATGATGCGGCAGTTTCTACCGCTTTCCGTGCCGCATCGTTTGCCGCAGATAAAGACAGGTGAGACATAGGAATTGTACATAGAACCGATGGGCCATTTCCAGGCATTATAAGCGTAATCGCGGCACCTTTCAAAAAGATCCGCAGTCAGATGATCGGCGGTGAAAAGAAATATGAACTCTTCCTGATTGGCGGACCAGATTTCATTGGATTTGAGAAATAAGTGCTGGCCTGTTTTTTCATAATATTCGCAGACAGCGGCGAGACCGTTTCTTTCATCTTCCCGGAAAGGAGAGAGCTTTACCGCTTCTCTGAGATTCCGGCCTTCCTCCAATGGCGGTGAGATGCCTCCGTCAAAACGCGTAATATTATAAAAACGCCGGTAGCTTTTCAGCAGCCGTTCCACAGCATTTTCTTTTTTGTTTTCCATAGAACAGCCTCAAATGAATAATTTCTATGAAGTAAAAATAATTTCTATGAAGTAAATATATACAATAATAATCAAAAAAGATATTAAATATATAGTAATACGTCTTGTAAAAGATTTCAACCATTATTGGACATTAAATTACTATAAAAATATTTTAAAGAACTGAACGGGTGAATAATAGTACCTTTATATTATATAGAGAAAGAATAATGGCTGTCTTTAAAAGGGAAAGGAGCTCGGTGGAAAGAGCGTCTTCCGGAAGGAAGATTTCTTTCATGGGAGAAATATTTCCGGGGCGCTGCCTGAGGAATACTATATTTGTCAATTCAGCTTTTTTGTAATACACTGGAATTCATAAAGAAAGAGAGGATATTCTAATGAAAATAAGCGTTGCGCCATCCTTATTTGACCGGATCCCCGGGCTTTGTATCGGAATCGTCGCTGTCCGCGCGGCAGATAACGCGGCAGCAAATATGGAAGCAGAAGCTTTTCGCCGCTGCTGCACGGAAGCCAATTTGCTGCTGAAAATGGATCCCGCCCTGGCGGAAAAGGAACTGGAAGATTACAGGAGATTCTTTCTGCTGCCGGTGTTAAAGAGGCAGGACGGCTGTAGAAAAGTATTTGCCGAGTACAGAAACTTCTCGGTGTTTTCTGCGGAGGGCGTGCCGAAGATCCGGAGATCCTTTGCAGCCGAAGAAAGCGACCTTGATGAGCTGGCGGGCTCCGACGCGCTGCCGCCGTCAATCCGATTATGGATATCATTCGGGCGGCATGCTGAAATTTCATGTAGAAATCCGCTTATGATATGGGAAACAGGAAGACTCCTTTGGAGATACAGAAAGCAGGCCGTACGTTTTCCGTCAATTTGGGAGATAAAGTCTGCACGGCCGACTGGCTCTGCCGTGATGAAGAAGCAGGCGGTTACGGAGATACGGAAAATATTCTTGTCCTCATCACAGGAATGAAAGAACCGCAGAAAAGTGGCGGCTGCAAGAAATGAACTGGCGCGGCGCATGAAATCCGCTTTTGACAGGGCGGTGGAGGTGGGCTGGCTGGAAGGAAAGGAGACGGAATTTACTACGGAAATTTAAAAGATATTCCGTGAAGAATTGAAATACGCTGCTATCGATTTTGGAAACGGCTTACTATCTAGTATTCCCGAAAATGAAATTACCATTAACAGAATTACCAGATGAAAGAATGCAGATGACACTTGGAATGTACGGAGAATGTGATTTCTTCACATTAAAAGGTGTTGTAGAAGATATGCTTGATTCCTTAGGATTAGGTGGAAGATCTGAATATGCACCAACAGGTGAACATCCATTCTTACACCCAGGAAGAGCAGCAGATGTGACGATCGATGGAGAAAAAATCGCCTACATCGGACAGATTCATCCAGAAGTTATGGATAACTATAACATGAAAGGTGAAGTCTATGTAGCGGTCATTGACATGCCAACATTAGTACCGAAAGCAACCTTCGACCGCAAATACGAAGGAGTAGCCAAATTCCCAGCAATGAAACGTGACTTAAGTATGGTTATGAAGAAAGACATCTTTGTTGGACAGCTTGAGAAGATCTTCAAAGATAAAGGTGGAAAACTTCTCGAATCCTACGAATTATTCGATGTCTACGAAGGAGACCAGATCGAAAAAGGATATAAATCCGTAGCATACTCCTTAACATTCAGAGCAAAAGACCGTACATTAGAGGACGCAGAAGTATCTAAGATCGTTGAGAAGATTCTTGATGAACTGAAGAAATTAGGCGTTGAATTACGTGCTTAATTGTGATCGAAAACAAAATAAAGTGAGAATTAAAATCCTCTGGCAGATAATAGTGTCAGGGATTTTTTGTTAACCAGAAAGAAGTTTATATTCCAAAGGAAACTTTTTCTAAAAATTATTGTTTTTCAATAATTTTTATGCTACAATAATCTTGAAATTATCGAAAACAATAATTGGAGGTAGATAGGATGAAATCAAACATAAATAAACTAATCCTGATCGAAGTCATCGCAGGAATCCTTTTTGCATTTATAGCAAGCAAAATCCTACATATGACAGCAGCACTACAGATCATGTACTTACCATTTGAACTCATAGGAAAAGGGCTAAGATTTCTATCCCTAAGTTCAGCAATAGGAAATGTCATCGCGATCATCATATACGCAGTCATTTCAATGATACCAGCAATCTATATCATCTATCAGAGAAAAGAGGAAGAACACAGAAAGAAGACATATTACTTGTTGCATTCACAGGGCTATTATTTTATTCCATGTATATGTTCATCAATCCAGGACTCATGTATCAGAAAATGCCAGACATTTTTTCAATGGACCAGAATAGTCTGATTGTAATGAAAATTATTTACGCATTCATCATTTACAGCGTCCTGATCATGTGGTTAATTATGAAAGCAATCCGTTTCTTGGAGATGACAGCCAGAAGAATTGGAAAAGCCGCTTGTATTTTGGGATGAAAGGACTGATTGCTGCACTAGTCAGTTATTACACGCTTTTGATCACATATGCAAAGACATTTGAACTGCTTCATAAGAGCGAAAATAAACTGCAAAATGTATCTTCGATAGTATGGTTTAAATCAGTATTACAGTTATTACCAATCATTATGACAATCCTGCTATTTATCAACATCATTCATGTAGTAAAAGCAATCGAAGATCATAAGGAAGAGCAGCAGATGATGACAGTGGCAAGACTCGCAAGTGTCGCAAAGGTTACCGCAGTGGTTACAGTCATATCAGATTTTATCCTGAATTTTTATCAGTTTTTATTAGGAGCAACCTTACAGAATGTAAATGTTACGTTTGCACCAGATGTATCCATGGAACCATTGATCATAGCATTTGGAGCATTGATCTTCCATGAATACTTCAAGCGGACCAAACAACTAAAAGAAGAAAATGACCAGTTTATATAGAAGGAATGATAGTTATGGCAATTAGAATACATTTGGATGACATCTTAAAAGAACGAAACATGACATCCAAAGAATTATGTAAAAAAGTCCATATTACAGAAGCAAACCTGTCAATCTTAAGAAGCGGCAAGGCAAAAGGAGTGCGTTTCTCAACGATCAATAAGATCTGCTATTATCTTGAGTGCGATGTTGGAGATATCTTGAAATTTGACGGGAGATTGGAGGAAGAAGATGAGTAGGGGAATCAGAAAAACAGGAATATTTATAGCGGTTATGCTTACGGTAGTAGTCTTAACAGGATGCCAGATTGCAAAGAAGGACGAAAGTGGACAGGCGAAGGAAGAATTATATGGAGCTTATGCAGTTGTAGGGGACAGGATACCAGACGGTAAGATAGCTGGAGTGAAAGATAAGAAAGGATTTGTGCATTTTAAGAAAATAAAAGGATATTTTCTATATAAATATATGCCAGAAAAAGATACTGTCAGTATGGATGGAGATCCACAGTTGACACATTTTAATTTCGTATCAAACGTTGATGGACAAATGGATGATAAAAATAATATCACATCGAAGGAAAAAGAACAAAAAGTAAAGGCAACAATGTATGTTCAAGAAACAAAAGGCATAGTAACAACAAGTCTGGGAATGATTTGTAAAAGATCAGATGGAACAGTTTATTTAAAGAATGCAGATGGATTTATGGGATGTGCATCAGTGCAGGATTTTGGAAAAGGTCAGTCAATGACACTAAACTTTCATCGGATGTGGGAGATAAAAAAATCAGTTATGAAGTGGAATTTAAAGCAGACCATGCAGTAAGAAAGATTCAGATTATCAGAAATGAACAAAGATGATGTCAAGATCAAAAAAACAGCCTATATTTCACCTAAAATAAAACAATACCAGATGCAAAAGATACAGCATATGTTATTATAAAATGAACAGCTGATCGGTATGAAAGGTCAAACGATCAACAGACAGAAGATACATTCAGCAAAGAAGAATTTCACATATAAATGGAAGCAGCTTGGAGATAATGGAGTATTGACACCGACAGACTTGAAGTTTAAAAAGTAAAATCAGGAGGATAAAATTAAAATATGAAAGATAAAAGAGAATCATTTAACAGCAGGTGGGGATTTATCCTCGCCTGCATTGGTTCGGCAGTTGGTATGGGAAATATATGGATGTTTCCGACAAGGGTATCTTTGTATATGGGGGTTCCTTTTTGATCCCATATTTTATCTTTGTCGTTGTGATCGCATCCACTGGTGTGATCGGAGAGATGAGTTTTGGACGTGCGGCAAGGTCTGGACCGATTGATGCATTTGGGATGGTCTGTGAGAAGAAAGGAAAGAGAAAAGTCGGGGAAGGGTTAGGAATGATACCAGTTCTTGGTTCTCTTGCTATGGCAATCGGATATACAGTTGTGATGGGGTGGATCTTAAAATATGCTGTTGGAACTTTCACAGGGGCAACACTTGCACCAAAGACGATCGAAGAATTTGGTGGACGTTTTGGAACAATGGCATCTGCATTTGGAAATAACATCTGGCAGATTCTTGCTTTGATCTTATGTATGTGTATTTTGATCTTTGGTGTAGGAGCAGGGATCGAGAAAGCCAATAAGATTTTAATGCCAATTTTCTTTGCGCTGTTTGTGATCCTTGGAATCTATGTGGCATTTCAGCCAGGGGCAGCAACGGGATATCAATATATTTTCAGAGTCGATAAGGCGGCCATCTTAGATCCAAAGACATGGATCTTTGCACTAGGACAGGCCTTCTTCTCCTTATCCGTCGCAGGAAATGGAACATTGATCTATGGATCGTATTTATCCGATGAAGAAGACATCCCATCATCTGCGGCAAGAGTTGCATTTTTTGACACGCTCGCTGCGATGCTTGCAGCACTCGTGATCATCCCAGCTATGGCAACAACTGGAGCAACACTGGATCAAGGAGGACCGGGGCTGTTATTTATCTATCTTCCAAACTTGATCAGCTCCATGCCAGGAAGTACGATCATCGCGATCATCTTTTTCGTTGCAGTGCTTTTTGCGGGAATGACATCACTGATCAATCTCTACGAAGCACCGATTGCAACCGTACAGGAAAAGCTTCATGTAGGAAGAAAGACCGCCTGCGTGATCATCGCAGTGATCGGCGTGATCGTCTCCTTATTGATCCAGGGCATCGTATCTGACTGGATGGATATCCTATCCATTTACATCTGCCCACTAGGAGCAGGACTCGCAGGAATCATGTTTTTCTGGATCGCCGGAAAGAAATATGTAGAAACACAGATAAACAAAGGAAGAGAAACAAAATTTACAAAGATGTATTATCCAATCTGCAAATATATTTATGTACCAATTTGTATTTTGGTATTGGTGCTTGGGATTGCGTTAGGCGGAATTGGGTGAGGAATGAAGAATCGTAGTTAAGGTATATCTTGGCTGCGATTTTTTCTTATATGAAAGTAAACAAATTAAGTTCCAAGAAATCATACGAAATTGCAAGAAAAGGATATTTACATTTAAGAAGATTTTTGTTATGATATAACTATCAAAGTAGAAGTATCATCGAATATGATATGACTATAAATATAGAATAAATAACAAAGATAAAGGGGATTTAGCTATGGAATTAAAAGAATTAACAAGTGCAGAACAGGTTGTGATGAAATGTATCTGGGATTATGGAAAGGATATGCCATTACAGCAGCTGATTGAAAATCTAAAACAAGATTACGGAAAAGATTATAAAAGAACAACGATCCGTACATTTGTCCTTCATTTAGAAGAGAAAGGATATGTGACAACATATCAGATTGGGAAATATTCTTATATTAATTATCTGATCGAAGAGCAGGATTATAAAGAACAGGAATTGGAAAAGACAAAGAATTTCTGGTACAAAGAATCTGGATTTGATCTGGTAAAGACATTATATAAAGGAAAATTAAATGATGGGAAACTAAAGAAACTCAAAAAGTTGTTAGAAGAAATCGATGATTGACAGGAGAAGATATGATAGACATAAGAGAGATATTGGTTAGGATATTTAGTGCGATATTTTTATCCATGTGCACTGGAAGCTGTATGTTTGTTTTCTGGATGGTACTAAGAAAGTTTTTTGCAGACAAGATTCGTCCAAAAGTCTATGATTTGATATTAAAGATCATTCTAATTGCTTACTATGTTCCGGCAGGATATCTGTTGGTAAATATTTTTTTTGATAATGGGTATGTATTTGATTTTACAGGTACTATCATCAATGTTTTTTATGCTATAGCGTTGTTCTGGCTGGCTGGAGCAATTGCAACAGTTCTGAAGTTTGGAGAACGAACTTTCCGAATTAGAAGAGAAAAAGAAAGATGCTTTCCATGTAAGATGTATGTGCAAAAGATCTTTGAAGATTGTAAAAGAGAGCTTGGAATTCGCAGATCAATAGAAGTATTACAAGGATATCGCATTCAGATTCCAATGACAGCAGGAATGTTAAAACCATGTGTGTTTTTGCCTGTAGAAGATATGGAAGAAGAACAATTAAAAACGTGTATCTACCATGAACTCACACATTATAAGAAGCACGATATATTTTGGAATTATATAGCATGTCTGATGGTATGTATTCACTGGTATTGTCCATGGATCAGAACTGTATTTCGCAAGAACGATGAATGGAGCGAGGTGATCTGTGATCTATCAACGATTGGTTATGTAGGATCAGCGAAGCGTTATTTTACGACGATTTTTGAGATGAGTCAGAAAAGTCAGGGAATCAAAGCATATCGAGCAGCATGCCTGTTTGAAAGCCAAGATAGCTTAGAACAAAGAATCTACTATGCAATGATGTATCGAAAACAAAAGAAGATAAAATATGTTGCGGTGATTGCAATGACCGTGATATTTTGTGGAATGAGTGTAACCAGTACTTTGGCTGTAAGTAATGGATATCAAAAAGTATATACAAAATGGGTACAAGAAACGGAAATTGAAGAGGAGGCAGACATTGCAGAAACAGAGGAGGTATCATATGAAGAAAAAAGAGCAATTTTGAAAGATGAAATAGGTGAGAAAATAAAGAAGATAAACATGAAAAATAATGATGTTAGAACTTTAAAGGAATCAATAAAATCAGGGAAAAGGATAAGATATAAGAAAATCTATGCAAAGCAAAATCAAGTAATAGAAATTTCGGTTGCAGGAGATAAGAAATTCCAAAATATAAAAGTGGGAATTGCTGATAAAAATAATAATATTCGCTATATACAAGATAATAAGGTAGAAGAAGTTATACATGCATTTATAATAAAAAAAGAGGGAATATATAACGTATTTATTGAAAGTGAAAATAAGGACAAGGTAGAGATTATCGCGATGATTGCTTTAGAGAAATTAGAATAGAAGTTAATATATCTGTTTAAAGGAGAGAGAAGATGAAGAAAAGATTGTATGTAGAAATGTTAGTAATATTTAGTATGATTATTTTATGTTGTTCTGTAAAGAGATATATGCGTATGATAATATGGATGTAGTTTGTGAAGAGAAAGTGGATACAAAGGAGAATATCGTAGAAGAAGAGGAAGAACAGCAAGAATTTATGGAAATACTCTCAAATCAAATACTAATAGATTGGTCTGTAAAAAATGGGGTAAGAAAGGAATCAAAGCAATTTTATAAAAAGAAAGATAGTTTGTTAAAAATAAATTTACAAATAAAACCAGAGACTCAAAGTGTTAAAGTAGGATATTTGGATGCAGATGGAGTGAAATATTATAAATCAGTAAAATCAAAAATTAATAGTAGTATCAAAAATTCAAAGTTCAGGAAATATTAAGTTCTTTGTTGAAAATTCAAGTGGAAAATCAGTGACAGTAAAAGGATATTATATTAAATGATATTTATAAATATATTTTATAAGAGGTGATGCAATATGAACAATTAAAAATCCATGTAATACTGAATGGTGCCACCTACCTATCTGTAATATATACAGATAGCTGTATCACATGGATACAATAATGATAGCAGAAAATGAGGGAAAACAAAAGAATGAAAGACTAACTATTAAAAGTCAAGCCTTAAAATGATATTTTTTGAATAAAGTACAGAAATGTATTTTAGATATATTTGGAACTCAGTTAGAGGTCCTTGAACCTTGAAAACTGTATGACAAAAAGAGCATCGTGATAGGTGCTCAAAAAAGGAGTATTGAATTAGAAAGATTTAAGCTGCTTTTATGTATTGCTGCTTTGTTTTTTCAAGATGATAAATCACTCGAACCAATTTCTTTTACAGCGTGTGATATGGCAACATTGTAATGTTTACCTTCCGCTCGTTTTTTAGCAAGATAGGCTGCAAATGTTGGATTCCAGTGGCAGACATATTTGGCTGCGTTGTATAAGGCATATCGTAGATATCTGGAACCACGCTTTTCCATGTGGGAGTATGCGCCATCAAGTTGTCCTGACTGGTATGTAGAAGGAGATAATCCGGCATAAGCTAAGATCTTATCAGGAGAATCAAAACGATTGAAATCACCGATCTCGGCAATAATCATAGCTCCCATGCGATAGTTGATTCCAGGAATGCTAAGAATTGGAGAGTTGATTTCATCCATGATGATTTTAATCTCATTTTCGATTTCATCAATATCAGATGTGAGTTCCCGGATCAGCTTGATGGTATGCTTTAATTCTAATGATTTGGCTGGCATATTTGAGCCGATAGAAGCTCTTGCAGAATCTCTGAAAGTAATAGCAGTATCTTTACCATATCGACCCTTTGATGATTCAGAAAGCAGATTGGTAAGTCTGGTAAGATGAGCGTCTGCTACATGTTTAGCACTGGGAAATTCAGAAAGCAATGCATAAACAGATGCCATATGAAGTGTTGGTACAAGTTTTTCTAATTCAGGGAATAAGATACAGACCAGTCTTGAAACGGAAGTTTTTAGCTTGGCACGTTCTTTTACTTTATCAAAACGATAACGAGTTAATGACTTTAACTCTTCGTTGTGGTAAGATGTGTCTGAGTAGGACTTTAAGTTCATATCAGACATGAGCATGGAAGCAATCGTGCGGGCATCTACTTTATCCGTTTTCGTCTGTCTAAGGCTTAGACTTTTTCTGTACAGATTTGTATGTAACGGATTGATAACATAGGTGGGCAGACCTTTATCAATGAGATATCCAAGGAGATTGTAACTATAGTGTCCAGTGGCTTCCAGTCCTACTTTTACTTTTGTGACATCATCCATAACGGATTCAATCTTTTGATAAAGATCATTAAAACCATCTAAGTTGTTGAAGATGGTAAATGCTTTAAACAACACTTCGCTATCAGAGTTGGTGATAAAGCAATCATGCTTATCCTTTGCAACATCAATTCCTATGTAAATCATAATAAATCTCCTTTGAAATGTATTTAATGCTGTTTTAGAACCACAGGGTGCTCCTTGCGATTGTAACCTCGTTCTAAATAAACTGTCATGCGGTATCTAACTGATTAACAAATGAACAAAGAGACTGTGGTTGGAGCCTTCCTAAAACCATCAAGTGGTAGGAGAAATAAAACCAATCCACAGCATCTTATATATCATAGTCGAACCTACAGAAGAGGTAAAGAATGGACTATGACCTAATAGTTGTAAAGACCTTGGAGAGGGTCTATAAAAACTACTACTATATAATACGAGGAAAAAGTTTATGAAATTAAAACAATTTGTATGTAAAGCAGCAAGTATTGCAATGTGTGCTATGATTATTGGAACAACTGTAGTTTCAGTGAATGTTAAGGCAGATACGAAAACAACAGAAAGTACAGTAGCACTAGATACACATGATGACGATGGTGTTGTGGGTATTTTGGAACAAGATGATTTTGATACACTAGAAGAATATCAAAATATTTAGAGACACACCCAAAAGTACAGACACGGCAAAGTCGTGTATCAGCGAATAAAAATGTAAAAGCAGCAGCCACTTTAAGATATAAAATTAAAGGGTTAACAAGTACAGCTGCAATTCAAAAAACATATATTGGATCTACATATATTTATGTTTTACAGCGTAAAAATGCGGATACAATTTTATCAAGATGTCTGATTAATGGAACAACTGCAACATATCAGGATGAGATGGTATTGAAAAACTTTGGACATGGGCAGACGTTGGAATGGTTTGAACATAATTCAAAAGCATATTTTTGGGTTACATGTAAAGCAAATGAGGCTTATGATTTTAAGTGGGGAACACAGATTGGAAGAATACAATATAAACCAACAGATAAAAAAGGTATTGATTATACAGAAATTCCAAGATTTTCTCATATGAGTTATGCAAACAAAAGTGGAACATCAATTGGTGAAGTAAAACGTGTAGATGCAGCACTTTCAAGTAATGGTAAGAAGATTTGTTTTTGGGTAATGGATAATACAGGAGAGATACAATATAGTTTCTATAATACAGAAAAATTAAATGCAGAATTAGATAAAAGAGTCTCAACAATCTAAATTTATACCATGTACGGCAAGTGCAGTAAAAGCGCTTGCTATGGATCATTTAGACAATCAGGAAGTAATAGAGTATTACCAAATGGATCATGTCAGGGATTAGAATTTTCTGACGGAGATTCTATTTATATTATTGGTGGTGCTGCCGGACAAAAACCGGGAATAGCAAAGTTAACAGGAAGTGGATCAAGTTATAAATATTCTTGCCTTGTTACAGCCACACATAATAATTTTGGAGGTAATGCGGAATCTGAAGGAATTCAATTAAAGGGAGATTACGTATATTTCGGGATTAGTGATAAACAAAGTAGCGATAAAGCTTGTATTTATTCTATTCCAAAAAGTGCGTTTTAATTTAAGTCCGGCCATGTTAAAATATATAATATAAACACTAATAACTTAAAATTATAAGGAGGCAGCAAGATGGTAAGAAAATGTATGGTATCAACAGTCATGAGCTTAATGATGGCAGCAGCGGTACTGACAACAGTTCCAATGACTCACAATGTAAAGGCAGCAGAAGCAACGCATGGAGATTATACTTTTCAAGTAGAAACACAGGCAGGGAAGCAGTATATCACTTTGACAGATTACAAAGGAAAAGAGGAAAAGATCACACTCCCAGAAGCAATCAATGGGATTGAAGTAACATCTGTTCAATCTGGATTTGGTAAGAATTCAAACTTAAAAAGTATTACATTTTCAAAATATACGGAAAAATTTAACAGCATTAAGTGACATTTCAACATTAGAGGAAATTCAGGCATCAAAAGATAATCCAGCATATCAGACAGAAGATGGAATTCTTTATACAAAGATAAAAAAGAACTGCTTGTTTATCCAAAGTCTAAAAAGACAGAGACATATATTATGCCATCAGAAGTGGAAAAGATTGATGATTATAACTATGTTCTGACACGTTTAAAATACTTAAAGAATCTTATCTTTTCAAAGAATCTGAAAACAATTCCAGAATGCTCAGTGAGCAGTATGGAAAGTGTGGTTATTCCTGATCAAGTGAATAGAATAGAAGAAAGTACATTTTTAGGATGCGAGAACCTAAAGAAAGTAACGTTTGGGAAGAATGTAACATTCATCGGAGATGGAGCATTTGCACAATGTAAAGCGTTAAAAACAATCAAACTACCAAAGAATCTGAAAGAAATTGATAACTCTGCATTTGTAGCTACATCCTTAAAAGAAGTGGCAATTCCTGATTCTGTTGTGAAAATAGGAAGAAGTGTATTTGATAAAAATGTAAAATTAAAGAAACCAGCATATTTAAAGAAGATAAAAAGACGGCAGTGTTTATTACGAAGCAAGAGCCACAGTTAAAGTACCTGGCAAAAGCTGTCACATACAAAGCATCCAGAATTACAAAGATTAAAGCAAAAACAAGCAAAGTAACGATCAAAAAAGGAAAGACAACAAAACTACAGACTAGAGTATACATTTCCAAAAAACTGAAAAAAGGATACTTAGATCCAGAGATCTTAAAATTCACAACATCCAATAAAAAGTAGTGAAAGTATCCTCAAAGGAACGATCAAAGGCTTGAAGAAAGGAAAAGCAACGGTCACAGTAAAACTTCGTACAACAGGAAAGACATATAAAGTGAACGTGAAAGTAAAATAGGAAACAATAAAGTAAAGATACATGGGTAGAACAGGACATTCCGGCGAAAGCAGGGATGTCCTGTGTTTCTATGCAGCATTCCTTGTTATTTGCAATATCAAATGGTAGAATTAGGAATATTCAAAGTGAATCAATCTGTAATATGGAATGGAAAACAATCCGATACAACAAAGGAGAAACGAAACAATCATGCCAGGATACATTTTACATTTAACTGCTGCCCAGATGTTTCTAAAGACACAAAAAGGACAGGAATTTTTCAAGACCAAACAAGATAAAATGATTTTCTGATCGGAAATCTTCTGCCAGATACAACAAAGATCAAAGCAAGATCCCATTTCAGAGATCCCAAATATCACGATCGCATGATAGAATATCCGAAACAAGCTGGTTTATCAAGAAATATAAGCATCTTCTATCAAACAGCAGTGTGGTCGGATATCTCTCATCTCTACATCGATCGAAGATTTTCAAATACTATATGCCAAGGATCGTAGAGTTTCGAAATGCACAAGATGAGAGAGAAGAAAGAAGAGATATGGTAAAAGATGTCTTATTAAAACGGACAGGACAAAGATTATCAAAGCAGGATTTTTTCTCAGAGAAATACTACTATGGGGACTACACAAAGATGAATATGTACCTTGTAAATCGTTATCAGATTCCGACAACACTTGATCCCAATATATCAAATCCTGGGATCAAAGAAGTTGATTATGAGGATGTAAAGCAGGTGTTAAAAGAATTAAAACATATATGAAAGTACCAGAAGATGCAGTAAAGAACGTGAGAGTTTTGACGTGGAAGATCTTCTTTCTTTTGAAAACGCAGTAAATGAATTCAAAATATAATATTTGGTTATTCTACAAACAAAGGAAATTTGTTCATTATATAACAAAAAGTTGCAAATATTACAAAATATGACATAATACCATAGAAATAACTTTATGGAGGACAACATGATGAAAACTGTAAAAATTGTAAAGAGGGAACGTCAAAGAGAAGAAGACGTGGGATTATGATCGTATTGATCGCTTTATGTGCAGCAGCAATTTCTTTGGAACCAAAGCTTATCACAATTACAAGGAAGAGGAATTCTTTAAAAGTGTGAAAGAAAAAGAAATCAAAGTAACTCCAAAAAGCATAACGCACAAACAGACAGATATCTTTACACAAAGTTATCAAAAAGAAACGGATGATCAGTTGAAAGCATTAAAGAAAGACAAAAATTATACTTTCAATAAGCCCTTGATCGTTTGGAATGCATATGGAACATACACAACATCTTTGTACTATTATGCAAAAAATGATCGTGCATCTTATGCAGTATGTATTGTAGAAGCCAGCGAAGCAGGTGCGAGTCCATACAAACGTACATTGAAATCTGTATCTGGAAAGAAATATGTGACAACACATGAATATCAGATCAAAGGACTTGTTCCAGGAGCGAAGAATAAGATCACAATGCAATTCTTTAATGAAGATGGAAGAGCTGTCGGGAAAACACATTTCTACGTGACAGCACCGAAAGATGATGTCATTCCTGCAATTCTTAAGAAGAATACAGGGACAAGCAAAGCAAAGATGAGCGATGGCCTGTTTTGCCTGTTTGGACATGATAAAGCGGATGTGTCAAACATCTATCTGTATGATAATAATGGAGTTAGCAGGGAAGAATGCCTTTAAACAAATATCGCACAGACCGTTTTTATTTATCAAAGGACAGCTGGTATATTCTTATGACTATAATAAAATTGCATTTACGAATTGTATAGGAAAAGTGACAAGGACCATTGATATTGGGAATTATCAATTTCATCACGATTTCCGTTATGACAAGAAACACGATAAGATCATTTTGTCTGGTAAATAATCTGGACAAAGATACGATTGAAGATACGATCGTACAGGTGGATATAAAGACAGGAAAGACAAGTATGCTCTTTGACTGTGAAAAAATTCTGCCGTTAATGAGAAAACTGGCGATCCAGAGAAAAGGCGGTAGAAATACCTATGGAGGAACTGAACTAGACTGGATACACATTAATTCTTTTGATTTTCTTGATGATGGTAATAGTTTGGTCTTAAGTAGCAGAGAACAAAGTTCAATCCTTAAGATTAAAAATATTTACACAAAACCAGAATTAGACTATGTGATCCATCGTGGAACAATCTATAATGGAACAGATATTGCCAAATATCAGTTAAAGCGAAGGAGACTTCGTTGCAAATGCAGGACAGCATATGATCACTGTAGAATATGACGATTCCCTTCAGAAGGACAATATTATTTATATATGTTTAATAACAACTATGGAAAGGCAACATCTATTCCAACTTTTGACTGGAGTATGTATCCGAACGTAGGAAACTTTAAAAGTGGAACTTCCTATTACTCAAAATTTCTTGTAGATGAGAGAGACAAGGACTTATAAACTTGCACAGCAATTTAGTTTGCCTTATTCGGCAATCGTAAGCAGTGTGCAGCATTTAGGGGGGAATATTCCGTTTAGTAGTGGAATGAGTAAGACATTTGGAGAGTATGATAAAGATGGAAAACTGATTCAGTCCTTTGAATATGAAGCAGATAAATATTCATATCGCGTGATGAAGTATGAATTTTAAGTTGTAAGTTGGCCAACTATAGTCTTTCAGTATATGATAAAAATTAAATAAGCAACCGAAAACGCAGCGGTGGAATTTTGCTCACATTTTGAACAAATCCTTATCCTTAATTTCCTACGAGAACTCGCTCTGAAGTTTTGTTTTAGACAAAAGTCTTTGAAGCTCAGACATTCGTCCAATTGGGCTGCGAATTTGTTCAAAATATGCAAAATTCAATGCTCGTTCAATTATATTAATTTTATCATACTGAGAAGTCTGGAGTGTGGACAATTACAAGATTGGACAATTTAAGTGAGTGTGTATGTTGAATGTTATCGGTTCTGTCGGAGTATAAGTATCAAGAAAAAACAATCCTCGACATAATATTACAAAAATAGACTAAATATTACAAAATATTACAAAATAATAATCGAAAGTATTGACATACTACATATAAGTGCTATAATACACACATACTCGAGTTAACAAAATTGCTTAACATTTACAGGAGGAACATTATGATACGAGGAAAATGAGACTGTCGATGGCGATGCTTACGATTGCTGCGAGTGTGTTGACGACAGGAAATATAAAAGCAGATGAGAAAGATACAACAAAAGAAACAAATACAGCAACGGAAAGTAAATATGCGAATAAAGCAGTTGCAGATATTTATTCTACAACAACATTAAATATCCGAAAAAAGGGTAGTATAAATGCAAAGATCGTAGGAAAAATGAAAAAGGGTAATATTGCAACTGTGCTGAAGAAAGGATCTGAATGGTCAAAAGTAAGATCAGGAAATGTTACAGGATATGTAAAAAATCAGTATCTTGTATTTGGCGATGAGATTGAAAACTTTGCGAAACAAAATGTGAAAAAGGTGGCGAAAGTTCAGACGGAAACATTAAGAGTTCGTAAGAAAGCATCTACGGATTCAAAGATTGTTACATTGGTATCTGAAGATGACAAATTAAAAGTAAAGAAACAGACGGATGACTGGGCAAAAGTTAAGGTCGATGGTCAGACAGGATATGTGTCAAAAGATTATGCCAAAGTAACATACTCTTTTGGAAAAGCGAAATCCATGAAGCAGATTCAGGCAGAACAAGAGGCGAAGAAAAGAGCAGAAGAAGCAGCCAGAAATAAGCCAGTATCCACAACATCAAGCAGTCATACTTCTAATACTGGAACAACATCTGGAAGTACAACAGGTTCCACACAGACAACAAAGAAAGCTTCCGTATCCGTATCATCTAGTGGCTCATCAGCAACAGGAAGCAGGATCGTAAGTTATGCGCAGCAGTTTGTTGGAAATCCATACCGATATGGTGGAAATAAGCAACCAGCGGAATTGACTGTTCTGGATTTACGCAGCAGATTATGGCGAAATTTGGATACAGTATCAGTCGTACGAGCAGTTCCCAGTCTGGTGATGGAAGAGCAGTATCTACGAGCAATTTAAGAGCCGGTGATCTGGTATTCTATGGAGATGGGGGAAGCATTGATCATGTGGCACTTTATATCGGCGGTGGTCAGGTAGTACATGCAAGTAATTCCGCACCATATCCGCGAGGAGGAATTAAGATTTCAAACGTAAATTATAGAACACCAATCTGTGCAAGACGTATCATAGGATAGCTAGAAAAATTATCAATACAGTATTTATATGGAAAGAGCGTAAAAGGAAGATTCATGCAGAATCATTCTTGTGCGCTCTTCCTTTTTTGATATACCAGACATGAAAATAAAAAATTATATTTCCTATATTGACAGAAGAACATCATGTTTATAGAATGTAAAAGGTATATTTTGGTTAGGAAAATAAAGATAGAAAAGAGATGTAAAAAGAAAAAGATGAAACAAAGACGATTTACAAACAAAAAGCTGATCGCCCTCATGTTACCACTGGCAGTTGATCAGCTTTTAAATTCGTTTATGGGTACGGTAGATACCCTTGTAGTCAGCAATTTAGGATCAGCAGCGATTTCTGCTGTCAGTCTGGTAGATTCCATTAATATTCTGGTAGTTCAGGCATTTTTTGCACTGGCTTCAGGTGGTACGGTTGTTTGTTCTCATTATCTTGGATGTGAGAAGAAAGAGAGAGCAACGAATGCAGCCAGGCAGTTAGTGTTTATTACATTCGCAATGTCACTGGTCATTGCGATCGCGTGTCATTTATTCAGCAACCAGCTTCTTGGAGTGATTTTGGGCAGGTGGAACCAGCGGTTATGGACAATGCGAAGAAGTACTTCTTCTTTTCGGCCATGTCTTATCCATTTATCGCATTGTACGATGACGGAGCCTGCATTTTAAGAGCACAGGAGAACAGCAAACTTCCAATGCAGATTTCTTTTGTTGCAAATGGCATTAATGTTGCATTGAATCTGATATTTGTATGGGTATTGCATTTGGGTGTAGCAGGTTCTTCTGCAGCGACGATGATCGCCAGAGCATTTGCAATGGTTGCGGTGCTTTATAAATTGAGAAATCCGAAGATGAAGATACAGCTTAGAGATTATTCTTCGATTCGTCCAGAATGGGAAGAGATCAAAAGAATCTTACATATCGGAGTACCCTCAGGAATTGAAAATGGAATGTTCCAGTTTGGAAAGCTTGCGATCCAGTCAACGGTATCTTTGATGGGAACGGCGGCGATCGCAGCACAGGGAATGACCAATATCATCGAGAACTTGAATGGGATCATGTCGATCGGAATGGGGATCGGATTGATGACAGTCGTTGGAGAATGTCTTGGAGCAGGAGAAAAAGAAGAAGCAGTCTATTATATAAAGAAGATTTCCATTGCAGCAGAAGTTGTATTGATCGCTACATGTCTTTTGATGTTTGGGCTTACTTATCCGATCACATATTTTGGAGGCATGGAACCAGAGAGTGCAAAACTTTGTATATTCATGGTAACATGTATCACGATCGTAAAACCGATCGTGTGGATCATGGCATTTATTCCACCATATGGATTCAGGGCAGCAGGGGATGTTAGATTTACAATGACGACCTCCATGCTGTGTATGTGGTTTTGCAGAGTCGTGCTTGCCATGGTACTTGCGAGAGTTTTTCATATGGGACCGATCGCAGTGTGGATCGGAATGTTTACAGACTGGACGATCCGTGGAATTATTTATACAATACGATTTAAAAATAGAAAATGGCTTGCTCATCAGGTGATCTGATGTTCGTTGCGGATGATGACGGTTCGTGTTATACTGAAATGTATTTGAATGATCAAGAAATAATATAGAGGGGATACAAATAAAATGAAAGTATCAGATTTTACATTTGATTTACCAGAAGAATTGATCGCTCAGGATCCACTTGAGGACAGATCAAGTTCCAGATTATTAACATTAGATAAAAATACAGGAGAGATCGGACATGATGTCTTCCATAATATTGTAAATTATTTAAAACCGGGAGACTGTCTTGTATTGAATAACACAAAAGTAATTCCTGCAAGACTGATCGGAGCCAAAGAAGAAACTGGCGGTAAAGTTGAAGTTTTACTTCTTAAGAGAAAACAGGACAATGTATGGGAAACTCTTGTAAAGCCAGGGAAAAAGCACGTCCGGGAGCAAGGATTTCTTTGGAGATGGAAAATTAGTTGGAGAAGTTATTGATGTTGTTGATGAAGGAAATCGTTTGGTGAAGTTTGAATATGAAGGTATTTTTGAGGAAGTGTTAGACGAACTTGGACAGATGCCATTACCACCATATATCACACATCAATTAAAAGACAAGAATCGTTATCAGACAGTTTACGCCAAATATGATGGTTCAGCTGCAGCACCAACTGCTGGACTTCATTTTACAAAGGAATTATTACAACAGATCAAAGACATGGGAGTTAATATCGCATATGTAACACTTCATGTAGGACTTGGAACATTCCGTCCTGTAAAGTTGATGATGTTTTTAGAGCATCATATGCATTCTGAATTTTATAGAATTGAAGAGGAAGATGCAGAACTTATCAATGAGACAAAGAAAACGGTGGAAGAGTTATTTCTGTTGGAACAACAAGTACAAGAACTTTGGAATCTGTTGCAGAAGAAGATGGAACTCTGCATGCAAAGAGCGGATGGACAGACATCTTCATTTATCCATGATACAAATTTAAAGTGATCGATGGACTTATCACAAACTTCCATCTGCCAGAATCTACATTATTAATGTTAGTTTCTGCACTCGCAGGAAGAGAACATATTTTAAATGCTTATAATATCGCAGTAAAAGAAAGATACAGATTCTTCTCTTTCGGGGATGCGATGTTCATTCATCCATAAGAAGAATTTACTATAAAAGGATATCTTAGAAAAGGAGGTACAATGGTAAATTTGATCGAAATAGGAAAAAGTGGAATAAAAGTACCATTCTTAGGAATGGGAACATGGGCGATCGGTGGTGGAAGCTGGTGGGGAGACAATGATGATGAACTCTCTGTCAAAACGATTCAACGGGCGATCGATCTTGGAATCAAATGGATCGATACAGCGCCAATTTATGGATTATATCACAGTGAAGATGTGGTGGGAAAAGCAATCAAAGGAAAAAGAGAGCAGATTATATTATCCACAAAGTGTGCACTGGAGTGGAGACATGAAACACCAGTCTTCCATAAAGAAGTCGATGGAACGAAAGTCTATCGTGACCTTTCAAAGAAAAGCATCATTGAGGATTTAGATCATAGTCTTTTAACACTTGGAACAGACTATATTGATGTGTTGTATACACACTGGCAGACAACAGATAAGAAACTTTATCCGATCGAAGAGACAATGGATGCATTGATGACACTAAAAACAGGGCAAGATCAGAGCTATTGGTGCGTCAAATGTTACAGAAGAAGATATCAGGGAATATTGTCAATATGGACAGCTTGATGTGATTCAGGAAAAATACAGTATCGTGACAAGAAAAGTGGAGAAAGAATTGTTGCCAGTATGCAAGGAACTTGGTGTGTCAATACAGGCGTATTCTCCACTGGAACAAGGTTTACTTACAGGTAAATTTACAATGGATACAACATTTCCAAATGGAGATGTAAGAAATAATAATCCATCTTTTCAGCCAGAGACAAGAAAAGATATTGGATATCTTAAAGGACTGGAAAAAATACCTCGAAAAATATGAGTGCTCATACAGTAATCTAGTAATCGCATTGACTTCTCAGATGATGGATGGTCTACATATTCTTGGTGGAGCAAGGAAACCAGAGCAAATTGAAGACAATGCCAAGGCATTGGGCGTATGTTTGGAAGAGGCAGATATTGTTCAAATGAAAAAAGATATAGAAACATTATTATAAGATATGAAATGGAGGGAACCTTATGAAGCTTGCACTTATTGGAACAGGGAAGATTGTTGAAGATGCATTGTTTGCAATGGAACCAGTAGAATCAATTGAGAGAACAGCGATTTTTGCGAGACCACATAGCAGAGATAAGGCAGAAAAATTTGCAAAACAGTATGCGATCAAAGAAGTTTACACAGACTATGAAGAATTACTTGAAAAGACAGAAGCAGATACTGTTTACATAGGACTGATCAACAGTGCTCATTATCCATATGCAAAACAGGCATTATTGGCAGGAAAGAATGTCATCCTCGAGAAGCCATTTACTGGATTTTATGAAGAAACAAAGGATTTAGAGCAGATTGCAAATGACAAGAAATTATTTATCTTTGAAGCGATCACAGTACTTCACAACGAAGTGTTTTATGAGATGAAAAAGAACCTGAATAAACTGGGAAATATCCGTATGGCACTTTGTAATTATTCTCAGTTACTCCAGCCGTTACGATGCATATTTAGAAGGAGATATCACACATTCTTTTGATCCTGCATATTATGGAGGTTCATTATATGATATCAACGTCTATAATATTCATTATTGTGTAGGATTATTTGGAGAGCCAAAGGATGCGACATATTATCCAAATATCGGACCAAATGGAATTGATACATCAGGAACACTTGTGATGGAGTATGATGGATTCAGTGCGGTTTGTACAGGAAGTAAAGATTCAGACAGTCCAGGATACGTCTGTGTTCAGGGTGAAAAAGGTTTTATGAAAGTAGATTCTAAACCAAACATTGCTTCTGAATTAAAGACGGTTTATGCAGATGAAAATATCAAAGAAAAAGTAAAAGATGCAGCAGGAGCGATGGTTCGTGCAACGATCACAGAAGATTATAAGGCTCCAGAGCATCACCACCGCATGACACAGGAATTTACAGATTTTGCAAGAGTCATTGATGAGAAAGATTATGAGACAGCAAAAGAATTTTTGGATGAGACAGTTGCGGTTGTGAAAGTACTTGAGACAGCACGAAAGAAAGCTGGAATTGAATTTTAGAATTAAATTAAATAGAAGGAAGTAATCTATGAAAGTGATCATTATCGGTGGCGGAGCTGCCGGCATGATGGCTGCATATCAGGCAGCAAAATGTGGAAACGATGTTTCCTTATATGAAAAAAATGAAAAATTAGGAAAGAAGATTTTTATCACAGGAAAAGGACGCTGTAATGTGACAAATGCCTGTGAGATCGAAGAGTCTGTTAGATCATGTTGTGACCAACAAGGAATTTTTATACAGTGGTTTCTACTCTTTTACCAATGATGCAATGATGGAATTATTGGAAGAACTTGGATGCCCTCTGAAAGTGGAACGAGGAAATCGAGTATTCCCTGTATCTGATCATTCTTCAGATGTTATCGCAGCATTACAAAGAGGTCTTAGAAAAGAAAATGTTGACATATATTTCAATACAACTGTCAAAAAGATTCTGATCGAAGATGGAATTGTAACAGGAGTAAGACTGGCATCTGGAGACACAGTGAAGGCAGATAAAGTCGTTGTTGCAACAGGAGGTATGTCCTATCAGGCAACCGGATCGACTGGAGATGGATATGATTTTGCAAGAAAAGCAGGACATAAAGTGACAAAACTTACGCCTGCACTTGTTCCGTTTGAGATCAAAGAAGATTATTGTAAACAGTTGATGGGATTATCTTTAAGAAATGTCGCAGTGACAATGACTGCAGATGGAAAGAAGATTTACGAAGATTTTGGGGAAATGCTCTTTACACACTTTGGAATCAGTGGACCAGTTGTTTTAAGTGCAAGTAGTTATATTGGAAGATATCAGGGCAAAGAATTAAAATTTATCATTGATCTGAAACCAGCACTTAACAAAGAACAGTTAGATCACAGAGTATTAAAAGATTTTAATAAGACATTAAACAAAGATTTTGTAAATTCCTTAGATCATCTTTTGCCGAAGAAGCTGATTCCTGTTATGATAGAGTTATCAGGAATTCCAGAGCATAAGAAAGTCAACGAGATCACAAAGAAGGAAAGAGAACGATTTGTTTCTTTATTAAAGCATTTAGAACTTACAATTACAGGAGTTCGTGGATTTAAAGAAGCGATCATTACACAAGGCGGAGTTAACGTCAAAGAGATCGATCCGGGGACGATGGAATCAAAGAAGATCAAAGGATTATATTTTGCAGGGGAAGTATTAGATCTTGATGCGGTCACAGGTGGGTTTAACCTTCAGATCGCATGGTCAACAGGATATCTTGCAGGAATGAATTAATATATTAGGAAGCAGATCAGGAGGAAAAGATAATGTATAGTATTGCGATTGATGGACCAGCAGGAGCAGGAAAAAGCACGATTGCAAAAACAATTGCAAAGAAATTAGAATTTATTTATGTGGATACAGGAGCAATGTACCGTGCGATGGCTCTTTATTTCATCAGACATGAGATCGATCCAAAGGATGAAGAGGCGATCAACAAAGCATGTCCAGATATTCATGTAAGTATCAACTATGAAGATGGAGTGCAGCAGGTGTTATTAAACGGGGAAAATGTAAATGGACTGATCCGTACCGAGGAAGTTGGAAATATGGCTTCGAAGACATCTGCGTATAAAATGGTAAGAGCAACACTATTAGATCTTCAGAGAGATCTTGCCAAGACGGCTAATATCTTAATGGATGGAAGAGATATCGGAACAAACGTACTGCCAAATGCCGATTTAAAGATTTATTTAACTGCATCATCTAAAGTAAGAGCCGAGCGCCGCTACAAAGAATTGGTAGAAAAAGGTGTAGAGGCTGATTTCGATAAGATTGAGGAAGATATCATTATCCGTGACCGTCAGGATATGGAACGTGAGATCGCACCGCTAAAACAGGCAGAAGATGCAGTGCTGGTTGATTCTTCTGATATGACAATCGAAGAAGTTGTTGATGCGATCGTTGCAGAATTTAAAAAAGTAAAATAATAAAAAGTTTATTTACAAGCAGTGAGGATAAAGATGGAAGTTATTTTAGCAAAAACAGCAGGGTTTTGTTTTGGCGTGAAGCGTGCTGTTGACACTGTATATAAAGAAGCAGGAAAGAAAATGTATACACATACGGGCCGATCATTCACAATTCAGAGGTTGTTAATGATCTGAAGAAAAAGGGCGTGGAAGTGATCAATTCCAGAGAAGAATTAGAAGCTTTGGAAGAAGGAACGGTTATCATACGTTCCCATGGAGTTGCGAGAGAAATTTATGATCTGATCCATGAAAAAGGATTGGAATTAGTTGATGCAACATGTCCATTTGTCAGAAAGATCCACAAGATCGTAGAGAAAGCGGGCAACGATGGTGATCAGGTGATCATCGTTGGAAGTAAGCAGCACCCAGAAGTTCAGGGAATCAAAGGATGGTGTACTGGAGAAGTGCATATTATCTCAGATGCAGAGCAGTTTGAAGGGATCGATCTTAACAAGCCGACGACTCTTGTATCACAAACGACATTTAATTACAAGAAATTTCAAGATTTAGTTGAAATTCTGAATAAAAAGGGTTATGATATAGGAGTATGTAATACAATATGTAATGCCACGGAAGAGCGTCAACTGGAAGCAAAGTCTATCGCTAAGGGTGTAGATGCAATGGTTGTGATCGGAGATAAGCAAAGCTCCAACAGCCAGAAGTTATATGAGATTAGTAAGAAAGAGTGTGAGAACACCTTTTTTGTGCAGACACTTAGAGACCTGGATTTGAAACTTTTTGAATCGACTGGTAAGGTAGGTATTACAGCGGGGGCCTCAACCCCACAGAAAATTATCAAGGAGGTTCATGCTAGCATGACAGAAAAGAGTTTTGAAGAATTATTAGAGGAAAGTTTTGTGACAATTCACAACGGAGAGGTAGTGAAAGGTACAGTTATCGATGTGAAACCAGATGAGATCATCTTAAACATCGGATACAAAGCAGATGGTATCTTAACAAGAAGTGAATACTCTAATGATTCAGCCAACGTAGATTTAACAACTGTTGCTAAAGTTGGTGATACTATGGAGACTAAGGTATTAAAAGTCAATGATGGAGAAGGACAGGTTCTTCTTACTTATAAGAGATTAGCAGCTGAAAAAGGAAACAAACGTTTAGAAGAAGCTTTCGAGAATAAAGAAGTCTTAAAAGCACCTGTAGCTCAGGTTTTAGATGGTGGATTAAGCGTACTGATCGAAGAAGCACGTGTATTCATCCCTGCAAGCTTAGTTTCTGATTCTTATGAAAGAGACTTAAAGAAATACGAAGGACAGGAAATCGAATTCGTTATCAGCGAGTTCAACCCTCGTAAGAGAAGAGTCATCGGAGACCGCAAACAGTTATTAGTAGCTGCTAAGAAAGAAAAACAGAAAGAATTATTCGAGAAGATCGAGCCAGGAATGAAAGTAGAAGGAGTTGTTAAGAATGTAACAGACTTCGGTGCATTCATCGATTTAGGTGGAGCAGACGGACTTCTTCACATTTCTGAAATGTCTTGGGGACGTGTTGAAAACCCTAAGAAGGTCTTCAATATTGGAGATAAAGTAACAGTTCTGATCAAGGATATTCAGGGAGAAAAGATTGCATTAAGCTTAAAATTCCCAGAAGAGAATCCATGGTTAAAAGCAGAAGAGAAATACAAAGTAGGAAGTGTTGTAACAGGTAAAGTTGCACGTATGACAGATTTCGGAGCATTCGTTGAGTTAGAATCAGGAATTGACGCACTGCTTCACGTTTCTCAGATCGCAAAAGAACATATCGACAAACCATCTGACGTATTAAGCGTTGGACAGGAAATCGAAGCTAAAGTAGTTGACTTCAAGAAAGACGATAAGAAGATCAGCTTAAGTATGAAAGCATTAGCTAACGAAGAAGAAAAAACAGAAGAATAAGATCTTTATCAAAGAATCCTGATTTTTATAAATCAGGGTTCTTTTTTCGTACAAGTATTGTAAAAAAACAAGTTTTGCGATATAATCAGTTTTAAAAATACATTTTTTTAAAATGATAAACCTCGAAAAGGAGTTATGACCATGGAATTAAAGAAGTTTAAAAAAGTATTGGTTGCAAACCGTGGTGAGATTGCGATCCGAGTTTTCCGAGCTTTAAATGAACTTGGAATTACAACGGTTGGTGTCTTTTCAAAAGAAGACCGTTATGCCTTATTCCGTTCTAAAGCTGATGAATCTTATCAGTTGAATCCGGACAAAGGACCAATCGATGCCTATCTTGACATCAATACGATCATTCGTATTGCAAAAGAGAAGAACGTAGATGCAATTCATCCAGGTTATGGATTTTTATCAGAGAATCCTGACTTTGTAGATGCCTGTGAGAAGAATGGAATCACATTTATCGGACCATCCTCAAGCTTAATGCGTAAGATGGGAGATAAGATTTCTTCCAAACAGATGGCAATTGAAGCTGATGTTCCAATCATTCCTGGTGTAGACCATGCGGTTCACGGACTGGAAGAAGTGACTAAGATTGCGAACCAAGTTGGATATCCTGTAATGTTAAAGGCTTCAAATGGTGGTGGAGGACGTGGAATGCGTATCGTTCATTCAGCCGAAGAGATGCCAAAAGAATATGCAGAAGCAAGAGATGAATCCAAGAAAGCATTTGGAGACGATCAGATTTTCGTTGAAAAATACTTAAAGAGTCCAAAACATATCGAGGTTCAGATCATTGGTGATCAGTATGGACATGTTGTTCATTTATATGACCGTGACTGCTCTGTACAGAGAAGACATCAGAAGGTTGTAGAATATGCACCAGCATTCAGCGTGCCAGAAGAAGTAAGACAGCAGATTTTTGAAGCATCTATCCGTCTTGCAAAACATGTAGGATATAAGAATGCTGGAACATTAGAGTTCCTGGTAGATGCAGATAATAATGCATACTTTATCGAGATGAACCCTCGTGTACAGGTAGAACATACGATCACAGAGATGGTAACAGGAATCGATATCGTACAGACACAGGTTCTTGTAGCAGAAGGATATTCTTTAGATTCTGAAAGATCGGTATTGATCTCAGGAGGAAGTGACATGTAATGGATACTCTATTCAGACACGTATCACAACAGAAGATCCAATGAATAACTTCCCCAGACACAGGTAAGATTACGGTATATCGTTCTGGGCTGGTAACGGTATTCGATTAGATGGTGGTAACGCATATGCAGGAGCAGAGATTACACCATACTATGACAGCTTATTGGTAAAAGCGATCTCTCATGATCGTACATTTGGAAGAGCGGTTGACAAATCTATCCGTGTATTAAAAGAGATTCGTATTCGTGGAGTTAAGACAAATATCCCATTCTTGATCAATGTATTAAATAATGAGACATTCCGTGAGGGAAGATGCTATACAACATTTATTGAAGAAACGCCAGAATTATTCTTACTTCCAGAAAGTCAGGACAGAGCAACAAAGATCCTTGAATTTTAGGAAATAAGATGGTGAATGTGCAGAAAGCCGTTCTTGACAAACCAGATTTTGAAGCAAGAACTCTTCCAAAGTATGATACAGAGAAGAAGATTTATGGTTCCAGAGACAAGTTCTTAGAGATGGGAGCTAAAGACTTCACACAGAGCCTGTTAAATGAGAAGAGATTACTGATCACAGATACAACAATGCGTGATGCACAGCAGTCTTTAATGGCAACACGTATGAGAACAAAAGATCTGATCGGAGCATCTGATGCGACAAACGCATTTATGGAGAATGCATTCTCTGTAGAGGCATGGGGTGGGGCTACTTATGATACATCGTTTCTTAAAAGAGTCTCCATGGAAGAGATTAAAATTATTAAGACAACATATGCCAAATACATTGATCCAGATGTTACTTCGAGCATCCAATGCTGTAGGATACAGCAACTATCCAGATAATGTTGTTAAGAAATTCATCGAAGAAGCATCACAAAAGGTGTAGATGTGTTCCGTATTTTCGACAGCTTAAACTGGGTTGAGAATATGAAGATGCCGATCGAGACAGCATTAAAGACAAGGTAAGATCGTAGAAGGAACGATCTGCTACACAGGAGATATCACAGATCCAAACGAGACAAAATATACATTAGATTACTATGTAAAGAAAGCCAAAGAATTAGAAAGCTTAGGTGTTCATATCTTTACGATCAAAGATATGGCAGGTCTTGTAAAACCATATGCAGCGAAGAAACTTATTAGTGCATTAAAGAAGAATTAAATATTCCAGTTAATCTTCATACACATGATTCTACTGGAAATGGTGTCAGCACATTATTAATGGCATCTGAAGCAGGACTAGATATCGCTGACTGTGCGATCGGTTCTATGAGTTCTATGACAAGTAACCCATGTATGAATTCATTAGTAGAAGCATTAAAAGGAACAGAGCGAGATACAGGACTTAATCCAGATGAATTAACAGAATTAAGTCAGTACTATGCAAGAATCCGTCCAATCTACAAACAGTTTGAGAGCGGAATGGATGCACCAAATACAGAGATTTACAAATATAGATTCCAGGTGGACAGTACTCTAATCTGTTAGCACAGGTAAAAGAAATGGGTGCAGCGGAAGACTTTGAAGAGATCAAAGGTTTATATAAAGATGCGAACCAGTTGCTTGGAAATATCGTTAAAGTAACACCATCATCTAAAGTTGTTGGAGACTTTGCGATCTTTATGTTCAAGAATGGATTAACAAAAGAGAATATCTTAGAAGTTGGTAAAGATTTATCTTATCCAGATTCTGTTGTAGAATATTTTGAAGGTATGATCGGACAGCCAGAAGGTGGATTCCCAGAAGAATTACAGAAGATCGTATTAAAAGATAAGAAACCGATCGATGTGCGTCCAGGAAGTTTATTACCAGATGAAGATTTTGATTATATCGCAAAGGGATTAAAAGAAAACTTCTATACAGAGAATATGGAAGATCCAGATATCTTAAGCCAGAAGACATTAAGCTATGCGTTATATCCAAAAGTATATGAAGATTACTGTAGACATTTTGAGGCTTACAATGATGTAACAGGACTTGAAAGTCACGTATATTTCTATGGATTAAGAAAAGGTGAAGAGACAACACTGAAATTAGATGAAGGTAAATATCTGATCATCAAATTTATCGATATGACAGAGCCTGATGAAGATGGATACCGACTGTTAGACTTTGAAGTAAATGGATCTATCCGTGAGATCAAAGTTCTTGATAAGAATTTAGAGGTTAAGACAGACCGAAGAGTTAAAGCAGATAAATCTAATCCTGCACATCTTGGATCCACAATTCCAGGAACAGTTGGTAAAGTTCTTGTCAATGAAGGTGATGAGGTCACAGTGAATATGCCGCTGATGACAGTTGAAGCTATGAAGATGGAGACAACTGTTGTTTCTACGGTTAATGGTAAGGTTGATAAGATCTATGTCAAAGAAGGAGAACAGGTAAATCAGGAAGATCTGTTAATCTCTTTGAAATTGATGAATAGAAATTGAATTAGATTTCATACTAAAGAAGGAAGTAAGAAGATGCTTCCTTCTTTTTTTAGTGCAAATTGCAGAGCATCGTTCTAAATAATAAAGATAAAAAATATGATACAGGAAGGTAAGATTTTGGTATGAAAGATAATGAGAGACAAGAAATAGAAAAATTTGGACAGTTGCAGGAAAATGGGATTTTTACGATGACTATCATTGGTGAGATCGAAGGGCATCAGTTATCTGCACAAAATGCAAAGACAACAAAATATGAACATATGATACCGGCTTTAGCAAAGGTTGAGCAGGATGAAAGTATAAAAGGAATCTTAATTTTGATCAATACGATCGGTGGAGATGTAGAATGTGGACTTGCGATCGCAGAGCTTATCGCATCTCTAAGCAAACCAACCGTATCGCTTGTTCTTGGAGGAAGTCATTCGATCGGAGTACCGCTTGCTGTGGCAGCAGATCATTCTTTTATTGTGAAAAGCGCAACAATGATGATTCATCCAGTGAGAAGTTCTGGAACATTTATCGGAGTTATTCAAAGTTATCGTAATATTGAAAAGATTCAAGATCGGATTACGACATTTATTAGTGATCATTGTAAAATGAAAAAGGAAAGAGTTGAAGAATTGATGCTTCATATTGGACAGCAGGTAAAAGATGTTGGTATGATCCTTTCAGGGGAGGAGGCAGTAAAAGAAGGATTGATTGATGAGATGGGTGGAATAAAAGAAGCAACAGACAGATTGATTGAAATAATTAATCAGTCTGAAAATAAATAGAAAACTTGAATAAAAAACAGATAATACCTTTATAATATTCCTGTTTTGGTATATGATAAGAATAACAAATATGTTAAAAAAAACACAAACTATCTTAAGGCATCATTAGAGGAGGGAATATCATGAGAGGAATACAGACACCAGTTCGGAATGTGAGAAGAAGAATTTTCAAAGAGATCGCAAAGTTTGGTTACGAACAAAGAAACTTACAGGATCTTGAAGATCTTCCATATGAGATCGTACCTGGAGAAGTTGCAAAATATCGAGATAGCATTTACAGAGAACGAGCGATCGTAGGTGAGAGACTGAGGCTTGCCATGGGAATGTCATTAAATCCAGCGGATAAACCAACAAGAATTACGAAAGAAATTGATGAGAGCAATATTTCAGAGAAGTATTATGAGCCGCCACTTCTTCAGGTGATTCCATCTGCATGCAATGAATGTAAGGAGAAGGCATTTATTGTAGGAGAGCAGTGCCAGGGATGTATGGCCCATCCGTGTATGGAAGTTTGTCCGAAGAAGGCAATTAGTTTTAAGGATGGATATTCTTATATCGACCAGGAAAAATGTATCAAATGTGGACAATGTAAAAAGGTCTGTCCATATGGTGCGATTTATGAAAGAAAACGTCCTTGTGCAAATGCCTGTGGGTTGGAGCAATCGAAACAGATTATGCAGGAAGAGCTAAGATCAATCCAGATAAATGTGTTTCTTGTGGTATGTGTATGGTAAATTGTCCGTTTGGAGCAATTGCAGATAAATCTCAGATTTACCAGTTGATCAAGGCAATGAATGAAGGTGCGGAAGTGATCGCGATCTTAGCACCTGCATTTGTCGGACAATTTGGACCAAAAGCAACGCCAAATAAGATAAAAGCTGCACTTCTTGATATTGGGTTTGCAGATGTGTGGGAAGTTGCAGTTGGAGCAGATGCAGGGGCCTTAGAAGAGGCAAAGCATTATGTTCAAAGTGTGGCTACAGGGAAACTGCCATTCTTGCTGACATCATGCTGCCCATCATGGTCTATGCTTGGAAAGAAATATTTTCCAGAGGTGATCGATGAAATTTCTAATGCACTAACACCAATGGTAGCAACGGCAAGAGCGGCAAGGATTACATCTCCAAATGCAAAAATTGTTTTTGTAGGGCCATGTGTTGCCAAAAAGTTAGAAGCATCCAGACGGACAGTGCGAAGTGAGGTCGATTTTGTGATCACATTTGAAGAACTGGCTGGAATGTTTGATGCGAAAGAAATTGATTTTAACACATATGAAAAGAAGAAGAGTTAAATGATGCCTTTGGAGCAGGACGTGGGTATGCGGTTGCGAGCGGAGTAGCTGGAGCGATCAAGGCATGTATTGATGAATACTATCCTGGAACAGAAGTAAAGATCGATCATGTGGAAGGACTCGCAGAGTGTAAGAAGATGCTTCTACAGGCGAAAGCAGGGAAGAAAAAGGGCTATCTGATCGAAGGAATGGGATGTCCAGGTGGATGTGTTGCAGGAGCCGGAACTAATATACCTGTTGTGAAAGCACAAATTCAGGTTAAGAAATTTGTAAAAGAAGCGGAAGATTTTGTACCTCCAGAAACTGCACAATATTAAGATGTTAAAAGAAAAGGGAAATGTATGGGAGATAAATACATTTCCCTTTTCGGTGGGACTTGCGTATTTTGATAATTAATTGTAAAATAAGAAAATACGCAGATTATGTATACAAAATGTATACAAAGAGAGGTAACAATTTCTATGGCAGCAAAGAAGACAAGAAAGAGGAAGACATCTTCTGCAAAGAAACGGACACGCACAAGACAAAAAGATTTTGCACCGTTTTATAAAGAGATTGCAGTATTAGTTGTTTTTGCTCTTTTCATTTTTTTATTTTTAAGTAATTTTGGAATATGCGGATACATAGGAAACAGCATCAGTACATTTTTCTTTGGAGCGTTTGGAACGACTCATTACATCATTCCGGCGGTAAGCTTTATTCTGGCAATTTTATTGATCTCCAATGATTACAGCAGTCTTGCAGTGAAGAAGACATGTTTTGCAATCCTGCTGTTATGTATGGTATCCACAATTTTTCAGATGATATATAATATAGAAGTAAGAGATGCTTATTCAGCCTTTGTATTTAGTGGAAGAACCCACAGAGGAGGCGGGTATCTGGGTGCATTGATCTGTTCAATCCTTTATAAGGAACTGGGAGGGGCAGGAAGTGTTTTGGTTGTTTTATTGATTTCTGTAATCTCATTGATCCTTGTAACAGAGAGATCTTTACTTTCTTTCCTTAAGAAAGCAGTTGATTTCTTTACAGTAGAAGGATATGAAGAAGATATAGAAGAACGACTAGCGAAGAAGAAACGAAAAGCAAAAGAGGTGTCCAAAGAGGATAAAGAAACAGCACCGAGAAAGAAACGATCGATGCATATTCCGGATTTGCGATCTGGAAGACCGAAACCATCACAGGCATCTCCAATGCCGCCTATGGAACCAGAAGAGAAAACAAAACAAACACCGATACAGAAGGATTTTGATGATCTGATCGTTCAAGAAGAAATAGACAAAGAACCAAAAGAAATATTTGAACCAGTACAGCCGAATGCATCGAAGAAATCTCTTGTGAATAAGGATAAGAATACACCATCGAAACCAGTGGAGATTCTTCCGCAGGTTCGGACTAAAGAAGGAGATTATAAGTTTCCACCAGTATCTTTATTGGAGAAAGGAAAGAAAACAGCGGGAAATAACAAAGAAGAACTTCGTCAGACTGCACAAAAACTGCAAAAAACATTGGAAGATTTCGGAGTTCATGTTACAATTACCAATATTAGCTGTGGACCATCCGTTACACAGTTTGAATTACATCCAGAACAAGGTGTGAAAGTCAGCAAGATCGTAAATCTTGCGGATGATATTAAGTTAAATCTTGCAGCAGCAGATATTCGAATTGAAGCACCGATTCCAGGTAAATCAGCAATTGGAATCGAAGTTCCGAATAAGACAAACCAGATGGTAATGTTCAGGGAACTGATCGAGAATCAGGAATTTGCACAGGCAAGATCAAAGATTGCATTTGCAGTAGGAAAGAACCTCGCTGGACAGGTGATCGTGTCAGATATTGCCAAGATGCCGCATCTTTTGATCGCAGGAGCAACAGGTTCTGGTAAGTCAGTTTGTATTAATACATTGATCATGAGTATTTTATACAAGGCAACGCCAGATGAAGTGAAACTGATCATGATCGATCCAAAGGTCGTAGAATTAAGTGCATATCAGGGAATTCCACACTTGCTGATTCCGGTCGTTACAGATCCGAAGCAGGCATCCAGTGCGTTAAACTGGGCTGTGATGGAGATGGGAGAGCGATATAAGAAGTTTGCAGAAGTGAATGTAAGAAACTTAACTGGATATAATGAGAAGGTCGAGGAATCGATCAAGAATGGTATGGAAGGAGAAGATTTTAAGAAACTTCCGCAGATCGTTATCATTGTAGATGAGCTTGCGGACCTTATGATGGTTGCACCGGGTGAAGTAGAAGATGCGATCGTGCGCCTGTCACAGCTTGCCAGGGCAGCAGGAATTCATCTGGTGATCGCAACACAGAGACCATCTGTTAACGTCATTACAGGCCTGATCAAAGCGAATGTACCTTCAAGAATTGCATTTTCGGTATCATCAGGAGTCGATTCAAGAACAATTATCGATATGAATGGTGCAGAAAAGTTATTAGGAAAAGGTGATATGCTGTTCTATCCATCTGGATATCAGAAACCAATCCGTGTACAAGGTGCATTTGTCAGTGATGAAGAAGTCAGCAAGGTTGTAGAATTCTTAAAGGAAGAAAATAATGCCGAAGACAGCTATGGTGCAGACATTCAGGAAAAGATTCAGACAGCTGCGGTCAAAGCAGCAACATCGCAGGAAAGGGATGAATATTTTGAAAAAGCAGCTGAGTTTATTATTGACAAAGACAAGGCTTCGATCGCAAGTCTTCAAAGAGTCTTTAAGATTGGATTTAACCGTGCAGCAAGACTAATGGATCAGTTATGCGAAGCGGGAATCGTCGGAGAAGAAGAAGGAACCAAGCCAAGGAAAGTTCTTATGAGTGAAGAACAATTTGAACAATACAAAGAAGATTATCTATAGAAAGGAAACTATTATGAAAACAGATATTGAAATCGCACAGGAAGCCACATTATTACCGATCAAAGAAGTTGCAGCGAATATCGGAATCAAAGAAGACGACCTTGAATTATATGGAAAATACAAGGCCAAATTTGATTCTCATTTCATGGATGAAGTTAAGAATAACGAAGATGGGAAACTTGTTCTTGTGACAGCGATCAACCCAACTCCAGCAGGTGAAGGAAAGACAACAACAAGTGTCGGAGTATCCCAGGCGTTAAACAAACTTGGAAAGAAAACAATCTGTGCTCTTCGTGAGCCATCTCTAGGACCATGCTTTGGTATTAAGGGTGGTGCAGCCGGCGGTGGATATGCACAGGTTGTACCGATGGAAGATTTAAACCTTCATTTTACAGGGGATTTTCATGCGATCACATCTGCAAACAACTTATTAGCAGCAATGCTTGATAATCACATTCAGCAGGGAAACAAATTAAATATCGATACAAGAGATGTTGTATGGAAGAGATGTATTGATATGAATGACCGTGCATTAAGAAATACAGTCATCGGACTTGGACGTCGTGTGGATGGTGTTGTCCGTGAGGATCATTTTGTGATCACAGTTGCATCTGAGATCATGGCGATCCTCTGCCTTGCAAATGATATGGATGATTTAAAAGAACGCCTTGGAAAGATCATTGTTGCATACAACATGGACCGTGAACCAGTCACAGCCAAAGACTTGAATGCAGTTGGAGCTATGGCGGCATTATTAAAAGATGCTATTAAACCAAATATGATCCAGACATTAGAGCATACACCAGCATTCGTACATGGCGGACCATTTGCCAATATCGCACATGGATGTAATAGCGTACAGGCTACAAAATTAGCGTTAAAATTAGCAGATATCGCAATTACAGAAGCAGGATTCGGTGCAGACCTTGGTGCAGAGAAATTTATGGATATCAAGTGTCAGATGTCTGATCTTCATCCGGATGCAGTGGTATTAGTGGCAACTGTACGTGCTTTAAAATACAATGGTGGCGTTCCAAAAGACAATCTGGCAGAAGAAAATATCGATGCGTTAAGCAAAGGTATCGTAAATCTTGAAAAACATATCGAGAACTTAAAATTGTTTGGAGTTCCTGTTGTTGTAACATTAAACCAGTTTGCAACAGATACAGAGGCAGAACTTACATTTATCAAGAATTTCTGCGAAGAAAGAGATTGTGATTTTGCATTATCTCAGGTATGGGAAAAGGTGGAGAAGGTGGAATCGAACTTGCCAAAGCAATCCTTCGTACATTAGATAATAAAGAAAGCAATTACAAACCATTATATACATATGATGATACAACGATAGAAGAAAGATCAGAAACGATCGCAACTAAGATTTATGGAGCAGATAAAGTTGTATACACAGCAGCTGCAGCGTCAGAAGAAGAGACTGACTGAACTTGGGTATGGAAATCTTCCAATCTGTATGGCGAAGAACCAGTATTCTTTATCTGATGATCCTAAGAAACTTGGACGCCCAGAAGGATTTGATATTACGATCCGTGAGATCTATGTCAATGCAGGTGCAGGATTCTTAGTAGCCTTGACAGGTGATGTCATGACAATGCCTGGACTTCAAAGAAACCAGCAGCAGAAGGAATCGATGTAAATGACGATGGAGTTATCACAGGATTATTCTAATCAACAAAAATAAAGCCAATATATACTTAAAAGAAATGACGAGGAAATACAATGCAGATTATTGATGGAAAGAAGATTTCTCAGGAAATCAAAGATGAAGTAAAAGAAGAAGTAGCGCAGCTGAAAGCAGAGGGAAAAGATATTGCGCTTGCTGTTATTCAGGTAGGAGCAGATCCTGCATCAAGTGTTTACGTACGCAATAAAAAACGTGCCTGCGAGTATGTAGGAATCGAGTCTGTAAGCTATGAGCTTCCAGAAGAGACAACACAGGAAGAATTAATGGCGATCGTTGATAAATGCAATAAGGATCCTAAGATCAACGGAATCCTAGTACAGCTTCCACTTCCAAAACATTTGGATGAAGATGAAGTATTATTAGCGATCGATCCTAAGAAAGATGTTGACGGATTCCATCCAGTCAGTGTTGGAAATATGGTGATCGGAGAAAAAGGATTCTTACCATGCACACCAGCCGGAGTGATCCAGTTATTAAAACGTTCTGGTGTCGAAATTGATGGGAAAGAATGTGTGGTAGTCGGAAGAAGTAACATTGTAGGAAAACCTATGGCAATGTTATTATTACGTGAGAACGGAACAGTGACTGTCTGCCATTCTCATACAAAAGACTTAAAAGAAGTCTGCAAACGTGCAGATATCTTGGTTGTAGCAATTGGTAAACCAAAATTTATTGATGATTCTTATGTAAAAGATGGAGCAGTTGTCATTGATGTTGGAATCCACAGAAATGAAAATAACAAACTTTGTGGTGACGTAGATTATGACAAAGTTGCACCAAAGACATCTGCGATCACACCAGTTCCAGGTGGAGTTGGACCAATGACGATCGCAATGTTAATGAAAAACTGTGTAGAATCTAAGAAATTGTTTGGAGAGTAAGAGAAATGAAGATATTATTTATTTCGCTTGGATGTGATAAAAACTTAGTAGACAGTGAAGTTATGCTTGGCCTTTTGACCAAGCATGGCTACACTTTGACCGATGATGAGACACAGGCAGATGTTATGGTAATTAATACATGCTGTTTCATCCATGATGCCAAAGAAGAAAGTATCAATACGATCTTAGAGATGGCACAGTACAAAGAACAGAATCTGAAGGCATTGGTTGTTGCTGGATGCCTCGCAGAACGTTATAAAGACGAGATCTTAAAAGAGATTCCAGAGATTGATGCGGTTCTTGGAACAACAAGTTATGATTCTATTGTAGAAGCAGTGAATACCGCATTAGAAGAAAATACAGGGAACATTTTGAACATTACGAAAGTATTGATTATCTTCCAGATAATTCTGAAGTAGAACGTGTTGTAACAACAGGAAATCACATGGCATATTTAAAATTGCTGAATGTTGTGACAAGCGATGCAGTTATTGTATCATTCCAAAGATCCGCGGACGTTTCAGAAGTGTTCCAATGCAAGAACTGTTGAATGAGGCAAAGCGTTTAGCATCTGAAGGAGTGAAAGAATTAGTACTGGTAGCTCAGGAAACAACACTGTATGGCAAAGACCTGACAGGAGAAAAACAGCTTCCGTTATTACTTCATGAACTTTGTAAGATCGAAGGGATTGAATGGATCCGCCTGTTATACTGCTACCCAGAAGAGATCACAGATGAGCTGATCAAAGTGATCAAGACAGAAGAAAGTCTGCAATTACATTGACATGCCGATTCAGCATAGTGAGAATCGTATCTTACAGAGAATGGGAAGAAGAACATCAAGAGAAGATCTTGTAGCAGTGATCAAGAAACTTCGTAAAGAGATTCCTGATATCACGATCCGTTACAACACTGATCACTGGATTTCCAGGAGAAAGCCAAGAAGATCATGAAGGATTAATGAATTTTGTAGAAGAATGTCAATTTGATCGTTTAGGAGTCTTTACTTATTCACCGGAAGAAGATACACTGGCAGCAACATTTGAGGATCAGATCGATGAAGAAGTCAAAGAAGAACGAAGAGATGAACTGATGAGTCTTCAGCAGGAGATTTCCTATGAACATACCCAGCAGTTAGTCGGTAAAACGATCAAAGTCATGGTAGAAGGATATTTATTTGAAGATGATATCTACGTTGGACGTTCTTATATGGATGCACCAAAGGTAGATGGATGTGTTTTTATAAATTCTCCAGAAGAATTGATGACAGGAGACTTTGTTTATGTTAAAATTACCCAAGGTAGAGAATATGATGTGATAGGAGAAGTAGATTATGAATTTACCAAATAAGTTAACAATTTTAAGAACACTTATGATCCCGGTATTCTTATTTTTCTTGCTGACAGATTGTGCAGGGGATTATAGCAAGTGGATCGCAGTTGTTGTATTTATTCTAGCGAGTCTTACAGACTTTTTAGATGGACATATTGCAAGAAAATACAATCTGGTAACAAACTTCGGAAAATTTATGGATCCATTGGCAGACAAATTATTAGTTTGTTCTGCAATGATCGAATTAGTTGGAATGCACCGTTTATCATCTATCGTAGCGATCATTATTATTGCAAGAGAATTTATCATTAGTGGATTCCGCCTGATCGCCTCTGATAATGGAATCGTTATCGCAGCCAGCTACTGGGGAAAATTTAAGACAAACTTTCAGATGTTTATGATCATTATGCTGATCATTGATCTTGGAAAAAGGACAGCTGTGATGATCGAGAATATTTTGATCGTCATTGCAACAGCCCTGACAATTATTTCTTTAGTTGATTATTTGGTGAAGAATAAACAGGTATTATCTGAAGGAAATTAGATCCAGAAAGGAACAACAATTATGACAGCAGAAATTATTTGCGTAGGAACAGAGATTTTATTAGGAAACATCGTGAATACCAATGCTGCCTACTTATCAGAACGCTTAGCCTCATTGGGGATAAGCGTTTTTTTTGAGACGACAGTAGGCGACAATCCAGAAAGATTAGAAAATGTGATCAGACAGGGACTTGAAAGATCTGATATTTTGATCTTATCTGGTGGACTTGGACCAACGAAAGACGATCTTACAAAGGAAATTGCAACGAAAGCATGTGGACAGGAGCTTGTAGAAGATGAAGAAGCACTAAGACGCTTGAAAGAATATTTTGCGAGAAGTCATCGTAACATGACAGAGAATAATTTAAAACAGGCATTAGTGCCAGAAGACTGTACTGTTTTATATAACGAAAATGGAACAGCACCGGGAATGGTCATTCATGCAAAGAAGGAAGAAAGTAGTTTTACTCCCAGGACCTCCAAATGAACTGCTTCCAATGTTCCATGATCAGGTAGAACCGATCATAAAAGAATTAAGTTCAGAGGTATTATACTCTGATGTTGTGAAGATTGATTGTATGGGAGAAAGCCGCGTTGCAGCAGAGATTGAAGATTTGATCGAAAAGCAGACGAATCCTACAGTTGCCCCATATGCCAAATTAGGAGAAGTTCATCTTCGAGTGACAGCAAAAGCGGTAAGTGAAGATGAAGCAAAGAAGCTTGTTACACCAATAACAGAAGAATTATACAGAAGATTTGGTCATAAGATTTTTACGACAAAAGAAGATGAAACATTAGAAGATGCTGTGGTTGATATGTTAAGTAAACATCATTATACGATCGCAGCAGCAGAATCCTGTACAGCAGGAATGTTTACAGCAAGGTTAGTTAATGTTGCAGGAGCATCGGATGTCTTAAATGAAAGTTTTATTACATATGCAAATGAAGCTAAGATGAAATATCTTGGAGTAAAAGAAGAAACTCTAAATACCGTTGGAGCAGTTTCAGAAGATACGGCCAGACAGATGGCGGAAGGTGTTGCACGACAGGCTGGTTCAAATGTCGGTGTTGGAATCACAGGTCTTGCTGGACCGGGCGGTGAAACACCTGAGAAGAAGGCAGGACTTGTTTACATCGGTGTCAGTGTTAATGGAAAGACGAAAGTAAACAAATACCAGTTAAACGGTAACAGACAGAAAGTCAGAGAAACAGCTGTATGCAGAGCGTTAACTATGGTAAGACATGCATTGGTTGAAGAGTTTCTATGAGAATCATCATAAGAAAAAGGATCACGAATAAAAATCGAACAAATATTCGTTCGAACACTTGTTTTTTAGTGTAAGGATATGCTATACTCTAAACAGGAAATTAAAAGATAGAAGAATATAAGATAAATATTTGAAATTAAAAGGAGTAAACATATATGAAACAGGAAGAAAAATTAAAGGCATTGGATGCCGCATTGGTTAAGATCGAGAAAGACTATGGTAAGGGATCTGTCATGAAACTTGGAGAGTACCAGGCAGACCGTACGATTGAAGTAACACCAACAGGTTCTATCAGTCTTGATATTGCACTTGGAGTAGGCGGTGTTCCCAAGGGACGTATCATCGAGATTTACGGACCGGAATCCAGCGGTAAGACAACCGTAGCACTTCATATGGTAGCGAAGTCCAGAAGAGAGGCGGGATTGCAGGATTTATTGATGCAGAGCATGCCCTTGATCCGGTCTATGCAAAGAATATCGGGGTTGACATTGATAACCTTTATATCTCTCAGCCAGATACAGGAGAGCAGGGACTTGAAATCACAGAGACAATGGTAAGATCTGGAGCGATCGACATCATTATCGTCGATTCTGTAGCTGCATTAGTACCGAAGGCGGAGATTGATGGAGATATGGGTGACAGTCATGTAGGTCTTCAGGCCAGATTGATGTCACAGGCACTTCGTAAGTTAACAGGTGTTGTAAGTAAGTTTAACTGCACAGTTATCTTTATCAATCAGTTGCGTGAGAAAGTTGGAGTCATGTTTGGAAACCCAGAGACAACAACTGGTGGGCGTGCTCTGAAATTTTATTCATCTATCCGTTTAGATGTCAGAAGAACAGAGACATTAAAACAGGCAGGAGAGATGATCGGTAACAGAACAAGGATCAAAGTTGTGAAGAATAAGGTGGCTCCGCCGTTTAAACAGGCAGAATTTGATATTATGTTTGGAAAAGGAATTTCCAAGTATGGAGATATTTTAGATCTTGCAGCAGATGCAGATATCATTCATAAGAGTGGTGCATGGTATGCATACAACGGAGAGAAGATCGGACAGGGTAGAGAGAACAGTAAGAAGTACTTAGAAGATCACCCGGATATTGCAGAGACAGTGGAACATGCAATCCTTGTTCACTATGGACTGTTAGAGGAAGATGCTGAGAATGCCAACAACGATCCTAAGGCAGAGACTCAGGTTTCTGAAGAATAATGATCATTACGAAACTAGATAAAGTAGGAACAAAGCAGGTCAGGCTTTTCTTCGATGAAGAAAAGTACTGCCTGCTTTACTATAATGAGATAAGACGATTGGGATTCCATGAACAAGACGAGATCGGACAGGAAGAATTTGAAGAATTAAACAAATTACTGTTGCATCGGGCGAAGTTAAAAGCTATGTCATTGTTAAAATATCAGGATCGTACAAAAAGGAATTAAAGAACGTCTTATGAGAGCAGAATTTCCAGAATTTATTACGGAAGGGGCAGTTGCGTATGTGGAGTCATTTGGATATATCAATGATGAAGAATATGTACGCCGCTACATGGAATACAAGTCAGGAAGTAAGAGTAAGATTCAGATTAAGATGGACCTTCGGAAGAAAGGAATCACTGCGGAGACATTAGAGAGGGTCTTTGAGGAATATGAATACGAAGAAGATGATATCTTGGAAGAACAGGTTAAGAAGAGGATCCGGCAAAAGGGTTCCGTCACTAAGGAGAATTTTCAGAAATATTACGGATATTTTGCGAGAAAGGATTTAATAGCGGCAAAATATTAGATTTATTACGGAAATACATGGAAGATTAAATAAATTACAGGCTAAATATTAAAAAATATAAAGAATTCATCATTTGGTTGCATATTGCCAGATAAAATTATATAATTTGAGTCAGAGGGTGTAACAAAGCAGATGACGACGATATCTGGAAGGAATATATGATCCGGATATGGTTCCAATTATAAGGAGTATCATTTATATGAGAAAGAAATCACATATTTCATTAGCAGGGCAGATTATGAATTCTATGGAACTTGACAATGTATTCGATTATAGATTACCGTTTTATATAGGAAGTATCTGGCCAGACTGCAGACCATCATTTGTGACGACACCTCATAAGTTTGATATTACATTTGATGATATTGAACGTAAGATTTCAAAATTTATTGCCAATTACGATAAAGATAAGGGAATGAATATGCGACGTTGTGCAGGTCTTGGTGTGATCATTCATTACATTGCAGATTATTTTACATTCCACATAATGATCATTATCCAGGCAATGTAAAGGATCATTGCTATTATGAACGTGATCTGAAGTTTGGAATGAGAGCATTTCTTCAGACAGAAGAAGCAGCACAGATCAAGGAGCATGTTGCGGCATATGATTCTGTGGAAGAATTGACATCATATATTAGAAGTATTCATAATTCTTATATGAAGCTTGCACATACAGTAGAAGAAGATATCAGATATATCGTACATGCGTGTACAACCGTTGTGAAGAGTGTACTGAATATGGTAAGTTATGCAGTTGGTACAAGTGTGATGAATATTCAGTATGTATAGGACAAGGAATTGAAGATAAAATAATAAAGAAAAAGGGCAAAGACAGACAGAGATGATTTGTTTTGCTCTTTTATTGAAATCAGTTGTAAAAATGATAAAAATATGATGCAAGTATGATGCAAAGAATTCGTAAAATAAAAAGGTTTTGGGCAGCATACAAAAACAATAAGGAAAATCAATAAAACAATAAGGAGAACAATTATGGTGAACATCATGGTCGTAGAAGATGAAAAGCCGATTTCAAATCTGATCGCACTAAGTTTAAAGAAAGCCGGCTATCATAGTGAATGTGCTTATGATGGGTTAGAAGCAATTGATATGCTGGAAAAGAATTATCCAGATTTGATCTTACTAGATATCATGCTGCCCGGGGCTGATGGGTTTGAAATTTTAGAATACGTAAAACCATTAGAGATACCAGTCATTTTCCTGACAGCAAAAGGAGATCTTAATGACAGAGTAAATGGTCTGCGATATGGAGCAGAAGACTATATTGTAAAACCATTTGAGATTATGGAATTATTGGCAAGGATTGAGGTTGTATTAAGACGATATCACAAATTAGATCGTATCATCAATATATTAGGTTTAGAAATCGACACAGATGCAATGTGCGTAAAAAAAGAAGGAAAAGAAATTAACTTGACAAAGAAGGAATATGATACATTATTGCTGTTTGCAAGGAATCCTGGAAATGTATTATTCAGGGAAATAATTTATGAACGTGTTTGGGGTGGAGATTACATTGCGGGGAGCAGGACGGTAGATCTTCATGTGCAGAGAGTTCGAAAGAAAGTTGGCTGGGAAGATTTTTTGATCACTGTGCCCAAGATGGGATACCGTCTGGAGGTACCAAGATGAAATTTCGTTGGAAATTAATGATCATAACAATGTTGATCGTTTCATTTTCATTTGGATTTGGAGGAATGTTGCTGATTCAATATTCATATCAAGTATCTATCAAACAAGAAAAAAGAGCAGCAAGGAATTCTTACGAAATGATCTTAAGAATGTTAAAAGAAATTAATGAGATGGATGATACGTATCAGAATCAAACATTTGCGAGTGTATTGAAGCGATTAAACTGGCAGGGCTTGTTAAGAGACAGCTCAGTTCGATTATTAAAGGAACAACATGGAGAGGTTCAATGGAAGCAGCCACTTTATTACAATCGTAAAAATGATAATTTTAGGAGAAGCAATGGTTTTTCAACGAAACAGGGAAAAGCGGTAGTATTCCAAAATAAAAATAAAGTATATTATCAGATTACTAGTAAGATTTCTTATGGAAAGGAAACTATGGTTTTTCAGGGAGCATATGATATTTCAGAAGTATATGCGACAAGGCATCAGCAGTTGGTAAGTTTTCGTAAGATTTTGTATTAGTAATAGGAATTGAGATTGTAGTATCCTATTTTCTGGCAATGATCCTTACAAGACCATTACAGAAATTGTCGCATGGTTTCAGATTGCAGATTGATGGTGATTATTCTGTCAGGGTTCCAGTGCATACAGAAGATGAAATTGGAGAACTTTCAGCCAGTTTTAATTATATGACAGAACAATTGATAGAAAAGTTAATGAAATTGGATCAATTGTTAAAAAACCAGGAAGAGAATTTATGGGAAGTTTTGCTCATGAAATGAAGACACCACTTACATCGATCATAGGGTATGCAGATCTGATGCGGATGGAAGCTCTTTCGAAAGAAGAGCAAAAAGAAGCCTGTGGGTATATTTATTCAGAAGGAAAACGATTACAGAATTTATCATTAAAATTAATGAAACTTCTTGTTTTGAAAAATCAACAGTTTCAGATGAAAAAACAAGATTTAGAGCCAATGATTCAAGAAGCAGTTACATCCATGCAGTATCGTTTAAAAGAACAAGATATTCTTGTGAATTTAAATTTAAAAAGCAATTTGTAAGATAGAGCCGGTTTATTGAAATCATTAATATTAAATTTGATCGATAATGCATTAAAATCAATGAATTCGGGTGGAATATTAACGGTTGAGGATCGAGCAACACAAGAAGGAGCCAAGATTTATATTTCGGATACTGGATGCGGAATGCCAAAGGATGAGATAAAGTAAGATCACGGAAGCGTTTTACCGGATAGATAAGTCAAGGTCAAGAAAACAAGGTGGAGTAGGTTTAGGGCTTGCTATATGTAAAGAAATCGTGAGGATCCATCAAGGAGAGATGCGATTTATCAGTCAGCAAGGGAAAGGAACAACTGTGATCATAACAATTGGAGGAGGAGCTTATGAAAACAAATTAGGAATGCTCTTCTTGTTGTGGCGGCTTTATTACTTGTGGTCTTGTTTTACTTTTTACCAAATATTCAGGCAGCTCTGGTGGACAAAAACGTTTGGGCAGAGTGAGGATCTATCCTTAAACCCAGTAGAGATTTCGGTAGAGGCTACTCAGACAACTCTGGAAAAATTAAAGATCATCAATAATCATATTTTGAGTGTTGCAGTAAGACCTTCATCAAGAACTGTGGATGGAAGAGATGTAGAAAAACTGCAAAAACAGACGAATCTATTATTAAAAAAAATGAAAATTGCTTATCGGGTAGATGAAGACTGGAAGATTACATATAAAAAATTATACACTTATATCAAGAAAAAGGATGATATGATCGATGAAGGTTCCGTATCTAATATTTCAAATGTCAAAAATCTTCTGGTATGGTATATTACATTATCACCAGAATCGTCGGAGGATGAAATAGTGAATCTTATTATGGATGCGTATACGGATCAGATTTTAGCGATTGATGTACTCTTATGATTACACAAAAGATTGGAAAGATATCGCAGATCATTTGGAAGATATTCCGGCTGGATTTTGTCTTATCTGAATCTGAAACAGTCAGAGTATAATTTGAAGAAGCGTTTGATGGGCAATGTCAATGTAACAGAACAATACCAAAAGCAAAGTCAGCAAAGGGATCTTATTCTCAGATTTCGGGCAGAATAGGTATTTATGCGATACAAAATAAAAAACAGACATACATTCCAATCGAATGGAGTGGTTATGGATTTATGATTAACAATGTATACAACAACTGATGCAAAATAAAGATTTGCTCTTGTATTTTGAAAGCTTTCTCTCTATAATAAATAAACGGAACCCTACAAATATAGTAGGATACGAAAGAAAGGTTGAAAGCATGAGCAATATTAATATTTCATATAAAGAATTAAAACAGTTAGAAAAAGGGAGTTATCAGCTTCTTGATATGAGAGATGAATCAAACACATCTTATGGAATGATCCCTGAGCTGTTGTGCAGCAGGTGAAGATGAGCTTGGAACACAGGCAAAGGAATATATTGATCAGGGTAAGAAAGTTATTTTATATTGTACCAAGGGAATTTTCAGCAAGGAGGCAGCAGAAAAATTAGCGGAAGAAGGAATCAATGTCCTTAGTTTGGAAGGCGGATACACAGGATGGTTGTTATCCTTGATGAAAGAAGAACAGGAAAACGATCAGAAAACAGAACAAAATAACAAAGAAGCCGAAGGAAAAGGCAAGAAAAAAGAACTGACAAGAACACAGGAGATTGAAAAGAGCATCCGTAAGAAGTTTCACAAACAGATATTCTCCAAGTTTGTAAAAGCAATCAAGACATATGATCTAGTGCAGGAGAATGATAAGATCGCCATCTGTATCTCTGGGGGAAAAGATTCTATGTTGATGGCTAAACTCTTTCAAGAATTAAAACGCCATAACAAATTCCATTTTGATCTTGTATTTTTAGTCATGGATCCAGGATATAATGAAATGAATCGACAAATCATAGAGAATAATGCCAAATTATTAGATATTCCGATCACAGTCTTTGAATCTGATATTTTTGATGCTGTTTATGAGATTGAGAAATCGCCATGTTATCTGTGTGCAAGAATGCGTCGTGGATATTTATACAGCAAGGCTAAAGAGCTTGGATGTAATAAGATTGCTTTGGGACATCACTATGATGATGTTATTGAAACTATTTTAATGGGTATGCTTTATGGAGCACAGGTACAGACGATGATGCCAAAACTTCACAGTACAAACTTTGAAGGAATGGAACTAATCCGTCCGATGTATCTGATCCGAGAGGAGGATATAAAGCATTGGAGAGATTACAATGGATTACATTTTATCCAGTGTGCATGTAAGTTTACAGATACTTGTACAACATGTAATCCAGACGGTGTTACGAAATCCAAGAGAATGGAGACAAAACAGTTGATCGCGAAGATGAAAGAGATCAATCCGTATGTAGAGTCCAATATTTTTAAAAGTGTAGAAAATGTCAATTTAAAGACGATCATTGCATATAAGAAAGATGGAGTAAAACATTCGTTCTTAGATACTTACGATCAGGAAAATTAAATAAGAATAAAAACACAGAGATTGGTGATAAAATCTCTGTGTTTTGTTTAGAACTATGAAATTATTCGTCGTCTTCTTCAATCTCAACAATCTGACGTTTTCTGGCAGCTTCGTCATTTTCCAGATATTCGTCGTAAGTACATTCTTTGTCAATCAGACCATTCGGAGTGATTTCCATGATACGATTAGCTGTTGTCTGTACAAACTGATGATCCTGAGAAGTAAACAATAATGCACCAGTGAAATCTTTAATGCTTCATTTAAAGCAGTGATAGATTCCATATCTAAGTGGTTGGTAGGCTCATCAAGAGTAAGATGTTGGTCCGCTGATCATTAATTTAGATAGCATACAACGAACTTCCTCCAGATAAAATACCAACTTTCTTTAATGCATCTTCTCAGAGAATAACATACGTCCAAGGAATCCACGGACAAATGTTGCATCTTTATCTTCAGAATACTGAGTCAGCCATTCAACGATCGTTTCATCCTGACTGAAATCTTTGTATTATCTTTTGGGAAATAAGACTGCGTTGTAGTCACTCCCCATTTGTAAGAACCAGAATCAGGTTCCATTTCTCGGATAAGATCTTAAATAATGTTGTAGCAGCCAATGTATTAGGACCTACGAAAGCAATCTTATCCGTTGGTTTCATTAAGAAAGAAATATTATCTAAGACTTTTACGCCATCGATCGTCTTTGTGAGATTTTCAACAACTAAAGCATCATTTCCGATTTCGCGGTTTGGCTTGAAGTTGATATATGGGTATTTACGGCTGGATGGTTTTAACTCATCTAGCTGGATCTTATCTAAAGCTTTCTTTCTTGAAGTAGCCTGTTTGGATTTAGGAAGCATTGGCACTGAATCTTGCGATAAAGTCCTGTAATTCCTTCATCTTTTCTTCTTTTTTCTTGTTGGCTTCCTTCATCTGTTTTGTAAGAAGCTGGCTGGATTCATACCAGAAATCATAGTTTCCAGAGAATAACTGAATTTTCGCATAATCGATATCTGCGATATGAGTACATACTTTATTTAAGAAATAACGGTCATGGGATACAACGATGACAGTGTTGTCAAAGTTGATCAGGAATTCTTCTAACCAGTAAATAGCGTCTAAGTCTAAGTGGTTGGTAGGCTCGTCAAGCAGCAGGATATCTGGATTTCCGAATAAAGCCTGTGCAAGTAAGACTTTGACTTTCTGAGAACCGTTTAAGTCAGCCATCTTTGTATAATGGATATCGCTAGGAATTCCAAGACCATTTAATAATGTGGGTAGCAGCATCAGATTCCGCTTCCCATCCGTTCATATCCGCAAATTCACCTTCTAATTCACTAGCACGGATGCCGTCTTCGTCTGTGAAGTCTTCCTTCGCATATAAAGCTTCTTTTTCTTTCATGATCTCGTATAATCTTTGGTTACCCATCATAACCGTATCAAGGACGATATGATCATCATACTGGTAGTGATCCTGTTTCAAAACAGAAAGACGCTGTCCAGAAGTAATGGATGCATCTCCTTTGAAGGTTCGATCTCTCCGGAAAGAATTTTTAAGAAAGTGGATTTACCTGCTCCATTGGCACCGATCAGTCCATAGCAGTTACCTTCTGTGAATTTAATATTTACATCTTCGAATAAAGCACGTTTTCCTAAACGTAAAGTTACATTATTTGCCTGAATCATTGTATAACCTTTCTTTTTGATTTATAATTAAATAGAATGCTCTTTTCATTTTACAGAAAAGCCAGAGTTTTTCAAGTAAAATTTGCATTGTGCAAGTAAAAATACTTGACAAAGGCAGTGAAATTCGCTAAACTAACATCTGGTAAAGGAAAATTGCTTTACAGGAGTATCAGATGGAACGAATCGTAGAACAGAATTTATTATATGATTTTTACGGCGAATTGCTGACAGCACATCAGAAGGAGATATATGGTGAACATATTTTGAATGATATGACAGCCAGAGAGATCGCAGCTGAGTTTGGAATTACCAGACAGGCGGTGCATGATATGATCCGAAGATGTGATAAGATCTTGGCAGATTATGAAGCAAGACTTCATCTGGTAGCGAAGTTTTTGACGGCCAAGGAGAAGATCAAAGAGATCCATACCTTATCCAGAAGGCTTCTTAAAGAAGATAAAGAGCAGATGGAAGAAGATATCAGACAAATAGAATCTGTATGTAATCAGGTTTTAGAAGATTTATAACTTAGATGAGGTGAATCAATGGCATTTGAAAGTTTATCCGAGAAACTTCAGGGTGTATTTAAGAACTTAAGAAGTAAGGGCCGTTTAACAGAAGATGATGTAAAAGCGGCAATGAGAGAAGTTAAAGAGCTTTACTTGAAGCTGATGTTAACTTCAAAGTTGTAAAGACATTTATCAAATCTGTACAGGAAAGAGCTGTAGGACAAGATGTTCTGAATGGTTTGAATCCGGGACAGATGGTGATCAAGATCGTAAAAGAAGAGATGGAAGCATTAATGGGATCAACGATGACAGAGATTCAGCTTCGTCCAGGTAATGAAATTACGATTATTTTGATGGCAGGTCTTCAAGGTGCTGGTAAGACAACAACATGTGCAAAACTTGCCGGACAGTATAAGAAGAAAGGAAAACGACCATTATTGGTAGCCTGTGATGTATATCGCCCAGCGGCGATCAAACAGCTTCAGGTCAACGGAGAGAAGGTCGGAGTACCAGTATTTACAATGGGAGATAAGCAGAATCCAGTGGATATTGCAAAGGCTTCCGTAGAACACGCACAGAAGAATGGAAACAATATCGTGATCCTAGATACAGCAGGACGTCTTCATATTGATGAGAATATGATGACAGAGCTGGTTGAGATCAAAGAGAATGTGGATGTATTCCAGAGTATTCTCGTCGTTGATGCCATGACAGGACAGGATGCTGTCAATGTGGCAAAAGAATTTAATGAGAAAGTCGGCGTCGATGGAATTATCATCACGAAGATGGATGGTGACACCCGAGGTGGTGCAGCACTTTCTATTCGTTCTGTAACAGGAAAGCCGATTTTATATGTAGGTATGGGAGAAAAACTGGAAGATCTTCAGCAGTTCTATCCAGACCGAATGACAAGCCGAATCCTTGGTATGGGAGATGTATTGTCACTGATCGAGAAAGCAGAGCAGACGATCAATGAGGAAGACGCACTTCGTATGACTGAGAAGATGAAGAAGGCTGAGTTTGATTTTAACGATTTTCTTGATCAGATGGATCAGATGAAGAAGATGGGTGGATTATCCAATCTGTTATCTATGATCCCTGGTGTCGGAAACAAGATGCAGGGACTTGATATTGATGATGGTATGATGGATAAGACAGCGGCGATCATTTATTCCATGACTAAAGAAGAACGTGCTAATCCTAAGATCATCAATGCTTCAAGAAAGAGAAGAATCGCAGCAGGAGCAGGAGTTCCAATCGCGGAAGTTAACCGCTTATGCAAACAGGTTCAGAATCAGAAACAGATGATGAAGCAGATGTCAGGTATGTTTGGTGGCAAAGGTGGTAAAAGAGGTGGATTTAAATTACCTTTTTAGGCCTTAGTTATAGAAAATAATAATTAATTTAAATTACAAAGAAAGATTTTTGGAGGTAAAAACAAAATGGCAGTAAAAATGAGATTAAAAAGAATGGGACAGAAGAAAGCACCTTTTTATAGAGTAGTAGTAGCAGATGCTAGATCCCCTAGAGATGGTAGATTTATTGAAGAAATCGGAACATATGATCCAAATCAGGATCCTAGCGTGATCAAATTTGACGAAGAAGCTGCTAAGAAATGGTTAGCAACAGGTGCTCAGCCTACAGATACAGTAGCTAAATTATTAAAAGCTGCAGGAATCGAAAAATAGTCAGATTTAAGACAGGAGGCAGTGCATGAAACATTTATTAGAAGTGATTGCAAAAGCCCTCGTTGATCAGCCAGATAAAGTGACAGTTACAGAGAAAGAAACTGCCGATGCAGTCGTATTAGAACTTCATGTTGCCGAAGGTGATATGGGAAAAGTTATTGGAAAACAGGGACGGATTGCAAAGGCGATCAGAACTGTTGTCAAGGCTTCGGTTGACAAAGGTGACAAGAAGATTGTCGTTGATATTCAATAGAAGATTAAAAGCTCACAGGAAAGTGTACAGAAGATGTATAAAACTGTGGGCTTTTTGTTATGTATAAATTCGAGAAAGTAAGAAAGCCCTTGAAACCATTTCATTTCAAGGGCAATTTTTATAAATATTAATCTTCTGGCAGATCAAGTTTATCAGATTTCTCAAATAAGGATTGAATTTCAACAAGAGATTCTTCCAGAGAATCTTCAATGGACTCTAATTTATCTGCATCAACGTTATAATTTAAAAACAGCTGTTCGATATTTTCTGTAATATGATGACCAAGATGGGAAATTAAAAGGAAAGTATTAAAATTGTGACTATTCTTTGCATTTTCAAAACGCTTTAAGTCTGCTGTAATAAAATCGATAATTTCCTGATCACTGGCGAATTTACCATGGACCATTGCATATGGCTGCATACGTTGTAAAAAGTATTTATTATGTCGTGTAATATTAAAACATAAGAAACAATTAATCCATCACCAAGATCGAATTCAGCAATGTGCATGATGCTGTTAAACTCCTTGATAGAAGTAGCGCCTAACTGACGCAGATTGATATTAATATAATCTCCGGTTACGGTATTTTGATTCATAAGATCACGCTCCTCTCCTAAATATTATAATCCATAATTTTTTATTAAGCAAATCGAATCAAAAGAAATACGGAACATACGATGATCGATAAGATCATCATTGGGAATCCGATCTTAAAATATTGACCGAATGTAATTGGATGTCCGTTATTTTACTGATACCAGACAAAACAACGTTTGCAGAAGCACCGATCAGTGTTCCATTTCCACCTAAACAAGCACCGAGTGACAATGCCCACCAGATTGGAGCGACATCCATTCCCTCGGACTGCATCGTAAGAATCATAGGGATTAATGTTGCAACAAATGGGATGTTGTCGAGGAAAGAAGATACAATAGCGGAAACCCATAAGATTACCATCATTGTAACCACCATATTACCATGAGTGATAGAAATCAATCCATTTGCAAGCATTGTGATGACACCTACTTTTTTCATCCCACCGACAACAATAAATAATCCAATAAAGAAAAGAATGGTAGGCCATTCAACGTCTGCAATGATTTCTTCAGGTTCCTGACCGCCGATCAAAAGCATGATACATGCTGCAGCAATAGCAACAGTACAAGACTGTACGCCTAACTGGTCATGGAAAATAAAGCATAATGCGACTAGGATGATAACGATAACACTTTCATGCATAAGTTTTCGGTCCTTGATCGCTTTGTTTTCATCTAACTGCATAACCTTTGCAATTGATTCGTCTGTAACAAATAACTTTCTTCCGTATATAAAATACATACAGATCAGACCAACAATGATAACAAATACAGTGGCCACCTGTATTTAAAATAAAATCTACGAAACTTAATTTGGCTGCACTACCGATCATAATGTTAGGTGGGTCACCGATCAGTGTAGCGGTACCACCGATATTGGAAGCCATGATCTGTGTGATGATATATGGTACGGGATCAACTTTCAAGATATTTGTGATTGCCAGAGATTGGTCCTACTAGCAAGACTGTAGTAACGTTATCAAGCATTCCAGAACATACGGCGGTGATCAAAATAAAGATCACCATGATTGGCCATGGACGACCTTTTGCGATTTTTGCAGCTTTGATCGCTATGTATTCGAAAATACCAGAATTCTTGATAACAGCAACCAAAAGCATCATTCCGACTAGAATACAGATTGTTTCAACATCGACTGCGTCAATACAATCTTCAATCGAAAGAATGGGTGAGGACCAGACAGGCAGCACCGGTTAATGAGGCAACCGTGTTGTGGACCTTCCCTGTGATGATAGCGCCCATCGTACATAAAAAGATGATGATCGCTAATGATTTGTTGTAATGACATAACAATTCTCATAAAAAAACTCAATTATAATAGACCTCTTTTCAAATATTGCAAGTATAAAATGAAAAAAGAAGTCGTAGAAAACGACTTCTTTTTTAGAAAAATTTCACATCTTATATAAATATGATATAGGTGTGATTATAAATTTGTAACAATCTGATCGTACAGATCAAGCTGACAGTGCTGCTCAGACACAGAAAAGTGTTTACAGTTTAAACAGCTAGGTGCTTTTGTGTCATCTCCGGTACTGACGTTCTTTACGGAATGGTCACAGCCACAAGGACAGTACTGACTGCATTCTTCAGCAACTTCCTGATACACTTTATTCTGGTTTTCCATAATATAAAAGCCTCCTTATAATAAGTACTCACAGAATCACTTGGAAAGAATTCTGTGAGTACGACAATTGATACCTTTATATTATGTACAGATTTACTCAGGATAATTCAGATTTTTATCATCTGCAACGTATAAAGCGTTTTTAAGATAGTGATCTGCAAGATAATTTGCCATCGGAAGATTCATATCAAGATAGTTACCACAATCCTTAGCACTGGCTCCAGGAACATCACCTTTAAAATCACGAATAAATTCAAAAGTACTTATAATAAGAGGTAATATATCCTTTGAAGTAAGATCGCCAGCTAAAATAAGATAGAATCCAGTACGACAGCCCATTGGGCCAAAATAGATGATCTTATCCTGCCATTCTTTGTTATTTCTTAAATAAGTAGCGGCAAGATGCTCGATCGCATGCATCTCTGCGGTATTCATAACAGGCTCACGATTTGGGGCTGTCATACGAAGATCAAATGTTGTTAAAGTCTCAGAACCAACGGCATCTTTACGAGAAACATAAACACCGGGTAACAGTTTTAAATGATTAATTGTAAAACTTGCTATTTTTTCCATGATGGATTTCCTTTCTTATATAAAATGTGTTATCACTATAGGGATGATTTTGAAATCGTTCACTATTATGCGATTTAGAATCATCTTAAATTTTCATATCATATTATAGCGTGAAAATACAAGAAAATCTATGGAATAAAATTAGTTTTAATAAAAATGAAAAAAAGACAAAAAGCTGTTGACATACTGTATACAGCTATGGTAAGATAATCAACGTCGCTGAAAGAGCGGCAGGAAAATATAACATCGGAGCTGATCTGGCTTCTGAAAAGAATAAAAAAACTTCTTGACACAAGTGATCAGATGTGATAATCTATAAAAGTTGCTGACGGAGAACGATCAGAACAATAGAGATCAGATCTGAAAGAAAAGTTAAAAAAATCTTGACAGATGAGATCAGAAATGATATTATATAAAAGTTGTTGCAGAGCAGAACAGCTCAGAACAACAAAATAAATTAAAAAAAGTTCTTGACAAACAAAAGAACTGTGATAAAATAAAAGCTTCACACAAGAAGCGGATTACAAAAAAGATCTTTGACAACTGAACAATAAGACAACCTTGAAAATTCTAATGAATTTTTCAGATGATTTTAGTAAAAATCAACGAACGTTCTTTATAGAGAACAGTAATTAACAAGGATAAAGAAGCTAGTGCTTCTTGAACTTGGATCAACATTGAACATGAGAGTTTGATCCTGGCTCAGGATGAACGCTGGCGGCGTGCTTAACACATGCAAGTCGAACGAAACACCTTATTTGATTTTCTTCGGAACTGAAGATTTGGTGATTGAGTGGCGGACGGGTGAGTAACGCGTGGGTAACCTCGCCCTGTACAGGGGATAACAGTTAGAAATGACTGCTAATACCGCATAAGACCACAGCACCGCATGGTGCAGGGGTAAAAACTCCGGTGGTACAGGATGGACCCGCGTCTGATTAGCTGGTTGGTGAGGTAACGGCTCACCAAGGCGACGATCAGTAGCCGGCTTGAGAGAGTGAACGGCCACATTGGGACTGAGACACGGCCCAAACTCCTACGGGAGGCAGCAGTGGGGAATATTGCACAATGGGGGAAACCCTGATGCAGCGACGCCGCGTGAGTGAAGAAGTATCTCGGTATGTAAAGCTCTATCAGCAGGGAAGAAAATGACGGTACCTGACTAAGAAGCCCCGGCTAACTACGTGCCAGCAGCCGCGGTAATACGTAGGGGCAAGCGTTATCCGGAATTACTGTGTAAAGGGTGCGTAGGTGGTATGGCAAGTCAGAGTGAAACCCAGGGCTTAACTCTGGGACTGCTTTTGAAACTGTCAGACTAGAGTGCAGGAGAGGTAAGCGGAATTCCTAGTGTAGCGGTGAAATGCGTAGATATTAGGAGGAACATCAGTGGCGAAGGCGGCTTACTGGACTGAAACTGACACTGAGGCACGAAAGCGTGGGGAGCAAACAGGATTAGATACCCTGGTAGTCCACGCCGTAAACGATGAATACTAGGTGTCGGGGCCGTAGAGGCTTCGGTGCCGCAGCCAACGCAGTAAGTATTCCACCTGGGAGTATTCGCAAGAATGAAACTCAAAGGAATTGACGGGGACCAGCACAAGCGGTGGAGCATGTGGTTTAATTCGAAGCAACGCGAAGAACCTTACCAAGTCTTGACATCCTCCTGACCGGTCCTTAACCGGACCTTTCCTTCGGGACAGGAGTGACAGGTGGTGCATGGTTGTCGTCAGCTCGTGTCGTGAGATGTTGGGTTAAGTCCCGCAACGAGCGCAACCCCTATCTTTAGTAGCCAGCATATAAGGTGGGCACTCTAGAGAGACTGCCAGGGATAACCTGGAGGAAGGTGGGGACGACGTCAAATCATCATGCCCTTATGACCAGGGCTACACGTGCTACAATGGCGTAAACAGAGGGAAGCAGCCTCGTGAGAGTGAGCAAATCCCAAAAATAACGTCTCAGTTCGGATTGTAGTCTGCAACTCGACTACATGAAGCTGGAATCGCTAGTAATCGCGAATCAGAATGTCGCGGTGAATACGTTCCCGGTCTTGTACACACCGCCCGTCACACCATGGGAGTCAGTAACGCCCGAAGTCAGTGACCCAACCGTAAGGAGGAGCTGCCGAAGGCAGGACCGATAACTGGGGTGAAGTCGTAACAAGGTAGCCGTATCGGAAGGTGCGGCTGGATCACCTCCTTTCTAAGGAAGAAGAAGTAAAGGTTGTTTTATTGTTGAGCTGTCAAAGGCTTAAAACTGAATATTCCGGTGGCGATGCGCGTCGGGGTCACACCCGTTCCCATCCCGAACACGATGGTTAAGACTGACGCGGCCGACAATACTTGGCTGGAGACGGCCCGGAAGATAGGTGGCTGCCGGATCTTATAAAAGATCTGATGGATGATCTGATATAAGAACAAAATAAACAGTTCTTATATGATATGGTCTATCAGAGACCAGAAGTGTCGAAGATACAGGATATTGTTTCTGAAACACGGATGTACCTTGAAAACTTCATACAAGAATTAAGATAGAATTCATTTTCAGAAATGGAAATGAGTCAAGACATCAAAGAAATTCAAATTTCATCGTTAATAACGAGATAGGAAAATGAAAAAAACACAAAGCCCGCTGATGTAACGCTATACATCAGTGAGGAAACAGAGAATCAAGAAATTCGATCGTTCCTGCTACGGTTAAAGTAGTAAGGGCGCAGGGTGGATGCCTTGGCACTAAGAGCCGATGAAAGACGTGATAAGCTGCGAAAAGCTTCGGGGAGGAGCACATATCCCATGATCCGGAGATATCTGAATGGGAAACCCGGCAGAGGAAACCTCTGTCAGCGTGCAGTGAATACATAGCTGTACGTGGGGACCGGGGAACTGAAACATCTAAGTACCCGGAGGAAGAGAAAGAAAATTTATCGATTTCCAAAGTAGCGGCGAGCGAAATGGAAAGAGCCCAAACCGTGATGCGTGCATTGCGGGGTTCGGACTGCGTTGTGGCAGACGTAAGATAGGAGAACGGACTGGGAAGTCCGGCCGAGAGAGTGAAAGCCTCGTATCCGAAATCCCAAGTCGCCTAGCAGGATCCAGAGTAGGACGAGACACGAGAAACCTTGTCTGAACGAGCGGGGACCACCCCGTAAGGCTAAATACTTCTTAGTGACCGATAGCGCATAGTACTGTGAAGGAAAGGTGAAAAGTACCCCGGGAGGGGAGTGAAAGAGAACCTGAAACCCTGTGTCTACAAGCTGTGGGACCTCTTTATATGAGGGACTGCGTACTTTTTGTAGAACGGTCCGGCGAGTTGTGCGTACTGGCGAGGTTAAGGACTTAAGGTCTGGAGCCGAAGTGAAAGCAAGAGTTAATAGCGCGTCAAGTCAGTGAGTGCAGACCCGAAACCGGGTGACCTATCCATGTCCAGGTTGAAGCTTCCGTAAGAGGCAGTGGAGGACCGAACCCACATCCGTTGAAAAGGGTGGGGATGAGGTGTGGATAGGGGAGAAATTCCAATCGAACCCGGAGATAGCTGGTTCTCCTCGAAATAGCTTTAGGGCTAGTCTCATGAGAGTCTTATGGAGGTAGAGCACTGAATTGCCTAGGGGGCGTCAAAGCTTACCAAAGCATATCAAACTCCGAATGCCATCAAGATGATTCATGGGAGTCAGACCATACGAGATAAGTTGGATGGTCAAAAGGGAAAGAGCCCAGACCTACAGCTAAGGTCCCAAAGTACGTGTTAAGTGGAAAAGGATGTGGGGATTCTAAGACAACTAGGACGTTGGCTTAGAAGCAGCCATTCATTGAAAGAGTGCGTAATAGCTCACTAGTCGAGAGTCCCTGCGCCGAAAATGTCCGGGGCTGAAACACGACACCGAAGCTTAGGAATGTGTAGAGACATTGGTAGAGGAGCATTGCTGGCGGGATGAAGCCATACCGTAAGGAGTGGTGGACTGCCAGGAAGAGAGAATGCCGGAATGAGTAGCGAGATGAAGGTGAGAATCCTTCAGGCCGAATATCTAAGGTTTCCAGAGTAAAGCTGATCTGCTCTGGGTAAGTCGGGACCTAAGGCGAGGTCGAAAGACGTAGTCGATGGATAACAGGTTGAAATTCCTGTACCGCATATAAACAGAACTGTGGGGACACAGACAGGGAATGGAATCCGGGAGTGGAGATCCCGGTGCAAGCGAGGTAGGAGTGCTGTTGGCAAATCCGCAGCACGATCTGAAGACGTGACGCGTACCGAACATAAGTAGGGAAGTCCAGGCCCCTGGCTGTCAAGAAAAGCCGCTATTGTTTTATATGTGCCCGTACCGCAAACCGACACAGGTGGATGAGGAGAGAATCCTAAGGCCGACGGGAGAAGCATTGTTAAGGAACTCGGCAAAATGACTCCGTAACTTCGGGAGAAGGAGTGCCATCGTAAAAGCTGGCCGCAGAGAAATGGCCCAAGCAACTGTTTAGCAAAAACACAGGTCTATGCAAAACCGCAAGGTGAAGTATATGGGCTGACGCCTGCCCGGTGCTGGAAGGTTAAGGAGAGATTAGCGCAAGCGAAGCTTTGAACTTAAGCCCCAGTAAACGGCGGCCGTAACTATAACGGTCCTAAGGTAGCGAAATTCCTTGTCGGGTAAGTTCTGACCCGCACGAAAGGCGTAACGATTTGGGCGCTGTCTCAACGATACACCCGGTGAAATTGAAATACCAGTGAAGATGCTGGTTACCTGCGCCAGGACGGAAAGACCCCATGGAGCTTTACTCCAGTTTGATACTGGGATTCGATATTGCATGTACAGGATAGGTGGGAGACTGAGAACTGATGACGCCAGTTGTCAGGGAGTCACTGTTGGGATACCACCCTTACCATGTTGGATTTCTAACCTGCGGCCGTAAGCCGGTCGGGGGACAACGTCAGGCGGGGAGTTTGACTGGGGCGGTCGCCTCCGAAAGGGTATCGGAGGCGCTCAAAGGTTCCCTCAGAATGGTTGGAAACCATTCGCAGAGTGCAAAGGCAGAAGGGAGCTTGACTGTGACACCGACGGGTGGAGCAGGTACGAAAGTAGGACTTAGTGATCCGGTGGTATGAAAGTGGGATTGCCATCGCTCAACGGATAAAAGCTACCCTGGGGATAACAGGCTTATCACTCCCAAGAGTTCACATCGACGGAGTGGTTTGGCACCTCGATGTCGGCTCATCGCATCCTGGAGCTGTAGCAGGTTCCAAGGGTTGGGCTGTTCGCCCATTAAAGCGGTACGCGAGCTGGGTTCAGAACGTCGTGAGACAGTTCGGTCCCTATCCGGCGCAGGCGGAGGATGATAGGAGCTGTCCTTAGTACGAGAGGACCGGGATGGACGGACCGCTGGTGTATCTGTTGTACTGCCAAGTGCATAGCAGAGTAGCCAAGTCTGGAAGGGATAAACGCTGAAGGCATCTAAGCGTGAAGCCCCCCTAAAGATAAGATTTCCCATACCATAAGGTAGTAAGACCCCTTGAAGACGACGAGGTAGATAGGGCAGAGGTGGAAGTACGGTAACGTATGGAGCTGACTGTTACTAATCGGTCGAGGCTTTAACCAAAGAAGGCTGAAGTGTAGGAGATGTAGAAAGATTCTTGTATGTTGTTTTGAAGGTATATCCTTTATATATAGATTTAATATGAAGATTCAAGCATTCTTAGAGATAAGGATGCTTTTTATTTCATAGAAAATACCCCTCATGATATAATAAAAGCAGGATTAGAATAAGACTTTGATGACATAAGGAGAAAAATCATGATTGCGAATTCAAGATGTATTGCATGTAATCTTTCGAAAAAAAAGAAAAATTCGAAAACATTCAGATGAAAAAAAGAAAAAGGAATTTATTCAGAAAGTTACAGGGATTTTATATAAATATGGGGATATAGAATCAACACCAATGTTGGATAAAAGAATTCAGGACATTTATAATGAATATTATGAAGAGAAAACGGATTATGTAGCATTAAAACATAAATATAATCATATATGTTGGAAAAGAGAAGACGAGATCAAAGAGCATTTGAAGGAAGCAAAGAATATAAAAGATTATATTAAATATGTATGTGTTGGAAATTATATAGATTTTGGTGTCACTGGAAATATAGATGATCAGATGTTAGATGATTTATTGAAGAAAGTTGATAGTCTAAATATACCTGAACAAGAAATTAAATATCTGGAAGAAGAATTAAAACAAGCAAAAACGCTTTTGTATATCACAGATAATTGTGGTGAAATCGTTCTTGATAAGATTTTATTGAGGAATTAAAAAAAACGTTATGGAAAAATCTTTGGAAATCACGAAAGTTATGGTAAGAGGTGGTCTGGCAATTAATGATGCAACGATAGAAGATGCACAAGAAATAGGTCTTACAAAGATTGTTCCAGTTATCAGTAATGGAGCTGCAAATTGCTGGAACGGTTAAAGAACAGTTAAGCAAAGAAGCGAGAAAACAGTTAGACAGTGCAGATGTGATCATAGCCAAAGGCATGGGCAATTTTGAATCTATGTATCAGGAAGGAATCAACCTATTACATTATTCTACGTAAATGGGATTGGTTCACGGAGATTTGGGGTCAAGTTGTTTGATCCGATATTCTGCAAAGAAGAACGATTAGATATAAAGTAACTTGGAAATATAAAATATTTGAATGTTATAATACAGTTATCGACATATGACGGAAATAAAATACCAAGGAGAAGATAATATGGCTAAGACCAACAAGATGTGAAGAATATGTATGGAACCAGCTTATGATAGTTTTTTTCCAGATGGATTTTTGACAGGGGAAGAAGTTATCATGACATTAGATGAATACGAAACGATACGTCTGATCGATCTTGAAGAATATACACAGCATGAATGCAAAAACAGATGAATATTTCCAGGACAACCACAGCAGAGATTTATAAAAGCGCAAGATACAAGATGGCAGACAGCGTTTTGAATGGAAAGAAGCTTCTGATCACAGGAGGAAATTATCATTTTGCGATGGCACGACATGTCCTTTTGTAAAAAACACTGCAATAGAGCAGCAAATTCCAAGGACAATCAAAGATTTTAAAAGGAAGGTAAGAAAATGAGAATTGCAGTAACATACGAAGATGGAAAAGATTTATCAGCATTTTGGACATACAAGTCAGTTTAAACTTTATGATATTGAAGACGGTAAGATTACATCTACACAGATCGTTGAAACGAATGGACAAGGACATGGAGCCTTATCAGGTTCTTATGCACAAGTGAAGTGGATGTATTGATCTGTGGGAATCGGTGGTGGAGCACAAATTTGGCATTAGCAGAAGCTGAAATTAAATTATATGGTTGGGCGTATCAGGAGATGCCGATGAAGGAATCTGTGAATGCATATTTAGGGATAAAAACTAGATTTCAATCCTAATGTACAATGTTCTCATCATGCACATGAACATTCCTTGTGGAGGACATCAATGTGGAGAAGATAAGCATGGATGTTCAGGAAATTAGAAAGTATTGCAAAAAATAATTAATTTTGTGTTATGTAGGAAGAGTATAATGACAAAGGATAAGACATCACAAGTTCTCCATCTGGAAGATTTAAGCAGATGGAGAACTTTGTATATAAAAAAAGAGAGCAATAGGAGAAAAATCATATGAATTTATATGAAATTTATTTTAGTCCTACAGGTGGAACAAAAAGCAGTGGTGACATTATGATCAAAGAAGGAAGATGAATAGATTGATATGATCAAAGATCCAGATAAAATACTACAGACAGAATCTTTCGGAAGATGATATCTGCCTGATCGCAGTTCCTTCTTATGAGGTAGAATTCCATCTGTGACAGTTGATAATTTCAAAAATTACAAGCGAAAGGGACAAAAGCAATATTGGTTTGCTGATTCGGAAACAGAGCGATTGATGATACATTAGTTGGAAATGCAAGATATTTTAGAAAATGCAGGATTTGTTTGTGTAGGTAGATGAGGCAGTAGCAGAACATTCTCTGATAAAGTTTGGAAACTGACAGCCGGATCAACAGGATGAGAGGAATTTGATTAGATTCTTGGAAACAGATCAAAAAGAAACAAAATGGAGGTATTGAAGGTAGAACTACCAGGAAATCACAATTATAGAGAATATAATGGTGTACCTTTAAAACCTGTTGCAAATGGCAAATGTACTTCCTGTGGAATTTGTGCAAAAGAATGTCCAGCAGGAGCGATTTCAAAAGATGATCCAAAAGTAACAGATAAAGAGAAATGTATTTCCTGTATGCATTGTGTAGCAGTTTGTCCTCAAAAAGCAAGACATTGTAATAAAGTAATGGAATTGATCGCGAGTAAAAAAATGAAAAAAATGCTGTTCAGGAGAAAAGGAAAAAATAAGTTGTATTTATAAGAATATATTGATCCGGAGGAAGAAAATGGGGAAAAGATTAGCAGTAATATTTCCAGGAATAGGATACCATTGCGATAAACCAATTTTATATTATTCTAGAAAGTTAGCGAAAGAGCAAGAATATAAAGAAATCATCTCATTAGAGTATTCTTACACTGAAAAAAATATTCGAGGAAATTGGAGAAAAGAATAAGGAGGTATTTGATGTTTTATATCAACAGGCAGAAAAACTATTAGAAACAATTGATTTTTCAAAATATGAAAACGTATTATTTATTTCAAAAAGTGTAGGTACTATTATATCATCTGCATATGCACAGAAGCATAAGATTCTGGTGCAAGCAGATCTTATATACGCCATTAGAGCAAACATATAAATTTGAACATCCAGATGCAATCGCATTTTGGAACTTCCGATCTATGTGGATAATACAGCAAATGTAAAAAATGCTTTCAAAATGAGCAGAATGTACCTATACATGTATAAGAAAGCAGATCATTCACTAGAGACAGGAGATATTATAAAGGATATAGAGATTTTAGAAGATAAGTTATGAAAAGAACAAAGAAATATTTGTGAAAAACAGCTTGACATACAACGTGTGTGTCTTCATGATAATATAATCAACGTCGCTGGAAATACGACAAAATATAAAACATATCATAGATGAAATAAGTTCTGACAAGGGAGAAAATGATATGATATTATGTAAAAAAAAGTTACTGACGGAGAAACGATCAGAACGATACATAATAAATATCATCAAAAAACTTCTTGACAGACAAGGAGATAGATGATATGATATAAAAGTTGTTGCAGAGCAGAACAGCTCAGAATAACAAAATAAATTAAAAAAGTTCTTGACAAACAAAAAGAACTGTGATAAAATAATAAAGCTTCTTTACACACAAGAAGCAGATTACAAAAGATCTTTGACAACTGAACAATAAGACAACCTTGAAAATTCTAATGAATTTTTCAGATGATTTTAGTAAAATCAACGAACGTTCTTTATAGAGAACAGTAATCAACAAGGATAAAGAAGCTAGTGCTCTTGAACTTGGATCAACATTGAACATGAGAGTTTGATCCTGGCTCAGGATGAACGCTGGCGGCGTGCTTAACACATGCAAGTCGAACGAAACACCTTATTTGATTTTCTTCGGAACTGAAGATTTGGTGATTGAGTGGCGGACGGGTGAGTAACGCGTGGGTAACCTGCCTTATACAGGGGGATAACAACCAGAAATGGTTGCTAATACCGCATAAGCGCACAGCACCGCATGGTGCAGGGTAAAACCTGGTGGTACAGGATGGACCCGCGTCTGATTAGCTGGTTGGTGAGGTAACGGCTCACCAAGGCGACGATCAGTAGCCGGTGAGAGTGAACGGCCACATTGGGACTGAGACACGGCCCAAACTCCTACGGCAGCAGTGGGGAATATTGCACAATGGGGAAACCCTGATGCAGCGACGCCGCGTGAAGGAAGAAGTATCTCGGTATGTAAACTTCTATCAGCAGGGAAGAGATTGACGGTACCTGACTAAGAAGCCCCGGCTAACTACGTGCCAGCAGCCGCGGTAATACGGGCGCAAGCGTTATCCGAATTTACTGGGTGTAGGGTGCGTAGGTGGCGGCAAGTCAAGATGAAAACCAGGGCTTAACCGGACTGCTTTTGAAACTGTTGCATCGGAGTGTGCAGGAGAGGTAAGCGGAATTCTAGTGTAGCGGTGAAATGCGTAGATATTAGGAGGAACATCAGTGGCGGCGAAGGCGCTTGACTGAAACTGACACTGAGGCACGAAAGCGTGGAGCAAACAGGATTAGATACCCGCCAAAACGATGAATACTAGGTGTCGGGGCCGTAGAGCTTCGCCGCAGCCAACGGTAAGTATTCCACCTGGGGAGTACGTTCGCAAGAATGAAACTCAAAGGAATTGACGGGGACCCGCACAAGCGGTGGAGCATGTGGATTCGAAGCAACGCGAAGAACCTTACCTGGTCTTGACATCCTTCTGACCGGTCCTTAACTGACCTTCCTTCGACAGGAGACAGGTGGTGCATGGTTGTCGTCAGCTCGTGTCGTGAGACGTTGGTTAAGTCCCGCAACGAGCGCAACCCCTATCCTCAGTAGCCAGCATTTAAGGTGGGCACTCTGGGGAGAGACTGCCAGGGATAACCTGGAGGAAGGTGGGGATGACGTCAAATCATCATGCCCCTTATGACCAGGGCTACACACGTGCTACAATGGCGTAACAGAGGGAAGCAGCCTCGTGAGAGTGAGCAAATCCTAAAAATAACGTCTCAGTTCGGATTGTAGTCTGCAACTCGACTACATGAAGCTGGAATCGCTAGTAATCGCGAATCAGAATGTCGCGGTGAATACGTTCCTGGTCTTGTACACACCGCCCGTCACACCATGGGAGTCAGTAACGCCCGAAGTCAGTGACCCAACCGCAAGGAGGGAGCTGCCGAAGGCGGGACCGATAACTGGGGTGAAGTCGTAACAAGGTAGCCGTATCGGAAGGTGCGGCTGGATCACCTCCTTTCTAAGGAAGAAGAAGTAAAGGTTGTTTTATTGTTGAGCTGTCAAAGGCTTAAAACTGAATATTCCGGTGGCGATGCGCGTCGGGTCACACCCGTTCCCATCCCGAACACGACGGTTAAGACTCAAGCGGCCGACAATACTTGGCTGGAGACGGCCCGGAAGATAGGTGCCGGATCTTATAAAAGATCTGATGGATGATCTGATAAGAACAAAATAAACAGTTCTTATATGATATGGTCTATCAGACCAGAAGTGTCGAAGATACAGGATATTGTTCTGAAACACGGATGTACCTTGAAAACTTCATACAAGAATTAAGATAGAATTCATTTTCAGAAATGGAAATGAGTCAAGACATCAAAGAAATTCAAATTTCATCGTTAATAACGAGATAGGAAAAAATGAAAAACACAAAGCCCGCTGATGTAACGCTATACATCAGTGAGGAAACAGAGAATCAAGAAATCGATCGTTCCTGCTACGGTTAAAGTAGTAAGGGCACAGGGCGGATGCCTTGGCACTAAGAGCCGATGAAAGACGTGATAAGCTGCGAAAAGCTTCGGGAGGAGCACATATCCAATGATCCGGAGATATCTGAATGGGAAACCCGGCAGAGGAAACCTCTGTCAGCGTGCAGTGAATACATAGCTGTATGGGGAACCCGGGGAACTGAAACATCTAAGTACCCGGAGGAAAAGAAAGAAAATTTATCGATGTCCAAAGTAGCGGCGAGCGAAATGGAAAGAGCCCAAACCGTGATGCGTGCATCGGGGTTCGACTGCGTTGTGGCAGACGTAAGATAGGAGAACGGATGGGAAGTCCGGCCGAGAGAGTGAAAGCCTCGTATCCGAAATCCCAAGTCGCCTAGCAGGATCCAGAGTAGGACGAGACACGAGAAACCTTGTCTGAACGAGCGGGGACCACCCCGTAAGGCTAAATACTTCTTAGTGACCGATAGCGCATAGTACTGTGAAGGAACGGTGAAAAGTACCCGGGAGGAAAGAGAACCTGAAACCCTGTGTCTACAAGCTGTGGACCTTTATATGAGGGACTGCGTACTTTTGTAGAACGGTCCGGCGAGTTGTGCGTACTGGCGAGGTTAAGGACTTAAGGTCTGGAGCCGAAGTGAAAGCAAGCGTTAATAGCGCGTCAAGTCAGTGAGTGCAGACCCGAAACCGGGTGACCTATCCATGTCCAGGTTGAAGCTTCCGTAAGAGGTAGTGGAGGACCGAACCCACATCCGTTGAAAAGGGTGGGGATGAGGTGTGGATAGGGGAGAAATTCCAATCGAACCCGGAGATAGCTGGTTCTCCTCGAAATAGCTTTAGGGCTAGCCTCATGAGAGTCTTATGGAGGTAGAGCACTGAATTGCCTAGGGGGCGTCAAAGCTTACCAAAGCATATCAAACTCCGAATGCCATCAAGATGATTCATGGGAGTCAGACCATACGAGATAAGTTGGATGGTCAAAGGGAAAGAGCCCAGACCTACAGCTAAGGTCCCAAAGTACGTGTTAAGTGGAAAGGATGTGGGATTCTAAGACAACTAGGACGTTGGCAGAAGCAGCCATCCTTTGAAAGAGTGCGTAATAGCTCACTAGTCGAGAGTCCCTGCGCCGAAAATGTCCGGGGCTGAAACACGACACCGAAGCTTAGGAATGTAGACATTGGTAGAGGAGCATTGCTGGCGGGATGAAGCCATACCGTAAGGAGTGGTGGACTGCCAGGAGAGAGAATGCCGGAATGAGTAGCGAGATGAAGGTGAGAATCCTTCAGGCCGAATATCTAAGGTTTCCAGAGTAAAGCTGATCTGCTCTGGGTAAGTCGGGACCTAAGGCGAGGTCGAAAGACGTAGTCGATGGACAACAGGTTGAAATCCTGTACCGCATATAAACAGAACTGTGGGGACACAGACAGGAATGGAATCCGGGAATGGAAAGCCCGGCGCAAGCGAGGTAGGAGTGCTGTTGGCAAATCCGCAGCACGATCTGAAGACGTGACGCGTACCGAACATAAGTAGGAAGTCCAGGCCCCTGGCTGTCAAGAAAAGCCGCTATTGTTTTATATGTGCCCGTACCGCAAACCGACACAGGTGGATGAGGAGAGAATCCTAAGGCCGACGGGAGAAGCATTGTTAAGGAACTCTGCAAAATGACTCCGTAACTTAGGGAGAAGGAGTGCGAGAGTGGCCGCAGAGAAATGGCCCAAGCGACTGTTTACCAAAAACACAGCTCTCTGCTAAGCCGCAAGGTGAAGTATATGGGCTGACGCCTGCCCGGTGCTGGAAGGTTAAGGAGAGGTTAGCGCAAGCGAAGCTTTGAACTTAAGCCCCAGTAAACGGCGGCCGTAACTATAACGGTCCTAAGGTAGCGAAATTCCTTGTCAGGTAAGTTCTGACCCGCACGAAAGGCGTAACGATTTGGGCGCTGTCTCAACGATACACCCGGTGAAATTGAAATACCAGTGAAGATGCTGGTTACCTGCGCCAGGACGGAAAGACCCCATGGAGCTTTACTCCAGTTTGATACTGGGATTCGGCATGGTATGTACAGGATAGGTGGGAGACTGAGAAGGTATGACGTCAGTTGTACCGGAGTCGCTGTTGGGATACCACCCTTACCATGTTGGATTTCTAACCTGTGGCCGTAAGCCGGTCAGGGGACAATGTCAGTCGGGCAGTTTGACTGGGGCGGTCGCCTCGAAAGGGTATCGGAGGCGCTCAAAGGTTCCCTCAGAATGGTTGGAAACCATTCGAAGAGTGCAAAGGCAGAAGGGAGCTTGACTGTGACACCGACGGGTGGAGCAGGTACGAAAGTAGGACTTAGTGATCCGGTGGTATAAAGTGGGATTGCCATCGCTCAACGGATAAAAGCTACCCTGGGGATAACAGGCTTATCACTCCCAAGAGTTCACATCGACGGAGTGGTTTGGCACCTCGATGTCGGCTCATCGCATCCTGGAGCTGAAGTCGGTTCCAAGGGTTGGGCTGTTCGCCCATTAAAGCGGTACGCGAGCTGGGTTCAGAACGTCGTGAGACAGTTCGGTCCCTATCCGGCGCAGGCGGAGGAAATTTGATAGGAGCTGTCCTTAGTACGAGAGGACCGGGATGGACGGACCGCTGGTGTATCTGTTGTACTGCCAAGTGCATAGAGTAGCCAAGTCTGGAAGGGATAAACGCTGAAGGCATCTAAGCGTGAAGCCCCCCTAAAGATAAGATTTCCCATACCATAAGGTAGTAAGACCCCTTGAAGACGACGAGGTAGATAGGGCAGAGGTGGAAGTACGGTAACGTATGGAGCTGACTGTTACTAATCGGTCGAGGCTTTAACCAAAGAAGGCTGAAGTGTAAGAGATGTAGAAAGATTCTTGTATGTTGTTTTGAAGGTATATCCTTTACAATTTAATAAAGGCATAGTTTCAATGGTAAAACATCGGTCTCCAAAACCGCAGTTGGGAGTTCGAGTCTCTCTGCCCTGTTACGAAAACAGATTAAATTTTATTTAGTCTGTTTTTTCTTTTATAGGAAAAGAAAGCGTATGTCAGATTTTACCCTTTGAATTTTAGCAAGATTACTTGTAAAATGTTACAAAAATATTACGAAATAATACAAAACAACTTTACAAAGAAGAATAATGTGTTAAATTTAATAAATGTAATAGAAATGTAACAAAATATCAAAGAGTAGAATTGAGGCAGAATTATGATAAAGACAATAAAGAAAGTAGCTGTTATAATAATGACAGTCGTAATAATGATATCGACAGTTACGATAGCTGATCAAGCATCGTCGACAATCGTTCAGGCAGCATCAGGGTACAGTGGAAAGATTTATAAACACTGGTGCAAATTAAGAACAGCAAAGTCTAAACGTTCTAAAACGATCAAGAAACTAAGTGTAGGAACAAAAGTTACAGTATTATCAACAAGTGGAAGCTGGAGAAAAATTAAAGTTGGTAACAAAACTGGATATGCATTAAAAAGTATGTTTATATAAGTACAAATGCACCAAAACTTACGGGAAGTACTTATAACAAAGGACAAACCGTTGCAAGTTTTGCACAACGATTTGTTGGGAATCCATATGTATGGGGAGGAACAAACTTGAATACGGGAGCGGATTGTTCAGGATTCGTAAAAGCGTCTATAAGTCATTTGGATATAATCTTCCAAGAAGTTCATCCTCACAAAGAAGTGCAGGACGTAAGGTTTCTTACAGTAATAAACAGCCAGGAGATCTGATCTGTTATAGTGGGCATATTGCTATTTATATAGGCAATGGAAAGATTGTTCATGCAAGTTCAAGAAAAACAGGAATTAAGATTTCACCAAAGGCTAATTATCGAAAAGTACTTTCTGTAAGAAGAATTGTAAAATAATTAAGAAAGCAGGATAAGATATGAGATATGAAGGAATGATCTATCGGCCGCCAAGTGAAGCATACAGTCTAATCGTACAGGTAACGATCGGATGTAGTCAGAATCGTTGTATTTTTTGCAGCATGTTTAAAGAAAAACGATTTAGGATCAGAAAAGTAGAAGAAGTCTTAGAAGATTTACAAGATGCAAGAAATAAGTATCGATATGTAGAGAAGATTTTTTTGGCAGATGGAGATGCATTGATTTGTAAGATGACAGATCTTGAAGCAATCCTTCATTTTATCAAAGATCAATTTCAGAATGTAAACAAGTAACTTTATACGGATCGCCAAGAAGCATTTTGATGAAACAACAAGAAGATTTGGACAAATTAAGAGAATTTGGAATATCTATGATCTATATGGGATTGGAATCAGGAAATGATGAAGTCCTTACATATATGAAAAAGGTGTAACATCACAAGAGATGATAGAGGCAGCACAGAAAGTAAAACAGGCAAAGATCCGTTTATCTGTGACAGCTATATCAGGGTTAGGTGGAAGACGGCTATGGAAGGAACATGCAAAAGATACAGGACTTGTTTTATCCCAGATGAAGCCAGATTATATAGGATTGCTTACATTAATGATAGAAGAAGATCTTCCGTTAGCAGATAAGATCAGAAGCGGAGAATTTGAACTGTTAAATCCATATGATATTTTGATCGAGACAAAAGAAATGTTAAAATATATGGATTGCCCAGATTGTATTTTCAGATCGAATCATGCATCTAATTATGTGAATTTAAGAGGAACATTAAATCAGGATAAGGAAGCAATGATCAATCTGTTAGACGAGGCAATCAAAGGAAATGTTCATTTGAAATCAGAGTGGATGAGGGGATTCTAATATAGCTAGAATCAAGGAACGAGACAATAGGAATATTATGAGCCTATTGTCTCGTTCCTTTTATCAGAGGAACTCATAACTTAATGAATTCAGGTTTCTTATCTCGAAAGACGGTATAATAACGAATTCCAAGATTAGACAGAAAATCAGGTAATTTATAAAAATCATAAGCCATATGTTTTGGACAATGGCCATCAGATCCGATCGTAATAATTTCACCACCAAGTTCCATATATCTTTTATGATCTCATTATGAGGATTTGGATCACTCATTCCGTATTTAAGTCCAGCAGTATTCACTTCAATACCTTTGCCATTTTCAATGATCATCCTTAAAATGGCATCTAAAAGATCAGAATAATCTCTATAATGGAATTCAAAGAAGGATCCTTGATATAACGTGCAGCATAATCAAGATGTCCATAGACACAATAATGATTAAAAGAAGAAATATTTTTTATATATCTTCAAAATAATGAGCAAGTCCCAGACGGGCAGGATATGTTTCAAAATAAATCGCATCATATGGATCCATAAAATCAACAATATGAGTAGAACCAATGATAAAATCAAAAGGCTCATCCTTGACGAATGCAGCACATTGATCTAGGGTTGTTGGCATTAATCCAAGTTCCACTCCATAATTGATTTCAATCTGATCCTGATAGTGTTCTTTCATTTTAAATATTTCTTCTTTATAGGAAGGAAGATCTAGAAGGAAATCAAATCCATCAGGATTAACAGGATAATCAATATCGTGATGCTCTGTAAAACAAATAGTTTTAAGACCAAGTGAAATAGCATGTCGGATCATTTCTTCCATAGGAGATTCAGAATCGGAAGAAAAACTGGTATGTAAATGATAATCTGCAAGAATCATAAAAACTCCTTTGTAAATAGTTAATATAATACTTTTATTATATACATTATGACAGAAAGGTAAAGAAAAAATAAAATCTATGTAAAAAGTTCTTTAAATATAAGAGTAGGTTTGTTAAAATTATTTATGTCGGAATAACGACAAATGAAATATATGTGGGAGATCCAATAAGAGGGGTCTGTAAAAACACAGGAGGAATCGTAAAAAATGAATACACTAACACATGTCGGTAATCTGTTTGCGTTTATCGGCGGACTTGGAATGTTCCTGTATGGAATGGATATCATGGCATCAGGACTTCAAAAGACAGCAGGAAATAAGATGAAAGACCTGCTTGGCTATTTAACAAATAATCGTATTTTAGGTGTACTTGTAGGAGCACTGGTTACAGCAATTATTCAGAGTTCATCAGCAACCACTGTTATGGTTGTAGGTTTTGTAAATGCAGGGATTATGAATCTTACACAGGCAGCCGGTGTTATCATGGGAGCCAATGTAGGTACAACGATCACGGCATGGCTGGTATCAGCTAATGAATGGGCGGGAGCGTTAAAACCAGATTTTTTTGCACCATTTATTTTAGGAATCGGAGCTTTCATTATTACATTCTCTAATAAGCAGAAGATGACACAGAAAGCGGAGATTGCCGTCGGATTTGGTATTTTATTTATTGGATTATCATCTATGTCATCATCCATTGGAGTATATCAGGATAGTCCGGTATTCTACAAAGCATTTCAGGTATTAGGAGGAAATCCGATCCTTGGTATTTTTGTCGGCGCTGTTGTTACAGCGATCATTCAGAGTTCATCTGCATCTGTCGGTATTTTACAGACATTAGCGATGAGAGGAATCGTAAACTGGAGATCAGCGATCTTTATTACGTTAGGGCAGAATATTGGTACTTGTATCACAGCAATCTTATCTAGTGCGGGTGCAAATAAAACAGCAAAAAGAGCAGCTGTGATCCATTTAAGTTTTAATGTATTAGGTGCAGCTATTTATGGGGTGATCATGACGATTTTCTTTGGAATCTTCCCAGATCTTGCAATGCAGCATATATCCAGTACACAGATTTCCATTTTCCACTCAATCTTTAACATATCTGTGACGATACTGTTATTCCCATTCGCGAATGCATTGGTAAAATTATCTGGACTTATCATTCGTGAAGAGCCAGTAGAAGACGAAGAAGAAGAACCAGAAGAGAAAGCATTACGTCACTTAGATCCACGTATTCTTGAAACACCTGCATTTGCAGTTGAGAATGCAGTGAAAGAAGTGGTACGTATGGGTGAAATCGTATTAAAGAATTTAAATCGTGTAACAAAAGAAGCAATGAGTGGAGAACCAAGACAGAGTAAGATCGATAAAGTTCATAATGATGAACAGGTGATCAACCATTTAGAACCAATGATCACAGAATATCTTGTAAAGATCAGTCATTTGGCGATCACAGAAAAGAGATGAAAGTTGTCAACAATCTGTTTGATTCGATCACAGATATTGAGCGTTCAGGAGATCATGTAGAGAATATGGCAGGATATCTGCAGCATATCAAGGATATGAATGAAAATATTTCAGAAGATGCGATTGAAGAGCTTAGAAATATGAATAATATTGTAAGAGCTGCATTTGAGTCAGCAATCCGTGCGATTGAATTTGACGATACCAAAGAAGCAAAAGAAGCATTATCTTATGCAGAAGATGTATATTGTACAAGAAAGATCATCAGAAAGAGACATATTCAGAGAATGAAAGATGGAGCTTGTTCTCCAGATATTGGTGTATATTTCCTTGATATCATTTCCAGTATGGAAAGAATTGCAGGATATGCATTTACAATTGCAAGATACATTTTAAGTCAGAATGATGAAGAAGAATAAGGAAAAGTTTTTTATTCATTGTGCCGAAGAAACGGGATAAAATTTGGTAGAATTGTACAAAATCGTTTTATTGTATACATGATAAAAATACTAAATTTCACTTGAATTTTTTGTCAGTATTGTTTAAAATAAAAGGAAGTTTGTCAATAGATTAACAGATTGGCAAATCCATCAAAATTTAATTAATCAAGACTTAGGAGGAATTTGAGATGGCAGTAAAAGTAGCGATTAATGGATTTGGACGTATTGGACGTCTTGCATTCAGACAAATGTTTGGTGCAGAAGGATATGAAGTTGTAGCAATCAACGACTTAACAGCTCCTAAGATGCTTGCACACCTGTTAAAATATGATTCAGCACAAGGTAAATATGCATTAGCTGATACAGTAGAAGCTGGTGAAGATTCAATCACAGTTGATGGAAAAGAAATCAAAATCTACGCTAAAGCTGATGCTAAAGAACCTTCCATGGGGAGAGATTGGTGTAGACGTAGTTCTGGAGTGTACAGGATTCTATACATCTAAAGAAAAAGCATCTGCTCATATCAAAGCAGGAGCAAGAAAAGTTGTTATTTCCGCACCAGCTGGAAACGACCTGCCAACTATCGTATACAATGTAAACCATGAAGCATTAAAACCAGAAGATACAGTAATTTCTGCAGCTTCTTGTACAACAAACTGCCTGGCTCCAATGGCAAAAGCTCTTAACGATCTTGCACCAATCGAGTCTGGTATCATGTGCACAATTCACGCTTACACAGGAGATCAGATGACTCTTGACGGACCACATAGAAAAGGTGACTTAAGAAGAGCTCGTGCAGCTGCAGTTAACATCGTTCCTAACTCAACAGGTGCTGCAAAAGCAATCGGATTAGTAATCCCAGATCTAAATGGAAAGTTAATCGGATCTGCTCAGCGTGTACCAACACCTACAGGATCTACAACAATCCTTACTTCAGTTGTAAAAGGACATGTTACAGTTGAAGAAATCAATGCAGCTATGAAAGCAGCTTCTACAGAGTCCTTTCGGATACAACACAGATGAAATCGTATCTAGCGATATCGTTGGAATGAGATATGGTTCATTATTCGATGCTACTCAGACAATGGCACTTCCATTAGACAATGGAACAACAGAAGTTCAGGTTGTTTCTTGGTATGACAACGAAAACTCATACACAAGCCAGATGGTAAGAACAATCAAATACTTCTCTGAATTAGCATAATTTGATATTGAATGAGGACAGGCCTGTAATTATACAGTGTAATAAGACTCAGATAAGGGGTCCGGTCTTTTGGACCGGGCCCCTATTTTTAATCAAGGATTGAGAAACCCTGATCAATTAAGATATGCCTTATGGCATACAATCTTAGGAGGAAAAACGAAACATGTTAAACAAAAAATCTGTAGATGACATTAATGTAGCAGGAAAGAAAGTCTTAGTACGTTGCGATTTCAACGTGCCTTTAAAAGACGGACAGATTACAGATGAAAATCGTCTGGTAGCAGCACTTCCAACAATCAAGAAACTGATTTCTGACGGTGGAAAAGTAATCCTTTGCTCTCACTTAGGAAAACCTAAAGGAGAACCAAAACCAGAATTATCTTTAGCACCAGTAGCAGTACGCTTAAGCGAACTGTTAGGACAGGAAGTTAAATTTGCAGCAGATGACAATGTTGTTGGAGATAATGCAAAAGCAGCAGTAGCAGCTATGAACGATGGAGACGTAGTACTTCTTCAGAATACTCGTTACAGAGCAGAAGAAACTAAAAATGGTGAAGCATTCAGCAAAGATCTTGCAAGCCTTTGTGATGTATTTGTAAATGATGCATTTGGTACAGCTCATAGAGCACACTGCTCAAACGTTGGTGTAACAGAATATGTTGACACAGCCGTTGTAGGATATTTAATGCAGAAAGAGATTGATTTCTTAGGAAATGCGGTTAATAATCCAGAAAGACCAATGGTTGCTATCTTAGGTGGAGCTAAAGTTGCTGACAAATTAAATGTTATTGATAACTTACTTGAAAAATGTGATACACTGATCATCGGTGGAGGAATGGCTTTATACATTCTTAAAAGCACAGGGATTAGAAGTTGGTAAATCTTTAGTAGACGATGAAAAAATCGACTATTGTAAAGAAATGATGGCAAAAGCAGAGAAATTAGGAAAGAATTTATATCTTCCAATCGATACAACAGTAGCAGACGGATTCCCAAATCCTATCGATGCTGAGATCGAAGTATCTGTTGTAGCAGCTAATGCAATTCCAGCTGATAAAGAAGGACTTGATATTGGACCAGCTACATGTGAGAAATTCGCAGAAGCAGTAAAAACTGCTAAAACAGTTGTATGGAATGGACCTATGGGTGTATTTGAAAACCCTATCCTTGCCAAAGGAACAATTGCCGTTGCTCAGGCTTTAGCTGATACAGATGCAACAACAATTATCGGTGGTGGAGATTCTGCAGCAGCTGTGAACCAGTTAGGATTCGGTGACAAGATGACACATATTTCTACTGGTGGTGGAGCTTCACTTGAGTTCTTAGAGGGTAAAGATCTTCCTGGTGTAGTAGCAGCCAACGACAAATAATCATTGCATTTAAATATTTAATATTTAATACACTTTATAAACAAAATGTCAAGAAAGAAGGATATTAGTCTTATGCGTAAAACAATCGTAGCAGGAAACTGGAAAATGAACAAAACTCCTAGTGAGGCAAAAGCATTAATCGAAGAATTAAAACCATTAGTAGCAAGTGAAACTTCTGATGTAGTATTCTGTGTACCAGCAATCGACATTCCAGCAGCAATTGAAGCAGCAGCAGGAAGCAACATTGCAATCGGTGCTGAGAATATGTACTTTGAAGAAAGTGGAGCTTATACAGGAGAAATCGCTCCTAATATGTTAACAGATCTTGGAGTGAAATATGTTATTCTTGGACATTCTGAGAGAAGAGAATACTTTGCTGAGACTGATGAGACCGTAAACAAGAAAGTATTAAAAGCTTTTGAACATGGAATTACACCAATCGTTTGCTGTGGAGAAACTCTTGCTCAGAGAGAACAGGGAGTTACAATTGACTTCGTTCGCCAGCAGATCAAGATTGCATTCCAGGGAGTAAGTGCTGACCAGGCTAAGACTGCAGTTATCGCTTATGAGCCAATCTGGGCTATTGGAACAGGTAAAGTTGCAACTACAGAACAGGCTGAGGAAGTATGCGGCGCAATCCGTGCATGTATCGCTGAGGTATATGATGAAGCTACAGCAGAAGCAATCCGCATTCAGTATGGTGGATCTGTATCTGCAGCTAGTGCACCAGAATTATTTGCACAGCCAGATATCGACGGTGGCTTAGTTGGTGGAGCATCATTAAAACCAGATTTTGGTAAAATCGTAAACTATAAATAAATTTGATTAATTAAATGATGGGTCCCTCGGATATTGAATATCCGGGGGATTTTTTCTTTTTTATGTAATGGTAGAATACGTTAAAAGAATAAAAGACTAGAAGCAAAGAATAAATCGGTTTATAATAAACAGTAAGATCAAGCACAAAAAGATTCCAAGAGTAGATGAAATGGGGGCATGTGATATGGAGAAATACAAAAGAATTTTTGTCATTGTCTTAGATTCCTTGGGAATCGGAGAAATGCCAGATGCAGCCAGATTTGGAGATCATGATGTAGACACCTTTGGGCATATCTGTGATATCGTGGGAACATTAAATATTCCAAATCTAAAAAAGCTTGGATTGTTAAATTTGCATCCAACAAAAGAAATGGAAGAAGAAAAACATCCAATTGCCTACTATACCAGATTAAAAGAAACTAGTAACGGAAAAGACACTATGACAGGTCACTGGGAGATGATGGGACTTAAGATCGAGAAACCATTTCTTACCTTTACAGACACAGGTTTTCCACCAGAATTGATCCATGAATTAGAAGAAAGATGTGGAAAGAAAGTTATTGGCAATAAATGTGCCAGTGGAACGCAGATTTTGGATGAATTAGGTGAAGAGGAGATCAAAAATGGTTCAATGATCGTATATACATCTGCCGATTCTGTGATGCAGATCTGTGGAAATGAAGAAACTTTTGATCTTAAGAATCTTTATCGCTGTTGTGAGATCGCAAGAGAGCTTACGATGAAAAATGAATGGAAAGTCGGAAGAATCATTGCAAGACCATATGTGGGAAAGAAAAAAGGCGAATTTGTAAGAACAAGCAATCAGAAGGGTTATGCTTTAAAACCATTTTCAAGAACTGCTTTAAATGCATTAAAAGATGAAGGATTTGACGTAATTTCAGTAGGAAAGATCAATGATATTTTCTGTGGAGAAGGAATCACAAAAGCATATCATTCTGAAAGCTCTGTGCATGGAATGCAGCAGACCGTGGATGTATGCAAAGAAGATTTTCATGGACTTTGTTTTACCAATCTGGTAGACTTTGATACACTCTGGGGACATCGAAGAAATCCACTCGGCTATGCAAAGGAGATCGAGAAATTTGATGTTGGTTTAGGAAATCTGTTAGAAGTTTTAAAAGAAGATGATTTATTGATCATCACCGCAGATCATGGAAATGATCCAACTTATACAGGAACAGACCATACAAGAGAATACACACCATTTATCGCATATTCAAAGTCTATGAAAGAAAATGGAAGGCTAGAAGATCAAGATACATTTGCAGTGATCGGAGCTACGATCGCAGATAATTTTGGTGTTACGATGCCAGAAGGAACGATCGGAATATCTTTATTAAGTCAATTAAAATAGTACAGCTGAAATAAAAACACCACAGAAGGAAATAAAGATCTCCTGTGGTGTTTTGTTTACAATTTGGTATGTATATTATTCATCTAAAATCGATCCATAAAAGAAATAATACCAGCTTCCACCTCATCTTTGATTTCATCATAATTATGAATCTCATGGCGGTAACCAGAATAAACACGAGTTTTTACTGTATGTCCAGTATCTACAAGCCAGTTGGTAACTTCATAAATACCTTTTCCATATTCACCAACAGGATCCTGATCTCCACCGATATTATAAATCGGAAGATCAAGAAGGAATCTGCCAGCCCATTCTGGTACCAGTGATCGCTTTCATCATCTGAACAAAATAAAGCAGAGATTGGTTTGTAGTTGGCCGGGTAAATGCATCAAATGGATCTTCTGCATGATCTCGCTGAACATAAGGATCAGAACAGATCCACTCATTTCCTATGGAAATATTACCACAACGTTCACACATCCAGCCCATTAGATCAGCAGTAAAGGAAGGGTCAGATTCTTTCCCTTTTCCTTCAGCTACAGCAGCCAATAAGGCAGATTCAGCTTCTGTAGCACCACGGAAATGACCAGCTGTACCACAGATTGTGATTCCTGCAAGTTCTTCTCCATATTTTGCAGCAAAATCTCTCGTAATAAAAGATCCCATGCTGTGTCCAAACATAAAATAAGGAAGATCAGGATACATTTTGCTGACGATTTCTTTTAACTTATGTTCATCTTCCATCATTGTATGGAAACCAGCATCACCCAGTCACCCCAGGTATCGTTATACATTGCAGTTTTTCCATGTCCAACATGGTCATCTGCAGCAACGATATACCCTGCATCCATAAATTTTACGATCATATGGAAATAACGACGGAATGTTCACCAAAGCCATGGATCACCTGTACAATTCCTTTGGTTTGCAGGCAGGTACATAAACCCAACCTTGCACCTCATCACGGTCATTAAAGGAATGAAAACTAAATTCATGAAGCATACTAAGCACCTCCAAATCTGTAAAACTAATATGCAAGCAAAGAAAAGACGAATCAACATATTAGTTATATAAAATTGTATCTGAATATATTATACTCCAGATTAAAATGTACGTCCATAAATACAATCATATAATAGTTGAATTTCAAGAAGAAAATCGTTATAATATTAACGGACATAAAATAAGATTAATTTTTGGGAAATGAAGGAGAAAATAATGAGTAAAAAACCAACAGTCCTGATGATTTTAGATGGATATGGATTAAATGAAAACAAAGAAGCCAATGCAGTAGCAGAAGCAAAGACTCCTGTAATGGATAAATTAATGAAAGAATACCCATTCGTAAAAGGAAATGCATCTGGAATGGCAGTAGGACTTCCAGAAGGTCAGATGGGTAACTCTGAAGTAGGGCATATGAATATGGGCGCAGGAAGAATTGTATATCAGGAGCTCACAAGAATCACAAAAGAGATCCAGGATGGAGATTTCTTCAAGAACGAAGCAATGTTAGAAGCAATTGAAAACTGCAAGAAGAATGGTTCTGCATTACATTGTTTTGGATTATTATCAGATGGTGGAGTACACAGCCACAATACACATTTATATGGCGTTCTTGAAATGGCTAAGAGAAATGGTCTAGAGAACGTATATGTTCATTTATTCTTAGATGGACGTGACACAGCTCCAACATCAGGAAAAGGATTCATCGAAGAATTATTAGCGAAGATGGATGAGATCGGAGTAGGTAAAGTGGCATCTATCTCTGGACGTTACTATGCAATGGATCGTGACAATCGTTGGGATCGTGTACAGAAAGCATACAATGCGATCGTTATGGGACAGGGAAATACAGCTGACAGTGCGATCGATGCAATTGATGCTTCTTACAAAGAAGATGTTACAGATGAATTCGTGGTACCAACAGTTATTGTTGAAAATGGTGAACCAGTTGCAACATTAAAAGAAAACGATTCCGTTATTTTCTATAACTTCAGACCAGACCGTGCAAGAGAGATCACACGTTCTATTTGTGATGATAAATTCGACAGTTTTGATCGTCCAAATGGATACTTCAAGACAACATTTGTATGCTTCACAGAATATGATGTGACAATCCCTAACAAATTAGTGGCATTCCACAAAGTAGAGATCAAGAATACATTTGGAGAATTCCTTGCACAGCACGGATTAAAACAGTTACGTTTAGCAGAAACAGAGAAATACGCTCATGTAACATTCTTCTTTAACGGTGGAGTCGAAGAACCAAACGAAGGAGAAGACAGAATCTTAGTAAAATCTCCAGCAGTAGCAACGTATGATCTTCAGCCAGAGATGAGTGCTCCAGAAGTTGGTGCAAAACTTGTAGAAGCGATCAAATCTGATAAATATGACGTGATCATCATGAACTTTGCAAATAGCGACATGGTAGGTCATACAGGAATCGAAGAAGCAGCGATCAAAGCGGTAGAAGCAGTTGATAAATGCGTTGGAGATGCAGTAGAAGCGATCAAAGAAGTGAATGGACAGATGTTCATCTGTGCTGACCATGGAAATGCTGAGCAGTTAAAAGATTACGAAACAGGAGCTCCATTTACAGCACATACAACAAATCCAGTACCATTTATCCTTGTAAATGCTGAAGAAGGATTAAAATTAAGAGAAGGTGGATGCTTAGCTGATATCGTACCTACATTAATCGAGTTAATGGGAATGGAACAGCCAGCAGAAATGACAGGAAAATCCTTGATCGTAAAATAAGATCTTAAAAAGACATCTTGAAAGAATCAAGAAAACAAGATATAATAAGAATAACAGCAAAGGCGCTTATGCAGTATAGCATAAGTGCCTTTTCTTAAGGAGGTGTCCGATATGGATGTATACGAAAATTAGAAGAATTACAGGAAAAAGCGCTGCATGATGACACAATACGAAAGACATTATTAAAAACAAGGGAAGAAAAGAACCGATTCTTGCCTTTTGCAAGCAATGTCAGGAACTAGGATATGAGATTTATCCGATGGAACTGATCAATACTGGAGAAGAATTTTACGCAACAATGAGAAGAAGTACGAATGGTGGAGGAGAGAACTCGCCTAAATTAAGTGGTGAAGATGATATGTACGAATTGTTTATGACAGCGATCAAATAAGTGCATTGATAAGAATGCTTTGACATTCATGCAAGTAATATTTTCTTAAGAGAGATTCCGCAGGTAAGGATCAATGAACTATGCAAAGATACGTTGCTTCCTTATGCGAAACGATTAAATATTGATTATGTGTGGGTACATGGAGCTGCTACTGTGTTAGAAGCAACTTTTGCACATTCATTAAATATGATCGGAACTAGTGCTTGTCGTGGAGATGGGCGTTGGAATGCGCATGACAAAAGAGTACTGCAAACAATTAGTGGATGGTATTTTTGTAGAGATGAAAGATCTTGGAATGTGGCAAGGAGAAGTTATTACACCAAAAGATCCGTTGATCTTCACGGATGGAGAAGTCCACTATCTGAATGCGGGATATGCAGGAATCTTTCTTCCAACGGTAGAACATTGGACAAATGTTAAAAAGGGAGATAAGATTGGAGAAATTCTAGATCCATTGGAGCGTTGTGAAAGAAGAATTATATTCAAGAATGTGACGGAATATTATTTACACTAAGAGAATATCCGGTTGTAAGTGAAGGATCACTGATCGGACGTATTCTGGAAAGGCAGGCGTGAGGAATGGAAAAAGTTTTACTCTATCAGATGGATTCTCTTTACAGGGATTCGTTTAAAATTTATGGATATCATTTTGGAGGAAATGAAAAACAGTCTGTATTGTCGGTGCGATCCGTGGAAATGAAATTCAACAATTATATATGTGTTCCAATCTGATCAAAACGTTAAAATTATTGGAAGAAAGAAGATGCCTTGATGAGAATCTTGGAATTATGATCGTTCCTTCTGTTAATCCATATTCACTCAATACAAGTACAAGGTTCTGGGCAACGGATAATACAGATATCAATCGAATGTTTCCAGGATATGATCTGGGTGAGACAACACAAAGGATTGCAGACGGATTTTTCCAAAAAGTAAAAGATTATACTTATGGAATCCATTTTACAAGCTTTTATCTGGAAGGAAATTTCACTCCGCATGTCAGAATCATGAAAACAGGATATGAAAATGTAGAAGTGGCAAAAGAATTTGCAATGCCATATATTATGTTAAGAAATCCAAAACCTTATGATACGACAACTCTGAATTATGAATGGCAGGTATGGGGAACACAGGCATTTTCGATTTATACACCGGAAACAGATCAGGTTGATGTAAAACAGGCACGTTACGGAATTGATGCAGTGATCAAGTCGCCATGCGAGGATGTTTGTTTTATCATGGATCCAATCCATTGATCTACTCGAATACTGCAATTGCAAAGATCATAAAGGATACAGATTTTATTTAAATGAATCTTGACGTATAAAATAAACTCTGTTAAAATGCCACTTAGTGATAAAGTAAAATATGATAGGGCATTGCGTATGCAATGCTACGTTGGACATCCATAATCCATTTTAAGTAAGGATTATGGATGTTTTTTGGCCTATTAAGATTTGGAAAGGAGTTTTTATGGAAAACTATTTATTTGAAAAAATGTCAGTTCCAAAGGCATATATGAAACTTGCACTGCCAGTGGTATTAAGTATGATCGTATCATTAGTATATAACATGGTAGATACCTATTTTATCGCCCTGACAGGAGTGCAGGAACTGGTCGCCGGAGTGTCACTCGTAGCACCGATGTTTACCTTAATGATCGCATTTGGAGATATCTTCGGACTTGGAGGAAGTTCCGCGATTTCAAGATTGTTAGGAGAGAAGAAAGATAACGAGGCAAAGAAAACATGCCCATTCTGTATCTGGATATCTTTGGTATTTGGACTATGTATCAGTGCAATCCTATTATTATTCCGTACACAGATTCTCGGATTATTAGGAGTTGGCAAAGATACATACCAGTATGCCAATGCCTACTACACATGGATTGCGATTGGTGCAGTATCTATCATTTTCAGCATGGTGCCAAGCAATATCCTAAGAACTGAAGGATTAGCAGTCCAGTCAATGGCAGGATCAATTATTGGTTCCATTGTAAATATCATCTTTGACCCAATCTTTATCTTTGGATTAAACCAGGGGGCAGCAGGAGCCGCCATGGCAACAGTTCTTGGAAATATCATTGCAGATATTTATTATGTATATGCGGTGATGAAGAAATCAAAGAGACTGACATGTTCTCCATCCCATATGAAGGTCACAGGAAGAAGGATCAGAGATATCTTAATGATCGGAATTCCCGCATCGATCACAAATATCATGCAGACCTTTATGATGGTCATGACCAATAATTTTTTACTTACATATGGAACAGATAAAGTCGCAGCGATGGGAATCGCATTAAAGGTTAATATGATCACAGCCTTAGTACTCGTAGGATTTGCCTTCGGAGGACAGCCGCTGGTCGGATACAACTACGGGGCTAAAAATGAAAAAAGATTAAAAAATATCCTGAAATTTGCATATTTATTTGAAATGGGATTAGGACTATTATTTACGATTCTCATGTGTATTTTCGCACCACAGATCATCAAAGTATTTATGGATAAACCAGATATCATAACAAATGGAGCCATGATGTTAAGATTCCAGCAGATCGGAATGACCTTTATGTCCGTGAGCCTGATCTCAACCTGCGTATGTCAGGCCGTTGGAAATGCAGGAGGAGCTTTTGTTTTATCCATTAGCAGACAGGGTGTGATCTATGTATTAGCACTTTTTATCATGTCAAATGTGTTTGGATATACAGGAGTTTTGGTATCACAGGCGTGTTCAGACGTGGTTACAGCATTGATCGCAGCAGTTATTATGCTTAAGATCATGAAAAAACTTTACAAAATAAAAATGAATAAATATACGTTGCAAGAAGAGATCAAAAAAGCTGACAGTTTTACCATGTCAGTTTTACAATTCTAAGAAACTTTTCAAAGCTTCACTTGGCTCATTTGCATACATTAATCCATAAGGCAGAGTCAGATCTGTATCCAGAGGAATCGTAACAATATGTTGATTATCAAGATCATGCATAGAAATTTGTTTGTGATCACAAAGAGGGTGGTTCTTAGGAATGGCACAACAAATTGGTGTCCTGTCAAGTTCAAGAAACTGACAAAGTCTCTTCCAGTCAGCAGGCCCATAAATACCTTCAAACAGATCATATTTGCTTCCAAGAACGGAAAATGTTTCTCCTCTTTGCTGGTAGTCCGTCATTGGGAGAATTTCTATTTTTAAATCTGGATATTGCCCAATTTGGAAGCAACACAAAACGATCATAAAAGATGAAAACAGCATGGTCATGATGATTTCCGATGAAACTGGAGAAGCTAAGATGACAGTTCATCAGATTCTGCCAGGTATCATGATCTGTTTTACCGATATGCATATGGAACAATGTATGTCCGAGTTTGAATTAAACAGCGGACAGAAAGTTCTATGCATCGACCAATGCAGAGAAGGACGCATCGAGATGGAAAAGATCCGTGCGATCCATGAGCAGATTACATCAAATTTACAAGTGAGAGTCACAATCGAAGAATTGTCAAAACAATACGATATGCCAGCAACAAGCATGAAAAAATGTTTTCGTGAAATTTATGGAGATTCCATTTATTCTTACCAGAAGAGATAACGTATGAATGTTGCAGCCAATCTGTTAATGGAAGATTCCAAAGTAGAGATTCAAGAAATTGCATTGAAAATGGGATACGAAAATCCAGGAAAATTTTCATCCGCATTTAAAAGCGTGATGGGCGTGACACCAGCCAAATATAGAAAGCATTAAAAAGATCAGCAAATCGGTCATTATTTTTCCAGAAGTTTTTTAATATAGTATCTGGTTTGATTTTATTTAATTTAGCCATAGCCGCAGCTCACTTTATCGAACGTACGTTTGTTGTGCGAGGTAAGTATAACATAAATAAAGAGAAAATAAAATATATTGACAAAAAAATATAAATAAAATATAATAATATAAACTTTATAAAATAAAGGAACTTTAAAAACAAAAGGAGATAGAGAAGATGGACAATAAAAACATACGAAGAAGATTTTAAAATGATTCGATCAGCAATCGATGGAGCAAAGAATCCAATGAATCAATTAGGTGGATTTTTTAAAAGCTATGCAATTATTAATATGATAACCGTTGTGTTGTATTTAATCGTCAGTTTATATCAAGGATTCGTGAGGGAAATGTATATTGGGAGAATGATATGTTTTGTTTATTTGGCGTATTATATTTTCCGAATGTACAAAGAGGAAAAAGCAATACTAATCATTATTATCAGGCGATGCTTTATATTTATGGAAGCGTTGTAGTTGTGATCCCAGTCATTTTATGGATTGCAGGAATTATCGGATCATTTACATTAAATAATGAAGCTTCTCAGGCAGGAAAAATGTTAGAAATGTTGATGAATTTACAGGTGTTTTCAGAAATTATCTTATTAAGTGTATCATTTTAATTGTCAGTTTTGTACGTGATAACAAAATATATGCTGTATGTGCGATAGGTAATTTAGTCGTTTACCTGATCGCATTTGCGATAGATCAGGAATTATCAATTGGAAATATCGTGATACATTATCAAGATTTGTATTATTATGTTATGCTTCTTATTGGCTATATGATATTAGCAAAATGTATAAGAAAAGAATGATTATAAATGAAAGAGGATATGTTACAGGGTGAAAGAATATCAAATACAGGAAGCATTTTGTTCAAAACTCAGACTACTGATCATCAGTCATCTGATCACAAAAATTGCTTTTACAGAACTAAAGAAATTAACAAATGCATCGGACGGTAATCTTAGTATACAGCTGAAGAAATTAGAAAGCTGGGAATATGTTAAATCTGAAAAGAAACTAATGAATGGGAAAGCGGTAACACAATATGAAATCACAGAGATGGGAATTCAACAGTTTGAAGAATATGTTGATTTTGGAATCTGTGATTAAGGGTAAAGGTATCTAATATCAGAAGCATAAAAGTGTATTTGAATTAAAAAAAAATCCGCTATACTTTAAGACAAAGTATAGCGGATTTTGAACATTTCGTGGAGGTTTATATGGTAAATACTTTAAAACTGCCAGTAGGAATCGATAGTTTTGAAAAAATCAGAAAGAATCGTTTTTATTATATTGATAAGACAAAGCTTATAGAACAGTTGGTGGAAACAGGTGGCGAGGTTACTCTTTTACACGTCCACGTCGTTTTGGTAAGACCTTGAATATAGTATGTTACGCTCTTTTGAAATAGATGCAGACGAATCATTGTTTGATGGATTATATATTACAAAAATAAAGAGCTTTGTGAAGAATATATGGGAAAGTATCCGGTTATTTCCCTTTCATTAAAAGTGTGGATGGATTAACTTTGAGGATGCCAAGTATCGCATGACAGAGTTGATAGGTCTAGAAGCAGAGCGGTTTGGATTTTTGGAAGATAGTGAACATCTGTCAGAAAATGAGAAAAAACGATACAAAGCTATTATTTCATTAAATAATGGTATGAATACAATGAATGAAAAAATGCTGATATCAAGCCTTCAGGTTTTGTCGCAATTATTGTACAAGCATTTTGGAAAAAAGGTGATCATTTTGATTGATGAGTATGATGTCCCTTTGACAAGGCATTTCAGAATGGCTTTACAGAGAGATGGTGTCATTGATCAGAGGTCTTTTCGGAATGGCGTTGAAGACCAATGATAGTTTACAGTTTGCGGTTTTGACAGGTTGTATGCGGATTTCTAAGGAAAGCATCTTTACAGGTCTTAATAATTTTGAGGTTTTATCAATCTTGAATGATCAGTATGATGAGAGTTTTGGATTTACAGATGCTGAGGTCAAAAAATATTGAATGATTACAATCTTAAAGATCATTATTTAGAAGTCAAAGAGTGGTATGACGGTTATCATTTTGGAAATATTGATATATATTGTCCATGGGATGTAATTCAATATTGTAAAAGCTTATATTTAGATGTTTCTGCTAAGCCACAGGATTTCTGGTCCAACTCAAGTGGTAATGCTATCGTTCGTAGATTTATAGACAAGGCTGATATATCGACTAGAAACGAGATAGAACGTTTAATAGCAGGGAGAGTATTGCAAAGGATGTTGTATCAGAACTCACTTATGATGAGATTGATAAAAGCATTGAAAATTTATGGAGTGTGCTTTTTACGACAGGATATCTGACACATAAAGGTTGTACAGAAAGTGGAAAATACCGTCTGGTAATTCCGAATAAAGAGGTTAGAAATCTTTTCGTAAAAAAAATCAGAGAGTGGTTTTCTGATGTATCAAGAAATGATGGAAAAATATTGGAAGAGTTTTGCAGTGCATTTGTAGATAAAGATTCCGAAAAGATAGAACAGATTTTTGGAGACTATCTCTGGAATACCATCAGTATACGTGATACAGCAGTTGCAAAAGAAAGAAGGAAAATTTTATCATGGTATTTTGCTTGGACTTCTAGGATATAAATCAAACTGGCTGATCAAGTCAAATGCAGAATCAGGAATTGGTTACAGTGATATATTAGTGGAGGTTCCGACTAATAGAACAGGAATCGTAATCGAGATAAAGTACGCAGAGGATGGAAATCTGGATGCAGCATGTGAAAAGGCATTGAAACAGATTGAAGAGAAGGATTATGTGGCAAAATTAAAGCAGGATGGTATGAAAAATTTTATCAAATATGGAATTGCTTGTTTTAAGAAAATATGCAAAGTAGAAGTTGAATAGTAAATTGTAGTTTGAAGACAGAAATTATTGGTGGAATATTATAAAAAGAGATCATGTGTCTGCAACCCACTTGCGTTCGGACTCCTACGTAGCTGTACTAAGCTTCTGAATGGTCTAACGACCATCCACTCGCTAAGTGCAGACGTGTCCGTACGGTTGCTGACACATGATCTCTTTTTATAATATTCAAATAATTTACGTGATTCAAATCACTATACAGTGTGTATGTTATATGATATTGATTAACAATTTTTGTATTCGTAAACGGGAATTTAAAGAGATGCATAAGCACCGATTTATCGAGATGTTTGGGAATATAATAAACACTTATCTTCTGTCTTGAAAAAATTAATTTACATCCAATATCATTCTCCATGCACATTCGGTAGTGGTTTCGATTACGTAAATTATTTGAATATTATAAAAGGGTTATCTGTCTGAGACCGTAGGAACACGCCTGCACTTAGTGAGTGGATGGTCGTTAGACCATTCAGGAGCTTAGTACAGCTGCGTGTGAGTCGAGCGAGAGCACGTCGCAGACAGATAACCCTTTTTATAATATTCCACCAATAATTTCCGTCATCAAACCAGCAAATTAAAATTTCTATGTAGTATCATATAATAATTCCGTATATATAACCAGATGATCATCAAAATAAACAAAGGAAGGGCAAGGATATGGAAGATCAAAAGATCATAGATCTATATACAAACCGTGAAGAAAGAGCAATTCACGAAACAGATAAAAAATACGGACGATTATGTACAAGCATTTCCATGGGAATCTTAAATGATATCAGAGACAGTGAAGAATGTGTCAGTGATACATGGCTACCTTGTGGAATCAGATACCGCCCAAGAAACCGAATCCATTCAAAGCGTATATCTGCAGGATCATAAAAAATCTATCATTAAAACCTATGAATATCATCATGCAAAAGAGAAACAGCCAGTATGATCTTTCACTGGAAGAATTAGAAGAGTGCATCAGCAAAGAACAAAATGTAGAAAATCAGATCGAATTACGGGAATTAAAATGGATCATTGCAAAGTTCATAGAGGAACTGCCAAAAGAAAAAATTTTATTTTTAAGAAGATACTGGTTTTGCAATCGGTCTCAGAAATGGCGAGAGATTATGAAATAACTCCAAAGAATATGTCAGTCAAACTGTTAAGGATCAGAAAAGAGTTAAAAGAATATCTGAAAGAGGAGGGATTTGAAATATGAAAGACAATAAGGATGAGGAAAAAACATTATTTCAGGCAATCGATGCAGTGGATGATAAATTTTGATGGAAACATTGAAAGATATGGAAAGAGAAAGAACCAAAACCACAAACAGCAATTAAAATTTAAGCAAATGACACCAATGGTTAAAGCAGCAACGATTGCATTGATCTGTTTTCTGACCTTAGGAATAAGTGTTAGCGTGGCAGCAGCGACATCGAAAACATTTCGGCAGTGGATTCAAAAGACATTTATGTCACAGACGATATATAAAGTAACACAAACCAAAGATGTCAGCGATCATAAGAAAAACCAAAAGATTGTGCTAAAAGATAACATGGAAATCAAACAAGGACACAACCAAAGCTTTATCTGTCAGTATCATTACGAAGGAAAATACGATGTCGAAGTGACAGACAAAGTATATACAATTGAAGGGAATCATTTAAAAGAATTAAAACCAGAGAAAAAATGGTTCCATGGAATTTATAATGGAAGGAAATTTTCATTTCAGTATGCAGTGATTCGTGGAGAAATTTATGTATACAATGTGAAAGGAAATATCAGTGATATTTTCTGGAAAGTATGGGATGAAGATACGATTTATGTTTCTTTATATCATATGAATAAAAAGATGATATCGTACAAAAGAATGTATTGCAAAATTAAATCTTAAAACAGGAAAAGTAACAAAGATTACAGATGACACCAAAATCTGCAATATGGAGATGTCACCAGATGGGGAATGGATTTTGTTAAATTACAGAAGCAAAGGATATTGGAGTGCATTGAATCTTAAAACAGGAAAAGAAACCAAACAGCCAGGAATCAGTGGATATGCACACAATGAAGAAATTTGTTTTATTGGAAAAGACAAGATTGTAGCAATGGGAAATCCTGTCATGACAAAAAATTCTGAATACAACGTCTGGAATAAAATTAATCTAAAAACAGCCAAAGCGACAAAACAATGGGATGACCGCTCCAAAGAAGAACAATATTCAAATAACGAATGGTATGTATACAAAGAAAAGAAAGGAAAGTTACATTTAAAACATCTGGCATGAAACATCCATTGATATTCCAGATGTCAAAACATACATATTATTGATGATGCTGGAGATTATGTTTTATTTGATGATGATCAAGGCAATGATTATTTGTGTAATCTAAGAAATAAGACATATAAGAAATTTATATTGCCAAAAAAATTTAGAGATGATACGCAAATGTATCTGGCAGGAAAAGAGAAGAAGATGCTGGTGCAACATGGAAAAGAAATATATTTGATCGATATTAGTGATATGTATAAAAACATCCAACCAAGGAAATAATACCACTATTATTTTCATAAAGAAGGATGTGACAAAAATTGAAAAATCGTTTATGCATTGAAAATGTTATCGGAAGGGAAGTTTTAGATTCCAGAGGAAATCCAACGGTAGAAGTCGATGTACTTTTAGAAAATGGAGCCTTGGGAAGAGCGATTGTCCCTTCTGGTGCTTCCACAGGTAAATATGAGGCGTTAGAGTTAAGAGACCGCGAAAAAAGATACCGTGGATTAGGTGTTGAAACAGCTGTTAATCATGTGAATCATAAGATTGCAGACCGCTTGACTGGCAAAAATGCACTCAATCAGATTGAGATCGATCAGATCATGTTAGAAGCAGATGGAACCCCAAACAAAGAAAGATTTGGGGCAAACGCAATCCTTGGAGCATCACTTGCAACTGCTAAGGCAGCCGCTTGTGGACTAGGTTTACCGTTATACCAGTATCTCGGAGGCAGCTTTGCATCCAAACTTCCGATACCAATGATGAACATATTAAATGGAGGAAAACACGCAGATAATACCGTTGATTTTCAGGAATTTATGATTGCACCAGTTGGTGCAGACTCTTTCAAAGATGCTTTGATGATGGGAACTGATGTTTATCATACATTAAAATACATTTTGAGGAGAAATCATTTAAATACAGGTGTTGGAGATGAAGGAGGTTTTGCCCCGAATCTGGAAAGCTCAGAACAGGCATTAGATCTTTTGGTGCAGGCAATTGAACAGGCAGGATATAAAACAAAAGAAGAAATAGCAATCGCTATGGATTGTGCTGCATCAGAAATCTATAATGAAGATGAGAAAGTTTATCATTTTATGGGAGAAAGCAGGATGGCAGGCAAGGAAGTAAGAAGAAATTCTGAAGAAATGGTGCAGTATTATGAAAAGCTTGTCGAAGATTATCAATCTTTTCCATTGAAGATGGATTAAATGAAGAAGATATGCCAGGTTGGAAAGTATTGACCTACCGTCTTGGAGAGAAGATCCTGCTAGTTGGAGATGATTTATTTGTAACAAATGTTGCACGGCTAAGAGAAGGAATTAAGGAAAATATTGCAAACAGTATTTTGATCAAGCCAAATCAGATTGGAACATTGACAGAGACATTAGATGCCATTGAGACAGCTGCAAAATCAAACTACAAAACAATCATTTCTCATAGATCAGGGGAAAGCGAAGATACGACGATCGCAGATATTGCAGTTGCAACGAATGCAGGACTGATCAAAACAGGAGCACCATGCAGATCTGATCGTACTGCAAAATACAATCGTTTATTACGTATTGAAGAAGAGCTTGGAAGCTTATCAAAATATGGCTGGTAAAAGGATAAAAATGTAAAAATTATGCAAAGTATTGTTGTTTTCCTTGCAAGTTTGATATGTATATGTTAGAATGAACCACAGTGAATGGAAATATATTAGGAGGCATATCGTGAAAACAGCATTAACTGTAATTTTTATTATAGCATCAATTTTATTAATCATATTAGTATTAATGCAAGAAGGAAAAGAGGCGGGATTAGGTTCTTTAACCGGTGCAGCAGATAGCGGAACATACTGGAGCAAGAACAAAGGTCGTTCTAAGGAAGGAACACTGATCAAAGTGACAACATTCTTTACGATCGTATTTTTCGTAACAGCAGCAATCCTTTGCTCAAGATTTATTTAGAGAAAAGATAAGCACTTCTTAAACTTGTTTTAAGAGGTGCTTTTTATGTCGAAGAGAATTTCAATAAAAGATTAAGAAGATTTAAATATACAGGAGAACGTAATGACAGATAAACGATTTAACAGAAAGAAGAAAATTAAAGCGTTGATCAACGATCCGTATTATCAGCCAATGAAACAAAGAGAGATCGGATACCTGATGCAGGTAGCTCCAGAAGATCGTGACGAGTTTGTTGAGATTTTGAATGAACTGGTAGAAGAAGGATCGATTGAAGTAAGTAAACGTGGAAAATACATGCCGCCAAGTGTGAAGACGGTCAAAGGAACATTCAGTTGTACAAGCAAAGGTTTTGGGTTTGTGACTGTAGAAGGGGAAGATGACGATTATTACATTCATGAGAAGAACATGAATGGAGCTTTCCATGAAGATACGGTCTTAATGCAGGTATTGGACGATCATCCAACTTCTGGAAGAAGAAAAGAAGGAAAGATCATCAAGATTTTAGAGAGAGGAATCAAGACGGTGGTCGGAACTCTTCAGAAAAACCAGAACTTTGGGTTCGTGATTCCAGATAATTTAAGATTTGACAGTGATATTTTGTATCCAAATCTCAGTGCAAGAATCTTACCAGCGGATTTAAAGTGATGGTAGAGATCACAGATTATGGAGATGCCAGAAGAAGTCCAGAAGGAAAGATCATTGAAGTTTTAGGACATAAAGATGATCCAAGAGTTGATATTTTATCAATTGTCAAAGCTTATGGAATCCCAACCCAGTTTGAAGATGATGTCAAACAGCAGGTTGATACGATTCCATCACAGATCAAAGCATCTGACTACAAAGACCGTATGGATATCAGAGACTGGCCAATGGTAACGATCGATGGAGAAGATGCGAAGGACTTAGATGATGCGATCACATTATCAAGAAAAGGAAAGAATTATTTACTTGGAGTACATATCGCGGATGTATCCGAATATGTAACAGAGTACTCTCCATTAGATAAAGAAGCGTTAAAACGAGGAACAAGTGTATATCTTGTAGACCGTGTGATTCCGATGCTTCCACATCAATTATCGAATGGAATCTGTTCCTTAAATCAGGTATGCGACAGACTGGCATTAAGTTGTATCATGGAAGTTGATCCAAGTGGAAAGGTTGTCGATCATCAGATCGCAGAGACATTGATCAACGTCGATCATCGTATGACATATACATCCGTAGCTAAAATTTTGGATGGGGATATGGAAGAACGTAACAAATACGAAGATTTTGTAGAAATGTTTGAGTTAATGAAGGAATTATCCGACATTTTAAGACATCGTCGTCATGAAAGAGGAAGCATTGACTTTGACTTTCCAGAATCTAAGATCATCTTAGATGAAAAAGGCCGTCCAGTTGATGTTTATCCACAGGTAAAATGCAGCAACAAAGATTATAGAAGATTTTATGCTGTGTGCCAATGAAACGATCGCGGAAGAATTTTACTGGAGAGAGATTCCATTTTTGTATCGAATCCATGAGATTCCAGACCATGAGAAGATTGATAAGTTACAGATATTTTTACAAAACTTTGGAATTTACTTAAAGAGCAGTCATGATGAGATTCATCCAAAGGAAGTACAGAAGTTACTGACAAAGATCGAAGGAACACCAGAAGAACCATTGATCAGCCGTTTGACATTAAGATCTATGAAACAGGCAAAATATTCTGCATACAGCTCTATGCATTTTGGATTGTCCACAAAATATTACTGCCACTTTACATCACCTATCAGAAGATATCCTGACCTTCAGATCCACAGGATCATTAAGGAAACTTTGCATAATAAATTTACAACAAGACGATTCAGTCATTACGATGCAATTTTGCCAAAAGTAGCAGAACAGTCATCTAAGATGGAACGCCGTGCAGAAGAAGTCGAGAGAGAAGTATGTAAGCTTAAGAAGCGGAATACATGAGAAGAAGAATCGAAGTACATGAAGGAATCATTTCCGGTGTGACAAACTGGGGAATCTATGTGGAACTTCAAATACGATCGAAGGAATGGTTCATGTATCCATTCTTCCGGGAGACTATTATTACTATGATGAGAAGACCTATTCCATGGTAGGAGAAAGAACTGGAAGAACATTTAAATTAGGAGAGAAGGCAAAAATCCGTGTCAAAGATGTGGATATGATGCTTAAGAATATTGATTTTGAGTTAGTGGAGGATGATGATTATGAGCAAAGCGAAGACGGATGGAATTAAACTCATAGCAAATAATAAAAAGCAAGACATGATTATTTTGTAGAGACAGTTTTGAAGCAGGGATCGTACTTCATGGAACTGGAAGTAAAATCTTTAAGACAAGGACACTGCAGCATCAAAGAATCCTTTGTTGATATTGATAATGGGGAAGTGTTCATTCATCAGATGCATATCAGCCCTTATGAAAAAGGAAATATCTTCAACAAAGATCCACTTCGTACAAGAAAACTATTATTGAATAAATCGGAGATTTCCAAGATGATCGGACAGATCAATCAGAAGGGATATACATTGATTCCATTAAAAGTATACTTTAGTGGAAGTTTGGTGAAAGTTCAGATCGGATTATGCAAAGGTAAGAAACTCTACGACAAACGACAAGATATCTCAAAGAGAGATCAGTTAAGAGAAGCACAGAGAGACTTCAAAGTAAGAAACTTTGGATAATTTCAAGGAAGATTAAAGATTGTATAAGAAGTTATACAAAAAGACTTGACATCCTATATAAGAGACTATATAATATAATTTCGAGACTGGGAAGGCTCTCAGTCTCGAACCAAGCTTATTAATTCCGGGCTAGTAAAGGTTTCGACAGGGGTTATGAAGCTTGAGGAGCCATTGGGAGGGACCACCTTACGGTACAAACTTAAATATAAACGCAGATAATAAATTAGCGTACGCTGCCTAGTTTGCAGCAGTCAGCTCTAGATCACCTGTAGTCTGGAATCCTGGCTTCAAACATGCAGGACCCTTGACCGGTCAAGCTTTGTGCCGGTTAAAGTATTGATGAAGCTACTGAAGCTGTGATCCTGTTAGTCGGAGCACGGTAGAGGGAATGAAAGAAGACTGACTGTAATGGGAGAGCCTCATGTGAATTGGCTTTTGGACGCGGGTTCGATTCCCGCCTAGTCCATTCTTAAACCTCACGTTTTTACGTGGGGTTTTCTTTTTTCATGTTGCATTCGTGTTGCAATATATTTTCAAAGTATGCATCAATCGTATCATCAACCTTGATTCGTTCGGATGAAAAGGTCTGCTGATATACAGGCACGTTCGATCTGACGGGAACGGATCTTTCGCTGATAAGCTTTATATTTCGGAGAATAAGTGATGATCAGATTTTCATCCATGTTCTCAGTGACAACAGGGATTTTTATATTGTAGAAATGAGATGAACTTGCTCCAGATGCGAACATCAGACATAGACCACTCTTATTAGAGGAAATTGATAAATATGTGACAGTGATCGGAGATGCATCGAAAGTTTCTACGATTACAAATGCTGTGTATGAAGGGTATCCTGTGGCGTTAGATATCTAGAGAAATAAAAACATATTTATAAGAAAAATCATAAAGGCATTGGATGTTTTTTAGAAATATCTGGTGCCTTTATTTTGTGCTATAATGAGAATAAAAATTGATAGAATAAAATGTAAGGGGAAGAAATAAGTGAAACGATGTAAAATTACTGCAATCCGCAAAACAGAATATAAAGACTTAATGGAAAAGTATGAAAATCCTATGGAGAATGCTTGCGATATAGAAGAGGGCAAGTATTTACTGCAGAAGGATGGAAACGACCAGAAGGATTTTGTGAAAGTGCATGGGAGAGTATCTCCGTTTGTTATGACATTAGTTTATGGAGGCAGCGATATTTATGAAGGATGGATGAAAAATAAAAAATCAGCAATGATCAGCTGTAATGATGGATTCCGCCCGGTTAGTTTTTATATCGAAGTGTTGGAAGATGAAAGAAGCTAGAGTTTTATTTTAAGAAGGAATATGGTACTATTGATTATAAATATGGGCTGTAGATGTTAAATTAATATGGGACAGATTATAATACAACATTGAGAAACAAGGAAAGGCGGAGGCACTTATGGCAGAACAGATTAGAAGGACAAAATGAGATGGTGCGGCAATCCAGATTTGTAATTATGAGAATGTACAATAATTTTCATTTGACTTTTTAAAAATCAAAATATAATAAAAAACGAACGAGTAGCAAACGAGCGTAAATCCAGTTTTTGCTACTCGTTTTTCTATTTTTACAATCATAAAATGTCATTAAAAGTGTGTAGCCAATCAGCGTAAGACCAGCTTATTCTGATGAACTACATTCTTTTTTATGCAAAAACAGATACTAAATTAAGAAAAACCGCATAAATACAGTGTTTATCAGCAAAATAGCAAGAGGGAAATAAGGAAATTTACAACGAAATTACAACAAATGAAAGAGCCCTATGTAACGACTTATAAAGAGAAATACAGAGTTATAAGAAATCGACGCTTGAAACAGAGCGTCCTTTTCTATGTCGTGAAACAGCATACTATATCATTTCTGCTTGATTATCTTAAGACTTATTAGACTATGGTTTGTCAAGAGCTTGTTGCGTATGCAATGCGTTAGCACTCTTTACAACCATAGGCTGATAAGTAATCTGTTCATAAGCAGAAATAATATAGAATTATCAATGCTCGATACTATGGAATATCAAAAAATAATTCTTTGACAAAATTTAATAAAATCGTACCATTAAATATGGTATAATAACTCGAGGAAATAGGGAGGTAATAAATTAAAATGAATAAAATTAGTATAAGATTAACAAGTTTTTTGTTGGCAATTTTTAGTTATGTTTTAATTTTCAAAATATAGTATCCAATCAAGAACAAATACCACTTAATACCAATGAACAGTTTGAAATAAATATTGCAAATACATTGATAACTAAAGAAGAATTGGCATTAGAATTGGATAAAATAGTTGATACTAATAATGCAACACTGATTAAAATAGCAACACCAACTAATGATTATGAAAATAAAAAAGATATTATTTACTTTGGTAGTAAGAAACCTATTAGTAATGATTTAGTTGTTACAGGCAATAAAATAAATTGGCTTGACGCAAAATTGACAGGGGAATTGATTTCATCAAAAAATATAGGAAGTCGTCCATTATATGGAACATACGCAACAGATAACAATGCAGATTTTAAACATGACATTGAACAATGGGCGATAGAAAATGGTATTGATATTGAATGGACGGCTACTCCCTCACTGCTAAAAGATATTTATTATAATTTGGTGCATAACGGAGTAGGAAACGTAATTTTGACGGCATTTTTATTATTTATTTCTTCTATGATTGCGTGGTTTGTTTTAAGAGCAAAGGGGCGTAGTATTAGATTATTGGGCGGAGTAGAATTAAATAAAATTTACAAAGAAGATACGTTGGCAATATCAAAATTATTTATACCAAGTTATATTACCGCACTTTTTATATTCTTACTATATATAGGAGTTTCAAGAGGAATTAGACAAATTCCGTTAGTTGTTACAAATAGTTTAATTATATTAGTTGTTCTGACGGTTATATCATTAGTAGTAACATATGGAATGTCAATTATAGTGAAGCCTAAAAGTGAACATATAGCAAAAAGAATAATACCACTAAAAGATTCAAACAATTAAGTGTAGGTACTAGAATTATATCAATTATATTAGCACTTTTGATAGTACCAAGTACCATTACATCAGCTTACGTTCTTCAACAATTATCTCATGAATATTCTTTGTGGGAAAATATGCAAAGTAATGTAAGTTTATCTTTCGGAGATTTAGACTCATTAGAAACAGAAAAGATGCGACAACATGTAGAGAAGTTTTTTAAAACTATGGAAAAAAATAATAATCTCTCTTTATCTTTAGTAATTGATAAATCTATTGAATTAAACAAAGAGGAATATGGTGGATACGACCATATTATTATTACAGATAGAAGTTGGATAAACTCTTTCAACATAGGAATAGAAAAAAACGGTAAGGGTGGTAAATTAACAAAAATAGAGTTAAATGCGTTAGACAAACCGTTACAAGATTTTCTAACGGCACAAATGCCATTGTGGACAAAAACACAAGAAGTACAGCCTAAAGGAGTAGAGTTTTACGAATTTATAGGAAAAAATTTTTTGGGATTACCTCCTAATGTTGGCTCTGGTGGAAGTACCGTTCAAGCTACCAATCCTTTGATTATTCTAATTGATAGTCCATCGGAAATATTAGATATTTTAGGCTTTACTTTGCCAGCTTGTTCCAGCGGAAATGTCGTTTTTCCAAATGAACAATTATTAAGAACCGAATTGAATAAATCACCGATAAAAGAGTTTGTTATATCTATCGACACTATTGCTGATGTTGCTTTAGCACAAGCTCAAAAATTTGAAAAAGAAGCAATATTCTACATTGTAGCTTGTATATTGATTTTTATATCTATGGTTTTTGCTGGTATTCTTACTGCTCAATTATGGGTAAACGAAAATAAAAAACGCATATTCACATTACATACATTTGGGAAATCATATAAGGAAATCATTATGCCTAATTTTATAAAAGAATGTTGTGTTGCAATACTTACAATATTTGTAGGAGCAATAATTTCGTTTGTTATAAGGCGACCGGATATTATTACAGTAATTATTGTAAGTATAGCTATTTTAATCTTGTATAGTTTAAGCAGTTTCATTGCATATCATATATGTACTAGACAAGCATTTTATAGAGTAGCGACAAGAAATGACTAAAAACATAAAGAACGGAGTAAAAAAATGGAAATAAAAATAAGTAATATTAGTGTTAAGATTAATGGAAACCTAATTTTTTCAAATTTAAGTTATATTATGAATAGTGGCGATATGATAGCTTTAACAGGTGCTTCGGGTTGTGGAAAAACGACATTGCTAAACTGTTTAGGTTTAATACAACCAATTGAGAGTGGAACTATTTTAATTGACCAAAAGAATGCCACCAAATGGAATGATAAAGAGAAAACTAACTTTTGGCATAAATATGCTACATTTATTTATCAAGATTATGGTATCATCGAAGATGAAAGTGTTGCTTATAATATAACACTGGATAAATCTAAAATCCGTAAATCAGAAGTGGAAACAATTTTAAAAAAAGTGGGGCTAAGCGGTAGAGCTAATGAACAAGCTGTAGTTTTATCTGGCGGAGAAAAGCAAAGAATAGGTATAGCAAGAGCAATTTTGAAAAACGCTTCTATAATTTATGCTGATGAGCCTACGGCTTCTCTTGATAGCGAAAATAGACAAATAGTAATTAAGTTACTTAAAGAATGTGCTTTAAATGGAGCAATAGTCATTTTAGCTACACATGATGATAGATTGGTAAATGAATGTAGTAAAGTTATAGATATGTCAAGGTTATAGTTTTACAGGAAAAAGCTTTCTACCGACGGAGTGATCCGCCAGCGGTGACGGTCGTAAGACATATCGCCACGCCAGCTTGCTGGCGAGCGGACGGTTCACTTCGGCGGTTGGGCGAGCTTGCGAGCCTTACAAAGCCCCCGTTATCTAACAGGGGGGTACTATTACAAGAAACAAGGCACAAAACAATTACAAAAATCCCGATATGAAACGATGTACGAAGTTATAAGAACTTACTGCACTTCACACCCTGTCATTTCTACCCGACAGGTCGAAAACAGCATATCGGAAGCAAAAAATACAAGGTGTATGCTCCTATGGGCGTATGCCTTTTTTGATTGGAGGAATGAACATGAATGACATGGAATTTATCGAAGCATTGAAAACAAAACGGAACGCCTGCGGTTATTCCCAAAGCAGACTGGCAAAGGAACTGCACATCAGCAGGCAAAACCTGAATGAGATTGAGAACGGGAAAACAAGAGCCGGCAAAGAAATGAAGCATACGCTCCTGCATTATCTGGACTACTGCAAATGCACACAGCCTTTTACGCTGAATATTGATTATCTGCGTGTCCGCTTCCCTACTACGGACGCATTGGAGATTATCAAAAACGTGCTAGCTATGAAAGCTGAATACTTTATCCATGAAGATTACGGGCTGTTCGGCTATGAAGAACTATACCGCTATGGCGAGATTATTGTTACCGCTTCCAAAGACGCTTCTATGGGCGTTTTACTGGAATTAAAGGGCATGGGCTGTCGGCACTTGGAACACGTCCTACAGGCAAGGAAAACAGGCTGGTATCACTTTTTGAGCCGTTGTATGGACTATGAGGGTATCTTTAAGCGTCTTGACTTGGCTGTCAATGATATGGGCGGACTGCTGGATATAGAAATCCTAAGAGAACGCTATTACGCCGATAAGGTATGGAAACGCTCAAGGAAATATGAGGGCGTGGACAGTGGAAAACTGTCGGGGGCAAAGGGAGATACCGCAAAGACCTTTTATATCGGTTCAAAGAACAGCCCTATCTACTTCTGCCTGTACGAGAAAGAAAAAGAGCAGAGGAACAAAGGCATACAGACCGACATCAAGAACCGTCTTGAAATCCGACTAAAAAATGAAAAGGCAGGACAGGCGGTGGAAGAACTTATTTTTTCAAGAAATCCCGAACAGACCATTGCAAGCCTTGTCCTCATGCAAGTGGACTTTCCCGACTATATCCTGTGGGATATATTCATTGAGAATATGACCGCTTCCCTCCCGTTCATCATGACACCTGTTGCCGTCAACATGGATAAGACGATACGCTGGCTGGAACGGCAGGTCATGCCCTCTCTGCTGATGATAAAGGAGATTGAAAAGGAAACGGGGGCGAACTACTTGGAAGCAATCGACAGGCAGACGAGATTGACAGACAAACAGGAATTGAAAATCAAGCAAATGACAACCGACATATCCGATGTGATTATAGGCTGATACCGCTGTTTCTAAGGAATAGCGGTATTTTTGATTGGAAAATATTTTCAAGAAATTTCCGCAAACAGTCATTATTTGGGCGGTCAGCGGACAGATATGGGATAGAAAGAAGAAATCTTGATTTTTTTCGCTTCCAGCTTAACAAACAGCTACTTGCTGGACAGATATGGTGTGGAAGAAGAAAGATAAAAAAATTTCTGGATTTAGTCATTAAATCGCATGTTGTTGTCCCTATATGGAGTAGAAAGAGAAATTTCTTTTCAAAAATGGAAGCAAAACGCCGTTTCCTGTCCCTATATGTAGTGAAAGGGAAAAAAGCAAAGCATTTTTGCAACAAATCGTCTTTTAGCGGACTGATATGGAGTGAAAGAGGAAAAAAGTGAAATTTTTTTATCAATCAACTTAGCAAACAGCACTTTGCTGTCCCTATATGGTGTGAAAGGAAGAAAGCAAAGCGATTTTTGCCAAAATGCACCTTTCTATTTGTATTAATGGTGTAGGGGAGATTTCTTCTTTCAAGCGTTCTTTGATAAGTGAATAAAGCGGTCAGATACGTTAGACGGACAGCGAGCCGTTGGAGCAGACATGCCACGACCTTATTTCCTGCCCTGTAAGCGAGCGAGAAATGTCTGTGTTCATAGAAAAGGCTTGTCCCCTTTTCCAGTCATGACCTGTCCCGTCTGATAATGATACTCCCGTACAGCCACAGCTTGAGCGTTCAGAGCGTCGCACGCAATGGGTACGGCTACATGAGAACCATGCAGAGGTGCAATCCCTGTGGGCTTTGACACAAGCCGTCTGACCGCTTCAAAACTACGAGGAAAGGAGGTGTCATATCTATGCACGATTTAAGTATGCCGTTATGGGAAAGATACCTCATGACGATAGAGGAAGCGTCCAGTTATTTCCGTATCGGGGAGAACAAGCTCCGCCAGCTTGCCAACGAATACAAAGAGGAATGTGTTGTGATGAACGGAAACCGTATGCTCATCAAGAAAAAGAAATTTGAAAAAGTCATAGACCGATTGGAACAAATCTAGTGAAAAAGAGCCTTGTGTGTGATAAGATGTGTATAAGTCGTTACAGCAAGGCTCTTTCTTACTGAAAGGAGTTAAGAAAGAATGTCATCAGCAAAAAGACGGGATAACAGAAACCGTATCTTATACAGAGGAGAGAGCCAAAGACAAGACGGCAGGTACACCTATAAATATGTGGACGCACTGGGAAAAACAAAGTATGTCTACGCATGGAAGCTGTTGCCTACGGACAAGACACCAGCAGGAAAGCGTGAGGACTTGTCGCTAAGGGAAAAAGAGCGTATCATACAGCGTGATTTATATGACGGTATCGACACAAAGGGAAGCAAGATGACCTTGTGCCAGCTATACGCCAAAAAGAACGCCCAACGACCGAACGTGAAGAAAAGCACAACAGGGGCGTAAATACCTCATGGAAGCGTTGGAACAGGACAAACTGGGAGCAAGGAGCATAGACAGCATAAAGCCGTCAGACGCTAAGGAATGGGCGGTCAGAAAGAGAACGGTTTTCCTACAAGACAATCAATAACTACAAGCGTTCCCTGAAAGCGTCATTCCACATGGCAATAGAGGACGATTATGTAAGGAAGAACCCTTTTAATTTCCAGCTAAGCGAGGTCATAGAGGACGACAGCAAGCCGAAAGTCGCATTGAGCGAGGAACAGGAAGCAAGATTGTTAGACTTCATGGAGCAGGACAGAACCTATCAGAAGTATCATGATGATGTGCTTATCCTGCTGAAAACAGGCTTGCGTATCTCGGCTGTGCGGACTGACAAGGAGCGATATTGATTTCAAGAACCATGCAATCCGTATCAATCATCAGTTACTTAGGGACAAGGACGGTTTCTACATAGCAGAGCCAAAGACAAAGAGCGGTTTCCGCAACGTGCCTATGAGCGAGGAAACAGAGAAAGCCTTTAAGAGGGTGCTGAAAGGAAGCAGAAGCCGACACTCAAGGAGATAGACGGCTACCACAATTTTCTGTTCATCAGCCCTAGTGGAAAGCCTATGCAGGAGAGCAATTATAAATCGGTACTGAATGGCGTTGTAAAGAAGTATAACAAGAGTCATGAGAAAACGCCGTTGCCGAGGATAACGCCCCACAGCCTAAGACATACGTTCTGCACACAGCTTGCACAGAAGAACATGAACCCGAAGAATTTACAGTATATCATGGGACACGCAACCATAACGATAACGCTGGACTTGTACGCCCATGCGTCAGAGGCAGGAGCAAACAGAGAATTGAGAAGCCTTGTAGCATGATTTACAACGATTTATACAACGTTTTCGAGTGAAAATATAAGGGATTACGACCAGTTCCACGGTAGACCTGCGAGAAGAAAAAAACCGTCAAACCCTTATAAACAGGGATATATTGACGGTTCGTGATAGTTATAAAAAGATACTGAAAAATCTATGCTGTTTTAATACCAAAAAGGAGGAAAAATTAAAATGGCAGAAAGTAACAAGATGAAGGATATGCCAGTCAATAAGCTCATGATCCAGATGGGAATTCCAATGATCTTATCAATGGCATTGCAGGCAGTCTACAATATTGTAGATAGTGCTTTTGTAGGTAACATGAGAGCAGGAAGCGAGGCGGCCCTAAATGCCTTGACGCTTGTATTTCCAGTTCAGATGCTGATGGTTGCGGTAGGGATTGGAACAGGAGTAGGAACCAATGCACTTCTTGCAAGAACACTCGGACAGGGAAATCATAAAAAAGCAGGTAAGGTTGCTGGAAACAGTTTGTTTTTAGGCGGGATCATTTATGTGGTCTGTTTGCTCTTTGGAATCTTTGGAGTTAAAACATACATTTCATCACAGACGGTTGATCCGCAAGTAATCTCTATGGGAACAAGTTATCTTAGGATATGCTGTATTATTTCCATGGGAATCATTTTCTTTTCTCTATTTGAAAAGTTGTTACAGGCAACAGGGCGTTCGCTCTATTCAACAATCGGTCAGGTTGCGGGAGCAGTGGTAAATATCATCCTTGATCCGATCATGATCTATGGGATTGGACCTGTTCCAGAAATGGGGGTTCAAGGTGCAGCTTATGCAACAGTCATCGGACAGGTAGTGTCAACAGTGTTATTGTTTATCTTTCATATGAAATTAAACAAAGAATTTGAACATGGAGCAAAGTATATGAAGCCAGATGCTGGAATTATCAAAGAAATATATGCAATCGGACTTCCGGCGATCATTGCACAGGCATTGATGTCGATTATGGTATATGTAATGAACCTTATTTTGAAATTCAGTCCTTCCGCTCAGACAGCCTACGGATTGTTTTATAAAGTACAGCAGTTTGTTTTATTCTTAGCATTTGGACTAAGGGATGCGATTACACCGATCATAGCATTTGCTTATGGGATGGGAAGTAAAAGAGGATAAAAGATGGAATCAAATATGGATTGATGTACACGAGCGTATTGATGATCTTTGGAATTTTGATCACAGAAATATTCCCAAGTTCTTTTGCAACATTATTTAATGCAGGAAGTTCCAGAGAATATTTTATTGGTGCAATGAGAATTATCTAAATCAGTTTTATTTTGCTGGGATTAATGTGGCATATCAGGAATATACCAAGCATTGGATGGTGGTATGGAATCATTAATTATTTCACTGCTTAGGCAACTTGTGGTCATATTACCCCTGGCAGGAATCTTTTCAATCTTTGTAAGAAATGGACGAGCAGGAGTATCTTTAATCTGGTGGGCATTCCCAATTACAGAACTTGCAGCATGTCTGATCGGATTTATCTTTTTAAAGAAGATAAGAAAAACAAAAGTGGACCGATTAACACATTAAGGAGGAAGGTATTATGGCAAAAAGAATCATTACAATCAGTAGAGAATTTGGAAGCGGTGGACGATTTATCGGAGAAGAAGTAGCACAACAGCTTGGAATTGCTTATTATAGTGAAAATATTATAGATCAGATTGCGCAACAGTCAGGATTATCACCAGAATATATCGAAGAAAATGCAGAATTATCCCCAAAGAAAGGATTTTTTGCCTATGCATTTTCGGGTCGTGATATTACAGGGAAATCCGTGGACGATATGCTGTATGAGGCACAGAGAAAGGTAATCTTTGGAAATTGCAGAAAAAGAACCATGCGTTATGATTGGGAGAAATACTGATTTTATACTGAAGGGTAGAGATGATGTGTTAAATGTGTTTATACATGGAGACATGCCAGAGAAGATCAAACGTATTTGCAAGTTATATAATGTTACAGAAGACGGGGCAGTAAAACTTATAAAGGATACAGATAAAAGACGAAGGACAAATTATAATTTCTATACAGAACAAAAATGGGGGATGGCAAGTAATTATACATTGTCATTAAACAGTTCGCAGTTGGGATATGCAAGGTGTGAGAAGATGATCATGGGTTGTGTGGATATTTGTTAGATTATAGGAATTTTTCTTATTATCTCATATAGGAAATATTTTTGAATCTGATATACTAAAACTATAAGGAGGAATATAAAATGGAATTTCAAACGATGGGAACAAAGTTATCAAAGTAAACAAGATTAAATTCATCAGATAGTAGAGTATCTGCAAAAGCAAGGAATAAAAAATAACGCTATTGTCCTTCATCGATTGGAGCAGATTTAGGACTCACATTTCTTTCTCAGATGAAAATTCCAATTGAGCATACTTTTTTGATGGAGGTCAATTTGCACAGATTTCAAGATTGACAAGGAAGGTTATGGTTCCCTTTTTGTATCTGGCGATTAAGAGCCTTTATTGGAGTAAAGGAGCGACTTTAAGTAAATTTATGTGGTGCAGTGAAGAAAGTATAAAGCCATATTTTATAAAAGCAAGAAAAAATCTGCAGTATAAAAATCTATATCGACAGATGATGGACAGTTTGGAAGATAAAGATTTCAAAGCTGTCACAAGAGGTTCAAAAGAACCATTTCTTTGAGTTTGGAAGTGTCGAGGAACATTATAAATATCGTGATGCTGTAAAGAAGGCGTATCCGTACAGGAAAATTGATGAGAATAGTTAGCGAACACTAATGAAAGGGAGAAAAGAAGAATGAATGAAAAAGCAAATTATGGAAACTGGGTACCTGAAAAAGCATTGTATATGTTATTTGAGAAGTAATTGTTTTAGGTGTTATTGCGGTAGCAGTACAAGTAGCTTTAAGTGAAATGGTCATTGCAATCATAGTAGGCGTATTATGCATTATGACTCTGGTAATGGCAATTTATATGCTGATCTGTCATGAAGCATTCGCATTTGGAAAAGGAAATATGATGGCAGGAGTACATGAACATCTGATTAAACATCTTGATTGGGATGGTGAAGGGAAACTTCTAGACATCGGATGCGGAGCAGCAGCACTTACTGTTCATTGCCAAAGCATTTCCAAAGGCACAGATCACAGCGATGGATCACTGGGGTGTGGAATGGAATTATGCAAAAGAGCAGTGCGAGAAAAATGCAAAGATTGAAGGAGTTGCAGACCATATCGCTTTTCAAAAAGGAGATGCAGCAAAACTGGATTTCCCTGATGAGACATTTGATGCAGTCGTAAGCAATTTCGTGTTTCATGAAGTGCGAACAGCAAAAGATAAGAGGGATGTTGTAAAAGAAGCATTAAGAGTTTTGAAAAAGGCGGTGTATTTTCTTTTCAGGATATGTTTTCACAGAAAGCATTGTACGGAGATATGGAAGAGTTTGTAAAATCTTAAAAGAAGAAGGAATTTCAGAAGTTCACTACATAGGAAATCTGGAAAAGAAGCTAGACTTTATTCCGGGATTTGTAACAACACCATGGATGATCAGCGGGATGGGAATTATTTATGGGAAAAAATAGGACACAGTCAGGAAATTTTGATAAAATATAAGAAATTAATTAACAGGTTGAAAGAGGCTTCGGTATTCTGCAAAGGGGGGCAAATCCAGTTTAATAAAATTGGAAATTGCGAAGAGGGGGGCAAATCCAGTTTAATAAAATTGGAAATTGCGAGAAAGGAGAATGGGCAGGATCAGGAACACTTCGTGGAAACTTTGGAAGTGTGGAATCCTACATCACAGTCCATACAGTATGAAATTTTGTGGCGAAAAAAGACTTAGAAAAAGCACAGGCTGTAATGTGGAATTTGCTTAGATAAAGTAGATACATGATGATAATGAAGAAAGGAAAGATACTGTATATTACTAAAGTGATATGCAGTGCCATTCTTTATGGTATAATAAGAATATCATAAAAATTCATTGCAGACCGCATGATGTATGTTGCAGATTGGAGGCAAATATGAGCAGAAAACAAGAACAAAAAGTAAGACAAGAAATAATGCAAAAAGCAGGGCAAAAAAAGCAACTGTTTCAACAGTGAAAAGTACAGATACAGAAGAGACTGTTATTCCAACAGTAGAACCTGCAATAATAAAAGAGGAAGTTGCACAACGAGAACCAAAGAAGAAATCAAAATAGAAACGCCAGTAGAAGAAAATCAGGTTATTGAACAGCCTGATCTTGGACCAAGAAGAAGTGTCGTTTTTATTGGCTCAGAATGCTATCCATTTGTGAAAACAGGAGGTCTTGGAGATGTAATGTCTGCACTTCCAAAGAGTCTTGCTAAATTAAATGTAGATGTGAAAGTAATCCTTCCAAGGTATAAATGCATTCCTTGGGAATACCAAGAAAAGATGGAATACAAAGGATCATTTTATATGGATCTATGTGCAGATGGAAAACAATATTATGTAGGTATTATGGAATATCAAGAAGATGGTGTTGTTTATGATTTTATCGATAATGATGAATTCTTCTCATGGGGAAATCCATATACGAATCTTATTGATGATATTCCTAAGTTCTGTTACTTTTCCAAGGCAGCATTGGCGGCACTGAATTATCTGGACTGGGTTCCTGATGTAGTACACTGCCACGACTGGCAGGCAGCGTTGGTACCACTTTATTTAAGAACCTGTTTTCAGAATACGAATGTTGGACGGGCAAGTGCAGTACTTACGATACATAACCTGAGATTCCAGGGAGTATATGACAGAAAAATGATTCAATACTGGTCAGGTCTTCCTGATTATGTATTTAATAAGGACTGCATGATTCAGAACTGGCTGGATGCGAATATGTTAAAAGGTGGTATTACTTATAGTAATGTAGTTACAACCGTAAGTAATACGTATGCTGGAGAAATTCAAACAGAAGAATATGGAGAAGGACTTGCAGAGCACTTAAGATATCACCAGAATAAGATCAGAGGAATTGTAAATGGTATTGATATCAACATCTGGAATCCATCTACAGACAAGTTGTTAAAAGCAAATTATGATGTAAAGACAGCAATCGAAAATAAAAAGAAGAATAAGAAAGCACTCCAGGAATCTTTGGGATTAGAAGTGGATGACCACAAGATGGTGATCGGACTTATTTCACGTCTTACGAACCAAAAAGGACTTGATCTTGTAAATGACGTAATTCCGAGAATTATGGATGGGAATACACAGGTGGTTGTTCTTGGTACTGGTGATTCCTGGTATGAAGATGCTTTCCGTTATTATGAAAATAAATATAAAGGAAACTTCTTGTGCATATATTGCTTACAATGAAAATGTCGCTCACAATATTTATGCAGGATGTGATGCACTTTTAGTTCCGTCAAGATTTGAACCATGCGGACTTACACAGCTGATAGCTATGAGATATGGTGCGATTCCGATTGTAAGAGAAACAGGAGGACTTAAAGATACTGTTTGGCCATATAACATGTTTGATAATACAGGTAATGGTTTTACATTTGATCGATATGAAAGCGGACTTCTGTATGATACGATCAATAGAGCAAAGACATGCTACTTTGAGAATAGAGCAAGCTGGGATGATATGGTAATCCGCGATATGAATAAAGATGTTTCCTGGGAAAAGAGTGCAAAACAGTACAAAGATATGTATGTAGGATTAACACCAAGATAAAATTGTGATTTGTTGATAGTGTTGCATGTATGAGTCAGAAAGAAGAAGAAATATTTATAAGAATAAAGGGTGACACTCCACATTTTTGAAAGCGTTTTTTACAAATCGCTGATCCGCGCCTGTTCCTTTGTCTCCCTGGCTGCGAGCCAAAATGCCCGCAGCTGCGGTCAGACAATCAACCACAGGGCGCTGCGAATTTGTAAAAAACGCATTCAAAAAGTGCTCATGTTGTCACCCTTTATTCTTATAAATATTTCTTCTCTTGTTCTCTGACTCATACAACGAAACACTATTCAAACCACCACACAGTGTGTATGTTTTACTGTATTGGTATTTATAATAAACACTGTCTACCACTACAAAAATTGAAAAATAATAACATTTAACATACCCCCACTCAAGTTTTCCAATCTTGTAATTCAGTGCTGAAATCGGAATCTTTTGTGGTGATCGTCCATGGTTTTCTCAATAGGGGATGACGGGCATAGGGATAGCCCGTCGTTATTGGCTATTTTTCTACATCATTGAGGAGCCAACATATTACCCTCATATTCTAGATAAAAAGATTCATACAATGGACTCTTAACAGTTCCGCCAAAGAAGTAACCTCTGTAACCTGCAGTTGGCTTTTTATAATATTTGGGTTTTGCTGTTATATGATAGTTTATACAAATTGTTGTGGCATTTTTTAAAGAAACCTTTCTACCATTTTTTATCTTTTTGGATTTATTTTTATAAAAGATTTCAATACTGTCCACCTTATAATTCTTGACAGTTTTAACAGTAATCTTTACTTTTGATTTTGGAGCAGTTCCTTTATCCCTTACCGTCCAATGGCCTTTTGCAAGAGCAGCATAATTTTTGGAGCCGATCTTTACACTTTTAAATACTCGAGAGTGCTTTTTGAATGTTACGGCACAAGACAGGTTATAGCTCTTTCCATTCTGTTTTACTGTAAAACGGAGTTTTGTTTTTTCGCCATCTTTTACATCATGTATGGAATCGGAATCTGATGTCGTTTGTACAAAAACAGCGTTAAGACCAGCTGCTTTTGATGCGGTATAATATTTGTTAGATGATTTTACATTTGTGATTACAGCGGACCTGGATAAATTCTTTATATAAATATATCCATCTCCTTCTGTGGGCATTTCATTTCCACTAATATAAGCATTATAAAACTCCAGAGTCTGTTTCTTCGGGCACTGAGGTGCCTTTGCTGCTGCGCTTACTGCTGTAGGTACTGCCAGGATTACGAAAAGGCATGCCAATAAGCTTACTAAAATGTTTCTTGTCTTTTTCACTTTGATTTTCCTCCTGATTATTTGGTTTTTTCATTTTGTGATGCTGTTAATTTCTCTTTTTCCTTCCACTCCTTTCCCATTATAACGTGTTTAAAAGTTTTGCTTCAGCTATATTGTCAGGCTTTCCCTTTGAGTCGTTATATTTTTACATCATTATACTAATCTTATTATAAGCGGTCAATATTTTCCAAGATCATAATTCACGAAAATCTTTTTCGTGGTTACCGTTCACAGTAACACGCTTCGCGCCGCAATTCTCGGGTTTTCTGTGAACTTTGTTCGCAAAAAAACACCTCGCGGAATGTTACAGTGAACAATAACTTTTCGTGTTAATTGCAATTCAAACTTCCACTTCAGGAGCGTGTTTTAAAAGAACAGACGGTTGTGGAAGAATCCGGTGCGAGACGGCTGAAAACCAAAGAAGGTGGAGCTATGGGTTCCCAGATCCTGCAGAATCCCTCTGACCCGGATGCAACTTACCGTGAAAAAGAGGGAGGGGAAACAAAACCGTGGTTATACAGCAAACATTGTGGAAACTGTTGAATCCATGGAAAAAACAGAGGAGCCAACAGTGCTTATAACAGATGGGGCCTATAGCGGCAGGGACAATACAAACGCTGCAATTATATCAACCAGACTGGACAATGCAGGATATCATTTCCAAAAAACAAATGTGAAAACTGTCCACACCGTGACCAGTGCAACCCCAAGATGTTTAAAGGACCAGTGTGAGTCAGTGCGCCTTAATTCCCAGATCAGTTAACAGAGCAGAAACAGTGGTGTGGGTTATTACCCCAAAACAGATCTAACAATGGATATTTGTTGTTTTATAAGAAATTTTCAAGGAACATAGATTTCTATGGGCGATAATTATTATGTTTTGACACCCATATCAAATTTATAATTTATAGTAAATTGAAATATATAGATTTTATGAATTAAAAGATAAGGTTTGTACTGTTATAGAAGATAATAAAGGGTATGCAATTATCTCAGAACTACCTTTCGTTAAAAATGCACACCACCGTCAGAAGTCGAACTTGAACTGATTACGATTTCCACCTACTACATTATTGCTTAATTGCCATATTTTGAAGTGGTTTGCAAAAAGTGTAGTAATTAACAAGAAAAATACAATGCTTAAAAACCGATAAAACCTTGCAAAACTCGGAATTATAGGGCATTTCAAATTAAAATTTCTTCAAAAGCAACGGTATTTCCGCCACAAGCATTCAATCCATCCGGCAAGATAAGAAAACGGTATGCTTCAATTTGCAATGAAAAATGGAACACAAGAATAGCAGCAAAGATCACACGAACAGACATATTCACAAAACTACTGATCAACGTAATTTTAAGATCTCCGATTCCACGAAATATCCTGAACCCCATTTGTAACCGCAGGAAACAGATACATTAAAGAAATCAGTTTTAAATAAGTCACTCCATGTTTACATACCATAGGATCACTTGAGAAAAGCTGCATCAATGGATGTGCTAAAAAGAAACACAGCAAAAAGATAAAAATTCCATAAATCAGTTCAATCTTTATTCCGCAGAAAAGCGGCTTTAATTCGATTTGTCTTTTGCACCCTTATTTTGAGCCATTAAAGCAGGCATGCGCGATGTTTTGCTGTGGAATATAAGCAAAGTCATCGATGCGGTTTACTGCCGCAAAGGCAGCAGATACAAAGACACCCATAGAGTTTACGATAGACTGCACACCTAGTTTACCAAGCTGTACTGTAGCCTGCTGCATAGCAGAAGCCCATCCATATGCAATGGTCTGTTTTAAAAGAGATGGGTCAAAGACAAGCCATTTCTTTCCGAGTCGATAGAATCTTCTTTTGAATATAAATGATGCAAAGTAAGCAGGAGATTGCTTCGCTTAATACGGTAGAAATAGCACAGCCTTCACTTCCCATATGAAAAATAAGTACAAAACAAGATCTCCAAATACATTGACCACAGAGCTGATGATCAGAAAATAAAGAGGAGATTTACTGTCTCCAAGAGCGCGGAGTGTACTGGCAAAACAGTTATACATAAATGTAAAATAAGGCCAGAAAAATAATGCGTAAATAAAGTTTGGTCATAGGAATGATCACGGAATCCACCTGCATCAAGGTAAGGATTGGATGAGCAAATAAAATACAAAACAGACAACGTAAGAGAAAATATAATGCCAGAGATCATTGTTGTGCTGATCTGTTTGTGGAGTTTATCGTATTCCTTAGCTCAAACATATTTCCCATCAGGATACTGGCACCCATACAAAGTCCATTTAGAAATAAAATAAATAATGTAGAAATCGGATTACAGATACCAACAGCAGCCAAAGCATGACTTCCAACAAAACGCCCGACAATGATACTGTCGATTGCTATACATCAGTTGAAAGATATTGCCAAGGACGAGGTATCGTAAATCGAATCAGTTGTGTGATATTTCCAGTTGTTAAATCTTTTTCCATTGTAATAATTCTCCGTTCATGTAGATTTTAAACTGTAGGCTATTGTACCATGTTTTACTATGTAGTACATATATGATACTTTGGTGATTCTATAAATTTAAGAAAGAAATTTGATCATTTTATTCTTTTCAAACGATTTGATATCATTTAAAATATAGAAAAATATGACTATAATAATAGGAATGAAAAATGACGATCAGAAATGGGAGAAATAACAAATGAGCCAAAGAAAAAACAAAAAAGTATACTATCACCTGCCAGGATTATTTGAATTTTATGAATTATATTGTGCCTTTCTGCCATTATATAAGGAACACAGAGAATACTTTTATGACTGGTGTGAGATCAGTTCCATCTATGGCTCTCCTGCAGATTGTCTCTGGGGAGGCGGACGCGCAGGATTTGGATCTGATAATCCAGAAGAAGTCTTAAAACTTACACAGGAATATGGAATTTCAGCCAGACTGACTTTTAGCAACAGTTTACTTAGAAAAGAACATTTAACAGATAAAAAATGTAATATCCTATGCAAAATGTTTGAAGAAGTTGGAGAAAAAAGAAATGGTGTGATCGTCCATTCGATTTATTGCTTAAGTATTTGGAAATAAATTATCCAAAATTATATTTTGTATCTTCTACGACAAAAGTGTTGACGGATTTTAATGAATTTTTGCAAGAAGTAAAGAAAGAAGATTTTCGGTATGTAGTACCAGATTTTCGGTTAAATAAAGCATTTGATAAATTAAACATGCTTTCGGAGCAGGAGAAAAATAAAGTGGAATTTTTATGCAATGAATGCTGTTGGTTTGGATGTAAAGATAGAAAGCAATGCTACGAAATAGTCAGTCGAAAAACTTAGAGAAATGATACCAGATCACAAATGCAACTCGCCAGATGCAAAGGAAGGCTATCGTTTTCAAAGGCAATGAAGAATCCAGGATTTATCAGTGCTAATGATATAAAGAAAATTTATCTTCCAATGGGGTTTGAGAATTTTAAAATTGAAGGACGTGGATTGGGAAGTGCGTTGGTTTTGGAGTTTCTACTATACTATATGGTAAAACCAGAATACCAAATATGCGTTAGAGAAGAAGTTTATTTGGATAATATGCTTGATTTATTTTAATGTATAATGCATTTTATACAACACATAAAGCAAAACTGTTTATTAAAAAATGCGAGGAATCTAAGAAGAAGTTTAAGAAAAGAAGGGTTTTTCTTGTATGATTTAGTATAATAGAGAGATACAGTGAAATATATATTGAAAATAGGAGAGAAAAATGGAAAAGAAAAATGACTTTAAGCCTTTTATTTCCGCAGATAAAGTATTACCAGAGTTTACAGTTACATCAGTAATCCTTGGTATGATACTGGCGGTTATATTTGGTGGTGCAAACGCTTATTTGGGGCTAAGAGTTGGTATGACTGTATCAGCCTCCATTCCAGCGGCAGTTATTTCCATGGGTGTGATCCGTGTGATCTTAAAGAAAGATTCCATCCTTGAAAATAACATGGTACAGACAATTGGTTCAGCAGGTGAATCATTAGCAGCAGGAGCAATCTTTACAATCCCTGCTATTTTTATTTGGGCATCAGAAAAGGGAAGTGGAGTTACTGCTCCATCTTTTGTATCTATCGCATTGATCGCGCTTTGCGGTGGTATTTTAGGAGTACTTTTTATGGTACCTCTTCGTACAGCCCTCATCGTAGAAGAACATGGGGTACTTCCTTATCCTGAAGGAACAGCTTGTGCAGAAGTGCTTTTAGCTGGAGAAGAAGGAGGAAGTAAATCTAAAGTTGTATTTGCAGGACTCGGAATTGCGGCAGTTTATAAATTTATTGCAGATGGTTTAAAACTTTTCCCTAGTGAAGTTGAATTTTCAATGCAGGGACAGTATACAACATCCGTTGGTATGGATGTTCTTCCGGCATTAGCAGGTGTAGGTTATATCTGTGGTGTGCAGGTATCAAGCTATCTTTTTGCAGGTGGTGTGCTATCTTATCTTGTATTAATTCCTGCAATTGCTTATTTTGGCGGAGATTCTTTATCAAAAGTTGTCGATGAGACAGGAAAAGCACTTGCATTTAATCAGTTAGGTGCAAGCCAGATCTGGAGTAACTATGTCAGATATATTGGTGCCGGTGCAGTAGCAGCTGGTGGTCTGATCAGTCTGATCAAGACATTCCCAACAATGATCAAGACATTTGGACATGCTATGAAGGGATTCGGTAAGAAAGGTGACAGCCAGTTAAGAACACAGCAGGATATTTCTATGAAAGTGGTTCTTGGAGGAATCCTGATCATTGCAGTTTTAATCTGGTTATTACCAGAGATTCCAGTAAGCTTCTTGGGAGCAGTGATGATTGTTGTATTTGGTTTCTTCTTTGCAACAGTATCATCTAGAATGGTTGGTATTGTAGGAAGTAGTAATAACCCAGTATCAGGTATGGCGATCGCGACACTGATCGTAACAACATTTATCTTAAAAGCAACTGGGAATACAGGAGCAGCAGGTATGGTATCAGCAATTTCTATTGGTACTGTTATCTGTATCGTAGCAGCTATGGCAGGAGATACTTCACAGGACTTAAAGACAGGTTATATCGTAGGTGCGACACCTAGATTACAGCAGATCGGAGAATTGATCGGTGCGATCGTAGCAGCATTTGCGATCGGAGGAGTTATGTACCTTCTGAACGCAGCATGGGGATTCGGTTCTGATCAGATTCCAGCACCACAGGCAACATTGATGAAGATGGTCGTTGAAGGTGTTATGGGTGGTACATTACCATGGGTATTGATTTTCATGGGTGTGTTTATCGCAATCGTTGTTGAAATCCTTGGAATTCCAGTGTTAGCATTTTCAATCGGTCTTTATTTACCAATTTACTTAAGTACACCGATCATGGTTGGTGGACTGATTCGTTGGTTTATTGACAATAAGAGAAAATATGACAGTGATGCGGCAAGAAAAGACGGATCAGATCGAGGAGTCCTTTATGCTGCAGGTATGATTGCAGGAGAAGGTATCGTTGGTATCCTTCTGGCTGTACTGGCAGTATTTGGTGTTGCAGATAAGATCAATCTGTCATCTGTATATGGAGCTGCCTTCCAGAGTGTAGGTAACTGGGTAGGTTTAGCAGCTTTTGTAGTATTGTTAGCTATATTATTCTACTTCACAAGAAATAAAAAGACGATTGAAGTAGACGCAAAATAATAAAAATAAATATGTATTTCAGTGAGAAGAAAGCACTGCTGCGATTCTGCAGTAGTGCTTTCTAAATAAAAGGTGCATTATGAAAGAAAAGAAGAATTATATTGACAACATCCCGAAGATCAATGATATGAAATGGGATGTGTCAGAAGATGGAATTGTAGAAATTACAGTAGAAAATACTGGATTTTATAATACGATCGCGCAGAAAATATTTAAAAAGCCACGTTACAGTTTTATCAAATTAGATGAATATGGAAGTTTTGTGTGGCAGAAAATTGATGGAAAGAAAAGTATTTATGAGATAGGAAAAGAACTTCAAGCAGTTCATGAAGGTGCAGCAACACAGTTATATGAAAGATTATCACAGTATTTTGCAATTTTAGAAAGAAATAAATACATTGTTTTGAAGAATAAATATTATTAAAAGTGAAAAAGGATTTAATATGAAAATATCAACAGTGATCATAGGCATTGCTTTATTTGCCATAGTGACGATGATCCTATATGGATGGGGAATCGTAAAACAAAAGAATCAGACAAGTGACCTGATGAATTTGCTTTTTAGTAAAGGACAGGATAAAATAAAAAGTATTTAAAACAACATGAATACGTTACAATTTCACAGGTAGAACAGATTTGCGAAGGTCTTGAAGCGAAACAGCCATTTTCAAGAAATAAAGCGGTTGTGAAGGATAAACGAGACTATGCGAAGAAACTTGTAGAATATATGCTGAAAACGAATCAGCTCGAACAAGAGGGCAGTCGTTACAAAATGCACAAAAAATAAGGAGGACATAAAATGTCAGTATTAGGAGAATTACAGCCAAACAAAGTATTTAAATATTTTGAGGAGATTTGTTCAATTCCTCACGGATCAAGAAATCTGCAACAGATTAGCGATTATCTGGTAGATTTTGCAAAAGCACATGAATTAAAATACAGACAGGATGAAGATCTGAATGTGATCATCTGGAAAGATGGATCCAAAGGATATGAGGCTTCTGAACCAGTCATTCTTCAGGGACATATGGACATGGTTGCAGTCAAAGAAGCAGATTGCGATAAAGATATGGAAAAGAAGGATTGGATCTGGAAATCAATGGAGATTATATTTCAGCAAAAGGAACTTCTTTAGGTGGAGATGATGGGATTGCGGTTGCATATACACTTGCAGTGTTAGACGATGAAGAAATGGCACACCCACCAATAGAAGCAATCTTTACAGTTAACGAAGAAATCGGTATGCTTGGAGCAGCAACTATTGATGTTTCAGATCTTAAGGGACGTTTATTTATGAACATGGATTCTGAAGACGAAGGAGTGTTTACAGTCAGCTGTGCAGGTGGAGCATCCGTAATCTGTAAGATTCCATATGAGACAGAAACTGTCAATGCATCTGTCATTGAAATCAAGATGACTGGATTCGCAGGTGGGCATTCTGGTGTCGAGATCATCAAAGGGCGTTTGAACGCAAACTGTGCAATGGCAAGAGTATTGTTAAGTCTGTTTAATGAGGTTGAAATGCAGCTTGTTTCCGTAAATGGTGGAAAAAGACAATGCGATTGCTAAGTTTAGCGAAGCACCTGTTGCAGTACTTCCAGAAGAATTAGAAGCAGCAAAACAGATCGTTGAAGATACATTTGCACAGATCAAAGAAGAATATAAAGTCACAGATCCAGATGCAAAATTAACAGTGAATGTAAAAGAAGCGGCAAATATAGAAACATTCACAGAAGATACAACATTTGCAGTAGTAACAGCAATGGTTCATATGCCAAATGGTGTTCAGAGAATGAATCCAGAGATTGAAGGATTGGTACAGACATCACTGAATATGGGAATTTTAACAACAGAAGAATCTAAGTACAGATGACATTTGCAGTTAGAAGTTCCAGTGAGACAGAAAAACAGTATCTGATCGATCAATTAACATCTCTTACAGAAACATTAGGAGGGAATGTAGAGGTTGCAGGACCATATCCAGGATGGGAATATAAAGCAGATTCCAGATTACGTGAGGTTATGGTTGAAGCATATAAACATTTATACAACGGAGAAGAACCAGTTGTTGAAGGTATTCATGCAGGACTTGAATGTGGAATCTTTGCTTCTAAATTGCCGGGGCTTGATGCAGTATCCTTTGGACCACAGATGGAACATATTCATACAACAAATGAGGTGTTGAGTATCTCATCTACAGAACGTACATGGGAACTGGTTGTGAAAACGTTGGCTGCTTTGAAATAAATTGTGATTTGTAGTTTGAAGACGGAAATTATTGGTGGAATATTATAAAAAGAGATCATGTGCCTGCAACCCATTTGTGTTCGGACTCCCACGTAGCTGTACTAAGCTCCTGAATGGTCTAACGACCATCCACTCGCTAAGTGCAGACGTGTCCGTACGGTTGCTGACACATGATCTCTTTTTATAATATTCAAATAATTTACGTGATTCAAACCACTACACAGTGTGTATGTTATACGGTACTGGCTAATAATTTTTTTTTTTTTTACAGATGACAGATGGTAAAAGGGCTTAAACAACACCGATTTATCGAGGTGTTTGGAAAATATTCAAATTGCTTATCTTCAGTTTGTTGATAATATTATTGGAGTTGAATCTTCTGCCATTTTGTATTGATATATTATAACAAGTACGATTATAATAAAATAGTTGTGTTTTTTTAAACCATTTTATACAATAATAAATAGAAAAATCAAAATGAAAGGAATAAAATGAATCCATGGAAGAATTCTTACAAGTAGGAGCAATCGCCAACACACACGGCATCGCTGGGGAAGTCAAAGTATTTCCGATGACAGATGATATCAAACGATTTAAGAAATTAAAAGAAGTATATTTAGATACAGGAAAAGAAAGAAAACTATTACACGTAGTGTCATGCAAATTCGTAAAGAACCAGCCGGTTTTGAGATTTAAAGAATTTTCAAATATCAACGAAGTAGAGATGTATAAAAGAAAAGGCCTGTTTGTTACAAGAGATCAGGCAGTACCTCTTGAAAAAGACGAATACTTTATCGCAGATCTGATCGGTCTTTCTGTGATCAGAGAGGATAATGGAGAAGTTCTTGGGGAATTAACTGATGTTTTACAGACGGGTGCAAATGATGTCTATGAAGTGAAGATGGAAGATGGAAAAGAAGTTTTACTTCCAGCGATCAGAGAATGCATTAAGAATGTGGATCTTCAAAAAGGTGAGATCACAGTCCATGTCATGAAAGGATTATTAGATGAATAGATTTCATATATTAACATTATTTCCAGAGATGGTGATGGACGGGTTGAATACAAGTATCATCGGAAGAGCGATTGAAGCAGGACTTCTTGAGATCAATGCGGTCAATATTCGTGACTATTCTACCAATAAACATATGAAAGTGGATGATTACCCATATGGAGGCGGAGCCGGACTTGTGATGCAGCCAGAGCCGGTTTACCGTGCGTATAAAGACCTTGAAAAAGATATGAAGAAGAAACCAAGAGTTGTCTATCTGACGCCGCAAGGGACAACATTTCATCAGGAGATGGCAAAGGAACTTGCAAAAGAAGAAGAATTAGTTTTTTTATGTGGGCATTATGAAGGAATCGATGAGAGGGTTTTGGAAGAAATAGTTACAGATTATGTATCAATCGGAGATTATGTATTGACTGGTGGGGAATTGCCTGCAATGGTGATGATCGATTCAATTTCAAGATTGGTTCCAGGTGTTTTACATAATGATGATTCCGCTGGGGATGAATCTTTCGAAAATGGGTTGCTTGAATATCCACAGTATACAAGACCACCAGTGTTTTTAGATAAAGAGGTGCCAGAAGTTCTTTTATCCGGACATCACGAGAATATCCGCAAATGGAGGCATGAACAGTCAGTCAAACGTACCAAAGAGAGAAGACCGGATCTATGGGAGGCATATGAGAAGGAGATGAAAGAAAAAGATGGGGAAAATAGGATTAAGCTTGTCGCAGCGGATATGGATGGAACACTGTTGAATCGAGAGCGTAAGATTACAAAGTATACACAGAATGTGATCAAAAAAGCAATGGCACAAGGTGTTTATTTCGTTCCGGCTACAGGAAGAGCTGTGAATGCATTACCGCCAGAGTTAAAAGAGATGGAAGGAATTCGCTATGGGATTTTCAGTAATGGTGCAACCATTTATGACTTAAAAGAAGAAAAAGTGATTTATAAAAATCATTTTGAAATGGATCGAGTTTTAGAGTTGATGGATTTTCTTAAGCAATTTGATCTAATGGAAAGTATTAGTTTAAATGGGCAATCCTATGCTAACAAAAAAGAAATGGAAAATATTGATTATTATGAACTTGATTCAAATACAAAAGCAATTGTGCAGGGGTCGAGAGTTCTTGTTGATGATTTAGAGATGTTTGTAAAAGAACAGTCAACAACTGTTGAGAAGACAACTTTATTATTTAAGACGATGGAAGAAAGACGAAGAGCAGCGGATGCATTGAGTAAGATTGAAGACATTCAGTTTTCAAGTTCTCTTCCAAAGAATCTTGAGATTTCTAAGAAAGGCTGTAATAAAGGAGATGGTCTGTTCCATCTTGCAAAGATCTTGAATATTCAAAAAGAAGAGATTATGAGTTGTGGGGATGCAGACAATGACAGAGAACTTTTAGAAAGTGCAGGACTTGCGGTTGTTATGGAAAATGGCCTTGATTCTATGAAAGCGATCGCAGACTATATTACGGTTTCCAATCAGGAAAATGGAGTCGCAAAGGCAATGGAGAAATTTGTATTAAGGTAAAGAATCTTAAAAAATACAAAAAAACACTTGCTTCACATAAAAAAATATGATAATATGTTCAAGTTGTTATAAATATGGATGGTCCTCTGTTACATTTGGTATTAAGAACATCTAAAAACGTTCAAGGAGGAACAACAATGAGCGCACAGGATATTATTAAAGCATCGAAGATGCACAGTTAAGAGAAGTTGCTGAATTCAAAACAGGAGACACTGTAAGAGTTCACGCGAAAGTAAAAGAAGGAAACCGTGAAAGAATTCAGGTTTTCGAAGGAACAGTCATCAAAAGACAGAATGGTGGAGCACGCGAAACATTTACTGTAAGAAACAGGCAAGTGGTGTTGGCGTTGAAAAAACATGGCCAGTACATTCTCCAATCATCGAAAAGATTGAAGTAGTAAGACGTGGTAAAGTAAGACGTGCTAAATTATACTACTTACGTGATCGTGTTGGTAAAGCAGCAAAAGTAAAAGAAAGAGTATAATCAGACAAAGATTGTCAAAAGAGAGGGATAGGCTGTATAGCTTATCCCTGTTTTAGTATACAGGAATTTTACGAATATTTCTATACGAAGAGGAAAGGAGTTCTTCTATGAGCAAAGGAAAGGATACACAGTAACCTATCAGATGCGCAAGAAACAGCGTCAGCAAAGGGAAATCGTGATTCAGTATGTCTTAAAATTTGTCGGAGTTGTGTTACTGGCATTTTGTTAGTAAGATTTGTGTGTTTCAGTTTTACGATTCAAGGTGATTCTATGTCACCAACGATCGAAAGAGGTGAAAAACATCTGGTGAATCGCCTGATCTATCAGATCAAAGGGACCAAGCAGGTATGATGTGGTCATATTTAAATCAGATGACAAGAATGGAAATTACTATGTAAAACGAGTGATAGGTCTTCCGGGAGAAAAGGTTCAGATCAAAAACGGCAGAATCTATGTAAACGGAAAGAAAACAAAAGCATTTTCAAGTCAGAAGATTTTATCTGCAGGATTAGCAGCAGATGAGATTACATTAAAGAGTAAGCAGTACTTTGTTGTGGGAGATAACTATAATAATAGTGAAGATTCCAGAAGTGCGAGTGTTGGAAATATCAAAAGAACAAATATCATTGGAAAGGTCGGTATCAAATACTGGCCGTGGTAAACAGAGGGAAGGAGAAATAAAGAATGGATTTTCAGTGGTACGGGTCATATGACCAAAGCAAAACGTATGATGCAGGAAAACATGAAACTGATCGATATTATGATCGAACTTGTGGATGCAAGAATTCCACTAAGCAGCAGAAATCCGGATATTGACCAGTTGGCAGCGAACAAGTCACGATTGATCTTGTTAAATAAGACAGATATGGCAGATGAACGTGTGACTGCACAGTGGGAAGAATATTTTAAAGAAAAAGGATTCTATGTAGCAAGAACAAATGCAAGATCAGGAAAAGGTGTCAAAGGTACACAGGCGATCGTGATGGATGCCTGCAAGGAAAAACTTGAGAGAGATAGAAAACGTGGGATTAAAAACCGTCCGATCAGAGCAATGATCGCAGGAATCCCAAACGTTGGAAAATCAACATTTATCAACAGTCTGGTTGGAAAAGCCTGTACAAAAACAGGAAATAAACCAGGAGTTACAAAAGGAAAACAGTGGATCAAATTAAATAAGAATATTGAATTATTAGATACCCCTGGAATTTTATGGCCTAAATTTGAAGACCAGCAGGTTGGGCTTCGTCTGGCATTGATCGGATCGATCAGAGATGAAATCCTCAATCAGGATGAAATGGCGATCGAACTGATCGAGTATTTAAAAAATCATTATCAGGGAATTCTTGCTGATCGCTATCAAGTAGATGAAAATGAAGATAAAGTGAAAATCTTAGAACAGATTGCGCTAAATCGTAATTGTAAGATGAAAGGAAATGAATTAGATTACGAAAAGCATCAAAGATCGTATTAGAGGAATTCCGAAATGGGAAATTAGGAAAAATTTCTCTGGAAACACCAGAAGAAGGGACAAAAGAGGCATAAAAGCCTTTGAGGGGCAGATATAAGAATGTTTAAAAGTATTCTAAGGTTGCTGGGTACCATTTTGATCGCGGTTGCATTTGCATTTGTTCTTATTATGTGTTGGTGAACGGACGAAAGTAAGTGGACATTCAATGGAACCGCACTTGCATGATCATGATCAAGTGTTGTTAGATAAGTTAACATATCGTTTTCGGGATCCTAAACGATATGAGATTATTGTATTTCCAGGACCAGAAGGTGGCGATCAGTTTTTTGTAAAGCGAGTGATCGCACTTCCAGGAGAAACGGTAAAGATCACAAAAGGAAAAGTCATGTAAATGACAAAGAAGTAAAAGATTATTCTAAAGATCATACGACAGATTCATGTGAATTAAAAGGAAAGTTTCATCTTTCATCAGATGAATATTTTGTTTTAGGAGATAACAGAGATAATAGTAATGACAGTAGATATAAAGAGGTTGGTCCAGTAAAGAGGTCAAAGATCACAGGGAGGATCATTTTCCGGTTTTATCCATGGAAGAATGCAGGTGTGATCCGGCCATAGGAAGGGTTTTAAGACTTATGACAAAGAAAGAAGAACGAGAAGCCAAGAAGTTAGAAAAATTAAGGCTTGAGAAAGAAAGAATGTATGAGATGTTTTCTTTTGAAAGAGAATATGGAGATCATCAGGCGATTTGTGGAATTGATGAAGTTGGAAGAGGGACCATTTGCAGGACCTGTTGTTGCGGCTGCAGTGATTTTGCCAAAAGACTGTGATATTTTATATCTGAATGATTCCAAAAAGCTTTCAGAGAAGAAAAGGGAGCTTTTATATGATGAGATTTATGAGAAAGCAGTTGCAATCGGTATTGGAATGTCTTCAGAAGAAGTGATCGATGAGATCAATATCCTGCAGGCAACTTATAAGGCAATGCAGCAGGCAATTTCAAAGCTTTCGATAAAACCAGATCTTTTATTGAATGATGCGGTAACAATTCCAGATGTTGAGATCGAACAGATTCCGATCATAAAAAGAAAAAAAAAAGTGCATCGATCGCAGCGGCAAGTATTGTTGCGAAAGTTACAAGGGACCGTATGATGAAAGAATATGATATAATTTATCCGGGATATGACTTTGCAAAAAATAAAGGATATGGAACCAAAGCACATATTGAAGGAATCAAAAAGCAGGGAATCTGTGATATCCATAGAAGAACATTTGTAAAGAAATACATATAAAAAACAAAAAAGTATATATAATATGAAGAAAAATAACAGGGAGACAGGGGCAAAAGCAGAAGCGATTGCCTGTTGGTTTCTGAAACAGCAAGGATATGACGTCCTTGAACAAAACTTTTATACAAAAGTCGGAGAGATTGATATTATAGCAAAAGAAGATCAGACATTGGTATTTGTGGAAGTAAAATACAGAAAAGATGACAAAAAGGGATATCCGGCACAAGCTGTAGACCAAAGAAAACAGCAGAAGATCCGAAAGAGTGCAATGATTTATTTAAAGAAGAATCATCTATCTTTTGAACAGCCGATCCGTTTTGATGTAGTGGAGATTTTAGGAAAGAAGATCAGGGTGATAAAACATGCATTTTAAAAAATCAAACGATAATCAGTCTACGATATTACATGAGGGGTCTGTTCCATATCTGACATTTAAAAAATTGGATCAGGCAGGAGTCAGACATGGATTTTCAACACGTATGGGTGGAGTCAGCGAAGGAATGTTTTCCACGTTGAATTTAAGCTATAACCGTGGAGATAAAAAAGAAGCTGTGGATGAAGATTTCAGAAGAATCTCAGAAGCGATCGGATTCGATCATACAAAGCTGGTATTTTCAAATCAGATTCATGAGACGAGAATCCATAAGGTAACGAAAGAAGATTGTGGAAAAGTTATGAAAGATATGGATGGTCTTGCTACAAATGAGCAGGGGATTCCGCTTTATACAGGATATGCAGATTGTGTGCCTTTGTTTTATGATCCGGTAGAAAAGGCTGCAGCTTTAGCACATTCAGGATGGAGAGGCACTGTTGGAAGAATCGGTGCCAAGATGGTACAATTTTTAGAAAATGAATATGGAAGTAAAAAGGAAAATATCATCGCAGCCATTGGACCATCAATCTGCCGAAGTTGCTACGAGGTTAGTGAAGATGTTGCAGATGAGTTTAAAAAAGAACTGACAGGACATGATGCAAAAGAATTTTTGGATGATAAAGGGAATGGAAAATACCAGCTTGATCTCTGGAAAGCAAATGAGATTATTTTGACAGAAGCAGGAATCCGTCCAGAAAATCTTGATATTACAGATATCTGCACATGTTGTAATCCTGATCTACTGTTTTCGCATAGAGCAAGTCATGGGAAACGTGGTAATCTGGCAGCATTTATTGTGTTATAAAAGGTAAATAAAAAGAATATATCTTGTGAAATTCTTCACACTGGACGAATTTCATAAGATAAGGTATACTAAGAAACAGTACAGGTTTTGAAACATTTAGAGAGGTATATAGATTATGAGTAAGCCGATCATTGCCATTGTAGGAAGACCGAATGTAGGAAAGTCTACATTGTTTAATGCACTGGCAGGAGAAAAAATTTCAATTGTTAAAGATACACCAGGAGTTACAAGAGACCGTATCTATGCAGATGTGACATGGTTAAACTATCAGTTTACATTGATTGATACAGGTGGTATTGAACCAGACAGTGGTGATCTATTATTAAGCCACATGAGAGGACAGGCAGAGATCGCAATGGAGACAGCAGATGTGATCATCTTCCTTACAGACGTAAGACAGGGGCTTGTCGATGCAGATTATCAGGTGGCAGATATGTTAAGACGATCAGGGAAACCAATTGTGTTAGCAGTCAATAAAGTAGATAATTACGAAAAATTCGTTCTGGATACTTATGAATTTTACAATCTGGGGCTTGGAACACCATTTCCAGTTTCAGCGAATTCCAAGATTGGATTTGGTGATCTGTTAGATGAAGTTCTTGTTCACTGCAATCCACAGGATGCAGATGAGAAAGAAGATGAAAGACCAAGAGTTGCAATCATCGGAAAGCCAAATGCAGGAAAATCTTCATTGATCAATAAATTATTGGGAGAAGACCGTCTGATCGTTTCTGATATTGCAGGAACAACAAGAGATGCGATTGATACAACGGTCAAACGTAATGGAAAAGAATATGTATTCATCGATACAGCCGGACTTCGAAAGAAAGCCAGAGTCAAAGAAGATATCGAACGTTACAGTGTGATCCGTACGGTTGCAGCAGTAGAACGTTGTGATGTGGCAATCTTAGTCATTGATGCGGAAGAAGGAATCACAGAACAGGATGCCAAGATCGCAGGAATTGCCCATGAACGTGGAAAAGGTATGATCATTGCGGTTAACAAATGGGATCTCATCGAGAAGAACGATAAGACAATCTACAAGTTTACAAACCAGGTTAGAGAAGTGTTATCTTATATGTCATATGCAGAACTTGTTTTCATCTCTGCTAAGACAGGACAGAGACTTCCTAAGATTTTTGATGTTCTTGATATGGTGATCGAGAATCATGCATTACGTGTACAGACAGGAGTCTTAAACGAGATCCTTACAGAGGCGGTAGCGATGAAACAGCCACCATCAGACAAAGGAAAGAGATTAAAACTTTACTATATCACACAGGTTTCTGTAAAACCGCCAACATTTGTTGTGTTTATCAATGATCGTCAGTTAATGCATTTTTCATATACAAGATATCTTGAGAACCAGATCCGTAATACATTTGGATTCAGAGGAACACCAATTCATATTATTGCGAGGGAAGGAAGGAAAGATAATGGCAGTTTGTATTGTTGTGTGTATGATCGTCGGATACCTGTTTGGGTGTATTCAGACAGGATATATTGTCGGACGAGTAAATAAGATCGATATCAGAGATTACGGAAGTGGAAATTCCGGGACAACGAATACATTAAGAACTTTGGGAAAGACAGCAGCGATCATTACATTTCTTGGAGATGCCGTCAAAGGACTTGTGGCGGTGAATCTTGCGAGATATGTGATCATGCCGGCTTTTCATGTAGAAGGAGAAGCTTATCTTTGGCTTTTGACAGGATTTGCAGTAGTACTGGGACATAATTTCCCGTTTTATCTTGGGTTTAAAGGTGGAAAGGGAATAGCGACAACTGGGGGAGTTATTTTTGCATTTCACTGGCAGCTTGGGTTGGTCTGTGCAGCAGTATTTTGATCATTACGGCTATTTCTAAGTATGTATCGTTAGGATCGATCTGCATGGTGCTGATCATTCCATTTATTTTGTATTTTAACAATCCACATGATTGGAAATTAGTTATTGTTGGATGTATATTTACAGCTATGGCAATCTGGCGCCATCGTGCGAATATTGGGCGTTTGATGAATGGTACTGAGAATAAATTAGGTCAGAAAGTAAAACGTTAGGAGGAACTTAAACAGATGAAGAAAGTTAGCGTTATCGGTGCAGGAAGCTGGGGAAGTGCCCTTGCGGTATTATTAGCAAATAATGGACATGAAGTGACATTGTGGACACATGATCCGCATGAAATAGAGATGCTTTCCACAAAGAGAGAGCAGGTAGAGAAATTACCTGGAGTAAAATTGCCAGATAATATTATGATCGAGGCAGATCTTAAAACAGCTTTAACAGATGAAGATGTTGTTGTTATGGCAGTTCCTTCACCTGTTGTTCGTATGGTTGCAAAACAGATGTCCCCATTTATAAAGAGACGGGCAGATCATTGTTAACGTTGCAAAGGTATCGAAGATGTTACATATAAGACATTATCGGATATCATTGAAGAAGAGATTCCAAATGCAGAAGTTTGTGTACTATCAGGGCCTAGTCATGCAGAAGAAGTAGGAAGAGGAATTCCTACAACGGTTGTAGTTGGTGCAAAGAATAAAGAGACAGCGGAAATGCTTCAGGATGTATTTATGAATAAAGTATTCCGTGTATACACAAGTTCCGACATTGTTGGAATTGAGCTTGGAGGAGCATTAAAGAACGTTATTGCATTAGCAGCAGGAACGGTTGATGGCCTTGGATATGGAGATAATACAAAAGCAGCATTAATGACAAGAGGAATCGCAGAACTGACACGTCTTGGAGAAGCACTTGGTGGAAAACCAGAGACATTTTCAGGTCTTACAGGAGTTGGAGATCTGATCGTTACATGTACAAGCGTACATAGTCGAAATCGTAAAGCAGGATACTTAATGGGAAAAGGTATGACTGCAGAGGAAGCTATGAAAGAAGTAAAAATGGTTGTAGAAGGGGTATATTCAGCAAAAGCAGCCCTTGGACTTGCAAAGAAATGCAATGTAGCTGTACCAATTGTGGAAGCAGTGAACAGAGTGTTATTTGAGAATGCGGATCCAAAAAGAAGTTTCAAACTTACTCCTTCGTGAGAGAAAACAAGAACATACAAATCTTGAATGGAATTAATCAGGATATATAAAAACATAAATATATACAAAACATAAAAACATGAAGGAAGGAAGACAACAATGGAATCATTTAGGGAAATGTCAAAAGAAGAGTTACAGGCACAGGAAGTGGAAGTGAACAAAAAGTATCAGGAATTTAAAGATCTTCATCTTTCACTAAACATGGCAAGAGGAAAACCAGCACCAAATCAGATCGATCATGCAAATGGCATGCTTGAGACAATGACAGATTATCATGCAAAGAGATGGTCTGGATGTGCGTAATTACGGAGTTCTTGATGGACTTCCAGAGATGAAAGAAATATTCAGCGATTTATTAGATATTCCAGCAAAGAATATCATTGTTGGAGGAAATGCGAGGCGTCTGAATCTGATGTTTGATCAGATGATGAGACTGGTTGTATTTGGAACAGCAGGTGAGAAGCCTTGGGGACAGTTAGAGAAAGTAAAATTCTTATGTCCAGCTCCTGGATATGACAGACATTTTTCAGTTACAGAAACTTTAGGATTTGAACTGATCACAGTCGATATGACATCTGAAGGTCCAGATATGGATCAGGTAGAGAAACTGGTTGCGGAAGATGAAAGTATCAAAGGAATCTGGTGCCAAAATATTCAATCCACAGGAATCTATAGTGATGAAACGGTTGATCGTTTAGCTTCTATGAAGAGACAGCAGCCAAAGATTTCAGAATCTTCTGGGATAATGCATATGGGTACATCAATCTTTGAAGATGTAAAAGTTAAGAATATCTTAGATGCATGTAAAGAAGCAGGAAATGATAACAGAGCATATTATTTCTTCTCAACATCCAAGATCACATTCCCAGGTGCAGGAGTATCTATCATTGCATCAAGCGATGATAATATTGCAGAGATCAAGAAAGTGATGACAGCCAGACGATCGGATATGACAAGATCAATCAGCTTCGCCATGTGCAGTTGTTTAAGAATGCAGACGGAGTCAGCATGCACAGGTTGCAGATTGACACCTGCCTAGAATTCTTAGACGTTGAAGAAGTTAAGAAGTTACGTCGCGGAGATCAAAAGGTGGATATTTTTTTCTGGGATGTTGCTTCCGGTTGTGAAGGTTGGCAGAAGCAGGCAGGGTTTAACTGGAGCGGAGGCATATCCATATAAGAATGATCAAAGACAGCAATATCAGACTGGCACCTTCTTCAACAGTAGAAGAGTTACAGCAGGCAATGGATCTGTTTTGTGTAAAGAAAGCAGGAATTGAAAAACTGTTAGAACAGGCATAAGAGTATACTATGAGGAATATTCTTTATCAATGGTGATAAGGCATGTTCCTCATTTGTTTTGTAATACTAGTATTTGGTTTTTAAAATATAAATTCAAAGATTGTATCTATACAATTAACACGTTGATGTGGTAAAATAAAACTGTTTATTCGTAAAATAATAAAAGGAGTTGATTATACATGAAATTTACAAAGATGCACGGTTGTGGCAATGACTACGTATATGTAAACTGTTTAGAAGAAAAGATCAATAACCCAAATAAAGTGGCAAAATTTATCAGTGACCGGCATTTTGGAATTGGTTCTGATGGAATGATCTGTATTTGTCCATCAGATAAAGCTGATTTTAGAATGGCCATGTATAACTCTGATGGTTCAGAAGGAGCCATGTGCGGAAATGGTGTCCGCTGTATTGCAAAATATGTCTATGATTATGGACTGACAGATAAAACAACGATCACGATCGAGACAAAAGGCGGAATTAAAGAATTAGACCTAACAGTTGAAGACGGCAAAGTGACATGGGTGAAAGTTGATATGGAAGCACCGATCACAAAAGCTTCACAGATTCCTGCAATCTATGATGATCTTGATGAAGTGATCGATCAGCCAGTGATCGTTGATGGAAAAGAATATAATATCACATGTATTTCTATGGGAAATCCACATGGAGTTGTATTTGTAGATTCTGTTGCAGATATCGACATTGAGAAGATCGGACCAAAGTTTGAAAATCATCCAATGTTCCCAGATCGTGTGAATACAGAATTTATTGAACTTGTTGATGATAAAACGATCAAGATGCGAGTATGGGAGAGAGGCGCAGGAGAAACTCTTGCATGCGGTACAGGAGCCTGTGCAAGTGCTTATGCATCTTATCTGAATAAGAAAACAGGAAAGAAAGTCTTGGTACATCTTTTAGGTGGAGATCTTCAGATCGAATATGATGATAGAAAAAGATACGATCTTTATGACAGGACCAGCAACAACTGTGTTTGATGGTGAGATCGATCTTACAGGAATTGACGATTAAGAGCAGAAAGATAGAAGAATTATTGGAGATAGAACATGATATTAAAAGAATTATTAGAACGTTCAGAATATACCCTCGTGCAAGGAAGTGAAGATGTAGAGATTTCTACATTAGTATATGATTCAAGAAAGATTGAAAAAGGCAGTGTATTTGTATGTATCAGCGGAGCAGCCTTTGATGGTCATAAATTTGTAGCACAGGCTGCTGAACTTGGAGCGGCAGCAGTCGTAGTAGAAAAGATGTAGAAGTACCAGAAAATCTGACAGTGATCAAGTTTGATAATACAAGACTTGCTTTAGCCGAGATGTCAGCAGCATACTTTGGATATCCAGCAGAAGAACTGACAACGATCGGTATCACAGGAACCAAAGGAAAGACAACAACAACGTATATGATCCGTGCAGTCCTAGAACATGCAGGACAGAAGACAGGATTGATCGGAACGATTGAGACAATCATCGGAGATGAGAGAATTCCATCCGTCAATACAACACCAGAATCTTATATCGTACAGGAATCTTTCCGTAAGATGGCGGACGCAGGATTGAAAAATGTTGTTATGGAAGTATCTTCTCAGGCATTGATGCTTCATAGAACAAGTGGATTTGAATTTGATTATGGAATTTTTACAAACCTTGCAGAAGACCATATTGGGAAAATGAACATAAAGATATGGACGACTATATTCATTGTAAGAGTCTGTTATTTAAGCAGTGTAAACAAGGAATCGTCAATGGAGATGATGACTATGTAGAAAGAATCATCAAAGATCATACATGTGCGATCGAAACATATGGAATGAAGGATACAAACGATGTTTATGCTGAAAATATTACAAGAATTCAGGAACCTGGATACCTTGGAGTTGCTTACGATCTCAAAGGAAAACAGGAATATAACGTACATGTAGATATCCCAGGAGACTTTACAGTTTATAATTCCTTGGCAGCAATCTCTCTTTGCCGCCATATGGGAATTGTCAAAGAAGATGTATTATCAGCATTGAATACAATTCAGGTCAAAGGACGTTTGGAGATCATCAAGACTCCAGGAGATTACACATTAATGATCGACTATGCACATAATGCTATGAGTCTTGAAAGTCTTTAACAACGATCCGTAAATATAACCCTAAGAAGATCTACTGCTTATTTGGATGCGGTGGAAACCGTGCAAAAGCAAGACGTTATGAGATGGGAGAAGTATCTTCAAAACTTGCAGATCTTACCGTTGTAACATCTGATAATCCAAGAAATGAAGAACCAATGGATATCATCAACGATATTTTGATCGGGGTTCACAAAGCAGATGGAGAATATGTTACGATCCCAGATCGTAAAGAGGCGATCAAATATTGTATGGAACATGCTGGAGCAGGAGATATTGTTATTCTTGCCGGAAAAGGGCATGAAGACTATCAGGAGATCAAAGGTGTGAAACATCATATGGATGAGAGAGATCTGATCCAGAAATTATCGAAGGAAGATAAAACATCTGTCTTTTGAAATATATAAAAGAAACGAAGGAGAATTACAAACGTGGAAGCAAGAATTTCAGGAACAACAAAATTATTCGGTTGATTGGTTCACCGGTTTCACATTCCGCATCACCAGCAATGCAGAATTACGGTTTCAGGCATGTGGAGTCGATGGAGCGTATCTTGCCTTTGATATTAAAGAAGAGGAAGTGCCAGAATTCGTAAAATCCATGCGTCTGTTAAATATTCAGGGATGTAATGTTACAATGCCAAATAAAACAGCAGCAGCTCAGAATATGGATGAATTATCACCAGCAGCAGAATTGATCGGTGCCGTTAACACAATTGTAAACAGAGACGGAAAATTATACGGACATATCACAGATGGTGAAGGTTTTGTTGCAAACTTAAAAGATCATGGAATCGGCGTTGAAGGGAAAAGATATCGTAATCTTTGGAGCAGGTGGAGCAGCAACAGCGATTCAGGTACAGTGTGCATTAGATGGAGCAAAATCTATCACGATCTTTAACCCAAGAGATCCATTTTTCGAGAGAGCCCAGAAGATGGTAGAGAAGATCAAAGCTAAGGTACCAGAATGTCAGGTAGAATTATATGATCTCGATGCGAAAGATACAATGCGTGAAAAGATTGATGCAGCAGATATTTTAGTTAATGGAACATTACTTGGAATGAAACCAAAGAAGATACAACAGTGATCTCAGATACAACAATGTTTCATGAAGGATTAGTTGTAGCTGATGTTGTATATAATCCAGAAGAGACAAGATTCTTAAGAGAAGCAAAAGAACATGGATGTATCACAGTTCCAGGAAAAGGAATGCTATTATGGCAGGAGTTGCATCTTTCAAATTATTTACAGGGAAAGATATGCCGGTTGATGAAGTGAAAGAAAGATTCTTCCAGGGAGTATAAGATACATAGATCATATATGGAAACAAAAGATCAGAAACTGTAATAAGCAGATTTCTGGTCTTTTTTTCTTATTGTCTTCATATACTTTATCAGTCTATAAAGGAGGAACTTATGGATCAGTTTAATGTATATAAGGATATGAAAGCAAGGACAAACGGAGAGATTTACATTGGTGTTGTTGGTCCGGTGCGAACAGGAAAGAGTACATTTATCAAACGTTTTATGAATCTGATGGTATTGCCAAATATCGAAGATGAAAACGACAGAAATCGTGCAAATGACGAACTTCCACAATCTTCAAGTGGTAAAACGATCATGACAACAGAACCGAAATTTGTTCCAAATGAAGCAGTATCAATAAAGACGGAAGAAGGAATCGAATTAAATGTCCGACTGATCGATTGTGTGGGATATATGGTGGAAGGCGCTACAGGACACATGGAAGGAGAAGAAGAGAGGCTTGTAAAAACACCTTGGTTTGATTATGAAATACCATTTACGAAAGCAGCGGCAATTGGAACAAAGAAAGTGATCACGGAACATTCAACGATCGGTGTAGTTGTAACTTGTGATGGTTCTTTTGGGGAAATTGCAGCAAAACAATATGAGCCAGCGGAAGAAGAAACGATCAAACAACTGAAAGCATTGAAAAAGCCATTTGTTGTTTTATTAAATACGATTCATCCATATTCAGAAAGCACAAAGCAGCTAGCGGCTGAAAAGGAAGAAAAATATCAGACAAAAGTGCTACCAATGAATTTAGAACAGATGAAAAAAGAGGATATTTATGAAATTATAAAAAGTGTGTTGATGGAATTTCCGATTTCATCAATTGGATTTTATGTTCCAAGATGGACAGAGATGTTAAAGAAAGATCATCCATTAAAAATGGAATTACTTCAAATGGCCAGAGATGTGATCACAGAAAAAACAACAATGAGAGACATTTATGAAGAACAAGAAAAAGAATATGAGTACATAACGGGCAGAAACTAGAATCTGTTTGCGATGGACAGTGGGAAGTGGTCATCACAGTAAAAGTTGGGGATGTATATTATTATGAATTTTAAGTGAAACAACAGGAATGGAGATTCGCAATGAATATGAATTTATCAAGATCATGGGAGAATTAGCAAAGAAAAAGAAAGAGTACGAAGAAGTTGGAGAAGCATTGGCGGCAGTAAAACAAAGAGGATATGGTGTTGTGACACCGACGAAAGAAGAAATTGTATTAGAAGAACCGCAGATTGTAAAACATGGAAGTAAATACGGAGTAAAATTAAGCAAGTGCACCTTCTATTCACGATCCGTGCAAATATTTCAACGGAGATCGCTCCGATCGTTGGGGAAGAATATCAGGCAAAAGATCTGATGGACTATATTGAGCAGGGATCGAATCAGCCAGGGGAAAGTATGTGGGATGTCAATATTTTTGGAAAGACGTTAGAACAGCTGGTTGGAGACGGTATGCAGACGAAGGCATTAAAAATGACAGATGAGAGTCAGCAAAAGCTAGGATACAATGGAAAAGATCATAAATGAAAGTAATGGCGGTCTTGTCTGTATCATTATCTAAGAACAATTGACAAACGGATGGAAAAAGAATATACTTTGATAGACAAAGTGTTTTTGATCTGTCATTTATGAGTACAGATCAAAGAAAAAAAGAAGCGATTAAGATAAGTGGAGTAGTTATGTCTGTAAAAATATTAGGAACAGGAAGTTTTCTTCCAGAAAAATCAGTGAGCAACGATGACCTTCCAAAGTGATGGATACAAGTGATGAATGGATTTCATCCAGGACAGGGATTCGCAGCAGGCACATTTCGATTGAAGATACAACATCAACGATGGCAGTGAAAGCTGCAGAGAAAGCATTAGAAGTTGCAGGAATCAGTGCGGAAGAATTAGATCATATTTTCGTTGCAACATTATCAGGAGATTATGCAACACCAAGTACGGCTTGTCAGGTACAGAAAGGAATCGGAGCTGTCAATGCAGTCTGTATGGATATTAATGCAGCATGTTCAGGATTCGTTTTTGGATTAAATACAGCAGTTGCATATGCGAGAGCAGGAATGGGTAAGAAGATGATGATCATTGGGGTTGAGACACTTTCTAAGATTCTTGACTGGAGTGACCGCAGTACTTGTGTATTATTTGGAGATGGTGCAGGATGCGCGATCTTGGAAGCGGATGAAGAAAGAGAAATCTTTATCGATGCAGGATCTGATGGAGCACGAGGAGATGTTTTAACATGTGAAGAAAGACATTTAAACAATCTCTTAGTAAAGGATGATTCTTCCAATGCAACAGGTTGCCATGGATGGGCAGGAAGTATTCAAATTTGCAGCACGTATGGTACCAAAGAGTATTAACAAAGTCCTTGATGAAGCAGGCGTTTCCAAAGAAGGAATCAAATATTTTGTATTACATCAGGCTAACAAAAGGATCATTGAAGCAGCAGCGAGAAGATTGAAGCAGCCAATTGAAAAGTTCCCGATGAATATAGACCGTTGTGCGAATACTTCATCAGCAACGATTCCGATTCTTTTAGATGAGATCAATCAAAAAGGAATGCTAAACCGAGGAGATAAGATTGTTTTAAGTGGTTTTGGCGGAGGACTTACTTGGGGTTCTGTTTATCTTACATGGTAAGAAGCAAACAAAATACGATACAAATGAAGATAAAAATAGTCAGCTTTCATATAAGATGATAGGAGTTGACTATTTTTTATTGCATAGAAATTTCAATGAAATAAAAAATATGAAGTAAGAAGAAAGAATCCTGTAATACAAGATTCTTTTTGAAGTTAAAATATGATATAATGAGTGGATAAGTACAGGAGGGAATTCATGGAATTACAGTTATGGAGAGAAATGCTCACCCCATATGAGCTGGCAGTTGATGAACTTGTGTTAAAGTTTCGACATATTATAAGAGAATACAGAAATGTCGGAAGATATTCACCGATCGAGCAAGTCGATGGACGTGTAAAATCTATCTCAAGTATTTTGGATAAGATGCAGAGAAAGAAGATCAATGTCAATGATGTAGAAAAAGAACTGGAAGATATTGCGGGAATACGTTTGATCTGTCAGTTTGTGGAAGACATTGATCGTGTATTAGAGATCATAGAGAGTCGTTCTGATATGGAGATCAAGAGCCACAAAGACTATATTTCACATTCCAAAGACAGCGGATATCGAAGCTATCATGTGATCATCTATTATGAAGTGAATACGATTTATGGGAAGAAGCGGATACAGGCAGAGATACAGATCCGTACACTTGCGATGAATTTCTGGGCAACCGTGGAACATTCTTTACAGTATAAGTATAAAGGGGATATTCCACAGCATGTGACAGATAAATTATTAGTTGCATCAGATGCGATCGATGTCTTAGATCATGAGATGTCAACAGTTCGTGATGAGATCATGGATGCACAGGATTCATTCCGTAAGAAGTCAAATCTTGTATCTGAGATCCTTCATACGATGCAGAATTTATATAAAGTTGCGAATCGTCATGAAGTATTAAAGATTCAGGATGAATTTTATAAAATATATGAGACAGGAGATATGGAACGCTTAGAGCATTTTAATAAACAGTTGGATATTATTGCAGAAGGATATCGTGCTCAGAGCATTTCTTAAGAAGAATATGAAATTACCAGAATTATTTGAAGAGAAGATGAGACGTCTATTGGGCGAGGATTTTTCGGAATATGAGAAGCATTTAGATGATCCTGCATATTATGGGATCAGAGTCAATACACTAAAGATCTCAGTGGAAGACTTTTTGAAGATCTGTCCGTTTCATGTGACGAAAGTGCCTTGGACAGATAATGGATTTTATGTAGACAGGGAAGAAAAACCATCAAAACATCCATATTATCATGCTGGATTATATTATATACAGGAACCAAGTGCGATGACACCAGCTTCCTACTTGCCCGTAGAACCGGGAGACCGTGTGCTTGATCTGTGTGGGGCACCAGGTGGAAAGTCTACAGAACTTGGAGCAAAGTTAATGGGAGAAGGATTACTGGTATCGAATGATGTCAGTATCTCAAGAACGAAAGCTCTGATCCGCAATATCGAGATGTTTGGCATCCGTAATGATATGATCCTTTGTACGGAGGCCAAATATTTAGTACCATCAATGACAGGATTTTTTAATAAGATTCTAATTGATGCTCCATGTTCTGGAGAAGGAATGTTTAGAAAGGGAATAATGAGATTAAGAACTGGCAGCAGAAAGGAAGCGAACCTTATGCAAAATTACAGCGAGAGATCGTTGATGATGCGATCAAGCTATTAGCGCCAGGTGGTATGCTACTTTATTCTACCTGCACATTTTCACCCGAAGAAAATGAACAGGTGATCGAATATCTCTAGAAGAATGAAGATCTTTCTCTTGTGCCAATGAAGATGTGAAGGATTTGACAACGGACACCAGAATGGACTTTGACAGGAAGAGACATCAAACAATGCATTCGATTATGGCCGCATAAGATCAAAGGAGAAGGACATTTTCTTGCCTTATTGAAGAAAGCAGACGGAGAACAGCCAACATTCAAATACGAAAAGATTAAGAAAGTAAAACTGACACCAGAGACAGAAGAATTCTTCAAAACTGTAAGATGGATATTGACTGGAGTCATGTTAGAGAACATCAAGGAAAATTGTTTTACCTAAAAGAAGATATTCCAGAGATGAAGAAAGTAAGAGTTCTAAGGAAAGGTCTTTATCTAGGAGAGATGAAAAAGGAAGATTCGAACCGAGTCAGTCATTTTGCAGTAGCGTTGGCGGCCAATGAGTATGAACCATATCTTTCGTTTGACATCAACGATGAGAATACGGTCAAATATTTAAAATGTGAGACATTAGACGTAGATACAAATACCGAAGGAATTCATCTGGTTGGAACAAATGAATTTCCATTAGGATGGGCGAAGATTAAAAAAGGACGACTGAAGAATAAGTATTCTTCTAGCTGGAGATGGTTATAATGGCAAAGAAAACCAGATTAGACAAATTTTTGTGTGACAGTTTAAATATGACAAGAAAAGAAGCGAAAGAGTCTGTCAAAAAGGGTAAAGTTGTGGTTAATGGAGAAGCGATCAAGAAACCAGAATATAAGGTGGATGCAGAACAAGATCAGGTAGAATTTGACCACAAACTGATTCAGTTTGAACAGTTCCATTATCTGATGTTACATAAACCACAAGGGGTTGTATCTGCAACGAAGGATCATCATGATCAGACTGTACTCGATCTGATCCATGAAGATTATAAAGACAGATTGTTCCCCGTAGGAAGATTGGATAAAAGATACAGAAGGATTATTATTATTAACGGATGATGGAATGCTGGCACATGAACTTCTTTCGCCAAGAAAACATGTGGATAAAGTATATTTTGCAAAAGTTTCAAGGGCAGTTTGGCGAAAATGAGATCGCCAGATTCAAAGAAGGTCTGGATATTGGCAATGGCGAAAGATCAAAACAAGCAAGACTTCAGATCCTTAAAGCAGATGTACAAGAATCAGAGGTTCTGATCACGATCATGGAAGGGAAATTTCATCAGGTAAAACGGATGGTAAAAGCTGTTGGAAGTGAAGTGTTATATTTAAAAAGGCTGTCAATGGGATCATTAAAATTGGATGAAGAGTTAAAGCTTGGAGAATACCGAAGATTAACGAAGGCAGAGTTACAAGAACTAAAAGGAGCATAGGAGATAAATGTTAGAGAATAAAAAGCAGTAATCTTTGATCTTGATGGGACATTAGTTGATTCCATGTGGATCTGGAGAGAGATTGATATCCGCTTTTGGGAAAATATGGATTGGAAGTTCCGCAAGGGTTAAATGATAAATTAGAAGGATATAGTTTTCATGAAACAGCAGTTTATTTTAAGGAACATTTTCCGTTGCCACTTACGATCGAAGAGATCATGGGAACATGGAATCGTATGGCTTCCGAAATCTATATCAATGAAATTCGTTTAAAAGAGGGCGTGAAAAGAATTTATTGAGTTGTTAAAAAACAGAATATGAAACTTGGAATCGCAACAAGCAATTCAAAGAAAGCTGGCGAAAGATTGTTTAAGATCCAATGGGATTTTGGATGCATTTGATTATATCTGCACGTCCGATGAAGTTCCAAGAAGTAAGCCGGAACCGGATGTTTATTTGCATGCAGCAAAGATGATCGATACCAGACCAAAGGATGCATTGGTCTTTGAAGATATTCCATGGGATTTTGGCAGGGAAACGTGCAGGAATGGAAGTGTGTGCAGTGAAAGATCCATATTCTCAAGGATCAGTGAAAGAAAAGAAAGAAATTGCAGATTATTATATTAATACATATTATGACATACTAGATGGAACCTATGAGGTATTAAAGAAATAACAGATGCCAGGAGAAAGGATGATCATATGAGAAATATCGCATTGGTAACCGGAGCATCTTCCGGAATGGGAAAAGAATTTGTCCGTGAGATCTCGAAGAAATATAAGGGGCTCGATGAAATCTGGGTCGTTGCCAGACGAAGAGAGCGGCTAAGAGAACTAAAAAAAGAAATCATTGGAACAAGAGTGAGGATTCTTCCATTAGATCTTATGAAGGAAGAAAGCTTTGAACGTCTTAAAATGGTTCTTGCAAAAGAACAGCCAGTTGTAAGAATTTTAGTGAATGCTTCTGGATATGGGATTTCGGGGCCTTTTGAACATCAGACAGAGGAAGATGCGGCAGGAATGATCCATTTAAACTGTGAAGCATTAACAAGAATTACATATCTTGTATTGCCATATTTAAGAAGAGGATCTTTTATTTATCAGATGGCATCTTCTGCGGGATTTGCTCCGCAGCCGAATTTCACAGTTTATGCAGCAACCAAAGCATATGTGAAAAGTTTCTCTATTGCATTGCGGCAGGAGCTGTCCTATCAAGGGATCAGGGTGATCGCAGTATGTCCAGGGCCAGTAAAAACGGAGTTTTTTGACCGTGCATATGAACAGGAAGAGGTGAAATTTTATAAGAAATTCGTAATGGCAGCTCCAAAGAAAGTTGTAAGAAAAGCAATCCGTGATGCGAGAAAAAATAAAGCAGTATCTGTTTATGGAATGACGATGAAAGTAACTAGGGTTATCTGCAAGCTTCTTCCTGGAAGATGGATCGCAAAAATCATGGGTAAATAAGGATATAAAATGAGAGAATTAAACATAACGACAAGAGAAGAAGGACAGAGATTAGATAAGATTCTTTCGAAATATTTAAATAAAGCTCCAAAGAGTTTTGTATACAAGATGCTTCGAAAGAAAAATATCAAGTTAAACGGCAAAAAAGCAACGGGAAATGAGAAATTATCTCAAGGAGATCAGGTGTGTATTTATCTTGCAGAAGATACGATCAACAAGTTCCGTGAAGAAGTTAAAGCAGGGAAAGCAAAGATCAAACTTGATGTTTTATATGAAGATGAGAATGTCATTATGGTCAATAAACCATGGGGAATTTTGTCAAAGAAATCAAAACCAGAGGATATTTCCATCAATGACCAGATCATCCCATATGCAGTGAACCAAGGGTTGATCAGTGAAAAGGAATTGCAGGTAGTAAAACCATCGATTTGTAATCGATTGGACCGCAATACAACAGGAATCATCATTTGTGGGATTTCTATAGAAGGATTACAGACGATGGCAGAAATGCTAAAACATCGTGATATGGAAAAATACTATCTCTGCATCGTAAAAGGAAAAATTGAAGGATCACAAAAGGTCAGTGCTTATTTAAAGAAAGATGAAAAAACAAACAAGGTAAAGGTATCAAAACAGGAGATTGCAGGAGCAAGCCATATTGAGACAGCTTATGAGCCAGTGATATCAAATGATGAATTTACACTATTGAAAGTCGAACTGATCACAGGAAAGACCCATCAGATCCGAGCGCATCTTGCAAGTATTGGACATCCGTTGATCGAGATTTTAAATATGGCGATAAAAGATCAATCAGGAGATGAAACAGAGATTTGGATTAAAGACCAGCTGCTCCATTGTACAGAGATTGTTTTTCCACGAGATATGAAAACGTGCAAAAATTTATCCGGAAAGAAAATTCAGGCACCACTTCCGAAGCGATTTGATATGATCAAAATGACTTGTTTGGGAGAGCGTAGTCATGGCAGAAGATAAATGGAATGTAAAGGGACTTCGAGGATCGGTTCTTGAAGAGTTGATCAACTATACGAATGAAAAATACAGGCAACAGAAACTTGCTCTTGTGCAGAAAATACCAACATCGATCAAACCAGTCAGATTTGATAAGACAAAACGCCATATCACACTTGCTTATTTTGATCAGAAAAGTACTGTTGATTATATCGGGGTCGTACAGGGATTCCTATTTGCTTTGATGCGAAAGAATGTGCAAAAATATATTCCCACTTCAGAATATTCATGAACATCAGGTAGAATTTATGAGACAATATGAAGAACAGGGTGGAATCAGTTTTTTGTTGATCTATTTTACATCAAGGCATGTTTGCTATTATATGTCATTTCAGGAGATGATGAAGTACTGGAATCGTGCAAAAGAAGGCGGAGTGAAACATTTCAAATATGAAGAATTAGATATTGGTTTTTTTGTTCCACTAAAGCAGGGAATGATCCTTCATTATCTGGAATGTCTGCAAAAAGTATTAGAGCAAAAAGATCAATAAGATTCGTGTCGAAAACATTGACGAGAAGCGAAATTTTGCGTATAATATAACATTGACGAAAAAGAAAAGCTGTGGATTTTAAAGCGCAGCGCAGAAAAGGATAGATTTTATGATCAGAAGCATGACAGGATTTGGACATGGGGAAGTGTCCAATGACAAGAATCAGAAGGTCACAGTGGAGATGAAATCCGTCAACCACAGATATTGTGACATCTCATTAAAACTTCCCAAGAAATTAGCCATGTTTGAGGAAAATATCCGTAATATCATGAAAGAATACGCAAGCCGTGGAAAGATTGATATTTATGTGTCTTATGAAGATTTGTCAGAGACAGCGGTAAGTCTCCATTATAATCAGGCAATGGCAGAAGAATATATGCAGGTATTTAAAAAGATGCAGGAAGATTTTAACATTGAAACCAAGATCACTGCAGAAGCCCTCGCCAAATATCCAGAGGTTGTAACAATTGAGGAAGTACAGCAAGATGAAGAAGTATGGTGGGAGTTGCTAGAAGCTGCATTAAGACAGGCTGCGGAGAAGTTTGTAGAGACAAGAACGATTGAAGGAGCAAACCTTAAGAGAGATCTTTTAGGCAAACTTGATCAGATGGCAGCAGATGTGGCGTTTATTGAGGAACGTTCTCCACAGATCATTGCGGAATACAGAAGCAAATTAGAAGAAAAAGTGAAAGAATTTTTAGAAGACTCAACGATCGAAGAAAACAGGATCGCAGCAGAGGTTACATTGTATGCAGATAAGATCGCTGTTGATGAGGAAATCGTAAGATTGCAAAGTCATATCAGCTCTATGACAGATGTGTTGGAAAGCGATGAAAGCATCGGAAGAAAACTTGATTTCATGGCACAGGAGATGAACAGAGAAGCGAATACGATCTTATCCAAATCAAGTGATGTCGATCTTGCGGATCATGCAATCGAACTAGAAGACAAATGTTGAGAAAGTAAGAGAGCAGATTCAGAACATAGAGTAAGATAAGAAGGGAAAGATCATGGAAAAGAGAGGTTCATTACTGGTAATCTCCGGATTTTCTGGAGTTGGAAAAGGAACGGTGGCAAAGAAACTGGTAGAAAAATATGGATATAGTTTATCAATTTCTGCAACAACAAGACAACCAAGAGAAGGTGAAGTTGATGGCAGAGAGTATTTTTCAAGACCGTGGATGATTTTAAAAATCTGATCGATTATAATGGATTTATTGAATATGCCAGATATGTGGACAATTATTATGGAACGCCAAGAAAGTTTGTGGAAGATGAACTTGCCGCAGGACATAATGTAATCTTAGAGATTGAGGTGCAGGGTGCATTTAATATTAGAAGCAATATGAGGATGCATTGTTGATCTTTATTACAGCACCAAGTGCAGCTGCGATCAAAGAACGCTTAGTAGGCAGAGGCACAGAATCTGAGGAAGTGATCAATAAACGTTTAAATCGCGCCAAAGAAGAGTCAGAAGACATGGATAAATATGATTATATCGTGATCAATGATCAGGTAGAAGACTGCGCGGATCGAATTCATGCCATTGTGCAGGCAAAAGAATGCCTGCTTGGAAATAATCTTAAGTTTATAGAAGCAACAAAAAAAGAATTAGAACAGCTATAGGAGGAATTATTATGTTACATCCATCATATACAGAATTAATGAAGGTCATCAATGGTGACAGTGAAGAAGAGAAAGTTATCTCAAGCCGTTATTCTATCGTGCTTGCAAGTGCAAAGAGAGCAAGACAGATCATCGCAGGAGATATGCCATTAGTAGAAGAAAAAGATGGTGCAAAACCATTATCTACAGCTGTTGAAGAACTTTGGGAAGAAAAAGTTAAGATTCTCGGAGATGACGAAGAAGCAGAAGAATAGAAACAGTAAGGAAAACAGGGTGCTTAGGGATTCCTAAACACCCTTATTTGTACTGAGATAGGGAGTTTTATGGACATTATTTTGTTACTTAAAACCGTATTACTTGGAATTGTTGAGGGGATTACGGAATGGTTACCGATCAGTAGTACAGGACATTTGATCTTAGCAGATGAATTTATCAAGCTGAACATGACAGCTGACTTTAAGGAGATGTTTGATGTTGTGATCCAGTTAGGTGCGATCATGGCAGTCGTTGTCTTATATTTCCATAAGTTGAATCCATTTTCACCGAAGAAGAATCACGACGAGAAGATGGATACGATCATTTTATGGACAAAGGTAATTCTTGCAGTATTTCCAGCAGCAATTATTGGTATTTTGTTTGATGACTGGTTGAACGATCATTTTTATAATCCACCAGTTGTAGCAGCAATGCTGATTATCTATGGTGTTTTATTTATCATTATTGAAAACCGCAACAAACGAAGCAGAAGAAGACCAATGAATGATCTTTCCAGATTATCCTATGGAATGGCACTTGGAATCGGTGTATTTCAGATATTGGCATTAATTCCAGGTACATCTAGATCTGGTGCGACGATTCTTGGAGGAATCTTGCTTGGATGTTCTAGAACAGTAGCTGCTGAATTTTCATTTTCTTAGGGATTCCTGTGATGTTTGGAGCAAGCTTATTAAAGATCGTGAAGTTCGGTCTTGCATTTACATCAACACAGTTGATCGTACTGATCGTAGGAATGGTTGTATCATTTCTTGTATCAATCGGAGCGATCAAATTCTTGCTTGGATATATTAAGAAGAATGACTTTAAGGCATTTGGTGTATACCGAATCATACTCGGTCTGTTAGTGATCGTGTATTTTGCATTCATCAAATAAGGAGTTTGTAAAACATGGATAAGAATTTATTTCTAAAGAATATGGAAGAGATGATCCAGATCGCAAAGAGACGAATGGTAATCAGATCGACCACAAAGAATTATTAGATTATTTTAGCGATTATGAATTAAATGAAGAAGCGAAAAAACTTCTGATCGCAAGTTTTGTAGAAGCTGGGATTCGCGTTCTGGGTGTTGATGAAGCACAGATCGTTGCAGAAGAAGAGGCGAAAGAAAAAGCTGACATTTCGGAAGAAGAACAGGGTGCGATCCGATTCTATGAAGAAGAATTAGAACAGATGGATCTTCCGGGAGAAGAAGAGCAAAAGAACTGATCCATGCATGGCTTGTAGAGAAAGGAGATGGAGAAGCAGTCATTGAAAGCTTTCTTCCACAGATTCTTGAAATTGCAAGAACACATACGGGGAAAGGTGTTTTATTCGGAGATCTCGTACAGGAAGGTAATATTGGCCTTTTGGAAGCAATGGCAATTTATCAGGGAAAAGACGCAGAAGGATTCCTTGCACATGCGAAGAGTGCAGTAGAAGATTCTATTTTAGATGCGATCGCAATACAAAGAGGTTCTGACAGTGTTGGAGAGGCGATGGCGATCAAGGCAAATCGTCTGGATGATGCTTCCACTTTCTTATCAAAGAGCTTGGAAGAGAACCAAAGATTGAAGAACTGGCAAAATATCTGTCCATGACAGAAGAGGAAGTCAAAGAGGTTATGAAGATATCCCTAGATGCTCTTTCAGTGATGGAAGCTGATATTAAACAGTCATAGAAGAAACAAATATCATATGGAACGCTTTGTGGAAGCAGATGGGAGGGCTGATCTTATGAATATCCGAGAAAAACAAGAACAGACAGAGATGGAATTATTAAGTCCGTATGCGACACAAAGCATCCGTACAAAAAGGAAGAAAAAGCCTGAGGTGGAATGTGAGATAAGAACCTGTTTCCAAAGGGATCGGGATCGGATCGTCCATTGCAAGGCTTTCGCCGTTTAAAAGATAAGACACAGGTATTTTTATCTCCAGTGGGCGACCATTATCGAACAAGGTTAATGCACACTTTGGAAGTATCGCAGAATGCCAGAACGATCGCAAGAGCATTAGATCTCAATGAGACATTGACAGAAGCGATCGCGCTTGGACATGACCTTGGGCATACACCGTTTGGACATGCGGGAGAACGAGTGTTAAATGAGATGAATCCAGCAGGATTTAAGCATAATGAACAAAGTGTCAGGGTCGCTCAGTGTCTGGAGAAGAATGGACAGGGATTAAATCTTACATGGGAAGTCTTAGATGGAATGAAAAATCATTCAATGCACAGCATGCCGCATACATTAGAAGGAAAAATTGTGCGACTGGCAGACAAAATTGCATATATCAACCATGATATTGACGATTCCGTACGAGCTAAGGTTCTAAGGGAAGAAGATCTTCCAAAAGAATTTACGGAAGTCCTTGGAACAACATATCGGGAACGGATCAATACGATGGTGCTTGATATTGTAAAACATAGTGAGAATCTGAATGATATTGTGATGTCAAAGGAAGTAAGAGATGCAATGATCGGTCTTCGAAAGTTTATGTTTGAGAGTTTATGAAGAACCAAATACGAAGAAAGAAGAAGACAAGATCAAGAATATCATTGGTCCGTTATATGAGTATTATCTGATACATGTTGAGCAATTGCCAGAATATAATAAGAAGATGATCGATAAACCAGGAGATGTACCTGTGGCAGTTTGTGACTATATTGCTGGAATGACAGACCATTTTGAATTGAGAAATATACTGAGATTTTATCCCCAAATTTTTTATGCAAAAATAAAGGAAAATAAAAAAAGGTGTAGAATAATAATATATAGAGGGATTTTTTAAGGAGGGACAAGCGTTGATTTATGGTGAAGAAATCATAGAAGAGGTGCGAAGCCGGAACGATATTGTTGATCTGATTTCGACGTATGTACCGTTGAAGAAAAAAGGCAGTTCTTATTTCGGTTTGTGCCCGTTTCATAATGAAAAATCACCCTCTTTTTCTGTGAGCCGAGATAAACAGATGTATTACTGCTTTGGCTGCGGAGCCAGGTAATGTTTTACATTTTAATGGAATATGAGAATTTTTCTTTCCCGGAGGCATTAAAATATCTGGCAGAGAGAGCTGGAATGGAACTTCCGGAAGAGGAATTGAATGAAGAAGCCAAACGAGCGATGGATGAAAAAGCCAGGCTTCGGGAGATGAATAAACTTTCAGCCAATTATTTCTATTATCTGCTTCACAGCAAGCGGGGACAGAAAGGGCTTGCATATTTAAAAGACCGTGGGATCACAGATGCTACGATCAAACATTTTGGTCTTGGATATGCTGATATTTATAATGATGACCTGTATCGATTTTTAAAGAGTAAGGGATACAGTGATGAAGATCTGAAAGATTCAGCTTTGGTGACGATCGATGAAAGACGTGGTGGAAGTGATAAGTTCTGGAACAGAGTGATGTTTCCAATCATGGATGTGAACAACCGCGTGATCGGCTTTGGAGGCAGAGTCATGGGAGATGGTTCGCCCAAATATTTAAATTCAAAAGAAACAAAATTATTTGATAAAAGCCGTAATCTTTACGGACTGAATTTTGCAAGAAGTTCAAGAAAGAAAGAGATTATCTTGTGTGAAGGATATATGGATGTTATTTCCATGCATCAAGCAGGATTTACAAATGCAGTCGCAGCACTTGGAACTGCATTTACAAGTGGTCATGGGACGCTGCTTAAGAGATATACAGAGAATGTCATTTTGTCATTTGACAGTGATGAGGCGGGACAGCGAGCGATATTGCGAGCGATACCGATCTTGAAAGAAGCAGGACTTACGGTTCGTGTCCTTGATCTGACTCCGTATAAGGATCCCGATGAATTTATCAAAGGATTAGGAGCACAAGCACTGGAAGAACGAATCAGAAAAGCAATGAGCAGTTTTATGTTTCAGGTAAAAGTAGCCGCAGGAAGATATGATCAGGACGATCCAGAGTCGAAGACACAGTTTCAACATGAAGCGGCTAAACTGCTGGCAACGATTGAAGAACCGCTAGAACGCAAGAATTATATTGAAGCTGTTTCAAGAGAATATTATATCGGGGCAAAAGATCTGGAAGATCTTGTGAATTATTATGGGACTTCTGGATACAGCAGTGCTCAGAGACAGCAGACAACACCGCGTCAGCAGGAGAGACGTCTGCAAGTGAATGAGGCAAAAGAAGAGAAGAAGAAACAGCCGCAGAAACTGTTATTGACATGGATGGTCAATGAGCCACAGTTATTTGACAAACTAGAAGGAATCATCGGCCCCGATGATTTTTATGAACAGATTTACCATGGAGTGGCATTGTTACTCTTCAAACAATACGAAGAAGAGAAAGCAGTGATTCCAGGGAAAATATTAAATCAATATACAGATCTTGAAGACCAGAAGAAGATTGCAGAATTATTCAACACAACATTAAAGATCAGTCCATTAGCGGAAGATCGAGACAAGGCGTTGAATGATATCGTGCGAAGGGTCAAGGAAGACAGTATTGAACAACAGATGAACGCAACAAATGATATTTTGAGATGGCAGGATCTGATCAAGGAGAAAGCAAACCTTGCGAAACTGCATATTTCATTATAGGTTGGTTAAAATAGGAAGAGAAGAAAGGGACGAATTATGGAAGGTACAATGGAACAGTTCACCGAGAAACTTGCAGGTCTGGTGGAATTAGGAAAAAAGAATAAAAACTTTTTGGAGTATGCACAGATTGATTCATATTTTAAGGATATGAAACTAAATTCTGATATGATGGAAGCAATCTATGATTATCTGGAACAAAATGGAATCGATGTGCTGACTCTTGCCGCAGTTGCAGACGATGATGAAGATCTTGATGATCCAATCGAAGATGAAACAGAAATTGCTGTTCCTGATGGTGTCAGTATCGAAGATCCAGTCCGTATGTATTTAAAAGAGATTGGTAAAGTACCTCTTCTTAGTGCAGATGAAGAGATCAAACTTGCACAGAGAATGGAAGAAGGGGATGAAGCAGCGAAGAAGAAACTGGCAGAAGCCAACCTTCGTCTGGTAGTCAGCATCGCAAAACGTTATGTTGGACGTGGAATGCTCTTTCTTGACCTGATCCAGGAAGGAAATTTAGGTCTTATTAAAGCCGTAGAGAAATTCGACTATCGCAAAGGATATAAATTCAGTACTTATGCGACATGGTGGATCCGTCAGGCAATCACAAGAGCGATCGCTGATCAGGCAAGAACCATCCGTATTCCAGTGCATATGGTAGAAACGATCAACAAACTGATCCGTGTATCCAGACAGCTTCTTCAGGAACTTGGACGAGAACCTTCCAGAAGAAATCGCAGAGGAGATGGATATGCCAGTGGAACGTGTCCGTGAGATCTTAAAGATCTCTCAGGAACCGGTATCACTGGAGACACCAATCGGTGAAGAAGAAGACAGCCATCTTGGAGACTTCATTCAGGATGAGAATGTACCAGTACCAGCGGATGCAGCAGCATTTACGCTGTTAAAAGAACAGTTAGATGAAGTACTTGGAACACTGACAGAGAGAGAACAGAAAGTCTTAAGATTACGTTTTGGATTGGATGACAGCAGAGCAAGAACTCTGGAAGAAGTTGGAAAGGAATTTAATGTTACAAGAGAACGTATCCGTCAGATCGAAGCAAAAGCATTGCGTAAGTTAAGACATCCAAGCCGCAGCAGAAAGTTAAAAGATTATTTAGATTAAGGTATGATTATGGAATTATCAAACAGATTAGAAACGATCGCATCTTTTGTCACAGAAGGTTATGTAGTGGCAGATATCGGGACAGATCACGGATACATACCAATCTATTTAACAAGTAATGGAAACTGCCGAGAGCTTATGCGATGGATGTAAATAAAGAACCATTAAGCCGTGCCAAAACACATATTGAAGAAGAGAATGCAGGAGAGGTTGTATCCTGCATTCTTTCCGATGGATTACATGAACTGCCGCAAGATGATGTAGATTCTATTGTAATCGCAGGAATGGGTGGAGATCTGGTTGTCAGAATCTTAGAGCAGGACTTTGATAAATTAGCGAATGTAAAAGAATTGATCTTATCCCCACAGTCTCATTTAGAACGAGTGAGACATTTCTTAAATAATCATGGATTCCGGATTTTAGAAGAAGAATTCTTAAAAGAAGATGGAAAATACTACGTTGTGATCCGTGCAGTTCATGGAAAGCAACAGTATGACAAAGAGTGTTTTTATCGTTTTGGAGAAGAACTGATCCTCGCAAAACATCCAGTACTTCTTGAGTACTTAGATCAGGAATATGTCAAATATTCAAAATCAAAGAAAGTCTTACAGACGATTCAAAAGAACACATCAGAGACGAAAGAAGAAGTGGAAGATTTACTTGGAGATATCATGGAGGCACTTTGTTATTATGAATTGTAGAGAACTGATCACATTTTTAGAAACAGAAGTTCCGTTAGAGACAGCAGAAGGCTGGGATAATCCGGGATTTCTTGTTGGAGATAAAGATAAAGAGATAAAGAAAGTTTTAGTTGTATTAGATATCACAAATGAAGTTGGAGATTATGCGATTGATCAAAAGGCAGATTTTATCCTTGCACATCATCCGATCATTTTTCAAAGATCAACAAATGCACGAGTGATGATTTCCAGAAGAAATTATTAAAACTGATCCGCCACGATATATGTGCATATGGAATGCATACATGTTACGATGTCTGCAGAATGGGAGATCAAGTAGCAGATCCTTGAATTTGAAGGAAATACAGGGACCAGTTGAGCTATCTAAAAGCCACAATGAGAAAGCGTTTGGAAAAGGAATAGGGATTGTTGCCAAGATTGAAGATGAGATCAGTGTTGGAGAATACGCAAAGAAAGTAAAGAAGCATTTTCTTTGGAAAATGTCATGGTATTTGGCAATCTAGATACAAAGATCTCTAAACTTGCAGTTGTTCCAGGATCAGGGGAAGTATGATCAGTGAAGCGAAAAGTACAGGAGCAGATGTATTTTTAACTGGAGATATCGGGCATCATGAAGGCCTTGATGCAGTCGATATGGGAATGTGTGTGATCGATGCAGGACATTATGGATTAGAACAGGTATTTATTGATGATATGAAAGATCTGATCAGGACTCATTTCAGTGATATGAATGTGATCACATATAAGGCAGGAAGCCCTTATAAAGTTGTTTAAATAGTAGTTATATAAAAAGGAAGTGATGGCGTATGATCAAAGCCACAGTGAATCAAAGCATTTATGAAGTAAAAGAAGGAACAACACTTTCTGATCTTGCGAAGCAGGTACAGAAGCCTCAGGAGCCGATCATTTTGCTTGCCTATATGGATGGAAAGTTAAAAGAATTATTTACTCCTATGACAAAAGACTGTCATGTGCGTTTTGTGACATTAAAAGAACAGGCAGGGTATATGGCATATAAACGGACTGCCACGCTTATGTTTTTGAAAGCATGCGAAGATCTGCTTGGAACTGGTGCAACGACAAAGATCGCATTAGATTATTCAATCGGAAATAGTATTTTTTGTGATTTCCTAGAAGATCGTGTGATAGATGAGGCTTTTGCACGATCTATTCAAAAGCGTATGGAAGAGCTAGCCAAAGCGAATCTTCCGATCACAAAAGATCGCTGGACACAGATCAGGCTGCAAAATATTTTGATAGGATAGGCTTTAAGGGAAAGAAAGAATTATTTCAGTTCCGCAGGGAATCAAAGACGAATATCTACTCGTTAGATGGATATGATAATTATTTTTATGGATATATGGCACCATCGACAGGATATATTCCAGCATTTTTGGTGTCTGCATATCAGCATGGGGTAGTATTCTTAGATTCCAAAAGGAAACAGACGGAGGAAATCGTACCATTTACACCACAGCCAAAACTTTTCCATGTGATGCAGCGTTCCAGAGAATGGACGAAGACGATGGGTGTTGACACAGTAGGTGCCCTAAATAATGAGATCACATGGAAATATCAATCATTTGATCTTATTACAAGAAGGATTGCAGGAAAAACTTCTTGCAGATATTGCGGATGAGATCGTAAGCAAGAACAAGAGAATCATCCTGATCGCAGGACCATCATCCTCAGGGAAGACAACATTTTCCCATAGATTATCCATTCAATTGCAGATTGCTGGATTAACACCACACCCAGTTTCTATGGATGATTATTTCTTAGACAGGGAATTGTCTCCAAGAGATGAAAATGGAAATTATAATTTCGAGACGATCGCATCATTGGATGTGGATCTTTTAACGAAACATATCAATCAGTTGCTAGATGGGGAAGAGATTGATGTGCCAAGTTATAACTTTATCACGGGAAAAAGAGAATATCACGGACACAAATTAAAGATTGGAGAAAAAGATGTCCTGGTCATGGAAGGAATCCATGGATTAAATGGTACTCTTACGAATGAAATACCAGAAGATGCAAAATATAGAATCTATGTCAGTGCATTAAACCAGATCAACTTGGATGAACATAATAGAATACCAAGTTCGGATGGAAGATTGTTGCGAAGGATCGTGCGAGATGCCATGACAAGAGGAAATGATGCGAGAGAGACGATCTCCAGATGGGATTCCGTAAGAAAGGGAGAAGAAGACAATATTTTTCCATATCAGGAAGAAGCGGATGTGATGTTTAATTCGGCACAGATCTACGAGATCGCAGTCTTAAAACAATATGCGGAACCTTTGTTGTTTGCGGTTCCAAGAGATTGTCCTGAATATCAGGAAGCAAAAAGATTATTAAAATTCTTAGAATATTTCTTAAATATTCCAAGCGAAGCAATTCCAAAAACATCTCTTTTAAGAGAATTTATCGGTGGTAGTTGCTTTGAAGTGTAAGATATGATATAATAATTGGCGCTTAGTCGGACAAATGGTCGCGCCGTTTCAAACGAAAGGGAAACGGTGAGGAAAGTCCGGGCTTCACAGGGCAGGATGCCGGATAACGTCCGGTAGGGGCAACCCTCAAGCTAGTGCAACAGAAATATACCGCCACATTCGTGGTAAGGGTGAAATGGTAAGGTAAGAGCTTACCGCCTGGCTGGTAACAGGCAGGGCATATGTAAACCTCATCCGAAGCAAGACCGAGATGAAAACGATAGATCGGCCCGATCTGTTTTCAGGTGGGTCGCTGGAGCTTGCTGGTAACAGTAAGTCGAGATAGATGACCATTCAACGACATAACCCGGCTTATCGTCTGGCTAAGCATTATGAATAAGAATGATAGAGAAGTTGTAAGAGAAATCATAAGTAGATCTTACAACTTCTTTGATATGTAAAAAGAAGTTATAACAAATGTATTTCTTTCAGAAACCAGAAAAATCTTGAAAGAAATTGCAGATATATATATAAAAATGACGATAAAATGGATAAATCAAGCTATTCGTGAAAGAACTTTCAAAATATCAAAAAAACTTGAAATTAATTTTAAAACAGATATACTAAAGATAACGAAAGCAGGAAAGGGAGGAATTAAAAATGAATCCGAAAGTTGAGAATTTAAAAGGAAAACTGATCGTATCCTGCCAGGCATTGCCAGATGAACCATTACATTCTTCTTTCATCATGGGAAGAATGGCACTTGCTGCAAAACAGGGTGGAGCATCGGGAATCCGCGCAAATACACCAGAGGATATCAAAGAGATCAAAACACAGGTAGATCTTCCGGTGATCGGAATCATCAAGAGAAATTATGATGACTGTGAGATTTATATTACACCAACGATCAAAGAGATTGACGAATTAATGGAAGCGAAACCAGAGATCATAGCATTAGATGCAACAATTTCAAGCCGACCAAAGGGACAGAAATTAGATGAGTTCTTCCATGAGATCAAAGAAAAATATCCAGATCAACTACTAATGGCAGATTGTTCTACAATCGAAGAAGCACTCCATGCAGATGAATTAGGGTTTGATTTTATCGGAACGACAATGGTTGGCTATACAAAACAAAGCAATGATCTTAAAATCGATGAAAATGATTTTGAAATCTTAAGAACAATCCTTTCAAAAGTAAAACATCCAGTGATCGCAGAGGGAAATATCAATACACCAGCAAAGTTAAAGAGAGTTTTAGAACTAGGAGCGTTTTGTGCAGTTGTAGGTTCAGCGATCACAAGACCACAGCTCATCACAAAATCATTTGCAAATGCCATCAAATAAAAGCATTTTTAAAAGGATCATGTATGGATTATTATGTAAAATCGGTCATACCGATCATTGAATCAAATTATGAAAATTTTACAGCTCTGGAAAAAAATATTGCGGATTTCTTTATGAAAAATGAAGAAAAAATGGACTTTTCAGCAAAAGAGATCGCAAAACACTTGTTTGTTTCAGAAGCTTCGTTATCAAGATTTGCAAAAATGTGGATTTCGAGGCTATCGAGAATTTATTTATCAATATGAGGAATCATTTGAAGAGAAAAATAAAGAACTCACGGGACATACAAGAACCGTGTTAAATATGTACCAGGAGTTGTTAAATAAGACATACAGCCTGATGGACGAAGCACAGATCATAAGGATCTGTGAGAAATTAGGACAGGCAAAGAGAGTGTTCGTATGTGGAAAGGAAGTTCCGGCCTTGCAGCGAGAGAGATGCGTCTAAGATTTATGAGAATTGGAGTAGATATCAATTCGATTCAAGATCCAGATCTGATGAGAATGCAGGCAGTATTCCAAAAGGAAGGTTGTCTTGTAATCGGGATCAGTATCAGTGGAGAGAGTGAAGATGTTTGTTATCTATTAGAAGAATCAAAAAAACGAGGAGCGGACACCATCTTGATCACAGGAAAAATAAGGATGACTATGAGGATATCTGTGACGAATTAGTTTTGATCGCATCAAGAAAATATTTAGATCATGGAAATGTTATCTCTCCACAGTTTCCAATCCTTATTATGTTAGATCTTATATATTCTTACTATTTAGAACACGATAAAAAAAAAGAAACCATGCACGATGACACTGTGCGCGCATTAAAAGGAGAAAGATCATGAGAATCATCAAAACAAAATCATACGAAGAAATGAGTAAAAAAGCAGCAAACATCATTGCATCTGTAGTCACATTAAAGCCAGACTGCATGTTAGGACTTGCAACAGGATCATCACCAATCGGAACATATGATGAATTAGTAAAGAAATACGAAGCAGGAGATCTTGATTTCTCAGAAGTTACAACAGTAAACTTAGACGAGTACAAAGGATTACCAAAAGAAAATGAACAGAGCTATTACTATTTCATGCATGAATACTTATTCGATAAAGTAAATATCAATCCAGAAAAAACATATCTTCCAGATGGAACAAACTTAAACAGTGAAGAGGAAGCAGCACGTTATGAAGCATTGGTACAGTCTTTAGGAACGGTTGATCTTCAGTTATTAGGATTAGGAAGAAACGGACATATTGGATTCAACGAGCCAGGGGATCATTTTGAAGATGGAACACACTGCGTAGACTTAAAAGAAAGCACGATCGAAGCAAACAAACGATTCTTCGAATCAGCAGATGATGTACCAAAACAGGCATACAGCATGGGAATCGGAACGATCATGCGTTCTAAGAAGATCTTATTAGTTGTCAGCGGAGAAGAAAAAGCACAGGCATTAAAAGACAGTATTTATGGACCAGTAACACCAGAAGTACCAGGATCTATCTTAAGATTCCATCCAGATGTAACAATTATTGCAGATGAAGCAGCTATGTCATTGATCAAATAGTTGAATATGTGGAATAAAAATGAAGATTCAATCTATTAAAACAGTGTATTTTAGTGCGACAGGAAATACAAAGAACGTCGTAAAGTTAATAGGAGAAACAATTGCAAGGAATATGAATCTTTCATATAAAGAGATTGACTTTACACTTCCACAAGCTCATAAAGATAGCTATGAATTTACAAAAGAAGAACTAGTGATCTTTGGAACTCCTGTGTATGCGGGAAGAGTTCCAAACAAAGTACTTCCTATGGTACAAGGATTATTTCAAGGGAATGATGCATTTGCAGTACCAGTTGTTACATTTGGAAACAGGAATTATGATAATGCGTTGATTGAATTAAGAAATGAACTAGAAAACAATGATTTTCATACAATTGCAGCAGGCGCATTTGTAGCACAGCATGCCTTTACAGATCAATTAGCGACGATGCGTCCAGATAAGTTAGATAAGGAAGAAATCAGAGAGTTTGCCAAGCGTATCGTAACAACCATAGAAAGGATACAAACTTTGGGAGAAATTCCACAGCCAGTTAATGTAAAAGGAATTGAGCCAATTCCCTCATATTACATACCACTTGGGATTGACGGCAAACCGGCAAAATTTTTAAAGGCAAAACCAAAGACAAAAGTAATTGCGATCACTGTGATCTTTGTGTGAAAGTCTGTCCAATGGGATCGATCAATTCAGAAGATCCAAGTAAAATTGATGGAATTTGTATCAAATGTCAGGCATGTGTAAAAAATGTCCAAAACAAGCAAAATATTTTGATGATCCGGCATTTTATCACATGTTGAAATGTTAAAGAGAAACTATCAAAGAGCTGCTAAAAATGAAATTTTTGTGAGTGATGGCAGAGAAAATGAAATACAATAATTTTAATCATGGATGAAAACATCATTTTTCTGATATAATTAATTTATCAGCAAAATGATGTTTTTATTTTCTTTGCGGATCATAAATTGAAATTATTCTGTAAAGATTTCCTCCACTTTACAAAAGAAGCATTTTCACGCTTTTTCAAGATTTTGTGGCCATCCTTTTATCAAATACGTTATGGGCACTTGCGACACCAATTCAAACAGGAATCTTAGGCCGCTTATCCGCAGATGCGATTGCAGCCAATTCTGTTTCTACGACGATGTTTCAGTACTTGAAAGTTATAACCATCGGAGAAGCCTCAGCATCTGCTGTATTGATCGGAACAACGATCGGGGAAGGCAAAGGAACTACAAAGTAAAAGAATACAGTAAAACACTGCAAGTTATTTATCTGATCATAGGAAGTGTTCTTGGAATCAGCTTGTTTTTCTTAAGGATTCCATTGTTATCTCTATGATCTGACACAAAATGCATATCAAATGGCAGACCAGATTCTGATCATTTTATCCATCGTGATGGTTGGAATGTCATACCAGATGCCAACTGGAATTGGTATTATCAAAGGTGGTGGCGATGTAAAATATATGATGTATCTGAATTTGATCTCAACCTGGGCGATCGTGATGCCGTTTTCATTTTTAGGGGCATTTGTATGGAAATTGCCAGTACCGATGGTTGTGTTATTGCTGAATTCAGATCAGTTGTTTAAGTGTATACCAACGTATCTGTATGTGAAGAAGGATCAGTGGATCAAGGTTTTGGTTTGATGATCAATACCTTGCCATTTACAGATTCAAATGATAAGATAATTGATAAAACAAAATCAATTGCAACACACTAAGGCAATGAAACTTCTATGAATAATCTAAAAATAACTGCATATACTCTTTCTTAAAGGAGAGTATGTGACATTGAAGAAGAAAATAGAAATTGCAGCCATCCTATGTTCCATCGGCATCTGCAGCTTTGGACAAAATGTCTTCGCAGGAGAATTTCTAAGATTACCAGCCCAAACCAATGCCAAAGTAGAACAAGTGGTGCAGACAAGACTTTTGGAAGAACAAAGAGCGTACCTTATGCAGGCACAGCTTATGACGAAAGTCAATTTAGAACAACAGATTAAAGACAAACCCGTCTATATTCCAAAAACAAAGCATGTAGTCACCCAAAGAGAACGATCGATTCTTGAGAGGATCGTGGAAGCAGAAGCAACCTATAAAAATGAAAAAAGCAAGATACTTGTAGCAAATGTAATTTTAAACCGTGTAAGAAGTAAAGAATTTCCAAACTCGATCGAAGCCGTTGTGTTTCAGAGAGCTTATGGGAAAGTCCAGTTTTCACCGACAGCTGATGGAAGATATGAATCCGTCCATATCACAAAGAGTACAAAAAGAAGCGTAAAAAAAGCATTAGAAGACGGAATCGACTATTCCGAAGGAGCATTATATTTCGTAGAAAAAACGATGGCAAATCCAAAAAATGTTTCATGGTTTGATGAGGCACTTACCAGATTGTTTACCTATCAAGGACATTCTTTTTACAAATAATGCTTGACAAGGAAAGATAAAAGTATTATGATTTTAAGCAAATAGAAAAGAAACCGTTGAGAAAGAGTAGTAAGCAGGATCAGAATGATTCAAAGAGAGCTGCAGGTGGTGAGATTGCAGTATGATTTCCCTGGTGAATGGACTTTCGAGGGTGATTTTGAAAGTAACAAGTAGGAATCGCCGGGCACCCGACCCGTTACCAGAGTGGGCATATATGATAGTATATGATTTAAGTGGACACACCTAGTGTCAATTTGAGTGGTACCGCGGATAATTCGCCTCAAGCATATTTGCTTGGGGCTTTTTTCTATTTGAAGAAACGTACAACTTAAATAAAAAGGAGAAGAAATTATGAGAACAATGAAAAAAGTATTAGCAGCGGGATTAACAGCAGTTATGGCAATGTCATTAATGGTTGGATGTGGAAGCAAGAAAGATGACAGTTCGTCTAAAACATATAACTTAGGAATCATCCAGTTTGCAGAGCATGGTTCTCTTGATAACTGCCGCAAAGGATTTTTAAAAGGTTTAGAATCTGAAGGTATCAAAGAAGGAGAAAACTTAAAGATTACATACAAAAACTCACAGGCAGATACAGCCACAGATAACCAGATCGCATCAAATTTTGCATCAAAGAAATTAGATATGATCTGTGCGATTGCAACACCAAGTGCACAGAGTGCATACAATGCAACAAAAGACAGTGATATCCCAGTTGTTTATACAGCTGTTACATCACCAAAAGCTGCAGGATTTGTAGATAAAGAAGGAAAGAATGTTGGAAATATCACAGGAACTTCCGATCTTGTACTTGCAGATAAACAGTTAAAACTGATTCGTCAGATGATGCCAAAAGCAAAGAATGTCGGAATCTTCTACAGCACAAACGAAGCAAACTCCAAAGCAGGAATCGAAGCTTATGAAAAAGTAGCTGATAAATATGGATTCAAGATCATCACACAGGGAATCACAGCTTCCGCAGATATGCCAATGGCAGCAGACAGTTTACTGAAGAAAGTAGACTGCATCACAAACTTAACAGACAATTTAGTAGTCAGCAACATGCAGACATACCTTCAGAAAGCAAACAAATTAAATATTCCAGTTTTCGGATCTGAAGTAGAACAGGTAAAATTAGGATGTGTAGCTTGTGTCGGAATTGACTTCGTAAAATTAGGAAAACAGACAGGTAAGATGGCAGCAAAAGTATTAAAAGGCGAAGAAAAGCAAAGATATGAAATTCGAAACATTTAACAATGGAGATGTCATCATTAATACAGCAGCAGCTAAGAAGATTAACATGACAATCAGCAAAAGATGTGCAGAAACAGGCAAAACAGACATTTGACAAGATCAGCGCACCAGAAAAATAATCAGGAGATGTAAATATTATGGAACAATTGATCATAGGCGTATTTGAGCAGGGATTTATCTATGCGATCATGGCGCTTGGCGTATATATCACATACAAAATATTAGACTTTCCGGATCTGTCCGTAGACAGTACTTTTCCATTAGGAGCAGCAGTGACAACCGTCATGCTCTCCTCAGGAAAGAACCCATTGCTTGCATTAATTGCAGCAACAGCAGCCGGAGCAATTGCAGGAATGGTCACAGGAATCATACATGTAAAATTCAAAGTCAGAGACTTATTATCCGGAATTATCGTTATGACAGGTCTTTATACCTTAAACTTAAGAATTGTAGGCGGAAGCGCAAATGTTCCATTATTTAACTACAAATCCGTATTTGATAATGACTTCATCAACGGAATCTTCCCAGAAGCATTAGCACCATATAAGACGGTGATCATTATTTTCATCATCATGATCATTGCCAAAATATTATTAGACTTATATTTAAAAACAAAATCAGGATACCTGTTAAGAGCCGTTGGAGATAACGAGACAATCGTAACATCTCTTGCAAAAGACAGTGGATTTGTGAAGATCGTAGGACTTGCGATCTCAAACGGATTAGTTGCATTAGCTGGAAGTGTTATGTGTCAGCAGCAGAGATTCTTTGAAATCTCTATGGGAACTGGAACGATCGTTATCGGACTTGCCAGTGTTATCATTGGAACAAACGTATTTAAAGGAAATCTTATCAAAGCAACAACTGCAGTTGTCATCGGTTCTGTGATCTACAAAGCATGTGTAGCAATCGCGATCGAAGTAGGATTACCAGCAACAGACTTAAAATTGATCACAGCAGTCTTATTCCTGATCATTCTGATCATCAGTATGGACCGTAAGAAGAAGGTGAAAAGGCATGATTGAATTAAAACATATCGACAAATATTATAATATCGGAACAGTCAATGAAGTCTGCCTGTTCAAAGACTTCAATCTGACGGTAGATGACGGAGATTTCATTTCCGTGATCGGAAGTAATGGTTCAGGAAAGACATCCATGTTAAATCTGATCTGCGGAAGCTTAGAAGCGGAAGCAGGAAATATTATTTTAAATGGAGAAGATATTTCTCATCAAAAAGAGTATATCAGACAGAGAAAGATCGGTCGTGTCTATCAAAATCCAGCAATGGGAACCTGCCCATCTATGACAATCCTTGAAAATATGTCTCTTGCAGACAATAAAGGGAAAGAAATTTGGACTTGGATTTGGTACAAATAAGAAGAGAGTTGACTATTACAGAGAAATTATTAAGCCAATTAGGACTTGGACTGGAAGACATGATGGGAAGCAAAGTAGGTTCCTTATCAGGAGGACAGAGACAGGCAATGGCACTTCTTATGACAACGATGGCACCAATTGAGATCTTAATACTTGATGAACATACTGCTGCACTTGATCCAAAGACAGCAGAACTGATCATGGAGTTGACAGGAAAAGTTGTCAAAGAAAAGAAACTGACAACGATCATGGTTACACATAACCTGCGTTATGCCGTAGAATATGGAAATCGTATTCTTATGATGCATCAGGGACATGCGGTACTTGATAAAGCTGGAGAAGAGAAAGCAAAATTAGTTGTTGATGATCTTCTGGATCAGTTTAATCAGATCAGTATTGAGTGTGGAAATTAAATTTTTAAATTGTATAACGGAAATGTATCGAGTATTCATAAAAACATAAAAAAAGATAGAAGTACGAAAAACGAATTCCATTGACGGATTTTTTGCAAAACGCTGATCCGCCAACACTCCTGCACAACTCACTGCGTTCAAACAGTGCCCGTGTTGGCTGCGATTTTGCAAAAAATTCTATGGAATCCTATCATTTCGTACCTCTATCTTTTTTTATGTTTTTATGAATACCTGAAGACATTCTCGTATAAAATTAAGAATTTTCAAGCGGAAGGGTGTGTATGTTAGACGTTATAATATTCCACCAATAATTTCCGTCATTCAAATCACAATCTTGTGAAGTCTGTAGACTTTTGTTATAATGATGTTAGATGATACTAACTATACGTTAGAAGACTAACTTCTAGAAGCGAAAGGAACTATATATGTATTTAGAAATAAAAGATATGAAAAAAAGCTTCGGATCAGGCGAAAGCTATAATCAAGTACTAAAAGGAATCACAACCAACATCGAACAAGGGCAGATGTGTGTCATTCAAGGAAGCAGTGGTTCAGGAAAATCTACAATGCTAAACTGTATCGGCGGATTAGATACTATGGATTCTGGTTCAGTCAAAGTCGATGGCAATGAAATATCAGGATTAAATGCAGATGAGCTCTCCGAATACCGCAGAGCTAATCTAGGGTTTATCTTCCAGTTTTATAATCTGGTACCAAATCTTACAGTCAAAGAAAATATAGAGATCTGTCAATTTTTAACGGAAGATCCATTGGATATGGAAGAACTGCTAGATACGCTCGGACTAACAGAACATCAAGATAAATTTTCTGCACAATTATCCGGTGGACAGCAGCAGCGATGTGCAATTGCAAGGGCGTTGATCAAGAATCCAAAGCTGCTTCTTTGCGACGAACCGACAGGAGCTCTTGATTCGAAAACATCCAAAGATATCTTGATCTTATTAGAGAAGATCAATCAGCAATATGGCACAACCATGCTGATCGTAACGCATAATAATGCAATCCGCAATATGGTACATAAGGTTATTATCATCAAAGATGGTCAGATCAGTGAAGATTACGAAAATGAAACAAGATTACCAGCAAAATCACTGGAGGATCTTTAGATGGAAAAAGTATTGAGAAAAAGAGCATGGAGAGATTTAAAAGAAAATAAATTTCGCTATTTTGCACTTGCTTTTTTGATTATTATCAGTATGTATTTGGTCATCAGTCTGGTAGGTGCAGCGGATACGATTGTTGATGGAACTACAAAGCAGGCAAAGAAACATAAGCTGGAAGATGGCAGTTTCAGGTGTTTGTGCCATTAACAACAAAACAAAAGAAAACTTTACAAAGAAAGGGCTTACAGTAGAAGAGACATTTTATCTTGATTTTAGACAAAAAGATGGAAGTAAGTTAAGAATCTTTAAGAATCGTAACAAAGTCGATCAGATCAATCTGGATGTAGGAAGACTTGCAAGAGATGAACAGGAAGTTGTTGTGGAAAAAAGATATGCACAAGAACATAACTTAAAAGTAGGATCTAATATTACGATTGATGGGAACTCTTATAAAGTAACAGGAATCGGATCAGTTCCAGACTACGATGCATGTTATGAAAAGTTATCAGATAGTACCGTAGACAGCAAGCAGTTTGGTCTGGCATTTGTGACGGAAGATGTATATCAGAATCTAAAAATAACGAAACAGCATCAATCCAAGAAGAATATATTTATGCGTATCGTTTAAATGGTGCAATGACTCAGAAGCAGCTAAAAAATAAACTAAAAAAGATCACATTTAATCCAGATGATGTAGATGACCCATATTTTAAAGATTATTGGGAAGAAACTGCCGGAAGAAAGATGATATCAAAGATGGTATCAAAAACTGACCGATGCAAGTACCCAGATGTCAGACGGATTAAATAAGTTAAGCGAAAATAATGAAACATTGCAAAAAGGTGCGGATCAGATTTTTCAGGTGTATTTAAAAACGGCAGAAGGCCAGCTGGCATCTTTTGGAGTAACATCGCTGACAGAGAATAATTATGCAAGTATTTTAAAAGGTTTGATCACAAAATCAAGTGATGGCCTTACAAGATTATCTTTAGAATCTGCCAAGAACAGTTAGATGCTTTAAAAACATATAGAGATGGAATCAAGGCTTATACAAATGGTGTTAAAAAAGCATCAGATGGAAGTAGTAAGTTAAAAGAAGGAACTGATCAATTGGAAGAAGGAACAAAAGAACTGATGAAAGCATTTGATATGGAAACATCGAATCTGACTCAGTTTTTAAAGGCAGATGACAACATAAGAATTGGAGCAGCGGCAGGTGATCAGGTCATTAGTAAACTTGCTGGAATGGTAGCAGGTGTCATCATTATGATCTTATTTACCTATGTAATATCTGTTTTTGTCATTCATGAAATTGAGAAAGAAAATAGTATTATTGGAACATTGTATGCGCTTGGAGTGATAAAGAAGCAGCTTCTAAAATATTATTTAACAGTTCCGGTGATCGTAACATTTCTGGCTGGATTAGCAGGAACGATCATTGGATATAGTCCGATAGGAATTCCAACACAGATGCAGGATTGTTATGATTATTTTTCTATACCAGATTTGAGTCCAGAACTTTTAATCTATCTATTGGTGTATGGAATTGTTATGCCGCCACTTGTTGCAGTGATCGTAAACTATTTTGTTATAAGAAAGAAACTGTCAAGGCCAGCACTTTCTATGATAAGAAATGAGCAAAAGAAGAGTCATATTTCAAAAGTCAAATTAGGTGATATGCCATTTCTTACAAAATTCAGGATCAGGCAGTCACTGCGTGAGGCAAGAGCCGGATTTACGGTAGTATTTGGAATGTTTATTGCACTGTTGGTTATGATGATCGGTCTGGACTGTTATGTGATGTGTGATCATATCAGCAAAGAAAATAAGAAAGACACAAAATTTGAATATATGTATACATATAAATATCCAGATAAAAAAGTACCAAAAGGTGGGGATGCATGTTTTGTAAAAGGATTGCATAAAAAAGTATGGGGATATGATCTTGAAATTTCCCTGATCGGTATAGAAAATGATAATCCATATTTCAGCCAGGATAAAGATCTTCCGAAAGCAAAGAACAAAGTTGTTATTTCATCTGCAATGGCACAGAAATATGATCTAAAAAAAGGTGACTCGATCATACTGTCTGATGAGGAAGATGAAATGGATTACGCATTTCAGGTAGCAGATATCACACAATATTCTTCTGGGTTATATGCATTTATGGATATCGACAGCATGAGAGATCTCTTCAGACAACATCAGATTATTACAATATGGTTGTATCAAAGAAGAAACTGTCGATTGACTCTGGAAAATTATATGCAACGACAAGTAAAAAAGCAATTGAGGAGAGTTCAGATGTATTTATCAATATGATGATTCCGATGATGGGAATGATCGTTGGACTTTCTGTTATTATCTTTGCAATTGTCATGTATTTAATGATCAAGGTAATGATTGATCGTTCTGCACAAAATATTGCGTTGATGAAAGTATTTGGGTATCGGAAGAAAGAGATTAAGAAGCTTTATCTTGATGGGAATTTCTATATGATCGCAATTGGAGCACTGATCAGTGTTCCATTATCTAAGAAATTAATGGATGCAATGTACCCAGTTATGGTTTCCAATATAGCTTGTGGTATGAATTTAAGTTTCACATGGCAGATGTATGCATTGATCTATGCAGGAATTATCATTACATACCTGGTAATTAACAAGTTATTAGTGCGAAAGATTTACAAAGTCGGACTTTCTGATGCGTTGAAGAATCGTGAGTAAGATTAAAAGAAACAATCAGTCTTTGCCATATAAAATAAACTATTGTATAATGATACAAAAAGACCAAAGAAGGAAGAAACGATGACATTACAACAGCTAAGATATGTCGTAACGATTGCGGAGATCGGAACAATCAGCAAGGCAGCAGAAGAACTCTTTGTAGCACAGCCAAGTCTTACCAAAGCACTAAAGAACTGGAAAAGAGATGCAGATCACGATCTTTGACCGCACGAACAAAGGGAATTCATGTATCAGAGAAGGAGAGATTTTCCTCGGATATGCAAGACAAGTACTGGAGCAGGCGGCATTGATCGAAGAGAAATATAAACATAAAGTGGTGGGAAACAGGAATTTTGCATTTCAACACAACATTATTCTTTTGCAGTCAATGCATTTGTAGACTTGATCAAAGAATATGGAAGTGAGAATTACGATTTCAGTCTGAGAGAAACTCAGACTTATGAGATCATCGATGATGTAGCCAGAATGAAAAGTGAGATCGGAATTTTATATCTCAATGAATTCAATGCATCGGTCCTTGAGAAGATCATGAAAGCAAATGATCTCAAATTCACGGAACTATTTGTTGCAAGACCACATATTTTTATCTGCGATAAGAATCCGCTGGCACAGAAAGATCAGGTCACAATGGAAGATCTCAAAGATTATCCGTATCTGTCATTTGAGCAGGGGGAGCATAATTCTTTCTATTATTCTGAAGAGATGTTCAGTACGGAAGTGCGTTCAAAGAACATTCGAGTGAGAGACAGGGCAACTCTGTTTAACTTGCTGATCGGATTAAATGGATATACGATCAGCAGCGGTGTGATCGATAAGGAATTAAATGGAGAGAATATTATCGCAGTTCCGCTTGCAGAAGAAGGCGAAATGCATATTGGCTATGTGACACATAAGAAGACGAAACCTAGCAGATTAGGGGCGATTTATCTGGAAGCGTTGAAGAGGCATGCACAATAATTTTATATATGCTTAAAGAAGGTCATAACCGTATCATGGTAGAGATACAGGTTGTGACCTTTTGTGATTTTATGGTATAATTTTCACATAAAAAACGAAAATGAAGAAGAGGAAGTAAGATGATTACGGGTGAATTAAAAAACAAAGTAGATAAGATATGGGAGATTTTCTGGACAGGTGGAATTACAAATCCACTGGAAGTTATTGAACAGTTTAATTACTTACTATTTATCAAGCAGTTAGATGAGGTAGAAACCAGGAAGAAAGAGATGCGAATATTTTAGGGATTCCATATGAAGGAATCTTTCCAGCTGATTGTCAGCAGTATCGTTGGAGTAAATTTAAGAATTTGGGAGATGCGAATGAGATTTATGATCTGATGATGAATGGAGTATTTCCGTTTATTAAAAGTCTACATCCAGATGGAGAATCTGCTTATAGTAAATATATGGGAGATGCGATCTTTAAGATTCCAACGCCAGCATTACTTACCAAAGTAATTGATGGGATTGATGGATTGAATCTGGAAGGAGACAGTAAAGGAGATTTATACGAATATCTGTTATCAAACTGGAAAGTGCAGGAAAGAACGGACAATTTCGAACACCAAGACATATCATTCAGATGATGGTAGAACTGGTAAAACCAGTACCATCTGATATCATCTGCGACCCGGCAATGGGATCAGCAGGATTCTTAATGGCAGCACAGCAGTATTTGCTTAAAACCACAAAGATTTATTCTTAAATGCGGAACAAAGAGCATTTTAATCATGAGATGTTCTATGGGTTTGATATGGACCGAACGATGCTTCGAATCGGAGCAATGAATATGCTGCTTCATGGAGTCGATGATCCGAATATTGAATACAAAGACAGCTTGTCAGAGATGAATACAGATAAAGAAAAGTATTCATTGATTCTTGCCAATCCCCCATTTAAAGGAAGTTTAGACTATGATGGAGTATCAGCAGATCTTTTAAAAGTTGCAAAAACAAAGAAAACAGAATTATTATTCCTTGTTTTATTCTTTCGCATCATGAAAATTGGAGGAAGGGCAGCAGTTATCGTACCAGATGGAGTATTATTCGGAAGCAGTCGTGCACATAAAGCGATTCGAAAAGAATTAATTGAAAATCATAAATTAGACGCAGTGATTTCCATGCCATCAGGAGTGTTCAAACCATATGCAGGAGTATCCACAGCTATCTTACTCTTCACAAAAACAGGAGCAGGTGGTACCGATAAAGTTTGGTTTTATGATATGAAAGCTGATGGAAGAACCTTAGATGATAAACGTCAGGAAATTGAAGAGAATGATATTCCTGATATTATTGAGAGATATCAGAATCTAGAAAAGGAAGAAGAAAGAAAACGAACAGAACAGTCTTTTTTGTGCCGAAGAGATTGTCGAGAATGATTATGATCTTTCTATTAATAAATATAAAGAGATCGAGTATATTCCGGTAGAGTATCCACCAACAGAGGAAATATTGAAAGATATTGAGGAATTAGAGGTGGAAATTCATAAGAATCTGGTGGAATTAAGGAAAATGTTGGAAGAAATGATGATTAGAGATAGAAAATTTAGATTTTGCAAGGAACTAAAGAATGGAAAAATTGAAATATACACGTGTTGAAAGAATGTGGTGAAATTTTGGATTCAATGAGGATTCCCATAACGGCATCAGATAGAAAAGAAGGTAAATATCCATATTATGGTGCAAAACGGAATACAAGATTATGTGAATGATTACATTTTTGATGATGAGCTAGTATTATTAGCTGAGAGTTGGTGGTAATTTTGGATCAAAGAGAAACCTATAGCATACAGAGTTTCAGGAAAATGTTGGGTAAATAATCATGCACATGTACTAAAAGCCTAAAGAGGAAATAGATGTTGATTATTTATGTTTAAATTCAAGCTTATGTTTTATAAGGTTGATGGATGATTAATGGTGACAACAAGAAAAACTTACTCAAACTGCAATGAAAAAAATGAAAATACCATTAAGAAATATAGTAGAACAGAAAAAATAGTACAGCAATTGAATAAAATTATCGAAATAAGGGGAAAAAGCAAAAAGAATTAAATTTATTAGATAATTTAATCCAAGCCCGATTGTCGAGAGATGTTGGTGATCAATAACAAACTAGTAAGCTATTATGATTGAAAAATAGAAGAGAATATTTTGGCAGGAATAACAACTAAAGCAGAAGATATTCATGATTATTTAAAAGATAAATATGAAATACCATGCTATGGTGGAAATGGGATAAGGGGATACGTAGAAAATTTAAGTTATGAAGGATGTTATCCTATTATAGGTAGACAGGAGCATTATGCGGTAATGTACAATATGCAACAGGAAAATTTCATGCAACAGAACATGCGTTTTAGTTTCTACATTAAAAATGATAATACAATGTGGGTTTATTACATGTTAAAATTGAGTGGATCTATATAGATATCAATACAGGAGCTGCACAACCGGGATTAGCAGTAAAAACTTAATACAATAGATCAATTGTGCGAAGACATAAACTTCAAAACCAATTCGCAGCCTTCGTCCACCAAATCAACAAATCGAAGTTTGAAGTTCAGGAAATCATTAGAAAAACACAATTACTATATGATTCATTAATGCAAGAATATTTCGGATAGAAAAGAGGCGATATTAAAATGTCAGAATTTAAACGATGGTTAATTGAACGTTTTAAAATAGAACGAAAACGATTTTACAGAACAGGAGTTTATGCTTATACGCCAAAGAGCAATGGTACAATTCAAATAAGATTGAAGGGAAGTACATTGACACCAGAACAAACAGCATCACTATTTGATAATGGAACATTACCAGTCAACGATGACTATTATCGAGCCAAAGATGTGAGAAATGAATGGACATTTCTTAATGTTTAATCATATGTTAGATACATTGGAAGAATTAACAGAGAATCTAATAAAACGATGCATTATGAGTTGAAATCAGGAGTTTTGAAGATCGAGCGAATGGATATGCAATCGGAGATTATAAGAAACGTCCAATATGATCGGAATGTATAAAACAGCATTGCCAAAGGATGTAGAAGCAGAGATGAGGCAACTTTTGGATTGGTATCATAAACAAGAAAAAACTATGAAAACACTTGCTGAATTTCATGCAAGATATGAATCAATTCATCCATTTCAGGATGGAAATGGACGAACAGGAAGAATGATATTGTTTCGGGAAAGCTTGAAATATGATGAGTTAAAACCATTTATTATCTTAGATGATGATCGCAGTAAGTATTTAGAAGGACTAAAAGAATATAGAGAACATCATAAAGTGGATCAATTATTAGAATTAATGCAAAAAAAGCTGAAACATATTATCAGGAATGTCAATATTTTATTTCATAGATTTAGGAGCAAAATGGTTGAAGGATGTTGAGTATATATGAGTGTACCAACATGGAGAGAAATTGTAACAATACTAAATGAGATGGCAGAGTATTTAACAGTGCCACAGATGAAAAAATTACAGGAAGTAATTCTAAGGACATTTTCAGAAAATGAACTAGAGAAAACAACAGATATCGAATGAAGAATTTCTGGAATGTTCTTGGATGCAAAAGAGTAGAAGGATGTTCGGAACGTACCATTCAATATTATAAGGGTAACAGCAGAACATATGCTTTCACAAACGGAAAAATCCGCAAGATAACGACAGATGAAATGAGGTCATATCTTGCAGATTATCAAAAGGAATAACTGCTCGAATGTTACAATTGATAATATACGACGGAATATATCGAGGCTTTTACATGGTTGGAGGAAGAAGATTACATTTTAAAAAGTCCAATGAGAAGGATTCATAAGATTAAGACAAAAACAGTGGTAAAAAGTGTGATCACAGATGAAGGAATCGAACAATTAAGGGATCATTGTACACAGATTCGAGAGACCTTGCAATGATTGATCTGTTATATTCAACAGGTATACGTGTGGGTGAATTGGTAAATTTGAACATAGGAGATATTAATTTTGAAGAACGAGAATGTGTTGTATACGGAAAAGGAGATAAAGAAAGAAGTTTATTTTGATGCGAAAGCAAAAGTACATTTAATGGAATATATAGAAAGTAGGAAAGATAAGAACCCAGCATTATTCGTTACTTTAGATGCACCATATGATCGCTTAAAAATCAGTGGGGTAGAGATTCGATTAAGACAATTAGGAAGAGAGCTTGGATTGGAACGAATCCATCCGCATAAATTCCGAAGAACAATGGCAACGAGAGCGATTGACAAAGGAATGCCAATTGAACAAGTGCAAGATTCTTGGACATTCACAGATTGATACAACGATGCAATATGCAATGGTAAATCAGAATAATGTAAAGGCATCCCATCAGAAATATATGTCATAACCAGATAAATTGAAGATTCATTCCTTAAAATTTGAATTTGTATTTTGAACTATATTAAACAATATAATAATGCATTGACAAGTGGGCGAGGATGATGATATTCTATAAATAGAAAAGATGCTACCGATAGACGGTTTAGCCTGATATTATAAGTCGAAATAGTCGCTCATTTTACGGGTTGGGGCGGCTATTTTTTGTCTTGGAATCACGTTGTCCATGTGAATAACCAAGACTATAAAAGTCGTACAAAACAAAATATAATGCCGATGAGGTTATCAATAGATCAACATAAGTCAAATCCTCCTAAGTAAATTTCCAAAATAATTGGATTTCTATGTAAACCGGACTATAACTTCGGATAGGAGGCTAACCGTCTACGTTATGGTAACATCTATAGTTATTATAACTGGATAAAAATATAGATATCAATAACAAAATTAAATTTAAAAGTGAAATTATAAGCAGGTTGAGGAAATGATAGATGGGAAAAGTAAAATTAGGAGATATAGCTGTATTAATAAATGGTGATAGAGGGAAAAATTATCCATCACAAAGAAATTATAACGAGTGGTGGAATCCCGTTTGTTAATGCGGGACATTTAAATGGTCGAGCGATAGAGTTTGAAGCAATGAATTATATAACGCCTGAAAATATGAGAATTTAAATTCCGGAAAATTTCAATAAAAATGATATTTTTATATTGTCTAAGGTTCTTTGGGAAAGAAAGCACTTATTAATGACAACATATATGGGGCTATTGCTTCATCACTTGTTATTATTAGACCGAATTTAGAAAAGTACGACCACAATATTTGATGTTAGCTTTGGAAACACCTCTAATTAAAGAGCAGTTATTTAAATTTAATAATGGAAGTTCACAACCTAACTTATCAGCGAAAAGTGTTAGAATATAAATGGAATTACCTGATTTATTTATTCAAGATAGTATAATTAGTAAAGTTGGAAAAAGGTTAGAAATTTAATAGAAGATGAAAAACAGGAAAAATTGTTATTAGATAATTTAATTTCAAGCCCGATTTGTAGAACTCTTTGGTGACGCTGTATACAATGATAAAAAAGGAAACAGATACAGTAAAAAATTTATGCAAAGAGATATATGGAGGTGGAACACCTTCTAAAGCTCATCCAGAATATTATAAAGAGATGGCGATATACCAATCAGCTAAAAGACATGAAGACAGATGTATTGAAGATAGTCAGATTAAAATTAATCAATTAGGTGTAAGATAATAGTACTGACGTTTGGTTCCTGTGAATTCAGTAATTATGGTTATTAGAAGTGGAATTTTAAAACATACATTGCCAGTTGCAGTGAATAAAGTTCCTATAACAGTTAATCAAGATTTAAAAGTATTTATACCAGGAGAAAATGAATTTTGACGAGGTTTTTAGCTGTTCAATTTAAGATGCAAGAAAAAGATATTTTGTCTGGTGTTAGGGCTGTAACAGCTATAACATAGAGTTTAATTCTTTTGAAACAAAGAAGAATGATTGTTCCGCAATAGATCTGCAACAGAAGTATCTAATGTTTCTTGAACGAATAGACAAATCGAAGTTTGTCATCCACAAAATTCTATATTGCACCACCCACAATACAAAGAGTATAATAAAACCAAGACCAAATACCAAAGAATCAGGAAAAATAAGGGGGGAAACCACGCAGACAATTTTGACTTTCTAGTACAGACAGATCGTTTCAAAGAGACTTTGCGATGCAGGCAGCAGAAGCGGAACGAAGCATCGCCATATCTCCGTCAACAGCAGCAATCTTGTCAAGACGAGCCTTAGAACTCGCAGTGCGATGGGTATATGTCCACGATGATGCCTGACCATGCCATATCGTGATAATATTTCCAGCCTGATTCACGAATATTCTTTCCGCAAGCTGATTCAGCCTAAATTATTTGATATGCTAAAATATACGATTAAGCTTGGAAATGTCGCAGTACATACAAATACTAACGTAAAACACGATGCAGCGGTACTTTCGTTACGCTGTGTTTTCCAGTTCTGTAAATGGATTGATTACTGTTATGGTGAAAACTATATAAATCGCCATTATGATATGAGTCTGCTGCCAGATGCCGGAAAAGAGAAAAAAACACAGGAAGAATTAGAAAATCTTCAAAAGAACTAAGCGGAAAGACCAGAAATTAGAAGAAGCGATCAAGGAAAATGAAAAGCTAAGAGAAGAGATGACCAAACTTCGTAAGGAAAATGAAACTGGACGAAGTTATGGAAGTGGATAAAGATACAGAAGCAGAGACAAGAAGAAAATACATTGACCTTGATCTTGCGGAAGCTGGATGGACGATTGGCAAAGGACTGTCTTACAGAAGTGCCAGTTACAGGTATGCCAAACAGTACAGGAAAAGGTTATGCCGATTATGTTTTATACAGCAATAATGGAAAACCACTGGCAGTCATCGAAGCAAAACGAAGCAGTGTAGATCCGATGAAAGGAAGTCATCAGGCCAAATTATATGCGGATTGTCTGGAAAATCAATACCAGCAAAGACCAATCATTTTATAACAAATGGTTTTGAAATGCAGATCATTGATGATGCACAGGATGATCCACAGCGAGTTGTTTCAGGTATTTTCACAAAAGAAGATCTGCAGCGAATGGTGGATCAAAGAACAAGCAAAAAGCCTTTGATTCATTTAGAGATTCAAGATAAAATTGCAAACCGAGCCATATCAGAAAGAGGCCGTGACGGTATTATGTGAATCTATCATGAATCATCATAGAAAGCTGTTGCTAGTACAGGCAACAGGATCAGGAAAGACAAGGGTTAGTATCAGTCTGGTAGACGTACTTCGCAGACATAATTATGTAAAGAATATTTTATTCTTAGCAGATCGTAAAGCTTTAGTTTCTCAGGCAAAGAAGAGTTACAGTAATCTCCTTCCAGACTTGACAGTATGCAATTTACTTGAAAATAAAGAAGATCCAGAAAGCAGCAGAATGATATTTTCAACATATCCAACGATGCTAAATGCAATCGATGAAACAAAGAAAAAGGATGGAAAAAAATTATTTACACCAGCGCATTTTGATCTGATCATTGTAGATGAAAGTCATCGAAGTATTTATAAGAAATATCAGGAAATCTTTCACTATTTCGATGCGGTTTTACTTGGAATGACAGCAACACCGAAAGATGAGATTGATAAAAACACCTATACGATCTTTGATCTGGAGCGAGGGGTTCCAACGTATGCGTATGAGCTTGATGAAGCAGTAAAAGAAGGATATCTGGTTGACTATAGAACAAGAGAATATAAGACAAAGATCATGGAAGAAGGAATCCACTATGATCAGTTATCTGAAGAAAAGAAGCATTTGACGATGAATTCGATGATGATGAGAATGTAGAAAGATATTCCGAATACAGCTGTAAATCGATGGCTGTTTAATAAAGACACGATTGATCTTGTGTTAATCAATCTGATGAGAGAAGGATTAAAGGTAGAAGGCGGAGATAAATTGGGAAAGACAATTATTTTTGCAAGAAATAGTAAACATGCGAAGGCAATTGTCAAGCGTTTTCAGAAGCTTTTTCCAGAGAAAGGCAGTCATTTTATCAAACAGATTGATTACAGCATCAAAGAGTCCGAACATTTGATTGAACAATTCGAAGAAAAGGACAAGATGCCTCAGATTGCAGTATCCGTAGATATGCTGGACACAGGAATTGACGTTCCAGAGATTTTGAATCTTGTATTTTTCAAGAAAGTTAGAAGTTATGCAAAATTCTGTCAGATGATCGGAAGAGGAACAAGACTTTGCAAAGATTTACTAGGGCCTGGAATGGATAAAGAAAAATTTCTGATTTTTGATTATTGTAATAACTTGAATATTTCAGAGTGAATCCGCATGGAAAAGATAGCGGGTTTATAGAAACATTAGCAGAGAAAATCTTTTTATGTAAGGCAAGGATCGTAAGAGAATTACAAGATACAGACTATCAAAAGACGAAGATTTCAGAGAATATCGAAATACATTAGTGAAAGAATTAATGCAAGCGATAAGTGATCTGAATGACAAAAGTTTCATTGTAAAACATCATTTGAAATATGTCCTTCGATATCGAGAACAGAAATCATGGGATATTCTTGAGACAGAAGCAATGGCTGACCTGAAGAAACATATCGCACCAATTATAGAGGCCGAGAAGGAATATGAATTGGCACGAAGATTTGATTATCTGATGTATAGTATCGAACTTGCAATGCTGGAACAGAAGAACCCTTCGAAAAATATTGGAGCAGTTGTTGGTATTGCAGAAAAGCTATCTTTAATGCAGGATTCTGTGCCACAGATCAAAGAGCAAAATATATTTTGGATAAGGTACAGACGAATGAATTCTGGAAAAGCATTTATTCTGGAAATGGATGTAGTCAGGAAAGCACTTAGAGATCTGATTCAGTTTTTACCAAAAAAGACGCAGAGAATCGTTTATACAGATTTTGCAGATCAAGTAATAGAATATCAGGAAAATACACCAATTGAGATGGGGAATCGATTAGAAAATTATCGCAAAAGGTAGAATTCTATTTAAAAGAGCATCAAGATAACATGGCAGTGCGTAAATTACGAAATAACCAGCCGCTACAAAAAAGTGATATGCAGGAACTGGAGAAAATTCTTTGGCAGGAACTAGGATCAAAGAAGATTATACAAAGAATATGGGGATACACCAGTTGGAATTCTTGTAAGAAAAATCACAGGAATGGATCAACAGGCAGCAAATGAGGCATTTAATGAATTCTTAAATGAGGAGAAACTAAATGCTGATCAGATTCGTTTTGTGCGATTGATCGTTGATTATATCTCTGTAAATGGAATGATCGAAGACCGAAGAGTTATGATGGATGAGCCATTTCGAAGTGTCGGAAGTATTGGACAGATTTTTGAAAATGATATGGATATTGCAATGAAGATCATGACAGTGATTGATCAGATCAAGCAGAATGCGGAAGTTACAGTATAAAGGAGGAATCAACGAAAATAGTATCAAAGCCTATGGTTTTGCATTTGAAGGAAAAATGTCCTGATCTTAGATTAACATGATTATAACAAAGAAAGGTATAAAATAATGGAACAACAGCAGTCAGAAAAGAAACATAAACGAAGAGTCAGATACAAAGGGACTCATCCAAGAAGATTCGAAGAGAAATACAAAGAATTAAACCCAGAAAAATACGGAGATACGATTCAAAAAGTTATTAGTAAAGGAAGTACACCGGCAGGAATGCACATTTCCATCTGTGTAAAAGAAATTCTTGAATTTTTACATCCAGCCGGGACAAAAAGGATTGGATGCAACCTTAGGATATGGCGGACATACAAGAAAGATGTTAGAAAAGTTACAGGGCAAAGGTCATATCTACGCATTAGATGTAGATCCGATCGAATCTGTAAAGACAGAGAAACGTCTGCATGATGCAGGGTTTGGAGAAGATATCTTAACGATCAAGCATATTAATTTTGCTAATATTGATCAGGTAGCAGAAGAAGTTGGACCATTCGATTTCATTTTAGCCGACCTTGGCGTATCCTCCATGCAGATTGATAATCCGGAAAGAGGATTTTCTTATAAATTTGAAGGACCATTAGATTTAAGACTGAATCCAGAAAAAGGAATTTCAGTGGCAGAGCGTTTAGAAGATATCACGAAGGCTGAATTTGAAGGGATGCTCATTGAAAATGCAGATGAGCCATATGCAAAACAGATCGCAAAAGAAACCGTTGCAACGATGAAACGAGGAAAGAAGATCAAGACAACAACAGATCTTAAAGATGTCATTGAAAGAGCATTAAACTTCTTGCCGGAAAAGAGCGAAAAGAAGCAGTTAAAAAATCCTGCCAGAGAACATTTCAGGCTTTGCGTATTGATGTAAACAGCGAGTTTGAAGTATTAGAAGAATTATTGGAGAAACTTCCAGACGCATTGGCACCAGGTGGAAAGGTTGCGATTCTTACATTCCACTCTGGAGAAGATCGACTTGTAAAACATGCGTTTAAGTATGGGAAGAAAGTAGGAATCTACAGTGATGTAGCCAAAGATGTTATTCGTCCATCAAAAGAGGAATGTACCCAGAACGGAAGAGCAAAATCAACAAAGATGCGCTGGGCGATAAAAGGGAAATAAAAATTAAAAGGAAGGGAAATATTAAAAAGAGGTATGCTTTTTAATATTTCCTTTTTTCAAAAACATGAAAGAAAATGGTTTAAAATGATTGACTTTGACTGAAACTGTGCTATAATGAAGAAAAAAAGGAAACGAATGATTGATTTTGACGTTTTTATTTTGGAAAAGGAGGATAACCTGTATGAGAATTACAGAGCTGTTGCAGGATGCAACAATTGACCTTGGTGTGAAGGTTAACAGCAAAGAAGAAGCAATTGATCATCTGGTTGATTTAATGGTCAAGGGCGGAAACATCACAGATCGCGAAGAATACAAGAAGGGCATTTTAGCAAGAGAAGCTAATGGAACAACTGGTATCGGAGGAGGGATTGCAATTCCTCATTCTAAGAACAAAGCAGTAACTAAGGCTGGTTTGGCTTCTATGACAGTACCAGACGGAGTCGATTATGAAGCAAATGGATGGAGAACCATCTGATGTGTTTTTATGATCGCAGCACCAGCAGAAGGAAGCGACGTGCATTTAGAGGCATTGTCAAGATTATCTGTGATCTTAATGGATCCAGTATTTAAGGACAGTTTATTAAAGGCAACAAGCAAGGAAGAATATCTTGCATTGATTGACAAGAAAGAAACAGAAAAATTCCCAGAAGAGGCGGCGAAGGAAGAAGAGGAACCTGCTGTACAAGAAGAGAAAGCAGACGATGGAACGATCAGAGTTCTTGCAGTTACAGCATGCCCAACAGGAATCGCTCATACATTCATGGCAGCAGAATCTCTTGAGAATAAAGCAAAAGAGATGGGAATTACATTAAAAGCTGAGACAAATGGTTCAGGTGGAGCAAAGAATGTCTTAACAAAAGAAGAGATTGAAAATTGTGATGGAATCATCGTAGCAGCAGATAAGAACGTTGAGATGGCACGTTTTGATGGAAAACAGGTTCTTCAGACAAAAGTAGCGGACGGAATTAATAAACCAGAAGAACTGATCCAGACAATTTTAGATAAGAAAGCGCCAACATATCATCATTCAGGAGCAGCAGCACAAGAAGATAGTGCAGAAGGTGAAAGCGTTGGACATCAGATTTACAAGCATCTGATGAACGGTGTTTCACATATGCTTCCATTTGTAATCGGTGGAGGTATCTTGATCGCTCTTGCATTCTTAGTAGATAATCAGGCGATCAACCCGGCAAACTTCGGTAAGAATACACCACTTGCAGCTTTACTAAAGACAATCGGTGAACAGGCATTTGGATTTATGCTTCCAATCTTAGCTGGATTTATTGCAATGAGTATTGCAGACCGACCAGGATTAGCGATAGGTTTCGTTGGTGGAGCATTAGCAAATGGTGGTTATACATTTGCTAATATCATGGCATATGATTCTGCCAAAGCCGTTTCCTCTGGATTTATCGGAGCATTATTTGCAGGTTTTGTTGGTGGATATATCATGGTTTTATTAAGAAAACTGTTTGATAAATTACCAAGTGCATTAGAAGGGTTAAAACCAATTTTACTATTCCCAGTTTGTGGTATTTTAATTATGGTGTTGTGATGATCGCAGTTAATCCGATTGTTGGAGCGATCAATACAGGACTGAATAACTTCTTATCATCTATGAGTGGAACAAGTTCTATCCTTTTAGGAGCAGTTCTTGGAGCGATGATGTCCATTGATATGGGTGGTCCATTTAATAAAGCAGCGTATGTATTTGGTACAGCACAGTTAACAGTAGCCAATGCAGGACCAGAACAGTATGCGATCATGGCAGCTGTTATGGCCGGAGGAATGGTACCTCCACTTGCGATCGCACTTTGTACAACATTCTTCAAGAATCGTTTTACAGAGAGTGAAAGAAAATCTGGTGTTGTAAATTACATCATGGGATTATCATTCATTACAGAAGGAGCTATCCCGTTTGCAGCAGGAGATCCAATCCATATCCTGCCACCATGTATCGTAGGATCTGCAGTAGCAGGTGCGTTATCCATGGCATTTAAATGTGGGCTTCCACCACACGGTGGAATCTTTGTTATTGGAGTCATCACGAATCCAGTACAATACTTAATTTCTGTAGCAGTTGGTGCAGTTATTGGAATGATCGTTATGTCATTTACAAAGAAACCATTAAATAAATAAGATTGTAAATAACCATTTACAATAAATTAATTCCTCATATTTTCATAAGCAATATTTATAATAAGTAAACAGAGATTGTGAAATTTTGCAACTCTGTTTGCTATTTTGATAAAACAATGATATACTAGATAAGATTTTAGAAATCAAAGACAGTTCATTCGTACCATCCTGTCTATAAAACAAAACTAGGACTGAGAAGAAGATTTTCAGGATACAGGTACGCATGCTTGTATCCTTTTGATTGAAAATATATGTAGAAGGGAAAGAAGAAAATGTATCAGTTAACAACACATGCATCCTTTGATTCAGCTCATTTTATCGGGTTATGAAGGAAAATGCAGCAATATCCACGGTCACCGCTGGAAATTAGAAGTTACCGTACAAAGTGAAACATTAGAACAGACAGGGCAGATTCGAGGAATGGTTGTCGATTTTGGACAGTTAAAAGATGATATTAAAAAATTAGCAGATGAGTTTGATCATAGTCTGATCATAGAAGATGGAACATTAAAAGAGAAGACAGTAGAAGCATTGAAAGAGGAAAATTTCAAAATGATCTTCGTAGATTTTCGTCCAACTGCAGAGAGTTTTGCAAAATATTTTTATGATAGAGTGAAAGAAATCGGATATGATGTCAAGTTAGCGAAAGTTTATGAGACACCAAATAATATGGCAGCATATGGGGAGTAAATGAGATGGAAACATTTAAAGTAGTCGAAACCTTTGTAAGTATCAACGGAGAAGGAAAGAAAGCTGGTCGTCTTGCTATGTTTATCCGATTGAAAGGATGTAACTTAAACTGCTCTTACTGCGACACAACATGGGCCAATAAAAGAGATGCAAGATGTGAATTATTGACGGCACCGCAGATTGTAGAAAGGATCAAAGAAGCAGGAGTCGAACTTGTTACATTAACAGGTGGAGAGCCTCTTCTTGACGAAAATGTATCAGAATTGATCGGAAGTATCTTGATGATGCCAAAAGTTGAGATTGAGATTGAGACAAATGGAAGTGTACCAATCAGATATTATAAAGAAAGAGACAACAGACTGACAATGACAATGGATTACAAACTTCCATCCAGTAATATGGAAGAGAATATGTGCCTTGAAAATATGGAATATTTAAAACCATGGGATGTTGTTAAATTTGTTATTGGAAGCAGGGAGGATTTAAACAGGGCGAAAGAAATCATTGAACGATTCAGACTTTGTGAAAAGCAATTGTATACTTCAGTCCTGTATTTGGTAAAATCGAACCAGAAGAAATCGTTGAATTTATGAAAGAAAACAAGCTTAACAAAGTCAGGTTCCAGATTCAGATCCATAAAGTTGTATGGGACCCTGACAAGACAGGTGTATAGGAGGAAATACTATGGCAATCGATAAAGAAGCGATCAAGGAACATATAAGAGGTATTCTTGTTGCACTTGGAGATGATCCAAACCGTGAAGGGTTAAAAGAAACACCAGATCGTGTAGCGAAAATGTATGAAGAAGTCTTTGAAGGAATGAATTACAGCAATCATGAGATCGCACAGATGTTTTCAAAGACATTTGAAGATGATCTAAGTGTCAAAGATCATAAAGATATGGTGATCGTAAAAGATATTGATATCTTTAGTTATTGTGAGCATCATATGGCATTAATGTATGATATGAAAGTCTCTGTGGCATATTTGCCAAAAGACAAGGTATTAGGACTTAGTAAGATTTCAAGAATCTGTGATATGGTTGGAAAACGTTTACAGCTTCAGGAAAGGATCGGAAGTGATATCGCAGAGATCATCATGGAAGTTTCAGGAAGTGAAGATGTAGCTGTTTATATTGAAGGATGTCATAGCTGCATGAGTGCAAGAGGAATCAAAAAACACAATGCCAAGACAGTGACAACAACACTTCGAGGAGCATTTGATACAGATTCCACATTAAAATGGCATTTCATGATGCAGGCAGGAAAATAAGAAAAGGAGAGAAGCAAAATGGCAAAACCAAACAAGGCCGTTGTTGTATTCAGCGGTGGACAAGACAGCACAACATGCCTTTTCTGGGCAAAGAAGAAATATGATGAAGTGATTGCGCTTTCATTTAACTATGGACAGAGACATTCAAAGGAACTCGAGTGTGCAAAGAAAATCTGTAAAGAACACGGTGTAGAACATCATATTCTGGATATGGGATTGTTAAATCAGTTAGCACCAAACTCTCTTACCAGAGTAGATATGGAAGTAGATCATGAAGCACCAGAAGAAGGAACACCAAATTCATTTGTCGATGGAAGAAATATGTTATTCTTAACATTTGCAGCTGTTTTTGCAAAACAAAGAGATATTCATGTGTTAGTAACGGGTGTTTCCCAGAGTGATTTCAGTGGATATCCAGATTGCCGCCATGTCTTTATCTCATCTTTAGAAACAACATTAACACTTGCCATGGATTATGAGTTTGAAGTGATCACACCACTGATGTGGATTGACAAGAAACAGACATGGGAGATGGCTGATAAATTAGACGTCTTTGATATTGTAAAAAATGAAACTCTGACATGTTATAATGGAGTGATGGGTGATGGATGCGGAGAATGCCCAGCATGTAAGTTGAGAAGACATGGATTAGAGGAATATTTAAAAGTTCGTGATCATAAATAAGAATATACGAAAGAGAAAAGGATCTTGTGATGGTACAAGGTTCTTTTTGTTGTTTATATATATGAATGATGAAAGTGTCGAAAGTATAAATAGCAAAAGCTGCAAGAAAAGTATTGATAAAATTTTAACAATGATGTACAATGTATTTGTAGCAAAACAATCGATTGAAATCGGATATTCAAATGTTGGATATATAAGAAAAGGTTCAATTTCGGTCATCCAGGTAAAGGAGATGTTAGTTATGGCAAGATTTACATTACCAAGAGATTTATACTTCGGAGAAAACGCATTAGAGACACTAAAAACAATCAAAGGAAACAAAGCAGTATTGTGCCTGGGTGGCGGGTCCATGAAACGTTTTGGATTTGTTGACAAGGTCGTTGAATATTTGAAGGAAGCAGGAATTGAGACAAAACTGATCGAAGGAATCGAACCAGATCCATCCGTAGAGACAGTTATGAAAGGTGCCAAAGTGATGCAGGAATTTGAACCAGACCTGATCATTGCAATGGGTGGAGGATCACCAATCGATGCAGCAAAGGCAATGTGGGTATTTTATGAACATCCAGAGACAACCTTTGATGATATCAAAGATCCATTTACCATTCCGCCACTTCGTAACAAAGCAACCTTTATCGCAATTCCATCAACCTCAGGAACAGCAACAGAGGTAACAGCATTCTCAGTGATCACAGATTACAGCACAGGAATCAAATACCCACTGGCTGATTTCGAGATCACCCCAGATGTTGCGATCGTAGATCCATCACTTGCAGAGACAATGCCACAGACATTAACGGCACATACAGGAATGGATGCCTTAACCCATGCGATCGAAGCATATGTTGCAGGATTACATTCCCCATTCTCAGATCCATTAGCGATCCATGCGATTGAGATGATCTTTGATAACCTGAAAGCATCCTATGAAGGAGATATGCAGGCAAGAGGGAATATGCATATCGCACAGTGCTTAGCAGGAATGGCATTCTCCAACGCGTTGCTTGGAATCGTACATTCCTTGGCACATAAGACAGGAGCAGTCTTTAATACAGGACATATTCCTCATGGATGCGCCAATGCAATCTATCTTCCATATGTTATTCAGTACAATGCCAAAGTCTGTGAAGACAGATTCGCAATGATCGCAAGAAAATTAGGACTTCCTGGAGTGACTGATAAAGCACTGACTTTATCACTGATCAAAGCAGTAGAAGATCTGAGAACAAGTCTTCATATTGTATCGAATCTGAAAGATTTCGGTGTGAATGAAGACGAATTCCTTGAGAAGAAACATATGATCGCTGAGAGAGCGGTTGGAGATGCTTGTACGGGATCTAATCCGAGAGAAACATCTGTTGAGGATATGGAGAAGATTCTGGAATGTATTTATTATGGTAAGGATGTAACATTCTAAATTTTAATTTTGTAAGTTGGCCAACTGTAGATTTTGAGTATATGATAAAAAATAAATAAACGATCGGAAGAGCAGCATTAGAATTTTCCTCACGTTTTACAGATCGCTGATCCGCCGGCTTTCCTTGCGTAACTCGCTTTCAAGGGTATTCAAAACAGAAACTCTTTGAGGCTCAGACAACGCACCAAGCCGGCTGCGAATCCGTAAAAACGTGGCAAAATTCTAATGCTGCGCTTCCAATCGTTTATTTATTTTTTATCATATACCAGAAGTCTAAAGTGTGGACAATTACAAGATTGAAAAATTTAAGTGGGGTGTATGTTGAGTGTTATCGTTTTCAATTTTTGTAGCGACAGACAGTGTTTATTATAAATACCAATACAGTAAAACATACACACTGTGTGGTGGTTTGAATAGACGAAGTCAGTAAAATAATGTATAATAAGAACCAAAATAAGGAGGAATCCAACTCATGGGAAGATATCTAAATAGTTCAACTCCATATGCATTATATCAAGGTGAAACAAATCAGCCATATTTTGTAGATAAATCATTATTACTGGCAGAATTGTTTCCTGTTTTGGATGCAGGCAATCAGCATATTTGTATTACAAGACCAAGGCGTTTTGGAAAAACAATCATGGCCAATATGATAGCTGCATTTTTGAGTAAAAAAGTGGATTCAGATTCGATTTTTAGCAGACTAAAGATTACCAGTAATCTTAAATATAAAGAATACAGAAATAAATATAATGTAATTTCCATCGACTTTAGCAAGATATCAAGATCCTGTGACTCATATTCTGATTATATAGGAAAAATCGAGACAACTTTGATCAGAGATCTTAAGAAGGAATATCCACAGATTGAAGTGTATGAAGATGATTCGGCAGCGGATGTATTAGAAACGATTTTGAAGAATGTAACCAGGAACGCTTTGTTTTGTTCTGGATGAATGGGATTTTATTTTTCATAAAGATTTTATTAACGAAGAAAATAAAAAACAGTATATCCAGTTCTTAAGTAATTTATTAAAAGACCGTCCATATGTTCAAATGACTTATATGACAGGAATCCTTCCAATCGCAAAATATTCTGATGGATCAGAATTAAATATGTTTGATGAGTATGATATGGCATGTAAAGAAAAATACAGTGAATATTTTGGCTTTTTGGATGAAGAAGTTGACCAGCTTTATGACATTTATAAAAGATAACAAAGAATCCGAAGATTTTAAGAAGTGAATTAAAAGAATGGTATGACGGTTATCGGGCGGCAGCAGGAGATTATTTGTATAATCCAAGATCGGTTGTTTGTGCATTAAGAGATAACCAACTGGCAAACTACTGGACAAGTTCTGGAACTTATGATTCTATTTTCAACTATATTAAAGGAATATAGCAGATGTGCGAAATGATCTTGTGCTAATGGTCGCAGGAGAACATGTTCCAGCAAAATGCAACAATATGCAGCAACAGCAAATGCGTTGCATACCAAAGACCAGATTTATTCAGCAATGGTCGTTTATGGATTGTTGACCTATGAGAATGGGAAGGTATTTATTCCGAACAAAGAGTTGATGGACAAATTTGATGAATTGCTGTTATCAAACCAGCAATTAGGATATGTTTACCGATTGGCAAGAGAATCTCAACGATGCTTCAGGAAACAATTCATGGGGATACGGATACAATGGAAGAGATTCTTGAATACGTCCATGATACAGAAGTTCCGATTTATTCATATAATAGCGAAGTGGAATTATCAGCAATTGTAAATTTAGTTTACCTCTCTGCAAGAGATGAATACCGTGTTGAGAGAGAAGACAAAGCAGGAAAAGGATTTGTGGATTTTATCTTTTATCCAAAAAGAAATAATATACCTGGAATTATTCTGGAACTTAAAATAGATCATACACCACAAAAAGCGATAGAGCAGATTAAAGAGAAGAATTATCAACTAAGATTCCAAGGAAAAATTGGAGAAATTCCAGTATATGAAGGAAGTATATTAGCAGTTGGAATCAGTTATGACAAGAAAACTAAGAAGCATAGTTGTGAAGTAGAAATGTTGTAAAAGGATACATAATCAATTGGATGTTAACGAAGAAAAAGCAGAATTCCAATGCATCGCTTTCGGTTGCTTATTTATTTTTATCATATACCTGAAGTCTATAGAGTGGACAATTCACAAGATTGGAAAATTTAAGGTGGTGTGTATGTTTTACTGTATTGTTTATATATTTAGGTAATCGATAGCTGAAAATTCTCGCAATTTAAGGTTTCGTAGAAATTAAGATAAGAGAAATTTCAAACATCTCGATAAATCGGTGTCTAAGAGTTCCTTTATCTTCTGTTAACGAATACCAAACTTATCAGCCAATACAATAAAACATACATACTGTATAGTGGTTTGAATCACGTAAATTATTTGAATATTATAAAAAGAGATCATGTGTCAGTAACCGTACGGACACGTCTGCACTTAGCGAGTGGATGGTCGTTAGACCATTCAGGAGCTTAGTACAGCTACGTGGGAGTCCGAACGTAAGTGGGTTGCAGGCACATGATCTCTTTTTATAATATTCCATCAATAATTTCCATCTTCAAACTACAAATCACAATTTCTGAAACGACTTCAATTCCTTTACCGCAAATGTTATCGCACATACCGCAGCAAATCCATCTGCAATCGGTGCTGAGAACATAACTCCCTCAATTCCAAAGAAGATCGGCAAAATGATCATCAAAGGCAGCAAGAAAATAACTTGTCTGGTCAATGAAAGGAAAATACCACGATTTGCCTTTCCAATTGCTGTAAAGAAGTTTGCAGTAATTGGCTGTAATCCATTAATAAAGGTACAAAACAAGAAGATTCTGAAAAACTTCTCTGCAAAGCGGAAATAAGCTTCACTTTCAGACCCAAAGATTCCAATGATCTGTCGTGGGAACAGCTGGAAGCAGATGAAAGAAACTGTGCTGATGATCGTTGCAGAAATCGCAGCTTTCAAATAAGCCTCACGGACACGATCTAGCTTTCTTGCACCATAGTTATAACTGATAATTGGCTGTAATCCTTGAGAAATACCAATATTAATCGCAAAAAAGATCATATTGATCTTCGTAATGATTCCGGCACATGCCAATGGAATATCGCTTCCGTAAGAAGATTTTGCGCCATAACGGATCAAAACATTGTTCATAACGATCTGTACGACCATCATGGAAACCTGATTAAAGAATGGCGCCATACCAAGAGAAACGATTCTTCCTATATAATGAGAATGTGGTCTTAACTTTTCTTTTGTAAGTTTTACTGTTTTAAATTTTCTTAAATATAAAATAACCATGATTCCAGATACGACCTGTCCGATCACGGTTGCCCAAGCAGCACCAGCAATTCCCATGTGGAAACCAAAGATCAAGGTTGGATCAAGAATCGTATTGATGATCGCACCAGTTAAAGTGCAGGTCATGGAAAACTTTGGACTTCCGTCAGCACGGACAAGGTTCGTACCACCTGTTGTTAAGATCAAAAATGGAAATCCAAGAGATGTAATACCTGTATAGATTAAAGAATAATCTAAAACACTAGATGTTGCGCCAAATAAGATCATCATTGGTTTTAAAAATAATCTTGTTATGATACAAAGGATCATACCAAGTGAAAAAAGCATTGTGATTGCATTTCCAGCGAAGGAAGCAGCCTCCTCTTTTTCTTGTTGGCCCATGCAAAGATTAAAGTTTGCAGCCCCGCCGATTCCACACATCAAGGCGATGGCAGTACAGGTGATAACTAAAGGAAAGGCAACATTTGTTGCTGCATTCCCAAGCATCCCAACACTTCGTCCAATGAAAAACTGGTCTACCATATTATATAAGGCACTTACGACCATAGCGATAATACTAGGAATAGCGAAACGAAGAAGCAAATTTGATATCTTCTCGGTACCGAGCGGATTTGTCTTTTGTTCGTTCATAATAAATAAAACCTCTTCTTTCTATAATATATATAATATAAAAGATTGTCGAAACGATCTAAAATGGTCGAAACGGACGTTATCTAGTATAGTATAAATGACAAAATAGTACAACTTTTTAAAAAACTTTTTGAGAAACATGATTCAGTAAACGAGAAAATAAGAGATAATTCGATATATTATCAGAAAATAAATGTATAAATCGTTAAGAAATCTAATTATCAGACAACTTAAGAAAATTCATACTTTACAACTAGGGAAAATTTCGGTATGATAATAAAAACACGAGACAGTACATCGAGAAAGGATGAATGGATATGAAACAGACAAATCAAATTCCTGGATTATATGATCCAAGTTTTGAGCACGATAACTGCGGTATCGGTGCCTGTGTAAATATTAAGGGAGTTAAGAATCATCAGACAGTAGATAATGCATTGAAGATTGTTGAGACATTAGAGCATCGTGCAGGTAAAGATGCAGCAGGAGAGACAGGAGATGGTGTAGGAATCATGCTCAGATTTCTCATAAGTTCTTTAGCAAAGCCTGTAAGGCAGCCAATATCAATATTGGAAAGAAAGAGAATATGGTATCGGTATGTTCTTCTTCCCGCAGGATGAACTGAAACGTAATCAGGCGAAGAAGATGTTTGAGATCATCGTGGAGAAAGAAGGATTGACATTCCTTGGCTGGAGAGAAGTTCCTACAACACCAACAGTTCTTGGTAAGAAAGCATTAGAATGCATGCCAAAGATCTTACAGGATTTGTAGCAAAACCTGCGGATGTTGAAAAGGACTTGATTTTGATCGTAAATTATATATCGCAAGAAAAGTATTTGAACAGAGTAATGAAGAATCATACGTTGTTTCATTATCCAGCAGAACGATTGTATATAAAGGTATGTTCTTAGTTGGACAGCTTCGTACATTCTTTAACGATCTTCAGGATTCAGATTATGAATCAGCGATCGCACTTGTGCATTCACGATTCAGTACTAATACGACACCAAGCTGGGAGAAAGCTCATCCATATCGTTTTATCGTACATAATGGTGAGATCAATACCATCCGCGGCAATGTAGATAAGATGCTTGCCAGAGAAGAGAATATGGAATCAGAATATCTTAAAAATGAGATGCACAAACTGATCCCAGTCGTAAATCCAAATGGATCCGACTCTGCGAGACTTGATAATACATTAGAGTTCTTAGTTATGAGCGGTATGGATCTTCCGCATGCGATCATGATCACAATCCCAGAACCATGGGAAAATAATAAAGTTATTTCTCAGGAAAAACGTGATTTCTATCAATATTATGCAACGATGATGGAACCATGGGATGGACCAGCATCTATCATTTTCACAGATGGTGATCAGGTAGGAGCAGTACTTGACCGTAATGGACTTCGTCCATCAAGATATTACATCACAGATGATGATCAGCTGATCTTGTCTTCTGAGATCGGAGTTCTTGACATCGACCCAACAAAGATCGTAGTGAAAGAAAGACTTCATCCAGGAAAGATGTTGTTAGTTGATACGATCAAAGGAAAAGTGATCGCAGATGATGTAGTGAAAGAAAAATACGCAGAGAAAGAGCCATATGGTGAATGGCTCGACAGCAATCTGGTAGAATTGAAAGATTTAAAGATTCCAAATGAACCAGTTCCAACATATGGAGCAGAAGAACGCGAAAAATTGATGAAAGCATTCGGATATACTTATGAAGATATCCGTACAGCAATCCTTCCAATGGCGTTAAATGGATCTGAAGCAATCGCAGCCATGGGAAATGATACACCACTCTGCAGTATTATCCAATCGTCATCAGCCATTATTTAATTATTTCAAACAGTTATTTGCACAGGTAACAAACCCTCCAATTGATGCGATCCGTGAGGAACTTGTAACATCAACAACAGTTTATGTTGGAAAAGAAGGTAATATTTTAGACGAGAAGCCAGAGAACTGCCGCGTATTAAAAGTACACAATCCAATTCTTACAGATACAGATCTGTTAAAGATCAAATCTATGAATAAAAAGGATTTGAGGTTGTAGAACTTCCTATTACATACTACAAGAATACATCTCTTGAGAAAGCCTTAGATCGCTTGTTTGTAGAGACAGACAGAGCATACAGAGATGGAGCGAATATCATTATCCTATCTGATAGAGGAGTCGATGAAAACCATGTAGCAATCCCTTCTTTATTAGCAGTATCAGCAATGCATCAGTATCTGATCAAGACAAAGAGACGTACATCTGTTGCACTGATCTTAGAGAGCGGGGAACCAAGAGAAGTTCATCATTTTGCAACACTGTTAGGATATGGTGCATGTGCAGTGAACCCATATCTTGCATTACAGGGAATTAAGAAACTGATCGATGAAAATATGCTTCAGAAAGATTATTACGCAGCTGTTGAAGATTATACAAATGCAATCCTTCATGGAATCGTTAAGATTGCATCCAAGATGGGTATTTCTACAATCCAGTCCTATCAGGGATCACAGATCTTTTGAAGCAATTGGTATCAATTCTGATGTGATCGAAAAATATTTTACAAATACAGTCAGCAGAGTTGAAGGTATTTCCTTAAAAGACTTAGAAGCAGATGTAGATGCAAGACATGGAGCAGCGTTCGATCCATTGGGATTAGAAAATGATCTGACACTGGAAAGTGCAGGAAGTCACAAATATAGAAGTGGAAAAGAACAGCATCTATACAATCCACAGACGATCCATACACTTCAGGTTGCAACAAGAACAGGAAGTTATGATCTGTTTAAACAATATACCGATATGATCGATAAGGAATTAGAACCAGGAAACTTAAGAGGTTTAATGCAATTTGATTATCCAGAAAAGGGTATTCCAATTGAGAAAGTAGAAAGCGTTGACTCTATCGTTAAACGTTTCAAGACAGGAGCGATGTCTTACGGATCTATTTCTGGAGAAGCACATGAAACAATGGCGATTGCAATGAATAGATTACATGGTAAGTCTAACAGTGGTGAAGGTGGAGAAAGACCTGAGAGATTAAAAGTCGGAAGAGATGGATTAAACCGTTGTTCAGCGATCAAACAGGTTGCATCTGGACGATTCGGAGTAACAAGTGAATATTTAGTAAGTGCAAAAGAGATTCAGATCAAAATGGCACAAGGGGCAAAACCAGGAGAAGGTGGACACTTACCAGGTGGTAAAGTTTATCCATGGATTGCTAAAACTCGTCATTCAACAGCTGGTGTAAGCTTAATTTCACCACCACCACATCATGATATTTACTCTATCGAGGACTTGGCACAGTTAATTTATGATTGTAAGAATGCAAACAGAGATGCAAGAATTTCTGTAAAACTTGTATCTGAAGCAGGAGTCGGAACAGTTGCATCTGGTGTAGCGAAAGCCGGAGCACAGGTTATTTTGATTTCTGGTTATGATGGTGGTACAGGAGCTGCTCCTAAAAACTCTATCTACAATGCAGGACTTCCTTGGGAGCTTGGACTTGCAGAAGCACATCAGAATCTGATCATGAATGATCTTCGTAATAAAGTTATCGTTGAGACAGATGGTAAGTTAATGAGTGGACGTGATGTGGCGATTGCAGCAATGCTTGGAGCGGAAGAATTTGGCTTTGCAACAGCACCACTTGTAACACTTGGATGTGTTATGATGAGAGTGTGTAACTTAGATACATGCCCAGTCGGAGTTGCAACACAGAATCCAGAACTTCGTAAAAAATTCGCAGGAAAACCTGAATATGTTATAAACTTCATGAAGTTTATTGCTCAGGAATTAAGAGAATACATGGCGAAATTAGGAGTAGCTACAGTTGATGAATTAGTCGGACGTACAGACTTATTAAAACCAAATGCAAAAGCGGCTGAAAAACATGTAGATCTTTCAAGGATTCTTGGATATAAATATGATCCAGCACAGAAGATGGATTACAACCACAAGAATGTATATGATTTCAAACTGGAGCAGACAGCAGATATGAAAGTGCTGATGAAAGAATTAATGCCAGCACTCGAAAAGAAACAGAAGAAGAGTATTCAGCTTGATGTTACAAATATTGACCGTACTTTCGGAACGATCTTTGGATCAGAGATCACAAAGCACTGGGGTGAACAGGCATTAGAAGATGACACATATGTTGTAAAATGTAACGGAGCTGGTGGACAGAGTTTCGGAGCCTTCATTCCAAAAGGTCTGACATTACAGTTAGTCGGCGACAGCAATGACTACTTCGGAAAGGGACTTTCTGGTGGTAAATTAATCCTTTGCCCTCCAACAGGAATCAAATTCAAAGCAGAAGATAACATCATCGTAGGTAACGTTGCATTATACGGAGCTACAAGTGGTAAAGCATTTATCAATGGTGTTGCTGGAGAACGTTTCTGTGTCAGAAACTCAGGAGCTACAGCGGTCGTTGAGGGTGTTGGAGATCACGGATGTGAATATATGACAGGTGGTCGTGTTCTTGTTCTTGGACCAACAGGAAAGAACTTTGCAGCAGGTATGAGTGGCGGTGTTGCGTATGTATTAGATGAAGACAGTAAGTTATATAAGAACTTAAATAAAGAAATGGTTTCAGTAGAAACTGTAACATCAAATATGACGTTATTGAATTAAAAGATATGTTAAAAGAACATGTTGCATATACAAATTCCGAAAAGGAAAAGAAATTCTAAAAGACTTTGAACAGTATCTGCCTAAATTTAAGAAGATCATGCCAAATGATTACAAAGCAATGTTAAATCTGATCGTTCAGATGGAAGAACGTGGATTAAGCAGTGAACAGGCACAGACGGAAGCATTTAATATCAAGGCAAATGCAGGAAAATAGGAGGAAATTATGGGAAAACCAACTGGATTTTTAGATTATGAAAGAGAAGACGCCCGTGCAGAATCTCCGAAAGAACGAATCAAACATTTTAACGAATTTCATATTCCTCTTTCAAGAGAAGAACAGCAGAAACAGGGTGCAAGATGTATGGACTGCGGAGTACCATTCTGTCAGTCAGGAAAAGTATTATTGAATGGAATGGCATCTGGTTGCCCACTTAACAACTTGGTGCCAGAGTGGAATGACTTGATCTATACAGGAAACTGGGAACAGGCATACTTAAGACTTAAGAAAACAAATCCATTTCCAGAGTTTACCGGACGTGTATGTCCGGCACTCTGTGAGAATGCCTGTACATGTGGATTAAATGGGAATCCTGTATGTTCCAAACAAAATGAATTAAGTATCATTGAATATGGATACAAACATGGATTAGCTAAAGCCAGACCACCAAAATTCCGTACAGGAAAGAAAGTTGCAGTGATCGGTTCTGGACCTTCTGGATTATCTGCAGCCAACTCTTTAAACAAACGTGGACATGAAGTTACAGTGTACGAACGTTCTGACCGTCTTGGCGGATTGTTAATGTATGGTATTCCAAATATGAAACTTGAAAAACATATCGTAGAACGTAAGATTGCGATCATGAAAGAAGAAGGAATTCACTTTGTGACTAATGCAAACGTTGGAAAAGATATCAAACCAGAACAGTTAAAGAAAGATTACGATGCAGTAGTTTTAGCTTGTGGATCATCAAATCCAAGAAATATCGAAGTTCCTGGACGTGAAGCAAAAGGAATTTATTTTGCGGTTGATTTCTTAAAATCCACAACAAAGAGTCTGTTAGATTCTGGATTAAAAGATAAGAAATATATCTCTGCCAAAGGAAAGAATGTTATTGTTATCGGTGGTGGAGATACAGGAAATGACTGCGTTGGTACATCCATTCGTCATGGAGCGAAGAGTGTTACTCAGCTAGAGATGATGCCAAAACTTCCAGATGAACGTGCAGAGAACAATCCATGGCCAGAATGGCCAAGAATCTGTAAAACAGACTATGGCCAGGAAGAAGCTATCGCAGTATTCGGACATGATCCACGTATCTACCAGACAACAGTCAAAGAATTCAAAATGAATAAAAAGGCGAAGTCACAAAGCTGTTTTAGTAAATCTTGAAAGCAAAAAGATGAAAAGACCGGAAGAATGATGATGGTTCCAGTGGAAGGATCTGAAAAAGAAATTCCAGCAGATCTTGTACTGATCGCAGCAGGATTCTTAGGAAGTGAAGCTTATGTCACAGAAGCTTTTGGGGTTAAAGTTAACCAGAGAACAAATGTAGAAACAAAACCAGATAGTTTTGCGACAAATGTAGAAAATGTCTTTACTGCAGGAGATATGCATAGAGGACAATCACTTGTTGTATGGGCGATCCGTGAAGGAAGAGATGCAGCTCGTGAAGTTGACAAACAATTAATGGGATATACAAATCTTTAAGTTATAAAAATTGAAAAATGATGTCAGAAATACAAATATCGTCTGACATCATTTTTCGTTTGTAAAAAACAAAACTATTTTTGATAAGTTTTCGAGAAAGTCTTTCAAAAGAGATTGTTTTTGCTATGATAATCCGTGGAGAAAAATCTTAATAAAAGAGAGAAGTATGAGGGAGCAGATTGGATTATGCATTTTATTGGTCACTTTAAAACGATTACAAGACATAAGATCCTGGTGGCAAAAGGCTGTTTTAAACTGGGTCTTTATTATCAGGGAATTATGCACGATATGTCCAAATATTCCCCAACGGAATTTCTGGTAGGAGGAAATATTATCAGGGAACAGAAAGTCCGAATAATGCAGAACGTATGGAGGAAGGGATTTCAATGTCATGGCTGCATCATAAAGGACGGAACAAACATCATTTTGAATATTGGATTGATTACAGCATTGATAAAGACCATCCAGGATTGGTTGGGATGAAGATTCCAAAGAAATATATGGCAGAGATGTTTGTTGATCGTGTTAGTGCAGGAAAGATTTATAATGGAGATGAATTCGATCAGAAGAGCCCGTTGGAATATTTTGAACACGGAATTGGAGCATCGATCATGTGTGAAGCATCGAGAGATTATCTGTTAAACTTGCTTAGAATGTATGCAGAAAAAGGTGAAAAATATACGTTTGCCTACTTGAAGAATGACTTGAAGAATGACATGAGTGGATATGATAAGATCTCACCATTTCAACAATGTAAAAAAAATATTAAGATTGATAGAATTTCATGTATCTGTGACTTGAAATATTACCATACTTACAGTATAATATGTAATGTAAATCAGATAAGAAGCCTGGGGTGTACGATAACTTGCTATTTTGAACCTACATTTATTTATCATGGGACTTCGTATAATCGACCGGATGTCAAGCCCTGATACCGGGGACGGCAGAACGTTGATCGAGAAAACCCACCTAGCTCTGCTAGGCGTCAAAATCGCGAGACCGGCATTCCGGTATATGATATGCAAGATAACAAGAGGGACTGTTAGTTTTAACAGTCCCTTTTAACATAACAAACCTATAAAGGAGTTAAAGTTTTGAAATTTTTTAAAGAGAATGATAAAACGCCATTTATCTTAGTGGCGTTTGGGATTATCTTATATCTTGTGTTAAGTAATCTTCCAGTTGTATTTTCAGGAATATCTTATGTAAGCTCAGTGGCATTTCCGTTTATTTTAGGAAGTTGTGTTGCCTTTATCATCAATGTTCCAATGAGTTTCTTTGAAAGGAAATTGTTTTAAAAATAAGTTAAAAAAAGGAAAGCGTTCATTGAGCCTTATTATGGCAATCGTTAGTATTGTGGGTGTGGATCTTGTTAGTATCACGATTGATCATTCCAGAATTGGTAGATACAATATTTAAGTTATCAAACAATATTCCTGAATATGTAAAAGAGATACAAGCCCTATTAGAGAAAACATCAATGAATAAACCAATGGTACATAAATATGTGAATCAGATCACGTTTGACTGGGATAAGATCAGTGGAGAGTTGATCACATTTTTACAAGACGGCGCAACAAGTATGCTAAATTCAACGGTAAGTGCGATTACGGATGTTGTGCAATTTATTGTTTTGCATTGGGATTTGTATTTGCACTCAATGCATTGCTTCAGAAAGAAAAATTATCAATGCAGGTGAAAAAGGTATTGGTCGCTTTTACCGGAACGGGTAAGTATATTGTACGAGTTGGAAGACTATCAAATAATGCATTTTCAAGCTTTTTATCAGGGCAGTGCTTAGAAGCTGTGATCTTAGGCTGTCTGATTTTTGCATCAATGAAACTATTAGGACTTCCATATGCGGTACTGATCGCAGTTTTTATCGGTGTGATGTCATTAATCCGATCATTGGCGGCTTTATTGGATGCTGGGTCGGGGTCTTATTGATCTTTATGGTAGATTGGAAACAGGCTATCATTTTTATCATCATGTTCGTTGTTGTACAACAATTTGAAGGAAATGTTATCTACCCACATGTTGTAGGAAACTCTGTAGGACTTCCGGCAATATGGGTGTTAGTAGCTGTAAACGATCGGTGGAAATATCGTGGGATCAGGAATGATTTTTAGTATTCCGTTTTGTTCTGTCTTATATCAGCTGTTTTCTGAGATTGTGAACAAACAGATAAAGAAAAAGAATGTGGATATACCTTAATGAAAATGCACATAATACTTCTATAAAATAAAAATGGAGGTATTTGTTATGAATCGAGATCAGATCATCTGTCCATGCCTCTGATAATCACAGCAGGGCAGATTAAGCATGGATGCATGCCAAAAGAAGGATAAAGAGCGTCGCGAAGCGATCAAAGAGGTAACGGGAGCAGGAACAGCTTGCGGAGCTTGCTTGGATGAAATTGAAGAATTAATACAGAGTTTGTAATTATAAAGAGATGTTGTCTGATGTTTTGAGTAAAGATTCATTTTATTGCATAGGGATTTCTGTTGAAATTCTTCCCATGCAAAAAAAGAACCCCTTCTCAGAGATTCTCATCAAATGCCGATGGTGGGACTCGAACCCACACGTCCATAAGAACAACAGATTTTGAGTCTGTCTCGTCTGCCAGTTCCGACACATCGGCTGATTCAATTGTTCGACCTAAAATATATTATCATTTTTGAATCATAATGTCAATAATTTTTATAAAAATTATGAAAATTAAATTTTAATCCAATTTTAAAAAGGCAAAAGGATCGGAGGGATCACTTTGGATAAAATGTAATAAGAGATAATAAGCTTTCACAGAAAGATTTCTTCTCTTTAAAATACTGTTTTGCTTCATTTTTATCAACTAACTCTACCGATAAATCTTCATTGGGCTCTAAATGATCAAGATTCGGCATTCCAGTAGAAATTCCATAAACTAAAAGAATTATCCCAATCTGGTCATCCAGCAGAAGAGAAATGAGGACGACTTAAGAAATCATCAAATTCAGCGGGTGTAAACGTAAGACCTGTTTCTTCTTTCATTTCACGGATTGCAGTTTCTTTGATAGATTCTCCGGGATCGATCAATCCGGCAGGTAATTATATATAATCATTTAAAGGATAACGAAATTGTCTTACCATGATCAGATGATCAGCTTTTTCTCCAAACAGACTATAAATGACAACGCCATCAGGAATGACTTTCGTGGCAGCCATCATTATATTTCTCATTCTTGCGACTGGCAACATAATATGGATGTGTATCTCCAAATTTATTTTCAGCTTCTAATTCATAAAGATTCAGAAATTTTACATTTGTTAGTGGTGGATTTTATTTATCTTACTCATAGATATTACCTCCCTGTTTTATTGTAAAGCATCACAACAAGATTGACAATAGACATAAAAACAAGTACATTATATACTAAAACGATATGAAATAAGGGGATTACAAGAAAGGAGTTATGATGAGAAAGAAAATTATGGCTACAATACTTGGTACAGCGATGCTTTTAACAGCAGTTTCTTTACAGGTTGTGGAAGATCAGCAAGCGATCTCTACGCGAAGACGGAGACCACAAAAGAAACAAAAAGAGATGAGAAGATCGAAATAAAAATACTTTCAAAATATGATCAGATAAAAAAACTACTTCAAAATATCCGAAAGAAATGACGGCAGAAGATACATCATATCAGGGAATTGTGGTAATTGAATATGATTCATTTGGCAAAGGAAGCAAAAAGCTTTGAATCAGTTTTAAAGAATGTAAAAGATCATAAAGATTGTGCTATCGTAATTTGTCAGTATACCGTAGAGGGAGATCCGATTCTTCAGTATGTTTCTAATGTAAATGGGAAGTTTTACTATGTAGAGGATTCTACGAGAGATGCTTATGGCAGTAAAATACGTACAGTATACTTTATGACTACTACAAGATTTATAAACAGGATGGCCATTACACAGCAATTCTGACAATGGATAACAAACTGACATTTGATGAGGCACAGGATGTCAGAAGCTTAAAGACAGCGATACAGTTACTGGATGTTAAACAATAATTAAGAAAATGGAGCAGAGAATATGAAAATTTCAACAAAGGGAAGATATGCAGTCCGTTTAATGTATGATCTTGCAATGCATCATACAGGCGATTGGATCGCATTAAAAGACATATCAAGAAGACAGGAGATATCTGTAAAATATTTGGAACAGATCGTAAGACAGTTAAGTATCAGGGGATATTTAAAGAGTTTGCGAGGACCTAAAGGAGGTTATCAGCTTTCCAGAGACCCAAAAGATTATACGATCTATGAAATCTTAAAGATAACAGAGGGAAGCTTACAGCCAGTAGCGTGTTTGGATGATAAGGTGAATCAGTGTGAACGCTACCATGAATGTCCAACGATAGAGATCTGGGAAGGATTAGGACAGGTAATTGAAGAATATTTAAGTGGAATTACATTAGAAGATGTCGTAAATAAAGCAAGAATCAAAGGTGGAAACGATTATGTGATCTAAGGATCACATGGTCGTTTTTTTTATTAAAAATATGATGAGAGTGTCAAAAGGAATGCAAAAGATAAAAGAGTTTGACATTGTTTTAAAATCTGATATACTAATAACATATTAAAAAGATAGGAATTATATGAAAATAAAATCAAAGGAGTAAAAATAATGTCAAATATATATAAAATGTTATAGAATTAATCGGAAAACACCGCTTGTAGAAGTTGAAAATGTAGAAAAAAGATTTAAACTACAGGCAAGATTATTAGTAAAACTAGATGGATATAATCCAGCAGGAAGCGCAAAAGACCGTATCGCATATCAGATGATCGTTGATGCAGAAGAAACAGGAAAATTAAAAGAAGGGTCTGTTATTATAGAACCAACATCAGGAAATACAGGGATAGGACTTGCAGCGATCGGTGCATCCAAAGGATACAGGGTAATCCTCACAATGCCAGAGACAATGAGTGTTGAACGAAGAAATCTATTAAAAGCTTATGGAGCGGAAATTGTATTAACAGATGGTTCACAAGGTATGAAAGGAGCAATCACAAAAGCTGAAGAACTTGCTGAAGAAATCGAAGATGCATTTATCGCAGGACAGTTTGTTAATCCATCCAATCCGAAAGTTCACAGACTGACAACAGGACCAGAGATTTGGGAAGACACGGACGGAGAAGTAGATATTTTTATTGCAGGAGTTGGAACAGGAGGAACTGTTACAGGAGTTGGAGAATATTTAAAATCCAAGAAAGAAGATGTGAAAGTGATCGCTGTTGAACCAGCAACATCTCCAATGCTTTCAAAAGGTCAGGCAGGACCACATAAGATTCAAGGAATCGGAGCCGGATTTGTGCCTGAAGTGTTAAATACAGAAATTTATGATGAGATCATTCGAGTGGAGAATGAGGGACGCTTTTTATTATGGAAAAGTGATCGCAATAGAAGAAGGAATCTTAGTTGGAATTTCATCAGGTGCTGCATTATATGCGGCGATTCAGGTGGCAAAACGTAAGGAAAATAAAGGGAAGACAATTGTAGCATTTTTGCCAGATAATGGAGATCGATATTTGTCAACACCATTGTTTTCATAAATGCATGTTAAATGTTATTGGTTTTCAATTTCTGTAGTTTTGTGTTACAATGTCTCAGAACGCATTTATAGAAAAGGAGAACAATCTGGAGTGAAACAGAAATTATTATTGATTGATGGAAACAGCATTTTAAACCGTGCATTTTATGGATTGCCCGACATGACCAATAGTCAAGGACTCCATACGAATGCGATCCTTGGTTTTTTGAATATTATGTTTAAATTTTTAGAGGAAGAGAATCCGACACATCTGGCAGTTGCATTTGACTTAAAAGCGCCAACATTCCGCCATAAAATGTTTGCGGATTATAAAGGAACGAGAAAAGGAATGCCAGATGAATTACAAGAACAGGTTCCAGTGATCCGTGAAGTGTTAAAGGCAATGAACATTCCTTTGATGATGGAAGAAGGTTATGAAGCAGATGACCTTCTTGGGACAATGTCTGTTCTTGGAGAACAAGCAGGATTTGAAGTGAAAATTGTCTCTGGAGATCGAGATCTTTACAGCTTGCGACAAAGAAAGTGCAGATTCGTATTCCAAAGACAAACAGGGCTGGAACGGTTGTTGAAGATTATTATGAAGATGATGTGTTAGAAAAATATCAGGTAACGCCAAAGGAATTTATTGACGTGAAAGCTTTGATGGGTGATACATCGGATAATATTCTGGAACTCCTGGAATAGGGGAAGACAGCGACAAAACTGATCAAAGAATTTCAATCAATTGAAAATGCATATGCACATATTGATGAAGTAAAACCCAATCGTGCAAAACAATCTGCAGGAATACTATGATCAGGGTGTTATGAGTAAAGAACTTGCAACGATCAAGTTAGACAGTCCGATCGATATTTCCTTTGATGATGCGAAGCTTGGTGATCTGTATACGAAAGAAGCGTATCATATGTTGAAAGAATTGGAATTTAAAGCAATTCTCAAACGTTTTGATGGAGAAGAACAAGAGGATCTCGAAGTTAAGATCAAAGAGATCATCGATCTTGCAGAGGCGGAAGATATTTTGCAAAAGCAGTGAAGAAGAAAGAAGCAGGAATCTCCATTTATAAAGAAAATGATGCAATGTGGGTTGCATTAAATACAGAAGGAGAAGAAGTATATTTATTTAGTTGTGAAGGTTTGGATTTATAACGCAAGATTTTATATGAGAAAATTGATGATCTATATGACAACATAGGATATGTGGCAATGATGGAAGTGAAAAGAACATTTGTCTCATTTAACGATCCATGAGATGACAAAGAGTATTTTTGATGTTTCACTTGCTGCTTATCTTGTGAATCCATTAAAAGCACTTATGAATATGATGATATTGCAAGAGATTATAAATCTATGATTCTTCCATCCAAAAAGAATTGATCGATAAGAAACATCCAATGGTTACAGATGGGGTTTTAAGTGATGCAGGAAAGAAGATCATGGGTTATGAAGCTTATATTTCAAGAGAAGCGATCCAACCATTAAGTGATAAATTAACGGAACTTGAGATGATGGATCTTTATCGAGAGATTGAGATTCCAACAATGTTTGCACTTCATGATATGGAAGTACGAGGAATTCACGTAGATTCGAAAGCGTTGAAAGGATATGGAGATCAGCTGGTTGGAAGGATTGAAGAATTACAGGAGTCTATCTACAAAGAAGCAGGGGAAGAGTTCAATATCAATTCTCCAAAACAGTTAGGTGTTGTTTTATTTGATCATATGAAATTAGAAGGTGCAAAAAGACAAAGACTGGATATTCCACCAGTGTGGAAGTGTTAGAAAAGATCGAGCATCTCTATCCGATCATTCCGATGATCTTAGAATACAGACAGTTGACGAAATTAAAATCAACGTATGCAGATGGATTGGCAAACTTTATTCAGGATGATCAGAGAATTCATGGAAAATTTAATCAGACAATCACCGCAACTGGAAGAATCAGTAGTACGGAACCAAATCTTCAGAATATTCCAATCCGTATGGAACTTGGAAGAGCGATTCGTAAAGTATTTTGCCAGAAGAGGGGATATATATTTTAGATGCGGATTATTCACAGATCGAACTTCGAGTTCTGGCACATTTGTCACAGGATGAGAAACTGATCCATGCATATGAGGAAAATCAGGACATTCATGCAAGAACAGCTTCTGAAGTATTTGGAATTCCGATGGATGAAGTGACGAGTACACAAAGAAGAGATGCAAAAGCGGTTAACTTTGGGATCATTTATAGATTAAGTGCGTTTGGTTTAAGTCAGGATCTTAAGATTTCAAGAAAACAGGCACAGGAATATATTGATCGTTATTTTGCAATGTATCCACGAGTTAAGGAATTCTTAGATGGGGAGGTGGAAAAAGGAAAAACAGACGGATATGTAAAGACAATGTTCAATCGAATCCGTCCGATCCCAGAATTAAAATCCAGCAATTTCATGCAGAGAAACTTCGGAGAACGTGTAGCAATGAATTCCCCGATTCAGGGAACAGCAGCAGATATCATTAAGATTGCAATGGTAAGAGTGAACATGAAATTAAAAGAAAAACAGATGAAATCCCGTCTGCTTTTACAAATTCACGATGAACTCCTGATTGAAACACATTTGGATGAATTTTGAGGAAGTCAAAGAAATCTTACAGAATGAAATGATGAATGCAGTAAGCCTTCGTGTGCCATTAAATATTGATATTGAACAGGGAGCAAGCTGGTACGAAGCAAAATAAGGAGAAGATAAATGAAAATCATAGGAATCACCGGGGGAGTCGGCTCTGGAAAAGTGAGATTTTAAATATACTAAAAATGATTATCAGGCAAAGTCATTCAATCTGATCATGTAGCACATGAGCTGATGGTACCAGGCAAAAAGTTATGATGCGATCGTTCAGGCATTTGGAAATGAAATTTTAAATGAAGACCAAACGATCAATCGTCCGATACTTGGAGATCGTGTTTCATGATGAAACAAAACTTTCATTATTAAACAGCATCACTCATAAAATGTAGATGAAGAGATTTTATCAAGAATTGATCAGTTTGGAAAAGAAGAACCAGAAGGTTTGCTTGTCATAGAGTCAGCTTTGTTAGTTGGAGCAGGATATGAAAAGAGATTTGATCAGTTATGGTATATTTACGAGAGAAGAAGTAAGATATGAACGCTTAAAAGCTTCCAGAGGATATTCTGAAAAAGATCAAACAGATGATCGAAAAACAGCAAAAGAAGAAGAGTTTAAATCTATGGCAAGCAATATCATTGATAATTCAGGTGATCTAGAAGATACAAAAGCACAGATCATAAAGATTCTTGGTTGATATTTTGTACATTTAAGAATACAGTGCAATTCTTGAATCTTAAATAACCTTATGATATAATGTTTGCCAATAGGGTCAGCCCAGAAGAGAAGAAAGAGGTATAATCTGTGAAACTATCAAGTTTAGCAAGCAGCAGTGAAGGAAATTGCATATATGTTGGAACGAAGAAGACGAATGTATTAGTTGATTGTGGAGTCAGTGCAAAGCGTATTGAAAATTCACTTTCAGAACTTGATCTTACCGTTCCAGAATTTGATGGAATTTTGATCACACATGAGCATACGGATCATATCAAGGGACTTGGTGTTATCGCAAGACGATATGGACTTCCAATCTTTGCAACAGGAAAGACGATCGATGCGATTTTTGATTATAAGAACCTTGGGAAAGTTGATAAAGCCTTTTTCATTCGATTGAAGCAGACAAACCATTTGAGATCGGAGATATGAAAGTCAATGCATCATATATGGCATGATGCTGCAGATCCTGTTTGTTACTCGTTTTACTCAGAAGAAGGGGCCAAGGCAAGCATTGCAACAGATCTTGGAGACTACGATGAATATCTGGTAGAAGATTTATGATTCGATATTTTATTTGTAGAAGCTAATCATGATGTGAATATGCTTCAGGTTGGACGCTATCCGTATTATTTGAAGAGACGGATTCTTGGAAGAGAGGGACATTTATCGAATGAAAGATGTGCTGAACTGATTGAGGAAGTTGCAACACAGAAGACAAAGAAAGTTTATCTTGGACATCTGAGTAAAGAGAATAATTACGAAAAACTGGCATACGAGACGGTAAAGATTTCTTTACATAATTTTACATTACCGATCGAAGTAGCCAGAAGAGACACGGTATCTACCGTAACCAGTGTATCATAAACATTTAGGAGGAATAACAAAAATGGAAAAAACAGTAATCACAGTTGTTGGAAAAGACGGTGTAGGAATCATCGCAAAGGTGTGTAACTATTTAGCTAGCAACAATGTTAACATCTTAGACATCTCCCAAACGATCACAGGCGGCTTCTTTAACATGATGATGGTCGTAGATCCAGCTGGTTCATCCAAAGATATCGCATTATTATCCAGTGAGTTAAAACAGATCGGTGAAGAAATCGGTGTTGTAATTCAGGCGCAGAACGAAAGAATCTTTGATATTATGCACAGAATTTAGTGGGGTGGCATCATGATTAATCTGAATGAAGTATTTGAAACGAATAAAATGATCCATGAGATGAATTTAGATGTTCGTACGATCACGATCGGTATCAGTTTATTAGATTGTGTTGGTGCAACACTAGAAGAGGTCAAGGAGAATATTTATAATAAGATCACAACAGTTGCAAAAGATCTTGTGAAGACAGGAAAAGATATCGAGAATGAATTTGGTATTCCGATCGTTAACAAGCGAATTTCTATCACACCAATTTCTTTAGTGGGGGAATGTATGTAAGACACCAGATGATTTCGTAGAACTTGCGAAAGTATTAGATGCAGCAGCAAAGAAAGTTGGAGTCAACTTCTTAGGTGGATATTCTGCATTAGTAAGCAAAGGAATGACAAAGCAGATGAATTATTGATCCGTTCTATTCCAAAAGCATTAGCAGAGACAGACTTTGTATGTTCCTCTGTTAATGTAGGTTCTAAAGACAGGAATCAACATGGATGCAGTGAAATTGATCGGTGAGATCATCAAAGAAACAGCAGAACTTACAAAAGACAACCAGTGTCTTGGATGTGCGAAGTTCGTAGTATTTTGTAATGCACCAGATGATAACCCATTTATGGCAGGAGCCTTCCATGGTGTGACAGAGGCAGATGCCATCATCAATGTAGGTGTCAGCGGACCGGGAGTTGTAAAACGTGCGATTGAAAATGTTAGAGGAGAGAACTTTGAAGTTCTTTGCGAGACGATTAAGAAAACAGCGTTTAAAGTAACTCGTGTCGGACAGTTAGTAGCGAAAGAAGCATCTAAGAGACTTGGAATTCCATTTGGAATCATTGATCTTTCTCTTGCACCAACACCAGCAGCAGGAGACAGTGTTGGAGAGATCTTAGAAGAGATTGGATTAGAGTATGCAGGAGCACCAGGAACAACAGCAGCCTTAGCGATGTTAAATGACCAAGTGAAGAAGGGTGGAGTTATGGCTTCCTCTTACGTTGGTGGATTAAGTGGAGCATTTATTCCAGTCAGCGAAGATCAGAGAATGATCGATGCAGTGAATGCTGGAGCTCTGACAATTGAGAAATTAGAAGCAATGACATGTGTATGTTCTGTAGGACTTGATATGATCGCAATTCCAGGAAAAACAAAAGCAACAACGATCGCAGGACTGATCGCAGATGAGATGGCACTTGGTATGATCAATCAGAAGACAACTGCTGTCCGTGTGATCCCAGCAATCGGAAAAGATGTTGGAGATCAGGTAGAATTTGGTGGATTACTTGGATATGCGCCAATTATGCCAGTGAATGAATTTTCATGCGATGCATTTGTGAATCGTGGAGGAAGAATTCCAGCACCTATCCATAGCTTTAAAAACTAGAAATCAAGATATTTTTGAGGTGACAATTTTGGGGTATTAGATCAGCATGCAGACATTATATCATCAGAATCAGATATGGTGGACATGCATACAGGAAGAGAACGAATGTCCGGATCATCTGTTAAGAGAACTTGGGAACGGCTGCATAAGATTATAGAGGAATTCCCATAAGTTCAAAGGAACGGCATAGGCCGTGGACTATATTATATAAACACAAATTAAGAAGAGAATTTAAAGGAGATATATAAAATGAGTCAAAACGTATATGATGTGCTGCAAGAAAGAGGATTTATCGCACAGACAACACACGAGGAATTAAGAGAACTGTTAGGAAAAGAAAAAGTAACATTCTATATCGGATTTGATGCAACAGCAGACAGTTTAACAGCAGGACATTTTTAACGATCATGGCAATGATGCACATGCAGAAAGCAGGACATCGTCCAATTGCTCTTTTAGGTGGCGGGACAACTATGATTGGAGATCCATCTGGAAAATCTGATATGAGAAATATGTTAACAAAGGAAACGATCGATCATAATGCGAAACGTTTCAAAGAACAGTTATCAAGATTTATCACATTTGATGATGACAAAGCAATCTTAGCAAATAACGCAGATTGGTTATTGAATTTAAATTACGTTGAATTCTTACGTGAAGTTGGAGTTCATTTCTCAGTCAACAAGATGTTAACAGCAGAATGTTACAAACAGAGAATGGAAAGAGGACTGACGTTCTTCGAGTTCAACTATATGATAATGCAGGGATATGATTTCCTTTGAGTTAAATAGAAGATATGGATGTAAATTAGAGATGGGTGGAAACGACCAGTGGTCTAATATCCTTGCAGGAGCTGACTTGATCCGCAGAAAAGAAAAGAAAGATGCTTACGGATTAACATTAACACTTCTTACAAGAAGCGACGGAGTGAAGATGGGTAAAACAATGGCAGGTGCTGTATGGCTTGATCCAGAGAAGACATCTCCATACGATTTCTACCAGTACTGGAGAAATATCGAAGATGTGAAAGTAGAAGAATGCTTAGGCCTTCTGACATTCCTTCCGATGGAAGAAGTAAGAAGACTGGGTGCACTGGAAGGTGCAGAGATCAACAAAGCAAAAGAAGTGCTTGCATACGAGGTTACAAAGATCGTTCATGGAGAAGAAGAAGCGAAGAAAGCTCAGACAGCTGCAAAAGCAATGTTTGTTAGCGGTGGAGCAAACGAAGATGCCCCTACATTTGAATATGAAGCAGATAAATTAGCAGAAGGAATCGATATTCTTACAATGTTAGTAGATTCTAAACTTTGCACAACTCGTTCAGATGCAAGAAGAATGGTACAGCAGGGTGGAGTTTCTGTAAATGGTAAGAAAGTAGATGCAATTGATGCAACATTTGGTAAAGCTGATTTTGATGATAAAGATCGTATCTTATTAAAGAAAGGTAAGAAGAAATTCTGCCAGATCAAAGAAAAATAATTAAAAAATAAACAAGTAGGAATCCCGGAGAGTTGATACTCCGGGGTTCTTTTCAATATTCAAAAGGAAAATAAAAAGAAATATTAGAAAGAGAATCAGAAAAAGAAAAGAGGAAGAGAACTTTGAAACAAAATGCACAAGAGGAATCATATATTTTATCGGTTTGATCGTGCTTGCACTTGGAATTGTATTAAATACAAAAACATTGTTAGGAGTATCACCGATTATATCTATTCCATATAATATCTGTCATATCTGGCATTTAAACCTAGGAGCAATAACCTTTGTGTTTTACTGCTTTTGTGTGCTGATAGAGTCAATCTTAAAAGGAAAAGAATTTAAATTATATGAATTATTACAGATTCCAATGAGTCTTGTGACAAGTGTATTTATCAATATTTTTGACCAGTATTTAAATATTGTACCAGATACATTGGGACAGAAACTTCTGGTATTATTTTTTGCAATCGTTGTTACGGGAATAGGTGCAGCAACGATGGTTAATATGAAGCTTGTACCCAATCCTGCAGATGCACTTGCAGCGACAATCGGAGATAAACTTGGCAAAGGCATGGGGATTGGCAAAATGTTTTGATGTTACTTGTTTTTGTACGTCAGGAATCATTGGACTTGTATTTACAAGACATATCATAGGACTTGGAATTGGAACTGTACTGGCAGTTATTTTTACAGGAAGAGTCATTGCAGTTTATAATTATTTCCTAAAACATCCAATGCAGAATCTTGCAGGAATCACTGCAGAATTATAAGCCAGAGATAATGAAAGCCCTTCATGTTACAAAAAATATGTAGAAAATTGTCGAAATTTATGATGTCTGGATTGTTTGGAGCGTGTCTGTTTATGTATGGAATGCCGATCAGACGAAAAGGCTTATATGGTTTTGTAATCTTTCTGATCGTTTGTATGGCAGGTGTTTTTTGGCTTACGGATGGTAAATTAGAAGCTGTAGAGCAGGCAAGAAAGGATATGGTGCATTGCATTCATGAATTAAGATATGGAAAAGATCAGATTCCAGAAGAATTCAGATGAAATGATGCGTGTAATATCAGAACAGAAAAAATCATTATATTTAAAAGCATACGTAGGTTCCGTATATAAAGATGGAGTCTGGAGGAAAATGCCAGAGGGACAAGATCCATTGCAATGGTTTTTGACAACTTCCCGTACAGGAAATCAGATGTTATATGCATCAGCAGCAGTGGAAGCTTTCCGTGCACATGGAATTCCAGCAAGATACGTGGAAGGATACTATCTTGGAGCATCCAAAATCCAAGACAGCAAAAATGGAGAGGTATCTATTACAGGGGAGAATGCTCATGCATGGGTGGAAGTTTATTTTGACGGAGTTGGATGGAAGGCAGTGGACGTAACTCCGGGATATTACTATAATGTGGCAACACTTCAGAAGATGGTAAACACACCAGAACAGATTAAGAAGAATGCAGCAATGATTTTGTTAGGTGCGGTAACAGTGCTCGTAATTGCAGGCTTTAATTTGTTCGTGATCTTAGAAATCCGTTTATGGCTCTTAGAACAGACTCTTAAGAAACAATATGAACAGGCAGATATGGATTAGAAGATCAGAATCTTACAGATGCAGATTTTGGATTGTTAGGAATCTTTGGAATTGAAACAAAATTTGGATGGAAAACAAAAGAAAAAGTTAAAACTGAGGTATCAATTTCAAAAATATTGTATGTAATCTAAGCTAAATTTTGGAATAGTCCAATGCCAAACAAAAAGAACGACGAACTCGTGCAGCCAGTTCATTTTGCTCTAAAATATCTTCAATCAAGAATGCAACGCCATCCTGATCATTAGAAGGAGCAATGACAGAACATACATCTTTCACAGTAGCAGAAGCATTTGCCATAGCAGCAGTGACTCCAAGATCAAGAGATAACATAGAAAGATCATTCCCACTATCACCAACCGCAAGGATTTGTGAAGGAGTGATCTTTTGTTTGGGCATAACGAAGTAGAGCTGTTCCTTTCTGTGCATTTACATGCGTGATCTCCAGATCATTTTGGAAGTTGATACCGCATGTAACTGATCAATCCCATGAATATCATCTTTTAAAGCATTGATCTTATCTTGATCAAAAAATGTAGTAGAGATTTTATAAATTGGTGTTTCACAGCCAAGCAGACTTTCTTTTCCTTCAAAAAGCGAACTTTAGAAACCATCATTGCAAAGTCGTGCCAAGTACGGAAATATACTATACCTTCTTGTTCAACGGCAGGAAACACTTCATTTTTATAATAAGATAATAACGTATTTTTATCAGTGATTGAGGTTTTTCCATATTCCGTTGCAATGTCGGCAAAAGCACCATGTCGTTCAAAAACAGTTAAGATCTGTTTTGCAATACTTTTTGGAAGTGAAGCAATATGAAATCCATTGCCATGCACATCATAGTGCAAGCCCCACTGTGACAGATCATATCACAGGAAAGAGATGCTGCATCAAGTTCTCTTTTGGCGTGATAATCCCTTCCAGTATTTACAATAAAGTGAATTCCATGTTTCTGTAATTTTTTCACCGCATTGATCGTTCGGTCAGATATATATCCTTTGTCATTTAATAAAGTTCCATCCATATCGGATGCAAATAATCGTATCATATTAAGTACTCCTTTCGTGTGTATAAGATGATGGTAACAGGGAAATACAAAATTTAAATGATATCTATGTTAAATTTCTGCAATGAAAACTATTTAGAAAATATCTAAATAGTAATTGACTTTTGGAATACATCATGCTATAAAGTAATTAGAAATATTTCTAAATAGTCACAGAAAGGATGAGAGTTATGGGATTTGCAGAGACATTTAAAGCATTATCAGACCCGATACGAAGAGAGATTCTTATGATGTTGCGGGATGGTAGTATGTCCGCTGGAGAGATTGGTTCTCACTTTGGTATGACAGGTGCAACCATTTCTTATCATTTGAAGATTCTTAAAAAAGCAGAGCTGATCTTCGAGAAGAAAGAGAAAAATTATATTTACTACACGTTAAATACATCAGTTGTTGAGGAAGTTATGTTATGGTTGTCAGAATTGAAGGGAGGAAATCATGATGTTAAAGAAGAATAAGAAGTTTTTTATTGCAAGTTGTATTGTAATTTTATTACCAATGTTTGCTGGATTCTTATTATGGGATCAGTTGCCAGCACAGGTGGCAACACATTTTGGAAGAAACGGCGAGGCCGATCGATACAGCAGCAAATTATTTGCAGTAGCAGGAATTTATCTGTTTGTTTTGGCAGTGCATATTTTATGTAGTGTTATCACAGAATTTGATCCTAAGAAAAGGAATGTTGGGTCTAAGATTTATCATCTGATCCTATGTATCTGTCCGGTTGTATCACTTTGGTGTGGGGTAATGATCTATGGAAATGCATTAGGATATAAAGACGTGATCAATTTAAATCTGTGGACGAATGTTTTACTAGGAATAGTTCTGATCGTTGTTGGAAACTATCTTCCAAAGTGCAGACAGAACTATATGATCGGAATCAAACTTCCATGGACATTGGATAATGAAGAAAACTGGGATTACACACATCGAATGGCGGGAAAATGGTGGATCATCGGTGGAGTTTTGACGATTCTGCTTGGATTTCAGAAGTTTGTTGATCCAATTGGAGCAGCAGTAGGGATTATTTTGATCGTTACATTGATTCCTGCGATTGCTTCTTATATTTATTATAAGAAGCATAGAGTTATGTAAAAAAGCATTGTGGTAGATAAAAAGAAATCAGATGTTATAATAAAGTTAATTATCGGACAGAAGGGGAGTGATCACATGCAACAAGTAATATCTGTAGGGAATCAGGATTTTAAATCAATCAGAGAAAGAGCAGGCAAAGTAATTCGGATATTAAAGTTATCATGGAAAATTTGCTTTATGGAAAGCAGATAGAAGAAAAACATTATGATGCACAATTGCTTGCAAAAGGAATGAAAAAAAGATCAGACATTATGGTTTTGCCTTTTGTGGAAAGAAAGTACTGATCGGAAAATAAGAAAAGATGTCATAATAGAATATGGCATCTTTTCTTTCCTAAAAAGAAGTTTCAAATGAAAATAAAAATAATTATGAACCAAATCTATTGACATACAAACAAAAAAATGCTAACTTATAATTACAAACAAAACAAAAATAGTTACGAACGAAACATTCTGAAAGGAGAGATACCATGAACAACACAGAACATTTCGGTAAATTAACAGAACGCATGCAGGCATTTCGTGAGGAAGTGCTCGATGCAAAACCATATATTGACGCACAGAGAGCCGTACTGGCAACAGAAGCTTATAAAGAAAACCAGAATCAGCCAAGAGTTATGGTAAGAGCTTTAATGCTACAGAAGATCTTAGAAGGAATGAGCATTTACATTGATGACAAATCCCTGATCGCAGGAAATCAGGCAACAAAGAACAAGAATGCTCCAATCTTCCCGGAATATACCATGGAATTTGTGATGAACGAATTAGATCTCTTTGAGAAACGCGACGGAGATGTTTTCTATATTACAGAAGAGACAAAAGAACAGTTAAGAGAGATTGCACCGTTCTGGGAGAATAACAATCTTCGTGCCAGAGGAGAAGCTTTACTTCCAGAAGAGGTAGATGTCTTTATGGAGACAGGTGTCTTTGGAATGGAAGGAAAATTAAATGCTGGAGATGCCCATCTGGCAGTGAATTACCAGAGAATCTTATCTGATGGATTGAAAGGATATGAAAAAAAGAGTAAAAGAATTAAGAGCAGCATTAGATTTCACAGATCCAGAAAGTATTGATAAGAACGTATTTTATAAAGCAGTCTTAACAGTCATTGAAGCCGTTCGTGATTTTGCACAGCGTTACAGCAAACTTGCAAAAGAATTAGCAGACAAAGAAACTGATGCAAAACGTAAAGAAGAATTATTACAGATGAGCAAGATCTGTGCCAAGGTTCCATATGAACCAGCAAATTCCTTTAGGGAAGCTGTACAGTCTGTTTGGTTTATCCAGTTGATCCTTCCAGATCGAATCTAACGGACATTCTTTAAGTTATGGTCGTTTTGACCAGTATATGTATCCATATTATATGAAAGATATCAATGAAGGAAAGATCACAAAAGAAGATGCATTAGAATTATTAACATGTCTTTGGATCAAGACATTAACGATCAATAAAGTACGTTCCCAGTCACATACATTAAGTTCCGCAGGATCACCAATGTACCAAAACGTAACGATCGGTGGACAGACAACTGATAAGAAAGATGCTGTCAATGAATTAAGTTTTGTAGTATTACAATCCGTTGCACAGACAAGACTGACACAGCCAAACTTGACAGTCCGTTATCATGCTAATATCGACAAACATTTCTTTGATGAATGTATCGAAGTTATGAAACTCGGATTTGGTATGCCAGCATTAAATAATGATGAGATCATCATCCCATCTTTCATCAATTGGGGTGTCAAAGAAGAAATACAATTATAGTGCGATCGGATGTGTAGAGACAGCTGTTCCAGGTAAATGGGGATATCGTTGTACCGGTATGTCTTATATTAACTTCCCAAGAGTTCTGCTTTGTGCGATGAATGATGGAGTTGACTTAACAAGAGGTAAGAGATTTACCAAAGGATATGGTAAATTTACAGAGATGGAAACATATGAAGATCTCTTAGCAGCATGGGATAAGACCGTCAGAGAAATGACACGTTATAGTGTTATTGCGGAAAATGCAATTGATAAAGCATCTGAGCGAGATGTACCAGACGTTTTATGTTCTGCATTAACAGATGACTGTATTGGAAGAGGAAAAACGATCAAAGAAGGTGGAGCAGTCTATGACTTTATCTCTGGACTTCTAGGTTGGTATTGCTAATATGGCAGACTCTCTTGCAGCGATCAAGAAACTTGTATACGAAGAGAAGAAGATCACAAAGAACAGCTTTGGAATGCAATCTTAGACGATTTCCAGTCAGAAGAGAACAAGAAGATTCAGGAAATGCTCATTAATGACGTTCCTAAATACGGAAATGATGATGACTATGTCGATCAGTTAGTCGTAGAAGCATACGATTCTTACTTAGATGAGATTAAGAAATATCCAAACACACGTTACCACAGAGGACCGATCGGCGGTATTCGTTATGGTGGAACATCATCTATCAGTGCGAACGTTGGACAGGGAATGGGAACCATTGCGACTCCAGATGGAAGAAATGCATTTGAACCATTAGCTGAAGGAAGCAGTCCGGCACATAATGCAGATAAGAATGGTCCAACAGCAGTATTTAAGACGGTTGCGAAACTTCCAACAGAGAAAATCACAGGTGGAGTTTTATTAAACCAGAAGATGACACCACAGATGTTATCAACAGAAGAAAACAAACAGAAATTAGAGATGCTGATCCGTACATTCTTCAACCGTTTACATGGATATCATGTACAGTATAATATTGTATCCAGAGAAACTCTGATCGATGCCCAGAAACATCCAGAGAAACATAAAGACCTGATCGTTCGTGTGGCAGGATACAGTGCATTCTTTAATGTATTATCTAAGAAGACACAGGATGATATTATTGGAAGAACAGAGCAGACATTATAATTTACAAAAATAGAGGAATGGCAGTTGGCTTGAGTAGGGTTAACTGCTGTTTTCGTGATAGACTAGAAGAAATAATATTCATGAAAGAAAAAAGTCTTGGTAAGAAGCTGTAAAGCTGTTTTGCCAAGGCTTTTTTGTGCATACAGAATTTTTAAAAGATTAAAAGAAGCAGTCGATGCCCGCATCCAAAAATATCCGCTGATAATCGGTAAGATCCTCAGGATGCAATGCTTTCACATTCTCATAAGAATAAGTCTTTCCGAGTAAATGATACTTGTTTTCTCCGAATTGATGGAAAGGAAGCAGTTGAACCTTCTTCGCTCCAACCTGATTTAATAAAGCAGCGATTCCTTTGCATCATCCAAAGAATCATTGAAATCAGGAATCACAGGGATTCGAGGAAGAACTTCAATTCCTTGAGAAATCGCCCATGCTAAATTTTCAATGATCAGTTCGTTATGGACATGGGTTCCTTCATAATGCTTATCACTGTCATAGTGCTTTACGTCAAACAAAAGCAAGTCAAACATCGGAGCCAATTCTCTAAAATCTCTTTATTGATATATCCAGTTGTCTCAATCGCAGTATGAATCTTATGTTCTTTTAATTTTGCAAGTAAAGCCTTTACAAAATCTGGTTGAACCATTCCTTCACCGCCAGAGATTGTTACACCGCCTCCAGATTCCTCATAAAAATCAATATCCTGAAGACAGACTTTGACAACTTCATCTACATCTTTTGCTTCTCCTTCATAACTTAAGGCCTTTGCAGGACAGTTTTTTACACATTGAAGACATCCAGCGCATTTTGATGGATCAATACCTACATAACTGTCATCTCCATAGAAATTGCCTGGTTTGACAGACATGCGTGCAAGTACCGCAATGAGCACATTTTTCTTTATCATATAAAATTTGGACTTGGCTCAACTGTGATTCCGGATTTGCACACCATTTACAACGCAGTGGACAGCCTTTTAGGAAAACTGTTGTACGGATTCCTGGTCCATCGTGAATGCTGAATTTCTGTATATTAAAAACAATACCATTTGTTTGCATGGATAATATTTCTCCTTTCTGATTCTTTTGTATATCTTATCACAAAACTTACGAAAAGTAAATAATATACTTACAAATGAAAGTTAAAAAACATTAAACGAAAATAATTGTTGACATATTCGAAAATTATGGTAAGATAGAAGTATCAAAAAACGAAACACGTAATAAGACTTAGGAGGAGTTTTAATCATGGAATTTATCTTAGATACAGTAGATCTTGAAGAGATCAAAGACGGTGTAGACCACATGCCAATCGTTGGAGTAACAAGCAACCCATCCATCGTTAAGAAAACATCACCAGAAGATTTCTTTGGACATATGAGAAAGGTTCGTGAGATCATCGGGAAAGAAAGCCTTCATGTACAGGTAATTTCATTAGATGCAGAAACAATCGTTAAGGAAGCCCACAGAATTTTAGAAGAGATTGATGATCAGGTATATATCAAAGTTCCTGTATCCTATGAAGGATTAAAAGCGATCAAGATCTTAAAATCAGAAGGTGTTAACGTAACAGCAACAGCAGTTTATGATCTGATGCAGGCATATTTTGCATTAGCAGCAGGAGCTAACTATATCGCACCATATGTAAATCGTATCGGAAATCTCGGGGCAGACCCTATGGAACTGATCAGCAATCTTCAGGACCGTATCGAAGATGATGGATATGATTGTAAGATCGTTGCAGCATCATTTAAAGGCGTTGAACAGGTGAAGAACGCATTTAACTATGGAGCAGAAGCAATCACAGCACCATATGCAGTATTAAAACAGGTATTTGCAAATCCTAATATTGACAAAGCAGTGACAGACTTCAACAATGACTGGTATGCAGTTTATGGAGAAGGTAAAGGAATCTGTGACCTTTAATTAAAAATATGCTATTATATGAATAGTGCAGAGGGATAAAGAGCCGCAAGACGGCTCTTTCCTAATATTATGAAGAAAGGGAAAGTTTCATGACAGACAGACAAACAAAGATTCTTGAAATCGTAAATCAAAAAAAGAAAGTAGAAGTGGCAACTTTGTCACAGATGCTGGAGGTATCACAGGTCACGATCAGAAAAGATCTTGATGCTTTGGAAGAACTGAATTTTCTGACAAGAGAACACGGGTATGCAACAATGAAGAATATGTCAGACATCAGCAATCGTATGGCTTTTTGTTATGAAACAAAGCAGCGCATCGCAGAAAAAGCAAGTGAGATCATATCTGATGGGGAAACGATCATGGTAGAGTCGGGGTCAAGTTGTGCATTGCTTGTAAAATACCTTTCAGAGACTAAGAAAGATATTACAGTTATCACGAATTCATCCTATATTGCCCGATTTATCAGAGAAACAGAGGGCGGTGTTACAAAGGTCATCGTTCTTGGAGGAGAATATCAGAAGGAAGCAGAAGTTATGGTGGGACCATTGGTGAAAACTTGTGCAGAAGCTTTTTATGTAGATAAACTATTTATGGGAACGGATGGGTATATCCCTGGCATCGGATTCACAAGCGGAGATATGTTAAGGGCCGAAGCTGCCAAGAGTATGGCGGATTCTGCAAGGAATTCTATCATTTTAACAGATTCCAGCAAGTTTTCAGAACATGGAGTTGTCATGCAGTGTAGACTCAAAGATATTAATATGGTATTTACGGACGATCAAGTGCCATTAGAAGCTAAAGAAGCGATGGAACAAAATGGGATTATCGTAGAAACAGTACCTAGATAAGAAAGAAATGATAATAGAAACTGTCATATGAATGGAAGAAAAATTCGTATGGCAGTTTTCGTTTTCACAGTAAAAACACTGCTGTTACTATGTACAAAATAAATACATAAGATATAATAAAGTTGTAATTTAATAATTAAAACAAAAGGAGGCAGTGGATGAGAACAAGAAAGATGATGTTGTATGCGGGCATGATCGCATCTCTGACAATGGGGATTTTTATAAGCGGAGCAGGTCAGCAGAAAGTGGAAGCGAAAACTAAAGTAACATACACGCTTAAGAAGGGAACATTGACGATCAAAGGAAAAGGTGCAATGCCTGCGAAGATGAAATTTCGAAGGAACAAGAGATCAAGAAAGTTATCATTAAAAAGGCGTGACATCTGTTTCATATGAAGCGTTTGCATTATGTAAAATTTAAATTCTGTGACAATTCCATCAACGAGTAAAAACGATAGGAATTCAGAAGCTTCTATGGAACAAAGATTTCTAAAATAACGGTTCCATCAAAGACAAAGACGATCGGGCAGGGGGCATTTGGAAGTTGTAAAAGTTTAAAGACGATCGTTATGCCAGGAGACTTTAAATTAAAGCTCAGAGAGGATACTGATGATAAGTTATGGTATGTTGCAAGTGATCAGTCAGCAGTTGATACCATAACATTTAATACAAAATTAAAATTGGCAAATGTATCATATCTGTCAGCAAATAATCTGGTAGTTGCAAAGAATGATCCATCATATCAGAGTATCGAGGGTGTGATCTATACAAAAGATGGAAAAGGAATTGTAAGGTACCTCAAAGAGAACAGAGCTTAAGATCAAAGAAGGATGTACAGAGTTTAATATGCAATCTGTATTATATAATTCCACAGATTCTGAAGGAGATGAGTTCAACAATTGTTCTAAATTAAAGAAGATTGTAATTCCATCATCTGTAAAGAGTATTAATAAAACAAAATATAAAACGGATCGAGCGGATGCGTGTGATATGCACGTTGATACCATTGAAATTGCTCCAAAAGATTTTGATGCGAACAGCCTTTACGCATTAGGAAGTTCTCTTGGGAAGAATATCACGATTGAATCATTAATGAAATTACTTCCAGATCAGATTACATACAAAGATCATATGTATATTACAAAAGATCACGGTTTATTAAAATGACGGAAAAGATGCAAATGTTGAAATTCCAGAAGAGATCACATGGATCGCACCAGAAGCATTTTATAGAAATGAAACATTAAAGAATGTCAAACTTCCATCTAAGATCACTACGATCGAAGAAAATACATTTTATGGATGTAGTGAATTGGAAGCCGTGGTAATTCAGATCAGGTAACCATGATCGGCAAGTCAGCATTTGATGAATGTACGGTATTAAAATCCGTAACATTTGGAAAATCCTTAAAAGTGATCAAAGATCATGCGTTTGCTTCAGTAAATATCAGAAACTTTACAATCCCATCAGGAATTCAAAAGATAGAGACAGGTGCTTTTGCTGGAATCAACCAGATTGGGACGGTTACATTTGAGGGAAGTACAAAGTATGTTGCAGCAGATGCATTTATGAATTCCACAGGAATCAAACTTGTATATAAGAAAGGGATCAAGGAAGCGCAAACAGAATTATCTTATGACTATATTATAGCCAGAAAGAATGGAAATAATAAAGTTCGTACAACGTGGCAGCCAGTATCAGGAGCCAATGGTTATCAGTTAAAATTCAGTACTGACAAGAAATTTAAAAAAGTATTGAAAACAGTAATGGTTAAGAAAAATGTGTCAAATGCTACAACATATGTAAAGAATAAGAAGAAAACCCTCTATATTAAAGTTCGTCCATATCAGACAATTAATAAGAAGAACGTTTACGGAAGATGGTCTTATCTGCAGTTATAGTAAGAAAAATGAAAAGAAGTATTTAAACAAAGAAGCGCTAGATTGGTATTTTGCCAAAACTAGCGTTTCTTTTTGTGAAGATTATCTATGCATGATGAGAAATTTAAATCAAATTGATTTAGAATATGCTCACTGTAGGAATCGGTCTGGTTGATGTGGGAAAAAGCAGATTGAACTTTTTTGAATTCTTTGGCAGGAGCAGTCTTAAAGCATGCGATTAAAAGAATAAAACAAAATAGAAAAGCCAATTCTAAATTTTAAAAAGACCAGTATGTTGGTGATTGGTTTTCTTGCTCATTTATATAGGAAGAAAATCGTTACCAGAATTTAATTTTCGATATGTATCATTAAGTCGAGTTTGTTCTATATGAAAATCCGTATTTTTATGCATGAAAAGTACCTCCTTTTGTACATTCTATTCAGAGAAGAAAAAAACTGAACAAATTTTCAAAAAAATTGAAAGAAAAGGTTGACATTAAAATGCGAAAGTGCTACTTTAAATATAGATGTTAGCACTCGATATAAATGAGTGCTAATAACAGGAGGCGAAGATATGGAGTTAAATGATCGTAAGAAGTTAATATTGAAAGCGATTATCGCCAATTACCTTGAAACTGGTGAGCCGGTAGGATCAAGAACCATTGCCAAACATCCTGAGTTGAATTTAAGCTCAGCAACGATCCGTAATGAGATGGCAGATCTGGAAGATATGGGATATATCTTACAGCCTCATACATCCGCAGGAAGAATTCCTTCCGACACAGGTTATCGTTTTATGTAGATCAGCTGATGACGGAACGTGACAGCGAACACGAAGAGAAGCAGGCATTGATTCAGAGAGTTGATAAGATGGAAGTCTTATTAAAACAGGTTGCCAATGCATTGGCAAACAGCACGAATTATGCAACGATGGTTTCTTCCCCACATTATCAGAATGTAACACTGAAATTTGTGCAGCTGTCTCAGGTGGATCACGAACATCTACTTGCAGTGATCGTTACACAAGGCAATATCGTAAAGAACAAGATGATCCAGGTAGAAGAACCGCTTTCGAATGAAGATGTTCTGAAATTGAATGTATTGTTGAATACATTTTTACAAGGATTATCATTACAAGATATCAACCTTGCACTGATCCAGACGATGTGAGAGCAGGCAGGGATCAGACAGGATGTGTTAGAACGGATTCTTGAAGAGATTGCCAAAGCGATCCATGATGCAGATCATATGGAAATCTACACAGGAGGAGCGACCAATATCTTAAAATATCCGGAGCTTGGGAATCCGGATACGGCAACAGAACTTCTTGATACATTAGTTGAGAAGAAGGCACTGACGAAACTGGTTGATTCTACTTTGGAATCAGATTCTGATAATCATACAGGGATCCAGGTTTATATCGGAGAAGAATCTCCGGTTAAGAATATGAAGGACTGTAGTATCGTAACTGCAACATATGAGCTTGCAGAAGGAGGTACAGGTACCGTTGGTATCATCGGACCGAAGAGAATGGATTACAAGAAAGTTGTTAAGACTTTAAAGAACCTCACTGAAGAATTAGATGATATTTTTAAAGACAAATCTTAAGAAAGGAAGTGATGTGATGAGTAAGAAAAACGAAAACATCAACGAAGAAGTAAAGAACGCAGAAGAGACTGCTGAAGATATAAAAGATACAGAAACAAAAGAGGAAGCTTCCAAAGAAACAGAAGAGACAAAGGAAGCAGCCGCTGATGACAAGATTGCAGAATTAGAAGCGTCCGTAGCTGACTGGAAAGACAAATATCAGAGACTGATGGCTGAATTTGAGAACGCAAGAAAGCGTACAGCAAAGGAAGCTACACAGCGTTATGATATGGGAGCAATGGGAGTTTTAGAAAAACTTCTTCCAGTTATTGATAACTTCGAGAGAGGCTTAGAAGCCGTATCCGAAGAAGAGAAAGACTCCGCATTCGTTAAAGGAATCGAACAGATCTATAAACAGTTTGTCGCTGTAATGGAAGATGTGGGAGTAACACCAATGGATGCGCAAGGAAAAGAATTCGATGCAAATCTTCATAACGCAGTGATGCATGTCGAAGATGATGAGTTCGGTGAGAACATCGTTGCAGAAGAAATGCAGAAAGGTTACATGTACAAAGAAAATGTACTGCTCCATAGTATGGTAAAAGTAGCTAACTAATATTTATATTATATATAGAATAGAAGAAATCTTAGGAGGACATAGATCATGGGTAAAATTATTGGTATTGACTTAGGAACAACAAACTCCTGTGTAGCAGTTATGGAAGGTGGAAAGCCAACCGTTATCACAAATGCAGAAGGTGTGAGAACAACACCATCTGTTGTAGCATTTACAAAAACAGGAGAACGTCTTGTAGGTGAGCCTGCAAAACGTCAGGCAGTTACAAACGCTGAGAAGACAATCGCTTCTATCAAACGTCATATGGGAACAGATTACAAAGTTCAGATCGATGGCAAAGCGTACTCTCCAGGAAATTTCAGCAATGATCTTACAGAACTTAAAATCAGATGCTGAAAACTACTTAGGAGAGAAAGTAACAGAAGCAGTTATCACTGTTCCGGCTTACTTCAACGATGCTCAGCGTCAGGCAACAAAAGATGCAGGTAAGATTGCAGGCCTTGATGTAAAACGTATCATCAACGAGCCTACAGCAGCAGCACTTGCTTACGGACTTGATAACGAAGAAGAACAGAAAATCATGGTATATGACTTAGGTGGTGGTACTTTCGACGTATCTATCATCGAGATCGGTGATGGTGTCATCGAAGTATTATCAACAGCAGGAGATAACAAATTAGGTGGAGATGACTTTGATAACGTTATCACACAGTATATGTTAGATGAATTCAAGAAACAGGAAGGTGTTGACTTATCAACAGATAAGATGGCAATGCAGAGATTAAAAGAAGCAGCAGAGAAAGCTAAGAAAGAATTATCTTCTGCAACAACAACAAACATCAACCTGCCATTCATCACAGCAACAGCTGAAGGACCAAAACATTTTGATATGAACCTTACAAGAGCGAAATTCGATGAATTAACAGCTCATTTAGTAGAAAGAACAGCAGGACCTGTAAACTCCGCATTAAACGATGCTGGAATGACAGCTTCTGAATTAAGCAAAGTATTATTAGTTGGTGGTTCTACACGTATCCCAGCCGTACAGGACAAAGTACAGCAGTTAACAGGAAAAGAACCATTCAAAGGAATCAACCCAGACGAATGTGTAGCGATCGGAGCTTCTGTTCAGGGTGGTAAATTAGCAGGAGACGCTGGTGCCGGTGATATCCTTCTTCTGGATGTTACACCATTATCACTGTCTATCGAGACAATGGGTGGAGTTGCAACACGTCTGATCGAGAGAAATACAACAATCCCTACAAAGAAGAGCCAGATCTTCTCAACAGCAGAAGATAATCAGAGTGCTGTAGATATCAACGTTGTACAGGGTGAGACAGTTTGCAAAAGATAACAAATCTTTAGGAAGATTCAGATTAGATGGTATCGCACCTGCAAGACGTGGAGTACCTCAGATCGAAGTAACATTCGACATTGATGCAAATGGTATCGTAAATGTATCTGCAAAAGACCTTGGAACAGGAAAAGAACAGCACATTACGATTACAGCTGGATCTAACATGTCTGATGAAGATATTGATAAAGCTGTAAAAGAAGCTGCTGAATTCGAAGCTCAGGATAAGAAACGTAAAGAAGCAATCGATACAAGAAACGATGCTGATTCCATGGTATTCCAGACAGAGAAAGCCTTAGAAGAAGCAGGAGATAAAGTAGATCCTACAGAAAAAGCAGCTGTAGAAGCTGACTTAAAAGATTTAAAAGATCTTGTAGAAGCTACAAAGATCAGGATATGACAGATGCTCAGGTTGAAGATCTGAAAGCTAAGAAAGACAAACTGATGACAAGTGCTCAGAATTTATTTACAAAGATGTATGAAGCAGCAGCACAGGCTCAGCAGGGAGCTCAGGGAGCAGCAGATGCAGGAGCAAACCAGGGAGCAGCAAACGATGATGTTGTAGATGGTGACTACAAAGAAGTATAATTTTAAAGAGAAGGTAGACTAAAAATGGCGGAAAAAAGAGATTACTATGAAGTACTAGGCATTGATCGTAATGCTTCAGCATCAGAAATAAAGAAAGCCTACCGAAAACTCGCCAAGAAATATCATCCAGATACGAATCCTGGAGATAAAGAGGCAGAAGCCAAATTTAAAGAAGTAACAGAAGCTTATGAGATATTAAGCGACTCTGAAAAGAAAGCGCAGTATGACCAGTATGGTCATGCTGCCTTTGAGCAGGGTGCTGGCGGATTTAATGGCGGAGGATTTGGCGGTTTTGATTTCGGTGGTGATATGGGAGATATCTTTGGTGATATTTTCGGAGGTATGTTCGGTGGAGGAAGCCGTGGCGGAGCAAGACAGGCTAATCGTCCGACACAGGGATCACATATTCGTGCAAGAATCCACGTAACATTTGAAGAAGCAGTCTTTGGTACATCAAAGAAAATAGAAATTACATTGAAAGATGAATGTACAACATGTCACGGAACCGGTGCAAAACCAGGTACAAGTCCAGAAACATGTCCAAAATGTCAGGGACGTGGTCAGGTTGTATTTACACAGCAGTCTATGTTTGGAACGGTGCAGAATGTTCAGACATGTCCAGATTGTCATGGAACAGGTAAGATCATTCGTGATAAGTGTCCAGATTGTCATGGAACAGGTTATGTAAGCAATCGTAAGACGATCGAAGTGACAGTACCAGCAGGTATTGACAACGGACAGAGTATCCGTATCCGTGGCAAAGGAGAGCCAGGTACAAATGGAGGCCCAAGAGGAGATCTGTTAGTAGAAGTGATCGTAGAAAGACATCCAAAATTCCAGCGTCAGGATACAACGATCTATTCAACAGAGCCAATTTCCTTTACACAGGCAGCACTTGGTGGTAAGATCCAGATTCCTACAGTCGATGGACCATACGAATACACGATCAAACCAGGAACACAGACAGACACCAGAATCCGCTTAAAAGGAAAAGGTGTGCCAATGGTACGTAATAAGAATGTACGGGAGACCACTATGTAACACTTGTCGTTCAGGTACCAGAACACTTAAACGAGAGCAAAGAGCAGCTCTTCAGAAATTCCAGGAAGCTATGGGTGAAGTTCCTAAGAAGGAAGAAGCTCATAAAGAACATAAAAGGTTTCTTTGGAACATAAAAGTAATTTGAATGATAATCGTTCAAATGTATATGATAAATAATAAGGATCTCTCGACCATTAGAATTCGACATGTCATTTTGACAGAATTCTAAATGGTCGGGAGATCCATTATATTATCATATACATGGACGGCTATTCAAACCACCACAGGTGTGTATATTAAAGGTTATTGGCGTACAATTTATTGATTTATATTATCACTAAAATATAAGTTTAATATTGAAAATTAAACATAATCATGCTATTGTATAAATATAAACACAGAAGGAGGATCAATGGATGGCAATTGAATATTTAACAGGATTAAATGCGATTGTAATGAAAGCTATTTGGAATATTGAAAAGAGACAGGGCAGAGTAACAATACAGGATCTGGTGGAAGAAATAAAAAGGAATACAGGGAAAGAATATCATAGGAATAGTGTTTCGACTTATTTGAGAAGATTGGAGAAGAAAGATTTCATAGAGACAAAGAAAGAAGGAAGAAGAAGTTTTATTTATTCGAAAGTTGATGAATCAGATTATCATAAAGTGCAGTTTGAGCAGATGAAAAAAGTATGGTTTGATGATTCATGGGATGAATTTTCAGTAGCTCTTTCTGATGTAGTAAAACAAGAGGAGAATGATAAATTACGGAGGTTGATCGATGATCTGGATGATTCAGCAGATTAGCATTTATATATTGTGCTATTTATTTATCTGTCTTCTCATAGGAAGTATATTGTTTCTTATATGGAAGATTCTATGTAAAAAGATGGAGGAAAAAGGATTTGTCAGGCTGAATTATGGATTGTTAAAGATTGTCATCTTGTTTTTGATTCCTTTTCCAATTGTAATCTTAAGGACGGTTCTTTGGGATGGAATTACCTTTTTGGTAAATGACAGGATAGGAAATTTTGCAATGTATGGTAGGGATATGGGAATAGGATTTGGAATCAGCATATGGAAAAGCAAACGTAAGGAGAGGGTATTTTTAGATATATGTCAGTCAGGAAAAACATGTAGAGAATGGATTTCAAAGCAAGCGCTAGAATTAATGGAAAAATTTGAGATTCATAATTCTGTAAGTGTTGAATACAACCCATTTGTACAGACACCGATGGTATATGGAATAAGAATCCAAAGTTTACTCCGACAGAAGAATATACCACAGACCAGCTAAAGATTATTTTATTGCAT